>Ga0326727_10000018_pt1 | contig 787804 bp, 849 predicted proteins | sample MB2enrmetagenome_FD_207643 | JGI IMG/M metagenome (GOLD analysis project Ga0326727, IMG submission 207643) | Lab enriched peat soil microbial communities from McLean, Ithaca, NY, United States - MB29MY | ecosystem: Environmental > Terrestrial > Soil > Wetlands > Peat | place: USA: New York...
AGTAGACTTTGTCGTCATAGGAGCCGACGTAGACGTAACTGCCGGATACGGCGGGGGAGGAGTACACAATACCGCCAGTCGTATAGCTCCATACCTTGGCACCAGTCGTGGCATTGAGGCAGTAGACTTTGTCGTCATAGGAACCGACGTAGACATAACCGCCTGAGACGGCGGGGGAGGAGACTACGTAGCTGCCAGTGGTGTAGCTCCATACCTTGGCACCAGTCGTCGCGTTGAGGCAATAGATGTTATCATCAATAGAGCCAATATAGACGTAACCGCCTGAGACGGCGGGGGAGGATTCCACACCGCCACCGGTGGTGTAGTTCCAGAAAACATTATTTGAAATGGGACCGCTAGATGTTGAATAGCCCGTATGGCTTAGATCATGGTGGAACATCGGCCACCAATCAGCACCCGTTGATTGAACAGCCTGTCCATAATAAACCACTGCGAACAAACTGAAACATAATAATACTAACAATATTCCAAAAACGATTTTTTTCAACAGTTACCCCTCCGAGTTATTTACTACTCGATACTCCCCAATTTCTGGCTTCGAGTATAAGCCTAAGTTATACAAAAGAGTTACTGTAGTACAGTTAATAATTGGTTATCAATCCATGTGAATTTTCTTAAAGACCATTATAGTCAAGGAAGGCATAGACAGCATCTTTAGAAGGAATGATGGCTGATTCTTCATCTATTTCCCCTAGGGTTATTCATAAGAGCCTCAAAATCGTAGACCACTCGGGTGACTTATGCCCAATCGCGATGGCGTTCATGGCGATAAAGGCAACGGAGCTCGGATGGGGGCAGGGTAAAAACCTGTTTGGCTATATCCGATTTCCCGGCAAGTTCTCACATGTCACCGATACAGGTCAAAGACAGAGTTCGAGCTTGTTAAGATGTAACTAACGATATGTTAGATACCCAGCAGGGCTGGATCCGCAGTGATAAGCAAGTAGACATACTTCCCCAAGCTCCTGAAGCCGCGGCTCAAGAATTATACCTTTGGAGGTAGTAGTCGTAGCCATCTATGAGAGCTACCTTGCTGGCTTCAAGTATGTTTGTGGAGACGCCCACCGTTATCCAGTTTGATTTACCATCGGAGAACTCGATAAAGGATCTGACAGATGATGCGGTCCCCTCGGCGGCCTCTGCTATCGATACCTTATAGTTGATCAGCTGGATTTTGTTGATCTGGGGGAAGAACTCAGCCATTGCCTTCCGAAGTGCCTTATCCTGTGCATTTACTGGGCCATTGCCCTCTGATATAACGTATTTTTCCTTGTCGTCCACCTTCACTTTCAAGGAACTCTCCGCTGCGAAGCTATGATCTCTAGACTCACTAATGGTTCTCCATTGCGAGACTTCGAAGAGCTTCTGGTACTTGCCCAACTCCTTTGCCATTAGCAGGTAGAGCGAGCCGTCTGCGCCCTCAAGCTGGTATCCCATATACTCCATTTCCTTGATCCTCTCAAGCAGCTTTGCCACCACAGAGTCGCCTTTCTCTATCCTCAAACCAAACTCTTTTGCCTTTGCAAGGATGTTTGCCCTCCCCGAGAGTTCAGACACTGAGATCAGCCTCAGATTTCCCACCTTTAGGGGATCGACGTGCTCGTAGGCCGCGAAGTTCTTCATAATTGCATCAACATGAATCCCGCCTTTGTGCGCAAATGCGTTCTCGCCAACGTAGGGCTGGTAGTAGTTGGGGCGCATTTGTAGCATCTCGTAGACGTAAAGGGATAGCGAACGGAGACCTTTCAGCCGCTCCTTTGGCAGCTTGGATGTGGGAACTCCCATCTTTATTTCCAAGGCGGGGATTATCTGGCAGAGGTCTGCATTACCGCACCTCTCGCCTATGCCGTTTATGGTTCCCTGGACATGATTGGCACCGGCCAAAACCCCCATTATCGAGTTGGCCACACCGGTGCCTGAGTCGTTGTGGCAGTGCACACCAACTGGTGCCTTGACCTTCGAGACAATCTCTTTTGTGATCTCGACAAACTCCTGTGGAAGTGTGCCTCCATTTGTGTCACATAAGACAATGCGAGCAGCACCCGCCTCCTCTGCGGTCTTGATGATGCGCATTGCATAATCTTTACAACCCTTGTAGCCGTCATAGAAGTGCTCAGCATCAAAAATAACCCTCATACCGTGTTCCTTAAGGTATTTAACAGAGTCGTAAACCATCTCGTTATTGGATTCGAGAGTGGTTTTGAGGACCTGCTCGACGTGTAGTTCCCACGACTTTCCGAATATTGTTGCGGTCCTCATACCGCTATCGATCAAGGCGTTAAGGTTTGGATCAGCCGAGCTCTTTATTCCACTTCTCCTTGTGCTCCCAAAAGCAACAATCTCCGTGTTCTTAAGAGGGAGATCTCTCACGCGCCTGAAGTACTCTTTATCTTTTGGATTGGATCCAGGCCAACCCCCCTCCACGAAGGATATACCGAATTCATCCAGCTTTGCGGTTATCCTCAGTTTGTCTTGGAGGGAGAAGATTACATCTTTTGACTGCGCACCATCGCGTAGGGTTGTGTCGTATATTTCAACGAAATTCGATTTTACGATGCTGTGATCAGAATAAACCTCCGATTCACAGCCATTTGGCGCTTTTTCCACCATCAGCACACCATCAACCTAAAACAGTATTGTAACATAGGGCAGGTAGCAAATAAGGTTTAGCTCAAAGGGAGCATTCAGCAGTTTCTTGCAATAAAGGTTATATGCTATGTCTTGCCTGAGGTTTGGGTTTGGGACAAAATTAATCAAAATCCAATTCTGAAAGCCAAAAGAAGATAATAAATAATAATCCTTAATTTCTAAGTTCAAGTATGGAAAAAGATTTGGAGACTTTTTTAACAATCGCGAAAAGTGACATTAATAGAAAGTTGAAGGAAACGATAAAGGATCATGATGAAAGGATAAAAATAGAATATTTCCTGAAGGGAGGGAAGAGATTGAGGCCACTGCTTTGCCTCCTTTCCTTCAAGGCCTGCGGTGGCAGTGAGGCGGGTTATGAAGATGCTCTCGATTTGGCTGCAACAATTGAACTGCAGCATTCCGCCAGTCTAGTCCATGATGACATAATAGATGGAGATATCGCAAGAAGGGGTAGCTCAAGCTATTACAAAGCTTATGGTATAGAGGACGCTATACTGACAGGCCATAGGGCCATAGTCCTTGGATTCAAGAATGTTTTAAACCACGATCCAAAAATCATTAAGACGCTTTTTAACATCTGGGAAGATTCCCTGAAAGGTGAGATGAAAGACGTCGAGGCTAGGAAAAATGAGAGAACTTTTACCAGATTGAGAGGCCTTTATTTTGATGTTATTCTTAAAAAAACAGCTTCTCTGTTTGCGGGGGCAGCTATGGTAGGGAGTCAGGAGGCAAAGGCTCCGAAGGATCTTCAAGATATTTTTTGGGAGTACGGGAAATACATCGGGATTGCCTATCAGCTGGTAGATGACAGCCAAGATTTTGATAATGGCAAAGAGACACTTCCACTGGCTTGGATCTTAGAGCAGATGGATGATAGAATGAAAGAATCTTTCATTAAAAGCATGAAGAACAAAGGTCTCTTGCCTTCGAAGATCCTATCGGGTCTGGGTGTGGATCCCCGAAGCATGTTCCTTAGGGAAGTCATAAAAATGCAACATGACGCAGAGGATGTGGCTAGGAGTAAGATGATACCAGAGAACGAGTTTAAACCTCTTTTGTTGGATTTTCCAGAGTACGTTATTAAAAGAAGTATGGAGAAATAAAATGGCCGAGGATACTAAAGGGTTTACACAAAGGGAAAATGCAGCCGGCTGGTATAGGAAATTTCATATCTCAGACTACGTTACCCTGCTTCACTTGCCATTTTCAAGCACGCTCATTGCCTTTGCAATCATTGGAGGAGCCATGGCCCCGAGCATTCATGCTGACAGATTAATCATGGCAGTTATTATCGTTTTTTTCGCGCATCAAGGTTCTCACTATCTCGACGAGGCCAAGGGGCACCCTTGGAATACTAAAATATCAGACAGAACGCTTTATTCTTTGAGCTTTTTGTTCCTAGCAATCGCTATAATTACGGGCATTTATCTTCTGATATTGGTCAGCCCTTTGCTTATTCTCTTTTTTATACCGCTTGTATTTTTCCCGATTGCATATAGTATGGAATTATGGAATGGTAGATTCCACAGACCCTTGAGCTTTGGCATTAGTAGCGCCTTGGTATGCCTGGGAAGCTATTTCCTGCAGAGCCTGAGCATAAGCTGGTCTTCTATTTTCATGTCTGTGGCAATAGGTATCCAAAGCAGCTACATCATAATTTTGTACGAGAGCACAAAGGCGGATAGCACTAAAAATTTGGCTTGGAACACTTTAAAGGGAATAGTAATTATGTGGATTTTTATTGCTGCGTCTATGCTATTATTGAGAATTGTCGGGTGACAAAATGAGGATCTTGGTGGTTGGTGCAGGTCCAGCTGGCCTAGCCGCAGCCCTCAGCGCGGCCAAGAGCGGTAGTGAGGTTCTGATCTTTGAAAAGAATAGCAGAGTAGGAATGAAGGCATGCGGGGAAGCACTGGGAAGGGAAGCCCTAGATTTGGTTGGCATGGAGCCTTCGAGGAAGTTCATAATGAACGAAGTGAAAGGGTTCCGCATTAGTTACAAGGGCAAGTTCATCAGGGAAGCCTCTTTCATGCGTTCTACCTCCTCTCCAGGGTATGTGGTAGACAAGCCCTTACTCTTGGAGGCGATTTTAGAGAAGGCCGAGGCGAGTGGAGCCGAGATTTGCTTCAACGCAAAGGTAAGAGAGGCAGATCCCAAAACAGGAAAGATAAAACTTGAAGACGGCACCATCGTGCAGGGGGATCTAATTGTATGTGCAGACGGTCTTGGAAGCATAGCTCGGAGCCACCTGGACTATTCCAACTATGACGTTGCCACAAGCCTTCAATATTGCTGCCCCCTGCCACGGGAAATCGATCCCGAATATCTCTATCTCGATATTATTGGAGAAGGGTACGCATGGGTATTCCCAAAAAAAGATCATGCAAATATCGGCGCGGGTCTGCCAAACAGTTCAGGATCAATAAAGCTACTAAAAAATTACCTCGATCGGCATATAAAAAATCTAGGAGTGGAACCCATAGGAAGAATCCTGGGCGCTCCCGTGTCTGTAGGAGGACCTCTGAAAAGTTTTGGTAAAGGAAAAATTGTTGTGGCTGGGGAAGCTGCAGGATGCGTCATGCCTTTGAGCGGAGAAGGGATCAGGTTTGGCTTCTACGGCGGCAGCATAGCCCATCAGCCAGAATATAGGAATAGATTCATGACCAAATACGGCAATAATATGGAAAACTCAAGGAAGATGTTGGTAGCGATCGAAGGCTTAAATGATGGAGAGAGGATTGATTTCCTGAAACAACTCGAGGACCCTCTTAAAACGCTCGAGGGGGAGTTGCCCAAGATAAGAACACTCTTATACAAACCCAAATTACTGATGAAGTTAGCGCAGGTGTATTTGAGCTAGAACTGCCAGAGGGAAATGAAACAGAAAACACTGATCTAATTAAGCTTGCAATTTATTAACGCTCATAATCAACCTAAAACAGAAGCAGTAAAAGCTTAAGACATATTTTTACAAAGTATTAAAGTAGCGAATTCTCATGCCAGAACGTACCACCGATTATTTGATTGTTGGGGGAGGGGTAGCAGGCGGCCATGCTGTATACGGGATTAGAAAAAACGACAAGATCGGAAACATCATCGTAATTAATAAAGAGGACCATTTTCCATATGATCGCCCCCCTTTATCCAAAGAATATCTAGCAGGCAAAAAGGAGAAGCGTGAAGTCTTCTTCAGAGCCGATTCCTACTACAAGAGGAGCAAGGTGGAGTTCATCAGAGGGCATAGCGTCAACGCCATAGATACCTCGCTTCGAAAGGTAAGACTTGATGATGGACGAGAACTCTCCTACAAGTCATTGCTCATCGCTACGGGTGGGCGCGTCAGGAAACTAGAACTTCCTGGCTCAGATCTTGAAGGAATTTATTACCTACGCACAATCGAAGATTGCGATGCCATTAGGAAAGTAGCTACAAGATCAAAGGAAGCTGTGATTATAGGGGGCGGATTCATAGGTTGTGAAGTGGCAGCGACGCTGAGAGGTAAGGGTCTGAAAGTTACACTTATCCACAAGTCGCCACAGCTGCTCAGCGCGGCAATTGACATGGAGACAGCACAGTGGATTCAAGGATACCATTCGAAGAAAGGCGTAAAAGTTTTACTCAATACGAATGTCACAAAGTTTGTTGGAAAGGATGGAAAGGTACAGGCAGTCGAAGTTGATGATGGCAAACAAATAGCTGCCGATTTTGTTGTAGTGGGTATAGGGATAACACTGAATACCGAACTCGCCGAGATGGCTGGCCTTAAGATTGACAAAGGTGTCCTCGTCAATGAATACTTGAAAACCAGCGCCGATGGCGTATACGCTGCCGGAGATATCGCGAGATTTTATAGTCCAATCTTTGAGCGCAATCTAAGAGTCGAACATGTTGATGTGGCACAGAAGCAAGGGAAGATCGCGGGCATGAATATGGCTGGCAGGAAGGAACCCTTTAATGAGCTTCCATACTTCTTTTCGTTTCAGTATGATCTTGAGATAAACGCCTATGGCGATCTATCGCAACACACCGAAATCGTTCGAAGGGGAAAATTGGATGCCAAAACAGGATTCATTCAGTTTTATTTCAATGATAAGATGCTGAACGGAATTCTCGCTGTTAATGCGGACTGGAATGAAATCGAAAGAGCGAAGTCTCTATTGAATATGCAGAAAGAATTCCCCAGCCCTTCAATTTTATCTGATGAATCGAAGACCTTGAGACAGCAATTGAGGATGCTAGTAGAAAAGAAAAAACATACTTGAGAGGAGAAATTGGTTGAGGATTGGTTTTTTTGTAGTGGAGTACCCACCCCAGCTCGTGGGTGGTTTGGGCACGTATGCGGAATACATAACTCGTGAGTATGCTAGGTTAGGCCACGATGTCACCGTTTTCACTCTTAACACGGGGGACCTCCGCACATCAGAAACTTTAGAGGGGGTAGAAGTTCATCGCCCAATGATCGCCGATGCAAGCAATGTATTCCCAATTTTCGTTACCAATGATTTGCTAAAGTGGGGAACAAACATCCGATTTTTTAACGATATCTTCATTTACAACGTCTTAAGCGCCACGAAGTTCATTAACTATTTGATCAGGAAAGAAGGGTACAAGTTCGACATTGTTTGTGTTCATGATTGGCTAAGCAGCATCGCGGCCATTATAACCAAGAATGAGACAAAAATTCCAGTGATTTTTCATATTCACAGCACTGAGTGGGGCAGAAGCGGAGGAGAGGGCTCTGAAGTGGTTTCTCACCTTGAGCGAACCACTGCGCAATTGGCAGACCGGATAATCACAGTAAGCTATGCAATGAGAGATGATCTTGTTCAACATGGATGGAGTGAATCAAAAATCAATGTCGTCTGGAATGGGGTAGACCCAGAAAGGTATAATCCACAGAATTGCGAAAAAGATGCAGTCGATGGAATAAGAGCAAAATACGGTGTTCCCAATGACTGGAATTTGCTCTTGTTTATTGGAAGGCTCACCTGGGTCAAGAGTATCAGGAACCTAGTGCTAGCAATCCCAATGGTTCTAAAGGATTACCCCAAAACGAAACTTGTCATCTTGGGCAGGGGCGAAGAACAGAAAGACATACTCGAGTTGGCGACCCGCCTTGGAATTGAGAAGAACGTTACCTGTCGTTTTGAGTTTGTGCCTGAAGACGAAAGGATCCTGCATTATGCCGCTGCTGACATCGGCATTTTTCCATCAGTCTACGAACCGTTCGGAATTGTCAGCTTGGAAGCCATGTCAATGGCAAAGCCAATCGTTGTCGGTGCCCGAGGCGTCGTAGGCTTCAGAGAGCAAGTCCTTTCCTCAGGTCCGGATCAAAATGGAGTTCATGTCAATGGCGAAGATCCAATCGACATAGCTTGGGGAATAAAAGAAGTGCTTAAGGATCCACAGAGAGCAAAAGTGTGGGGCGAAAATGGTCGCAAACGAGTGTTAGAGTATTTTACTTGGAGAAAGGTTGCCGAACAAACACTGGATATTTACAAATCACTACTTGCAGCGGGAATTGAACGCGAAAGCCCTTCTCAATAATTTAAATTGGTTTTATTGTTAACAAAAGTGAAAACTTTCCGCTATCATAACTTTACCATCAATGGTAAACAATTATAAAAAAAGGGGATAATTTTTGTTACTTCAGCGCAACTTTCTTCTTCTCTTTTGGCTCCTTTTTGGGAAGGACTACCTCAAGCACACCTTCTTTTAGTTCAGCTTGAACTTCATCCGACTTTATCGTCTCGGGAAGCGCAATCATACGATAGAGTGAATCACATCGTCTTTCGGTACAGATGTAATTTTTTGATTTCTCGTCATATTTCCAGCCGACAGAAGCTTTGATCTCTAGGCTGTCATCGGTTACCTGAAGCTCTACGTCCTCTTTCTTGAAGCCCGGTAGCTCTGCAGTTAGGAGATAATCCTTGCCTCGATCTTCAAGGTCAACCACTGGCATCCTAGTCTCAATTACAGGCATTATCGGAAAGGATGTCAATCCAGGCATTAGAAGATCCTCGAAGTTGCTTCTGAAGTCGTCGAATATTCTGTCGAAGTCGTACCTGAGATCTCGTCCCCTATAGGGAGCAATGGCAGTAGGTTTTGCCCTTCTCTTTTGGATAGGAGTAATTTCTCTTTTTTTGGTTGGTGGCTCATTTTCTGGCTTTTTAGACAAAAGTACCACCAGCATATGAATTAGCAAATAAAATTTTAAACTTTTTGTATTCATGTACGCCCTAGAACAATCAAATAGGTCATTGTCGTACAGTAACCCAACCTAAAATCGCCATAAATTTCTCAAGCTGCAAAATGATAATAATCTTTATTACGTATTTTAGCCTTCTAAAAATTTCAAGGATGAACTGAAAATGGAATCCAAAAAACTGAATTCAGAGGCTTCGAAGCCCGCAAACACATCACAGCTCTTTTGGATAGTGATTGCAGGAATCCTTCTGTACGTGGTACTGGATGTTATAGCCCAACTTCTACCACCCCATTATAGTCCCATAAGCCAGGCTGAGAGTGATTTAGCTGTCGGAATGTATGGCTATATTATGACAATAAATTTCGTGAACCGTGGGATTTTCTCTCTCGTATTCATTTATGCTTTGGTGCGAACAGTTCATCTTTCTGGGGCCAGCAGTGGACAATACAGGACGGGGACTCTGCTGCTTGGTGTGTGGGGGGTTGGAGCGTTGCTGCTTGCTGCTTTCCCGACCGATGTTCCTGCTACACCCGTTTCGTGGCATGGCGCAATTCATCTGCTTGTTGCAGTTCTAGCGTTTCTAGGTGGCGCATTTGGCGAGCTCTCGCTCTCATTGCGTTTTGGACCGAACAACAAAGAGCATGCGTTAAAGCGATACGCTCTACTAATATCAGTCCTTGCTTTGATCTTCTGCCTGATTGATTTGGGATTGCCCTTCGTGGCACCTCACCTAGCTACAAGTGTCGGAGGGCTAGTTGAACGTATTTTTCTTGGTTTTATGTTGTTATGGATGGCAGTAGTATCATTCTATCTGATTAGAAAAGGATCTCTTTCTGACAAACCTACGTGACTTTTATGATGGATGGACCCCTACCAATCTTTAGAAGTAATAAAAAAGATACCTTGTGAAATCGGAGAAAAATTAACTAATTTACAAATTTTTATTAATGATTGAAGGGTATTCACTAAAAACCTCATGGTGTGTATGATTAACATTGAAGACAAATTCCTTTTATAAAGAAACTTCAGAAAAAGGCGAAGAGGAAGTGAAAATCGAAAAGAAAGGAAAAGTGGATGCTATCTCTCCTGCCCCATCAGTTTCCTTACCTGCTTGCCCGTCTTCTCGATCGGATGCTTCGCAGTCTCTTCCATGAGCGCCTTGAGGTTTCTGTTGCTGGCCTCTGGGTCGCTCATCCACTCCTGGGCAAAGTTACCGTTGGTAATGTTGTCCAGCACCAGGAACATCTTTGCCTTGGTCTCTTCATCGATTACCTTTGGGCCGTAGGCAAGACCGCCGTATTTCGCTGTATCGCTGACGCCCTTGAGCATCTTTTCCAAACCTCCCTCGAAGATGAGGTCCATTATGAGCTTGGCCTCGTTGCATACCTCGAAGTATGCGACCTCAGGCTGGTAGCCCTTCTCGGTAAGGACCTCGAAGCCCGTCTTGATGAGCTCCATGAGCCCCCCCACCAGGACGCATTGCTCGCCAAAAATGTCGGTCTCGGTCTCCTCCTTAAACGTTGTTTCGATGACGCCGGGCCTCGTTGAGCCTATTGCCTTGGCCCAGGCGAGGGCTTCCTGCATGCCCTTCTTGGATGCATCCTGGTAGACAGCCACGAGCGAGGGGACGCCATAGCCCTTAAGGAACTCTTCCCTCACCTTCACGCCCGGGCTCTTGGGAGCCACCATGATGACATCGACGTCCTTGGCCGGCTTCACAAGACCGAAGTGGATGTTGAAGCCGTGGGAGACGCCCAGGATCTTGCCTTTGGTAAGATAGGGTGCGATCTCAGCCTTGTATACCGCCGCCTGGTTGACATCAGGTATAAGCATTATTATGAAATCTGCTCTCTTCGATGCCTCGGCGACATCATAGACCTCGAATCCTTCGCACTCAGCCGTGTTGCAGGATTTGCTTCCCTTCCTGAGACCAATTATGACCTTCAACCCGCTGTCCTTCATGTTTAGGGCCTGATGCCTTCCTTGGCTCCCGTAACCAAGAACGGCTACTGTCTTGCCCTTGAGGGTAGACAGGTCAGCGTCTTTGTCTTTATAAATGACTGCCATAGCTAACACCTTCCATGAGATAGATGCTAACCGCTTTATAAAAACACCGATAGCAAAAAAAGTTTCAGTCGGCCGTGGATTTCGCGCCCCTCGCCAGGGCCACCATTCCCGTTCGTGCAAGCTCCGCTATGCCGAAGCTTTTCATGAGGTCGAGGAATGCATCAATCTTGTTTGGGACGCCAACGATCTCTATTATCAGCGAGTCTTTGGACGCGTCGATCACCCTGCCCCGAAATATGGTAATATAGTTGAGGATGTCCGACCGCGTGGCCTGATCCTTTGCAGATACCTTCACCATTGCAAGCTCCCTGTAGACTGACTCCGTGGGGGTAAGTTCAGTGATCTTGACCACGTCCGGGATCTTGCTCAGCTGCTTGATTAGCTGCTCAACTATTCGGACATCGCCTTCCATGGTCATGGTAATCCGTGAGACCTTGTCCTTCTCTGTTCTTCCCACTGTTATGGTCGCGATGTTGAAGCCTCGCCTCCTTATAAGGGAGGTTACCTTGAAGAGAACACCTGGGCGGTCCTCCACTATGGCTGATATTATGTGCAGATCCTCATCCATACCAAATAACCTCTTTTAGCCTCTTGCCTGGGGGAACCATCGGTAGCACCTTCTCGTCAGCGGATATGGGAACGTCAATGACAACCGGCACCTCTGCCTTCAGACTCCTCTTGACCGCGGTCTCGAATTCTTTGTAGGACTCTATGTGGACACCCTCTGCTCCGTAGGCCTCCGCCAGCTTGACGAAGTCAGGCACCTTGCCGAGGTCGATCTCCGAGTAGCGCTCGTTGCAGAACATGCACTGCCACTGCCTCACCATCCCCAGCACTCTGTTGTTCATTATTATGGACACCGTGGGAATGTTCTCTTCCACGGCGGTGGCAAGATCCTGCTCAGTCATGATGAACCCCCCATCGCCATCAATGTTGAATACGGGACGCTCGGGGGATGCTACCTTAGCGCCTATTGATGCTGGCAGGCCGAAGCCCATGGCGCCAAGTCCACCAGAGGTTAGAAAGGTTCTTGGCTCCAGCACCTGGAAGTGCAATGCTGCCCACATCTGGTTCTGCCCAACGCCTGTGGTTACGATTGCGTTGCCAGGTATCGCGTCCCTGAGCAGCTTCATGAGCTTTGCGGGCCTGAGGCCACCGTCTGCCTCCTTGTAGTTTGAAGAGTAGTGCGCCTTCAGCTCGCGCTGCTTCTTGGTCCACTCGTTCTCACCCCTCTTAGATCCAGATCCGACCTCGGAGAGCTTGGAGACGAGGGTCGCGAGCGTCTTCTTTGCGTCGGCTACTATAGGAACGTCCACCTTAACATTCTTCCCGATCTCTGCCGGGTCGATGTCAATGTGGATGACCTTTGCGCTCTCGCCAAAATTCTCAAGGTTGCCTGTGGATCTGTCGCTGAACCTCATACCTACGGCGATTATGAGATCCGCAGACTCGATGGTCATGTTACACTCGCCCTTCCCATGCATGCCCAGCATGCCTATTGAGAGGGGGTGCGTCTCAGCTATGGCCCCCTTTCCCATGAGTGTTGTTGCTACAGGGGCCATGATGAGCTCTGCTAGCTTCACGAGCTCCGGGCTTCCGTTCGATGCTATCACGCCGCCACCTGCGATTATCACTGGCCGTTCAGAACCTATGATCAGCCCGAGCGCCTTTTTTATGGAGTAGGGGTGAGGTTCTCCGGACCTCACGGTGTAGCCTTTTATGTTGAGCTTCTCGGCGGAGTCCAGATCGACCTCTTCCGCAAAGACGTCTTTGGGAACGTCTATGAGTACCGGACCCCTCCTGTTTGTCGAGGCCAGTAGGAACGCAGTCTTCACAGTATCAGGTATCTGGGATGCCGAAGTGATCTGGAACGAGTACTTTGTTATGGGGTTAGTTATTCCGACTATATCGGCTTCCTGGAAGGCGTCCTTGCCTATCATTGCCCTCGGCACCTGGCCCGTTATGGCAACGATGGGCGAACTGTCCATATATGCCACCGCAATACCTGTGACGAGGTTTGTGGCACCAGGTCCACTAGTCGCGGTGCATACGCCTGGCACTCCCTTCACGCGTGCGTAGCCATCAGCCATGTGGGCTGCGCACTGCTCATGCCTAGTCAGAATGTGCCTAAGGTCGCTGTCGTAGAACGCGTCGTAGAGCGGAATGGTCATTCCTCCAGGTATACCGAATATGACCTCTACTTTCTCGCTCTTCAGAGACTCTACTATCGCCTTAGCCCCGGACAATCTCACAAAAAGATCCTCCATTCAAGATTATAGGATGGCGAATCGCCTAGGCCACAAGAATGCGCAGTTGGCAGCAACAATTTAATAGCCAACGGTGGGATAAACACCCTATAGAAGGCATCCACCAGCAGCGCTCCTCATTACCTATCACTACCCTCACCATTACGATGGAGCTTTTTATTAAGTGTTTCTTTTTCTAGCTCTGGCGATCTGATATTTCCTTTTGCGCCTGCGCTTGAAATCACTCTTCCTATTTTTTTAAAAAAAAGAAAAAAGGGGAAATTCCCTGTCTCATTTTGCTGGCTTGGTTTTAGACCTCATTGTCATTACATAGTAGGCGGCGGCGATGATGATTATTATGATGATAATCACTACGATAATTATGTACAAGGTAGTATTGCTTGAAGTCGTAGTCTTCGCTAAGCTTACCGTGACTACTGAAGACTGGGCCGTATTTAGCTGGCTGTTGCCTGGAAATGAGGCCTGGAACTCATAGGTGCCATTTGCGGGGATTGTGTATGGGTAGGAGTAGGCACCGCTTGTGAGGGTGGGCGTGGCGATCTGCTGGTAGGCTGAGCCATTGACCGACTCGGATAGGGTGACGGTTCCCGTTGCCGATGGAGAGATTGTGCCTGAAAGGGTTACCGTCTGGCCGGCGATGGCGCTCGAAGCCGAGGATTTCAGGGTGAGTGTGGGTGTTGTTAGTGGAACGGCTGTAACTAAAACGGTGGTTGTGGATGACTGGGCGGGGTTATACTGGCTGTTGCCTGGCCAGGTTGCATAGAACTGGTAGGAACCGACGGCTGATGGGCTGAATTTGTAGGAATAGGAACCACTGCTTAGTGTTGCAGTGCCAAGGGTAGTAAAGGCTGAGCTATTTATGGACTCCATAATGGTTACAGTCCCTGACTGAGACGGTGAAATGGTACCTGAAAGCGTTAGGCTAGACCCAGCGGTGACGCTAGACGACGACGGCTGTATGCTGAGCGTTGGGGTCGGCAGGACCTGTGCACTCCCGAAGGCGTATACATTGCCATTAACAGAGCCTATGTAGACAACGCCGTTGGCGACGGCCGGGGATGCAGTCACGAAATCGCCGGTGTAGTAGCTCCACACCTGGGCGCCGGTCGTGGCGTTGAGACAGTAGAGGTTGCCGTCATCAGAGCCGACGTAGACGCAACCGTTTGATGTGACGGCCGGCGAGGAAATTACCGAGTCACCAGTCGTGTAGTTCCATACCTGGGCGCCGGTCGTGGCGTTGAGGCAGTAGACGTTGTCATCAAAGGAGCCGACGTAGACGTAGCCGTTGGTGACTGCTGGAGAGGAAAACACCCAGTCACCAGTCGTGTAGTACCATACCACCGCACCAGTCGTGGCGTTGAAGCAATAGACGTTGTCATCAAAGGAGCCGACGTAGACGCAACCGCCAGAGACGGCAGGGGTGGATGTAACGGCACCGCCGGTCTTGTATTTCCATACCTCAGCACCGGTCGTGGCATTGAGGCAGAAGACGCTGTGACCTGTGGAACCGCAGTAGACGTAGCCGTTTGCGACAGTGGGGGAGCACATGGTAGTGTTTGCGGTGAAGTTCCACACCAGGGCACCGGTCTGGGCGTTGAGACAATAGACATTATGATCATTGGAACCGCAGTAGACATATCCGTTGGTGACGACGGGGGTGAACACCCAACTGCCGGTTGTGTAGTTCCACACCTTTGCGCCGGTCTGGGCGTTGAAGCAGTAGACGTTGGTATCATTGGAGCTATCGTAGACGTACCCATTGACTACGGCTGGACCCCACATACTGCCACCAGTGGTGTAATTCCATACCTCAGCGCCGGTCTGGGCGTTGAAGCAGTAGAGGGTATCATTGGATGGAACGTAGACATAGCCGCCGGAGACGGCGAGGGAGGATATAATATAACCAGTGGTTGTGGTTGTGCAGTTCCACAGTACGTTATTTGTGAGGGGGCCGGCATCGGTTGTATAGCCTGTATGGTTTGCATCATTACGGAACATGGGCCAATCGCTAGCCGTTACAGCGCATCCGAAGATAGATATAGCCAAAAAACAGAAAAAGATGCATATAATAATTTTGTTGCGCATATAATTCCCCAAGCAAGACGGTATATATTTGTGGATATAACGCTTTTGAGGAATTTCGAATAGCAACAAAGTGTTGATTTGATGGAACTGTGAGGGATGGAGATCCCAGGAATTTTTAAAAAAAAACAAAAGAAAAATAATAATTTTCTATCAAAAGGTTGGAATTGAACCCATCCTTTCAGATCTTTTCCACTATTTCTATTGAAATTTCAGCAAACAGTTCCCTTTTGGCTTTGCATATCGGACAGATATATGGCGGCTCTTCCCTAAAGACCATGTAACCGCACTGCTTGCAGTACCATAGCTTTAATTTTCCTCCTGTCTCTGGGCGCTTCATATCTGTGGCTAAAGCCACCATCTCTTTTCCAGCCGAGACCGCTTTGGGCGCTTCCACCGGCGGAGGCTCTGGCGCTGCCGCTGGCTGGACTTCTGTCCCCAAGAGTTCTGCAAGAGCAGCTGACTGCTTATCAAGCGGTCTACGCTCAGGAACTGGCTGCACCTCCTGACCGGCTGCTGCGATTTCACCCCGAATGTAAAGCGCACAGTAACATGCTCCGAAATCTGCCACGTCAGGATCCCTGTAGTCGCAGGGGCAGATGATGTCCCTGTCAAGATCCAACTTTCCTGTAGCGATCCTGCAGGGGCAGGACGGGTAGCCATACCTCTCCTCGTTCTTCTTCAGGCCTTCTAGGAGATCATTCAGAAAGGAAGCGTCATTGTTGAGCCGGTAGCCCCGCGACCTCGCGTCACTCTCAGCCCTCTGCCTCACATAATCAAGTGTTGTCAATCCCTGAAGGCCTCGTCCAGCTTGTCCTCCCTGAACCCTACGATATGGTTTTTCTCGTCGACGATGATAATAGGAAAACTCATGGGTAAACCATGCTTGGATATATCATTCTTTACCTGTTCCAAGTCCTCCTTGTCACATAGATCGACGTCAACGAACTCAAACCCGATCCCCTTGTCTTTTAGGTACTTTTTGGTCTTTTTGCACCAAGCGCAGGTGCTCAAGGCATAAACAAAGACTTTATGTTTATTATTGGTACCAGTAACTTTTTCGATCTTCATGCAGTGCCACCGTTATCCAATACGCCCATGGGAATATAACGATTTGGTCGAACGCCAGGCCATGATTAAAGGTAACCGTTTCGCAGGTACCAATTCACAGTCTCCACTAGCCCTGTTTTGAGGTCGTATTTCGGGGCAAAGCCGAGCTCCTTCTTTGCCTTCTCGATGTTATACCATCGGTTTGCTATTACTGAGTCTACGGTCTTGACATGCCACATGAAGTTCTCGCGACCTGTGAGCCTGTTTATCCCCTCAACAGGGGCGATCATGGTCTTTGCAAGCCAGGGTGGGACGTGAATCCGCGGAGTCTTCCTCCCCCTTATGTCGCACAAAATCTTGTAAGCCTCGTTGTACGTATGCGCGCCGTCCTCGCTGATAATATAAACCTGGTTCTTTGACGCCTCGAACTTCTCAAGTGCTAGGGCAAAACCCTGGACGATATCGGAGATGTGGGTGAACTGAACTAGGCTCTCCCCGCTTCCCACAATGAAGCGCGTCGAGATTGAATTTTTATAGACTGATGTGATGAACCAGTAGGAAACGTCGTCGACATTCCTTGGACCATATATCCCCGAGGGCCTCACTATGGTATAGTCCAATCCCTTTGATGCGTAGTCTTTCACTATGCCCTCCGCTTTGACCTTTGACCTTCCGTACTCGTACTGAGGGTTAAGAGGCGAGTTCTCGTCGCCGGGGGGATTCTGGACTGGCCCCGTGACTTCGGTTGTGCTGCAGTAGATGAAGCGTTTGACTCCATTTTTCAGGGAACTACCCAGGAGCGCCCTAGTCCCTTCCACATTCACCCTTTCATAGATCTCATGCTTCCCTGTGAAGGTATAATATGCGGCAAGGTGGACTACGACATCGATGTTTTGGGTAACCCGATCCAGGCTTCCCTCGTCTAATAGGTCCCCTTCCGCAAGCCTGACTCCCAGTCCCTCCAAAAGGCTTCTATCGCTTTCTCTTCTAATCATACAGGTTACTGGATAACCCCTACGCACCAGCTCCTCCACTAAGTAACCTCCGACGAACCCCGAAGCACCTGTCACAAGAACTCTCAAGCCAACCATGGTAAGTTCAACCTATGAACTAGGCAACGTAATTTCCTTTTCTCTATGATAGACCATGTAAGTAAAAGCTGCTGCCAAGTTGATTCCATCATAGGGCTCCCTGGGGCTTCTCATGAACATATCCTTGAGGGGTAGAATCCTGTAAACGCCTGAACCCATCAGCAATTCCAGAAGAAGACGCTTATTCTCCGGAGAGACTGCGAGACCTACAGTCTGGACCCTATCGATGCCACTAAAGGACTTCATGGTCGGAAGGGTCGCAATCCTTTCCAGAGCTGCTTGCGCATTCGGGACTGCTATTATTTCAATGAACCTACGTCTGCTGTGAAGCCCAAATTCGGGTATCGAGGTTGTCAGCCCGTCCAGAGCGCTCTTATCCTTGGAGAGGACCACGGTCCACATATTCTTAGGATCCCTTGAGGAGATGACTGGGGAGCCTTTGATCTGGAGAACCCTACGTGCGCTGTTAAGGGCATAGGCCGAGGCATCACTGAGCTTCATCTCAAACGGACCCCCCTCCCTATCCAGCCATTCGCCGACCCTACGACTGAATTCCATGCCCCTTTCAAAGGAGCCTATGAAGGCAGCCATGGTTGGCGAGCTGCAGAGCTGCTGGTCGTAGAGCACCATATTCTTGGCCAGATCCCTGGCAGACTGCTCGCTGGCCGACGCATCGTCGATCACAGCAAAACCAGTCATAGGGCCGTTAACAATGAATCGGGGATGATGCACGTTCTGGGAAACGACTCTGCCCACCTCGGTCCGTGCTGGTTCCCCTCCCCAGAAATTGATGACGCCCACAGCGGATTTGGAAAGCAGATGTCTTAGGCCTGGGCTGTCGTGGGTGAAGTAGCTAATTGTCAGAGCCTCCGAGATGAGTTCCAAGGTGGCTGAGCCGGATTCCTGAAACAAGCGGTATATCTCTATAAGGCCTTTGTAGTTGGCCATTGATGGCCTGAGCATTGTCAGGTTCCCCGTGGCGAGGGAGAGGGTGGTCGGGATGAGGGGCGGGATGAGCGAATTACCCGAGCTTATTATAAAGACTGGCCCAGCAGGGAGTTGCCTGCAATATTCGCCTTCGGATATCTCCACGAACTCCTGAAGACTCTCCATCTTTCCAAAAGAAGACTGAAGGTTCTTCTTGATGTTTATTCCATTAAGGGTACTAGGGACAAGGGAGAACTCATTCTCGATCATGCGCTGGCTGTAGCCTGTGGATTTAGAGAGCAGGACCTTCAGCTCATTAAAGCCTCCTTCCCCAAGTCTCTTTGCCCAAGTGCGCCCGACCTCCTCAATGGCAGCGAGCCTCTCCTCTACTGGGATTCTGGAGAGCTGCTCCTGAATTTTTGGAGCCCGTGCGAAGAAGTTATCGATCCCCTTTTCGCTGAGTTCTTTTAGCACAATGCTGCCTACTTTTCTCTCGGTAACCTCAAGCGAACCATGGAACAGGGGTTCGTAGCTCATGAGCAATCACACCTGATCCTTCTGCATCATCTCCTCGAGAGAGCCACCGCAGGCCCTCTGGAGGTCCCAACCCTCCTCCACAGTCAGCCTCCTCACGTAGGAGAACTCCTTGCCGTAAAAGCTCTTGGATGAGGCGACGGTCATCAGGTCGCCAGGGTAAAAAACCTCCAGCCAGGTAGTGACGAAGGGGTTGAATATGCCCAAGACGCCTTCGGTCTTGCCTTCGCCTAGGGGTTCGTAGGTCTTGGGATCCAGCAGAAAGACCTCGGACAGTGGATAGGGGACCATGCCATTGGTCTTGAAGCGGCCGATAAGGGCAGTGAGGGTCTCGGCCATGCCGAGGACGTCCATGAATGGCACGATATTTTCTTCGCCATCCTTATCCTTGGCTGTGAAGTACTTCCTGGATAACTCAACTATCTTCTCGTAGGGCGGTAGGGTGTAGCCTTTGGTCCCTCCCCCAGTTACTATGGCACCGCCCCTCCCCAACTTCACCGGCGGGGTGCCGCTGACCAGCTTGTATCCAACCTTCTTTACAAAGCTCATCTCGTCGAAGCTCTTTGCCATAAGGTAAACGCCAACTGGTGCAGTGAAGAATAGCTTGGGTTCCTCCTTGCTCTTTAGGAATTTGAGCATGTTATCTCTGTTGGGTTCGAGCTTCTGCCATGCGCTGCCCCTCTCGTCCTTGACTAAGTCCATGCCATATATCAGGGGGATACCTTTGTTCTCCAGAGCCAGGTGAACGAAAGCGACGAAGCTCAGCTTGTAACGCAGCTCGGGCGCTGCCATGAACAGGGCTATGCCCTTGCCGGGCTCTAGGCAGCTCCCATAGATGTGCTCGAAGAGCTGGGTGTTGGCCTTTATCATTATAGCCAGGTCAAGTGGGCTCCGGTAGATCCGCACTGGTTCCTTGCCAGAGGTTCCGCTGGAGGTGAAGTACTCCCCTCTTTCTTCAACTCCTTTTATCAGGAACTGCTTGTGCCCATCCCCACGCAGTATGTCTGAAGGAACCGCCAGCCTCGCTAGGTCCCCCAATTCCGCGTTTTTTGGGTTGATGGAGAGGCGCTCGAACAGCTGGGCATAGTAGTCGCTCTGCCTAGAGAAAAAGCCCAATGCATCCCGAAGGAGGCCCAGCCTTAGGGACGCTAGGTAATCGGGAGATTTATTGAAGAGTGAGTTGTTGTTGACAAGCTGCCACACCTTCTCAACGTAGGGATCCTTGAGTAGTCTGCTTTTAGAACCCAGGTCAATGATCTCCGATGCGTTCATTACGAGCACCAAAATGACGTTTAGCATATGTCCCGAGGAGGGTTTAAATGTTCTGCCATTGGCCATATTCAATGGCTGATGACGTTGGGCAGCAGTCCTTCTGTTGGACAGCCATGTCATCATTGATGATCCAGTCAATATATATATTGGAGAATTGTTGATTTGTGTAGGCTACCAATAAGTGGTGTTTTTATTGATAATAAAGACGGAAGGCATCACTAAAAAGTTCAAGGATTTGGTGGCCGTCGATCATATAGATCTCTCAATTGACGAGGGGGAGATCTTTGGGCTACTGGGTCCCAATGGGGCAGGCAAGACAACGCTTCTATCCATGTTGGCGACGCTATTGCCACTCACCGAGGGTGCAGCCCAGGTCAATGGTTTTGATGTCGGACAGAAGCCAAGTTCAGTCAGGAAATCCATCGGGATGGTCTTCCAAGCCCCAAGCTCAGACGAGATACTTACCGGGTGGGAGAACCTCTACCTCCACGCCCTGATGTATGGCGTCCCCAAAAACTTGCGGAGGCAGCGCATCGATGAGGTCCTCCAGCTTGTCGACCTCAAGGATAGGGCGAATGAGCGTGTAAAGACATACTCAGGAGGCATGAGACGAAGGCTTGAGCTCGCGAGGGGGCTACTGCACAAGCCAAAGATACTTTTCCTTGACGAGCCCACGCTCGGCCTTGACCCTCAGACCAGGGAGCACATATGGGAATATATCGAGAGACTCTCCAAGGAGGAGAAGGTTACAATACTGATAACCACCCACTACATGGAGGAGGCGGACTCCCTCTGCGACAGGGTTGCAGTCATCGACCATGGGAAGATAATTGCTCTTGATTCACCGGCAAACCTCAAGATGAAAATCGGAAAGAGTATGATAAGAGCGAGGGTGGAGAACCCGAACCTCGATTTGATAAGGGCCCTTCCCTACGTAAGCAATGTCGAGCAGAAGGATGGCGAGGTCATCATCAATCTATCCGAGGTAGGCAACCACATACAGGAGGTTCTGGGCAACCTTGGCAATGCATCTTATGTGGAGTTGAGGGAGCCTACGCTCAATGATGTCTTCCTTCAACTGACAGGGAAGGAGATCAGATCGGAGTCTGCTGAAACCATAGAAGAGCAGTATGCAAAGGGGTATATATGAGCGAACTTTCTGGCCTCTATGCCCTATGGTACCGGGAGTTCAAGGTCTTTCTCAGGGAGAAATCGAGGATAATATCCTCACTCGTAACTCCACTCATCTGGCTGGTCGCATTCGGCAGCGGACTCGGGTCTATTATTGGAACGGTTTCCCAGGCATACATCGGAGTAAGTTACATAGAGTTCATCTTCCCGGGTGTGTTAATGTTGACTGTACTCTTCACGTCGATCTTCTTTGGGCTATACATTGTATGGGACAAGAAGGTAGATTTCTTCAAGGAGGTTTTAGTGGCCCCCCTCTCAAGGCTGACCCTCTTCAGCGGCAAGATGATGGGCGGATGTACGGACTCGCTAATCCAAGCAGCTATTTTGCTGATCCTTGGGGTATTCTTTGGCATCAGCTATACCATCATCTCGCTACCGATTACGATCTTCTATGTTGTCTGCATGGCAGCGGGCACTGTTAGCCTAGGGCTCGCCATCGGGTCCCAGATGTCGAGCTTTGAGGGCTTCGGTCTCGTGCAGAGTTTTGTAGTACTGCCGCTGTATTTCCTCTCCGGGGCACTCTACCCCCTAAGGAACCTGCCAGCCTGGTTGATGACAGTCACAAGGCTGAATCCCCTAACATATATCGTGGACGGAATGAGGGGTGCGCTGCTGGGCATTTACCAGTTCTCCCCCTGGCTGGATGCGGGGGTTTCTTTGGGGTTCATGGCTGTCTTGATAGCGATCGGCACATTTGCATTCATGCATATGAGTAGTTAGGACTCCTCTACTTTTGCTGGAGCTTTGAGCCCGAATCACGTCTCGGCGTGCTCATGGTGGTGTGTCGGGTCTATGATGTACTCCGAAGCTCTCCTCACCACCTCGGGCAGCGCTGGATGTACGTGAACAACTTGGGATACACTGTTTATTGTACCGTCGCCGGACTTCATGGCCACCAGGACCTCGTGGATCAGCGTTGAGGCTTCTGTGCCCATAATATGGCAACCTAAGATCTTCAGCGTAGCGCGATCAATAAGGAACTTCACGAAACCAGTGGCGTCCTGAATCGCCTCACCCATTGCCGTGTCTGCATAGTTCCACCTGCCGATGAAATAGCCAGCATTCTCAGCTTTAAGCTGCTGCTCGGTCTTGCCAACCCCAGCAATTTGTGGGGACGTGAAGATGGCATGGGGCATCGCTGTGTAGTCGACCTCAACTTTGTTCTCTGGATCCATTATATTTTTGTAGGCAACAGCCGCCTCATAGTTCGCAGCGTGCTTGAATGGGTACCTGCCCAAGGCGTCGCCAAGAGCGAATATTCCCTTCACTGCAGTCTCCAAGTAGTTGTCAGCCAAGATGTTCCCCTTCGGGTCAGTCTTAACGCCGGTCTTTTCGAGATCGAGGGTGTCAGAGTTAGGGGTTCTTCCTACGGCAACGAGCAGTTGATCGGAGGCCACGATGCGGGTTTCATCCCTATTTTCCATGCTTTGGATGGTGACGTTGAATGAGCCGCCGCTCTTGGCAACCAATATCGGCTCGTAGCCAAGAAGAACGTTGAACTTTTCCGAGGCGAGATGAGTGAAGATCGCAGCCACCTCCTCATCCTCATTAGGCACAAGGTACTTGCCCCTCTGGACTATGTTTACTTGCGTGCCCAAGGAGCCGAAGAAGTGCGCCAATTCTGCTGCAATGTAACCCCCTCCCAGTATGGTCAGAACCTTAGGCTGCTGAGTGAGTCGAAGCGCCTCGTCGCTCGTTATGAAGCCAGACTCCCGAAGACCGTTCACTTCTGGAATGCGAGCGCGGGTGCCGGTGGCGATGAGCAACTTATTCGCCTTTATGGTCTCGGTACCCACTTGAAGGGTCTTTTCACCTACAAAACGGCATTCTCCCTTGAACAGTACAGGGTTAGTCGATCCCCCGAAGCTCCTCTCTATATCCATGGACTCCTTGTCGACGGTCTCCGTCACCTGCTTTACAATTGAGGGGAAGTCAACCTCGTACCCCGTGACCCTTATTCCGAAATTGCCCGCATTCTTTATTGTTTCTACCACATCGGCACTGTGAATGAGCATCTTGGATGGTATGCAGCCCCTATTTAGGCAGGTTCCACCGAGCGGCCCTTTCTCAACGACGGCTACCTGCAGGCCTGAATTGGCTGCGGCGACCCCAACGTCGAGACCCGAACCGCTACCGATCACAATAAGATCAAATTCGCGCATCGCTAGACCACAGTAAAAATATTTGAGGATCTAATATAACCACTTGTCGATTCTTCGGGAAAGAGGAGGGATTGAGTGGATCATCTGGCTCCAACACTAGAGCCGCTGAATCTCTCGCACACCACCCGGCCTCACCAAGCGGAGCCGTGGATACGCGCAATTTAGATTAGGTTGAAATAAAGAAGATTAAAGGCATGAACTTTATCTCTGGATGAGCCTCCTCTTGAATGGGTATAAAGTTATAAATTCTGCGGAACATTCTTTATCTACCCCCGATGAGGCTTAGGTGTAGATCATGGATAACTTTTATGATGTTGTGATCGTCGGCGGCGGGCCGGCGGGAATGATGGCTGCGGTCTATTGTAGGAGGAAGCTCCTCAGGACAATCGTAATAACTAAAGACATCGGCGGGCAGATCCTGCTCACCGGCAATATCGAGAACTACCTCGGCTACCTCGGCAGATCGGGCCTGGGTCTCGCAGAAATATTCGAGCAACAGGTGAAGGAGTTTGATACCGAGATCCTCACCGCGGAGGTTGAGAGGATCGATAAGGATGTAGATATATTCAGAGTCAAGAGCAGCGCTGGCGCATTCTGGGCCAGGGCTGTAATCGTGACTGGAGGCAGTTCTTGCAGGAAGCTCAACGTGCCAGGAGAGGATAGGTTCTTCGGCCATGGCGTTGCCACATGCGCCACCTGCGACGCTCCATTTGCGAGGAACAGGACGGTGGCGGTAATCGGTGGCGGAAACGCCGCGTTCCAGAGCGCGGAGCTTCTGTGCAAGTATGCCAACAAAGTGTACGTGCTACACAGGAGGGAGGAGTTCAGAGCAGACGAGCTGCTTATAGACAGGGCGAGGAGATTGCCGAACATAGAGCTTATCCTCTATGCTATGGTGACTGAAATAAAGGGTGGAACCAAGGTCGAGTCTATCGAGTATAAGGACACCAGAACGGGTGTCGTGAAGGAACTGAACGTCCAGATGGTCTTCGTTGAAATCGGCAGGGAGATGAATCTTAGTTACGTAAGGCATCTGGTAAAGACAAATGAGACAGGGCAGATAGTCGTGGACCGTAACCAGAAGACGGGCTGCGAGGGGCTCTTTGCCGCCGGCGATATCACTGATCTAATATACGGTCAGGCGATCATCGCTGCCGGTGACGGTGCAGTCGCCGCGCTTTCGGCCTATGACTACCTCAAAGAGAAGGGATAATTAGGTTCGGCTAGAGCTCTCCCTTACGAGCCTACAGGCCAATTCCACTGCTTCGGCAGGATCTTCAACAAAATGGATCTTGCAAAGGCATCTGTGATCAATATAGCCATCAGGGAATATCTCGGCTAGCTTGTCTGCCATCATGCCCGACCCTTTTAGTGCTATTATGGGTTTTCGTAGGTTGTAGGCTATGGCAACCTCGGTAAGAGATCCCACCCCTCCAGCGACAATGATGACCGCATCACTGCTCCTAACAACGGTGGAGCTTCTTGCAGTGAATGTCTGGCCAGTCTTTATTGTTATGGTGTTGTAGGGGTTGTACCACTTGTGCTTTGGGTCAATGTTTTCAAGCTCATGCGCTACTATTCCGACGGTTATACCGCCTGCCATTGTAGCTGCCTCAGAAACCACTGTCATCAACCCTCCATTGGCGCCCGTTATGACAATGCATCCCCTCTCCCCAAGAGCCTTGCCGAGGGCCCTCGCCTTCTCTGTGACCTCATCTGGGACTTCGTCGTAGGTTGTAAGGACACTTATTTGGACCATAAAGGTTCCATTGTATTTCGCAATATATTAGATTGAAGCATTGTAAGGTGAACAGCCACTATGAAATCGGATCTTCTTGTCGCAGCAGCTTCCAGTCAAACCTAATCCATGGAAAACAGAGATATTAAGGAGGCTTACGTTAGTCGCTTTGATGGTTATGGACGAGATCCTGTCCAATTTTTCCAAACCAATACAGAGAATAGTCAACGAGAAGGGGTTTGGAATACTCACAGAGCCCCAGAAGAGGGCGATGCCTCTCATAGCTGATGGGAAGAATGTGCTTGTCATTGCGCCGACGGGCACTGGAAAGACTGAGGCGGCATTTCTGCCTATCCTCGATCGCCTAATAAAGGAGGACACAAAGGGAGGCATCAAGGTCCTATACATTTCCCCCCTCAGGGCCCTCAACAGGGATCTTCTTGATAGGCTCCAGTGGTGGTGCGGAAGGCTCGACCTAAAGGTGTCAGTCAGGCATGGAGATACGGAGACGAGAGAGAGAGGGAAGCAGGCCATGGCTCCGCCCGATATTATGATTACGACACCCGAGACCCTCCAAGCCATACTACCAGGCAGGACCATGAGGAAGCACCTCTCGAGGGTCAAGTGGGTCATAGTTGATGAGGTCCATGAGCTTACCAATGATAAGAGAGGCAGCCAGCTTACCATTGCGCTGGAGAGGCTGAGGAGAATAACTGCCGTGGAGCCTCAGGTCATTGGGCTCTCGGCTACCATAGGTTCACCCGAGGATGTGGCAAAGTTCCTAGTTGGCACAAGCAGGAAGTGTGAGATAGTCAGGGTCTCGGTTGCAAAGGATACGAACCTCGACGTGATGCTTCCTGAGGCTGGCCCCAGGGATGTGGATCTCGCAGAGAGGCTGGCTACATTTCCAGAGGTGGCAGCCAGGCTCAGGAAGATAAAGGAGCTGATAGACCAGAACAGATCGACGCTAATATTCACCAACACGAGGTCCGAGTCAGAGATCTTGGCCAGCAGGTTCAGGATCTGGGATATAGATATGCCAGTGAGCATTCACCATGGGAGCCTCGCGAAGTCGGCAAGGGTAGAGGTCGAGTCGAGCCTGAAGAAGGGGGAGCTTAGAGGTGTCGTCTGCACATCGTCCCTTGAGCTGGGGATAGATATTGGCAACATAGATCTCGTGGTCCAGTACAACTCGCCGAGGCAGGCCACCAGGTTGCTCCAGCGGGTGGGGAGGGCAGGGCATTGGGTAGGCGGTACATCAAAAGGGGTTGTGATCACAATGGATTCCGATGACGCCCTCGAGTCAACTGTAATAGTCAAGCGGAGCCTCAGGGAAGAACTGGAGGAGGTGGAGATAGTCAAGAAACCGCTTGACGTCCTTTCGCACCAGATTGCAGGGCTGTTGCTGGAATATGGCAGAACGACAATTGGCGAGATCCTGGACATCGCAAGGAAGGCCTACCCGTTCGCTGACCTGGCAGAGAAGGAGGTGGAGGAGGTCCTTGATTACATGAGCGGCAGGAGGCCGAGGCTAGCGTTCTACATACCTGAGGAGGGGATAGTACTCAAGCCTAAGCCTTCAGAGAGCATTTACAAGTACTACTTCGAGAACCTCTCCATGATACCGGAGGAGAGGCACTACCTTGTCATCGATGAGGCGAAGGAAGAACCCGTGGGGATGTTGGACGAGGCATTCGTCGCAGAGTACGGCGAGCCAGGAGTGAAGTTCATCGAGAGAGGTGCCCCCTGGAAGATCATACAGGTCTTCAAGGATAAGGTATACGTCAGGAGCGAGCAGGACCCCACAGGGGCCATCCCGAACTGGATTGGTGACGAGATCCCGGTACCATTTGAGGTTGCCCAGGAGGTTGGAGCCATAAGAGGGAGGGTTTCCTCCGGCATCAGGGCAGGCTCGAAGATTGAGGGGCTAATAGCGGGGCTTGAGCAGGATTACCCTGTAACGAGGGAACTGTACGCCAAGTCGCTGAGGGAACTTAGGGAGCAGGCGGAGGGGCAGTGGGAGGTGCCAACGGACAGGGTTATGACCGTGGAGGGTTGGGAGGGGTACGTAATAGTTAGCTGTGCATTTGGCCTCAACATCAATAAGACCCTCTCGAGGCTTCTGGGGTACCTCCTTACGATCAGAACAGGGAGTGGTGTGGGCACCTCACAGGACGCCTACAGGATCTTCCTGAAGACTACTCTAGATCCACACGTTATCGCGGAGGCGCTAGGGGGCATCGAACCCGAGGAGGTAGAGCATATGACCGAAGTCGCTGTGGAGAGGACCGGCTTGTTCAAGAGGCGCCTCCTCCATGTCGCGAAGAGGTTTGGCGTAGTTGAGAAGGATGCCGACCTTAGCGATGTGGGCATGACGCAGCTCGTGGAGGGACTGAGGGGTTCGGTTGTCTGGAAGGAGGCGATGAAGGAGGTCCTGCTCAAGGACTTGGATATTGGTGGGACAATAAGGGTAGTTCATGGTATTAGGGATGGCCAATTTAAAATTAATATAATGCCAGCAGACCTGCCACTCTCTCCAATTTCAAGAGTCGGAATAAAGGAGCTCAGTTGGAAGACGGATCTTGTGCCTGCGGACAGGCTGAGGAGGCTACTCATCGAGTCCGGGAAGGCGAGGCTCCTCAACGAGGCAAGGGTGGCGGTCTGCGTCAACTGTTTCAGGTACGTGGAGAATGTTAAGGCCAAAAAATTCCTTGGAACGGTCAAGTGCCCTGAATGCGGCTCGAGTAAGATAGGTCTTCTAAGCGACGATCCGCTTGAAGTTGCGCAGATGTCGGCCGAGAAGAGCGAGACAGACAAGGTGTCCGAGAGGTTTAAGCCGATGTACAAGACAGCCCTTGAAGGGGGAGAACTTGTGAGCCTCTACGGCCTGCCAGCAGTGCTAGCGCTGGTTGCAAAGGGGCTTCCGAAGCCAATGATGATAACACTTGCCACAACAGAGATCAAGGATCTTGACTACTTCGTCGACCTTATCCTCAAAGAGGAGAGGGCAGCTCTGAAGAGCAGGTACAGGACAAGGTCTGATCACGAGCTGAAGGTAGTTAGGCAGGCATCGTGATCTCGCACCGAGCCCTAGAGCAGTGAGCTTATTATCGCCCTGAAGCATTTTACACTGAAGGGCGGGTTATGCCAGTCAGAGACACTCCTGATAACGTGAAGAAATGCATCTGCTTGAGGTGCCCCAGTTATCCCCAAGTGCGCAATAGCGAGATCCTTTACTGCGCAAGGAACGCAAGCCAATGCGAGATTCCCGTAGCGGGATGCATATGCGGAGCATGCGCCGTTTATATTGAGAATGCACTTACAGGGCTCTACTTCTGTGACAAAGTAAAGACTGGCTCGGGAAAAGTGATGATGAGGAAGAGACGGGCCGGCGAGGCGAAATACGGCTACCAAGCAGTAGTTGAGATCAAGGAGCTTGCCGAGACAGGCAAGAGTACGATCTGCTCCATGGGTTCACAGAAACACCTACCATTTTCGTTCAGCGATATCCACTTTGTACCTGCGCAGGTATACAAGATGCCCCGGGAGAGAGAGGAGGGAGTAAATATGGAGATTGCCATAGGCCCGCGTGCCAGGAAGCCCCTCATTGTCGCATCCCCCATACTCATCTCTGGAATGAGCCTTGGGGCCACATCAAGAAATTCTAAGCTCATTATATCACGCGTCGCAAAGGAGTTGGGCATCGCCTACAACTCCGGCGAGGGAGGGATACTTGAGGAGGAGATGGCTGAAGCTCCCAAGCACCTCATAGGGCAATACGCCACGGACAGGGAGGACGTAGAGATGGGCATTCTGAAGGGGCTGGCTGCCGTCGAGATCCGCTTCGGCCAAGGAGCATACCCCGGAAAGGGGAGCTACGTGCCCGAGGGGAAAATTGCCAGCGAAGAGGTCGTAAAGGTTAAAGGGCTAAGGGGCTACGAGCAGTCAAGCTCCCCCGCCCACCATTTTGACATGACCAACCCTCTGGAGATCAGGGATAAGGTGGTGTGGCTGAGAGAAAATTCTGATGGGGTGCCCATTGGCGCAAAAATAGGCTGCGGAAATGTCGAGCGGGACATCGGTATACTCGTTGATGCCGGCGTTGACTTCATCGCCCTGGACGGATTCGGAGCCGGGACAGGCGCTACAGAGCAGTGTGTGAGGGATAACGTCGGCATCCCAATAATCGCCGCCCTACCTCGCGCTTCCAGGTATCTGAAGGAGGTCGGTGCGAAGGAGAGAGTGACCCTCATCGCAGGTGGCGGGCTCAGAATCTCAGGTGACTTCGCGAAATGCCTTGCTCTCGGAGCAGACGCAGTCTACATTGCAACTGCAGCCCTAATAGCGATCAACTGCGAGCAGTACAGGATCTGCCACACCGGGCTATGCCCCACTGGGGTAACGACCCACAAACCTTTATTGACCAAGAACCTCAACGTTGAGCAGGGAATAAGGAGGCTCTCTAATTTTATAAGAGTTTCAACGGAAGAGGTAGCCAACATAACAAGGATCGTTGGAAAAGATGACGTGAGAAAATTGTGTATTGAGGACCTTGTCTCCATGAAAAAGAATTTGTCTGAGATAACTGGAACGAGATGGCTCAACAGCATATAGTTTTATTTTCAATGAAAGCGCCATCAATGTAAACAAATTGAACATAAGACTGATGGCTAAACGTTAGTGGAACTTGTAGAGTACCATGGGACTATCAAACAATATTGAGTTTCCGTCTTCTCGTGAATCTGAAGTATTTTGTCCCCAGATCCCAATAATAGCGGATCAGCCTTTCGCTTTCCGGATTTCTCTGCATATTGGAAACTATAGGAATTCCTATAAGAAATGTATTTGGTCTTGAATATGCAAATCAAAAACATACGAGATACGAGCAGATTTTGAGTAATCTATGATTAGCTTCGCAAATTCATTTTTCGCACCATTCGCAGAAGCTTAATCAATAATCATTCATGAAATTGTTGGATCATTAAGTGTTCAACATTTCTCGTTATAAAAGGAAGTTTTATTTTTTAAATAACTGTGCTACAAATAATAAGCTCAATCCATCAATACTTAGCTTGCCAATTGTTCAACAATTATCGTACCATGGGATTTCATAGCCTTAGGTATATCATGGGCATTCATTGTTATGTTGCTACTCCTGAACCTCTGACGATGAGCCTGCAATGATGCCAAGGAGAACCTTTCTGTCAATCTCCGCTCTTGTCCGCCATCCAACAAAGAGGTTGCTCTCTTCATCCTCATCGAGGTACCCTCTCCTGATGAAACGATTGAGATCCTGATCAACTTTCCAGTCTGGGAACTTCTCGTTCAGGAGATCCTCTACCTCGCGCCTGGTTGCTCTTCCCTGTTTCGATGTTATGAAAGCCAAGGAGGCGGCCAAGACTGCTAAAGTATCTATTCTCCAGCCAGAGAGAGATACCTCGCCGCTCTGTATTGGGGATTTTGACAATATGTAGAATCTTGCCTGCTCTAGATCGTCCTCTGTGGGGCTGGGATGATCGAGACCGTCTTCATAAACCATCTTTACCTCAAGGCCCAGATCGTCAAGCCGCCTCTCAAGCAGCTTCACAACCTTCATGTAGTCCTTGCCGACGAACTTCCTCAGCTCCCACCCCTTTGCTCCAGGCAGCCTGTGGTGCTGGTAGAGCAGCAGCTGGGAAGCTTTCTTCAGCTTTTTGGAAATCGTAACATCTTCACTCATCTTTTAGACCCCGAATCTCTTTCCATTTCTGATAGGACACTGATATGGGGACGGATCGCCCGAGCTTCCTTGGAGTCGCTCCCGATAAGACCTCGATCATCATGGTCTCTTCAACGGGGTTTATCATCAGATTGGCGGTCCCGTTGGATATAAGGAAGCTCAGTGCGTAGGCTCGCATCACCGTATCCTCGAATGTATCTCGGACTATGAAGCTCCAGTAATCAACGGGCCCACTCTTCGTGGTCTCCACCAACTCTCTCTGGAGGCCCGTGACCTCGTCGTTAAAGATCCTGTCTGAGAGGAATTTCAGGCGGATTAGATCAGAGACAGTGAGGACCTTCTCTTCCATCTCCCTAGCTGCCTCCAGCTCCTTCATCCTCTGCGAGAGGGGCAGAAGAATGTTCCAGTAGTCCATTGACTCTGAGAGGCGCTTCGATGTAAGCTGCTCCGAGGATACAAGCGGGTGCCATGATGAGAGGAGTGCGGAGCCCAGGGACTCCTTGCTTAGCAGTTTTATCTTGACCTCGACGAGGAACGGATCAATGAACAGGCCCGAGGCTCGGTGCTTCACCCAGTCGCTCTGAAGCTTGACCATGAGGGAGATCTCTTTCAGCGCCTCGGCGTCCATGAGCAGATCGTCCAGCGCCTTCCAATTGGGCAGGATCTTCTTTAGGATCATGAGCTTCTGGGGAACGTCAACCAAGAATGGGTCGTCGCTCTTGGTCCTTATGCTCTGGCAGAGGTTGATTATCCTCGCGAGCTCCTCGTAATATTCCTCTTTACGCTGTTGCTGCGGCAGCCTTTGCCACCTCCGATCTACCGTGTACATTCTGCACAAAGATGATGTTGGCGAACTCGCCAACCGCACTAAGCTGGCTTGGCGTAATGACAATGAATTGGACGTCCTCATTCTCATTCATGAAGGAGAAGAGCATCTTCATCATGGATTCTCTGTTGTGCGGATCCATATGGACATCAAACTCATCGACAGCCCTGACCGGCGATTTGAGGTGGTGCTGAAGGGCCAGCAGGAAGGCCATAGTTGCGACAGCCCTCTCGCCCCCGCTCTGGGCATATGCGTCCAATATGACAGGGGAAGATCCCTTGAAGCCAACGGTGACCTCGATTCCTGAACGGTCGGGGTCGTCCATATTGGAGAGACGAACCGTGCCGATGCCGGCGACTTTGCCCAAGACGTCGCTGTAGGTCGGGTTGATCTCGACCACGAGGCGCTCCATGACCCCCTTCCAGATGTTCTTCCTGTCGTCCAGCTCTTCAATGGTCCTCTTGCGGTTTTCGCCAACCACGTCCGCCTTCTGCTTCAGCTCAGCGTAGGTCTTTAGGTAAGTCTGGTACATTGATGGCGAGTCATCTGGCACCTCACCCAGCGAGAGTAGATGGGCGTTTACATACTTTGTCTCATCGGATATGTCCTGAATCGATCGTTGTGTCTCGAGCCGTTCCCCAGCTTTATCCATCAGCCTGCTTGACTCCTCCAGGAAGGCCTGAGCCTCAGCAAGTGATGACCTCAACTCCTTGAGGTCCTTCTCCAGCTCCCTGATGCGGTAGCGGTTTATTGCTTCTCTGACCTTTACATCAACATAGTTCCGGACCGTGGCATCCAGTCTCTCGTCGATGACACCGAGTTCCTTGAGCGATTCCTCCCCCTGCTTCTGCTGCTCCGAGAGCAGAAGCCGAAACTTCTCCTTGAGCCCAAGGTAAGAATCCCAAATACTCTTTCCTTCCTTCTCTTTTAGAGAAGTCTCCTTACCGAGGTCCTCCAGTTGAGAGCTTTTGAGGAGGATCCTCTCCTGTATCTGTGTGACAGACCGCTCATTCTTGATGATCTGCGCCCAGATCAACTCCCTCTCAAGGTATGCCTTGCGGTCAAGGAGGTCCCTCTTCTCGTTATATTTATCGTTCAGCTCCTTCCAATAGGCGAGGGTCTGCTCGGCGCTCGCCAAGAGCTGAGAAGTCGCCTCCTCCTCTCCCAGTATGCGGTTGAGCTTATCCTCAGACTCGTATATCGCCTTGCGGTACTGGGCAAAGCCAACGGCTTCCTCGACCATCTTCAGCTTCTCCTCCGGAGATGTGATTGCAAACTCCTCGATCATGTTCTGATGCATTATGATGAGCATGTTGTCTGGGTTCATCCCGACACTCTTGAAGAGGCGGTTCACGTCGAACTTACTGGCCTCTCTGCCATTGATCTCGAACCAGTAGGTCCCGTCCTTCTTCAGGTACCTGGAGACCGAGATGAGGTCACTGTTTATGAGAGGGGCGGGTCTCTTCCCATCTTCGACCTTGTTGTTGAGCACCAGGGTCACCCTGGCAGTCTCCTTCCCCCTTCGGATGAGATCCGCGAGCTTCCGCGATCGCTCGGTGTAGCTCTGACCAGTAGCTACTGATATCGCCAGTAGAATGGAGGATTTTCCGGCACCATTAGGGCCGGAGATCAGGTTGAGCCCCCGTCTGAGGTTCACTCTAGCGTACTCGTAGGACATGAAGTTCTCTAGAACGACCTCAAGAATGGTGAGCTTCGACGTAGCGTGCCCCCCTTTGAGCTTTTTCAATTCTTTTTGAGCTTCTTATAAACATGTCTGTAGCGCTGCCCAGCTCGAAACATTGGATAAATAACAACATTTGGAGGGCAGCTTATATTGACTTAGCTGTGTTGCAGTTGTGCTGACTGCATAAAAAAGGGCTGGATAATAGATCTTGCCATGGTAATGGCAATCCTTTCAAGTTTCTATGAGCAAAGCTTATGTAATCATCTAATTTCAAACTATAAACCGTGGAGAATCGGATGGAAAAGTTCGAGGTAAAGCAACTGAGTCATAATGGAGTGCTCATCCCTGTCTACAACCCTATTGGATTCAGCATAAGGTTCCGAGGCAGGGAGCTTCAGCTCACCCCAGAGCAGGAGGAGATGGCTGTTGCCTGGGTTAGGAAACTCGTAACTGACTATCCGAAGGATAAGGTCTTCGTGAAGAATTTCTTCCGGGACTTCGGCAGTGCTCTCGGTATAAAAGAGGATGTTACCCCAGAGGACTTTGACTTCTCTGCCGTATCGAGGTGGGTTGAATCTGAGAGGGCTAGGAAGGAAGGAATGGCTAAGGAGGAGAAGAAAGCACTTGCAGCCTCTAGGAAGAAGCTCAGGGAGGAGAACAAGCAGAAGTATGGTATTGCCATGGTAAATGGGATCCCCATGGAGATAAGTAACTATATGGTTGAGCCTGCTTCAATTTTCATCGGCAGGGGTGACCATCCCTTAAGGGGAAGCTGGAAAGCCGGAATAGAGGGAGAGGAGATAACACTCAACCTGTCACCCGATGTGCCCGTTCCAAAACCGCCATCAGGGGGATCCTGGAAATGCATTGTCTTTGATCCCTCATATCTCTGGATTGCCAGCTGGAGGGATAAGCTTAGGAATAAGATGAAGTATGTCTGGCTTTCGGATACTGCCTACATTAAGCAGGTCAGGGACATGGAGAAGTACCAGAAGGCATGGGAGCTCCAGAAGAAGATCGAGAAGGTGAGGGGCCACATAGTAAAGGGGCTAGAGTCTCACGATCAGCTTGAGAGAAAGGTTGCCACCGTTTGCTTCCTCATAGATAATCTCAAGATGAGGGTTGGTGACGAGAAGGATGAAGATGAGGCAGATACCGTAGGTGCGACGACCTTGCGCACAGAGCACATTAAGTTCCAGCCAGATGGCTCAATCACACTGGATTTTCTGGGAAAGGACTGCGTTAGGTGGGTAAGTACCATAAAACCACCCGAGATCGTCATCCGCAACCTTAAGGAGTTCATTGCCGAGGGCAACGAGACCATATTCAATGGCGTGAGATCGCAGAAGGTAAACGCATACCTCTCAGAGGTGATGCCCGGGCTGACAGCAAAGGTCTTCAGGACCTACCACGCATCCACGACCACCAAGGAAGCCCTTAGGAGGGCAGAAGTGAGCAGGGAAAGCCCCCAATACATCAAGAAGTACTATGCTACGATGGCGAATCTCGAGGCAGCCAGAGTCTGCAACCATAAGCGTAAGCTCCCCAAGACATGGGAGGAGAGCCTCAATAAGAAGAAAGAGCGCCTGAAGGTTTTGAGGGAGAAGAAGGCAAAGGTTGACAAGATAAAGGAACTGGACCTAAAGGTGAAGTCCATGCAGGCGACGAAGGATTATAATCTCAATACCTCGCTGAGGAACTATATCGACCCGAGGGTGTACTCAGGCTGGGGTAGGAGGATAGATTTTGATTGGAAGCTCTACTATTCGAAGTCCTTGCAGAGAAGATTCGCCTGGGTGGATAAGGAGCAGTAAAGCAAAATCGCAATCGGTCAACTTTTTATATGACACCATTCACCAACAAGACGTGGTGTTATAGATGGTTCTGGCTGGCAAGGTCTTCAAAGTTAAGGAAGATATCGACCTGGCTACGATCTCGGCGAAGCTTAAGGGGTACAAGCATGAAGAAGAGTTTACATTTGGAGACCAGACCTTCCCCCTGGTCACCGAGATCAGCAAGTTGCAGCTGACTTCGGACTCGCTGGAAGGGTTATTCTCGCAGGACATTGCATTTACTGTCTCGCACAGGGACGGCGAGAGACTTGTGGTCAAGACAATGGAAGCGCCCTTCCAATTCAGCAAGGATGGCAGCCGAATCCTATTGATAGTACTCGAGAAGAAGAGGGTAGCCAATAACATAGCCAACCAGATGAGCAAGGTGCTCTTCATCTCCGCTGGGAGCGTCGTAGAAGCAAAGATCTCTCCTGAGACCCTAAAGAAGTATCACGAAGCCAACCCTGAGGACACGAAGGTCATGTTTTTCGACGGAGTGGACATCCCAAACATCAGCAAGCTCTCGCTCTATGGATCCGGACTCGCTGACACTTCCCTCTATGGCGAGTACTCATCCCACGGGGCCATATGGTACATGGTCTTCAAGTCTAGAAGGTATGGGATCGTGGCAGGAGTGACCAGGAGCGCGGTGGTCACCGCATTCAGCCAGATCCAGAATGCAGAGTTCTTGAACTACATAAAAGAGGAGATTTTCCCGTTAATCGACTAGCCTCAGGATTACTTTTTTTGGATATCCGTACTGACCTAGCCGTCTTATAATAGCTCACCTAAGTCGCTTTGCGGGTAGGAGAACTCAAAGACTGTGAAGTTGCCGACGGAGTAGGTGCTACTGGCAGTGGTAAAATACGTCTTCAGATTATTGTAGTTACTTTTGAGGTCATCAGTTGTAGGAAAGTGGAATATGTTTGTCACAGCAATCGTTGAGCCATTGGCTACGCCATACATCTCCCAATCGATATTGTAGGAATTGCTGCCTGCTTCTGAATATATGAAGGCCAGATAGGCTTTGTTTCCAGTTGTAATCTGGTAACCTATATTGAACTCGGCGTTTGTGAAGAAGGCATTCGAAGAGGCATTCAGCACAGACTCTAAGGTGCCCAGATCAGTGTCGCCCCCGCTGAGTATTACCGCATTAGGACTCACGCAAATCCAAGCGCCAATCGACGTATTGAACGGATCCTGAGGCAGCTGGTATAGTGTCACATTGTCGTAGTAGGTCACATTGTCGTAGACTGAGGAGTTTAGATTGCTCGCCAAGATGGATGAATAGTTCGCAAGGCTTGAGCTGTTCATCGCCATTATGGTGACGTTGGTGCCATCGCTCATCTGCAGTTTAACATTGTAGGTGACGTCTGAGATGCTGATGTTCATGGCTGGCTCGGGGATTGAGACGAGTACAGGGCTACTGAAAAGGGACGGAAAGTCCTGCAGCGCTGAGATGTTAAGGTATTGGAACGAAGATGTCTGGGGGGGAACGAACGACATCCATTCCTCAGCTACGAATGTCGAGGTGGATGGCAAGACGGGCGCACTGAGGTATGAGGTGAATATCACTATAGCATAGGAGAAGACAAATATTGCCGCTATGAAGATTACTGCTATCTGGAGCTTCCTCGATGGCCCCTGTCTCTTTTTCTGCGGCATTTCATCACCATTGATAAAAAATGACTGTTTTAGAATTAAAGAACAACTATAAAAATCTTTATTGGGCGTATAATAGATCGGACAAAAAGGATTACTGATGGTTTTCTGAAGAATGGAAATTGAGGACAACGGGAAATATTGATCAAGGATTAATAATCTAATTGGAATCTAATTGGATAGCTTTTGTAGAGGCATTTATGCTCTACGGCGACCTTCTTGGTCACATTCTTTTTAATTAACGCACTTCTGATTTTGGGAGTTGGCTACTTCCTTGAAGAGTGTCGCTCTAGTCATAGATGAAGCTGTTGAGAGGGAAGGGTTCGAAAGATGACGGCAATACTGAGGATAAGGAGAGACAGGAAACGAAAGAGAGTGTTGGCACGGGCAAAATGCTGGTGCTACTCCTCGAGTTTTTTGCTCTTGGCAGTAACTTCTTTCTGATAGACTTTTCTTAGAAGAGTTAGATAGAGGTCGGGCGGTATTCACCTTTTCCGATTTTTTGAACTAATAAGTTTATTATTATGAAGAGGTTGAGGAACCATATAATTCAGCAATTACTGCTGTCGGCAATTTTTCCGAGTCTGGTGCATAGAGGAAGCAGGACGCCATCCTCGTATTATACTGGTACATTTTAGGTTCTTGTTGATCTCTTACCTTGAGCTCAACGCCCCCTTCACATTCACTTATCGCGTCGATCGCTTCCAGGCTGTGACTCTCTTCCTTTGCCTTTTTTATTAGTTCTTCCACGTTCGCTCTCGAAGTATTTTTGATAACTATACTGCAACTTCCGCTAGTGGAGATCACATGGTTCCCAGGGAACATATCTATGTACTTGTCTTCGATTAGGTACTTCAAGTCCGACGCCACCTCGTCAGCAGTCCATCCGCACACGCTATAGGCAACAGGGCATCTGGGGTGGAACCGGCAGCCGCATGGAGGAATAATCAGGTTCGGGGTATCTCCCTTTAGAATGATCCTCTTTGCTTTAACTGCCACACCTGGTACAGCCGAGATGAGTGCCACATTATACGGATGAACGGGATCCAAGAGTACATCCCTCTTGGGTCCAGTTTCAACAATCTTGCCAGCATACATGACATTTACCTGGTCTGCCATGTATGAGATCACGGCAATGTTGTGGGTAATCAATATCATTCCTATGTTGTATTTTTCCCGTATCCTGCGTAAAATGGACAATATCTGCGCTTGCACTGAAACATCCAATGCGCTTGTTGGTTCATCCAGAACTAAGAATTTTGGCAGTGTGGCAATCCCTCTCGCCAGAGCTACCCTCTGTCTCTGACCGCCTGAGAGTTCATGGGGGTACCTATAAGCGAAATCCCTTGGAAGTCCGACTTCGTCCAGGAGCTCAAAGCACCTCTCCTTTGCCTCCTTAGAATGCATATAGTCCGTGGCTGCAATGGGCTCTGTTATGATATCTATAACATTCATCCGTGGATCGAGCGACGAGTACGGGTCCTGGAAGACAATATTCATTTTCTTCCGAATGTCTTTTTGCTTATTATGTTTTTTACTGAAGACAGAGTACTCTTCCTCAATGGCAGCAGCCTGCTTCATCTCGCCATTTGCTAGGTATTCGTCGAACTGTTGAAGTACGGCGTCGGGTATATCGAAAAGGACATGGCCCGAGGTTGGCTTTAAAATACCCATAAGCATCCTTCCAAGGGTACTTTTGCCGGAGCCACTCTCTCCTACCACTCCGACTATCTCCGATTCCTTCACCTGTATATCCACTCCGTCCACAGCCTTGAGCGAGAGTGACCCACCAAAGTAGCCTGCACCCTTGATCTGGAAATGTTTTTTGAGTTGCCTTGCAGCTATCAGCATTTTTTGTCACCCAAGAAGCATGCGATAAAATGACCCTCTTCGACTTCTACCATCTCTGGCACTGTGGTACTGCAAGACGCCGTTGCCTGGGGGCACCTGGGGTGAAATGCGCAGCCCGGTGGCGGGTTCCTCATATCGGGTACGGTGCCGCCTATGCCCTGGAGGCTATGCTCCTCCTGCCCTCCGACTGTAGGGATGGAAGCTATGAGCAGCTTTGTATATGGATGGAGAGGTTTTTTTAGGATTGCCTCGGTACTCGCCACCTCAACTATCCTGCCGGCATACATAATGCTGATTCTGTCGCATACCTCAGCCAAGACGGAAAGATCATGCGATATTAATAGGAAAGAGGTGTTGAACCGGTGCTTAAGATGTCTTATGAGCTCGAGTATCTGAGCTTGGACGGTTACATCCAGCGCGCTTGTCGGTTCATCCATTATTATCAGTTGGGGATTGTTGGCAAGGGCGATGGCTATCGTAATTCTCTGCCTCATGCCACCTGATAGCTCGTGGGGATACATCTTCACCACTTTGTCGGGGTTGGGAACCTCAAGCATAGAAAGAAGCTCTATGGCCTTAACGTATCCCTCCTTTACCAATACTCTGTTTGCAGCCCCCTTAATGCCAGGTAACCTCAGCCAGCTACCTGTTCTCTTTCTCTCCAAAGCATTATTCAGAACGGTTCTCTCAAGCGTTCCCAGTTTCTGCTCCTCCGAATGGAGTGAAAGGATCATCTTCTCTTTCTTGGCCTCTCCCAGATCATTCCTGCGCCATATGTTTAGGGCCTGCTCCTCTATTCCCTGCAGCCCCCTCGACTTGGCGTATTCGTAAACAGCGGACTCTCCTTCCTTCAGTAGCGCTAGTATCTGTTCAAGATCATCCTTCGTTGCTTTTACCCTCGCCAGCCTCCTCTGGGCCAGCAGTTCGGGTTGATGCACCAGTATGCCTTCAGCTATCTGATAACCGACGGGCAGTACGGGGTTAAGGCTTGTCATCGGGTCCTGGAATACCATGGATATTCTTCTGCCCCTGATGTCTGCCATCTCCTTGTCCTGTTTTTTCAGGACATTCTCGCTTTTTCTCAGGTTGAACTTCCCAGTCCTAGCACAGCTAAGGGCAAGCTCCCTCTGGGCAGCTACTAAGTCCTGGCCTTCCAAGAGGACCTCCCCTGACGTCACGAAGGCGTTCCTTGGTAAAAGTCCCATTATTGTAAGACCAAGTGTAGACTTGCCGCATCCACTCTCCCCGGCTATGCCAAATATTTCGCCCTTCTTGAGAAGGATGTTCACGCCGTTGAGGGCTTTATAGATCCCACGCCTTGTGTTGAACTGTTCCCCTACATCGGATACCTTCAATGCACAGGTGGATGTCTCTTCCAATCAGCTTCTCCTCCTCGGGTCTATAACATCTCTAAGCCCATCGCCAACTAAGTTGACGGCCAGTGCAAATAAAGTTATGACGATGCCAGGTATTATGACAGTCCATGGTGCGATATTGACATAGTTGAGCCCCAAACTTGTGAGGTAACCCAACTCAGGCACGTTCGCATTCGCTATGAAGCCAATGAAAGCAAGAGTGGAGAAGATGATCATTATGGTACCCAGATCCAGAGATATCTGAATAAATATTGGGGGCAGTGAATTTGGAAGTATATGCTTGAACATAATTTTAAACCTGTTGACGCCTACTGCCCTGGCAGCCTCAACATAGGTAGCCTCCTTAGTACTCAGCGTTTGGCTCCTTGCGTACCGCGCATATATGGGCCACCACACCACTGCGAGGGCAATTGACATGATCAGCAGGGATCTGCCAAGAATGAAACCTACAGCCAGAGCAAGTATAAGAAAAGGTATGCTGAAGAATATGTCCGTTATTCTCATTACGATTTCATCAAATAGGCCTCCGATGGTGGCTGAAATAACACCTATTACGGCTCCAACAGCTGCCCCTATTGCAACTACGAATACCGAATAGGCCAGGTCTATCCTTATAGCTGCGATTATAGAGGTCAGTAGGTCCACACCGGGAAACGTCGTGCCAAAAGGATGTGCCCAGGAAGGTGGTTGAGGAACCGGAGTAAAAAAGTTCTCAACAAGGTTATTTGGGCTAGTGACACCCAAGAGATGTGGCGCAAACTGTACTATCAATGCGTCGATCACGTAGACCATAACTATGGCAAGACCCACAACTGCCCCCTTATTGGAAATAAAGACATCTAAGGAAAGTCGTGTATTGGCCCATCTTCTCGATTTCAGATTTGCATCAGACATTTTTGGCACCTTGCCCTCCTTATACCCCTAGTACCGTATCCTTGGATCAATAAAGGCATACAATAGATCCACTATGAGGTTGGTAGTCATGAGTATTAGACCAAAGATCAGCGTTGCCGCCATAATTCCTCCAACATCACTATAAAGGAGGGCCTGTGTAGTCCAATATCCTATTCCCGGGTAACTAAATATCGTTTCTATGACAACAACCCCTCCTAGGAGACCAGCCACCGTGAGACCAAAGGTTGTAAGAAACGGTAAAAGCGCGTTCTTGCGCGCATGGAGGTTATTGACTAAATTTTCGGATATCCCTTTGGATCTCGCGAGTCTGATATAGTCTTGATCAAGCACCTCGAGCATTGAAGATCGCAGTATCCTTATGACCCCCGCGACTACTGCCAAAGCGAGCGTGACCGCAGGCAGGAGAAGGTGAAGAAATGCATTGTAAGCCACATTCCATGAGCCATGCAGAAGAGCATCTATGAGCAGTATGTGCGTTGGATAGGAGATACCACCAACATACCAAGAGAGACCGCCAACCAAGCTGGGATCTACAACTCCGGCGACCGGCAACCATTTTAACCATACGCCCAGCAAAATTATTAAAACTAATCCTATAAGGTATGGTGGCATGGAGTAAAGGGTGAAGGAACCGACCCGTAGCGAATGGTCAGCTGCGGAGTCCCTGTGGACAGCAGAATAAACGCCAAGGGGAACCCCTATCACCCATATCAGAACGGCTGCTAGAGCCGATAGAATGATTGTGTTCGGAAGGAAAAGCGCTATGGCCGTATTTACTGTGCCGGTGTAGATGGGTGTATGGGTCAAGCCCCAGTTCCCCTGCAATATCTGATATATCCAATAGAAAAATTGAATGTAGATTGGCTGGTTAAGGTGGAATTGAAGGATGAGCTTTTGTACAACTGCAGCCCTTGCTGCCCCCGTCAGTCTTGGACTGAGGTATTCAGATAATATTATATTAGTTCCACTTACGTGGGTAAGGACAAAGACGATAAATGTGAGCCCGATCAACGTCGGAATAAAAAGTAGTAACCGCCTGATGGTATATATCCAAAGTTTCATTTATGGCAAAACTCCCAAAAAAAAAAATAGATTAGGTGGGCAAGCTTACTTGACCCACCAATAGGCTACCGAGTCTGCAGCGCCTCCTATCTGCGGATTCTGTTCCAAACCAACGATGTTATTGCCTGCTGGAGCAGTCATGTAAGGCTTCACAACCCAGAAGGAGTTAGGCTGGTTGGTGTATACAAACATGTACAGGTTGATGGCTATCTGCTCCGCCTGCTGGTAGAGTTGAGCTGCCTGGGTCGCATTTGTTGCAGTATCTGCCTGGACAATCAAAGTGTTCAGCTGGTTGTACTGGGTTGCATCGCTTGTATCGTTGGTGGCATTCAGCCAGTTAACATCCCAACCCATAGCAGACGGGTAGGCTCCACCTTGCAGGTACATGGCGTTGACGAAGTCATTGGGGTATGGATAGTCAGCTATCCATCCAAGATAGTATACAGGCATGGGGTTCTGACCAGCCACCTCTTGACCGATTTGGGTCGTAAAGGCTTCATATACAGGAGACATAACTATATTCGGATCCATCTGATGCAATGCAGCGGCCCACATCTGGAATGCAGCAAAGTCAGTCGTATCGCCTGATGGTGCTACGGCGGGAATGTTGACACTCACGTTATACTCCCCTGATTCCTCCATAAGCTGTGTTGCGTAGGTGAGGTTATATGATGGAATGCCAGTCAACTCGCTTGGAGGCACATAATCCGGCAATCCGTTGATTATGACCCCGCAGTATGGGCTTGCAAAGTTGAAGCCGTATGCAAGATTTCCTACTAGTTCATCGAGATAATTTGTTTCGTTGAAGGAATATGCGAAGGCTTCCCTCACATCCACGTTTGCAAAATAGTTGGAAGGTATACTGTATGAAGAGCCGAAGGTCGCCGTCATTATTGAGGTAGATATGTTAAGGTTGAAAATGTAGAAGAAGCAGGCCAGAGAAGGTGTCTGATAGATGTCGGTTGTTCCTGCCGCTACCTGTGCTTTAAGCGATGGGAAATAGCTGCCGGGCAATCCGGTGACAATGTCAGCCTCACCGCTTGCGAATATGTTGTAGGTTGTTTCAGGATCTTTGACCCACTCTATCACTACTGTATCGTTAACTGGGGCTATCCCTGGCACCCCTGTAAAGCCTGGATTTGGTATCATGGTCACAGACTGACCCGGTACATAGCTCTCTATCTCATAGACGCCTGAAGTAACGGGGCTGAACTGCACCTTGGTGTTCCAGTTTGCTTCATCGGACTGACTCTGGTAGGCATAGAAACCTGCGGGCGTGAAGGTTATGCCTGCCCCTACGCTCTGAAGCCACGCCGCATCCAAAACGCCGGCACCAAGTGGATCACAGACCGCGGTGAAGAACAGAGATGGAGGCGTAGTTGAGGCGAGGTTGAAGGTAATGGTATCTGTGGCGTTGTTATAGGTTACTGCGTTCATAATTGCATTGAAATCAGTTGTATCGTTGGCACTTGTCATAACAGGCAGGTAATCGACGGTACTTGGAATCATATATTGGTTAAGTATCCAGCCGGGCGTACCTGGTGCTCCACCATTGAACAGCAGGTTCCTTATCACGGAATAGTAGACATCGTAGGCAGTAATCGGATCGCCGTTGGAGAACTTCAGGTTGCTATTTACGGTGAAGGTATATTGTGTATAATTGGCATTTATTCCACCGTTGGCAACCGTTGGGATCTGCGTTGCCAACATAGGCAGGAAGCTAGTTGTCGATGACCCATTGTACACGAGGAGGGTCCCGAAAGTGTTTAGGATGACCTCGTAACCAACGGATTCATAGTCTATCTGAGGGTCAAATGAGGTGGGACCGCCAGGGATGTTTTCAGCGATGGTTATGACGCCAGGGTTAGGGACACTACCTGTATAGGTATATAGAGTGTATGTCTGTGAGGAAGAGCTTACTGCAATAGAATATTCAGTGGTGAAGCTATAGGTCTGCGAGCTCGTCGTATTTTCAGTTACCAAGGTCAGGCTTACAGCATAAACGCCAGGCGTAGTGTAGGTAGTGTTAACAGGTGTAACAGGGTCAAACGTGGTAGGATCTGCAAGCACTGTCTGAGTAACTCCGTTGCCGAAGTTCCAGATGTACTCGTATATGACCACATTAGGTGTTGGAACACCACCTCCCAAAGAAGGTACTCCAACGTAGCCTCCTAGGAAGTATACTGGTGTGTTCACAGACACTACGGGTGCAGTTGGATTAATTGTTGTATTTACAGCAATGGTAGGAACTGAGACTAATGAAGATATAGTAGAATTTACGACCGGTGAGATCAAAATGCTCCTAGCGACGTTGTTCGTGGACTCTACCACAGTACCGTTGCTAACGGTTTCCTGCGACGTCACTATGTATGTACCTGGATTTGCGTAGGTATGGGTTACAGAGGTCCCAGTGGCGGACTGGCCATCGCCAAAGTTGATGGTAACTTTCCCGCTCGAACCTTTACCCAATACGCTATAGGATATAGGTGATCCCTGGAGTCCTGTCAACGTAGTAGTGGAAAGAGAAATCGGACCGATTGGGGTTGAGGGTCTTGTAAGAAAATATGCGCTTACCCCCCCGATCACTACTATTACAAGAACTACAACGACTATAACTATGGCTGCTACTCTCGATATTGCTTTTTTGTTTTTCAAAACCATATGAGCATTCCTCCTACTCATATTAAATTTTTCTTTATCATGCCTTGGGTTAAATAGTTTTCTCTGTTAATTTTTTTCCACTTTGAAATGTTTTCTTTTAAATTTTTATTAATAGTACCTTAAAATATTCATCATATTTTAATATATTTAATCTTACAAACACTTGTTGTGGATTAAATTTTCCAATATCATGCCAATAGATACCTTTATTGAAGGGACAAAAAATCTGAACATAGCGTGAAAATCCACTGCATTTGTGATGCCCTTTTTATTTAATCTTTTCTTGGGTCGTGGCTGTTATCTTTCCTTCCTTTATGCATTGGTCTCCACAACAAACTCTTCCACCTGCGGTAATAAGATTCCTCTTTGAGGAAGGCTTTAGATACATGATAAGTGCTATGCCATACTTTATTTATTGGTAATTCAAGTGAATGCCCCCAAGCCCTCGTAGGCTTTAATCAGTGCCTGGGTACCTTTGTCGCCCAACCCGTTTGCCTCAGCGATCCTGAAGATCTGGCTGACCAACCCCATCCCAGGCAGGGGCAGCTTCAGCTCCTCGGCAAGTTCCAGAGCCAGTCTGTTGTCCTTCTGCTGGAGGCGGAGCTTGAATCCAGGCTCCATATCGCCATTGAGTATCTTTGGAGCCAGGTTGGTAATTATATTCGACGCGCCCAAACCTCTGCTGACGACCTCTACCATCTTCTCAACGTCAACCCCAGCCCTCCTGCAGAGTGACACCCCTTCGCACATGGAGACTATGTTTATTGCACATATCACCTGGTTGCAGAGTTTGACGGTCTCTCCAGCTCCGTTGCCGCCGACGAGCACTATGGTCTTTCCTAGGGATTTGAATAGGGGCATGCACCTCTCGAAGATTTCCTTCTTCCCTCCAACCATTATGGAGAGAGAGCCTTCAATGGCGCCCTTCTGGCCGCCGCTGACTGGTGCATCGAGCATCTCGACACCAATTTCTGCGAGGGATTTAGAGATCTCAACGCTGATCTTCGGCGAGATTGTGCTCATGTCTAGAAGAATCATGCCAGGCTTAGCCCCTTCAATCACGCCACCCTTTCCCAGAACAACCTCTTTCATATCAGGAGAGTCGGGCAGCATGGTGATCAGGATATCGCATTTCATGGCAACATCACTGGGCGAGCTTCCAGCTTCAACTCCCATTGCGTTAAGCTCTTTGACAGGTTTTATGCTTCTGTTGTAAACTACCAAGTTGAAGCCGGACTTGACTAAGTTTTTGGCCATTGGTAGGCCCATTATTCCCAAGCCTATGAAACCTACTTTCAATTTTCACACCTACTTGATTAGAATATAGGATCAGATCGCGCCTTTATCTTGTTTAAGCTTTCGTCTTAAGATGAGATATTGATCTTTTGTAAAAATAAATTGGTCGAGAAATGCTTCTCTTTCAACATTCACGGAAGAGATATATTAGCGCCTAAGGAAAGGACGCCTAACGCTTATCGCATTATATTCGCAAACCTCAAAACAGACGTAGCACCTAATGCATTTGGACTTGTCAACCTTGGCAGAAAGTTCTTCCATATTTATGGCAAATACGGGGCAAGCCTTGACGCAGGTACCGCATCGTGTGCATTTGGACGGTATTGTGGAAACGGTTGGGCTGATAGCTGGAATCAGATTTCCATAATGTAAAGCCAAGGCTGAGATTATTGTCCAAGGGAGATTGAATTTTAGATCCTTAGGCAATTCTCCCACAATCTCTATCTCGTCCGGGCTGGATGGTCCCAAACCGCGCTCCATTGCCTCTTTGACATAGGGCACTTTCCCAGGCACCACCCCCACCATCTTGAACGAGACTATATCGAGAGCCAGGGCGTCGGTGCTGGCAAGAATCTTGCCCACCTTCCTTGCTCTTCCAGAGCTCGGGCCGAGCCCATCCATGCCAATCACCGCGTCCATAATGTTTACTGCGACCAGTGGGCGAATGACTGAATAAACATCGATCATCACCTTTGCCATACGGTCAGGCGTTGTGCCTATGGCATGCAATTTGCTCTTTCCCGCACCAGGGATGCACCCGAAGGCAAGGTTCTTGATCGCCCCAGTCATTACGGTCTGGGCATGCGTCTTGAGTTTCGGGACATTGATTAGTTTTGAGGTAAAAATTGGTCCTGCAAGTCCTATCGAATTGATCAACTTGCCTTCTAGGGAGACGAGTTTTGGCGGGGCAGATTCGAACTGGATGAATTCCGCTCCAGATTCCCTTATAACCTGAAGCATCCCTGTCTTTTCGAAGACTTCTGACGCTCTATTAGAGTAAGCGCTTCCAGGGGAGTCTCCTACGGATGGAATGGCCCCTTTTTCTTTCAACAGTTCGATGATCGCTTTTACAATTCTTGGATCAGTTGTGACGCCCTGCTCCGACGTTTTTGCGGTGATCATGTTTGGTTTCACGAGCATTTTTTCTCCCATCAACGGGGACCATCCTATGAGACCTAGAGAAGAAGCTACAGCACCTCTAATATCGTCGCTGGCGTCCACGACCGAAACCGAGTACCGCATGGCTATCCTCATGGAATTGGATGTTGATCGATATAAATCATGTCATTTGAAACGCGGACTGATTCAGACCTAAACACGTAGTTTTTCCAATTTGGCAGCCATCAGCAAACAGAAAGCTGCCTTTGCCCTCTGGGCCTTGGCCTCTACGCTCTTTTTATCCTTGGCGGACTTCCTTATTTCGGATAGTACCTCCTCTAGCTCCTCTCCCAGGGATTTATCGAAGCCACCCTTCAGAACCTTATCATAGGCAGGAATCAGATCCGTTGATCCACTCTGGAGTATTCCACTTTGGGATCTTAGGAGGTAAAGAGCCAGACTAGCTTCCGAAAGGTATTTGATGGCTGTTTTGTAGTCTGTCTCTGGCTTTATTCTGAGGAGCCTATCGCGCACAATGCCATTATTGTTGAGGGCTTTAGCTTTCTCGAAAGAAGCAGGCAATAGAAGCGACACGTAGTCAGCGTCCCGCTGAAGGCCTTTTAATCGTGGACTTATGAAGGCATCCGGAATTGATGCAAGGCATCTTTGTCGGGAGCAATTGGCAATGCATTCGACAGTGGGTGATCCGCTCTCCGGGCAGATTCGGCCTGACACCAAGGTATCAGTTAACCGCTCCCCAGAGCAAACGTGTGAACCTGCTGAGCTGCCAGAAGGCATCGTCCTCATTGAGCGCTCGCCTTATGAGGATGCGCCCCTCGGCAAAGCCCATCACTGCCTCCCCATCCGATTCAAGCCTTGCTAGCCCAAGGGATGGAGCGATCCTCATCTCTGGTAGCAACTGGCCGAAGAGCTTCTCGGCGCTGATCATGTCGAAGAATCCGTATTTTGAATGCAGAGCCGATGCGAGGTTGACTTCAACAGTCACTCGCTCGGCGTCGCTTGGACAGGGGCTGACGAATGAGACGGACGGCTCCATCTTGTTCTTTGTGAAATAGGTAGGGCAGACGAAATCTTCCTTGGAGTAGCCTCCTGCCTCAAAGTAGATGCAGCCGGAGAGTGATGCCTCGCCTGCGCAATGCCGCCTGAGGAGCGTGACACATGAAGTGCAGCCGCAGTAGCCGCAGTCGGTCTTGGGGAAGTTCAGGTAGTTATCGTAAAAACTCTTAATCTTGATCACCTCACGCCATTGTCCTCGATATCTCCCCCAGTGTGGCAAGGAACGTATCGATGTCCTGCTTGTTATTGTATATGTAGACCGAGGCCCTAACCGTGCCATTGGGAGCTTTGATTACCTCTTTAATTACCGGAAGGGCACAGTGATGGCCTGATCGCACCATAACGCCCGCAGTAACGTCCAGCGTCAGGGCTAAATCGTGGGGGTGCAGCCGACCAATGTTGAAGGAGAATATGCCAGCCCTCTTCGCCGGGTCTTTGGGCCCATAAAGGGTTAGGTTCGGTATCTCCCCCAGTCCCTTTACCACCCTTTTTGTGAGCTTCTGTTCGTGCGATTCGATCTCAGGCATACCCAGCTTCATCAGGTAAGAAGCAGCAGCGCCCATGCCTATCACTTCAGCGATTGCCGGTGTTCCTGCCTCGAACTTTGCAGTCCCCTTTTTTAGCCTGTAATAATCCAAGCCCACATCCTCTATGGTCCCCCCGCCTATGCAGAGTGGCTCGACTTCCTCGAGGAGTGGCTCGCGCATGTAGAGTCCACCAGCGCCAGTCGGGCCGCACATCTTGTGCCCCGAAAAAGCCAGAAAGTCGCACCCTATGGCTTTTACGTCAACCTTTGAGTGTGGTACTGACTGTGCGCCGTCAACCAAAACAAGGGCACCATGTTCATGGGCAATTTTCGCGATCTCTTTAATGGGTGGCTTCACACCCAAGACATTTGAGACCTGGCTCACAGCAACGATTTTTGTGCTGTCATCTATCGCCTTTTCAAAATCGGTGAGATCCATGAAACCTTCGCTGTCTGACCCGACAACCTCCAGCGCAGCCCCAGACCTCCTACTGGCCCTCAGCCAGACGATGAAGTCTGAGTGATGCTCCAGAGCCGTTGTCACGATCTTGTCACCCTTCTTCAGCTGGATCCCACTGGCCACAAGATTGATTCCTTCGGAGGTGTTACGAAGAAGGATCATCTCCTCTGGCTTCGCATTAACCAGCCGCGAAATCTCGTTTCGCGCATTCTCGAACTCCTCTGTCGCTATTTGAGACGCCTTGTATATTCCCCTTCCAACGTTCGCACGGTAATCCCTGTAATATTCAAGCATTTTATTGAGTACCGGCTCTGGCGTCAGAGAGGTTGCCGTCGAGTCGAGGTAAATGCGCCCTTGTTTTAGGAATGGAAAATCTTTTCGAATAAGCTCGATATCGAGCATCCAATCACCAATTTTCAACAATAAGAATAGGGACACTTTCAATTTAAATCTATGGTGAAAGGTACATTTTTATTGGTGGTTCCATGTTTAGCAACATTTATATCCAATGTGCGGTAGATTTGGATTAATTAGGAGGATCTCAACAAAATGGGAAGAACTGGAATAATGCTGGCATTTGCCGTAGTAGGATTTTTCCTAGGCGTAGGATTATACTGGCTAGGCGTCGGCCTTGGCCCATATTTGAAGAAGTTGCTTCCGGCATTGGCACAAACGGGCTGGATAATTGCTGGCCTCATAGGAGCATTAATTACGGTAATTTTGCTCTTAATTTGGTCTTACACTTCCAAAACTTAGAGGCACACTTTTTTATTTTTTCTTTTTTTAAATCAGTTTATCGCATTTTATTTAACCAATTACGAGATCGCCATTGACCTTATCTTTCCATCTGTCCCGATTCATTATTGCTGTCCGACGTGAGTCAGTTCCATGCCTTAGAAAGACACCCAACTGGAGTACCTAGCTATCAAAGGGAACGTTAGCTCAGCATACTCTGAACTCTTGCGGAGGCTATTACCAGTGTAATGTCTGATGGGAGGATCACCCAAGAGTAGCTGAAAAACCCCGTTGCCAGAGACTGAACCCATATAGTATTGGGCATCAGGTAAAGGCAGATATTATAAAAAGATCAGAAAAAAGGATTATTCTTGCACTTCAACTACGATATCGTCTCCGACTATTTTCACCGGGTAGGTCTTGAGTGGGTCTAGCTTCAAGTAGTCACTTCCCACTGGAGGGTCTACGACCTTTCCAGTTGTAACGTCAAAGCTTGCATAGTGGTTGTCGCACCAGAGAACCTTGCCCTTTAGTTTTCCCATGAAAAGGGGATTGGCATGGTGTGTGCAGACGGACTGTATGCAGTAGAACTTCCCGTCGACATTTACTACAAGCACTCTAGTTTTCGATGCCCTCAAGCTCTTCTTGCCACCCGGCGGTATATCGCTAATCTTGGCTACTTTTACGCTTGGCAAAAATATTCACCATCATAATAACTGCAAGCTCGTCTTATAAAATTGTCTTGGACTTCGCCTAGGTCATTTTTAGCACGACTTCCTTCTCGCCTGCCCCAAGCTTCTCTGTCTTCTCGGGTGCCCTACTCATGAGCTTGTACTGAAGGAACCAGGTGTTCTCATTTGTGTTGAAAGTGTTCTCTATTGGTGAGGCATCGAACCCGAATATATCCAGCAGCCCTAATAGGAAGAAACCCCAGACGGACGGCGGTATCAGAAAGCCCCTCTCCGATGCTGACTTGTAGTACTGCGTAAGCTCGCCAGCGAGTTCGCAGGTCAGTAGGTTTAGAGGCTCATCATAGAAGAATTTGCATTCCACACCATCGTTTAGCAGGTAGAGGGAACTAAGGAGGTTCAAAGCCTCCTGGAGAGTGCCAGGGATAAAATTCACAGATGTTTTCTTAATTGAATCGAGGGTCTTCCTGCCCAAATCTGTAAGTAATGGGTTAAGCTTTGTGCCCAATCGTGTTGACAGGGTATCCATGAGGTGGTAATAAAAGACTGGAGGGATCTGGTTTACTTTCGGATCCTTGAGGTAGCTGTCGGGGAACCAAGAATTTTCGATTAGAGGCATTAGGATACTCAAGTTTTTCGCTGTACTCACATCCAAGCCTGCCATGGTCGTTTTTAGAAAGTCACAGATGTCCGCTCCAGTGTAGTACTCGGCCACAATTGTGTTGCTCTTTGTATCTTTTAGCGGGAGCTTCTTGAATATCAGCAACTCCTTCCCGTCAACCAGTATCAAGTTGTTCTCTGGAGGGAATGGTAGATACTTAATCACAACAAGATCGAGGAAACGGTTCAGCATGACTGTGTCACGCTTCGTAGCATTGAGCAGGATCTTCACCTGAACGTCGTTCTTCGATGCTTGGTTAATTTGATCGTAGCAACTGCGAGATACGATGTCCAGACCGTCGTGGTTGAGGAAAAGTAGGATCTCCTCCGAAGCGCTATTTATGGTATCGTTGAGGCGCTTGAGCGCCTCCTCTTGGTTGCGGGTTATCCAGTATTCCTTCTTCTCTAGAGGGTCATTGGCAGAGGAGCTCTCGTGGATCTTCCTCAGCTCTTGAATGGCCCTTTTCATCACTCTAACATCTTGTTCCATATTTTTTATGGGGTTTGTGAGCGACGAGTCCGGCGCAAGACCCCTAACCTTTATGGGCTTATCTGGGTAGAAGCTGACCAGCTTTCTCTTCTCGAGATTTTTAAGGACGGGATAAACCTTTGTCCTGGGCACTCCGCTCCACGCGGTGATATCCTTTATCCCACAAGGACCATTTTTCATCAAAGCTAAGTAAACATTCGACTCGTAATCGGTAAGTCCAAACTTGGTCAGAGCTTGGGCAAGAGGCTTAACCTGTAACTCCAATATTTGTCACCGAGGAGACAGACCCTGTGGTTACACACCTCTCTGGTCACAAGAGTCTTATAAACTTTAAGCAAAGGAACCTGAGAGTGGTGACCGAAAGTGAGCAAATTCGTGGATAGATGGGAGAGGAAGGATACACCGGGAATCAGCACAAGTATCAAGGATACAGTAAGGCCACCAGGCCCACTGAAGCCGAGGCTTGATGCTGCCGTTCGATCCATACAACTTCAGGTACAGAAGCTCGACATCGCCAACCAGAGGTTCAACGAGAGAGACAGGATGATGTTCAGCAAAGTCGTCGATGCCTACTCCAAGCATGACATGGACCATGCGAAGATCTACGCCAATGAATTGGCAGAGATCCGCAAGATGTCAAAGATGCTGATGCAGGCCAAGATGGCTTTAGAACAGATAGTCATGAGGCTGAACACAGTCACAGAGCTCGGCGATATAGTCGTAACCCTTGCTCCCGCCATGGGCGTAATCAGGAGTGTGAGGACAGGAATATCTTCGCTCCTGCCAGAGGCGGAGAGGGAACTTGGCGACATAAGCACTACACTAAGCAGCATACTTGTCGATGCGGGACAGAGTAGCGGACTGAGTCTGAACTTCGACAGCGCCAACGAGGACGCAATGAAGATCCTCAACGAGGCGTCAACTGTCGCAGAACAGAAGGTACGCGAGAAATTCCCAGAGCTTCCTGCAGGCGTAGGAACAACGGAGAAGACAGGATTCTAGGAGAGCAAAAGATTGGCTACTCCCAATCCCCCCTTTTTTGTCTACAGAAATCACTATCCAGAGGTATCAAGCTTAAGAAAAACCCCAATTCCCCAAACCGCGTAGTCCTAAGAGGTGGAGAGAGATGTTCAAGAATTTCTTCCGGCGTTCTCCACCTCTTAAGGACACGCTAGATGACACAATTATCAAACTCAACAAGCAGAGGAAGAAGCTCGAGCTGTTGAGCAGTAAGATCAAGGGCAGGGAGAGGACGCTCTACGAGTCTTGTACCCAGGCCCTAGAAAGGAAGGATTCAGAGAAGGCAAAGATATTTGCCAATGAGTTGACCGAGGTAAAGAAGGTCAGCAAGACCGTTAACAATGGCATGCTGCTCCTTGAGCAGCTCATAATCAGGATGGAGACCCTGAAGGAGATCGGCTCTACCTTCGCACAACTCCAGCCGACCCTAGAGGTAGTGAAGCAGATCTCTGGCCAGCTGGCTGAGGTTATGCCTGAGGTCTCAAACGAGCTCTCCAGCATAGGCAGCGTCCTGGATGAGGCAATGGTTGGGATGAGCATCGAGCCATGCAGCGAGATGGCGCTTAGGATCCCTGACTCGTTGCTCAACGACCAGATACTAGAAGAGGCTTCAAACTTACTTAGGGACAGGATAGAGGATGAGATCCCGGTTCCGCCCATCGCCGAGAGGCGTGCCCCCGCCATCATGATAGGCGGGGAGGAGGAACTCATGGATGTACCAGTGCCGAAAGTCGTAACAAACATCACAGAGAATATGGGTGGAAAGGAGGGCGCCGTGTTGGTCTATCTTAGGACCAATGGGGGTGAGTTCGACCTAGGGGAGTGCAGCAGCAGCTGCAATGTACCCGAGGACGAGATCCCCACAATAATCGAAGGGCTCTCGAGGAAGGGCCTGATCAAGATAATGACAGTTTAGAGGAGATCTCAAGTGTCTGCAACAGCGGCTAATGAACTGGAAAATGCTGCGATAAGGTACGCAAAGGAGGCGACAAGGCTCGACCAGCAGGGCTCTAAGGGGCTAGCCATAACCTACTACCAGAAGGCGATAGACGCCTTTCTGAAGATGGTCAATCTCTATCCCAGTTACGAGCTCAACAAGATCTATGTCCAAAGGGCGATGATGTACCAAGAGAGGATAAAGATCCTTCAGGTTGGATCGGCTGCCGAGACGGCGGATGAGGATTATAGCGCCCCAGAGCTGCAGCCGATGAACAGGCAGCCTTCGGCCCCCCAGTCACCGCAGGGAAGACCAGCCGAGACTGCAACGCCGGCGAAGAAGTCGGGATACGAAGATCTCCTGGTTATGGAGAAGCCCAGCGTCAAGTGGGACGACGTCTCTGGGCTGGAAGATGTCAAAAGATCACTCAAGGAAGCGATTGTCTACCCAGCGAAGAGGCCAGACCTCTTCCCACTGGGTTGGCCAAGGGGCATACTCCTCTTTGGCCCTCCTGGCTGCGGCAAGACGCTCGCTGCTGCGGCAGTTGCGACAGAGATAGACGCATCGTTCTACTCAGTTGATGCGGCGTCAATAATGTCCAAGTGGTTGGGAGAGGCTGAGAAGAACGTCGCAAAGCTCTTTCGGTCAGCTAGGGAGAGGGCCTCCAACAAGGAGGCGTCGATCATATTCATAGATGAGATAGATTCGCTGCTTGGCCTCCACTCCAATGAAGTGGGCGGTGAGATAAGGGTCAGGAACCAGTTCCTCAAAGAGATGGATGGCGTTATAGATAAGGGAAAGAGCTGGTCTGTCTATGTCGTGGGCGCCACTAACAAGCCTTGGGCTCTAGACTGGGGGTTCATACGCCGTTTCCAGAAGAGGATCTACGTCCCTGTCCCCGACTATGATACTAGGCTTAAGATGTTCGAGCTTTATACCCAGAAACTGAACCTTCAAGGAGTGGATCTAAGGGAGGTTGCCACAATAAGCGAAGGATTCTCTGGCAGCGACGTGAGGGATATCTGCCAGGCAGTCCAGCTTAGGGTCGTAAGTGAGCTCTTCGAGTCTGGGTTGATCCATGATGCAAACTCGAAGCCAAGGCCGATAACCATAGATGACTTCAAGGATATTCTCACTCGCAGGAGACCCAGCGTCACTGCGGACATGATAAAAGCATATGAGATGTGGGAAGAGAACTTCAAGGCTGTTTGACCAGCAAGCCCCTCAGCATTTCTTTCCATTTTGTTTTTTTATTTCTACACTTTCGATCTCTTTTTTAGCATATTTACGCAAATTGTTAACCATGGTTCACTGGGTTCTAGCCCACGGCGATACTGATGGGATATGCTCTGGAGCGATAGCGCTCGCAGCAATTAAGGGGGCGAAGCTCTTCTTCACCCACCCCACGGGTCTTGCTGAGGACCTGAGGCAGGTGGACGGCGACCTGACTGTTTGTGACATTGCCCTGCCTGCCCAAGGCCTAGAGGAGGCGCTTGAGGAGCTCAGAAGGATAAGGGACCTTGGCGCTAAGGTTGTGTACATCGATCACCATCCCATGCCGCCCAGTCTCGACCGGCATTCGTTCCCGGGAGAGTATGTGAACGTGCCGTGGGCGAGCGTCTCAGAGCTAACTTTCCTAGAATACCAACACATGATCCCACCCGACATGAATAGGGTCGCAATCTACGGCGCGATTGGCGACTACCTCGACGACACTTACAATGTGGTTAAGTGGTTATGGGACTGGGACAAGAGCCTTCTCTACCTCGAGAGCGGGATCCTGATCCAGGCGATCGATACCATAGGAAGGAACCATGACTATAAGAGGGAGATCGCTCTGAGCCTTGCGAGCAACAAACTCCCAAGTTCCGATGAGAAGCTGGTAACAAGGGCACTCTCGGAGAGCATAAATGAGGAGTGGATGAGGAAGAAGATGAAGGACATGGTCAAGGTGCAGGGCAATGTTGCTTACGTGCGTGATATCGACTGGTCGCTGAGCAAGAGTGCAATATATTCAAAAGCTGCGGCGGGCACGCTTGTGGGGATCGGAGCGGAGACCAGGAAGGACTTCGTTGATATGAGCCTGAGGACCCACTCAGAAGCTATCGACCTGAACAATGCGCTGAGCCTAGTGACAGAGAGGATCGGCGGGAGCGGCGGAGGGCACCCCATGGCCGCTGGCGCAAGAATCCCAGAGGGTAAGTTCCAGCAATTTGTGCAGGAACTTGACAGCGTTGTCTCGGAACAGCTGAATCAGAAGACTGAGGATTATTGAATGGGAAGCCAATATCTGGCTAAAATAATTTACAGAAAGTTTTATAAACATAAATTTCTGTTAGTGTGGAAACGATCATTTGGAGGAAAAGGCATTGAAACTTAAATGTCCAGAATGCGATGGAGATATTGAAGTCAAGGAAGTCATCGAGGGCGAGATCATAAGCTGCAAGGACTGCGGCGCCGAGCTCGAGGCCTCGAAGGGTAAGAATGGCAATTTTGAGCTTAAGGTAGCAGAGTCTGAAGGGGAAGACTGGGGAGAGTAAGACGTGTGCCCCTCCCTGTCTCTTATTTATGACAGGATAAGGACTGAAGAGAAGGAACTTATCAACGCAGCTGAGAAGAGAGGTATCTATCTTAGGAGCATAGACGCGAAAGACCTGCACCTCACGATCACCGATCCATCAAGGGAAGGCGACATCTTCGGGGACGTGGCGCTGGAGAGGTGCGTGAGCTATTTCAGGGGGCTCCATATAACCGCCATCCTCGAGAGCAAGGGCGTGAGGGTCATCAACAGGTACAGCGTTGGGAGCCTCTGCGGCAACAAGCTCCTATCGAGCATAATGCTTGCGAAATGCGGCATACCCACTCCAAAGACCGTAGTCGCATTTACAACAGAGGAGGCAATGAGGGCGCTTGAGGAGATGGGCTACCCAGCTGTGATAAAGCCAGTCTTCGGGAGCTGGGGGAGGCTCATAGCGCCGCTGAAGGACCGCGAGACAGCCCAAGCGATAATGGAGCACCGGGAAGACATGGGGAACCCGCTCTACCAGATATACTATCTTCAGGAGATGGTAGATAGGCCGCCGAGGGACATCAGAACTGTCGTCGTTGGAGACGAGATCGTTGCCTCTATATACCGTTACTCAGCGCCTGATGACTGGAGAACCAACATCGCCAGGGGCGGCAGGGCTGAGGTCTGCCCACTTAACGAGAGGCTGAGGGATATGATCCTGAAGGCAGCCAACGCCGTAGGCGGAGGCGTACTGGGGGTTGACGCCATGGAAACAAAGAATGGTGAGGTAATACATGAGGTCAACAGCACCGTGGAGTTCAAGGGAGCGATGTCGGTTTCAGAGGTGGACATACCGGGGAAGATTATAGAGTACGCCCTGAACCTTGCTAAGAAGTAGACCTTTTTTTAGCGACTTTCAGTCTTTCGTCAAGAATGCCTAGTGTTTGCTGAAGGGATTGGATGAGGCTTATTATCATCTCGCGTCGCTCTTCCAGATCCTTGGCTTCGTCGGGCATCTCCTCTTGAAATACCATTGTGAAGATGCTTGGCGGAGACACCTGCGGGGTGGAGAGCTCGAATATGTCCTTCAGGAAGCTATCGAAGAACCTGTTGATGCCGAAGGCAATCTCGCTCTGCCTGAGGAGGACCCTATCAAGGCTCTTTCTGCCTTCATCTGTGATCACATAGGCCTTCCTGCGTCTACCCTTTTTTGATGACCATTCACCCCGGACGAGACCACCACCCTCCAGCCTCTTCAGGACAGGATAAACGCCTCCGGGGGTCGGCTTCCAGTGCCCTTCAGTGATCTCGCTCATTAACCGCATGATGTCATATCCAGTCATTGACTTCTCGTTGATCATCAATAAGAGGGCCATGCCCATGTAGCCCTTCCTACTCCACTCGAGGCTCTTTGAAACAGGATCGCAGTACATAAGCCTACGTATCTCGATATATTTGACTCCGATATATGAATCTTGCGTTAAATATTCGTTCAAAGAAAGGCGATGATGATTTAGTTGATCTGCATCTCGTCTTATTCCTTGCATAGGAAATTTTTTAAATCTAACCGCACAAATATGCGAGGGTCGGCGATTTTTAATGGCAATGACTATCTCGGAAAAGATCTTGGCTAAAGCTTCAGGGAGGGATCGGGTCGAACCGGGCGAGTACGTAGTAGGAAAGATTGACCTCGCAATGATTCACGATCTGACGGGTCCCCTCACCCTAAACGTGTTGAAGGAGGTTGGGTACGACAAGCCCTGGAACACGGACCGTGTAGTGATTATACTTGACCACCTGGTCCCAGCGAACTCTACTATCACGGCTGAACTGCACAAGCAGCTCAGAGAGTATGCAAAGAAGTACAGCCTGAAGAACTATCACGACGTCGGGAGGCAGGGAGTCTGTCACCAGATCCTCGCAGAGAGCTACGTGAAGCCTGGCATGCTGGTTGTCGGTGCGGACTCGCACACCTGCTCGCTGGGTGCCCTCGGCGCATTCGCCACGGGGATAGGGTCGACCGAGATGGCGTCAGTCTTCATTACAGGAGAGCTCTGGTTCAGGGTCCCCGAAACTATAAAGTTCGAGATAACCGGGAAGATGGAGAAGGGAGTGTCGGCCAAGGATCTGATCCTCAAGATCATCGGGACCGTTGGAGTCGACGGAGCCCGCTACTGCGCCGCAGAGTTTGCAGGCAACGGCATAGGTGATATGAACATGGATGGTAGGCTCACTCTCTGCAATATGGCGATAGAGATGGGGGGCAAGACTGGCATAATAAACCCCGATAGAAGGACGATGGATTACACTGGCGTGAAGACGGCGCCGGTCGCCAGCGACCCAGATGCAGAATACATGAAGGTAATTGATGTGGACTTGGAGGGGCTCGAGCCCCAGGTAGCCATGCCCCACTCGGTAGACAACGTGAAGCCTGTAAGCGAGGCAGGTGAAGTTGTGGCTGATCAGGTCTTCATAGGCTCCTGCACCAACGGGAGGCTTGAGGACCTCGAGGCTGCGGCGCAGATTCTGAAGGGAAGGAAGGTAAAAGCGGAGACGAGGCTGGTGGTCATCCCGGCTTCCAAGAAGGTCTATCTTGAGGCCGAGGGCAAGGGATATATCAAGATATTCATGGATGCTGGAGGTGTAGTTTGCAACCCGAACTGCGGCCCGTGCCTTGGTGGTCACATGGGCATCCTTGCGGATGGCGAAAATTGCGTTAGCACTTCAAACAGGAATTTCTTGGGCAGGATGGGCAGCAGATCATCTAAGGTTTATCTTGTATCTCCTGAGACCGCGGCCGCAACTGCAATTGAAGGAAAGCTTGTAGATCCGAGGAAGTACTTCGGAGGTAGATATGCATGATCGTAAGCAAGGGCAAAGTATGGCTGTTTGGGGACGATGTTGACACTGATGTAATACTTCCGGGTAAGTACCTGGTCATTACAGATCCCAACGAACTGGCAGAACACGCGCTGGAGGGACTGATGGCGGGCTTCTCCTCGAAGATAACCAAAGGAGATATCATCGTTGCAGGGAAGAACTTCGGCTGCGGTTCTAGCAGGGAGCATGCCCCCCTCGCGCTTAAGTATGCTGGTGTGGGAGCGGTCGTGGCAAGATCCTTCTCCAGGATCTTCTACAGGAACGCAATAAACATCGGCCTCCCAGCTGTCGTCTCGCCAAGGGCAAGGGACGTTCTGAAGGAAGGGGAGATCGTTGCAGTGGACCTTGAGAATGGCAGGATAGAGAGGAAGAATGGGGAATCGGTGGAGGCGGAGAGATATCCCCAGTTCCTGCTCGATATCCTTAAGGATGGCGGGCTATTGCAGAATCTGAAGAAGAGAGTCGAAAAGGAGAAGAGAAAATGACAAAAACGTACAAGATCGCGCTAATGCCAGGCGATGGCATCGGGCCAGAGCAGACATCAGCGACGCTGAGGGTCCTGTCGGCGTTGGAGGAGAAGACCGGCATTAAGATGGAGTTCATAGATGCCGAGGGTGGTGACGAGTGCCTCAAGAAGAGGGGCGAGGCCCTCCCAGCAGGCACAATAGAGACAATAAGGAACTCCGACGCCTGCCTCAAGGGACCAGTGGGGGAGAGCGCTGCAGATGTAATTGTAAAGCTCAGGATAATCTTCGATCTGTACGCGAACCTCAGACCGATAAAGTCATATCCAGGGCTAGAGGCTCTGAGGCCCGACATAGATATGCTATTTGTCAGGGAGAATACAGAAGACTTGTACAAGGGCTACGAGTTCAGGGTCGGCGAGGATACCGTTGCGCTTAGGGTAATCACCAAGAAGGGATGCACAAGGATAGCAGAGTATGCATTCAAGCAGGCACTGAGGAGGAGGAAGAAGGTAACGGCTGTCCACAAGGCAAATGTTATGCGGATCACGGATGGCCTCTTCAGGGACACCTGCAAGGAGGTAGCAGCCAAGTATCCGGATGTCGCTTTCGACGACCTATATGTAGATGCAGCTGCCATGCACCTCATTAAGAGACCTCACGAGTTTGATGTAATTGTGATCCCAAATATGTTCGGGGACATCCTTTCGGATGAGGCCGCCCAGATTGGCGGGGGGCTGGGCATTGCAGCAGGCGCCAATGTCGGCGATAGGTACGGCTTGTTCGAGCCCATACATGGCTCAGTACCTTCCAAGGCAGGGATGAACATTGCTAACCCGACTTCCATGATCCTCTGCTCAAAGCTCATGCTTGACTGGCTAGGGGAGTACGAAGCTGCCCAGAGGATAGAAGGAGCAGTGCTGAAGACACTTTCAGAGAGAAAAGTGCTCACCTACGACCTTGGAGGAACCGCAAAGACCTCAGAGGTTGGAGACGAGGTAGCGCGGCATATCCTCGCAGATTGAATTGTAGTAAAGTGCCTGTTTCTCTTTTTTTAAAAAAATGATCGTAATGATTAGCGCCGCGTTGGAAACTCGCATTGCCTGCAAAATGGAAGAGGCTTTTGCGGAGATTACGTCTTCTCTTCCACGTCGATTATGCCATTCTGTGTGATCTGGAAGAGACACTCGGTTTCAGCATGCATTGGGGAGTCGATTATCCTTGCTATCCTCCTGCTCTCTTTGGATTTTCTGAGCCAGATCCTGTAAGTTGAGCCGTGCGCTAAGATATTACCGCCTGCGGGTTTGTTGGGGTTCCCGAAGAACGTGTCGGGCGTGGACTGTATCTGGTTGGTCACAAGTACTGCCATATTGTATATGTCCGACATGCGCAGCAATTGGTGCAGGTGTTTGTTTAGCTTCTGTTGCCTCGGCGCGAGGGCTTCCCTGCCGGGATACTCGGACCTGAAGTGGGTTATCACCGAGTCGACTATGAGCAGGCGCACGTTGTTCTCTGGGACAATGTGGCTGGCCTCCTCCGCCAGGAGCAGCTGGTGGTCCGAGTTGTATGCCTTGGCATAGATTATGTTATTCAGAACCTCATCGGGATTCAGCCCTAAGCTATTCGCAACGTTTACTACCCGTTCTGGCCTGAAGGTCCCCTCAGTGTCTATGAAGAGCGCCCTTCCACCTAGGCCGCCGCGCTCCACTGGGAGCTGAACTGTGACGCAGGTCTGGTGGCAGATCTGGGTTTTTCCGGATCCGAACTCTCCAATCAGCTCTGTTATGGCTTGGGTCTCAAAGCCCTTCCCGAGGAGGTTGTCCATTGCCTTTGATCCTGTTGTTATGAAGCCAATGTGCTCCCTCTTGGAGAGGACGTCCCTGGCCGTTGTGAACTTGATGTTAAGGAGCGAACGGGCACTCTGGGTTATGGTTGATGCCTTCTCCTCAGTAATATCTGCAATCTCAACAAGCGTCCGCGGAGGAGTAACTGCAAGGGCCTCCACCGAGGTTATGCCTGCAGCCCGCAGCTTCTCAACGGTGGCTGGGCCAACTCCGTCGACGTCTTCTAGTTCGTGTTTTACTGCCAAATGATATACCCCTATTCTAGAAGGGCATCAAGATAGGATTTAAACCTTTCAATCATCGAACAGCTTAGTTTCACGCTGGCTGAAGGATGATGTTGTTTTAAAGTTATTGAGGGGGGAGGGGATAGCAGAACGAATATATTCAGCATTCTTGCTCTTGTGATGGCCGTTACAGTTTAAAAAAGCTTAAATTTGCGGTACTATCAATACTATGACATTCGATGGTTGTAATTCGGGGGAAGAGATAGTGGTGACCGCCTGCCAAATGGTGAACGCTTGCCAAACCCATTAGAGGGACCTTGCGTTCGATTTCTCGAAAGCCTGATCTCTCTCCTAATTGCCACCGCGGAGAAAGGTGATTTTTATGGATAAAATAAAAGTGGGTATTCTGGGATCGACCGGCTTGGTCGGACAGAGATATGTCAGCATGCTCTCAAGCCACCCATGGTTCGAGGTAGCGGCGGTTTCTGCTTCCAGCGCCTCGGTCGGGAAGAGCTACAAAGAGGCAGCAAAGTGGGTGCTGGACAAGGACATGCCCGAAAGGGAGTCCGAGATGAGGATAGTTGGAGCTAAGCCGACAGCCATGAAGACTGAAGGCATCGGGCTGGTATTTTCCGCATTGCCTTCGGAGGTTGCAAAAATTGTTGAGTCGGAGATGGTAAAGGCAGGGCTTGCTGTTGTCGCAGATACAAGCGCCCACAGGATGGACCGAGATGTGCCCTTGATGATCCCGGAGGTCAACGCTGGACACCTTATCGCCCTGCATTACCAGAGAAGGAAAGGCAAAGGCTTTATTGTTACAGGGCCTAACTGCACTACCATCGGTTTAGCGATGTCGCTCAAGCCCTTACAGGCAGAGTTTGGAATCAGGAGAGTCCTAGTTTCAACCATGCAAGCACTGTCCGGAGCTGGATTTCATGGAGTACCGTCAATGGCCATCATTGACAACCTTATCCCCTACATAAAGAACGAGGAGGAGAAGGTAGTACAGGAATTGCTGAAGATCCTAGGGAATTACAAGGGCGGCTTCAGCTTCGCAAAGATCAAGGTCGGAGCCAGCTGTCACCGTGTTGGAGTACTCGACGGGCATACTGAAGCTGTGTTCCTTGAAACAGTGAAGAGCGTTTCACCTGAGAGAGTAAAGGAGTGCATGAGGATTTTCGAAGGGGAGCCCCAAAAGTTGAAACTGCCATCAGCTCCATTTCCACCGATAGTCGTGAGGGAGGAGTTAGATAGACCACAGCCGAGGCTCGACAGACTAGCTGGGACCCCAGAGAGAGCGAAGGGGATGGCCACTGTCGTGGGAAGGATTAGGGCAGAATCTGCCTTAGACAATGGCATAAAATACGTGGTGCTGAGTCATAACACGATCCGAGGAGCCGCGGGGAATGCTATATTAATAGCCGAGTTGTTAAAAGCTAAAGAACTGGTCTAGTGCTATTTAAACAAATTTTGGTGAGTGGCTCAATGAGGATTGTGATGAAGTTTGGCGGTGCACTGATGGAAGACGCCGAGCAGATAAGCAACTGTGCCTCGCTGGTGGCCGAGAGGGCAAAGAAAGATTATGAGGTCGTTGTCTCTGTATCGGCAATGTCCAACGTTACGGACCAGCTCGTAGCGATGGGTGAGAGTGCAAGACTTGGCGATATGGAGCGCGTGAGGATCACCATTGCGGAGATCGAACAGAGGCACATTGAGACTGCTGAAAAGCTCTGCAACGAAAACACGCTCTGCGAGACCAAAGAGAACACAAAGAAGCTTCTTGAAACGCTCAACCAATGCCTCACAGGCATCTTCCTACTCAGGGAGCTGACGCCTAGGTCAAAGGACCTTCTCCTTTCCTTTGGCGAAAGGTTGTCCGTCGGTCTGATGAGGGGGGCGCTGATAATGAAAGGGGTAAATGCAATGGAACTTACGGGTGGTGAGGCAGGCATAATAACTGACAGCAATTACGGGAACGCGAAGCCACTCCTCAATATCACAGAAGTCATGGTCAAGGACAGGCTCCTGCCCGTACTAAAGGGAGGCGTTGTGCCGGTAGTCACAGGTTTCATAGGTCAGGATGAGAACGCAGTAATAACAACTTTGGGCAGGGGAGGATCCGATTACACATCAACTATCTTGGCCTCTGCACTCGAGGCTGATGAGGTCTGGATCTGGAAAGATGTAAACGGGATAATGACGGCCGATCCAAAGATTGTATCTGGCGCTAGGACAATTCCAACTCTCTCCTATGCGGAGGTGATGGAGATGGCATATTTCGGAGCCAAGGTCTTGCATCCACTCACCGTTACGCCAGTCCAGGAGAGAAGGATTCCAATAAGGATAAGGAGTGCTTATGCCCCCAAGAATCCTGGCACAATTATCAGGGAGACAGGGGACAAGGCCAAGATTGTGAAGGCTGTGACATCCATAAGGGGTCTTAGCATAATAACTACGGGTGGCGCAGGCATGATTGGCGTGCCGAGCGTGGTCTCGCGAGTCTTCTCGACACTTGCCGCTAACAACGTAAGCGTTGTCATGATTTCCCAGAGCTCCTCCCAAGCTAACATATCCATGCTGATTCACAACTCTGACCTAGAGAAGGCCCTCAAGGCGCTTAAGGTTGAGTTCAGGAACGGCGACCTCGTGAGAGATATTCACACCATACCCAAGGTGGCAGTGGTGGCAATAGTGGGCGAGGGGATGCGAGGGACCAAGGGAGTTGCCGCAAGACTCTTCAACGCTGTCGCCGAAGCAAACGGCAATGTGCTCTGCATATCGCAGGGTTCCTCGGAGCTTAACATCTCCTTTGCAGTCATTGAGGAGGACGTGGACAAGGTTGTTCAGAGCATACACAGTGCTTTCGGCCTGGACAAGGCCTAAAATGAAAAAGCTGTTTTCAGCCTTTATTTTTTTAAAAATAATTCGTCACACCATTGTGGTGACGAACTCAATGCATTACCGAGGTCTACTGCAATTTGAGGGATTAGTTCATGCTTATCCTCATTAATAAAATAATCTGTTAACTTTTTACGTCCATCGTAATTAAAAATAAATTAACCTCATATTAATTAAAACAAAATAAAAAGAAAAAAGGGAGACAGCAACCCCATAATTTTTCTATCCAAAGGCCCTGTCGCCTGCATCGCCTAAGCCGGGGAGGATATACCCGTGTTCATTCAAACCCTCGTCTACAGAAACCGTGAAGATCTCGATCTGGGGAAACTTGTCCACAATCCGCTGAATCCCGAGAGGTGCAGATATTACCGACGCCACTATGGTCCTCTTAGGGGAGTTGCACTTGAGTATCTCGTCGAGCACGGCTATCAGGGTTGAACCTGATGCGAGCATTGGGTCTGCAACGATAAGCGTGTCTGCAGGGTAAATTTTTGATATCTTGCTGTAGCTCCTCTCTATTCGGAAGTTGTAGTTAGGAGCTGCTATTCCTTCCTCGATCCTCTTGGCGCTCACGACACTCTGCCTCGCATAAGGTAGAACCTTGAGCATGCCTTCAACAAAAGGCACGGCTGCCCGCAGAACGTTGACAATCATGACGTTCTGCGCGTCAGTTAGCAGGACCCCCTTGGCCCTTACGCCCGTTGGAGTGTCAACCTCGATAATCTTATATTCCATTGTCTTGGCAATCTCGATGCCAATTAGTCGCCCGAGCTTTACTAGACCTTTCCGGAATGCAATTTGGCCAGTGTTCTTGTCGCGGAGTGTTGTCAGACTTTCTTGCGCCAGAGGATGGTCTACAATCTTAACATTTGGATAGTTTTTCAAACGAACCCTTTTCAGAATAAGTTTAGAAGTAGTATATTTAGGTAACGCATTCTCATAAGAGGAAAAAATTGACTACTTTGGTGCAAGTTTCTCTGCAACCACCTTAGCAAAGTCCATAGTTCCAGCCTTGCCTCCAAGGTCACGTGTAACTGTTGTGCCTTCAGCCAGCACGGCGTCGATTGCAGACTCAAATCTGCTTCCGGCATCGACCTCCCCGAGGTACTTGAGCATCATCGACGCCGATAGCATTATGGCCGTAGGGTTAGCATCCCACTTGCCCGCGTGCTTCGGCGCAGACCCGTGAATGGCTTCGAAGAAAGCGAAGCGATCGCCCATGTTCGCACTTGGGGCAATGCCGAGACCGCCAACAACGCCTGCTGTCTCGTCGGACAGGACATCACCGAAAAGGTTGGTTGTCACAATGACATCTATATCCTGTGGCTTCATTGCGATGCGCATGGCGGCTGCGTCAACATGCATCTCATCGAATAATATGTCAGGGTAGCCCTTTGCAACCTCGGCAACAACGTTTCTGAAGAGACCGCATGTCTCTTTAAGCACGTTGGCCTTGTGTACTGCCGTAACCTTCCTCCTCTTCTCCCTTCTTGCAAGGTCAAATGCAAATTTCGCAATTCTCTCAGACCCCCTCTTCGTGATTACCCTTATGCCCAGGGCAGAGTCACCCACTGTATACTCGATACCCTTGTACAGACCCTCTGTATTCTCCCTCACGATTATCATGTCAACACCTCTGTGGACCGATGGGACACCCGGATGATTCTTGAATGGCCTAACGTTTGCGTAGAGGTCGAGGATCTGCCTAAGAGTGACTGTGGCGCTCTTAAAGGAGCCGGGACCCGGAGGGGTCTGTGTAGGACCCTTCAGACAAGCGTCTGATGCCTTAATTGTGTCGATGGTCTCCTGTGGGAGTTGGTTTCCGAGCTTCTGCCAAGCATTTAATCCTGCCGCGACCTTGATGAATTCAAAGTTTAGACCTACGTTGTTGAGAGCCAACATTGTGGCCTCTGTGATCTCAGGACCGATTCCGTCACCAGTTATTACAGCTATCTTGTAAGTCTTTCCCAAATGCAGCACCACTCCAAAGAGCTATACTCTATCCTTTGTAAAGGATAAGAAGCGATTTTCTACTTTATAAGAATGATCGGCGGAATTATGCCAACAAAGCAGAATGCTTAGGAGAATTTCCTTATATGTTGTGCCGAAGATAAAATGATGGGATTGGAATGAATGCTGATTCGGCAGTGGGAGCTAAAGAAAGGGTAAAAGCTAGAATAATGGCTGTCAAGGGGGTCATAGGTGTCGCGGAGCTGAACCTAAAACAGAAGAAGACCCTGGCGCTACTTGAAGGAGAGGCTATGAAGAACGTCCTCGGGGGAATGGGCCGAGGGAATAACGTCGGTCTGACTGAGGCGCTCAGCCGCGAGGTTGTCATGGTTTTCTTCGTGAATATGCTCTTTGAGTTGCCCAAAGATGCAGGTATGATGCTACTCATGTGCAATGGTCAAATTTCTGGGTGGGCTACTATGGATCCAGATCTGATAAAAAAGTTCAAAGAAGACAAGAGCTACGTAGTTCTTAGCGATTTCTTCATTATTAGGAGAGATGCCAAGCTGAGCAAAGCTTCGTTTGCCTGCGGCGAGAGCTGTTTCATCTTCAACGGTACCCAGATCGATGAGTTCCTCAAGATATCAGAGATAATAGACCATATCGTTGCAATACCTTCACCGCCAGGCTTCAATTTCCTGTATGAGCAGTTCAGGGAAAGAATGGATTTAAGTGATCCGAAGATCGGCGGTTTTCTTTTGGGGTTCAATGTTAAGCGCTAGACAAATTAACTTGCCCCACGACTCCTTCAAATGTCATCAACGCAAGTTCATTTTAAACTTAGCTTCCACTCAGAAAGTTCAACTGAATTCTGTCATGAATTATGATTTGACCATAAAACAAGCGTATATTCTCGATTCCTAGCCTTTCTTCGGACTATTTCTCATGTCAGTTTCCCAGGGGAAACTACCTCTTTTCTTGTAATGCTCCACCAGCCCACCATCTTTCAGGATTTCCATAAGAAAGGCAGGAATTGGTTTAAAGGAAAAAGTCTCTCCGCCGGCCAGTACTAATCCGCCACTAAGCGAGATCTCAACAGTTTGTCCAGCCTTTATCTTATCTACGGCCTCAGGACACTCGACCAGCGGGAGACCTACGTTTAAAGAGTTCCTGTAGAAAATTCTCGCGAATGACTTGGCTATAATTGCACTCACGCCAGCACGTTTGAGCACGACGGGAGCCTGCTCCCTGCTAGAACCGCAGCCGAAGTTCTTTCCTGCAACGATGAGATCCCCCTTAGAGACCTTCTGCGCGAAATCCGGGTCTGCTCCCTCCATAGCATGCTTAGCCAGCTCATCGAAGTCGATCGTTTGGAACTTGTACTTCCCTGCAATGATGAGATCGGTTGATATGTCATCCCCAAATTTCCAAACTCTACCTTTTAAGGTATCCACATTCAAGCCCCCGGAGGTACAGTAATTTTTCCATTGAGGGCAGCATAAGCCGCAGTGATCGGAGACGCTAGATAAATATCTGCATTGGCGCAACCCATCCGCCCCCTGAAGTTCCTATTGGTCGTTGAGACCACTGTCTCGCCTGGAGACGGAATTCCATGATGACCCCCAACACAGGGCCCGCAGCCCGGAACACCGACAGCACACCCTGCCTTTACCAGCTCCTCAATTATGCCCTCCCTAATAGCGCTGAGCAGGACTTCCTTTGAAGCAGGCATGACAATGGTTCGTACTTTCGTTTTTTTGCTCTTCAGGATCTTCGCAGCAATCCGCAAATCTTCGAGCCTCCCGTTGGTGCAGGAGCCTATGAAGACCTGATCGACACTCTTTCCTTCTAAGTCCGAAACCGGTTTGACATTATCAACCGTATGGGGGCATGAGAGCATTGGTACGAGCCTCTCAGCTTCGATCTCCAAAACATCAGAGTAGCGTGCATCAGCATCGGCTGAGAGCATAATAAAGGGGGCGGTTATCCTGCCAGCCAGGAAGTCCCTTGTGACCTTATCCGATGCAATAAGGCCCGTCTTGGCGCCCATTTCCACAGCCATATTAGTCATCGTAATGCGACTATCCATTGACATTCCCCTTACGGTATCGCCTGCAAACTCTACTGCCATATAGGTCGCGCCACCAGCACCTACCTTTCCTATTGCATACAATATGGCATCCTTCGACATTACGTTTGATTTCAGCCTACCAGTGATATTGATCTTAAAGGTCTCGGGTACCTTGAACCAGAGTTTTCCTGATGCAAAGACCGCAGCCATTTCAGTTGATCCTATGCCTGTTGAGAAGGCGGCGAACGCGCCATGGGTGCAAGTGTGGGAATCTGCGCCGACCACAACGCCGCCTGGGAAGACGTAGCCTTTCTCAGGCAGTAACTGATGGCAGATGCCTTCGCCTACATCATATATCGCTATGCCATACTTCTTGGCAAAGTCGCGCATCATCTTGTGCAATGCAGACGTGCCCTCGTTGGAGCTGGGAGAGATATGGTCTATCACAAAAAAGGCTTTCTTCCTATCCCAAACCGATTTCGCTCCCATCTCTTCGAAGCTCTTTATCAATAGTGGTGCTGTCCCGTCCTGGGCCATCGCGGCGTCAATCGGTAGTACCACGATCTCTCCGGGCGAAGGTGCCCTTCCGATCTTCCCGGAGATAATCTTTTCTGCAAGTGTAAATCCCATTCGCTGCCACCAGACTCGTCAATTATTGGCGATAAGAATTTTAAACCTATCGGACCATCCACGATTGGCTCGAACGAGGGAGAAATGATATTAAAAACAAATGACACCTCTTGTATTGATGGACTATGCCTAAGAATGGTGGAGTCGTACGTTTCAGTGTATCAGCCCCGCCGGAGCTTCTTTGTGAATTCGACGAAGCGGTCAAGAATGCTGGTCAAGAGAGGTCTAAAGCCATTCAGCAGGCAATGAGAATGTTCTTGTCAGAGCAAAGGTGGACGGAGAGACGGGGTGAATGCGCTGGTGCGGTTGTTCTCATATACGACCATGAGATTGACGACGCAGAGGAAGGGCTGACGGACTTGCAGCATGGTTTCAGAAACGTGATAAATTCATCGCTTCATCTGCACATCGACGAGCGCAACTGCCTTCAGATAATCGCTGTACGCGGGGAGTGCGGGGCGGTCAACTCGTTGATAGATAGTATTTCCAAGTGCAAAGGCGTGAAAGAAGTAAAGTTCACGGTGGTCGGCGTCTAATCTTGCATTGAAGGAATAGAGAATAATAAGTATGAAAAGAGGAGGAGGTGGGGGAGAAAGTAAAAATTCTCCTTTAGAGCTGTACGCCTTCCTTGGAAACCTCTGCAGGCAGTTCGGGGAACTTTTCCTTTATCTTCTGCTCAGCAACGTTGGCGGCGTCTGTGAGTATCTTGGTTGCGTCTTCGTTCGCAGACTCAAAGGAGACGTTCATATTGGAGTTATAGCCCGCCTCTGTGACTATGCTGGACAGGGAATCGCTCAGCGAAGAAAGGCCCTTCTCTGCCTCAGGCACAACATCGAGAACACCTGGGGTGACACCCTTAATTATCGATATAGCTGGAGTAACTGTATTGAGGAAGTCGCCATAATCCTTTACAGTGGTGAGCCGCAGAGAAATTGTCTCGAGGGCGAGCTTCACCTGGAGTACGCGTTTCTCAAGCTTCCTAACTTCCGCAAGCTCGTTGGCGTACATGTGAGCCCTCTGTCCGTCGTGCCTCGTAATAGAATCCACGACTTTGTTAAAGATCAGATTATCCTTTTCCTTCAACCTGCTACTGGCCATATCGAGCCTTTGGTTCTGCTGGCCAATCAGGCCAATTGTCTGTTCTATGTGCGGCTTAAGCGGTCCTGATGGCGCAGAGCCCTTCTTCTGGGGTGCCTCCCAGTTCTTTGAGAAGTTGCTCATTTAAACTTTTCACCTTAAATGATTTGAGGGGCGAAGGTAGTTAAAAAGAGTTTCGTGTTGGTGGATCTCATGGATCTGAGAGGGAAAGCTTGGTGGGCTAGGAGTATATACGCTCAATCATTACCGAGCATTTTGCCTCTTCTGAGACCCTTTTGCTGACGCTCCCCATGTGAGCTAACGTGCCGACTTTCTCCTTTGCACCTACGACGACGAGATCAATATCCATGGTCTCAGCGGTCTTCAAAATCTCCCCTGCGGGATCCCCACCTATGATAAAGGCGTCGCCCTCAACTCCTGTCTCCGCCATCCGCTTTTTGGTCAATTTTATTATGTCCTGAGCTTTTTCCTGCATGATATCATAATATTCGGGCTCGATCTCTATTTTTGAACTGGTTTGGTATGGCAGTTTGGTCGGTATTACGTGCACAACATAAAGCTTTGCGCAGAAGATTTGTGCCAGTTTCAAAGCCCTTTCGAATATCCGGGCAGATGTGTATGAGTGATCAACGCCAACCAGGATTTTCCTATAATGGACTATTGTGCAGCTTTCAAGATACTCTTTAAAACCTGCTTTTGGGGCTTCCTGATTAGGATTAGACATTTTGGATCACCAAGTTATATCCTGCCATTAGATATATACTCAACTCTACTCGCTTTTATCAGGCATGGGCACGCGTGCGTTATGGATATATGATCCCAAACCCTCGCTTAAGAGGAGGATTGGCATGGACAGCGCAGTGTTCCTAGTCTCTGGCGGGATAGATTCGCCCGTTGCAGCCTATCTAGGGATAAGGAGAGGGTGGAAGCCGGTCTTCGTCTACTTTGACAACACCCCTTTTACTGGCAGGGATACTACTGCCAGGGCGCTGAAGACTGTCGACAGGGTAGTGAAAGTCACGGGAGTTTATGGCGAGACCATAATCGTTCCCCATGGGGATGATCTCCGTATGATCGTGGATCAATGCAGGAGGAACTTCTCCTGCCTTCTTTGTAAGAGGATGATGTACAGGAAGGCAGGCATGATAGCTTCAGAGCGGGGGTGCGGGGCAATCGTTACGGGTGAAATCCTCGGTGAGCAGGCGAGTCAGACTTTACGTAACCTTGTGCTCAACAGTGCAGTAGTAAATATTCCCATTCTAAGGCCTCTCCTGGGTATGAACAAGAGGGAAGTCGAAGAGATAGCCAAAGCTATAGGCACATTCGAGATCTCGACGATCAATGCTCAAGGGTGCAAAGCAGCTGCCATAAAAGCTAGAACCCGTGCCAGGTACGAGGAGCTTGCTCGAGAGGAGGCAAAGTTGCCTATCTTTGAGCTTGTTGAGGCTGGTGTCAAGGGATCTAAGCCCGCGGTTCGGCTTTGATTGTCAAATCATCTGACCCCAAGATAACACTTTCAAGTTCTTCTTCGGTGAAGTCCTTACCTAAAGAACCGTCTTCAATGCCTGTAGGGAGTTCTAGATCAACCATTTTCGACCACCGTTCAATTAGGCGGCCATCCATTGCTACAAGGGGTAGGAGGATACATATTTTGGAGTCCATCACTCGCCTGAGAGAATCAAGATTTGGTGAGTGAAAGCCTGACACGACTGCACCTATCCTCTTCCTTTTGGCAAGTTTGGCAGCTAGCTCGAGTTTTATCTTTGTAAGGTCGGATGGGGCAGCCCTACACCTCACAACCGAGACCCTAATTTTCCGCCTAGGCATCCACTCAGCCAGCGTTCGCAGGTTGAGCAGAGCGCTCCTGCCTAGACCTTCAGCATCAGTCACAGCAATCGCCTTCAAGTTTGAGCCTCTCTTCATCATGCACCACGAAGCGAGTGCCGATTCAGCGGTCTCGTCGATTATGCCAATAAAGGTCTCCTGCGTTCCCAATGGATAGCCATCTGGGCCCCTAACGGAGGAGGCGTAGATAATGGCTGTATCGTCCCTAATCTCGACGCTTATCACCTGCCTTGGGTGGGTCAAATCCACCTTAAGACCCTTGCCGAGCCCAAGTACAGACTCACCCAAGAGCGCCTCGACCTGGGGGCTCGTGTAGAAGTGGGTTCCAGTTCGCCTGCAATCCACAGCAAATGTCCCAGGAGCGAGGACTTTTTCCGCGACTTCTGTCCCGACCTTGACTATCGTTTCCAGGTCAGACTTAACCGCAACCCCAGCCGAGGCGGATGATACCCCGAATGTCTTAGCTGCGACCAGCACTGCCCTTTCGCCTTCCTCAGTGTTGATGTATATTCTCCCTGCGATCCGGGTAATACTTGAGAATGGTATGCGCGCCTCCTTTAGGGACTGACGGATGGTCCGAAGTAGGATCTTCTCGTAGATGCTCCTGACCGGCTTGCTCTTTATGCCGATCTCTCCCCCCGTGCGAACTATAACTATGCTCCTCAAGACATTACCTCCCTTCACATCAGATTGCAGATTAAATTCAAAATGGCGCTAACGAAAGAATAGGGTGGTGAATGAGATAAAAACTTAACTCGGAGGCGCTTTTATTATCGTTATAAAGATTGTTGGAGGATTTTCATTGTCTTATGATGAGAGCGAGATAAAAGAGCAGCTCGTAAAGTGTATGAAGACGCTTCACGAAAGGGGGCTAATTACGGGTATAGGCGGGAACGCCAGCATTCGAATGGAAGGCATGAATGAGGTTCTAATAACCCCCAGCGCCCTCTACAAGGGGGAATTGAAGCCTGATGATATTGTCAAGATCGACCTCCAGGGTAATGTGCTCGACGGCGTTTTCAAGCCTTCGATGGAGTGGCACTTCCATGCTGCCATCTACAGCAGGAGGCTAGACGTGAATGCAGTCATTCATACCCACAGCCCAATGACTACTGGCCTCGCGCTGGCCGAGAAGAAGATAGAGCCCATTACCCTTGAGTCGGCTGTCATGCTGGCTGACGTCCCGATACTTGATTTCAGATATCCGGGAACGAAGGAGCTTGGCGAAATTGTGGCGGACAACATAATGGGCCACAGGGCTGTAATCATGCAGAACCATGGCGTCGTAGCTGTGGGATACGATCTTATAGAGGCCCTGACTACGATTGAAGTCTTGGAGGAGATCTCCACTATGACGTTTGTTGCCTCTCATTTCGGGGGAGCTAAACTTATACCCGCTGACCAGATAGAGTTGATCAAGAAACTGTACAAGATCTGATGGTGGAATGCAATGCTAGACATCAAGGTAGTCAGGGAAAACCCAGTAACGGTTAGAGAAAACCTTGCGAAGAGGAATAACCCGGAACTTCTTGGCATGTTTGACGAGCTTATAGAGTACGACAGGAAGTGGCGCAGACTCTTCACAGAGTCCAACACGCTCCGGGAAAGCAGGAATAAGGTAACTGAAGAGATTGCAAAGCTGAGGAAACAGGGGGACGATGCCTCAGTTAAGATCAGAGAGGCTTCTGAAATTCCTCAGAAGATTAAGAATGTAGAGCTGGAGATGAGTCTTAGCAGGGAGAAGATGGACCAGATCCTCATGCAGCTACCTAACCTCCTCGACGACAGTGTCCCTTTCGGGCTTGACGACAGCGGCAACGTGCCGATCAGGACCTGGGGGGAGCCGACACGTTTCGACTTCAAGCCAAAGGACCACATAGATCTTGCCCTAGCCCTAGACCTCGTCGACATAGAAAGGGCTGCGAAGGTATCGGGCGCGAGGTTCTATTATCTCAAGAAGGATCTTGTGCGACTAAACTTTGCATTAATAATGTATGGACTTGAATTTATGGTTGACAGGGGGTTCGTCCCCTTCCAGCCGCCCTACATGATGAAGAAGAAGGTGATCGAAGGCGCAGTCGCACTTTCAGATTTTGAAGAGACCATATACAAGATTGAGGGGGAGGACCTATTCCTGCTTGCAACGGCAGAGCATGCCCTCCTAGGGCTTCATGCTGAGGAGATACTCGAAGGTAAGGTAATGCCACTGAGGTACTGTGGCATCAGCCCCTGCTTCAGGAAGGAAGCAGGTGCGCACGGTAGGGATACGAAAGGGATCTTCAGGGTCCACCAATTCGAAAAGGTAGAGCAGTTCACGTTCTGCAGACCCGAGGATTCGTCCAGGGAGCACGAGCTGCTAATCAAGAACGCGGAGGAGTTCTTCCAGAGCCTGAAGCTGCCGTACAGGGTGGTCAACGTTTGCACGGGAGATCTTGGTACAGTGGCGGCAAAGAAGTACGACCTAGAGGTCTGGCTGCCGGGGCAGGAGAAGTACCGAGAAGCGGTCTCCTGTAGCAACTGCACATCATACCAAGCGGTCAGGTCTAACGTGAGGTACAGGGATAGGCCAAACGACCCGACGGCCTACGTGCACACGCTCAACAGTACGTTGGTGGCTACTGAGAGGGCGCTTGTTGCAATAATGGAGAACTACCAGAACGAGAACGGCAGTATCGAGATCCCTCATCGACTTATCCCTTACATGACAGGGCTTGAGATCATAAAGCCTGCTAAGATGGCTTAGTATCGCCGATTTGTGGGATAGCTATGGCGCTTCAGGGCGGATACGCAGGTAAGATCCTCAGGGTTGACCTCAGTCAAGGCAAGATCCGTGAGGACTGTTTTGGAGAAGAGGTTCTGAAGAAGTACATAGGGGGCAGCGCCCTAGGGGCAAAGATAATATTCGACGAGCTCGATTCCGCCGTCCAGCCCTTTGATCCCGAAAATCTACTTATATTCATGACAGGCCCTCTTACAGGTACAGCTTGCCCATCCTGTGGCAGGTACTGTGTCTGCACGCGATCCCCCCTTACAAACATATGGGCCGAGGCTCATGCTGCAGGTTACTGGGGGCCCGAATTGAAGTTTGCCGGGTTTGATGGTATCATAATTAAAGGGAGATCAGAGAAGCCCATTTACCTTTGGATAAATGACGGAAAGTGTGAGCTTAGGGATGCGTCTGCATTCTGGGGAAAGGATTCGTACGAAACAGAACATACCCTGCAGGAGAACCTAGAGGATACGAAGATCAAGGTTGCATGCATAGGTCAGGCAGGGGAGAGACTAGTAAGGATCTCTTCGATAATGAACGACCTTGGCCGAGCTGCTGGAAGATGCGGTGTGGGAGCAGTAATGGGCTCCAAGAACCTTAAAGCCATAGCTGTGAGGGGAACAAAGATGATCGTCTTCCCAGCAGCCAAGGAGGAACAGTTGAAGGAATATCTCAGGAAGATATACGTGTCAATAAGGTCTCATCCAACCGTTCAGATTTACACCTCCTATGGGACCGACGGGATAATGAGCATGATGCACGAGTACGGCGATGTCCCGATCAAGTACTTCACTAAGGGCGAGTGGGCAGAGGGGGTGAAGAAACTCTGCGGCGAGACGATGTCCAAGACGATACTACACAAACAGTATGCCTGCTACAGGTGCCTCGTTGCATGTGGAAGGGAGATCAAGATTTCCAACGGGAAGTATGCAGGGTTGATGGGCGCAGGACCGGAATACGAAACGTGCGCTGCACTGGGCATGCTCTGCATGAATGACGATCTTGAGTCGATCTCTAAAGCGAACGATCTTTGTAACAGGTACGGGCTCGACACTATCTCGACTGGCAATGCGATAGCATTTGCCATGGAGTGCTACGAGAAAGGGCTGGCTACGAAAGAGCAGGTGGGCTTTAACCTTACATGGGGGAACGCGGAAGCCATAGTGGAGATGGTTGAGAAGATAGGCAAAAGGGAGGGGTTCGGTGCATTACTCGGTGAGGGGGTCAGGATTGCCTCGAAGGAGATCGGCAAGGGCGCTGAGGATTTCGCGATCCATGTGAAGGGGCTTGAGGTGCCAATGCACGACCCGCGGGCATTCAAGGGGATGGGGCTGCAGTATGCCACTTCACATAGGGGTGCGTGCCACTTGAGGGGAATGTTCTACCATATCGAGCAGGGCGAGAGGGTTCCTGACCTCGGCATCCACAAGAGGTACGAGAGGTTCACCGTAGACGACAAGGCAGAGCCCGTGATAGCACAGCAGAACTGGCATGACACCCTGGATGCTCTGATAATGTGCAAATTTGCAATAATGGCACCGGCTTCTGTTTTGGCGATGTTCCAGATGGTGACTGGATGGGACTACAAGCTCCCTGACATGATTAGGGCTGGTGAGAGGGCATATAACCTGAAGAGGCTCATTAATGCCAGGTATGGAATGACGGCGAAGGACGATGTCCTACCGAAGAGGCTTTTGACAGAGCCTCTGCCAGATGGTGGATGCAAGGGGAGCGTGGTCGAGCTAGACAGGATGCTCCCCTCGTACTACAGGATCAGGGGCTGGGATGAAAATGGAATACCAACACAAGAGAAGCTTCGGAGCCTGGAGCTGTCTTGATTAAGAGGAATTGAGCAGGGGAACTCAATGCAGCCGAGAATTATACCATCCCAATCGAAGAGAAGACCAACGACCACTTTTCATTGGACCAGAGATTTTGTTCATTTATAGAAGAGAAGAGAAAAGACCCGGGTCTATTACACTTTAGGAGCGACTTGTTGATTGATGGGACCAAATCGGGTGGAGAGGCCAAGCCCGAAGGCTACGATCCATGATATTGCAAGATCTATTATCCCCTGGGTGATGTTCAAGACTGCGACATAGACTACGAACCCCAAGATCGAGCCGAAGAAGAGGGTTTGGATGATCTGCTCAACGGGCATCGCGAAGAAGAGGGGAAGCGCCCAGTAATAATTCAAGAACGCTGCCACTACGACCCTTGCGCTAAGAGCGAGCGCCGAGGCGATCCCGTACTTCAGCGGGTTTTTGTATGTCGAGGCTTTGTTGTTCTTGTTTCCTAGTGGTGTCGCGAGAAGCGCCCCAAGAACTAGAAGCATTGCTACAGTGGAACCAAATTTCATCACGGCGCCGACGAATCCGCCAAAGCCTATGATCATTAATATCCCTAACATTCCGACGGACGTTACAAGGGCGTAGCGCATGCCCAATATGAAGAATACCAGCATTACGGGAACCGCAACGAAGTCTATCGACATACCCCATGGAACTCTTAAAGGTAATGACCGATTGATGAGCTCAAGTATGGCAGTCAGTGCTAGCATCGAGGCGATAAGAGAAATCTGGAATGGTCTAGAAGTTACCCTCGCCATTGGGTTCACAAACTAGCATGGAATGGATTCTAACATTTAAGAGTATCTACCCTATTATGAGTAAATAGAGCGATGGTGTCGCACTTTGCTCTTCTGACAATTTAAAAGCTAGAATGAAGGATATTTCCAGATGGTGAATTAGAATGGCTGAAAATTGTGTCATTGCAGAATTTTCGGTGGCCCCACTTGGGACTGGAGACACAAGCCTCAGCAAATACGTGAGGAAGGCCTATGAAGCTGTTGTGAGATCTGGTGTCCGTTCATCTCTGACCCCGATGGGTACGGTTATAGAGGCAGAGAGCATTGACAGGATATTTGAGGTCATTAAGCTAGCCCACGAGGCGGTCTTCAGTGCAGGTGCAGTAAGGGTGAGCACAAGCATCAAGATAGACGACAGGAGGGACAAGAAGAGACACATGGAGGATAAGGTAGAAAAACTCAAGTAAATCGCGTAATTATATCATCTCGCCCCCTATGAATAATCCTCGTTAGAATTACTATTGCTTAAATAAGGATACGCTATCAGATTTCTGTATTAGGTACCACGTATACGCTGTCTTCGGGTATAGTAATTGTCACAACATCCCCTCTTGTAGGTTTGCTTCCAACAAGAGCTACAAACTCTATCGTGTCTATTTTGATAATTATGCGAAATCCAAATTTCTCTCTGAACACGTCTACAATTGTTCCTTCAAAATTATTGAACTCATTACAAGTTTTTAGTTTAATTCGTTCTGGTCTTACACAGGCGTAAACTGAGCCACTAATTTTCATACGTGACTTCAGTTTTAGACCACTATCCAACTTTATTGTAGATCCTGAATCAGTAAGAGTAGCGACTCCTTTGTGCATATCATAAAAACCTACAAGCTTCGCCGTATGATAATTCCTAGGTTCATTAAATATTTGTTCAGGATCGCCAACCTCGATTATCCTGCCCTGATGCATTACGGCGATTAAACCTGCCAATGAGTAGGCCTCGTCCCATTCATGGGTGACATGGATTACTGGAATATTGTACTTCTCAGGAATTGCTTTTAGTAGTCGTATGATTGATCCTTTAGTCTCTGGATCTATCATCGAAAGCGGTTCATCCAACAGTAATATTTTTGGACTTGTGACCAACGCTCTCGCCAACGAAACGCGCTGCTGTTCACCACCGCTTAACGTAGCTGGCATCCTATTTAGTAGATGTTCAATGCCTAGGTCTTTGACAATCCCATTTATCAACTGTTCTCTCTTCGACTTTGGCACACCTCGAGCTCTGAGCCCGAACTCTATGTTGCCTTGGACCTTCATCGGCTCAAATGAGGAGAAAATTTGTGATACGTAAGCAACATTCCTTTTTTCAGGAGGCGCGGTTGTAATATCTGAACCATCAATCAGTATTTTACCGCTAGATGGTCTGTAGGCTCCTGCGATTGTCTTAAGAAGCGTAGTCTTGCCACTGGCAGTCCGTCCAATTATGATCAGGTATTCCTGTTGATCAACATTTAGAGTGACAGAGTTCAGCCTGAAAGTTCCCAGCGTGAGGCCGACATTAAGTAATTGAAGCAACATATCACCTCTTTCAGACGTGTCTCAGAACCACTCTGTAAATGATGAATGTAGCAAGGACTATTAGGAGAAGAGCTGCTGAATACTTGACTACACCAGCTAATCCTAGTGCTATGTAGCTCTCATAGATATAGATTGAAGCTGGATATACATAATTACCATTGAAGTACACATAATAAGCTACCACGAGTAGCGCTCCCACCTCCGCAACTGCCCTTGCCCAAGTAAGTATCGCTCCGTTGGCTATTGACTTCCAGATTCTGGGCACTATAACATGGATGAACGTAAATGCTGGTGTGGAACCCAGTGTTCGAGCCGTCAGCTCGACATCAGTGTTAATCATCTTTATCGATGATTCGACAACTCTAATAGAGTAAGTTGCGGATAGATAGGTAACTGTAATTATGGCGCCTATCAGCGTATCGATCAGATTTATGCCTATTCCCTGCAGAAATGGGCCCAATCCATATGCTGAGGAGAAAGCTAAGATTATCATTATGCCAACTAAGACATGGGGAACCATAACAGGTATGTCGATGATTGCTTCGATAACTTCTTTCAATTTGAAGTCATATCTTGCCAGAAGATAAGCGAAAGGTGTGCCTACTAGCACAGAAAGCAACGCTGCAACTGTGGCAATGATGAAAGTAACCTCAACCGAAGCAAGAAAAGAGCCTGTTGAGAGCGCAGTAATGATATCTTTAGCACCCAGCGCTACGATAAGTAGGATTGGATAGAGGAAAAAAAAGATCGTTACTGCGCCACAGAATATCAGTATCGATCTGAATGTCCCATGAAATTCAATCAGCTCCCAGGAAATAAGGATGAATATGTTGCATTAACTGGTGTAACTAATGTTTGGATTAGACTTGGAACGCTAGTGTAGTTACCATAGACGATGCCCGGCGACAGGGGAGTTATGCCGTTTTGCTCAAGTATACTCTGTCCGGTTTGACTGAATAAGGTTTGGATGAATAGGGCAGCTGCGGCTGCGTTGGTGGATGATGTTGGAATCGTTACCGTGTATATGACTGGGTTGACAACGAATGATTCGGTCGTTCCCAGTTCCGTATAATTAAAGTTGGCTAGATGATAATAGCTGAGGTCCGATAAAACTCCTAGGTTAACTAGGTTTGGTAACGTAATGTAGGCGAGGTTCGTTTGAGTTGAGTTTCCCACCTGCGGTATGGCGTTAGACATGTAAGCTGAAATTACGAAATCTATATGTTGGGTCTGCATAAGCGGAATCAAATTTGTTTCAGTGTTTTCCATAACATATTTACTCGGGTTATTGTAAATCGCGTTGTAAAGGTATGTTACATTTCCGAAGAAAGTTAAGCCAGCCAATCGAATCATGCCAGCAGCCTGGTAACCGCTAGGGTCAGTGAAAGGATTCGAAACACCAACTACAGTGCTCGAGTTAAGGGCAATCAAAGTGAACATCTGTTGCCAAGTCTGATTCCACTGGGCAGACATTGGTGTAAGATTTTGAACGTCTTGCCACATGTTGTAGAGTTGGAGTCCAGCAGGTGATTCGAGATTGACAATAATAACCATTTGTGTTTGGCCAAAGGCAATTTCGTAATTTGCGAGAGTGGGAAAGAGGACACTCGGCATAGCGGTCGTGTCAGCAGCGGCTTCCAAACTAAATTCTTGTGTGGTGTTCTCTAACTGGGCAACTAGAGTACTCCCCTCAAAAAGAGGTGGTGCGACTTTAATGCTAGGGTACTGTCTTTCAAAGGTATTGAGAACTGAGCCGAAAGCATATGTTAGAGTGCCAGCTGCGCCGATTGCAAACGGCGGCGAGTTAGAAGCTAGAGTGATTAGAGAATTTTGGAGAGTTACTGATGAATTATTCAACGAGTTTTGAAGGTTAGTTACCGAGGTTTGAAGATTCGTCACTTTTGAATTTAGCGAGTTGATTTGAGGCGTATAAATCAAGTAACCTAATCCAAATCCTATTGCGCCTCCAATTATCAATCCAATGATAATAAACGAGTACGCAATAGTGCTTCGGTTGCTTTTTTCTACTTTCATTTATATCCCCATTCCTTTTAGGAAATTGATTGTGGTTTCCGCGATAGCAACCATAATGGCAAATACAGCAATTATTAACAACATATTTTTAGTTTTCATGAAAAGTGTCTCCTCGTTATATTTAAACGGATATAACGGTCATATTTAAATAAGTTACGGGCGGATGAATAACCCGTGAAAAATGGTTTCACCGTCTGGCTCGAGGAGGATGGAAGGTACATTTTAGGTGAAAAAGAGGCAAAGATCCTTGAAGGCATCAAGAAGTACGGATCTTTCATGGCTACATCGAAATCCCTAGGGGTCACCTACGCCTACGCATGGAATGTTGTGGACGACCTATCCAAGAGGATCGGCAATCCAGTTGTGAGAGCGCAGAGGGGCGGCGACGCGGGCGGTGGAACGGCATTAACGGAGACCGGAGAGAGAGCGCTGGAGGAATATCTTGCGCTTGAAGACAAAGTCTCCCGATTGCTGGGATCCCGAAGGGAGTTGAAGTTCATCAAGTTCAGGAGACCTGATCTCTCAATCATAGGCAGCAGCTGCGTTGGCGTAAAGATACTCGCAGGGATGGTGAAGGGCTACTCCGTTGAGGTTATGGAGGTAGGTTCGACTGCTGGCCTTGCAGCTCTTATGTTAGGTGAGGCTGATGTATCAGGGATTCACCTCTTTGACGAGGAGAGCGGAACCTACAACACGCCATTCGTAAAGAGGAGCTGGGCCGGTAACACCGCAGCACTGATCAGGGGGTACAGAAGGGAGCAGGGGTTGATGTTGAAGAGCGGCAATCCAAAAGGGATCAAAGGGCTGGAGGACATCCCCGTGAAGGGAATCCGGTTGGTGAACAGGAATCCGGGTTCTGGAACCAGGGAGCTTTTGGATAGGCTGATCAGGGAGCTTAGGATCTCTTCCAAAGATATTAGAGGATATGAATTCGAAGTCAGGACCCATGAGGAAGTGGCCCGCGCAATAGAGGAGGGCAGGGCAGATGTGGGGCTTGGTCTGAGGGCGACAGCTGAGATTTATGGGCTTGACTTTGTGAAGGTATGTGAGGAGGAATATGATTTTGCAGTTGAGACTAAGAGGCTTAACAAAGCGCCAGTGAAGGCATTTATTGAAGCGCTGAGATCCAAGGAGTTCTATGTGGAGCTCAAAAAGAGAGCCCCGGGGATCACCCCTCGGCAGGACACGGGCGTGATACTTAGGATGGCATAAACTTCATATTTATCCAAGGGTCTCATAGGTCATTACTGCTGCTGATTTGAGAGTATAGTGAAAAAAGATATTTTTAACGGATGAACCTTTGCCCTGCGAGTAATTGAAAGATACTAGTACAATAACCAAGATTAGCGAAGAGAGTGCAAATATTCTCCTATTCTTCTTGATCGCACTTCGGAAGGCCTTAAAGGCTATTTCATCATCAGCTTTTTACAACGATCGAGCTGTATTCTTCGTGTTTCCTGAAATATTCTTTGGCGAACGAGCAGACTGGCACAATAAGAAGGTTGTTCTTTTTTGCATAATCCATTGACGCTTTCATTAGCTCGCTGCCTATTCCTCTGCCGCGGTACTCCTCTGGTGTGAAAGTTGAGTCGAGATACATCTTGTTGCCCTCTGTATGGAAAACGACACTGGCCAAGTTTTTCTCATCAAGACGTATGGTCAATGCGTTGGCCCTTATGTTGTATTCCAAAAGCGACCCACAATCAGAATAATATATGTCAGTTTATTAAATCTTGTTTGGGGATATTTTTGAGGCTAAAATTCCTTGGGCACGCCGGTTTCGAGATTATTTTGACGAGGAGGATCATTGTTGACGCCTTTATCACAGGCAACTAGTCTTCAACGTCCAAATTGGCCGATACGGGGAGGACGGACATCGTGGCCGTGACTCCTTCCCATATTAATTATTTGGGAGACGTAATGATGGGCATGGAAAGGATCAATTCTGACGTAATCATTATAAAAGAAGGGGAGTCCGTAAATATCTGAAAATCAAAGGGGTTTGAAGATGACAGGGGAGAGAAAGGCCAAGGTTAAGAACGAGGTAAGGGATTCAATACTTTCTAATAAAGTCGAGGACCTTAAAGTTGCCTCGGATACGAGTATAGTTGATCTTGTAGAGGGTTTCGGCAAGATGGGGGGCTTCATGGCTCCAAGGCTCGCGCAGGCTTCGGCCATATTGGATGAGATGATAGAGGATGGGGCAACGGTTTTTCTCTCATTTACAGGTAATATTGTCTCCACCGGGCTCCGCGGAGTTCTGGCCCAGATGGTGCGCAGAGGCATGGTCAATGCGATTGTAACCACGTGCGGCGCTCTGGACCACGATTTGGCTAGGTCATACGGTGCGCGATACTCATCCGGCGAGTTTGAGTACGATGATGTGATGCTCAGCAAGCTCGATATACACAGGTTGGGCAACGTTGTCATACCCTTGGAGGACTACGGACCTTTGATAGAGAGGGTGATGAGGCGGAGCCTCCCAGAGATCATGAGAGATAGGGATTCCATTTCGCCCAGCGAATTGGCCAGAGAATTTGGTGGCAGCATAGATGACAGAAACTCCATCCTCAAGGCAGCTTATGATAAGGAAGTTCCCGTTTACGTACCAGGCATTATCGACGGCTCGTTCGGCACTAACCTTTTCTTTTACGCCCAGACCAACAGGTTAAAGCTTGACATGTTCAAGGATATGAGTTCCATCCTCAACCTTGTGCTAGACTCAAAGAAGACCGGCGCGTTGATAATAGGCGGAGGAATAAGCAAGCATCATCTAATATGGTGGAACCAATTCAAGGATGGCCTCGACTACTGTATATACCTCACTACGGCCCAAGAGTTCGACGGGAGCCTCTCGGGCGCGCTTCCGAAGGAAGCCATATCCTGGGGAAAGGTCAAACCCAATGCCAAGCACGTGGCTGTCTTCGGCGATGTCACGATAACACTACCCTTGCTTATAGGATCGGTACTTTAGGTTGTGTTTGTCTTGACGAGACTTCGCCATTGTTACCCGCTGAATCACAGACCGTCCAAAGTCAGGGAAAGAAAGAGATACTATTTTGATCTTGAATTTGATCTAATAAGGGTTTGGTTCAGCGGAAGACCGGAAGGGCTTAAGAAGCCCATCTTCCATCTCGACCCCGGGAACGAGACGCAGTATTACCGTAGGGAATACAAGAGCCAGATCGGGAAGTTGCTCTACTTTGATGTCGAGAATTTCCTCGAGCTGAGGGAGATGGTCATGGAGTACCTCCCTGAAGATCTCTACTACGACAGGAATCTGTACAAGGATCAAAAAACATGCGCTGACTGCAGCAGAAGGGGCAAGGGGTGCATGTCCTGCAGCGAGATACTTGGGCAGGAACTAATGTTCGACGTTGATCCCGAAAACATAGACTGCCCCAACTGCGGAACCCTTGAAGATAGGGTAAAGGGGGCTTCCATGTTCAAGTTCTGCTATATTTGCTTCAATAGAGCTATAGACCAGACAGTTGAGCTCTACGGTTGGCTCGAGTCAAAGGGCTGGGACGAGCTGTCCGCTGTCTATTCAGGGAGGGGTTTCCACATCTACGTTGACAACGAGAGAGCATGGAGGATGGGCTTCCACGAAAGAAAGAGACTTGCGAAGGAGGTAAAGGACAGAGGGTTCCCTATAGACCCATGGGTTACCGAGGGCGAGGCCAGATTGGCCAGGGTACCCTACTCCCTCAACGGGCTTGTAAGCAGGGTTTGCCAGCCAATAAAAATAGATGAGATAAAAAAATTAGACTTTTGGCGTTCCCGCCCCTTTATCCCCAACTTCCTTTGATCACGTTACTTTTTCTTCTTTGCCTTAACTTCTTTCTTTTTATATTCTTTCTTCTTTGCTGCTGCCATTTTTTATTTAACCTCTTTTGATATATTGCTTTTAAAACCTTTATAATATTTCCTATTAAATTAAAAATATCAAAGAGAAAAATTTTTTTGCTAAGGATTCTTTAATGGTGATAATAGGAAGTGGATTGTGCCAAGCTTTTTTAAGACTTAAATATTAGTTTAGAGTGGGGGTTTCATGGTCACATTCTACGAAAATTATAAGAACTTTCCTCATACCGACTGTGGCTACTGCGGCTGCTCCTCTTGCATAACTGCTCTCCGAAAGTTCTGTCTCGGCGAGTTTGACCTCGCGGATTGTGTCTACTTCAAGGTAGGCAAATATAGAGAGGAAAATTTTTTCCCCACGCCCGTGGTAAACAATTTGTGGAGCCTCAAGCCAGGAATCACTTATGTCCTCCCGTGTGCTGTGGATCCGAAACGTACCGCTCTTGAAGTCTACTTATCTTACCCTGAGAATCTCAAGTATGGCTACTTCGACATGATCACCGCCGACAAGATAATCTATCTCTACTTCCCTGGCCTCGGCTTTTGCCCTTCACTGGGGATCGCTAATCTCGAGCAGGGCGGGAGGGCTATCTGGGGATACGCCAACGGCCAAGTATTATGCAGGCTTTCACTTGACAAAGAAGACGCCCTCTGGCAGCTCAGCAGGTTCACACGTTTGCTCTGGGGAGCGGTCAACTGATACCTTGGTGTCAGGCCGAATCTGCCCAGAGAGTGGCTCACCTGCAATAGAGTGCGCCGGAGGGTGCGGCTCGGAACAATGTGCCTATAGGAGGATGCCGGATAGGCCAATCGTAGAGAATATGGAGGAGGAAAGAAGGGGTGGAGGATACTTTAAGGCAAAAATTCCAAGAGACTTGAAGACAGCGAGAGCCTTCGATTGGATGGGGGCAGCAAGAATGAGAATGTTTGGTGTGATGCCGGAGACTGAGCCCGATGCGGCAGCAAAATATCTCTTCGATGCGTCATTCGCCCTATTCATTGGAAGAGCGCTTCAGGGAATGAACAAAAGCAATTCTTTGGGTATGTCGAAGCATCTGGCAGTTCTTCTGAAGAAAGAATGGAATGAAACATCTGATATGAAATTGGAGCTGGCGATGGACAGACTAAAAGAGAGAATCCCCAGCGTGGGAGAAGTCGATGGCTATGCTAATAGGTTCAAGGCATTATATTGGCTAAAGTCGGCTAGTTCCATATTAAAACGAGAAGCAGAGGCAAAATGATCAAAGCAACCTCGAAAAAGTTATCACGCGGGCATGCCATTATTATGTGAAGATTCGATGAGCCAAGATATTTTTTCGAACCTCCCCAAGGAACGTGAAGAGGGGAACGTGGAGTATAAACTCAAGCTTGTGCAGCCGAGCAAGGATAGGCTGGAGGAGCTTGCGTCCCAGATAAGGTATAGGCTGGCGGAGAAGGGGGGCGAGGCCCTGTATATCGTCGGAGTGACAGACTCTGGGGAACCGGTAGGGATCAATGATCAGGAGCTCGATCTTTCCTTGGATAACCTCAAGAAAGCGGCTACCATGGCTGGTGCTACCCTGAGCAGGGTGAGAGAGGCAAGGGGGAGAGATGGCAGGATAGTCGAGCTACTGTTGAGGAGGTGTAAGGATCAGCTCCCCATACAGATCTCCGTGGTCGCGGCAGGTCAGGCTGACCACGGCAAGACGACAACCGTTGGCGTCCTTGTAACGGGTGAGAAAGATGATGGGGATGGCTCGGTTATGGGCAAAATTGCGAGGTACAAGCACGAGGTCATAATGCGCAGGACCTCTTCGGTGGCAGAGAGAGTGATGGGATTCGACGAAGAAGGGACCGTGGTCAATTACCTCCTACCCTCCCCGCTTGACGAGGCCCAAGTTTATCTCAACAGCTGCAAGCTGGTTTCCTTCGTGGACATCGGCGGGCACGAGAGGTACCTCAGAACCGCAGTAAGGGGTCTCCTATCATATAACCCGGATTATGTCATGCTTGTGGTGGCCGGCAACGCGGGAGTATCCACAATGACGAGGGAGCATCTGGGAATAGCCCTCAGCTTCAAGATACCCATCTTCGTGGTTGTAACAAAGGCAGATCTCGCACCGAAAGGGGTCCTCGCGAGCGTTATGTCAGACCTCATGGTGCTGCTCAAGTCGCCGGGCGTGAACAAAATACCATTGATAGTGAAGGACCTGGACGACGCAGCAATCTCAGCCAGACACATGGGCAGCGGGAGGGTAACACCTGTCTTCCTGAGCTCCAACAGGAGCGGCGAGGGCCTCTTCCTCCTGAGGAAATTTCTCAACCTTCTGCCTCCCAGGCTGAAATGGGAGGCCGAATCAGCAAAGCCCTTCCTGCTTTACATTGACGATAGGTTCAACGTGACAGGCGTCGGTCTAGTGGTTGCGGGGCTGGTCCTCCAAGGAAGCGCACGGGTGAGTGATATCGTTAAGATCGGACCGTTTGGCGAGGGTGGCTTCAGGAGCGCACGCATAAAGAGCATACATGCGAAGAGGGGAGTTTACGTCGAAAAGGCCCAGACTGGTAGGAGCGTGACCTTTGCCATCACTGACATCGACTACAACGAAGTGGAAAAGGGTATGGTCATGATTGGAAGTGGGCTTCCAGCCATAGCAGCTCAGGAATTCGAGGCAGAAGTGTTCATCCTACACCACCCAACGACGATAAGGGTTGGCTATGAGGCAATCTTCCACATCCATTCGATCAAGGAAGCTTGTAGAATTGCCTGGACTTCAAAGGATCCCCTGCGGACTGGTGACAAGGCTCTGATAAGGGCAAAAACGGTCTTTCATCCCATCTATGTTAGGGAGGGAGACCAATTCCTGTTCAGGGAAGGAAGATCAAGGGGAATCGGCGTAGTAACTAGAGTCTTGCATCCGGAGTCATCTAGAGTGCCTTGAGAGTCCTGTTGTTGACCTTAAACGCTAAGTATCGTCTGTAGTTTTTCTCCACTGCCCTTCGAGTAACGCAGCCCGAGTGGGGTCGAAGCCCTCCGCCGAAACACTTTGGTATGTGCATGAGCTCATGTATTATAACTTTGACACGCTCCTCTTCAGCTAAGCCGTCGTAGTGCTCAGAGATTACCTCGATTATGTAGAAAGAGGGGAGGTATAGAGCCTTCTGCCAGATCTTGGACAATGAGTAGCACCTTGCGACGATGCGCCTTGACTTGGAGCCCTTGCTCCTGAAACATAAAACCCGCTCTGGATCGATGAATGTGAAAGATAACGAGTCTATGACGTCCCTCACGAGCAATTGGATGTCTTCTGCGGGAATGTAGGTGATCTGCAAATCCAATCACGCATTTTGGTTTAAGGTAATTATTGAAGGCGGTGTATTGGGTTTTAAGAGAGATTGAAAAAGGAACATCTACCTTCTTCGCCTATATCTTCCGCCACGGTCGCTGTCAGTGTAGAGAGGCCTGAACTTCGGTATCTGTTGATCATAGGATCTGTTGGATATATTATTCTCTGTGTTTACCGTTTCCAGCGCTTCGGCAGTATCCTCCATTGTGCCATATCTTCCTACGTTGAGGCGCATCGTTCCCCTAAAGAGGGTTATGTATCCATTCTTTATGGCAATGGTTTTTCCGACTTGGACGCGCCCGATGTCGTCATCCCAAAGGCTCAGTATCACGCTGGCGGTATCGTCAGCTACGACAGCTTCAGCAACATTGTGCACCGAGCCGTCCTTTGTCGATACCTGCCTGCTAGGATTAAGTTCCAGAATCTTTACGAGTACATCAACGGCTCGAGAACCCGGATTAAGTTCCTCAACCTTCTTAGGCTCAGACATTGTTTCTCCAACTTTCCAAATTTTCCGACTATTTTGAACTAGTCTGCAGAAAGGAGAAGAAAGAATGAAGTAAATAAAGCTTCCCTAACTCTTCCTTTTGCCCGCTACGAAGTCCTCGAACCATTTTTGAGCTTCCGTAACCGATGTCCGCTCTGGCGGATTTTTGAAGCCGTATGCCGAGATGCTTGGTATCTGCCCGCCAAGCTTCCTGTTCATTGCCAACTTCACACCTCTAATGATGTCTATGAGCATCCCCGCTCCATTGGAACTGTCCTGGGTTCGGAAGAAGATGTCGGCTACAACCTCCGACCCTAAGAAGTTCCGCGCGTGGATGAAGAAGTAGCTGGTTCTCTTGTCTTTCATGAAGCTTACGTAGTCCGAAGTGCCTGTAGCAACCTTGGACTCGGGCGGTAGCACCAGCTTAATCGCATCCGCCTTGACCTTCCGCTTCTCCTCCCTCCGGTAGTCCTCAAGCACACCATATGCCTCCATGGAACCCCCGATGTCCAACTGGTATGTCTTGTCGACAATCACGCCACGCCTGTTCAAGAGATCAAGCAAACCCATGTGAAGTGCTGTGCCGCCAATCTGGCTAATCAGGTCGTCGCCCACTAAGGGTAGCTTTCTTTCGGCGAAAGGCTTTATCCATTTGTCATTAGTTGCGATCTTTGCAGGAGTGCAGTTTATGAATGCGCAACCAGCGTTAAGAGCGGCCTTTGCATAGAACTCTGACGCTTTCGTTGCGCCTGTGGGGAGCAGATTGACAAGCACCTCGGCCTTTGCATCCCTGAGGTACTTCTCTACATCCACTGGCCGGGAGCCATCGACAGTTATGAGCTCCTTGAGCACGCCTGCCGCGCCGTCCAGTTCTGGCCCCTTAACAACATTTATGCCGAGTGCGGGTACATCGTTTATCTTTGGAGCGACATTCGGATCCTCAAATATTGCCTTAGAGAGGTCCTTGCCGACTTTCCTAGAGTCTATATCGATGGCCCCGACGATCTTGATGTCTGTTGGACCCATGCCGCCTACATCATTGTGAATTAAACCTATTGTCTCCTTCTTGTAGAAGATGGCGCTCTGCACGAGAGCTGAGCAGCAGTTGCCCACTCCCGCGACGGCAACTCTAATTTTATCCATACCGATTACCAAGTCACTTAAAATAAGACTGATATTAAAACCGATTGTTCACGAGCCGCGCAACTGTAACTTATGGTTTAAACTGCCAGAAAAAACTAGTAATTATATCCAAAATTGCTTTTTCTTAAAAAATTTATGAAAAGGCGACCTTGAATCGCAACTTATAGAAAGGTATTTATTAATATGGAAAGCTATTTATGTTTGATAACTGAAGTGTTTAACACAAAAACAGAGCCGGTCCTTGATGAGCAAGACTGAAGTCGACACTGATGTATTATTAAAGATGGAGAAAGAGTTCTCCTCGATGAGAAGTTATCTCGAACAAGTGCTCACGCTTCAGAAAGAGATCCTTGAAAAGCTTGCAAAGGAGACTGAGAAGAGAATCGAAAAAAATGACTCTTCAGACGACGGCCTAAGCGGCGGTATGAGTGTCGCCATACTTCTCAAGTTACCCGATCATTTAAGGAAGACCATGATCGCCCTAAGCAAGCTCATTGAGGGGAGAGCCGACGAAGTGGCAAACATCACCGGTCGTGCCAGAGCCATAGAGAGTGGATACCTTAATCAGCTTGTCAGGCTTGGATACGTGAAGAAGGTACGGAGGAAACACCAGATCTACTTTGCCGTAGAGAGTGGGGCATAGTTATGGGCAAGCTAATTACAATGCACTCTTACAAGGGAGGCACCGGCAAGAGCTATCTTTCGGTGAACCTAGCTGCGATCTACGCTCTTCAAGGTAAGAAGGTATGCCTGATCGACCTTGACTTCAGGGCCCCCACAATGCAGGTTGTCTTCGAGCCGAAGGGTTTGAAATGTTTTGTAAACAGTGTGTTAGAAGGCACCACAAGCGTAAGGGATTGCTTGATGGATTGCTCCGACAAGCTAGAGAATAAGGGGAAGCTTTATGTTGGTTTCGCAGACTTTTCCAATGAGGCCATGAGGGAGATGGTCTCTAAAGGCAAGAAATGGGAGATCGAGGCACTTCAGCGGATCTACAAGATGAGGAAGGAACTTCTCGATGATATGAAGTTTGACCTCGTCATAATGGATACAAGCCCAGGCATACAGTATCTGTCAATTAACGCCGTGGTCGCATCAGATGTGGCGGTCGTTATTTCAACCCTTGATGATGCGGACATCATGGGTACATCTAATATGTTGAAGGAGCTCTACGAGACCTTTGAGAAGGAAACGGCCATCGTCATCAACAAAGCCATTGGAGGAGCAGAATGGGCAGATCCAGACAAGAATAAGGTTGTTGAGGACCTTCAAAATAAGTACAAGGAAGCAGTTATTGGAATCTTACCATGCTTCTGTGAGGTAGGTAGGCTGAAGAGGGGCGACATCTTCGTTATCGATAATCCAAAGCATCCATTTACGGAGATGCTGAGAGTTATTGCTGCAAAGCTGGATCTCTTCTAATTTGTTTGTTTTTTGTATTTTTCACTAACTTTCTTTACTTTTTGGATATAATCCTCAAGTTCCTTCTTTTGTAAAAATCGCTCGGGGATGGTTTCAGGCAGGATTAATATGATAACTACTGCAATGAAGAGAAAAATTGAGGTTATTGGAAAAATTTGACTTATTGTTGGTGTTTTTATTATCTTCATGAAATAGTGTGTTAAAATTTCATTTGAATCAATGATTATAAATGCTATTACAATACTGACAGTTCTCTTTGTTGGCTCGCATAGATCTCCCCATAAGACCAATAATAATAGAACGGTAAGTACTCCCCACGCCAAACCATCGATTACTGTTAATTGAAAGAGTTGAGTGACAGAAATGACAGCATAATTGAGACCTAGATAAGCAAAGGCAAAGATAAGAATTTTCTTACGACCATAGCTGTCCATAAGAATCCCACCTATCATCATAGCTAAAAGCCCAATAAGATAAGATTCGGTAACAATAAGCAAAATTGCAGAGGAAGATAGCAGTTCATTTCCAATAATTCCTACCACAACCTCAGCCACAGTAAATATCAGCCATACTATCATAAAGGCGGATATAGTCCAATAACTAGTTTTGACATAAACCTGCTCTTCTGATGAGAATCCCATCGGTTTAATCTTGTAGGATAATGGTAAGGAGATTAATTTTAGAGCTAAAAGAGCGATAATCGTAGGTATTGCTGAGTTTGAGCTTGTAAATATACTTAAAATTATGATGAGAATGAACGTTAGAAATGTGAAGAAACCGCAGGCACTCCCTCTATTATTAAAATCAGTTTTACTCAGAAAGGCAGATATGACATTGGGCAGACAAAATCCAGACGCGAACCCCCCAAGAAAAGTGTAAATTATTAATCCAGGAACATCTTTAATTCCTAAGAAAAGCAATATGCAAAATACAATTCCGACAGCATTCCATAGAAGGTTTATCTTAGGATTGTAGTTTTTCCTATAATTTGCTCCGAGTAGCATGAAAATAACTGTGAATAGAAAAAGCATGACAAAAAAGTAAAATTCATTGACTTCTATAAAATTGACTATTGTTTTATAATTTGTTTCTGTTTCTAATATGAAAATGAAAGCAATATTAATAATCGAATATATGGATAGAAATAGATTTGAAGATATGACTTTAAATCCGTTTCTCGTTGATTTTCTCAGGTTATCGATGATTGCCATCAATTGTTTTGAGGATTCGTGAAGATATAAAAGGTCTTTGGTATCTCCCATCTGGTAGCTGATAAATACATAATTTATTTCAATTAAAGATTAAGAGTCATAGACATATCATCAGGAAAAAAGAATGACTTAGAAATAGTATCTGGATAAAAAAATGCGCCGCTGAGTCGCCAAAAACTGTTTATTCTATTAATATGGATATGTTTGACTAATTATTTTTAATTAATAAGATATTTATTATTCTTCATAACAAAAATTGGTTAAAAGTAACATTAAGTTCCGAAAACCTTTTAAAGCGGTTTGCTGTATGAGTGTATTACAGGAAGACATAAAAGGTGGAGAGATAAAATGAAGACCTACAACCCAACCCCAATCAGATTATGGTTCTAAAATATAAAAAATTTTATTATTTGTGTTATTCCTTTTTAAGCTACTATATTTTTATTTATAAAAAAGAGAGATTAGGTATTTTGGCTCTCTAATCTCTGCGATCGCTTCTTTTGCCTTTACTAAATAATTTTCAATCACTTCAACAGTTTTTTCAAAACCCTGGTTTTTCTCAATTAGTGAAATAATTTCGTTAATTTCTTTGTCATCAGGGTTATCTCTATTTGATATGTGGATGTTTTGTATCATCTTTTTACATTTTGGATCGCTCAATGCAAATACTAAGGGGAGTGGGAGACTTTCTTTTGTAAGTCTTGAGGCCAACTCAACTTTATCATTAAAAGTGTCTTCAATGTCATCTCGCAAAATAGTAATATTTCCCAAGAGCCGCCCAAACCTACCAAGTGATTCAATTTCCTCCGCAGTACCACCGCCTATTATTGCGCCAATTCTAGTATAGGATTCGACATCCGCAGCTTTCATGTTCACAATGCGAAGGTATTGCTCGGGAGTTACTTCTAAATTCCTTACGAATTGTAGCTCATCCATCTCTGCACATCCCAACTCAAAGAGACCGTCCTTGATAGTGTTGACGACAGCGTCTATCTTTTCTCCCAATGGCAATTGGGCAAGTTTTGACAGGTTGGTTAAACCGGCAATGAGGAGCGCGTCCCCAGCGAGTAGCGTGGCTTCAATGCCATAGATCCCCATAATGCTCTTTTGCCTGGCTTCCTTCCTCTCGTAAGAGCGATCGATTATGTCGTCATGCAGATCAAAAGCCCCCCCAGATAGGATTAGCGCCTTTACAGCTGGTACCACCATTGATGGATCGCCACCAACGGATTTGCAAGAGAGAATCATGAGTGCAGGTCGAGCATAATCTTTCCACCTTTGGGAGAATTCTGTGAGGATTTCCCTTGCCCTGCTCGAGGGTATTTTACTTGAAAGAAGCTCCTGAAAAGCTTCTCGAACAAGAGGTTCACCAAGAGATTGTAGTACTTCATCAGGGGATTGCATTTAAACCACATTTACAGATGTGTTTTATTTTATATAAAAAGCAAAGTCTTTCCTACTTCAAATTCTTAGAAGTGTATCCTACCAACGAGGACTCGATTCTTGCTCACGTCCGTTATGAACTCCACACCGCGTAATTTTGGCAGCTTGAGGAGAAAATCACGTTCAGTTAGCATCCCCAGGGGCTTTCCTCCTGACATGACAATTAAAGAGCCCACATTGAAGGAGTTCATCTTCTTTACGGCATCGCACAAGTCCTCGTCTGGACCAATGGTCTTAGGGTTCTGGCTTGCAATCTTGGATACATTTGAAGTAAACAGGTAATCACAGAGACCCTTGTTTATAGCTTCGTCCACATATGGGCTGGCGAGGAACTTTATCACGTCCTTGACGGTGACTATGCCCCAGAGGCTCCCTTCATGCATTATTGGTATGCGCCTAATGTCGTTCTTTATCATCACTCGCATAGCGTCCAGAAGGGTGGCTTTTGAGTCTAACGTGATGAGAGGCTTCGACATTATCTCGAATACCCTCACGAACATCTGGTTCTCCTCGAAGAGCTTGAAAAGATGTCTTTCAGAGAGCACCCCCCAGATGATTCCGTTTTCGTCGAGGAGTGGGAGCACGCCTATGTCGTGCTTTGACATGAGGTTCATCATGTCAGGGAGTGACGAAGTTGTGCATCCTATAATAGGCTTTTTGTTGATGATTGGTTCTATAGAGGATCCCAAAGCAACGAAGATATCACAGCTACAACTTGTTTCTACTATATTGAACTTCTCGCCGCCACCAAGGTAGTTCAGGATGTCTTTTGCGGAGACTATGCCATCTATCTTGCTGCCATTGTTGGAGACGATCGCGTGCCTGACGCTCTTCTCTGCCATCATCTTGAGCGCTTCTCTTACGGATGAATTCGTCCTTAGGATGACTGCTGGCGGGTGGCGGGCGATGGAAGTAGCTGCAAACGATGACAACGTAGATCACTAAGCATTACTCATAGTGTGATAAAGTTAAAGTTGACGGTGAATCTATTACAGAATACAAAAGAGCAGACTCAAATGTTTCTCATGCTTTATGACATCGAAACGAAGAAGGATCCCCATGGAATCAGGGTAAGGCTCGTAAGGAGCTTGAGGAAAGGGGGGGCCTTCCAGTTACAGAAGTCAGCCTGGATTCTCGAGGAATTCAATGATGACATAATAAGAATCACAGATGAGTTTAGAAGGGCTGGTGGGTCGGTGAAGATCGCTGAGTGGCTCCCCAGGTCTATCGGCGAGGTCTCTGGAAGAGGGAGACCCCAGAGCAAAGTTATTGCCTTGGCAATAATGGGATCGGAGCCCATAATCGAGGGCTGGCATGACATGGTCAATGGAATTCTTGAAAGGCTAGGCTACAAGGTTTTGATTAAAGGTGTGAGCGAGAGCGCAGTTGCGGAGCTGGCCAAGAAAATAAGAACACGGCACAGCGTGTGCCTAGTCGGGGAAAAGACTAATAGTAGGATGCTCGATGAGGTCTCCCTCCTTGATGTGGACGGCGTTGTGCTCCTTAACTGCGGCAGGAGTACCCAGAGCGGTATGATATTCGGTTCTCAGACAATAGCGAATACCAAGATAATGAAGAACATGACGTCGATGCCGCTCATTCAAGTGGAGAGGCCAGGCAAGGCTGACGGGGTCATCCTTGCCTGGAACGATTCTGGGAAGGCGCTGGGAGAGAGAATGGCGGCAGAGATGGGCGTACCCCTGATAACGCCCAGCCTTGAGGCAAAGATGATTACCAAGGCGGGTGGTAGGGAGGTCAGGCAGATACACTTCGCAAGTATGGGAGATACTGTCGTCGTAAATGGGTACAAGGTGGGGGTCTGCCTAACAGATCAGGTGTACCTCATCGGAGAGAACGGAAGGCTCGTAGACCTGATGGGTGGCAAGATCTTCAAGAGAGAGGCGAGGAAGATCTCTTTCGATAGCATCTCTTCGGTCATTGTCAAGACTATAAACAGCAGTTAGGTTTTTGTGAAAGCTGAGGGTAAGCGAAGGCAATTAGTTGAAGATTGTAGCAGGTCCAATTACCTATGGAATGGCTAGAATCAGTAATATTCACAGCATATACAGAGGAGAGAGAAAACGTACAAGATAAATATTAGACGTTTATCCCAATTAGCTATCTGGTGCCTAGGCTTACGACAATCCAGCTGATGGAGATGGTTTCTGTATTTGAAAAAACCAATTTAACAGAGTTGGTTAAGCATGAATAAGAGAGTCTTCTTAACAGTTTTGGTTGAGCAGAACTTCAAGGATCGATGTGGTTCGCTATGATAGAAGGTGTGGTGATAAAGAGAGATGCCCTCGAAGTCTTCCTCGAGCTCTGCAAGCAGGTTTTTCCCAAAGAGAACATCATGCTGATACGGGGAAAGGTCAAGGGAGGCAGGGCGACCATAAGTGAGTTCCTCATTCCACCATTCGGAACTTACGGACACGGCTTCTCAAGTTTCTCCTCGTTTATGATCCCCTTCGATCTCAGCATAATTGGAGTGGCGCACTCCCATCCAAGTGGAAATGCATCGCCATCAACAGGGGATCTCAACAACCCCTATGGGAGGATAATGATGATAGTAGGGTACCCCTATGACGAGGCGTCACTCAGAGTCTACACCAGCAAAGGAGAAAAGTTACCCTATTCAATAGGGTAGTTGGGAGTTTCCAAAAGGGAACCATTCATCTCTTTACCTTGGAAGTTTTCAGGGTTCTGCACCTATCAATGCATAATTCCTGAGTACAGCAATCACAATCTCTGAAACACTCTTCTATGCCGTTCTGAATTCCCATATTAAACCTGTGAACGTGCTCCTGCTCACGCTTTAATATAGCTGAATTGCATTTTCCCTTTGGCCGACCTAGGCAACCTCTACAGGCCACCGAGAATTCCTTCTAAGGAAGGACCTAAAGGGGGAGTATGTGAGCTTAGCTGAGGCGCAGAACAGAATTATGCTGATTGCTGATAAGCCAGCTCTGGTCATGAGATTGATCTTGACATTATTATGCTTCGCGGAGATCATTCACGAAAGAACCGAATAGGATTTTTATCAGCAGCTGCAATCCTTAGTTGGTGTTTGACGTGAAGAAGCTCTGGGCGCCATGGAGACTTGCATTTATCTCTGGAGAAAAGACTGGTGAGTGCATATTCTGTACAAAACCAACCCAGAACGATGATCGGAAGAACTATATCTTCGAGAGGAGGGAGCTTGTCTTCGGGATGCTGAACAGGTTCCCGTATAACTCGGGGCACCTCATGATTGCCCCCTACAGGCACGTCGCGACACTCAAGGAACTCAAGAAAGGAGAATGGGAGGGGATCCTTGAATTACTACAAGACACCACTGGTGCGCTGGATAGGCTCATGAAGCCAGAGGGGTACAATGTTGGGTTCAATCTTGGGGGCGCATCAGGAGCAGGGTTTGAGCACGTCCATGTGCACGTCGTTCCGAGGTGGAGGGGAGACACTAACTTTATGCCCGTCCTCTCAGATACCAAGGTTTTGCCCGAGCATCTGGATGAGACATATAATAGGATAAAAGAGGGCCTTAGATTCGAAAAGCAGAAGCCATAGGTCGAATTTCTTGAGGAACTTCCAGATCTGCATCTTTAACCCTAGATTTCACATGGACCAAAATTAGCATGGATCGCACTGACAGTTTTACTGATTGCTACATCAATTTCACCTTTCACAGTAACAGATCTCATCAACAATGATCATTTCAGGAATATCTTTGAAAGGGTCTAGGTGCTCCAACTTGAGCAGTGCAGTGCGAGTACTCTTACCAAGCTCCTCTATTTCCGAGATACTGCCGCAGCCTTTTTACTCTGAATATACGATGTAGGCAATGATCGGTCTGGGGCCTGGTGAGGAATCACAATAATCTACTGGAGCAACAGATATTTCCCCATGGAGAGAGAGCACTTACTAGCTATGAAACGCTTAGGTACTCCTTAGCATCACATATATGCACTAATCTGGGAAGTGCTCCTTCGTGGAGGTTCAAATCGGTAACTGCGAAGATAGTAGATTACAATGAAGATAACAACGAGATACTTTCAGTCTATCTCGATCAAAAGCATATGCAATTCAGCAGATGAAGACTCGCTTCAGCCAAGGCTCTTGGACCTATCTGCCCTTGTCATCTTAATCCTTGCGATCACGTCCGAGACATTCTTTGACTCAATGCATGACGCGAGCCTCAAGTTCTTGTCGACGCGGTTGACTGTGCCGCAGTAGCAGCATTTGAAAGTCGAGGCGCCCTCCCTCCCTGCGCATACTGCCGCGCACTTCCTGCAAAGAAATATATCGTAGTTCACTATTTTCGCCTTCCAACAATATTGTGATATTATTATGTAATCGGGAGGGGGATTTATGTTAATTGAATCATTCCAAAAAAATAAATACCCCATGCATCATACTTATGATGCCAAGGAAATTAGGTGATTATAAAACTTGAGCGATATTTGTTCCAAATGTGGTCTACCTCGAGACCTTTGTGTTTGTGAAGCCATAGTCAAAGAGCAGCAAAGGATAAGGGTTTTTATAGAAAAAAGAAAGTGGGGCAGGGATGTTACGATCGTTGAGGGTATTGATGATAAGAATATCAACCTAAGGGAGCTCGCAGGCAAATTGAAGAGTAAGCTTGCATGCGGTGGAACTGAGAAGGCGGGGAGGATCGAACTCCAAGGCGATCATCGCGAGAGGACTGCCGAGATCCTTGTTGAGGCAGGGTTCCCTCAAGATAATATTGATGTAGAGTAGTGCAAGATCTTGAAGAAGAAGAATTTTACGGATACGGTAGTATCGCTGAGGAGAGGAAAAGTTGGGATTGACGCTTGTCCGAGATGTGGCTCAATAAATGTTTCTATGATCACAGTTACGGGATACATCGCGCAAAACATCTACATATGCAATGATTGTGGATTCCAGAATAGCATCTTTCTTGAATTGGTTAAGGATGATGGCGAAAAGAAGCCAGATTCAGAGAAACAGGTAATTGAAGCGGAAGAAGATAAAAAGAAGTAATAGTGTCGCATGTATTAGACTTTTAAAGCTGGAACTCACTGAGGCGGAACTTCTATGCCGAGCTCTTTCATGAGCTCTTTGTACCGGTTACGGACAGTGACCTCGGTCACCTGGGCTGCTTGAGCTATCTCTTTTTGGGTCCTGCGCTCGTTCTCCAACAGGGATGCAACGTATATAGCAGCTGCAGCGAGGCCGGCAGGGTCCTTCCCGGCAGTAATGCCCATCTTCTTTGCGTCGCGTATAATCTCTGCAGCTTTGTGCTGGGTAGTACCGCTGAGCTCTAGAGCACCACCGATCCTTGTTATGAAGTCAACCGGATCGGCAATCGGTATGTTCACGTCAACCTCGCGCAACAACAACCTGTAACACCTGGCAACATCTTTCCTTCCAGCCTTGGTGTAGCGGGCGATCTCGTCCAAGGTCCGGGGTACCTTCTGCGTTCTACATGCGGCATAGATTGCAGCGGCCATTACAGACTCTATTGACCTTCCTCTAACAAGTCCCTTTTCAACAGCTTTCCTGTAGATGACGGCAGACTCCTCCTTCACGCTCTTGGGGAGACCAATCTGGGAACTTATCCTGTCCAGTTCGCTCATCGCCTGTGCCAAGTTCCTGTCGAGGGAACTGTGCACCCGTGTGCGAATCTGCCACTTCCTCCAACGGAGTATCTCAATCCTCTTCCTAGGCTCAAGCTTTCTGCCCATGGCGTCCTTGTCGCGCCAATCGATTACTGTCGAGAGACCTCTATCATGGACAGTTGGTGATAATGGTGATCCAACCCTGCTTCTCTTGTCCCGCTCCTCGGACGTGAAGGCTCTCCATTCTGGACCCCTGTCGATGATCTTATCAGTAATAACGAGACCGCAGTTGGAGCATGTAACCTCTCCACGTTCAAAGCTCCTTACGAAGTTGGTGCTTCCACAATTGGGACACTTCATCCCCTCGGTGGACTCGGCCCCAGCTTCGCCCTTATCCTTCTCTCGCTCCTTTTCCTTCTCCTTCGAATCTCGAACAAGTTCCTTTTTCAAGTCTAATTTTGACAAAAAAAACACCTATTGATTGAATTATTGTAAGGGGTTTGAAGCTTAACTTCTGTAATATATATGTATTTCGATCTTCTTATAAAGAAGCGATGATGGAGCTAATTAAAGCTTGCGAAATCTGGTACTGTAACCTTCACGGTTGGTATGATAGGCTGTAACATTTCGGTTGGCAAATAGATAAAATACTTAATGAGCTTCTGGGAAATACCATTGACAGGTTGGATGTTTTTGGTAGTTGGTTTTTACATAAAATTCTATAAATAACCCAAATTTATAATGATACTCTTCTAAATAGGCCTTTATTTTTTCTTCATCCTTGTTATTTTTAGCTTCAGGATTAGACTCCTTTTTTGCTTCAATAATTAATAAATTATTTTCAATGTTTTTTCTATTATGAATTATAATATCAGGATAAACAGTTTTTCCATGTTCATTATCCGATCTTACATTTTCTATACCCTGTACTAATCGTTTTGGGACAATATTCCCACCTTTATTCCTCTTATTATATTCACAATCAACATCAAGATCTAAAAATTCAAATTTTAAATGTTCAGCGAATTTATGTGTTATTGAACGCTCATTTACATCGTATTCCAATAAATAAGATTCTGATACCAAAAAATTGTCTAAGGCTCTTTTCACTCCTCGTTCTACATCTTCAAATTTCCTCATGCTTTATTATCTGGCTGAAACTTTTATTAAATTAAGGGTTTTTGCCATCCTTTTGTTGTCGGAGTACTATACCTGAACTTATTCAGCCAGTATCATTGTTCATCTGCTTTGAGTCGTTCATTATTAATATAAATTTCTAATGTGGTTTGTTTTCTTTTGTTAAGCCATTTTTTAAGATAGTCATAAATTCTTTTATCTATTTTCATTTCCATTGCTTTAGCCATCAAAAAAGCAAGGATTATCTCAAATTCAATAGAATCTTTAGATTTGGCAAGATTTTTTAGTTCTACTCTCTCTAAAATCTCGTTATCAAGATTCCTATAAAAATAATTAGTAATCCATGTTGAAGCCCATACATCTGCGTTTATTATTTTTATAGACATTTCTTTTGTTTTTTCAGCCATAAAACACGCCTACTAATAAAACTACATACAAGGTTAATAAAACTATAAAAAATCGTTTCTATAAACTTTCGTCGGATATGTCAGAGATTGACAAGGTTCATTGATGCTTGCTTGCATTTTGTATCAGTGTCTTCCATTTATTATCGCCTTTAACCTCAATCCCACAGGCCTCGGAAGGCGTCTTCCCTCTCAGGGCCTCATGTGATCTTATGAAGTTATGATAAATCTGATACCCTGCCAGAACGGGCGTATCGTTCCTCTTCAACCCTCTTACTACTTTTTCTCTATCCCTGACTTCGCCATTGAACCGTTCCATCTTGTTGTTATTCATATCGCCTTGAATCTTTATCATGCTGATGTGCTCAGGTCGAGGGATCTTATTTGTATAAAATTCTTTACGCCAGGCTTCATGGTACGCAGGGAGGCCATCAGTGATGATGGCGGTTGGCACCTTGCCTGTGATTTTCTTAGCTATCCTAAAAAGGTTTCTTGCATCATGCTTATACTTCGACTCTGCTACTTCTTGAGCTATCCAAAATCGTGTTTCGTCGTCAATCAATGCAAAGAGATATTTCAAATTGCCCTTTACCTTAATAAAAAGCTCATCAGCCCGCCAGACATCAGATGTTGATGGCTTTATCTTGTCAGCGTATTTCCTCAATAGATTGGAATACTTCCGTATCCATCTATAGACTGTTTCATGGCTCACCTTGACCCCCAAAAGCTCTAATGATCTCGTCGTGTTCCTTAGAGATTCCCCACTAAAGTAAAGCTGCATGGCCATTGTAATTGCCTTTGGATCATGTTTCATCCTCTCAAATCCAGGATTATATGTAAATTTACGATAACAGGATCTGCAGTGGTATCGCTGAAGATAACCCGACTTGTTTTTTCTAATTCCCCATCTTATTATATTGGGTGAGCCACAAAAAATACATTCTAATAAGTTATCCAATGGTTTGATACTCTGTATAACGACTTCTGTATTCAAAGCAATCGATATTTCAATGGCATAGATGTGCTCACACTTGACATGGAGGTTATTGAATATCTCGCAGGAACAAATCCATCGATTATTATTTAATGATACTGAATTTTCCTTTTTATCGATGTATGAATAAACTCGATACCAATGAGCGTTCATCTTCTTTACTGAACCGAAGCTGTTGGCTATTTCCCAACCTCTTCGTTCAAGCTCATTGGCAGGCATTTTTCCATCTCTTTTACACATATACACATATACACAATATTATATAAAGCTTGTGGTTATGTGGTAAAGTATATATACACATAGACACAGTAATAAAATGAGGGCTGTGCATGGTGAGGATAGATGTGAACTTGCCTGACGACTTGGTAAAAGAGCTGAGACAAGAAGTCATAAACCAATTTGGCGGGAAAAAAGGGGATCTGACTAAGGCGATTGAAGAAGCCATACGCCAATGGCTGAAAGAGAAGAAGAAAACGTAAAGCCTATTAACTGATGATGGTATAAAGAAAAGTTGTGGAGGCTGGGGCGGGGATCGAACCCGCGTAACCCCGTTTACCAAAACGGGTGCTAGTACCACTTAGCGACCCAGCCTTCATTTCTCATTGTCCTCCTTGAGACTGAGGCTCTTGTTTAACGATCTTCTTTTGAAACATTTTTCCAATGAGACTGAAAAGTTCAGAGTACGTATCGGCGTCTGTTATGTTGATTGTTTGGTTATCGCTTGTTGTTACAACCGCATAAACACCTTGAGGGCATTTAACCATAGCTTCCATATCTTTTTTCACTCCTGTCGCCTCTGCCCCCACCTTAATGGTTTCTGGCTGTGAGGAGGTTATGGCAACAGGTTTAAGATACTTTGATATGGCTGAATAAACTTTGTACGTTTTTGATGATTCCGTTTTGACTATTTCTAAATCGACATTTCCAACATCTCTAAGGAAGATCTGAAATTGTTCCAGCGTGGCCCCATTTGGGTATCTTTCAGTTAATTCTCTGAATAATCTATATTTATTTACAGCTTCCATTTTTGCATCATTGACCTCTGCATCAGTAAGACCATGCAATATTTTTTTACCAAGATTACCTATTCTTATCCTGCCTCTGTCTGTTTCTATTAAGCAATATCCATTCATTGACCCAACAATCATGTTAAACCATCCTCCCTTTTTCCCTATTTCTTGAGAGAAGGTTTCTCTCTTCGAGTCGCCTGCGAATTTGTCTTTCAATATTTTCAAGTAGCCTATTGCTTCATCGAGGTCAATATTCGGATAATCATAGGTACCTATTTTTGGCATCCTTATTTTCCTCCTTTTGTCAGATATTATAAGGATGGATACTTATATAAATCCTCCGTATGTCCATCTTTTGTCTGAGTGTTGAATTCGATTACAAAATTGAGAAGGGTTGTTCAAGTATTGTAAAAGTGCATTTCAAGTGTCCATAAAGTGGTCTAATAGTGTGCATTAAGGATAGAAAAGGGTTCAATAAGGGCCATTGAAGGGTAGGTCAAATCAGCATCCGACGATTATTTACAGCCCCTGGCATCCGACGAAGAATTTACAGAACCATAAAAGAGTTAAAATAAAAGAAACTCACACAAAGGGTTGCTAAGGAGGATAAAAGATGGAATTAAAGGTCAAGAATAACATGTTTTACCTGCTTGATGCAATTACTGAAAAATGGATATTTGAAGATGAGGAAAGTGCGGTTGAAAAATTAAGGACGATCGTTTCTACGGGTAAGGAAATAACTCCTGAAAAAGTTTGTATATATGAAATAAACACTTCGGGGGAAAATTGGGCTATTAAGTCTGTGCCATGGGCAAAGATAGCCATGAAGTTGATGAAAGGAGGCAAGTAAAAATGGAATTTAAAATTGTAGATATTGATGAATTAGTACCTAATCCATTCCAACCGAGAGAAGAGTTCGATAAAGAAAGTATAAGCGAGTTAGCAGATTCACTAAAATCTGTTGGGGAAATACAACCTATCATAGTCAGGAAGCAAAAAAAAGGTGGATACCAGATAATAGCAGGCGAAAGAAGGTGGCGGGCTGCAAAATTTGCTAGGTTAACAGAAGTTCCAGTTCTGATCAAAGATACCGCAGAAGAAAATATTTTACTTGAATCATTAATAGAAAACCTACATCGCTTGGATCTTAAATCAGTTGAAAGGGAAAATGCAGTTTATGAGCTTTGGAAAACTGGAAGATGGAAGACACAGGAGGAATTGGGGAAGGCTTTAGGTAAGGCTCGAACATGGGTAGTTGAAAATGTGTCAGCTGCTGACATTCGTAAAGAGGAAAAAATACCTGCTGCTGTTGCGACAAGAACCATAACAGATACCATTGGGCTTGAAAGAGAAGAAAGAAAGCAAGTATTAGCCAAAGTTGAACGAGAAGAACTACCGGCAGAGAGAGTTAGAGAGTATGCAAGAGTCTTCAAAGAATCTTCGCCAGTCGTTAAGGAAGCGATGCTCAAACCAAAGGCAAGAATAACCCCCAAAGTTGCAGAGAAGCTTATGGAAGTTCAACAGGAGGGGAAACAGAAAGAAATCATTAACTACATTCAGGCTCAAAAGATGGACGAAGAATTATCTCTGAAATTAATTGAGAGAACTAAAGAGCCAGAATCCCCTATTTTAGGAGTTAAACGAGTGGATGAAGTCGAGGACATATTAGATGGACTTGAGACATTTAGAGAATTTATCATGGGTTGGGGCATTAACCAATATATGATCCTGTCGAAAGCCAACAAATGGAATGATGCCCTCCAGATTCTCGATAAGATAGAGAGGAAAATACAGGAGTTGAGGACGACAAGATATGCCTAGAACTGGTCGGGTAAGGAGGTTCTTCCCAGAAGTTCAGAGAATAATTACTGAATTCTTTAAATTAGGTGTAGATCCTACAATTCATCAAATACAACAGGCTTTATACAATGCAGATTTCAACCCTGATTCTAAACAACAAAGGGATATTGTTTACGGATGCATCATGTGCGGGAGGGAAAATGTCATAAAAATGTGGGATGCATATGTCAGCGACCCACAATTTGTTAAAGATATTCAATACGCCATGACTTATCGTTCTGAAGAAGTCGAGAAACAAAGAGGTTCTAAAGAATTTCGGGAATTTAATACAGAATTAGAAGATGGCAAATTTGGAAAAGATTCTGATGAAATAAAAGAGAGCTTAGAATATTATCTTGCAGTTGCCATCATTTTTGAAAATAAAATGCTTGAATATTCAAAAGCTAGTAATAATTTTATCATAGCTTCAGGTGGACAAGACTCACAATGGTTCATTCCAAGCTTTTGGAAATGGAATATACGCGAATTCCACCTTTATACTCGCTCTTTAAAAATACTTAGAAGGCAACTGTTAAGAGGCATACGGACAAAAGTCCTACTTCCTTCTGGGCAACCTATTGAAAAAGCCTTAGGCTATGAAACTGTGGTTAGAGCAGCCCTCGAAGACAAAACTGTATGGACCTGTCCATCATGCTCGGCTAGAAACCTTGATTCTAGCGAATTTTGTCGTATTTGTGGTTCTGATAAGCCAGAGGAAAAATCAAGTGGTGGTAAATAATGAAATCAGAGCAGAGAAGTCCCAAGGTGTATTGGGTTCAGAAAAAACAAGGTGAAAAGGATCTTCTAATCTTTGATGGAGGCCATTGGAGTGGTGATATTCATATTTATGAATATAAAGAATCTCGCCCTTCAAAGGAAATTGAAAAAGAAGTTAAATTATTCCTTAAGACCGATGAGATTCCTGAGCTTATGAAAGATAGTATGGTTCGTACATGGATAGAAAAGAACTTCGGTTATCCTGTGGAATGGTATCTTACATCCCTAAACATCGCTAACCTACGAAAGCAAATTGAAAAGGAAATTCGTTCTAAAGGGCCATCTTTCTTCTTAGACGATAAAAATAAGGGGCAATGAGCGAGATGGAAACTGAAGACGCTCCAGGTTTATTAAAACAACTTAAGAGATTAAGTGAAGAAATTTCAAATGCATATAAGGAATACATGGACTCATGGGAGTCCATAAAGGATTCTCATGGAGTTTATCAGATAACTCGTAATAATTTAAGAGTAATTTCAACTAAAAGAAAAGCTCTTGATTACGCTATAAATGAATTTGAGGAAAATGCCAGGCACCTCCGACAATTTACTAATCCAAAAAAGACCTAGACAAGACCTTACCACCAAACAATTTTTCACGATGAGGCAGAACAAACAAACTATGTGGAGCCCTTCCTATCGTTAATATGTGGTTTTATATTCTTCGACCAATAATCATGCCATTCATTCCTTCTTTCCAAAATAATTTTCTTCTTTTGATCAAATACGCTAGTGACTTGATCCTCAAAACTCACATCCTTGGGAATTACAAACTTTCTTCTATTTGCAAAACCATTGCACATTCTGCAAGCAGTGACATAATTTCGTTGGTCGTCAAGATTAGTAGTTACTTCATTTTGTTGCTGTAAAGGAATAATGTGGTCTAAACATAAAAATAACCACAAGTGAAATTGCGAGCAATCAAGACCACAATACCTACATTTCCATCGGTCAAGTTCAAATCGTGTTTTTCCATAACCTCGTAAAGATTCAGAAGACACCATAAAAAATCAATGATGATTGCTTGCTTAAAACAATTAGTGAAAGAAATTACTAGAACTTCATCCACCAACCGATTTGTTACATGATGCCGTACCAACCGTGAAGGTTACAGAACCCGAAATCTGGTTCTGCAACTTGCCGTCCACTGTGAAAAGTCGTATGGCGACGAACTAACAAAAATTATTTTTAATCTAAAATGCTACTGTTTTAAAAATGCAGATATCTATTAATGGTGTTGCATGCAATGGAATTGAGTTTTTAAAGTTGGAGTTTTAGCCCTCGTGCATTCGGTCACTTCATCATGTGCTATCTATTATCAATCTGGCCAGCCATGAAGTAGCCACCCAGCGCCATTGTGAATAGCTGAAGAGGGTAGGTTATCATCCTCTCCATACCACCTGGTCCCAATCCTAGCGAAATTCCAGTCACAAAAAGGATCACGGCCAAGATGGATATTATGCCAACTACCAAGCCTAAATAGCCCATGAGCCCTTTAAGTCGCCTTTTGAGCATGATCACCGCAAGCCCACCACCGACGAAGGCCATGAGGGCGAAGAGGGCGTGAGGCACACCCGTCAGCTCGTTGAAGAAGCCCACGCCTACCCCACCCAACCCCGAGATACATAGAAGGGTTCCCTGGTTGCGCCAGTTCAACCTCGTGAAGATTAGATAGCCCGCGGCAATAATCATGATGCCCCAAAGGATCACCGAAGGGTTAAAGATGTAAGCCGAAGGGTGACTCCAGACCCCTAGGTCGCTTATATAATTGAGCGAGATACTGTAACCTGGGTATTGGGTCTCGGCGATGGTCAACAGCACAATGAATTGGATTGTCCCGACGAAGAGCAACGCCCCAATGCTCTTCCTAGTGTCCATAAGTTAAATTCCTCAGGCGAGATAAATCCTAAGCTATACAAAAGGGTTTACGCGAAAAGGTAATATTGTGCTAACAATCCATATGAAAAGTCATAGGTGTTATCATGGTCAGGGAAGACATTGGCAGCATCTTCAGACAAAAGGATGGAAGGTTCTTAGTGTACTTGCCCCAAGGAGTGGCCAAAGACACTGCATTCCCATTTGTCGTTCATTCCTCCACTAAGGTGAAAGTGAGGTTCACCGACGATGGGAAGATCATCATCGAGCCTTTGGACGAATGATTCCTTTTTTTATCTGGGCTGAGTGACTCTTTTCGTATCCTTGAATTCAGAACTCATTATATTGAGTATGTAATAGGGCAGATAGCATTGGCAGGGGAAGTTTCAAGAGGCCATTTTACCCAAAATGTGGTAAAGAGGTTAGTTCAGAAGCAATACGGTCATTATTACGGTAATCATTACCTAAGATTTTAATCGGTTCCGACGTTTCAAAGGCCCCTGAAATGCCAACTATTAAAAAAGGAGTACGGCATCCTCTATAACTCATAAAAAGCGAATTTTGCAACTATTTTCAGTTAATAAGCCCCTACATTATCTCCGAGAGAGGCAATAATTAAGGTATAATTCTCCTGTTCAAATATTTGAACAAGTCGTTTATATTCCGTTTAAAAATAGTACTTTTATCAGAGAAGGTCTATCTTTTCAGACAATAGAGGTTTGATTTGGATGAGCGATAGAAGGACAGTAGAAAAGTTTGGTTTTATAGCTCTAATTTTAGCGGTTGCAATTATAGGAGTGGCCATATTCGCAGGGGTTTCACCGCTGACACAGCAGTCGACAGGTCAGCAGAAGGCGACTCTGTCTATTCTTTTGACTGACCCACCAAATGTCCCCTCAGGCGTAACTGCAATATATGTCGAGTACAGCAATCTGATGGTCCACATAAGCAACGCTGGAAACGAAAGCGGATGGTACAGCATCAACTCAGGAGGAATAATAGATCTTATGTCGGTGCTCAACGTGAGCCAAACGATAGGATCTGCCCAGTTGCCCTTCGGGACCTACAATCTGCTGAAGTTCAACATTAGCTCAGCAACCGTAACCTACGAAGGCAGCAACTATACAGCATTTGTTTACAATAGTGAGATAACTGTGCCCATAGAGGGGGGGGTTGTCTTAAACAGCACGCAGCTGAATGCCATATTGGTTGACATATACCCCACAGTGGTGGATATCGGCAGCCCATCCAACCATGAGTTCATTATCAGCACAACTGCCAGTGCATGCCAGATGCCGAACGCAGATCAAGAAAAAGGGATAGGAATATGTGGTTACAGGATGAACCTGCTAGGGAACTCCTGGTGGAATGGCTGCGAAAGTTACAACATGGTCAACCTGACCATAACGAGCGCATCTCTATCTTCCAGTTCGCTCAATCTGACAGTCCAGAATACAGGTAATGGAAGCTCCATGCTGACCGAGGTCATCATCACACCTATTCAGGAGTTCAACTGGTCTGTGGGCAATTATGGCTATATGTGCATCCCGCAAATGAACGGAAGCGCCATATTCTACATAAACTCCACTGGCGGCCTTCAGCCTTTTGCGCTAGAAACTAGCAATACAAACCCCTGGAGCAATAATGGTACAATAATCCCCATGAACTATAAACTTGCTCAAAATAATAACGGATTCAATATTGGCGCTCAGGGCAACAACGGATTCAACAACGGAGTTGCTAATGGATTCAGCAACTTAAGCAATAACGGCATTCAATTCAATTCAAACAACATAATTACTCAATACTTTTCGATGCTGGATCAGTCCGGTTATAACCTCACTGCAGGTTCCTCGGTGGTACTATCGTACAGCGGCCAAATATCATTGATTCAAATGATGTCTCAGACTCAGGGAAGTATCGTTCCGGGTGAAAGCTATACCATAACTGTAATAGGCAATAACTCGGTCGCAAATACTGTTGTAAACGCTACGGCTAACTAACATTTTTATTATTTTTTTTAAATGGAGGGGGCAGACCTCCAAGCCTTTATGGCTTCATACCAAAAGATACTACAGGCAATGATCAAGAGAGCCATAAACCATATTAAAACTGGAAACTCTGCGTTATCTTGAAGAGTTGTTGCACCCAAAAAAAGGGTAAGCGTTGTAAAAAATACTGCATAAAAAACAAACCTAGGAACGATGAGTGTTCCTAACCTTAGAAAATAGCGCATTACGTCAACTTTTACTTCACTAAGGATAAAATACTCACCATTTTCATCCCCTAAAAGACCCAAGTCCTTTAGCTTGTTTAGATGGTATTGAGCTAAAGAGGGATTTGAGAATCCTAAAGATCGCTGTACCTCTCTGACGCCTACTCTTCCCTTCTTCAGGACGTAAAGGTAGACTTTTAGTGTATTGCCTTTCAATTCAGCTTGTGCACTATTTTTTTCAGCCATTGATCAACGCCTGAGCTACATTCACTTTCTTCTTTTTTTCTTTGACTAATTTTAATTATAACAATCTGATTAATAGTTAGATCGTGCAGATCTTACCATCGGTAAACAAGATAAAAAGATTTGTATTGCTTTTTGCTTGCTCATTTATGAAAAATATTTTTACCTTATGTTGCAATTTGGGAGAGAGATTTATCTTGGCGAATACGGGGAAAAACTCTTGATCAAGTTCGAGTGCCGATCATGATTTTTAGGACTGGACAAATGTTCATTGATTTCAAATTTTTATACCCATCAACCACCATCAGATCTACTTTTGGGTTAATCGAGTTAAAATTTATTATAATTTAGTGAATAGTAAAACTATCAAAAAATTGATTTCCCCCATAATTCACATTTTTCATACTCATTTATATTTGCAAAAACATCACTAATAGGAGAATTTATTATTTTATTATTCAATATTGTCAAATATGGAAAAAATAAACACTCTGTTGAACTTTTCTGGTAAGGTTGCGATCGTTACAGGAGGTGGGGTTGGTATAGGGTTTGGCATTGCATATAGGCTCGCCGAGGCTGGGGCAAACGTTGTGATATCAACTCGCAAGGAGGAACAGGGAATTAGGGCGGCAAAAGAGCTAACAAGTAAGGGTTTTGAAGCAATCGCAATAACCACAGACGTATCTGTCGAGGAAAGCGTGAAACACATGGTAAGGGAAACGGTTAAGAAGTACGGCTCAACAGACATCCTCGTCAACAATGCAGGCATTTATCCGCAAATTCCACTCCGTCAGATGACGCTTAACGAATTCAAAGAGGTGATCGCAATAAACTTAGAGGGGGTTTTCCTCTGTACGAAGTATGTTTCCGAACAGATGATTGCCCGAGGGAGAGGAGGGCGGATTATCAACATTACCTCCATCGATGCCCTCCATCCCTCCTCAGTAGGGCTTGCGCATTACGATGCCTCAAAGCATGGGGTATGGGGATTTACGAAAAACATTGCGCTGGAGCTTGCACCATACAAAATATGGGTCAATGCAATAGCTCCAGGCGGTATCCTCACACCAGGAACCCAAAAATTGCAGCAATCGATGCCTGTTACCCAAGGCATAGATATGCAAAAGATGCTCGAGGCATTCCTTGAGAAGATACCTATGAAGAGGTTGGGGGATCCAGATGACATAGGCAAGGTCGCCCTATTCTTAGCCTCTGACATGTCCTCTTACATGACGGGATCGCAGATTATTGTTGATGGTGGCGTTCTTTTAGGGTAACCGTTAGTTATTGTATTTTTTTCTTTTCCTTTCTTAAATTAAAGAAAATACTGACGCAATAAGTGCGCAAGTTTTATTGTATGTGAGACTGAATTTTGTCCCCCCATCGACATTTAGAGCATAAACATTAAAGAGACATGTTCAGTTTTGTCCCGCTTTCGTTTGGGATACCCTTTGTGGGGCTTTTGTTCAATTAATTTCATCTAGTTTTATTTCTCATAAGGACACAGAACCGCTCTTTTTCTTCTTGGTCGCAAAATATGCAATAACAGCGCCTAGCAAGACAAAGATGGCAATTGCTGATTCTGGTAGGTTGAACGTGTCAACGATTGCCGCCCCTATAAAAAGTGACATGAGCATGGTGACCAATACGACCAACATTTGATCAGCTATTGTAAACAACCTCCCTTGTCAACATTAATGATACCCCTAGATAGAAGTGCTGTAATCAATAGACTCTGCTTGTCTATATGCGCTTCCTTCTGGGATTTTTCCATAACACTCCTCTTCAGAGACAATTTCATTCCCCAAACCCAAACCCAAATACTGCTATCATATTCATGCAATCAACCCTCATTCATCTTTCTTTTACTCGCTCCTACCAACGTCCGCATGAGGCCAAAAGCCAAAAAAGTATTAGGGTTTAGTAGATATTCATTGTGAGCTTTTCTGTTGTATTTTGACCTTTGCATAATCTCTTATCTGAAAGCCTCTGCAACAAACAAGACTTTTGGATAAAGTATTTATGGTAGACCGGCAACTCCAAATGACGTCTTAGTGAGGAAGATGGTTCAGTATAAATGGGTTGCACTTTCTAATACGACTCTTGGCACGCTGATGGCGTCAATCGACAGCACCATCGTCATGATTGCGCTACCCGCCATCTTTCGTGGAATTAACATTAATCCTTTTACGTCCTTTCAGTATATGCTGTGGATACTATTCGGTTACAGCATTGTCACCGCCACGTTGCTTGTTACCTTTGGCAGACTTTCAGACATATTTGGGAGGGTAAGGCTCTACAACCTTGGATTCGCCATCTTCACAGTTGGCTCGATACTGTGTTCAATAACCCCAAATCAGGGCAACGCAGGGGCTATTGAGCTGATTTTTTTCAGAATAATCCAAGGAATTGGCGGTGCATTCTTGTTCGCAAACAGCGCCGCAATAATAACTGACGCATTCCCAAGCAATGAACGCGGAAAAGCACTTGGAATAAACCAGATATCTTTCCTCGCTGGTTCCATGATAGGTCTGGTTCTGGGGGGAATTCTAGCGATTTATGACTGGAGACTCGTATTTCTGGTGAGCGTGCCAGTTGGACTGATAGGTACAGGCTGGTCGTATTGGAAATTGAAAGAGAGTGGTACTATAAGAAAAAGTCAAAAAATTGACCTGTGGGGGAACATCGCCTTTGGCGGGGGATTAACACTAATTCTAACAGGCTTTATCTACGGCTTGATACCTTATGGTAGTTCTACTATGGGCTGGGGTGATCCATGGGTCATTGCTTCCCTTGTCGCAGGGGCGGGACTTCTTATCGCTTTTCCATTTATTGAAATGCATGTTCCCGAGCCAATGTTTAGGCTTGAACTATTTAAGATAAGAGCGTTTAGTGCAGGTAACCTTGCTGGATTTCTCAGTTCAATGTCAAGGGGCGGGTTGATGATAATGCTCATCATATTGCTTCAAGGAATATGGCTTCCTCTCCATGGGTACAGCTATGCTTCCACACCGTTCTGGGCAGGTATATTCATGATACCAATGTCTATAGGCTTTATTTTAACTGGACCGATAAGTGGATGGCAATCAGATAAGCATGGTGCAAGATTACTAGCCACTTTGGGTATGGTGATTTCTGCAGTCGCTTTCGTAGGCTTCGTGCTGCTTCCAGCCAATTTCAGTTACCTCTCCTTCGCAGCTATACTTTTCATAATGGGAATCGGTGGCGGTATTTTCGCTTCACCCAACATGGCATCTATAATGAACTCAGTACCCGCGGAACATAGGGGTGCAGCATCTGGAATGCGCGCAACCATACAGAACAGTGCTATGACAATAAGCATGGCTGTGTTTTTCACCATCATCATAGTGTCGCTTAGCGGCAGTCTTCCCGGTGCACTATCAGCCGCAGTTACGAGTGCCGGTGCGCCTACGCAGTTTGCCCAGATCTTCAGCACTACTCCAGCTACAGGGGCCCTCTTCGCCGCTTTTCTAGGCTACAACCCAGTCGCAACATTGCTTCAAACCCTTCCCCAATCAGTAGTAAGCGCCATACCGATAGCAACGAGGAATTACCTCACTGGATCAACCTTCTTTCCAAATGCAATTTCATCTCCGTTCATGAATGCGCTAAGAGAAGCTTTCATAATCGGCATGATATTTTGCATTTTAGCAGCAGTTTGCTCTGTACTAAGAGGGGGAAAATATGTATACGAACCACAAAAACGCACGGAAAAAGCGTAGAGATCTTGCACATTCAACTTTTTTATTCCAAAGGCCAACTGTAAATAAAAGAACTAGTAGATCCCTTGTCCATGCATTAAACTGTTAAAGTTTAAATATGACCCCAAAATTCTTATTTGGCGCGTTTTTCTTAAAAGAGATTATGCCGGCAATTAAAGACATCATGACGAAGAACGTAATTTCAATCGATGCCCATAATAGCGTTTTTGAAGCAGCAGAACTCATGAGTTCTCACCAAGTAGGTTGCTTAGTGATCATGGATGGCGAAGTGCCCATTGGAATAGTTACCGAAAGGGATATCGTTAGAAGGGTCGTGGCGAAGAAAGTACCGCTGGGCACTAAGATCTCAGAGATTATGTCAAAGTCTCTCATTACTATTGATCCTGATGCTTCACTCAAGGATGCAGCTAGGCTAATGTCAAGCAATAAAATTAGAAGACTTCCCGTATTAGAGAAGAATAGATTAGTAGGGATAGTTGTCGCTTCCGATCTTGTGCGAAATCTTGGAAAAAAGACAACCTCCGAAGAAATATTGGAGGCTGTGGGTCGCTACCCTCCCACTTTTCCATAAGAGGTGCACATTCCTCTAGCAAGTGGGTACAAGAAGTGCTTTAAGCCTCTAGAATATGATAGAGTTCGATCCAGATTCTTTTCGCGTCAAGGAAGATTAGATTAACTTTGAAATGATTTTTCCATGCTAAAGAGAGCTAAGACTGGAGTACCTTCTGAGTTCCTTTTGGAACGTAATCGAAGAACTTTTCAATTATATTTCCCTGGGTCCATTCTGCGCGGAGTCTAGTCTTCTTCTCGACCTTGCGCATCTCTGAAAGTAACATGCGGTTTAGGTTTCTAGCGCTTTCTCCATCGAGCTCTGCGCTAACTTCAAATCCTTCGCTCGTGAGCTTGATAATTCCCTTATTGCCTATGATTCGTTCAAGTACAGGTCTTATCGCTAATGGACTATCACTACTTATGCGTGCATATAATTTGAAACTCGTCCCAACCATAACGAACCAGACCCTAAATAAAACTGAGAGTTCAAATATAAAAATGGAGTTGATAACAGCAGTGCCTTCGAGCGATCCAAAGATAGTAAAAAGTCCTACTTCGCCTGTACTGCCAGGGCTGACACGGAGCCGACTCGAAGCATGGAACGATAGCGCGCAGCAGTACGACACCTTCGAGAAGAAGTGGCACTTTTATGGGACCGTAGCTGACGCAATGATTCACCAGCTTACTATTAGGAAGGACTCGAGGGTGCTGGAACTTGCATGCGGAACTGGCGCGTGCACACTCAAGCTCGCAAAGATTGTTCAAACCGGGAAGATTGTAGCCTTGGATTTCTCTGATGGTATGCTTAATGTGGCTAAGGAGAATCTGGCCGTGGCCGGAGCCTCGAACGTCTTTTTCATCCACGGTAACGCAAGCGATATCTCGCAGCTCCTTGCGGGAGAGAAGTTCGATTTCGTGATCTGCAACTCTGCATTCTGGCATTTTCCCGATCCGGAGAAGGTACTCGTTGGGCTCCGCGGGCTATTAACTGAGTCCGGAGAGTTTGCGCTTAGCTTACCTTCTTGGATCAACGGGAACGACAAGGTGCGGGAAGCCTTCCGGGCCAAGGCGATGGAGGTGCTCTTAAAGCACGGCTTGACATCCGAGGAAATAGAAAAAATCTGGGCCAAGCGGCCTCGACAGAGGGTCGACTTACTGACGATCCTCAACAGGAGCGGGTTTGTGGTGAGAGAGATCTCATTCGAGTTTAAAGTCTCCCTAGAGTCACGTGACGCGTGGAGACAAATCGCGATCTTCTCAGGTAATAGGCGAAAGAGCTGGTTCTTACCCGACCTCGACCCCCTAACTCAGAAAGAGGTCAGGGAAGAGCTGGACGAGTGGAGAAAGGTCAACTTCCCCTGGGACTCGAGCATCCCAAGGTGGCAGATATTCGTGGCACGTCCTTGTCAGGACAGTCGTATGTGTGAAATTTACGGTAAGGCAACTAACCAAGTTTTTGACTCAGAATCCCCGTTGACTTATAGGAACTGACTATGTTTATGAATGATAAACATCCGAACTATTAAACTCAATTGTCATTAACTCAGTCGTTTTGCCTTCGACCCACATCGGTGATACTGAAGGCATTAATTTTGACCTTTTGATTTCTTATGTTTGCGTCTGGCAGCAAACCAAGGATAGAACCAGATTAATATAACAAAAATGCTAGTGCCTACACTAATTGAAGCTCGATCATCCAATGGGAAAAAAAGATAGATAATCAAGTTAGAAATCACCAATGTAAAGATGGCGCCGACAACGAAAACAATGAGACTATCCTGCTTCATTTTCCACACTTGATTAATTCACCCATAAGCGATCTTTTAGGTCTTTACGGTGAGTATAGTTAACCATTCACAAATCTGCAGGATAATAAACGCTGACTAGATGTCGAAATGGAAAAGTGGAAAATACAATTGGCATATTACAGGCTTACAAGTTTTTGATGTCGCAATCAACTTGAGCTTACTTTTCCATTTCAGATAAGAGGCTGGGAAAGTGGGAGTTCTTATTTTGAAATGAAATTTTTCAAGGTTTTTAATTGTTGAGGATTTGATATTTATAATTTTAAATGATAATTTAGTATGTTAGAACTATCATAATATTTATTAATTTTTTGCTCAGTATCTTCCTCAAGTGGGAGAATGACACTCGATCAGATCTTTTCAAGCACGGCAAAAAGACTTCAGAACAAGGTTGCCTTGAAGTGGGAGGAGAAGGATTACACTTTTTTGGAGCTCGACGGGATAACGAACAAGTTCGCTCGTGCGCTGAAGAAGCTCGGTGTGAAGAAGGGTGAAAGGATCTGCATATTCATGCAGAACTCTCCTGAGTTCATAATGGCCCACTTCGGCAACCTGAAGGCGGGCGGCGTAACCGTTCCCCTCAACGTGATGTACAGGAAGCACGAGCTCCTCCATATGGTCAACGATTCTGGCGCCGTTGCTATGGTGACATCGGAAGAGAACCTTCCCTTCGTCCGGGAGATTAGGAAGGAACTGAAAACACTCGTACATGTGATAGTTGTTTCCGATTCGCCTCCTGCTGGTTACCTGTCATTCAGCAAGCTGATCGATACCGAGAGTAGTGAATCTTTAGAGCCACAGAACACCGATGAGGACCTTGCGGCTATTTGCTACACCTCCGGCACAACGGGGCTTGCAAAGGGAGCAATGCTCACGCACTCAAATTTCATTTCCAACATGGCGACCATAGCCAAGATTTGGGAGATCTCTGACTCGGACAAGCTACTTATGGTACTCCCTATGTTCCATGTTCACGGGCTGGGCATTGCGATACATGGATTGGCTTACTGTGGGTACACCATGGTCATGCTTGAGAGGTTCGAGGCACAGACCGTTGTGAACGAGATCTCCAAGAATAGGTGCACAATCTTCATGGGCGTCCCAACCATGTATGTCAAACTACTCGAGGCGGACCTTACGGAGCGAGATCTCTCGTCTGTCAGGCTCTGGACTGTCGGCTCGGCGCCTATGCCGGTGGAAGTTCTCACCAAGTTCAAGCAGAAGTACGGCGTGGAGATCCTCGAAAGGTACGGGTTGACAGAGACTGCAGTCGTGATAACATCTAACCCTTACAGGGGGAACAAGAAGGTGGGTTCGGTTGGTCTTCCGATTCCCGGTGTCGAGATTACTATATTCGACGACGACCTGAACGAGCTGCCAAGGAGGGAGGTTGGCGAGATAGCTGTCAGAGGCCCAAACGTGATGAAGGGCTACTGGAACAAGTTAACTGAGACCGATGAGGCTTTCAAGAAGGGCTGGTTCCATACGGGCGACGTCGGTTTCATAGACGAGGATGGCTATCTGCACATAGTGGGTAGAAATAAGGAGATGATAATTGCTAGCGGCTTCAAGATTTTCCCCCGCGAGGTGGAGGAGGTCATACGTACCTACCCGAAGGTAAAAGAAGTAGCGGTAGTGGGCATACCTGATCCTGTGAGAGGAGAGAATGTAAGAGCTTATGTGGTTGCTAAGGACGGCAGCACCATAACGCCTGAGGAGCTCGATGAATTCTGCAGAGAGAACTTGGCAGCATTCAAGGTCCCACGTTCCTATGAGTTCGTACCCAATCTCCCCAGAACGCCCAGTGGTAAGATCCTCAACAGGATACTCTCGCGCGTCAAGGTAAAGGATCTGATGATAACCAACATAAAGACGATAGACAGGAGGTCGTCGGCGTTTGAAGCTGCTAAGATAATGAAGGAGTACGACGTAGGGAGCCTCATTGTAACGGACACCGATATCCCCATAGGCATAGTTACTACCAGGGACATCCTATACAAGGTGATGTCGCTTGGGAGCCTCGGCAAGGACATCTCGCTCAGCAACATAATGTCGGTCCCGCTACTCCTAGTTGATCCTAATGAGGATATAGCTAGGGCTGCGGCTTTCATGAGGCAGTGGAACGTCTGGAGACTCTCGGTGAAGGGTGAGAACGGTCAGATTGTCGGGCTTCTCAGCGGCACGGACATATTCAAGGCTTTTGCAGGGAAGATGATGGACATAGAGAATGTCGACCTCAAGTGAGGTCCCCGCACGCGCAGAAGGACTCGCCGATTGCTTTGTAGATGTCCTCCATCCCGGTGCCTTTCTTTGCCGACACAGGGATTGCGCGCCTCCTCTTGGTCAGGTCGTTGACGATGGGGTACAGCTGGTCGGCAAGCTCGGCGGAAAGGCCCCTATCCTTAAAAGCTCTTCCGGCGATCTCCTCCTCCATTTTCTCGACGGTTAAGTCGCCATAGAGGTCCGTTTTGTTAATAATATCGATCGATGGTATGCCTAGCCTTAGCTCCACGACAAGTCCTAGTAACTTTAAGACCACAAGGTCGACACCACTTTGCATGAGACTCGGGTCTATAATTGAGAGGGCAACTGTCCGCCCCCGAAGCGCAGATGCGAGTTTTGGGCCGAGCTCCCGAAAGATGAACACCTCCATCTGGCCGGGGGTATCTATTATGTGGAAGTCAGAGCCGCCTGACCTACTTTCAAATTCATCGATAATCTCAGGAATCGCACCTTCCAAGACCTCCGCTGCCTTGATTAGTGCTCCGTTTGGACCTAGACCCTCCTTTTTCATGAGGGATTCGACCGTAACCAACTCACGGGCATCGAAGTTGGGCACGTAGGGCAGATAATCTGCTCCCGGGTCCAAGTTCAGGTAAGCGACTCTGTGACCAGTGCCAACTAACCAATCGCCCATGGACCGGGAAAGGGTGCTCTTTCCAGATCCTGCCGGTCCGATCACAATCAGATTATCGATCTTTCGCACCTCAACATAGTTTTTTATTGAACGTTTTTAGTTCTGCTTCATCCAGCATATCTGGGATGACCTAACTTTTACTTGCTGTAATACAGCGAAGTAGGGACCTAATCTACTTTATCAGAATTGCAATCAAAATTCTTTTTGCTGGCTTTCATTGCTTTGCTTTAAGGCACTTCCGACGGCAGTTGATGCATGGGAGCGCCATACTACTAGAAACATAGGCTGTAGTTATGTTGTTGCATATGGGGCAACGAGTTGTATGGACCTCGGTGAATAGGTCAGCTAGGGTATGCATCAGCGCGATGCCTCCTTAGTGACAGACTCGGTAAGGCACAAGCGCGAGGACTGCTGTGGAAGGAGGTGTTCGGGTTGGTTAATCGTACACCTGTCGCGGAGGAGAATGGGGACAAATGGAGAAATCAGGAGGATTTTTTTACCAATATCAGAGCCGCTAGGCGCTTCGCCTAAGAGTTTGGCAGGATATTCAGTGGCAGTAGCCTCTTGGCACAGACGCCGGTTGACAGTACCCATCTTTTTTTCACACCCCAGAGATCGATCCCCATGCGGTTTTAACTATTAACCAGCTAGTGTTCATCGCATTTAATCTATATGCAGCAAGGCGACTGAGCGGAGTTTTAGCCTACCAGTGCAGAGAAGGCCAAAATACTGAAAATAGGCATCTAGAAGGGGACAGTTTTAAATTTTAATGACAGCAGAATAGGTAGGGGGAAAGGCAGGATGATAAAAGTATCATTCAAGTATACGCCAGAGCTAGTAAATTGGATTAAGCAGTCAGGATCAGGAAGCAGGTGGAATCCAGCGGAGAAGGTCTGGGAAGTGCCAGATCCATTCTTGGAGGACTTGAGAGCCCAGGCTGAATCGATGGGCGTAGAGCTCAAGATTGCAGCTGAGGAAGGCGGCACAGGGCGGCCTATCACTAGGATACCTGCACAGGCCATCGACAGACAGAAGGCAGAGGCCATGGGTTACATAGAATGGGATGAGCAACCGCAGGCACAGGTCGGCATTGCGAGCGGTACTCAGCTTATGGATGGAGATATAAGGCTTAGGAGATCAAGGGATGGACGGTTCGTGCTGATGAGCATGAACATAAACATTAACATGAACATGATCGCGGATTCGAAGGATGTCGAGGATTTGATGGCAGGAACTAATAACAGCGTCAAATTCAGAATACTTCCGCCCAGACCGAGAACCCAACCAGGAGCAAGTGAATGAAAATTATTTCTTGCTTGTATAAATCTGGGCGAGTTGTGGATTCTCTGCGTACTGGTGCATGTCCTCTGTGGCAGAGCACATGTAGTTATCGAGTTCTACCCACTCGGCGCCGCAAACTTCACACATAAAATAGCGCTTATTTCCTCGCTTTATTCCATCGACGTCGTCGCTGCAGCATTCAGGGCAGTAGCTCATACTTCCACACTCGGTAAGCAACAGTTGGTTTTTTTGGTGCTTATAAGTGTTTTACTGCGAAACAGTTATACGGTTTAGCAAGGCGACTAAGCGATCCATGAAAATCTGTGGTAGCTCTTTACTATGTGCTTGCACTTAGGGATGACAGCCAGCTGATTGCCAGGGATAATCTGAGCTAGTCAAAGACTAGTTAGTCGGAAAGGTCCGATTGTCATCCAGCACTAAGACTGCGGATCTTGCTAAGCTGCCCCTCCAAATTGAGGGGGGTGGTCTGCAGCAATGAAGTACCATAGCACTTGTCCCAATCCCTAGCCTACAGGGGCTCCTTGTAAGCATTCACGATGGCTAGGTGACTGATGGGTTATGCCAAGCATTCGATGGTTATAGTTACCTTCTAAAGCCTATCGAACACATAGGAAGGGAATGACTAACCTTGTTGATAAGCTGTATCTAAGAAAATTGGCCAGATTTGCTATCATAGAGTATAACAATACAAAAGGGTTATAAATGGGGTTATTGAGGATTTCTACTATAATAATTATGGGGTGTAAGCAGTAATGAAGGTAATACAGATAGCAGGATTCCTTGGGAGTGGCAAGACAACAACACTCATATCAATGTCGAAGGCAATCGGCCAGAAGTTGAACAAGAAGGTTGCCGTAATAGTCAACGAGATAGGCAATGCACCTGTGGATGCTAAGATCCTCGAAGAGTATGGCTTGAAGGTTTCAACGATTGGGGGTGGGTGTATATGTTGCGAGGTTGCGGTAGGGCTGGCGGATACTCTGGTGCTTCTGAAAAAGGCAGTTGACCCGGATCTAGTCCTGATCGAACCAACGGGTGTCGCGGTGCCAGACCAAGTCAAGGATGCGATACTGATGAGCGGATCCAGGATAAGTGTCGAGGTAGGCCTTGCGGTTGTCCTCTTAGATCCCTTAATTGAGGATGATATGCTTGCCGGAGAAGCGGAAGACAATTTCATAGTTAGGCAGATCGCCAACGCGGACATAATAGCCATAAATAAGATCGATGCTGTTGGCGAAACGAGAATAAAACAATGCGAGAATCGTGCCAGGGAGATAAATCCCAATGCAACGCTGGTGAGGATCTCGGCCCTGAGGGGCGATGGTATGAATGAGCTGATCGAGCTCATGGTGAAAGGAATCTCTTCGTGAAGGTACAAGTATGCGTGAAGGCGATCAGATCAATGATGATCACCATGATGATTTTGGCATCAGCATACCCCACCGTGACGGCAAGATCAAGGTTGAGGGGTATGGGGTCGTCCTCAGATTGACGAGCAAGAAAGCAGCAGATGTTGACAAACTTAAGGCGATGCTCAGAGAGATTGTGACCGAGATCGCGCTGGATTGCATAGAGGGGGGCGCCATGGCAATAGGTCATGTCAAATCGCACCTAAAGACTCCATCCGGTTATATAAAAGCCGATATCGTCCATCTGAAGCAAGGAGCATATGCCGAGGGCGACGTTGTAAAAAGTGAGAGATCTGGCACTCTGATAATAAACTCCATAGTTCTGGGGCTCAGCAAGGATAAAATCGCTGAAACTACACTGGAAGCTGCCCGGAAGGTTTTGGAGAAGTATGATTTCTCTGGAAGCATCGAAGCCGAAAACCAGGATTCCTAAAGATTCTAAGCAAGAAAGTCAAAAAAATATGAGTATGAGTGCCTGCAACGCAAATGCCAACTATTTGATCGTCACACGAACCTTCTTGTGTCAATTACCCTCTTGGTTTTACCATCTGTTCGCGGGAGCGTGCCCTGCGGTAGCACTACCACGTCCGTCCGGAGCAAAGTCGTGTCTTTAATCTCTTCGAAAACTCTTCCCCTGAGAGCATTGATAGCTGCCTGATCTTTGGAGATCCCATTGACGACCTCTAGCTTCACTGTTATGTCATCGATCCCCGATAATTCTATCAGGAAGTTGCCATTGGACTCCCTATGCGAAGCCACGATCTTCTCGATATTCGACGGGTAAATACCTATCCCCCTCACTTTGATCATATCGTCGAGCCTTCCTGTGAACCAATCAATCCTCACATGACTCCTGCCACAATCGCAGGTGCCGTCGACGATGCGCGTGACATCTCCGGTCCTGTAGCGTAAAATGGGCATTGCTTCCCTGTTCAAGGGGGTTATAACCAGTTCCCCCTCTTCCTCATCTCCTAATGTCTCACCTGTCTTCGGGTCGATTACCTCGGCTATGAAGTGATCCTCCCAGACATGGAGGCCGGACTTGGCAGTGCACTCAATGGCTACTCCCGGTCCGCCAGCCTCAGCGAACCCGTAGTTGTTGAAGGCTTCTATGCCAAGGCAGTCCTCAATTTTATTGCGCATCGCCTTGGTCCATGGCTCAGCCCCCAAAATTCCTATCTTTATTTTGAGGGAGTTTCTCAAGCCGGGCTGATCCTCGAATGATTCAATCATACGGATGCTGAACGAAGGGATGGCGTGAAAAACAGTAACGCCGAAGTCTCGCATTACCTCCAACTGTTTCTCAGGATTAGCGGAGCCGAGCGGAACGACAGTAAGGCCCAGCCGTTCTGCACCCTGGATGAGGCCCAACCCCCCTGTGAACATCCCCTGCGAGGTTGTATTTTGGAAGACGTCGCCCTTCCTTGCGCCAGCGCATGCCAAGCCCCTAGCCATCAGCTCAGACCAAGTCCTAAGATCGCCGCTAGTGTAAAAAGTCGTTATTGGCTTGCCAGTTGTGCCCGACGAAGTGTGAACCCTCACGACCCTTGAGAGAGGAACTGCTAGGGCGCCGAATGGGAAGCTATCAGCGATATCCTTCTTCGTTGTGAAGGGCAGTTTGTTCAGGTCTCTTAATCCATTGAAGTTTTCCAATTTCTTTTCTCTTAGCCTTTGCCTCAAGAAGGGTACGTTTTGAGCCCTCTTCAAGGCAATAAGTAGTTTCTTGTTCTGTAATTTTTCTATCTCTGTGTGGTCTATTTTTTCGAGTTGCGGTTGGAAACACACATTAAAAGGTGTAAACGCGACTCCCCCCATGGCAGTCTGCACTATCCATGCATCTCAAAAATTCTTTGTTTTTCTGGAAGGTTATTTCTGAGGTTACTTAGGGGCATATTAATAAACGCAATTCCTTCTGAGATTTTGCACCCTATTGTCCTCCAGATTACTTTCATCCCAACGCGCTTTTCATATTTAAAGGTTGTGGGGCAGTATGCCCACCCTTTAAATTCCCAATAGCTTTGTTGGATCGTCGTCGGGCTGGCTAGCTTGGACAACGACTCAAATGATTGGCGATGCAACATTTGCTAAGGGTAGAGCCCCATAAATAAGGAAAAGGACCTATTTTGAAGAAATGGAAGCGATGGTTCAATGGATCTGATGGAGATCTTTAAGTTGCTCGAAAATGAGGGCAATGCGGAGAACAGGGAGGGGATGGCAAGGTTCGGAATTAACGTGGAGCATGCTTATGGGGTTTCCATTCCCAGACTAAGGAAGATAGCAAAGGAGCCTGGAAAGAGTCATGCGCTTGCCCAGGAGCTATGGGAATCTAGTGTGCACGAATCTAAGATACTTGCGTGCCTTGTCGACGATCCCCTAAAAGTTACCGAAGGGCAGATGGAGAAGTGGGTCATGGATTTCGACTCATGGGATATATGTGACCTCTGCTGTGGCAACCTGTTCGACAGGACACCCCTTGCGTTCAGGAAGGCGTTCGAGTGGAGCTCGAGGGAGGAGGAATTCGTGAAACGAGCAGGGTTCGTTCTGATGGCTGCCCTGTCAGTTCACGACAAGAAGGCGGACAATGAGGAGTTTCTGGATTTTCTTCCTGTCATCAAAAAGGAGGCCACTGACGGAAGGAACTTTGTCAGGAAGGCTGTAAATTGGTCATTACGCCAGATAGGGAAGCGAAATGCCGAGCTTAACATAGCTGCCATCCAGACTGCCAAGGAGCTACAGGCTATGGAATCCAAAAGCGCAAAGTGGATAGCATCGGACGCGATACGCGAGCTGACAGGAATGGCAGTTAGGTCTAGGCTTTCTGAGTAGGATTTATTTTTATCTCCACCCAAAGGCTAACAGAATGGTCTGTTATGCCACACTTCATGTCGCTTCTTGATAGGACAAAGGAGCAATTGAAAGACGAGAAGTCAGGTTCAGGCTTCACTCGTGAGGGATCGCTGCTCCTCCTCGATGCCTCCTCTCTGATCGTTGTCGGGGATCTCCATGGAGACCTAAACGCCCTTGAGACAATTTTGAAGGAAGGAAGGATAAATGAGAGGCTCAGATCTGGCTGGAAAGCAGTATTCTTGGGAGACTATGCGGACAGGGGGCCCTATCCGCTTGGAGTATACGAAGCACTCTTCGAGCTCAAGCTCGCTCACCCTGATGAGGTCTTCCTGCTGAAAGGCAACCATGAAGGGACAGAGGTCGTGAAGTTCAATCCCCATGATCTGCCCTGGCACGTAAGGAGTAACTATCCAGACAACCACGAGGAAGTATACAGATCGCTTCTCGAGCTCCATTCCCTGCTCCCACTAGCGGCCATCGTTGATTCCTGGCTGCTCTTGATGCATGGTGGCGTGACGTTAGGAATGACAAGGAGGACACTCTCATACCCCTCGCATGAGGAGCTGAAACTCATGCTGTGGAGCGACCCATATGAGCAATTGGAGAGGACATCAGCCTCACCGAGGGGTGCAGGAGTACGGTTTGGAATGGAAGTGTCCAAAGAAGCACTCAGGGAGCTTGGAGTAAGGTATCTAGTGAGAAGCCATTCAGTAGTATCTACAGGCTACCGGTTCAACCACCAGGGGATGGTCCTGACAGTCTTCTCTGCCAAGAACGTCTACTCCCTCGAGAAAGGGGCCTACCTTGCGCTTGAACCTTTCGAGAGACTCGAGTCGGGCATCTGCCTTTTTTAATGTGGTGCCACTTGGTTTGATGATCGCGCCGATGCCTATCGATCTAACCCTTATTAAACAGGTGAAAAAAAGTTCCGAGTATGAGCGATCCAGAGAGGACTCGGTCGGAACTCAAGGGAACCACTCTGAGGGTATACTGGGCTCTGCTCAGGAAGGGAACAGAAGGGAGTGGCCCCAGGGAGTTAATGAGAGAGCTCGGACTCAGCAGTCCTAGTGTGGCGGTCTACCACCTAGAGAAGCTCAGGAACCTCGGCCTAGCAGACAAGACAGAGTCTGGAAGCTACTCAGCAAGGAAAGAGGTCAAGGTAGAGGTCTTCTCTGACTACGTAAGGGTTGTAGGCCTAATGCTACCGAGGTATCTATTTTACTCGGTTCTCTTTACGACCATGCTCGCCACCTTCCTAATTCTGTATGGGATACAGCTATCGCCGCAGTCGCTTGTGGCGCTTATTTTCGGCATAACTGCCTGCATTGTAACCTGGGTGGAGACAATTAGGACATGGTCAAGGAGGCCATTATAATGCGTGTTCTAAAATGTAGATTTATACCCTCCAAAAAGCTTCTACAATCTTGGAGATTGCAAAAATGAAGCTCGCTCCCATAGCCATATTCGCTGTAATAATCGGTTTCGCGCTCATATTCACGCCAGTTTTTCTGCTGAGCAGCGGAACTGTTACCATGGGACGGTCGACGAGCTTTTCACAAGGTGGAACTAGCTCGATCAACGCTTCTCAGAAAGCTAATGCTTCATATACTATTGTCTTCGCGGGGGCACTAACAACTAGTACCAATGAAAGTGGAGGACAGGCAGAGGTGTATTCAAACGGTTGGTTGCTCCTTGGTCCCTCGCTTGTTATAGTGGTTGGGTTAGCAATAGCTGCAATCGCCTATTTTATTATGAGGAAGGGGATGATAGGTCTCTGATTTCCTTTTCGCTGTTGCTCTCAGGGATAGTCTTTGAGTGTCCTTGTGGTTATCCCATCTAGGTAGCTTGCGAGTTTTCCAGCCCTCTCGCCCATCTGCTTTATGCCAATAAATTCTGACCTGCCCTTGAATTGTTTAATTAGGGAGGGGGCAGTGATCACGACCAATTTTGAAGGCATTTCCGTAAGATCGAAACCTTTCCTTGGATCGTGCACAAGCAACAGGTCACTCTTGTTTGTGACAATTATGCAGATGTCTGGCGGAATCTTTAGGAACTCCGTCACGAGTTCCTTGGTCTTCAGCCTTTCGGACAAACCCCTAATGAATTTTTTTGGTTTGCCGGTTAGCTTGACGTTATAGGGGAGAAGCAATTCGCATTCGGGCACAATGCCGTACCTTGCAGTCATGAGCATAAAGTCAACCTTGATTCCTTGGCTCCTTGCATCCTCAATACTCTTTACGATTTTTTGGAAAGAGCCCTGGAATAGATCCTTTGCCCTTTTAACATATCCTCCAGCTGCTTTAAGGTAAATGGATTCGTTCTCGATATCGAATGAAGGTATGTGAAGATCAGCTTTCTTGAGCGCCTTGACATAGTCGGAGTTTTTTGGGGAGGGAGACATGTAAACGGGCGTGCTTGCTATTACAAGAATATGCATAGAGAAGCCTCGTAATCGCCCTAATGCTAGCTTGTCTGCATATAGTTATTATCAATTTCTGTTGGCAGGCTAGGAGGAGTTGGGAAAAGTTCAGTAGTTATGTAGCAGCGACCTCAGACGCGGCATGGTTATCAAGCATCGGCTGGTAAATCTTCAACTTCTCATCCAAGTATTCAACAATCCTGGCGTTCAGGTAACTGGTCGCAATCCCTACGATCACTTTTATTGAAAGTTTAGTAAGCGGGCTTTTGTTGTACCTGAGGTAATCATCAGCTAGATCATTCATCCAGTGCATGTCATGCCGCCATATAGTCCGGTACAGCTCCAAGTGGTAGGCCTTTGCGTCCTCCATCAGCCGCATGGGCTTTCCGCCGCTCCCTTCGAATGGAGTAAACAAGAGCGGGACAATGAAGCTCTTGTAGTTGTAGAGATCTTCGACCAATTCGGCTGTCTTCAGAACATCCTCTTCGGTTTCGCCGGGTAGGTTGATGACCAACGTTCCACACGGAACCCAGTTGTTGTCATGGCATGTGCCGAAAGCATTCTTGACCACGCTGTGCCAGTCAGTGGACTTAAACGGCGCAGCCTTCATATTCATTAGCTTGCATAGAAGTTCAGGGCTTCCTGTTTCTATCCCAGTCTGGAAGCCCATCCAATTGCGCTTGTCCAGCGCCAGGATCTCCGAGATCTCCTTGACGGTCTTCGGGATAGTGGCTATTGATGCCAAGGCGACGTGGCTTGGCGCCACACCTGTGATGCCCTCAATACTTTTAACTGCCTTGAAGAGTTCGATTACTTTCTCCGGTTGGGGCATTATGCTCGTTGTTCCGTATCTAAGAATGTCTTCTGCGTGTAGGCAGGGATAGGTCTGGCCGCACTTAACGTTTAACTTAACGTCCTCGACGATATCTGGCACAGACCGGTGCCTTATCCGCCTCAAAGTCGGCATGCAGAACTTACATCCCCTACCACACCCCCTTGAAACCTCGACTATACCACCTACTGTTCCCCCAATCAGGGGTGGGATCTGAGATGCGTCAGGGATTTGATTCGGATTTGGTTTTATTATGATAGGCGTTTTTAGTTCCCCTTTGAGGAGCTTCTTTGCCACCTCTGGAAACATCAGATCGGCTTCGCCATCGACAACAACATCGATGCCGTACCTGGCCATTATGTCAAGGTTGAATTGGTAAGCGCCTGGTCCCCCCACAACTACTTTGGTCCCTCTCTTTCTAGCAACCTGCACGACTCGGGACAATACCAGGTTCCTGAAGTGCTCGGCGTTGTACGGCTCTTCGTGTATCCAGCCGAATTCGCCAGAGAAGGTAGTTGTGGATGGGCCTTTTCCCAATGGATCGATCGCAGCTATTCCGATTATCTTAGTTGACTCTGATATGAAGCCTTTTATATTTCGTGGATCTGCAACTACAACTTCCTCCCTGCTCAGGCCGCCATAATTTATGAGCGCAGACTCTATTCGCCGCATTCCTTGGGAAGCAATGACCGCACGCCCTTTGCTGTCCGATGGAACACCAACAAAAATTGACCTAAGGAGCGGTGCGATCGGAATATATTTCATTACCTTTGTCGGGGCAGAAGCCAAGAATCCATAGAATATGCTGTTGCCATAATTGCTCATCATCGTTCTGTCTGCTGTGAGGAGTACCCTGCACGATGATTGAGACGCCAATACTAGAACCTCCTTCACATTCATAATTGGTCGAGGATATAAATATTTTCAACTAATCGAATATTTCGAAGTAGTAGGACGCAAGATAGGAAGGCGTTATCACTGCAATGACTCTGGGCATCTGTAATTATAATTACGTCCACTTTATGATGAAAAAGAAATACTCGCGAAGGCGATTGGAATTACTTGAACTTTTCTTTCTCGCAGATCCTGCAATAAACCGATCCCTTTGGAATTTCAGCCCCGCACTCATGGCAGTATCTCTTGGCTGCTGATTGCCTAGGCATAGGATAAGATTACTCGATGGTCGATAAGTAATTTATGCTTAATTCCATTTCCTTTCTTGGAGGTCAGTATATATTATTAAATATTTTATATGTATATTATATATTAAGAAGGTTTATGATATATACTATTAAAAGTGGTGAAACAATGGGAAGAGAGATTAAGGAAGTTTCAGCAAGCGGTTGGATAAATGTCAGCATTCCGATTGAGTACATAGATTACATCCTAGATGCATTGAAAGAAAGGAAGGCCAAAGGTGCAATATCCGAGTTCGTCAGGGATGCCATATTGGAGAAGCTGGCAGAATCCAACATAAAGGCTCCAAAGTATGATACTGTGCTGGAGCGATATGGTATTATAGCAGAATAAATGCCTTTTTTTAATTCTAATAAGGTTTTATTAGATTACGCAGTTCTTTGCATCACAAAAATTCTACCCAATGCCATCCAGAGGATAAGCTCCAGCCATGCTAATGGTTGCGAAAGTAACTGGATTGTTGATATTTAACAATGTCACAATCAAGGATGAGAGCATCAGCATGATAAGAATAATAAAGATTTTTCTCAGGCTCAAGCGTGTTGAGTTTTTTGCTCTCAGATGCCACCTAATCATTCATTGGGATCCGCCTTAATGATTAACTTCAGCAATTTCAAGGAAAGAAAAGATTAAGTGCCATATACGCAACCTTATTTCTAGGTGGGAATTTTGACCAAAGTGGAGATCATGAAGGACATTTACTGGGTGGGTGCTGTTGACTGGAACGCGAGGCATTTTCATGGCCACGCCTACACCACTCACCGTGGGACAACCTACAATGCTTACCTAATCATGGATAAGAAAGTAACCCTCGTCGATACCGTCTACGCACCTTTTGCCGGCGAGATGATCGAGAAAATAAGGGAGGTCGTTGACCCATCTAAGATTGAGTACATAATCGCCAACCACGTCGAGCCAGATCACTCCAGCTCCATAGCCGAGATCCTGAAACTCTCTCCCAATGCTAAACTATACGGTACTGCTAGGTGCAAGCAGGGCCTCCAGAAGTATTATAACGGCAACTGGGACTTTACCATAGTCAAGACGGGCGATGAGATAAGTCTGGGCAAGAGGAAGCTCAGATTTATCGAGGCGCCGATGTTGCACTGGCCGGACAGCATGTTCACATATAGCGAGTCGGATGAACTCCTGATGCCAAACGATGCCTTCGGCCAGCACCTTGCATCGTCCTTCCGCTTTGAGGACGAGGTGAATGAGTTTGAACTGATGGAGGAGGCTGCCAAATACTACGCAAACATACTCCTGCCGCTCAGTGGACTGGTTATCAAAAAGATAGAAGAGATTGTGAAGATGGATCTCAAGATCAGGATGATAGCTCCAAGCCATGGCGTGATCTGGAGAAAGAACCCAATGAAGATAGTCAACGCCTACATGGGCTGGGCTAAGGCCGAATCGACGAAGAAGGTGCTAATTGTCTACGACACCATGTGGCTGAGCACTGAGAAGATGGCTAAGGCGATACTTGAGGGGATCAGGGGCGAAGGCATAGAGGTAAAGTTATACCGCCTAGCGAACTCCGACGAGAGTGATATATTTGGCGAGCTACTCGTATCGAAGGGGCTTCTTTTAGGATCTTCTACAATAAACAATGGTGTTCTGCCTACGCTTGGTGCGTTCCTAGTGGATGCCAAGGGCTTGAAACCGAAAGGTAAAGTAGCGGCGGTTTTCGGATCATATGGCTGGGCTGGTGGTGCTACGAAGGTTCTTGAGGATGCCTTGAAGGAAGCAGGGATGGAAGTTGTCATGCCACCCTTAACGGTCAATTGGGCACCAACTTCTGAAGAGCTGCAAAAATGCCTAGAGTTCGGAAGAGATTTCGCAAGAAAGCTGTAATTTTTCTCATTTTCCCTGCCATGCCTATATTGTGAGGCCAATTCAGCGAAGGAAGAGAAGGGCCAGAAGCAATAAGTAGAACATAAGCTCGCAACGTTAAGCCATAAGCGTACATGCTGATGGTGCTTTTTGCCCCATCAGCATCATCTTTTCCAATTCAGACTCTAATAGAACGCTGGTCTGCAGGACCATTCTCACTTACCGCTGAGTGACTCAACAAACCCGTTGACGCAACCCTTTATAGCCTCAATGAAAGTGTGGTGCTTTTTGGAAGTGTCGTAGTTTTCAAGCGTCCGTATCCGGTAGTAAAGCGGCGGATGGGTGTCAAAGTTTACCCATTCGCCAGCATGGATGACCTCAAAGGCATGTGATTGGTACTTGTAGAGACCTAGTTTCCTAAGGGATTCTGCTAGCACCTTGGGCTGCTTTGTTATAACCGCGGCGTCCAGGTCGGCCCTGGCCTCGAGGAACTTTGCTACGAAGAAGAGCAGTGTGAGGGAGAGGAAGAGGTAAATCAGGTAAAGGACTAATATGTTTGCTAATAACGGAAGTATGAAGTAAACCCCTCCGAGGTACTGGATGGTGACGAGCGCCATAAGAACCAAGGGGTCCCTGGCGTGCACGTGGCTGAATTCATGTGCAAGCACTGTCTTGATCTCATCCTCGGACATTGTGGCGATGAGACCACTTGTCACCAGCACCGTTGCTCTGCTGGGCATGATTCCCGTCGCCGCAGCGTTGGGGGCTAGCACGTTCAGCAGTGTTATATTCGGCATCTTGAACTTGAATTTCGAGACTAATTCTTTTACGAGTGCCCAGACGTTCACGCTCTTTATCCGCACCAACTCAGGGTTACAGACTGTGCCATAATCGTTAAGCGCCTTAACTATGGTGCCCTGGTCCAGATCCTTTCCGACAGCTAGTGTGGAGTCGTAGATGTTCTTCTTGATGTCGCCCATCTTCGGGACACAGGTCTTCACTACCTGATCGAACTCCGACCTCCTCATCCTCAGCTCAGCTATGTGTATGGTCTGGTTGTCCGCAGTTATTTCGAACTCTCCCCGGAACCTGATAAGGTTCCCAGCGAAGAAGACTATTACGAACTGGAAAGCTACAAGAATTAGTGGAGTATAGTACCCGAAGAATGGCAGGAGGAAGAGACCCACCAGGACTATCACTACAAAGAACCAGAGGAAGTTGCCGAAGATTATCGCACCAAGGGATTTCTTGATGGCGCTCTCCCTCTTTTTGGGCAGTAGGTTCATCTTTGGCGAGAAGACTAGGAAGAGGGAAGCCTTTCCTTGATCTGCGAAGTATGACCTGATTATCTTCTCCAGCTCCAAGTTCAGCCCGATGAACTCATTGTCCTTTACAGAGTCCGGAGGGTAGGGGGCGTAATAAACTTCGATGTTATCAGCAAGGAACTTGACTGCGATGTCCAGCACGCTACCATTATTCCCTGTAAGGCGGTACTGGAGGGTTGGTATACCGTCCAAATTAGTGGATTTCGTCAGACCCGAGAGAAATTTGTTCTTCTCCAGGATCCCTATCATATAGTTCAGGATTGACTCCTGTTGCTCCTTCGGCACTTTAACGTCGATTAGGAATGTCTTCTTCCAATCGTGCGCCTGCGTGGCTTGGGCATAACTCCCCATAGAAGTTCCCACAAGAATCCTCCTAAGGACACAATATATTGACTGAGTATGACGGGTATTGTTTTACAATCCGTTTAATTAAGGTTAACGGTGATTTCGTTCACTTTTTAAGGGTTAAGGTCAGATAATTAGACGAGGTCGAGCGCTTGAAAGTAATGGACAATGTTGACAGGAAACTAATCGCTATCCTCAAGCAGAACTCAAGAGTACCCTTCACAAAAATTGCAGAGGAAGTGGGCCTCTCTGAAGCCGCAGTCAGAAAGAGGGTTGAGAGACTTCAGTCGGGAGGAGTCATAAAAAGGTTCACGCTGGAGGTTGAGACTGGGGAGAGTGTCAGGGCAGCTGTGCTGGTCTCGGTACATCCTTCGCACCCCAACCCTTCTGTCGCGCAGGCGGTAAAAAGGGTGCAGGGGGTCGAACTCGTCTATGAGGTTGCTGGAGAGGTTGACATAATCGCCATAGTCTCAGGGGGCAGCGTACAAGAAGTAAATAAATACATTGACGAGATCAGGCGCATCGACGGGGTGGCGAAGACCAACTCTATGATAGTGCTACGCTCGTGGGTTTGAATATCGCACCAAATAATCCTTATATCGAACCTTTTAGGTATACTTTTTGCATAGAAATGCTTAAATAACTTCGTTATTCGAATCTATCTATTCAAAAATAGGAATGGCGAGAACGATGCCGAAGCTAAATATATTGTTTGATCATATGAGGTGGGAAGAGAAGGCCATCTACAGTGCCTGCGAAAAGCGCGGAGTGGACTTCTCTCTCATTGATGCCGAGAAGATATTCTTTGATCTTACCTCAGAGAGCAAACCACCAGGGATAGGCGATGTTGTGCTGCAGAGGTGTGTCGGGCACTTCAGGGGGTTGCACGCAACAGCAGCCCTCGAGAGCTACGGCGTAACGGTCGTAAACAGGCATAGCGTCACAGAGCTTTGTGGCAACAAGGTCTTGAGCACTCTGGTGTTCAAGAAGAGCGGCATACCCACACCAAGGACTTATATGTCATTTGCTGTCGAGTCGACACTCAACGCGCTGCAGGAGCTTGGCTACCCTGCCATACTGAAGCCCATAGTAGGGAGCTGGGGAAGGCTTGTCTCGCTCGTGCAGGACCCGACCGCTGCGGTCGTTGCGCTGGAGCACCGGGAGATGATGTTCCCTCTTTACCAGATCTACTATGCGCAGGAGATGGTCAAGAGACCACCAAGGGACCTGAGAGTCTTCGTGATCGGCGACGATGTGCCTGTTGCGATCTATAGGGTCAACGAGACCGGCGACTGGAGGACCAACACGGCAAGGGGAGGCAAGGTAGAAAACTGCCCCGTGACGGCTGAGATAAGGGAGCTTGCACTCAAGGCAGCGGCAGCCGTAGGTGGCGGGGTCTTTGGGGTTGACATGATGGAATGCAACGGCGGGCTTACGGTCCACGAGATTAACAGCACCGTTGAGTTTAAGAATACAGTGCCAGCAACTGGTGTTGATATACCAGGCATGATAGTCGATTACGCGCTGGGGGAGGCCAAGAAGTAAGATGAAGAATGTCGGCATAATAGGCGCCTCAGGATATACCGGAGGCGAACTTCTCAGGATTCTAGTCAACCACCCAGATGCAGATGTGAAGGTGGCTACATCTAGGGAGAATGCTGGCGAGCCCGTATTCAGGATCCACCCACAGCTGAGGAAACTCACCGAGCTAGAGTTCGTGGAGCCGGACATTGAGAAGATAGTTCAGACCTGCGAATTTGTCTTCCTCGGACTCCCGCATGGCGCCTCCGCCCCTGTGGCCAAGAGGCTGCTGGAAGGGGGCCTAAGAGTTATAGACCTTAGCGCCGATTTTAGGCTCAAGAACAAAGACGATTACCCTAAATGGTACGGTTGGGAGCATCCCTGCCCAGAGCTCCTTCAGATCGCGGTCTTCGGTCTCCCCGAGTTCCACAGGGAGGAGATCAAGGGTGCTAAGCTTGTGGCGAACCCAGGCTGCATAGCAACTGCCAGCATACTGAGCCTCGCCCCTGCCGTGAAGACAGGGGCGGTGGAGAAGAACAGGATAGTGGCGGATGCCAAGATAGGCTCTTCCGGCGTAGGCACTTCGGTTAGCATGTCTAGCCACCATCCCGAGCACTCCAACCTGGTGAGGGCGTACAAGCCGGTGATGCATAGGCATACCGCGGAGATCGAGCAGGAATTGTCGCTCAAGGCAAACGGCGAAAAGGTGATTATAGCCATGACGCCGCATGCTGTGGACATGGTCAGGGGGATAATGGTTACGGGCCACTCATTCCTTACAAGGGAGGTGAAGGCGCCCGAGCTCTGGAAGATCTACAGGGAGCTTTACCAGAAAGAGCCATTCGTAAGGATAGTGAAGGACCAGAAGGGCCTTCACCAGCTCCCAGATCCTAAAAATGTTGTAGGTTCAAACTTCTGTGACGTCGGCTTCGAGATCGACCCCCATGCGAGCCGCCTTGTGACGTTCGGCGCTATTGACAACCTGTTGAAGGGTGCGGCTGGTCAGGCAGTGCAGAACTTCAACCTGATGATCGGAGTGGATGAGAGGACTGCCATAGGCTTCGCAGGAGTGCGCCCCATATGAGAATCGTCATTAAGATGGGAGGGGATCTCCTCAAGGGCGAGAGCCTGAACACTCCTCTTCTTGAGGACCTCAAGTCCGTAGCGAAAGAACACAAGGTAGCAATAGTGCACGGCGGTGGAGACCTTGTCACCGAGATGGCTAGGAGGTTGGGCAAGGAGCAGTCCTTCGTAACCTCTCCAGAGGGGTTCAAGAGTAGATTCACTGACAGAGAGACCGCCGATATTTACGCGATGGTAATGGCGGGCGAGATTAGCACGAAGATCGTAGGGACGTTACAATCGTTCGGGATAAACGCCGTGGGGTTGTCCGGCTTCGACGGTGGACTCCTGAGGGCGGAGAGGAAGAAACGTCTCGTGGTAATTGACGATCAGGGAAGGAAGATAGCGATCGATGGAGGATATACAGGCAAAATTACTTCGGTAAATAGCGGGCTTCTGGAAGCGTTGATGAGGGAGGGCTATATGCCAGTGGTCTCGCCACTTGCAATGGGCCTGGAAAATGAGCCACTTAACGTTGATGGCGACAGGACGACGGCTACCGTGGCGGCGGCCGTGAAGGCCGATGTAATACTGTACTTGACTGACGTCGCAGGTGTGCTAAAGGACGGTAAGGTCATGGAGAAGATAAGTGCGCTCGACGTGGAGAGCCTGCTCAAGGAGATCGGCCCAGGGATGAGCACAAAGATCCACGCAGCGGTCCAGGGAGTACGGGGAGGAGTCGGCAAGGCAATAATTACCTCGGGCCTTGCGGAGAGACCGCTGACAAGCGCGCTCAAGGGAGAATGCGGCACGGTGATTTTGTTATGAGTAGATTAGAAGACACATTCTTGGCGGATACATTCTGGAAGCGCCCAATTACCCTCATGAGGGGCATGGGCGACAAGGTCTGGGACTCTGATGGTAAGGAGTACATAGACTGCAGTTGCGGGTACGGTGTCGCTTTGTTAGGACATTGCAATCCGCGGGTCGTGGAGGCGATAAGGAAGCAAAGTGAAAAGCTTCTAACGTGTCATGGATCCTTCTACAACGATGCGCGTGAAGAGTGCCTTTCTAGACTCTCGAAGATCAAGCCCGAGGGTACAAGCAAGGTATTCTTGAGCAACTCGGGAGCCGAGTCCGTGGAGTCTGCAATAAAGCTTGTGCGCAGGTTCACGAAGAAGAAGGGCTTCATTGCTACTGTCGGGGGCTACCACGGTAAGACAATGGGCGCGCTCTCTCTAACATGGGCGGCCAAGTACAGGGAGCCGTTCATGCCGCTTCTTGAGGACGTGAAGTTTGCCCCCTATGGCAAGGTTGACAAGATCAGGGAACTCATTGATGAGAATACTGGAGCCGTATTCGTCGAGCCGGTGCAGGGAGAGGGGGGAATAATCACGCCGCCACTAGATTATTTGAAGGCTGCGAGGGAGGTGTGTGATGAGAAGGGTATGCTGCTCGTGCTTGACGAGGTCCAGTGTGGCTTCGGCAGGACTGGCAAGGTGTGGGCTCACCAGCACTTCGGAGTAAAACCGGACATTCTCTGCTCCAGCAAGGCGCTGGGAGGGGGCATGCCCATAGCAGCCACCTTCGCTCGGGCTGATATAATGGACTCGATCAAGAGGGGGGAACACTCCAATACATTTGGAGGGAATCCACTAGCCTGCGCAGCCTGCACTGGGGCAGTTGACGCCTTGCTTGAGGATGGGCTTCTGCAGAATGCCGCCGAGATGGGTACGCTGTTTAAGAAGGGTTTTGAAGCGGTGGATAGCAGGATGATTCGCGAGGTAAGGGGCCTAGGGCTGATGCTGGGAATTGACATGCGCTTCGAGACAATGAACATCATACTCAGGTCTCTCGAGAGAGGGGTCATTGTACTCGAGGCTGGGAAGACTGTGCTGAGGCTACTCCCGCCGCTTGTTATAACGAGGCAGGATGTCGAAAGAGTAGTTGAAGTTGTGGGCATTGCGATAAAGGAAGAAGAGAAGAAGAGATCACCCGGTGCCTGATAGTATGGATATTGGATATCCCGAGAGCCTTCTTACCAGGTTGCTTGAGATCTACAGCCCAAGCGGGGAAGAGAAAAAGATCTCGAAGGTTCTAGCTGAGGAGATGGTGCGCCTGGGGTTTGACGTAAATGTGGACCAAGTGGGCAACGTGCTGGGACAAGCTGGGGAGGGTTCGCCCAAGGTGCTGCTGTGCGGCCACATGGACACTATCGAGGGAGCACTCGATGTGAAGAAGAGAGGTAAGGTAATATTCGGAAGGGGAGCAGTGGATGCGAAGTCGCCGCTGGCTGCCCTCATCTGCGGCGCTGCGAAGCACGTAGAGGGGGGAGGGAAAGGAACCGTCCATGTGCTTGCGGTTGTTGATGAGGAGGGCAAGAGCAAGGGGATGAAGCATTTCCTCTCCAACTGCAAGGAACATTATAATTATGCAATATTCGGCGAGCCTAGCGGAGCCTATGCAGTAACTATAGGCTATAAGGGCAGGCTGGTATTGAAAGCTACGGTTAGGACAATGCCGGGGCACGCAAGCGCACCGCAGCTTTTTGAGAATGCGGTTTATGTTGCGATGAGGCTTGTAGGAAGGCTCAGGCTGCTTGAAGCGGAGTGGGAAGGTGATGGTAAGAAGGATCTTTTTGATGTGCCCACGCTCTGTGTCACTTGCTTTAGAGGTGGTGCACAGGACAATACGGTTCCATCGGAGTGCGAGGTCATAGTTGATGTAAGGGTGCCTCCATCGCAAGGCCTGAAGGAGATCAAGAGAAAATTAATTGAGACCATAGAAGATTTTGCATATGGAGAGAAGAGGTCAAAGATAGAGATTGCATTCGCTGACGAGAACGATCCATATCTTGAGTCTTCAGAATCTAGACTCGCCAAAGCATTCGTGAAGTCAATCAACGGAGTGAGCGGGAGGGAAGGAAGGCTTTCACGCAAGACGGGGACGGCGGATGTCAACGACTTTGTGAAAAAGTACAAAACCTCAGCCGTGGTTTACGGACCCGGAAATTCGAAGCTGGATCACACGCCCTTGGAGAATGTCTCGCTGAAAGAGTATCTTGACAGCATAAGTATCATTGAAGCGGTGCTGAAGCAGGTTTCAGTGGAGCCATAAAGAGATAGGCGCAATGTTAGCCCTCGCAGACAATGTTATTACTCCCTACCCTGGCTAGTGTCGAATTTACTCTTGTGGTTCCCATTCGTCAAGCGGGCTCTTCCAAAGAACTTCCTCACGTACCTCAACAGGTATAGATCTGAACCTTCTTACTTTCTGGACGACCTTTTTAACCTGTAGTAGGGACATAGGCAATCGCCATTTAATATATGGCTGTCGAAGCATATAATGTTAATGCTCGGCGATTATCGTTATTAAATTCGACTTCTGTCTAACTCCTTTCCCATCTCTGAAGGCTTCGATAGCTATCTGGTAGATTTGATCATTTCTTCCCTGACGTTTTTCTTCTTTTCCACATTTTACAACTCCCTTGACACTCCGTTCAGGATTTGATTCCCTATGTCTATCTGATCTGAACAATCAATACATATGTAAAGCAATACCTTTTTTAATGTAATACTCCACTTTACTGATTTCGTTGGGTGCGGATATTGCTGAAGGTCGTTGACACAACAATACGGGATGGGCAGCAGTCGCTCTTCGCGACCAGGATGAGAACAGAGGACATGTTACCCATACTGGATAAGATGGACGAAATTGGCTTCTATGGCATGGAAGTCTGGGGAGGAGCGACCTTCGATTCATGCATGCGCTATCTGAACGAGGACCCTTGGGAGAGGCTCAAAAAGATAAAAAGGATCCTGAAGAAGACAAAGGTTGTGATGCTCCTCCGTGGCAAGAACCTGGTGGGGTACAGGCACTACGCAGACGACGTAGTCGAGGCTTTCGTAAAGCGATCCTACGAGAATGGAGTTGATGTCTTTAGGATATTTGATGCCTTGAATGATATCAGTAACCTAAGGCTCGCAGTGAAGACCGCAAAAGACTGTGGCGCCGAGGTTCATGGGGACGTTGTCTACACGCTAAGCCCCATCCACACAGTTGATCATTTCATAAACGTAGCGAAGAAGGTTGCCGAGCTCGGAGTGGACGCGATCAGGATCAAGGACATGGCTGGATTGCTGGCGCCGCGCAATGCGTATGATATAGTGAGGGGGATAAAGAAGGAGACCGGGCTACCGGTGGGGTTGCACTGCCACTACACTTGCGGACTCGCCTCTCTATCTTACATGAAGGGCATCGAAGCTGGAGCAGAGTTTATAGATACCGCCCTTTTCCCGTTCGCTTTTGGGGCCTCTCAGCCGGCGATAGAGACCATATATGAGGCGCTGAGGGGGACAGGGCTGCTAACCCACCTCAATCTAGAGAACATCAATGATGCCGCTGATTTCTTTGAGAGTGTCAGGGAAAAGTACAGGGGCTACACCTCCGAGGCGACGGAGAGGATAGACCCCCGGGCGCTTCGCCACCAGATCCCAGGCGGAATGCTATCGAACCTCGTTGTTCAGCTCAAGGAATACAACGCGATATCCAAGATGAATGAGGTCCTGAAGGAGGTCCCGGATGTGAGGAGGGATCTCGGATATCCGCCACTCGTGACGCCCATGAGCCAGATTGTCGGTACACAGGCGGTAATGAATGTCATAACGGGAAAAAAGTACGGCATGCTTACGAAGGAATTCGAGGATTATGTTAGGGGGGATTATGGCATGCCGCCAGGAGAGATAAGCAGAGAACTCCTGGAAAGGGTCCCCAAGGCCGAGGCGCCTAAGCTGCCCACTATGGACAGCATCCCCAAGGACGCCAGGGCACTCTTCAGGAAGGATGAGGACGCCGTGACCTATATGATGTTCCCACAGCTCGCACTGTCTTTCCTTAAAGGGGAAGTGAGGCCCGTCAACGGAAACGGCGGCGAGAAGAGGAAGAACGTGAAGTGGTTCAAGGTCAACATAGGCGGCGAGGAGCTAGAGGTAAAGATAGAAGGCGAGGAGTAGTCGTCTGCGATTTTTTCAACAATCAGAGGGTATAAAAGGCAAAAACAATAATTTCAGAAGTTAGTTAATGGTAAAGCAATGGAGTTATTGACATGAATCTGAATCTCTTGAAAGCAATAAGCGAGGCGCCCGGCGTCTCCGGCTTCGAATATGGAGTGCCCGCGCTCATAAGGAAGGAACTTAATGGACACGTAGAGGGGATGAGGGAGGACAAGTTCGGAAACCTGTTCGTCAGTAAGGGAAATGGCAAGAGGACGCTGATGGTTGCCGCTCATACCGATGAAATAGGGCTAATAGTGAAGCACATCGACGATAAGGGCTTCATCCGCTTCGCAAAGCTAGGCGGGGTCCCCGATCACATCCTGCTGGCACAGAGGGTATCCATCCACGGCACCAAAGAGAGAGTGCACGGCGTCATAGGTTGCAAGGCAATTCATGTCATGAAGGACGAAGAGAAGAAGCAGCTTGTAACATATGACAAGATGTTTATAGACACAGGCGCCACGAAGGATCAGCTCGCCGAATTGGGCATAATGGTCGGAACCCCGATAACGATGGAGAGGGGGCTGACCGAATTGAAAGGCAACTTGGTCGTCGCGAAGGCCATGGACGACAGGGCGGGATGCTACATGCTGATCGAGGCACTCAAGATCGCAAGGCCTACTAACAAGGTCGTTGGCGTCTTTACGGTCCAGGAGGAGGTCGGGTTGAGAGGGGCGACCATGAGCGCGTTCGCTGTCAAGCCTGACATCGGTATCGCGATTGACACAACCATAGCGGGGGATCACCCCGAGATAGGTGAGAGCGAGGCCCCGGTGAAGCTCGGCTGCGGCCCTGCCATTCTAGCTGCGGACGGTAGGAGGGACTCTCTCGGTGGTGGGCTGATAGCAAATCCCTTAATCAGGGGATGGATGATGGATCTTGCGGACTCATCAAAGATACCTTATCAACTCGAGGTCCTCGAGGGTGGGACCACCGACGCAACAGCAATACAACTTGCCCATGAGGGAGTCCCGGCAGGATGTATCTCGATTCCATCCAGATATGTCCACAGCTTCAGCGAAGTGGTGTCCAAGAAGGACCTTGACAGCGGAGTGAAGCTGCTTGTAAAGATAATGGAGAGCAAATTACCATTCTAGAGTGTCCCAAATGCCTCGCACGCGTAACCTGTTCATAGAGAGGATAAACGAGTCGCACAAGAGAGGGAGGATAAGTGACGAGATCCTCAAGAGCTTCTACGACAGGCTGCCATTGCTTGAAGGGGCGGTGACTGCGGTCGAGACCGCCTCTGGGCTCCCCTACCCTACGATAGTCTTCGATCCCTCGCTCATAAAACTGAAGTATCCATTGACGTTCACTGAGACCATCATCTACGCCTACACCGGAATAGAGAAGCTGGATGGGATTTACCAGCTATACGTCCAGGTGACGCTGCCATTCCTGCTTTACGCTAGGGAGGATACTCTCAAAGCCTGCTTGGCGCACGAGTTCCTCCATTATGTCTTCTACACAATAATTCTGAGCAAGAAGGACTTTAGCACCCTCTCCGGCGAAAGGCTAGACGCACCAGAGGTCCACATGGCCTACGATGATACGCACATCGTGGCACCAGAGGAGTGGTTGAGGGACACAGAGCTGGTGAAGCTGATCAAGGCAAACTTCAACCCGGTTATCTCGGATAAGGCGCTGGAAGCCGATGTGAAGAGTAGGTGGGAAGACGCAAAGCTTCCGGTTAGGCAACTTTTGGCTGAGGAAAGCGGCCTCCGCATCCCAATTCTCGAGGTTTCAAAGATTCCGCTGGATGAAAATATAATACTTTTGAGTAAAGCCAAGAGCAGATGAGGCGATGGAGCTAACTATGCTGACCATCGAAACAGACCTGCTTACGAAAAAATTCAACGGTAACACGGCTGTTAATGAGCTTAGTTTCTCTGTTGAGGAAGGGGAGATCTTCGGTCTGCTCGGGCCGAATGGTGCCGGGAAGACGACCACCATAAGGATGCTCGCCTGCGTCATCAGCCCAACTTCTGGCAATGCCAAAGTGGCAGGGTATGATGTATTGAATGAGCCTCAGCAGATCCGGAGGAATGTTGGCATTCTCACAGAGAACCCGAGCCTATACGAGAAGATGACAGCGGTGGAGAATCTCGATTTCTTTGCCAAGGCCTACGGAATGAAGGATCAAGAGGCCATCTCAGATAGGATCAGGGAGCTACTGGAGTTCTTTCAGCTCTGGGACAGGAGAAGGGAAAGGGTTGCTACCTACTCGAAGGGTATGAAGCAGAAGCTTGCCATAGCCAGGGCGCTGGTTCACGACCCACCTTTACTGTTCCTGGATGAGCCTACTTCGGGATTAGATCCCGAATCCTCAAAGCTGATACGCGAGCTCGTGGAGAAGCTGGGTAGGTACGAGAGGCGCACGATAATGCTTTCAACGCATCGCCTCGAGGACGCGCAGAAGCTTTGTAACAGGGTAATGATCATCAACAGGGGGTCCTCTATGGTAATCGGAACTGTTGATGAGCTGCGCAGCAGGATAGCTGGACGCCCCAAACTGGAGGTCGTCATGACGAAGGTTGTTCCCGAAGGCGTTATGAAGGTCCGCAGCATCGAATCCGTTGAGGGCGTTGAAGTAGATGATATTACAGGGCGGATAGTGGTTGAGGCAGAAAATGTTAAGGCGGTAGCGCCATACGTTGTGAAGGCGCTCGTGGATTCGGGTTCAATGATTGTGGATGTACATACCGTTCTGCCTTCGCTTGAAGACGCCTATCTGGCCTTGGTGAATGGAGGGGTCAAGGCATGAGCTTTGAGAATGCAATGCTTATCTTCAGGAAAGATTGGCGTGAGATGAGCAGGAACATGCAGATTGTGGCGCCGATAGTGATCGTGCCCCTCGTGATCTCCATCGTGCTTCCACTAATAGTCATATTGGTGCCCACAATGCTGTCGATCCCTGGCTCTAACTTCAATAACTCTGCTGGGCTCCTACAGAGCCTGCCCACGGATGTGCAGGCCCAGGTGGCGGGTATGAGCACCGTACAGAGCCTCACCTATGTCTTTGCCGTTTACTTCTTCGCGCCTTTCTTCCTCATAATTCCGCTTATGGCGTCCAGCGTCCTCGCAGCGGACAGTTTCGCTGGGGAGAAGGACAGGAAGACATTGGAAGCACTGGTGGCGACGCCCCTTACGGATGGCGACTTACTCCTAGGCAAGATACTCGTATCTTTCATACCGGCGATGCTAGTTACTTTCCTAGCTTTTATCGTCTACACCGCAGTGGTCGATTTTGGCGCGCTAAGTCTCTTTGGCAGGTTCATCCTCCCGAATGGCCTCTGGCTTGCGCTGATATTCCTCGTGACACCCGCTGTGGCACTAGCGGGCATAGGCGTGACGGTAATAGTCTCATTAAGAGTAAAGGGATTCAGGGAAGCGCAGCAGTTAAGCGCCCTACTGGTCCTACCAATACTGGCCATAATATTTGCCCAAGTCGGTGGTGCTCTCTTCTTCGGACCTACGATGCTGATCCTTATGTTTGTAGGCTTTGCACTGCTCGACATTGCCGTCTTCTACATCGGCATCAGACTCTTCAAACGTGAGGACATACTGGTCAAGTCCGTTTGATCGCACGTCGAAGTGACGACGACAGAATACGTTTTTAAATTGCATGCAAGATATTCGAGAGTGTTTTGGGGAAATCTCCATGGATTACAAAGTTAAGGATGTCAAGCTTGCCAAGAAGGGAATGTATCTGATGAGATGGGCGGAGGATCACATGCCGGTCCTCATTACCATCAGGAAGCGGTTCGCCGAGGAGGAGCCCCTGAAGGGGGTCCAGATTGTGGCGTGCCTGCACGTCACCAAGGAAACGGGCATCCTGATCAGGACCCTCATGGCGGGAGGGGCAAAGGTAGCACTTACAGCTTCCAACCCGCTCTCCACGCAGGATGAGGTGGCGGCAGCCCTGGCGGAGGAAGGAGCGAACATCTATGCTTGGAGAGGGCAAACCAAGAGCGAGTATTACGACTGCATTAAGATGGCCCTAAAGCACAGGCCGAGCATAACCATGGATGACGGCGCAGATGTGGTCTCGGAGCTCCACTCAGGTACAGAGGATATCTCGAAGGTTCTGGGCGGGACCGAGGAGACTACAACAGGAGTTCTGAGGCTTAAGGCAATGGTGGAGAGAGGTGTGCTAAAGTATCCAATAATAGCGGTAAACAACGCCGAGACGAAGTGGGATTTCGACAACATCTACGGTACGGGTCAGAGCACGCTGGACGGTATAATGAGAGCAACAAATATTCTTCTTGCCGGCAAAGAGTTCGTTGTGGCAGGCTACGGTCACTGCGGGAGAGGGCTCGCGAATAGGGCAAGGGGGATGGGTGCGCACGTGATTGTCACAGAAGTGGATTCCATGAAAGCATTGAAGGCAGTGATGGACGGCTTCGAGGTGATGTCGATGCTGAAAGCTGCCGAGGTTGGGGACATATTTGTGACCGCGACTGGGAACAAGAGCGTGATACGAGGTGACCACTATAAGAGGATGAAGAGTGGCGCCGTCCTCGCCAATACGGGGCACTTCAATGTTGAGGTCGACATCAAGGAGCTCGAAGCGATGTCAAAAGGAAAAGTCAAGATAAGGGACTATGTTGATGAATACACGCTGAAGGACGGGAGGAAGGCATATCTCCTTGCGGATGGCAGGTTGGTGAATCTTGCAGCTGCCGAGGGGCACCCAAGCGAAGTGATGGACATGAGCTTTGCCAACCAAGCACTAGCTGCGGAGTACATCCATAAATGCGGCAGGGAGCTTGAACCAAAGGTTTATGACGTGCCAAAGGAGATCGACACCGCAATCGCGCAGCTGAAACTGGAGACTATGGGCATCACTATTGACAGCATGACAAAAGAGCAGGAGAAGTACGTCAAAGGATGGTCCGAGGGGACAGAGTAAAGCTCAAGATGGCCTTTTTGCGAAGACCATCAGCAACTAGGCAATAAAGTTTACACAAAAGCCTTTTATTTGCTGCGCTAGCTTACATTAAAGGTTGCGTATGGTGAAATCCTTGCAAGAACCATTAGTCTATATAGATGGGGAGTTCATACCCAAGTCAAAAGCGAAAATATCCGTATTTGACCATGGCTTGCTCTACGGGGACGGAGTCTTCGAAGGCATAAGGGCATATAATGGCTCGATCTTCAAGTTCAAAGAGCACCTCGACAGGCTTTATGCTTCAGCGCATTCCCTACTGCTAAAGATCCCACTCTCCAGGGAGGAGATGAAGGCTGCAGTAATAGAGACGCTGAAGAGGAATTCCATGAAGGATGCTTATATCAGGCTGGTAGTTACGAGGGGTGTTGGCGACCTGGGGGTTGATCCCAAGAAATGCGCAAAGCCTACGGTCTTTATAATAGTTGGGAGCATATCGGTCATACCCAAGGAGGTCGCTGATAAAGGGATCAAAACAATGATTACCTGGGTCAGGCGGGACCCTGTGGACGGGACCTCGCACGAGGTAAAGTCTCTCAATTACCTCAACAGCATTCTCGCGAAGCTAGAAGCTAACACCTATGGAATGGATGAAGCCATATTTCTCACATCCCAGGGCTATTTATGCGAGGGCACTGCCGAGAACGTTTTTGTAATCATGGGCAATGAGATGTGGTCCCCACCAGCGTATACAGGGGCGTTGCCGGGAATAACCAAGATAGCGGTTACCGAAGTCGCCAATAAACTAGGTATAAAAGTGGAGGAGCGACTGATAACGGCACACGAATTATTCAACGCCGACGAGGTTTTCTTTACGGGCACCGGAGCAGAGGTAATACCAGTGACCGAGGTAAACGGGAGGAAGATTGGAAACGGCAAACCAGGTATGGTAACCATCAAGATAGGCATTGAGTTTAAGAAGTATGCCGCTGATCCTGCAAATGGCGAGAAGTATGCCTAATCTCTAAGGCCTCGATGTACTTCTCCCTTATGCAACTTTCCTCATCATTACTAATGGTGATTAGCATTTAGGAGAGTCGCAGGTCCTAATTATCCTGCTTTCGATCCTGTTGGCTGTTCGCTGTGTCCACCTTCTTTCCGAACAGATGTTCCTTTCACGACTTGATTAGTTGTTGCTACGGTATAACTGCAAGCTGATCCATTGATTTTACGACATTAGGTCATATTCAAGCGTGCAATTTTTAAAAATGTATTTGAAAGGTGAGATGCAAAGGTGTTTGTGGATGCTCATATTTTCGATAGGATCGTTGAATACTTTGCCATCCTCATCATTTTTCCCTCGGACTGCACTAGCCATGTCATCCAACATAAATCAATTGGTCTATAGCCACAGATCTTTGCAAGTTCGTCTACGCTCTCCACAAATGCAATATCTTCCTTCACTAAATCAATTCCAGCTTTGATCAGGATCTCATTTACGACCCGTTTCACAATCTTGTCTGGCATGACCGTATCGATACCGCCCATCATCCTAAGGTATTGGAAGGTAACAATACCCACGCCAATAATCCTGCCGATAGGGTCCAGCTTCCACTTTTGAACATTAGCATTCTTTGCCCAGACTCTCAGGGCTTCCTTGTCGCTGCCTAGGTCCATTCTCAAAAGGGAGGAGGAGGCATCCTTTGCCACCGTCCATGATCTTCTGTTCTTCCAGACTTCCCTTAATTCATCTAAGTCTGCTTTCGACAGCTTATCGAGAGAATCTATTCTGCCCGTATCGACATATCTCCTTCCAAACTCCTCCACCTTTGGGATCACTGCCGTGAAGTAGTTGAGTCCAATGGATGTGAAAGCAGCATCTATGATCATCAAAACTATGCTCCCGCCCCACCTTTCTGTCCCGAGGCACCGATTAGTAATAACATTAATCCCGGGGACCCTTTGCATGTATTCGTCAATCACTTTTTTCAGCGAGGAGATCTTCGGGGAACTCATGCCCTGTCTTTCCTTCAATTTCCTGGTTTATTCTTTTTTACAGATAACTCCCTAAAATAAGTCGATTTTTTTATATTTTGATAAACAGGTTTTATGCCTTCCACCACATAAACATGTAGTAAAGAACCTTTTTCTGTCCCTCGTCGATGGTCGCCAGGATGAACTTCTTCCTGACTGTGTGCGAGAGCCTGCCCGCCCTCACCATCTCGATAGGGTCAATGGCAGCCGAGCCCGGAAGAACATGGACTATAAAAGGTGCGTGGTCTATTCCTGGTCCATACTTGTATACTGCGAAGTCGGCTCCGAACTTCATTGCGGGCCTGACCACGTAACCTTTGTCTCGAAGGTCTTTGTAGACCGTGTAGAGCTCGTCAAAGAGCTTGAAATGCTTCTTCGCCAGGCCGACCAGTTTCTTTTGGGGGATTGGCATGCCCCTCGAAGAGACGCTTATAGTGCCCTTCTCCAGCAAGTAGTTGGCTTCCAAGAGCGAGAGCTCTAAGTAGGCAGTTGCCTCGGCCTCGTCCTTTGGCTTACTCACGTTCAGAGGCTTTCCAAAGAAGCCCAACTTATAGAGACGGGCCCCGTCCTCCTTGGACCAGACTAGCACCCTTGATCCTATCACCGAGGCGACAATCGCAGTATCTTCAGGCATCATAAAACCCCAAGCTATAAAAGGGAACCTATTTCTAAAAACTAAAAGCTAGTCTGATTCATAAATCTTATTAGGAAAGTGATACCATTTGAGGAAGCTTCCCATAAGCCTCACTAGCATAATGCTCATCATAGGCATGATAATCCTTGCGGTCTACCTGTATTTCGTGGGGTTCTGGAATGTCGTAAACCTCATAAGGAGCCTTGACCCCTGGCTGGCGCTCAGCACGATCGCCATTGACGTGATATGCTTCGGTCTCTATGCATACACTTGGAAGATCCTGATCAAGAAGGGCATGAAGTTCAGGAACTGCCTCGAGATCGTTCTCGTAAGTATGTTCGCAGATCTCATGATACCCACCGGCTCAGTCTCCATGGAGGTTATGAGGGTCTCCCTCACCCAGAAGAGAACAAAAATGTCGCTCGGTGAAGTGATCGCAAGCATCCTGCTCCAAAGAGTTTTGCTGGTGGTTTCTTTCGGCGTAGTGCTAGCGTTAAGCCTTGCGGCCTTGATCGTGACTGTGAAGATGCCGCTGGTGGAACTTCTGATCTTTGCAATCGTAGCCGTAGGCTGCCTCATTGGAGGTGCGCTAGGAATGTATGCAGCATTCAACTGCAAGAGGTTTAGTGGGCTGATCGAAAATTGGGCTGAGAGGATCGGCAGGATAATAAGATTCTTCCGGCCGCGCTACGATATTGGGAAGGCCAAGGAGCAGATCCTGAAGGGAGTGGAGTCCTTTGATGAGTCCATAGCCGGGTTAAATAGGAGCCACATAGTGGCGTCAACCATCATCTTGATACTGTGGTGGCTCCTTACGGCAACTATACCGTACCTCATGTTTGTGTCCCTCCACTACCAAATTTCGTTCATAATTGTGCTCACGGTGGCCATTTTCATAAATATGGTTGGGCTGATCCCAATTGGGATTCCGGGCGATGTTGGCGTGATAGAAATTTCGATGACTGCCCTCTTCGTGAGCTTTGGAGTACCAGCTACCATTGCAGCTTCGGTCACGATCCTTACGAGGCTCGTGCTCTTCTGGTTCGAGCTGGCTATTAGTGGCCTAGCTACCTCTTGGCAGGGCATAAGGGGGATGCTCACTGGAAATAGCAGAGCGATTGAATGAAAAAGTCAGGCTACCCTGTGGAGCGCCAATACCCTCAGGTCATCCGAAGCATCTTCAATGTTGTCAGCCATATGCTCCAGCAGTCCCAGCAGGTCGCGGAAGATTAGCAGCCTCTCTATCTGCTTAACCTCGGTCAATGCCTTAAAGTCCAGATCATGATAGATCTCGTCGACCTTAGCTTCGTACTCGTGCACCTTTGGCACAAGTTGAATCGTGCGCCTCGGGTTCATGGGCAGCGTGAGGACGGCGTCGCGGAGCGCTTCGAATGTGGAGAGCACCTCGAGGGACATCGTCTTAATGCCCTCGGCGAATGAGGAGTTCGGTATCCACTTATTTTTGGCCATCCTGACCATCAGGCGCGATATTGACTGCGAGGATTCTGCGATCTCGTCCACCATGACGACGAGTCTGAGGAAGTCTTCTCTGTAGAGGAGGCTTGGGGCAGCCTTTGTGAGCTGCTCGATCAGCTCCCTCTTGATCTTGTCAGCCTCCTCCTCCATTACTGCGATCTTCTGGGAGTCACTCTCCAGATCGGAGAGTTGGAATCCGAGAAAGTTATCAAATGCGTTGATCAAAACCCTTACGGAGTCCTGAACTTTTCTTACGTGGTCCGACATGAGGTCGAGAGATTTCCTATATACATTGTTCTCGATTTCGGTCATCTCTTCTTCTGATGGCAAGGTCAAAATAGCGCCTCCAAGGTTTGGGTAACAAAAAACGGAGGCGTTTAATAAAGGTTTGTCGAAAAAATTTTAAGGAAATTACGGATTCTTGGTGGAAAAATGATCATTCTTCAAGCGTCTTTTTATCCCGGATACTCAGTCAGCGTATTGATCGGATGATCAAGGTTTTTAGATTGAGAAACCAGTATCAAGGTGGGGCTTTTAATGGTGAAGAGCTATGATGTTGCGATACTGGGGGCTGGTCCAGCAGGTCTTGCCGCAGCAATATATGCCTCCAGGGCTGGAGTCGGGACTGCGGTCTTCGAGGAGGCGGTGGTTGGCGGCAGAGCAACTTATGCCCACACCATAGATAACTACCCAGGTTTTCCTGAGGGGATCTCGGGCAGCGATTTAACGTCAAAACTAGTTAAGCAGGCGGAGAAGTTCGGAACGAACATGAGGAGTGGCGAGATGGTTATAGGCTTGGATCTCTCCAGAGAAATGAAACAGATAACTACGCAGTCGGGTGGCTATATCGTGAAGTCGATCGTGATTGCCACAGGGCTGAAGCAGAAGAGGCTCAACCTGCCAGGTGAGAAGAGGCTAGTAGGTAGGGGTGTCTCATACTGCGCGACCTGCGATGGCTTCTTTTTCAAGGGTAAGAAGGTGATTGTAGTCGGTGCTGGCGACGACGCTGCTAGCGATCTGATTTACCTTGCATCACTGACGGCACAGCTGACTTGGGTGCTCAATACCACAGAGATTACAGCTGAAGAAGGCTACCTAAGGGCGTTGAAGGAGAAGGAGATAGTGCCAATTGTAGGGCGCAGGGCTTTGGAGGTAGTGGGGGGCGAGAAGGTGAGTGGCCTCAAGGTGATTGATGAGACTGGCATGGAAGAGATCTTCGAATCGGACGGAATATTCATTGCTGTCGGCACAGTGCCCACTACGGAGATACTTAAGTCTGCGGGCATAAATGTTGACGAACGCGGCTATGTAGTCGTGAACGACGAGATGCAGACAAATGTGCCTGGCGTGTTTGCTGCGGGGGACTGCACGGGCAAGAGCCACCAGATCATTGTGGCAGTGGGTCAGGGATCCACTGCCGGTATTAATGCAGCAGCATTCGTAAAAGGCTAGCGCTTATCAAAGGAAAAGCGGAGCTTAGGCTCGCCTTACTGTCGCGATCGAGTTATCAGATAGCCCTTGGACCTTCATCTCTTCAGAATTTATCCAAGTCTCGTTCTCCGGCACGTCTGATAAGGACACGGCGTTGAGCTCTAGCTTCTTCTTGCCAGCTACAACTATCTCTATCTTTCCACCCACTTGGAGGAATTTCGACGTTTTTGAATTGAGCTTGCCGACGCCCTTGTCGATCTCGTCTCTTCTGCGCAGGCGAAGCCTCTTTTCAGGGGGTCTTTGCGACATGGTATCACTGCCTATGTTATCATTACTCCCTTTTTAAAAAATTACCGCTTATAATAGCCTTCAAGGTAGTTTCTCAGTTCCTTCGAGGCGATGCGGGACTGCTGCCATGTATCCCGGTCCCTTACAGTGACTGTACCGTCCTTCAGGGTCTCGTAATCAACGGTCACAGCAAGGGGGGCTCCTGTCTCGTCTGACCTTGCGTACCTCCTACCTATCGACCCGCCGTCGTCAAAGTCCGAGATGAAGCCTGCGGATCTGATATCGTTGTGGATCTCCATCGACTTCTCCCAGATGCCGTCCTTATTGACAAGCGGGAAGACCGATACGTGTATCGGTGCCACCGACCGTGGCAGGCTCAGGACTACCCTGCCCTCCTTCTCAGCGTAAGCGCATTCCATGGCGAAGTAAGTAAGCCTGTCTGCACCAAAGGATGGCTCGGCTACATGCGGGACGAAACGCTTCCCGGCAATGGACTGTTCCTCCTCGGCGAACCTTACGTACTCAGACTTCACGTTCACACCGTTTATCACCGCCGAACCAGATTTTAACATCTTCATCAGACTTATCGCATCGATGGACTTTATGGCGGCAAGGACCTTCCCTGTGTCACCTTTGCACTGATGGCTTATCACAGAAACATCGGGGTGCGCTACAAGAGCCTTCTCCTTGACCGGAAGATCGAATTTCTTGAAGACGCTGAGGTCCTGGCCGCTGTACTGCTGGTGCCTCGAGACATCGTAATTGGTCCTGTACGCGTGCCCAGAGACCTCGACCCACCCCCACCTATCCAGCCAGACCATCTGGTCGAAGGTCTGGGCTGAGTAGTGGGCCCTCTCGGTCGCGAGTTTGCCCATGAACATTTGGGATTGGTGTGGCGCACCGAGCTCCGATATGAAGTCCGCAGAAAGCGCCATGAAGTATGCCATCCACTCGGACAGTATCATCTTCTCCTTGATAGCCTCCTCCACCGTGACCTCGATCGGATCCATACTACCCTTCTTCACGAGGTCCTCGGTCAGGAGCCTGAGCCTCTTCTCTGCAACCTTATCTAGGAGGTTGGACCGAGGCGATTCGGGATCGAAGAAGAACTCGATCTCCATTATGGTGAATTCTCTGAGCCTTATGGGACCCTGGCGCGGGGAGATCTCGTTCCGCATCACCTTGCCAATCTGGGCTAAGCCAACAGGGAGTCGCTCCCTCATTGAGGTGTAGATATTCTTGAAGTTAGTGAACATACCCTGGGCTGCTTCAGGCCGCAAGTAGGCAACATTCTCCGAATAAGGACCAATTGAGGTCTTAAATAGCAGATTGAAGGTCTCAACCTTACCTAGCTGTCCACCGCATTCTGTACACTTGACTCCCCTTTGGGCAATCACATCATCCAGCTGCTCGGTTGCCATGCCCTCTATGCCCTGGAGCTCACCCGCCTGCTCCAGAATTATGTGATCAGCCCTGAAGCGTTTCCTGCAGCTGGTGCACTCGACGATTACATCCGTGAAGTTGTCAACGTGACCCGATGCCTCGAATATCTTTGAGGGCGTTATAACGGGAGTTTCTATCTCGTAGACTAGGCCGTGGTGTCTATGAATGAAAACTTCTCTCCACCTGCGCTCTATGTTTCTCTTAAGGAGAGTTCCCATGGGCCCAAAGTCCAAAAAGCCGGCCACTCCGCCGTATATCTCGCTTGACGGCCAAAAGAAACCTCGTCTCTTTGCAAGATCGACTACCTTATCGTACTTGTCCATTCCGATACACCAATCAGATAAATTCAAGAGATTGAACGAGGCAGATATATCTTATTCTGGTGGTCGTAATGGTCAAAGAGTCATTTTATATCGAGAGCCTTTCTAAGGGTTTTGGTGGTTTCCAGACAGACTTCTCGAAGGCAGATTTTGTTTTCTTCGGTGTCCCCTTCGACAGCTCATCGAGCTTCAGGCCGGGGTCAAGGTTTGGACCCAGAGCACTGAGGGAGGTATCTGCGAACCTCGAGACGTGGTCCTGGCGAACCGGCGTGGACTTTGAGAAGATTAAGCTCCATGACCTTGGTGATGTCGCGGTAGTTCACGGCGACTCCTCAGAGACCATAAGGAGAGTCGGCGAGACCGTGGAGGACATCATAGGATCGAAGAAGATTCCTGTGATGGCAGGTGGCGAACATTCCTTGACACTTGGCGCCATTAGGGCATTCAAGGACGTAACAGTTGTCTCATTCGATGCTCACTTCGATTTGAGAGATGATTACCTCTCGAACAGGCTTTCGCACGCCTCAGTCATGAGGAGGTCCTCAGAGGAGGTAGGACCCGGCAATATTGTAATAGTCGGTCCAAGGGGCACGTACGGTGATGAAGTAGATTTCGTCAAGAAGAAGGGGATAAGCTACCTTTCGTCGCTGGAGATAATCCGCTCTGGTTCCCAGCCAGCGGGGAAGTGGCTTCGCGAGAAGCTGAAAAACGCCAAAAAGCTGTACGTGTCTATTGACATAGACGTGCTTGATCCTGCTTATGCCCCAGGAGTTGGGAATCCAGAACCCGAGGGGATCTCCACCACCGCACTGCTCGACCTGCTTCACGAGATAGTTGATGGCCGCGTTGTGGGGTTCGACCTCGTTGAGGTGTCGCCCCCATACGACAATGGCAGCACAGCTGCAGTCGGGTCAAAAATAATATTCGAGATATGCTCGATGATCAAGTCCTCAGACGGCTAATGGGACCGGATCTCATGGACTATCTGCGATCTTGCCTTGTACAGGATCCTGTGACCGCATGAGGGGCACCTTATGCCAGGTAGCCCGATGAGCTCGTTGCTCTCGATAACCTTACCGCATTTTTCACATATGTAGTGAGCCAAGGAGTTTTTCACCGTTCGAGAGTTCCATCGCGCGGTTGCACTAATATATTTTGCGCTTTCCTTCGGAACTAGCAGAAAGATAATTTACAGCTTTGGAGAGATGTAGAGTTATGGCACCTGAATTGAAGGTATCTGGGTTCTACAAGATGGATATAGACGAGAGGCTGCTCATCATCAAGGAGAAGGCAGGGCTCTCTGACTTGGACCTGCAGACTTTGAAGTGCGGTCTCGATCTGAAGACAGCCAATAGGATGGTAGAGAATGTTATTGGCATGATTCAGCTACCCGTGGGCATAGCAATGAACTTCAGGATCAACAGTAGGGACTATCTCATCCCAATGGCGATTGAAGAGCCGTCCGTTGTGGCGGCGGCCAGCCACGCAGCCAAGCTCTCCCTGCCTGAGGGCTTTACCGCCTCGAGCACGAGGCCAGTGATGAGGGGGCAGATGCAGGTTATAGGAGTTAGGGATCTGGAAGGTGGCAAGAGAAAGGTTGATGAAAACAAAAAATATCTCGTAGAGAAGGCCAACTGCTTCGCGGACATGCTTCCCTCGATAGGCGGTGGTGTGCTGGACGTCACGGCAAGGATCATCGGTCCCCCCGAGAAGGGGATGCTCGTGGTAGAGTTCTTCGTGGACTGCAGGGATGCAATGGGCGCCAACACAATCAACACCATAGTGGAGGGCATGGCCCCGGAGGTGGAGCAGCTGGTGGGCGGAAAGTCGCTACTCAAGATCATCTCGAATTTAGCGACAGAGAGGCTGGCCAAGTCAAAGGTCGTCTATAGGAAGGAGGTGATAGGCGGCGAGGAGGTGGTCGGCAGGATAATCGATGCATACAAATTCGCCTACTATGACCCCTATAGGGCGACCACCCACAACAAGGGTATAATGAATGGGATCACAGCAGTCACCTTGGCGCTTGGGAACGACACGAGGGCTATTGAGGCGGGCGCTCATTCATATGCAGCCTTGTCCGGCAAATACCTCCCCCTATCAAGATGGTCCAAGGACGATGATGGGAACCTCGTTGGCGAGCTGGAGCTACCCCTGGCGTACGGAATAGTGGGCGGCGCGACAAGGACCCACCCAGTGGCGCAAGTTTGCCTAAAGATCATCGGGGTCAAGACTGCTTCCGAGCTCGCGGAGGTGGCTTGTTCCGTAGGGCTTGCCCAGAACTTTGCCGCACTGAGGGCACTCGCAACGGAAGGGATACAAAGAGGCCACATGGAGCTCCACGCGAGGAATATTGCGATACTGGCGGGCGCGACTGGGGACCAGATAGACAAGATCGCAGAGATCCTTGCCAAAGAGAGAAATGTCAAGGTGACGAGGGCGAAAGAGGTCCTAGAGTCGCTTAGTAAAAAGCAGACGGAGTGATAGAAATTCTAGAGGCGATCGAATGAAGAAAGTTGAAATCATCTTATTTCAGGCAGGAATTTGCGATTCTTGTGACGTAACATGGTCGATAATACAGAGCTTGGGCGGCATAATAAATGGCTATGTGGGGAATGAGATTGTAATATTGAAGCACTACACCCTCGGTGATGAGGAGGGGAGGGAAGCGGCATTAGGCATGGGAGTAAAGGTTGGGCCCACATTCTTCATCAATGGCGAAAAGCACGAGGGCAAGGCGACCGGCGATGAGATCTTTGAAGCCATCTTGTCAAAGCTTGATATTGACAAGAGCAAGAAGGATGCGATAAGGAAGTCATTAATGGATTGAAAATGAGAGAAGAGAGCAAAGTATAGAATGCTTGTGATTTGGGCTAGGATATCTTAACCCTTAATTTTTCATCACATCTCGTATGTAGTGGAAGAAATGAAGCAAGAATAGCAGCTGCATCCACCGTTGCAATTAAAACAGGGGCAGCTTTTCGGTTGGCTCTATGCAAAGATGCTTTGACCACATAGTTATTTTATGAACGAGATGGAAGCTGATGAATTCAGTGACATCCAAATTTAAATAATACTCAATATAGACTAGGTAACTCCATATCAAAACCCTATTGTAGGGTGATTAAAATATGGAGAGAAATAATGTTTTTACTTTGCCAGCGTTCTCTGGCCAGTCTTTGGATCTACATTGAACCAAGTTTTGACATAGCTATCGTAGACACGTATCGTGACAGGAGTTGCTGGGGCAGCAGGCATTGGGTGAGCTTGTTTCGTATGAGCGTCAAGTTCTTCTTTAGTCTTAAAAGAAGCACTGCAAGCTGAACATTTAAAATCTTTCTTACTTCCAAATGGCCACCGCATATGTATCGAACTTATTGTTATAATTAACCCTTAATATAAGTAACTATTGTGTTGATAGTCACAGTCTCATTTTCCCAATAATGAATTCATCAAGGTGCAATTATTCTGCGAAGCTAAAAGGGTTGGAATTAAAAGATGATCCGCTGCACATTCACAGTTTTATTGAATTTAAGAAATTGGACGGACTAGGTTTGAACCATGACCATTAGGAAGCCAGTTGTGAATTGGAAAATCATCGAAGCTCCTGCATCTTCTTCAAGATTTCTTTGTACCCCAAAAGCCTACAAGATTCACAGTGTTTTTCAATGTGCACTGTTTTGTTGCTCTCACACCACCAATAATCTTTGATTCGCCAATCTTCTCTTTTCAATTTTTTCACATTCTCCACTTTTTTCTGGTTTACTATTTCTCCTTCGATGCGAGCCATGGTATTCCCTCTCGATTTTTCAAAAGAGAATCTTAGATCTTTTGCTTCCAGGGAGATTACTTTTCCAATGTGAACTTATATCACATAAGTTCACCATAACTCCAGCTTACTAATAGCAGTCGATAATGATAAGGTCGACTGTTTGCTAATACGTCCATGATGAAAGTAATATTCGGAGAGGCGCATAAAATCGCTCAAATTCTTGGTTTCTCCAAAAAAATGGAGTAATGGATTTTGACTCATGGCGCAACACTTGAAAGGCAGGCGATCTGCTGCTGCAACGCTCTCCCCTTCATCTTAATGTTATAGCACGCCTTATTTTGAAGTTAACAAATAATTAATGTTTAGTGAGGCCAATGGACCCGAAAATTTTGACAGATAACGCGGGAATTCTTAAGAATATACCAAGGACAGGATGGCTTCAACGCGGTGTGCCACCTGCTATGGCGGAGACCGTGGCCGAGCATTCATTTGAAGTGGCATCCATACTTGCGGTAATAGTAATGGAAGCGGGGGAAGGTCTTGACAAGGAGAAGCTTCTGATAATGGGAACTATTCACGACTGGGGGGAGGCGGTGGCGGGGGACATACCCTTATCGCTCACTAAAAAGTTGGGGAAGGAAACTAAAGGCAAGGCAGAAATGAAAATAATGAAGGAACTCTCCGTTAGAAGTGGGTTCGAGAGGCTCACGGAAATCTTCGAAGAGTACGAGGGAAGAATGAGCGGCGAGGCGGTTGTGGCAAAGATAGCAGATGTGCTAGCCACCCTCAGGCAGGCAGAAGTGTACTCGAATGGGGGCTACCCTATGGAAGACATAATATCGGGGTGCAAAGAGGAGCTCAACGAGCTACTTGAGCGAGTTAGCAACGAGGGAATAAGAAGGATAATAAGAAAACTCCAATGAAGACCAACAGGTCAAGAGTGGGTATAGGTATAAATCGAGCTTCCCTCATTTCTGGATAACATGAGCAAACCCGATCAAAAAAAGGGTGAGCCGGATATTGAAAAGTTTATCATGTCTATACCAGCCGGTGTCCCTTATTCCATCCTTGCCCAGGCTGTAAATAAGTTCGACCTAGAATTGATCGAGAGGGAAATTGTTCTTCCAGGATCGGCAGGAGACGAGTTTGTACCCAAGGCATGGGTTCTTCGAGGTGACAAGGATGGCCTGGGGAAAGCCAGCGAGTTCATCGCAAAGAAAATGTTGGAATCTATGAGAAGGTTTGAGTAGAAAAAATCACTTTTTAGTCTTGAACTTCTCGGAGATCCTCTTGTCCTCTTCAACAATCTCAGCTTTGTAGTCCTCAATTATCCTAGAAAAAGAGCTCAAGAGGAGCTGCTCAATAGCCCTGCCAATGGATATGCCATAGGTTTCGCACAGCGCATCGATCTCTTGAGAATTGGCCTCGAGGAAGGGCAGGATTGGTTCGCGCATGGCATCCGAGAGCACCTTGACGGTCTTTCTCTTTGGATATCCTCCGAACCTCTCAAGGGATAACTCGAGGGCATAGAGATCGGAGCGATTGTCGGTTGAGATGATTCGCCTCACTAGTCCTAGCTCACGGAGCCTGTCAAGCCTCTTTATAAGGGCATCTTCCTTCACTTTTAGGATCTCAGACATGCTTTCTTGAGTCATAGGTCCGTCTTGCAGGAAGAAGATCACTTCCCTTAGTTCTTCATCCATGTATGCATTCGCGAAGCCTAGCAGCTTCTCTTCAGGGATTACGAGTGTTACCATTTTTATCACCTAGAGTCTTGAGGAACGTTCTTATCTTCGAGATCATTACCTTGGCTTCCTCCTCGTTGCCAGGATATGGGACTTTGATGAACGGGATCTTCTTCTGCGTAATTAGGTATATGAGGAACTCATTGGTCCTTGCGCAACTGGCGCACCCGAAGAGCGCCTCGGACTCCTCCACAATTATGGCGGCATCTGCCTCCTCCACTAGCGGCGCCATGAGCGCCAGTCGCCCCCTAACTCCTGATGGAACTTCTATGGCGACCCACTTTAGCCCCTTACGAGCGAAGTCCGGGGTAATGTTCATGGGAGGCGAGTCAATTTCGGGTTTGTTCAGGTTCTTTGCGACCTCTTCGCCTAGCCCCAATGGAGTGTGACCTTCTCTCTTCACAAGATCGTAAAGTATGAGGCTATTGGGCGGGAATATGAATATCTTGGCCACTCGCATCTCCTCCTCTGGGCAGTTCTCCGCTTTCGATCTTGCCTAACCAGAACTTGGTCTTTATTACTATCTCATTAAGCTTCTCCCTGGGCGCGCTGACTCCCCTAACAACGCCCGTAATGAGGTCGACTATTTCGCAAGCACACTCGACCTTGCCGGGTGGGGGTCTTACCAGCCGCGTTATAATGCCAACCTTTGCGAAATCCTCATAGTCGACGGGAGCTTCGCAGACAATAATAATTGGAATGTCGATGAAGTGGAGGAATGACTTCGCCTTGTACACGACGTGTCCACCTATGCCACCCAGGTGGAACAAGCCAAGTTTGAACCTCCTGATCTGCATTATCTCCTTCTCGTTTATCGTTGCCATGGAACCTCCGGGTGCACCACTGTAGGGCGAATCCGGCGGTATGCCGGAACCAGCATCCAGCACGAGGACGCTGGTTCTTATTCCCTGCTCACGGAGTCCATAGGTGATCTCGCAGACAGGTTTTGTGATGTGCCTCTTGCCAGGGGACATCGCTATCGCCACCACTTCGAACTTCTCGGACTCGGAGATTGTGCCTCGCTGAGCAAGGCCTCCGCCCTCACCCATACCTTGGGCTTCCCTGCAATCGACTATCTGGACGTTTCTTCCCAGGGCATCCTGCAATCCACTTACCTCGAGACAGTGTTAATAGCACTAACAGTCCTTTATCACTTCTTTCTAGTCTTACTTTCGTGCTCCCTTATGTAATCCTTGACCGTGGGTCTTGGCTTTGTGAAGCGCCCGTAACGTACGTCGTAGCCGTAGGGCATCATCTGGTCCATGACAGGTTTCAGCTTTGCAGTAACGGCTTCGGCATCGATGCCCTCTTTTAAGAGTACTATGAAGCGCCCTGCGAGAAAACCACCGCCACGCCAGTTGTGCGTCTTTACGCCAACATCGGAGACCTCCTCCATTTCCTTTACAATCCGGACAAAATCGTCGGATTTCTTCTGTTCCATGAGTCTCCGGGGCATGATGTCAATATCTGGAGTTCCTGAATAGTCAGGCATAAGATGTTACCTTGCGTATAGATTTAATTAACCTTTATTAAATTAATGCTATGTCGGTGAGAGGTCGTTGAGGGTATCAATAGACGGCAAGCAGGCTGAGGTCGAGCCCGGCACAACTGTAGGTTCTGCGGCGAAGGCTTTGGGGATAGAGCTCGAAACAGGCTGTATCTTGGCTGTGAAGAAGGAAGTCGAGAGTGAAAAGGTCCAAACCAACCTCTACGAGGTCTACACGACAAAGGGGAAGATGGTGATTAGGATCGAGTGCGAAAAGATCCTCGACGGCTGGCGAAAGACGTTCAAGAAGTTTGAAGGCGCAGGTATAAGGTGGGTCACGAGGGATGCGGTAGTCTTCGGTCCCATCATCAGCGACTTCGAGCCCTCGAGGGAATCGGTTGAGCTCAGGCAGTACGAGATCACGCTGAGCCTTGGTGGCTACAGCAGCGATAATACTCAGCTTGTCTTTGGCCGCAGGCTACACAGCAGCCTATACGCGCCACCCAAGGAGTGCGGTGTGCTAGGCAGGGTCGTCTATGGCAGGCATCTAGTTGATGAGCTGAAGATGGGCGACGGGATTGTTAAGGTAGAGCCGGTCATAGAGACAAAGATAGGTGAGGGTGCGATCTTTAAGGCTGACAGGGACTATCAGATCAAGGAGCCAGTCCAGATCTTCACAAAGCTCGAGATCGAGCTAGACAGCACATCGCCCTTGAGCGGCGAAATCGTATACAAGGTCACAGGCAATGACACGCTGACTATTGATAGGATGACGAGCAGGTTCATAGCATGCGACAGCATGACCATGGGTACCCTAGCGAGCGAGAGGCAGGAAAGGAGGTCCAGGGGATTCGTTACCGTGAGAAATTCGGGAGCCAATTCGGGCTCAGTTTACGTTTATTTGAAGGAGGCCGCCCTAACCCCAGCGCATAATATCGCAGGCATGGTGAGGGAGGGTATGGAGCTTGCAGATGTAACGGGGAATGGCGACAGGATATCAGTGAAGGTAACACCACAAATGCTTGACCTTCGGGGGAGAACGCAAAAGGACTCCGAGGAGCTGCTGAAGAGTCGTGGGATCAAACAGAAAAGGAGTGGTGACTCTTCGGATAGTGCCATTGTGGTCGAGCAGGACCCACCGACCACTCTGGAGCTTTTGATAAAAGGCGAGGCCACGTGTTTTGGGGTCAAGCCCTCGGAGCTGATCGGCGTCCGCCTCTTCAGCAGGGAGGCGCCCAATTCCGTGAGGTATTTCAGGCGACTTACAGGGTTGGAACTGAGGAAGACAGGCATTATGACGGTCTATTTCACAACGCCCAAGTCTGAGATGATACTCTTCAAGGGCGATGAAGTCATGGCAAAGGAACTCCTGCCAGAGAACGTGCCCGAAAGGAAGGTTGGCGCGAACATTCTCGGGGTGACAAATGCGGTGAAGAAATTCGCTGGCATGGTGGGAGTGCGCTTCACGGAGAGCACTGAGTTCGGCCCGACGGCAGAGAAGTTCGAGGGGACTAATATCATCGGGGAGGTCGTGGCCAATCTGGATGGTGTGAAGAAGCTGGGAGGGAAGAAGACGGTATACATCACGGAGGTAAAATGATGATCAAGACTTATCTGGCGATGCTCTCAACCGACTCGAACCTGACTCCCTCCATGCTTGCAGAGAGGGTGGCAACCATGGGAGGGGTGGAATACAAGGAGACTTGCTATGGCCTGCTGCTAGAGGGGGAGGAGGAAACCCTCGAGAAGGTCATGGACGAGCTCAGGAAGATGGATCCCAACAGGATATTCTTTAAGATTAGGGGTTACAAGATAGGGGACGCTAGGATATGTAGGGCAAAGAGAGGAGGCGGACCCAGACCGGGATATCACATGCTCGGTGTCGAGAGGGAATCCCTGAAGAATATCTCCAAAGCACTGGACTATTCCGAACTGCCAGTTTATACTGAGAAGAAGAAGGAGAAGCTGAACGTGGATTCACTCAAGAAGATCATTGAGAAGGAAGAATCTGGAGAGGGTAAGAGGGAGGGAGGGAAGAAGCATTAGGATCGTTGCAGAGTCCAAGGACAGCGTGGGTGCTCAGATGTACGAGTACATTGCAAGGAAGACTCTCGAGGATCTGGCGCTCGGCGGAAGCGTAATTGGACTCAAGATGTCTATGGATTCGGAGATACCCCTCTTTATCATAAAGATCAAGTTCAGGGAGGCTATTGGGAAGAATACTCTAGGCGATCTCGCTGTAATAGAGGAACGTGAGAACGGATCCAAGATAACACTCGAAAGCGAGATAGACCTTGGCGATGCCCTCAAGACGCTATGGAGCACCTTCGGTCGGGACAAAGTCGAGCAATCCGGAAGGATGGACATCATCGTTTCCGGCGTTGTTCCGAAGGAACTCCGAGATTTGAAGATAAGGGACAAGGCAATTGACGTATCAGCCAGGGTAAATGAACTCGCAGCAAGGATCATACCCGAGGGTCTGAGGGTCAGGAGCATAATCAGGGAGCCCGGTGTCATGACATTCGTGGCCGCGGAGGACCCCATGAAAGAGGAATGGAAGGAAATGGGGCGGAAGCTGGAGGTTGAGGAGTAATGCTCAAGTACATAATATTTGAGGGCGGGCTATACAAGCACGAGATCCTGGAGGAGTTCCTGGAGGACATAGGCGGCTTCATTGTGCAGAAGGTAGTTGTGAGCCTGGATCTCATATTGAACCTTGCGGTCCCCGAGGAGGAGGTGCAGAGGCTGAACGATATCTCCGTGGGGCTGAAAGGCAAGCTCAAAGAAGCCCCACTTATAGGGACGGAGGTCGCCGTGGTGGCACCGACGCTCTCTCGTCACCACCTGCCACACCCATCATGCGACGTAGCGGAGAACCTCAGGCGGTACGGAGCAAAGACCAACATCATCGGGCTGGCCAGGGGTGTCGGCCAGAAGATCGTCCACAGATCCACGAGGGAGCAGGAGCTTATAGAAGAGCACGACCTAGCGGTATTTACGCTTGGCAACTTCGAGCACTGCTTGAAAGAAGCAAAGCTTCCGCTCTTCAGGGACCTGTCGATACCTGTAATCGTCACCGGTGGCCCTTACTGCGACGGTCTGCCCGGCGCCCAAGGCTATGTTGGGGGGATAGGCAGGTTTCCAGAGAGAGCTAGGACTGGCGATCTGATAGAGAGGCTGAATGCAGTCTCAGAGCTATCAGGGAAGGTCGTGGAGCAGAGGAGGCGGGAGCTGGACCTTGATCCGTTGATTGTTAACCCCATTGTCGTGAAGGAGGAGGTGGAGAGGCAGCTGCCGGAGGCTGAAGAGGCTCTCTCCCCTAACCCGATAACCCTTAAGGTCGACGGCGTCAGGATAAAGCTGCCATACGATGAATACCATGAGAAGGTTGAGGGGATCAAGCTCGAAGGGAGGAGGCTTGGCGACATTGCGAAGGTCAGCAAGTCTCTCATGAGAGATTACATTCTTGTCCGCGTACTGCCGGAGTCCATGTTTAAATGAGGTATTTGAAATGGTTTTGAGAGTAGAGTCGCTCAGCAAACGCTACAGTTCGGATAATGTCACTGCCCTTGATTCGGTGACATTCAGTGTCAAGACGGGAGAGATAGTCGGCATCATCGGTGAGAGCGGTGCGGGCAAGACTACGCTCCTCAGGATCCTGAGGGGAGCAGAGCCCTTTGACAGCGGCAGGATCTGCTTTGATAGGATGGTCATAGAACCATCGTCTCCTCAATCTGCCGTAATGGAATTCCAGAGGAAGACTGCGATACAACTACAGCGCAGCTTCGGGCTCTGGCCTGAGAGCGCCCAAGACAATATTGTTAGGGCGCTGCGCTATGTCGACATTGGGGAGGAGAGCTTTCCCGACGATGAGGGCGAGGTGAGAGAATACCGAAAAAGGGCGATGGAGATACTGAAGGTAGTTGGTCTGGAGGGGAGGTCGAGCCTATGGTCACAGGTCCTCAGTGGGGGGGAGAAGCAGAGGCTCATTGTGGCGAGGCAGATAGCACGGAAGCCAAAGCTCCTGCTACTTGATGAGCCGGGTACCATGACAGATCCGGCCAGCAGGAAGGCCCTCGTTGAGACCCTGAGGCGGGTGAGGAACGAACTCAACATCAGCATCGTCTTCGCGTCGCACAACCCTCAGATGCACAGGGCATTGGCGGATAGGATCCTGCTCCTAAAGGGGGGAAGGATCAAGGACGACGGAAAGCCAGAGAAGATCCTGAAAGAGTTCCTGTCGGGGTTGGAGAAGCCACTGGAGAAGGAGGAGGTCCCCGGGCCCATAGTCATGAAGATGGTTCACGCCTCAAAGATTTATGACATATTCTCCTATGGCAGAGTATTTGAGCTCGTGAACACGGACCTTGAGTTCAGGCGCGGGGAGATAGTCGGCATAGTTGGGCCCTCCAGCGCTGGTAAGACAGTCTTACTGAGGATGATGGCGGGGCTGGAACTCCCAGACACTGGTGAGGTCAAGCTTCTCCACAAAGGTGAGTGGGTGACATTGGGGAAGTTCGGCAGGAAGAGCCTCCACGCCAGGACTCACATCGGTATGTTACACCAGGAGTTCGATCTCTCCTACTGGGCGAAAGTCCTTGACCTCTTCGCGGCCCGTCTCGGGATGAAGGACCCGAAGATGATGGAAGCTGCCATCAGGAGGGGAGAGAAGGCCGGGATAAAGGACGAGGTTGTGGACGCACTCAGTAGGGCTGCTGAGCTCCCAGAGACCGAAATGGAGGAGAGGCTGAGGGAGATAGGCTTAGACCGGGAGCTCCTCAAACAGCTCTTCAAGAGCAAGGATCCCGAGAAAGCCAAGGACGTTGCACTAACAGCTCTCCATGAGATGGGGCTGGATAGGGGAATTCTCGACAGGTACGTCTATGAACTCTCTGGAGGTGAGAAGATCAGAGTTGCTCTAGCGCTTTCCCTCGTATTTAACCCCAAGGTCCTATTGTTGGATGAGCCCTTCGGTGACTTGGATCCTATTACGCTGCGCCGAGTCGCAAACTCCCTGAAGAGGGTCAAGAAATCCTTCAGGCCAGCCATAGTCCTCGTAAGCCATCAGCTCGATTTCGTGGAGGAAGTAGCGGATAGGTGCATCCTAATAGCTGAAGGAAAAGTTATAATGAAGGGAGATCCCTCAAAAGTTATCAATTATTTCAATGGGAGTGCCAAGAATGGACTGTGAAGTCAAGTTCCTCCCTGAGGGCAAGAGAATCACAGTGCCCGAAGGGTCTACAATAATGTCTGCAGCTATAGAAAGCGGCGTCGATCTTTCCAATATCTGCAGTGGTAAGGGATACTGCGGGAAGTGCCTTGTGGAGGCACTTGGTGGAGAACTGTCACCGCTGACTGATCAAGAGAAGAAGAGGATCCCACCTGAGAAGCTGACTAGGGGCTACAGGCTCGCCTGCCAGGCCCACGTTGAGAGTGACGTCGTTGTGAGGGTGCCAGACCAGAGCAGGGCAGGTAGGCAGCGCCTCGTCATAATGGGTATAGAGCCACCGGTGACGCTCAAGCAGAATGTGGAGAAGGTGTACGTGGAGCTAGTTGCACCAACCCTCCAAGATCCAATGGCGGATGATGAGCGCCTCTTCAGGGCACTAGCAGAAAAGGGGTACGGCGGCCTAAAGGCAGACTTCATAATAACCAAAGAGCTCCCAAGGGTGCTGAGGAAGAGCGGTTGGAAAGCAACTGTAACGATCTTGGGAAAGAAAGAAATTGTTAACATTCAGGCAGGCGATACGAGGGCACAGACCTTCGGCGTAGCGGTGGATATAGGTACCACCAAGCTGGCCGTTTTTCTAGTTGATCTCACGGATGGCAACCTGATATTCGCGGATGGTATGATGAACCCGCAAATAAGGTATGGTGAGGATGTCATCTCAAGGATCAATTTCGCCACCCAGGGTGACAAGGAGCTCATGGAGATACAGAGCACTATAGTCAATGGCATCAACGAGCTCATTTGTAAGGGAGTGGCAGACACGGTGATAGATGCCCAGGACCTGTATGAGCTAGTTGCAGTTGGAAACACAGCAATGCACCACCTCTTTGTAGGAATGCAGATCAAGAGCCTAGGTCTCTGCCCATATCCTGCTGGCCTGGGAAGAGCCTATGACATCAAAGCCAGGGAGATGAACGTTGCGATCAACCCTTCGGGCAACATTCACGTTCTCCCGAACCTAGCCGGCTTCGTGGGAGCGGACGCAATAGCGGACATCCTTGCGTCTAGGCTTCATGATAAGGAGAAGCTCACGCTGCTAATGGACGTCGGTACTAATACCGAGGTCATGCTCGGCAGTAGGGATGGCATCTGGTCTTGCTCCACGGCTTCGGGTCCAGCGTTCGAGGGAGCACATATAAAGTGCGGTATGAGGGCAGCCACTGGCTCCGTGGAGAAGGTAAAGATAACACCTGAGTTCGATGTAACTTACAAGACAATTGAGGATGAGAAAGCACGCGGCATCTGTGGCTCAGGCATAATAGATGCCGTGGCGGAGGCACTGAAGAGCGGTGTCATTGACACGTCGGGGAAGTTTGTCCTCCAAGGCCACAAGAGGGTCAAGGGAGAGGGTGCTGCCAAAGAGTTCATCCTGATATACAAGGATGAAACCTCGACTGGGAAGGAGGACATTGTACTGACACAAGACGATGTCAGGGAGATACAAAAGGCCAAGGCCGCAATGTACGGAGGTTACGCGACGCTTATGAAAAAGGCAGGTTTTAGAAAAGAGGATCTAAACGAGATCGTTATCGCTGGGGCCTTCGGGAACTATATAGATCCGTCTAGCGCAAGGACCATCGGCATGATACCAGAGATACCGTTGGAGAAGGTATCCTTCCTCGGCAACACGGCGGGTTCAGGGGCAAGGATGTGCCTCAAGTCGCTAGACAAGAGGCGTGAAGCCCAAGAGATCAACGATATGATGAAATACATCGAGTTGGCAGTTGAGCCTATATTCGAGGAAGAGTACATCAACGCGATGTATATGCCCAACAGCAAGCTCGAGGAGTACCCTGAGACGGTGAAGGAGATAAGGGGACCGAAGGTTGTCAGGCGCTATGTGCGCAGGAATGTATGAGCAGAAGAAATGGGGGAAATAGAACTGGATGGTAAAAGCGCGTGCTCAATGGCCGAAGAGGTTCTGGCCAAGCTGAAGGGAGTAGTAAAGGTTGAGCGTCTTAGTGCCGAGGATCTGGCGGAGATCGGGAGGCTAGAGAGTGAGGCTGAGAGCAAGGTGATGATGGGGCTCTGCCCGGGCACGAACATAGGCCTCAAAGAAGCCCTGTCCAAGAAGAACGTCTTCGGATGTATCACCGATGAGACTATGGTCTGGCCCAGCTGCTCCTACATTAAGGTGCTCTGCGGCGATGAGGTGCTTGGCCAGGATATTTATGACGAGAAAGAGTTGGAGAAGGCGAAGAAAGAGGGCAATATCGTTGTAGGCAACCTGGTCTTTTACCGATGTAAGATAAAGCTGCTAAAGGAGCGAAGGGAAGAGATGAGGGTGCACATGCTGCCCATGCAGATATCGGAGCTCGTCGCATGCGGCGCGGTTGTGGCCAGCCCGTCACCACCTACCGACGTTTATGTAAAAAATAGGCTAGGGCAGAATATCAATGACCCCCACCTTGGCACAGTAATCGTCGGCATTGATTGACTCACGTGATGGGCATTAGATTTAACTAAATACTGAATCTTTACAACATTATTAGTCAATATTAATTTGTTATTTTAAAATTTTTTGATTCAGATATTTTATTTTAAAAAACAAAGCATCCCCTTTTTATATACAAAATTAAATAACGGTCCTATAACCTTAATGGAGGGGGTGAATGAATGACAGTTTTAGCTATATTCGCATTACCAGCCATGATTTTCTGTTGGGGCTTCTTCCCAGTTGCGATGGCCCTGATGGGCAAAGCAGACGTAGTAACAGCGCTTAGGGCAGGACTCGTGCCAGGATTACTAGGATCCGTAATGGCATTCTACTTCTGGTTCAACGCAGCATCTTTTGGTGGCGGAGTCTTTACGCAAGTCTATTACCTCGTGGGAACAATACTCGGAGCTGCAGCAGCAGCATTCCTGCTTGTAGGCTTCACAGGCTTTACCTTCAAAGAACCAACATGTATGCCTTGCACTGCATGGGTCGTCAACTTCGTTGGAGTGATACTTTTCATACTCGGTGCGTACGCAATGTACTACTTCCAGACCACAATAAAATCAGGTGCATACTACACTCCTGGACTTGTCGCCGGATTTGCCGTATTGCTGTTCGGAGTTTGTTGTCTAATTACAGGATTTTCGGTGCTTGGCAAGATAAAGGGTGCATGGGGCATAATGGCAATCGTAGCAATCAACTTCATCATAGCCATGTGGCTCTTGATGGGTTAGAGGAGACAAGGATTTCAAAATCCTTTTTTATTTTTTATTTCTTGTCGTTCTCTTTTTTTAATCGAGCTTTGAAGGTAGGAGACTGCTTTCTTAATAATATGAATGGCTTTCGTTCATCATTCAATTGCTTGAAATTAAAACGTTTTTAGTGACATAGATCATTTATGCACAAAGATATACATTATATGCCATGTGGGCAGAGATTGTAAAGTTCTTTTCAGCATCACCTTCGAAGCTTAAGGTTGCAAGGCTTATGGTGGAACTCGGTTTCAGTATCAATACTGAGGGAAAGATTAGCTGTGGGGGAGTAGAGATCCCTGATTCAAGCATAGCCCGTGCGGCAGATGCAGATAGGCGCGTTGTGAGGGAAACCATAAAGGACATACTGGCAGATGCCAGGATGAAGAGGATCTTTGCGGGTATAAAACCTGCAGGGAGTTTTCTCATAGATGTGGCGCCAACCCTTGGCTATGCTGTTGTGGAGATCAGGGCCCGCCCAGACGCAGTTGGGGTGATAGCCAAAGCGACTGGGTTAATAGCTGAAGCTGGCCTTTCGATTAGGCAGATCCTCGCTGAAGACCCCGACCTAAACCCTGACCCAAAACTCCTCATAATTACCGAGAAAAGGGTTCCTGGAGAGGTAGTATCCAAGCTGCTCAACATTCCCACGGTGACAAAGGTTTCCATTAGTTGAGAGGTACAGTAAGGAAAAAAGGAACTTGAATTTGGTTTGAGAACCAATCAAGGATCGAGTTAGAATTCATTAGACTTAAGTCGCGTCTTTTCCGATTTTTAAAGGAATAAACCTAAAAAAAAGAGAAGTTAGGCTAGAACACTAGATGCGAGCGTTATAGGGCAGATCGTTTAGCGCAAGTTCCTTTGGCTCACAATTGTTCACAAGCCTTCCATCTAGGTATTCTCCGTAGCCACCCAGATCGAGCAATCCGTGTCCGCTTAGGTTGAAGAGAAGGACCTTCTTCTCGTTCTTCTCCTTACACTGCCTCGCGAGATCTATCACTGTACAGATGGCATGGGCGGTCTCAGGCGCGGGCACTATGCCTTCGCACTGGGCGAACATCCTCCCGGCATCAAAGACCTCACGCTGGCCTACCGCGACTGGCGTGATTCTTTTATTTTTTACTAGGACGCTCATCGAAGGCGCCTTTCCATGGTAGCGAAGACCGCCTGCATGAATGGGCGGGGTCACAAAGTTATGGCCCACAGTGTACATCGGGAAGAGCGGTGTCATGCCAGCAGTGTCGCCGTAGTCATAGGTGTAGACGCCCTTCGTGAATGATGGAACGGCCTTGGGCTCTACGCATATGAACTCAGCATCACACTTTTTGTTAAGCTTGTCGTAGATGAAAGGATAGCAGAGACCGGCATAGTTACTGCCCCCTCCGACGCATCCTATGACATAATCAGGCTTTCTTTCTATGAGCTCCATCTGCTTCCTCGCTTCCTGGCCAATAATGGTCTGGTGGAGCAGCACGAAGTTTGTCACAGATCCCAACGAGTACTTTGAGTGCGGGTCGTTCTTCACGGTCTCGATAGCTTCGCTGATGGCGACCCCCAGGCTGCCAGGGTGGTTCGGCTGCTCGGCTCGGAGCTTCCTTCCAAATTCGGTATTAGTGCTGGGGGAAGCATGAACCTCAGCGCCATAGAGCTCCATCAGGGTGCGCCTGTAGGGCTTCTGATCATGAGACGCCCGGGTCATGAAGACGGTACATTTCATATCGAAGAATGCACAGGCAAGGGCGAGGGCGGTACCCCACTGACCTGCTCCAGTCTCTGTGCAGAGCCTCTCGATGCCCTCCTTCTTGTTGTAGAAGGCTTGGGCGATTGCCGTATTCCCCTTATGGCTGCCCAGGGGGGAGATACCCTCGTACTTATAGTAGATCTCGGCGGGGGTTTTGAGGTAATCCTCGAGCCTCTTAGCCCTGAACAACGGCGTCGGACGGGACATTTTTACAAATATCTCACGGACCTCGTCGGGGATCTGTATGAAGCGCTCGGCGGAGACCTCCTGCATGATTAAACCCTTGGGGAAGAACCACAGGTCCTCCAGACCTGCAGGGGCCTTTGTCACCGGGTTTAGAGGTGGCGGACAGGGCTCAGGCAGATCAGGAATTATGTTATACCAGAACTTCGGAATTTCATCGACCGGAAGGTCGACTCTTATATTCGTGCCAAAAACGGTCACCCATAGAATTCACCATTGAACACAATAGGGTTGCAATATTCATATTTAAGCATTATTGTACATATATGTACAAGATATTTATCAAGGAAAAAACTTTAAATACGGACTGCGCTTTCAGCAAAGTTTTTGAGCACTGATTCGGGATCTGCTGCCTTGATGACACCCGAGGCCACAAGTATACCCTCAGCGCCCAGCTTCAGCGCAGTGGCCACGTCCTCGCCAGTCGTAACACCTGCCCCGCAGAGGACGTGGATCTTCGGGCTTGCACCCTTTATCATCTTCACAGAATCTCTGATGACCTCCGGTTTTGCCTTTGAGACTGATATCCCGCTTCCTATCAGTTCGGGGGGTTCCACTGCGATTATGTTAGGCTCCAACGCCGAAAGGACTTTTCCCGCGTGGGCCGTCTTCGAGCACACACAGGTCAGGAGCCCTACTGATCTGCACCTTCTGACTGCCTCCGCGAGGTTAGCTGTTCTAAGCCTGTGTTCGGAATGGTTGAGGATCGTTCCCGTGGCCCCGGCTTCTTTGATTGACTCGGGCGAAATGTAGCCCGTGTGGGAACCAGGCATTTCAGGGTCAACATGCTGAGAAAATACTGGGATTTCAGCGATACCAACGACGGTGCGGATGTCGACAAACTGTGGTGCAACCGAGATACAGACGCCGTATTCGCGCCCAACCTTTTCTGCAGCTTTTGCCAAGGCGACTGCCCTGTTCCCCTGGGATTCATTATAGGTTTTGAAATTTACGAGTATGAGCGGGTAGGATATCTCCAATGCATTCACCCCATTATAAGGCATTGAACTATTTTCACTTATACAAATAGTAAAGGAGAGTCTTTAGAGTTTGGCTTTCTTTTGTGGCATAGCATCTTTGTTTGGTTATTGCTTTAAGGCGTGCTATCAGTGTGAACCGCAGTTTCATTACAAGTGCACTTGAAGGTCTTCAGAATATCCCTGATGGTATTTTCATAACCTTCCTTTCCCTTGTTGATCTTGCTGTAAAGAATGGAAAACCTGTTGGCACGGGTGTCATACATCGCGATCCCTATCACCCTCTGAGTGAAGCTCCTCCTGAACATCTGCCGAAAGGTATACTTGAACTCGTGCAGAAGCATCTCGTGATCAGGATATTTCACAAGCTCGCCTTTGTAGGTCTCGAGATCAATCAAAGTGCGGTTCTTCCGGAGGTTCTCGAAGTAGTTGTCGATGAAGGCTTCAACGGTTGCTCCCTTTGATTTGTAGCCGTCAAGGCTCTCCCACGCAAGGTCAACAGACGTGTCGCCCTTTGGTGTCGTAAAAGCTATCAGCCCCTTGTCATGTTCAGACTTTTTCTCAGTAAAAAGCTTCCAGTCATCCGGGACCGTTAAATTGAAATCATAATAAGCAAATTTCATCCGACTCACCTATTTTTCAATGGTAACGCAACAGTTCTGTTTAGCAGCACAAGGATTTATATTTCTTATTGAATAGATCAAGCCGGGGACCATATGGAACTCGTAGCGGTTAGGGTCTCTGTGCCGAAGGATGCCAACCTTATCATTGGGCAGACGCACTTCATAAAAAGCGTGGAGGATATCTACGAAAATATAGTGACGACGGTCCCGTGCGCCAAGTTCGGCTTCGCTTTCAACGAAGCCTCTGGAGAGTGCTTGGTGAGGCATGAGGGGAACGATAGAGAACTTGAGGATGCAGCAGTTCATATCTGCATTGAGGTCGGTGCAGGGCACATGTTCGCGATTTTATTAAGAGATGCATACCCCATAAACATCTTGAATGGACTTAAATCAGTACAAGAGGTCTGCAGCATTTTCTGTGCAACGGCCAACCCAGTCGAGGTAATTGTTGCTCAAGGCGAAGACGGGCGGGGGATAATGGGTGTGATAGATGGAAGATCTCCAAAAGGTTTGGAGGATGACAGGGCAAGATCTGAGAGGAAGGAGTTCCTCAGGAAGATTGGATACAAACAGTAGATCATGATGTTAGTTAATGCTTCGAGATTGATATCATTGCAACATTGATGGTGCAAAAGTTTATCTCTTAGCTATGGATGATTGTGAGCTTTTCTGCGGTAAAGAGAGAAGTCATTGGGAGTGCTATTTCTGGCGCTGTTCTCGCTACCAACGATAGTAATTTAAATTAATTTTGAAGGCATGATGTCAAGGATTTTGGAAAGTCCATCACGTAAGTTCAAAATAAAGCCCAAACGCAGACCCACTTCACAAATCTGCAAACCTGAATTTATCGCGGCACGACAATAAAGTTTATTTATTCCTAATAAACAGTTTTTACTGGTCTTTTAAACAATAGAAGGAGAATACAAAGTGCAATTGCCATAGGTGAGCTTTTATGAAAGGCAAACAACCATGCACTGCCACGTGTTCTTATTTCAGATGTGGGCAAAGAGCGCTGTTTATTAGGTCTAGGAATCCGCAGCAACAGCAGCAGCAAGGCAATAAGATGGGAAACCCATACGAACAGCGGACCTTCCACGACGGTTCAGCATACTGCAACTGGGTGGGAGATTTCTGCGTAGTGTCCAAGTGCAACTATGCGTTCTGCGAGAGGCGAGCCCTGCTCCCGGATGGTTCATGTGCACTGGAGGAGAGGGAAGGGTTCCGACAGTCTAGGTCCATCGAGGAGGAGGCAAGCGCAGAAGAGCCACTAGTAGGTATAGCGAAAAACAAGCTGCTGAAGAAGAAAGGGATAGAGTTCATTGAGTGATTCCTAACCTCATTTAATTTTTTTTTCTTGCAAAAACTATTTTCACATGCGTTTGTTACCGCATACAGGGCATGCTTCATTTCGTCTGAGCGCCACCTCTTGAAATGACATGCGCTCCCCATCATACACTATCAAACGCCCAACTGCGAGTTTGCCTATGCCTGTAAGCAATTTGATCGCCTCAGTTGCCTCGAGGCAGCCCATGACGCCCGGAGTTGTTCCCAAAACGGGAAATTCTTCAGGCATCGGGCATTCGCCAGGATAAATGCAGCGCAGACACGGGCCCGATAGCGGGATTATAGTAGTCATGTAGCCCTCCATGCCATAGATTGCAGAATAGATGTAGGGGATCCTTCTCTTCACGCATTCCATGTTTATGAGCATCCTAGTTACAATGTTGTCTTGACCGTCAACAACGAGATCGATACCGTCCAGAAGGTTAGAGACAGTATCTTGCGTTATCTTCTCGTTAACAGGATCAACCTTAATTTCGGTGTTGAGTTGCATGAGTTTCATGGCTGCCGATTCCACCTTGGGCCTCCCAAGATCCGTTGTGAAGTGGACAATCTGCCTGTTGAGGTTCGAAACTTCAACAATATCGAAATCAATAAGCCGGAGATATCCCACGCCCGCCGCAGCAAGGTAAATGGAAGCAGGGCTGCCCAAGCCGCCTATCCCTGCAACTGCAACCCTTGCCTTCCTCAGCTTTTCCTGACCTTCGGCACCGAACCCTCTCAACATCATCTGCCGCTTGTAGCGGTCCTGCCCACCAGAAGTAGTCATTCTATGTCCTCAGGGAAACTTCTCTTGTTTGCAATGTAAAAAAAGATTCCGCAAAGAGAAGAAATAAATAGCGAGGAGAGGAAAACTTTGATGGCATGCTAGGGTGGCTGAGCGGTTTAGGCGACGGGCTGCAGACCCGTTACACTGGGGTTCGAATCCCTACCCTAGCTCCATGGTGATTTTGATGGCACTCGCACAGGAAGTTGACGAAGTTTTTTATCAGATGATAAAGATCGATCAGCAGTTGAGGGTCACCTCACCCCTCCACAGAATGAGCGAAGAGCAGAGGAGGATGGTCCTCGATGCAATCTCCAAATCAGAGGAGAGCCTCAAGAAGATGAGGGAGGAGGCCGGTAGAGCATGAAGATCCCCCAGGACAGGCTCAACCGTTACATAGGCCTGAAGAGGGACTTTGCCGAGGAGGAGTACATCAACCTCCAGCCAATCCAAAGGGGAGGAATCCTGACCGAAGAGGCGAGGAGGGCGATACTAGAGTTCGGGGATGGGTACTCGACCTGCGACTGGTGTCCGCCAAAGACTGCAAGGCTGGACATGATAACCGATCCACCGATACAACAGTTCTACCAAGACCTTGCTGAATTCTTGGGGATGGACATTGCAAGGGTTGTGACGAGGTGCAGGGAGGCCAAGTTTATAGCATTTAGGATGCTGGGAAGGCCCGGCGATTACGTTATTCTGGACAGCACTGCGCACTACTCAAGCTATCTGGCAGCAGACCTTGCCGAGCTGAAGGTCAAAGAAGTCCCCAACAGCGGGGCACCAGAGTTCAAGCTGAACCTTGATCTGTACGCAGACAAGATCGAGGAGGTAAAGAGGGAGACGGGCAAACTTCCGGCAGCACTTCTGCTGACCCATGTGGATTACCTTTATGGTAATTTGAATGAAGCGAAGGTTGTGGGGAAGATCGCGAAGGATTACGGCGTTCCGCTGATACTGAACTGCGCCTATACCGCGGGGGTTATGCCAGTAGACGGCAGGGAAGTCGGTGCCGACATCATCACCAGCAGCGGGCACAAGAGCTGGGCAGCCAGTGCTCCAACGGGGATACTGGCGCTTGAGAAGTCTCTTGAGGAGAAGCTCTTGGTGAGGGCGAAGATAGAGGGAGACCTTACCAAAAGGAAGTTCGTCCAGAAGGAGCTGGGGATGCTAGGGTGCACTGTGATGGGTGCGCCGCTGATCACACTTATGGCATCGTTTCCTGAGGTCGTGAGGCGTGTCGAGAGGTGGGACGAGGAAGTTGAGAAGGTAAGGTACCTCGTCACCGAGCTCGAGAAGATCGAGGGCATAACGCAGAGGGGAACTAAGCCCAAGAGGCACACCCTCACGCACATGGATACAGATGGATTCTTCAAGGTCTCCGAGACCCATAAGAGGAAGGGCTACTTCCTATACGACGAGCTGAGGGCGAGGAAGATCGTGGGCATACAGCCCGGGCTTACGAAGCACTTCAAGTTTAACACCTACGGGCTGACCTGGGACCAGGTAAAGTACGTAAGGGATGCCTTCTTCGAAATAGCAGGCAAGTATGGTATGAAGATCAGCTAGCCAACTAGCGGGTTTTTATCCGCTTCAGCATCAAGTTGGGGTTCTCGAAAACAATCCTTTCAGACTCCGCCCCTGTAAGTCCTGAATTCTCTGCCACCCCAAGGGCAGTTCTAGGCGTTAGGTGATCTCCAATATCGTGGGCATCTGAATCAACGAGGAGGTAAGCACCGCACATCTTTGCTAGCTGTGCCACATGACCGTTTCCCAAGCAGTGGCCGCTTCTATAAGAAAGTTCAAGGAATATTCCGTTCTCCTTCGCCTTCATGGTTGCATCCTTGGTTATCATACCAGGGTGGGCCAGGAGATCCACATCGTCACAGCTGCAGGCAGCCAAGTTCGTACCTTCCTGGACAGGCTCCACCGGAGTCTCGCCGTGGATGACAACTAACTCAGCACCTAGCTTCTTTGCTTCCCTTGCGAGGTAGGCTATGCTCCTTGGCGGGATGTGGGTCAGCTCCACGCCCGTTATGAGCTGGAAGTCGTCCATGTACTTCGAGGTAAAATCTGAGGCGCGGATCAAAGATTTTATGACATGCTCAAGGTTCGACGAATCGGCATGATCGGTTATGGCAATGGCCCGGTTGTCGAGGATGTAGGTACGCCTCACTATCTCTGCGGGCAGAAGGTCGCCGTCGCTGAAAAGGGAGTGCATATGGAAGTCACAGATTTTGCGCGGCATGATGAAAATAGAAACGAGTTGACTTTATAGGTTTGTGGTAGAGATTAGCTAACGTACGGTGTCCTGAGATGGAGAAAGGCGAGAGCACGGTAACCCCCTGGGAAGTAAAGGGCGAGGTCGATTACGACGCGTTGATAGAGCAGTTTGGCGTGGAGCCCCTTGACGATGAACTGCTGGAAAGGCTGAAGAAGCAAGCTGGTTACCTCCATATACTGCTCAGGAGGAGGATGTTCTTCGCCCACAGGGAGCTCGGAGACTGGATCTCCTCCTACGATAAAGGAGTCAACGCTGCCCTGTATACGGGAAGAGGACCATCAGGCAACACCCATTTGGGTCACCTCATACCGTGGATATTCACGAAGTACCTACAGGACGCCTTCGGATCCGAGCTCTATTTTCAGATAACCGATGACGAAAAGTTCTTTGTTAACACTGATCTAACGCTGAAAGAGATAGCAGGTTACACGAAGGACAACCTCCTGGACATAATAGCGGTGGGGTTCGATCCCAAGAAGACCAAGATATTCTGCGACCTAGACTACACAAAGGAACTCTATGGAATAGCTGCGCAGGTAGCCAAGCATGTCACATTCTCTACCGCAAAGGCTGCCTTCGGGTTCACTGACAGCTCTAATATAGGGATTATATTCTTCCCTGCGATCCAGGCGGCGCCCTGCTTCCTGCCTCAGACGCTTAGCGGTAGGGATGCACACGTCCTAATCCCGTGCGCAATAGATCAGGAGCCCTACTGGAGGGTAACTAGGGATGTGGCGCCCAAGCTGGGCTACAGGAAGCCTGCGGGAGTTTACAGCAAGTTCATCCCCGGGCTGGGCAGTGGAGGCAAGATGAGCGCTAGCATTCCAGAAACTGCCATATTCTTGTCGGATTCACCTGAAGCTGGTGCGAAGAAGATTAAAAATGCCTTCACTGGCGGGCAGCCGACCATAAAAGAGCAGAAGGAGAAGGGTGGCAACCCAGACGTCTGCGTGATATATTCTTACCTCTACAGTCTCTTTGACGAGGATGATAAGAGCGTGATGGAGACTTACAACCAGTGCAAGTCCGGCTTCGTCATGTGCGGTACCTGCAAGAACAGGCTCGCCGAGATGATCAAAATCTTCCTCTCAGAGCACCAAAAGAAGAGAGAGAAAGCAAAGGCAATGGTCGACGAGTTCATGCTTAAGGGATAAGCCCATTCAGGCACAGGAGAGTTGCTCCGCTCATTGGGCCGATTGCCTGGGGCCTCTGCCCGTCATTTATCATTATGGATGCCTTAACTTCCTGGTTCAAACATTCTTGCATTTCGCAATGTCAAGACTGGACGCTGGGCGTTGGTGACTATTGCAGTGCTTCGCACCGCCCACAAATGGCTCTTTGGGTTGTTATTCACTATCTGAAGAAGCAATTAAGGGGAGCCAATGAGTGTCGTTGTCTGTCTGACGCCAGGGATCTGCCTGACCTGGGTAACTATATCATCCATCATTGCCAGGTCACCCACTTCAAGCCTGAGGAAGACGTCGAACTCACCATAGACCATCCTGCTCTCTGTGACGCCCTTCACGCCCTTAATCTGGTCTAACACTTCATACTCCTTGCCTGTCTCGGTTGTCAGAAGGATATAGGCGATAACCACAGTCAAGGCTGTTCCCAGCAGATCATTTGGTGGCAGGGCTTAATAATACTTCATAGGATTATACTAAACGGAATCAATATCAACCCTTAGAGTCAATGATCAGGGTGTGGTCAAGATGAAGGTCGTAGTTGGACTCACAGGAGCCAGCGGTGCGGTTTATGGCTACCGGTTGGTCGAGAAACTCCATGGGGCTAAGGCCGAGCTCTTGATAATTGTGTCGGACATAGCCCTTTCCATATTGAAGGACGAAGTGGGGATCGGGAAGGACAGGCTATCCAAGTACGGCAGGGTATACGGGAATGGTGAGATGATGGCGCCGACTACCAGCGGAAGTTTCCAGTTCGATGCCATGGTTGTGGCGCCCTGCAGCATGAAGACCCTGGCCTGCATCGCAAATGGTATCTCCTCTACATTGATAGCACGGACTGCGGACGTGGCCCTGAAGGAGAGAAGGAAGCTGGTACTGGTCACGCGGGAGACACCATTGAGCCTGGTCGATATCCGGAACATGGAGAAAGCGGCCGAGGCAGGGGCGGTAATTCTGCCAGCATGCCCTGGATTCTACCATAGGCCAAAGACAGTGGAGGGACTAGTGGACCATATTATCGGCAAGGTCTTCGATCAACTTGGGATTAAGCACAATCTGTTCAAGCGCTGGGGTGGGCAAGCAGATAGCTGATCCTATTTTACTCCCTTTGCAAATAGATAAGAGCTTGTAAAAGCTTGACGCTTTGCCAGATCTATTTCTTCCTCGCACCGACCCATACCGTGGTCTTCCTCCGCGGTTTTAGGAATGGCCCACCCGAGATCCTTCTTTTCCTGCTAAATTTCTTTTTCCAATGTCCTGCTGCTTCTGGCATAATATCTCACCTTTGCAATACACCTTTAGTGACAGCTCATAGAGATAAGTTCGATTGTTTCTGTGAACAGTTGGCGGCTTGGTATTGCAGGTTTTAAACTACCAATATTATTCAAACCTTCTTCAGAATGATGTTTACGCACTTGGCGGAATTCTCCATGATCGTCTTGATTTCGCTCTTGGACGCGTCATTAACATGGATGCCCACGATCACCATGCATCGGTGCCCAGTAGCCCTTGCGATCCTTTTAGCTGCTTCTTCTGAGACTATATAGTCTTCATGCCCAGGTATTGAGATTGTGAAGGGATTGCCCCCTTTTTCAGAGATCGATGCAGAACCAATGTGAGGCTTATCTCCTCCGCCAAGGTATACCACCAGATCATCCCCTGCATAGATGACGTCTGCCCAGATCCTGTACTTCCCTTCACTGTACTCAGCAAAGTGGCTCAATTTCGCCCCTCGTTTTTTACTTTATCCAGTCCTTACCGTTTATCTTCTCCGGCAGGTAAACGTCTGAGAGGAAGCGAAAGCCCTTGGACGACTTGGCCTCGATCTCTGCCTTCACGCGCCTCGTCAGGAAGAGCTTGATCTCCTTCTGCCACTGCTTGGAGTTGTGGAACCAGGGGTACCTTGGCTGGCCTGTAGCCTCATCTGTCACAAGAAGCTCTTTGGCCCTCTTTATGTCAACATCGTTGGCCTTAATCAAGTGGTCCTTGGGGATCTCGTACTTCTCAAGGTCGGTCATGGTCATGCCCAAGAACTTTGCAGAGGGGCACGCAAGCCTGAACGACTCATAGGAGAGGGAAATACTTCCCGCTCTATACGTAGAATAGATGTACCACCCAAAGGGGTCTGCATCCGTCAGCACGTAAATCGGGAGCTCCCACTCCTCGTTCAGTCTCCGTACCATCCTCCTAGTGGCCCTATCGGCCTGGCCCTTCCCAGTTATGAGAAGGCATTTGTTCTTCCTCCAGAACTCATAGTCATTCAGCCTCTGGAATATGGCGTCCTTCTCCACCACAAGGACGTAATCAGCATCGACGTCGAGGATGGGTATCTGGTCGCAGAGCGACGGAATATTGAAGGCACCTATGCCGAACTTGGAGCAGTCGATCTTGTTTCCCTTTGACTCAAGCACCACCTGCCCAACCATCGCTCCCCTCGACTCTGCAACGACGCCCATCTGCTCCCTCAGAAGTCCGGTCATGACCTCGATGTCCTGGAAGATCGTATTCGATTCATCCTGGTTGTTGAAGGTCTCGACTTCGGTCCCCTCGATGGTATGCAGCGTGTAGTAGTAGAGGTCCCTTATTGTGGGGTGGTCATCATGCTCCAGCGCCTCGTGGATCGCCCTGGCAAGGAGGCAGGTCTGCATGAAGGATCGCACACCTCCTATCTCGTTAAACTTGCGCTCGCCCTCCCTTTCCCCCAGCGTCAGCATGTCGCGCTTCTCGTCGAAGATTGTATTGGAAGCGGTCCTTAGGGGGATGTGCATCACTGGGAGCTTCTCGTTGACGACGTTATCAGCGAGGTTAACGAAGATCTGTTTCAGCTTCTTCTCAGCGCTGTCGAAGGATTCGAGCTGTCGTGCCTTTGAGGGATTTTTGGACCTCTTCATGTTCATCACCCAAAATAAGAGTCGAGCGTGTTTTGTGGCTTTTTCTCAGCCTTCTTCTGCGTAATTACTTCTGCCTTTATTTGAACGGTGGGGGCCACTCGCACTGGAGGAGGCTCAGGAATCGTTGGAGCAACCAGTGAAGGAGCCACTGGCACAGGAGGCAACATCTGGGGCTTCAGAGGGGGCTCGACAGCCTTCTTAGGCTTCTTGTGCGTTACGGACTCCAACAGCTTCTCCATCAGGACCTGCTCCTCCCGCCCAGCCAAGATTGATAGGTCCTTGGCCGTCTCCTTCGCGTATATCTGGAAGATACTCTGCCTGTGCTTCTCGTGCTCCTGCCTCTGCCTGTGCGAAATGAACCCGTATATCATCCTTCCCAGAGTCTGCAGGGCAAGCCTGAGTTGCTCCCTAATCTCCTCGTGATAGGCAACTGCAAACTTCCCTGGCACTATATAGGGAACCTTCGTGGAGATGAGCGAGACGACCATCACAATCGGGGCATATGGTAGGTTCCCCTCGTCCTGGGAGAGCTTATAGTTCCTCCAGTTGATCTCCTTGACCACTTTGTACAGTAGACAGTCCTTCGAGTCGTAGATAAGAGGACACTTGTTCCCAAGCCTTATGACCCTAGACTTGAAAACCCCCTCCCTCACATTATCGCAGTCGTTTATGACTGCCTGCCCGCCGTAGGCACAACCGACCTCAACCTGGAAGGGCACTCCCCGGTAGGACCATGGTTCCCTGGCGGTTGCACCTATGAACTCCGCGTCCGGAAAGATCCTTCGCAGAGATGCTTCAAGGGCACCCTCCCCTATGGGGCTCAGCACATCAAGGGGAGGTCTCATAATGTCTCCTCCCCTAGCAGCCTTCAGCAGGGCTTCTACGTCGATCTCCTTTGGGGACGCGCTCGGAGGCAACTTTGCAGCCTTCAGAAGCTGCAGGGCTTTGCCATCGGATATCCTAACGAAGTGCTTTGTTAGGAACTGCCTCGCGCCCTTGCAGCAGGCATCGTTGGACTTCATCTCCAGCAGGGCGCCGGGCTCCATTGAGAGTAGGTGAGGCTTAATCTCCCGCGGCGTAGGCGGGAGGATTTCCGTAGCCCTCTTCAGGTGGAGCATCCTCTGGTCCTTCGTTGTCGAGGCCTTGACCTTGAACTTGAGGTCAGCGTGGGGGTTGGCTAGTGAGACCTCCCTCAGGAAAGTTTCCACCTTGTCAGTATAATCGCCTGCGACCATCAACTCGATCCTCGTCCCATGAATCCTCTCGAAGGGAACCTCCTCGGTGGAGACCACGATGGGCGCGTTCTTCTCGGTGTCGATCTTGAGTACGACCTTGTACCCTGTCATGTCAGTCTCTGTTTTGGTGACAATGGTTACGGGTTCCAGCGAGGTCAGCTGGGCGTAAATTATGGCAGCGTGGACCCCAAGTCCCTGCTGACCGCGGGACTGCTTGAAGGAGAAGAACTTCGAGCCGTACAGGACCTTCCCGAAGCACTTCGCAACCTTCCCCCTGACTACCCCACACCCGTTGTCCTCGACTGAAACCCTGAAGATCGGGAAGGTGCGGACACTCCCCTCCTTTGTCTTGTTAGTGACGACCTCGTACTGCTTCGCCGTGGCAGTGAGCTTCACTGTAAGTTCCGGGAGAACTCCCATCGCCTCGCAGGCGTCGAGTGAGTTGTCCATAAGCTCCTTTATGGTCTGAACGAGGGCGTGCTCGGGGTCGCCGAATCCGAGCTGCCCGAGGTTCTGCCGGTAGTACTGGGCTGGATTGACTGTGCGCATCTTCCGGGCTTCAGCCTCTGCGACGGTGGCGGGTTCCACGTTCTCTTGCTTCGTTCCTCTTCTCCGCCTGCTTTTTCGCCTACGCCCTTTTTTCCGGGTAGACTTGCTTTTTACCACTACCTCTGGTACCTCTGCCTCCTCTCTCTCGACCGTAGTGGTGGTTTCAGTCAACTAGTTTCCCCATTGGAAAAGCCTTTCAATAATCAAGACTACCGTTTTCTGCTTTCACTTATCTGCAAAAACTATTTATCATTATAGGGCGGTTCCGGGCGGATTAGTAGCCCGGTATCTCTTCGAGCAGCATCCCCTCTATGAGAAAAGGTGGCTTTCGGGCTACAACTGCCTGCGCCTCTCTGAGGTTTGAATCCCTCTCGGCAAAGATCTCGATCACTGGGTCCCCCTTCTTCACCGCGTAGCCCATCTTTGCGTAAAGCTTTACCCCTGCTCCCTTGCAACGCGGCGAGCCCGCAGCTTTCGCTATGGCGTTTATCGAGGCATTGTCTATTGAGCTGACATAACCATCGGCTGGCGAGGTTATTATGTACCTCTTGTCACCCACAGGTATCCCCTCGGGCTTGATGTTGGGGTCCCCACCCTGCTGCTTGATTATCTCCTGCATCTTCTGGTAGGCCCTTCCGCTCTTCAGGATATCCTTAGCCAAGCGTTGCCCTTCTCCCTTGACGCTCACCCCGTTCATCTCGAAGAGCATACCCGCAAGCGCGGTAGACTTCTCTATGAGCGAGTTGGGACCGTTTCCCATTAGTGTCTCAAGGGCCTCCCTTGCCTCCAGCGCAGAGCCGACGGTGTGGCCGATAGGCTGTCCTCCATAGGTGATGCCACAGCGCACCCTGATACCGAGGCGGCTACCTAACTCAACGAACTCATTACCTAGCTTCCGAGCATCGTCAAAGCTCTCCACTTTGGCTCCTTTTCCCGTAGGCAGGTCCAGTACCATGGTATTGGTCCCCACAGCGAGCTGCTTCGCCATTATGGAGGCGAGCATCTGGGGCTTTGGATCGATTGAGAGGGGATGCTCCACTTGAATGAATAGGTCGTCTGCCGGCGCCAAGTTCAGGCTCCCTCCCCAGGTGATATATCCGCCGACCTTCTGCAGCAACTGCTTCAGCTCCTCCACGGAGAACTCTACTGGCGCCAAGACCTCCATGGTATCAGCTGTGCCGGATGGGCTGGTTATTGCCCGACTACTGGTCTTGGGAATCTTGAGCCCCCCGGCGGCGACGATGGGGACGATCAGCAGTGTGACCTTGTTGCCTGGCACTCCTCCGATGGAGTGCTTGTCAACGATCGGCTCGCCGAAATCAATTATACTCCCTGTCTCGGCTATAGCGCGGGTAAGGTCCTCTACCTCGTCCATGTTCATCCCGACGTACTCCTCGGACATCAGGAAGGCAGCGATCTCCAGCTCGCTCAGCGAATGTGATATCGTGTCCTTTACTATGCTCAGTATCTCCGGCTTTCCCAGAGAATCGCCTTTCATCTTCTTCCTTATGAAGTCCACTGACGGCGGTGTGGGTGCAATCGAGAGGTCCACAAGCTCGCCATCTTCGGCGGGGAACTCGGTCAGTAGGTCTTTGTAGACACCAAGTTCTCCCTTGCTCACCATCGAGTCTGAGATGTCTACCATGGCTACAACATTATAACCGCCCTTCGTCAGCTTCACACGATCTCCAATTCTTAGCATGAGCTCATCGGCGTCGATTTCACTGATAATTACGCTCTTATCACCTGTTTTGATGTCTATTACCTTGGCGCTGTAAGTCGGCATAGTACCACTATAGCTAGATAGGGATGGGGGTTATTAATAAAAATCCCGAAACCCAATTGCTCGCTATTCTGTTATTGCTCTTGTTAGTAGCATACAGACTCCAATTTGATGATAAGCCTGTTAATCCAAAGGGCCCTTGCTTGTTCAATCCCCAGTGATGGGCTTCTCGCCCCACTTGGCTAGCGCCTGCGCCAGCTCATTGTGGGTCTTGGCATAATCATCGAGGGTAATCCCTTCCATGCATGCCTCAATGGCCTGCTTCATCGCTGTTGCCCCAGCCCTTGTCCCCTGCGGGTGGCCGTGTATGCCTCCGCCTGCGTTTATCACGAAATCAATGCCGAATGCTTGGAAGTTTGCCGGGACATAGCCAGGGTGAATGCCTCCCGAAGCGACGGGGAATGTCCTACTGAGTCCGTACCAATCCTGCTTCAGGGACGCAAGTATTGGCCCAAGATCGTGGGCACGCTCCTCGGCGCTCCCCATCTTTCCGGCGCCTGAACCGGTGTGGAGCTGATCGCCGCCGAGCATCCTAGCTATCTTCGCTATCGGGAGCATGGATATTCCATGCCTAGGGTTTCTGGTAAAGGCGGCATGCATCGCCCTGTGCATGTGCCAGGGGACTTTGAAGTCATATTCCTTTATGAACCACTCCACGGTTGGGAGCCCGAGTATGAGTATGTCGATCATCAGCGTGTTGGCGCCGTTCTTGATTGCGGTCTCTGCCAGCTTGACCATCCTGTCCGGAGCTCCTGTCACATTCACAGCGAAGAGGACTGGCCTCCCGGTCTCTGCCTTTGCTTCATCTAGGGCGCTCATCACCTTCGACACGCGCGTTTCTAAGGGGCAGAACTTCTGGTTCACGAGGGTCTCATCGTCCTTTATGAAATCAACGCCCCCCATCGCGGCCTCGTAGCATACTTTTGCGGTCTGTTCCGGGTCCAAGCCGACTTTGGGTTTCACAATTGTCCCCAGATGCGGCCGTGGCTTCTTGTCAGTGCCAACGAGCTTCCTGACCCCGTCTATGCCAAATCGCGGGCCAATGAACTGCTTTACGACCGCCTTGGGGAAGTTGACGTCCATGAGGCGGATATTGGTTATGGCAGTAAGTCCAAATAGGTTACCTGCGACCATGCTTAGGATGTTCGCAATCCCGCTGGTCTCTATGTCGAAGAGGTCCAAGGGAAAAGCTATGTATACGAAGCCAGTGTCTCCTGTGCCCTCGGTCTTGAATACCTTGGCAGGTAGTCTACTACGCACCCAGTCATTGGTGGTGGTTATATCTGTCCAAGTGCCTATTGACTCCTCCGTTGCTATAGCTATCCCTGTTGATCTTAGCCCCAGAGGGCTTTCCACGTAGTACTTTGCGGTAATGTATTTTTCCGGGTCTATTGACTCGGGTTCAGCAACGAATATCTCGTCCATGTAAAGACCGACTTTTGGCTTCTCTTTCTCGCTCACTCGCTATTCCTCCTCAACAAGCGTCTTTCCGATATGCTCCTCACCTATCGCCCACCCGTATTCCTCCATGAGTATAAGGATTGCTGCCTGCGGCGGTATCAGGCCCTTCTCCGTAATGATCATGTCGATCAGCTCCGGCGGGGTTACGTCGAACGCTGGGTTAAGAATTTTAAGGCCATTCATTTTCTTTAGTTCCTCCTTGGGCAGGATCTCCTCGGGGGAACGCTCCTCAATCTCCACAAGCTCCCCTAGAACAGTACTTGGGCTGAACTTATAGGTCTCGGCGCAGACGAAAACCCTAACCCTAGCCTCCTTAGCTACCAAGGCGATCTGGGAAGTGCCTATCTTGTTAACCACAGCACCATTTGCGGTAACCACATCCGCCCCCACGAAGACCTTGTCGATCTTCGGCATGTAGTTCCTGGCAGCTGAATCAATTATCAGTGTAGTAGGTATCCCAGCGTCGATGAGCGCTTTCGCCGTGAGCCTGCCCTGGAACCTTGGTCTCGTCTCCGTGACCATTACCCCAAACTCCTTACAGGATCTCTTTGCCTCAAGGAGGGTGGAGATTGCCACTGAGCTGTTGCAGTGGGTCATCAGCAGGTCGCCATCCTTGATCCTCTTGGAGCCCATCTCGCTGATCCTCTTCACGGCTTCCATCGAGGATTTCTTGAAGTCTTCGGCAGCCCTCACCGTCAGCGCCCGTAACTCATCTGTGTCCATTCCCCTCTTGTAGGCTTGGTCGACGCGGTGCTTTACGTAGCGTAGTGCGTTTGGTAGCGAGACAGCTGTGGGGCGGGTCTCGAGAAGCAACTGGTAGACTTCCTCAAACTGGTCCATGTAGGTCTGCGGCTTTACGGTTTTTGAGCCAGTTGCGAAGACCTCAAGCCCATCAACAGCTGCCCGCCCGATCTCTGCTGCGCCCCTAATTCGCATGGTCTTAATGTCGTTCGCGAGTTTCGTAAGGTCCCTTGGAGCCAAGAATCTCACCAAAATTGACTATTATGTCCTCGGCAAGATTGGCTAAAAAGGTTAGCGTTTTAGCAACCGTTTTCCCAAATTCAAGGACTATTTCAGTGCTTGGGCGATCAATGGCGAAACAGAAACTTTTGCTGCAGGATTCGCCACGGTGTCTGTGGCAATCAGCTCAGAGAGCCCTGCACGTTTAAGCTTTGGTAGGGCATCTTCGACCAAGAGCGCATGGGTTACCAAGGCGTCTATCCTGCTGGCTCCCTCGGCTTTCAGCCTCGAGATGACTTCCATCAAGGTCTTGCCAGTGCTGATAATGTCGTCTACAAGCACAACACTCCGGCTCTTGACGCGGAGATCCCCGGAGACCGCCACGTCCCTGTCACCCAGCCGCTCCTTCTCAAGTATGGTGTAGTCGGTGGAGAGCTTCTCGGCAACTGACTCTGCCCACTGTTCTGACTCCTTGTCGGGCCCGATGACCAAGGCATTCTTCGAACCATGCCTCTTTTCATAATATTCTGCCAGCAGGGGCATGGCTGAGAGGTTAATCGCTGGGATTTTGAATACCTGGTTTATTTCCCTGAAACGGTGCAGATGCATGTCCACCGTGATTACGCGGTCCGTACCTGCATCCTCAATGAGCCTCGGGAAGAGTTTTGCGCTCAGGGCTTCACCATTCTGGAAACGGTGGTCCTGGCGTGCATAAGCGAGGTACGGCACTACAGCCGTTACGGATCTGCAACCAGACCCTCTTGCAGCGTCGGCGATCAGGGCATACTCCATGAAGAGCTGGTCGGGATTCAGCCCGAAGGACTGGACGATCGTGACGTCCTTCCCAGATAAATCCCCCGTTATCTTGACGTACTGCTCCCCATCCGGGAAACGCCTGGAACTCGTCTCGGCAAGGGTCTGGCCAGTGATCTTGCTGATGGACTTGGCGAGGTCTTCGCCAGCTGACCCGTAGGTAATGAACAATAGAACCACCTAGTATCCTTCAAGCATATTCCTGTATAGAAAGAGGAGATCCTCTCTGGACGGTTTCCTTGGGTTCTTTTCAATGAAACGATGGTAGTTCTTCAGTAGGTCGTCAACCATTGGTTCTAGGTCTTCCTCGTCCAGCTCGAGGTCTTCCAGGCTCATGGGCAGCCCCAGCGTCCCAGTTATGTCGAGCATCCTCATTGCCACAGCCTCACCAGCCTCGCTGCTCGTCAGGCCTTCTGTGTCAATGCCAAGGCCGGCTGCTATGACCTTCATCTTCTCGGGGATAGCAGGTGCGTTGAACTCGACTGCATACGGCTCAGCAACCGAGACAGAAGTGCCGTGGGGCAGACCGCACCTCATTGCATAGGTGTAGGCTATGCCGTGGGCGATGCAGAGTCCGGCATTGGCGAAGGCCATACCAGCAAGGGCGGAGGCGAGCGCCAGACCGTTCCTAGCCTCTATGTCCGAGCCGTTACAATACCCCTTCTCGAGGTACTCGTCGACCAGGTCTATCGCCTCGAAGGCAAGCGAGCTAGTGATAGGATTGGAATCGACGGACATTATTGATTCCACAGCGTGGCAGAGCGCGTCGATCCCGGCAGAGGCGGTAGCCATGGGAGGTGCGGTGACGGAGAGGGCGGGGTCTATGATCGTGAGCGAAGGGTAGAGTGCATGGTGGCGTAGGGCCAACTTCGCTGTCTTCTCGACCAATATGGATATTGGCGTCACTTCGGATCCAGTACCGGAAATCGTGGGTATAGTAACGATCGGCGGGCCTTTCCTAGCAACAGGTTCGCCCTTAAAGTACTTTATCGGATCCTTCTCATTGGCGGTCACGAGCGAAGCAACTTTCGCCATGTCCATGGTGCTCCCGCCTCCCAGGCCCACAACGATGTCGGGCGGGCTCTTCCTAACCTCCTCCGTCAAATTTGCCAAGAGAGAGGCGTCGGGCTCTGGTGTTATGCTCGTAAACTCCACAGACTTGCCCAGCGAGGAGAGAACCTCCCGGACAGCCTCGCAGGCTTCTGTCTGGCAAACTGTCCTCCCAGTGAGGAGGAGCGACTTCCTAAATGCAAAGGGCTTGAGCTCTTCCTTGAGCTTGCTGATGGAATTCACACCAAAGACAATTCTAGTCGGCATGAAGTATGAATAATTCTTCAGAAGTGGGTGGTAAACGCCTTCATCCATAGTGCAACACTGCCGTAAATATACTTTTAATAGTCTTAAAACCTTATCATGAGATGAGATGAGACTTTTGATTGGTAGAGGTGACGTCCTCGGTATTCTGGAAGCCTATGACAAGGAGCACTTGACCATCGGAGCACTAGGCAGCCATTCGGCCCTTGACATCGCAGACGGCGCCAAGGACGAGGGATTCAGAACCGTGGTCGTGTGCCAGGAGGGAAGAGAACTCCCTTACAGGATGTACCGCAGGGTCGTGGACGAGGCAATGGTCCTTGAGAAGTTCAACCAGATCACAAGGGACGACGTGCAGTACGCCTTGAGGCAGAAGAGCACGATCTTCGTACCTCACAGGGCGTTCACAACATACGTCCCCTATGACGATATAGAGGGTAAGTTTCTCATTCCATTGTTCGGGAACAGGCAGATCCTTAGGTCAGAGGAGAGGACAACAAGCAGGAACCAGTACTACCTACTTGAGAGAGCGGGGATCAGGCAGCCGAAGAAGTTCAGATCGCCTGCTGATCTTGACCGTCTTGCAATCGTGAAAGTTCAAGAGGCCAAGCGCAGGATCGAGAGGGCGTTCTTCTATGTCACCGATGAGAAGGACTTCTGGGAGAAGGGCGAGAAGAGGATTGCCTCGGGCTTGATCAAGAGGGAAGACCTAGAAAAAGCGGTAATCGAGGAGTTCGTCATAGGGACGTACTTCAACTTCAACTACTTCTACTCGCCACTGAGGAAGGAAGTGGAGTTCATGGGTATAGACAGAAGGCTTCAGACTAACCTCCACGACTTTGTTGCCCTCCCCGCAAAGCAGCAACTCGAGGTGAATGTCGTGCTACAGAACATTGAGATTGGCCATATGGGTGCGACTATTAGGGAGTCGATGCTGGAACAGGTCTTCGAGATTGGCATCAAGTTTGCCGATGCGGCCAAGAGGGAGTACCCACCGGGGATGATTGGTCCCTTTGCGCTACAGGGGGCTGTCAACAAGGATGAGGAGATCGTGATATTCGACGTGTCGCCCAGGGTACCCGGTAGTCCGGTAATTGGGACCACGAGTCCTTATACGAAGTATTTGTACGGCAAGCAGATGAGTGTCGGGAGGAGGATCGCAGTTGAGGTCCGCGAGGCGAGAGAGACGGACAGCCTGGGGGAGGTAGTGACATGAGGGCAACGGTTGCCACGATAGGGTCGCATTCTGCCCTACAGATACTTAAGGGTGCCAGGGACGAGGGCCTGCGGACGCTACTTCTCTGCATAAAAGGAAGGGAGGAACTCTACGAGAGGTTCGGACTGGCTGACAGTATGATTATAATAAAAAAGGTGGAGGACATTCTCGATCCCAAGGTCCAGGAGAGGCTTCTCTATGAAGGTGCCATCATTGTCCCCCACGGCACACTGATCTCGGGCGGAAAGCTGGAGGAGTTCGAGAAGCATTTCAAGCCGAAGGTCTTCGGGAACCGCTTTATATTCAGGTGGGAGTACGACCGGGAACTCAAGGACAGGATCCTGAAGGAAGCTGGAATAACGATCCCACGGCGGTTCATGTTCGCCGATAGTATTGACCGGCCCGTGATCGTAAAGCTTCCAGGCGCCGAGGGAGGCAGGGGCTACTTCATTGCTAGAGACTCCAAGGATCTGGAGAGGAAGCTTAAGAGCGTCTCCCAGAAGGGGCTCCTGAAAAAAGGGGAGGAGGAGAAGATCTTCATCCAGGAATATATTGTCGGTGTCACAGTTTATCCGCACTACTTTTACTCGCCGCTCAACGGTAAGGTCGAGCTGCTCGGATGCGACAGGCGGTATGAGACGAGCGTCGACGGAATTGGCAGGATCGGTGCCAAGGATCAGTTGGATTTGGATCTGGTGCCCACTTTCAGGGTGATAGGGAACATCCCCATTGTCCTGAGGGAATCGATGCTGATGGAGGTCTTTCAGGCAGGGGAGGGATTTGTCAAAGCCTCTAAGAAACTTGTGAAACCCGGGATAATTGGCCCATTCTGCCTCGAGATGGTATGCGACGAGGAGGGCAAGCTCTTTACATTTGAGTTCTCCGGCAGGATAGTCGCTGGAACAAACCTCTTCGTCAACGGTTCGCCCTATAGTGACCTATTGTATTCGGAGCCAATGAGCATGGGCAGGAGGATCGCGAGGGAGATTAAAGAAGCTACACAGAATGGAAAGCTTTCCGAGGTCACCACCTAGGTGCTTAAAATTGTACCACCTGAAGTGCTCAAAGGATGAGATCGCAAAGAGAGTCCTGACCTGCGGCGATCCAGGGAGAGTATCCAAGATAGCCGGGTTGCTCGAGGGAGCGAAGCTAGTGAATAGCAATCGCGGGCTCCTCGTGTATACCGGCCATTATAAAGGAGAGGCGGTCACTGCTGCAACCACGGGAATGGGCGCACCCTCTGCAGCTATAGTCAGTGAGGAGCTTGCCATGCTTGGGGCGAAAGCCCTGATAAGGGTTGGGACAACGGGTGCTATAGCCAGCGCCGTAATTCTGGGCGACATCATCATACCCACGGAAGCCATCCCCCTTGACGGGGCAACCCAGGCGTATATGAAGGTCGGAGGAGTATCGAGGGCAGACCCAGGAATAGTGCAAGCTTTAGGGGAGAGGCTTGAGAAGAGCTCCGCTAGGTTTCACGTGGGTAAAATTTGTACCAGTGACACGTTCTACCTGGAGGAGGAGAAGGATGCACAGTCCTGGGCGGCAAAAGGTGTACTCAGCTTTGAGATGGAATGCTCAGTCACTTTCGCCGTAGGCAGTCTGCGTGGATACAGAGCAGGCGCGATCCTCGCCGCAACTGGGAAGATCTATGGGGAGAGCGATAGGGTACTAGAGATCTCAAAGACACAAGAGAGCATAGATCTTTGCATAGCATCGGCCCTTGACGTTATGACAGACCTTACAATATGAGTCTAGCTCAGATAATGACTCGAAAATATTAGAGGGCTTCTGAAAAATATTAGGTCTCTACAACAATTTTTTCAATTCCTAATTGACCATGAAAATTTGATTCGTCATAATCAATTAATTTGTTTAAAAGCTTTAATTTGTTAAACAAGCAGACATAACTTTTCCCGCGTTTAAATCAAGTATCATACCCAACAGCAACATGGGATTTTGATTCAAACGTGAATATGATATGTTAAGTAACGCCTCTATGTAGTATCTGATTGCCGCAGTTAAGGCGAAGAGGGCCTGCAACAGCAAATGGCAGGAAACTACGGGTGGAACGACCCTTAGCGGGGAAGGAAAGCCCGGAAGCACTGTCAGGCGCAAAGAGCAGGATGCGTGATGGGACGATCCAGGGCGTCAGGATAAAATCGGACGCCACGGCCAAAGGCTAATCACAGCATGGGAACAACGGAAGAAGGAGTCGACCCATGGACCGATTCCTGAACTGGGGTTCTCCCTGAGATTCGTACTTAACTGCGGTTTCTATTTTGGGATCACCATTTTCCCATGATTTTTATCCGATTTCATATATGTAACCAGACAAAAAATGTATTGGCGCGGTGGTTTGCGGATGGCAAGACCGAGGAAGGGGATCAAGTATTACCTACAGATCGAAGCAGAGCTGAAAGCGGAAATAGAGGAGATGAACTATGGAACTTCCCTGGTCGTGGTCGAGGGAAAGCACGACGAGAAGGCACTAAAGAAGATAGGCCTGAAGACTCCAGTTGTTCAGTTCTGCAACTGCGGGCTGCCGGTGTTCGCCTTTATCGATGAGATAGTAGAGGACTATCAGGGGTTAACAGTCGCAGTGCTCCTAGACTTTGACGAGGAGGGCACGAAGATGAGTGAGAGATTGAGCAAGGAACTTGAAGAGAGAGGAGTTAAGGTAGATCGTTTCCACCGTAAAAGGCTGGCGAAGATTCTTACAAAAGAAGGAGTCTTCAGGATAGAGGAACTGGAACAGATCATTTCCAGGGCAGCCTACTAATGGCCCCCCCTCCGAATCGATCTCCGAGATGGACCGGCAGGACATGATTCCAAAAAAGTTGGAAAATTTGAGATAGTGAATTCACGGGGACGCAACGATGGAGTGTTTTGACAATAACGAAAATAACATGGTAAGGTTTGCTATGAATGAACCAAATTATTCTAGGAATGTCCAAGCACGTACATTGCTATGGCCAGTTCTGCAAGCACCGTGCATCCCATGGCAAAAAGGGAAAGGCTGTGGTTAAGCGATAAAAAAAATGTGACAGCATAGACCGCCTGGGGAGCAAGCACCGTAAGGACTCCAACGAACAATTTCTCCAGGTCATTGAAGATTGCTGTTATTGCCCTTTGGGCTGCAGCTCTTAGGAAGAGCTGAATCTCAAAGACGCTTGCAGCGGCCACAGCAACTATGGTGAAGAAAGGAATGAGGATTGCTGAAGCCGAGATAAGGGGTTTGAATAGGGAGATTATAACCAAGGCTAGAGGCACGAGAACGAATGCTGCGGTGGAGACGATTGTCTTGGAAACTACTATCCTTCGGGAGCTGATGGGCAGAGTCTTGGTGTACTCCAGCCCCCTTCCTTCGGCACTCAAGAGAGCAAGGGGCGAAAATAGGGCGAAAATTGCTCCCATGGAAGTGGCCATGATCACTGCGGCTGTCCTCAAGGTCCCGAAATTTGAGATCAGCAGAGCTATGATCACAGTCTCCAGGAGGGGAAGGGCGAAGAAGAAGGCGGTAGCCGGATTTCTGGAAGAGACCTTTAGATCCTTCAGAACATAACCCAGCATGGGGCTGCGAGTCTTTACTGAAAAATCCCTGGCTGTCACCCGGGCGACCCTCACACCTATGCCTTGGGATATATTTTTCACGGTGCCCAAACTCCACCTGCCAGCGAGGATGGCAAGCACCGCGTATACCGCTAAGGCAACGGAGGCCATGGACACTGCAGTCAATGCAATATCGGAATGGACAAGGTTGGCTATCACCATACCCGTTGAGAAGGGGTAGATAACAGACAGCAACTTTCCTAGGTTGCTAAACCCGAGTAGAGTGCTCTCTAGATTGGGCACAACGTACCAGGGTATAATAAAAAGGAAGCCCACACCCACGAGCAATAAGCCCCACATAAGTATAAAGGTCAGACGCAGGACTGTATTGGCCCTTGATCTTCCTCCGCGCATAAGGTTCTTTTGGAAAATTCTTGAGAACCAAAGGGCTACGCTGACGGCAAAGAGGGCATTCATTGCGGAAGCTAGAAGCATGATCAAAGTAGCCAGGGGAGATGCCGTCAGGTAAGCCACAACTATGACCTGGCTCAGGACGGAGCCTATTACCATGTAGTCTACCGATCTTATGAAGGAGAAGAGGGTGATCAACGAGAAATCACTCTGGCCTATGGGCAAGGTTGACAACAGCGCGGAAGATTCAGCCCCCACAAACGATGAAAGCGTCTGAATTGCATACAAGGCCGTAAACCCGAAGGTCACAACCAAGCTTAAGGATATGGAGCTGGCCAGACCGAAACCTGCAACTCCAAGAAATGATGATGCGAAGGGGACCACCGCGATTACAATGTTAAAAATGGCCACGATCATTTTATCGAATTTTGCTATTCTCAATGCCCTATCGGTCATCTCAAGGTCATCCTGGGCTTCCTTGCCGGGGCTGCTCCGTCCGAAAGCGCCCCACCACATGCGCCCCCTTTCCTCAGCTAATGATCGGTAAACCACCTCTTGGTAGGGTATACGACTCAGATGCCAAGCTTCAGTTAGCTTCATTCTTGAGGAATGCCTCCCTCAGCATCTTAGTGGTATCGGCTACCGCCGATTCTTCATGAGTTAACTTCAAGAAGACTTCTTCCAAAGTGCCGCCCTTGCCCTCGGTCTTACCTCTAAGCTGATCAAGTGTACCTTCGGCTATCAGCTTGCCTTGATAGATTATGCCTATTCTTGAACAAATCTGCTCGGCCACTTCCATTATATGTGTTGAGAATAGCACCGCACCACCATTTTCGGCGTGGAACGAAACCAGATCCTTTACTATGCGACTACTTTTAGCGTCTAGACCATTGAGAGGTTCATCCAATAGCAATACGGGCGGTTGATGAATTAGGGAGGCAATCAGAGCCACTTTCTGTTTCATACCCAAAGAGAGAGTGGCCATGGGAGAGTCGAAGTATTGTGCCATATCAAAGGCGTTTGCCAGATGAGTGACCATTGCATTGGAAGTAGCTTGATCGACTTTCCTAATGGATGCCACGAACTCTAAGAAATCTCTGGGAGAGAGAGAATCATAGACTATTGGATTTTCAGCCACGTAGCCGATTTTCGATTTGACTTCTAGAGGGTTCTTTGCAGGGTCAAGACCTGCAACCTTAATCCAACCTGATGTAGGCGCCAATAGACCGAGGATAGTCTTGATGGTTGTGGTCTTGCCGGCGCCATTCGGACCTAGAAGGCCATAAATTTCTCCTGGCATGACTCGTAAATTCAGATCAATTAAAGCTTGAACTGAGCCGAACTGTTTGCTAAGCCCAGATGTTTCTATCAGGGGCTCTGAATTAAAACCAAACTTTCTTTGCATACCAACACCTACCTCATAGAAAGTTGCAGGCTTTTTTAATGGCTAACCCTCTAGCTTGGGGCTCAGCCAAAGCTACTAAGACATACCGTAATCGTATTATTAAGGTATATGAGCTTTGAGTTGGAGGAGGATAGTTATGGCAAATACTGACACGATAGAGACGCACTTTATGATAAGGTCGGGTATAATGATCATAATAAACGGTATGCTCTTTGTAATTATTGTATTCTTCCTTGGATCTATCAATGTACTCCAAGTTATAGCCTTGGGTATTTTGCTCTACTTTGTTTCTCTCTTCCTGTCGAAGATACTGGATAGAGAAATAAACACGGTAACAAGCCTAGTCATAGAAATATTGAATAAGCATGAAAAGTTCAAGAAGAGACTTCTTAACTTCTTATGAGTATCGTAGTTATCATTAAATTCGGAGTTTCCTAGCCGTATATCGATCACTCAGCTAACATCAGAACGACGTAGGTTTTTGGAAATCCAGTTCAGGATATTATGATTAAAGGATACTCATTAAAAAGATTAATAACAGTTGATACAAACGACTTTACGAGGAATTTCATTGGTACAGGTGGGCTTTGAACCCAAAATTGCATTTATCTGCCCATTGTGTAACAAGGAAGTGGAGCTAATTTTTGATCGCTCTAAGGGCGAATGGGTGTCTGACCACGCAGGGTGCCTGAACTTCTCAGTGATCAGAAGAATGCCAGAATGGCCAGATCCCGAAGAAGGTCCTCTAGTCTTCGCCGGGCTGGAGTCCAACTTCTCTGTAAAAGAGACGGTAGAGGGGCTGCGGGCTCTTGTAAAGGAGGAGTTGGATCAATCGAAGAGGCAGAAACTGGAGTCAGGCGTGAAGAGACTCGAATCAAAGCTGGGCTCTGCAGAGAAGAACCTCTCCCATCTCATGGATGTTCTAAAGTCAGGAGCCTTTGGACTCAAAGTCGTCTCAGGCAAGGAGATCTCTGCCTTGGTCTGGAAATCAGGTGAGAGGTACTTCGGCGTGGCAGAGTCCGAGGGCTTCCCACTGAAGCAGAATGATGCAATCTTGGCAGCCGATGGTGTGGAGGAGGCGGAGAGGTTCATTTCATATTGGCTTCGCTACTGGGAGCAAGGCAGGATAATTGTGTAAAGGGATAAAAAGCTCGACCTGAAAAATAAGAGGGTACAAAGAAGGACTGAGCCTTGACCACAAGATTTGAAATAAGGGAGTTCAGACCTGAGGATCTGGATACAGTGGCCCTGATTAATAGGGTATGCCTCCCCGAGAACTACTCCCCCTCATTCTTCCTCGAACATTACTACGAGAATCCGAAGATCTTCCTAGTGGCAGAGGTGGATGGGAAGATCGTTGGCTACAACATGTGTAGGATAGAGTTTGGCGTGTCTAATGTGAGGACTGCCTTCGTGAAGAAGGGGCACGTCATCTCAATAGCGGTCATGCAGGATTACAGGGGACTTGGCATCGGAACAGCGCTGATGGAGCGTGGATTGGCAGGCGTGAAGCAAGGCGGAGCGAGAGAGATTTACCTTGAGGTTAGGGTCAGCAACGACGTCGCAGTAGGACTGTACAAGAAGCTTGGCTTCAAAATAAACAAGGTCTCGGATGCATATTACCGAGACGGAGAAAATGCCTATGTTATGGTGAAGGACTTTTCGGCATAACCGCCAAAGACTTCGCTTTCCACCACGAATAGAAGGAGTAGCCGACAAGAAGGGCTAATGGTAGATAGAAAACAAATATCTCAAACTGAAGCTGGAAGAACGGCGTTCCTGCAAGCCTTAAACCAATGGGCACTGCAGCTATTATTCCCATGAACACAGTTGCCGCAATGGCGCTTTTCAGCTCGCTGATTGCCATAGTCACAGACTTCACATCCCAATATAAAAGGGTGACCACGCTCAAATCATATATCTTAAAGAAAACAAATGATATCAATGGTATAGATGACCAAGATAATCTTGCTACTTATGAGGCTGCCTTCTTCAGAGGAGGAGGCGGAGAGGATCCTAAGTATAGCCTTCCGCGCCCTGGAGCGGCGCTCGGGAGCTGTGATTTATCTCCTTGGAGAGGGGGTCTTATGGTCGAAGGGTCTTATGCCAAGAAAGTACCTTGGCAAAGTTCTTGAGTCAGGGGGAAAAGTGAGAGCAAGCAAGAAAGATCTCTTGGCCAGGGCGGTAAGGCTAGATGCGATTGAAAGGCGTATCGAAGTGGCAGAGGATCTAGAGGGCGAGCTCGTGGATGACGTAATGGTACCATCTACCCAGGTGATTTCATGGTAGCTGAAACGGGTCTGAAGCCAACGCTTGCACTTGTGCTCTTCTCTGCACCCTATGGAAATCAGTATGCGGACCACATGTGCCATATAGCGGAGAGAGCCATTGAAAAGGGATACTCCGTCGAAATCTTTCTCTATGGTGACGCAATCCATTCGCATTTGATCGAGCAGAAGCCAAAGAATTTCTTCAATATTGGCGAGGCCCTTGCGCGTTTGGCCGATAAGGGAGCGAATATTTACAGCTGTCTGATCTGCGCAATCGCTCGGGGCTACATGAGGGATTTCGATGAAGCCAAGAAAGTATACAACTCACCTATAACGTTGCCCTGCGTAAAATTCGTGACTGTGCAGGGATTCGTAAGCATGATAAAGAGAGCGAACAAGCTCATGATGTTCGGGAGTTCTTGATCAATGAAGAGCATCATAATGGAATTAACACACCCCCCCTTCGGGCGCGAGAACACCTATGCAGCGCTCTTCGTCGGATCAACATCCGTATCGCTGGGAGTCGAAGTGACTGTTATTCTTACAGGCGAGGGGGTGTACGTTGGTCTGAAGGGCCAGGTTGATCCCCAAGGCAATATAGACCTGCCCTCGACCGAGCAACAGGTCCGAGACTTCATGGATCTAGGTGGAAGAGTAGTTGTTGAAGAACAGTCGTTGTCGGCACGGGGCATATTCAGCGCCGAGCTGATAGAGGGGCTGGAAGTCCTAGACTCTAAAAATGTAACTGATCTCATGCTGGACAAAGGGGATCAAGTAATGGTTTTTTGAGGTGGGCTGACGAGATTATTTAACTAAATGGGGATGTCTAGAGCACCTGCTGGAAACTCTTAAGAGATTAAGGAGAATGGAAGTCAATAAAACTCTTGAGGTCTTTGGAGACTTCCTTCTTTGAAGGAAAACATACTAGCCCGAATGAAGTTCGCAGCCAAGAGTCAGTATCGATAAGTGAGAAGAAGAACGTCTGGCAGATATTAAACAGAAAAAACAAAATGAGGCTTATTAGGCCTTTAAAAATTTAATCGTTAGAAGATAGAAATAGATAAAGAAGGATTAGGCGACCTGGTTCTTAACGAGCCACTTCAGTGGTATGTCTTGATGCCTGCCGTCCGGCAGCCTGCGCCTAATTGTTATGGGCAGTACGCCCTCCTTGAGCTCTTCGTCGGCTATCTCGAGAGGCGTGACAGCCTTGCTCTCGATTAGTGGTGGGGCACCCATGGATATCTGGAGGGCCCGCGCACCTAGTACGCGAGCTTTCTCAAACCTTGTCAACACAGACGGACCAAGTATCTGTCTAATTTCCTTCTCTTTTTCCTGATCCAACTTACATGCCGCCCATGCCGCCCATGCCGCCCATGCCGCCCATGCCCGGGGGCATACCCTCGTGGCCGTGCTCTGGCGGAGCTCCGCCCTTCGGCGCGGTGGCTGCGATGACGTCGTCGATCTTCAACAGAGTTATGGCAGCTTCGGTTGCAGACTTTATCGCCTGCTTCTTTACGCTTGCTGGCTCCAGTACACTTGTCTTGGACATATCGCGAACCTTGCCTTCGGTGACGTCGACGCCCACTGATTTCTGGCCCTTGGCGTGGCTCGACCTCAGCTCGACCAGAATGTCTACTGGGTCAAGGCCAGAGTTCTCTGCTAGCGTAAGCGGTACTTCCTCCATTGCTTCTGCAAACTTAAGGACCGCCAGCTGTTCCCTTCCGCTGAAGGACCTTGCAAAGTCTCTCAGCTTAGAGGCGACCTCCTCTTCGGGGGCACCTCCACCTGGAACGAGCCACGGGTCCTGTACAACGTTCCGAACAACGCACTTTGCATCGTGCAGTGAGCGCTCAGCCTCATCGACCATCCTGTCGGTTCCTCCTCTCACGAGTATGGTAACCGACTTGGGGTTCTTGCAGCCTTCTACGAAGACCATCTTGTCCTTGCCGATCCTTCTCTCCTCGACCAGCTTGGCGTAACCGAGGTCCTTGTCAGTAAGATCATCCACGGTTGTGATGATTCTGGCACCACTGGCCTTTGCAAGGTTCTCAATGTCGGACCTCTTCGCCCTTCTCATTGCCATCACACCCTTCTTTGCGAGGTAGTGCTGGGCTATGTCATCTACTCCCTTCTGGATTACCAAGACGTTGGCACCAGAATTGACGATGTAGTCGACCATGCCCTTGAGCATCGAGGACTCTTCATCGAGGAAGCTCTTCATCTGATCAGGTGATGTGATGTTGATCTTTGCAGTCATCTCGGTCTTCTCGATCTCGAGCGCGCAGTCGAGTATGGCTATCTTGGCATTCTCAACCCTCTTAGGCATTCCAGGGTGGACAACTTCCTTGTCGAGGACGACACCCCTCACAAGCTGTGTGTCATCAAGGGTCTCACCCTTCTTCTTCTCTAGCTTGATATTGTCAAGATCGACCACGTACTTGTCGCCAACCTTCTCTGCCACCTGCATCACAGCCTCGACAACAAGCCCTGCAAGCCTCTCGTAGTGGCCAGAGACAACGCTCTTTCCGCTCAGCGATGTGATTGCGGCTTCCTTGAGCCTCTTCTCATCCATCGGATCAACTTTAGTTGCCATATTGTCGATTATCTCGATAGCCTTTTCCATGGATTTCTTGTAGCCCTCAATAATGACAGTAGGGTGGATGTCCTGATCGAGCAGGTCCTCCGCTTTCTTCAGCATAGCGCCGGCGAGGATCACTGCAGTGGTAGTTCCGTCGCCCACCTCGGCATCCTGTGTCTTAGCTACCTCGACCAGCATCTTTGCGGCGGGGTGCTGAACGTCCATCTCCTTGACGATGGTGGCGCCATCATTGCTTATTGTGACGTCGCCAAAGCTGCTGACAAGCATCTTGTCCATTCCTTTGGGACCCAAGGAAGATCTTATGGTCTCCGCAAGGGTCACAGCAGCCATTATATTGGCCTTCTGGGCATCCCTTCCTGTAGTTCGGGCGGTGCCCTCTTTCAAAACTAAAACTGGTAGACTTTGGGTCGCTGCCATAGTTCAAATCACCTAAAATGTAACACTATTATTGTCTTGCAAAAGACAAGATGCACTTCTATATATTATTTTTCCCTATCGGAGCTACACTGCTAAGGTATCTCCGGTCATTTTTTCGCTTCGACTCTTTTTGAGATCAACGCAGCCGCCACAGCCGCGCCAACGCCATTATCGATGTTGACAACTACGAGACCTGGGCTACAGGATTGGAGCATGGATATGAGGGCACCTTTGCCTTTCCCTCCTGCGCCGTACCCCGAAGAGGACGGTACCCCGATCACGGGCATGGGCACTAGTCCGCTTACTATGGACGGGAGAGCTCCTTCCATCCCTGCCACTACTATCATGCAGTCGACCTCCTCTTCTAGGCATCTCTTGATGGCGGGGAAGAGCCTGTGGATTCCTGCAATCCCAATGTCATAGAAAGTCAGGACGTGGCAGCCCATCTCTGCCAACACCGTCTTCGCCTCCTCTGCGACCATGGTGTCGGCTGTGCCTGCCGTCAGGATTGCAACTTTGCCAAGGGTGGGCAATTCAACTTTAGATTTCGTCTTTAGAACCATCGAACCCGCCTTTATGTTGCGGGTGATCTTGGCTTTGCCCTTGATCATTTTACATAGAGCTGCGGCCTGGGGTTCGCTCATTCGGGTGATTATGACTTTTTCTTCCTCTTCGAGTAATGCCGTGCTGATCCTTAAGAGCTCTTTGATGGACTTACCCTCAGCAAATATTATTTCGGGAACACCCTTCCTCATCTCGCGGGAGATATCGATGCATGCATCCTCCACCTCTTTTACCGCCTGAAACCTTAGTTTCTTCACTGCTTCATCCACAGGTAATTTTCCGTCCCGGACTGAATTGAGCAAATCCTTGAGGTCCAACAGAGACACCGCTCGAGTAACTGATATATCAACAGCAGTAATAGTGGAATTTGGTGCAAGTATTTGAAGGTAGTGTTTATTGATGGATCTATGGCAGGGATATCTGGGGACAAGATGCTCTCTGCCTTCGTAGGTGCGGGAGCCGATGCGAGGAAGATTGAGGGGGATATCTCAAAGGCATTGCGCTCTATCGGCATCAAAGCGGGAGGTGTGAAGTTTCAGGAGGCAGAGAGCTGCGGAATTCAAGGGACGAAGATGATTGCAGAGCTCGGCACACCGACGATGGGAGCGGAAGGGCTTATGAAAGCTCTTGAGGTTGCGGGCAGGGCAATCGGCTTGGGGGCATGGGGCAGGGAAGTCGCCAAGAAGGCTCTAGAGGAGCTCATCGGAGCGGAGGTAGAGATCCATGGAAGCGCGCACCTCCATGAGCTTGGGGAGGTGGATACTATTGTCGACTTGATAGGTACAGTAAAGGCCGCTGAGCTAATGGGGCTTGAGGGCGCAGAATTCTACACGGCGCCCATTGCGGTCGGCTGTGGCTCGGTGGTCAGCAGGCACGGAATGCTACCAGTGCCGGCCCCAGCTACCCTAAAGATACTCCGGAGGCACGGCATTGCAATAACCGCAACGAGCCAGTTAGGCGAACTCACGACCCCCACCGGCGCCGCGCTTGTAGCAACGTTCACAGAGGGAAAGCAGGACACGCCCCCTTTCGCTGTGGAGCGCGAGGGGACAGGAATCGGCAGCATGGTCCTGAAGGTGCCGAACATTGTGAGGGTACTGTTGGGCGATACGCGGCATAACTACGAGATGGTAAAGGTCCTCGAGACGAATCTTGACGACGTAAGTGGCGAGGTACTGGGATTGTTCATAGAGAGGCTGCAGGGCAGTGTCGAGGACATCGCGGTCTTCCCGATGACTACCAAGAAGAACAGGCCTGGATTCTCTATCAGGGTCGTTGTAAAGCCAGAAGGGCTGGAAGATGCAATAAAGGTTATGGTTAGGGAGACCGGGACTCTTGGGGTCAAGATCTTCGACTGCCAGAGGTATAAGGAAAAACGGGAAATAATGTCAGAGAAGGTGAGGATCGGCGGGAGATACTACCCCGTCCGCATCAAAAGAAGCGGGGAGGGGGGCAAGAGGATTAAGCCAGAGTACGAGGATCTCAGAGCAATAGCTCTCAACGAAGAGATGAGCTTAAAGGATATCAGCGACGAGGTAATGTTGCAAGTAAGGCAAAAATACGCGAAGGAGGGAAGGGATCATTGGTAAAGAGAGAGTTGCAGGTTCCTGAAAACATAGAGGTTGCCGATATAAAGGACCTAGCGAGGTTAGTGGCTTCCACAGTTTCCATGGGACAGCCCATCTACGTCGTCAACTTTGAGCATAACAAGAAATTTTACTTTGGCGTTCTGGGAGTCTACAACCACTATTATGAGAAGCAGGGTATGCCCCTATTTTACTACTTCTCGACAGACCAGCCACGGATGGAGAAGTATGTCCTTGTAAAGATGGACGAGAGGGAGGAGGTTGCCTTTGGCGACGGCATCAGACCGGGCTGGATAGCAGTTCCGATAATACACTTGAAGAAGAAGCCGGGTTTTATCGAGTTTTAGTCCGCCAGACTGACCTTGACGAACTCGCCCTGCCTCACCTTTTTGAGGGCTACCAAATTGGAGGTAACTTTTCCTATGATGTTGACAGGGCTGTAGGGTTGGGTCTTGCCAAAGAATATGCAGAAGGCCTTGCCTGGCGGCCAGTATGCTATGTCGCCTGTCTTGACATTGGCCCTTGGGCGCTCGGGACCGACTGAGACGGGAGTTTCGAAATAGACCTCTTCCTGCCACAAAAAGGTGCTTGATGAAAATGGCAACGCTCTCACAAGGGCCTCGATGGTCCGTGGGGATAGGATCCTTACGAGCTCACCGGTCGCTTCGAGGCTCTGAAAAGAAATTTTTATAGAGAATTTTTCGAGCAGTGCGTCGCTCAAACTGATGCCCCAGGTTTATGCTGCAACGTAAACATCGACGCGGCGCGTGCTCTTCATGAGCTTGATGATTCCCTGCTTTGCAAGGGACTCGAGGATGTCCTTGGAGACGCTGTACCTGAGATTATATTTGGAGTATAGCTGATAGGGCGTCACATACTTCATCTTCGGGACGTCTTTCTTTATCTGCTCGAGTACCTTCGGCTCAACGACTGAGGTTGCGATTGACTTCGTGATCTCCTTCTTCGGCTCCTCTTTCTTTGGGGCCTCCCTCAGGTCCTTTCTCCTCTTCGGCGCTGTCTTCTTTGCTCCTCCCATAATCAACACCTATAGCGAGAGGTAAAGATGGTCGAAATAAAAAGGTTGTGGTGTGGAATCTTAAAATCAATTGCAAAAAAATGGAGTTATGAATGCCCTAATTGTGGGCAGGATCATACTGGACATCTGTAAGTCTTCTCCAAGCTGGCTCTGTGTATGGAGTTCATTGTGCAGAAGGGTATGATCTTCCCATCAGGAAACGCATAGTGTATAGTGCAGCGCTGCACCCGTTCAAGGTCAAAGTTGTATGGATCCATGAAGTGCATACAGCCTATCAGAACGACCTTCTTCATGAAGTCGCCGAGCGAGCTGTAGTCCCCTTTGAGCAGTACTGACGATATAAGTTCCCTCATGAGGCCGAATTTCACATGCCTTGCAGTGCCCACCAGATACATCTTTGCTCTCAGGCTAGAGCCTTGAGAGGCGGCTTCATATACCTTGTCCATTGCAGACATGAACTTGTCTACATTGGCATACCTTGTGATTGGCACCAGCTTATCGCCCTCCGGAAAGAGGATTGTAGCCATGCCGCAATGCTGGTGATTGGTGAACTCCTGATACCGCCTTCCCTTGAGGGCGCCGACGGCTTTCGATACAGGCACGACAATCGGTATGGGGTAGAAGTCGCTGGTCTTTATCTGCCCGTTGGTCTGCGCTTCAGCAAGTTTGAGGAAGTCGGGGATGGTGATCCTCATCTCCCTCAGCTTCTGCTTGTCGATCCTTCCTGCCATTGAAACTGGCTGGAAATTGACTCCCCTCACTACGTCGAAGTTCTTTGCTGCGAACCTAATTATGTCGCCAACCTGATCGTCGTTGACGCCCTTTACTAGAGTTGGGACCAGGACAACGCTGTCGAGACCAGCTGCCCTGCAGCTATCAAGGGCCTTAAGCTTCGTGTCGAGGAGGTCCAGACCTCTCGCAGCGATATAGGGTCCGGGCGTCAAGCCGTCGAACTGCAGGTAGAGCGTGCTAATGCCGGAGTCGATGAGTTTTTTGAGGAAGGCAGGATCCTTCGCAATCCTGATGCCATTTGTATTAACCTCTACGTGTTCAAAGCCGGCTTTCTTCGCCATAGTGATCAACTCGGGGAGATCATCCCTTACCGTCGGCTCGCCACCGGAGAACTGGAGTGAGTTGGGCGGGACTGGCAGGTTCTCGCGCAGATTCTTCAGCATCCCCTGTATCTGGTCTTGGGTCGGTTCATATGTGTAACCTGCGGTGGCCGCATTTGCGAAGCAGATCGGGCAACGGAGGTTACATCTGTTGGTGACATCAATAATCGAGAGAACTGTGTGCGACTTGTGCTGCGGACATAAGCCACAGTCATACGGGCAGCCCTTTGAGGTCTGCGTTCTAGGATTGCTTATGCCATCTCCAATGCACTCGTACTTCTCTGCTCTCTTGAAGAGTTCATAGTCGCTCCAGTAAACATCCTCAAACCTGCCGTGCTCCTTGCAGGTCTTGCCGATATAAACGACGCCGCCATCCTCGTATATCTCGGCGTCAAGCACTTTCATGCATTCAGGGCAGAGGCTTTTCGTAGTTTTCAGGGTCTGCATCATCACACCGACGCCTAATGAACACTTATTTATATTTGAATGTTTTCATACAATTCATACGGTGTGAGGTTTGTCTGAGTCTATTGCTGTGGAGAAGCTGAAGGCGCTCGGTCTTACGGAGACAGAGTCAAAGCTGTACATTGCCCTGCTTAGGGGCAGTTCAGATGCCAAGAGGCTGAGCCAAAAAACTGGGGTGCCGTACTCCAAAATCCACACTGTGCTCTCCAAGCTGATCCGCAAGTCCCTAGTAATGGAGAGAGCAGGAAGACCCGCAACCTATGAAGCCAAGGGAGCTGCGGAAGGGCTGGCGGAGTACAGGCGATCAACGGTGGAGGAGCTTGACGCCAACCTCAAGAGCGCAGAAGCGACGCTACTTGAGACGGTGGCCGAGGGCGAATCTGAGAAATCGGACATTTGGATAATAAAGAATCAAGATGATATACTCAGGAAAGCCTACCAATCCCTCAACGGTGCCAAGAACGAGGTAAAGGTGGCCCTACCGATGGCGCCTGACTGGGCAATTCCAGTTCTTATACCGATCCTTATGAGGCTCAGGTCAGAGGAGATCGCTCTCAAACTTCTTCTCTCCCGTGACCTGCAGGAGGGAAAGCTCGGCAAGCTAACAGCCCTTGCAGAGATAAGATTCAGGGACAAGATGTTCGGGGGCGGGATCATCGTGGACGACAGAGAAGTGCTCCTATTCATAGGGAGTGATGGCAGTTCAATCAATGTGGCCATCTGGTCCAACAACGCGGGGCTTGTCCATGTAGCCAGAACTTACTTCGATTACCTGTGGGAATCTGCGGGGGAGAGCCCACCATCTTAATTCTTTCATGAAATGCCACTCTCACTCCATCATCACGTGAGGAGTGATTCTCAAAGAAAGATATAATAGCACCAATGGTTCTTTCAAAGTTATTGTTTTTGGAGGATAGTCCTATGGCAAAAAATGGGAAGAGGATTCTAGTTGCCTTAGGAGGCAACGCAATAAAACAAGCTCATGAAAAAGGCACAGCAGATGAACAATTCAAGAACGTGGCTATAACAGCAGCGCACATTGTACACATGATAGAGAAGCTTGGCAAGGAAGACAGGCTGATAATTACGCACGGCAACGGACCCCAGTCAGGCAATCTTGCCCTACAGCAGGATCTAGCCAAAGCAGAGATACCGGCGCAGCCATTGGACGTCGTCGGCGCGATGACCCAAGGGCAGATAGGATACATGTTCCAGAACACGATGGAGAATCTAATGAATGCAAAGGGGATGAAGACTCCAGTTGTCTCCCTAGTGAACCAAGTGCTGGTGGATAGGAAAGATCCAGAGTTTGTTGGTGAGAATGCTTCCAAACCAGTGGGTAACTTCCTTACCGAAGAGGAGGCCATGAAGATGAAAGGGGAGAAGGGCTGGATAGTAAAGAAGGTCAAGCCAACAGCCCCCAAGCCCTGGAGAAGGGTCGTCCCATCGCCTGATCCTATAGCCAACGTTGAGGCGGAGGCGATAAAGATCCTTGTTAATGCAGGAGCCGTGGTCGTCGCTTCTGGCGGAGGAGGGATACCAGTCGTGAATGATAACGGCAAATTAGTCGGCGTTGAGGCGGTAATCGACAAGGACCTTGCTGGTGAGAGACTTGCAGAAGTTGTCGAGGCAGACACGTTCCTCGTACTCACCGACATCGAGAAGGCAAAGCTCAACTTTGGCAAACCGGACGAGAAGGCCATTGACAGAATGACTGTCACCGAGGCAAAGAGATACCTTTCAGAGGGGCATTTCTTGGCGGGCAGCATGGGGCCAAAGGTCAAGGCATGCATCAGGTTCCTTGAGTGGGGAGGCCATGAGGCCATAATCACCTCACTCGATAAGGCCTTAGATGCCCTAGAGGGAAGGACTGGCACGAGGATAGTGAAGGGTTAAACCTTCACTTTTTTCCATTTCATTTAGTTTTGGGCTCTGTTCTGATGTCACACTTCATCCTTAGTAAATCCGTAATACCAGCATTCATCATAGCCCACTAACACTTCGCTTTGAGTTTTAATAAATTTGACGATTTTGTGAATCGCTGTCGGTCAATGAATCTTTTCGGTGCAAGTGAAAGGGCAGCATCCATATGAATCGAAGAGTTATTAGGTTTTGGTACGCGAGCTGAAAGGGTAATCATAAGAACAGCTATATCTAGCTCTGCGCTTTTCACAGTTAAGATTTATATAAGCTGGAAAGGCAACTATCGTTCGAAGAGCTATGCCCATCCCATTGGTCGAACGTTCCCCAAGGGAGCTTTCGCGAATTATAGAAATGAAAGTCAGTTCCATAGGTAACGTTCAGAGCGTCAGAAGCGTGCGCGTTGACTTGACCGGCAAGAAACCCGTGGTGGTAGTGATCATCTGGCTCGAACCGAAGTCCTCTAACGAAGATGCACACAAGGTGTCCCTGAATATTGAGTCAGAAGTGAAAGAGATACTGCCGAACTCACGCGTCTTCATCCGCACGGAGCCTGCCGGGAGCGATAGAGACAACCTATGGAAGCTGGTGAAAGAGATCTCCGATTCTGTTCCAGGCTCGCGCGGTGCGCATAACATTCACATCACCAAGATCAATGGAAAGTTGAGTCTAGACTTCCACCTGGAGGTAGGCGCCAACATGACGGTGAAACAGGCCAACAATGTCTCCCAGCTAATTGAGAAGAAGCTGAAGGAGGCCGACCCCAACATCGCGGAAGTCCTCATTCATGAACAATCGGTGGAGGACCTCGTCGACAGCGAAAGGTCTGGAGCTGGTACCGAGATAGGGTGGTATATCGAACACGTGAAAAAGCGTTTCCCCGAGATCAAGGAGGTTGGCAAGCCGGAGATACGCAGGGCTGGCAATAAGCTCTATGTGGTAATGAGGTGTCGCTTCGACCCCGACATCAGCCTCAAGGAGGCCAACGATATCATCTATCGGTTCGAGGCCAGCGTAAGGGCGGCCGTCCCCGAGGTCGCCATGATAGAAGTACACAAGGAGCCCAGTTGACTCGGACGCCCATCTGCCATAAAACCGAAAGGCGTATAATCACCTCAATGCTTCGGCTGATAAATATGGATGGTGGTTCTTATGAAGTCCGCAAAGGAGGCCCCGATTACCCATAAGGACTACCTGTCCATCGGATCGGATGAAGTCTTCAATGCCTTGGGGACGACAAAGAATGGGCTGACGGAAGATGAGGCTGAGATACGTCTCAAGAAATATGGCCCCAACCGGTTACCGCGTGAAGGCATAAAGCTCGGTAGGATCATCTTAAGGCAATTTGACCCCCTCATTCTAATCCTTCTCGCCACGGTTATCATTTCCATCTTCATAGGCTCAGCGCAGCAAGCCTATATCATCATGATTATCATAGCCCTGAGCGTCAGCTTCAGCTTCTACAACGAATACCGAGCAGGCAAGCTGGTGGAAGAACTTGAGAAGAAGGTCTCAATCAAGGCCACTGTAACTAGAGATTCCAAGACCAAGGAGATCGACTCGGCACAGATCGTCCCAGGGGACTTGGTTTCAGTCTACATCGGAGATATCGTGCCGGCCGATGTGAGGCTGGTCGAGGTCAAGGACCTCGAGGTTGATGAGGCAACGCTCACAGGAGAGTCATTTCCTGCCACCAAGTCAGCGGAGGCTCTCTCAATCCAGGAGCCGGTGGCCCATCAGGCTACCAATTGCCTCTTCATGGGGACCACGATAGTCCGAGGAAGCGGTAAGGGTGTGGTCACACAAACTGGAAAGAATACAGAGTTCGGGAGCATCTCAAAGAGCCTTGCACGCCCCCACCCCCTTACTGAATTTCAGAGGGGCATTAAGTCTTACGGGAATCTGCTCATCGTCTTGACTGTCATCCTCTCTGTGAGCGTCTTCACGCTCAATGCCCTCCTTGGGCATAACCTCCTCAATTCCCTCTTGTTCTCAGTGGCTATCGCCATCGGCCTAGTCCCCGAGCTAATGCCTGCCATAGTGACAGTGGCTCTCTCCAACGGAGCGCATAATATGGCCAAGTCGGACGTCATTATCAAACGCTTGGTCTCAATGGAAGATTTTGGCAACATGGACGTTCTTTGCACAGACAAGACGGGAACGCTCACAGAAGGCAAGGTAGCCCTAGAGGATTACTTCTCGCTGGACAAGGATCACGAAGAGCGGACGCTCCTTTACTCTCTCCTCTGCAACAGCGCTATCGTAGGCGATGCTGTCACGGGGAATCCCATGGACTCGGCCATCTGGAACTATGCCAAGGAAAAGGGGCTCGCCGATGGCGTGAAGGCATTCACAAAAGTTGACGACGTTCCCTTTGACTACCAGAGGCGCATGATTTCTGCGGTGGTGAAGCACGGTGATGATTTGTTGTTCCTCACCAAGGGTGCTCCGGAATCTGTGGTCCGTAAATGCACATTCTATGATGAGGAAGGGAAGGCCGCTGGAATTACTGACGATGTTCTCGAAGCGGCCGACAAGAAGTTCCACGAGTTGTCCGAGTCAGGCTATCGCATTTTGGCCATAGCATACAAAACGATAGAGGCGAAACCATCCTACTCGACCTCGGACGAGGTGGCACTGACGCTCCTGGGATTCTTGGTATTTACTGACCCTCCCAAGCCCTCTGCAACGTTGGCCCTGAAAAGGCTAAAAGAGTTGGGCGTAGATACCAAGATCCTCACAGGCGACAACCCACTCGTTGCCAAGAAGGTCTACGAAGACCTAGGCATCCCCGTAAAAAAGGTTCTGGATGGTCCCGATCTTCTCAAGCTTAGTTGGGCCGACCTAAAGAAGGCTGTCGAAGAGGCTAACATATTCGCGCGCGTCACCCCCGAACAGAAGTTAGACATCATAAAGGCGCTCAAGGAGAACAAACATATCGTGGGCTACATGGGTGATGGAGTGAACGATGCTCCCGCTCTATACGAAGCCGACGCCAGCATTTCAGTCGATTCCGCTGTGGACGTATCGAAGGAAGCAGCTGACGTGGTGCTGCTAGAGAAAGATCTCATGGTTTTGGCGCGTGGAATAGACGAGGGAAGGAAGACCTTTGGCAATACGATCAAGTATGTACTCATGGGCACTTCTTCCAACTTTGGAAACATGTTCAGCGCTGCAGTTGCCTCACTCTTTCTACCCTTCCTACCCATGCTCCCGATGCAGATCCTTTTCATGAATCTTCTTTACAACGTCGCGAACCTCACACTGCCCACCGACAATGTGGATGCCGAAGACAGCAAGTTACCCCGCCACTGGGATATACCTCTTGTGCAGGGGTTCACTATATTCTTCGGTCCCTTCAGCTCGGTTTACGACTTCCTTACATTCGGCATAATGCTATTCATATTCAATGCCTCAACGCCAGCACATGCCGCGCTCTTTCAGAGTGGCTGGTTCGTGGAGTCATTCTTGACCGAGGTGCTGATTATCTTCGTCATTCGGACTAGACGATTCCCGTTCTTTTCAAGCAGGCCGGGCAAATGGCTTACCATACTTACAATCGGATGCTGTGTATTCGGCACAGTTCTTCCTTTCACTTTTTTGGGAAGATTCCTCGGTTTCACTTCTCTACCAGTCAGTTTCTGGCCGATCGTAGCCCTCATGGTAGTCACCTATCTGTTGCTCGTGGACGCTGGGAAGGTATTTTTCTATAAGGTGTGTGGGTTTTGATGGGGATGTCCTAGATGGCGAGTGTTACTCTCTTTGATTGGTACGTCATCACTATTAGTTTTAGCATAGTCTTTCTAATTGTTACAAGCATCTTACTTTATTCAAGGAGGAGAGTTGCTGCTGGCTCCGTCCGAACACGGGCCAGCGTATCCCAAATTGTTCGAGATTTCATCTTCGTTTGGATACTGATTTCGCTCCTTGCCCTTTATATCGTAACAGTGATGGTGGCGTCTTACCCTCTTTTCGCCACGGGGAACATTATCGTTGAGTTGCTGCTTCTCTTCTATGTTTATAGGAATAGGCCTAAGAAAACTTCACATCCATGACGAATCTGGGAATTTCCAGCTTGCATAGCAGATTGCAATGAGAAAGAAAGTGTAAAATAACAGAATCTACCTAAGGCAGAAGACAGCCATAGGTGGATTCTGCACAGGCGAAACCTTTGATGTTTGAACAATAAATCGAGACTGAGGAAACTTTAAAACCTGAAGAATGTTTGGAGATAAACAAATGAGTAAAAGAGATCAATGCTGCCATCGCTATGGAATGCTGTTATCCCCAAATGCAGAGTTTTGTCCTATTTCTGGAGACAATGCAAAAGCTGATGTATCTGAGAGACAGAATAGCCAGCCAAAAGAACATTTTCCTAAACTATTTTCTCATGCTCTAAACTTCAATATCACCAGAAATGTAAGGGTAATCGTATTCTTCTTTTTTGTGGCAGTATTCTTAATAGGATTGGCTTTAGGAAGTTTTGCCCCTATATCTTTAAGCAATGCTGAAGCTTTAACTAGCAGTGTTAGGAATCAAGTGAACCAATCATCATTTATTTCGCTTGTTGAATCCATAGCTCAGAATAATATTGTATTGTGTCTGGTTTTCTTTGTACCAGTCTTCGGCCAGATATTTATGGCACTTACAAGTTACAATACGGGGTTAGTGATTTCTGCTGTAGCCGTAACTAATTCTATGAATAGGTTAACTGTTTTACAAAACCTATTCTTTTACCCGTCAACTTGGCTTGAAACTATTGTGTACGGCTTGGCTGCAAGTGAAAGCATAATCTTTCTTCTATGCGTTATTAAAGGAGACTATGAAAAAGAAGTTAAAAGGCTAGCTTTAACAATTATGGCATGTGCAGTTATTTTAGTTGTAAGTGCAGTTATAGAAAGTCTCTTTATAATATAACCTTACAACATTTTTTAGGAGAATTTACTAGAAGATTCGGATAAAATTAAGAGTAATAATTATTTTTACGTTTTTCATCTTATTGAATGATTATTTAGAACCGTGTCGTCCTTCAGCCAATAAAAACACAATCCAACTATTCTATAAAGGTCTTTAGTTATTTTGCCCTTCAAGATAAATCCTGAGATCATTCAATCATTTATTGTTCGAAATCCTAGAACATGGCAAGCGGTATAAGCAGAATTCTAGTAAGTTGTTTTTGAGATCAATGAAGATAATTGAGGCAGTTATGGTAATCCTCATAGTTATCCTAGGTGCCTCCATTGTATTCAATTGTTCTCTATATACGAACAATCAGCAATTAAGATCAGAAATAAACAGTCTGAATGAGACTCTAGCCTTACCCCAAAGCGCATCCATAAAAGACACGCCTCTGGGCCTGAACCTCAGCGTAGCAATGAATACGACATTGCTTCAATCGGGGCAGGGTATTGAGATTATTATCAGTGAGGCAAATATCCTAAACACAACAAATACAATTAATGCCTCGACCCATTGGCAGTTTTCGCCATTGAGCCTTGGCCCTTGTGGCACTTACAACTACCCCATGGGGTTAGCGATATGCCAGGGGTACTATACATCGGCAAACATCTCGACCGCGGAATCTTTGGAACTTTATGGAGCAGAAGTTTGCCCCATGTACATATTGTTCATTGCCTCCTACACCTTCCAGCCTTTAAGCAACATGGCGAGCATAAACTCTCCAAACCCCGGATCCAGCATTGCAATGAATTCTACGGTGGCAGCAAGCGGATACTGGGCAGTAAATTTGGAGGGCCAGAGGGAATTCAGCAATTTCTCGCCCGGAATTTACACCGTTGTAGGCGGTGATGAATGGGGGCAGTTAGTCATACTTCACTTCCTAGTCATCTAGTGATACCGATCTGCTCCTCAGGAACTACTGTAAAAGGAGTTAGTAGCTTCCCGTCAATTATAACAACAACTGACAAACTGAAATAAATCCTGCCGGTTAATTATCACCGAGACTGATTGCGACCTGAAGAAAGCTTTTTGGCGTCGATCACAGAAAGAGCCCAGCGACGAAGCCTATCAGTGGAGCAATGATCCAGCCGGACACGATTACCAGGAACGGCCACAAAGAAATAAGCTTAGTTTTATAGGAGATGCCCGTCCCGAATAGCGCCGCCGACAAAGCCTGGGTATTAGAGAATGGAATATTGAACAAAGTGGCCAATTCTACGAGAATGGTTGAGGTCAAAAGCGTAGCAGTTGCATTTGAATAATGTATCATAAAAAGCTCCTGGGAAACTCTCCTGAGCTCGCCTCTGCTTAACAGGAAGGATCCGACAAAGATCGCCACGATCGCCATCAACAATGACAGAGGATTAAAACCTCCAACGGCCACAATCAAGCCAAGGGTGTTTGCGCCCAAAACGTAAGAGGTACTAAAAGCCAAAAGGATCAAGACAAGCTTGAGAGCCCGTACGCGCTGCCAAATGTTCCCCTTAGATTGTCTGTTAATTATTCGGGCAAGATAGAACGCCAACCCTATAGCCGCCAAAGGACCCACCACCCACATGGCAATTATCTCGAAGGTGAATGGCTTCACGGACCCACCGTTAGCTACATCCAATCCTATTAACAGGCCGACGAGACACATGCTGAGGGAGATGGGAGATCGGATTAGATCAGCAACCAAAAAAACCAGAATCGCGACTGACAGAATTTCCGCCTCAAGTACCAAGGATGGGCTAGGCAAAAGAGAGTGAAAAGAAACGACCATAGTCGGGCCTTGAACCACAAGCCCTAGAGAGAAGCCTAATGCGCCCAAGAGAATCCCCGCTCGCTTGCTCAAAGTTTTCGAGCCGATAGCCGGACCGACGCAGGCCGAAAGATTATTACCCGAGACCAAGGCGACCGCTAAAAACGTCAAGGCAAGAAAAAAAGCTTGAAACCACATGTAATTGTCACTTCATTATGGAGTTAACAATGGAAACGACTAGGTCTGACAAGGCCTCGCAGGTTTCAAGAATGTTAATAAGCTTATGGAGAACCTCCGAATAATAAACAAATTCTACATAACTTAGTTTTGAAGCGGAACCATACAGCTTGTCGAACCCGCCGTTTTTAACATCATCACCTTGCTCCTTCAAAGCTTTGATTTCCTGGCGGATCACCACCATAGAGTCCAAGTTGGAAGCGGCGAGAAGCTCTTTCACCTTGAGAATAGCCTTCCCATCAATATCCACCAACATCCCAAATATAGGCCTCCACTCAGCCTCGTAACTCAAGTCAGAGCCCACAACATCCACCTTTGACATTCGACCAAGCTCCCGGCTCAAGCTATAATACAAATCAAGAATGTTATCAGCGCGTTGGACAGACTCAAGAAGATCATCTAAAACGTTCGGGCTGACTGCTCCGCTCGTTATGTCCTCAGAAACCTTGAAGGCGACATCCTCCGACCGTTTCTCCAAGGAATGCATAGCCTGCATTGACTCAGTTAAAGCAGCCGCCTTGTAACCCTTCAAAAGCATGCGAGACATAACCTCATTGGCCTGAACGCATAACTCTATAATCTCTGCAAGTTCGCGAAAAACGTTCTCTTCGCCTACAACTAGAACACGCTTGAAATTTTTCATCAACAGAAACCTGCCCTCGTCAACATGTAACTTTAACTGCGTTATCTCTATAAAAACTTCCCAACAAACAAATATGATTAACCCTTTACTTGAAATTAATAGCGCGTTGAGATTATTGTAAACTGTAGTTAATTTTATTGTTGCTATCAGGTCATTACAATAATTTGAGAAAGACATTCACAGAAAGATTGGAAAACCCAATTTTCCGGTTTGTGGAAGTTTAATTTTTTGTCCTCATGACGATTTCAATGACAACAAACTTAAGTAGGTAAATCTTCGCCTAAAGAAAGGAGCGAAAATACTTGAATCGGAAAATAGTGGCTTTGGGTGCCGTGTTTATCGCTATCTCATTAATACTTGGGGGAGTCCAAGATTTATACCTCTACAACATCTATGGAGCTGTTTCCAACAAGTGGTACTTCTACGCCGTAATTACTGTCATATTGATCATAGGAATTGTTCTAGCATCATGGGGTTTGCTGAAGAAAGAAAAAACGAAATAGCCAAAGGCATAAAGCAGATGTTCTGTCACTGTCTTTGTTCCTATTGACCAATGGCGACCAGATAATTTGAAGTGCCTAGGGTTTGGGACAGAATTAATTTTGTAGCCAACTATTTGATAGGGTAATAATCGTATAATTATCCCAATAATCGCAATAAATTTCTCAAGCTACAGAATGATAATCCTTATTAACGTCTCCTAAACTTCTAGAAATTCCAAGGTAACATTATATGTTTATAAAATTATATAAAAAAGACGTATTTTGTTATCTTATAAGTTAACGATATAATCATAAAATATAGCAAGGTAACGAATATGACCATTAAGGTAGCTATAGTGGGCGTTGGTAACTGCGCATCTGCCCTCATTCAGGGCACCCAGTATTATAGAGATGCTAAGGAGGACGAGATAATACCTGGGTTGCTTCATGTAAATATGGGCGGATACCACGTCAGGGACCTGGAGTTCGTCGCTGCCTTTGATGTTGATTCAAGGAAGGTTGGCAAGGATCTCTCAGAAGCAATTTTTGCAAAGCCGAATAACACTAGGAAGTTCTCAGATGTCCCCAAGCTCGGTGTCAAAGTCGAGAAGGGTCCTGTGATGGACGGACTAGGTAAGTATCTGAAGGGAGTTGTGAAGGAGAGTCCGGCAAAGTCGGTGGACGTTGCCAAAACTCTCAAGGAATGCGGGGCGGAGGTAGTAGTGAACTATCTGCCAGTCGGCTCGGAACAGGCTGTTAGATGGTACGCAGATGAGGTTCTCAAGGCGGGATGCGCCTATGTGAACTGCATGCCTGTCTTCATAGCTTCGGACATCGCATGGCAGAAGAAGTTCGCCAGTAAAGGGCTTCCGGTTGCAGGTGATGACGTAATGAGCCAGATTGGTGCGACGGTGGTTCACAAGACACTGGCGAAGCTGTTCGTCGATAGGGGCGTGGAAGTTTCAGAAAGCTACCAGCTTAACATAGGAGGAGACACGGATTTCCTGAATATGTTGGAGGAGTCACGCCTAATATCGAAGAGGATAAGCAAGACCTCAGCAGTTCAGGCAATGATCCCTTACCAAGTTCCACTGAGGATCGGCCCTTCAGACTACGTTCCGTTCCTTGAAAACAAGAAGATCTGTTATCTGTACCTAAAAGGCGAGTATTTTGGAGGGACTCCGGTGCAAATAGACGTGAAGCTCGACGTTTGGGATTCCCCGGACAGCGGCGGCGTTGTGATTGATGTGATAAGAGCATCCAAGATCGCCCTAGATAGGGGGATTTCAGGTCCACTCATAAGTCCCTCTGCCTTTGCATTCAAGCATCCACCGGAGCAGATGTCCTATGAGGTTGCTAAGAGGCGCTTCGAAGAGTTCGTTGATGGAAAAAGAGAGCGATGAACGCTTAAACTTAAAGAGATATTTAGGATTTTTTATTATTAATTATAAATAAAAAATAAAAAAAAGAAAAAGGAAAGGTAGTTTACGGCCTTGGGACGACAGAGCGACCAGAGATCTTAATGGCCTCTGCTGCGTTGTCAGGTTTTATCTCAAAGGCTAGCGGCCTCTGACACCACCAGAACTTCTGGGCGACATCCGCTTTGAAGTACGGGCAGAGAGGGCAGCACTTGGCCTCTAATTTAAGGAGGTACCAAAGCGGCGGAGCCTCATCGGATGGGAAGCTCTTCTGCGGCCACGGCTTCTCCTTCGAGACGTAACCTGGGCATTTCGGTGATACCCTGGGCTCTACATTTAGTATGTTTTTATATTCTGGACACAAATTGCAACATGGCATGTTCTATTACCTCCTTACTTGCGTCCTCCCATGTTTAGCGCCATTATACCCTTCTGTCCGTGGAGTCTGTTCTCGGCCTCGTCCACGGAGACGGACCACCTGTTGGAGAAGATAACCTCGGGTTCTACCTCCACGCCAACGTCAGCGGGCAGGCAGTGCATCCAGATGCTGTTCTTCCGGGTCTTGTCCATCTTCTCTGGGTTTGTCTTCCAAGCGCCTAGGTTGTGAGCCTTCTTGTACTCCTCATGAGGCACTTCGTTGTAGTTGTTAGCCTTGAGTATATCCCAGCTGCACCAACCCTTCGGGTAGACCACCAGAGCGTCGTTAAAAGCTTCTTCCATATCATTTGTGATCTCGAACTTTGTGCCATACTGGTCTGCAAGCTTCTTTGTGTATGCCTCTACCGCAGGATCGAGGTTGAACTTCTCTGGGTACGCTAATGTCACATCCATCTCAAGGAGCCTTGTGAAGAAGATTATGTTGGTTTGCGGCACTGCAACTGGTTTCCATGCACCTGGGCTGTTGGCATAGGACATGACGAACTTCTTGCCCCTTAGGTTCTTTGTATTGAACTTTTCCATGACGGTCATTATGTCTGCGATGCCTTGGCAGGGGTGCCACATATCGCACTCCATGTTTATGACAGGGACTGTTGAGGCTTTTGCGTATTCTCTCATTGTGAGGTTGCCCTCTCCATAATAAACGCCCTTGACGTACCTTCTAAGGGCTAGACCGTCGAACATCTGACTCATGATCGCTGCCGTCTCGTAGGTTGTCTCTCCGTGGGCTATCTGCAGTTTGCCAGGATCCAAGTCGTAGGCTACGCCGCCTAGCTGGGTTATGCCTGTAATGAATGACGATCGGGTCCTCGTGGAAGGGTTGAAGAACAGCGTGGCGAGCGATTTGTTGGCACATAGGAATTCATGCTTCTGTCCTCTCGCATACTCACGCTTTAGGTCGAAACCTGTGTCGATTACGGTCCATAGCTCTTCATCGTTCCATTCAAATTCTGGAGCGATCCAATGTTTTCCATGCAGTTGTGTTTTTACCAAACAATTCCCTCCGTTTTGTGTTTGTAAATATAGATCAACGAGGTATAATAATCCTTTCTGGATGTCAATCTGGGTTTTATAATTGGTTTAAGCGAGGGAATTATCGATAGAATTAACCAAGTGTGTGAAATTAAAAAAAGGAAAGGGAAAAGTTCCCGCCTAAAGCGGAATGTGTTTACCCCTAACCACGAATTTGCCTGCCCCTTTCTTGCCCACAAGTTTCCTGTCGTATAGAACTGGAGTACCCCTCACGAAAGTGTGAGTGGGCATCCCCTTGGCCAACATGCCCTCAAACACCGTGTAATTTGATTTGGAATGCAGGTTCTTTGCCGTAAGCTCCATCTCGCACTTTGGATCGAATATGACTAGGTCTGCATCGCTGCCTATGTTCAAGCAGCCTTTTGTTGGGTACAGGCCAAAGAGCTTTGCCGGGTTGTATGATGTAAATTTGACCATCTGGTTGATGGTAATCCTATTTTTCCGTACGCCTTCGCTGAATAGGACAGGTACCATTGTCTCTGTACCGGGAGCGCCGTTTGGAACCTTTGTAAAGTCATCCTTTCCCACGTCTTTTTGAGCGTCGTTGAAGGCACAGTGGTCGGTTGCAACGGTGCTCAGGATCTCCTCATTTAAGCCCATCCATAGGGCGTTGTTGTCATCCTTGCTCCTCAGTGGTGGAGACATTATGTATCTCCTTCCCTTGGGCGAGAGATACTTTTCGTCGGTCAATGTCAGGTAGTGAGGGCATGTCTCTCCATAGACATTGGCAAACCCTTTGGCATTTGCAAGCTCAGCTAGCGATTCCATACAGGTCATATGAACGACATAGAGGTTTCCGCCGGTAGCTATTGCCAATGCGAGTGCCCTATGAGTCGCTTCCCCTTCAACAAAGTTAGGTCTGCTCTTGGCATGGAACTCTGCCGATGTGTTACCGGCCTTCATGTACCTCTCCTTCAGCATCTCAAGCACGGTATCGTTCTCCGCATGCACTTGGACCAGGAAGCCGTGCTTTTTACTCTCTTCCAGCATTCTGAAGATCGTGGCATCATCACTGAAAAGACCGCCTTTGCTGTAGGTCATGAAAAGCTTGAAGCTGGACACGCCAGCTTTGAGCACATCAGGAATCTGCTTCACAAGATCGTCCGTTAGGTGTGTTAGGGCAACATGGAAGCCGAAATCTATGAAAGCCTTGGAGTCGGCCTTGCCGTGCCATATCTTCAGTGTCTCTAGGAAATCCTTGTCCTTGGGCTGCATAGCAAAGTCTAGGAGCGTAGTTACGCCACCATAGGCTGCGCAGGTTGTCCCAGATTCAAAATCGTCAGCTGTCACTGTACCCATGAAGGGCATGTCCATGTGGGTATGCGAGTCTATAGCGCCGGGGAAGACGTACTTCCCTTTGGCGTCTATAACATCGTCTGCCTTGCCTGGGATGTTCGTGGCAATGGCGACGATCTTACCCTCGTCCACGCCTATGTCGGCTTTTATAGAGTCTGTTGGAGTGACTAGTGTTCCACCTTTAATTAATAAGTCCATTTTCAATTCCCCTGTATTAATAATGTAAAAAAGGGGAAAAAAGGTTTCCCCTACTTCTAGAGACGCTTCCAAGTTATGCAGCCGGGTACTGGGCATGATAGGGTGCAGAGCGAGCAAGAGTCGCACTTCTCTTCATCGACCTCTGCAGCCTTGCCCTGCTCGAACTTTATTGCCTGGTAGCCGCCGTCCCTGCAGCCAACAAAGCAGATCCCGCACTTGATGCACTTGTCCTTGTCGATATTTGCAACAACCTTCCAGTCCCTGTCTAGCTTGGACCAAGCCGTCAGCCTAGGTAGGGTCAGTCCTTGTATCTCTTTGACTGAATTGAAGCCCTTGTCATCCAAGTACTGGGTCAGACCATCGACCATGTCGTGTATTAGCCTGTAGCCGCGCCACATAACCGATGTGCAGACTTGGACATTGTTGGCGCCTATCAAGAGGAATTCAACTGCATCACGCCACGTCGTTATGCCGCCTATGCCCGACACGGGGATGTTTGTAGCTTGGCAAAGCTGGGCCACGCACCTCAACGCGATTGGTTTCATAGCTGGGCCGGACATACCACCGAAGGTGCTCTTCCCGTTCACGGCAGGTAACGGCTCAAAGGTGTCGATGTCGACGCCGATTAGGCCGAGCACTGTGTTTATTGCGGATATCGCGTCCGCGCCTGCCGCTTCAGCTGTCTTCCCCATGAATGCTATGTCTGTGACGTTGGGGGTTAACTTGACCATAATTGGTACATTAGACCCCTGCTTCGACGCCTTCGTTAGCTTCTCAATAAGCTCTGGTCTCTGCCCGCAGAAGGCGCCCATGCCGCGTTCGGGCATTCCGTGGGGGCACCCAAAGTTCAATTCGATCATGTCGACACCCGCCTCGCTCACCGCCCTTGCCAGGGTTTCCCACTCCCCCTCCTTCGGCTCGGCCATTATGCTCCCGATCAGTGGCTTCTCCGGGTATCTCTTCTTAATCTCCTTGATCTCCTTGATCCATATACCAAGGGGCCGCTTTGTGACCTCCTCTATATTCTCAAAGACCACCATCTGCTTGTCCTCGTAGCTCATTATGCCAAAGCGGTTGTCATAATCGTACACCGGCGTCTTGTCAGGCTTGATCGTCTTTGTTACTGCACCTGCCCAACCCTCGTCGAATGCACGCATTATCATCTCACCAGTACATGTAGGTGGCGCCGATGAAAGCATGTACGGGCTCTCAAGCTCTAGTTTGCAGAATTTTACGGTTAGATCTGGTTTGGTTACCATGTCTTTTCACCCCTCACTTTCTCCCCGATAGGTACTTGTCTATTGCCTCCGCTGCCTTCTTTCCTTCAGCCACAGCCTCGACCACGGTGTCTCCTCCATTTACGACATCGCCGCCTGCGAAGACTCCCTTGACCGATGTGGCATAACCCTTGTCCACCTCGATAAGGCCGTCCTTCACCTTTACTCCAAAGGATTTGAGCGCGATCTCATCAGGCTTCTGGCCTATGGCAAGGATAACGATGTCGGTCTCCAGTATGAACTCAGATCCCTTGATCGGCTTTACGCTCCGCCTTCCTGATGCGTCTGGATTTCCGAGCTCCATCCTGACGCACTCGACGCCGGAGACTTTCTTGCTGCCAATGATCTTCACTGGGGCTGTAAGCAGCATGAATTCCACTCCTTCCTCCTTCGCCTGGTTTCTACCATATGGCACAGCTGGCATCTCAGCCAAAGAGCGCCTATAGAGGAGGTAAACCTTATCTGCGCCTAGTCTCAGGGAGGCCATCGCACAGTCAATTGCGGTGTCCCCACCGCCGACGACTGCAACCTTCTTGCCCTTGAGTTCGGGTGCCTTCCCTTCGCCCTTGATGTAACATGCTACCTTGTAAAGGTAATCCTGGGCAAGGTGTACACCTGGAAGACCCTCACCGGCTATTCCCAGACCCGAAGATTTAGTCGCGCCGGTACCGATATAGACAGCATTGTAATCCTTGAGAAGCCCCTTAGCATCGACTATGGGCTTCTTTGTGACGAATTTCACACCGTACTCCTTAATGTTGGCGATTTCACTCTCGGGGACCTTCCATGCAACTTTCCACGGGAGGATACCATATAGCAGCAGTCCGCCTGGCTTTGCATTGGAGTCACAGACTGTGACCTCATAGCCTTTTCTGGCCAGATCGTAGGCAGCGGAGAGGCCAGCAGGTCCTGCCCCCACAACGGCAACCTTCTTCTTGTTGGGGGGTGCTTTGTCGAACTTGACAAGGCCCTTCGGCTTTTCCATCTCATAGGCGAACCTTTGCAACAAGGATATTGCAACAGGTTCCTCACCAAGATTGTTCCTCACACATTTCGACTCACAGAGCCTCTCGACAGGGCAGACATAGCCACATTCTCCGCCAAAGATATTGCTCTCCCTGATAACTTTTGCAGAGCCACGATAGTTGCGCGTCTTTATCCTAAAAATGAACTCGGGTATGTTGATCCGAGTTGGGCAAGCAGTGACGCATGGAGCATCGAAGCACATGATGCAGCGGGATGCTTCGTACCAAGCTGTCGCCTCGATGAGGTTTGCGACGTAAGGATCGAAGGTCTTTATCCGATCCTGTGGAGTCACAACGGTTGTATGTGTCCTACCAGACATTGGAAAACTCACCTTAGAGGAAAATATTTATCCAATAACTACACTTTAAGGGTTTTCATTGTTGATGGCAAAAGGCTTAAACACAGCTATATCCGAGACCTTGGATGGTAATTCATCTTGATCAAAGGCGCCATATTTGACCTCGACAACACACTTGTCGATTCGGTGGAGACTATATGGAAGTGCTCCGACCACATTCTGAGGGAGAACGGGTTCAGGGGGGTCAACAGGGAGACAGCGGAGAGAGCGATGGGCTTGACCATATTTGACCTCTTTGATCTTGCTGAACCAGGTCTGAGTGCGGAACAGAAGCGGAAGCTTTTCAATGATTACAGGGGCGCGTATATGGAGTATTTCTGCTATAGCAAGCTGCTCCCAGGCGCGCACGAGACGCTCGGATATGTGAAGTCGATCGGTCTTAAGCTTGCACTCGTGACGACAAAGAGCAGGATGAACGCAGGGAAGATTCTAAAAGCATTCGAGCTTTTCGATTTCTTCGATGCCATTCTCGGTTACGAGGACAGCGTAGAGCACAAACCCTCTACCGAGCCTATGCTCAAGGCATCGTTCGTGCTCAATTTGAAGCCGGAGGAAGTGGTGGTGATCGGGGATACAGAGATGGATGTGAGAGCCGGGAAGGAAGCAGGTTCGATTACAGTAGCAATTACGACAGGGGTTAAGACTGCTGAGCAATTGCAGACAGTGAGACCTAATTACATTATCTCGACTCTCTTTGAGTTACCTAAAATACTCAGAGTGTTGGTTTCAGGAGATAAAAAGATCGAAAAAGAAGTAGATCGATTTATTCCATAACGACCTTTAGCGCTTCATCGAAGACCGCAACAGCCTTGTCAATATGTCCCTTGGTAAGCACAAGGGGGGGCTCTATCCGCACCACGTTTCCGTCTAGACCACCAAGTCCCACAAGAATCTTCCTTTTCCAGACTTCCTGTAGGAACTTCGCTGCAGCATCCTTGGCTGGCTCCTTCGTCTTCCTGTCCTTGACCAACTCCATGCCAAGGAAAAATCCTTCCCCCCTGATGTCACCGATTACCTCGTGTGTTTCCATTAGGGCCTCCAACGAACGCTTAAAGTACTTCCCGTTCTCTTTTGCCTGTTCTATCAGACCACTAGTCAGCTCGTCAAGGACTATCATAGCAGCCGCACATGAGAGAGCATTACCGCCGAGGGTTGAGTAGTGCTCACCAGGCTTAAGGGAGCTGTCGAGTGCTTGACTATAGAGGGTCACACCAAGCGGCAGTCCATTTGCTATCGCCTTTGAGGTCGTAATCACATCTGGAATAACCCCAAAGTGCTCGATGCCCCAGAGCTTGCCCGTCCTACCATTGCCTGACTGGACCTCGTCTGCAATAAAGAGTATCTGGTACTTTTCGAGGACCTTCTTCACCTCTTTGAAATAGTCCAGCGGAGGTACAACCATCCCACCATTGGCCAGCATGGGCTCAGCCAAAAGGGCAGCTACGGCTTCCCCGCCAACCTCGCAGCGCAGCACATCCTCCATGTACTTGACGCATGCGTAACCGCATTCTGGACAGCTGTCGTGGCCGAGCGGGCACCTGTAACAGTAGGGATCTGGTGCGAAGACTACGGGAGCAAAGGGCCCCAGGCCTACCTTCCACTGCGACTGCCCCAGTGCACTCATGGCGTAGAAGGTCCGCCCGTGAAAGGACCGGTGGAGCGACATAATATAGGGCCTCTTAGTTACCCTCCTAACTATGGATATTGCAGTCTCATTGGCCTCAGAGCCGCTGTTGGTGAAGAATGATTTTGTGAGCGCCTGACCGGGGCTAAGTTCAGCTAGCTTCTTCGCTAGCCTTGCTGTGTGTTCCAAATAGTAAGAGGATGAGATGTGGAACATCTTTTGGAGCTGCTTCTCCACGGCCTCTATTACGCGATCGTCTGACCAACCCACATTCACTATGGAAACGCCGGCGTAGAGGTCGATGTAGGCGTCCCCATCAATCGTAAAGACCGTATCCCCCTCTGCGTAGTCGGGGACGAACGTATAGAACCTCCGGTACATGTGTGAGAGGTACTTTTCAGAGAGTTCCACTATCTCTTTCGTGTGATCCATCATGGTTCCTCTATCGGTTTATTTCGGTGGGGCATTTATCGCGATTAGCCAGAGTGGTGTCTTGCCGGTGTTCTTGATTGAGTGCATCATATTGGGGGGAAAGAACACGGAGTTACCCGGCTTGACCTTGTACTCATCCTTACCTATGGTGACTAGCCCACGCCCCTTTAGAATGTAGTAGCCCTGCTCGAAGGGGTGCGTATGCGGATCTGCGTAGCCACCAACCTCGAACTCAGAGCGTAACATGGAAAAGTTCTTGCACCCTGCGTTGGCCTCCTCCAGCATGGCACGGGCATTGCACTTTACATGCAATGCCGGAATGAAGGTACGGACTTCCTTGGGGTCCAAAACGTACTTTACCATTTGTAACACCTTGGCTATAAAAAGGGTCGAAGTTGTAATAAAGTTTGTCGGGAGGATGATGCTTTTAATGCCATTGACATTAAAAAATTCGTCAGAGTAGCAGTAGAGTGCGTATATTAGAGCGGGTCACAAGTTCTATGTCCCTTGCCCCGAAGCCTGCTTGATCCAAGTAGTGCGCGACCTTCGGAAGAGCGAGCGGGTCAGAGGAAACATTCCCTAGATCACTGTTCACGACTATTCCTTCTGGCCCATTCTTCGATAGGATATCTGCAACGTCTTTGGGTGTAAGCTTGCCAGGCTGGACCGTAAGTCCTGCTATAACTCCCAATGACCTTGCCTTCGGTACAAGGTCAGGTGTTAGGTGATCAATAATTATCCTTTCATGATCTACCTTCTCAGACTCAATGATTGAAAGTAACTTGTTGAATATCTTGGACTTGTTTGATCTTGGCGTATGGATTATAATGGGGACAGCGTATTCATTGGCTATCTGCATCTGTTGAACGAGTATTTTTTCCTCTTCCTTACCACCCACCTCCAAACCAACCTCTCCCAATGCCGAGGCTTGCTTGTTGTTAAATAGCATGAGGAGATGGTCAAGAACTTTTTTTATTCCCTCATTTGGAATTGAGCGTGGATGGACGCCCACAGCTACCCATGTGCTTAGCCCGAACTTGCTGAGCCTTTCAGGCTCCTCCTCTATCAGCCACCTATAGAGATCAATGAGTGTGGATGGGCTTGATGGTTTGATAGGGTAGTATGAGCATAGGACTGCACCTTCCACACCTGCTAGCGCCATCAATTCCAGGTCTTCGGAACTTCTTAGGTATAGGTGGGTGTGGGAGTCGATGAAGTGCATTATGGCAGCCCCTTAAGAAGATAAAAAAGTACGTCACTGAAGGTGCTTCAGCAAGGCTTCTTCTAATGCCTTCTCACCGGATGCGCCGACGATACGTTCCACCTCGTTCCCGCCCTTGAAAAATATGAAGGTTGGTATGCCATAGATGCCATACTTCTCGGGTGTTCCGTTGTTCTCATCGACATTAAGCTTTGCCAAAATTGCTTTGCCCTGGTACTTTGCTGCCAGTTTCTCGAAGATGGGGGACATCATCATGCATGGACCGCACCAGCTGGCCCAAAAGTCCACGAGCACAGTAAGCTTGCTAGAGGTTACAGTCGAACTGAAATTCGAATCGTTAAGTTCGATATAGGCGTGACTCATTTTTTTTACACCGCTGTTGTTTAATGGTGCCGAAATTTTGGCGAGTTTCTTTGCTTTTAGCCTCTCCAATTCTTCGTCCAACTCGCCTGACATCAGCCCACCTAAGATTGTTCCAGAAGGGGTATATATTTACTTTTTGAGATTTAGGCAAAGAAGCATTTTAGGAGTAGAATGATCAAGCATTTAGTCCAACAGTTAGATCCTCTTGACGACGTCTTTTTTGAGGTCTATGCAACCGATTAGGGCAAGAAGTACCTTGAGGTCGTCGGTGTTGATTACTGCAGATGCCTTCTCTTTGACGATGAGTTTTGGCCTGAAGCCGACACCGAGACCAACGTTCTCTATCATGAAGAGGTCGTTGGCCCCGTCTCCGACGGCAACACATGATTTTAGACCTATGCCCCTCTCCTCTGCGATCTTCTTTATCGCCCTGAGCTTGGCCTCTGGCCCTATCATCTCACCTGTCACCTCTCCGGTCAGTGCACCACTGAAGGTGACCAGCCTGTTGCTGAAGACGTAATCTGCCCCGATGGTCTTCCCAACATAGTCCGCTACAAAGTCGAACCCCCCAGTAACTATGCCAACGATGAAGCCTGTTTTCTTCAGCTGTTCCACGAGGTCTACGACGCTTGGGAGGATCTTGATCGAGCACCTGATCTCCTCCAGCTTCGAGACGGGCAGCCCCTTAAGCAGCCTCACTCGAGCCTTAAGCGCTTCGTGGAAATCCATCTTGCCATTCATAGCGATAGCAGTTATTTGCCGGACCTCCTCGTAGACACCAGCTACCTTTGCCAGCTCTTCGATAATCTCCTGCTCTATGAGCGTGCCGTCGAGGTCGAAGACTATGATCTGCTTCTCACATTTGTAACTCTTTCCACCCTCGACTGCAAGTGCGAGGCCGATTCCGTCACAGCTCCGCTTGAGGATGTTGATGAGGTCTGCTTTCTTTATGGTAGCATGTTCAATATCCACGATCATTATCATCACGAAGAGGTTCGAGAAGATGGTGGACGCCCTCGTCTTGATGATGTTTGCATGGAACCTGGCGAGAACACCAGAAACCGTTGCGACTATTCCTGGCCGGTCCCTTCCCACTGTGGTGAGGACGAGCCTACTTTCCGCCTGTGTAATAGAAGGCAACCTCCAAGCCCAGCTCGTGGCACCGATACTCAAGCTTTTTCCTGAGTTTCTCTAAGCTCTCAACCGCGTGGGAGATATTGATGAGGAGTGAGAGGATGAATACTCCGTGCATCACAACCTGGTCCATATCCTCAATATTAAAGTCGAAGTCAGCTATGACTGATGTGATCTCAGCGATCAGCCCACTCCGATCAGGACCCACGGTTATTATGACCAGGTATTTGTCAGGCATGGAGAACACCAAATAGCCATCCAAGAGTGGATAGAAAATCTATTTAACTTTTCGTGCTGATAATGGCAGAAGTACAACAACGAGGAATGCGCGGATCGATGTTCTAGCATTTGGGGGTAAGGATCTGTCCAAAGAGAGCCTGCTGAAGTTAAGGAGGGCCATAATCGACCAAGACTTGAATGGCGCCATATTGATAACAAAAACCTGCTTGGGTGAGGGAATCGAGCCCGCTGAGATAATTGACGCTGCAGCTAGTGCGCTGAAGGAGGTGGGTGACCTCTTTGAAGGAGGGGAGCTCTTCCTTCCAGAGGTTATGCGAGCAGCTAACGCTGCTAAGGCTTCGCTGAACATGGTGCTACCCCTGGCGACAAATAATGGGGCCAGAGGGCGGGGATCAAGGGGGCAGGTCGCTATAGGTTCACTCGGTCCCCACGACATTGGAAAAACGATTGTGACGTCCATGTTGATAGCGGACGGGTTTGATGTGCTGGATATGGGAACGTGCATAACCCCTGCCATAGTAGATGAGGCTCTTAAGAGGGGTACCCCTGGCGTCCTGGCACTCTCGGTCTTGCTCACGTCGGACATTGACAAGTCCGCTGAGATAATACGAAGATCCAAAGCGGCAAGGGGAAACCTGAAGGTCATGGTGGGAGGGGCGGCAATGAACGATAAGGTTGCGAAGAGGATTGGTGCTGATGCCTATGGGACCGACGCTGACGAGGGAGTCAGGTTGGCGAGAAAATTCATGGGGGTTTATCATTGATAAAAACGACTGTAATAGGGAGCCATCCCGTTATAGGAGAAGGGCTCGATGCTGTCGAGATCGCAGTGAAGGACCAGATTGAAGCTGGAATAGATATTATAAGTGATGGCCAGACGAGGATGGACATGGTCTCGTACTATGCTAGTCATATCCCTGGGTTTAAAGTTGAGGACGGGAGGTGCTACATCATTGACAAGATCAGGCCGCCAGAGGAGACGCCTGTGCCAGAGGACCTCCTCTTCGCCAAGAAGGTAGCTGGTGGGAAGGCCGAAGTAAAGGCGATAGTGACAGGCCCTGTGACCATGGTCTTCTTCTCAGAGCTCACGCCTAGCGCACCATACAAGGGGTTCAGGGATGAGGTACTCTTCAGAGATGTCTCCGAGGCGCTGGCAATGGAAGCAGAGCTGATTCAGAAGAGGGGTTTCTTCAACTTCCAGTTCGATGAGCCTAGCTTCTCGATAGGTGCGCCAATGGCACTTGCCAGGGACGCGCTGGAGAGGACTGTAGCAGGTGTGAAGGGAACGAAGGCACTCCATGTCTGTGGCAACCTTAGGAGGTCATTCAAGGAGATAGTCCCCATAGAGGGGATAGATGTGCTCAGCTTCGCATTCAAGGACAGCGTGAGCAACTTCGACACAGTAGAGAGGAAACTCCTTGAGGATTACTCGAAGCGGCTGGGCATTGGCTGCGTCAGTTCCACCGAGAACAGCGTCGAGGACGTGGATGCTGTGAAGGGCGTAATTAGGAGGGCTCTTGGGCTCTATGGCCCTGAAGGTATTGCATGGGTTCACCCGGACTGTGGTATGCGGGCGCTGGAGAGAGAGGCTGTGAAGTCAAAACTCAAGAACATGGTGGAGGCTGTGAAGGGCATGGAGAGCGAGCTACGATGATCAAGCCACCGTTCTGCTTCGGCAACGCCGTCTTCGGGGTCCCAGCCAAGACGGTCCTGATCGGCAGCGTATTTTACAAATCGGACCGAAAAGTCCTTGACCATAAGAAGGGAGAGGTAAACCTGCCCACCCTTGAGAGGGAGCTCAAGTCTGTTGAAATACTAAGGGAGAGGGTAGGCCTGGACCACACAATCGACGTAATTGCGGAGACGCCACTCGCTATGGAGAAGTACCTTGGGCTGTTAGCAGATATGACTGAGGATCCCCTCCTCATCGGCGGCATGGATGAAGAGACGAGGATCGCTGGATACAACAGGGCAAGGGATCTGGGCATTCAGGCAAGGTGTGGTGTCAACTCAATTGGTCCGGTGACCTCGGACAAGGAGCTAGAAGACATGAAGAGGAACGGGATAAAGTTTGCTGTGCTACAGACGATGGACCCCTCTGCAGTCTACCCCCAGGAGAAGGTGGCGCTATTCAAGGGTAGCTTGCAAATAAAATGTGAGATTGCAGGGATAGAGATGGCAGCAATCGACGTAGGGATAATTGACTTCACCAGTGCATGGCTCGCGGCAGAATCCATAAAGACGGTGCACAAAGAGTTAAACTTACTTGCAGGTTGTGCTCCATCCAACGCTGCGTACCAGCCCCTCGTCTCCCACAAAATCTCGAGGAAGAGCGCGAGGTCCATGAATGCTGCCCTCAATACCATAATGCAGTTGGCAGGGGCGGACTTCATAATCTACGGTCCTCTGAGGGCGGCATCCTACGTCTTCGAGGCGGCAGCCGTCGTCGAGGCGATTAAGGCCTACGGTTCCAAGCTTGCGGGTGAGAAGCTGATAGACAAGGGGCACCCGCTGCACAGGTTCCTTCCTAAGCTTGCGTGAAGGAAAAAGGTAAATAGTTTAACGCTGGGTATCTCAACTGGAGGAATGTGTATGGTCCTCGCGTGCATAATGATACACTGCAAGCCGGGCACGGCTCCAGAGGTCAGGGAGACAATAAAATCAATGAAAGGCGTCAGGAGGACCTTCGAGACCCTAGGCGCCTATGATGTGGTCGTTGAATATGAGTTCCCTTCGCTGGAGAAGCTCGGAATAACTGTTTACGAGATGGCGAGGATAAACGGGGTAATCTCGACTGAGACGCTGATAGAGACAATTATGTGATGTGTTGTTTATGGCGCAGATGCTTGTTTTGATGCATGCAGAAAAGGTATCAGTGCTCGACATAGTGAAGAATTTAAGTAAGATGGCATATGTCGTGGACGTCTTTCCGACCTTCGGCAGGTTCGATGTAGTTGCATTCTGCAACGTAGAGAAGAGGGACGACGTGGGTATTCTCGTCAAGAAAATAGCGTCGCTAGAAGGGGTACTAAAGACAGAGACTCTGGTAGAGATCTGAGCCGCCACCTTCTCTTCGAGGTGAAAGGGCAGATAAGTTGGGTTGGAAGGCAAACTCCTATTCTTCATTAATCGGTATGGGCAATCTTACTAAAGTGATTCAGAAGGGAGGCCGCTCGCCAGCGAGTTCATAGAGTTTCAAGAGGTTTTCCCTATCGTCCCGCCTCTGATCGACCGGCGTCTCCATTATGAGCGGGAGCGACCTTATCCTCTTCTCAGCCAAGATGGAGCGAAAGCCAGGCTCCCCAATAGTGCCCAACCCTATATGCTCGTGCCGGTCCAAGTGGCTGCCAAGATCCCCCTTGCAGTCATTCATATGAATCACCCTAAGTTTCTCGAGACCTATTACACTGTCAAGCTGGTCAACGATCTCGCCAACCCTAGTCCGGAGGTCATATCCAGCTGCGAAGGCGTGGCAGGTGTCAAAGCAGAAACCTATCCGCTCCGGGCACTCTGTTCGATCCATTATTGCCCTAATATCCTCAAAAGTCGTTCCGAGGCTGTTCTTCTGACCTGCAGTGTTTTCGAGGAGGATCATGTTGCCAGGCTCTGATTCACAGGAGGCCTCGCTGATTGCGGATGTTAGCCTGGCGCGGCCCTCCTCTAGGCCACTCCCCAGGTGACTACCAAGATGCGTTACAAGGTAGGGTATCCCGAGTAGGCGGCACCTTTTCAGTTCAGCTTTCAATGTGTCAACGGACTTTTTGTACTGCTCGTCGTTGGAGCCTGCCAAGTTCGGTAGGTAAGGCATGTGATCTACAACTGGCGAGATGTGGGATTTTGATAATTTTTCCGAGAACTTGGAGATGGCATCAGCAGGGAGATCGGAGAATGCCCAGCCTCTGGGGTTGCGCGTGAAGAGTTGGAAGGTGTTGCAGTCCATCGCGATAGCCCTGTCTACGGCTTTGTCGATGGAACCTGCAATGGAGACATGGAAGCCCGCCTTCATAAGAGCACCACACCTGATATTGGTTTGGTAGAGATTAAGTTTTGTCCCGTTCAGCTGTTAAGTGGAATGCTAGTGGGTCACGGCTGACGTGTATTGACCATGGTTAACCCTGCAAACCTCCACACAACAAATGAGAGGTTACTCGATCAGATCGAGCCAGCAATGCTCAATCTTGAATGTTTTCCTGCACCAGAGGCAGGATTTGCTGAGGAACTCTTCACGTTTGGCCTTCCATTTCTTAGTCTCCTAGACCCTTATCAGATTCAATCCCAGGACTTCTCAGCTTTGATGCCTCAGGATTCCAATGCCTTTTTAACTGCACGGTGTATCTCTAAAATGGCTTCAGGATCAAGATTCTTCACCTTTGGCGATATTTCGTCCAAACCTGAGCCCTTGATCCCTGCAGCTCCAATTCCATACAGGAGCCAGTCAAGTACGCAGTCGTAGATTGACTTGTCGCCTCCTGCTGAATCTCTAAGGGCAGAAGCCACCTCCCTGATGACTGCAATGGAGATATCCATCTGCATGCTAAGACCCTCAAGCATCTCCTCTTTTACGCACAGGATCTCGCCGAGCACACCGAGGAGATCCTTGACAGATACAAGATCGATCTCAGAGAAGCTCCTGTCAAAAGCCAGGACTAGGAGGGACCTACCCACATCCGCGTCTATTGAAGCCCGGCAACGGCAGACCTTTGAGAGAGGATAGATGTCCCTGAGATCTGATATCCGCAGGTTCTCGACAAACGAGATGATGATCTTATTGCGAAGTAGATGCCATATCTCATCTGCTGCAATGCGGTTCCAGCCAATATCACCGGCCATGATTATCAGATCGGATGCCTTGGATGCGTCGTGGAGGTTAGCAATTCTCCCGTCAGTTTCGTTAAATTCTAAGACATCATAACTTGAGCGTGAGAGCGATGCCAGAATAGGCGGGATCCCACTACCTATGAGAAGCAATTTCGCCAATTAGACCATCTCCTACTGGAAGCTAACTAATGATCTTCCTCTTTGGATTTTAACCCTTGCCTGAGTTCCATGCGCAGATCTCGCAGAATTTCTATTTTTTTGTAATCTCACAAAGTTAATATTAAGATAGAGGTCTATTACTCCTTGCGGGGTCTGAGGAATGGCTTTCGACAGACTCAAGGGTATCGGTTTCACGGATTCAGAAGTCAAGATTTATGAGCTGCTCATAAGGGAAGGGGAGTGCCCCAAGGAGGAGCTCTCCAGAAAAGTAGGATTGGGCAAAGCCAAATTTGATGGTGCATTATCTGGGCTTGTCTCCCATGGCGCAATTGAAGTAGGCGACAAGATTGTTGTAGCAGCATCCCCGAGAACCTTCCTCCAGAAATACCTCACTAATAGAGAGGTCGACTTGGAGCTCCAGCTGGCGGAGGTGAAGAGGAATGTTAGCGAGATTCAGGGGCTACTTGACCCCATGTACAGCGAGAGCAAGTACGGCTTGAGACTAGAGGAGCTCTGGCAGATAATAGACGGGCTTCCAGCGATGGAGATGGAGACTGTCAAGATGATCTCTAGAGCCAAGTCGGAAATCTGCATTCTGACCGAGCGGTTCAGCTGGTATTATAAGGTGAGGGAGGAGCTACTCTCCGCGCTCGATAGGAAGGTGAGCGTGAAGGTTCTTACTCTTGAGACTGATAAGGAGACTCAGGAGAGGGTGGAGGACATGAAGGGGTACGGGATTTCAGTCAGCCGTGCCAAATGCGAGTGGCGGAGCATAAGGTTTACGCTTGTAGATAGCGATGAGCTAGTCTTTCTGATATGGGCGAAAAAGAGCAACGAGAGCAGGGTCTCCTACCGACCTGGCTATACCAAAAACCCTGGCTTGCTTGGAGTCTTCTGCGACTCCTTCCAGTACCTGTGGGAGAAAGCAAAACCACTATGAAGAGCAGTATTGGGGTCTCTCATGGTTCCGCGGTCGAATTGGGGTTGATAAGGGGAACCCTCGCCGAGAGGCCAACTACAGCTTACTTGTTCCTAAAGCATAAGAAGTGCAGCGGAAGCTGCGCATTCTGCCCACAGTCGACGGTAAGGGATCAGAGGATCTCGAGGGTGGATTGGCCAGAGTTTTCCTTTAACGATCTCTTGGAGGCGCTATCATCGAACAGGACCCTGAAGAGGGTTTGCGTACAATGCTCCAACGAAGAAACGGTCAGGAACAGCCTCCCCGATGCAGTAAGTGCAATAAGGGGATCGACCGAAGTTCCAATATCTGTATCCTCTTCGCCGATACCGCAGGGTCTGATGTATGATGTAAAAGGAGCGGGGGCGAACTTCCTTACGATCCCATTGGACTGCGCCAGGGAGGGGTTGTTCATGGCAGTCAAGGGGAGTAACTGGGGGAAATGCTGGAAGGCGCTAGAGCTTGCACTTCCCGTCTTCGGAGTTGGCAACGTTGGATCACACTTGATCGTTGGCCTCGGGGAGGAGGAATTTGATCTGGTGGTTCTCATGCAGAAGCTTTGGGAGAAGGGGATCGTCCCATACCTCTTTGCATTCACGCCAGTCAAAGGAACACCCATGGAGAAGAGGGCGGCGCCGGCCCTTGTGGCATACAGGAGACTGCAGCTCGCGCGCCACATCATAATCGAGAGAGGGAGAGGGCTAGATGTATTTGAATTTGATGGCATGGGAAGGATCAAGCGTTTCCTTATAGCCAAGAGCGAATTCGAGTCCATGATTTCCGATGCCAGAGCCTTTATGACCAGCGGATGCCCCGGATGCAACAGGCCATACTTCAACGAGAGGGTCTCCGGCCCCATCTTCAACTTTCCCCGCAAGCCAAAGGCGGAGGAGATCTCAAGGATAAGGGGAGAGATGCTTGGAGCGGTTGAGAGTTATTGAGTTTGCCACGGGAACGCCATGGTACAATATGGCCCTGGATGAGGCGATCGCTAGGAAAGTAGGTTCAGGAGAGAGCGGCCCGACCCTTAGGCTCTATGGGTGGTCTCCTGAAGCGGTCTCGGTCGGGTACTTCCAAGAGGTACGGGAGGAGGTCAATCTAGAGTTCTGCTGGAGAATGAGGATTGAGGTGGTCCGTAGACTGACTGGGGGTGGCTCAGTAGTCCACTCCAGGGATGAAATGACCTACAGCCTGACCATCGGCGAGGGCGATCCGATGATGCCTACGGATGTACAGGAGAGTTACAGGATAATATGCACGCCGATTGTCAGCTCGCTCAGGAGGTTAGGAGCTGATGCCTGGTTCAGACCGGTGAATGACATTGAGGTTGGCGGGAGGAAAATATCAGGCAGCGCCCAGACAAGGAGGTTCGGGGCGGTGCTGCAGCACGGAACGATCCTGCTCGATCTGGACAATACATTGCTCTCCGCACTCAAGGTAAGCACCGAGAAGCTGAAGGGGAAGGGAGTATCCACCCCCAGGGATAGGGTCACAACTCTAAGGCAGTCACTCGGAAGACCGATTGGGCACCAAGAGATAGGCAGGATCATTGCAGAGGAGTTTGGCAGGACCTTCCGTTGCGAGGCGGTTCAAAGTGACCCGAGCCATGAGGAGGAGAGCGAGGCACATGCCTTGGAAGGTAAGTACCGATCTCAGGACTGGCTCTTCAGGAGGTAGGGATGTGGAGAGAAGCGCGACGATCAAGGTCAGTGGAGGAAAGCTCTTGAAAGTTGCAGTCCTTTCCCAGGGGGGGATTATAGAAGATATCAGAGTTACCGGCGACTTCTTCATCTATCCAGAGGAGGCATTGGAGTTGCTTGAAGAGAAGCTGAAAGGAAGGACGGCGCTAGATGCCGGGAAGATCCTCAAAGAGGAGGTAAAGTCGCTTAATATCACCATAATAGGTTTTAAATTGGAACAACTTATCAGTATGATAGAGGGTTGCTCTCGTTGAAGGGGAGAATATACTGCTTTAGGCCGTCGCCAGTAGTCTATGGCATCTCAATTACAGGTAAACGCTGCGAGCTCCAATGCGGCCATTGTAGTGGCAGGTATCTGGGCACCATGGATGAGACTGAGACACCAGAGAGCCTAGTAAATGCATTTGTTGCAGCCAAGGAGGCGGGAGCCAAGTGTGTCCTGATAAGTGGGGGATTCACAAGGGAAGGCAAGCTTCCCATCTCAGAATTCATGGATGCCCTTAGGGAGGGTAAGAAGAGAACGGGTTTGAAGGTTGAGATACATGCTGGCGTTATTAGCGATAAAGAGCTAGCAGCTCTCGGCGACGTCGGCATTGATGCGCTCCTTCTGGATGTGATCGGGGACCAAGAAACCATAACCGATTACATGGGTGGCAGCTGGCATATAAAAGATTACGAAAGAATCCTCAAGACTGCCAAGAAGTGGGTGCCAATACTAACGCCTCACATCCTGATAGGTGTGAGCAACGGCAAGATAAAGGGCGAGTTTCATGCAATCGACATGGTTGCGGAGGGGAACATCGACTCGTTGGCTCTGCTAACCCTCATGGATGAATATGGCGCTCCAAGGTTTGAGGAGGTGGAGAAGGTGATGCAATATGCCAAGGACAAGGTCAAAAATGCGAGCCTCACCTTGGGTTGTATGAGGAGCAGAGGCAAAGAGAGGCTTGCGCTGGAGATGCTGGCCATAGACCTGGATTTTGATGGCATCGCTAATCCCACCAAGGAGTCCATGGAGTATGCAAAGTCCAAAGGCATGATCCCGATTGAGATCGAAGACTGCTGTGTCTTTATTCCAAAGTAGAAGTTGTTGTGCCTAACCGTCTGGGCAGGGAGCCAGATCAAGCAAGCGTGAATTCCCAGATGCACCAGGCGACTTTCGAAATTCTTTCTGGTGGGCATTGGATACATTTGACTCTGAACTTGGGGTTCAGTTCCTTTGCGAATGTAGAAAGATGGGCTATGCCCACTGTTCTACATGGGAACTCTCCCTTGCCATTCCTTATTCTTGCAGCCTGAGGTCTGCAATTTCCTACTGTAAGCATTAACGAGTCTGCGCTCAGGGCAACCTCAAACTCGGCGGCTGGGGCTATGGAGATCAGCTGCAGGGCATTTCCCAGCTCAGGCAGACCCCATGTCTTTGCCTTGATGAGATCCTTCACACGCCTAGCCTCCGAAACAGCATATTTCTCCCATGCCTCTTTGTCAATCTCTATTGCCACTTTCTGACCAAACCTGTCCTCCACCCCAAGGAACCAGTAGCCGTCCAAGGTAAGGAAATTTTTGGACATAATATCCACGTACTTGATCAGCTCCTCCTTGGATAAATTTTCTAGAAATCTTTTCATTTACAATACGCCCCTAATCCACGTGATTCATCAAGAATATGAAGCATTGAGTATATAATTTAGTTTTGAATTGTTCATGGGAGGCTAGTTGGCAGAATTGATATGGTAAGGATCGACAGCAATAACTTGAACAGAATTTTTCCCGCATTCTGTTAAGACAAAGGTTGTAAACATCTGAGATTTAATTTAAACCCCACACATTTTAAAAAATTATTGGCATGGTGAATGCTCATTGTGATTGCGGGGGCATGATCATTTACTTCTCAAGTAACTGGACAATGCGACGGCATTGTTGTGATCAACATCCTTGGCTGAATAAACGAGTGTTACTGTCCCATTCTCTTCCTCGGCTTTCTTAATGATCTTTAAAAGTTCTCCCTTCTCCTGGAGCTCCTTCCTATACTTCTCCACGAATTCGTCCCATTTTTCTGGCTCGTGGGAGAACCATTTTCGCAGCTCGTCGCTCGGAGCAATGTCCCTCAGCCAGAGCCCAATAGCAGCTCTGCTCTTTGACATCCCCCTAGGCCACAGCCTGTCCACAAGAATTCGAAAGCCGTTATCTTTTGAACTTTTCTCATATATCCGTTTAATTTTTATCAATAAGGCTCCGCTCCCCAGTGAAAGCTTGTCAAGATTCCTTGATAAAATTTGCTTCAATTATCGCAGATAAAAGATGAGCTGTAAATTCTTTTATGCAGTAGTTGTTTTAGTGATCAAGTTCGGAGAAAGATATGGCCTAAGACCTTTTATCATATAGGACTACTATAGATTGCTCTTTTATTGAGCCAAAGATAGCTGATGAATTAGAGCGTCTCCAACACACTTTTATTTCACATAAGCAAGTCTTCAATTGCCATGATCTCGCCAAGAGAAACCTTGCTGAAAAATTTTAGACTTTTCATATTGCTTTCCTCGGTCATTTTGGTGATTGAAGTAGTAGGCAGCGTCGTTACAAACAGCCTTGCATTGCTTAGTGATGCAGGGCATATTGTTGTAGATCTAGCAGCATTCATACTGTCCTACTTCTCATTGCGCCTAGCCACAAGAAGAGCCACTGAAAGATTTACGTTTGGATATTATAGAGTAGAGATTCTGGCTGCAGTCATAAACGGAGTAGCACTTATCCTGATAACTTTTTACATCCTCTACGAAGCTTATGCCAGATTCATTCACCCGGAGCATGTTATGGGCAATGAAATGCTGGTCTTCGCAGTTGTTGGCTTTGTAGCCAATCTATATGTTGTGTTAAGGATGCGGGGATATGAGCACAATCTAACCGTAAGGAGCGCTTACCTTCATGTCATCTCGGACACCATAACCTCGGTGGGGGTAGTAATCACAGGCATCCTCATAATACTTACAGGTAGTTACATCTTTGATCTCGCAATAAGTATAATCATAAGCGCCTTCATCTTGTATGGTTCAATAAGATTGATCAGAGAATCAACCCTTATTCTGATGGAAGCGACGCCGACTGGCATTGATCTTGAAAAGCTTCAAGCGGACATGAAGGGGATTAAAGGGGTCAAGGAAGTTCACGACTTGCATGTCTGGTGTATCTCTTCTGACGTATGTTCTCTCAGTTCGCATGTACTTATTGATAAAAATGATGCAAAATCAATCAATGAAATTATCTCAAAAATAAACGAAATGGTAAAAACAAAATATAACATCAACCATTCTGTGATACAAGCTGAGTGCGAATGTTGTACTGATGAAGATCAAGAAAGAATATGCAAACGATAAAGCATGCCATCTAAAAATTTATTTTATCGTATATATCTGAGAATAAATTGCATTCTTAGTTTCCGCCCAGAGAGACATGGCCGTGAACCTTTATCATACATCTGACTTCTATTTTTAATGTCATCAGAGATTTGATGCCCACTTCAATCTTTTGGAGTTCGCGGATTTGCGAGCGGGCTAGTCGTTATGGAGATTGTGTAAAAATATTAAAAAAGAATAAAGTTTGATTTACCTGCCCTTTTTTCCCCTTGGAATTCCCTTTTCTTTTTTACTCCCTTTTTGTTTTTTTGGCATTTTTTATCACATTGAATGTCTCTTATGTAAAAGGAGACTTATAATAAATAACTAAACTCTTTACATAGAAAATGGTTAACCTGTTTTTAATAAAGTTACTTGTAACTTTCATGATCTAGTTCCTATTCTTCTTTGTCTGGTTTAAAATGAAATCTCTACGTTCTGTTTCAAAAGGGGCTTTTAATTATAAAAAAATTACTAATTGCAGAAATATTTTTAAGGATACCAAGTTCTACCCTCATCAACCAATAGATCAAATCAGGGAACAACCCTTGACGCATGCAACAGTATGTGTGAAATGCCAGCTGAAACTTAGAAGGGAAAATAAGCCCTATCCTACTTGTCCAAGTGAGTGTCGCTCAATCGTAAAAAATGTTTATACTTCTAAAAGACTCACCCTCAGGGATTTGCCAGGAATTTGGCATTACAACTGGCTTCCAGTTAAAAAACCCTCAGACTATGCGCAGAGAAGTGTCACCTACAAAAGCAAGTATTTCAGCAAAGAGTTGGGGTTGGAAAATCTCTACGTGTCCTTCACTGGATTTTGGCCTGAGGTCAAGGCTTATGTTGGAACTGGCACATTCAAGGAGCTCGAGGCGGTCGTGGCCATCCAGTATGCCAAGGAGAACGGAGTGAACCGCCTTATCAGCGCATCGGCCGGGAGCGCGGCAAGGGCCTTTGCCTATATTGCTTCACGCGAGAAATTCAATGTAGTTCTAGTTATACCAGAGAAAGTCACCGAGGAAATGGTCGTGCCGATGGTTGACGAAAAGTACGTAAAGACATTAGCTGTGAGGGGAGATTATTGCGATGCGATAACCTATGCCGATAAACTGCATGATTCGACCGGCATAGCTCATGATGGAGGAGGCAGGAACCCTGCCAGGAGGGATGCCCTGGGTACGATTTTGCTTGAGGCGGTTGAAAAGATAGGTTTTATGCCAAATCATTACTTCCAAGCAATCTCAAGTGGAGCTGGCGCAATAGCGACCTTCGAGGCCGCTGATAGACTTGTGGGCGACGGAAGATTCGGGAAAGTTTACCCCAAGCTTCACATCTCCCAGAACGAACCATTCACTCCAATGGTCAAGGCTTGGACAGCGAGGAGCCGAACGATAGAAAGCTGTGATGTGGAGCCTGAAAACGTTCTTGATGTCATCTATGCAAAGGTCCTATCCAACAAAAAGCCTCTATATGGATTAAGTGGTGGGGTTTTTGATGCCCTGGAGGCAACCTCGGGTGAGGCCTACGGTGTCACAAACAGGGAGGCAGAAGATACATCCAAACTATTCGAACGCCTGGAGGGGATTGATATACATCCAGCTGCAGCAGTTGCTACCGCCTCACTAATAAAATCTGTCGATCAGGGAAAAATAGGCCCCAAGGAAACCGTTATGCTAAATATAAGCGGAGGCGGACTGAGAAGAGCCGAAAAGGAACTGGGAAAGCAAAGAATTCCCATAACCATTGAAGTCGATAAGGACTCGCCGCCCGAGGAATTGAGGGATATCCTGCATGAAAATTTATCCTGAAATTTCCAAGATCCTCAAGGATTCGGGGACAGATTTTTTTGCCATGCATCCGTGCGAAAAAATAGCTGGGCTGTATGATTTAATATCAAGAGACTTCAGGCACGTTTACCTTTCGAGGGAGGAAGAGGGCGTGGGAATATGTGGTGGGGCATACCTGGCTGGAGCTAAGCCGGCCATGCTGATTCAGAGCTCTGGACTCGGGAACATGGCAAATGCCCTGTGTTCCTTCATCCAGACTTATCGGATGCCCCTTCTTGTATTGGCAAGCTGGAGGGGAGTATACCAAGAAAGGATCCTGGCCCAGATTCCTCTAGGAAGAAGGATACCAAGACTACTAAAGTCCCTTGAAATAAGTTACACATCCATAGAAAACTCCGATGATCTGCCATTGATAGGAAAAGCAGCGGATAATATCTACGGACACAACATAATACACGTGATCTTGTTGAGCCCTAGGCTGTCCGCAGAAGAAGAAATCCCTCCAACCGATGTTGAATGTGGAAAAAGTTGTGAAAAGGCTTACACCAGAAATTCAATACCAGAGAGAAAAGAAATAGAACCAGTTTCTACCAGGTTCATGATATTGAAATGCGTTGCCCCTTACTTAGAGGGCAAGATTGTGGTCTGCAACTTGGGCAGACCATGCAAGGAGCTATATAATATAAAACATCAGAAATCAAACTTCTATATGCTGGGAAGCATGGGCATGGCTTCTTCTATAGGACTGGGCATTTCGCTGTTCACCTCAAAACAGGTCGTTGTAATCGATGGGGATGGGAGTCTCCTGATGAATCTCGGAACGCTCTCAACGATAGCCAGAGAGAGTCCTTCCAACTTGACCATCCTTGCCATCGACAATGGCGTCCATGGATCCACAGGCAACCAGCCTACAGCCACTGCGTGCAGGGCCGACCTTGAAGCCATTGCCTGGGGTTCGGGGTTTAGAAAGACATTCAAAGAGGCAGATCCACAAAAGCTGCTTGCAACCCTGCATAGCCTGGAGGGGGGACCGAATTTTATCCATATTCTTGCCAAGCCAGGCAATGCGCAGGTGCCCGACGTGCCCCTTGCTCCAAAGGAGATAAAAAATAATGTGATGGAGGTCTTAAATTCATGAACAAAATAAGGATAGGTCATCTTACAACAGCCTACCATACGGCGTTTATCCTCATGGGAACCAAATGGATCGAGAAGAAAATGGGGATCGAACCTGAATGGAAATTGTTTCCGACCGGCCCCGCGATGGTAAAGGCATTTACCGGGAATGAGTTGGATGTAGGGTACATAGGACTTCCTCCAGCCATGATCGGGATAGACAAGGGTGTTCCACTGAAGTGCATCGCAGGAGGGCACATGGAAGGTACCGTCCTGACAGCCAAGGGTAGCCTTAGCACATACGAAGAGATAGGGAATATCATGGAAATCCTTAAGCAGTTGAAAGGGAAAACCGTCGGAACCCCTTCACGGGGCTCCATCCACGATGTCATAATACGAACACTTCTGGATGAGGCCGGTCTCCAGCAGGAGGTCACAGTCAGAAACTTCGCATGGGCAGATCTTGTGCTTTATGCCATGGAACAAGGCGAGGTGCAGGCAGCAGCCGGGACGCCTCCCCTTGCAGTTTTAACCTCCCAACATTTGGGTGCCAGAGTGATACTTCCACCAAACGTCATGTGGCCTCATAATCCAAGCTATGGCATCGTGACTACAACAGGAATGATAGAAAGCTCGACCGATTTGCTTAGAAGTTTTTTGATGTTGCACGAGGATGCCTGCAACCTCATAAGGGAGAGGCCCCGTACGGCCGCGAGAATAGTTTCCGATGCAGTGGGAATAATGGATGAAAAATTCATTTTACAGGTCTACAAAATTTCTCCTAAATACTGTGCGAGTCTTCCCTCAGAGTACATAAGATCTACAATAGCATTTGTTCCAGTCTTGCGAAAGATGGGATACATCACAAATGAGCTAGAAGAAAAAGATGTATTCCACAAAGCAATCATTGATGGCATCCATGACGAACCGCCCCACTATGAAATTCCGCTAAAGATAATGTCTGTCTGAAATCAGCCACCCGCGATGGGAGGTAACATGGTAACAGTGCAGCCATTTCTAAGCCTAGTCTTCGGGCCTTCTAAATTCTGCACATTCTCCTCGTCTAAAAGAAATATAATTCGAAGACCTTTCTGCTTAACCCCAGAATAAACAAATCTTTCAAATTCCTTGCCGTATTTTTTGGAGAGGATGTCCAAAAGCACTTCTAAGGTTGCACTCTCATCGACTTCAACCTTTTCATCTGCTTTCCCGGTTATTTCTCGAATAGGATAAAAATAAACGATATTGACTTCCAAATTCATCTGTGCTCCGCTAAAGAGAAAGTATTATACATAATATTTATGGTTTGCCCAGATGATTTAGAGCCATATATTGCTAGAAAGCCTCCTTTAGTGGTGCTGTACCTCCCACCATTGTGCCTTCAGGTATAGCAGTAAATTATCCAAAAAAGTTACCACGAAAAATTTATATTGTACTGACAATCCATATGAAAAGTCATAGGTGTTATCATGGTCAGAGAAGGCATAGGCAGCATCTTCAGGCGGAAGGACGGCAAGTTCTTCGTCTATTTACCCCAAGGGGTAACAGGGGACACAGCATTTCCGTTCGCCGTTAACTCTTCCATAAAGGTGAAAGTGAGATTCACCGATGATGGAAAGATCGTCATAGAGCCTCTGGACTAATAATTTCCTTTTACAATCTCTTTTTGAAAGCTCAAGCGAGTGAGAAAAAGGAACGCTAAAAAAGTGTGTAGTAACCTAACTAAAGAGTTCCGTATTAGATTAAGGTGAAACTTCATCCAATCTCTTGTTTGCAGTCTTTGGCCCTAATTGGGCAATGATTGCCGATATTATCTGGAACATTGCTATTATGATGAATAGAACGAGTATCGATTGGCCTGAACTTAGTAACGCACCAACAATTATCAATCCAATTCCTCCCCCTAAATGACCTAGTCCGTCTGACATTGCAAAGCCAGTTGCTCTAGCACGCGTTGGGAAGCTTTCGGTGACCCATGTGTAGGAGATCGGAACCCAAAAGTCTATTCCTATGAAGATGAGGAGGGCGCCGAGAGCTGCAAGTGGTAAATCATTGACTCCAAAGGCAACAGCGATCCCTCCGGCAAAGGTGATGGCAGCGGAAATGGGCAGCCAAAGCTTTCGCTCCATTTTATCTCCGAGAAATGCAGCCATTACGCCTGCTACTACGAATCCAAAGATACCTATAGCAACGACTATGCCGTTTTCTGGGAATGTATAACCCACTCCAGCGAGAAGTGATGAAAGTCCTGCGGCGTTGATGTAGACTGTCATATATCCAAAGAACCAAACTAGAAAGAGAAGAATGGTTCTGTTTCTATATAGTGCATTCTTAAAGATATCAACGTAGGGAACCGACTGCACCTTCTGAATGATCGGAATCGACGCGGGTAACGCTGGGAGTTCCTCCATATGTTCCAGCGCGCGTGCTTCCATTTCCGCTACAATTCTCTCAGCCTCTTTAGGCCGCCCGTGAGTTATGAGCCACCTGGTAGATTCTGGCAGACCTACTCTGAGCAGTACACCCAATAAGGCTAAAATTCCACCGATGCCGTACATTAGCCGCCATCCGTTGGTAGCCGCAAAACCGCTTCCTCCGATGGCAAATGAGAGACCATAAGGAAACGCTGCCGCTGGCGTGGTTAATATGAGGCCAAGCCAAACGGCAAGAACTGTTCCAATTCCAGCAAGAACGAACAGAAAAGACGTGTATCTCGCCCTTCCGTTTTTCGGAGCAACTTCATTGATGTAAGAGTTAACGATTGCAAGATCAGCACCAACTCCTAACCCTGTTATGAACCTTGCAGCAGCAAATTGAGCATAGCTCATGACGAATGCATTGAAAATTGAACCTAATCCTGTTATTAAAAGCGTTATTATGAGCATATTTCGTCTTCCAAACTTGTCGGAAAGCGGGCTAAGAATTAATGCCCCTATAACGTACCCGATGAGGTTTAGAAGAACAACGAACCCTTCGAGACTTGTTATTGTTGCTGAAGTAGCCGATGTTGCCCAGCCTAAAGTCAATGCTGTCTGGATAAAAGAGACGTTGATATTGAATATATCATAGAAGATAAAGATGTAACCCATTCCAAGTATTCCAATGAATAGATAAGACAAAGACCAGATAGGGATCCTATCTTGTCGAGCGATTATCTTGGCACTCTTAGCTTCCTCATCAGTCACATTAGAAGGCAAATTACTCAAATTCGATGCCCCCAAGTTTCTTAAAAAACGTCCAGAACAAGGTTGTCCGGAAATGGCTGTCGCGTTTTAAGGGAAAACTCCGTACAACAAAATTCCTATTCCAATGATGTACGGAGTGCATAGCTCTTAATATGTTATTCATTATTTAAAATTAACCCATAATTTAACTCCCATGCTACCTTAAAACTCCTTTAAATCTATCATTATTATCTAACATTTCCATTTTTCTACTTAAGAATGGACATTAACTACGTAGGATCCGAGGAATGATGATAGAAGATTTTGACTAAATTAATGTTGTAATTTACTATAAATTTTTATGAATATTATTTGCACATTTTTCTCTTAGCGATACTTCAAAATTCTTTTATGTTGTAGATTTTTAAAATTCCAACTCAATACAGTCTACATAATTTAACTATTAATTAGATTGTTATAGCTTAATTAGATTAAAGAAAAAGAAGGAATTATGTTCTTCATTCCTTCTTTTTTTCCTTATCCTCTGTGACAACGTCCTTTGCTCCTTTTCCAAAGCCCTTTACTACTCCAAAACCCTTCTTGAGCCCCTTTCCAACAACCTCCCCTGTCTTTTCCGCAGTCTCCTCAGCTTTACCTTTTTCTTCTTTGGATTCGTCTGTCAAAAAATCCCCCCCAAACATTATTGGACAAGTTAATATAAAAAATTTACCCAGTGGACTAAAGCATGATCACAAGATGTGAACATTAGTTTCTTAGAACCCTAAAAGGAATTATTTTGTCGAAAGATGGTACCTTTGGTCGTAAATTACTTGTCATTGCCGGCTTGCATTAGGCGATCCAGTCTATCTAGACTTATGCCGCTCATATGTATCTCTTTAACTCTACTTGCCGCACCACGAACAATGGATATTTTTCCTTTGGGGATTCCCAAGACCCGGCTGAGCATTTTAATAACAGCGATATTTGCCCTGTTCCCTTCAGGTGGCTCCCTAGTATGGATTTCAATACCATCTTTAGTGTCTATTCTATCCTGTTTAGCCGAGGGGCGGACATAAACAGAGATAATTACGCCATCTTTTGTAACCTTAGCCCTCACGGCTATCAAACCATTAAACTTTTCCTAAAACCTTTATATAAGTCAGAGGGCAGAAGCCAGATGCCCGTGACCAAGAAGGAAAAATCCAAAGAATCTATTAAAAAAAGAATCTAGAGGTTTCGATTCTCTTTTCAAGAATGAACTCCGCCAACGGGAGGTGCTTATTGTTTATCTTTTAATCGCTAATTAACGCCTAAGCATCACGGATATTTGTAAAATCATTATTCATCTTGGTGAGTTCTTATGGCTTTTGCTAATTGTTCAAGCTGTTTTTAGGTCTTTTTTAGTCAACCTTGAGTATGGCGCTCACCACCGTCGGCGGCGGCATATTCAGCATTGTTTGCACTCCGCTCTGCACTTAGAGGCAGTAAATATGTCCAGGGACAGTCAAAAGTCAACAGAAAGGAACAGCCTCAAACTCAATTAGAACAGCGTCTCCTGTTTCGCCGCCTTCTCCTTATTTAAAATCTCAAGCCCGGGTTTAGCCAGCGAAATTAAAGACTCTTCCATTCTCTTCCAGTCTATCCTGTCCTTGAATTCTGCAATCTGCCCTTCATATTCAAACCCAATTATGTCTGGCTTACCTTTCAGCCACAAAAGTTTAATCGTGTCTTCAGCCTCAAATTTGATTCCCAACAAATCTTGAGCGTTCTTAGCTCCCTTAATGTGCCAACTGGCGACTTTATACTGATTAATTCGCTGGTTGATCTTGGTGCAGAGAGCAACTTCTTCAATAGGGGCTTTCCTAAACTCAACTAACTGCTTATCAACAAATCTCTCCACATCCTTCAGAGGAGTTCCTTTGAGAATCATCCCATAGAACTCTTCTTGAAACCGTAGGGAAAAATGGCTTCGAGCCTGCCTGAACAATCCAATTATCTCAATGGTTTTACCATCCCAGAGAGCATAGTTCTTCTTACCATGGAAGATTATGGTTTTAGCAAATTTTGAGAACTTGAGCCTGAGCTCCCACTTTGAAATTGGTAGATCGTACTTTTCTTTAAAGTATTCCTGAAGATGATGTGTCAAGTACTTTGCCAGAGCTTCTACCTTCTCAAAAGGCACTTGAGCCATTACGGAATCGGTATCCGCATAAAGGACTTTGAAGCCTTTCTTCTCACATTCTGATATGGTCTCTCGCAAACCTTCTCTTCCCAATGATGCGATAAAGGACGCCAGATCCCTCGACTTCGAAGGAAATTGATCTGAGGCAAGAGCGCCGTACATCGCATTTTGAGTGACCTTCACCGCTTCTCTATCACTATTAAGCCTAAACCAATCTTGGTCGCCAGGTTTAATTTTGCCTAATTTTTCTTCAAGTTCATTCCTTGTCTTGGTCAGATATTCAAGAGCTTCTGGAATCAGCCCCCTTTTCCTAAAATCAAGGAGGGGCTTAGAATCAACGATTTTTGTTATTTCAGGGGAGAGATTAAAATCCATCATGAGGCTTGGGTAATATTTAGAAAAGTCCATAATCGCAACGTTGGAAAAGAGGCCGACCGATGGCTCAAGGACGAAACCGCCTTCATACCACCCTCCTTCTTTAGTAATATCTTTGATCTTGGGTAATGTTTCACCCCTTTCTTTAGCGATTTTAGTCAGCAACAGCTCAATGGGAAGGATTGACCCATGCATTACATAATCGATATTCGGCGCATCGACTAATCGCATCAGCGAATAGAGGCTATCTGTGAAAAAGTATTTCCTATCTAGTTTGGCGATCCAACTAGCGTGGTCAGAGGTATGAGAAATCAGATTGACCAGATATTCATTCTCATATTCTTCGACAAGTTCCTCTCTAGGAATGAACCCTTCATCAACTGCCACATCATTCAGTCTTAGGCTTAATGGCCTGACTTTAGCTTCATAGAAATCTCTGAGATCGACTATGATCTTATCCTTGAGCTTCCAGTGCTGTAACTGCCGGACATCCCATAGAACAAGAATCTCTCCAAGATTCTCCTCAACTTCCTTCACAAGAGCATCCTCATTTGGAAGGTATTGAACCTCCTTTCCAGACGCCTTCTGGGTAGAGGATTCTACAATAAATGACTTCATCTCACTTTTGAAGGAAAGGGATACAGCTCTTTTTTCTACAAAATCAATATACATGATTTCTTCTGACACATGAATTCAACTATGGAATTATTTACTTGAACCAGCCAACCTCATTCATGATACCGAGCGCAACCTGGTTACTCGGACCGTCCCCTCTTGCGACATTTATACTAATGCCTTTTCCTACAGCATCCACAATTCTCGCTATCGATGTGTGTGTAAAGCCAGGACAAAGGAGAAAAGACTTAACCCCATCTCTATGGGCCAAATCCCTGCACACATTTATAGCATCGTCATCGTCCCTAACAAGAACAGTCGTAAGTTCATAGAGAGATGTCTTTAATATGCTCCTATGTTTGGCAGAATCCGCATCTGGAACGTGGGCGATGAAAGCTGCCTTAAATTTGTTTTCTGCCACATTCTTCACCCTAGGCAATAATTTGAACTGAGATTACTATAACTATTGCGCTTCGTTAATTCCTATTTTTTGATATCATTATCCAATCGGTCCTGGTAGGATTTGAAGAGTGGGCATTGAAGATAAAATAGGAGCAGTCTCCACCTTTTCCTTTTTTTAAAAAATCTTAAGTATTTAAACTAATAAGCTTATAAGATAGTAAGTGTATAGTACGTTATACGGATAAGTAACTTGAAGGAATTGAAAATGGCAATAAAAACAACTACATTTGTTCCAAGCAAGCAGGACAGGGAAACAGCTATCCAAATAATAAAGATTAGCGAGTGGGACTATTATCTGAGTGGAAACTGATGAACTGACTGTAGAATTAAATTGATCTTGATGATAATGAAAATTGATGAATGTTTGTGATTGAAAATGGGTCGTATTAGTGTTGAGCTTTCAGATGAACTGGAGAAGCAGCTCAGATTCAAGACTGTTGACAGATTTGGCGGCAAAAAGGGGGATCTGTCTCGGGCTGTCGAAGAGGCAGTAAAAACTTGGATTGCCAAAAATTAAGATTTTATTACGGTGTAAATTGAGAGAGAAAATAGTTGAAGAGGTGAAAAAATATGGCAAATAAAGTTTATGACTCTTATCTGAAAACATGGTTTTACGAGCAGGATGGAAAGAGAACATTAGCACCACCATTGGAAGCGAAGTCGGAAGCGCCAAAGAAGAAATGGTGGCAGTTCTGGAAATAATGAAAATGATCGTCTAGTTAGGAGATTGAATGGTGCCAGAGTCCCAAATGGGTATGGAATGATCAGAAGAGGTAATACATTTGCTATTTTCCTTTTTTCGAAATGACAGTTAATCAAATACCCAATTAATTTTTGATCCAAACTTAAAGAAGAGAATAGGTCTACTAATCATAAGCTTTTCTAGACGAGTAAGTATCTTCAGGCCATCAGAATAGCTTTATGGCACTCGCGATGCCATTGATTATGAATTGCACGGCTATCGCCAATATTATTATGGCCATCAGAGCCGTGATTAGCCGGAGCCCATCCTTTCCCATGACTGACGACAGCCGATTGGAGTAGAGCATGGCAAAGTAGGAGATGGCTACCCCAATGATTATGCCGACATAGACTATGGATATCTCCAGCAGGCCACTTGCCTGTGAGGTCAGCAGGATTACAGCCGTTATGGCACCTGGACCACTGGTGAGGGGTATGGCAAGCGGCATTATGGCAATATCGCCAGCTGCATAAGAGGACATACCGTCTTTTCCTGGGTACAGCATTTTTAAAGCCACCGTGACCAGGAGGATACCGCCGGCAATCTGGAAAGCTGAAATAGTGATACCAAAGAGGGTGAAGAGCAGGTTGCCAGTGATGGCAAAAAAGACTAGGACCACGGCCGAGACTTTCATTGACCTCGAGATTATACCTCGCTTCTTAGCTTCATCCATTCCATCTGTCAGACTCATGAAGATTGCAGTAGTGCTGAAGGGCTCCATTATAGCGATAAGGGAGCTGATAGCCACTAAAGCGAATCCGAGAAAGTTCATTTTGATCCTTGAGAAAGGGTTGCAAGAATGGGATATAAGATTTGCGACTTTTTTAAAAAAAAAGTCCTTTCATGTTGTGAATGACCGAAAGATTAATCGCTTTTTAAACCCGGGCAAAGATATGGCCCTTGATCTTTATCACATAGTTTGACTACCAAATTAAATTAATTCGTTCTTTCTTCCTATTAAAATTTAACTCACAAGCCGCCGCCTTCTGCCTTGGATTAGCTACCTGGCATGTTCATCTCCCACATCAAGTATAATTGGAGAGAAGCCGATTCTACGCATTCTGTCAGCAGTTAGGTCACAAACTCTCCTTGATAGGTCTATTCCTACCCATTTCCGCCCCAGCTTATGTGCCACGACTACTGTGGTTCCATATCCACAAAATGGGTCAAGGATTATATCGCCGGGCTTTGAGGAGACTTCGATTATGCGTTTTAGCAATGCTTCAGGTTTTTGAGTAGGATGATCCAGGCGTTCTTTTGATTGAATAGAGATTTTGTCTATATCGTCCCATAATTCCTGCAATGGGGGATCATCCTGATTAAAGATATAATTGCTAGTTTTTGTGTAGAAAAGAATATGATCAAGAATTCTTCCATATCGATTAGGATCATTATGGGAGGCAATGCGTTTCCATACGATAGCATTTCTAAAACAATTATGACCAAATAATTGTTTTTCGTCCATCATACATTTTAAATAATGGACTGAGTGGGAATCGCAATGGAGATAAATCGAACCCGTTGGCTTTAGAACTCTATAACATTGTTCAATACGTTCACGCATATATCCAATATAGACCTCAAAACCTTTGCTTTCATCCTTCCAGTGCTCTTTTAAATCATCAATTTCTTTCATTATGCTAGGCTCAATAGAGCCACGGAACTTTTCCCAATCAGTGTCGTAAAATCCCAATTGGGAAGTCTTTTCCTTGATCCAGAATTGTTCATTGTCTTTTTGTGAAAAAAATGGTGGATCGAGAAAGATTAAATCGATTGAATTATCGGGAATACTTTTAAGAACATCCTTGCAATCTCCGCAATAGATAACATTTGTATCAAGACTCAACTTTCTTCCCTTCTCATTCTTCTTGATAGTGTTTTACCCCAAAGAGCTTTCTACACGCCTCAACAGGCATAAGTATTAAAATTTAATCCCCATACACAAACGAATTTATTGCTCAGTTTTAACAATATAAAATCGCATGCTCAGTTGGCAATTCGGGTGAGATTATGACAACTGTTACAGATAGCGAAATAGACGAAATAGTTAAAAGGATTTTGTCAAAGCTTGAAAACGCAAGTTACAAAGATTTATTGGATGAGCGTTATGCAAAAACGATATCACGTTTATCAGAGGTTAATTATGCAAATACGATATTGCAACAGATAGATACTGTTTCAGCTCGTACGACCCCACTAGTTGAATGTGATGTTGAAAAAGGAGCGGTGATCAAAGCGTTATTGCAAACTACGTGGCTGGAGAGACTTTATTTCATTATAAGGTCCTTCATCATGGGGCGGTTAGGCAGTATCGTCTTTTTCTCAGTCGTATTGTACCTTGGCACAATCAACTTTTACGGGGCTTTATTCTTAGACTCATTTTTATTTGTATTTACGCTGGTCGTAACAAGATTATTTGATGTGCAAATAGTCAAAGCCACAAAATGGATCGTTGCACGTTTGGTTAACCACAGGGCTACCAGGGATTTTATCATGAATCACTTTTAGGTGAAAAGCATGAAGGGTAGCATACTATCTTCTTATTCAGCCGTTGCGCAGTAAACATGACACCTGAACATTCTAGATTAGGTTACCAAGTCTTTTCAATATGATTTTTGCCTGATCTGAAGTTAAAACGATTCTTATATCTATTCTGTAATGAAACTTGTTAATCCTAATGGTTCTTGTACGATAATCATCAATTGATCCTTTGTTCTTCAATGCCCCCAATGTTCTTTCTAGAAAGTATGAGAGAAAAACAGGAACGAGCCTTTCAAAGATAGAGAGTATTGCAACAAAAATCGGCAATAAACGTATAAAAATAGGAAGGAGTCTTAAAAAAATTGGAAGAAATCTTTTAAGGTTCATAATGTCATCAGTTGTATACTTCAAGGCGTCTTTTTCTTTATTAGCAGCTTTATTGCAACGTCGACTATGACGCCTTTTTCAGCACTTTCCACGTTAAAACGCCAGCCCTCTGACTCAACATTCATGTTTTTCACAAGACCAGCCACGTTTTTCCTGAATTCGTTAGCTGCTTTTCTAATCTGGTTAATTTGGGATAAGGCCTCTTCAGTTACATCATCTTCTTTTTTGTCTACCATATCCTTTCACCCCCCACTTCTTCCTCGTGTCATCTGTGATTTCACAGTATTTTAAGATATTTATATTTATACTTCTATGGGTTGAGGCAATATCTGTCAACGAATTAATCATTGATTAGGGATTTCGTTTGAAAAATGTTGTGAAGAGGGATTTGAATCTATGCAAAGTGGAGGCATATGTTCGGTAACCTCCATCCTCTCTTTTTTTTCTATTGTTTTTTTGGCGAAGATTGTAGCCTTTTCATTAGTTATGTCATTCGCTACGGTTTCCCTTACGAAGTAAGAAGTGTGGTAAACAAGCGAGATAGTTATAAATTGAGGCATTGTTTAGGGACTGTGATTTACTTGTCAAAAGAGGAAAACAATATACTTGAAGTTGTGCCGCACGTCGAGCTAGAAAAATATCTAGGCAAATGGTACGAGATTGCACACCTTCCCGCCAAATTTCAAGAAGGTTGCAATGAAACTACAGCAACTTATACTTTATCTGAAGAGGGTAGCATATCTGTACTCAACGAATGCACAAAAAATGGCAAGGCAAAACAGGCAAAGGGCAAGGCAAAAGTGGTTGACAAGAAATCCAACGCGAAACTAAAAGTAACATTCTTCTGGCCGTTCTACGGTGATTATTGGATAATAAACCTGGGTAAGGATTATGATTATGCCGTTGTGGGCACACCAAACCGAAAATATCTTTGGATATTGAGTAGAACCATGCAAATGGATGATAAGCTATTTTCCCAGCTAATAGAATTTGTTAAGGCAAGAGGTTTTGATGTGAGCAAGCTCATCAAAACCAGCCATAAATTATAGATAGATAAATTCAAAAACTTAGCTTTAAAAGGTCACATGCAACTCTCCCTTTTTCTATTCTTTGTTCTACTTACAAGGCGCTGCTATGCCCCGCTGATTATTCCGACAAATTTTTTATGTTGCAGATGTCTAAGAAGTCCATCAGTGTCGCGCATATTTGATAGTGGGACCAAGTTGGATTTACACCCGCAAATGAGTGGAGGTAATGGTTCGGTAAAAAATCTCCACTTCTTCCTTTTTTTAGAAAAAAAAATTTACAAGTTATAGCTTGAAATTTATATTGATTTTAAGACGACGAGTACTATGAGTAGTGGTTATCTTCATTTTGTTTTTCTTGCGATCTTTTCGAGTGCTATAATATCTTCTTCTGTAAGTTCCATATTATGAAGTCTTATCAGCAATAGCCTCTTTCTTAGCTCAAATAGTCCTCTTGGTAATGACCAATACTGGGAATTACCCTTGATAACAGATTCAGCAACTTCGTTTCGTTTTATGAGGGCAGATAAGTCTATGAGTAATTGATCGGAACTCTCCTTATAGCCTAGTTTCTTTACTCTTTCCATGAGTTCTTTGATAGAAATAGCCGATGATTCTGCTGAAGGAAGCGATTTTATTATCAGATTAAAGCGGTGGCCACTTCTTCTAGTAGATTCTTCTCTTAATTTTTCCATAATTCATGTATTGATTACATATTATTATTAAAGGTTAGCACATCTTTTGTTCAGCATCTAAACATATGGTCGGCTCAAGGCGCATTAAGTCCCGGCTCGAGGAAAAAAACCTTATGCAACGCTACAATAATATCTCTTGATGTTTATGAGATATGAAAATTATCTCGACCTGATAGGCAACACTCCGCTTGTCCGTCTTAGATATTCTCCCGCAAGGGTTCCAATCTATGCAAAATTGGAAAAATTTAACCCTGGAGGGTCAGTTAAAGATCGCATCGCGAAGGGTATGATTGAAGCGGCTGAGCGGGTTGGCTCACTTACAGAGGATAAAACCATCATCGAGCCTACAAGTGGCAACACAGGCATAGGGCTTGCATTGGTCTGTCTAATGAAGGGCTACCGGCTCACTCTTGTCATGCCTGATACTATGACCATGGAGCGGAGGCAGATACTCATGTCTCTCGGCGCTAGGATCGTCCTTACTGAGGGCTCGAAGGGGATGGATGGTGCAGAGGATTTTGCCAACTCCCTGGTGAGGAAGGAGCCTAAAAAGTACTTCATGCCGAACCAATTCGCCAATCTTACCAACCCAGCGATCCACTACGATACAACAGGGGAGGAGATCTGGAAGGACACAGAGGGAAGAGTCTCGCATTTTGTAGCTGGTCTTGGCACATCAGGCACAATAGTGGGAGTTTCAAAGTGCCTCAAGTCTCACAACCCAAAGATAAGGGTTATCGGGGTTCAGCCAGACCCTAAGACACCAATCCAGGGATTGAAGAACTATCAAATCCAGCACGTCCCTTCGATATGGGATCCCTTAGCTGCAGACGAGATGAGGTTCGTGATGCAAGGGGACGCAGAGGATTACTCGCGAGCTCTAACTCTGAGGGAGGGGATATTTTCGGGAATCAGCAGTGGTGCTGCTTACAAGGTTGCGACTGAGATCGCCTCGGAGATCGATGAGGGTCTCATAGTCTTTATGGCGCCAGACGGAGGGGAGAAGTACCTAAGCACAACCCTCTGTGACCCCCAGAAGTGCCTTGACTGCGTCAAAAAGTATGGGCTCCAATGCTCCTATGACGATGGGCGGCCCGTAATTAATTCCAAGGAATTCATGAAGTTTAATCAAGGCACGAGCTCTAAATCGCTAAACATTGAGGATAAAAGTCTTTGACTAATCTTAACGAATAGGAGATTCTGTAACGATTTCATGCAACTATTGTAGCTTGAGAAATTTGTAGATAGTCAATGTATTCTATCGTGTATTATCGATCTGAAGTCAATACGACTTTATATTAGAGAGACAGGTTTTAAAGAAATATAGTGATGAGGAATGGGAATCGGCGAGTCGATAAAAAGAGGTCATGACGAATATAGGAGGATCTTCGCGAAGTTGTTCAAGACAACTTCTAAAGATGCCAAGCTAAGAGAGCAGTTGTTCACTGAATTCCAGAGGAAGCTCTATGCACACCATGAAGGCGAAGATAAGACGATTCTTCCGCGGATGAACAAAATCCCTGAACTAAAGGACCTGGCTTTGGAACTCGAGATAGAACATGTGGACATGAAGGCACATTTTGAAGCATTGATAAAGGAAGGGTACGATAAGGAGGTTTGGCGTTATAAGTTGGCGCCACTCTACGACGTAATGCACGCTCATTGGCTGAAGGAGGAGGAGACCTTGATACCCTTCGGTCCAGAATTCTTCTCAGAGCAAGAATGGGAGGACTTTGGCAAAAGGTTCGACGAGATAGTTGAAGATTATTTGAAAAAACACTAAAGCAACATTCGAACGACCTTTCTAAAAAATTTTTCATTTCATTTTTGGTATGTTCATATGTTTCGATGCCTTTATTGAAGGCGTCAGAAATACATTTGCCTATATCATAATGGATGTTGTATGAACAATCTAAAATTCTGCTTTTACGCTCTTTATCATTTTTGTCATTTCCTTCTTTAGTTGATCAAGTCTTTTTTTATCCCTTGTCTCTATTGATAAGCGGAGCATCGGTGATGTGTTTGATGCTCTGATCAGAGCCCACGAATCTGGAAAAATAATTTTGACGCCGTCGATTGTATCTATGTTTTTATATGTTTCCTTGGCCTTTTCTTTTATCTTGTCGACAACTTTAAACTTTGTTTCGTCAGGGCAGTTTATTTCTATTCTTTCGAAAAGCCTCGTCGGCAACTCTTTAACAATTTCTGACAGTTTCTGTCCCATTTTTGAGACTATTTCTGTCATGTACATACTGTTTATTATTGCGTCATCGAACCAAAAGAACTTTGGAACGCATATGTGTCCAGATTTTTCAACGCCAAAAATAGCTTTGTGTCTCTTTGTTTCCTGGACCAAGAATGTGTGGCCTACCGGTATTCGAAACACTTTTTCCCCATATTTCTTAACTTCATCCTCTATTATGTCTGAACATTCTATGTTGGCGACGACTGGACCCCTCTGAGTTTTCATTATGTCCCTGATAAAGAGGATCGCGCTTTGTTCAGTCATCATGACATTTCCTGTTTCATCAACGAAAATTGACCTGTCGCCATCGCCGTCGAAAGCAATTCCGAGATCTGCCTTCTCTTTCACAACTTTCTTGCAGAGAGCAGTCAAGGCTTCCGGTTTCGGTTCAGGGTCCCTGTTAGAGAACGTTGGGTCGGGCCAATCAAAAAGGAAAGTGGCTTCGACACCGATTTTCTTGAGTATCTTCGGTACTAATAGGCATGCGGCCCCATTTCCGAAGTCAGCGACCACGCTTATTCTCTCGGGTTTTATTTTTTCAGCCACGAAATTACCATATTCTGTGTCCATCCCCTCAAGCTTCTTCGTTGTTCCATTGCCTTTTTTGAAATTTTCTGAGACACTGATCTCCCCCAATTTTTTGTTTTCGTCTTCGAAGAAGCCGACTCCGTCTTGATGGAAGAATTTGATGCCATTCCACTCTGCTGGCAGATGAGACGCAGTTATATAGGCGGTTGCATCGTTTTTCATTTTCCAGTTTGTAAAGACGCAGAGACTTGCAGGGCAAGTTCCGACTAGGTTCGCGTTTGACCCAGTCTTTTTTAATCCTGAAACGAAGGCTTTTTCGAGTCGGGCTCCATGTTCTCTGAAGTCTCTTCCAATTGTGAAGGTGCCGGGACACAAAGTTCCGGCCGCTGCTCCGATTTTTGTCATAATCTCTTCGTTTAAGTCTTTACCATAAATTCCTCGTATGTCGTAGGCTCTAAAAATGCTCATTTTTCATTCACTGCTTTCCTTTGGGCCAAAATTCTAAAGCCGATTTTTAGCATCTGAAGAAGTGAGACCAACAGATTCGCTGAAAGTTTGTTTAATAATTCGACATCACCTGTCTTCTTAGCTTCATCTGCTGCTACTAGAAAATTTTGGTCCAAACTTATTCCACCATTACTTTTTTGGGAGCTTTTCTTTTTTAACATTGCCTAGAGATAGGCATCCGTTGCGTATCTTCGCATCATCCGATGACTGTTAAAATAATATGCTACTTTTCCTATAGAATTTTTCATCATGTCTATCCAATCGTCACGTTGCTGGTAGAATTTGGGGATTATGAGGTATTCTAGTTTATTGTAAAGGTCAGCGAGTTCTCTTTTCCGTCTTTCCTGTTCATTAGCTATTTGATCAGGAGATGGACCGATAGCCCAGCCCGTTAGACCTTCAACGCAACCTTCTATCCACCAGCCGTCTAGAACGCTAAAGTTTACTACACCGTTGTGTGCCGCTTTCATTCCGCTTGTTCCAGAAGCCTCGTAAGGCGGCAAGGGTGTATTCAGCCAAACGTCAACGCCTGACGTTAGTTTCCCAGCCATCTCCATGTTGTAATTTTCAAGATAAGCGATTTCAATTTCGCCTTTCAAACGGTCTATGAACCCATAAATGTCTTTGATAAGGTCTTTCCCTGCCTCGTCCTTTGGATGCGCTTTTCCTGCGAAAATAAGTTGAATTTTATTCTGGCTCTTAGCTTCAATAAGCTTTTCCAAGTCTGAAAAGATCATTGTTGCTCGTTTGTATTCGGTGGCTCTTCGGGCAAAGCCTAATGTTAAAACGTCAATATCCATCTGGAGCCCAGAACTATTGTGAACAAAGTCGAGTAAATCTTGTTTCGCTTTCACGTGAGCTTCCCATAACTCCTCGTCGGGGATTGTGTCGACTCTTACGAGGAGCACAGGTTCATTGGCCCATCTGGGAATATACTTGTCAAATAGTCTTCTAAAGTGTGGGCACGTCCATGTGTAGGAATGAACGCCGTTGGTTATTTCTTGTATGTGATATCCGGGGAAAAGCTTCCTGGAGTATTCCATGTGCGCTTCTGTTACACCATTGGTGTACTTGCTCAGGTTCAAAGCCAGAAGCGTCATGTTCAATCTATCAGAGCCACCATATTCTTTCAAGACTTTCTCAGGTACTTCAGTTTCAAGAACTTCCGAAATAAGGTCATATGAGAATTTGTCGAATGCAGCAGCCACAGGAGTATGGGTAGTGAAAACACACTGATTTTTTACTTTGTTAGCATCAAAATCATTTTTCTTTAGCAGCTCAAGGGTAAGAAGACTGGAGTGGCCTTCATTCATGTGATATTTCTTAGCATTAATTTTCAACGCCTCTAGGAGGCGCGACCCGCCTATTCCCAAGACTATTTCTTGTTTTAATCTGTATTTTTCGTCACCTCCATAAAGAAAATCAGTAATTTCTCTATCTTCCTGGGTATTCCCTTCAACATCAGTCGTTAGGAATAGTACAGGAATGGTTCCGCCTGTAGGGCTCTCTTGTTCGTAGACCCATACGCCAATTCTGACATCGCGTCCAGCAATCTTGACGTTTACTGTTTCTGGCAACAGTTTCATGAACTTTGATGGGTCCCATTCTTCAGGGTATTCTATTTGCCATCCATCAGGCGTGAGTTTTTGCCGGAGATAGCCTTTTTTGCTGACTAATGTAATTGCAACTAACGGAATTCTCAAATCTGCACTTGATCTAATTACGTCACCGGCTAGAATACCAAGCCCTCCACTATAGGTTGGCATATCACTGTTCATGCCGATTTCCATGGAAAAGTAAGCAATTTTAGCACCTTCGATGAAGGTACTCATGCAATACTCGCTGTCAAAATAATATTGCTTAGAGAGAAAATTCTTGGTAAACGAAGTTTTAGATGGTTCTAATGGCATTCCACATACAGGGTCTTTTACAATCACACAATAACACTCCCTGAAGACGAGGACAATTGCACACCTGTTAGTAACCTATCGACTATTGTTTTATTACTTTTATCGCACTCGTACATAAGCAGAATATCAAATCTAAGGATTTATCTTTGATACTAGTAGTAGTGGTACCCGAGGCCATGATGAGGTGGTTTCTTTTCAGCTAGCGTATATTCTATGTCGCCTAACAAACACTGAAAATTTACTAATCACTTCTTACATGTAAGGGATGGAACACAAAGTCTGTCTCCTGCAAAAAGGTTGGTGTTTGTGGAAACAAAATTATCGATTATGATCTCGTCAAGTAAGTCTATATCTACTTCGCCTATACAAAATGGAATTCCTAAACGAATTTAGCATGATGCTGAAAGGAAATGCTAGCTCTTGTAATGGTGCCTGTAATTGTTCTATGGTTCAAGCTAAGGTAATGCATCTTTTCAAAGGGAAGAGAAAAGCTAAAACACTTCTATGTCTTTTGTTGAATTGAGTGGATGAGGTTTGAATATTATAGGCGTGGTCACAAGTGGCGGAGACGCACCAGGCATGAACGCTGCTATTCGAGGCATTGTCCGAGTCGCTCACTCAAAAAACTTCGAAGTTTTAGGTTTTGAAAAGGGTTGGGAAGGCTTGCTGACAAACTCGTATAGACGGTTGACCCCCCGCTCCGTTGATGGCATATTACATTTGGGAGGGACCATCCTTCATACGTCAAGATGCCCAGAGTTCAAAAAGGGAGAAGCAATCAAAAAGGGTGCCGAAACACTTGCATTAAATAATGTCGATGGCCTTATTGTTATTGGTGGTGACGGCTCCTTCAAAGGAGCTCTAGCACTAAGCAAAGAAACCGATACATTAATCATAGGAGTTCCAGCTTCAATCGATAATGACATTTTTGGGACGGACGAAACTATAGGATTTGATACTGCTGTAAACACGGCAGTAACTGCAATTGATAAGATTCGAGATACTGCTGTCTCCCTCGAAAGGATCTTCATAGTTGAAGTTATGGGACGAACAAGTGGGTTTCTGGCACTGACTGTAGGTGTCTCGATTGGAGCCGAAATGATTTTGGTTCCAGGGGTAAAATATGAGAAAGAAAGAATCTTCAAAGCTATTAGGAAAATTCAAGAAAGAGGCAAAAAGTCAGCCATTATTGTCGCGGCCGAAGGAATTGGAGACACTCGTCAACTTGCCGACGAAATCGAAAAAGCCACGGAGGCGGAAGTTAGGCTTAGTGTTTTAGGTTACATCCAGAGGGGGGGCAACCCAACGGCGAGAAGCAGACTTCTGGCTTGCCTATTTGCAGATAAAGCGGTTGAACTAATATCTGAACGACAAAAAAGCAGGGCAGTTGTATTGCAGAATGGCAAAATAACAAGCATGGCACTAGATGACTCCTGCAAAGAGAAACCTATTGATCTGAGCCTATTGAACCTGGCAAGAGTGTTGGCGATATAGCAAGGGCTTTTTATACCTAGCGATTAAAAAAATATACGAGAATAGGTTTTGGTATTGAAGCTTTTTTAAGAGCATGCCCTCGAACAAATTCGATTTGAAGTTAAAAGGTCAAACTTATACGTAAAGATATGTACAATATAGTCGGGTTCTAACAATGGTTCAAGTTAAGAGACCTTTGCTTAAAGATTTGAACCTCAATCTTGGTAAAAAGACCAGGCTTCATCGAATCTTGTATGAGCATGGTGTGGGTAACGGAATGGCGCTTATTCTGCCAATTGATCATGGATTGGAGCATGGTCCAAGAGATTTCTTTGCAAATCCAGAAAGTGTTGATCCTGCCTACCAGTTGCGATTGGCAAAAGAGGGAGGTTTTTCAGCCATAGTCTTTCAAATTGGGCTAGCTGAAAAATATATGAATGAATTCGCTGGCAAAATTCCCTTGATTATAAAACTAAATGGAAAGACATCAATCCCCCCAGACACTCAGGCCTTTTCGCCTCAAACTGCCTCAGTAGAGGATGCAGTCCGACTAGGTGCTGATGCAGTCGGATATACCTTGTTTGTGGGATCACCTGCCCAAGACAAAGATTTCATTCAATTCGCTAAAATCAGAGAGGACAGCCAAAGGTTTGGTATGCCCCTTATTGTTTGGGCTTATCCAAGGGGCGAGGCAATCGAAGCTAAGGGTGGTAGAGATAGCATTTACGCTGTGGACTACGCAGCACGCGTGGCCAACGAACTAGGCGCTGACATGGTTAAAATAAACATTCCCAAATATGATAAGGAGAGAAGTCGACAGTATCCTAAGCCATATGATACCCTTCAACTAAATACAAAGGAAGCCCTTGAAAAAGTAATAAAGTCCGCAGGAAAAACAATGACGCTAATATCTGGGGGAGAAGAAACAGGAGACGATGATCTCTTGGAAGAGGTTAAAGCCTCTTTAGAGGCAGGAGCAACTGGTTTTGCGTTTGGAAGAAATTTTTGGCAACGACCATTCAAAAAAGCTTTAGAAGTATCTGAACGGATTAAGAACTTGATGGCGGAGTTCACAGATTAGGATAAAACTTTGAAAACAATTCCAATTGAATAATCAGAGAGGGAAATGAAAAATAGCATTTATGAGTTTCTAACAACTTCTTTCTCTAATGTCGTAGCACGAAGCAAGCGTGTAAACTGGAAAGCGCAGATAACAACCCTTGCAATTAATTATCTAGCGCTGTATGTCTTTTGCTAATTCTCATAAATCATCCTTTTGGATCCCAGCAAAGTGTACAATGCTATACTGGAACTTGTGGTTAACCAGAGAATAGCCGATAAGACCACGGCGTAGAGCGCGCAGAACATGAGACACTGCAAGTAAAACCACAAGTTCTTCCAAAAAAATGGCTAATTTTGTATTCTGTGTGTATGCTTTACTTTTCCAAGTCCAGCAGGCTCTATGTTAAAGGTGATCGTTTTGAGATAAGTCATTTCTTCAATGGTATAGCCTATGCCTTCTCTTCCTTCGCCAGATTCCTTCCAGCCACCAAATGGGAAAAATCCTACTCCATGCCTTGGGAAGTCATTTACTGTAACTCCGCCCGTATGGAGTTTTTTGGCTATTTTCCAAATTTTATAAAAATTGTTGGTGAAGACACAAGAATCCAAACCATATCGAGATTCATTAGCTATCTCCAAAGCTTCATCCTCATCTTTAACCCGTATTATGGTAACCACGGGACCAAAAGTTTCCTCCCATTTTATATTGGCTGTAAGCGGCACTCTGTCCAAAACTGTCGGCTCGTAGAAACAATTTTGGTGGGTTCCTCCTCTCAAAAGTTTTGCACCCTTGGCTACTGCGTCATCAACCAACCCCTGAACGTGTTCTGCGGCCTTAAGGTCAATGACTGGACCCATATCCACAGAAGGATCTCTGGGATCTCCAAGCTTCCATTTATCGACTCTTTGAAGTATTTTTTCTACAAATTTATCGGCTATCCCATCAGTAACGAATACGATGCTTATGGCATCACATCTCTGACCCGCATTCTTAAAGGAACCTTGGACGCACCTATCTACCGCCAGTTCTATATCGGCGTCTTCAAGGACAATGGCTGACCCCTTGCCCCCTAACTCCAAGTGGCACCTTTTGATGCCCGTTATTGTTGTGATATGCTTACCCACTGCAGTGCTACCGGTAAAACTTACCATGCCTATGCGGTCGTCAGAGACCAGGGCGTCACCTATTTCGCTTCCGTTGCCTGTCAGTATGTGTAAAGAACCCTCAGGCACGCCCGCTTTTTCAAGTACCCTAGCATATAGAAGGGAGACGATTGGGTTACTACTGGGCGGTTTTACAACCACCGCATTACCTGAAAGTAGAGCCGGCACAATCTTGCAAACGGTTAGAAAGAGAGGATGATTGAAGGGAGATATGGCAGCCACAACACCTATGGGCTCCCTGAGTACTAGGGCGAACTTGCCAAGAGTATCATCAGCCCAGTCTCCAGGTATATACTCCCCGAATATCTTCCTAGCATCTTCCATGGTTAACCGCATCCTACCCAGGGTAGAACTGACCTCGCCCTCGGCATCCTCTATTGTTTTACCGCTTCCGACTACGAGCGCCCTCACGAAGTCTCCTCTGTATTCTTGTATGAGTTTCTCAGCCTCTTCGAAGATCTCTATACGTTCAATGGCTGGAACCTCTCTTATCTTGTGGCGATTTTCATAGGCGGACTTTATGATTTCTGAAACCTCTTCCTTAGTAGCAACCGTTACTTTGGCTACAAGATCGCCATTTACAGGAGTCTTCACATCGAAGGTTTTACCTGACTTTGACTGTTTCCATCTTCCTTCGGTAAACAAGTTAAATACAGGAATTCCTTGCTGATCCAATGTGAATAAACAGTCGAAGAAACTACTCAATTGGATCTTTAAGTCGATTTTTCTCTGGTTCATATCGAACCCTCTATATACTACTTAGGCTTCAAGAATTTGTGTTTTTTCATATATGCTTGCCATAAAGTTTTAGTTAACTTTGTACGCAAATGTCCTCTTTGCTTAGTGTTTTATCTTTTATAAGCATCGACCAAAGCTTCAGATGTCCTACAGCAGCATAAGGAAATCTTAAGTAATTGATGATGTCCATCCCACATTCTTATCTGAGAGGATTACAAAATTCTACGGCGTTAAGCCCCTTCATCTTCATGGATATATCTCTTCCCTCGCAGAGCCGATGCTATTGCACCAATAACACAGAGCAGCGCACTGAAATAGAAAGCGACCTGTACCGAGGACATGAATGCTCCGGCGATGGCCTGCGGGAACCAATGCAATCCTGTTAACGTTTGGATGGTCTGGACACTTAATGTTGCCGTGACCGACTGAGGCAACCCGTTCAGGATGGACGTCATGGGGTTATATCCCAAGAATGCAGCAAAGAGTGACGAGGTAGGGGAGAGTGACGTGAAGTAGTGGAGGGATTGAGAAGGGACGCCCGCCTGTGTCAGCGCATTGCTGAAAGCCGATGGCAGGCCCCTAGAGAGGAAAAGGATGATGATGGCGAAGAAGAGCGCCGTACTCGCTACCATCCCCGTATTCCGAGTCGTGCTCGCAGTCCCACCTGCGGCTCCCCTATAAGCGGACTTTACGGAGCTCATAATCGACGATAGGTTTGGAGAAGCGAACATTCCCATGCCAAAGCCCTGAACGTAAATCAGGATGGCGAACTCAAGGTAGGAGAAGTTGTATGGCAGCAAGGCGAGGCCCACAAAGGTAGCCGCGGTGATGAGCATTCCAAGGGTCGCCAGTCCTCTGGCGCCATACCTATCAGATAGAGTGCCGCTAACTGGCCCCATAGTGACGAAACCCATTGAGAGTGGGAGGAGGTAGATCCCCGCCCAGAAGGGCGTGTCAGTATAACTTATGCCGTGGAGCGGAAGCCATATGGCCTGCAACAGAATGCTTAGGGTAATCTCGACACCACCTCTGGCAATCGAGGCGAGGAAGCTCGCGAATACGCCTGCGGTGAAGGTCCTTACTCGAAACAAGTCTAGCTTTAGCATTGGATATTTGACCCTGCTCTCTATGAAGGGAAAGGCAACAAGCATCGCTCCCCCCATTGCTAGACCGGCTATCACATACGGGTTAGACCATCCCATGGACGATGAGCCGTAAGGAAGGAGACCGTAGGTGAGCGCGATCAGGACTAGGGTTAGGCCGATAGCGAAGGTAAGGTTCCCCCACACGTCCACTTTCTCGCCCCTGCTTATAGTGCCCAGCTCCTTCAGTTTCCAGTAGGACCATATGGTGCCGAAGATCCCCACTGGTACGCTAATCAAGAAGACGAGCCTCCAGTCGATGGTCGCAAGAGTCCCTCCTAGTACCAAGCCGAGGAAGGCACCAGCCAAGCCCGCTATCTGGTTGATCCCAAGGGCCTTGCCCCTTTCGTTTGCAGGGAACGAATCAGTTATTATGGCGGCGCTGTTGGAGAAGAGAAAGGATGCCCCCACCGCCTGTATTATCCTGAAAATGATCAGCTCCATCGCCCCTAACGTCCCAGTATTGGGCGTGAAATAGAGGAGGGTGGAGCCTATGGCGAATACGGCAAATCCCATGTTGTAGAGCCTAACCCTGCCATATATGTCCGAAATACGTCCGCACGTGATGAGGAGCGTTGCGGTGACGATCATGTAACCAAAGAGTATCCATAGCAGGTAAGGGAAGGAAGTGAGCGGGTTCAGTTGTATCCCTCGAAAGATGGCAGGAAGGGAGACCAAGACAACCGTGCTGTCGATGGAGGCCATAAGCACCCCAAGGGTCGTGTTCGACAGTGCCACCCACTTGTACTGCATGTGGCAGAAACTCTCAGACTTTCCCTAAGTAGTTTTCGGGAAGTAAGATAACCTCAAGGTAAATATGCGGTTGAAGAAAAAGCCAACATTTTCAACGGCTTAAGGTCGATTATGTGCTTTTTTAAAATTTGAGTTCTACTGAAAGTTGACCGGGTGGGATTTGAACCCAAATGGGTATGGAGTCACGGCTCTAGAGGGTTACATTTGTGATCTCTTTTTTGCAAAATTAACACTTGTTATAGCTTGAGGAGTTTATAGCGATTAAATCGGGCGAACTAGTTGACAATAACCCTCTATTGCATAGTTGACCTATCGAATTAAATTAATCCCATCCATACACGTCTATGGCAAGGTTCAATTGCAATTGGGCTTAAAAACGAATCATTATCTGCTTTGAAAGAAAAAATTGAAGCTCAATATTACATATAGTCCAACCAATTTGGTGACCGTTTCGGAGGAGTAATATTTCGTTTCTCTTCAAGTTCTCCCACTAATTTATCATATTTTTTATGAATCATTTTCCGATCAAAGATATGCCCTTCTTCCAATTGAGCTTGTTGTTCTTGGAGGCTAAAATATTTCATCACAGGAATAAAGAAGTGTTTATCTTCCTTTTCGATGTGTTTTGGGTAAAATTCTGTCAGAAATTGCATTTTCTCGAGAATAGTGTTCGCTGCACTAGTATCCCCATTAAAAAACTTATTTCGTGCATCAACTAATTCTGCCGTTGTCTTTCGTCCGATAATGTGGTCATTGATAAGGTCTTCCATCTGAGCTTGATGCTCTGGACTCAATTTCTTTTTCTTTAGTTCACGGAATAAAATATCTTCTTCTTTCCCGTGATGGGTCGCATCAGCATACATTCGAAGGAAATCTACAGTAGTATCGATAAAAACTGCATTAGGATTTTTCGAAACCTTGAGGACTTTGATTTCATCTTTCATTATTCCTATCATTCGTTCTATAATTCTATGTTCAATCATTAGAGGACCAATTAGTGACATAATAATCACTAAATCTTTTTAATCGCCCCATATTAAAATTATAATGCGAGTCCGTTTGATAGAATTAATTGCAAATTAAATCCCAACTAATTTTTGTATTCGCTACAAAGTAAGCGCAATTTAGATTTTAATTTTGACCAGGTCAAAGACATGACCTGGAAGACCTTTAACGTATTGTTGAGCTAGCAAATTATTTTTTTATCCCAACACAGAAAAGGTATCTCAGGTAACTTTTGTACACGATCATCCCTACGAAGGACAAAATAGCGACGATTGGCAAAACTTTGACCGGTTTATCTGAGCGATAAATCGCTACTTGGTTTCATCCAAAAGTGAATTGATGACATATATTTATTAATTACAACAAGATAGCAAATTTGTGAGGATTCATATGTTAACTAAAGAGAGGGTTCAAGAAGAGATTAAGCAAGCAATTGAGTTTGTTGAAGATATAGACGAACCTTATAGAAGCTTAGCATTTAGTGTGGTTTTATACGAGTTAATACATGATTTAAAGCCTCATCCGAGAAGGCCGTTCGAACCTGAATAAAGAATGGGAACATATTGAAGACTATATCAGTAAAATTAATTATCAATTCATTTTATCGGATGAAGTATCCACTTTTAGAAATAAAAAATGGATTGTGGGGGATTTGAACCCGCGCACAGTGGAGGTAATGGTTCGGTAATCTCCATTTTCTCCCTTTTTTGATTGACATAAACAACCATATTGTTGCCATAGGGTTGCGGCAATCATTCCTTGATGGTCGTTTGGTTTTCTTTGAAGAGGAAAGTTGCCACACCTGTTGCGACAAGAGCGGCGAGGAGCTCTACAAAGATAAAGATTATCCCATCCTCAGGTCTTATGCCAGCTATGGCGTAGGTGAACATCCTAGCGAATGTCACCTGCGGATTAGCGAACATTGTGCTGGACGTGCCAATAATAAAGCCACCCACAAGCGTGCCAATTGCTAACGATATCAGTCTGGAACGGGATTTGGAAAGGCACCATATGGCCAAGACAAGAGTGAACGTACAAATGAATTCGCTGAAGTATGCCCCTCCTGACCTGGATATAGTTGAGATTTGTATCAGCTTTGGTACATCTTGGTAGAACATCAGACTGCTACATAGCATGCCCACGAAGCCACCAAGGAACTGGATAGAGATGTATAGAATCCCTTCATTGACCTTGATACTCTTCGCAGCCATGAAAGATAGGGTGACTGCTGGGTTGAAGTGGGCACCGCTTATGGGACCGAGAGCTTCTATCAGCATAAAGAGCACAAAGCCTACAGCAATGGCATCCATGAGAACGGTAAGCGGAATGCCTGCACCTAGCACGTTGTATCCCAGAATTGTTGGAGAGATCGCGGTCATGGTCAAGATGAGCGAGCCAAGGAATTCGGCAGTAAGCCTCCTCGATAGGGTAAAATCCATGCAAATCACCGAACTTAAAATCTCGAATGCTGACTTCAGACCTTGAGGGATTTTGCCTCGGCGACTGTTTGAGCGGCTGCCTCAGAGACGACTTTCTCTTCCAGAGCAGTCAATCTCGCCCTGTTCCTCGATTTTTCTACTGTTACCCCCATCTTTGAGACTATCTTCGGGATGAAGACAGTTTTTGCTGGTTTGTACCCCTTGAGTTTGAGAAGCTTGGTCATGCAGAAATTGGCACAGCCCTCAATCACTACGACCCTTGAAGGATTTTGCCTGACCATCTCAACATCCTCCTCCACATCAATGTTGAAAGCTGGAAGGCACAGCAGGATGGTCTTTTCGGGCATCAGCTTTTCGACGACCTCATAAGCTGCCTGCCGCGAGATTGTACCTACCGTCTGCCCAATGCCAGTGCATGGTGCAATGACAATTTTATTTGGGAATTGATAGATTGAAGGTTTTTGCTTAGACATAGGAAAACCTGTTATATTTTAAGTAAATATAAATGCTGCCTTAACATTTTCTTAATAGATTGAAGACTCAGGAAATCTTAAAACTTATATATATGGATGGATAATCCATCCTTAGAGGAATTGGATATGAAGGGCAACCCTCATCCGTCGCTCCCAAATGGGGAGGACCTTTTCCCCGGTGAGGTCCCGGAACCATTTCCTTTCAACAGCTAAACTCGCAGAAAATGGATGCAGTCTCATCTTCTCCTGCATCCTAATCTGTGAGATTCCTGAGAATTTTTAAATATGAACAAGGCACGTTATTCCCATTATCCTGATTAAAAAAGGCTCATGTCTTTTTTTATTTCTCTTTCCTTGGTAGTTTTACTCTGATCTTAGTTATGTCATCCTTTAGCTCTACATCCTTGTGGAGATTCGCGAAGATCTCTTCTAAGAAGACACGTACAAACTTTTTTACAGCTTCGTTGCCGAATATTAAGGTCAGTCCATCCCCAGACCTTCCTATCCTGAAGAGGTTGCAGGCCTCAAGTCTCCTTAATATATGCTCAACATCTAGATTACGAAATTCCTCGGCGTGATTTCTGGCAATCATCTTGTGATCCTCCCAAAAGACATCCCTCATTGGTAGCTCATCGATTATTTTGAGAAAGAGCACAAGGTGGTCAAGATCTAAGATAACATGCTCACCGCCGGATAGCATATCAGCATTCGCCTTTAGGTTGTTAATGTCCTTCCCATCAAAGTCTTTAAATTCATTATAAAATCTGAGGGCCTTCCTCACCACATCGCTTTGGGAAGAACTGGGGCTCCTAAGACCTTCTAGAATTTCGGACGTTTTCTCGTCGAGGGCGATGGTTGTGCGAATGGACATTTTCATACCCGAAGAATGTATTGTGCTTGAATAAATATCTTACTACTTTTTCATCCTTTTTGTGAAAGTTTGTGATATAAAAAAGGTTTTTCTTAACAACTTTTTTATACTGTTATGGTAGAACCTGAGCGAGTGGTTAATATGGATTCGGGTAGTACCGCATGGGTCCTGGTTTCGGCGGCTCTGGTCATGATTATGATACCGGGTGTTGGTCTATTCTATTCAGGAATGGTGAGGAAGAAGAATGCAGTTGCTATGATAGCACTGTCATTGGCAGCATTGGCTATTGTCAGCATTCAATGGGTTCTTTTCGGATATTCACTTTCCTTTGGTTCAGACTTGAACGGGATTATTGGCTCACTTAACTTTGTAGGCCTAACGGGTCTATTCGCCGGGGAAATTGGCGGCATACCAACGCTAGCATTCGTTGCCTTCCAACTGATGTTTGCCGCAATATCATTGGCAATTGTGACCTCGGCCATAGCGGAGAGAGTAAAGCTGGGCTCTTTCATAATTTTTGGGCTCCTATGGACGACACTGGTGTATGATCCACTGGCCCATTGGGTATGGGGCGGAGGCTGGCTCTCCCAGCTTGGAGCCATTGATTGGGCCGGTGGCACCGTTGTTCACATTAGCTCAGGCTTCTCAGCTCTAGCATTAGCAATGGTGATAGGTAAGAGGAGAGGGTTCGGCGAGCATGCCTTGGAACCACACAATATTCCATTGACACTCGTGGGCGCTGCTCTTCTTTGGTTCGGTTGGTTTGGGTTTAACGGAGGAAGCGCTCTCGCCGCCAATGGGCTCGCTGCAAACGCCTTCCTAGTAACGGGCATCGCAGCAGCGGCAGGCGCATTAGCCTGGATGGGTGCAAGCTGGATCAATGGCAAGCCTGGCTCACTCAGTCTGGTAAGCGGTGCCATTGCAGGGCTCGTGGCTATAACCCCTGCTGCGGGGTACGTTGACCCGCTATCTGCCATAGTCATAGGGCTAGTGGCCGGCTTTATATGCTATAGGGCGCTCACCTTCAGGCTGAAAAAAGGGCTTGATGAGAGCCTTGATGCATGGGCTATTCACGGCACGGGGGGTGTATGGGGTGCAATCGCTACGGGCATCTTTGCCACATTGGCTGTGAACAAATATAGCGGCTTGCTCTATGGCAATATTGCCCAGTTCGGGGCACAGCTATTAGCTGCCTCCATTGCAATGGCGTACGCCTTCACGGTGACCTTTGTACTTGCCAAGGTGATAGATCGGTTCATCGGTCTAAGAGTAACCGAGGAGGAGGAATATGTCGGGCTCGACATATCCCAACATGGTGAGAAGGCCTATAATTGAGGTGAATGACTTGAAGAAAATAGAGGCAATAATAAGACAGGAGCGGCTCGAGAAAGTCAAATCGGCACTAGATATTGCAGGCTTTGCTCCCATGACCGTCTACGACGTGATGGGCAGAGGTGAACAGAGGGGGATAACCCTGCAATTTAGGGGTAGAAGCATTCGGGTGGATCTCCTTCCCAAAGTTAAGGTTGAAATTGTCGTCAAGGATGAAAACGTGGATAAAGTGATTGAGACTATCGTGACTGCAAGTAGGACAGGGAAGGTTGGAGATGGCAAGATCTTCGTAATCCCAATTGAGAGATGCCTGAGCATCAGAACGACAAACATTGCAGAGGAAAAGCAAAAACAATGTTAATTTTTTTAGGATGCATGGCTTATTCTTACATTAGGCTTGAAAAATGTAATTTTAATGGTGGCTAATGGTAAATCTTTTAATCTAGATTTTTAAATGGCCAAGCCCAAAGGCAAAAACATGATCCAAGACCTTTTATTGCATAAATTAACAAAATAAATTTTAACCCCAAACCCAAACAAATGAAGTGATTATAAAGTTAGTATTCCTTTGTTTAATAGGGAAAGTCGTGAAATACAATTTCCCAGAAAAATTTTTGTGGGGGACTTCAACATCAGCTTTTCAAATAGAGTCAGCCTCAGCCTCAGCAGAAGGTTCATGCCACGACTGGAAAGGACTGAGAGCAAGAGACGGATCAGTGTTGGATGAGACAATTAACCACTAGTATCACAGGCTATATGACGCCGACATAATCGCTTCGCTCGGAAATGCTTACAGGGGAGGTTTCGACTGGTCTAGACTGCAAAAAGGGCCTAAAGCAAAGCTTGAGACGAAAGTTGTGGAAGAGTACAGAGATTTTTATGAAGGATTGAAAGAAAAAGGTATACATCTGATGTTAGTTCTTCATCACTTCGCTAACCCCCAATGGTTTGTTGAAGGAGGTTCATGGACTTTTGACCAAGCTCCCGACATTTTCAATGACTATGTTAAAAAAATGGCAGAATCTTTTGGAGATTTAGCAAACACATGGAATACAATCAATGAGCCTTCCGCCATCGCAAGTATGGGTTATTTGCTTGGACAATTTCCTCCACGTAAAAAGAACCCTATAGCTGCTTACAGAGTATTTAGGAGTCTCAGTAAAGCCCACAAGCTAGCTTACAAATCATTGAAGGAGATATACTCGGATACTCCTGTAGGAATCTCAAATGTCACAATGAATTTCCATCATGAAAACATATTTGGAGTTATTCCAGCTACAATTGCGGACAAATTATTAATTGACAGCGCCGAAGACCAATTCAGCGACTCGGATTTTATTGGATTCAGCTATTACGGAAGAGTATCCTTTGACCCATTTCCGTTAACAGAGACGGATGCACTTGGAAAACTTGATAGGAAGAAAAGGGAGCATGATAAAATATGGGAATTTTATCCTCAGGGAATCAAGGATGTTGCAATGAGGTATCATGAAAAGTATGGCAAGCCAATTATAGTCACAGAGAATGGCTGTTGTACTGATGACGATATTCAAAGGATCAGAAGCATTAGTGAACATCTAAAAAATCTTCATGGAGCGATACAACAAGGAGCTGACATCAAAGGATATTTCCACTGGTCCACGTTCGACAACTTCGAGCTCCACCTAGGAAGAAGTTACAGGTTCAGGTTAGTAGGAATAGATTATAATTCTCCTGAGCTAAAGAGGATTCCGAAGCCTTCTGCGATTTATTATTCTCAAATTTCAAAGAACAATGGATTAGATTGATAGTATACATTCAATTATTTTTTTAATCCTTAGTTTGGGGCTGGAATTAATCCCAAAATCCTCCCTCTCGATTGAAAAATCCATTGTTTCGCGTATTTTTGATGGTGGACCGGGTGGGATTTGAACCCACGACTCCCTGCGTGCAAGGCAGGTGATCTGCCGCTAATCTACCGGCCCATGGGCATAGAGAAGTTGAAGGTATTTTTATGCGTTTCGAAATTGCGTGTGATGGGCATAAATCCATGATAGAGCTTAATGTCATTAGTTGTATGCCGCATTTTACACATTTTTCATTGATTGGTAACTGCTCAGCTTTACATTTCGGGCAGATGACGAACAGGTGAGCGCAGCAGCCTGAATCTATTTTATCAAATGATTTAAATCTCATCTGCTAGGTCATGTACCTATATATTAATATCAGGTTTTTACAAATAACCTGTTTTTTCTTCTATATACAGGAAAAATTCGAATTCAGCCTCTGGCAATTGAGAGGAGGTCAGTTAGCAAGGAATAGCCAGTAGCTCTCCTGCCAGCGCCTGGCCCAATAATCGTTACGTCGCCCAGACAATCGGTTGAAAAGGTCAGGGCATTGGTGACGCCCATTATGTTCGCAAGGGGATCAGCCACAGGGAGAGGCACCGGTAAGACACTGACCTCAGTCCCCCTCTCCGTTCTATCGGCTCTTGCAATGAGCTTTATCCTTTCGCCGTGCCCCTTCGCCTTGATTACTTGGTCCAGGGTGATTGAGGAGATCCCCTTCCGCTCGACCTGGCTCGGCCTGATATCTGTTCCATAGAAGTAATTGGCAAGGATCGTGGTTTTGGCGGCAGCGTCCCACCCTTCCACGTCCATGGTCGGGTCAGCCTCCGCATACCCCGCACGCTGGGCTTCCCTCAAAACCTCCGCATACCCCCTTCCCTTCTCCATCTCCGAGAGGATAAGGTTGGTCGTGCCATTAACTATGCCCCTTATCGAATGGACTGAGCAGCCTGCAAGGGGACCATCGAAGAGGTTGAAGGCGGGCGTCCCACTAAGCACAGTCCCTTTGAACTTAAGCTTGGCGCCCTTATCACGCGCCAGTGATACAAGTTCGCGGTAGTGCAGCGCCATGGGTCCCTTATTCGTTGTAACGACATGTCTTCCAAGGGAGAGGGCTGCTTTAATGTGGGAGTAGCCAGGTTCTCCATCTGTGATGTTTGTCCACGTAACCTCCACAAAGACATCTGCGCTTGATGACTTTATAGTATCTATGGCAGAGAGACCCTTCTTCTGGGTGGGCATGGTCTCGAGGTTAGTCCTTGCGTCTGCGAGCTTCAGTGCCTCCTTTAGGTCAATTCCCCTCTCGTCTAGGATCGACCCCGCCTTGATGTCGGAGATAGCCACGACCCTGCACTCAAGACTGTGATCTCTCGCTAGATCATCTCTCTTCTCCAGGAGCAGATCCCCCAGTCCCCTCCCCACAGTGCCGAATCCTATGAACGCAATATTGAGCTTCATGCCAATCACCAATCTCTTTCAATAAGCGGTTACGCGAATTTTATCTTTATCGCCTCTCCGCACCTGGGGCACTTACCGCCTTCGGCTCTTACAACGATATCGGAAAAACTGGGGCAGAACTCACTCATCTGGTCTCCCTTAACAAAGAGCTTCTCAGAAGGTTCCTCGCCCCTCCTTGAGACGATAATCCCCCCGCAGCTTGGGCAATAGGTGTTCTGTTCTTCTGGTGCGATTAGACCTCCAAGATAGACGTAGCGGAGGCCAGCGTTACGGGCGATCTTCCTCGCCTGTCTCATCCTCTCGATGCTCTCCTTCGGAAGTTGTAGGAGCTTGTACTCGGGTGAGAACCTGAAAAGGTGAACGGGGACATCTGGGCCCATGGAATCGCGGGCCCAGGTAGAGAAGGCCTTCAGTTCAACATCCGAGTCGTTCATGCCTGGCACCATAAGGTACGCCAATTCGACATGCACGCCACGCTCTCTGGCTGCCGTGCAGGTCTCGAGGACGGGCTCGAGCATTCCGTTGCAGATGCTCCTGTAAAACTCGTCAGAGAAGGCCTTTACGTCAATCTTCATTACGTCTATGGCGGAGAGAAGATCCTCACGGGCACCCTTTTGGACGAAGCCGTTCGTGTTGATCATAGAGTAGAGTCCCCTCTTCCTCGCTACAACGGAGGCGTCTACTACGAATTCTGACCAAACAATGGGCTCATTGAATGTCCATCCCAAGCCATCGGCCCCTTTGGTGATCGCCTCCGCCACAAGGGCCTCGGCTGTCATGCTGGTGTATGGAATATGCCCAATCTCGCCCTTTGCTAGCTCATAGTTCTGGCAGCTGGCGCATTCAAGGTTGCAGCCAGCGGTCCCTATGGAGTAGAGTGTGGAGCCCGGGCGGTAGTGGAAGATGGGCTTCTTCTCTATGCTGTCTATGGTGGCAACGCAGACCTTCCCGTAATTGAGCGTAAAGAGCTGCATCCCAATGTTCTTGCGTACGCCGCATATGCCAAGGTCGTGGTCCTCCAGCCAGCAAAGGTGGGGGCAGAGATAACATTTCACGTAGTTGCCGTCTCGGGACCACCATCTAGCCCGCTGGAAGACTTCCATATGCTATCAGTGAAATATTCTCTGCCACAGGTAATAGGCTTTTTCAAACACCAAGGTTGGGAGTCAAGATTGAAATATCAGCTAGGTCAATCAATCCTTAGTGGGTTAAATTGGTAGAGATCGTGTTTTTCTTTGAACTGCACCAGCCAAGGAGGTTCAGGCGATCATTCGGAAAGACGCTCCCGTTCAACTCCGAGAAACTTGAGGAGGTTTACTTCGACGATGACCTGAACAGGGAAGTCTTCGACAGGGTCGCCAGGAAATGCTACGTGCCTGCGCTGAGAACCCTTGTCCAAAATGCCAAGGAGGGTGGGTTCAAGTGCGCCCTCGGCATGTCAGGCCTCTTCCTTGAGCAGTCAAGCTGGTGGAACGAGGAGATTCTGATGCTCATACATGAGCTCTTAGACACCGGCAACTGCGAGCTGACCGCACAGACATACTACCATTCCCTAGCGAGCTTGATTAACACCCAGGAGTTCGGCGAGCAGGTTAATGAGCAGATGAAGGTACTGAAGGATGTCTTCAAGACAACTCCGACGGCAGTGGAGAATAGTGAATTCATCTACAATAACGAAATAGCCAAGATCTTTCAGGGCATGGGATTCAAGGCTGTGATGACCGAGGGGGTGGACTCTGTCCTCGGATGGAGGTCACCCAATTTTATGTACAGAGCGAAGGACGCGGAGATCTCGGTGTTGATGAGGAATTACAGGCTTTCAGACGACATTGGCTTCAGGTTCACCAGCAGGGACTGGTCTGAGTGGCCTCTAACGGCTGAGAAGTACGCATGCTGGCTGTCGAAGGTAGACGGAGATCTCGTCTTTCTGGCGTTGGACTTCGAGACGTTCGGTGAGCATCATTGGCCGGAGAGTGGCATCCATAACTTCCTAAGCCTTCTGCCGAGGGAGATAGGTAGGTACAGCAACCTCGAGTTCACAACGCCGAGTGAGGCGGCTGCGAAGATTAAGCCGATCGGTGAGATAGACGTGAAGGACACGATATCTTGGGCGGACCTTGAGAGGGACACATCGGCGTGGCTCTCCAACGAGATGCAGAGGCACTGCTTCGACGTTGTTCGGTACATTGAGCCAATGGCGAAGAGTGTAGGCGGGAAGTACTTGAGGACATGGAGGCTCTTCACCACGAGCGACAACTTCCACTATATGAGCACAAAGGGGGGCGGTGCCGGTGCAGTCCACTCATACTTCAGCCACTACAACAGTCCAGTGGAAGGGTTCCTCACGTTCACATGGGTCCTAACAGACTACCGCTACAAAGTCTATGAGGCGATGGGTGACAAGTCAAAGTACTACAGAATGCTCCACGGCGACCTACCCGAGAGCCACTCATTCCACTTCTACACGGGGTTCGCGAAGCCACTAGGGGTAAGCGTCAAGAACTTGATTGAGCTGAAGGAGACCGTGAAGACCGTTGATATAGCCTCGCTAGAGTTCCATGTCCTGAGGGGGGATCTCAGTCGCTGGACGAGGGAGGTACTTGGGTGCGTCGCGCTCTCACAGTCTCTAGATGTAATAAAGCAGAAGAAGCTACCCGAGGACCTGAGAAAGGAGATCCTTGGGAATGTCGAGAGCGCCATCAAGGATGCCGAGGCGCATCTCTACGTGAAGGAGAGAAAAAGCCTTGAAGCTGGAAAGACTTAGGGACCGGGCCCGGGTCCTAGACCCAAGGAACGGTTTTGCTGAATCCCCGAGTGAGGTTGAGGTCAGGATAGATCCACTGACCAGCGCCAGGGCTAGGATTAACATCTCGAGGAGTTCAAGGCCCAAGCAGGCTTTGAAGAGAGCTGAGGAGGGTCCACCCCAGAAGTGCCCCTTCTGCCCAGAGAACATCGAGAAAGAGACACCAAAGTTCCCCCAGGATCTGGTGGCTGAAGGCAGGATCAAGTCTGGAGGTGCAACCTTATTTCCTAATTTATTCCCCCTCTCTGGGGTACATGCCATCTGCGCCTTTACGCCCGCCCACAGGCTGGACATAGATAGTTTCAAGCCAGAGGAGATACTCGACGGGTTGATCTGCTGCAGGAGTCTCTTTGAAGTGGGCGAGGCACGGGAGTTGCGCAACCATTTCCTTGGCTGGAACCATCTCCCGCCGGCCGGCGCTTCAATACTGCATCCCCACTTCCAAGCTCTCATCACTGAGAAACCACTCCTCGGCCCTAGCAGCCTCTTCGAGGCCTCCGAGATCTACGCGAGGAGGGAGGGGAGGTGCTACTGGTCGGAGATCGTTGATGTGGAGCTCGGTTCCGCAAGGTTCATCGGAGAGACACCCGGCTTCACATGGCTTGCTCCCTGGGCACCGATGGGTTCCTTTGAAGTTATCGGGATAGGTAAGAAGAGTTCTATGCTGGTCCTTGACCCAGGCGAGATGCGTGGCCTCGCGTTAGGCATAACGAAAGTGCTTGGCGGCCTGTGGAACCTGGGTGTCACCTCTATCAACATGGGGCTTTATTCTATGCCTAGGGGTGATGGGAAGGGGAGCTTCAGGACCCAAGTGAGGATCATGGCCAGGCCCAGTGGCACCATATCGGACAGGGCGCTTCTCGAGCTTTATGGCGGCGAGGTCGGAGTTACCACGCTTCCGGAGGAGTATGCGAAGTCGATGAGAGAGAGATTTTTAGGACATTCAGGTGCAGACGCCTGAATCCGGAAAGGCGGAGAGTATGGCCCCAAGGAGGGATGATTCTTCACCCAGTGGTGTTGCCTTGACCTTCGGAGGGGAGTTGAACGAGAGTTTTGCAAGGCGTTCTTCCAACGGATCCACAACGAATTCCTTGTTGTTTATTGCCACAGCCCCGCCCACAATAATGACGCTCGGATCGTAGAGGTTCGCTAGGTTAGCGAACGCGATGGCATTCAACCTTGTGGCTTCTTCCACAACCAATGCTGCGAACTCGTCGCCGAGGCGGGCAGCCATGAAGACGTCCCTAGCGACTATCCCGCGATCCTTCAGCTGGTCGAGCAGGATCGTGCGCTCCCGGAACTTCTGCGCGAGGAGCTTTGCGAAGTTGGGAAGGCCACTCCCCGAAGTGTAAGCCTCCCAGTGACCACGCCCTCCGCAACTGCACTCGAGCCTCTCTCCCGGGTCTACGATCATATGACCCATCTCGTGTGCGTTGCCGTCCTTCCCGAGGAGGATGCGTCCATCGATGACTGCACCACCACCGATGCCGGTCCCGATCCCCACATAGACGAGATCGCGCTGACCCACCCCTCCTCCAATCTTGCTCTCTGCCAGAGCTGCAGCCACGTTGTCGTTGAGAAGGGTGACGTTTTTTCCCAGACGCTTCTTCATAGGCTCGCAGACATCCATATCGCGAAGCGACGAGTGGGGCGAAAAGACGAGCCTGCCCTTGGCCAGATCGAGCCGTCCGGCCAGGCCAATCCCTATGCCCGTCACCTCTAGAAAGTCCTCACCCCCAACCTTGTGAATCATCTCCTCAAGCTGCCTAAGGAAGGGCTCGTTGCCCCTCGTGTTGACAAACTTTGACTCCTTCCTCAAGATTTTGCCATTCCTGTCTCCCAGCGCTGCCCTTACCCAGGTTCCACCTGCATCAACGCCTATCCCCAACTCCATCTTCCTTTGCCTCCAATCATAGAGCGGGCTTCCAATAACCCTTCTCGAATTCATCAAGAGCTCTTCGGTAGATTGCTATGGTCTGTGAGGCGGCGCTTTCCCATGAGTACTTCTCTACGCACTTCCGTCCATTGGCCACAAGCCAATCGCTCAGGGCTTTGTCTGTGATGACGCGGTTCAGCTGGTAAGTCAGCGAGTCCGACGAGCCTGGCATGAACTTCAAACCATTGTAGCCATCCTGAACTATCTCGTCCAGCCCCCCAGTGGCCGAGACGACCACAGGGACCCCTGCCCCCATAGCTTCCAAGGCCACTATTCCGAATGGCTCGTAGAAGCTCGGGAAGACGGCCGCCGAGGACCACTGGTAGAAGGTTGCCATCTCCGAGTCAGAGACGTGGCCGAGGAAATAGACCCTCTCCGAGATACCAAGTTTCCTCGAAAGTTCGACCAGGTAGGGCTTCATAGACCCGTCGCCGATTATGAGATACTTAAGGTTGAGGTGCTTCAGCTTGCTGGCTGCCTCAAGGAGTATGTGTGGTCCCTTCTCATAGACAAGACGACCAACATAGAGAACCAGCTTCTCCCCATTCTGGGCATAGTTCTTCCAGACCAGTGGCGCAGGCTGACCCATCGAGCCCGCCTCATAGCCGTTGGTTATAACCGACATCTTCTCCCGGGGGCAGCTCATCTTCCCCGAGACCTCGCGGAGCATATAATTACTGCAGCAGATGACGTTCCATGCCTCGTAGGTCAGCCACCACTCAAGCTCGTGGATGTGGCGCTCGTAGTCGTTCTTAAGGGTGCCTCTCCTGCCGAGCTCCGTTGAATGGATCGTTGCGACCAGCGGCTTCCTTTTGATGTGCTTCAGTGCTATGCCGGCATAAGCAGTGAGCCAGTCGTGGACATGTATGAGGTCGAAGTCATCCATTGTGGAAGCAGCTTCCACCATCAGCATGTTCAGTCCATGGGTCCAGGAGATGAAATCGGGGTACCTTAGACCGTAGGGGTTTACACGGAGAACATGCACGCCGTTCACGTACTCCTGGGCGGGTGAGGATCCGTCTGTATAAGTCAGCATAGTTACGTCGATGCCCTTCTGGGCCAAGGACTTTGAGATGTGGAACACATGCCTGCCGAGGCCTCCTACGATGTAGGGTGGATATTCCCAGCTAATCATGAGGACCTTCACCATCTCATCGCCCACCTAGAGTAGAGTTTGACCAGATCGTCACCATTCGAGAAGATCTTCCCGAGATCCACACCATAGTCGTTCGAGAGGCTTTTAGCTAAGCTCAAGTCTGCCACAATGGCGTCCGCTCTCCTCAGGCAATGCTTTTCCAGATCGAAGATGCCCATGCTCAGAAGCGTACTGAGGCCGCGCGTCCTGGTAAGTTCTGTGCTGTAGACGGAGATCACCAGAGGGAGGCAGAAGTTGGAGCTGATGTATACCCCCGCCAAGGAACTAATCCAGTCGTGGCAGTGGACTAGGGAGACCCCCCCTGACTCATGAATGGCCTTGCTTGCACCCCTGACTAAATCAATATTGAGAACGTGGGCATAAGCCAAGACGTGGGGGGAGGACATTATTGACTGAGCCACCTTGAAGACCTTCATCCCGTCCACCTCGGCAGTGCCGTCAGAGTCTGCCCTGACAACGAGATTCACAGGCACCTGTTCTGCCAAAGGTGCAAGCGTTTTGCGGAGCTCCTGCGAGAGTGAACCCACGACGTATGGTGGATACTCCCAGGTTATGTGCAGGACGGGCTTCAAGAAGTACACCCACTAAGTGTAGACGCCTCTTACCACAGAGATTCCCAAGCTACTAAGGTAGTAGATGTGGTCTTTCTTGACGATATAGCCGAAATCGACAAGCTCACAGAGTGCCTTCTCAAGGTCGTTGTAACCCATGTTGCAATAGCAGGTAAGGTCTTCGGTCTTCTTGGCACTGTTTGCGTCGATTGCAGACATATTGTGCATGCAGAGGAGGACACGCATCGAAGGCGTAAGCTCATAAACATCAGACATGGCTGATCACTCACTATATTCTGCGCTAGCAAAGATAACCTTTACCATAGTCGTGGAGATGGGGGACGATAGACCAAACTAAAAATAGCTCCAGCAAGAGAGGGGACTCGGTGCTTCCCTTTTGGTGATTGACGATGATCTCTCCCTCGAGGTCGCAACTGAGGAGGAGGAGGATTGGGACTACGCACGGACGATGCAGGTTCTTATCAAGTCGCCGGCTGGGGAGTGGTCCTCTTCTGTTTATTCAGCAGGTCTAAGCGTTGGTGGTGAGTTCTTCCTCGGTCCAAATCGGGACTACCCGCACCAAGGGCTGCTCTTCTCAAGGGGCCTTGACGTCTTCAAGGTTGTGGATACATTTCTATTCGGGGATGCCGGCAGGAAGGGCGTGGCAGTGAGACGGGATCCTTTCCAGTCGGTTTACAGGTACGACGGCCTCGAGGCTAGTTTCAGGTTCGGCGGATCCGGGTTCAGCATCGACTTTGACAGGCAGGGAGCCAGGGTCCTGCCCCTTCTAGACATGAGGGAGATGAACAGCGCCTCCGATCCTAAAGGGCACCGCTGCGAATTTATCAGTGGCTTGCTACAGGTCAGGAAGGGTGGCCTGGTCCTGAGCATGGGCCCATTTGATGGCATACAGCCCCCGGAGATAGTAACCGAATGGACGTACAAGCGTGGAAGTGGTTTCAGGCTACGGGACAGGGACGGCTACGTGCGATTCGCGGGGGAGACGAGGAGGGTCTTTGGCCCCGGAGTCCTCACAGTCAAGGGAAAGACGATGAATGTCTCTCTAGAGGGCATGACCGTAAGGACCCCCGACATTGATCTCTCCTGGATGAAGAGGGTACAAGCTTACAAACCGAATCTGAGAAGACCGATCCTGATGAGGCTGAACAGTCTGAGGTCCTTCGGCCTTGAGATAGGTGGTGAATGGTTCCCCGAGGCAGGCTGCTGGTGGTTCAGGAAGCCATGGGTCAGGGATGCATTGGAGGGGGTCCTCAGCAACTTCAGGATTTACACAGCGCTCTTTGGCTGGGAGGAGAGGATCAGGTCGCTTGCTTCGATGCTTCTCAAGGCCCTTGGGGCAGAGATGACCCTCCCCACCATTCTTGGCTACGGCGATCACTCGGCTGATGCCCCGCCACTCCTTCTTTCGCTTTGCAGCAGGCTCGACAGCACAATTGCAAAGGCAGGCATACGTGCAGCAGCCGACCTAGTAGAGACCATGACCAAGAGGGAGATCGAGCCCCTCGGGCCGCCGGTAATGACAGGCGGGCTGGTAGCATGCACGCCCTTCCAGTCTTGGACGGATTCCAGAGTAGGGGAGGGCAGAAGGCCCAGAAGGCTTCCCGACGGGTGGGAGATTGATAGTAAGGAATGGGAGCTACCCAAATACTGCCTACCGGAGGTGAATGGGCTCTGGATCAGATCTCTCAGGTGTCTCAAGGAGAGGACAGAGGGGATCGGCCATTCCTATCCTGATGTTCTCGAGGATTCGCTGGCCAAGATGGAAGCGGCATTCAGGAGCAGGATGTGGGACGGTCACTGCCTTGTAAGCATCCTTGATGCCGAGACTGGAAGGTCTGACAAGGAGGTAACATCCATGGGGATCGTAGGCCTGGCTGCGGCTCACCACCTCTTCACGGACCAAGAGCTGCAGAGAGCACACCTTGATGCGAAGAGGCTCATAGTCAACAGGAGGCTTAGGCACCTTGGTGATGAGTCCATACCCTTTGGCCTGATTATCACCAGGCAGATCTCACCGTACCTCGGGGATCTTGAATACCATAGGTCTGTGGTTTGGCCCAGGGATACGCCCTACCTCATAGAATTTATGAGCAGGCTTGGGCTTTCAGACACCATCAGCGAACTTCTGGTGAACACACTTGATCAGACGATCTCAGAGTCGGCGCTCCTCTATACGAGTGAGATATTCGGCCTTCCAGTCGGCAGGAATCCCAACCCCTCCGAGGTGAGTATGAATCCCATACCCCTTGGGAACCCCGCCCAGTACTGGAGTCACTGGTGCGACCCCTACGTGGACAGGTTATTCTCTATACTATAATCGATAATCAGCTTCTTCCGGCAACCACTTTCTCATAAACTCTGAATACATTTCGGGCTACGCTCTCCCATGAGAACTCGGCTATTACGCGATTCCTGCCGTTCTCGCCTAGGCGTCTCATGTGGTCCTCGTCGGCAAGGATGCTGTTCATCCCCCATGCGATGTCGCTCGGGTCGTAGGGATTTACATGGTACCCAGTCTGGTTATCTCCAGATGAGACGACTATCTCCCTAAAGCCGCTTACGCCTCTCGCTCCAACCACAATCGGTTTCTTCATGGCCATAGCCTCCAAGGCCACTATTCCGAATGGCTCATAGAGGCTCGGGAAGACGGCCATATCGCAGGCCGCATAGTTGACTATTCTCTCGTCCTCGGGGAGCATGTTGAAGTTGAATATGACATTGTTACTTATGCCCAGGCTGGCTGCAAGCCGTACGAGCTCACTCTCCATCTCCCCTTTACCGATAACCAGCAGCTTAGTTCTTGGGAACCTTGACAGTACCTGGTGCATAGCCATTATGAGTCTGTCGACTCCCTTCACGCCAGTGAGCCTCCCTATGAATAGTATCAGCTTCTCCTCTGGTGCGACTCCGTACTTAGACCTGATAGCTCGTATCTTTTCTTGCGGGACACAGTCCGGAGAGTATTTTTTATAGTCTACCCCATTCCAGACGACCTCTATCTTTTCTGACGGGAACCCATAGGCGATCAGCTCCCCTTTCATGGCATTGGAGACCGTAATAACCCTGTTAGCCAATTTGGCTGCCTTCTGCTCCAGCTCGTTTATGATCTTAGAGCCGTCCCCAAGGCTCCTACCCTTCTCGGTGGAATGGATGTGGAAGACCATGGGTATCCCAGTAGCCTTACAGAGGGTAATCCCTGCCATCGAGGAGAGCCAGTCATGGACCGAGAGCACGTCGAAGGCCTTCCTCTCTTGGGGGATCAAATCATTGACGATCTTTGAACTAACCAGCAGGTTGTAGAGAAAGACGTTGGAGAAGGAGTTCATCCCTGGGCCCCATCGGTAGATCTCCTCGGCTACTACATCGGGGAAGATCTCAGAGATGTCTATAAGCTTCGGCCGGTGGACTTCCACGCCGTTCATCAGCTCACGTGTCTTAAGAGTGCCGTCGTTCATCGTAAAGACGACGATATTGTTCTCCATCTTCACTAGTTGCCTTGTAAGCTCATAGGCGTAAGTGCCAAGCCCGCCTATGATCTTCGGCGGGTACTCCCAGGAAAAGAGCGCAATGTTCAATAGTTGCACCAAGAGAGTTCTTTCATCTATATGGGTTTATTAAGATTATTTGAGATTAGGGATTCGTGGCTCATATGCAGTCAAGATCTCCATTCGAATTGTTCTCCGATTCTTTAGCGATCCCGTAACCCCATTTCAACTCGGCAATCTCTCCTAGCATTGCTGCAATTGGGCAGAGCTTGGTCATTGTGAGTTGGATGGCTTGCTCCACGACCTTGTCATCGAGTTCCCCTTTCAGCACAAAATTAAGTGATATCTTCTTGAAGAACTTTGTAAACTCTTCGCCTCTGATTGCGTCCATCTCCACATCGAAGAATGTAAGGTGCTGTCCTCTTGTGTTAAGCATGGTTATTAAATCAATGCCCGCGCAACCGCCCAAAGCTGAGCGGAAGAGATCCATCGGAGCGACCTCACTACCATTGCCGCCATGTTTTTTCATCGAGTCCATAAACGTTGTATGGCCGTATCCATCATTGCCCTGGAACTTGACCACCAACCCATTTGACTGAAGCTTTGGGCATAATTATCACAGCTGCTACCTGATGCAATCCGAGATTTATTCTTTTCATTGAACGTGCATCATAGATAGAATTGGTGAGAAAATGGGAGGCAGGCTCCTTGTACTCAAGATCCAAATCATCCTTGCGTCTTTGGGACTCTTCATCATCGCCTGCCACGATTAAGGATGATAGCTTTCGGATAAAAAGATTTCATATCTAAAATATCAGCGACGTGCCTTCTTCTCCGCTACTTGCTGCTTGCTTACCTTGCGCTTCTTAGTAGGTGCTCGTTCCATGTGAACCGACAGCAGCCCACTTCTTTTCAGCCTATTGATGGCAGAGTTTACGCTTTTCGGTGTAATATCGAGTATCTTTGAGATCTCCTTCACAGTCATGTCGCCGTTCTTGAGAATCAGTTGGAAGACCCGTTCGTCCAGGGTCTCTTCGACGGGTAGGGAGACTATGTTGATGTGGGATATTGAGGTTCCCATCACAACGGCAGCTGGGGATGCCCTTCCGTTACCGTCCACACAGTTTTCCAGAAAGATGTTCACAAGATCGTCGTCTACCTGAACTAGCTTTCCTTTAATGATCTTTTCATCAATCAGATGGACTTCGATTGTGCTATCGATGTACATCCTTAGCCTGTCAAGGACGGATGTTTTCTTTTGTTGCGTTTGGGGACACCTCAGCGCGACGAAATGTTATTACAGTTGGAGGTTTAAATAGCTTACGCCTTGTTGTTCTATCAACTGTTTATTTGTATAACATCATAGATTGATGGGGATATAGACATACGCCGAGGCGCCCGTTGGACGCCAGATTCCTTTTAAGTGTATATGGGAATTAACTTCAAATCGCCACTTAAGTGTATATGGAAATTGACGATAAAACAGTTTGGTGCGGCCGCCGGGATTTGAACCCGGGTCCTTAGCGTTCTACAGACCGTAGCCTTTGGCAGGCTAACGTCCTAGACCAGGCTAGACTACGGCCGCAACCTTGAGACAATTTGTACAGGAGGTATTTAAAAAGTTCGTCTTTGGAGAAGGGGGCTATCGCAAACGCCTTCAAGTCATCCCTATTGGTCGTCTTAACTCTGAGCGATCATTGCCCCTTTATACCCTGATTGCCGACGAGATAAAAGTTTACTGACTTGGAGACGAAAAAACTTATAGAACCCATGCTTGTATAGACGAACGGAAGCCCGAGTAGCTCAGCCTGGGAGAGCATCCGGCTGAAGACCGGAGTGTCGCTGGTTCAAGTCCGGCCTCGGGCACCATACCATCATTTTACACTCAACCTGCAACATTTTCATTTCCTCTTGGGAAAGAGCTTTGCTCCATCGACGTCGCAAACTTTCTCTAAGCCTGAGCTTGATCACTCAGTCATCTAAAACATGAAAGGATTTATTTAGAGTCATGTTAGCCTTCAGATCAATAACAACATTATAGATTACATTGATAGTAGCCAAGGAACTAGTGGGCTAAATGTCCAATAGCGAAATTCCTAGCGATCAGAGACACGACTCGACGTACTACCAGGGCATTGAACATGACGAAGTCCTGAAAGTATTGGACAGTAATCCCACACATGGACTATCAAAGGACGAAGCGGAAAGAAGATTATCCAAGTATGGCCAGAATGAAGTACTAGAAAGGAAGATCAGCCCAGCATTGAGACTTGCAAAGAAATTCTGGGGGTTGACTGCATGGATGCTCGAACTGACCATGTTCTTATCATTCCTGTTACGGAATTATTTTGACGTCTACATTATTGGCGCTCTGCTCACAGTCAACGCAATAATCGGGTTCGCACAGGAACAAAAAGCATCGGGTGCAGTGGAGGCTCTAAGAGAACGACTGCAAATCAACGCTAGGGTTTTAAGAGACGGAAAATGGCAGACGGTTTCTGCGAAGGTGCTTGTGCCAGGTGATATTGTAAGAGTTCGAGCTGGAGACTTCATTCCTGCGGATCTTAAGGTCATGGAGGGATCCCAACTTGGTGTCGATCAGTCAGCGCTCACAGGGGAGTCTATGACCGTAGAGAAGAAGGAAGACGACATACTCTTCTCTGGCGCGATCGTAAAGAGAGGAGAGACGAATGCGGTGGTTGTAGCAACAGGCGCCAGCACATTCTTCGGAAAGACGACGGAGCTTCTTCAAACTGCCAGGCCAAAGCTACACATGGAGGAGATCACTTCAAATGTAATCAGATGGCTGCTCGTTATGGTTGGAGTTCTGATAACACTGGTCTTAGCTGTGTCATACATCAACGGGATCAATCTCCTTCAGGTGCTTCCGCTGGCATTGGTTTTGATCGTATTTGCAGTTCCCGTGGCACTTCCTGCGATGTTCACTGTAAGCATGGCAATAGGATCCCAAGAACTTGCGAAGAAAGGGGTGCTAGTGACGAGATTGAGTGCGTCGGAGGACGCGGCTTCCATGGACATACTCTGTGCAGACAAGACCGGCACCATCACTTCTAATAAGCTTTCAATTACGAACGTGATAGCAACAGAAGGCTTTGATGAAAACGATGTGATTATCAATGGCGCCCTCGCATCGCAAGAGGCGAATCAAGATCCCATAGATATCGCCTTCATATCATCCGCGAAGGAAAGAAATCTATTGAAAGAGTCCTACATCCAGGAGCAATTCGTTCCTTTTGACCCGAAGACACGAAGGACGGAAGCGTTGATTGTTTCTGATGGAAGAAAGTTTAGAGTAATGAAGGGGGCTGTTGAGGCGGTCGCTCAAGTGTGCAAATTAGACTTACAAAGGACGAAAATAGAAGAGAAGATGAACGATTTTGCTGAGAGAGGATATAGGACATTGGCAGTAGCCGTCTCAGGAACTAACAGCACCTTCAGGTTCTGCGGTCTTGTCGCCCTATATGATATTCCACGACCAGATTCAAAGAAGCTGATAAGGGAACTCGCTGACCTAGGTGTATCCGTAAAGATGCTGACCGGAGATGCTCTTCCTATAGCCAGAGAGATTTCAAATCAAGTTGGCCTTGGAAATTCACTGGTGAGCGCGTCCGATTTAAAGAAAGAGGTTGAGCAGCCACCTAGAGCTGCCGAGGTTGCAGAGAAGAGCAGTGGATTCGCTGAGGTCTACCCCGAGGATAAGTATCTGATTGTGAAAAGTTTTCAGTCCGGTGGCCACATAACGGGCATGACGGGAGATGGTGTGAACGATGCTCCTGCGCTTCGACAAGCTGAAGTGGGGATTGCGGTCAGCAACGCAACAGACGTTGCAAAAGGTGCTGCGAGCGCCGTCTTGACCGAGGAAGGGCTCTCCAATATAGTCAGCCTCGTGGAAGTCGGGAGAATGATCTATCAGAGAATAGTAACGTGGACTCTTAACAAGATCGTCAAAACCTTTGAAGTCGCTGTATTCATAGCCTTAGCTTTCCTATTCACTGGATATTATGTCGTTTCTGCTTTGGATATAGTTCTCCTGCTCTTTGTTGTCGATTTCGTGACAATTTCACTTTCAACGGACAGGGTTCGTTGGTCAAAACAGCCCGAGAAATGGAATGTGACAGGTCTGGTAAAAGTTGGCGTGTTGCTTGGGGTGTTCACTGTGATTGAATTGTTCGGACTCCTTTTCTTGGGGCTGAAGTTCCTTGACCTTTCGAACAACATTGGCAATCTGCAGACGTTCATCTTTGCAGCACTTTTCTATCTCGGCATGTTCACCGTCCTTATCGTAAGGGAGAGAGGGCTCTTCTGGAACTCCGCTCCGAGTAGGACGCTTGTAACAGCCATAATAATAGACATGATGGTGGTTGGGACACTAGTTACCGTCGGCATACCGGGTATGACACCGATGCCGATAACGTATTTGCTGCTTGTCTTTTCATATGTCTTAGTCTTGTCACTCGTTGTAAACGACAGAGTGAAGCATGGCTTAATGAAGCGATACGGCATAGGCGTCTGAGGTGTCTTCTAAACAAAATCGATAGTAATCACATGGTATAGATCCTCTGGGCCACCCTTGCCCTTCTCAAGAATAAATCCACTAAACTTTCAATAATTCAGATAAAAAATTGAAAACCACACTATTGCCCGCCTATATACAGAGAAACGAAAATGAAAGAGGATTTGGACTAAATATATTGCCCAAAAACTTTAATAAGATAACCCTCTCCAATAGGAGGAAGGTGGCCAGAGTGAGCCAATTCCAATATCGTTAGGACCAACCGGCAGGCTAACTGCCTTCCGTAGTTGGTTGCGAATTTCTGCCAATTCCAGAAAAACTGAGATTTCCTGCATGGAAAGAAAGACAAGCCGCCCAATTATATCGACGGCCTCGGGAAGATGTGCCCTTGCTTCAAAAATGGGCTTCCAGAGGTGTTGCCAATGAGTAAGGCAGCAATCGGGATGGAGGTAGGATATCTTAACGATATCCAGATGGCAAAGGAAAAGATCCGGCTCATTCGCAGGTCTATCCTGGAATGCATCAATTCCTGTGGAGGGCATTTAGGCTCTTCGCTCTCCTGTCTGGAGATAATCGGTACGCTATATTTCTTGAAGATGCGTCACAGCCCGAACAACCCTAATTGGGAGGATCGAGATCGTTTTATCCTGAGCAAAGGGCATGCAGCGCCAGCGCTGTACGCGGTGCTTGCCGAAGCGAAGTACTTTCCAAAGGAAGAGCTAGGGACCCTCAGGAAATTTGGTTCGCGCCTACAGGGGCATCCGGATCTGAAGACGCCAGGTGTGGATGCGCCATCGGGTTCCCTTGGACAGGGGCTCTCCATAGGCATAGGCATGGCGCTTGCCGCCAAAATGAAGGGCAAGAAGTACAAGGTTTACGTTCTCATGGGGGATGGGGAGTGCGATGAGGGGCAGGTCTGGGAATCTCTTGCCATGGCTGCACATTTTGAGCTGAAGAACTTAGTTCTGGTAATTGATAGGAACGGATGGCAGCTTGATGGAAGAACAGAGGAGATAAAAAAGATGGTTCCACTTCGAGGCAAGCTGAACAGCTTCGGTTGGGAAACATACTCGGTTGATGGTCACAATATAGAGAAAATTCTCGAGGGGCTTGACCTTGCTGACCGATCTGAATTGCCAGCTGCCATACTCGCGCATACCCTAAAATCAAAGGGCATCTCTTTCCTGGAAGGGACAAACCAAGGTCACAAGGTCAGGCTTGATGCGGATCAATATTTAGCCGCCCTTGAGGAGCTAGACAAGGTGTAACCCATGCGCACCATATTCGGTGAGGCATTGACCACAGTTGGAGAAAGAAATGAGGACCTCGTGGTGCTCACGGCAGATGTAGCCAAGCCCACAAACACCCAAAAATTTGGGGATAAGTACCCTGAGCGCTTCTTCAACGTCGGCATAAGTGAGCAGGATATGGTTGACATAGCTGCCGGCTTAGCGCTCAGCGGGAAGACTCCGCTAATTGCCGCTTTCGCCTCATTTCTCATGAGGGGGTGGGAGCAGATAAGGAGCACCGTTGCCAGAGCCAATCTGAATGTCAAGATAGTTGGGACTCACGCTGGCCTAACATCTGCCGATGATGGCAGTACCCACCAAGCCCTAGAGGATGTTGCTCTGATGCGCGTAATTCCAAATATGACCATTGTTGTACCTGGAGACGCCCGGGAGATCGCCGAAGCGACTGAGGCGATTATAGCCCACAGAGGGCCTGTCTACCTGAGGTTGGGCAGAGATGAGGAACCCAAACTATTTGATGGGGAGAATGTCTTCAAGCTAGGCAGGGCGGTTACCGTAAAGGACGGTAGTGATGTGACCGTCTTCTCCAATGGATTTATCACGTCAGAGGTATTGGCGGCCGCAAAAATTTCAAGGGTGAGCACAAAGGTAGTCCATGTTCCTACGGTCAAGCCCTTGGATAGGGAGACCATAATTGCTGCTGCCCGCGAGACGGGCGCTGTTGTCTGCGCAGAAGAACACAGCGTAATTGGGGGGCTTGGAGGCGCCATTGCGGAGTTGTTGTCTCGGGAATACCCTGTCTGCGTCAGGTGTCTAGGCGTCGATGATGTTTTTGGAGAGTCCGGCTCCCATGCAGAGCTTTTAAGGAGGCATGGGTTGTTGGCAGAAAGCATTGAAGCGGTGATAGAAGATGTTCAGAGGTGCAAGAAGCATTGATCATAACACTCGATAGGCCATCGGAAGCCCTTGAGAGGCGGCTTTCGGGTAAAATCTGGCGGGTACCACGGGAGGAGAAGACGGTCTACGTAATTAATGGTGAAATTCCCAAGGATCTACTCGCCAACCTCGCCATAGAATCTTCCAAGAGAACATCTAAAACCTTCAGGCTTGCCAGCAGGGAGTATCTAGAAGAGACGAGTCTAGTCAGCATTGGGGATGTTGAGTTCGGCGGCTCCAGTATAGTTATCTGTGCAGGACCCTGCGCTGTGGAAGATTATCAGATTTTGCTGGAGACTGCCAAGGCCGTTAAGGGTGCTGGGGCGAGGGTTCTGCGAGGTGGTGCCTTTAAGCCCAGAACCTCGCCCTACTCCTTTCAGGGGCTCGGCAGGGAAGGATTAGAGATTCTTAAGAAAGTCTCAAGGGAAGTTGGAATGCCCGTAGTGACGGAGGTAACAGCAGCGGAGCAGGTATCTCTGGTTGGGAGCTATGCGGATGCCTTCCAGATAGGTGCCCGCAACATGCAGAACTTCGATCTTTTGAAGGCAGTTGGGAGAACGAGGAGGCCGGTGATACTCAAGAGGGGACCTTCTGCAACCATTGAGGAATGGCTGCTTTCGGCGGAATACCTCCTTCTTGGAGGGAACTGGAAGGTCATACTCTGCGAGCGTGGCATTAGGACCTTCGAGACCGATACCAGGAATGTTCTTGATGTGGCAGGCATGGCCCTAACTAAGACCCTAACACACCTTCCGATTATTGCTGACCCGAGCCATGCCACTGGTAGAAGAGATTTGATTGCGGCCGCTTCTCGGGCTGCTGTGGCAGCTGGAGCCGATGGCCTCCTTATAGAGGTGCATTCCAATCCAGGAGTCGCCATGAGCGACGGTCCCCAATCTCTTACTCCCCTTGAGTTTGAACTTGCAGTCAGGGAAATCAAGGACGTGGCCAAAGCAGTTGGACGGTGCGTTTGATAATTGCAGACAATAATGGTAAATCTTGGCGGCAGCAGCTGCCCTGTTTATGTGGGGTCCTCCATACTGTCATCCCTTGGAATGCACGTCAAGTCCCTCAGAATTGAGGGTGAAGTGATCCTCCTGACTGTTCCGCCGGTTAGGAGGCTCTATGGCGAGTTGGTAAGGGAGTCCCTGCTCAAGGAGGGGATCACGGCGGAGGTTATGGAAGTTCCGGATGGCGAGGCTGCAAAAACCGTCGACGCCTACATGGATGTAATTGGGAAGCTATTGGAGATCAAGGCGGGTAGAGATTCGTTATTTATTTCCTTCGGAGGGGGTTGCGTAGGAGACCTCACAGGCTTCCTGGCGGCCACATACATGAGGGGTACAAAGCTCGTTCATGTGCCTACCACTCTGCTGGCCCAGGTTGACGCGAGCGTGGGGGGAAAGACAGCCCTAAACCATCCCAAAGCCAAGAATCTCATTGGAGCCATTTATGGTCCCGAGTTCGTGCTGTCAGACACAGTGCTGCTGAAGACCCTACCACCAAAGGAGATCGGCTGTGGCATGGCGGAGATGATAAAATGTGGTGCCATATTGGATGGTCAGTTCTTCAGGTTCTTGGAAACCGAGACCAGTGGGCTGCGGAGCCTGGCGGCTGCTCCCCTCGAGAAGGCTGTCAGCTCTGCCATTAGGCTGAAGGCAGCGGTTGTGGCAAGAGATGAGTTTGATCACGACATGCGCATGCTTCTCAACTTCGGCCACACAGTGGGACATGCCATCGAGGCGGCAACTGGATATGGGGTGCTAAGCCATGGTGAAGCGGTCGCTGTGGGCATGATAGCTGAGGCCATGATATCCAGAGGAAGTGGATTCATGACTTCCGAGGAAGAACGGAGGCTTGAGAACCTGATTTCAGCCTATGGGCTTCCAACGCACGTGAAGGGCACAACTTCCCAAGAGATCATGGGCCTAATGGAACATGATAAGAAGTTCAAAGCCGGGAGGTTAAGGATCTCAATACCAATGGGGATAGGTAAGGGAATGGTAATTGAAGCCCCCCCCAGAGAACTAGTAATCCAGTCCATTGAGGGGGTCCTCGGAGATTAGGCCTAAGATATGTGTCTCAATAATTGAGGGTACGAAGGAAGGAGCGCGATCTGCCGCAAAAGAGGCAGAGAATAATAGGGCAGACCTGATCGAGGTGCGACTAGACCGGATAAAAGGCCTCACAAAGAAATCTGTAGCCGAGCTTTTTATAGACCTCTCAGAGGTTCGGCTTCCCAAGATAGCTACCATCATGACCAAGACTTCATTTGGCAAGTTTAGTGGAAGTGATTCAGAGAGAGTCGAGCTGCTCCTTGCGGCGGCAGAATATGCGGACTATGTCGATGTGGGAGTGGAGATGGAAGAGTCCCTGCGTGTGAGTTGCATGGAGAGGCTCGGAGATAGAGTAAAGGTAATAATATCATGGCACAGCGATCGACCACTCACCAAGAGCGAGGTCACTTCGTTTGTAATAGCAGAAGGCAAGAAGGGCATTTCCAAGATCGCGATGCCGGCAAGGCGACTGCAGGATAACCTGGTTGCACTCGATGCGTGTAGCGCTCTTGAGGGTTACAGACGTATAATATTCTGTTATGGCGAAGCAGGAAAAATCTCAAGGGCGTTTTCTCCCTTCTTTGGTTCAGAATGGACCTATGCTTCCTTGGCCAGGGGAAAGGAAGCAGCACCAGGTCAGATGGATATTAGGTCGCTAAGGGCAGTCCAGGAGGCGTTTGTGGTTTGACAACGGCCAAGACACGCCTTTGTTGTCTCATAGGCAATCCTGTATCCCATTCGTTGAGCCCAGCTATGTTCAGCGCAGCTTTCTCCAAAATTAAAATTGATTACGCTTACCTAGCTTTCAGGGTTGAGTCGCAGGATCTTCCAGCAGCTCTGAGGGGACTCCAAGCTCTGGAATTTGTAGGCTGCAATGTCACCATGCCGCACAAGCTCGAGGTGGTGAAATATATGAACAGGTTGGAAGGGGCAGCGCGCCTTATTGGTTCTGTAAATGTGGTGGCCAATGTGAATGGGGAGCTCATAGGCCACAACACCGATGGTTCGGGTGTGCTCGCTGCTTTGAACTTTGGGGAGGTCGAGATAAAAAAGAGGCGCGTCCTGTTGATGGGATATGGCGGAGCTGCAAGAGCTGTAGCCTTCGAGATGGCATCAAGGGGGAAACCAGCAGAGTTGATCATTGCTGGACGGGATCAAACAAAGGCCGATAGTCTTGCCAAGGAGCTAAAACAGATGGTGAAGGCAAGGGGGATTAGGTTGGATGACAAGGTGCTTCTATCCCAGAGTGTTGATGTCATAATAAATGCCACCCCAGTGGGGATGGGTCCTAGAATTCACGAATGCCCCGTACCTGAGTCTTTATTAGAACCGGAGGTTGCAGTTCTCGATTTGGTCTATGATCCCGTTGAAACAAGGCTACTCAACTTGGCCAAAGAAAGAAGGTGCAGGGAAATTAATGGTCTCGAGGTCCTTGTACAACAGGGGGCCCTTACATTCAATATCTGGACAGGCCTAAACGCGCCAATAGAAGAGATGCGGAAAGCGGTAAAGAGGGGGGAATAACATGAGGGGAAGAGGTGTAGCTTTTGGAGCTGCTACAGTGCTGAACGCGATGCCTTCTGGATTCGGTGCTGCCCTGGGAGTCGGTCTCCACACCTTTGCGGATGTCGAGATAACGGAGGACCCTGCAGTCACAGTCGTGATAGAAAAGGATGAGTTTGAAAGGAAGGGCTTGGCAGAGGCATGCTTTAATGCAGTGCTGGATCGATTCAGTCTCAAGTTTGGTGGCAAGATCCATACAGTGAGCGAGATACCTATAGCACGCGGTATGAAGAGCTCCAGCGCTGCCGCAAATGCGATTGTGCTGGCTACCCTTGAGGCTCTCGATAAAAGTTTGGACGACTTTGAGATCATCAACCTTGGAGTGGATGCATCGTTGAGGTCTGGCGTGAGTGTTACGGGAGCCTTTGACGATGCCTGTGCCAGTTATCTGGGAATGATGCATGTAACGGATAACTACAATCGGAAGATACTCCGGAGCTATGATTTGGAACCGTTGGATGCGCTCTTTCTTGTTCCTGATGAGAGGCGTTACTCGGGCGATGTGGACGTTGACAGAGTGAGATCCGCAAAGGGGCTTGCTGAAATGCCCTTCAGGGAGGCAATGGATGGCAGGTACTGGCAGGCAATGCTGCTTAACGGTTTGATGATGGCACAGGTCTTTCATGTGGACCCTTCTCCAATCATAACGGCCATCCAGAATGGTGCGATTTCAGCCGGCCTATGCGGTAAGGGGCCTGCCATATGCGCAGTCTCGAGGAAAGGAGATGAGGGCAGGATAGTGGATAGCTGGAACGAATTGGGTCAGACCATTTTAAAGTCTGAGGTAAATGGGATTCATGCCCATAAGGGAGGGTCTTCATGAGGGCACGGATCATGAGAGGTAAGATAGATGGTGCTTTACAAGCCCCACCTTCGAAGAGCTATACCCAGCGGGCTATCATTTGTGCACTTTTGGCAGGCGGAGAGACGGAGATAATCAATCCGTCTAAATCAGAGGACGGGCTATCAGCACTAGGGGCAGCAAGGCAGCTCGGCGCAGGGGTAGTAGAACAAGGAAAGTCTTGGGTTATATCTGGCGGGCAGATAGAGACTCCTGATGATGTAATAGACTGCATGGGCTCTGCTACTGCGCTCAGGCTCTTCACTGCAATCTCGGCCCTTGCGCCAGGGGCAACGGTATTGACAGGTAACAGTTCTCTTAGGAGGAGGCCCATGAAAGAGCTGCTCTCAGCAATGAATTCCATAGGGGCCAAGTGCTACTCAACCAAGGATAACGGGCTCCCGCCCATAGTAGTTTGCGGGGGCGGCATTGAAGGTGGTGAGGCAAGGATACGGGGGGACATAAGCTCACAATATATCTCTGCCCTCCTCTTTGCCTGCGCCAAAGGCCGAAATGCGACGGTGATCAACCTCATCAGTCCCCTTGAGTCGAGGAATTACGTGGATATGAGCATTGAAACCCTTGCACGTTTTGGTGGTGATGCGCACGCTGATTTTGATTCTGGTAACTTCCAGGTTCCAGGCAAGCAAAGACTCCGCCCCTGCAAATTCCTTGTGGAGGGGGATTACTCATCGGCTGCATTCATGATTGCCGCTGGCCTCCTCAGGGGGAGAGTTGAGGTAGGCAACTTGCTTCCATACTCCAGGCAGGGAGACAGGGCAGTCTTGGAGATCTATGAGAGGATGGGTGGCAATGTCGCCGTCCTGTCCGATAGAGTTCAGGCGGGGAGGTCACATTTTCATGGTATCGAGGTCGATGCAAGACAGATCCCAGATCTAGTGCCCATTCTCGCTGTGGTGGCCTCTCAGGCTGAGGGGAGGACAACCATTGCAGGCGTAGGTAGGCTCAGACTAAAAGAGAGTGACAGGATAGAGGCTGTGGTAGGGATGCTTAGCAAGATGGGTGCGGATATTAAGGCTGCTGGAGACACTATAATCGTGGAGGGGAGGACAACTCTGAAGGGTGCAGAGATCGACCCGAGAGGGGATCACAGGATAGCGATGGCTAGCGCTGTAGCAGCACTAGTAGCCGAGGGGGAGACCGTCATCGAAAATGCAGAATGTGTCTCAAAGAGCTACCCCGAATTTTTTAACGACCTGATGAGGATCGGTGTGGAGGTTGAGGTCCTATGAGCTTCAGCTTTGGAAGAGACTTCAAGTTGACCGTCTTTGGCGAATCTCATGGAACTGCCATAGGGGGGGTCATTGAAGGATGCCCCGCAGGTCTCCGGCTAACCGAGGACGATCTCCAAAGGGACTTGGATAGGCGAAAGCCCGCCCAATTACACACAACAAGCCGCATGGAACGGGATTTAGTGAGAATCCTAAGTGGGACTATCAATGGTAGAACGGATGGCGGAGCGATTGCATTGATGATCGCCAACGAGGATGTGGATTCCTCATGGTATGAAGAGAACCGCTTCAAGCCACGCCCAAGCCATGCAGACTTTACTGCCTTTGTAAAGTACAGGGGGCAAAACGACTACAGGGGGGGCGGTTTCTTCTCGGGTAGGCTGACGGCCCCCATGGTTATGGGGGGTGCCATAGCGAAGAAGATCCTGTCTCTCCGTAAGATAAAGGTTCTGACTCATATTGTGCAGATAGGCAGCATCCGTGTAGAAACAGATATCGGCGATGAAGAGATAGAGAATGCGGCCCTCGGCGATCCTATGCTCTGCGCTGACAGTGAAAAATCGAAGCTGATGGCTGCGGAGATAGAGAAGCTATCGGCAGAAGGCGATTCAGTGGGCGGCACTATAGAGTGCAGGGTGCTCAACCTGCCAGTAGGTATAGGGGAGCCAATTTTTGATTCCATCGAGAGCGTGATCTCACACGGTGTTTTCAGCATCCCCGGGGTGAAGGCCATTGAATTTGGATCAGGCTTCAAGCTCTCAGCCATGAGGGGGTCGAGAGCAAACGACGAGTTCTGCTTAAGGAATCAAAGAGTGGTTACAAAAACCAATAATTCAGGTGGCATCCTCGGTGGACTGACAAGTGGGATGCCAGTTATATTCCGGGTTGGGGTCAAGCCAACGTCGTCCATTAGGAAAACCCAACGGACCGTCCACCTGAAAGCCATGGAGGAGACCGAACTCCAGGTTAGGGGTAGGCACGATCCGTGCATAGCATTGAGAGCCGCGCCCGTGGTGGAGAGCATCACTTCCATCGGTCTAACAGATTTAATGATAAGGGCTCAGGTAATAGGTAGAGTTGTAGGTGATTAGATTGGAACTGGAGAGTAGACGCAAGGAGCTTGATGAAATAGACCAGAAGATCGTTAAAATGCTCAACGAAAGGGCGAGAGTTTGTAAAGAGATTGGCAAAATAAAAGTCCAGCAGAAGACGGGTATTCTGGATTCTGCCCGGGAGAAAGAGGTTTTGGAAGGGGTTGCGTCGGGGGCCACCGAGGCGCCACCAGAGGGAATAAAATCAATCTACCGCGAGGTGATCTCCATGTGCCGCAGCGTACAGCAACCTATGGTCGTAGCATTTATGGGACCCGAGGGCAGTTTCTCCCACGAGGCAGCCATGGCGGCCTTCGGCTCTTCTTCCCAATACGTCTCCTGCAGAAGGATCAGCGACATATTCACGGCGGTTGAGCGAGGGGAGGCCAATACGGGCGTAGTACCCTTTGAAAACTCTTTGGAAGGGCCTGTCAATGAGACCTTGGACCGCCTTTTGGAGTTCCCCCTGGCCATAATCGGCGAGCTACAGCTGCGCATCAATCAAAATTTGATAGTCTCTGCTCAGACTGAATCCTTGAACCAGATAGAACGCCTCTATTCCCATCCCCAGGCTCTGGCTCAGTGCGATAATTATATTTCAAAATACCTTAGCCACGCAGAAATTATTGTGACCGACTCAACGGCAAGGGCTGCAGAGCATGTCCTCAGGGATAAGAACGGTGGGGCAATTGGGAGCAAGATAGCCGCCGAACTCAACAACCTAAAGGTCTTTGCCTCTGGCATTGAGGACCATCCTAACAACTATACGCGCTTTATCGCAATTGGAAGAGAAGGCCCTCCAACGGGCGGAGAGAAGACTTCATTGCTCTTCTCTGTGGATAATGTGCCGGGTGCTGTCTCTGCAGTGCTGGCTGAGTTGGCGAAATGCGACATAAACATAGCAATGATACTCTCAAGACCTACCGAGCAGAAGCCTTGGGAATATTTCTTCTTCCTCGATATTGAAGGTAGTGCAGGTGAGACCAAATGTTCATCAGCCTTGGAAGCAGTGAGAAAGAAAACAAGAATGTTAAGGGTTCTAGGCAGTTACTCAAGGTTGCTGTAGTCGGAACAGGAAGGATGGGGAAGTGCCTAACGAAGCTTCTCAAAGACTACTGCGACCTGACGATCTGCGGCAGACGACCCGATCATGCCTCAGCGACAGCTAAAAGACTCGATGTCAAATCATCGACGACTGAAGACTGCCTCTCTAAAAGCGATGTAATCATTACCACGATCCCCTCTGAAGCTCTTTTGCCTTTTGTAGAAATGTTTTCGGGAGAGATACACCCCGGATCTCTATTTGTGGACATATCCTCAGTGAAGTGTGGCTTCATCGAAGCCTTGGGCAAGACCTTGCCAACAAGTATTGGCTATGTCAGCATCCACCCGCTTTTTTCCTCACTAAAAGCGAGACGAAAAAACGTCATAGTGATTCCAGTACGAGAAAATAAATGGACTCCGCAGCTCAAGAAGCTTCTCGTCCTCGGAGGGATGCAAGTAACGGAAACGAACGCGGAAGAACATGATAAAATTATGGCTACGGTACAAGTACTAAACCATTTTATGTATCTTATTATGAGGAATTCGATGACACAGATGGGTGAGGTCAAGGAACTTAAGTCCTTCGAAACATACGCGTTCAGAAGAAGCTTGAATATTTTGAAACTAATTGAAGGAAACTCAGAGACCGTTGAACTGATTCAAAACAGTAACAAATACGCCCCCCTTGTAAGAAATCTATTCATAGATGAGGCGAAAAAGCTCAATCAAAAGTACAGTAAAGTCTGATGAACTCTCAATTTTCCCTGATTTTCTTAGGGAAGAATGGCCGTTCCTGTGACCAAAGGCTGCGATTTTATCATCGAGGCCATTGAGGAATTTCTAAATGTTTGCTGACTCGGAAGCATCTCATTTCTTCGCTGTTATCCAATATTTATTAATCTCCTCTGCTCCATTGAAAAGAAGACTTATCCCGATGAATAAGGGCAAGGCAGCTATTACCATGTAAACGACGAAAGCAGTATCTGCTGTTATAATTGCCAGCGTTATTATCGTTATGCCAATCCATAGTAAGGGCACAGCCCCTATAAAACAAACCGCCGCTTTGAACAGGCTCATTTGGACTCACCGTTGCTCTTGCTTCTTCAGCAGCCATTTCTAGATTATATCTTTGTCGATTTCAACTTTAAAAAATTGTTGCATAGGCAGACCTTAAAATTAAGCAGTAGTAAACTCGCCCGACTTCATAAGTTTTTACGCTGCAATTACATGGCATTGATGGAATTGTAGCAACAAGAGGTAATGATTTATCATGCCCCAACCATAGATACTTGGCTCCTCGCAACTTTGTAAAGCAAACCGATATGAAGAAAGAAAGCCCAACGGTCTTCATAATTGGAACTGCCTCGCCTCGACTGCCGTCTTTATGATCTTTGAGACAGTCTTCATGGAGATGCCCAGACTGCTAGGACTGCGAGCCCTATCTCTTCTTTCAAATTGAGGGGAAGAAGAACCCGGGGATGGACACCCCTAGGAACGTACCAAGGATGATATTTAGAATGATAAGTATTACTACAGCAAGGATTGCAATGCCCAACCCAGCGAGCCAGTTTGTCCTGAAGCTTGCTTTGAAGACCCAAATCCAAGCAATGAATGCCAGGATATAGGCCCAAATGGATGCTGATGTACCAACAATAGCCCCAAGTAGAAAATTAACCAGCAGCAGCACAATTATGTAGACAATTGGTCCCATCAGAGTTGCCACCATTGCTTCACCGAAGGTCGCTTTACCTGCGGTAACGGCCTTTCCTGCCAGGTAAACTGGGATCGAGATTATGATCCAAAGGATGATATAACCTACAATTAGCGTTATTAGACTGACCAAAGTCAGGTTCTGCAGATTCTGCAACGAGAAATTCATAATAGTGGGGATCATAAGGTTGTGCTCCCATCTTCCGTTTTTCTCAGCATAAAAACAAACCTCTAGGAACATACTTACAATATACTATTTATTAGGCGTTTGTATCATGCTTTTAGAAACCATTGACACATTTTGAAAATGTTTTCTGAAAAGGAAGAGGCTTGGGGATACAGGATTGAAGCTGCTAATGACTTGAGAGATAGGGGATAGGCGCCACGATTGGAGCAGTATTTTGTTCGGATGGGTTTGCTCTTGCGGAGAACGAAGCTTTATGAACCTGCAGAACCGTCAGAGTTCTCTAGGGAAAGAGGAGGCTTGGTTGAATGAAAGTCCTGATAGTATACGATTCGGTTTCTCCCAGCAAGATGACCAAGGCGGTTGCCCTGACAATAGGGGAGGGCCTGCGGGAGAAAGGAATAGAGGCCGATACCCTTTATTTTGCGGAGGTTGACAAGTCAGCCATCAAGAACTATGATTGCATGATTGCAGGAGGGCCAACCATGGCTTTTCGACCATCAAAGGGCATAGCGCAGTTCCTAGACAGTCTTCCAAGCAATGATTTCAAGGGAAGGCGGGCGGCTGCCTTTGACACCCAGTTGAAAATGGCCATAAGCGGAGATGCGTCCAAGGGGATAGAAAAGAAGCTCAAGAGTCTAGGCTTTGCCATATTCAAGCCACCGCTGCCTGTGTACGTGGAAGGTCCAAGAAAGAATATGTATCAGTTCAAGGCCGGCGAGCTTGAGAAGGTAAAGAATTGGGCCCAAGAGGCAGCCAGTGCACTTTCTGCGAACCTCTAAATTTATGAGACCATTTTTTTCCAATTACTTCAATTTTCTAAGAGCAGCCCATACGATTACTCCTAAAATGGCCACAATCACCATAGCGATGATTCCTATGGTGATCCAATTATAAACAAAATTAACTTGGACTACTTCAGGTCCTTGGGCAAAAAAAGATATTGTTGATGAAGTTGAATTAACAGACCCTGACCACTGATTTGGCTTGTAGAAGAAGGACGAGGGATTTGCTGTGAGTGAGACACTGCCATTCAATGGGATGTATAGGGTTATTGAAGTTCCACTGGGTACTGAACCCGAACCTTGGCTGTAATTATAGAAAATTGTCCCATAATCCCCAGCAGATATTTTTATCTCTGGATTAAAAACTGCATTTTCAGTCACAGGTGAATTCATGGCTATAAAAGTCGAGTTTAATGCGCCAGTATATGATGAAAGCCCTGAACCGCCCCAGCCTTCGAATTGCCAACCAGGGCTTGCCGTAGATGTTACCTGGACTGTCTCTCCCGCATTTACCCACTCACTGGAAGGGGAGAAAGATCCGCCATTCAGCGAGTCTGATGACATATTCAGATAGAACTGGTGTTGGTAAATAGGCGAAATTACCGTAGGGCCCTGCATTGAGCCATTTAGAGTGGATAGGGAGTACCACTGTTCTGTCTGGAGGGGATTAACAATCAAGCCAGGCATGCTGAAGTCAGAGCCTTCATCAAGCCAAATTGTTGATATTGTAGGGAAAACCTCTACTGAAATAGGTTCCCCAAGCGAAGTTCCATTTAGGAAAATTGACTCTGGAGACCCACCACCTACTAGGGAATAGCTAGCATTCAAGGCATATTGGTGATAATAAAATGCGTTCACTGTGAAGCTTGAGTTCACGTAACCCTGAGAAGATGATGTGAACCACCTTTCACCGGGCGAGGAGCTAGAGATGGGGTTCTGGAAGAAATATTGTGAACCCGCATCTACGAATGTTGATGTGGGCGCAACTATTGAATTCATAATACCGTACTGACTGACGGTAACGTTGGGAGGTACAAGACTACTTCCACCCTCAGATGGAGTATAGTCAAAATTTATCAAATACTGGTGATAGTAGAGAAAAGTAATATTTTGGGCGTAATTGGCAATACCGCTAGTTGGCTGTGGAGTTGCCCACTCTTCTGTCGATGATTCGCCTGAGAGTGGGTTACTAACCGTCCAAGTACTCCCCAAGTCCATATAATATATTGTTGGAGAAGTATTCAACATTGTAGAGTACTGAATCCCTCCCAGCCAGTAGGTTAATGTTGGAGAGTTAAGTGGTGCTCCTCCTCCTTGAATACTATAGCTCAGAGTCATAGGTATCCAAGTACCTGTTCCGGTTATGAAATCGGTTGCATTCGAGGATTCCGAAGCCCCATTTGAAGAAAAGATCTGAAATGAAGAGCCTGAATAATAAACAAGGGATTGATTATTAAAAAGTATCTGTCCCGTCTCTGTGTTGGTTTCGTCAATAACCATCCAAGCCGAAGAAAGCGAAAAAGTGGCATTGGAGTATAGAACAGAAGATTCGTCCCCATAGTATGGGGAAACATGGTACTGTTCGGTCATCAGCCCAGTGAAGAATCCGTTCGAATTGCTATGCGAATAGGGCGTACCTTCAAATAGAGTAGATCCTTCAGCGCTGAAACTTTCTTCAGCAAATGCGCCAGTATTGAAGTCTTTTGCATACATTATTACATTGCCGCTGGAAAAGTAAAGATAAAGGCCTACGGTATCTCCTGAATTCACATTGCCTGAGAAGCTGTCAATGCCACCACCACCAGTGGTCGGGAATACTACTTGGCCAGAAGAATCAAAGACATTATAATTCATGTAGAAGCCATCAAAATGGCCAGTTCCATGAGGCCAATTCCAGGAAAGTCCAACCTGATACCAGCAATCACTAGTGGACAAACCGTTCAACAAATAAGCAGGTCCGTAACCATCAACATCTGTCTGCTGGACAGCAGTTACATTGTAGGTTATACTGGTGAAATCCTGAGTGAAACTAAGTCCCAGCTGTTCGTCCCAATAAGGAGTGGTAGAATTAGACAGTGCAGTTCCAGAAGGTGCATCAGATGGTGAAGCTGATGTCATTCTAACGGTAGTAAAGCCATGAAGAGGTGTTGCTTTGGCTTCAGCAATTAAAGAGTTTAGAGATGTAGAGGTAAGCGTTCCATCGCTCAATCCTCTTGGTCCGTTATAATAGGGATTCAAGTTTATCACACTGGGAGCAAAAAAAGTTCCTAAAACAACAGCAGTAATAATTACGATAAATACTGTGGCGTTCAGAGCTATGAAGCTAGTCCGCTTCATGATTTTTCATTAGTACATGTGTTACTAATATTATTAATTCACTTTGAAGGAAGTCCCGCAACTTGTAAAATTGCAGGCATTGTAGCTTTCGATGCATAAGGCTGAGATCTTTAGGCCAACCGCTGCAAAAAGGTCATTACGTAAAACTGATGACCACTCTTGCTCATCGCAGGTGCAAGAACTAACCTATAAAAGCACATTTAGTTCGCCAAGGGTTTTATCTCTGCACAAGAATATTGATTACCATTGTAATGGATATGACTACATCTTGACTTCAGAACCCAGGCAATCTTCCATAGAGGAGCTGAGTAAGAAGATGGATCGTATACTGGAGAGGCTCTCACTCTTGGAAGGAATGATGACAGGCAGCCCAGATGGGGGGGCCATTGCAACGACCCTCAGGCTGATGAGGGCCGGCATAGGGGCTTATGGCGAGCCGCTCAAAGTGGCTGCAAGGCTTAAGGTTGCCGAGAGGGCGCTGAGGGATGAGGCTGTCGCAAAGGATGACATCTCACGGTGCATAGTCCAGTCCTTGGCCCTGAGAGAGGCTCTGAACATCTCCGCAATAACGCGGGAGGTAGAGGCCATGAGGGGCAGGGCGAGTAGGCGGATAATCCGAGACCGGCTGAAGTTGCTGGAGGGAAGGGGGCTTCTGACAAGGATCGATGGCAAGGTTCCCAAATACCAATTAAAGGATATGCCGTGACCAGAAAAGTGATCACTTTTTTACAGCACCACTAAGTGGAGTGACCACTCCCATATAGTACAGGGAAGACGGCTAAGGTAAATCGCTGTCGACCCGACAAAAAAAGGAGGCAGATGGAATGAGTGAAGATGAGAGGCCACGAAGAGAGAAGATGAATCCTGAAGAGATAAAGGATATTCTGGGTGTGGTATCCAAGGAGATACCGGACATGATAAAGAATGTCATGGGCGCGGTCTTCTCCGAGGAGGCTGGCAGGAACATGGGAAAGGCTGCAGGAGCTTACTACAAGGAACTGAAGGAATCGGGTCTGCCAGATGATGTTACTATCAAGATGACCCAGGAGTACATGAGAACCTTCACTAACCTTGGTGAACTCTTCAAGAACATCCCTCACTTCAGCAGGCATGGAGAGGACAAAGAACACGACTGATGCGGAGTTAGAGAGTAGGGGTAAAAGATGAGGGCAGATATTTTATGGACAATAATCGCCTCCATCCCTGGTTTAGTATACCTTTCCCTCCAACTCCTCTTTATCTATCTCAGCTGGGGACGCCACATAAGGAAGGCACGTAGGGCATGTGAAGCACAACTTGTGATGCAAGGCCTATCCAAGGATCAGGCCAGAGCAATGAGCCAGATCTATATTGAGATGAAGAATGATATTCAGCGATCCCTCTGGAGCTTTGTGCAAAGGAAGTCGCCAAAAAAAATCTAATCTCTTGCAAATTCAATAATTAGAGTCCAGTCAGCTTAGCTGAAAGTTCCCAGAGATTGTGTGCAAGCTTTGCGTCTTGGGCTTGCTCGCTAGGTTCATTGATCTTTCTATTCTGGTAATATTCACCGGATTGCCAATCTTTACCCGGCTCAGACGTAGCCAGCCATACCAGTGTATCGGCACCTTTTGCCGGGGAAAGGAGAAAATTCTTGATGAATGTTTGGTAAACAATACTCCAGTAGCCACCACCGAATTCATAAGTAAAGCTGGTCCTCGTTACGCCTGGGTGAAATGCTGCGGCCGCTATACCTTGTGTATGGTATCGCCTATGCAATTCTTTCGTAAACAAAATATCCATAAGCTTAGCTTTGCCGTAGGCACTCTGTCTTGTATATCCATGATTGATATCGATATCGTCCAGATTAAGCTTGCCTGCCCCTTCGTGAGCTATGCTCGATGTCGCTATGACAGTCGCCTTTGAAGCGATGAGCGTATCAAGCAGCAGATTTGTCAGAAGGAATGGTGCAAGATAATTAACTTGGATGGTCATTTCGTGTCCGTCAACAGTTAGCATTCGTTTGTTACCCATAATTCCGCCTGCATTGTTAGCCAGCACATCAATGCGCGGGAAGTCCCTTTTAAGCTGGCCAGCTAGCTTTCGTACATCATCTAACTTAGCAAAGTCAGCAAGATAGAGGGGGACGTTAAGCTCACTCGCCATCTTTTCAGTCTTTTGAGGTGATCTGCCGACAATAACAACGTGCGCGCCCTGAGCCTTCAATAACCGCGCGGCGGCTGCCCCGATGCCATCGCTAGCACCTGTTATCACAACCACTTTATCTTTCATGGCAATAACCTCCTTTCTTTACCCCTTTCCTCACTTTTTTACCTTTTCCCCCGAGGAGATTCCATTGCAGCAATGGTCTGCTCCAAGAAAGACAGTATAGGATCATAGTTTTACGCGAAGTAAACATACTGTTATTGTTAACTAAGTTTCGAAACCCAAGGTTTTAGGATCTGAGAAGTTAGAAAGGGTAGAAATTTCAAAGATAGGTTAACATGCTTTACTGATTAAGATCACCTTTTACATTTTAATGGTTGAAATTACTAAGATCTAGGGAAAGAATAATTCTAGAAAACTTTTATGACTATCTTACTATAATATTTAATTATTCAAAACATTTGAGGGAGGCTGATTTGTAAATGAGTATTTTTGTGAAATCATTGGGTCATGCAAGTTTCGAGATAAAAGCGGATGGCAAAGTCATCTATGCTGATCCTTATCAGGGAGAATATCAAGACAAAGCAGATTTGATACTGATTTCCCATTCTCACTTTGATCATTGCGATCCATCGAAGATCAAAAGAATCCTGAAGGAAGGAACACTGATCATTGCGCCAGCAGACTGCGCCTCCAAGATAGGAAGAAGTGTAAAGTCGCTCAAGCCAGGAGAAAAAATTTCAGTTGATAATATTACTGTGCAGGCTGTAGAAGCTTACAACTACAAGAGGTTCAGATCTCCCGGCGCACCATTCCACCCTAAGGGACTCGGCGTCGGGTATCTGCTAATCATAGGTGGTAAAACCATCTATCATGCGGGTGATACGGACTTTATTCCAGAGATGAAGAATTTAAAGAATATCTATCTCGCATTGCTTCCATGCGATGGAACATACACGATGGATAGTTCTGAAGTAGTAGAAGCCGCATTAGCAATCAATCCGCAACACATAATCCCCATGCATAGTGGGGAGACAAACCTTGAGAGAATCAAAAAAGAAGTCGAAACAAAATCGAAAATCAAAGTCGTACTTCTCAGACCGGTTGAACAATTCGAAATAGAGTGATACACCTTTTTAGAACTTCGCGGCTAACCAACTCTGAACATCAGGGATTCTCCGCATGCCAAGGCTTGAATGCCCTTCATTCTTTTCCAGGTGAGCTTCGGCATGAGGGATGTGGGAAGCGAGCCACTCTCCATGGGTGACTGGCACGAACTTATCCTGTCGACCATGCCAGATCTGAACTGGAACTTGGATTGATGCAGGGTCGAAGCCCCAGGGTCTGCACATGGCGAGGGCATCGTCACATTCACCTCTGATTCCAGTCTTGAATGCCTCCTTCAATTGGTCCTGAAAGAAACCTAAAAGTTCATCGGAAATAAAGTTCTTGTCCACCTGAGATAGTATGGTGGTAAACATTTGGTCGAATTCAGCTCGGGTTGCCTTTAACATCATATCCGTATCCTTACGACACTTCAGTTCCCATTGGGACTCATTGCTTAGCATTAGCTTGAAATCCTCGACGTTAAACTCGCCCATCCCAGCAAACCAATCAAGTCCTTCGGCATTATAGGGTGCCAATGCTGCTAGGCTCGAGGCAGCCACAACTCGCCGGGAAAGGGCTGCAGCGCAGGCTAATGCGGGAGGGCCCCCACCAGAGTGTCCCCACACTGCGAATTTGTCCAGTTCTAGACTGTCAGCGATGGCCGCCACGTCCGAAGCAACATCGACAATTCTCCGACCCGGAAGCGGGGTTGAACCTCCATATCCAGGTCGATTGTAACCGATAAGTCGTATATAATGACTTTCTGCATAAGCTAGATGCTGAGGATTTAGTAGCCTCGAACCTGGAGTACCATGGAGAGCAAAGATTGGCAGTCCCTTGGAGTCTCCTCCCTCGGAAACTTCCAGTATCCGGCCAGACGGGAGATGAATGGTAAACTCTTTGATCATGCGATATGCCTATAATCGCCGGACTACTTGAGAATTTACCTAGCTCCAAAAATTAAATTTTTATCTCATAAACCTAAACATCAACTTATTGGAACTTTCTAAATGAAATGATGATCAATAAAGTCAAGAAGCCAAGCTGCTCTAGATCTATCAAGAGACGATCTATATGACCCAGATAAGCAATGAAGAACTCATTGAAAAAGCAAAATCCGTGGTCAGACCAAGAAAGATCAAACATGGATTCGAAATCGGCAACGTGGGATGTGCTCTCCTAACGAATAAGGGCAATATCTATCTCGGCGTCTCTATTGATACCATCAGCGGCATGGGATTCTGCGCTGAACACAGCGCCATTGCAGCAATGGTTACGCAAGGTGAACAAGTAATAAAGAAGATCGTAGCAGTTGTTGAAGATGGAAGACCTATACCTCCGTGCGGAAGATGCAGAGAATTTATGCATCAGATCCATGAGCAGAACATCAATGCAGAAGTAATTGTCGAGAAAAACAAGTCAGTCAAGCTAAAGGACTTACTTCCACTTCCATGGGATGCCAATAGAAGTACGACATAACGTGCGTTGCATAAGAGAGTAAGAGAGAAGTAGGTCTTTGGGCTGTGGTTTGAGAATAAAATTCATTCCTAACCCAAAATTATGGTTTTACCTCCACGGCGACCTCGTTCCTGCGCAAGAACCAAGGCATAAAAGGTGGATTGTAGAGCATTGAAAAAGGTTGCCCAATTGTCCCTATTCCTGCGTTTGTCAACTCTTTGAGAAGCTGCCTTGTTTTCCCTTCGAAGATTGAATTTGACCAGCGACCTGAAAACCTTATTACTCCTAGGTGCCTCGACGGGATCTCTATGATCCTTATCCTTCCGTCAAGGGGTTCTGGTGTTGTGCCAAGCGTAAAGGATGATGGTAAAATAAAAGCCAAGGAGTTTGCATCCTCAAGGACAGAGGCGGTCATGCCAATCTTTTCTGAGGTTGAGATTACAGGGGCGGTCATAGAAACTTTGGCTTTCTGCTTATTGCCACCTGAGATGTAACGGAAAAGGATGTCGAAGTTATCTTCTGAGCCCTCGACTTTGGCAACGATAAGATTCTCATAGCGTCTTATTTCGACATCATTTAGCTTTTTCACTACATCGTAGTTTGGCTTTTCGACCATAATCTGAAAACTCCATTGTATTTAATCGGTTCAATAAGCGCCGATGTCCTTATACAATTTGCCATAAAAAAAGACTGCCCGGGATTAGATTTTATATACTTTGGAAACAAAGACAAAATCGGTGATTTCATGCCCATTCCTAAAGAAGTCCAAGATTTGTATAACGACCCTGCAGCTATAAAGGTACTCGCAACGAGATCGGGCGAGGACCTTCACGTGATACCCTTGGGCTCAATGAGGGTTTTAGACGCCAACACCATAATCTGCGCCACCATACACATGCGGGAGGCCCACGAGAACCTTCATACCGCAGCCGAGACTGGGGCGAGGATTTCCACTCTAGCAGTAAAGACTGGACAGGGAGGGCCGCCACAGGCATATCAAGTAAGATGCCGTGTGAAGGACTTTGTGACCACTGGTCCCATCTTCGAAGAGATGCAAGATGCCCTTAAAAAAAGGGGGATGGAAGTACGCGGCGTGTGGATCCTTGAGCCTTTGGAAGTCCTGGCCCAGATCGGGCCAAATGCCGGTAAGAAGATTGCATGATGTTGTTACCAAGGGATAATGAAAACGTTGAAGCAAGTTAGGATAAGATCGTTAACAACCAGCAACCTAGGTCTTCTTAAAATATGCGTCAAAGGAAAAAAGGAGATTAATTTAACGCCCAACTCTTTTCCGGAGATCAGTTATTTCCAGAACTGCCACCATTTCTTCTTTGGTGCTTCAACCTTTGGTGCTACTGCCCTTGGCTCCAATTTTGGTTCCAATGTTCTCTTTCCGTCTTCTTGCTCGTAAAACCACGTTTTAAGATAAGAGTCATAGACTTTCTTTGTCATATTTTTCACCTCTCTAATCCTTACGCATATTGATTATCTACTCAAAGATCTTCCCAGAATAATCTGAGAACTTCCTCCTGACCCCACTCGTAGATCTCTTTGAACATCCTAATTACTATTTATATCAATATAAGACCTTCCTAACGCATCCATTAATTCTCTCCGGTTTGCTTTTGCACTGCATATGGACAATGAAGGGCTCACCTTTACTATCACCTTTTCGCCCTTACAAGTAAATTAAAAAAAATCATCTGGCATTAACTCACTAGGAATTGGGAGGCCGCAAAACGAACAGCGGAAATTAAGCAGTGTGCGCCGTCTACCAATTTTCAGAAAAGGATATACAGAACGGCCTTTCAAACCTATGGAATAAGGTTTCAGGAATTAGTATACCAGTGGCTGTGTTCTTTATCAACAAGATATGAAGTGAAAACGAAGGTGGGCTGGCTTGACCAACAATGCAGGCGATCTTGGAGTTAAAATGAATAGAAACATACGCTGGCTAAGCTTTGGAGCGGGCATCAGGCTTCTGGGAATTGCCATAATCAGCCCCTTCATCTCGCTCTTCCTCAGGAACACCCTACACCTGGCCTACACCGAGATAGGCCTACTGTTGGTTCTCGTCAACGTTGTGCCATTGGCTGTTTACCCCTTCGGTGGTATGATAGCCGACAGGCTGGGTAGGCGGCGGATCTTTCTGATTTCCTTGGGCATCGAGGCGATCGCCATGTTCTTCGTGGCCCTTTCGATGAAGTACCTCTGGCTGCCAGGAATCATTATGGGGGGAGCCATCGATGGCTTGGCAGGGGGCGCCTTAGCAGGGCCCGCCATCTCAGCCTATACTGCAGACTTCACCAAAGGTTCCCAGAGGACTAAGGCATACACCTGGGTGAGAATCGGATTCAACGTTGGCTATACAGTGGGCGTAGCCCTAGGCGGCTCACTCATAGGCTTCATTGGATTTCCTGAGGTGGGATTTCTGAGTGCTGCAATAATGGGCACAGCGACACTTTCCCTCTTCTTGTTGCTTGATCCCTCCCCTTACGATCTGGCCCGAGCGCATTCAGGTTCGGCGCCAGTAAGCGTACAAGAAAACAACCCAGAAAAGCTTTCCAGTCCTGGCTCCATGGGCAACAGCTTCCGCATCCTGATCCGGGACAAGCTTTTTCTATTATTCTGCTTTGCAATGTTGCTAGCAGGGCTGACCGAGGCCCAGTGGGGAACCACACTGCCCCTATTTGTCAACACCATACTTGACGTCCCCTACGCCATTCTTGGAATCGCTCTCTCCTTAAACGGCTTGATTGTTATCTTCGGCCAGACTGCCACTACAAGGCTCATGTTGGGGAGAAAGCATACGACTGCTGCAATATACGGAGCCATCCTCTACATAGCAGCTTTCTTGGGCTTGGGGCTTCTTGGGCTCCACCAGGTGGATGTCTTTGTGTTAGTCTGTGCCTTGGTGGTCTTGCTCACATTCGGAGAAAACATGTCTGCCATCCCATCCATGACGCTGCCATCCAATTTGGCGCCAGGCAGTGAGCTTGGTGCTTACAACGGAGCGTTCTTGATGATGTGGGGAATAGGGACTTCAGTGGCTCCAGTTCTCGGCGGTCTTGCCCTAGGTGCCACGTCCAACACGCTGGTGATGTGGTTGTTACTGATAATCCCTGCGATTCCAGCAATACTGCTCTTCCTTTGGCTTGGTTCTCGCCTAAATAAGGAGGCCAACAGAGTATAAGCGGGCGACGTATTTATTTAGGCGAATGGTCGAACGACAAGTTTGAAGAAGATTTATACCTTTGCCCCAGGATGGGAATAGAAATGAAACCAGCCTTACTTATAATAGATGTGCAGAACAAGTTCTTCAACATCAATCAGGGTTGCACAGATTCCTTGAAGTCTGCTATAGAGTACATTAATGCGGCCATAGGCCTTTTCAGAAAAAAGAATTTTCCCATTGTCGTCATACAGCATAAGGATGAGGCACAGGACCTGATGCCAGGTAACAAAGATTTTGATGTAGCTCAGAATGTGAATCTTGAGCCTCAAGATATACATATAGTGAAGACCTACGGCAGCTCTTTCACGAAGACAGGGCTCGCGGAAAAACTGAAGGAGTTTGGTGTTGATACCCTCATTTTATCAGGTTTTTGTGCAGAATTTTGTGTCTTGTCCACCTATAGAGGTGCTGAAGATTTTGACTTTAAACCCATAATATTGAAAGGTTCTCTCGCATCTGATAATGCAGAGCACATCAGATTCGTGGAAGAGATCTGTGAAATCATCTCTTTTGGCGCTTTGAAGACATTGCTCTGCTGATTCGTTTCAACAGTTTTATGATTGTTTTTGAATGGACCCAAATGTTTGGGTAAGAGGTTAAATTAATAAGCAATTTTTCCTAAATGAAATGCAATTTGGGGGTTCATCATGTTCATTAACCCGGAAGGAGTGGGAAGACCAGAAGATCAAGTCGGAGATCATTTTTTTCATCTTTATATCCATCCTCTTCATTGGACGGAGAAGAGGTCATTGTTAATAAAAAGCCATCAAATAACCACTCCCTGATGCCCCTGGAGGATTGCAACTAGTGTCTCGTTCTAAATTCGACCCCTTCAACGCTTTCATCAGACGCTACCATCGGCAGATAATAATCGCATGGGTCGTTGTGCTTGTACTCTCGGTCACATTAATACCTAGCTTCTTCTCTGGAGTGTCCTACGACATCACCGGCATGGCAAGTGGAGGTCCGAAGAACACAGAATCTCAGATCGCCCAGAATATATTGAATGCTCAGTTTCCCTCCATGAATAGTACTGGAGATAACAGTATCATCCTGGTTATCCAGAACCCAACTTCCGGCATATACTCGGACGCCGTGAAGAACGGCATCCTCCAGCTCGAAAGTTCGGTAGGCTCAGATCTCAGCCAGGTCAACTATACGGGAGCCTCTAGCATCTATTCAACCGAGAGTGACCTCCTAAACTCCTCGGTGCCTGGTTTCATCCAAGGCGTGGCGTCTATAGCCTCAAACATCACGGTCCTCAGCTCCGACCTCTTCCAGATGGAGCAGGGTATAAACCAGACATCCCAATTGGTCTATGGCATACCCGCCGCCTTTGTTGGCATCTGGAGCGAAGAAACAAACATGACCATCGCCAACGCCAACCAAGAAGCCAACGCGACCATCTTCGTCCAGACGAACAACTTCGGTGGTGACCAGCAGTCGATCGAATACTACACCGCCTTCTTCACCTATTGGAACGGAAGCTTCCAGACGGCCCCTACCTTCACGCCTACCCAGAGGGAGGTTGCTGCTGTCAGCGAAGCAGTTATCCAACTAACCTCTAGTCCCTTTTTGGACAACGCAACAAAGGTCCTGGTCCTAAGCGTGGCGAACGGGCTCAACATAACCAATTGGGACCAGGCTAGTGTTTTAGAGAATCTGACTGTAGATGCATTCGCTTCCCAGATCCCGAGCAGCTTGGCTTCATCCCTTGGCGTAGCTCCTGACGACCTCGTGACCAGCCTCTACAACCTTGGTCCCTCGCCCAGTGAGAGTGCTGTCTGGAACCTGTCAGCGGAGTTATTCTCAAATACGACGGCCATGGCCTTGGAGACTTCGCCGCTCTTTACGATCAACGCCACCTCCCTCAGCAACCTCCTTTCAGGCCTTTCCCCATCCAGCTCACCCGACGAGATAGCGACCGCTATAAACGCCGTGGTCTCGGAGGAAAGCTTCTCCAACTATCCTCTTGTCTTGGCGAGGTCCCTGACAGAGAACTTCGTGGGGACCGAGAACGACACCATGATTGTTGTATTTAGTTATTCTTCCGCTCCTAGCCCCAGCATCATCGCAGGGTTCCAGCAGGATGTCAAGAGCTCTGACATTTCGTCATTGGCGACTACCTACGTCACCGGCGGAGCTGTGATCACCCATGATTTTGAAGACGCCTTCAGCCCCGTAATTGGAGCGATCTCGGGCGTTGGAATCGTGGCTTCCATAATCATCGCCATCATCCTCTTCGGTGCGCCTCTTGCGGCCATCCTTCCGCTGGCCCTTGGAGGCATCTCCATAATGATCGGCTACGCGGCCATCTACCTCGGTGTGGTGGTCGCTGGTCATGGTAAGATAACCTTCCTCACTCCCACTTTGGTTACGCTCCTCATGCTGGGCCTAGCCGTAGATTACTCCGTCCTTCAACTCCGAAGGACGAAGGAGGAGAGGATCAAGGGAAAATCGAAGGAAGAGAGCGTGGCTACATCTGTCAGATGGTCCGGTCAGGCGGTACTTACTGCTGGTATCACCGTCGTCGTAGCCTACGTCGTCCTGGCGGTGGTGAACGTACCCATATTCAACGACGTCGGCGTAGCCATCGCCCTGGGGGTCTCCATCCTTCTTCTGGCGGCGGTGACGCTGCTTCCTTCCCTTGAGCTACTACTTGGGGACCGCATCTTCTGGCCACGAATGAAGGTTAACAGCCACGAATCCAAGCCCGGTCGCCTAGCAAGGGTATCCGATGCAACCCTCAAGAGAAAGGTGGCCGTCGCTGTGGTGATATCCCTCTTCGCCGTCTGCGCTGTAGCAGCTGTGGCCACTACCCCCACGGGGCTCGACCTTCTGAAGCTCATCCCTAACTTCCAGAGCAACCAGGGGCTGACAGTCATGACGAACAGTCTAGGCGGCGGGGCCATTTCCCCCACCTTGATTCTAGTTACCATGCCCTCTCCCATAGTCTACGGAGACAACCAGTTCAACCAAACGTTGCTAAACCAGATCGAGCTCATATCGTCCACGGTGGCTAACTCCTCAGGCGTGGTCAGTCTCACAAGCGCTACCAGGCCCTACGGATCCTCATTCAATTACTCGTCCATAGGTGAGATGCCTGAACCCCTCTACTCCCAATACCTCGACGGGATGCTCTCCTACATAGGAAAGGACAACACCACCGCCCTCATATCCGTCGGGCTTAATTCACCCATGATGAGCGCCCAGTCCATCGCCTCACTGGATAAGTTAGAGACGGAAGTGAAGTCCATCTCCCTCATAGAGGGCGTTGTCGTCCACTACGGCGGAGATGCTTCCCAGACGAAAGATAATGAACAATTCATAAATGGGCTGATACCGGAGGTTTTGATCATCCTCGCCATAGCGGTCTACCTGATCCTGTTCTTCCAACTCAGGTCAGCCTTTACACCCCTCAGGCTTGTCTTTACCATCCTCTGCAGCGTGGCCTTCTCTCTGGCCCTGCTCTCCTTCACCTTTAACTATTTATTGAAACTGCCCATCCTCAACTTCGTGTCGCTCTTCGTAATAGTGACCATGCTGGGCGTTGGCATCGACTACGACATCTTCTACGTGACGAGGATACGTGAGGAGATCCTAAACGGGAAGACCGACGACGAAGCCATTAAAACTGCCACAACCAAAGTCTGGGTTACCATCTTCGGCCTAGGGCTTATACTTTCGAGCATCTTCGCCTCCCTACTGGTGACCGGCATCCCTGTGCTCCAGGAGATTGGCCTGGCGGTCTCGGCAGCCGTGCTTATAGATGTCTCTGTGGTCATCCTCTTCTTCGTGCCGTCCCTGATGGCTCTAGCCGAGAGATTTAACTGGTGGCCATCCAAGGCCGGAAGAAGACCTGAAAGGACAACTCCATCGAGAAGCTGAGCAGGCACACTCCATACTCACACACATTTACAGTTCAAGTTGGAACTCACGGATCCAGATAAGAAAAGATCGAATAGCTCTTGAATAAAAAAGAATATGAAAAAAAAGATTATTCGCCCAGAGGCTTGATGAGGGTCTTCATATCCTCGACGAAACTCTCCTTTGCCTTGGAAGAGAAGTTAATGCAGAAGAGATCAACATATGGAACTGATCAATTCTAGCCTGTGGAGGGTTCCATGGCTTTGCCAATCGGGGCTTCCTTCTTCCTGCGGCCATATAATAACAAGGCTAATGCATTTATCACGATCGCTGGCGTGATGTAGATGATTCCATTAAGCCAACTGTTACTAAAAAAGGATGGGTCTTCTTGCATTGCCAGCCAGAGAACAGAGATTTCAATCCCAGCCGTTCCAATAAGCGAACCTATCCAGAAATACTTTCCATCCAATTTTAACCGATTCTGCAGAACGATATAAAGGAGTAAAACCAAAGCGACGGCGATCAGATCGCTTATTCCCACAACAAAGAATATTATCCAAAGGAAAGCAACAGATAGAAACAGACCAAATGTAAGGCTGTTTGCTTTATTCATTCTATCCACACAGGTAATGCTTACGTAAATTCTACAAAAAAGGTTTTCCACAGATATTTTCTAGTTCTTAGAACATCACAAGGTCAAACGTCTTCTGTGAGGATAAGAAGGTCTTGAAAGCGGCGTGCTTTTGTTTGGTGAGTCGTTTGTGAATTTGGGGATAATTCTTAAATACATTTTCATATTAGTAGGAAATACAGGAAAAGTGTGTGAGTATGGTTGAAAGAAAAAGAGAAACACGCATCTACGGAACAGTGAAAGTAGGCGACAGAGGGCAAGTGGTCATACCTGCTGAAGCCCGTAAGGAACTCGAGATCAAGTCAGGCGACCTTCTATTTGTCATGGCTGGCAGAAACCGCCGTGGCATCGCCATGGTTAAAGCAGACACCATGAGGGAACTGGCGGAAAAAATCATGCAGGGACTTGAAGTAACAGAAGAAGAGAAAGCCGAAAAATAACGCCTGCGAGAGAGCCAGATGTGGACAGACCGAGAAGAAAGGCGCCGACGGCTTCACGAACTAATCGATAGGTTCCGTCAAAAAGGAGCTACAAGCCCAGAGAAAGCCATGACCATTCAGGAACTGGGGTTGCCTCCGCGTTTTGAAGAAGCCATGCATCGAAGACTTGGTCAATTAGGAATTTTTCTTGAAATAAATGACAAATATTATCTGAATGAAGAACGGCTTCAAAAAATACAAGAGCAACGTACCAAAGGTAGGCCTGGAGGTAGTGGAGGTGGTGACTGGAGTAGAGCAGGCCCGCCGACCTGGTCCCGCGTTGTCGGGATTTTGCTTATACTGCCGATCGGTATCATTATCGCTCTTGTTCTGTTTTACTTTGTTGCTATTAGGGGAGGGTTCTTTCCAGGGGAATTCCTAATCATTTTGGTGGTTATCCTCCTTTGTGTAGCTTTGGCAAGATTGCTGTTCTGGAGATCAAGAAGGAGATACTGGCGCGAGCAATGGGGGGAGAATGGATCAACTCGTATATCTCCACTTATCCCCAGTGGAACTAAGCATTATCAAGGGACAACTGGTTGATTTAGCCCTTATTCGAGCTTTGCTATGTCTAGATCGCTGGCACCCCTTACACCCTCAGGCTCTGTTTCATCAACGTGGAAAATTACCCAATCAAACCTTCCATCAATTGGAGAGAGAGGATGGGCACCTATCCCTTCGGCCATGGCTGTAAACTTCGCCTTTGCGGCCTTCTCATCCATTGCTTCAACAACACCGTAGAGGTAGATAAAGAAGCTGCAGTCTAGAACTTTCACATCTAGCCTGCTCTCTGCCAGATCCAACAGAAGCTCAGAGTCCTTGCCTATGGGGCATTTAACACCGTACCTCAAGCCGCTCCCCTCCCTCTTTTTTGCCCTTATTGGTCAATCTGAATTCTCCTTTTGAATAGTAGATGTTGACTTCAATATCTCGGTTACTATCATTTTCACCTTGTTTTAGCTATAATACCATTAAATTAACATGAAAAAATAACAATTTGAAACGAGTTTATTTCCGCTTAGGGTGGCTCTAACCCCAAAAAAGATAGTCACCATCATTAAATATCTAGATCCAAAAAATAATAATTTAAATAGATAAATTATTATGGTAAGAAATATCTAATTCTTGGAGCTAATGGGAAGCCCTCTGCATTAAAAGGTAGGTCGATTTGGAAAAACATGGAATAGAACATATTGATGAGAAACAGAGGCATGGTATTCCATTCAATATGTTCACGCTCTGGTTTGGGGCAAACTTGACAATTGCCGATTATGCGCTCGGCTCGTTGTTTTTCGGGTTGCCCCTTTACAGCATAATAATCGCCATAGTGATTGGCAATGTGCTAGGCGGCCTTTTGTTGGGATTGATGGCCTCCATGGGCCCAACCTTTGGATATCCACAGATGATGATTTCAAGGGCAGTGACAGGGCGCAAAGGGAACGCACCGTTTGCCCTTGCGAACTGGATTAGCACAGTGGGCTGGTTCACAGTAAATATCGTTCTTGGTGCATATGCACTTCAGCTTGCCTTCGGTCTCCCATTTTACGTTGCTGCCATCCTGATCATTCTTGTAGACATCCTCCTTGCGGTCTATGGCCATGATATAATTCACCTGTTTGAAAAGTTAATGTCCATCGTGCTGGCTGTAATGTTTGCCGTTGTCACAATAATAGCCTACTCAAAAATAGGGATTCACCTACCCAGCTATCAGGCATCAGCTTCATTCAATTTGTACTTCGGGGCTCTGGTGGTGGCAGCTGTATTTTCATATCTTATGAGCTGGTCGCCATATGCCAGTGACTATTCGAGATATATGCCCAAAGGAACTTCGAAGCTGAAGATTATTGCCTATACAACAGCGGGTGGTGCAATTGCCAGTGCTTGGCTAGAGATTATAGGTTTCTTAGTCTTCCTTGGTGCCAATAACCATAGCCTGAATCCCATTGCGGCGCTTGCGTCCGTATCAGGGGGTCTTTCCATCTTCGCCCTACTTGCTGTTGTGCTCGGGGCCATAGCCGCTGACGCCCTAAACCTTTATACCAACTCTCTCTCCGCTCTTGTGCTCTATCGGAAGGCTGGTAGGGTAAAAACTGTTCTGCTTGCGGGCGTAGTCGGCTTTTCGCTTGCAATGCTCGGTTCATCGAATTTCGGCGCGTTCTACCAGAACTTCCTTTTGACGCTCGACTACTGGATTACCCCATGGATCGGAGTCATGATTGGCGCCTTCTTCATCAAAGGGGTCCGATCTGGCGTAGAGAGTTCAGGGTCTGTTGTAAAGTCTGGAATTGCTTCATATGTCATTGGTTTGTTGGTGTCGGTTCCCTTCATGAATCTCTCTTCCTATGGTATCAACTATGTCGGGCCATTGGCAACCTTGCTGCAGGGTGCGGATGTGAGCTATTTCATAGCTTTCGCCGCTGCCCTGATTGCCTATGTTTTTATTGCGCCCAAAAGATCCCATTCAGCATTGCTTGAGCGAGAAAAAGAGTTACCCTAACCAATTATTGCCATGTTTCTTTTAATTCAATCTTACTCTTGGTGAGCTTGTTCTCAACGAGATATTTGTGGGCAGTTAGTGCTGCCAAAGCGCCCTGGCCGACAGCGACAGATATCTGCTTCTCTCCAACATCGGTAACGTCTCCTGCAGCAAACAGGCCTTTCATAAGAGTAGACTGATCCCTATTCACAGGAACTTCACCCTGCTCATTCAAGGTGATGAGGCCATTGAGAGGACTGCTATTCGGCGTGAGACCGATCTCTAAGAAAACGCCATCGACATTCAGATCCAATCCATCCTTTCCATCAACAGACTCAAGGCGAACACCCATTAATTTGTCTTTACCAAGGAATGCACTAACAATCATAGGCGTGTGTAGAATGATATTTTTTGCTCTCGAAACTTCCTGAACCAGAGCTTCATCGGCTCTGAACTCGTTTTGCCTATGAATCAGGTGGACTTCCGAAACAAAATTAAGGAGATCGCGTGCGGCTGTAAAAGCGGAATTTCCGCCACCTACAACAGCAACCCGTTTACCTTTATAGAGTGGTGCATCACAGGTTGCGCAGAATCCAATTCCCTTCCCAATGAAAAGTTCTTCTCCAGGTACTCCAAGCCTTAGATATTCCTTCCCTGCACAGTATATTATTGAAAGTGCTTTGAACTGTTGGTTGTCATCTGTAACCACGACGAAAAGATTGTCTTCTTTCTTTACCTGAACCACCTTTGCCCCAAGAGCTTCTGCAATGGGATAGCTTTCGAGGTGGTTGCGAAACTTTTCAGCCATGTCGGTTCCGCTGATAGCAGATAGGCCAAGGTAGTTCTCAACACTTGCAGTGTTGGTGATCTGCCCTCCCAACTTTTCCGCTATAAGTGCGGCATCAAGTCCTTTGCGAACAGCGTAGATGGCAGCAGACATGGCAGCCGGCCCACCACCGACGATGATTACATCATATTCATGTTTTTCTTCTGCTCTCTTCGCCTTAGGAACTCCCTGAGCTTCGCGGATTTCCTCTTCTAGCTGTCTGTACTTTTCAGGGTTGACAGCCTTTAGAATCTCTAGATATACTGCTGCTTCTGGCAATGCTCCCTCGAAGGAGTACACTTCGTTGATGACAGTCTTGGGGACATTCGTAACATTATACTTCAATGCTAAATGCGGGAATTCAGATGCCTCAACCATATCGGCCTGAATGCTATCGTTGACGAAGGCAAACTGGTGAGCAGTATGCACTATCTTCGAGCAGTAGGGGCAGGTCAACGTCACGAATACCTGCATACGAACCTTTTCTTTTATCTCTCTGACCAATGTCTCCAATTCTGGATGGAGACCTGATTGGCCGGTGGAAACCATCAGGATAGCTTCCATTAGTGAGGTAAATTCGTATCCGATGGTTAGACCATAGAATCTAACACCATAATTCTCCTTTCCCACTATCACTGTCGCCGGTATCTTGTCTATTCTATAACCTGCAACTTCTTCGCCATTCAATACAAAGTCATAGACCTTGAGCTCAAGCCTATTAGATAGCGAAGCCAATTCCTGCAAAAGCTCTTGTTGCTGGGTGCATGTAGGACAAGCATTTTTCTGAGTAAAAAAGATCATCTTTACCGGGGAAGAGAGATCTACTAGGATCTTTTGTAGCTCTTTTTTTGTTTCTTCATTGATTAATGTTGACGTAGTCTCTCCCTCGACGGTTGTCCTGTTTCAGTAAATCCTTACTGATTAAAGCCTGTAACCCTCAGTTCTTCAAGCATCTTTCGTATACTTGTAATGGCCTTGCCTTCTACATCGCCTATTTGTTGCTTTGCCGGGGGATTTTTCAAGTAGTCAGGTATTCGTTCGGATATTCTTTCTTGGTACGTGGTCACTAACTCATTTTGGTAGAAGACGCCAATAGGAATTCTGTCGCCCCATTCTTGGGCTTTCGTTAGCGCGGCTAAGTACTTCGGGAACTCCTCTTCGTGGCTATGAACAACGCCATCGTATCCTTTTTCCTCTAGCTTGTACAATCTAGGAATGGGTTTATTTGTGGCTTGGTCTATGCGATCTTCGCCGCCATACCATTCTTTTGTGTTGATGTCGTTGTAGGTTGGGCAGGGCTGCTGGATAATTATAAGGGCGAGCCCACGGTGCTGAATTCCCCTCTTTATCATCTCCTTCAGGTGGTTGACATCATAGGCGTAGCTTCGGGCTATGAAGGTGTAGCCAGCTGCCAACGCCAAGGCAATTGGATTAATAGCCGCATTTATGTTAGGATTGGGTATGGCCTTTGTCTTCAACCCTAGTTTAAGGGTTGGCGATGCCTGTCCCGTGGTCAAGCCATAGACTCCATTGTCATGAATAATATAGGTCATGTCTATGTTCCTTCTAGCTGCGTTGATGAAGTGGCCTGCTCCTATTCCGAGTCCGTCACCATCGCCCCCTTCTACAATAACCTCTAGGTCTGGGTTGGCCAATTTTGCCCCAATAGCGAAGGGGAGAGCTCTACCGTGCAGTGTGTGGATCCCATTGACCTTGATGCAGTGAGGTGTCTTACCACTGCAGCCTATGCCCGAGAAGATAACGGTCCTGTGGGGGGGTAGTTGTAGATCAGTGAAGGCCATCTGTACGGCTGTGAGGATGCCAAAGTCTCCGCATCCAGGACACCAATCAGCGAAATATGCACTTCGGTAATCGGTCATCTTAAGCGCCATGAGTCAACACCTGCCTCTTCGGCGCCTTTCTCTGGACAATCAACTTCATCGCCTCATAGACCTCATCTGCAGACATGGGTCTGCCATTCCACTTCAATACAAAATAGTCCATAGCCACCCCTGTCTCTTCACGGATCACTCCGGCCAACTGCGCTGTATAGTTCCCTTCTACATCGATCTTTATCTGAGCTTTACCCAGCTTTTCAGCAAGGTAATCTCTTGGTAGGGGAAGGGGCATCCGCACCTGAATGAAGTTCATTTTGTAGCCCTCTTGGCCTAGCCTCTCCATAGTCTCAAGGATAGCACCCTTCGGAGAACCCCAACTGACGACCGTAGTGGTTGCCTCTGGGTCTCCGAAGAAGTTGATCCTCTCCTCGAGAGGGATCTCCTTGTCGGCCATATCCAGTTTCTTCATCCTCTTGTCGACCATAAGCGTTCGATTCGTAGGCTCCTCATTTATGTTGCCAAGCTCATCATGTTCATCTCCAGTGTTCCAGAAGATGATGCCAGGCGTCCCCAAGACCGCTCTAGGCGATACCCCAGACGGGGTGAATTGAAACCGCTTATAGTCCATGCCTTTGGAATCTTCCTCGGTCAACATTTGCCCCCGTTCGACCATAACGAGTCTTGTGTCAAAGATACTGTAGGATTTATTGCTGTTGGCCAATGCTTTGTCAATTAGGTGTATGACGGGCGTCTGGTACCTCTCAGCGTAATTAAAGGTCCTCGCGGCGTCGTAGAAGCATTCACGGATATCTCCCGAGCAGAGGACTATTCTTGGGAACTCTCCATGACCCGCATGCATCACAAATCGGAGATCTCCCTGTCCGTGGCGGGTGGGAAGCCCTGTTGCAGGGGCCCCTCGCTGGTAATGATTTATTACCACTGGAACTTCGTTGTTTCCAGCCCAGCTCAGACCCTCAACCATCAAGGAGAAGCCTGGCCCTGATGTGCTTGTTGCCGCCCTGGTTCCAGTTAATGCAGCGCCTGAAGCCATGTTGATGGCTGCGATCTCGTCCTCCGTCTGCATTACAATTATAGAGCTACTGCTCTGCCCTGAGACCAGCTCGAGGATCTCGTTCTCCTCAAGGTATTCGCTCTCATCAGCAGCGGGCGTTATGGGATAATAGGTTTGGAATCGGCAACCCCCCATAAGTTTACCTAAGGCAACTGCTTGAGTTCCTTGAAGCAATATTCTCTCCTCGTTAGTGTGAACTGTCTTCAGTTGAAAGCCGAAATCCTCTCCGAAATTTCTTCGAGCGTACTCGTAGGCCTTATCTAAGGCCAGAAGATTCATCTTGAGGATCTGAGGTCTCTTCCCGAAGACCATCTCAAGGGCTTTCTCTACCTCGGACTTATCGTAGTTGACCAGACCGAAGGAGGCCCCCAAGGCTAAGATGTTTTTCATTCTAGTTAGCCTGCTTAGTTTTTCTTCATGGATCTCCTCTGCAATCTGCTTCAAAATCTCCATGTAGGGCACAACGTATGTTTTGACGCCACTCTTTTTCGCGTCCTCTAAAAGGTCACCTATTGTCTCTACCTTGGCGTTCCTGTCCTCCAGCTTTTTCTGGAATTCCGCTTTGAAGGATGGCGTCAGAGTTTGAATACCATCAATCTTAGTTTCTAAAACATCTTTATCAGCGATAACTCCTCCGTTTGGAGGGATTTCCCAGATGTGGCGCACTATGGTCTCTGCGTCGAAGGCAGCGAGAAGGTCAACGCGGTCAACGTCGGCTCCAACTTCCTTTGTCGATACTCTTACGTGAAAGTAGCTGTGCAATCCTTTGATGTTTGAGTGGTACTCCCTTTTTCCATATACCTGCAGTCCACCGTAGCAGCAGGCTCTGGCAAAGACATTGGCGCCTAGGTCAACACCGCTACCCTGGGCCCCACCAGCCATCCAAACAAACTCATCTTTAATCATATGTGCTATCACCTAAATAGCTGAGTATCATCTTGGTTGGAAGGTCAACCACCTGTTCCAGCGTCTCTTCCTACGCAGCATTCGCAGAGAATTGTCTCTCCGCAGTATGGACATCTGCATGCACATTTATCAATGTGTTTTCCGCATTTTTTGCAAATGGGTTCTTCAAACAATGATTTTTCCTCCTCTAGATTACCTCACCTATAGCTCCCCTACGATCGAGTATATTTCAACTGGCGAGATATTGCTTATACCTTTTGCAATTCTTCGATAGCTTTCAGAACTTCTTCGGAGTGATGTTTCACATCAACTTTAGGAAAAATATGCGTTATCTTTCCATTCTTATTGATAACGAAGGTCACTCTCTTTGCTAGAAAGCCCCCAATTCCGAGCACACCATAGGCCTTGGCAACTTCCTTACTGTTATCGCTCAAGATTAAAAATGGCAATTTGTATTCTTTAGAAAACTTTGAGTGTGATTCCACAGTGTCCAAGCTAACTCCAATCACAACTGCGCCTTTATCCTGATAGATCTTGTAATCATCCCTGAAAGCGCAGGCTTCAGTGGTGCAACCCGACGTGAAGTCCTTTGGATAGAAGTAGAGAACAACAATTTTCTTCCCTAGATAATCCTTCAGACTGACAGGCAGACCCTGCTCATTTAGTAATGAGAAATCAGGCGCATCATCGCCAACCTTCAAATCAGACAAAAGCGATCACTATCAAAGAATGATCTTCGATGCGGATTTAAGTATTTTGCTAGAAAAGAAGGAAGGGCATATGCGCGTATACATATGCCCGGCTCCATAACCTGTAAGTTCAGGATATAATATAACTGATTTTTGCCTCGTTCTTACACTAAAATATCTTTAAATAGAAGATCACAAGAGTTCATATTCCGTCTTCGATATGACGGTTGAAGAGATAGCATTATTCGATCTCGCAAAGAGTCCTCAAATATCGATTGAAGGATATGCCGTGACCAGAAAAGTGATCACTTTTTTACAGCACCACTAAGTGGAGTGACCACCTCTACATAGTAGAGTGAAGAAAGCGAAAAGGGACTGGTACCATGTTGACCGGTTAAAATCAAATAAGAAATGGGATATGTTTATGGTTACAAGTTCTTTTGAAGGAAAAGCAGAAACCCGTATCGTCAATGGTGAAAGTTCTAACATTATAGAGGTTCGCAACCTCACAAAAACATTCAAAGACTTTGTTGCAGTTGATGGTATCTCCTTCGACGTCAGGAAGGGAGAGATATTTGGCTTGCTCGGTCCTAACGGTGCGGGCAAGAGTACAATCCTACGAATACTGTCCACACTCTCAATACCTACCAAGGGAACTGCCACCATTGATGGTTACGATGTCGTGAAGAATGGCACCCAAGTCCGAAAACTGATCGGTATTGTATCCGAAAAGATGATAATGTATAATCGTTTGACCGCCAAAGAAAATCTTTGGTTTTTCGGCTGCCTCTTCGAGATTCCAAAGGATGCCTTGGCAAAAAGGATCGACGAGTTGTTGGAACTGGTAGAGCTGACCAAGTGGAAAGACGCGCAGGTCGGCACATTTTCCACAGGCATGCGGCAGAGGATGAATGTGATTCGGGCCCTGCTTAACATGCCACGGGTACTATTTCTGGATGAGCCGACCTTAGGCTTGGATCCCCAGTCATCCGTTGAGATAAGGGAGTTTATAAAGAAGCTCAACAGGGAATCCGGCACGACAATTATGATAACGACACATATGATGGTAGACGCTGATTTATTGTGTGACCGCATAGCCATAGTAGACCATGGGAAGATTGTTGCCATTGACACCTCAAAGAACCTGAAAAAATTAATTTCAGGAGCTGATACTACGGTGCTACAACTCGAAATTGCGAACCTTATGCCCAAAATTATCGATTCAATCAGGGCAGTGGGGTGTGTTGATGCAGTCTCCCAAGAAGATGATACACACCTGCGGATAATTGTTCATGGCGACGATGCCTTCGACAATGTTATCAATGCAGTCAGGGCTGAAGAGGGAAAGATTAGCGCGATGGAAAATCTTCAACCTTCCCTTGAGGATGTTTTTCTGCACATAACGGGACATCAGGTAAGAGACAGCGCTGACCAAAAGATTCCTATGGAACAGAGAGGGTCTTTGGGGCGCCGAGGTCAACGGTAAGGTGATTACAATGGGCATAAAATCTTTGTTCTCGCACAGTTTCAGGATTGCACATAAAGACCTGAACGAACTCTTTAGGAACAGGCTAGGCCTGGTCCTGCTTATTTTGATGCCATTGTTCATGATGGCCATGGTCGGCTTCATCTATCCAACAGGAACCACGTATAGCAACCTACCCGTAGCATTTGTGAATGAAGATTCGGGTTACAACAATTCAACCGCTGCGAGCCAGGCATTTATCTTAGGTTTGCAGCAGATTAACAATAGTACGAAAATGCTGATCCTTTCTAATGCGTCAAGCATAAGCGATCTCAAGAGCCTGATCCAGAAGGGTGACGTGGAGGGCGGAATAATCATTCCTAGTAATTTCAGTTCGTGCATTATGAATGGCCAACAGGGCACCATAATAATTATGACTGATCAATCAAACCCCGATATTTCAGCAACTATTCAGTCAGTTTTAACGTCCGTGTTTAATCAGATGGGGACGATATTGGCCCAATTAAATGTTCAGACTTTGAACCCCGCTGTCAATTCGAGCAATTCCCTTGCAATTGTTCAGCCTTATTCGGTTCAAACGGAGGGTGTCGTTGCAGGGCACTTCAACTATTTTGATTTCATTGCTCCGGGTATAATAGCTATGACAGTCATGATGAGCGTTATGACCGGGCTGCCAGCAGCAATTTCACAGGAAAAGGAAGTTGGTACAATGGACGGGATGATGGTTGCACCAATCAACAGGCTTTCTATCATACTCGGCAAAACGCTTGGACAAACAGCCAGAGGCTTGATTCAAGGTCTTGTTATACTGGTGCTTTCTTTGGCCCTCTTTGGCGTAGTAATACATGGAAGTATCCTGCTTGTGCTGGGACTGCTGTTCCTTGGCGTCTTCAGCTTTGTTGGGCTGGGCATTGTAATAACGTCATTCGCAAAGGACCAAGAGACTGCGACGATGCTGATGATGACTTTTATGTTTCCAATGATGTTTCTCAGCGGCGTATTCTTCCCCATACAGCAGATGCCATGGTACATGCAGGATATCTCAAAGGTACTCCCGCTGACCTACGCATCGGATGCCATGAGAAAGGTCATGGTGCTGGGCGCAGGCGTGCCCGACATAACCACAGATCTGGCAGTTATGATAGCATTCGGCGTGATCATGATAATAATAGCAGTACCAGTCTTCAGGAGAGCAATGTCTCGATAATGCCAACTAAGAGGATTGGAAGTTTATTCTTTATTTCTAGCTTCCTCTTTAACTTAATTAAAAAAAGGAGGATAAAAGGCAGATCTGGATTTAAATTAACTAGTTAGCCCACCGGCTCAGAGTTGTTTTACCAGCCTCACGCGGCGGCTCTTAATCTGGAAGCCTAGCCTTTGCAGGAGTTTTAGGGAGGGCGCGTTTGTCTCCGATGTGTAAAGGTTCACAGAGTCCATGCCTTTTTGGAAGAGAAGGTTCATCGCCCGCCTCGTCAGGGAGGTCGCCAGACCCATTCCCTTGTACTCAGGCAGGGTTGCGGCCGGCCCTAAAAGGCCTCGTCTGGCGCCGAAGTCCTCATTGAATTCACTGTCGGGTGTGGCCACCACCACGGACACTATCCTCCCTCCCACCTCAGCAACCTGCACCCATTCTTGGGAGAATCCAAGGTAGCGGTCCTTCCACCGTTGGATGCAGCCCTTGGAGAGGCGCTTGAAGCCGAATGCCCTGTTGGTCATGTCGATGAGCTCAACCTCTTCCCCGGGTCCAAGGGAGCGCAGGGTTGCGCCACCCCTATATGGGGGAATAGGCTCCAGCCCTTTCAGGGCTGCCACCATGTGGCACCAGACGGTATCGGGGCTGTATCCCCGCCTTTTCCAGTCTTTCAGAGCCGGGCTGTCCGCATTCAGCGTAGTATACAGTTTCTCCCCACTGAACCTTGATTCAATTTGCGGGATTAGGAAATCGGCGATCTTCGAGGCATTCCTTCCTTTTACGGTGGCCACCATATCGATCCTGTTGCCCCAAGCTCCGGCGAAGGTGATGGCCGCGCCCTTGATGCCAGGGCCCTCTCTGGCAACGAGTACATTGGCATCGTTCTCTAGGACAAACTTCCTGAAGCTCTTCGGGGTATAGGGTGCGAACTCATAGGTGTTGGCATAGCACGAGTTGAAGAGATCAAGTGCCTCTCCGAGATCCTTAGGGTCAAGTTTCTCCAGCCTAAATCGATCGACCATGCCTTTCTAGTGAAAGGAGAAGGAATATATTCATTACTTGTCCTGGAATTCCGCTAATCTTAACAAAATTAGAGGACATTCAACTGCTTATGTTTTTACTGTCCTGCTGGGAATGCCCTTACTGTAGGGGCAGACCTTTATGCAGACTCCGCAGATGTGGACCGGATGTTCCATCATGTGATGCTCCTTGGCGAGGGCCTCCCTGTTTCGGAGGAGCTTCTGGTAACACTTGTTCGAGTCGAATATCTCCTCGCGGCTAGATGGACGGACCTCAAAGGGGACGTACTTGAACGCCTTGACGGGGCAGGTAAGGACGCAGAGCCTGCAGACGCCGCACTTGTTGGGCATCGGCTTCCCAGGTATAAGAGGCATGTCTGTGAGGACCGTGACGAGTCTGATTCGGGAGCCAAAGTCGGGGTTAGTAAGCATGGCGTTTCTCCCTATCCAGCCGAGCCCTGCGGCCCAGGCAAAGGCCTTGTGGGAAGCGTGACCAGCGTGGATGGCAAGTTCGACCTGCATGCTCGCTGGGGTGACGAGGGATCGGTACCCCTTCCGGGATATCTCCGCTGAGACCTTCATGGCGATGCTGTCTAGGGCGTAGTTGGCTGCTCTGTAGGCGTGGGCGTAAAGCATTCCAGGGTCGTCATCGGTTATCATCTCGAAGGCCTCGCTGGGAAGAACCATTGCTATGGAGATGGCATAGTTGAACTTGCTTAGGAGGAGCCCACCGTAAACTGGGAGATCCCTGAGGAGCGCCAGGTCGGCCACACCGGCCAAGGTTGCACCTGCGGATCTGGCACATTCGAGGATCCCCTTCGTCTCGTCATTAATGCCGGGCATTGTTGTTCTACCTATTACTTGTTATTGTCGTATGTTTGCTAATATTTTATTCCCAAACCCAAACCCAACTATTCAAAACTCTGGGTTTTGGTTTTAACAGTCCGAAGGAAACGATAACTGTTTCGGGTGTCTTTCCACTTCAAGGGGACGCTTGAGGATCGAATCTGAAATTTGGCAACTTGCCCCTGATCAGAGTCCCAAGAACCAACGGGAGGAGGTATAGATGCCTCGCTAGGTATGATGGGCGAAGATAGAACATGGCGTAGGCACGTGCCAACATCCTCTTCAACACGGGAGCAGTGTAACCGAATATGTCGTATTTTATCACAGGCTGGAGGACGGTGTATCTATCCCAATCCTCGGTTAACAGTAGCCCAGAATCCTTCAGTCTATCGTATATAGGCGTTCCTGGGTAAGGTGTAAGGATGGTGAATTGGGCATAGTCTGGGTCTAGTTCAATAGAAAACTTCACCGTCTGTTTTATCTCTTCCAGAGTCTCCCCTGGGTAGCCGAACATGAAAGACCCAACTGTGTTAATCATGCACTCTTTCGCTGTTTTGAAGGCGGCCCTTGCCTTGTCAAGGGTTATGCGTTTATTCATTAGGTCCAACACTCGTTGGGAACCGGACTCAACGCCGAAGTAAAGCATCGAGAGCCCACCTTTTTTCATATCCTCCATAAGTTCCCTATCGATGGTATCCACCCTAGACGAGGCAACCCATTTTACGCCGAAATCCCTTTTCCTCATCTCCGAGGCAAAATCCCTAGCCCTCTTCTTATCAAGGGTGAATATGTCATCGAGGAACTCCACATCGGAGTAGCCGTACTTCTCGTGCAGCAGGGCCACTTCGTCAGCTACGTTGGTGGGGGAGCGGCATCTGAAGCCAAGGCCAAGAACCCTAGATGAGGAACAATAGCTGCAAGCGAAGGGACACCCTCGGCTGGTTATGATTGGGGCGATGGAAATCTTGTTGCCACGGACATTGTACTTTTCAAACGGCACCAAGTGCCGGGCAGGAAAGGGGAGAGTATCCAGGTCCTTTATAGGAGGACGAGAGGGGGTGAGCCGCATAGTGAAGTCGTCGGGGTCTCTGTAGGCAATGCCAGAAATTTTGGAGACCAGTTCCGAGAAAAGATGGTACCGGCTGCTGCCCATGCTTCGATCGCCAAGTCCTTCCCACGAGAACTCATTTAGGGATTTTGCTAGTTCGAGAAGGGTTTCTTCGCCTTCCCCCCTTACAACTATGTCCAGTGCAGAGCACTTGGTCAAAACTTGCTGGGGCAGGAAGGTTGAGTGAACCCCACCTATTAGGCCCACCATGTCGGGCTTCACGGCCCTTATGGCCCTCATGGTGGCCAAGGCAATATTTATGGTAGGCGTAGTGGCAGTGAGGCCTATAATATTCGAACCACTCTTTGTTGCTTCCAACGCTATCTTCTGGGGCCCATAGCCAAGAAGGTTGGCATCGAGTATCTCCACGGGAATGCCATATCTCTCAAGGTAAGCTGCCATGTACATTAGACTCAGGGGAGGGATGCGCACCCCCAAGATCTGGGTCAACTCAGTTCGCTCAGGTGGATTTATCAGGAGAACCTTTGCCATCTCCCATGCCCCTTTTCCACACTTCCCCCTAAAGGTAATAATACAAATGAAAGATAAAAAGACAGATCTCCTGAAAGGTTGCCTTCGGTTGAGGGGGATAATGTCAATCCCAAATCCAAACGGTAAAGTTTTATGCCAATGATTTTCTTTTGATGGAATAATAGGCACTCGTGATCCTATGGTTGATGACAACGTTTCGAAGGAATGGGATAAGGCTTCGAAGCCCTGGGCAGACTTCGTTTGGAAGGGTAAGGACTACTACCGAGAGGAGATGAATAACCCAGCTATTTTGAGGATAGTAGGGAAGGTAAAAGACAAGCAACTCCTAGATTTATCATGTGGCGAAGGATACAACACAAGGATTTTGGCCAAAAGGGGGGCCAAAGTAATCGGTGTGGACTTTTCAAAAGAGATGATTAAACTCGCTAGACAAAGAGAAAAAATAGACAAGTTGGGCATAAGATACCTCATATCAGATGCAGCTGATTTGAAGGAGTTAGAAAGCGAGCATTTTGACGTTGTGACATGCTTCATGGCACTAATGGATATTGAACATTATGGGAACGCCATTTCAGAAGTTGCCAGAGTTCTAAAGAAAAATGGAAGATTTATCTTTTCCATTACTCATCCTTGTTTCGAAGATAGTAATACGGTAGGTGAAGAACCAATGGCAGAGTGGAAATACGAAGAGGGAACAGACGATGCAACAAAAAGGAGGACGGCGCACTTGGAGGTAAAGAAGTATTTTGGCACCGCTAAATGCAAAGTTGCATGGGATATGAAGAGGCTTGTTAAACCATTCCAAACAACCTCATTTCATAGAACTCTGACCGACTATTTCCAAGCACTATACAAAAGCGGATTTGTCGTTACACGACTTGTCGAACCAAAGCCGTCATCAAAAGGTGTATCCGAAGATCCCTCGCTTAGGAAGCACACACTCATCCCGCACTCAGTAATTATTGAAGCAATAAAAAAATAAAAATGAATGTGGCTGTCTCTCATTGTGGTTTTATTTGTTTAGGAATCTCCAAGATAAGACAATCCCTATTGCGGATAATATGGCTGCGAATGCGATCAAGATTGAAAAGTCAACTAGAAGATTTGGCAGACCTGTGGCGCCTATTAACAGTGTCCTTGTTGCATCATTCGCGTAGCTGACGGGGTTGACCCTTGCAACGTCTTGAAGCCAAGTTGGCATTATTGTTGTTGGGAACAATGCGTTGCTTGCGAATAGCAAGGGGAGGTTGAGCAGGTTGATGATCGCCATCTGTGTTTGCCAGTCAGCCGATCTCAAAGCTAACATCGTGAACAGTGCAGATAACCCCATGCCCATGAGGAAAATGGCGAGGAATGCGCCGGCAACACCTAGAACTGTGAAATGTGATGCATCCATCCCAAGCGCAACTGCGATTATAAGAACTATGGCTGCTTGCACAAGTGATCGGCCCACGCTTTGGAGGATTTTACCCATAACTATTGATCCCCGCGCCACGGGTGTACTCAGAGCCTTGTTTAGGAAACCGAACCTTCGGTCAAACACAACAGACATTCCGCTGAACGCTGAAGTGAAGAGGACGATGAAGGCAAGCATTCCGCAAGCTAAGAATGAAAAGTAACTCGTTGTTCCGAAGAATTTCAGCAATATTGCATTTTGCTCTGCCTGCGTGGCTCCCGACCCGGCAATGAAAGTTCCGAAATTCAGGGCCTTCCCGAACAACCCTAACCAGACTATCGGTTGGATTAACGACACAAAAAGCTGAATCGGGTTAGCATACCACTTTCTCAAGTCTCTATTTGTTAAAGCCCATAATCCATGCAGAGGACTCGTATTCGGTTTCGGGGGGGTTCGGAATTTATCATTCTTGGTGGAAACCTCTTCTTGCTTTTGCTGAATAGCAGAATCTGCCGATGATGTTTCCGCATCCGTCGAGTTAATTTTCTCCATTCTTTCCAACCCCTAAGATCTCGCTCTCCTCATGGTCACGCGTTGACGAAACATCTGCAATTTGTCAACTTCTTCTTCCCTTAAGCTTCGTCCTGTAAATTCCAGATAAACCTCGTCCAAGGTCGGCTTCGTTAACGAGACTTTTGTAACGTGAAGCCCTTTGGATCGAATCAGGTCCGTGATTTGCGGTGAAGCTTCCTCTCCAAGTTCCGCCTTGATGCGATAGGTGCCATCGCTCTTTTTGACACTCTTTACCAACTTAATCTGTGCAATATCGGATGAAATGTCCTGCTCCGACTCCTTAACGCTTACCACAATTACGTCACCGCCAATGCTTTCTTTCAAGGCTTCAGGCGAACCAATTTTAATGATGTGACCATGATCAATGATTGCTACCCTATCGCATATCGAGTCAGCTTCTTCGAGATAGTGTGTTGTCATAAAAAGAGTCATGTGGTAATCTTCTTTCAGCTTTTTGATGTATTTCCAAACCGCTGTACGTGTTTGAACATCGAGACCCAGCGTCGGTTCATCCAAGAAGAGCAGCTTCGGATAATTGATCAAACCACATGCAAGCTCCAATCTCCTGCGCATGCCCCCTGAAAATGTACTTACTTTCCTTTTGGCAGCATCCTGAAGTTCAACAAGCTCTAACAATTCTTGCGCATGAACCTTTGAATCACTTCGAGGCATGCCGTACAGGTCTGCGCAGAGAAGGATGTTATTGATTCCAGTCATGTCCTCATCAGCGGTGTACTCCTGGGGCACAACTCCTACACTCCTACGTACCTCGTTTGCATGTTTGAATACATCATAGCCGCAGACCTCCGCTTTTCCTGAAGTTGGCTTGATCAGAGTTGTGAGCATGTTAATGGTGGTTGTTTTGCCCGCACCGTTTGGGCCGAGAAAACCGAAGATTTCTCCTTCATATACCTCGAAACTTATATTGTCAACAGCCTTCAAAGCGCCATATATCTTCGACAGATTTTCCACTTTTACGATGGGGGATGTCTTTGCCTCTTCACTTTGTGATGTAGACATAAGCATTCACTCTCAGATTTCATAAACTTTTTTCACATTAGTGATATTAATATTAGATAACCACAAAGATCGACAGAACAGTCTTATATTTTTCTTGGTTCCAAATCGGCCCTCCAAATCAGGAGATCATGCAGTTTGGTGCTAGGCAAGATTGGACTTAAGGTATTATACTGAAATGTCTAAACATATCAAATGGCAAACAATCACTTGCGATGGTCTGCTGCATGAGAATAAAATTCCTTGTAACTCCCGTTGGACTGATGACAGGCAACATAGTCTCCGCGAGAAGGTTAAAGGATGCACTTCTTCGCGAAGGAGTTGATGTCACTGACGATCCCGCCGAGAAGGACTATGACCTCCTTGATGTCCATGTGCCCATTCCTTTCACCAACATTTCTGAAGTGAGGAGGGCAAAAAAGAAGGGAATACCGGTGGTTATGCATGCCCACACAACGGCCGAAGACGCCGAAGGGGTTTGGACGGGGAGCGGGCTACTATCGAGCGTTGTGGGAAGATATCTGACATTTTTTTACAACATGGGCGATCTAGTCCTTGTCCCCAGCACCTGGACCGAGTCTACACTCCGGGCGCGACATGTGAAGGCGCCCATCAAAGTGCTGAGCAACGGCATAGACCTCGGCAGATTCAAATTCGAGCAGGAGCGCAGAAGCCAGTTTAGAGCTCATTATGGGATTGATTATGAAGCGAGGGTTGTCTATATGGTGGGCGTCGTCTGTCCTAAGAAGGGAGTTGAGGTCTTGCCACCTGTGGCCAAGGAGCTCCCCAACCTGCAATTTGTATGGGTAGGAAGGCGCTCAATTCTTTACTACCCGCTAAGGGTTTATAGAGCCATGAGTAGGTGCCCCCCAAATGTCCGTTTCCTGCATGATGTGGGGGACGCGCTGGACGCCCACTGTGGTGGTGATCTGTTTTTTACACCCTCTTTCTGCGAAAACCAAGGGATAGCGCTCATGGAAGCTATGGCCGTAGGGAGGCCTGTGGTGGCCCGTAACCTGCCCGTCTATGAAGGTCTGCTCGTAAATGGCAAGAATGCCCTCACCTGCGAAACTGTGGACGAATTCGTCGCCTCGCTGGATCGCTTGATAAAGGATCCTTTACTTGTGAAGAACTTTGCCGAAGAGGGGAAGGTGGCGTTACAGGATCATGAGATAGGACTAGTTGCAAAAAGCCTTGTCTCAATTTATTTATCTCTCCTGGACGGCCGAGGAACTGGCGTTGGTGCTGAGCAACCGGCTATCTAGGTCATGAAAATTGAAAACTGTAGAGAATGCGTTCAATGTATCAGGTTTGAGGGGCATGCCAACGATTGGACCATTCATCCAGATCTATGTGGTTCAAGTTCAGGCAAATTCTTTTAATCTCCAAGAAGCTAATAAAAAATAAGGTATTTTTTATGGAGGATTCGTGGTTAGTTGGCTAGTCATGCGTTCGAGGAGGCATGTTGGGTGTTAACCATTAATATGATCACGAGGTCTGACAGTGGAGGATGGAGATGTGAGAAGATCGTTACCCTTCCCACCTCAGTTGGCAAGGATGAACTTCTCTGGATCGATCTGAAGGACCCGGTTGATTCCGAGATAGCCCTCCTCCAAGAGGTTCTTACCATCGATCTGAGCAACCTCAAAGATTTAGCGAAGGCAGGCCAGACTGCCAAGATCGAGGAATTTGAGAACTACTTCTTTGCGTACCTTACTTACCCCAAGGGTGAAGGTATGGACGTTTTTCATGTCAAGATGGAGAAGCTAGGGATTTTCCTTGGCAATTGGTGGCTGATTACGTCCCACGAGGGCGGATCCGAGGTGATATGTAACTTCGAGAGGAGGATCGGCCTCAAGGGCTACGCGGCGCTCTCCCCGATACCGACCACGGACATTCTATTTTACCTAATCCTTGACCTGGTGCTGGATTCCTATCATCCCTTCTTTGATCTCTCTGAGACAAAATTCGAGGAGCTGAGGAAGGAAGCGGCCCGGGGTTTCAGGGTCGCCAAGAGCCAATCGGAGACCCGTAGCATAGGCCTGGCCCTCGGGGGCCTTAGGGATCAGTTACATAATGTCAAGCAGTCCATCGTCTCAATCCGGGAGATGATCGAGAGATTCACCAGGGGCGAGTTCCCACAGATCTCATCCAAGAACCTACCCCGCTTCATGGACGCCTACGATAGGTCAGTTGAATTGAGGGAAATGGTGGACTCCAATAGGGATTATGCAGCCGAGGTCAGTAACCTGCTGATGAACGCCCTCACTGTAACAACCAATAACATAATCAGGGTACTTACCATCGTATCCGCAATCTTCCTGCCCCTTGCATTCATCGCGGAGCTCTACGGAACCAACTTTGCCCACGGGTTTTTCGAACCAGGCAGTGGCACCCCCTACGGCTTCTACGGCATGATCACAATCATGGCCATAATCGCAATATCTCTGGCTGCAGTCTTCAGGACCAAGGGCTGGCTGTAGAAGGGCATTCTAGTGGGTAGGGTAAAGCGTGTGACATCCTAGATAATGAAATAAAATTTATTGTAATAATCTATTAACTTTGAGAATTATCGTAAATTAAAACATTGTTATATTTAAAAAACGAAGTGTTTAGCATCCTAACGTTTAAGTAATAAGTAGAGTCCAATTATAAACGAGATTATGTTCAAAAATTTGCCTAATGATGGTCTGTCTTTTGATGAGATTCGCAAGAGCCTCCATGAATTCTCAAAGTATGATATGCCTGATAACAAAGGACAATTATTCTCATATGTATATGAATCAGGAAACAAAGAACTTGATAGAATCAAAGAATTTTACTGGGAATTTATGAACAAGAACGCCCTTGATTTCACGGTCTTTCCTAGTGTGCTTATGCTTGAAAATGACATTGTGGCCATGACCGCATCTCTCCTCAATGGAACAGAAACAACTGTTGGGAACGTTACAAGTGGCGGTACAGAAAGCAATATGCTTGCCGTAAAGTCTGCGAGAGATTACCATAGGGCTAACAAACATGGAAGTTCAGGAAGACCTGAGGTAATTATGCCTAGCACTGGTCACCCTTCAATTATCAAAGCAGCTGATTTTTTTGATATGGCCTTGACTATAGTCCCCGTTGACAAGAAGACATTTAAAGTAAAAGCAGAGGATGTTGAAAGAAGAATAAATGAAAATACAGCGCTTATTGTTGGCTCTGCTCCGTCCTATCCCATTGGTGTTATTGATCCAATAGAAAGTCTTGGAGAGATTGCCATAGAGAAGGATGTAAGGCTACATGTGGATGCTTGCATAGGCGGATTTATCCTTCCATTTTTCAGATTGCTGGGAGAGAAGCTACCTAAATTTGATTTTTCAGTCGAAGGAGTCACTTCGATATCTGCTGATCTTCATAAGTACGGCTATGCACCAAAGGGTGCCTCGGTAATCCTTTACAGGAACAAAGAGCTAAGACTGCATCAATTATTCACCAATGCCAACTGGCCTGGATACCCCATGGCAAATACCACCCTTCAATCAACGAGATCGGAAGGACCCCTTGCCGCATCATGGGCAACCTTGAACTATTTGGGAATGAAAGGATACCTGGAGCTTTCAAAGAAAGTATTGACTGCAAGAGACATGCTGATACGTGGTCTTGAAGGCCTAGGTTACGAAATTCTGGGTAAACCGGAGGCAAGTATCGTAGCTTTTAGAAGAGACGATGCTAACATCTTCCAGGTAGCGGACCTAATGAAGACCAAAGGATGGTACCTTCAGGTCCAGCCCGGCTCCGAAGAGAAGGATTACCTCGCATCTTTACACATGACTGTCACTGCTGCCCATGAAAATTCCATTGAGTCATTCATAGAGGCCCTAAAGACATGCACAGAATCGGTTAGGAACTACACCATTCAGAATCGGGATAAGGGGATCGGTGGGGTCTCCCCCGTTGGTTTTAGCCAAGAGGAGCTAAATTCGCTCGTAGCATCTATTTCTCATTCAATGATTGCCCCCGATGAAGAAAGCGGTTCGCAGATGACTTTAATCAATCAATTAATTAGAACCCTGCCAAGCGAGTTAGTGGAAAAAATGTTCAAGACGATAGTGAATGAGGTTTTTACTCCTTCCAAGAAGGAGGAGAATAAGAGAGATACTCAGGAGACCTAATCACGAAGACCGATAGTAAGTTTACCTTTTCATTTGTCCTTCTTGGATACTCACTATTGGTCTTATCATCTCAGGCAATTTGGGTAACATTTTCTCCTGTGGAGACTTACGCAGCTACGATTTTTAAGGTAAATGTCGTATACGTGGGTTACATAGCCGTCATGTATCCCATTGTATATATACTGCTAGCCATTCCATCGGGCAGAGCACTGGATTCATTCTTCAAAAAAGCTTTATTGATTGGAATAGCACTTAATGCGATTGCCGGCATAGGAAGACTTCTGGATCCCTTGTCCTTTGGGTTCATCTTCGGCACCCAGATTGTTGGTGCCATTGCACAGCCTTTTATCCTCTCATCAATTCCCCTTTTCGCGCGGAAGTATTTTATGGATAAACAGAGGGTAACCGCCGTATCAATATCGAGCATAGGCATTTACACCGGAATCGTAGTTGCCATGGCCATAGGTTTTCCACTCTATCAGCTTGGCGGAATAATTTATCTGGAAGATGTAATCGCAATAATAACTGCAGTGGCCACCATATGGAGCCTGGCGGTTATTTTTAGAACGGAGGAGGTGGCTTCTTCCGACCAAATTCAAGTTGCATTTTATTCAAAAGGTCTAAGAGATATTCTCAAGGGGAAGCAGTTATGGATCCTTGGAGGACTTCTTGCAGTCGGACTTGGGATATTTGATTCTCTATCAAGTTGGTTGCAGCCCATCTTTTCACACTTTGGGCTCGGAAATGTCACTGGTTCTCTCCTTGGGATCGTGATCATATCTGGAATCATCGGTGCGGCAATTATTCCTCAGATTGCATCAAGATACAATAAACGAACCTATATTCTGATGGCAGCATCGTTGTTCACAGGATTTACTTTTATAGCAATAGCGATCTGGCAAAACCTCATATGGGTTTCGGGATGGCTCATTCTGGACGGTTTTCTTCTTCTACCTGCTTGGCCGATAATTTTTGAATGGATTGAGAAATTTATCCAGCATAAGTCTCAGGGGCAGATCACAGGATTCATAATGCTCATAGGGCACATTTTCGCCATAATGGTTCTTATTGCAGTTGGTGAGATCATAGCTCTTCCCTATTACGCTCTTATTTTTCTGGCCGCTGTAGCAATAATCGGGTTTGGTCTAACTTTCGGGCTACCGAGGAAAGTATAGGTAAAGTGTGTGGGGCTAAAATTTTTATTGGCGAGGGGGGTCAACTTAAACAGAAGGTATTCTTTTGGAGATTATCCCCATCCAAGTCCCATTCCCCGAGGAGTTTGGGGGTGGCATTGCCACCAATGCCTACCTCCTGAAAGGCGACCGGAAGATCCTCATAGACTCGGGCGTTGATAGCATCGGGAACCGAGCTTATTTGAAGAAGATGCTGCAGGACGCGGGCGCCTGGGGACCTGACTTGATCCTGGTGACCCATGGGCACCACGACCACTTTGGGCTCGCAGCCTACATGCAGAAAGAGGCGGGCTCAGAGATAATGATCAGTGAGGCAGACTCCCCTGCATTGAGTGACTACGGCGCCTTCTCCCTACGCTGGTTTGAGGAGATCTTCGAGCTGACCATGGAGGGAGGCTACGACAAGCAGGAGCTTGAGGAGATTAGGATGATGCTGTCCGTGGGGGCTGACTTTGTCCCAAAGCCAAAGAGATACACAGCCTTCAGAGAGTTAGAGATTGAGATTGATGGGAAGCCCCTGAGAGCCGTTAATCTGCCGGGCCACACCAAGGGTACCGTGGGCTACGCGATAGATAATATCATATTCTGTGGAGATGCTGCCTTGGAGGGAAAGGTCAATGTCGTCCATCTTGGTGATGAGCTCTCCTCCTTGAAGAAACTGAAGGGTTTCCAGCATATCTATCCTGGGCACAAGAGGTTCCCCCTGGACAGGAGTGACATCGAGCAATTGGAAGCCCATCTGGCAGAACGTTCCCAAGAGGTCTACAGTATGGTGAGAGAGGGGAAGACGTTCCACGAGATTGTGGATGGCCTCTATGGGGAGATCACCGAGAAGAACTTTGCCAAGAGGCTAATCCCCCTGAGACAGGTCATATCTTACCTCCGCTATCTCGAAGGCAAAGGGCAAGTAGAGAGAAGGGATGGCAAGTGGTGGAGCACGCATTAGCCAGAGCGGCACATCTTTTTTAAAGAGGGCCTAAGCCCAGCCACAAATAGCCAAGTAAAAAGAGTGCATAGAGATATGCGTCGAAGGTCAAGATCCAATTGACCTAATTCAAGAGATCCCTTTCAACGCTGTCGATGGCGTCCCTCACCTTTTTTGCTTCCCCTCTAACGTCGCCGGCGCGTGTGATTGCATTTCCTACAATTATGACTTTGGCGCCAGCCCTGACGAAGTCGCCAGCGGTCTTGGAGTTTATGCCTCCACCCACTGCCATCGGGACTCTCATCTTCGTCTTCCTAACCACATCCTCCAACTTCACGCCCCTTCGCTGCTGGTCAATGCCTACATGGGGGCAGATGTAATCTGGAGCCATGCATTCTATCTCTTCTACCTTGGTAGGCTCAGTCCCAATGGTATCCACAACCACGATCTTTCCTAACCTCCTGCCTTCAGCAATAGCTTCGCGGACCGTGCTCAGATCTGCCGCAGCCATTACCGTTATCACATCGGCTCCCGCGTCAGCCGCAAGCTTGACCTCCAGGGCCCCGGTATCCATTATCTTCATATCAGCCACAACCTTCTTCCCTGGGAACTCTTTCTTCAGTGCCCGGATGGAACTCATGCCACAGGACTTTATAAGGGGGGTTCCTGCCTCGATCCAGTCAACATAGTCTCTGGCCTCTTTGGCAACCTCAAGGGCATCGTGGAGATCGGTAAAGTCAAGCGCAAGTTGCAGTATTATCATCAGCATTCCTCCGAATAGATTGCAGTGCCAAAACATTGCATAGGTCGCTTTTATAATTTTCATCAATAGGCGGCAATCTTTTTACGCGCTTTAATTCTATTAATCTCAATCCAGAATGAGGTGGACATGTGGTCCGCGGCATCAGACGAAAAGAAAGGGCTGTTACAGACCCCAAGGAGCTAAGGGATATCCTGAGGAAGGCAGAGTATGTGACTGTTGCCATGTGCGAAGATGGCGAGCCCTATCTCGCAACGCTCAGCCACGGCTACGACGAGGAGCGGGAGTGCATCTATTTCCACTGTGCCAGGGAGGGCAAAAAGGTTGAGATCCTCAGGGCTAACAACCTCGTCTGGGGACAGGCGCTCATTGATGGTGGGTATCAGCAGGGGAGTTGCTCCCATTTCTATAGGACAACCCAGTTCCGTGGAAGGGTAACTTTCATAGAAGATCTATCGGAGAAGGAGCACGCCCTTAGGTTAATGATTAAAAAGCTGGATAGAGATCCAGCGAAAGTAACCAAGGAACAGATGACACTCGATTCAATTAAGAAGGTGTTGATAGGAAGGATAGATATCGACTTTATGAGCGGTAAGAAAGCAGACGAGAACACCTAATCGTCAAGTCATTGCTGCCAGACCCTTGAGAGATTAAGTTTAAAGAATAAGCTGGAATGAGCTTGACCAGTAAAGATAGGTCACACACCATCATGCTATAGCATTTGGGATTTTTACGATTAATCCTGGCGAAAAAGGATATAAGTTGAGATCGGAATCTGATTTTAGTTCAGTTATCATCATTCTTGGTGAACTCTTTGATAATCACCAGATCCAAGCCTTTTGATAAGGTGCACGAAATGGCAAACCCCTACAGCAGTGTGTTCATAGTGGGATGTGGCACCTGTGCTACCTCCTGCCAGACTGGAGGGGAGGATCAGGTCAAGGAGATGCAGAAGAGGCTTGGAAAGAAGGTAATAGGGAAGGCCGTGGTCGAGTCGCCCTGCGACCTGAGGATAGTGAGAAGGGACCTCGCCGGATCTAAGGAGGCATTGAGCAGGGCGGATGCGGTGTTGGTCCTATGCTGCGGCGCCGGCGTTCAGACCATAGCGGATTATACTGGAAAGACGGTCATACCAGGCCTCGACACCCTCTTCATAGGGAAGATTGAGCGCATTGGAAGAGTTTACGAGCGCTGCAGGGCATGCACGGATTGCCTACTCTACGAGACTGGCGGGATATGCCCAGTCTCAAGGTGCTCCAAGGGGCTGATGAACGGGCCATGCGGCGGCATGGCAGACGGAAAGTGTGAGGCGGGAGGACACACCCGAGACTGTGCATGGGTTCTGATCTACAATAAACTGAAGGAACAGGGCAGGTTAGAGATTTTTTCCAAGTATAGGCAGCCCCGAGACAGGTCAAAGAAGTCCCAGCCACAGGAGATCTTGAGCAGGTAGGTGCTGGTTGTGGCAAGGGAAGCTTATTCGGAACTGATTAAGGCAATAGAGGCCGGGAAATTTGTCTTCACTGGGGAGATCCAACCAAGGAAGACGGCCAGCCTTGACGAGGCGCTGAGGGTGGCGAGGGCGTTGAAGGGGCATGTCATAGCCTGCAATGTCACCGACAACCCAAGGGCCCAGGCATACCTGAGCAGCCTGGCAGTTTCCCACGCGATCCAGGCTGAAGCGGGCATGGAGGCCATATGCCAGATGACGGTAAGGGACAGAAACCGCCTCGCAATTATCTCGGAGCTCCTGGGTGCAGCGGCACTTGGCATAAAGAACGTATTGACGATGAGCGGGGACCATACGTCACTTAGCGATAATCCATCAGCTATGCCGGTCTACGACATTGATACGGCCCAGTTTGTTCACCTGGTCAGGAAGATGGTGGACGATGGCGTCGACATTGGGGGGAATAGGATAGCAAGTAGGGTGAAGTTGCACGTAGGAATTGTGGGCAACCCGAATACCGAGCCATGGGAGGCGGAGCTCCTCAAGATAGAAAGGAAGGTTAAGCTGGGCGCAGACTTCATGCAGACCCAGGTTGTCTTCGACATAGAGCGGGTGAAGTTCTTCCTTGGGGAGATGAAGAGGCTGCCCATCCCGGTCCTGATCGGCATATTCCCTTGCAAATCTCATAGGATAGCAGATTTTATAGCGAAGAATGTGCCAGGCATCCAGGTGCCGGAGGGATTCATGGCGGAACTGAAGAGGGCAGAAGAGATCGGTGATAGGTCGCTCCGCAGCACAAAGATAGATGAGGTCAATTTCAAGTTCTTCTCCGAGTTCATTAGGGAGACGAGGAGGACCACCCATGCCTCGGGCATCCATATAATGACAGTCGGATACGAAGAGATTGTGAAGAAACTGGCGCACGCGTAGCAGTTATTGCCATTATTTGTAGCTCAACCATTCATTCGCAAGCCTATCTGCTGCCTCTTCATCCCTTAGCTCGCATTCGCTGGCTGCGTGAAGGTCAGGAAAGGCAGTGGAGTGCTTGAGCTTTGCATGGGCGATCTCATGGGCAATGACGAAGGACTGCTGGTGCTCGGATTGGCGCTTCAGGTCGTCGCAGAGTACGACTATCCCAATCTTTCCCCTACCAGCCAGCTCTTCAAGGTTAATGGCATAGGCACTGTAATCCTCCAGGGAGGAGAGGAATACAAGCTTCTCAACGGCCCATTCCGCTACGTCCCTCGGCAGCTTGGAGAGAGCATTGAAGAGGATCCTGCCATATTCCTTTGAAAAGGACAGGCGCCCACCCCCTTTCTCATCAAGGAGAGCTATGATCTCGCGTGGGGAGTACCTTCCATTTGCATCGATGAGCATTTCCAATCACTGTATAGATCATGCGTCACCCGAATATATTGACCATTTATTCAGCCATCACTACCTTGGCTCCTGTCCAAAAAAGTAGGCTTCATTATAAGAAGCAAAAACAATGAGATTTTTTATGGTGTTTTGTATTGGCTAATGCCCAATGAGCTCTATAGAAAGGAAAGTTCATTAAAAAGAGCAGGGTATAAATCGGAAACAATTGATTTATTTGGAGTTTGTTTTTATTATGAGAGCCAAATGCTCAAAATGCGGAAATGTCTTTGAAGCGCCACATGCCATCAGTCTGGTTCACTTCGGGAACCTAAAGCTTATGAAATGCCCAGCATGTGGCAAAACCAGCATGATAAAAGCCCATGTTGATGACCCTGTCACCTGGCCGCCGGAAGAAAAGGCTGCAGTTGTGGGGCCATTGACTGATGAGGAGCTCTGGAAGAAGCGTCTTGAAGAATCAAGATATGAAGACGGACAGCATTAGGTCCTCATGCTCACAAGGTAATGTTCTATGATTGAAACTGAGAACCTCACAAAGAAGTTTGGTGATATTACTGCCGTGGATAGCATTACCCTTAAGGTAAATGAAGGGGAGGTTTTTGGTTTCCTCGGACCGAACGGAGCTGGAAAGACAACAACAGTAAGGATGCTCTGCTGCCTGATCTCAAAGACCAGCGGAGGAGCTTGGGTAGGCGGCTACGAAGTCGGAAAGGATGGGGACTGCATGAAGATCCGAAGGAACGTCGGTTTTCTACCTGAAAATGTAGGCCTCTACGATGAACTCAGCGCCTACAGGAACCTCGATTTTTACGCAAGGCTTTATGAGCGAACCGAAGTGGAAAGAAGGGAAGGGACCGAGCGTTTCCTCAAGATGCTGGGACTCTGGGACAAAAAAGACAGGCTGGTAGGAACTTTTTCGAAGGGTATGAGACAAAAAATCGCCATAGCCCGAGCCCTTATCCACGATCCCCAGATCCTGTTCTTGGACGAGCCCACTGCAAACCTGGACCCCGAGTCCGCAAAGACCGTGAGGGACTTCATTCTCGAGTTGAAGAAGGAGAAGAGGACAATCTTCCTGAACACACACAACCTCGACGAGGCGCAGAGAATCTGCGACAGGATAGGCGTGCTGAAGACCAAACTGATTGCCGTCGATTCGCCTGAGAACCTTAGAAGATCCCTCTGGGGAAGAAAGATAGTGATTCATATGGATCAGGTTAACGACACGATATTGGCAGCTGTGAAAGGGTTGGGTGTTAAGAGTTCAGAGGTGGTCGGAAATAAGCTTGTCATAGATGTCGACAACCCAGAGGAGGAGAACCCTGATATTGTAAATGCCATAGTAGCTGCAGGCGGGCACATCCAATTCGTGACCGAACTCCGCCCAACGCTCGAGGATGTTTATCTTAAACTGGTTAGGGGTGGGGGCTAATGAAGCTCTGGAAGTCATGGACGATAGCAATGAAGGATTTCAGCATATTCAGGAGGAAAAGGTACATCCTGTACTCCCTTATTGCAACACCATTGATACTATCAATTCTGCTCCCGGGAAGCTTGTTATTTACAGGGATCATTGCAATGCCGCAGGAATTTTCCCTGCTGATAAATTCAGAATTTACAATTTTCATTATCATGGCTGGACTGCTTCCCACCGTAATTGCCTCTTACAGCTTCATTGGAGAGAAGGTGGAGAGGAGCCTGGAACCCCTATTGGCGACACCGACAACAGATGGTGAGCTATTGTTTGGGAAATGCCTCGCTGCGTTTCTACCCTCCATTATTGCAACCTATATTGGAGCTGCCATATTCATCGTTTTTGTGGACGCCTGGACTTACGGCAAGCTTGGATATCTTATTATGCCAAACTGGGGAACTGCCGTGATATTGGGACTTGCTGCGCCACTGGCCTGCATGCTCAGTGTCGAGCTTAATGTTATCATATCTTCAAGGGTAAGCGACATACGGTCTGCTCAACAACTGGGGGGGCTGGTCATCCTTCCCCTGGTGGGTATCTTTCTTTTGGGCGAAACCGGAATCGTGCCCATCGGCGTCAGCTACCTGCTGGTAATTTCTGCGATTCTTCTCATCGCTGACCTGATTCTGCTCTTCGTAAGCAGGTCTACCTTTAGAAGGGAGGATATACTGACAAAATGGAAGTAGTTGTTGTGTGAATTTTTGGCTGCAAATTGGGTGATCTTTAGGGCAACGATAAATTTTATTAGATAAAACCTGAAGAGCCACGAACTGCATAAGAAAAGTGATTTGCAAAAGTTTGCCTAGTTGGACCCCGCACTTCGTACCAATCTATCGTAAATACGGAGCCTTTCAATGCCTGCATTTATTCCACTGTCTGCTTCAGGTTGGGGATTTTCTTTAAAGAAACCTTCGATCTCATCGGATCTGTTGAGGCCAATAACAGGGATGATTGAAGTAAAGACCCTTGAAAGAACACCTGTTCCTTTGTAAAGCGCATTCAGCTTCACCAGATTGGTCTTTACCCATTCCCACGCTACATCCCTTGCATCGGGATTGCCTGACGCGGCCGTAAGCATATTTATTACATCCTGCCTCTTCACCTCGCCCGTAGTAGCAAGCTCAAAAGAGCGACGGACCAGTGCGGGATCCTTGAAGCTCGTCAGCGAATTTATGAGCCAAATCTTTTCCTCGTCTGAACTGCTCTTCCTATATTTAGCAATTAATGAATCAAAATCTGCCGATGCCCTGGCATAGGCTACTAAAACAGCCTCCTTCAGATTGGACTCAACTTCGCCAAAATTGGCAAACCTTGACCCCAATTGGGCAGCGTAGTCGTCGTCAACCATGGACAGCCTTCTTGCCACAGTTCCACGAAACATAATGCTGTTCTCATCGGTTTTACCCTCAAGCAACTTGAGCTCTGAGAGGTGGAACTGCCTTGAAAATTCCTTAAACTTGGAGGGTAAAATCAAGCAGAGTAAGGATAGCTGGTTTGAAACCTCCTGCGCTGGAAGTGCCTCTAGGCAGCCAAAAAACTTCGGCAGCATACTCAGGTAATCATTAACCGAGATCTTTCCAGCCAGCAGAAAAGCAAACTCGTCGGATATTATCCCCCACTTATCAGCCGGCGAAGGCTCATCCGGCCATACGAGATCCCCGAGACCCTCATAAAGAACCCTGTAGAAACCCGTTCGCCCGACATTGACAACCAGGGATCGTATGTCCTTAACGGGGACTGTTTCAGTTTCGCCGTTCATTAGAAAATGGCGAGTCTCACCGTTCAACTTGAAAGCTATCGGCACGGGCCAAGCATCTTTTTCAGACTCGCCCGACAGGAGGAACCTTTCCTGCCTGAACTTTAGGAGGCCACCTTCATATTTGACGTAAATAACAGGGTACCCTGGCCTCCTTATCCATTCCCTCATAATGGTTTTTGCAGGTTTGCCCGAAGATGCCTCAAGAGAGGTCCATAGATCGTCACCCGTGGCGTTGGAGAACTTGTAGCGGTGCAGGTAGAGGCTAATGCCCTGGCGGAAGGCTTCCGCACCTAGGTGTTCTTCAATCATGCGGATTATGTTTGCGCCCTTGCTGTAGCTTATATCATCGAACATCTGATCTATTTCGTCGGCTGATTTCAGATCAGCCTCAATGGGATGAGTGCTCCTCAGAGAGTCCCTGGCCATGGCCAATGTGGTCTCATCCCTGAGGAAGTCTTCCCACAACCTCCATTTGGGGAATGCAGAGTTGACAGCCTTATACTCCATGAATGTGGCGAAACTCTCATTCAGCCAAAGATCATTCCACCACTTGAAGGTAACAAGGTCGCCAAACCACATATGTGCCAGCTCGTGGGCCACTACCACAGCCACCCTCTTCTGTGTCCTAAGGCTACTATCTTCGCGAACCTGGAATGCGGTCTCCCTGAACGTTATGGCCCCCCAGTTCTCCATTGCGCCCATTGCGAACTCTGGAACCGAGACCAGATGGACCTTGGGAAGCGAGAGTGGTATGCCGAAGTAGTTCTCGTAAAATGGAATGGCGTTCTTCGCGACGCCCAAGGCGAAGCTGCCCCCCCTTGCCTTCCCAGGAGTTGCTGCGGCGATTATATCCAGACTACCGACCCTTTCCTTCAACTCCTCAAAATGACCTACGCCCACATAGAGCAGATAGGTAGACATACGCGGCGTTTTTATGAAGAAGACTGTCTTTTTATCGTCCTCGAAGTTCACGGATTCCACAGGCATGTTTGATATTGCATCCAAATCCTTATCGATTCGAAGGCAAAGCCTGAACTCGGCCTTATAATCTGGGTGATCCACGCAGGGGAAGAGCCGCCTTGCATAGATCGACTCGAACTGTGTGGTGAGGACATAGGTTCCGTCGTATGGTGCACGGTAGAAGCCCATAAGCTCGTCGGATACCGATCCTGAGTACTCAACCTTTAAGCTCCCATTGAACGGCCCGGTATAAACGACCAACTCCCCGGCCTCTAATTTGAATTCGACAGGGATGCCACCCACCTCCACTTTGGTTACATTCAATCCCAGGCAGTTCAGCACGACATCTCTTTCAGAGGCCAGTTCTATAGTGACCTTCCCATCAAAACTCAGTTTTTTAAAGTCAATATCCAGAAATAGATCATAGCTTTTAATGCTCAAACCGACAGCCCATTGCATCTGCAAATGTTTTCACCCTCTATGCCTTGAAGCATGGTGGGCCCGTCCGGACTTGAACCAGAGACCTTCGCCGTGTGAGGGCGACGTCCTAACCAGGCTAGACTACGGGCCCGCAATGTGATAAAATATAAAATTACTAGAAAAACCTTCCTATGCCCAGAGCTTCTAGCGCTTCAGCTCACGCTTCTTTGCGCGCAGATCATAGCTCCGGCACCTGCGGCACTTCACAGCGGCCATTGCGTTCCTCGCCCCGCAGTGCCTGCAGATCTTGATGTAGAGAAGGTGCTTCTGGACTATCTGGAGCAAATCTTGATCCTGGATTGGCATCGGGCACACCAGATTTTCCTTCATACTAGGTGAGCGTTATTATAAACCTTTCCTTGGGGTTCACTTGATGATGGAGATCACGATGTGGGATGATGTGGATATGACTCCATCGATGCCGGAGACGGCTTCCAGGAAGGCGTCGAGGCGCGCCTGGGGGACAACGGCCACGAGGTCGATCTCGCCCGTCACCCTGAAGATCTTTGAGGAAGGCAGTTTCCTAATCCTCTCGTAGACGTACTCGCGCTGGGATGGCTGGATCTTTAGGAATATGAAGGCTTCGGTGGTGCTGACGCCGAGCACATGGAGGGCCCTTTCGGTCAGGTCTATGAACCCCCTCCCAGTCCTTATTAGGTTCTCCTCCCTCATGCGGCGCAGGTGTATGTTCAGCGCCTGGCGGGTCAGGTTCAGCTCCCTTGCCAGATCACTCTGCGTCTTCTTGACCGTGAAGACGTCGGTGCTGTTGCTGATGTTGTAGAGCATCCTCAGTAGCTGGATCTGCCTGTCAGTTAACGAGGGGCTGTCCGCCATTGCCAAAATAATCAGCCTGCTTTACTTTTGTAAAGCTTCGTTTAATAAATATTTGTAATCAAAAACAAAATATATTTATTGAAGAAACAGGTTTACTCGTTAGCCCTTTTATTCGGATTTGGGGGAGCAGTGTTGTCACAAGAGAGTACCGTTCTCATCGGACAGAAGCCACAGATGAACTACGTGCTGGCATGCCTGACTGCTTTCCATGAAGGCGCCAGCGAGGTAGTCATCAAGGCGCGTGGCCAATCCATCAGCAAGGCCGTGGACGTCGCTGAGATCGTTCGCAGGAAGTTCATGCCGAGCGCGTTCGTGAAGGAAGTTGGCATCGGCACCGATGAGATACCCCTGGCCGACGGCGGAGGCATAAAAAGGGCAAGTTCGATAATGATAAGACTATGCAAAAAATGAGGCTTGCCTATTGAAGACCCCTATCTGCTTCTTCTGTGCGAAGAGCGGCGTCCTGTGCCCTAGGTGCCAGGAGAAGATGGATAGGGGGGAGATCACCCAGGCCGATGTAGATGTCTCGAAGTGGTTCATCAACTACGAGGCGAAGAACCCCCAGCTCAAGGACTATGTTATACACAAGACCGTCAGGCTGAACAAGATGATGATCATAATGGTCAGCGGCCCGGGTGGGGCAAACAGGGCGCTGCTGATGAAGCTTAGCAAGCAGCTCAGCGACGAGCAGAGGATGAGCATCAGGATCGTCGAGAAGACCTCGAGCATAAAGAAGCTGCTCGAGCAGATAGTCACGCCTGCGAGGGTGATGGGAGCGAATACGGTCTGGCTGCCCGATGGCACCTGGGAGAGCACCATAAGGATGCCACGGAGCGACAATAGGAAGATGCCCCTTGATACCAAGGCCGCAGAAGAAGCGATAAAGATCCTTACCGGCGAAGTTATCCACATAGTCTTCGAGCCAAATTAGCCCCGCGGTAGCTGGGATAAGTTTTTAGGCACTGGCAAGGTTATCTCAGGGTCAGGTGTCATAGATGGCAGCAAGGACGCGTTACACGTCGCAGGTCACCAAGGACGACGCCGAGAAAGAGGTAACTGTTTCTGGCTGGGTCCACAAGCTCAGGGACCATGGCAACCTAAAGTTCGTCGTGCTTCGGGATTCCGAAGGCCTTCTCCAGGTTACACTAAAGAAGGGCGTCACCTCTCCGGATCTTATCGCTCTGGCCGACTCGCTGAAGGAAGAAGACGTCATTGCCGTAACGGGCATAGTCAAGCCCACAAAGATAGCGCCCAAGGAGAGGGAGCTGAGCCCGACAAAGATCGAGGTTCTGGGCAAGGTCTGCTCCACCCTGCCGGTCTCGGTCTCGGGCAACATCGATTCCAACCTGGACACGAGGCTGAACTTCAGGGTGCTTGATCTGAGGAGGCCCGAGGTACTCTCGGTATTCAAGATTCAGGCGAAGCTCGTCGAAGGGATGCAGGAGTACCTCAGCAGGGGAGGTTTCAGGCAGGTCTTCACGCCCTGCCTAATGGGAGTGGCATCGGAGAGCGGTGCAGAGGTATTTCCCGTCGTCTACTTCAACAAGAGCGCATTCCTCAGGCAGGACCCCCAGCTCCACAGGCAGCTTGCTGTGATATCGGGCCTGGACAGGATCTACGATCTGGGGCCGAGCTGGAGGGCAGAGCCGAGCCACACACCGAGGCACCTCTGCGAGCACCGGGGCTGCGCCGTCGAGCTTGGCTTCATAAAGGACGAGAGGGAGGTCATAAGGGTCGAGGAGGAGCTCGTTCAGGCGGCCCTATCGAAGGTGAGAAACGAATGCAAGGGGGAGCTAGAGCTGCTCGGGAAACAGGTGGAAGTCCCAGCTTCGCCATTCCCGGAGATAAGGTTCCCAGATGTGTACAGTATACTGGAAGAAAACGGCAAGAAGATACCCTTCGGCGAGGACTACGACAGAGAGTCTGAGGCTATCCTTGCGAAGTACATCAAGGAGAAGCACAAAGCAGACTTCTTCTTCGTAAACCGTTTCCCCTTCAAGATTAAGCCCTTCTACGTAATGAGGGTCGATGACGATCCACTCTGGGCGAGGAGCGTTGACCTGGTATGTAAGGGCCTCGAGCTCAGCTCGGGCGGCCAGAGGGAGCACAGGTACGAGAAGATAATGGATCAGTTAAAGGAGAAGGGCATGAGTACCATAGGCATGCAGTGGTTTACAGAGTTCTTCAGGTACGGCGCACCACCCCACGGTGGCTTCAATATAGGCATCGAGAGGCTTACGATGCAGCTGCTGGACTTAGCGAACATACAGGAAGCAGTCCTCTTCCCGAGGACACCAGACAGACTGCTCCCGTGATCAGAAGCCTGCAGCGAAGGGATCTGCGGGGCGCATCAGTTCCCTGAGCAGGACCGTGGCGTAGCACGCCTTGGGCAGGGATGCCCTTATCACAGCCTTTGACCTGCCAGGGTTAAGTTCGTCCTGTCCTTTTTTTAGGACCTCGTAGGCGAGGGGGTGGAAGGTCGCAAACCTGAGGGTCCCAAGGAAGGGCATTCCGAGAACACCGTCAAAATCATCCAGGGAAGTACCCTCCCGATCCAGTATTTCTTTGTAGATCTCTCTGTCTCTTCCCTCCAGGTCTGTCATCTTGCCTACCACCCGCATCATGAGGACGGCCTTCTGGGCCGAGATCATCCGCCTAAGCTTTTCGGTGTTGGATCCATTGCATTTGATTGGCCTCGACGGGGACCCCCATCGGTCCAGTGGGGCGACGTAATCCCCCAGCGCGGCTTCGGAAAGACCGAAGGAGGACCATCTCTCCGAGAGGGCGAAGTTGAAGAGGAATGCTTGGTAGGAGTTGACGAAGAGCCTTAGGAGGTTTCTTGGGAGCGCCTTCAGGGCGCCTAGAAAATCTTCCGGCTGGGAGATCAGCTTCCTGATGACATTGCGTTCGAAGACTAGGGGTGGAGGGAACTCACGTAAGGCTGCTTCCAAGTCCCAGCCATCCTTGAGTGCAGATCTCGCCCGATGGATTCGCTGGGGCTCGTCCCCATAGGGCTCTGCAAGAAACTCGCGGACTGCTCCCTCGTAGTCTCTCTGCAGGATCAAGCGCCCGACCTTGTGGGTGTTGGGCCTGACTGTCCCGAACCTCTGGTGGCCGAAGTATCCAGGCAGCCACCCCTCAAATTCAAGGTCCTCTGGATCGGCACCCTCGATGGATCTTATGGTGATGGTGAAGCTGTTGCCCCTCAGATCCCCAGGGGAGACAGGCCACCTCGATCTGCCGACCAATTTAATCCTAAGGTTTTTGAGGGGAGGGGAGAGGCTCTCCTCGGTTATGGGGTTGCCGATGGAGATGAGCTGTGAGGTTACTGCGCGCCTGTCCTTTATGCCGGCGAAGCCCACGTCGGCGCAGAACCTCTTCTTCAGCTCCGACATCACAGGCAACAGGTCACGGGAGGTCTTTTCCAGCACTGCAAGGGCATAGTGCCCTTTCCCTCTGTTCAAGCTTTCAAGGCTGAAGTTCGCCAGAGACCCCTCCCTTGTGATCTCTTCCACGATAAAGTCTTCGGGGATCTGCCGGAGGATCCCGCTGACCCCTTTCTTGTCAGCCGAATAGTAGACCATCCCCAGATCCTCTTCGAGAGGAGATCTGGTCCTGGTCAACCTCATCGGGTATCACGCCACATCAGAGAAGCTTCAGCCCACCCGTGACCCTATCAATAGAATCGCTCGGGGCTGGCCCTATGCCGATACAGGTGACGGTGCCCGGTTCCAGCTCCGTGAGGCCCGCATCCGAGATTAGCGAGTTGGGGATGCGCTCCTGGTCCACCTTTCTCTTAATCGCTAGGAGGTCGTCCAGCGATCCGACCTTCAGGATGACCTTCTTTTGCCCCTCTTCCATCCAATTAGAGGCCCAGTCAGGCTTCCTTCCCTTTGCCGCAATGTAGGAGGAGACTGCTGCATGGGCGACCTGGGCTGCAGTCTTGCCCTTGCTCATCTTCAGGTCCTGCCTGACGACGACGGCCTGCTTGTACTGGAAGAACATATATCAACGAGTTTTCCTAAGAGAGAGGGAAATAAAAAAGCTATCGAGGGATGGACTTGCGCGATGTGCTGATTGTGGGCGGAGGACCAGCTGGCCTCATTGCTGGAGCAGATGCGGCCAGATCGGGAGCCGATGTCCTCATAGTGGAGGAGGACCCGGAGATTGGCGAGCCTGACCACTGCGCGGGGTTCGTCAGCGCCAAGGGGTTAGAAAAGGTGATCGAGCCGTCCCAGAACTTCGTGCTGAACTGGATAAAGGGGGCGAGGATCTTTTCGCCGACAGGCAAGGCCTACGATGTCATGGCCGAGGAGGCAAAGGCCTGTGTCATAGACAGGGTAAAGTTCGACAGGGAGCTCCTCAGGAGGGCCAAGGCCTGCGGGGCCGAGGTGGTGACAGGCAGATCCTACAGCCATGAGCTCGAGGCCAAGGTTTTGGTTGACGCCGAGGGGACGAAGGGCAGGCTGGCTAAGAGTCTGGGCTTCGAGGTGCCGAAGTCAATAGCGGCTGCCCAGATGGATCTGGAGGTGACCGATTTTGAGAGGGACATCGTCGAGCTCCAGACCGGGGAGTGTGCGCCAGGTTTCTTTGCCTGGAAGGTACCCCGGGGGGACCACGTCAGGGTGGGCCTAGCCTGCTACCAAGGGGTACCCCTGGACCTCCTGAAGTCCATGCTGGAGAGGAAGAGCTACTTCAGCCTCAAGAACGCAAAGATCATCAGGCAACTCTTCGGCAAGGTCGTCATTGGGGGACCCCTCAGGCATACAGTCCACGGCAATGCCATGGTCATAGGCGATGCGGGAGGTTTTGTGAAGCCCACAACCGGCGGTGGGGTAGTGATGGGCGGCCTCACGGCGAAGCTTGCTGGGGTCGCGGCAGCCGAGGCAGCGCTCAGGGGGGCGCCACTCAGCGCCTTCGAGAAGACATGGAAATCCAAGTATGGCCACGACTTCCGGACCATGAAGCTCGCGACCAGGATCTTCAGGAACATGAAGGCAGACGAGCTCGAACACGCCCTGAAGGTGTCCCACGAGGCGGGCATATTGGGGCTCCTCGCGGGCTATGACCTTGACCTGCAAGGGGCAGCCGTGAATAGGGTCCTCGAGTCCAGGCTGATCAGGTTTGCAATGCTGCCCTTCCTAAGGTCGCTCTTCTGAGGACATTAGGTCCTTTACAGGCAGCCACCTGATGCAGTGATTATTGTCGCCCATGGCCCAATGGGGCTGATCGTTATCCACTTCTGCAAAGGCAGCCCCGACGGATGCTTCGGGTCGATGGAGTCGCACGGGAGCAACCCGCCTGGACTTCAGAAGGGACATGCCTGGAGAGCCGATAGAGTTTATATATGGGCGGGAGTTTTACCATCTCACTTTGGTGATGGTTAATGAGCGACTTGGGATTACCAATATGTGTCTCCTGTAAGGAGCCGATCCTCCCTGACCAGAAGGGCGTCAAGCTGTCTTGCCCCCAGTGCGGGGAGATCGTCTTCTGGCGCTGTAGGAAGTGCAGGGATCTCGTCAACAACTACAAGTGCCCCAAGTGCGGATTCCTGGGACCGTAAGGGATGCGCCATGTCGAGGCTTTTGGCAGTTATCAAGATCCTACCCGAAGATGATGCGGTCAACCTAGACACCCTGAAGGCAGGCCTGAAGGAAGCCCTTCCCCAGGGGAACAAGAACCTTTACATCCACAAGTTCGAAGAGGAAGAGTTAGCATTCGGACTGAAGGCGCTGAAGGTTTTTGTCATCATGCCCGGTGACTACGAGGGTGGCACCCAGCCGGTGGAGGACGCCTTCGCAAAGGTTAGTGGGACCGGTCAGGTGGACGTCGAGATAGTGCAGACCCTGCCTGGTTAAAATTTAATTTTTTATACTATTTTATACATTTATATTAAAAAGAAAAAGAAAAAAGGGAAAAATTTCCCCTTCTCATTTTGCTGGGGTTTTAGGCCTCATTGCCATCACATAGTAGGCTGCGATGATGATTATTACGACTGCAATCACTGCGATAACTATGTACAGGGTAGTATTGCTTGAAGTCGTAGTCTTCGCTAAGCTTACCATGACAACTGAAGACTGGGCCGTATTTAGCTGGCTGTTGCCTGGGAATGAAGCCTGGAACTCATAGGTGCCATTTGCGGGGATTGTGTACGGGTAGGAGTAGGCACCGCTTGTGAGGGTGGGCGTGGCGATCTGCTGGTAGGCTGAGCCATTGACTGACTCGGATAGGGTGACAGTTCCCGTTGCCGATGGAGAGATTGTGCCTGACAGGGTTACCGTCTGGCCGGCGCTGACACTCGAAGCCGAGGATTTCAAGGTGAGTGTGGGTGTTGTTAGTGGAACGGCCGTAACTGAAACGGTGGTGGTGGATGACTGGGCTGGGTTGTACTGGGAATTACCCGGCCACGATGCATAGAACTGGTAGGAACCGACTTCTGTCGGGCTGAATTTGTAGGAATAGGAGCCACTGCTCAGTGTTGAAGTTGTGAGCGCTGTGTAAGCTGAGCCATTTATGGACTCCATAATTGTTACGGTTCCTGACTGAGACGGTGAAATGGTGCCTGAAAGCGTAAGGCTGGACCCAACGGTGACGCTAGACGACGAAGCATTTATGCTGAGCGTCGCGGTCTTCAGGGCAGCCTGGGTAACGGTCACTGACGTGGTTGTGGAGGTGGCAGAATTGTATTGAGAGTTGCCTGGCCAAGTTGCGTAGAACTGGTAGGAACCGACGGCTGATGGGCTGAATTTGTAGGAATAGGAACCACTGTTCAGTGTTGCAGCGGTGAGGACGCTAAAGGCTGCGCCATCTATGGACTCATAAATGGTTACAGTCCCTGACTGAGATGGTGAAAGGGTGCCTGAAAGCGTAAGGCTGGATCCGGACGTAATGCTCTGCGCCGAGGGGCCTATGCTTAGTGTTGCGCTCTGCAGGGCAGTTTGGCTAGTCCCGAAGGCGTACATGTAGTCATCCCAAGAGCCGACGTAGAGTATACCGTTGGCTATAGCCGGCAAGCTATCGGATCCGCCTGTTTTATACTGCCACACAAGGGCACCGGTCTGGGCATTGAAGCAATATATGTTCCCGGCGTTATCGACGAAGTAGGCGTACCCGTTGCCGGAGACGCTGCCCGCCTCTGCATAGTTGGGGATGGCGTATTTCCAAACAAGGGTTCCAGTCAGGGCGTTGAGGCAGTAGAAGTTACCGTCTGCGGAACCAAAGTAGACGTTGCCGTAGGCGATAGCTTGATCAAAATTCGTCCCGCCAGTGGTGGTGTTCCATACCTCAGCGCCGGTAGTCGCGTTGAGGCAGAAGAATGGGCCGCCGTATTGGGCGTAGTATACGTAGCCGTTGGCGACACTAGGCGTAAGGTATGCCCCGTTGGGATTGGTCCATATGAAAGCGCCATTGGTTGCGTTTATGCAGTCAAAGTTGCCGTCGCCGTCGGTGAAGTAGACGCAGCCATTGGCTACGGCGGGCGCTGTTTCAGCGTTAGTAATAGGAACATATACCCCGTAGCCCCAAACCAATGCGCCGGTTGTGGCGTTGGCGCATGTAACATTAGCATATGGGAGGCCCTCAAAACCATTATACTGGTACCAGGTGTCAGTAAAGTAGACAAAGCCGTTTGAAACCGCGAGGTCGCCAGCTCCTATGGCAAAGGCAGTGTTTGTAGAATTAATGATCCATACAAGCGCCCCGGTTTGAGCATTGAGGCAGTATAGGTTGCCGTCATCGCAGTCGAAGTAGACGGAGCCGTTGGCCACGGCAGCAGAGGATATTTCAAAGCCGTTTGTGCTATAGGTCCAGACCCATGCGCCGGTCGTGGCGTTGACACATGTTAGGTTGCCGTATTCAGAGCCAAAATAGACGAGGCCGTTGGCAACGGCAGGAGAACCCCCAATTCTGCCATATAGTCCGTTGTAATATTTCCATAGCGTAGTATTCGTGGTAGGGCCGCTATCTGTCGTATAGCCGGTGTGGCCTGAATCACCGTGGTACTGGGGCCAGTCAGAGGAGGTCGTCGTGGCACTGACTTGAGCGAATCCAAGAAATATCGATAGGCACAAGATGCCTAAAATTGCAATTGCAAATATTTTCTTCAAATTAATTCCCTCTCTGTTATTGCTTCTTTATTTGACGAGAAAGGGATTTATAAATTTTGCAAATGCCAAACTAACCCATTGAAGTCCCAGAGACGTGGCAGTGGAAACCGTGAAAAAATGGTAAACTGCAATATTGACCGACTCCAAATAAGGATCTACTTAATGAACTGAATGATCTGCACGCGCGCATGCGCGACTAATTTTTCCTTTGAAAAGATTTCGAATGCATAGAGAATGTTGACTTTGTAACCCAAGAGTATTGAGGTCCTAGAGCAGTAGCACCCACAATGCGAAGATGATCAGAGTTCCCACAAACAAGCCTACCCAAAGCATTCTGTCGTGGTCATAGATGTCTTTGCCGCTCAAGGGCGCAATGGGGAGAGTATCGAAGAAGGAGCCAATGATGCACATCGCTAAGCCTGTACTGCCCACTAGTGTGAAACCGCTTTTCAATATAACAAAGAAAAGTCCTGCAAAAAGTACTCCAATCAGAATTTCAGATGCGGAGACTATCGCGTCCAAGCGTTCAGTGCGTTTGGATAAGGAATGCACACCAGAAGTCATAGACGAAGGCGAATCTTGTTCAGCAGGCTCGTGAGAAGTTTGCACGTTACGGGTCGGCGACGAAAAAGGAACCCGGAATGCAAGAGTGCTTACAAGAAATAGTACGAGACCCAAGGGCCAAATCTGGTGTTCGCCCCACAGCCCCAGCCGCCGCATAAGCGCGATCGAGAAGAACTTCTTAACTAGAACCACAAGAACACTCGTGACCAAGATGAGAGGGAGAACGTCAAATATATGCGCCAGGTTGCTGGCTTCCGCATAGGAGAAGGCGAGCGCCAGTGTAACGACAGCAATGCCATAGGCTAAAATCTCGGGTCTAGTCGGCAAATATGGTGAACCCGTTTTTGGTGTCACATGAATTTCATGCTTGGACTCCACAAAATCCTCCAGCCATGACCTAATATTGTTAGGAATAAGACCCTTAGTTTTCTCACTTATTTTCCCCCCTAAGCTCCCCAGAGGGTTGCTCGCAGCTGAAAAGAGGAATGAAACCGCACCCGTCAATGCTGCAGCAACCACCACGGCTCCTACTGCAGAAGTGGGCGAAGGAACCCAGCTCTCCGCTCCAACTTTGGAGGAGTTTACCGAAGAGGAGCCACCGAAGGCGTATACATTCATATCGTAAGATCCTATGTACAGCGTGCCGTTGGAGAGAGCGGGGGCAGATGTCACTACACCACCCGTGGTGTATCTCCAAACTAGGGAACCGGTCTGGGCGTTGAGGCAATAGACATTACTGTCTGAAGAGCCGACGTAGACGTAGCCGTTGCCAGAGACAGCGGGGGAGCATAATACTTCACTACTGGTCGAATAACTCCACACCTTAGCGCCGGTTTGGGCGTTGAGGCAGTAGACATTATGATCATCGGAACCGACGTAGACGTAGCCGTTGGCGACGGCTGGGGAGGAGAATACTATACCGCCGGTGGTGTAACTCCACACCTTAGCGCCGGTTTGGGCGTTGAGGCAGTAGACATTATGATCATCGGAACCGACGTAGACGTAGCCGCCAGAGACAGCGGGAGTGGATATTACAAAGCTGCCGGTGGTGTAACTCCATACCTCAGCACCCGTATTGGCGTTGAGGCAGTAGAGGTTATGGTCATTAGAGCCAACGTAGACATAGTTGCCGGAGACGGAGGGAACGTACGCCCAACCGCCAGTAGTGAAGCTCCATACCTCAGCACCGGTTTGGGCGTTGAGGCAGTAGACATTGTTGTCCTCAGAACCGACGTAGACGTAGCCATTAGCTACAGTCGGGGTGAACACTTCACCGCCGGTGGTGTAGCTCCATACCTCGGCACCAGTCAGGGCGTTCAGGCAATAGACGTTGTGATCACCGGAGCTGACATAGACATAACCGTTGGAAACAGCTGGGCCCCAGGCGTAACCGCCTGTGGTGTAGCTCCACACTTGGGTGCCAGTCGAGGCGTTGAGGCAGTAGATAGTATCACCTGAAGGGGCATAGACGTAGTTGCCAGATTCGGTGATGGAGGATTCCACGGTACTGCCGGTGTTGTAGCTCCATAAAATACTATTTTTAAGAGGGCCAACATCGGTTGTAGAGCCCGTATGGCTTGAATCATAGTGGAACATGGGCCAATCAGCAGCTGCAACAGTACTTCCGATGATAGATATGGTCAAAAGGGAGAATAGGAGGCATGCTGCAATTTTGTATCGCATAGTGGAATGTCCCCATTCTTTGGCTGTGGAATGCATTACTATTTTTATCTTTCTTCTCCACATGCCTTGCTCTCTTTGAAGATAGGAATTCAAACCATTTGGCCAATACTTTATGCAGTAGATGCCGGAGAAATCCAGTCTGTTTCACCTGTGCTTAACTACTCTTCCGTTTATTGTTATTAAAAAAAAATTAAAATTTAACCACATATTATTGCTTGAAAAGAATACAAGTTTAAAAGCAGGTTTACAGTTCTGCCATCATTTTCAAGCAGCTCATAAATACCTCAATTAGAAGCCCTCTTTCTTCGCGTTTCTCCTGCAGATATTGCTTAGAAAATTCAATATACATCGGTATATCACTATTATTCGGTAAAAAAGCAGCCTATTTTGATGGATACGATCTAAAAATGGAGCCCGTTTTCTATAGATTTATATACGAAGATAGAGAGAAACCGAGTGAGGGGGAAATTATGAAGACAAGTGCCATTCTTGTGGGATTAATAGGAATAATACTAGTGATCCTTGGAGTGTTAGAATTTGTGGTAAGGCATTTTCCGGGCAGAGGTTCCGGAATCGGAACCGTGATGCTAATAATAGGCTTAGTCCTGTTAGTAGTCGCATTCTGGAGAATGTCTGCCAAGCCACCAGCAAAATGAGCTTTTTTTAACAGCTCATCCATTTTCTTATTTTTTAACATTAGCGTCTTACTGTTTGGTATATAACTATAAAAAAAGTTAAATTTTAATCCCCTCATTCTTTATTTCATCAAGATCTGCCTTACCCTAGGGCAAACGCCGCTGGCCCAGGCCTGGTATCCTTTCTTGTTGAAATGAAGCTTGTCGAATTTGTAGATCTCTGAATGTAACTCGCCGTTCGCGTCAAAAATACTAGGTGCACTATCAACATAATAGAAATTCTCGCGTTGTTCGCAAGTAGCCTTGGCCATATCGTTGAATTTTTGGATTTCGTTCCAACTTTCCTTACGTGCGAGAGTTGGGCAAATTCCAAGATAAACAACGGGGACACCTGGCAGTTTTACTGCGATAGCGTTAAACAGGACGACTAGATCAGCAAAAACTCCCTCAGCTGTGGCTTTTCCGTTGAAATCATTGCTACCCACATAAACAATGAGGGATCGCGGTGCATATGGCACAACAGTGTTGTCCAAATAGTCTGTCCAGCTCTTGATAATAGTACCGCCAATACCAATATTCACAATATCAAGGGGGGCAAAGTCCTGCTTGGCGGTTGTCCAGTCCTGAAAAAAGGAACTACCAATCATCAGGTCTTTGTCTTGATTTTCGTTAAAGGGATTAGCTACCAATTGTTTCTTGCGAATGCGATTGAAGTACCCACCTCTTTTGTACCAGACTACGAGACATAGTATAGCCACAACCAGGATGCCGACCAGCACCAAGAACCAAATGAAGATTCCGAGCAAAGCCGAAATAATACCAAGAACAATTAAGATGAACAACGAGTGCAGTCCCATTTTTGCTATGAATGTTGTCATGCCATCTGCCTTCCATTTTATTGATCGTGAATCATTATGCTACTGTAAATATTACTATACACTTGTACTTGCAGTAAACAAAAATCTATTAAATAATTTTGCTCAATTGGAAGAGCGGGTTATTGAGCCTCAATTATCGCTTGATTAATGCTAGGTTTGGATTAAATTTTAATCCCCAAACCCAAATTTCTCTCTCTAATCTGCTAGATAGTTAGCTAAGAAGTATGCCGCCATCAACAACCACGGTCTGTCCTGTTATATAGTCCGATGCCGAAGAAGCTAGGAAAACAGCTACTTTCCCAATATCATCGGGAACCCCCATCCGGCCAGCGGGAATCTTGGCAGTAAAGGCTTTCATCATTTGGTTCATTTGTTCTTCGGTCATCCCTTTGACGGACTTGGAGGCCCCTTCTGTCATTATATTTCCTGGAGCTATGGAATTAACCATAATATGATGTGGTGCCAATTCAAGAGCAAGGGCTTTGGTGAACATCACAACAGCACCCTTAGAAGCATCATAGGCAGCTAGACCCACCATTGAAGGATGGAAGGCATCGATGGATGAAATGTTGATGATCTTGCCACCTTTTCCCTGTTGAACCATTCGGGCAGCTGCAGCCTTTGACAGGAAGACTAGCCCCTTTAAATTGATTTGATATACTTTATCAAAGAAACTTGGGGTCATCTGCAGCACGAGTGATGTTGGGTATATGCCAGCGTTGTTTACCAGGATGTCTATCGAACCGAAAAGTTCGGTACATCTGTCGACGATCTTTTCGCCGATGGCTTCTACGGTTATGTCTGCTTGAAAAGCAGCTGCCTTACCGCGCGAACCTGCGAGTTTCTTAGCTGCCGCTTCCGCTGTGATTCCATCAATGTCTACAATCAGTACGTTCGCTCCCGCTTCAGCAAACCGGGTGGCAATGCCAAAACCGATTCCCATAGCTCCTCCAGTCACAACGGCATTCTTGCCATTGAGATCGAAAGGACCCCATCCCACCATATTATTCAATTTGCTAGACATTTTTTATCATTATGATAATTATATTGTACCATACTAAAACACTTCCGCAATGAACAAATTTCGGATAGCATTGCTTATAGCCATAGCCAAGGATGTGCCAAGTTTTAGAATTGAATCTATTTGGTTTTAAATTTTAATCCCACTCACACACAATTTCTCTCTCAATACGTCTATCTCTCCCATCGCATCAGGTTAATTATTATCCAAAAACAATGCCTGGGGGATTGGCCAATTAAGATATGGCAATGACTAAGCAACTATTAAAAAGAAGCTTAGGAATTCAATTATGAAAGCCAAACGGGAAACAGGTTTTGCAAATGAAACCGATCTCTGACCTGATGTTATTGACAGACTTCGACGGAACCATTACCAACTTCGACATGGCGGAATTGGTGCTGACCAGGTTCGCCAAGGGCGAATGGAAGATTTACAACGAACAGCTGGAGCGGGGTGAAATAGCCCTAGAGGAATGCGTCAACAGACAGTTCTCCACAGTCAGCACGTCTAGAGATGCAATCATTGAACTCCTCGATAGGAGTGCCTCATTCCGCCCTGGCTTCAGTTCACTTGTGGGCTATTGCCTTAGCCTAAGCATCCCGCTTATAGTTGTTAGTGCTGGTCTTGATTTTGTCATCAAGCATTTTATGGAGCTCAAGGGTTGGGGCGAGTTGGAGGTTTATGCGGCAAAAGCTACGATAAAGAAAAACTCCATCGACCTCACATTTCCTGGGCTGATGGAGAAGGGTTCCATTAACTTCAAGGACGATATTGTGATGCGCTACAGAAATTTGGGTAAGAGGGTAGCCTACATTGGCGACGGCCTTTCCGATTATCATGCTGTTGAAGTGGCTGACCTTGCCTTTGTGGTGAAAGGATCGAGGGTTGCTGGTCACTGCAGGGACGCTGGCATCAATTGCCACGAATTTAAGAATTTTGACGAAGTGGTCATGGTTCTAAATGCCTTGTGGGGGGATTAGATCTTCACCCCCCAAAACCCAAACACCCATGTTAGAGTGCGCTAATGCCAGGCGAGGTCGAAGCGGTCAAGGTTCATTACCTTGTTCCACGCCGCTACGAAGTCGTGCAGGAACTTCTCCTGGGAGTCCTCACATCCGTAAACTTCCGACAAGGCCCGGAGTTGGGAGTTCGAACCGAAGATGAGGTCGACACGGGTGCCTGTCCACTTGACTTTGCCCGTAGCACGGTCGTGACCTTCAAACACGTCAGCGTCTTTCGAGACCGCCGTCCACTGCGTGCCCATGTCGAGCAGGTTCACGAAGAAGTCGTTGGTCAGCGCCTCCGGCTGCCTCGTAAAGACGCCGTGTTGGGTCTGGCCGAAGTTGGCATTCAGGACACGCATACCGCCAATGAGAACCGTCATCTCGGGAGCAGTCAGCGTCAGCAGCTGGGCCCGATCAACCAGCAGTTCCTCTGCCGATACGTCATATTTGGTTTTGAGGTAGTTACGGAACCCGTCTGCAACCGGTTCGAGTACGGTGAATGACTCCACGTCTGTTTGCTCCTGCAATGCATCCATGCGTCCCGGTGTGAAGGGAACGGTCACATCGTAGCCGGCATTCTTCGCAGCCTGCTCGACACCTGTGCATCCGCCCAGGACAATCAAGTCGGCGAGCGAAACCTTCTTCCCCCCCGACTGCGTGCTGTTGAACTCTCCTTGGATTACCTCAAGGGTCTGCAGCACAGTATTCAGTTGGGCTGGCTGGTTGACTTCCCAATCCTTCTGCGGCGCAAGGCGGATCCGTGCCCCGTTCGCCCCACCGCGCTTGTCGGAGCCACGGAAGGTGGACGCCGACGCCCAGGCCGTCGAGACCAGTTGGGATACGGACAGCCCCGAAGCCAGGATCTTGGCCTTGAGGGAAGCAATGTCCTGGGCATCAATCAACTTGTGATTGACCGCGGGGATGGGATCTTGCCAGATGAGCTCCTCGGCAGGAACCTCCGGGCCGAGATAGCGTGTGCGCGGACCCATGTCGCGGTGGGTGAGCTTGAACCATGCGCGGGCGAATGCATCTGCAAACTGGTCCGGGTTCTCGTAGAAGCGCCTTGAGATCTTTTCGTAGGCAGGGTCGAACCTCAAGGCAAGGTCCGTTGTGAACATGCCCGGAGCGCGACGTTTAGTTGGGTCGTGGGCATCGGGCACCGTACCGGCACCGGCGCCACCCTTCGGTTGCCACTGATTCGCGCCGGCCGGGCTCTTCGTCAGTTCCCATTCATAGCCGAAGAGGTTCTTGAAGAAGTTGCTGCTCCACTTCGTTGGCGTGGCGGTCCAAGTGATCTCCAGGCCGCTGGTGATCGCGTCATCACCCTTACCAGTGCCGAAGCTGCTCCTCCAACCGAGGCCTTGTTCCTCGATACCGGCTGCTTCTGGCTCAGGTCCCACATGGGACGCAGGGCCAGCGCCGTGGGTTTTGCCGAAGGTGTGACCGCCAGCGATGAGTGCAACCGTCTCTTCGTCGTTCATGGACATGCGAGCAAAAGTCTCTCGGATATCCTTGGCAGCCGCGATGGGATCTGGGTTGCCGTTCGGACCTTCGGGATTGACGTAGATTAGCCCCATCTGCACTGCAGCGAGGGGATTCTCGAGGTTCCGCTCGCCGGAATAGCGTTTATCATCCAGCCACTTCTTCTCAGAACCCCAGTATACATCTTCTTCCGGTTCCCAGGTATCCTCACGACCGCCAGCGAAGCCGAAGGTCTTTAATCCCATCGACTCAAAGGCGACGTTGCCCGCAAGAATCATGAGGTCTGCCCAGGAGATTTTCTTGCCATATTTCTGCTTGATAGGCCAAAGCAAACGACGCGCCTTGTCGAGGTTCACGTTGTCGGGCCAACTATTGAGGGGGGGGAAGCGCTGCTGGCCGGCACCGGCACCACCGCGGCCGTCGCCCCTGCGGTATGTGCCAGCGCTGTGCCATGCCATGCGAATGAACAAGGGTCCGTAGTGGCCGAAGTCTGCCGGCCACCAGTCCTGGGACTTGGTCATCAGCGCTCGCAGATCCTTCTTCACGGCCGCCAGGTCGAGGCTCCTAAACTCTTGGGCGTAGTTGAAGCCCTTACTCATGGGGTTGGAGAGCGGCGAGTGCTGGTGCAGCAACTTGAGGTTCAGCTGATTGGGCCACCACTCTTGGTTCGACGTGCCCCCCGCGCCGGGAATAATCATTGGTCTCTTTTTTTCAGCCATTTAAAAATCACCTTAACTGACCTAGGTGTCTATATTGTAGACATTATTATTTAAATATTCTTATTAAGTAGATAAGTCGTTACCTAATCCCATAGGATGTTAGTGGTTATGGATATTGAACAAATCATCGCCAAATTTCATGAGAAAGGTCTCAAAGTCACGCCTCAGCGTCTAGCAATATGTGAGTATATCCTCTCGAGTAAAGATCACCCGACCACCAATATGGTCTACGTAGAAGAGAAGAGGAAGTACCCAACCCTAAGTTTAGCTACGGTCTATCAAACATTACATCTACTGACTGATATTGGCCTACTCCAAGAGTTGGAGTTGAATGATGGAATTTCAAGATATGATCCCAACACTTCTCCACACATAAATATCATCTGTAAGAACTGTGGAATGGTTGAAGACTACGAAGGGAAAGACATGGAAAAACTTTGGTCTAAAATAGTGGATGGTCTAGGATTCGAACCTATAGGGCAGCGCATAGATGTATACAGATACTGTGACCAGTGCACGGAATCTACAATACGCTCGAAAAACTAGGAGATAGCGCGCGCCAGGTGCGATGTCAAGGCGGTTGTGTGTGGGGATTAAATTTCGACTCCCTCGCACTGGTTTAGCATAGGGAAGGGGAACATAAAAAATAGTAATTGGTATACTTCAGGATAATATGGGGATCCGTGAAATCCATGGATGGAGCTAATCAAGCCCCTCAGGATAATCCATCTGAAGGACACATACCAGCTTCAGCCAAAATAGGAAGCCAAGGAAGGTTCCGTAAGGTCCTCTCTTTAGGGGACATCTACTTCATATGCCTAGGCAGTGAAATTGGCTCAGCCTGGCTCTTTGGATCAATCTATGGGGCTTCGATTGCTGGTCCAGCTGCCATCATTTCTTGGCTGATAGGGGGCGCATTCATCCTTGTCATTGTTGTGACATGGGCAGAGGTTGGGGGCATACTTCCATCAACGGGCGCAGTGGTGAAAATTCCCCAGTATACTCATGGCTATTTTTCCGGGTTCTACTTCGGATGGGCATATTATATTTCTGCAGTGCTGGTCCCTCCGGTTGAATCAGTGGCCATTGTCACCTATGCGTCCGCATACCTCCCATCGCTCCTCCATAATGGGTCCCTTGCCCCGCTTGGATATGCAGTTTGCATCCTGATTATGGGGCTCACCTTCCTGCTGAACTCCTATGGGGTTAGGCTCCTAGTCAGGATCAACAACGTCATCACATGGTGGAAGTTGCTTGTGCCTACCATAACCATCATCGTAGTGCTTCTCTACCTCTACCCTCCGAATTTCACTTCCTTTGGAGGTTTCACTCCACATGGCATTGGACCTATCTTCTCTGCAGTGGGTACAGCAGGCATTGTCTTTGCCTATGCGGGATCCAGGACCGCTTTGGACTATTCGGGGGAGGCAAGAAATCCGACCAGGGATGTCCCTAGGGCAATGATTTTCTCCATTTTGACTACCATTGTCCTATATACCATGCTCCAGACAGCTTTCATTGGTGGGATCCGCTGGGCATCCTCCGGTCTGCAACCTGGCAATTGGGCAAATCTTGCAACCCAAGGGGTTTACTCAAGTGCACCTTTCTACAGGCTGATCATTGTACTGGGTATCCCAATCCTGGCAACAGTCCTTTTGTTCGATGCAGTCATCTCGCCATTCGGAACGACCGGTGTTTATACTGGCTCCTCTGCCCGTGATCTGTATGCCCTAGCCGAAGGGGGCCATCTAAGTAATCGCATGAGCGATGTGCACAAAAAGTATGGCATACCCAGGACAGCTCTGATAATCAACCTCTTTATTGGTATGTTTTTCCTCTTTGCCTTCCCCAATTGGGGCCAGCTAGCCACAATTGGGACGACAGCCACCATCTTCACCCAATTGGCTGGAGCAACGTCTCTAACAGCTTTGCGTAAGAATGCCCCACAGTTGAAGCGAAGATTCAAGGTCCCTGCAGCACGGATCATAGCTCCAGTGGCATTCGTAATGTCAAGCCTCATAGTTTACTGGACCACATGGCCCTATACGGGATATGCAATGATCGCCTTATTGATAGGTATGGTCCTGTTCATGATTGCCAGGTCACGTGGCTCCTATCCCGTCAGCGACATCAGGCATGGAGTGTGGATAGTGGCATATTCTGTAGCCTTGACCATCCTCTCCTACCTAGGGAGCTATGGCATAGGCCTCATTAAGTTCCCCTGGGATTTTGGGATGGTTGGGGTAATGGCTATAATATGCTACTATTGGGGGGTACACAGTAGCTATAAAACCGATGGCATAACGAAGATAATGAGGCAAGAAGAGGTAGAAAAATCCCTAAATGGTGCTGAGATGGCTGAAGATAAAGGCTAGTTTATCGTGGATTCAAAGATGGTTTAGGGTCAAAATTTAACCCCCACACAATACTGCTGCTCTCTGACTGATGACTAACGCCTAACTATGGTTACTAGTGAGTAACCATTTCTCGAATGAACGATGTACCACCTATAGCGTACATTCTCTTGTTTGAAATCAATTGAGTCAGGGCTAACAGGAAGAGAGCGCTGCTGCACTAAGAGATACTTGTTCCTTTTCACCTTGCGCAGCTACGCACTTCCAGTGATCAAAATATATTAAGTAAGATCCAAAGATTAACTAAAGAGTCACATTCTCGGCTGGTTTTGTATATGGCTTCAACTACAATGCGTGACCAAAAAATCGACGATATAGCTCAAAAGATCATGAACGAAATTGAAAACAAAAGCTCAAAAGAGCTTACCGGGTCCAACGAAATGATAAAGATTCTGCATTTGACAAATATGTATCAGGCTAAAACTTTGCTTCAGCATGTGAAGGAAGCGCCTACTGGAGCCGAACAGGACGCGGGGAAAGAGGTTCTCGCAAAGGCACTGCTGCTTTCTGTGTGGCATCAGAGGCTGTATTTCATTGTACGCTCAGCCATCATGGGCATACTTAGCGCTTTGGTCATTCTTGTTTATTTGCTGATTTTCCACTCCATAAACCTTATCCTAGAAATTCCCGTGGGCATATTATCTTTCATATTTGCATTGGTTGCCTCGCGATTGTTCGATGTGCAGATTGTCAAAGCCACAAGAAGTATAGTTGATTTGTTAGCAGGTCATAAGAGTTTGAGAGATTTTGTTCTAAGCCACTTCTGATGTTCGAATTCACTAAGGCTGTCATGGATTGACATGCCCCTTATCGATAAGCCTAAAAACTGATAGACCAGATGCCCACGACTTTCCCATCATGACGATCAAGGGGATTAAAATTTAATTTTTTATCATCTACTTTTTTCGGGCAGTCGAAATCTTTTTTATACGTCTAAGTGCGTATTAATTGGCGGAATTTATGGCTAAGAAATGGAAAGTTGAAAAAGAGCCCGAGTCCCCAACCTCAGATGAAGATGAAAAAGGGGCAGAGACCGAGGAGACCGACCACGAAGACGAGGATATCTACAACGAGAAAGAGAGGGACGAGATGCTTGAAGATGACGAGATATCCGGGGCGGAGCATGGTTTTATGGAAGGGAGAGAGGTAAAGGAGCGGAAAAAGAAACGCATCCTTGGCGCTAACCACGAAGACACGCCCTCGGTCGAGCTGGCGGAGGAGGACTCGAGAAGAGGATCGGATTAGGCGTCCCATTGGACCTGCCAATGATCTCTCTTCCGACGGGATGCCGATAAAGTTAAAAAGAATACGCAAGTTAGTTTGGTTGATGGAAATATTCTGTTGAAAGCTACCAGTCGTGTAGAAGATATCAACATTATTGTTGGAGGCGAAGAGAGATGGAAGGAAAGTCTGGTAATGATCTGCTGTTGAGAGTCGCAGAGTCCAAGCAGCGAGATGTCGGCAGGGGGAAGGTCAGGATTGATGCCGATGCCATGAAGAAGATCAGCGTCAGTGTCGGAGACATCATCGAGATTGAAGGCAAGAGGAAGACCGCCGCAATAGTCTGGCCCGCCTACACCGAAGACCAGGGAATGGATATCATAAGGATGGACGGGCTGATCCGGAAGAACGCCAGCATAGGCATAGGCGAGAAGGTCTCGGTGAGGAAGGCCGAGGCAAAGGTGGCTACGCTGGTCAAGCTGGCGCCACTCTCCTTCACCATTACCGTCGACGCGGGCTTTGTGAGTTTCGTCAAGAGGAGGCTGGCCGACACGCCCCTGGTGGAGGGGGACAATGTCCTCATCCCTGTCCTGGGCCAGGCCATACCCTTCTCGGTGGTGTCGACCAAGCCCGGCGGCATAGTTATGGCTGCCGAGGAGACCAACCTCACCATTCTGGAGAAGCCTGCTGAGGCTGCCAAGGTCCCTAGGGTGACCTACGAGGATATCGGCGGCCTGACGGAGCCCATAAGGAAGGTCAGGGAGATGGTGGAGCTACCCCTCAAGCACCCCGAGCTCTTCAAGAGGCTGGGCATAGACCCGCCCAAGGGGGTACTCCTCTACGGGCCGCCAGGGTGCGGCAAGACCCTCCTTGCCAAGGTAGTCGCAAATGAAACCGAGGCCTACTTCATAGCCATTAACGGGCCCGAGATCATGAGCAAGTTCTATGGCGAGTCTGAGCAGAAGCTGAGGGAGTTCTTCGACGAGGCGAAGCAGCACGCCCCAGCCATAATATTCATCGACGAGCTGGACGCCATCGCCCCCAAGAGGGAGGAGGTGACGGGAGAGGTCGAGAAGAGGGTGGTTGCCCAGCTCCTTGCGCTCATGGACGGGCTGGAGACCAGAGGCGACGTGATCGTCATCGGCGCAACGAACAGGCCCAACGCTTTGGACCCTGCCCTGAGGAGGCCCGGCAGGTTCGACAGGGAGATAGAGATAGGGGTCCCATCGGTGCCTGAGAGGTACGAGATCCTCCAGGTGCACACCAGGAACATGCCCTTCTCCAAGGACGTAGACCTAAAGCACGTGGCGAGCCTGACCCACGGCTTCGTCGGGGCCGACCTAGCTGCCCTCTGTCGGGAGGCGGCCATGAAGGCGCTGAGGAGGTACATGCCCGAGATAGATCTGCAGCAGGAGAGGATACCCTCGGAGATCGTCGACAAGATGGAGATCAAGATGGATGACTTCGAGGCCGCCTACAAGGAGATCACGCCCACCGAGCTTAGGGAGGTCTACGTCGAGGTCTCCACGGTCAAGTGGGAGGATATAGGTGGGCTGGACGAGGTGAAGGAGGAGCTGAGGGAGGCGGTGGAGTGGCCCCTCAAGTTCCCCGAGAGGTTCAAGAGGATAGGGATTACGCCACCGAAGGGCATACTCTTGTATGGGCCGCCAGGGTGCGGCAAGACCCTCCTTGCCAAGGCTGTAGCGACAGAGAGCGAGTCTAACTTTATCACCATAAAGGGCCCCGAGATCTTCAGCAAGTGGCTCGGGGAGTCGGAGAAGGCCATAAGGGAGGTTTTCAGGAGGGCGAGGACCGCGGCTCCTGCCATAATCTTCTTCGACGAGATCGACTCCATAGCACCCATGAGGTTTGCAGGCATGGGCGATACCATGGCCACGGAGCGGGTCATAAGCCAGATGCTCACCGAGATGGACGGGCTCGTTGGGCTGGAGAACGTGGTAATAGTCGGGGCGACCAACAGGCCGGACATAATCGATCCTGCACTGCTGAGGCCGGGCAGGTTCGACAGGCTAGTCTACGTGCCAGAACCGGACAGCGCTACGCGGGAGAAGATCTTCAGGATACACACCAAGGGGATGCCCCTGAAGGACATCGACTTCGACAAGCTGACCAGCGCCACCAGGGGCTTCGCGGGTTCGGACATAGAGGCCATATGCCGTGAGGCGGGACTGGTGGCCCTCAGGGATGCCGAGGAGAGGAAGGAGGAGGATGCCAAGAAGAAGGGGGAGGCGGCAGGGTCCGAAGCCCCCAAGGAGGACCTGGAGGCCAAGGAAGTGACCATGTACCACTTCACCAAGGCCATGGCCAAGGTGAGGCCCTCCATTACCGAGGAGATGGAGAAGCAGTATAAGCAGTGGGAGGAGAAGAGCAGGCAGACCCTCAGGGGTAAGCAGCCTCTCATCAACTTCACCTAGGTGTTAGCCATGGCGGACAATGAAGACGTGAGATGGAGGACGGAGTCCATGGACCTCATAATACTGGATCTGCTCAACAAGAGGCAGGGGACACTCAAGGAGGAGGAGCTGCACGAGATGCTTCAGGCCATGCTGAAGGACTACTCGTCATCCCAGCTGAACAGGGAGCTCCTGGACCTGGAGATGCGGGGGAAGGTAAACGTCTCCACCCTCAAGAAGGGCAGGGTAATCACCATCATAAAGCCTCGAGAGCGGAGAACCGAGGGCTGAGAGATGGGAGTCAACCTAAGGGACCTAGTAACCCCGGTTGCCATAACCCTTCAGGATCTTCGAGGGAGGATAGTAGCCATAGACGGCTACAATGCCCTCTACCAGTTTTTGGCCATAATAAGGCAGCCCGACGGCACGCCCCTGAAGGATTCCCAGGGGAGGGTGACGAGCCATCTGAGCGGCGTCTTCTACAGGACTGCGAACCTCATCGAGGCCGGAGTGAAGCCCTGCTACGTCTTCGACGGGAAGCCCCCCGAGCTGAAGGTGGTGGAGATCGAGAGGAGGGTTGCGGTCAAGGAGAGGGCCACAGTGGAGTACCATGCCGCCCTGGAGCGGGGGGACATGGAAGGCGCAAGGAAGGCAGCCCAGCAGACCTCAAAGCTGACCAGGGAGATGGTGGACCAGGCGAGGGATCTCCTTGATGCGTTGGGGGTGCCCTGCGTCCAGGCGCCCTCGGAGGGGGAGGCCCAGGCGGCTTTCATGAACAGGAAAGGGGACGTCTGGGCTGCGGTCAGCCAGGACTACGACTCGCTCCTCTTTGGCGCGCCGAGGCTGGTAAGGAACCTCACCATATCGGGCAGGAGGAAGCTTCCCAACAAGCCCGTCCACATAGACATAGAGCCGGAGATGGTAAAGCTGGAGGATGCACTGAAAGAGTTAAAAATTACAAGAAACCAGCTCATAGACATCGGGCTCATGCTGGGGACGGACTTCAACCCCGATGGCTTCAAGGGTATCGGGCCTAAGAAGGCACTGAAGGCCATAGAGGAGTTTGGGTCGCTGAAGGCTGCCCTGGATCAGAAGAAACTTGAGGCAGACCCGACTACGGATTTTGACGCCATTACGAATATATTCCTCAACCCCCAGACGACGAGTGATTACAAACTTGCCTGGAAGGAGATAGACCACCAGAAGGTGAAGGACATACTCTGCAACTCCTTCGACTTTTCCCTGGAGAGGATCGAGGCAGCCCTGGAGAGGGTCCGCGAGGCATCTAAGGAGCAGAACAAGCAGGCGAGCCTCGAGAAGTGGTTCGGCTAGCTACTCGTTCCAGCCGTACTGGCCCAGGAGGGGCACGAAGACGCAGCTCCCGTAGGTCCACTCCTTGAAGCTGTCGCCGCTCTTCTCAACCACAATAAGGTCTTGCACGGTGTAGGCCTCGCCGACGGGGATTACAATCCTCCCCCCGTCCTTGAGCTGCATCTTGAGGGGAGGTGGTATGCGAGGGGCCGCCGCTGTCACCAAAATCTTGTCGAAGGGGGCTGCAGCAGGGTAGCCCAGGGTGCCGTCTCCCTCAATTACCGTGACCCTCTCGGCGTAGCCGCACCTTGCGAGGTTGCTGTTGGCGAAGTCTATGAGGGACTTCACCCGGTCGATGGCGTAGACATGGCCCTTGGCTTCTTTATCGCCGCTGGAGGGAGCCACCAGCTCGGCACAGACGGCGGCATGGTAGCCTGTCCCGGCGCCTATCTCGAGGACCTTCTGGCCCACCTTGAGGTCGAGGAGCTCGCACATCATGGCCACCATGTGTGGGGCGGAGATTGTCTGGCCGCCGAGGGACGGCAGGGGCGAGTCCATGTAGGCGTGGTCCCTCAGCTCTGGAGGGACGAACTCCTCACGGGGGACCTTGAGCATGGCCTTAATTACTTCGGGCTTCTTGAGTATGCCCTCCTCAATGAGCCGGCTGATGAGCTTCTCCCGCTTGTTCTCGAAGGAATCCACTAAGACTGCCTCTAAAGATTTATCTCTCGTCGCGGGTAAAAAAGGTTGGTACCTATGGTAAGGTGCACATTCCTCGCGAGCGGCGACCCAAGAATTACTGCGGAGCATGGAACTACCATCGAGATAACAAGAGAAGGTATCAGATCGGATGCCGGCGACTGCATTGTTGCAACGGGCGCGGAGATCGGCTTGGCTGGCCTCCCCGAAGATCTGAAGAAGGCGGCACGGGTAGAGGGGGCGCCCATGGCCTTGATCCTAGAGATCGGGGGCCGAAGGGAGATTATTAAGGGAAAGGGGGACCCTTCGCTCACCTTTTCGAACGAGGAAGAGATGGTCGCAAGGAAGAGCGGATACACCTGCGGTAGAACCCTGATGATCAAAGCGGACAAGGCGGCGAAGGACCTTGACAGGAGGCTCGTCGATCTTCTGAGGGGAAAGGACCGAACTGTCAAAGTGACCATTGTCGTTGGCGAGAAGGCCTAGTCGGAGCTTTGTCTCTTCCTGGCGCGAACGTCGAGGGCTACCTGCCATCTTCTCGGGGCTACGGCTTTCACTACCCTGATTGAAAGGATCTCGTACTGGCCGAAGAGCTTGTCTGCGACTTCCCTGAAGCTCTTCTCGGCATATTTCAGGGGCTCCTCCGGTGTGAAGATGTAGATGTGGATAATACCACCCTCTCTTTTCAGCATCTCTCCTGCGGCGTCCAGGAACTCGAGGGAAGTGCCGGGCAGGTTCATTATGACATGGTCTGCTATGCCACCCATGTGCACTGCTGCCTTGCGGACGTCATTGCATTGGGGGAATACATCACCCTGGAGCCGATTGATCCGGATATTCTCCTGAAGAAGTCTTACGGCATCAGGGTTTATGTCGATGGCAAAGACCTTTGCCTTCGTCTTGGAAGCGATGAGGATGGAGAAGGGCCCGACCCCTGCGAACATGTCGACCACCGTCTCGCCCTCCGAGACCGATGCCGAGACGCGGTACCTTTCGAAGCCGAGGCGCGGGGAGAAGTAGGCTTTGGATAGGTCTATTTTAAGACTCACGCCGTATTCTAAATGGACGGTTTCAAACTTATTCTCGCCAGCGATGACCTCGAGCTGGGGGACCCTGTACTCACCCTCCACTTTTCCCGTTTTGAGCAGGGCGGTTTTGGCGCTGGGGTTGAGGTGTAGCAAGGCATCACCAATCTCCCTTTTATAGGGTGCAAGCTCAGCAGGAAGGAACTCCAGCAGGACTATATCGCCGACAAGATCGTAAGATTTTGGAATGGCGGAAAAAAACTGATGCGGTATCTTGCTCCTCAGGGTCTCTTGCAGATCCTTGGGGCGGTCCTCGATGGCCTTGAGCTTAAAGTAGCTTAGATCAAATGAGATGGCTTCAAGACCGACCAGCTCTTCGGGCGCTGGGGGACGCAGAATAGGGATAAAGACTGCCTCACCCTCAGCAAGGATCTTTCTTGATTGGTCATATACGCAGTTCCTGATCATTGCTCTCCTGAACTCCTCTGCGTGCTTCCTTCCGACCTTCAGGGAGAGCTCTCCAGGCATATTCTCAACAGCCTAAAATATGTAGAGTATTTTGATGGCGGGTTCGGTGGGATTTGAACCCACGACCTACGACTTAGGAGGCCGCCGCGCTGTCCAGTCTGCGCCACGAACCCGTTGAGTAAGGGTCAATAACATTTGAATATTTAAATGATACCCAACCTGTTGAATAAATATTTGTGAATTTTGACTCGGTTAACATTAAAAAAATAGTTTTGATGGTGGACTGGTCGGGATTCACCTCTAAATTGGGGTGGAACCCACGATTATTGAGAATTACACGTTGTATTGCTCGTGATTGTCTGATTTTGTGGTAGACCGGGGGGGGATTTGCACCCGCGACAAGTGGAAGTAACATCCACTATCTCCACACTAACCTTTCTTGGAGTTAGAATTTCTCCCCACCCAATGTTATTCAAGCAATCTTAACAAAAATTATTTGTTGACGACGTAAAGATATATTTTCAATTTTGTGTCTTCCTGTATTGGAATCCAATCATTGAAGGTAAAGGCGTGGGAAACCACACGACTGCCTGGCTTCAATTCTTTTTTGAGTTTAGACTCCAGCTTATTATTCGTGTCCTGCAAAAGGTAAAGTATTACGACATCGGCTTTGCTAAGGTCCACTTTGAATAAATCGCCCCAGATGACTTTCGTTCTGCCCCCCAGCCCCAAGGCAATTATTTTCAACCTTGTTAAGAAGACCAAAAAAGGGTTCACCTCAACCCCAACCGACCTGGCATGAAACTTCATCGCAGCTGTCACTAAAACTCTCCCATCTCCTGACCCTAGATCATATACAATTTCGTCAGAATTGACGCTTGCCATCAACAGCATCTTGTTGGTCGTTTCACTGTTGGTTGGAACCCATGGCGCGCCGAGCAGCCCAGGCAACATAAAAAATACCATAAATACAAAGAATATGAAAGCCAAAACTATCTCAGCAGCAACATAAAATACATCCATTTTTGTACTCACCAAGTTTGTCCTCGAAGCTTATTAATCTGGCAATTTAGCATCTGTCCTTATTTCTTAAAGATGATTTCTGTGGCTCTTCGGTTGGGTTTGGGTTGGATTCCTACCTGGAATATAATTGAAAAGGAGGTTGAAACCGTCAGTATCTCCTTTAGATTCGTCTATCCGCGCGATTGCCAAGGCACAGTATCTCCTTAATTCAACGTGCCCGATAGTTCGGAGTAGTTCATAAGTTGGTTCTTCAACCATAAAAAAGAAAATTGGGTAGTTGGATATATTCCTGACTGGCTACTTTGCTACCGCCTTGTTTTCTTCAGCTTTGGGCGATTTTGGTCTATGCCATAACCTTGAAAACAAGATCATTACTACTAAGGCAATTGCAATAATTGCTATGCTTGCCTCGAGTGTCATCACGATAGTTGGATGTGCCGTCTGTTTTTCTGCGATTCCAACCAGAGCCCAGATGATTACAAGGCTATAGCCTATGTCCTTTCGTGTTGCAATAACAACCAGCGTTATCAATAGAGCGATCACAATAATGAGGAGGGCCCATGTTTCGGCTGCTATGCCAAAGCCATTCCATTGTGCTGAGACCAAGGTTACGGCCACATCGGCAATTGTTGCAATTGTAATCCAGCCCAAGTAAACGCTGAATGGCAGATGAACAGCTAACCTCTCACGTATTTGAACTGCTGATCGGCCTATGTTCAGGCGTAGATAGATTGCAATCAGGCTTATGAGGAGAAGGAAAATCAGAACAACAGATATGGCAAGTTGTTTGTACTGCCAGCAGAAAATCCAAGCTATATTTAAAATGCTACTTATCACAAAGAGCCAGCCAATCTTCTGTTGGAAGTCCTTTCCTTTCTGGCTAGGAAGCGCTTGGTAAACAACGAAGACCCCTAGTAGGAAATAGATTACCCCCCAGATGGCAAATGTGTAGCCTGCGGGTGTGATTAAAGTTAGGTGTGCGTTGGAGATATCGGCTGTATTCACACCGCCAAGGATTGTCGTACTGCCTGCAATGCTGTTTATGATGACGGTCAATACGAATGCCACTACATTGCTAGCTTTTAAAAGCCAAGAATTTACTGTCATATCCCTTCCTTCCAAGAATTCAAATTCCGCCCGAATATATTAAAATAGCGTTATTAAAACCAGTTTGCAGATTCTTTTCTCTCTGTGGGAGGGGGTTAAAAGTTTACCCAAGTATCTGCTGATTCCTTTAATATTATAAAAATCCGAGAAATCCGATCGGTCTCGTGTACATTAAATGCGTTTCGTGGTAAAATTGACAGTTGACCGGACAGGATTCACCACCAAATGGGGTGGAAAACCACAGATATTGAGGAGGATACTTGTTATCTCCATTTTTTGATAGTCTTTGCCTATCCAAGCAACAGTCCATTGATTAACGAGAGCGTAGCTGCTCTCACATCCTTTGCTTCGTAGATCGATCTGCCAACTATTGCATGCCAATTTTCACCCATCACCTTTGCACATTGTTGGATGTCTCCACCTTGGGCGCCAAGTCCCGGCAGGAAGTATGTGGATAAGGGGGCCATCTTCTCTAACTTATGCATGTGATCTAAGGTAATGTCAAGTTTGTTACCAGGCAGAACGAAGTCCCTGATGCCATGCGATGCGGCTATATCAAAGATCCTCGATGCTGAGCCCTCATCTATATGGCCGCCATCCTTTTTCAGGAAGTCTGGGATGGTCATGACTGCACCGACTATGGGGATTATACCCTTCTTGAGCAGGGCGTCTATCCATGCTATCTCTGTTGAGGGACCTGAGAATGGAAAGAGAATGGCATAGTCTGCCTTGGCCTCGGCCATGATCTCGGCGAAGATCGCTCCGGTGTGCGGGACATCAGTGCCCCCCTTTTGGTGGTCATAGATTACAGGCTTATTCGTGTACCTTCTTATGGAGTCAACGATGGACGGGAGCCCGTACTTAAGAGCCAACCCGAAACCGATTTTATAGCCCCCCACACCGTCGAGGTCAAAGGTCTTGCTTACAACTTGCTCCAGGCTGCTCATGGATGCGAAGTCGCACGCCACAACTATACTTTTCTTGACGCCTATTTTCATGCCCTTCTACCCCCAAAGATCTTCAGATATCCATTTATTGAGTTGATTGCATCCTCGGCTATTAGACCGCCTCTGAGAGCCCTTTCTGCCACCTCCTCTATGGTCACTATCGCCTTCACTGGGATGCCATAACCCCTCTCAAATTCCAATGTAGCCATGAGGTCCGTGTCCCCCTTCTCAAGTCGGTCCACTGCTATCAGGATATACGCGATCTTAACCTTAGCTGAGGACCGGATGACTGAGATGACCTCCTCCTTGGTCTTGCCCGTGGTCATGACGTCGTCAAGGAGACCCACCCTATCTCCATCATTCAGGCTGCCACCTACTATCAGCCCTCCCTCACCGTGGTCCTTGACCTCTTTCCTGTTGAAGGCGAAGCGCTTGGAAGTGCCAAAAAGGTTGGACAGGGCAACGGCAGTTGAGACGACTATGGGTATTCCCTTGTAGGAGGGTCCGAACAGGACGTCGGTCTCCTGGAGCAGACCGTACCCGACGATGGCTCTGGCGTAGAACTCTCCAAGCTTTGACATGGGGGAACCCTCACCTATGGACCCTATATTGATGAAATAGGGAGAGATCCTACCGCTCTTCAGCTTGAACGTCCCGAACTTTATCGCTCCGTTCCTCAATAGGAAGTCGGAGAATTCATCCTTGATTTTCTGAATGTCCTCACGCATTTAGTGGAACCCTCCTTCCGCTAGCCCTTCTCTTAAACCTCCCAAAATCACTTCCATTCCTCAGGATGCTGTATGGAAAGACAGGACCGTCAACACAGATCCTGAGCCCATCCATGGCACAGCTGCCGCATAGCCCAATCCCACACTTGGTGTACCTCTCCACGGCGCAGTAAATCCTGCTGGCATCTGCAACGGTGCATTCCATCTCCGCTGCCCTAACCAGCATGGGCTCTGGGCCGCAATTGAAGAATTCCTCGACCCCAAGACGATTTGGATCAAGGATGTCAGTCACCAAGCCCTTCGCCCCAAGCGACCCGTCCTCGGTTGTTGCCCTGGTCTCCACATGACTGCGGAGATTGTCGTATAATGGCAACTCGGAGCTATTTCTGCCTCCGATCAAGGCAGCCTCGGTCATTTCTCCAAATTCGCTGGCTATAAAGTGAATGGGGGCAACACCTGAGCCTCCTCCCACTAGACCGACCTTGCGCGAGGGCCTGTAGCCGTTCCCATAGGGGCCCCTTATAAGAACAGTACTGCCCTCCTCCAGAGAGGCGAGGGCCGAGCTCACCATCCCCAGGCTCTTTATGAGGACCATGATCGGTGATCTGGATGCCAGAGAGAAGGGCTTCTCACCTATGCCGGGTAGCCATAGGAATATGAACTGCCCCGGCATGGCCTTCATAACCCCTTCCAAGATCAGGACCCTCATGACTGAGTTCCCCCAAGTCTCCTTCACCTGGAGAGTCTGGTATCCCAACGGGGGCATCGCCAAGGCCCTCTCGCCCGCAGGATCGCTGGGCGAGAGCGCTCTGAAGTAGGCCCCAATCGCTTCAGTATTCATGCCAGCAAGGGCAGTCCCGACGCCGAATAGGGAGGCTCCGGCGGACCTGAAGGCATCCAGATCTGCACGGGTGTAGATGCCGCCCATCCCTATTATGGGCACGGCTACCCTCTCCCTGACCTCCCTCACGCATCTTAGGGCAACCTCCTTTAGTGCAATGCCAGATAGACCTCCAAGAACGTTCGAGAGCAGTGGTCTTCCGCTGGTTTCATCCAAAAAGGCTAGTGGCCCCAGGGTGTTCACTGCGGTTATGCCATCGGCCCCCTTGTCCACGGCTCTCTTTGCCACCAGGCCAGCGCACCCCTGGCTGGGGACAACCTTGACGAAGATGGGGAGATCCGTTGAGCCTCGCACCGCAAGCACAACCTCTGCTACAAGATCCAAGCGGTTGCCTATGGCTGCGCCATAACCCTCCGCATGGGGGCAGGAGAGGTTCAGCTCGATCCAGTCGGTATGCTTCTCCACCCTTTCCGCCAGCTCCGCGAACTCCTTGGAGGTGCCGCCGAATATGGAGGTCATCAGGACCTTCTTGAGCGGGTATGCGGACCTTATCTCCTCAAGGTAGGCATCAACGCCTGGGTTCGCAAGGCCGACAGCGTTCACCAGCGATCCCGCCACACCAGCCATTATGGGTTCCTTGTAGCCGTCCCTCTCGGACAACCCTATGCTCTTGGTGGTTATTACGCCAAGGCCCTCCACGTCTGCCAACCTCCTTATGACATCGGCAGTCGAGGCGACCGTCCCGGAGGGGATGACCAACTGCTCTTTGGGCAGTTCAAGGCGCATAGGTGACCTCCTCCCCCCGCACCGGGTAGAAGCTCCCATCCCGGTATGCAACTCTCCCCCCCAGTATTGTTGCCACCGGCCATCCCTTCAGCAGCATGCCCTCATAGGGCGTCCAGCCGCACTTGTAATGCAGTTCATCCCCCCTCACCCTATGGTCTTTTCTGGGATCGACTATTGTTACGTCGCCATCCGCCCCAGGCTCCAACGCGCCTTTTCTTACTATCCGGAAGATCCTTGAGGGGTTGTAGCACATCAGCTCTACTACCTTCTCCAGGGTTATCAGCCCCTCGAGAGAGGCGTTGATCATCAGCGGCAGCGAAGTCTCCACGCCAGGTACGCCCGAGGGCGCAACCTCGCGCTCCTTGGCCTCCCTTAGGTGGGGAGCATGATCGGACCCTATGGTGTCTATCATGCCACTGCCGAGTGCACGCCAGAGGGATGCACGGTCGGCCTCATCCCTGATGGGTGGGTTGACCTTGGCGTAGTTGCCCAGTCCTGATGTCGAGGATGTGCTAAGGAAGAGGTGGTGGGGCGTTGCCTCTCTGTAAAAGGGCGAGGCGAGGGCAGCCTCCTCCCATGAGGTCACGTGGAGGACATAGACCCTTCCAGGCACCCCCACGGCCAGGAGCTTCCCTATGGCGCTGAGCGCTGCAGATTTTGGCCTCCTTGAGCCATGATCCGGTTCCCCTGCATGTTCCTTGATGACCGCCTCGTCCTCGGCGTGGACGGTGACGAGCCTTGACTTGTGGATGATCCGCTCGAGAACCTTCAGATCGGTGAGGAGGAGGTCGCCTGTGGAGCTACCCATAAATACCTTGACCGAGGCCGCCATGGGCAATTCGGGAATGGAACCCAGATCCATCACCTTCCAGATCTCTTCCATGTTGTCACTTGTGGCCCCAAAGTGAAAGCCGTAGTTGACACAGGGGCCGCTGCCTACGGATTCCCATACCAGCCGCCTCTTCTCCCCCAGCCTCTCAGAGTCCGTGGTTGGCGGCCTAGTGTTGGGCATGTCTAGCACCGTTGTGACACCACCGGCCAGGGCAGACCTTGAGCCACTTTTCCAGTCCTCGGAGTCCATGCCTGGCTGCCTAAAGTGGACATGCGGATCTATGACGCCGGGCATCACCAGAAGCCCTTCTGCATCTATCACCTCCTCGGCGCTTGGCTCGGTTGCGGTGATGGACTCAACCTTCCCCTCCTGAAGCAGGAGGTTCACCTTAGCCCGCCAGCTAGGGGTAACCAGCGTGCCATTCTTTATGAGAAGGGACATGGTAATCGCCACTCACCTCTCTAGCTCCCAGCTACTCCCTTCAGCCTCAGCTCCTCGCCTTTTGATTCGAAGTTACAGTAGTGGCATACCATTACCAGGGGATCCCGGCTGACCGTGTAGAGTCGGGATGGCACACGCTCCTTGTTGGAGATGCAGTTGGCATTGGCACAGAAGGCCACCTCCTCCAGGACATCGGGAACAGCCACCTTCCTTTTCTCATTGATCTCAAAATTCCTGATCATGTTAACCGTGGCGTTGGGCGCTATCAGGGCTATCTTGTTGTACTCCTCACCTGTGAGGTAGCGGTTCTCCACCTTTATCAGATCCTTCGAGACATACTTGGTGCTCCTGAGGTTCTGCCCTATTATGACAACATATCCCGGTTGGAGGAGGTTGAGGATTTCAGCTATCTTGATGGCCTTGCCTGGAGGGATGTGGTCTATCACCGTGCCGTTCTCGATTGGGCTTACCATAAGACCCTTCTTAACCTCTGCAGGTTTTTTCATGCCCATTCCCTCCCTCATGCCACAGCCCCCATTATCAGCGCCAGTAGCGTCGCCCTTACCGGCACGCCATTTCCGGCCTGCTGGAAGTAGTAGGACCTCTGGTCATCATCAGCGTCCACTGCTATCTCATCCACCCGGGGCAGGGGATGCATCAGGCGCATGGTCGGCTTTGCCCTTGACAGGAGACTTTTATCTATCCTGAACACTCCCTTGACCTTGTTGTACTCGTTCTCGTCAGGAAACCTCTCCTTCTGAATCCGGGTCATGTAGATGACATCCGCAGTTTCTATGACGTCCTCTATTCGGGAGTACTTGGTCTGGGCGATTCCCTTTTGCTTCAGGAAGGACACCACATGCGCAGGTATCTGAAGGGCCTCCGGCGCCACGTAGCCTATCCTGGTGTCGAACATGGAGAGGGCGTAGGAGAGTGAGTGGGTTGTCCTACCATATTTCAAGTCACCAACCAGAGCCACCTCAAGCCCATCGATCCTGCCCTGGGTCTTTTGGATGCTGTAGAGATCGAGCATTGTCTGGGTGGGGTGCTCATTCTTACCATCCCCGCCGTTGACAATTGGCACTTTCTTGAGCCCTTGCTTTGCCCTCTTGGTTGTAACGTCTGCCGCCCACCTGGCAGAACCATCAAAGGGGTGGCGCATCACTATAACGTCCACGTAATTCGCCACTGTCTCTATGGTGTCCTTGAGCGTCTCGCCCTTCATCACCGATGTGCCCTCGACCCCGGCGAACCATATGGTATCGGCTCCTAAGGCCTGGGCAGCTGTGTCAAAGCTCATCCTCGTTCTTGTGCTTGGCTCGTAGAAGAGAAGCCCGACCCTCTTACCCTTCAGGATCGATCTGTCATACCCTTTTTCCTCTATTTCCTTCGCTTTTTCAAAAATATATTCCAACTCAGGTCTTGTAAAGTCCTTTATGGATACTATGTCTCTATTCACAAATTCCAATTTATTTCTCTCCTGGGAGGGGAGTACGAGAGGCGACTGCACAAATTTGATTATTAACAAGCTTTTGCTTAGGGGAGATAAATGCGCTGTTCAGAAGAAGTTCTTGCTCTATGATTTTAGGAATTGACCCGTCACCATTTTTGAAGGCAAGGGGTATTTAAGGTTTTTATAAATAACTTCTATTATATTGTAGAAGTCTGAGAAAATCGAGTCGGTTCCCCATATATCTAATGGCGGACCGGACGGGGTTCACCACCAAATTGGGGTGGAACCCACGATTATTGAGGGTTACACTTGGTATTGCTCTTGATTGTCTGATTTTGTAGCGGACCGGGTGGGATTTGAATCCACGACTGGTGGAGGTACCACCCGCTATCTCCACTACAAGCTTTTTTAGTATAAGTTCTAACCCCTAACCAAAACCCGCATTGGCGCAACTCTGCTAAGGCCTTATGGAGGGCAGGACGGGTACGAATATTGGCTGCTTCCCTTTTATAAGCCGCTGGAAGTCCCATTGGGGTTGGAAGAGTTGCTTTATCTCATCGATGGACAGCCCAACCTCTTCACCATGGCAGAATGCCACTATTTCCTTGGCAAAGATCTCCGAGGTATTCGGACCCGTCGGTGCGCCTGACTCCAATAGCTCCACAATGTTATCCCGCATCCTCACAAGCCGCCAAGTGCCTCTGTTTTGGCTACTGAATTCCTGGAAGGAGTGGATGTAGTCGAATTCGGCATAAAGGCCCCCCCTAAAATAGAACTTTATGCATTTCATGTCTTCCTTCGCTCCTTTCCCGACCCTTATCGCTGCATCGGTATCTTGCTCGAAGTATTTTCCATTGACCTTAGCCAACGCATCGACAACTGAAGGGTCCACATCGCTGTACCCCCTATCAATTATCAGTGTGTTTGCATCATAGAGCTTAACTGAATCAGCCATTGCGCCATAAAAGAGGATCTCGAAAGGGTGTATCCAGTCCATGAAGATGCCACCCTCGTCCATCGATAGCACCCAAAGCCTATGCATATCCTCCTCATTGTGGCTCTCTAGGAACGTGGCCGATACCTTCTGAATTTTCCCGTATCTATTTACCAAATTGGATAGTATGGCATCCATCTGCAGTGTCAATTGTTTGTGCATGTAGTGTAGGTGCAGGTATATCCTTCGCTGGTGGCCGTTCCTCACGATAAAGTCGGTAATCCTGTTGAACATGTCTTCGTTGGTGGCAAGGGTCTTCTCGACTATCGTGAACTTTTCGTGTTTGATGGCCTGCATTAACTGCAAGTAGTGGTACCTGTTTGGGCTCGAGATGTATACTGCAGCAATATCTTCGAAGAATGGTTCCGGGATGGTTCCATCGGGAAGGCGGACAAAGTAGTTCGGTTTTTCAATTCCCAAAGCGCCCAACTGGCCTTTCCTTTCATTGTAGCTCTTTCTACCAGCGGCTTTTGTTATTGTTATTCCTGAGCCTGAAAGACCTACAACAAGCCTTTGGAACCAGTGGCCCAGCCCTATAACTCCTATCTTGATCCCGCTATTTTCCACTTATCTTCACCCTGTCCTCTTTAGTGCCATGGCCACCGAACTCGGTACGCATCATTGCTATGACCCGATCTTGGAACCTTTCTTCGGATCTGGACTTGAATCTTTCAAAGAGCGCCAGAGACATTGAGGGGACAGGTATGCCGAACTCAACACTTGTATCGATGCACCACCTGCCCTCGCCCGTGTCTTCCACATAGGGGGCAACACGACCCAGATCATGGTCTTTTCCAAGGCCCTGGCCAGCCAGCCTAATCAACTTCCCCTCAATCACTGACCCATGATCCCATAGACGGCATATATTGGCAAGGTCCAATCCCTTGAACGGCCCATTCTTTAAAAGTTCCAGCCCCTCACCAATGGACTGCATCATGCCATATTCTATCCCATTGTGCACCATTTTCACGTAGTGGCCGCTCCCAGCTTGGCCAGTGTAGTGGAGGCCGTCACTGGTGCTCGCATCCTCGAAGAGCTCTCTCAGATAGCCAAAGACCTCCCTGTCTCCCCCCACCATGATGCAGAGGCCATGTCGAGCCCCAGACGGGCCACCGCTGCAGCCTGCATCAAGGTACCTGACCCCGTTCTTTCTGAGGGCACTGTATAATTCAATGGATTCTTTGTAGTTCGAGTTCGATCCATCGACTACTATATCGTCCTCCTTCAGGTACTTCGCCACTTCCATTACTTTTTCGGAGGTCACACCCTCAGGAAGCATAATCCATATAACTCTTCGCCCAGGCCCAAGCTTAGCCACCATGTCCTTCAATGACCTGCTGGCGATAGCACCAGCCTCTACAACTTCGGTCATCTTCTCCTGCGTCCGGTTATATACTATAACACGGTAGCCTTTCTCAAGAAGATGCAGAACTATGTTGTTCCCCATCTTCCCCAACCCAACGAACCCTAACACTTTGTTGTGTTTCATTTGAAATCCCTCGCACACCAGTCCTCCCTTGAATGACCAAGGAGGTGCGCCATCTCCTCCTTTATGAATTGGGAGGTATATCCTTTCGAGCTTAAGAGCTTTTACAGGGATCACAGAGGGGAATCTCATTGGCCTAGAACCTCAGCACAAACTTAATAGATGCACTGATGTTCAATGCAACAATGAAGGGTGTATGACCTATGGACATTGTTGAGGCCATCAATAAAAGGAAAGCCATACGAGCTTTCAGGCCTGAACCTGTATCGAAGGACCTACTAAGGCAGATCATTGAGCAGGCCTTGCGAGCTCCCTCGTGGGCCAACACCCAGCCATGGGAGTTTGCCATAGCCACAGGGAGCAAACTGAGGCAGATACAGGAAGGTTTTATGGCCAAAAGAGAGGAGAAGCCCTACCCCGATGTGGCCAGGCCCCAGGAATACCCCGAACCCTATGAGACCAGGAGGAGCACCGCCGCAGCAGCAGGGCAGACCAAGGAACGAGCTGAGGCAAGGAAGCTAGAGAACCTCAGAAATTTCGGCGCTCCGGCTGTCATCTACCTCCTCGTTGGACGGTCCTTCTTCTTTCAGCCCAAGGGCATCAACGTATGGCCATTGTATGACTGCGGATCGGTGGTCCAGAACATCATGCTCCTCGCCACCAATAACGGGCTCGGGACCATCGCCCAGGCCCAGGCCGTAATATATCCCGATGTGATCAGGAAAGTGCTGGGCATACCCGAATCCAAGCTGATAGCGCTGGGGATAGCCATTGGCTATCCTAACTGGGATGATCCAGAGAATCAGCCCCGAAGGCCCAGAGAACCGGTGGATAGGGTGGCACAATGGTATGGGTTTGATTAGCGACCGATGCTTTATGGTGGTCAGATACATCTCAAATACCGATGGTGATATGTTTAATACTGACTAATTCTGATGGAGACGACCTGAACAATCGATTCTTCTTGAGATTAGTCTCTCTCTTCCGAAACTGAACTTCTCATTTTCTATCCATCGCTTTCACATCAATTTGATGATCCGCAGCGAAAATTAGGCGAAAGTGACAGATAATCCCAGGGCGATTGATGTGGAACATCCCAAAACCATCATTTACGGTGAGCTTTATTCGGGTCATAGGAAGAAGAGACGAACGAGGCCTAGAATTAAGCAACACCCCGATCAGCTATCGCTCCTTAGTTGGAGATGACGGACCGGGTTCACCACCAAATGGGGGTGGAACCCATGACTAATGGCGATAAAAAAAACAATCCCACTAATTGAGATTTTGAGTAAGTGTGGCTCAGCAGGTACCTGCGGTGGTGGGTTTTGCCCGCCGATCACTTCAGCCCCAGGGGTTCGCCCCTCTCTAGGAGCCTGAGGGCCTCATCCAACCGTTTCTTCCTGGTCTCTCCTCTCTTTGCATCCAGAAGCCAGAGGATGTAGGAACGCCTCTGGGACCTTGCCAGCCTGTTGAAGCTTGCGAGGGCGCGCCTGTTGGTGGCTAGGGCATCCATTAGGAACGCTGGCGGCTCCGGGTCCTTGGGGGGCGGCACTGTTTCTACAAACTCACCATTGAGCTTAGACTGCTCCACTACGGCCATTCCCGGCTCCAGCATCCGCCCCTCCTTGGTCAGGCGCTCGATGTGCATGATGTTGGAATGGGACCAGCTGCTGTGGGGTTTTCTAGGCGTGAACTTCCTTGCGTAGCGGTCCCCATCCAGTTTCTTAATAATGCTGTCGATCCAGCCGTAGCAGAGGGCCTCATCCAAAGCATCTCCGTAGGAGAGGCTAGGCCGGTCAGCGCGATTCTTGTAGAAGACCAACCATATCCCCCTCGATGTTCCATGGTTCCTCTCGAGCCACACCTGCCAGCTCTTTCGGTCTGGCAGATATATCTCCTCCAAGCGGTCCATGGCGCACAGTCCTCTCAGAAAATCAGCTATCCTTGGACTTGATAAGGTTGTTCCTTCGGAGTGCATAGGGTCCAAGGGGTGCAGCGAATTGGGGTAGTGGGCCGGACGGGATTTGAACCCATGAACAGTGGAGATAAAGGTTTGGGCAATCTCCACCATCACCCTTTTTTTAAAGGACTCATTTGGCTTGAAATTTATTTCAAAAATCTGGCTAACTATGGGAATAACCTTTAACGTATAGTTAACTACCAATTTTTCTCCCATGGTCAAATATTAAATCCTTTATGTTGTAGATGTCAGAAATAAATCGCGTGTTTAGTAAGTTCGAAATTAGAACGATGTCTTGTCCATATTGCTCAGTCGTAGTTATTATGAAATAACTGTCAAATGAATTTGAACTATGCCTACAAGGAGCGGACAGTTTTTAGCTCCAAGGAGATCTTCCCGGGCTTCATGTAGAGAAGGTCGCCCTTGCTTCCTTTCTCTAAACCGTCTATCTTGATGGACTTTTTGAACATTGGTGTATCCAACACTATGGTGTGGTACTCGCCACATTCCCCGCAGGCGTCTATTCCGTACTTCTCACTGAGGTTCTTCAGGTCCTTGGCACAGGCATCATCAAGTGTTCTGCCGAGCCACTTCTCGTCAAACCAAGCCTTCTTAAGGCATGTGAAGATCGGTTTGATGCCGTTCGAGAGATAGTCTTGCAGGATTTCGAAACGATTGCGCTCCCACAATGGCCTGTAGAACTTAACGTCCAAACCTTCAAAGACCTGATCCATGAAGTTTCCGTGGAAGGAGTCCGCTATCGAGATATCACCGCTAATGATGGTATCAATGCTGTGCTTTTTCGCAATTTCGGAGATAGCCTTTCTATAGCCAGCAAGATAGGGTTCGTCCACCTTCACTCTGATCTGTGGAACCCCAAGTGCCCTCGATTGTAACGCAGAAACTTCGAGAGGATGGCACAGAAAAGGCTTTTCGCCCATGAGCGTAACCAGTACGACCGGCTCGTATCCTTCCTTTACTGCTTTTTGGTAAGATAAACAGCAGTCTTTTCCACCGCTCCATAGAAAGGCAGCCCGCATGTAATCACCGTTATGTCACACTGTTATGATAATTGGTTTTTAAGCATTTGTCAAGGGAAGTTCGGTTTTCACAATGATAAACACGAAGGGATTAAATTTTAACCCAACATATAATCAAATTTTAATTACAGGTAAAAAGAAAGCCCAGATAATGACCGAGGATGTGATTTTTTTAGCTTTATTCAAACATGATTGCATTAATGAAAAGATCATATAGTAATAGCCTCAACTCTCACCAAACAGAGAACATCCGGTGGACTGGCAAAACAGGTTATTTCCTCGGTTGGAAGGTCTCGCAGTCGGCGTGTCTATCGTGGACTGTAACACCAATTCCTTGAGCTTTGCACACAAACCGGTCATTGAATTTACAGTGGGTAGCCAGGCAAGCGCCTACTCCTCCATTTACCTCATCAAATCCGCCATTAGCATTGACATGATTGAAAGAAGTGTTACACTCCCCATGCGGCCCAACCGTTATGCCCAGAATATGGCAACTGTTCCCTCTGTTAAAGACACAAGTTGACACATTACACTTTACAATTTGGCTCATTTCCATGTTTCTCACCTCCATGGATATGCGTAACATAATCTTAGAAGAATACTATACCTAGCACACACTATCGTTTGCTCAACTTATATCTGCAGTGTTTCGTATAGGTTGGTCTCCACGTCAATTGGGCCCAGAAATGTTTCAGTATAATGTTGGGCATCCTTCTCCGAGTATCCCCGATCCATCAAAATGCTAACAATTTGACGCTTCGTTTTCCCTGTATTTCTTTCCCACTTTATCAAATACTCAATCTCTGCGATCTCCGGTACTGCTACCTCTGTTTTTTGGGTTCGAGTCTTACTACTCCTTTGGTTATATTTCATAGCGCACGCCCCCTCCGTGCGGCACAATTATATATGGAGCGAGTTAGAATTAAGGATTATCTTTTTCTATGTAAACACTCATTACCATGGATAAAAAAAATTAAATTTTTATCCCAAGGTAAACACATTGCCCAGAAGACCTTTGTCGTATAGTTGACTAGTCGAATCGACGTTTATTTGAAAGTCCCGTAACCCCTCTCCAAAAAGCCAGAATAAGAGATTACTCTGGTAGACTTTCAAATATCCGTAAGATCTACTCATTTTTCTATATACTCTATGAAGGCAATTCCTAAATGCTGGCATGCACTTAGTGATTGCACGGTTGGGGCGCAGGGTGTTGGATTGATTCACCCAACTCACCTGCATTCCTCGGGTGAGATTCAATTTTATTTCTTGCCAGCACCCGCCTAAGCAACCGTAAACCCCCATGGCATGGAGCCTTAATTGCGATGCGCTCAGCGACCAAGCTCCCGCACAAGTCTTACTTTTTTACCCCTCAGTCTCACCGTAATTTGGAGTTTGGGGGGATTAAATATTAACTCCTGCCCCAAACCTCACAGATTGAAAGATGCAAGAGAAGACGAGACCGCATCCATTTTCCGTGAGCTTAAAGTTGGTGAAAAGGAAATGGTTCCAGGTTCCCCCCACCGGGGAAAAAGAGTCACCCTAGGAGGCGACAGGAGAGGGTTGCCCTTCATATCCAAATCCTAGAAGGAAGGGGAATATCAATCCATATATTTAAGCCTTAATGTTCATAGGTTAATTTAATTTATTAGATGAAGAAATGAATAATGTAAAATGCCACAAAACCGATCAGTGCACTTGTCGGTATTGTTAATATCCATGCCCACACTATTTTTCTGGCAACGATCCACCTGACAGCACTAAGCCTCCTTGTACTGCCCACGCCCATAAGCGAACCAGTAATCACGTGGGTGGTGCTAACGGGGATTCCCATTATTGAAGCACTGATGATTGTTGCTGCCCCTGCAGTTTCTGCTGCGAAACCATGCACAGGGTCGAGTTTTGTTACTTTTTGCCCCAAGGTTTTGACAATCCGCCAGCCTCCCGTCAGTGTGCCAAGGGCAATGGTTGTAAATGCCGCCAAAATTACCCAGAAAGGAACAGAAAGGGCCATGGGGTTCGCATTTGCACCAAAATAACCTATGCTGAAGAGAAGAGGCACGATGACTCCAATTGTTTTTTGTGCATCGTTTGTCCCATGGCTGAAACTGAAGGCACCTGCCGAAACCAATTGAAGTCTTCGGAAATACTTATCAACTTTCTTCTGTGAGCTCTTCCTGCATAGCCAGAGGATACTGGTCATTAACAAAAACCCACCCAAAAATCCTATAATCGGAGAGAGTACCATAAATATTACAATAATCTGAACAGTGGAAAATTCGATTGCAGCAACACCAGCTGCTGAAATACCTGCCCCCATTAATCCGCCAATAAGTGCATGGGATGATGATGTGGGCAATCCAAGATACCATGTCATGATGTTCCAGGAGATTGCTCCGACAAGTCCGCTGAGAACGATATAAGGTATTATCCCGGTTCCTGGGCCCGTTTGAATATAATTTAGGTTTACTATCTTGCTTATTGTACTTGCCACTGCAACTCCGAAACTGAAGGCAGCAATGAAATTAAAGAAGGCAGCAAATACAACAGCCCTACCCGGCGTGAGAACTCTTGTCGATACGACAGTGGCAATGGAATTGGCAGAATCGTGAAAACCATTTGTAAAATCGAAGATAATAGCGATAAAAATGATAATGATTACCAGTAATACTGTTGCAGATGCGACCATTACTGCGACGTCCCCTAGGTATATTTCACCAGAATATCTCCTATCACATCAGCAACATCTTCACATCTATCGATAGCTGCTTCCAGGTCATCGTAGAGTTCTTTCATTTTGATGATTTCCACAGCATCATTTCCATTGAAGAGGTCAACCATTGCTTTTCTCAATAGCCTATCTCCTTCCTTTTCCAGAGCATTGACTTCCGCGCAACAAATCCTTATCTTATCTGCTTCTTTTAGGTCTCGCAGAAGAGAAATTGCCTCATGGATATTTTTAGAAGCTTTATGAAGCGTCTGAGCAAATTCAATCATGTATTTTGGGGGTTTTTTAACTTTGTAGAGAACGAGCCTTTCGGAGACAGCTTCCAAGTTATCAAGAATATCATCCAATGAGCATGCCAATTTGGAGATATCCTCTCTATCGATGGGGGTGATAAACGTTTTATTGAGTTCTTTAACAATGTTCTGGACCCATGCGTCTCCGACCTCCTCTGTTTGTTTTATTTTTTTCCTTTTTTCTTCCAGATTTTCGTATTTCTCAAGCATATCTATCAGCAGATCAACGCCTTCCAGAACGTTTTTACTCTGATCTTCTATCATATCAAAAAACCGTTTTTCTTGAGGAATTATCCAAGACATAAAGCCCATATGACCACACCCTTTATTCTCGACCTTTCGTATTCTCTTGCAAAGTGATCAAGTTTCCACGGCTTTGATTTGCCAAGGCAGCCACTCGTATGGATGATATCAATTCCCCTATGGCATTTATGATTAAATTTTAATTTAACCAAAATGATTTATTACCGAGTTTATTTAAAAAGCCTGCTCTACTTTAAAATGAAATTGCGGACCTTAAAGTAAAATAAAGACATCCAATTTATTCATGAAATTATAACCTTTATCGCATAGTAGACCAAATTAAATTTTAAACCCAAACACAAAAGGAAAAAGTCACTTACGCCTACACAGAGGAGGCTATAAACCGCTAGGTAAGTCCAGCCTCTTTGTGAAGTATGTCTGCCTTGTCGGTCTGCTCCCAGGTAAAGTCCGGATCTCTTCTTCCAAAATGCCCATAGACTGCTGTCTTTCTATAGATGGGCCTGAGCAGCTTGAGATGATCTATTATTGCCTTGGGTCTCATGTCGAAGTATTTTAAGACAAGTTCTGTGATTTTTTCGTCAGGGATCTTGCCCGTTCCATAGGTGTCAACCATTACCGAAACGGGCTTTGCAACACCTATGGCGTAGGCTATCTGAATTTCGCATCTATCAGCCAGTCCCGCAGCGATTATGTTCTTTGCGATGTACCTGGCCATGTAGGACCCCGATCGGTCAACCTTTGACGGATCCTTGCCGCTAAAACAACCTCCACCATGGCTGCCAACACCACCATAGGTATCTACAATAATTTTCCTTCCCGTAAGACCGCTGTCGGCCAAGGTGCCGCCTATGACGAACCTCCCAGTCTCGTTGACGAAGTATTTAGTTTTGTCGTCCAGAAGATGAGACGGTATGGTCTTCTTTATGATCTCGTTGATTATGTCTCTCTTCAGGTCCTCTCTGGAAACGTCATTGGTGTGCTGGGCCGCTATAACCACAGAGTCTACTCTCACCGGTTTATCATCAAAATATTCGATGGTTACCTGGGATTTGCCATCGGGCCTGAGATAGGGCAGGATGTTCTTTTTCCTGGCCTCGGCCAATCTCATGACTAAATTGTGGGCAAGCACTATGGGCAGAGGCATGAGTTCCTTGGTCTCGTTGCAGGCGTAGCCAAACATCATGCCCTGATCCCCAGCACCCTGCTCATGTTCCTCGCTCTCGGTAACCCCCATGGAAATGTCGGGTGACTGCTCCTCTATGGATGTGAGCACGCCGCAGGTCTCCCAGTCCAGACCGTCTTTGGAATTGTTCAACCCGATCTCCCTAATGGTTTTCCTAACTGTGCCAGGTATGTTAATGTAACAAGATGTTGTTATCTGGCCGGTTATCATAACCGTCCCCTGCATTATCAAAGTTTCACAGTCCACCCGAGCCTTGGGGTCTTTTTTTAGTATCTCATCAAGAATGGCATCGGATATTTGATCGCTTACCTTATCAGGATGACCCTCGGCCACAGATTCAGACGTGAAGAGATGCTTACCTTTCATTACCATACCCCTAGATTGATCGCATGTGACTTCATAAGTTTTGAGACTTTGAATTAATAAAGTTTTACCGGTTTATAGATAAGATTTAAGGTAAGTTACTTTTTTGAATTGGATCAGCTTCTGGAAACTTGTGAAACTTCAGGCTATCCTGACTTATTTTGACCTCTGTCGTCGTACATTTAGCCAACTTAAGAAATTAACGCTCGTAAGAAGCAGATAAAAAGTAAAAAAAGAAAAAAAGGAGAAATTCCCCGTCTCACTTTGCTGGCTTGGCTTTAGACCTCGATGTCATTACATAGTAGGCGGCGGCGATGATTATTATTATGATGATAATCACTACGATAATTATGTACAGGGTAGTATTGCTTGAAGTAGTAGTCTTCGGTGAACTGACTGTAACTACAGAAGACTGGGCCGTATTTAGCAGGCTGTTGCCTGGGAATGAAGCCTGGAACTCATAGGTCCCATTTCCGGGGATTGTGTATGGGTAGGAATAGGCACCGCTTGTGAGGGTAGGCGTGGCGATAGCCTGGTAGGCTGAGCCATTGACCGACTCGGATAGGGTGACAGTTCCCGTTGCCGATGGAGAGATTGTGCCTGACAGGGTTACCGTCTGGCCGGCGCTGACACTCGAAGCCGAGGATTTCAAGGTGAGGGTCGGCGTTGTCGGTAGAACGGCCGTAACTGAAACGGTGGTGGTGGATGATTGGGCGGAGTTGTATTGAGAGTTGCCTGGCCAAGTTGCGTAGAACTGGTAGGAACCGACGGCTGATGGGCTGAATTTGTAGGAATAGGAACCACTGCTCAGTGTTGCAGTGCCAAGGGTAGTGGAGGCTGAGCCATTTATGGACTCATAAATGGTTACAGTCCCTGACTGAGACGGTGAGAGGGTGCCTGAAAGCGTAAGGCTGGACCCAGCGGTGATGCTAGACGACGAAGGCTTTATGCTGAGCGTAGCGGTCTCCAAGGCGGCTTGGGCAACGGTCACTGACGTGGTTGTGGAGGTGGCAGAATTGTATTGAGAGTTGCCTGGCCAAGTTGCGTAGAACTGGTAGGAACCGACGGCTGATGGGCTGAATTTGTAGGAATAGGAACCACTGCTCAGTGTTGCAGTGCCAAGGGTAGTGGAGGCTGAGCCATTTATGGACTCATAAATGGTTACAGTCCCAGATGTCGATGGGGTGATTGTGCCTGACAGCATTAACGACTGACCCGGGGTTATGCTTGATGATGAGGGTTGCAATGTGAGGGTCGGCGTTGTCAGTCCAGCGACCCCAACTGCTACACTAACAATCGAAGATTGCGATGGGTTGTACTGAGAGTTGCCTGGCCAGGTTGCGTAGAACTGGTAGGTGCCTGGTTCTTGGGCAAAGGCGATGTAGGAATATGAACCGCTCGTCAGAGCAGCCGTATCAAACACGGTGAAGCTCGAGCCATTCACGGACTCGTAGATGGTTACGGTCCCTGACTGGGATGGCGTAAGCGTGCCTGAAATGGTAAGCTTGTATTCAGGAGGGCTGGTGATAGTTTTCGACGAGGCGCTTATGCTTAGCGTTGCGTTCTGCAGGGCTTGGGTACTCCCGATGGCATATACAGTATCAGTATCAGCACCGAAGTAGACAATGCCGTTGACGATGGCAGGGGATGAGTCTATTGCTACACTTTCACTCAGGCCGTAGCCCCATAACTGCTCACCGTTATTGGCATTGAAACAGTAGAAATTGCCGTAAGCGGCGCCGATGTAGACATAGCCGTTGGCAGAGATAGCCGGCGAGTCTTCAACTGGACCGTCTGTCCCCTCCACCCATACTTGTTTACCGGTCTGGGCGTTGAGGCAGAAGAGGTCGCTGCCGTATGTCGGTACGTAGACGTTGCCGTTGTAAACAGCCATAGTCCCGAATTCCCCTACCGCTATGGTAAAGTTCCAAACGAAGGTGCCTGTCTGGGCATTGAGGCAGGTTACGTTAAATTTGTCGACGAAAGCACCCGTGGCACCGAAGTAAACATTGCCATTGTAAACAACTGGAGCGTCATTTACAGTACCAAAGGTAGTGTAGTTCCACACAGGTGTGCCTGTTAAGGCATTGATGCAGTAGACGGTGCCTGAACTGCATCCGACGTAGACATAGCCGCCGGAGACAGAGGGATCATAGGCAGCACCTGAAGTGGCAAACTGCCAAACCAGCAGGCCAGTAGTTGCGTTCACGCATTGGAGCCCATCTTCAGCAGTGCCAACATAGACACAGCCGTTGGCGATGGTTGGTACGAATACATTGTCATAGGCGCCGGCGCTATAATTCCATACCTCGGCGCCAGTGGTGGCGTTGAGACAATAGAGGTAGCCATCATAGGGGCTTGAGCTGGAATAGTATGAGCCGACGTACACGTAGCCGTTGGCAACTGCTGGAGTGAAACAGAAACCGGCGGGCGTGAAGTTCCATACCAAGGTGCCTGTCTGGGCGTTTAGGCAGTAGACCATATCATTACCGGAAGAAAGAACATCACCACAGCAGACGTATACATATCCGTTCGCGACAGCTGGTGAGGATTCTACATCATTGATGGTTGGGAAGGTCCAAAGAGTGCTGTTCGTTAGAGGGCCATTGGATGTCGATAATCCCGTATGATCTGCATCATGTTGGAACATTGGCCAGTCATCGGCTGCGACAGCGTTTACAAGAACAGAGACGGTCAAAATACATAACAATAGAATTGCTATTTTGTTCTTCATTTTAGAATGACTCCCTTTTTTTACGTTATCTTCTGAAATGTATAACGTTTTCGATAGATTTCTGTTGCGGTATTTGCCGTCATATTTGAAGATCTTGCAAAGTTTAAATCGGCGCTTTCTTGGTTTTTGTGCGGACAACCAAGTCTTTCCTTTCCTCTTGGTTGGTAAAACTTTGGTTCACTCCACACTTCACCAATAAGTTTTCCTTTATCGAGATTCACATATGTCTTCGTTCCCGCACCTCTTGCAATTTCCTCTGCGGTTGCTTGTCGGGTCATTCTACCACGAGTATAGAAGTAGCCTTTTTCATCTTTTTTAGGAGCATTAATTATGCTTTCGTACATCCCCTAAAGAGCACTTTTAGCAATATCGCAATAACTTTATCTGTACTTCTCTCCATATTGAGACAATGGAGCGAGGTGTAAGCAAAATTGTCAACATTATTGGCAGCATTGGCCGTAAAGGCTGAACTAGCAAAAAAGAAATTGTTAGAGGCTGGAGCAGTCTCACCGGAAACTGCTAAGACGGCTGAAGAGTTAGGTGTAGATGGGTTTACTTTAAAATCGCGGATTGCTAAGAAGAAGGGGATAACCGCAGCGGCTGATGGACGATATTATGTGAGCGCCACAACTTAAACCCCTAAAGCGCACGTGGAAAGACAAAATTAAACCATTTTTTTATTAAATTTTAATCCACACACACTTACACTACTACTACTTTTACTAACTGCTAATTTTTTATTTATTCTACTTTTCTACTCGGACTCACTCACTTTTTTACTCTAGCCAGAATCCAACTAATTGCAATCAGTCAAGCTGCTTGATTATCTCCCTCGGCCGCTCCAGCAGGATGAAGCTACCCTTATATGCCTTCGGCGAATCTCTTTCCGAATATGTCTCAGCCTAGAGCTGATAATCGCACATTGCCCGCCGTCATAGCTCTGGCAACATTGAATGCCATCATGGCAATATCGCAGACGAATATTACCTCAATATATCTGCAGGTTTCTTTAGATTTCCATTCAAGTCTCTATGGCCTCGGGATCCTTGCTTCATCCTATTTTGCAGGTTATGGCCTTTTTGAACTGCCCGGCGGAATAGTTGCGGCGAAGATCGGACCAAAGAAGCTGATCGTTCTGGGAGGGATGCTGACAACAGCATCGCTTCTTGCCTGCGCCCTATCGCCGAGCTTTCTTTTACTAGCTCTCTTCAGGGCCTCTGCCGGCATTGGATACGGTCTCGTCTTTGCGCCCTGTCTCGTACTTATGATGAGGAACCTCGGCAGTCGTTCGGTCGGCCTCGGTGCAGCCTTCGGCACAATCTCCTTTTCTCTGGGCGCCTCTGTGGGGATCTATGCTTGGGCCATCCTCAGCAGCTGGGCCGGGTGGCGGGCGAGTCTCATGGTTGAATTTGTAATAACTCTAGCATCAGTGCTTGCACTCGTTATCATAGTTCCCAAAGACAAACAACTGCCTGATCTCAGGGTAAAATGGTCACAGCTCAATGTTGAAATTGCCAACAAGCCTATGTTAGCCCTTATTCTCGCGGCCTTTGGCGGGGGAGCGACGGCAATCCTAACGGGAAGTTTCCTGGTCTACTACCTCGAAAAGATTTTCTCCATGGCGCCAGCTGAGGCTGGGCTGATCGGCGCCCTTAACTTTATTGCGCCCCTGATCACGGGCATAGTGGCTGGCAGACTATACGACAGAGGATTCAATGCCAAGGCGCTCATAGGAGCTGCGGCGGTATCCCTTACCCTTGGCACGGCAGCGATCGCCTATCATTCGGTTTACGCAGCAATAGTGGGGTCTGTGATAGCCGGACTCGCAATTGGTATGGGCGGTACAGCAGACTACTCGGTTGCAAGGGACCTGTCGACAAAGCCGGAGTATGAAAGTCTGAACGTTGGCATCGTGGATGCTGCTTCCCTCGTGGGTCTCTTTGTTGCTCCGCTCTACTTCTCGACCATTGCAGTCAGCTCAGGCTATCCTGTGGCATGGCTGGCATGCAGTCTGCCCGCCCTTGTCCTCTTCGTTCCCATGCTGGTTGTCAAGATTGAGAGAAGAAATCGCGACCAGACATCCAAAAAGAAATAAATGGGTGCCCGCCGTGCCTTTTGAGGATCAATTCGTATAATCTTGAAAATTATTGATGCCGCGGCGGCCAATTCGGCCTCGATGAGTGTCCTCCTAAGAATACACACTTTAGCGGAGAGATTAAATTCTAATCCCAAACCCGACAAAGAAAACAAACGATGGAGAATGTGGAGTTCAATGCCCCCAATGCACATGAACAAATCCTATTTTTGCCCTCAGTGCCTGTAATTATGCACATGGCCATATTTTTTTATAAAATTATTATGCTGGAAATATTTTTAACTGAAAAACAATTAATAATTAATCAGTTAAAAGGTTGTTCAAATGGTTCTTGAATCAGATAAGACCATTGGCGGGATTGGAGCTATTTTAATCGCCTTGGGAATGATTGTTCCATTCCTGGGACTAGTCGGCATCATCATGGTCCTAATCGCAATGAAAGGCCTAGCAGATTACTATGCGGACGACTCTCTATTCAGAGATGCACTCTATGCGATTATTTTCGGCATCATCGGAATCATAGTGCTTGGCATATTTGTCGTCCTGTTTTTCTTCACCACCAGTGTTACCTCTGTTACTACCACATCCCTGCTGCCAGTCGGCGATCCTCTTGGATTGAGTGCAATTGGTTTTATAATATTGATTTTGGTGCTTGTGTTTGTCTTCTTCTTGCTGGAGGCAATATTCTTCAAGCGCGCATTTGATAAGCTAGCAAACCAATCGGGTGAGGGAATGTTCAGGACCGCAGGTCTGTTGCTCCTTATCGGCGCTATTCTCACCATAATAGTAATTGGCCTCGTTTTGATATTCCTAGCATGGATTTTAGCTGCCGTAGGCTACTTTTCCATTAGGGCGAAGGCTATGCCAACTGTACCTCCTTCAATACCATCAGCCGTTTCATCTTCCCAGCCAGCTGTTACATTCGAGAAAAAGTACTGCCCCAACTGCGGCGCCGAAAATGCAGCTAATGCTAGCTATTGTGTTCGGTGCGGAAAGAGGCTATAGCATTAAAACAGCGGACTGTTACTGACCAAGATTAGATCATACTGTGGAAGTTGAAGAAAAATAAGGAGCTCTATGTTTGGGGCTAAATTTTAATCCCCACACACACACACTTTTATTTATTTTTACTAACTAATAATTATTTTATCAATTCTACTTTTATTTTCTTACTCTTGCTCTCTTACTCTTACTTACTTTCTATATCTCTCTCCCTTACTGCGTATCACCTATCACGTATAGCGTATATCACACAGACTTAGAGTGTGTCCTTAAAGGAGTTTTATGAAACAACCATTAATCTAACGTTATTGTTGACGAAAAGCTTCGCACAAACGCCTTTCAGAAAAGCCGTATATCCTAATGCTCGCTAATTTGAACAATGGTGTAAATGCAAAAACAGGAGTCTGTTGTTTTAGTATTAGCCGTAGTAGTATTTGTGGCACTTGGGGCAGTCATTTATGTTAGTCAATTACCTATAGTTGTTTCAAATCCCCCACCACCCAATATGGGTAGCATGTCCTGCAACTATTGCATTATTGACAATAACACGCAACTCACTGCATCAGTGACGAATACTTGTAACGTAAATCTTACTGTAGCTTGGGTATATGTAGACTTCACTTTACAAAGCATGGTTCCACAGTCTGTCGTGCTAAACGAGAGTCAGACTCAGCAATTTATTATCATAGGTACTAACACAACGTGGGATGATGGTTCACAGCACTTAGTCAGAATAGTTGCTACAGACGGCGTTACTTGCTTTACAACCATAGGATAATTGCAAAGTATTCTCACAAACTTTTTACTTCAGCCACCATCACCCTCCCCACAGATCAAATAAACACTGATTCAAAGTTTTTCAAGCCATCATCAGCCATCATCAGACTCAAGTTTTTCCTATAATTTCTGTCTTTGAGTTGATGATCCAACAAGAGAGAGATTAAAATTTAACGAAAAAAAATTAATTTAATCCCCACACAATTAAAATGTCATGGTTTTAGTTTTGTCAACCTAATGAGAAAAATTCGAAAACCTTTTCTAAACAAGGAGTTACAACTGTAACTGGCAATGAATTTGAAATTTAATTTTGTTGCCTTGATTGGGTCTGCATTCCTTTTAGCGGCATTAGTCGTACCTATATACGATTTTTATATTCCAGCAGTGTACCACCCAATTAATTTCTCATTTTTCTACTTGGTGAGCTTACTTTCAAATGGATCGACTGCAAAACCTTGGGCAGGGTTTTTGCTCTCACCAAATGGGCTACTGTTCGATTTATCAATCATAGTTTGTATTGCGGCGATCCCATTTGGGATTGCAGGTATGTTCCTAAAAAAACCAAATATGATAGCTTGTGGCTTGGCATTGTTGAGTATCTTTACTTTCATAGCTGAATATTATGTGATACAAATTGCCCTTAATGGATTTCTCCCACCCGTTTTAACAGAATATTCCTATGGAAGCTTTCCTCTTGCGTCGCCCAGCCTATTTCCATTATTCTTGGCAATTGCAGGAACTCTGTTTTACTTCGCATACAAGTATAAACAATCATAATCCAATACGAATTCTGAGTAGTGTGTGTGTGTGGGCTAAATTTTAATCCCCACACACACAATTCTCTGACTACTGACGACTAACTGCCAACTATGGTTACCAGTGAGTACCCATTTCTCTCTAGGCTAGCGCACGTATGGCGTATATCACACAGAAAACACGCATATTGCTGCTATCTAACTTTCTCTAGCTGGTGATTCGAACGTCAATGTCCGCTAATTTTAGGTTTTTAGTTATTCCTTTTACATGAGCCTTGCCGCAACTTACAATTACATTCTTGTAATTGTTATCTTTGATTTCGTTAGTAATAGAATTTGCCATGATATCATTTCTTTTGGAATTAGCTAAAGCCACAAGAATTGCAAAATAAAAAAGTGGTGATATTGAGAATACTGCCAACCCTTCAAGCCTATTTGACCAAGAAGAGAGAAAAAGAGTGGCAAACCCGAAAAGTAGGATAAATAAAGGAGGAAGAATTCGTTTTATCCAAATATTGGGTACAGTAAATATTATTGGAATTGGCGCGTCTACATTGATTACTGGGATGCCCAACTTTTCAGCAGAAACTTTCATGGGTTTTCTGCTAGTTTGAATTTGGGATATGAAACGAAATTCTACATAACCAAAGAGATAAAAAAAATAGGTAAACCACGATTTTATATTTTCATCAAAAATTTTTTCTTCCCTATTTTCAAGGAAGATTGCATCATAATTGCCAGATTCGACCATTATCTTGAGTTCTTCCGCATCCTTCAATGAAGTATGATACTCACCCATTATTGTTGCTTTAGCCATCTTAACTCAGTGATGTAATCTTATATCCACATTATGTTTAAAACTATTCTAATTACAACGTTGATGTTGTTAGTGTCATTATTGAAAAGCTAAGTTAACAACCGAGGAATCCCAAACCCACAGAAATAATAATGACAGATATGGATAATTAAGACGCAGAGATAGAGGCTGAAAAACAGATGGATACCAATACCAAGGGAAACAATCATGCCACAGCCGCATTTGCCTTGTCCCTTGTTGCAGGAATCCTGATTTTGATACAGGGCATAGTACGAATACTAAAAGGTAGTGCACTGGATATTTCAGGAATTGATAATCAGATCAGGGTTCGAGTTCTCGTAGGCATTGCATTTACCATGGTCGGAGTAATCGCTGTTGTATTCGGGATTTTAATCATAGTCGGCGCGGTCTTGTTATACCAACCTGGAAAAGAACTCACAGGCGGAATAATTGTGCTAGTATTCTCTTTACTAAGCATCTTGACTTTCGGATTAATAGGGTTAGTAGGCCTGATTCTGGGGATAATGGGCGCCGCTTGGGCATTGACAAAGAACTAATGCCACCTTTTCACTCCATATATATCTATGATCTTTTTTTACTAAAGTTAAGTTTTTATGACTTATCATAGATAATGGAAACAACTGGAGGGTTGAAGATGAGTGGCGACTCTAGTCAAGTCTCCAAGATGGAATTTGAGAGATATGAACACGCGCTTTTTGGTGGCAATGTGACAAATTGGGTTGATAAGACTTTTCCGACTTGTCCTTTGTGCAGGAAACCTTCACTCTGGGAGTTGGGAAACAACGCGAGTGCCAAGTTAGGGTGGAGAAATGGCACGCGGAATTATTTTCGATGTCCAAACTGCATGGGCGTAATCTCAGTTGAGATGGCGGTCGTTCAAAAGAAGTATCTTATTCAATCTCTGTTTAAGGATCAGAGTGCCAGAATAGAGAGTGCAGGAAACAACTCTACACTCCAGCATCTTGTAGGGCAGGAATATCCAATTATGACACTACAGGAATGGGCATCAAAAACAGAATCCACTATCTAGAACTACAAGCTCTAGATGAGATTCAACAGCAAAAAACCTGAAAAAACAAGACGCGGGCGCAAATATCAGCGCACGTTGAATAATCTCAACATTTTTCATTTTTTGTATATACTATTGGGGATTAATTTAATCCCCACACACATAGGCGATGTATCACAGGCATATACAACATAAAAGGATTTACCGAAGCATAAATTATCGTTGTGTGACAACGTGGTCCTTGTGAAAAGACAAATAGTCATATTTGTCAGCACTGGCGACCCAATCTGCTTCGAGCATGCAATGATGAAAACATGTGAATTCGCCGATAATGGCAATGAAGTCGTTATGGTGATCGAGGGGCCTGCTGTAGTTAGAATAGGCGAATATTCTGAGAGAGAAGATCTCTACTCCAAGAACTATGCTCGTATCAAGAAGGAAGGGCTGATTGCGGGCGTCTGCAAGGATTGTGCTGAAAGATACGGAGTTCTGGAGGAGGCAAAAAAACAGGGATTGCCTTTAGCCGCAAGCCACCCGAATATAAAGGATTATTTGGAGAAGAGATTCGAGGTCAGATACATTCGCCCAAGGGCATGCAGTTGCTGTGAAGTGTGGGACGATGTTACTGTACCCTAGAAAGTGGTAACCTATGGTGACCGTCAAGGTTGACCACACCAAGTGCAATGGTGACGCAATTTGCATCTCCATCTGTCCAGTGAACGTCTTCGAGCTGAAGGATAAGAAGGCTATACCAGTTAGAGAGAAGGACTGCTTTTTCTGCATGACTTGCATTGCCCTGTGCCCAGAGCAAGCCATAGAAGTTGTGGACGAGAACACTCGTATTTTTGTTGAGGAGTTGAAAGGAAAATTAGGTTAAACATATTCTTCAGTAGCTTTTTTTGTGTGTGGGGGATTAATTTAATTTTTTTCTTACGACTTGCCATATCTTATTTTTCTGTGGGTTTATGCCACACTTTAATTGATGGATTAAGTTCATGTGCTTTTATGCTAGCTTGTTCCGCAAGTTCATAATTACCTAGCTTAAATTGTGCAACTGATAATTCAGAATAAACTTCTGCAAATGTTGGTTTCAGTTCGATGGCTTTCATTAGATACACAATGCCCTCTTGATACTTTCGCATGTCGCCTAGGGTCTTGCCCTTTAAATAAAGCAAGAAAGGGCTTTTTGGATTTATTGCCAACCCCTTATTTGCCCATTCGATTGATTTTTCAAAATCACCCAATAAGGCATAGTTCAATGCCTGCCCCCTCATTGTAAATTCTCTAGGGTCGAAGATATCTTGGTACATTTCATGATCAGGGTATTTCTGACGAAGTTTTTCTATGCCAGCCATATCTCCAACAAGGTCTTCAATTTGGTGCGTCAGATCTAAAAAGCACTGATGCAGTTTTGTGTCGCCTCTTATTTGCTCAATAAACTCATCATATTGTTTTTGCGGGATTCCACTGAGTCCTTGGGTTGTTTCTTCTATGAGATTGATATAGGTGGTTTTGTTTATTGACCATCCATACTTAGGGGCAGGATGATTTTTTCGCCTAATTTGATTTGTAGTCCATTCTACAGTCGTTTTTTCTTGAGGAACGTATATTTGATCAGCTATTACGACAGTGCCAAAGCTTTTAAAAAATTGATACATTTTTACCCAAAATAATATGAAAAATTCATTAAGTGGCCGGTTCATTTTTTCCATCGTATCAATCATTTTTGCCGTCGGATCATCGGGTTCAAAACAACATACAACGATTCTGTCCATTTTATTGTTTTGGTCTTTATAGTATTGAACAAGTACCGCAGAAAAATTCATGCGTGCCATTTCCACAAAACCACAAATTGGCTTACCAAATTTCTCATGACGAATTTCTTTAGAAGGATAAGCTATTGGCGGAGATAATGTAAAAACAAAATTCAGGTTATCATATTCCATTTTCATTAAAATTTTACCAGTGCCATCGCATTTCTTACATTTGGAAAAGATTCCCTTCTTGCCAGAGCCATTACAATCAGGGCATATTACAGATTGTTCCCCTGACATTTATTTCACTAAATAACCATAATTCTTTATTGAAACTAAAAGGCTTTTTGAACTGCATAGTTGTGTACAGGCCTCAGCATCAACTTCTTTCTCGCATTTTGGGCAGAAGGGCATTTTAAAAGCCGACCAGTAATGCTATCTCTTCTGTTGCAGGATAGATACAATCTATTCTGAGATCGATGGCGCAAAAATCATTTTTCGCTATGGTAAGCAGACAAAGAGATCAAAGAATACCTCAAAATCGAAAGATGATGGAGAGTAGTTTATCGCGTATTAAGAACTAATAAAAAACATGCCAAACCTAATCATCTGAAAGTTGCATAGTAGTAAGCATATGACTTTGAGTACCAATAACACCAAGGCATTCAATTTAAAACTGGCTATTTCTTTTCTCATCTTTGCTGTTATCATAGTTACAATATTGCTAGAAATGATCTTTTATCCTGTAGACTTGGGACTGTTGATTAGAACCTTTTTACCTCTTGCGGTAATCGCGTTATTTTTTGCATTCATATTGGGACGTTTTACAAATCTGACTTTAGGGAAAATCACTTTGCTTATTGGCATTCTAGTCATGATTGGAGGAACAATAATCGGCGACCATCTAGAGGGCTACGCCTTTCCTTTTTGTGTTGGTTTGGAGCTTTGCCAAGCCACCCCTATTTACCCTCTTGCGCCATATGGGCTTTTGCTGTTTATGGCGGGATACAGCCTCGCTATAATTGGATGGCAATCAAAGGATAGGCAAAAAGGATTAGCATTTTTGGTTATTGGAAATGTTGTATTATTAATAATATTCAGTCTGATTGCAATTTTCGCAAATGTAATTATATAGAAAGCAACGATTTTTCTTTTTTCGCTTTCTTGAATTACGTGGTAAAAAGCTTCAGACTCTACGCTATGTGTGATATAGGCTATACGTGATACACGGCTCAAGGGAGAAATGGTTACCAACTGGTAACCATAGTTGGCAGTTAGCAGTAGTCAGAGAATTGTATGTGTGGGGATTAATTTAATCCTCAAATCCAAACACAAACCCAAACCCAAAAAAGAAAAATAATTTTTAACTATTAAAAAATATTCTTCGCTATCTGCAATAATCGCTTGGCTTTTCGTAGTGACTTGCAAGTTGACCTTTTAGTCTCCTACGCCTCTCGCATGTAGGCCCGCAGGGTCAGCGGAGCGAATATGGCCACTACCGCTATCGACCCTATGAGCGACAGCCAAAAGTCAATGCCAATGGTGCCTTGGTTGAAGAGCTGCCGGACGGCGCTCACGATGTAGGTCAACGGGTTTACATTGACAAAGTCCCGCAGCCACGAGGGCAGGGTGCTGGTCGGCACGAAGGCACCTGAGAGGAATGACAGAGGGAAGAGGATGGACGTTGAGATGCCTTGGACTATCTGCGCTGTCTTGAGGACGGTGCCAAGCAGTGCGAATATCCAACTGATGCACCATGAGCAGAAGACGATGAGGACGCCGCCTGCCAGAGCTCCCTCGAGGCTAGCCCAACGGAATCCTAGGATATAGCCCATGACGAAGGTCAGACTCGTGGCGATGGCGTAGCGGACAAGGTCGGCAAGCAGCGGTCCTGTGAGCGGGGCGATCCGGGCGATGGGCATCGACTTGAAACGATAGAACACCCCCTTGTCCATGTCCTCGCGGAGCTGGACGCCCGTGGCCATGCAGGCCGTGAGAGCCGTCTGGGCCAGGATGCCAGGGATGATTATCGGCAGGTAACCGCTCACGCTGCCGGAGATAGCACCGCCGAAGAGATATGCGAAGAGCAGCGTGAAAAGAATGGGCTGAATCGTAACGTCGAAGAGCTGTTGCGGTGTCCGGCGAATCATGAGCAGGTTGCGGTAGGCCATGGTCAGCGAATTGCTGATTGTCATCCGCGGGGTCACGCGGTTTTTGAGCCTGCGCTGAGCGCCGGGGGCAATCTGGGTGGTCATGGTATGGTAGCTCCTTTCTCAGCCTGCTTGCCATCGCCGGTTAGCGCCAGGAAGACCTCGTCGAGAGTCGGTTCCTGGACGCTCACGGCGGCGAGTTCAATTTTCGCCTCGCGCAGTGAGACGAGCAGGTCAGTCACCCGATCGGGGTCTACCATCGGCGCCGTGACGAGCGTGGGTTCGGGGGTGGAAGCTTTCGCATTGAGCACCGTCTGGGTGATGCGAATCGCTTCGGCGGTGTTCTTCTCGTCGGCGAGCTGAAGGCGCAGTGTCGCTTTTCCGACCGTCGCCTTCAACTCACGAGGCGAGCCCTCGGCCACCACGCGCCCATAATTGATCACGGCTATCCGGTCCGCGAGTTGGTCGGCTTCATCAAGGTATTGTGTGGTCAGCAGAATCGTCGACCCAGAGGAGACAAGCTGTCGGATAATCTCCCACATTTGTATCCTCGTACGCGGATCGAGGCCGGTCGTTGGCTCGTCCAGGAAGATGAGCGGTGCTTGTACAATGAGACTTGAGGCAAGGTCGAGCTTGCGCCTCATGCCGCCTGAGAACTTGTCGAGCGTCCTCTTGGCGGCGTCGGCCAGCCCGAACTCCTCAAGCAGCTCGGTGGCTCTCTTGCTTGCTTCGGACCTACTGAGACCGAGCAGCAGCGCGAAGATTGTGAGGTTCTCGGATGCGGACAGCTTCTCATCGACTGCTGCGCTCTGGCCCGTCACGCTGATGAGCTGACGGACCACTTGAGCCTCGTGGACCACGTCGTGGCCAAACACCTTGGCGTTCCCGCCGTCGGGCTTGAGAAGCGTAGTCAGCATGTTGATTATAGTCGTCTTGCCGGCACCGTTTGGCCCGAGCAGGGCATAGATGCAGCCGCTCGGTATCGACAGGTCTACGCCGTCAACGGCGCGGTTGTCCCCGAAGACCTTGACTAGGCCGCGGGCTTCGATGGCAAGGGTGCTCGGCTCGACACTTGAGTTCCCGTCCGGGATTTCTGATTGTTGCATCATCATGGACCGCTCCTTGATTGCAGCGTTTTTCCCATGTTTCCTACTGCCCCTGCCCCCTCCGAGAAGACCGAGCGCATAATGTTTTTTATCATGCTCGGCATCTTCTTGGAGACTACGCCTAGCACATCTTTTAGCTCTTCAGAGTTCGTACGCCCTCTCTGTGGTCTCTCATTTTCGCTCAAATAATCTGCCTTCCTTTTAGTGATAGAGAATATTTTCTTTCCTAAACCTAATGACTATTAGAGATGGTCACTCCACTTAGTGGTGCTGTAAAAAAGTGATCACTTTTCTGGTCACGTGTCCCTTAAGCGGTACTTGGGAACCTTGCCATTATAATTACCAAGCATTCTCTCTTCCTCTCGAAGGATCACGGATGATTCTTCTGCCTGCCTTACATGGCTTCGATGGCAAGGGTGCTCGGCTCGACCCTTGTTCCCGTCCGGGATTTCTGATTGTTGCATCATCATGGACCGCTCCTTGATTGCAGCGCACCGTTGATGGCCTCCAGCCTCCTCGTCAGCTTCTCTATCCTGTCCCCGTACTTCGAGAGGCTTGGCCAGTCCGTCTTCTGGAGGTCCTCAAGATATGAGGTGTTGCTCTCCATGACGGAAAGGGCGCTCGCCACATCATCACCGATGCCGGATTGCCTAACATAGGCAGTGGTAAGCTCGAACTTCCCATCTTTGTTTTTCGCTATCAGTCCCTCTTTCTCCAGCTGCTCGAGCAGGGGGTAGATCGAGCCGGGGCTCGGCCTGTACCGGCCGTGGCTCATCTTCTGGAGTTCATTCATGATGTCTACTCCGTTCATCGGCTGGCTTTCGATGAGCTGGATGATCTGGGGCCGCAGGAAGCCACGATGCCCGAACTGGATTCGATGGAAATGTTCCATATGGCGGCTGTCCAGGTTCCCCCAGAATCTCTGATGTCGTCTCTCTTCGTCTTGATTGTAGTCACTCACTTGCATTTCACCAATATCGAATATTAGATATCGTATACTAGATATCGAATACACGATATGAGCTATTTAAAGGTTTTGAAGATGCACTAGCCGCTGTGTGTGATATACGCTACACTCATTGATACTTGCACTTGAATAGCAAGCTTAAAATAATAAAATATTTTACCATTGAACTATGCCTTTCGTAGTGCTCTACATACATGATGGAAGTACCGAGGAACAGAAAGCGGCAGTTGCCAAAGATATAACCGTTGCCATGTCCAAGCATTTGGGGGTCCATGAAGAAGCTGTCCGGATTATCTTTCAGGAACTCAGAAAAGATCAGATTGGCGTGGGCGGATGGCTTGAGTCTAGTCCTGAGTACAAAGCTCTGAAAACTAGGGCTGTTGATATATTATAAAAAATAGGAATATTGAATGATCCTCCCATTCGAACAGCCTATGCTCTTGAATTGAATCATTCCAAAGCTGAACACTTGAGAAGAAGGGTGAGATCCAAAATAACGAGCCTCTGTTCGATCATTGTGGTTAACTCGAATCTGACCTACATCAGCCACACGAATGCGTTAGGCGTGTGTGTTTGGGTGGGGGATTAAAATTTAACCTTTTTTAGGTTAGGATAACCCTTCAAATCAATATTCGGAAAATGTATTAACACCAAGATTACAAAGTGGCAAAAGGGGAGGGTGAATTATCAAATGGTCTCCTGCAAGTTATTGGAATCCTATAGGACACCACAGGGAACAACCTATTACCTTTGCCATCGACCACCTTTTGAGAAGGAGGGCACTATGATGCCAAACGGGGAAATCCGATGCGTTGGGTGTAAGTTCAGGAAATAATTTTTTTAGGGCGATGATGAAACTCAATTGAAGTTCATTGTTAATTGTCATCTTTCATGAGAACTTTTAATTATAACTTCAACTGGAAACATTAACACACCTAAGCGCCGAGGAGGGGCGCGATGATAAGAAGTACCCAACAAGGGGAGGGGAAAAGTTCAATGATCTTTATCTCTTTGAATAAGTTCAGACATATGGCATCAAAAGAAGATATAGAAAACACGAACAAGGCTTTTGCCAGTGACCCCAAAGTCAAAATTCTGGGATTTTATTGGGCACTTGGAAGGTATGATTCGGTCTTAATCACCGACGCGCCTGATGCAAAGTCAATAATGAAGATCGCTATGAAGGTCGGAAACTTTGCTTCAACCGAAACAATGATTGCCATTCCAAGGGAAGAAGCAGTAAAGCTCTTGTAATCTCGTTATCTTTTTTTTTGTGTGTGTGTGTGGGATTAAATTTTAATCGAACATACACATCTCATAATTAATTATAAAAAAGAAGAAGAGTTTTGAAAGCGATTCCCTCGATTCAGGCTCCTCAGCCCAAGTCCGTGGGACTGGAGGTCTGATACTGGTTCCCGATCCAAACGTTGCCAGTACCGGTACTGCTCGGGTCCTGGTAGAGGTCATACAAGCCGCTATTCTTCACGATGTTCCCTGCCACGAAGTTTTGGCTCGATCCATCGGCGAGGTAGATGCCGTAGGAGCTGTTGGAGCACGTGTTGAAAATGAGGATGTTGTTGGAGCAGGACTCAAGGAAGATGTCAAACTCAGTGTTGTTGTAGCAGATGTTATTCGAAAGGATGGTGTTGTTGGAGGAGATAAGACCGATGCCGGCGGCATTGTTGTAGGCTGTGTTTCTAGTGAGGATGGTGTTGGAGCAGGACAAAAGGCCGATGCCAAACAGGGCGTTGCCGTACCAGATGTTATTCGAAAGGATGTTGTTGGAGCAGTACTCAAAGATGATGCCAGCCACAGTGTTGTTGTAGCAGATGTTATTCGAAAGGATGGTGTTGTTGGAGGAGATAAGACCGATGCCGGCGGCATTGTTGTAGGCTGTGTTTCTAGTGAGGATGTTGTTGGAGGAAGAGAGAAAGAGGATGCCAAGCCCGGTGCCTACCCCAGTGTTGTTGTAGCAGATGTTATTTGAAAGGATGGTGTTGTTGGAGTAGGAGAGGCAGATGCCGATGGTGTTGTTAGCCAGCGAATTGCCTTGAATCTCGCCATTGGTAACATTGTTCAGGAGGATCCCATAATTACTGACATTCCCGTAGATCGCACAATTTATTATTAAGAAGTATGCGTTGGTATTTGTGATCTCGATGCCATTTGCAGTGCTAGCGTTAATGGTCCAGTCTGCTATCACATAAGGATTGTTACGGGCTCCTGAGCCGGAAACAACACCGTTCGCAGCCTTGAACTGGGAATTTCCATCGATATAAATTGGAGAATGCGTTGCCGGATGGGCTGCAGCTACTGTGGGCATTAAAGAGAATAGTGCAAGTATTACAAGAAGTGAAACCAGTGCAACTGCTGATATTCGTTTCACATTGTTCATTTCCATTCACCTTTTTTTTGGGTACTTTTTATAGCGCCCTTCCTCGGCGCTGGGTCGATTGAGAATGGGTAGTACACTACGTGGGTGAAAAATCCATTCCCTCAGGAGTTAGCGTTTGAGTTATAACTATATATAACACCTATCTAAGTTCAAAATACCAAAATCTTTTTGAATAAGATTTGAAACCACTTTGTAATCTTTATATTATTCAATAAAAAACGTGTATGCGTTTAAAATAAATGCAGTTCACTTCATCCGACTATAGGGTCAAATTTTAATCCCCAAACCCCCCAAAACCCAAAACCCCACACAAACTACGACGACTATGGAGGAGAAGCTGTTTAGTTTGCTAACCTCGCTGGCGATGCAGTTTCAGTTTTTTTGAGCTTCTTTTCCGTCCACGAATAGCTTGATAGGTGAGAACGGTCCAGCGCTGATTTCCACTTGATGCTTTTCGGAATTTCCCACGTCCAACTGGAACTTCTTTGGCAAAGGCTGAAAGTTTGCTTCATTAATGACTTTTTCGCCATCCACTTCTATCTTGATGTATTTTAGAAGCGCGCTCGCATTAACAATAATGGTATGTTTTTCAGTCTCGCCTATTTCAAACTTGGCTTTTGCCATTTCTTCCGCCCCTTATGGGCACCATAGAATGTATTTGCGATATTTAGGTTTATGGAATTTTATTTGATATATGAGATATAGAATATACGTGATATGGTGTTGTGTGGGGTTTAAGTGGGGTATTATTGTAGCGTTTGTAAAGAAACAATAAGCGAAAAAGTTTACAACTATTCAATGGCTAACTTTGGTAAAGCTCTGTGTATGAGATGCCAAGGGAATGACCTCCTCCAAGAATGGTCATCGGGCGATAAAACCATCAAATGCCTTGAATGCAAAGGGTGTCGAAAATGAATTGGAATATTCACTTAGCTTCTATGCGTCTTAGCAGAGAGATGAAGTGAGTAAGGATGGCAAGAAGTCGAACGAAGAAAACAAAAAAACCGAGGAAGCCAAAAAGAAAAGATATGCCATGGTAATTAAACTTGATAGACAATATTTGGGGTTAGGCTTGATTTTAAAAGTTCGCTGTAAAGGTGCTTACGCCAAGTGGAATGTATATTGAAGCTGTTGAATAATAATTGAAAAACATACTTAAAAAAAAGGGGATTTATGTTATTAATGCCGCTTCCGGTGTTAGCGCTTCCCTTTTAAGCGAAGTCACTTATGTTCCTGGCTTCTTTACTGTAACCGTAGAGGAGATCTGACCTGGATTCAGAGCTAGGTAACATGGGGCGCGTTGCTTCCATACTTCAACTAATTTATCTATCTTATCTTGGCTCTCGTTTGAGTATATGGTTATATTTACTGAAATGTTCCTGAGGTCTCCTGTGGCTCCCGGAAAGCCAAGAACTCCTTTTATATCGAAGTCACAGTGGGTCTCCACTTCAACCGAGTCTACTGCTGTGCCTGTTAGCGGCGACAAAGTGTTTTTGAGAAGTGCTGCAGCACAGCCCGCTAGTGATCCGAGTAAGTGTTGTATAGGTCCTATTGTAGTGTTCTTCCCACCCAAAGCTGGTATAAGGTCTTCTTCCCACGTAGTGTTCACTGATTTAAGAATCACAAGACCATCCTTTGTAGTGGCTTTAACTGTGGGCTTTAACAGAGCCGCTTCAGGCTTTTCCTGAAACATTTTCACGAATTTTTGGAGTTCAGCGGCTTTTTCTTCTAAACTACTCATATAATTCACCTTTACAGAAGCTCTCATGTAGATCTTATTGGTGTAAATTCTATTTTTTGTAATATTTATAAATATTGGGCATTGTCAAGGCATGACCCGATGAGCTGATGTGAACTCAATACATTTGGTTATTTAGTTTTTTGATAACTTTGGCTTCATCACTTGCCTTTCGATTTCATTTTTTCACTTTTTACAGAAAAAGGTTTTGAGCCGCCATTTAGTTAAATAATTAAGTTCAATTAGAGAGAAATAAGATTGCTAATACGCGCTACCATAGAGAGATTAAATTTTAATCCTAAACCCAATTACCAGCAAAAATGTGCTAAAGACCTTTACAGTATAGCTGGCCACCAAATTTTGGTTTTATTGATCTGAAAGGTGAATGAGCCCCGCATGGCGTTGACTATCATGGAAGCCTATTCATTCAGTGGATGACACCGAAATGCCCCTTTCGAGGACGATGGCATGATCATCGCACATCTCTTGGCAGCAATAGCACCTAATGCATTTTTTGTAGTCTATCGAGGGTTTCTTATTAACAGCCCTAATGGCTTTCACCGGGCAGCTTCGCAGGCACTTCAGGCAGCCGACGCACCGCTCCTCCAGGATGCGAGGCTGTATGGAGGAGATGAACGATGACAGTCTGTCCCTATGGGCTTCGACCGTACGGCTATCGTTATAGGTGGATGGGGGCTTGTAGTCGCCGACGATGAGGCTTTCCAGAGGATCGCCCACGATGACTACGTCTCCAAGATCACTCCTTAGGTATCCTCTCGCCACAGCCTCGCTGATGGTCGAGACCTTCAGAGGGTCTATGGACATAATCCTGGCTGTGGCCACATCTATGGCGCTGTAGTCGCCGCTTGCCAGCAGGGCGCCTAGCTTCCTGGGCGAGCCGTTGTGGGGCCCGTCACCCTCCATGGCCATTATGGCATCCATGACCTGAAGCCGGGGCTTCATCAGCTCGTTCAGGTCGACCATGACCCGGCCAAAGTCGTCTGCATTCCGGTATTTCGCATGGTACACCGGCTTCTCCAGACCAGGTACAAGGCCGAAGATGTTCTTGGCTGCCCCGGTCAGATAGGTCAGCGGATGCGTCTTTGCCTTGGAGACGACGACCAGCGCATCGGCCTCCATGGCCGGCTTGATGATGGAAAACCGCTTCCTCAGCCTGGCCGAGGGCGCATCCACTCCTCCATAGTCCGTATCATAGTTCAGGGGTATGCCGAGCTCTTGGGACACCTCCTTGTAGCCCGAGACGGCATACTCCCTTTGGAGCACATCCTCGGTGTAGGGGAGGCCTGATCCGGGGCTATCGCCCATGAGGACCCGGCATCCATGCTCCTTCAGTATCCGGCCAACGGCATAGACGACGTCGGGATGGGTCGCTATGCAGGTCTCGGGCGGTGAGCCCTGGAGCATGTTGAATTTCAGAAAGACGCTCTGGTTAGGCAAAACGAACTGGCCTATGCCGCCCAACAGGTCAATGGACCTCTTCACAGCCTCGTATACCTGGCTCCTGCCATAGTCTTCACAGCGCACAACGGCTACGGTTTTATCATTTTTGTTCATGCGATTATCTCCAGGGGCAGATCTTGATCGAGGCCGAGATTAATCAGATGATGACCCTCAATCCTGTAGGGCATGGATAGACTAGAGTAAACCTCGCGCCAAGCCCCTATATGCCTGCTGCGAGAATGGGCCAGGGCTGAAGGTGAAAAGAAGGTCAAAATTCAATCCCTCCCATGAGTGGTAGGTGGGTAGTAGTAAGTCGTTAGCCTAGCTTTATTGGGGGAAGGTAAAGTTTTATCCCAATTTCTCAAGTTGCCTTCGTAAGTATCTTTGGTTCTTTCCATTCTTCTCTAAGAATGCTGAAGATGAACGTGTCTGACCATTCTCCTCGCACTAGAAGGGATTTTCTCAAAGTGCCTTCTCTTTTAAACCCAACTTTTTCCAGAATCTTCTGAGAAGCTACATTTTTGGTGTGAGTTAAAGCTTGTATTCGTGCAATATCCTTCGAGAGAAACAGATAGTCTACCATTAACTGCGCAGCTTCGGTGCAGTAGCCTTTCCGTCTTTCACTTGGAACAAGTGCATATCCTATTTCCTGCATTTTCGCATAGGGTGTAAGCATGTTAAAATGCATAATGTAACCAATTTTGCTTCCATCTTTCTTCTCGATGATGAATGTCTTCGTTTCGAAAGGGGTGCTCTCAAGGGACTTCTCCAGCTCAGCCCTGGACAGCTGCAACGGACTCATGTATTCACCTAAGAATTCAATATTGTTAATCCATTCTGCACCTAGTGGTAGTTCCTCTTTCTCCATTACCCTCAAATTCACAAGCTTACCTTCAAGCAACCCTGAACACCAACCTACTATTTTGAGTCAGTTCAGATATAATTTTTCTGCAAAACCAGAAACTGGTTCGTGGGTGTGGGATTAAAATTTAATGCCCGCCCCGCAAAAAAAAATTAAAATTTAAAAAAAGGGAAAAATGCCCGGTCTCTAGACTATCTTCTTCGCATCCACAACAACGCAAGGAGGACGAGGACTATGATGACTATCACTACAACGATGATCCACCATGGAAATCCTCCGCTAGACGTTGGGGTTGTACCTTTCTCTATGGAGGCGTTGACTGGAACAATTGAGGACTGCGCGGCATTATACTGGCTGTTTCCCGCAAATTCAGCCCGGAAATTAAAACTGCCGCCATCCTGGCGTAGGGTGTACTTGTAGGAGTAGGAACCACCGGAAAGGGTCGCATTGCCAATGGGCACGTAGGGAGTACCGTCATCTGACGCATAGATTGTGATGGTTCCTGATGTTGAAGGCGATATAGTCCCAGACAGCGTTATCTGCTGTCCCCCAGTGGCAGTTGAAGCCGAGGTCTTTAGGGTGAGCGTGGGCGTCTGGGTAGTCGTGGAGCTGCTGGCGCCGAAGGCGTACATGATGCCATCCGATGACCCACAGTAGACTACGCCGTTGGCTATGGCCGGCATGCTGGTCACGAATCTGCCCGTCTGATATTTCCACACAAAGGCGCCGCTCTGGGCATTGAGGCAGTAGATGTAGTAGTCATTGCCGCCGAAGTAGACGTAGCCGTTGCCGGAGACGCTGCCCGTGAATACGTAGTTGCCGACGTCGTACTTCCACACCAATGCGCCGCTCTGGGCATTGAGGCAGTAGAAGTTGTTGTCTTCGCAGCCAAAGTAGACGTTGCCGTTGGCCACAGCCGGGCAGGCGTAGATCGTGCCCCCGGCGGTATAGTTCCATACCTGGGCTCCACTAAGGCCGTTGAGGCAGTAGATGGCGCCGCCATAAACGCTGTAGTATAGGTATCCGTTGGCGGCAGTCATCCAGTATCCTGAGTTTGGATTGCTCCATACCTCATCGCCATTGGTCGCATTCAGGCATTGAATGTAACCTTGGCCATCGATGAAGTAGACGCAGCCATTGGCTACGGTGGGCGTTGTACCATAAATATCGAAATTATTAGACATGGCTACTGAGTAGTGCCATACCTCGGTGCCGGTTGTGGCGTTGAAGCATGAGAGTATTCCAAAATTGTCGCCAAAAACGTCTGAATAGAGGTGGGCACAGTAAACATAGCCGTTTGAGACCACGGGGTCGCACCCCGCACCGGTGCCACAGGTCAGATTCCATACCACGGCTCCGGTCTGGCCGTTGAAGCAGTAGAGATTTCCATCATCACAGGCGACATAGACGAGCCCGTTGGCGACGGCGGGATTTGAAAAGTCATCGATAGTGGTGGTTAAGTTCCAAACTTTGGCACCGCTCGTGGCGTTTAGGCAGTAGAAGGTCGTGTAAGAACTGAAGTAGACGTAGCCGTCGGCTACAGCGGCAGAGTCGGCGATATTGCCGTAGGGGTTGGTGGAGAAGCTCCACAGGAGGTTATTCGTGGTAGGGCCGTTATCTGTCGTATAGCCGGTGTGGCCTGAATCACCGTGGAGCTGGGGCCAGTCGCTGGAGGACTGCTGAGCCTTCACCATTGTTGCGGATGCAAAAAAAATCGCCAGGCATAGAATGCTAAAAATTGCAATTACATATATTTTCTTCAAAGTTGTCCCTCTCTAATCCAATATTTTTTAATTACTTGAAAGGGAGTTATTACTCTTTTTGGGTTTGTGTGTGGGGCTAAATTTCAATCCCCATAAACATTTTTTTCTCAAAAACCTCCAGAATGCCTGCCCCGGAAGCGGCGAATATTTCACCTAATGCTCCATGGAAAAGCCGATCATTTGGATTTCGATCTCTCAAATGCATTCCAGATATTTTTTCGCCCGGGGGCAAACGACCATGCATCTGCCGCATAGGCCTGCGGTGTCCATCATTGTCTCCAGCCCAAGCGACTTTTTGTATCCGCTCACCACCAGATAGCATTTCATGGCGTTGAAAAATTCATCCCTGTCCTTGGTCACATCCCACAGATTGCCTGAGATAGCCTTTCCGGGACAGACGTTCGTACATTCTCTGCAATCGCCGCACTTTGAAGTCTCGATGGGGACACCACATTCGAGTGGGGCATCGGTGAGGATAGAGTTTAATCTTAGGGCAGGGCCAAATTCTTCCGTCACGAGCAGCGCTGATTTGCCAATCCAGCCCAGGCCTGCCCTGGTGGCAACGGTCTTGTGCTGAAAGGAGGCGCGCATCTTCTCCGGATTTATTGCCTTTGCGACCATTGGGACGGCATTGTAGCCTTTTTCTGCCAGAAATCGTGCCCCGAACTCAGCGAGGTAATTCAAAAGGTCGTTTGCCCGCTTAAATTCATAGAAATAGGCCCTGTTGGGACCTTCTGCAATCCCCCTTACGACCTTTGGATTCAGCGCCACGACAATGGACACTCCGTAATCCAAAGAGTCTCGGGTCTCGGGCTGAAGGACTCTAAGATCCGCGAACCCCACAAGGGATGCCCCCTCTTTCATAAGTGCATTTTTCAAGTCGATGGTAAGCTTATCCATTAGGCCATCCTCATTTTTTGCATTAAGAAAAATTCAAATTTTCGCGATATTAGGTTAATCGCATGGGTAAATAAAGACTGCTTTTTGGCATCCTCCCACAGCCCAAAGGCTGGGGATTCCGCTTTTCTGCCGGTCGCTCCCTCATTGTAGATTCTTAGTCGGCCCTTTAGCTCTAGCGTGTGTTCATCAGGGACTAGAACTTGGTCAGGTCGACCCCCATTCTCTCTGAGATTTTTGGAAGGTCGTTTAGGATGTAGGTAAAGACGTGTCCTCTCCATTCTCCCCAGTGTTTTTCAGCGGTCTTCTTGAGATCGGGTATTGAGCCTCTTGGGGAATCTGTCTCCTTCTTGAAAAAGAGGACGTTGAAAATCTTGGCGCTCCACACGTCCAATGGAAATCCCATCCTTGGCGAGATTAGCTCCGCCGAGTACTCACCGATGCCACGCAGCGTCATCAGCTTTTCCTTCGCCTCTTCGGGGTCCATCACGTAGAGATCCTCCATGCTCGGGAAGCCCCCATTCAACTCCTTTGCTATCGAGGAGAGATTTCGGGCCCTGTAGCCCAGTTTAGCCTTTGATCTCAATTCTTCGACCGTTAAGGCTGCGATCTTTCCAGGAGAGGGCCAGTAGCGGACGGTCTTCCCGTCAAAATTGACGTCATCTCCGTAATTCTTTAGGAGCAGATCCATCATCTCACTGCTTCTCTTCCAGGGAGCCATCTGAAGAGTCAGAACCAGTATCAATGCGGGGAAGAGTTCTGGCCAAGCCGTGGTCCTCAATCCGTACAAATCGTGAACGACCTCTCGCAGGATCTCGTCTCTCTCGGCCATGCTGTAAAAATCGCAAAGATCTTCGTTGATCCTGAGGGCCCTGCTCAGGGTTTCAGTGAGATGAATCTTCTCCTTGTCGCTTAGGGAGTTTTTGGAGTAGACGGCGCAAGAGAGTTTTGGTTTCAGCAGCGTTCCCACTGAGTGCAGCTTCAACCCCAGAAGGTCACCTCCAAGTCTTGCCGCTGTCCAGAGCGTCTCATCCTGGAAAAGTTCGTACGGAGTGGACCACCACCATCCCGCGGGCTTGTGCACCGAGAGCTTAAAGTTGAACGGGGCAACCGGTTCCAATTCCATTGAAAGCGATTCCTTCAGCGCCAACACGGGTCCCATCTGATAGTTTTCACGGTTGACCTAATAAACAATCATCGGCATTCCTGCATTCCCTACTCAGGAATTCGACTAATCCAGGTAACGTTCCAAAGATCCATAAGAGATGGGAGTACCAGGAGCTCGATGCCAGACTCTTTTAGTCTGAAGAATTCTTAGGAATAAAATAAGCCCCGATTAATAACTAGAGGGGTTTGAAAGGTAGACGGCAGACGGTAGGGTGTCGCCGCAGAGCGGCAGGGGGCAGAAGAGAAGAAAACGAGCGAGAGAGAGAGAGAGAGGAAAAAAAAGGGAAATTTCACTACCTAAGTTCGTTTATTTCTTCTCAACGACCCACTGGCAGACTGGATCCTTTTTAGTCATGAGTTTAGTTATTGTCCATTTGTAATCTGGGTTGATTACCTCAATGATTCCGTCAACTATCCCTTGGTAGGCAAGGCAGAAATCTGGTGGCATGGTCTGGAACGGACACTTTGTTATTTCCTTCACAACTCTATTGGGACTAACTTCAATTGGGTCCCCAGTAATCTTTAACATCTGCTTTTCGGCGACATGGATAATGGATGCAATCGCTGTAGCGTCTTTGCCTGTGATGCCCATCTGAGGGGCTTGGGCTGCAAACTGTTTACCAAACTCTTTTAGACGTGGATAGATCATCTTCTGAGCTTCGCATGACCCGTACTTGTCCACAATTGATTGTACTACCATCGCGGTCATCGCACCCGTGCTAAATACCCCCTGTTCGTGAGCCATCTCAGGAGGAAGTTGCGGAACCTTCAATTCCACCATTAAAATTCGCCTCCTATCACAATTGGGTATTTCTTATCGCGCCCCTCCTAGGCGCTGATTGTTTAATGCATTGCTGCAGGATGTAATTAACAGTTATCACTTCATGTTTGAAAGCCTAGAAATTCCATCGAGAAGTTTTTAACGCCTGATCTTTTACTCACTAGTTACCTGGGCACAGTCGCCCAACTGTATTACAATTAATTCCTAATAACGACCGAGAGTCGCCTAGATTTTAATGGTTTTATACCATGCACACAAGAAAGAAATTAAGTTTGATTTATAGGTCTGAGGTTTGCAAGGGGGTTCGGACTCCACCTTTCCCCCTGCTTATCTCAAAAAAGAAAGGGATCAGCCCAAATAAAAAAAAATTAAATTTTAGCTGCCTTTGGTTTTTAATTGGGGGGAATTAAATTTTAATTTGGCGGTCAGCTCTTTAGATATAGATCACGGGTTCCTTACGGACAGCGAATATCTTTTCGAGCATCTCAAGCATCTGACGAGAACTAGGACTATCATCGTAGCGTAAACTCAGAGCACCCTCAGGGCAAGCACGAGTACAAGCCGCACACAGGATACAGAGTCCATCATCTATCTCCCGGGAGTCGATCTTCATAGCGCCAGTTGGACAAACATCGGCACATTTCATACAGTCCGTGCACTTCGCTTCCTCTGAGAATATCGGCCTACAGAGCGCCCTCGTAAACCCTATTACCTTTTTATGATAGTCATCGGGGAAGCTCTCAACCATCTCCCTGGTGAATAGATTATACAGGAGCCCCGAAGTCTGGATCTCCGTTGGATTTAAGGATAATTTCTTCCTGATCTGTTTACCGAACCTTCCCGCTATCTCAAGGTCGCTTTGGTCAGGCCTCCCAAGGGCGTATGGGTGGCTCTCCGAAGCAAATGAGTGCTCAGCCACGAAAGACGCACCTGCCAGTATCTTGAATCCTCTCCTCCTCAGGATCTTAGCCATCTCCTCCAGGCATGTGTCGGCGGAGCGGTTACCGTAGACAGCTACTGGTATGGCCCACCTCCCCCCTCCTTCGATTCGGTTGAGCGGTTCCAGCATCGGCCATGGTGGTGATCCGCTATAGACCGGTGACCCCACTAGGAGGATGTCTCCCTGGACTTTTCCCGTGAAGGAGTCTCTCTGTTTGGGGAGTGTGAGGTCTATGTTACCCGATAAGGGTAGGTCTGTGTGCTCTTCTATGGCTGATAGGATCCTTCGGGTTGTTCCAGTCGGGGAGAAGTATAAGCTCTGTACTGTTATCTCCTTAGCCATATAGTTATCACGTGTAATGATAAAAGCTAAGTAAGGATAAGCTTTTTGTCCCTTTCACATCTTAAAGAATTTACCTCAGTCAAGCCCGGATCTTGTATAGGTCTGCTGGAAGTTAAATTAAATCAGTTCATTTCTTGTTTTATGATAAGCACTCTTTAACAAATAGCCACTATACGACAAGGCACTTCCAGCTATGTCTTTGCCCGGGTTTGGGGTTTGGGGATAAAATTTAATCCCCAAACCAAACACAATACCCTAAAATATTAATTCCGTCTCTTTGTTTCCCTAGACACATGCTTATTGGAGGTGAATTTTTTGGAAAATAAAACACAGACGGGTGAAACTAAGAAGATGAAGTCGTTTACTTGTCCTTCGTGCGGATGGACGGTAACATCGCCGTTTGGTGATGATGACATTATGCAAGATGTTATACTTCATTCGAAGAATCATCATTCGGGTGGAGTGACTCAAAGCAACTACGAAAATGTAAAGAAAAGGATTAAAGAGGTTTAGATTTTAGAGCATTCTATAGGGCCGATAATAAAATTCATCCCAATCAGTAGTGAACAACAAATCAGGGGACTATCAATAGGGTAGTTGCAGAGTAATAAATAACAAATAGGCTATTGGGGGGGTTAAATTTTAATCCCAAACCCAAACCCACATGCCGGGCAAAGATATGGCCAAGACCTTTATCCTATAATTAGCTACCAAAATAATTTTTGCCCTATGATCAAAGATTAAATCCTTTTATGTTGTAGAAGAATGTGAGTGTGGAGGTTTGAAATTTTACTAAGTTAGAACCAAAGCGTCATAATTATGACGTTCTGATTATTGGTGCAGGACCTGCCGGACTCATGGCAGCTAGAAAATTGGCAAATGAAGGATACTCAGTATTGATACTGGAAAAAGAACGGGATCTTGGCATAAAACCATGCGCCGAGGCGATAGCCGAGTCGGATATTGCGGCTGCTGAGATTCCAGTATCATCACAGTTTGTTACCAATAATATTGATGGTGCATACGTATATGCTCCCGATGAAAGTCAATCTACGAAGATCCTAGGCAAAGGGTACGTTCTGAATAAACCGCTCTTCCTCTACGCATTAACCAGTAAAGCTGTTTCTCAGGGAGCGGAATTATTCATGCGGTGCGAGGTGCGGGAAATTCTAATGGAAAATGGCATAGCGGTTGCCGTAAGATATAATCATAAAGGAACGATGACACAAACATCATTTAGAATTCTTATTGGTGCAGATGGGACAGGGTCCATTACTTCCAAAAGCTGCGGATTTGAACAGAGCGAGTATCAAGTAATTCCTGCAGTTCAGTATGTCATGGTCAACTGCAAAATTCAAGAAAAGGGAATGCTTAGGCTCTACTTTGGCGATGATGTTGCTCCTAAGGGTTATGCTTGGATATTTGCCAAAAATGAATATGCAGCGAATGTGGGGATTGGTACTTTGGGATCTCCTACAAAGTTTTATCTTGACAAGTTCATACGCAATCATCCTGCGATATTTGATAATGCCGCTATCATAAAAGAAGGCGGAGGTCTCGTTCCTGTTGGAGAACGAATTCAAACTGTTAAGGAAAATGTCATGCTTTGTGGAGATTCAGCAGGTCAAGTCGTTCCAGTGACTGGAGCAGGCATAGGAACCAGTATGACTGCGGGAAGAATAGCGGGAGAAACTGCTGCTCTTGCACTCAAAGCCGATGATATGTCTTTACTGAACGAATATCCAAAGAAGTATGCAAAAATAGAACCCCGCATGCATGGTGATTTCAACATGCTTGGTGGCTTAGTATCCTATTGAAATTAATAACATATCCATATGTTTGGGTTTGGGATTAAAATTTAATCCTCACATACGAGGCCTAGGCTCTTCAAGCACAACTGGCTTGTGTCCTTTCAATTGCTAGACTAGCAACGTACTCGCGACCACTTGGCGGGTTCTTATCACTCTCTTCCTCAAACGTTATCTCGGTCTTCCAGCCCAGGTGTTGAGCCGCAAGCTGCAGATGGCAGAGGGCGATGCCCACATTGACTAGGAAGTGGCTCCCACCGATGATGCGCCCAAGGAAGCCGGGTTTGGAAGAATAGGCATGAATCAGATTCCTGTCCCCGGTAAAGTACCAATTCTGCAGGTTGACTGCCGATGGAGCCAGACGGGCTGGTTCCAACAATTCATCAGTGCCCTGAATATTGGTTATCTTGGAGAGGGGTTTCCTATTAAACTGCGAAACGCTTGTCCTGTAAAGTGCTTCCCTTGAATTTCCGAAGGACATCAGAATGACAAATTCAAGACCTGAAGACTCCTTTACTTCTTTGGTGGGCCGGGGAATGCCCAGCCAGCAACTGCCCAGGCCAGCCGCTGAAAAATAAAGGTTCATCTGCTGTAACATAAAGCCGATGTTAGGCTTGTAGGCGCCCTTTGCCTCGGAGAAGGCTGCTATGAAATGGGGTGCTCTGTTCCTCATTTTTCTGGACACCTGATGCGGCGAGATGATCTTGAACTCCGTCCTAATACCCGGGGACATTGGCTTTAGAGCGCCCAAGTACTCCGAGATCACTGCCAGATGTTTTTGATCAAGGGGAGCCGGATCATAGTTCCTAATGGATTTTCTCTTGAAGATCGCTTGGTAGAGATCATTCTCATTCATTTTCTCCCACTGGGAATAATCACCCATGGACTGCTAGTAAAAGCTTCCCCTGCGGGGTGCATGCCAAGGGTGACAAGCTATCAAGCTGATAGTTCCAGTCCGCGTTTCTTTTTTATTCTCAACTCTTCTTCATCCCCTCTGGATCCTGCTCGAGACGTAGAGGCGATAGGTCGGCTCCAGCCTGGCCAGCTGCCTTATCTCCTCGTCTATACTTCCGGAGAGGATGCTGCTGTTGAGCCTGCTGTAGTTTAGGTGGGAGTACTCCTCCCAGAGCCCCTTCCCCTTGATGAGATCGATGAGCCGGCTCCTGTCCTCGGGCAGGACGACCTTCTGGAGCTCCTTCACCGTTACTTTTTTGTTCGATCCGTAGACGGCAGTGTAGCTGAACTGCCTGGCAAAGGAGACTATACTGCCTTCCAGCTCCTGGATCCTCTTGTCCAGCCCGGACCTCTCCTCGTTCAGCGCCGTGTACTCGTCCACCATCTGCACCCCTTGGTCCTTCTTGAACTCTGGAACGGACTTTTCTCGGAGGGTGGCCTCGTGGCTGAACGGGGGGCACTGGGATTGGTAGACGCAGTATCTGCACAGAGCAGAGGTACAGGGCTTAAAGTCTGTGCAAGACTCTAGCCTCTGGATCCTCTCCACGGTCTCTCCAACTAGCCCCTGAAGCTGCGCGGGGCTCCTCTCCGAAGTAATCTCCTTGTCGAAGGCCAGCATGTGCCACTTGAGCACAATCTTTTTGGCGTCGGGGAACTTGTCCCTAACCCAGACCGAGTACATGGCCAGCTGCCTGTCGGCGTCGGCCTCTTCTTGCCCTTTCATCTTGAGGTTGGTCTTGTAGTCGCAGACGTAGTAGGTGTCCCCAGCGGAGCCGACCTTGTCTATGCGCACGTGGTACTTGGATCCGTCGGGGAGGTTGATGAACTCCTGGGTCTCCAGGTCAATGACGCGCATCTCGTCGAAGGGGGCGTAGTGGCCGTAGTAGTCCCGGAGGTATTTCTCGCCCATGCTCCTGTAGTTGGAGGGGCCGTACTCCCCCTTTACGACGAGAATGTCATCGGTCCACTGCTTCTCCCACTCGGTGTTGTAGAAGGAGAGGACGTCCTCCAGGGAGTTTGCCTTCTGGAACTGCAGGTCCCGGTGGAGGCGGTAGAGGGCTCCGTGGACCAGGGAGCCCATGAAGGCCTCTATTGTTGTGGGAAAGTCCGCCTCGGCCTTGTCGATGTACTGGAGCTTGTACTTGTAGGGGCACTGGTCGAAGGTGTTGAGCTTTGAGAAGGAGTAGGTTGCCATAATATTCAATTGGCGCTGTTGGTTTAAAAATTCGTAGCTTTATGCCTTGTGTTGCCTTAAGGAATGCACCGTCGGTATATCTCGAATTGCACATGATGTCAAATTATCATGATTTAGAGTCTATAGCTATCGACAAGACGCTAAGAATATCGCAGAATTTAGATTTATTTGATTTAGCAAAGCCATTATCGTCAACATTTCCTTTACATCTGCCACCGCGAAGGAGTATCCTTCCTGGTATCCTTCCTGGTATCCATCTTTGTATCCATCTTTGTATCCTTTATTGGATACAACTTCCTCCTCTTGAGGATATTTACCCATGAAGTCATCTATCTTATGACTCACTTGCAAATTATCGTTAGAATCTAAAACGCCTAGATGATCATCCTTCATTCTTTCATCAAGTAAGCTTGTTACTTTGTAATACCCTAACCAACCCTCGCAGTAATCTTTAGCCTCCTTAGATCTCCCAGATTGAAGCAATTGAGGAAATTTTGTTTTAATGGCTATTGAAGCTTCCCAATCAAATAATTTTTCATCTTTTGTTCTTTTTGGCGTTTCTTCTTCCTTATAGTTAGATTTGTCTTCTAAGTCTAAATCCAATATGCTATAATCTACAGGCTTTCTGCCTTGTCTAAATTTTCTGACGTAATACCAAACTGAGCTCAACGGAATGGCCGTCTTCTCGGCAATCTTCCTAACACTATATTGCCCGGTAATCCATAGTTTATAGATCTCCAGCTCCCGCCTCCAATTTTTAAAGATCATTTTCACCATATTAATCTAATTACAATTCTCATTGAATTCAATTAAATACTTTACCCCTCATTTGCTTATTCCTGAACATTGAGCAGATATCCAGCTAAAAATTTGAAAGGGTTCAATAAAGACATAAGATCTTAATGCAAACCAAAAAGCTTCAATAAGTCTGCGTTAGTCACGATCCCTATAACTTTTCCACCAGAACTTGTAAGGATTGCTTGATAAGCCTGCAATAGGGATGCCACTGAGCTCACAGTGGCAGATGCTGGCACGAGTGGAAACCCTTCCTCAATTGCATCCCTAACCAGCAGATCCTTCTGGTCAGTGCCTGTATTCGCCATCAGCACCCTGTTTATTCCCCTCTCAGTCAGGCTTCCCACGATCTGGTCGTTTCTCCTAACCGGAAGCTGGCTATACTTGTTATCAAGCATTCTCTTTTGTTCTAGGTACAGTGGCTCGTCGAACTCAGCCCATATGATCTCGATGTTTTGAACCTTGTCCAGAGTTATCCTGGCCAGTCCATGTTGCACACCAGCCTCGAGCCTCTCCAGAGTCTCGAATATCTTTTTCGCTTCCCCATAGCTGGGGTTGGCATTACCAGCTTCCACCTTGGCGATCAGGCTCCTACTGACACCAGCCTCCTTGGCCAGCTGGTGCTGCGTCAGCCCCAGCACTTTTCTCCTCTTTCCTATCTCGTTCAATAGAGGCAACATCTTATCTATCCCCAGTATTGTTCATATGCGAACAAATATATCAAGATTGTTCATATATTACCACAGTATCTATGGTATTTGAGGAATGTAAAATGGTAAAGAACCCAAACAGTGAACCCTTCGCAAAAGGGCGATATATGCAGGTGGTCAAGGCCGGCGAGAGCGCCCAGGAGATACTGAGAACCGAGGAGGTCACAGGTGCCGACAGGAAAGAACTGATGAGGACAATCAGCATGGCGGAGTCTGGTGCAGCTTGTTCACCATGACATAAGCCGCCAGGTCGAAGACCCGCTCAGCCTTCTCGATTATGATAGAGTCACTGGAAGAGACTATCTCGCCCTTCTTGAGGACCTCAAAGTCTGCCGAGGTTGCCGTCGAGGCTCCGCCGGGCACTGAGTTTGATCTCAGTTCTTGAACAACCTGCTTTGAAAATTCGCCGCTCTTGCTGATGAGCCTGTCAAAGACGAAGTGCGCGCTGCCGATTTCGAGATCCCTGAGGGCTGCAACAGTGTGGGCCAGGGGCTTGGTCAGGTCTTCCTTGCTGGCCGAGCTGTGGATCTCGGAGACGTCCCTCATAAAGCCGTCATCGCATAGGAAGACTGGAACGCCCTTAAGCGCGCTATTGATCGTCAGGAGGACATTGAAGCCGTCCACCGAGAGCCTCTTATGGCGTAGGTCCCCGGGTGCCACAAGCTTCTTCTGATGGGCGGCTGCAGCGGCAGGCGGGTAAACCCCTCGGTAGAGCAGCAGCCGTTGGGGTTTGTCAAGGAGGTACTTGTCGCCGACGAACTTGACCGAGGAGATCCTTCCATACCCTCTCCCAAGGAGGTAGCGCAGGTCCTCCGCAGCCTCGCTGCTCACTCCGAGCATGGGGACCCCTCCACATAGATGGCTGGCCTCAGCGGTGCGGACATCCCCGCCTTATTCTTGGGGTCGTAGACCGCAGCGTGGTCGGAAGAATATACCTCAATGGGGCATCTGAAATAGCCCGAGAGGAAGTCCGAGTTGACCTTGAGGAAAGCCTCCTCCTCGATCTTTATTGAGGAAAGGAGCCTCCGCCTCTGCTCCCGAGGCATGGACACAACGCACTGGGAGGTTGAGGCGATGAACTTGGCTGCGTCCCCTCCCCTGGCCCTTATCCCCGGATCCTTCATGGCCTCCCTGATGAGGGCCTTGGGGTCTGTGCCGCCCTCCAGCAGTTCAAGGAGCTTGAGGTAGATGTCCCACTTCCACTCCGGGGCGCAGTAGTAGCAGATCTTGGTGGGGACGATGCCCGTCACTTTCACTATCTCGGCGGTGTCCTCAACCACATCCTTGAGGAGCTCCTCGGAGATCTCGGCCACCTCGTTGATGAATGAGGCCTCTGACTGGGGCCACTCGGCAATAGAGGCAAAACCCGTGTTGCCGAACTGCTCCCAGATCTCCTCGCAGAGGTGGGGCGCGAAGGGCGCCATCATCCTCACGGCCTTGTCCAGGGCGTACTTTACAATTGATCGGACCTTGGGATCGTTGCAGTAGTTCTCCCTCCTCCGGAAGTACCACATTATGTCCTGGGGCAGCGCAAAGAGAGCGGTCTGTATGGCCTCCCTGGCCCTCAGGCAGTCCATGGCTGCCGTAGTCTGGATGATCGCCTTCTGGACCCTGCTGGCCAGCCAGTTATCTAGAGCATCCATGGAGAGGACGTCGATGTCATCAGCGTCGGCATATTGAATAGCGAAGCTGTAGAACTCCTGGAGCTTGGACTTGGTGCTCTTGGCCAAGGCGTCGCTGAAGTCGGCGTCCTGCATGAGCTCCGAGGCCGAGAGGATGGAGACCCGCAGCGTGTCTGCACCGTAGATCTTTATGGCCTTCCTCAGGGGGATAATATTTCCGAAGGACTTGGACATCTTTTTTCCATCCATCAGGACGCTGCCATTTACCGCTATCTGCCTCGGCCAGTACTCTTGAGGGAATATTGCTACATGGTTGAAGATGAAGAAGGTGAGGTGGTTTGGCACCAGATCCCTACCCGAGTGGCGGCTGTCCAGGGGGTAGAAGTAGGTGAACTCGCGGCGCATGGCCTCTGCTGCTGATCGATCTATGCCCAGTTGGGAGGGATCACCCTCTCCCAGGAAAACGTAGTCGAAGACACTGTCGTCCAGGGCCGACGAGTCTATCTTCGCCTCTTTGAGTACCCTGGCTATGGTGTAGTAGGCCATGTAAATGGTCGAGTCCGAGAGGCTCTCGATTATCCAGTCCCTGTCCCAGGGGAGCGGCGTGCCGAGGCCTGAGCGGCGGGCGCAGGCCTTCTCCCTGAGCCACTCAACGACGTTTATGAACTCCTGGCGCAGGTCCTCGGGCAGGATGGACATCTGGCCCAGCTGCTTCCTGACGATATCCTTCCATCCCTCATCGCCATAGTTTATGAACCACTGGTCACTGAGAATGTTGACAATGACTTCGGCACCACACCTGCAGTAGATGGGGCCATTGAGGATCTCGTAGAAGGGGAAGGCCTTGTTCGCCGAGATGAGGTCCTTCTTGACCATCTCCTTGGCTTTGCTTACGGGGAGGCCCGCGTACTTGCCAGTCTCCGGGCGCATATGGGCCGTGTGGAACTCCTTCTGGTAGAGCTCCTTGGTGGCTGCCTCGGCCTTGGGGTCGAGCTGGTCCTTAACCTTCATCTCGGCTATTACATCCTGGGCCGGGATGGCTGAAAAGCCACTGAGCTCCACCACCGGGATCGGCTCTATCCGCGCGATGACGTTCGCGTCGATGCCATACTTGCTCAGGATCTCAAGTCTTGACTTTATGTCCCTGAGTGCAAGCAGGTCGTAGGGGGCATGGGCAGGCACAGACATTACAACGCCAGTGGCATTATCCGGATCCACAAATTCAGCGGGGAGTATGAGAACCTTCTCGCCGTTTATGGGATTAATAACGAAATGGCCAACGAGGGCAGAGCCCTTCATTTCGCTGATAACCGATATGCAGGTCATCTGCTCGCAGAGCTTCCCCGAAGCCTCTTTACTTACGATGATGCGATCGCCCTTCAGGTCCACCTCCACATAGGTAGCATCGGGGTTTATCCAGATGTTTGTGACACCGAATATGGTCTCTGGCCTCAGGGTCGCCGTGGGCAGGGAAATTCCTTCCAGATCGAACTTTATGGCGGTGAACTCGCCCACCTCCGGCTCCAGGTCACCCTGGGTATCATGCTGCCCCACGGGGTTCCTGTCCGATGGGCACCAGCCTATGGGGTGGGCGCCCTTGGTGATCAGGTTCTTTGAACTTAGCCTGTGGAACTGCCACTCAATGAATTTGCTGTAGGTCGGATCTATTGTTGTGAACTCCCTCCTCCAGTCTATGGAGTAGCCCATCTCCTGCATCCCGCCCTTTATCTCCCGGTGGAAGTACCTGGCAATGTTCACGGGAACGTCGAAGGTTTTTATCGCCTCCTCGGGGACTCCGTAGATGTCCCTGAAGATCTGAAGGAGCTCTGGGTCCCCGGTGGCGATCCTCTTGCTCATGGCCAGGATCGGTGTCCCCGTGTAGTGGAAGGCCATGGGCAGGAGGGTGTTGAAGCCCTTCATCCTCATGTACCTCGCGTGGACGTCAGCCAGGGTGTAGGTCCTGGCGTGGCCTATGTGCTGGGGCGCGTTCGGGTAGGGGTAGGCAACGGTGACGTAGTACTTGGGCTTGGACGGATCGGGATCTGCTTCGAAGACCTTGGAGTCTGACCAACGCTTCTGCCACTTCTCCTCGAGCAACTTGAAATCCAACGACATCTTTCCACACAACCATCAATTGGTCAAACTTTGCTCTTCTCTTGCAGGGAGGGTTTGACCTTGGACAGGGTTTCGCCAAACTTCTCGAGATCCGAGGGCAGGACTCTGCCCTGGCCTACATTGCTCTTGCCCCCTCCCCTCCCATTGAGCAACTTCGTGAACTCGCCTGTGATCTTCCCTGCGTCCGCCCCGGCTTTAATTGCGCTGTCGCCAGCAAGTACCACAACGCTTCCATCGGCCTTGGATGCCAGTATGGCGACTGACGACGGCTCCAGCTCTACGATGCGAGATCCTATGGGCAGCAGCTCCGCCCCTGTGAGGCCTTCCAAGACGCTGCTGACGAGCTTCACCGGTCCGACCTTCTCGCTCCTAGCTATGAGCGGTGGCGCTAGCTCATTGGCCAGGAGCCTGCGCAGCCTCTCGGTCTCCTTCTTCGAGGCGGTAAAATCATCGACGAGCTTCGAAGCCGCCTTCTCGAACCTCTCCACGGGCGTGTTAATGGTCCGGGAGACCTCCTGGATCGTAGACTCCTGGTGCTGGATGTACTTCAGGGCCGGCTCTCCCGAGGCAAACTCTATCCGCTCCACGCCGTCCTGGATCCTCTCTGACTTGATTATCTTGATGATGCCGATCTCCCCGGTGGCGGCACAGTGGATGCCGCCGCAGGCCTCGGCGTCCCAACCCGGGATCTCGACGATCCTTATCTCCGATCCATAGACGATGCCCCCTTGGTATAGGCCGAAGCCGTACTTCTGCTCGGCCAGGTTCCTTTCCATGAAGGCCGTGCTTATGGGCCGGTTCTCGGCCACTACCCTGTTGGCAATGGACTCGATCTCCCTGAGCTGGCTCGCAGTTACCTTCTCGTAGTGGGAGATGTCAATCCTGCTCCTGTCCGGAGACTTCTGGGCGCCCATCTGCCAGACATGGCTGCCGAGCACCCTCCTGGCCGCGCCCAGTAGTATGTGGGTCGAGGAGTGATGCCTGGCAAGGCTCATCCTGCGCTTCCAGTCCACCTCGCACTCCACGGAATCGCCGGCCTTGAACTTCGTGCCGCCCTCGACGAAGTGGACTACCATGCCCTTGTGCTTCTGGGCCTCGAAGACCTTGGTCTCTGCTCCCTCCTTGGTGATCCAGCCGGTGTCGCTCATCTGGCCGCCGCCCTCGGGGTAGAAGATGGTCTTGTCAAGGATCAGGCGCTTGGCGTCACTGTAAAGAACGCCAGCCACCATCTTCTCCAGCTTCGGCATGGTGTAGTAGGTTAGGGCGGTGGGTGGAAGCGATGGTAGACCTTCGAACATGCGCGACTCGCCGGGCTGGACATCCACGGTTCCCGAGTTGGAGTGCCTATCGGCAACTATGGTGTCGAAGGTGTCCGGTATCTCCACCCTCACCCCCTGGGGCTCGCTGACCTCCTTCACTATCTCCGGAGGGAGCCCATTAGAATCATAAAGCTCAATGAGCTTCTCGAGAGGCAGGACGCCGGCCTTGGCAATCTCTTCTTCCTTGACTAGGCGAAGGACCAGGCTCCTGCCCTGGTCCAGGGTCTTCAGGTAGCGGTCCACCTCGAGGTCTGCCACCTTCCCGACATAATCCATATTATTCGTGAGCTCCGGGAACTGGTCCTTCCAGTAGGATATCTGCATCGAAAGAAGTGCCGAGAGCTGTTCCTTCATCCCTATGCCGTCCATCATCCTTTTGAGGCGCCTGACGAGGAGGCGGGCTAAATATCCTGCCTGGACGTTGGAGGGCACTATGCCGTCGCTGAGCATGAAGGTCAGGGTCTTGGTGTGATCGAGTATCGCGGCTATGGTCTCTATGGGCTCGATCTGGCGCTCCAGGACCGATGAGTCGGTACCCAGCAGGTCCGCCACGTGCTTCCTCGCGGCCTTCAGCGAGCCCTCATCCACAATATTCATTATGCCCGCGTACTTGGTCATGGTTGACAGCACACTGGTCTCGGGAAGCTGAACCTTTGCCAGGTCTGCGAACTTGTCGAAGAGGCTGCCATATACAGCCTGAAATGCCGTGGGGGTCCCCTGGGAGAGCCAGGTGAACCTCTCGAGGCCATAGCCCGTATCCACGATCTTAAGCGGCAGCTCCTTGTAATCGTTGCCGAACTTGCTGTACTGCATGAAGACCAGGGTCGATACCTCCATGCCCCGAACGATGCCCTCGAGATCTGGCCCCGCGTCTCCGCCCCCCTCCCACCAGTGCTCTATGTACACGACCTCCTTCCCGTCCACGCCCAGGGCCTTGGTGAGGAGCTCGTGGTGGTACTTTACGGTCTCCTCCTTCCAGTAAACCTGCCTCTGGCTGGAATTGAAGGCGTGGTGGGCCATCATCTCAAAGATGCTAAGGTGACGCCCTCCAGTCTTTCCGACGTTGTCAAGGTCATTGAGCCTAATGCACGGCTGGGAGATGGTGAGGGGGTTGAAGGGTGGCGGCACCTCGCCGCTGGTGACGTGGGGCTGGAAGCAGGCTATGGAGGCAATGGTTAGGAAGATGTCGTCCCTCCACCGGGCGACTACGGGGTAGCGCCTGACCCTGTGGTGGCCCCGCTCCTCAAAGAAGGAGAGGAACTCCTCCCGCATCTCCTTTACCGTAAACTTCCGCTTGGTTGGCGGGTCGCCAAGGAAGGAGAAGGGGACGCAGGGCGAGTCGCCGCAGACCACCCGGTCGGGATCAAGGGTCCAGAAGTACCTTCCGCAGGACTTGCATTCCTTCCTTTGGAAGCCATTGTCCGTAAAGAACTGCAGCCTATAAGCCTCTGGACCAACTATCAAATGCCATTAGCCCCTGATACTAGTACTAGAGTATTGACGAACAGATCACATAAATACTCTTAGATGTGGCCCTGATGAGCCCGCGCTCATATCTTTTTTCCAATGGAGAACGCCTGCCCTGTGCCTTCTCCAACTTTATGATATGCCCTCCCCGCCACATCCCAGATTATGGGTTTCACTTTTTCAATGGCCGGAAGGCCATTTTCATTAAGCACCGAAGAATCGGCTTTGACATCCACGATTTCGCCGAGGAACTCCGTGTGTAGCCCAATCTCAATTGTTTTAATAACCTTGCACTCTATAATGAGAGGAAATTCTTTCACATAGGGCGCATCAACAAGGTCGCTTTTCACAGGGGTAAGCCCTGTGGCTGAGAATTTATCCACTGTCTTCCCCGAAGCGATGCCAAAATAATCGGCCTCCTTGGTATAGGTTTCGGATGGAATACTCACCGTAAACGCTTTCCGCTCCATAATATTGCCGTAGGTATGGGTTGCTTTTCTCAGGGATACATAGATACACGGCGGTTGGGAACAACAGACTCCTCCCCAGGCAGCAGTCATAACATTTGGCTTTCCCTCTTGATCATAGGATCCCACAACCCAGACAGGTGTTGCAGGAACGATGGTCTTTGCGCCTAAAGATTTTTTCATAGGAAATCCCCAATATTCTGTTTCTCAGTCCTCTTTCTTCACGGCTTTCAACAAATCAGAAGCTGAATCCAAGGCAATCCCATCCAGCTCTTTCAATAGTCCATAGATCTTGGGATTCCTTATCCAATAGTAGGTCCATTTGCCCTCAATTCGCCTGTCGAGGATCCCACTGTCGTATAATATGCTGAGGTGCTTGGATACGGTGGACTGCCTCTTGCCGACTGCTGGCTGGATCTTGCAGACACATTGCTCCCCTCCCCTGAGGAGATCGATGATTTGCAGCCTGACAGGGTCTGCTAGGGACCTCAATATCTTTGCCCTATACTCGGTGCTCCTATCGATGCCTGACATCTTTCTCACAACTCCCGATAGTCCCTGATGCTATAAAAATATTTATAGATGCATTCCAATCTATCGATATATAGACTGAAACGAAGTGGTTGGCATGAAAGCTGAAGAAGTAAAAAAAGCGGTCCGCAAGAAGTATTCGACCATTGCCAAAGATGAGACCTCATGTTGCTGTGTGAAAACGACCTGCGAATGTGGCGAAACAACGAAGGCAAAAAGTAAGAGAATGGGCTATACCGAGGAGGAATTGCTCTCAGCCCCCAAAGGGGCCAATATGGGGCTTGGGTGCGGGAATCCAGTAGCTCTCGCTTCCTTGAAGGAAGGAGAAGTGGTGCTGGACTTGGGTTCCGGTGGAGGTTTTGATGCCTTCTTAGCAGCCAAAAGGGTCGGGGAGAAGGGGAAGGTAATAGGCGTCGACATGACTCCTGAAATGCTTGAGAAAGCTAGAGCAAATGCGAAGAAAGGTAAGTTCAAAAATGTAGAGTTTAGGTTGGGAGAGATAGAGAACCTCCCAGTGGCAGATAATTCCATTGATGTGATAATCTCCAATTGCGTGATCAATCTATCCCCTGACAAGGGGAGAGTGTTCAATGAAGCCCATAGGGCGCTTCGAGTGGGGGGCAGATTAATGGTTTCAGACATAGTTTTATTGGAGAAGTTGCCTGGTTTCCTTAAGGGCTCTGTCGAAGCACTCACCGGTTGCATCGCAGGGGCAATGCTGAAGGATGATTATATCAATGCCATTAAGAAAGCAGGTTTCAAGAGCGTGTCGATAGTTGGCGAGTCCGTATATGCTATCACTTCATTACTTAATGATCCTAAAGTAAAAGCGGCTATCAAGAAGTACAAGCTGACAAAAGATCAAGTGAATAATTATGCCAATAAAGTGCTGAGCATCAAAATTACTGGCATGAAATAATCTCTGACCGGTTGGTTGTATGAGCAAGCCAGAGAATGCACCTCAAATCAGGCCAGCCCAACTTGAAGACCAAAAACGCATTCGCATGCTCCTTTCAGGATTTAAGTTGCCACTGGATGGACTTGAAGAGACTAAGCTGTGGGTTCTAGAGGGGAGCAATGGCAAGGTCCTAGGCGTTGCAGGATTAGAAGTGTATGGCAACCAAGGTCTGCTGCGTTCTGTGGCGGTAATCAAGGACAGGCACAATCGAGGCTATGGAACCTCTCTGGTCAACCATGTAATAGGCGAAGCCAAAAGGAGCCGGATGCAGGACTTGTTTTTGCTGACAACAACAGCTCCTGCATTTTTCAAAAAATTAGGATTCAAAGAGGAAAGCCGAGAAAAAGTAGCGGGTAGCATTACGAACTCGGTTGAGTTTAAAAATGCTTGCCCAAAAACGGCCATCCTCATGCGTTTATCCATGACCTAGTGCTTCAATTTGTTGTTCTTGGATAACCGCTTTGGTTTCTAATTGAGGTTTATGATCCAGGAAATTAAGGTTACCATCAACCTCAGGACCCTAACAATAAACTGGTTCTATATATCAGGGTCCAGTCTGGGGTTCAGATCCCACCCGGTCCACCATCAAAAATATGTGAAGCCGACTGGATCTCTTCAATTTTGGGTTTGGGATATATCTTTTTTTGACAGAAATAAGAAGTTAATAATATAGGCGAATATGAAGAAATAAGTTTTGTTGATAAAATGATAAGATCGGTTTTCTTCCTTGGCACTGTGCCGAGACCCCCCCTCCCGGAGCCTGAACCCAACCCCGAACCAGAACCTGTCCCCGAGCCTGAACCCAACCCCGAACCAGAACCTGTCCCCGAGCCTGAGCCCAATCCCGAACCAGAACCTGTCCCCGAGCCTGAGCCCAATGGCTAGGGGACTTGCTCATTAACGCGACCTGTGCCCTCTGAATCTGGGCTGAAAACTATGTATCCTCAGAAAAATTGTCCGTTTACTCGAACAGCTGCACTTGCGCGCTGCTTTGCCCAGACATCATGCATTGAAATAGAAGAACCGATCAGAAAATTTAACTTACTAGTCAACTATACGTCAAAGGTCCTCTGGGCCATTGCCCTTCAAGAACAAATCCTGAGCCCACACTATCATTCGAAATCCTAGAACAGGACAAGCAGTATAAGCGGAGAATGGGCTTGTACCATTGAGCCCAATGAAGACAATTCAGATGGTTGTAGTAGTCCTCATAGTTGCCTTAGTTGCCTCTTTCATCCTCGATTATTCTTTTTACACAAGCCACCAGCCATTGAGGTTATTATTCAACATCTTGAATGAGGCTGCGCAAATTCTTCCGGCTCAGTTTAGCAGACCTTTCTTTTTCAGCTTAGCTGGACTCTTCGTCCTGTCACTCATCTCCAACGCCACTCCATTCTTCGGAGCCTCCTACACATTGATTGCTACGGCTGAACTCATAGTCTTTGGATTCACGCCTGAGGGTTTTCTCCTTATCATTCTCATCACTGCACTTGGAGCAGCCATTGGGAAACTCATCATTTATGGCGGTGCCGAGGGATTCAGCGGGAGGTTAAAGGATAACAAAAACGTTAAACTTCTTGGGGATTGGCTTCAACATAGAAACTTTCTCGTTGTGGTTTTCATAGCAGCAGTAATTCCCCTACTGCCCTTTGATGATTACCTCTACATAGGAGCTGGTGCAGAGAAAGTAAGACTCCTTCCGATGTTCTCAGTTACCATTATTGCAAAGATTGTGAAAAGTGCCGTTGAGATCGAGCTTGAGCTTCTTGGCATACTCCGGTTTACAAAGCTAATCCACAATTTTATAGGTCTCACACCCCTCGAATTTTCGATCCTGCTCTCTATACTGTTTATCGTCCTAGGAATTTTCTTCTTTAAATTTGATTGGGAGCTACTAATGCGCAAGTTTTCCAAGACACAATCCCGATTCTCGGAGCCACAGAAACTTGAAAGTTCTTGATGTTGAAACAATGAAGTGACCGGATGCAAGGTAAAGCATAGAAGGCAGTCCACCTATTCAAATGCCAGGGAGTTTTGATCATGGAGCCTGAGGTCAAAAAGACGGATGAGGAATGGAAAAAGTCGCTCAGTAAAGAAGAGTACGAGATACTTCGCAAGAAAGGCACCGAGAGGCCTTTCACGGGCAAGCTCCTCTACAACAAGGATGACGGGAACTACAGGTGCGCAGGCTGCGGCAATGTCATCTTCAAATCAGATGCGAAGTTCGATTCAGGTACCGGCTGGCCAAGTTTCTTCAAAGCGGCTGACGAGAACGCCGTCAGACTAATCCCAGACAACAGCTACGGCATGAAACGCGTCGAGGTTGTCTGCAGCAAGTGCGGTGGCCATCTGGGCCATGTCTTCGACGACGGTCCAGCCCCCACAGGGAAGAGGTACTGCATCAACTGCGGTGCCCTGAAGTTTGACGAGATAAAAAAATGATTCAGCAATCTCCTTTTTTTTAGGATCTTCGGTCAAGCACCTTTTCCCTTTGGCTTCCCTAGGCAATAGCTCTTGGCTACAGTGCCCTCTCTTTTTGGAGGTTTTTTGGTATGGGAAGACCTAGGGAAGCATATTCGTCGGCAATGATCTTGGCTATATCTCTCCTTTTTTTCTCTACCTGCTGGCGGTATTTGGCCTCGTCGGATTCCCCTATTTTTTTTAGCCGCCTGTATTTTTTCAGGAAAAGGTAAGCTTGGGAGAGGAAGTAATCGAGCATATCGATGGCATCATTGAACTGCCCAGCCATAAATTCAATATCCTCATCGGAAGTCATGGGCCTCACGTGCAGCTCATGGATTATGCCATCCATCAATTGACAGACGCCCCTTACCCTGCGTTCTATGTCGAGGGAAATGGGCTGAGAGCCATCTTCTTCAAACATGGCATTTCTCTCCAACTATGGTTGGGGCATTGGACCTGAATAGCATATGCAGAAGCTTACTTCTAGACTTTTTTATAGGCTGTAAGCCAACTGCCATCATTCTTGTCTGATCGCAGAGGAAATGGTTTCCTAGGCTCAGCTTCGGTAAAAAGTAGGGGATGGAAAAAATATCCCCTGATCACAGTCATTTTTTCCTTGGCGGTGGAGCTTGCGTGTCTGAATAATCGGATTGGAACGTGTCTTTTGGCTTTTCATCGGGGTCAGACGTTGGGTTTTTCAACAGATCTTTGATCCCCATGACACCCACGGGGGGGACCCCCTGGCTGAAACCGGCAGTGGGTATGTTTGAAGGGATCAGCAGTATGGTGTTCTTTCCCTGGAGGCCGAGTTCGTATATGATGTTCATCCACCGCAGCTGGAAGGCGCGGTCGTTGTTAGCATACTGGTTTGCTGCTTCAACCATCTTTGCGGCAGCTTCGGATTCTGCAAGTGCCAGCGTGACCCTTGCACGCCTCTCCCTCTCAGCCTGAGCCTGCCTTGACATTGCCTCCTGGAGAGCCTGTGGGATGGCGACATCCCTGATCTCCACGGCGGTCACCTTGATGCCCCAGGCCTCGGTCTTCGAGTCAATTATGCCCCGGGCTATGGAACCAACCTTCTCCCGCTCCGTAAGCAGCTCGTCAAAGCTGGCCTGGCCAATGACCTCCCTCAGGGTGGTCTGCGCAGCCAACTCAGTGGCCATGCGGAAGTTCTCAGCACCCAGAATCACCTTCTGCAGGTCGATGGGCTGGAAGTACATGACTGCGTCAACGACCACAGGAACGTTATCCTTGGTGAGCGTCTGCTCAGTTTTGAAGGAGATCACCTGGAGGCGCGTCGATATGATAAACGGTACCCTGCTGATGAACGGAATTACGTATATTATCCCTGGCCCCTTCAGGCCGCGGTACCTCCCAAGGGTAAGGACCGGGGCGCGCTCCCATTCCTTGATGATCCTGAGTCCGCTCAGGAGTATGGCGAGGACTATCAGAGCTAGGAAGACTTCAACGGCTAAGGTTACAACATTAGTACTGACCATAAACTAAACTCCCCAAAATTTTTCCTAGGTCATAATAGTAGAGCCGCTCTAATAAAACTAATTTGCGAGGAAGGGTTTCAGGTGATCATGGCTTTTTGGCTGGAGGCTTCTCGACCACAAGCATAAGCTCTTCCACTGCCTTTACCATCACAGCTTCGCCAGCCTTGGCCGTGCCCGAATCGAACCTTGCCCTCCAGATTATGCCCTCTACTCGGACATCACCCTCGGGCTTCAGATCGGTGAGGGCAACCCCTATCTTGCCTATAAGCGACTCTGGACCCGTGTAGGATTTCTTCTTCCGTAGGGGACCGATTATCCATCGAATGTAGAGGCCTGCCATGATCCCAACCGCCACCAGGGCGGATAATTCTATCACCACGGATGCATTTATGGGTGTGGGCGAGTAGCCTAGCCCCTGGGAGAGGTAAAGTATCCCCACGGCGCCCAAAATCACCCCAGCCATCATTGCGAATCCGTGGCCCAGCTTGAGCTCGATCAGCACCAGACCAGCCGCCACTGCCAGGATTGCGAAGCCCAGGATGGAGGCACCTATCTCCTCGGCGCCCACGAAGCCCGCTATTATGGCCACACACCCAATTATGGCCAGGACTATGGTGGGGTGGAAAAACTCCAGGCAAAGGGCAACTATGCCGAGCAGTATGAGGATTCCGTCCAGGGTACTGTTGCTTATGGCGCTCAGGAACTGCTCGTAGAAGTTCTCACTCAGAGTCACCTGGGGGTTGCCCTGCAGGTTCCAGACGGCCAGGGATTGGTTCAGGGAGTTGGAGACGCCGTTGATAAGCCCTATGGAGGTGGCGTTCGAGGCTGTGAATGCCTCATCGGAGTAGACCATGTCGTAGGCTGCAGTGCTGTTCCTGCCCCACTCCTGGGCAAGACTGACCATCAGATCTATCATGGCATCTTCGGTGTGGTTCTGCTCCAGGGCGGTCCCACCAACGACTATGGGCGTGCTCGGCCCGATCTCGGAGCCCGTTCCCATCAAGATACCATTGCAAGACATGGCTATGTAGCTGCCTGCAGAGGCGGCCAGTGCGTTTGGCGGGACGTAGGTGTAGACCGGGATTCCCGAGGCGTTGGCCTGGGTGATCGAGGAAATTATGGATACCATGTCCGAGAGCAGGCCGCCGGGAGTGTTCATTATTATTACAATGGCAGAGGCGTTCTGGCCTATGGCGTAGCTAACGACCCGCTGCATCATTGAGGATGATCCGAGGTCCACGGCAACATCGAAGTTGACTATCACAACTTTGCCGCTGGGCACTGACGTAGCTTGTTCGGATGAGAGCACGACGGGGTTGGATTTCGGCGCAGCGATCAAGACCGAGGCTATCAAGATCAGAAAGACGATGGCAAACAAGCGGCAGCTGCGCGATAATTTATGGGCAGACATAAGTTGAGTAATAACTCCGTTCATAGTTTAAAAAGCTTTCAGCCTAAGGGGAGCAACGGTTATTCGCTGCCTTCGAGAAGTATTATCCTTGCGAAGAGCTGATCCCAATGTCTTCAATGAATGAAAAGGGTCCGAAGAAGAGAGTAAAGCAGTTCTGCCCAAGGTGCGGTTCGACAGATATCTTCTTCGCATCCGGGCTACCGTATATTTGGTCCATCTGGGATTGCAGGCGGTGCGGCTACAGGGGCATCGTCATTCTCGAAGACAGCGCATTGGCTGCAAAAATGCAGGAAGACTGGGGGAAAAGCCATAACTCGGACAATGGATTCCATTGATGATCGCTGTTATTCACAATAAATCGGAAAAGCATTACCTTTGAGGATTCAGCAGTACAAAAAAAGTTTTTCTCAATAATACCGCAGCTAAGACCGACTTTCAGAGAGAGCAACGCCCTCCGGAACCTGGTCCATGGTCAGGAACCTTCTTCCGTTGTTCACTCACAGCAACTTTCCTCGGCCGTGACGTCCGATTTTATCCTGACGCCCTGGATCGTCCCATTGCTGCGCCCTGCCCGTTGCGCCTAACGATTCCTATGGGCTTCACTTCCTTTCGGTCGTTTCGCCCAAGGTTTCAATTATTTGCTGTTGCAGGCCCTTTTCGGTCTCAACTGCGGCAACAGCACAGTGGTCAGCGTCGCTCTTAACTTAACACACTCTCCCCTGATGCAAGTATCCAGATAATTTGAATGTAAGTTGATGCAAGCACAGATGTTATTGCATCCCACAAGGGTCGATCATGCCATATTTCATCTTTATTATCGATTATAATGATTTAACCAAATCAATTTTGTATGGTGATTTAAAAAAATGGGCTTCAGGACAAAAAAAAAGAGATTTCATGATGCCCCCGCCTAATTTTTTATACTCGCAGAATTGGCAGAAAAAAAACGAAGTTAAACTGCGCTCCTGCTCAATAGAATTGAAGAACTTCAGATGGTGGCTAAGTGTCGCTGCCAATTTTTGAAATCTCTTCAGGCATCCGGATCTTGTGGAAGAAGGTGTAGAATAAGGTTATGGAAATTGAATAGAACACCGCAGCGATGTAGAATGGCGCCGAGAGCATGTTCTCGTTCAGGAGCCATGTGCCGATGGAGACGCTGAACGAATTGGGTAGTCTCCACAGGGCAGAGCTGATCCCAGCGGCCGCCCCCCTCTCATCGGGTGGGACAAGGCCCATTATCATCGATGACTGGAGCGGCCCTGCCATGTTCATCAGAAAACTTCGAAAGGTGTAGTTAATGCTGGCCGTTGAAAATTGATTGGAGAGAGGGATAGCTACCATGAAGATCATTGACAATGCCTGGGTGGTAATGATGGCCTTGACTATCCCCAGCCTGCGTGCCAGCATTGGAGCGGCAAGACTTGACACACCTATGAGTATGCTCGATACGCCCAGGATGGGGACCGAGATGGAGTCGGGTATGCCGTATCTCAGGTAAAACCAGTGGGACATAATGGGAATGAAGAGGCCAGCCCCCGCAGCCAGTATGGAATTGGCGATGATGTATTTAGCAAGGACGCCCCTCGATTTTTTGAGAAGAAACGCCTTCATCCCACTCCTGTAGGGCTTCACCTCACCTATTCTGAGCACAAAGGCTGTGGATATCACGCTCAGGGCTACTGCAACGACGATATAGATCAATACGTGGGATTCCTTGTTGCTGATCCCCAAAGCTTCAAAGACAACAATAAATGGAATTATAAAGCTCCCTACTCCTGATGCCATGCTACTGAAGAAGCCTGAGAGGGAGAATGTGCTCGTCCTCTTTTCATCTCCAGCCAAATCAGCCATAAGGGCGCTGGACGAGGCTGAGTCTGCGGCGTCGCTGACGCCTTCCAAGACAGCCGCGCCAAAGAGGAATGCCAGGTTTGTCGTGAGGGCAAAGACTACGATCCCCAGGCTTGCAACGATGTTGCCTATGATCCAAACCCTCTTCCTGCCGAAACGATCTGCGACAATCCCCATGGGGACGGCCGTCAGCACCATCGACAGCCCCATCACCGTAAGGATCCAGCCCATGTAGGTGCCAGGGATACCCTGGACGTCTGTCAGGAAGAACGAGAGATCGGTGTAAAGCATCCCAGACGCCAGGGCTGGCAAGATTTGGGCGTAGACTAGGAATCTTGCCTGCGGTGGTATGCCTTTGTAATCCTCGAACATCGCATCTGCACGCCTTCCATTTAGAGGGTAAATTAGATTTATCTAAATCAGAACTAGTTTATTTATCCAACCATTCCATCGTGGCGCTGGATGCGACATTTCGTTTTTTAGAATACCTTGAGCCTATCGCTCTAATGAAAAGCAATTTCTGGTCCCTTTGAAGGAGACCTTCGGGATCAGTAATAAAAGAAGTATACTCATGCTATTTCCTATTCGTCGCAGCTCATCTTCTTTAATTATTCTTTAATTGAGCCAATAATTCCTGGTTCTTTCCTTTTGATGCGATTAGATCATTCCAAAAATCTATGGCCAACAGCTCTACCTGTCTTTTACTCAGAAATTGGAAGTACTCCTCCCAATCGGGCATGGTTCACCCTCTACTACCTTGACTTTCCGAGATGTAAGCTTTTCTGCGGGGATTCCCACTGGAGGCTCAGCGACCAGCTCCGCAGTGAGGGCATTTGTCCAGGGATCCGTCATAAAGATTGCCACAGTAGGGGCAGCGTATCTTCACTATCTCCTTCTCCTTGATGATTACCGTGCGATTTGCAAACGAACCAGCATTGCTTGCAATCTCCCTCAGCCTTGCCTCATTGAGGTAGTACTTCCCCTTGGAAACCTCAACAATGGCGCCAGCCCTGCCTCCACGCCTGTCCATGAACTCGTCAAACCTCTCGGGGAGACCGAGCTGCGCGGATGTCATTGCCTTCTCCGGCGCCGTAGCTCCATGCTGCCTAAATATTGCGATAACCCTCTTTGCCCTTTCCCTGGCGGCAACATTCTGTCGGTACAAACGAGGTCACCGTATCGAATATAGTTTCAATTGATTTAATCTTTATGAAAAAAAGTAAAAAACGCACGGAAATGAAAATATAATATAACTGGGGCCCGTTGGGGCACCCAATTTTTGGTTATGGGCTCTCTCCTCTTCGCTTCCCTTAACCGAACAGAGAGCCTAGTCCTTCTGCTGTCTCTTCTTCGGAAGCAACTTCCTTCTTCTCTTCTTTGGCTTCCTTCTTTGCCTCCGCTGCTGGGGCCGTCGCTGCGACTGGGGCTGCTGCTACTGGGACTGCCGCTGCTTTGATTGCATCGTCGATGTTGATCTCGCCCAGTGCCGCCACTAGTGCCTTTATGCGCGCCTCATCCACCTTTATACCGGAAGCAGTTAGAACCTTCTTCACGCCTTCCTCGCTTATGGGCTGCTTAGCGTTGTGAAGAAGCAGACCAGCGTAAATATACTCGATCTTAGTCACCCCCAACCAAAGTGTGTTTTATACGACATTTTTGATACTTAAAGCCTTCGCCTCGGTCTTTTCTCCATCCTATAGCTGTATCTCCGGATGCTTCTTCTTCACTGCGTCAGCGACCGCCTTGCCCTGGGATTCTGCAAGGGCAAGTACCTCCCCCATTACCTCGGGGATGGGCACCCCTGACTTTAGGGCAACGCCCTTGGCCGCCCTATAGGCTTTAGCTATGAGCAGCGGTGTGGTCTCCTTTGTGGGATATACTGCATTGATTGACAGGCTCGTTGATTCTTGGATAGCTCTTGCAAGGTTCGCCTTGTACTCGTCGAGGTTTATGGCAAGAACGTCGCCTGGAATGATGCCGCCGTCGTAGCCCATCCTGAGCTTCAACCCTACCATGATAGGCTTCAGGCCGAGCTTGTTCATCAGGTCAGCTACGTCGGCCGAGATGGCGTCGCCCTTCTTCACAGCGACGGTATCCTTGGCGATCCATACTGAGCCGTCCTGTATCTTCGTCTGTATCTTTGCAGCTCCGAACTTGCTTAGGATGGGGCCCGGCTGCATGCCCGTGTTACCGGCTGCAACAACTATGTCGCTGGGGGCTATGTCCCCTGCCGTTGCCGCCGACGCCACCTTGTTCTTCTCGAACAGGAGGTACAATGCGAACGGGTTCTTCTTTGAGAAGACGAAGGCGTTGGGCCCAGAAAGGTACTCGTTCAGCTGGCCGATGTCCTTGTGCTTCTTCTTCAGGTTCAGCAGCGCCAGCTTGACCAGCCTATTCTTGGCTATGTGTATCTCTAGGTCGTCCTTGAACTTCTTCTTGAGCACCTGCAGCTGCGAAGCCTTGAGGCCCTTTAGGTCCGCTATGGCGAATATGGGGTATTTGTCGAAGAGAACCTGCAGATCCTTTACTGCCTGTTCCTTCTCTGGTGATACGTGTTTCTTCGCTGTGGCTGTCATTTGAATCACCTGATCTTCACCGGCTTGCCCATGGTGGTCTTGACCATGATGGATGAGAGGTACTGGTCCAGCTTGATCTTCCTTTCAATGGTGGTGAGGACGGCTTGGATGTTCTCGGCTATGTCCTTGGACTCCATATCCTCGGAGCCGATCCTGCACCTGACGGCGAGCTGGTCGCGTAGCCTCACGCGCACAGCGTTCTTGTACTTCTTTACTAAGGGTTCGACGTTGGCCTGGGGCGGGATAGGGTCGGGCATCTTGCCCCTGGGGCCCAGAATTGAGCCGAGGGTCTTGCCGACCGTTGCCATCATGTCTGTCCTGGCTGCGAAGTAGTCGTACTGAGAAGCGAGCTTCTTTATGGCTTTTTTGTTGTGTGCATACTCGTCGAGCTCTGCCTTGGTGATTATAAAGTCAGCACCTGACGCCCTAGCCTTGATCACCATATCTCCGTCCGCGATGATGCAGACCTTAACCTCCCTTCCGATGAGGTGGGGCAGACCAATTGTCTCGTTTATCCTGTTCTCAGGGGCCTTCATGTCCAGACCCTTGAAATTCACTATGAGCTCAACGGCCTGGGTGAATTTGCGCTTCTGGGAGCTCTTCTTCGCATCGTCGACCAGAGTTGTGAGCCTCTGGAGGTCGTATAGCATGTCATGGTACCTCCGCTTTCTGTATCAATTCGTCGTAGGTTCCCGCGTCGATCTCTTTATGGACCTCGCGGGGGTCTTTACCGGCGACGGTAACGCCGATCGAGACACAGGTACCAAGGACCTCTTTGAGGCATGATTTTAGTGACCTTGCCACCGAAAGTGGATACCTCGTCTTGGCTATCTTTATAGCCGCTTCCATGCTGAGGTCTCCCACCTTCTCTGCCTTGGCGTTGGCGGAGCACTTCTCCAGATGGAGCTCCTTAACTATCAGGGCAGTGGTGGTAGGCACACCGACCTCGACCTCGAATTCCTTGGTATCTGGGTCGGCGATTACCTTAACCGGAACTTTCATCCCTTCAAAGTCCTTGGTCTTGTCATTGATGGAGTTGACTACCATCAGTATGTTCAGGCCGGTCGGTCCCAGAGTGGGTCCGATTGGCGGCCCGCCGGTAGCCTTTCCACCGTCGACCATGAAGTTGAAGGTTTTTCTAGTTCCCAAAATTACTCCTCCTCAAGATCTCCAAATGCCTTGAAGATATCTGTCTTCTTCTCTTTCTCCGATAGCTCTGCCTTCTCCTTTTCAGCCTCGGGCTTGGGCGGTTCGCCGTGGGAGACGAGCTTCACCTGCTCGGCGTGGACAGTGATAGGTAGGGTGTATGGCGCCTCGAGCAGCTCGAGAGTCACCTCAGACTTCGCCTTGTCGACCCTGGTCACCTTTGCCTGCATGGACTTGAAAGGCCCTGCAATGATCTCGACCTTGTCGTTGACTCCTACGAGCTCGGTGACAGGCCTTGGCTTGATGAACTTGTATATGTCTTCGAAGTTGACTTTGCCGGATACCCAGCCCTTGACGTGCTTGACGTCCTCTATGGCGATGTTGACGATGTTTGGACCCGTGGCTTCAAGGAAGACGTAGCCTCTGACGTCGCTGGGCGAGACAATGGCACGGATTCGTATATTTTTAGCCAAGCAGCGCCTCTCTATAAGAAGCGCAACGTTCTGCTCCTGGCCTGCAGTGGTGCGTATGGCAAATATCCTAGTCTTTATTGTGCTGGCTTGGCTCGACAACGGTGACTGTGCCCCCTAACCAATGATAAGCGATGCCAAGAGCTGAATTATGAAACCGAACACGCCAACAACTATGAGACCAAGTATGCATATCCTGAGCGATAGCTTGAACTCTTCGCCGTCGGGTCGCGTAGCTAGCTTCAAAACCCTTCCCATAGACCGCAGAGTATCAGATATTCCCATTTGACTCACCTATTCCATGTGAGCAATGGGCTAAAAAGGTAAAGGGCAATTTAAAGCTTTCCGAGTTGGCCGGTGGGTTCAGACCTTTATAAGTTCGATGCCCAGGGACGCTGCAAGTTCCCGCAGAGCCTCCTTGCTGGTCGAGTTAGTGCCTTTCCAGTCTACGACTATGCTGGAGCAACCGCCCCGGGTCCTCTCAATGCAGCTCCTGAAGATAGAGATGCCCGCCTTCTCGTCCAGGGCGTACTTCGGCACAATGTGCCCGATCTCCTGCCTACCCTCCTGCATGATCTTTGAGAACTTCTGGGAGTAGTGGCCCCCGCCGACGGCAAGGGCCCCTGGGGAGGATGCCAAGGGTGAAGAGATGGCACGGTGGACTGCTGAGGCAACGGCTTCGCCGAGGGTTTCATCCTTCCATGCTCCTTCATCGCTGCCGATCTCCACGAAGGTGACTGGGGCAGCAAGGGCAGACGGGCCATGGTGGGTTGCTTCGACCGTGACCTGGCATGTCAGGCCCAGGTCTGCCTGGGATCTGGAGAGCTCTTTTATGAGCGATGTTTGGAGGGCGGGGTTTGAGATGCCGACCTCGTTGGGGTTCCCCCCCAGTTCGGCGCTCGAGGTGAGGTTGCCCGGTGTGTGGGACGTGAGGCAGGGCTTGCCCGAGGCGCTCGCGTGGCGGGAGAGGCAGAGGATCCACTCCACGCCGGGGATGGGCATATCGAGGTAGACCAGGCGCCCGTCTATTCCCTGCAGTGTCATATCGCCACATTTGAGGGCGGGCTTGGAGTTGAACTCGGATTGAGAGAAGGGGAGCTTCTCCTGCAGGTGGGCGGCTATGTTCACGCCTGCAGGGTCCCCGGTGCTGTAAACCAGTAATTTCAAAAAAAAGGCACCCAAAAGAGGGTTAGAAGAGCAGTGCCATAATACCCTTTTGCGCATGGAGCCTGTTCTCTGCCTGGTCCCAGACTACGGAGTTGCTCCCGTCGATGACGTCGTCGGTGATCTCGTCGCCCCTGTGGGCGGGCAGGCAGTGCATCACTATGGCATCGCTGGGCGCATGGGCCATGAGGGCGGAGTTCAGCTGGTATGGCTTGAAGGTCGCAATGCGCGCCTCCTTCTCGGTCTCCTGGCCCATGGACACCCAGACATCGGTGTAGATCACGTCAGCCTCCTTCACGGCTGCCCTCGGGTCCTCGGTAAGGGTCAGCTTCGCGCCCTTTGCGGCGGCCTTTGCAAGGGATTCGGCATATACTGAAGGGAGCTGGTACTTTGCAGGTGAGGCGACGGTCATATTTCCCCCAAGCTTGAGCACGGCCTCGGCAAGGGATCTGCAGACGTTGTCGTTGCCGTCCCCAACGAACGCCACGTTCAGGCCGTCTATCTTCCCCTTCTTCTCCCAGATGGTAAAGCAGTCCCCCATGGCCTGGCAGGGGTGCGCCAGATCGCTGAGGGCATTTATCACGGGAGCCCTGGCCACCTGGGCCATGGCCTCGAGGTCTCCGTGCTTGAAGACCCGGGCGACTATGCCGTCCACGTAGCAGTCTAGGGTCCTGCCGGTGTCCGCGACCGTCTCGCCCCTCCCCAGCTGCAGCTCATTCCAGCTCAGGTATATGGGGTGCCCCCCGAGCTGAAAGACGCCGACGTCGAAGGAGATGCGCGTCCTCGTAGACGGCTTCTGGAAGAGGAGGGCAATGCTCTTGCCCGCAAGGTACGGGTGAACGAGATTGCCGCACTTTACGTCCGACTTTATCTGGGCTGATTTCTTAAGCATGCTCCAGAGCTCTTCTCTTGTGAAGCCCGCAAGAGTCAACAGGTCTCTTCCTTTAAGGTTCTTTGTCATTTTACATCATCCTGAGGATTCTTAAAACCAATCAGGATGCTTAAAATCTTTACGCTAACAAAAAGGTTGAAAAACAAAGCGTCATTTATTTTTTAGGTGCTTTCCCTAAGACATTATTAATTACCCATTCAGGGTCGAAGGGGATGATATCCTTGTACTCCTGGCCGACGCCGAGGAAGAGGATGGGCTTCTTTATGGAGGCGGATATGGAGATGGCAGCGCCACCCTTGGAGTCCGCATCAACCTTGGTGAGGATGACGGCGTCGATGGGGACGCACCTGTTGAACTCCTCTGCCTGCTGGAGGGCGTCGTTTCCAGTGAGGGAGTCGCCGACGAAGATGGAGAGGTCTGGGGAGGCGACCCTAGAGATCTTCTGGAGCTGGTCCATGAGACCCTTGTCGGTCTGCATCCTCCCCGCTGTGTCGATCAAGACAAGGTCGATGTTGTTGTTTTTGGCATAGGAGATGGCATCGTAGGCCACTGCGGCCGGGTCGGCTCCGTACTTGTGCTTGATTACCTTTACGTTTAAGCGGTTCGCATGCACCTCTATCTGCTCCTCGGAGCCTGCCCTAAAGGTGTCGGCTGCGGCGAAGATGAGGGTCAGACCGTGGTCCATTAGGTACCTCGCGACCTTGGCTATGGTCGTTGTCTTACCTGTGCCGTTGACGCCGATGAACATGATGGAGAAAGGCCTCTTGCCCTTGGCTTTGATGATGGTCAGGAGGTCACCTGAGGAGAGGTTCTCCTTCAAGAGGCCCTCGAAGGCCGATTGGACCAGAGGGGTGATGTCCCCGAGCCTCTTGACTTTGGTGCCCACCATCTTTGCCTTGAGGCGGCCAGTGAGGTCCTCGGCTACGGGGAGTGCGACATCGCATTCCATAAGAGCGACCTGAAAATTCCAGAGCGAAGCTTCAAGGTCCTTCTCGGAGAGTTCTCTGGTAGAGATATCCTGGACAAGGTCGCTGAAGACCTTCTTCAGCTTCTCGAACAACTACTACGCCTGCCCAGGCTCGAGCTGCTGGTAGAGCTGCTCTATCTGACTCTGGAGCTGTTCCATCCTTGCGCTGACCTGGTAGTACTGCTGCTGGAGTGATGTGGAGTTCTGTTGAGCCATCCTGAGCCGCGACTCGACCTCGGTGAGGGTCTCTGCTATGGTCTTCTCCACGGAGACGCCGGCACCGATGCCCATTACGACGGTGCTCACGCCGTCGAGATGGACGCGGATGTAATTCCCAGCGCCTATGTGGACCAAGGTCTCGCCCTTGCCCTCCCTCGCCTTGATCTCTTCAAGGGACTCCTTGCTCATGGTGAGCTCGGCAACGACACTGGCTGTGAGCTCGATCTGCTGCCTCAGGGCATCGGTGTAGCCCTTAAGGTTGTTGAATTCTGCCAGGAGGGGGTCCATCGACTCCCGCGCCGATGACGTTGGCGGCAGTGTTGGCTGGACTGGCCCACTCATTGTCCGCCCACCTTGACCTCTTCTGCCGAGGTGATTATGATCTGTTTCCTCTTGACCGAATGGTTGCCTCCCAAGATGGCGTAGGTTTTCTCTACGGCCCTCTCTTTATTTTCCGCCGTGATTTTCTTCTCAAACTTCTCCCAGTAAATTCCGATCTTTGCCTTTCCCTTAACTTCGTAGTTCTTGCTCATTTCTAATCACCTTGATCTGTTCCCGTTATGCCCAGGGATGACTCGATGCGCGCCATCTCGGGGCCCGTGGTGGCCTCGCCGACCACCGCACCATTCGAGTTTGCGGTAATGCCCACCTTGAGATAGGGAAAACCGCAGTTAACGGTAGAGATGTCGACTGGTATATTAAAAATTTCGCCTAGCCTCGCAAGCTCTTCCTCGGTCGTCATGGGGTGGGCGACGATGCCCCTGCTGTTGGCTATGGCGCAGACACCAGGCATGTTTAGGGTTGCGATGGTGCCCTCATGAACCTCCACCTTGAGTGTCTCGGCTATTAGGTCTTTCAGGAGGGGATCGATGTCCAAGCCCACAAGGGCGTGCTTTTCGTTTGCCAGGACCATGTTGCCCAGGGCATTCTTCTTGCCCTCGTAGACCGCTATCTGGACCCCGGTGCACTCCCTTATTACGGAGATCTCCTCTTCGGTTGAGCTGTCTGGAACAATAATTCCCTTTGAGTTCCCCACAAGGAAGACACCCAGAAGGACGCTCCCGCTCACGGTCGCATTGTAGCACGGGACGCCCAGGGTCTCAGAGAATTCCCTTGCCGCTCCAGCTGGCATGTCTGGGGGGAATAGGGCGAATTTGTCGGTGGCGAAGGTGAAGGCACCTATGTTGGGGTTCCCATATAACGGGATGCGGGAGAGCGGCAAAAAAACCTACTCCGCAGCCAGAAGGACCCTCGCGACGTCGTCCTCGAGCTTCTGGACCTTGACCCTTATCCTTCTCTCGGACTTGGTCTTGCCCCTACGCCAGAGGTACTCGTTGACGCTGTTGTCGATCTTGAGCTCTTTGGTCTTGTAGATCTTGCCCGCAATCTTCTTGACCAGGTTTACAGACCTCGGCGCAGGTTTCCTGCTGTATGCCGTGTAGGCATGCCTAAGGTTGATTGTGATTGTCTTCTCTTCCAGAACCTTGACCTCTTCTTCCTCTTCTTCTTCCTTCTTCTCCGCTTTCTTCTCCTTCTTCCCAGCTGCAGGCGCCGTTACCTTCTCCTCAACTTCAGGCGCTGTTACCTTCGTCTCAGCTTCAGGCGCTGTTATGGCGGCTTCCTCGACCATCGCCGGAGCCTTCGTTTCCTCCTTCACGGCAATCTCCTTTGTCGGCTCCTCTTCCTTCTTCTCTTCTGCCTTCGGCTTCGGCTTTGCCTTCTCTTTTTTGACTTTTTTCTTGGGAGCCTTCTCCTTCTTAGCTTCTTCCTTTGGAGCCTCCTCCTTCTTGGAAGCGGACTCTTCCTCTGCCTCGATGGTCTCTTCTATCTCTTCCTCGTTAATTTCAGTCTCTGCCGGTTCTGGGGTCTCTTCCTTTGCCATGATAATTCACCTTAGAGTTTTAGCTTGCGGTGTCGCCAGTTCCTCATCTTGGGCGTGCGCCTGAACTTCCCCCTCGTCTTTGCGACTACCCAGAGGGGGACCGGGCTTGCCGACTTGCCGGCATGGATCTGCCTTTTCTTCCTGCACAGGTGTTTGTTTCTAGCCATTTGATTTTTCTCCTTCTTCTCATTCCTTTCGGGTTATATTGAAATCACGCTTAGACTCCTGCAGCTCTAGCAGGATCTTCTTCAGCTGGTCGTCCGTCAACGGAACCGGGAGGCGCTTCTGCTGGGCCAGCTGTATCAGCTGCAGCTCCAGCTGCTCGGCGAACTCTGGGCGCACCATCTTGAGGTTGTTCATCCTCGCCCTGGCCTCGGGAGTCAGGATTATGCGCAGGGCATTCTGTTTCTGTGCCTCTAGCTCCCTTCGCTGGCGATCCTCCCCACCCTGCTCAGCGTACCTCCTCTGCATCTCAACCATCCGTCTCTGCCTGAGGGCCTCGAGTTCTTCATCATCAGAGCCGGACATTTTTTCACCAACTAACCGTTACTTTGCCCTGACCGAGAGGTACTTGTTCAGTTCGGGCATATCCTTCTGGAGATCTCTAAGGAGCTTGTAGGCGACGCGGTCTACCAGGGAAATACCCTTGTCTGTAAGGATCCGCCCCTGGGTGCCCTTCTTCTGGACGAGGCCTGCGGTCTCCAGCTGCTGCAGTGCTTTGCGCAGGGCCGAGGCGCCAGACTTGTAGAAGTGCTCGTTGATCATGCCCTTCTTGAACCTGCCGCCATAGACAGAACGGAGGCGCTCGGTGCCCACGGGGCCATCGATATATAGGCGCCTCAACAGCGATGCTGACCGGGAGTACCAGAAGTCAGTCTGGGTCGGGATCCTCTCCACGTGGGTACCTGTCTTCGAGTAGGCGGACCACGCCGGGGGGACGATCTCCTTGACGTTCCCTTTAAGGTACTCTCCGATGGCCGCGATGAGTTTGTCAGCCGGTACGTTCTTAGCCAATGGCACTTTTTTCCTCTCCCTTTGAGTCTTCAGAGACTAAAATGAGCCTTTATATAAATTCTTTCTTGTCAAGGGATGAATTTGGTTACATAATAAAACACTTAATGAAGCATTATGTTGGAATGCAGCGGATTTCTTTCATCATTTGGCCAGCGTGATTTAGTTTTTTCCATAGTGGTTAAGGTGGACGAAATCCTCCACGTCCCGACGGACCCTCAGCTGCTTGCGCGGAGGGTAGGCCGGGTAGCCAAGCCTTACACCGAAGGCGATCCTGAGGCCTTTGGGGATCTGGAGAAGGCGCTTCACCTCAGCCTCCATGGGGGCTTCGCCGAGGGAGCTTAGTATGTGGAAGGCAAGCCCTAGGGATTGGGCCGCGAGCCACATGTTTTCCATTACGCAGCCAAGGCTCATAATTCCCAGAAAATCCCCCTCGGACGCAGGTGCCCTTTTGGCAGGGTCATAGACCACTATAAGGAGGACTGGGTCCTTCTTTACAAGGCTCTCCTGGGATGACATTCCGCGCTTTCTACGGGCATCTAGCTTTACTTCGGGGTTCCTGAGGAACGCTGGGAACATGGTGCCCAGAAGGCCGACTTTTCTCCTCTTCAGCTCCGCCTCCGAGAAGGAGAGCTGCTGGTAGTTCTCCCGGATGAAGTCTTCGGAGATGGGGGATTCGATGGCACCGATGGCGCCCAACAGCTTTCTGTCATCGACCATGACGATCTCGAAGTTCTGCATGTTGTGGGGGGTGGGTGCCCAACGTGCCGCCTCAAAAATCTGGTCCAAGTCCTTTCTTGCCACCGGGCGGTTCCCATCGAAGGGAGCCCTTGTGGAGTGCCTCTCATGAATATTCTTCAGGACCTGATCTGTTTTTTTCGATGGAATAAGGTTGCCTCCTTTTTCAAGATTGCCTCTCGGGGTTCTTCATCCAGTCATGGGCAAAGACCTCAGCCTCCCCGCTTTCCAAGGTTTCGAGGATCTTCTGGGCCACAAATTCTGCGCTGTCGGCCTTGAAGGGGCTACCGCCTTCTTCGCCCTCGGTCTCCCATTCACCGCCAGAAGAAGCCTTGATGGTGTTCTTCTCGAAGTCGGTGGACGTAATGTAGGGATACACGACGCTGACGGTGATGTTGTCCTTCTTCAGCTCCTCCCGGGCAGTTAGGCTGATGTTTGCCAGGGCCCGTTTCAGAGAGGCATATCCGCCCATGCCCGGCAGATACATCAGTGCGAGACCCGAGCTGATGTTGACTATAGCGCCTCCACCCTGCTTCCTCATGATTGGGATTACATGCTGCATGGCGACCAATGGACCTACCACATCAAGATCGAAGATGTAATGGAGGGTACCAACATCTATTTTCTCGATGGGGGCATCGTACCCTTGACCTGCATTGTTGATCAGAACATCGATTCTCCCGAAATGCTCTTCCGTTCGATCAACCATCCTCTTGATTTCGGAGATCTTTGTCATGTCGGCAGGAACGGCCAATGAGTTTGGAAGCTCGCTTGCGAGTTTCTCCAGCTTATCTTTGGAACGGGAGGCGAGGACCAGTTTTGCACCTTGCCCAGCAAGAAGCTTTGCTGTTGCAAGACCGATTCCCGAAGAAGCGCCGGTGATAATAATGGTTTTATTTCTGATGTCCATGGAATCACCTTTTACTTATCAAGCTAAATGAATCGAAGTTGTTATGTTCATATATCCTTTTAGGATAATTTGCAACTTGAAATTTAAATTGAATTCAAGTCGGGTTACTATAGGATAATGACCTTTAACGTATAGTTGACTAGCAGATTAAAAAATTAATTTTAACCTCCCCAAACACCAAAACTAAAATAATCTAAAAACATAGGTTAAAGCAACTGGGGGTTTTTGTCATGGGAGTAGCGGAAAATAAAGCGCTAGTGCGTCGTTTATATGAATCATTGAACAAAGGGAAAGCGGCTCACATGGCCGTAGTAGACGAGTTATGTGCTACTGAAGGCGCCTATCACACTGGCACTGGTCGGGAGTTCCGCAGTCTCGCGGACTGCAAACAACAAGTTGGCGAACTTTTCGACGCATTTCCCGACCTTCATATTACCATAGATGACATGATAGGCGAAGGAGACAAGATAGTAACTCGCTGGACAGTGACTGGTACACATACGGGTAAACTTCACGGCATAACAGCTACCAATAAAAAGATAACCCTATGGGAGATCTCTATCGACCGCATTGTTGACGGCAAGTTCGTGGAAGAATGGGAAAGGTTCGATACACTGGGCTATATGCAGCAGCTCGACCTTATACCTAAAACACCATAATGTTTTCAATTCAGGCGACTACACCGGACAGTCTGTAGTTTAGAGTCTAGATTGTTCTTGAGGGCAAAGACATGACCCAGAAGACCTTTATCGTATAGTTGACTGCCAATTTAATTCTAAACCAAGTCACGTACATTGACGCCTTCAGATGTGTTACATTAAGTGTATGTGAGATAAAGTTTTATAATTAAAAATTACTTCAGAAATTAGCTTTAGGCCATCGAGCTCTCAAATAAGAGAATATACAAACAGGTCAAAATACAACAGGACAAAGCACATGATGAATGCCAGCTCAATTCTAATTCCCTTGGAAAGTGATGCAAAGATTGCAAGAACAATTAAGGAGAGTAGCGGTCCAACGGCGAATGTAACTATAGAAGTCAACCAAAAATTGAAGCCTATTATCTTAGGGAAAAGGATGAGCAATAGTGGAAGCCGGGAAAGTCCGATGCCCCCCAACAAGTATAGTTCGCCCCCAACCCTCCTGGTGGAGATATAGGCGAAACATTCTACAATCAAGAATAGAAGTATCAAATTACCAGCATAGTAAATGTAAACGGGTGTCGGATCAGATGCTGCGAGTAATCCATAACCGAAAAAATAGGGCCTATAGCCGTAAAGATAACATGCCAAAAACTCTAAAGCCATAGAGATGATGCCTGCAGGCAGTAGAACCTTAAGTGAGAAGAGCCTGTTGATGAAATCCAAACGGGGAGTGATCTGCCCGACTGATGTTTTTGAAATAACCTCCTCTTTTATGGCTTCTTTATAAAGCACAATTCCTTTCTCTGTTGCCGCATACTCTCCCCTCGATGTTTTTGTGACCAGACCTCTCATGAGGTCGAGATGATAATAGACTGCTGGAACCCTCATATTTAGCTCCCTGGCTATCTCTTTTGGAGTAGCCACCTTCCGGGAGTATAGAATCTCCAATATCCGAAATCTTATGGGGTTCTTGAGAATTTCGTCCACCCAACTCAGCACCCATTTATGATTGAAATTCTCAGGTCTTAAAAGTTCTCTTAGAACTTTTCATTTAAGACGTCGTTAGCCTCTGAAAAGCATTTTCAGTTTTCTGAAAATGCACAAATGATTTTGAAAAGTGAGAGCTTTAAACAGGACCTTCGACTGCGTTTCAGTTGGTGATAAATTGTGAGTCTATCTGAAAGTCTTTCCTCGGCGGCCGATTATACCCGTCGGCTCTTTGAGAAAGTTGGCAACTTGCTTTTGTTGTTCATATTAACTCTGATCCCAATAGTCAATATCCTGACATTGGGGTATCTCGGCAGGGTTATGGCTGACAGTCCTGACTCCAGGCAGCCCCCAAAACTGGAAAAATACAGCGATATGTTTGTGGATGGCCTAAAGTATCTTGCAGCAATAATAATTTGGGCCATTCCCATAATTGTTGGGGCCATAATAGTTGGTGTCTTGGTCTTCACATCGATAGTGTCCTCTACAGCTTATTCAATTGGAGGAACTCTCACAAACACGACCTATTGGCAGAACTTTAACTGGACCAATTGGAGGCAAGCCTTGGGCCATAACCCTGTAGTAACAGGGGTGTTTGCCTTGGGCATAATTATTGCAATCATCGTTTTCGTGTTCGCTGTTTTCATTCTTCTCTTTTCTTGGATTGGAATAGTACACATGTTCAAGACCAGATCTTTCTCAAAGGCATTCGCCCTAAGAGACATACTTTCGATAATTTCCAAGATTGGTTGGCTGAGATACGTTGGTTTCATAATAGTCGCAGTAATACTTGGGGGCATTGCAAGCATATTTTCATCGATACCGATTATTGGCTGGCTGATATCCGCCTTCTTGGGATTACTACTATATATCTTCCTTGCAAGAACTATCGGCTTGATGTATGACACCGCTATGGCAGGGACAGTATTTGCAAAGCCCCAGCCACCTGTTCCCCCAACGCTCCCAGTGGCATCACAACCTTCGACTCCTGTTCAAGAAAAGATATACTGCAGTTACTGTGGAGCACCTAATCCCAAAGATGCATTATACTGCAACAAATGCGGTAAAGCACTTGGAAAATAATTTTTCTTTTTTTCCATTTTTATGATAATAATTAATGATCCCAAACTCATAGGCAAAGAAATTGCTCCAACAACATTTATCCTAGCCAGCTGAAAGCCCAAGGAATAGGACAATCAAGGGCAGAAAAGGTATGAGGACAATTTCAGCGGCGACTGCAGCATAACAGAGTCCCCAAGCTCTCTCTAGTATTTACTGTTCTATAACTAGGGCTTTTTCTGCGACCCGCTTAATTTGCTCTGGTGAAATGTCCTCGACCATGCTTTAGCTCCTTAATTTCTATATCTGAGTGCTATGGCTCTTTTGACTTTTATCTTCGGGTACAAATTTTGTACCTATACAACATTATTTATGAAACCTACGCTCTATTCCAGACAACTGGCAGCATTTAATCCAAAGGTAATAGCATTGATAGATACTGAAAATCTTACCAAAAAGTTTGGGGACCTAACAGCGGTGGATAACCTTACCCTGCACGTGGATGATGGTGAAGTTTTCGGTTTTCTTGGACCCAACGGCGCAGGCAAAACTACCACTGTGCGGATGCTTTGTTGCCTAATATCCAAGACAAGTGGAAGTGCCCGAATAGGCGGTTACGACATAGGCAATAAGACGGACTCTTTAAAAATCCGCAAAATCATCGGGTTAGTTCCCGATAACGTTGGGTTATCCGAACATTTAACCGCTTATGACAACTTGGACTTTTTCGGAAAAATATACGATTGCACGGAAGCTCATAGGAAAGAAAACATCCAGCGTTTCCTTGAAATGCTGGGGCTTTGGGACAAGAGAAACGTTTTGGCGGGGACCTTTTCCAAAGGCATGAAACAAAAACTCGCCATAACTCGGGCCCTAATTCATGACCCACAAGTTCTTTTCATGGATGAGCCCACTACAAATCTAGATCCTGAGGCTGCGAAAACAGTCCGAGATTTCATTCTTCAACTAAAAAACGAGAAGAAGACAATCTTTCTAAACACCCACAACCTCGATGAAGCGCAGAGAATTTGTGACAGGGTAGCAATAATGAATACGAGTCTTAGGGCAATCGGTACTCCGCAGGAACTTGAAAGGTCCGTTAGCGGTAGGAAGACAGTTATCGGGTTGGAACAGAAAGTGAACGATGCCGTTTTGGGCGCACTAAAAAAACTGACGCTCAAAAACCTGTCCATCGAAGGCGACACGATAACATTTGATGTGGAAGACCCAGACAAGGAAAATTCGCCTGCCGTAGGGGCTATAGTGCTGGCGGGCGGTCATGTCCGATCAATCAATGTGGTGGGCTCAACTTTGGAAGATACCTATCTAAAACTTGTGAGGAAATAATTATGCGACTCTCAAAGGCGTGGATTGTTGCAGCTAGGGACTTTAAAATATTTAGGCGAGTAAAAAACGTGTGGTACTCAATTATTATTTTCCCAGTTGTTATCTCGGTCCTGTTTCCGGCAATACTGGAGTTTTTAGCATTAAGAGGGAGCCACGGACTCGCAGCGCCGGCTGTGCTTCCAAATTTGCTTAACTCCTTTTCCTTCTTTTTAGTTATAGGAGCAGCATACGTTCCCTTGGGGATTGCCTCCTACAGTATAGTGGGGGAGAAAGTGGAGAAGAGTCTGGAACCGCTTCTAGCCACGCCCCTTACTGATGGAGAAATTTTGCTTGGAAAAGCCATTTCCGCAATTATTCCAACTTTAGTAGCAATGTATGCTGCTGCAGTAGTCTTCATGGTGGGCATTGATGAGGTTACTTTCCATACGCTTGGCTACTATTATTTTCCAAACGGGAATATCGCCACTTTGTTGTTAGTTCTTATGCCGGTCGCCATCGTTATGAGTGTTCTATTCAGTGTGATTGTTTCTTCGAGAGTTAATGATGTTCGCAGCGCTAGCAGTTTTGGGATTTTTATGCTCTTCCCCCTCCTGTGCATATACCTTCTCAGCGAGACAAGCATAATAACTCTTGACGTAAGGGGCCTGCTTATAATCTCAGGTATACTTTTAGCAGTTGATGTAGCCCTGTTCTATGTTAGCACAGCAACTTTCCGAAGGGAGGAAATACTAACAAAGTGGAAGTAGCGAAGTTAGAAGAAGGAGGTTCAAAAAAATGACAAAAACCAAATTTGAAATAGGAGAGACTGAAAAAAATACCATTATTGTTAATGTGACCCCTCTTCTAAAATACACCGCCATAGAAGTGGATGGCGAAAAGTCGTTAATGAATCACACTTTTTATCATTGCCAAAAAAGTTCCATGTTGTAGTAATAAACACAGAAAAAAATTACGCTGTGCTAAGTGGAAGTATTTAGGCTTAGACACTAAAAATCGGGGTGAGAGTAACGACTGAAGTAACAGCTGTGATAATTATCGTTGTAACCATTGCTTTAATGTTAATAGGTTATTTTTTTATAGGACCACCTGGTAACCGCAGATGGAATAAGAGAGAAAATTAATACTGGCGCGCGGGTTGGCGTCACGGTTTTTTTAATCGTTTAATCACGACTACGAGTTATTCTGTGGCGCTGGAGGAAAGCGTAAAAAAATCCTATCTACGTAAAAGGAATGACTGCAAATAAAATTTCTAAGAAGCGCAAAAAACGAAAATGAAAGTTGGCTAGTTAAAAAAGAAAAAATGAAAGCAAGCGAAAGCCAAGCGATTGTCATGGTGTGGGGGCAGGTGTTTCGGGCGGAACTGGAGAAATGCCAGGTACGGCAGCCCTTCCATTTCCCATGGCATTATCATAAAGCAAGCCAATGGATCTGTAAAGGAATGTTGTTACCAAGACAGACAATGCGAGCCCAATGATTATACCGATGATGGATAGAATAGCAAATAAATCGACTATGGCACCCACAATGGCAAATAAAATAATGTAGATGATGAGGAAACCGAGATACTGCAGCCATCCAATCTTCCCTATGACATTAAAGATTTCACCAAGGTCAAAGGCATTACCAAAGGATCTTGTCTTGAACATGTGGACTATAGCCATGAGTTCGACTATGAAAATAATAATGAACACGATGGCGACCGGTATAAGGGATGAGAATCCTATTGCAACCCAAATTATTAGGACAGGTATTCCATAGATCAATGCCACAAGGACAGCCTTAAGCCCATCCCAAAACATTTCTGGGTATCCTTCGATCTTGGGAGGTGCCTTGGAAGATCCATCATCCCTGAGTACCTTGGCATAGTACCCAATTACAATGAAATCGACAATGGGGATTATTGTCAGTACAATGAGAATGAGCCAATCGAGCCATCTAGAAAAGAAAGCGCGCGAATATTCGAAAGCTGATGATAGACTTTCAGATAGATCCAATATTCTTTCCCTATTACACTAGCTTTTACAGCGTATATTTGATTTTTTATAATACAAGCATTTGGCATAGCTGCTCGGAATACCATAGAGGTGTTGCATGAAGTGCATGTGAGCTAAAGTTTTATAATTATTAATTACTTCAGAAATTACTGTGTCAGCTAACTCAACTAACCCCAATTATCGTAAATATCCGTCTTCATGGGGACCTGTGTTAGTAGATTTATTAATTCTCGGTGGGATGGCCTTGTTGATTGTAGGCTCTTGGGAGCTTTCAGATGGGCTGAATGGCATAGTTAATAGCAGCCCTTTTATTGTCTTCAGCGAAACAACAGCAGCACAAGAAGTGCTTGATGGAATTGTAGAGCTTTTTTCTGGTGCACTGTGCTTTATTGTATTTACGTTACTGTTTTTTACTAAACGCAAATTCTTGTTTCCGTCGTCTAAGAGATAGGGGCAAAGACTTGGCCCAGAAGACCTGTATGGAAAGGGGTACTAGTAATTTTTTACCCCTAGTCAAAGATTAAACCCTTTAGGTTGTAGAGATCTTTGAAAAAATTTTTTCTTACTTTTTCATTGTCTTTTCGATTTTTCTTCGCTCTTCTCGCTCCTTTTGCCAATCTTGAGTAAACGAGTCTAAAGTTTTTTCATCAAGCTCTAACCACTTTGCAGCCATCTTATTGGCATCATCTTCTTGTTTTATGTCTTCTTCAAGAGTTAAATTATCAAAGACAGCGGATTTATGCTTCAATTTTCTATGTGCTATTTCATGGGCAACAACAAAACCTTGCCTTTCTGGACTTAACTTTCTTAAAGGTTCGCATAAAATAATTATTCCAAGTTTCCCCTTCCACAGTCGAGGTGGGAAGCTATAGGCATAGGTACTGGTTTCAGACGAAGAAAACAAGAGATATTTTGCCGCCCAATCAACAATATCTTTTGGAATCATGGTCATACTGAGGATTAATACACCTTCGAAATAATCATCCAGAAGATATGCACTGCCAAATTGGTTATGAGCTTCTTCCAGAGTATATCGTTCAGTTTCATTATACGAAATTTGAATCCCATCCTTAGCAATTTATTGTATTTTCATGTATTATAAATTAGTGAGATACCTAGTGAAATCTTTTATTTACAAGTAGATTTCTCGATCGTTCTAGGTGTCAAATCGAATTTATCTTTGCCCATAGCTGTCTAACTATAATCATTCATTTTAAGGAAATAAAATTAGCCCAAGGGCAAAGATATGGTCCAGAAGTGATAGGGGTCTATCCTATAGTAGGAGTCACGTTGGTTTGTCAGATGTAGATCCTTGTCTAATCAGATAGGCAGATACTACTGCCATCCATAACAACACAAAACCAAGAAAAATACGTTCAACCAGCCCTCCGATACTTGCGGCTAGGTGATGTGCCAAGAAGGGCAATCCCAAATCAACCAAGCAGAAGATCACAGCAAGGACTGATATGGGTAGAGCGTATCGCTTTAACGCAGACCATTTGTTATTCGGTCCAAAACGCAATGAGAGCGAGAGCTCGCCAAATGCGCCTCCTAGAAAAGCTAGAACTGCAACAAGCAGATGAATGGCGCCATGCCATGAAATGGGTGTAGCAGGGACATCGGTCGGGAAAGCAGCAAGCAGCAACGCTCCGATCCCCCACACACCCAGCAGGGATATTCCCAACCAATACTGTCTACTGTTGACTCCAGAAAGATTGACTGTTTTCATGAAGGCATAAATGAATACCAGAGAGAGAATCCCGCGGTTTACGAAATTTATTGTCATAATATAGCCATACCTTCCAACAGCTAAATCACTCTCAGCCTGGCTTAGGGGGCTATAATGGGGCGGCAGAAGTTGGGCGATAACATCCAGTACCACGTAAAGAAGAATTCCTGCAATCACTATCCAAAAGAGTTGCCTTGTATTTGCTGGCTTCGAAATCCCTGAATTTGGTTTTTGGTTTTCCATTTTCAGTTCATCATTAGAATTTCTATAGGTTTAGAATTCTTTAATAAGGGTTATCATTTTATAGCTTGAGAAATTTATTGCTATTAGATGGGCAAAGACGCGGCTCAAGACTTTTATCGTATATTTGATTAGTTGAATCAATGTTTATTGAAAGTCCCGCAACCCCTCTCCAAAAGCCAGAATAAGAGTTTACTATGGCAGACTTAATCAAATATCCGTAAGATCTGCTCATTTTTCTATATACTCTATGAAGGCAACTCCTAAATGCGGGCATGTGCTTAATGACTCCACGGTTGGGGCTAAGAGTGCTGGATTGATTCACCCAACTCACCTGTATTCCTCGGGTGAGAGATTCAATTTTATTTCTTGCCAGCACTCGCCTAAGCAACCGCAAACCTCCATGATAGGGAGTTTAGTTGTTAAGCGCTCGGCGAGCAAACTGCAGCACAAGTTTTATTTGTTTACTCCTCAGTCTCACCACAATTTGGAGTTTGGGAGGGATTAAATATTAACCCCTGCCCAAACCTCACAGATTGAAAGGATGCAAGAGAAGATGAGACCGCATCCACTTTCTGTGAGCTTGAAGTTGAGTGAAAAGGAAATGGTTCCGGTTCCCCCCACCGGGGAAAAGAGCCGCCCTTAATGGGCGACAGGTGAGGGTTGCCCTTCATATCCAAATCCTAGAAGGAAGGGGAATATCAATCCATATATTTAAGCCTTGGTGTTCATAGGTTAAAATTTAAACCCAAACCCAAACCTCGGGCGAACATATGACCTTGAAGACCTTTAGCGCATAGTTGACTGCCATTGTGCAATTCCGCCCTTTTTTTGGATTTAATACAGATGTTGAGAAATCAAGTCACTACTATCGAGCAGATATATCCAAATTAATAAAAAAATGGTCAGCTGGCTGACTTTTTCTATGCATTAGGAAATTTACATTTGTTTGATCGGGTTTCGATACCTAATCACTCCTTTTTCAGAGGGCTTTGGACTCAAAAACTCAGTTTTATGATGGACTGATGGTGACAGAAAAATCACAATCAAATGGTTATTTGATCAGTCGGAAATGAATGTCCTAACCCCGGGAATCCTTCCAAAACCACCAGGCTATAATTGCCGCCAACAAAAAGACTGCACCAGCCACAAAAAGGTCGTAAACCAGCCAGTTAGGACCCGAAAAGAATGCCGCTCGTATGAGCGCCACCAACCAGATTAGTAGTCCATTCACGCCTAGCCAGCGTAAGGCCCTATTCCTATGGCTCGTCAATTGCTCATATCAAACTCCCTTGTCATTTAACATCAAAGCGTCCGGGTTTAGTGCTTGGCATAGTATTCAGCCACGGCTTTAAAGGATTCTTTGGGTTCCCATGTCATGTCAGGATAGGCCATGCCGTGTTTGTTGTTTTCATAACTCTTGACCAGACTGTAGCTTGCCATGTCAAGGTCGAAACGGGGATTGCCATAATAATAAGCTAGTGGCGATACAAAAGTCGAGATGAAAGCACCATCGACACCGGCTTTGTCCAGCACGCTTAGTTGGTCCACAATTTCGTTTGCCTGCGAGCTCTCGTCTCGAATATGCTCGCCTCTGAGTTTAGGTCTGATAAATCGGCCTATCAATGGGATGTGGTGCATTAGTTCAGTTTTATGGTCCACAATATCGCCAGCCATGCCCTCAGAGCTGCTTGCAGCACCTTGGTAGGTACGATAGCCAAATTCGGTTATAACAACTGGCTTCTGCAACTCAAACAGCGGCTTAAGCATGTCGACATATAGATCTTTAATCTTTTGCACCCTGTAATGGTCTACACCAACAAAATCGAACAGGCTCCAATCAACCCCCTCCCAAATAAGCGCTGCATAGGTTACTTTGCCATGAAAGACTTGCCGTACAGAATCGTTTGCCCTCTTCAAGAACTCGTTTAGCGGCTTGTTGTGCGCTCCAGCTTTGACTTTCGCCCAGTTCTTTTGATTGGTCATGCGCTGCTGAACATTCTTACCTTCAAGTATGCCCTGCATAAAAAGAGTTGATTCAGAGCCAACGCTGAACACTACATTTTCCGGCCACTCCTTATGCAGTTTCTCTGCGGCCGTTGCAACCTTAGTGAGATAATAAAGGGTCTGCTGTTGGCTCTTATCCCACAATTGTGGAGAAAGCCAAACCTCTAATCCCTGTTGGAGGGCATTCTCAGCAGTAATCATTAAGCGGTCGATGCTGAAGCCGCTTATTCTAACGGCGTTACAATGTAAGTCTTGCTTGATGATTTCAAGCTCACGGTATACAACCTCAGGCTCGAAATTGGGGCGCCAATTGAAATAATAAACAGTCCCTACATCATAGCAAACTCCTTTTATCCTCATCACAATTTCTCCGTTTCTGCTTAACTTATGTTAACCGAAAAATGTTTTGGTATTCGCTTACGCCCCATAGAAGTATATTTAGCAACAGCCTTTCGCTGGCTAATCCTGCTTTCTGTAACCGCAGGATTTGTAGCAAGTCGTCAAAGGTGTGTTTGGGTTGGGGTAAAATTTAATCCCACACACACAGATTTTTTCTTCCAGCGTTCCAAGCAAGATAGGGTTCTTGCTGGTCAGTAGTAAGTGGCAGAGAGTAAGAAGGATATGCGAGCAGGGGGAACATTGGAACGATTGTCAATATGCTCTCTCCCTTGCCCCCTATCACGCATGGCGTATATCGCACAATCCATAAACTGATTTGTAAAAGTTATCTTTATCTAAAGACGAAGATTATTGGTTCATAAATATCGACTATTTGAAAAATCAATGATAGACTAGGTGGCCAAGAAGTGCATACTTTGGAATTGAATGATGTGTCTTCGGGGTACAATGGGCAAACAGTTTTGCACAATATTAGCTTTAAACTACAAGAGCCCTCAATATACGTTGTTTTAGGGCCAAACGGTGCAGGAAAGACGACTTTGTTTAGAACAATAGCAGGCATCCTGGAGCCATACAACGGTAAGATTCTTCTTGATGATCAAAATATGACCACATCGGGCGAAGCGAGAAGAAGGATGAGCTATCTCTCGCAGTACAACGCAATGCCCGAGGAGATGACAGTGTATGACGCCCTCAAGTTTTACGCTGAAATTGAAGGTGGAAATCCCGACGAGGTAATCGATCTGTTGGACTTGGGCCAACTTAAAAATAAGAGATTTTCTGACCTATCGCAGGGGCAAAAGAAGAGAGCTGCCATCGCAAAGGTGTTCCTTCACGAAAGTGATGTATACTTACTGGACGAACCTACTTCAAATTTAGATCCTGCAATTTCAAAGGAAATTCGTGATATCCTCTTGAAGTTAAGCAAGGATAAGATGATCTTATACTCTTCACATAACCTCTATGAAGCGACCGATATTGGCACTTACCTGATTTTAATTAAGAATGGTTTGGTAACATTATTCGATAAAATTTCTAACATAAAACCGAAGCAATACCGCGTAGGTATCAAAGCCTCAGCCGATATATCAAAGATTATAGACGTCCAGCGCGAGGGTGATTACTTTGTTTTCAGCGCATCTAGCCCTGAGGAAGCAGGGTTCGCCTTGAAAAGATTGATTGAAAATGGGGTTCTTGTTACGGAAATGCGCCAACTTGACAACCCGCTGCAAGAGCTTTTCGAAGCGCCCAATAAAAGCGAAGAAAAAATACAGAAGAGGTCACAGCAAGTTGCCTAATAAGACATTGCTCTTCGTAAAGCGGAGCCTTAGTCTAACAAAAACATACACAATACTTGGGCTCTCTTTTGCTGCCCTTGGGATCTTTGTGCTAAGTGCCATACTTGTTTTTGCTCCTGGTTCATCATCAGTTCTTATCTCTGTAGGGTTTGCAAGTTTTGGGATTCTTTTTTTTGCCATACCTATAATTTTGTTGTATGTCTACGATAAAAATAATGGCGTTTTGGAATATTTACTTTCTTTGGGCTGGAATCAAGATGATGTTTTTAAACGTTACTTGAAGGCTTCACTTTTTCTGGCATTTATTGTTTTCATTGGCGAATTTACGATAATTGCAATAGTGAGCGCGATTGCAGGCTTGACTACCCTTATTTTAGGTTTAATAATATCAGCTGTAATTGCAGCATTGAGCTTTTCCGCTGTTTCTCTCTCCACAATATCCATGATGGCTTTTAGCTCATTGCAAAAGCAAAGAGTTGGCGCCAATAGCCCTCTTGGCTTGGCGATTGGTGCTTTGGTCATTTTCCCCACGTATTACGTTCCAATTTTTTTACCTTTTGATTATAACGTTTTATTTGATCTTCTCATTGCTGCATTGGCTGGCACTCTATCAATTGTGCTATTGATTTTGTCAAGCAGGTTGATTAGAAGGGAGAAAATGCTCCCATAATAACAAAGCGAGGGGGGTTTGGGTTTATTCCCCATACATGAGGCAAAGACATGGCCCAGAAGACCTTTATTAGCCGAAGTGAGATATACACAAAGGGACCACTGCATGAGGACTCGAACTCTGGCGATAGGACTCATCATTCTAGTAGTTGGAATTGCCCTGGCGGGCGTGGGTGGGTACAGCCTGAAGAATGCGACGACGACCATAACGAGCTTCACTCAACCCACGGCGGGGGAGTATATCTCGGCAGAGCTGGTTCTCAACAACTCCGTGGTCGTTGTTAGGTCCCCCGCAAGCGTCGGCGGGATGGTTCCAACTCAGGATATCAGCGCACTGAACTCCACGAATATTGATTCATATGCTGTTGCCTATAACTCGACTGCTGCTTCTTCTGAGACCTACCTTGGACTCAAGGGAGATTTCAACTATGTTGTCTTCTCGTCGGTCCAGCCAACCACGAAGATTGTGGTCACGGGTACCCTCTCAGAAACCGTCAGCCTGGGATTGCTGGTGCTCGCCGGTATCGTTTGCGCGATCGCTGGGATTATCGTCGCCATAGTGGGTGCGCTGAGAAAGAATCCCGCGAAAAAAGTAACAAACTCAGACGACGCATACTACGCGAAGCGGGACAGTAGCCCTCAATCACCGAGATAGGTGAGCGGCTTGATCGAGACCACAAATCTCACTAACAGTTCGGCAACCTACATCTGTAGATGATGTGACGCCGAACGCGGAATACGGTCAAATTTACCTTCCCCTTCATTATGAATGATTCAAATCCACTAACGAAAATACGTTGATCGAAGCTCACCGGCCCAGAAGAACTTTCGTAGGTTAGCTACTAATTTCCAAACCCAGAGATTAATAAAAAATTGATTCGCACAGATATCAATCAATCTTCGACTTTCTGATCGTGGAATGGTAAGCTGATGATGACCTCAATTCGGGGAATCATAGGGCTCAATTGGGGACAACATCTGCAACCTCTCTTGTTTATTTCTAAAAAAATGTTGATAGACATTGGGATGTTTGCTGCAATTCACGTTTTTCCTAGAACCTTTATTCAATGTGCTTTTATACTCATAAAATGAGATTTTTTATATTATTACAACATGGTTAGATGGAAAAATTCTATAGGAAAAGTCGCATATTATTTCAATACGTATCAGATGACGCAAAGGTATTTCACGGACGCCTATCTCTTAGATGGCCCAATATCCGTGGATTTGTGACTGGCTGACAGCTATGGACGACCAAAATAATTTAACAACAGAAGAAGCAAAAGGGGCCGACATTGATGAATTGCTAAAAAAGCTAGCAGCGGATCGGAATGGTCTTTCTTCCTCAGAAGCGGACAAACGGATCCAGCAATACGGTCCAAATGAAATTCAAGAGAAAAAAGCAAACCCGCTCAAAAAATTTCTTCGCTATTTTTGGGGCCCAATTCCATGGATGATTGAAGCAGCAGTGATAATGTCTGCGGTCATCCAACGATGGCCTGATTTTGCAATAATTTTGACTCTACTAATGGTAAACGCCATAGTTGGGTTCTGGCAGGAACGCAAAGCAGGAAACGCCATAGAACTTCTAAAGCAAAGACTTGCCATAAAAGCGCGTGTCCTGCGAGATGGCAAATGGCAGGAAATGCTGGCTGGAAAACTGGTGCCAGGCGATATTATTCGACTGCGCTTGGGCGACATCATCCCCGCCGACGTGAAACTAACTGACGGAGACTACCTCCTAACCGACGAATCCGCCCTAACCGGCGAATCTCTTCCCGTAGAGAAGCATCTCTCCGACGTAGGATATGCATCCGCCATAGTCAAACAAGGGGAAATGAACGCACTTGTAATCAATACTGCCGCCAGAACCTTTTTCGGCAAAACCGCCAAACTCGTAGAGCAGGCCCAAACCCCAAGCCACTTCCAAAAAGCCATCAGCAGAATAGGCGATTACCTGATTTTCATGGTGCTAGGACTCGTAATTGTAATAGTTCTGGTCTCGATTCTTAGAGGTCAAAACATCCTAGACATCATTCAGTTTGCGTTGATCTTAACGGTCGCCGGTATACCTGCAGCACTTCCCGCGGTCCTGTCAGTCACCATGGCCATAGGCGCCATAGCCCTCGCCAAGAAGGAAGCCATCGTTAGCAAATTGGTCGCAATTGAGGAAATGGCAAGCATGGATGTACTGTGCTCAGATAAAACGGGTACTATCACCAAAAATACGCTTACTGTTGGAGAGACCGAACCTTATGCCGAGTACTCAGAAAATGATGTATTGCTATTCAGTGCGCTCGCTTCAAGAGAAGAAGATCAAGATCCTATCGATAAGGCAATTTTAGCGAAAACCAAGAGCACACCTGATCTCGTAGCTAAAATTGAACACACCAAAGTGACCAGTTTCAAACCCTTTGATCCGGTCATAAAGAGAGCAGAGGCAACGGTGCAGTGGGAAGATGGGAGTCCCTTTAAAGTAACTAAAGGCGCCCCTCAAGCAATTCTGGCCTTGATCGATGACAAGAATTCAATTAACGACAAATTGATTGAAGATGTTAACAAATTCGCCAAGAAAGGGTACCGTGCGCTGGGAGTGGCCCGAACCAATAAGGAGAACAAGTGGCAATTTGCGGGTTTAATTGCTTTGTTTGATCCCCCAAGGGAAGATTCAGCTCTGACAATAAAGACCGCTCAATCTATGGGTGTTAACGTTAAGATGGTCACTGGCGATCACATAGCCATTGCTAAAGAAATTTCGAGCCAAGTAAATCTTGGAAACGATATAGTTTTGCCCGCTGCTTTTTTGGATAAGCCTGACCGTGAGGCTCAAAGTGTGGTCGAAGGCGCTGAAGGCTTTGCCGAAGTCTTCCCTGAACATAAGTACCGCATTGTTGAGCTTCTCCAAGGGAAAGGGCATGTTGTGGGAATGACTGGAGACGGAGTTAATGATTCGCCTGCTTTGAAGAAAGCTAACGCTGGTATAGCTGTCGAGGGCGCCACCGATGCTGCAAAGTCCGCAGCGGCCATAGTTTTGACCAAGCCTGGCCTTTCGGTCATTATCGATGCTATCAAGGAGAGTCGCAAGATTTTCCAGCGAATGACGAATTACTGCACATACCGTATCGCTGAAACAATACGTATAGTGCTTTTCATGACAGCATCAATTCTCATTTTCCAATTTTACCCTGTTACTGCCCTGATGCTTGTTTTATTGGCGCTTCTGAATGACCTGCCCATTATGACCATAGCCTATGACAATGTGAAATATTCGGATAAACCTGAGAAATGGGAAATGCGGACTTTGTTGGAAATAGCGACATTTCTTGGGGTAATCGGAGTTTTTACATCCTTCGGCATGCTCTACATCGGATTAGTTGTGCTGAAGCTAAATCCACTTGTGCTTCAATCACTCATCTATCTCAAACTTTCAGTTGCAGGACACTTGACCTTGTTTGTTGCAAGGACCAAGGGCCATTTTTGGTCTGTAAAACCAGCAAAACCTCTCTTTTTAGCCGTTATTGCTACTCAACTGGTTGCCACATTAATTACAGTATACGGGATTTTGCTTCCTGCAATGGGCTGGGGGCTAGCCGCTTTCGTGTGGGGGTATGCTCTGTCATTTTTCGTAATAACTGATTTTGCCAAAGTACGCCTGTACAAGATCCTAAACCACAAGATACCCTTAGCAAGTTCAACCTAGGAAATCTAGAATATACCGAATTCTCCCTATTTGGTCAAATGTCATTTTCCAGCGGGCATTGATCTTCTTCAGGCGCTATAACTCCAATACGTTGATCCAGCCATGATTTGGTGTTGTTCAAAAGATCTCCACATACTCTGAGTTCCACGGAGATTCCGTAGGGCTTGCCCTCATCATCCAACACAACGATCCTCCGGATGTTGAATTTTTCTATTAAAGACATTGCTTTCTCAACTGTTTCATCCTTCTTTATGGTGATAAGCGGGGAAGACATAACATCAGAAACCTTAACAACGTTTGGGTTTTTACCATCCGCAACGATCTTGTCGATTAGGTCTCTCTGGGTCAAAATCCCCACTGCTTTGGCACCATCAAGAACTATAACGCTGCCCACAGATTCCTCCTTCATTATTTTTGCAGCCTTTGTGACCATTGAGTCCCGGTCAACGAAGAACATTCTTCTTCGGGTATGCTTCCAAACTGGATCCTTGAGGATAGCTGACATTTCACTCTCACTTGCACCTAACTCCGCCTATGAAATAAAAAAACATTGCGTGCTTACCCTTGAAAAATTCATTCATTACTCTGGGATAAACAGATCGCCCATTGCCTCTTAAGGTGGGCATTCTAGCAGTCCCTTGTCAATTGACTCAGGTCTAAGTCAGCCCACTGCCTTATTATATGACCTCATTATGTCCGTTCTCGTGATTATGCCCACTAGCTTATTAGTTTCCCTTGAAACGACAGGCAATCGCCCCACACCCTTTTGTGTCATCTTGTTTAGAACCTCCAATAGCGACTCATCGGGGTAGGTTATCAACAGATCTCTGGTCATAATTGACTTTAGGTTTGTGGAATTCATCTGTTCTCTAGGTACCCTCAGAAGATCACTCATTGTTACCATTCCAACTACTCTCTCCGACTCCACTATGGGAATCCCCTTGAAGTTTTTATCCAGCATCATCTGGTATGCTTTCTCAACACTTTCTTCTGGTGGCAAAGAAACTACGTCAGTATTCATTGCATCGGCAACGAAGATTCTTTCCAAGAGAGGTTTATTGTACTCATCTCTGTGCGCAGGAGATTCAGACCTATTCAAGACCTGACTCCGGTAGATCGTGTATTTAGATCCGGTGACCAAGTATGCGAGTACCACCGCGACCATCGCCGGTGCCAGGAGGGCGAGTGATCCAGTCATCTCGCTTACCATAAGTATGACAGCAATGGGAACACGACCTACCCCGGCGAAGAGGGCCATCATGCCGATTATTATCAGGGGAGCCGGGACTGTAATCCAGCCTGGAACCAACGCGTTAGTAACTACCCAAAATACGGCTCCCACAAAACCTCCTATTACCAGTGAGGGAGCGAATACTCCAGCGCTCCCCCCAGAGCCCACCGTGAATGATGTGGCAACAATCTTGAGAGGTATGAGGAGAATAAGAGTTGCGATCAGGGGGAGAGTAAAGAAATTTGTAGTGATCAGAGACAATTTTCCATCAATAAGTAACTGGAGAAAACCGTACCCAAGACCGATCACCTGGGGAAAGAAGATCGCAATTACGCCTGCCACTGCAGCACCTATCATTGGCCTGACATATTTTGAGATCGACAGCGATGCAAAGAGTTTCTTGGTAAAGTAGAATGTCGTGCTGTGAAGCCGTCCAACAAGCCCGCAGGCAATGCCAAGCAGAGCATAAATCAATAGAGTACTCGGGTCTGTGAATGTATAGGTTAAAGTTCCGAAGATTGGTGTGAACCCTGCGACCGATGCGAAGACGACATATCCGACGATTGATGCGATAAAGGCAGGTATCACGGCTTCAGATTCAAAGTCGCCGCCACAGTACAGAATTTCAGCGCTCAGGATAGCACCACCGAATGGCGATTTGAAGATGGAACCAATACCTGCGCCTATTCCGACAACTACGGCAATTCGCATATCCTTAACTGATAATTTGAACCTGTCACCAATGAAGGAACCGAAACCTGCGCCAATTAGCGCAGTAGGACCCTCTCGTCCTCCACTGCCGCCAGAGCCTATAGTAAAAACAGAGGCGATTAACTTCACTATAGGTACGCGCCAGCGAATCTTGCCATCTTTTCGATGGAAAGCGGCTATGGCTTCATCGGTTCCGTGCCCCTCGGCTTCGGGGGCGAACCTGTACACGAGGAGACCTGCTATGAGCCCACCGATGACACATGACAGAGGTATGAGGAGAAAATTCGGATGTATGGATATTAGCGACGCTGGTTCGGCAATTGGTCCCGGAGGGTAGTAACCGGTTATGCCACCCAATATAAGATTTGTTGAAAGCTGAATCAGGTAATAGAAGATAAGAGCACCTACTCCGGCGATTATTCCTATGAGCGCGCCCAGTACCGCCCACTTGCCTAGGTAACTTTTTTGGAAGATTCGTTTGAGTGAGACCTGAAACCGAGATTGGTTTACAGTTTCATCCAAGTAAGAGTCGCTCCCTAGATATTTCCTTTAGCTTGGCTTAGATCTCAGATTTGCTAGTTGGTAATACCTATTTAACATCAGAGGGAGATACGGCTATTGCTCCCATTCACGCCAATGTTAATTCCAAACTCTAAAAAAAACGATTATTTTTGAAATTTAAATTACTTGATCCATTTCAGTATGACTGGTGGATTTCTTTTCCCCAACCCTGGTTTGCCCTTGGGATAGCCGAGAATGAGAGGCACCTTCATCTCGTAGCCTTCGGGCACTCCTGCCTTTTTCATGGCTTCAGGGTTAACACTATTAAGTATATCAATCCAGCCCATGTAACAGGCCCCAAGTCCTAATTCGTGCGCCTTCAAAAACATGTTTTGGGCTGCGAGCACGCAATCCTCAAGATAGAGTTTGCTAAAATTAGCGTCAACCTCGGAGCATATCAAAATCAGTACAGGGGCTTTGTAGCAGATGATATCCTGCTCTGTTTCAAAACGGCTGGCAAACGCGGGCATTGCTTTAATGGCCGCTTTTTTAGTCTCATCTGAGACGAACTTTATGATACTCTTGTCTTCGATAATTATGAAGCGCCATGGCTGTCTACCCATAGCTGTTGCTGCCCAAACGCCAGCTTCAAGTATTGCTTCGATTTTTTCCTTGGGGACAGGCTCATCCGTGTACGCCCTTACGCTCCTTCTGTTTTTTAAGCATTCATCAAGTTGCATGAATATCTTAAAGAATAAAACGCACAATTAAATCTTCGTCCCAAACCCAAACCACAGCAAAGACATGGCCAAGAAGACCTTTATCGGGAAGTTGACTACCCAATCAATGTTTATTTGATTTCCCTAAAGCTGATGGGAACAATTGTATTTTGGTAAAATCGATGCATACCTTAGTCTGGTCGGAATTTATAAATCAAGCCATATCCTATTAGTACTAGGTGCATGTAAACATGAAAAAGCTGGGGGAATTAATCCAGGAGGCCGATTGGAAGACAGAGAAGCACGTGCCTGTAATCGAATGCCCAGATACTGTTAAGGCCAATGAACTGTTCGAAGTTAAGGTTACCATAGGCAAAGAGATTGCACATCCAAACACAACCGAGCACCACATAAGCTGGATATCGCTCTTTTTCCATCCAGAAGGGGAAAAATTCCCAGTGCAAATAGGTCGCTATGAATTCAGTGCCCATGGGGCTTCGCCTCAGGGGCCAAATACAAGTACAATCTATACACACCATAGCCTAGCAGCATATCTCAAGACGGGAAAATCGGGAATAATCTTTGCTGTCTCGATGTGCAACATCCATGGACTGTGGCAATCTTCAAAAGAAATAAAGCTTCAGTAAACCAATCGTGTTCATCTCATTTATCCAGACCACCTTGGGTTTTGGGGGTCAAAATTTAACCTTTTTTTTGGTTAGATCCTTATGTATCTTGAATTATTAAGGCTGGGCAAAAACCTGGTTCAAGACCTTTATCGTATGGTTGACTAGCGAATGAAATTAAATATTAAGATAAATGAGAGTCACTCAGTTTGTGTTGGTTGAATAGTGCGCCCTGCATAATAATGCAGGAGACCTAAGGATAATGATAGGGGAATAGGTCATACAATAGCGTGTACTTCCCAATATGCAAGTTTGATTATATCGGTAGGAGGTGAAAGGTAGTGTCTAGTGAGAAGGAGAAAATCTCGAAAAGAATCGAAGAGTTTGAAGAAAGTATGAAGAAACGCATGTCTGAGGAGAATCAGGCGTACAAGAAAAAGATTAATGAACTAAAACAAGCAAATAAGAAAAAGCTTGATGAGCTAAACCAGGCGAACAAGAAGAAGCTTAATGAACTAGACCTAGCGTACAAGAAAAAGATTGATGAGCTAAAACAGACGTACAAGAAAAAGAGAGATAGCTTAGAATAGGCGCCAAAAGAGAGGCTTGGGAGGAAGGTAAATTTAATCCCCAACCCCCAAACACAAAACGATCTTCCAGTTTAAGCTGGAAAACATGGATAATAAAAAAGGAAGGCAAGGGCACCGGTCATAATGCCAGAGCTTGTCTGATGTAATGTCAATCTGACTAAAATCAATGGCTGAGGATTAGAGCTTCTTCCTCAGCTTTTTTGTTTCTTCGTCTGTCTTCTTCATCAGATCTTTAGCTCCCGCTTCTGCCATGCTACCCAAATCTTTGGCTCCTGCTATTGCCTTATCTCCCAGATCTTTAGCTCCCGCTTCTGTCTTCTCGGCCGTATTCTTCATATCTTTCTTCAATTTTTTGAATGCCAATTTTTGTACCCCATTATAGAAGACTTTGCGCTGTATAAATAAATTGAGGTAAAATTAGCTTACGAACAATTCTTTAATAACCGATTAAAAAAAGTTTGATTTTAACCCCCAAAACCAATAAAAAAGTCTTGAATTTTTCAATCAATCAACAAGAACTTCATCCCCCAAGATCCTAACATCATGCTTCTTGAGGGGTTTTGTTGCCGGACCACCCTTCACCTCGCCCGTGATGAGGTCATACCTTGAGCCACAGTCGGGACAGATTATCTCATTACGCGAGATCTCGCCAAAGGCTACGTCGCAACCCTTATGGGTGCAGGTCGACTCGAGCGCTGTTACGGTACCACTTAGCTTAGAGATCATGATAGCAATATCATTCGCATTTAGCTCCACAATTCCGCCCTCGGGTATATTCGATATCCTTATCCTATTCACAATTCTCTCCTCCAACGCTCCTCCTCAGTTAGGCATTATTCTAAATATGGTCGTATTACAAAGTTATAAATCGCTATTTGTTATGGATTGGTACATATTAGTTAAGAATTAATACATAATATTAAAAATTATTAAAAAAATATTCTCATTTTAGATGACGAAATAGCTCATAGAGGAGCATATCACTTCGCGATCGTCATGATTAATCCTTTGTCGATTGTTTTGAAGGATCCCTGGGGAAGTCTTTTTCCCATCATTGTCTCATAGGCAGCTGAAAACCACGCCTCAAGGAACTTCGACCATAGGTCTCCAAAATCATGGATGAAGGTAATTTTTACATTTTGCGTGTACTCGTTGATACTAATTTTTGCCCATCCCTTGGGTTGGTGATACATTATATGGTTTAGGAATGAGGGCAAGTCCCTATTGAGATCCCGAAGCTCGATCCAAGTTTCACAGGCCTTTCCTCCGAGCAGGGAAGCATTGGTGATTAGAAGATCTTTATTGCAGCTATCCAAGAACACCCTGAAGGTAGGGTGGGCAATATGGATGAGCCCGATAGTAGAGCCGTGGATCCCTATCTCAAGGTAATAATCCAGGATCTCTGTAATGAGTGCATTAACAGAAATTTTCCTCTGGTTGGCAGAGGCATGAAGCCGGTTTAACGTATCTTGGTCAATGGAGAAACTCCGTATCACTCTCTTTTTTTTCATTTGCGGAGAGTCATCATTGCCGATTTTTCTTGATGGAATTTTTAGGACCGAGCTATATCTGTAACCCTTTATTATTAAGATATATTATTTTTAGATATTTTATAGCAGTATGTACCATTCATTAATAATAACTATCTTAATTTAATAAAAAGATTTTTATTTCAAATTATATCTTTTATCTGATGGGGAGGGAAGTAGGATGCCCCGCATCAACGCCACTCTGCAATATGAGGATAGAAAGTATTGGGATTGGGGCGATTCTTTCGAGAGAGCAAGGGAGTTGGCTGAACTCCTTGGTGTGAATTTTGATATGGAGATCAAGACACCCCTGGGGGAGAATTGCTATGCCTCAATCACCGTGTCAGCGGATGAGATGCGGGACCTTAACAATTTCATTGCAGGCCTCTTCAGAATCCTTGGTGCTGCTGATTCCCCCGTATTCTACGTCATGAATAAGCCAAAGGCAAAGCCTTCAAAGGAATTGCTAGGCAATTATGACTCAAGGTGTCTGAAATGCAATCGGGTCAAGGAGGACCCCATCGCTCTTTTTTGTGATAAATGCTGGAGTCAAATATTCGATATGATTGTTGGAGACATAAAAATACAATCACATATTCTCGAATCACCTCTTTTTCCTAATATTCCAGGTGAAGGGAGGCTAGCAAAAATTGAGTGAAGGGGATAAAAAAGTTCTAAAGAAGGTTTGGGAAGCTAGAGGAATTCAAAATGGATAGTAAAGAGATCGAAGAGATTGAGTATTTGATAAAATGGGAGAGAAATATAGGAAAATCGAAGCGGCAAATTGTTAGTATTTTGGTGAATCGCGGATGCTCTGAGAAAGATGCCCAACGTATCACTGGAAAATTTCTGGGCCCAATTGACGTGGAGACAAACCTATACGAAGCAATGCAGATATAGGTTAAGAGTGAGCAGAATAGAGTCATCAAGAACCTTAGTTAAATTGACTATAATGGAGTGTTTATAATGGAGAATAAAATTGATAGCGCGAGAGCAGCTCAAATACTCTCAGAGGTTAAACCGGAAAATGCCTTCTTCTTTAATCTAAGCGAAGGGGTATTTACGGGAAGTAGTGCGCTGAATCTATCCCAGCTGTTTGAGATCATAAAGATCGTTGATCTCAAGTCCGTAGAATTCCATCTTCGAAGGGGCGATTTTGAGAAGTGGATAGGCGATCTTGGGGACAACATTCTCGCCATGCGGTTGGCAAAGGTAAGAGAAGCGCCCTTGGAAGGCGAATTACTAAGAGAGAGAGTTGCTAATGTCATTGGTAAAAGAATTTTTTACCTGAAGTCTTTAGAAGCGTCCACCTAGCTATCAACATTTTTTAGAAATAGACAAAAGAGGTTACAGTCCCCATAATAGTGGGTTTCGTAACTCAGTGGGTTCTGATCCCGCTGCTAAAAGAATTTCGAATTATAGCCGGATTTATTTTTGAACAGTGCAAAGACCTGGCCCAGAAGACTTATTGTATAGTTGACTATCGATTTTTACCCCACGTCCAAAGATTAAATTCTTTCATATAGAGAATTCTTGGGATTGATTTTTTCCAGTGTCTGTGCGCATTGCACGTGTTTAGCGAGTATGAGATTCTAAGTGAAGAATCCTTTTGATGAGGTAAAGTATTCGTACTAAGAAAATATTAAAACAGTATTTATATTTCCATTACACCGAGCATGAAAATGCTATACTGATGTGCTCGCTCGGTGTAAAAAATGCTTCACACATACCAAATAGACGGCGAAAAAGTCGATTCCATAGACCTGAAATCCCTTGTTATATCCAAGGGGATTAAAGTCAGCAATGAAGTTTACAAGAAATTCAGCAGCACGAATAGGATATACCCGGACCCCCTGACCTGTAACTGCTTCATCCTGCCAGACAAGACGGTGGTCCAGATGACTGACATCGCTCTACACCTCAATTATCTAAAGTCGGCCATGTCCTTGCAGAACCTGAAGCAGCTGAGATATTTCTTCCAGATGAATACCCCGTTCAAGCTGCAGGTCTCCAATTCCGGGAAGCCAATTCTCATGTACGGTGATAGCACCATCACGGAAGTGGAATTTCCCACAGAGTCCCACTTCTACGAGCAGTTGACCTCCAGTGGCCTGCCCTACCTAGGCAACGCAGTGCTGCAGGGTGTTGACACGCTCTCATTCCAGTGCCTCTGGACATGCGACTATGCCCGGGCGGGCTATCCCTGCCAGTTTTGCTACTCCGGGGGGGTATTTGAGCAACTAGCCAAGAAGGGGAAGGCAATGCCCCCCATCCCCACCCTAAGGGATGCTGCTGAGATAACGGACTATGCAGTGAATAGGGAGAAGGTGGCGAAGATCCTCCAACTGACCGGCGGATCCACCATGGACACACATGCCGAGTGTGGTAAAATCAGAGATTATCTCAATGAGATGGATGAAGTAGCAGGGCTAAAGAACATCAGTGGCGAGGTCTTGATCTACACTACCCCGCCTGCTGACCCCTCAGAAATAGACATGGTCTTCGAGGCCGGTGCGGACAGGGTCGCGTGTAGCCTAGAGGTCTGGGACGAGAAACTTGCCCAGATTATCACGCCGGGCAAGTGGAAGTTCACGGGAAGAAAGAGACATCTGGACTGCCAGAAATACATCGCGAAGGAATATGGCCCCAACAAGGCGTGCAGCACGTTTGTCGTTGGACTAGAGCCCGCGAAAAGCTTCCTGGAGGGGGCGGAATATCTTGCATCCGAAGGTATCGTGCCCATCGCCTCGGTATGGATACCCTTTGGAAGGCCCGTAATGGGTAAGATGCAGGCGCCTGGCCTGGATTACTACCGCGCAGTCAAGGAAGGACTGGCGGAGATATACACAAGATACGGGATTGAGCCTCCGGGCGACGCAGGCTTCAATGTCTGCATCTGCAGGGATACCTGGAACCACCTGTCTGAGGTCTCGGGCAATGCGGCAGAGAAGGGCTGCTGTGAGCCCAAATTTGCAGAAGAGTCGTAATTGGAGAAAAGTAAAGCAGGTTTGCATATGGCTTGGAAAAAATGGATAGGCATCGGGCTGATAGGTCTTTCTGGTATATGGTTTGCATGCATTTTTATTGTTCCATTCCTCGCTTTGCCCATTGAGATAAGGGGAGCATTGGAAGTAGTGTTTATAGTCTTGATGGAAGGTACTTTCTATCTAGGAGTATTTATTATTGGAAAGCAGGTACTTTCACGATATTGGACATCCATAAAAACTTTTTTTGGATTTAAAAAGCAAACAAAAGAGAGTTAATAAATTCGCTATGGATTTTCATGAAGATAATTAATAAAAAGTTGAGCTAAAGGCGCTTTCAATATGGCAAATCTTGGGAAAGAGCAAAGCAAACGCTTTGTAATATTCATGGAGAATCTCCCTTATGTTTTGATGATACTCTTAGGGGCATCTATCTTTATTCTAGGGTTCGCATTCTCTTTCACTGCCTGGCTTTCTGCGGGGCTATATGTAGTATATGGTATAATTGGTGCCTTCTGGATTATTACGTTCGTATGCCCCTATTGCCATAATTTTGGAAGCGGCTGTTTCAGTGGACACGGCCAAATATCTGCGATGTTTAGACAGAAGAAGGATGAAAGGCTGTTTGCCATAAAATTCAAAAAGAACATTCCGGTCATTATTGCAATATACGTGATTCCTGTTATTGCTGGGGTGGTATTTCTTGTGTACTCCTTTTCCTATGCAGTCCTTGCCCTAATCATTTTGTTTGCAATAAACTCATATTGGGTTGCCCCAGAAGTATCGAAGAAATATGCTTGTGCCAACTGTTCCGTAAGGGATGAGTGTCCTTGGATGGGAGAGAACAGTGCGTTTTCGAGGAAAAAAACAAAATAAAATTTTTCTCCATCATCTGGTGATGAGTTTGAGGATTGTAAGCAGAATTGGAGCGGTAAATCCTTTTGCGTTATAGAGTCTGAAATATGTTAGTTATTAAGTCTGGGCAAAGACATGGCCTAGAAGAGCTTTATCATATAGTTGACTAATCAACGTTTAGTCCACACAAATGAGCAAGCTTTGGAAAGGAATTTGTATAACATTGTGATATATTCATGTGGTGAATCGAATGCCAAAGAAGAAAATACCATACACCCATGCGGATGTAGTTAAAAAGGAGCTCTCAGGCACATTAAAGGAGGGTAAAAAACCGGAGAAGGTTGAGACCCAAACTCATGCTGAACAAGTGGCCCGCGAAATGGGTGCCAAAGAGGAAAAGAAGAAAAAGTAAAATGAACGATACCCGGGCTCAAGCCCCACAATGCTTTTTTTAATTTAGCTAGAGTGGACCAGATTCTTGCCATTTGATAAAATAAATGGTTAGCAAGTTAACACCAATCTTACAAGAAATCCACAATATTGTAAATTGCATGGGGGGAGTAACATTTAATCCACCAAACCCCACACACACCATTAGGCGGTCTATAACACCATACTTGTTTAATAAGATAAGTCATTACTATCCCTTGTGTTGAAGAAAATTAGCATAGGAATTATGTCTGAGGTGAGTCAGAATGGCAAGAAGTCAAAAGAAGAAAAACAAAATGCTGAAGAATCGAAAAAGAATAAATAAGAAAGCACGGTGAGACACGTTTTTTTAAATGTGGTTTTTGGGTCGTGCTGATTGTGGAAAAGGGCAAAAACATGGTCAAAGACCTTTATCGTATAGTTGATTAGCGCTTTTTTACTAAAATTTGACTTTCAGCAGGGCGAGCTTCCCGACACTGGAAGCACCTGCGCCAAATACTGCCCCGGAATGATGTGGGGAGGGTATCCGCGTGGGTCTTCTGGATATGCCTGCCTCAGCTTCGGAAAAGTTTGTCGCAAATGTCAACGACACAGCGCACCTCTACCACTGGCGTTCGAAAGAGGTAGCAGGCGAGGAGTACCGAGCAATCGTTGGAGCTGTCGACTAGACTCGGTTAGAGGAGATGTTCAGCACCACAGCTGCGCGAACGAGCGCCTTCAGGGCCTCCCCGTCGACCTTATCACCCTCGTGAAAGTCGATGGCGCGCCTTACGTTACCTTCGAGGCTGGAGTTGAAGAGGCCCGAAGGGTCCCTCAGCGAGGCGCCTTTGGAGAAGGTCATCTTCACGACGTTCTTGTACGTCTCGCCAGTGCAGATCAGCCCGCTGTGAGACCACACGGGAATATTCCACTTCCACTCCTCTACGACGTCTGGGTCGGCCTGCTTGATCAGAGCCCTGATCCGAGATAACGTCTCGCCCCGCCAATCGCCCAACTCCTTGATCTTCGCATCTATCAGCTGGGATGGAGACTCGCCCTTGAGCTGGCCTATCTTCTTCATGTTGTTTAAATGGGCCTTAAGTGGCTTTATGTCTTGCGACGAAGATTACTCCGCCTTCAGTCAGGCGGATTCTTCTTCAGAAGGGCAAAGACACAGCCAAAGACCTGCGTCCTACAGTTGACTATCAAATTAATTTAGCCCCACACAGAGATCGGTGTGGCTAAATGACTGTAAAATGGAGTAGTACCAACTGCCCCCACTCGTCGCCGCCTGCAACGGTGTAAATCCCTGTCGTGAAATTGTTGAATGCCGTCTGTGCCTTCAGGTTTACTGCCCAGTATCCGTTTGTCGTTATGCCAGTGGTTATTGAATTGTTACCTAGGGGCTGGAACGTATAGGAGAATACCGAGGGAATAGCGGGGCAAAAGTAGATGCCGGGATAGTAAAGGCTCAGAGGCTCGGCGGTTAAAATGTTTGAGGACGTATAATACCCCTTAAAAATTTCGAGTCCAATGGGGAGAGAGGTACAGGGATTAGTGCCACTCCATAATGATGGAAGCTGCCAGTCATAGGAGGCATTAACGGTGATTGTTGTGTTTAGGGCATCTGTTTCACTGACAGTGATATTGATGCCCTGCCCCGATTGAAAGAGTGTGGTATTCATTGCCATAGTGAAGTTCAAGCCCAGGGACTCATTTGTCGTGGATGTACTCAGGGGAAAGGATAGAGTATCGTTCAGGTTGTTGAATTCTGAACTTAGTTGCTGGTTGTTTGTATAAAGAGAATAATTGAGGACAAGGTAGGCGCCTAGGGCAACCATCAGTATTACAACCACTGCCTCAATTGTCTTCATCGGGCTCAAGGATACTAGGTCAATCTTCGCTTATACTGATTGCCATGTTCTAGGATTTCGAACGATAAGGATAATATCATGAGGATTTATTCTTGAGGCTTTATCGTTTAGTGACCCTATTGCAAGATGTAACCCTCAAGCCAAGTCAAAGATATTAGGGGATTAGCACAATAGGGATTAGGTGAATTTTCGTGCCTTCCTTTAAATGCAGGGACATCAAAATGGACTGCCCATACGAAGTTTCATCCAAGACAAGCGCTGAACTGATGAGTATGATCATGGTACATTGGAAAAATGAACATCATATGAAGGCAGTGCCACACGATATGATGGAAAAAATCAAAAAGGCAGTAAAACCATAACTCTCTAGGTTTTCGATGGTAACTTGAATGAATTAATTCTTTAAACGTGTAATTGGCTCGCTCAAAAATGCAGGTGGTAATAAGAAAGAGGCCATTAGCCATGGCAGGACCCGAGATTAAGAAATGCCAGGTGAATTTTTGGGAGCCCAGTTATCTCAGGTTGTACAAGAGCGGAGAGCTAGACGAGAGGATAGCCAAGCTCGATAAGATCCTCGAGTCGTGCGAGCTCTGTCCGAGGAGGTGCGGGGCGAACAGGCTTGTTGGGGAGAAGGGGTTCTGCAGATCCGGAAAGGAACTCGTGGTCTCAAGCTATGGTCCGCACTTCGGCGAGGAGGGGTCGCTGGTAGGTATAGGTGGCTCCGGGGCGATATTCCTCACGAACTGCAACCTTGACTGCGTCTACTGCCAGAACTATGAGATAAGCCACCTCGGCTACGGCCAGGTCAGGAGTGAGGCTCAGGTAGCTGATATGATGGTCAGGCTTCAGGAGGATGGGTGCCACAACATAAACTTCGTCACTCCCACCCATTTTGCCCCGCAGCTGGTGAGAGCGGTAAAGATCGCAATTGGTAATGGCCTCAGGATTCCTCTGCTCTGGAACTGCGGGGGCTACGAGAACGTTGAGGTGATAAGGCTCCTCGAAGGAATCATCGATATTTACAAGCCCGACTTCAAGTACGGCGATAGCGCTGTAGCTAAAAAATATTCAAGCGCCCCGGACTACTTCCAGGTCGCTAAGGAGGTTGTTAAGGAGATGCATAGGCAGGTTGGTGATCTAATGCTGGATGGAGAAGGCATAGCATACAGGGGGCTTCTGGTGAGGCACCTCGTCCTGCCCAATGACCTTGGGGGGAGCGAGAAAGTGCTGAGGTTCATTGCCAAAGAGGTTTCAACTGGCACCTACGTCAACATAATGGCCCAGTACAGGCCCTGCGGCAGAGCCCACGAGTTTCCAGAGCTGGCCAGGAAACCGACCCTAGCCGAGTATCGCAGAGCTGTTGACATCGCAAGGGGGTTTGGCCTGAAAAGAGGGCTTTAGGCCCTCTGGGCCCGTGATCCTTTTTTAGGCGAGCCACCTGTGGATATTTGGGGTCCTTTTCATGAAGACCTTGACCGCTCAAAGGGTGAAGGAGTTGGCGCAGGGAGCAGGCGCGGACCTCTGTGGGATAGCTCCGGTTGAGAGGTTTGATGGCGCTCCCAGGGGTTTCAAACCAACTGATATCTATGCTGCAGCCAAATCCGTTATGGTGATAGCAAAGAGACTACCCGAGGCAGTCTTTAGGTCTACAAACCCTGTGCCCTATTCATTTGCTAGCGAGCAGATCCGCTATCAAGTTTACAGGATCACCTGCGAGCTCTCACTCCAACTCCAGGATCTCGGCGTGACCGCGGTACCTATTCCCAATGAGCCCTACACCTACTGGGACGCCGAGAAGATGGAGGGCAGGGGAATATTGTCGCTCCGCCATGCCGGCTACCTGGCTGGCCTGGGTGTTCTAGGGCGGAACAACCTTCTCATCAACGAAAGGTTCGGGAACCGCTTGTCCCTAGGCGCCCTGCTGCTGGACGTCCCCCTCGAGGGCGACCCCATTGCAACCTATGAGGTCTGCAAGGACAGCTGCAGCCTCTGCATAAAGAGTTGCCCTGCCAAGGCGCTCGACGGCAGGAGTGTTGTGCAGAAGCTCTGTAGGGAGAGATCCCAGACCATTACTCCCAAGGGCTACGAGCTGAACACCTGCAACATATGCCGGTTGGTCTGCCCCAACGGTGCAGGGATTGCGCATAGGGGCATAGATCAGGGCTAACATAGAATGCGAACGTCGAGGCTCATATGCCAGAAAAATCAAACTGAAGACTGATTTGCGTTGGGTTTGCTTGACTTATATAGACGGGCCATAAAAATAGGAAGGGTGATCCACATTGGAAGTAATTCCCAATATACACAGAATCGATGGGCTGAGAGGATGCAATGTCTACCTTGTTTCTGACAAAGATGGTCTTATACTGATCGATACGGGAATGCCGGGGAATGCCCAAAAAATCATCGATTACGTTAACAGCATAAACCGCAAGCCTTCGGAGATCACTAGAATCGTGCTAACCCATTGTCACATGGATCATGTGGGCAGTGTGCACGAACTCAAAGGGCTGACAAACGCAAAGGTTGCGATTCATCAGGATGATGCGCCGTACCTTACGGGTGAGAAAAGCCAGCCTTCCCCGAAAGGAGCTGTGGGTATAGCCTTCAAAGCATTTTCCCCATTCCTAAAGTCAAAGCCAATCCAGCCGGACGTACTTCTGAAGGATGGAGACAAGGTTGGCAGGATGACGGTTATCCATACGCCTGGCCACACGCCGGGCAGCATCGCACTATACGATTCCGAGCGGAAGCTGATCTTTGTCGGGGATACGCTGAGATACCAGAATGGCAAGGTGACAGGCCCACCAGAACAGTTCACGCCGGACATGAGCGAGGCCCTGCGATCTATCAAAAAGATATCCCTTCTGGAGTTTGACTTGATGCTGAGCGGGCATGGAGATCCGCTGTTGCCAAATGCGTCACAAATGGTTAAGGAGTTCAGCAATTCTTTACAGATTTAATTAAGCTTCTAAAGAGGACCTTTGAGCTAGAGAAAGGGGAGAGATCACCAAAAAAGGACATTGTAAAAAAACATTTTCAGAGATGAAACGGAAGATAACCCCAGATTATTATAATGGACATTCCATTTTGATTGAAGAATTATTCAAAAGCGATCATTCAATGGGTTTGAATGCCACAATCTCGTGAAGTGCAGTTCCCTTTTCCTCTGATAGGGAACCATCCTGGGCGACCTTGAGATTGAAGTCTGAAAGCAGCCTGAAGTAGCCTGGCTTTATGCGCAGAATTGTTTTGGCAACGAACTGCAAAGCAGCTCCGAAATTGTCCAGCATATTCACCTGTTCAAGAACCTTCTGGACCCTCAGATCCATCTCAAATTTGCCGGGGATGGAGAAGACTAGCTCTCGGGGGTAGGAATGCCCTGCAGCTGGACTGTACGCGAGATCCCGCTTCTCCAGGCCGTACTCGCCTGTGCTCAGGATGACGTTCTCGTTCTTGGCCAACATGAGGACCTTGACAGCGTGCCTCTCCACGCTCTTGTTACACTGGATAAAGGCGTAGGAGATCGTAAAGTTCTCGGAGTAGACTCTACCCCACATCCAATACTCGATGATCCTCTGGAACGGAAAGTTGAGCCAGTTGTGGTCATGGTAGCCGACACCCTTCACGGGCATAATAGTCTCCCCGTCTCGGATTGTCCCTTGGACAGCCGCTCTAGGGATTGGAACAACCCAGGAGAAGAAGCCCATACCAGCAAAATTCGAGCTGCCACTTCCTGGCTTCCACCCGTTCACCTGGCTCGCGTAGGTGAGATCGAAGCCAATGCCCTCCTCTTCTATATGGATCTCGTATACCGGCAGGGCAGCCGTCCAGTCAGACTTCAGGTAGTTGCGCCCGATTTTCACATCTGCCTTCTCGGTCGAGGCCTTGAACTCTGAGCCGGGATAGGCGATGAATCTCTGGGTCTTCCTGCCGTCGGGCCTAATTAGGGTCAGCTCAACGCCCGTCTTTCCAGCGGTGCCAGGGTTCGGGTTGGACGCATAGAAGAAAGCCACGATGATGTAGCCTCCTTCGAGGTGTGCGTCGAAGTACCACCACTCGTAGGTCCCTTTTTTGCCTAGGTCGGTGTGCATGGCGTCATCCGCAGGGGGAATGGGGATTATCTTACCATCGCTCCTTCCAGGACCAAGCCACCCCTCCTTGACCTTCACGCTTATCTGGTCTGCCATCTCATTCGCCTCCTGTCTTCGATGAGATGTAGAATCCTGGATCGGAGATGTTCTTCGGATCCAGTGACTCCTTTATCTTGCGCAGCCACACCTGGTAGTTGCTGCAGAGAGGACCGACCATATCGTGAGCAGAGTCGCCAACGACGAAGAAGGGTAGGGAAAAGTGCCTCTCAAAGTCAAGCTCATCGCTCTTCTGCATGTAATCGACCATCCCCCGGGATGATCTCTCGTCGGTCTGGTCGTACATGGACGGCATCTCTGCATGGAAGAAGTGCCCATGCTCGTAGGAGGTTGACCACACCCCTTCGCCCTTGTCTGGTCCGATGACCTTCTGCTTGATGTAGCCCTTCTTCAGGGGGATGTTTGCCTGGATCATGTTCCGGCACATGGTCATTGTGTCCATCCCGCCATGGGTAGACTGGAACGAGGTGCCTATCAGGAACCCATGGAATCCAAGCAGGTTCCGGATGGCTTCTGCGTAGCTGACGCTCTTGGGCACTATTCTTCCTCTGGCAGTCAGGTCTTGGCCGCCCAGCTCCTTCAGCAAGGACGAAAGGACCTTCTCCTTGTATTTGAACTCCCGCTTCGTGCGGGCAGCGAGCACTATAACTATCGGATGCTTCACGAAGATCGTTGAGGGTATACGCCTGATGAAGCTCCCTATGCTGTGGGAGAAGACAGCGCCAAGGCCATAGGTGGATGTGTGGAAGCAGACGAAGCAGATCTCCTCTTCCTCGATCCGCCGCATACCCTCCTCCATCTCCCCATAGGTTTTGAAATCTACAATGTGGTACTGCATGAAGTCAGGGACCTGGAAATCATAGTTGGGCGAGTTGCCTGTCACCTGCCAGCTGGGGGTGCATGGGAACGGGTACAGCTTTACCGCGGCTTTTGTGAAGACACCCAACCCCCCCAGCGCCCCCATGAACCCCCGCATTATGCCTCGTAGGGAGGGGCCGGGACCGTCTCCGGTGAACCAGTCAGATTTCTCTGTATCCCTGAGACCAAGCGCCCCCAACCTCACGATGTCGCCCGAGGGCAAGATCCACTCCACGCCCAGGACGTTGCGGCCTGAATAGCCAGTGGAAGGGGAGGTAAACCCAGGCCCTGCCATGGATGTCCCAGCAGCGAGGGGGGAGACCTGGGGCCCTGCGCCGGGCATATGGCAGTTCAGCCCATACTTCATCAGTTCGGCCTGGAGCTGGGCACCCGTGACGTAGGGCTCGATGACCGCGAAGAGGTTCTTCTCGTCGATCTTCACGATGTGGTTCATGCGGCGTAGATCCATAACCACAGACCTAGGCACTGAAACGGAGTTCCAGGGACCGAAGCCTGTGCTGTGGGCCTTGAATTTGACATCGTAGCGGTTACACAGCCTCACTAGCCGTTGAACCTCTTCGGTCGTCGATGGAAGGATTACAGCAGCAGGAACGGTCGCAAAGGGCGTAAATCCCTTTCCGATCTGGATGTTGTAAAGCTCTATGCCCCAGTTGTAGGCATAGATTTGGGTTATGGAAGGCGACGCAGAGATGTTTTCTGGGCCCACAACCTTCTCAAAAGCGGCATAGACATCTGGTTCAAGTGGCACTTTTCAACTTCCCCCTTTGGACAGTGACTTCAGCAACAGTTCGCTGATATCGCAGTATTGCAGTGGCTCGCCGGTCTCTCTGATCGCATCCTGCAGGTTGGTAGAGCAGAAGGGGCAGGCCGAGACTAGTATCTCCGCACCCGTCTTCTTGACCTCTCTGAGGCGGTTCTTGGCCGTGTAGAGGGCGAACTCTGGAAAGGCTGCCTTCACGCCCCCACCTGCCCCGCAGCAGTAGGCATACTCCTGGTTACGCTCCATCTCCACCAGTTTCAGCCCTGGGACCTGGCGTATTACCTCGCGCGGCGGTCCATAAACCCCTTTGTTGCCCCGCAGGAACGGCTTGGGCGGGATGGCAAGCCGGATAAATGTAAGAACCTTGAACTGGATCCCCCTCCAGGTCTTGTAGGGCTCCGCGCACCGTCCCAGGTGGCAGGGATCATGGTAGGTCGCGATCTTCGGGATCGGCGTTGTCAGCTTCAGCTGCCCATTCCTCAGCAGCTGGGCAAAATACTGCGATGTATGGGAGACCTTGAAGCCAAAGCTCTGGACATGGGGATATTCCACTTTGAAGATGGAGTAGCACCCCGCACAATTCATGATCACATGCTTGATGCCCCGCCGTTGCAGAGCCTCAATATTGTGCCTTGCAAGTTCTTTGAAGGCGGCCCTGTCTCCGACGCGCAGCAGAGGACTCCCACAGCAGAACTCTTCTTCCCCCAGAATCGTGAATTTTACTCCAGCGGCACTTAGCACCCTAGCAGTCGCTATGGCTATCTCCTTCCGGCGGTAGGCCGAGGTGCACCCCACGAAGTATGCTAGGGATGCATTGTCAGAGAGCTTCACATCATCCGGTAGCCAGGCGAACCGCTTCTTGTGGTCCTCCCCATAGGGGTTATGGACCGATTGCACACGTTGTGTGTAGGCTTGGTGTGCTGGCATCGGTCCCGCATGGACTTCCACGGCCTTCTCCCGGATGGCCTGTATCACTTCCAAGGGTTCAAGCCTGTTCAAGTACTTGCAGGCCACGTCGCATCCACCACAGGCCGTGCACTTGTAAATGATATCCAATACATCAGGGGAGAATTCCAGCCGGTTGGTCAAGAGGGCCAGGGCCATGACGAGCCGCCCACCGCCCGAATAGCTGTGGAAGTTGTAGCGGTCGATGCTTGGACAGTTAGTTGAAAACTCTTGGCTCTTGATTGCCACCTGTGGAATGAACTTGCAGAAAGAGCACCGAAGGCATTTGGCTGCCATCTTTTCATAGTCTTCCAAGACATTTCCCGTGTTCATTGCTTTCCCTCCCTGAAACAGAGTACGCCAGGCTTGAGGATATTGTTGGGATCGAAGATCTGCTTAACCTTCTGGAGCGTCTGGACCCCTTCAGGAGAGATCCGATCGAACATCCCTGCCGTCAACTCGCCGTAGGGGCGGCTGAAGAATGCGCCCTTATCAAGCAATTCTTGGCTCAGAAATGAAAATGCCTCACGGGCTGCAGTTACTTCTTCTGCGTTCTGGGGGTCGTAGTAGAGCCCGAACTCCAAGTGGCAGTTGCACCCCTGAACAAGGGGCTGGATGTATACGCCGAATTCCAGTTTGCCCCCCCATTTCCCCGAGATCGTTGTCTTCACATGGTCCACAAAGGCGGGGGCCCGGTCCAGCGTAGTGACAAAGAAGATCTCTTGGCAGGCGCCCTTGTACCGGTACCGCCAAGGCCTGGCGCAGGTGGAGTGAAAAGAGGCGAGCAGCTGGCTGTTATCCACACCCTCAATTGTCGATTCGAGGTTTACGCCGCATTTGGTGGCGATATCCGCCATATCGGCCTCCAGGTACTCCACTTTCTCGGGGGCAAATTCGCCGCGACCGGCCAACGCGACAACGAGGATCCATTCTTTGACCGCCGGCATCAACTTGCGCAGTTCATCGAGGTTCTCCTTGGCAAGGGATGAAAAGGCAGCCCTGCTCATGAGGAAGAGCTCGTCGCCAATACGCAGTTTCAGCAACTCATGGCTAAAATCGACGAGGCTGCCCAGACCGTCGGCCTGGGCGTACCATATCTTCTGCAAAGTGGGTTTCAGCTCGCACTTCACCGTCGCCCAGGTGACTATGCCGAGGCTACCCTGCGCTCCCTGTATCGTCTGGAAGAGGTTGAATTGGGTTGGTCCCATGGGATTTTTCTGGGCTGCGCCCGAGGCTAGTTGCTCCTCAATGGAGCCGGGACCAGCTGCCGAACCCGTGCGGAAGACATCGCCAGTCCCGAATACCACCTCTGTGCATAGAAGTGGATCCGACGTGTCCCAATGGTATCGGGGGATTAGCGTGGGCTCCCGCTCCAGGGCGCTCGTAAGCACGGATTTGCTGTCGCGCGGGCAGAGCGGCTGCAGGAGACGCAGATCGTGCTTTTCTATTTCAGCAAGTAGTTGGGAGAAGGTTACGCCCGGCTCGACCATTACCACCCGGTTTATGCGGTCGATACGAAGGATTTTGTTCATCCGGCATAGGTCGACAACCACTGATCCGGGCCTATTGGGGACGGTGTCCCCATGCTGGCGAGAGCCGGGGCCTGAGCTTACTGGAATGATCGGAACGCCGAATTTCAGCGCAGCCTTGATAATCTTCTGCACCTCAGCGGTGCTTTTTGGCCACGCTACCAATCCAGGCGGCAATGGCTTAGTGAAACTGTCATCCTGGGCGTAGGAGTTTATTAGTTGGGGGTCATTGGAAATTGCATCCTTCCCCAACAACTCCGCTAGCTCTTCGTAAAACTCCCTCAGATGCGTATTTTCCAAAGGGCTCAACGTAAGTACATTATGCCTCGTACGTTTTAAACAGTGCTCCCAAAGTGCCCTATGCTTCCATTAGCTTGGTGGCATTCATTCTGCCTTTTCCACAAACGTCTCAGATGCAACGCCAAGATTGTGCAAAAGAAAAGAATATATGATGACCCTGCATGATTAACTAAAGAAACAATCTATCTGTTAAAAAAAAGAGTTCTAGATGATCAAATTGTCCAATGACAATCCAGATAATAATCCAGATAATAATCCAGACATAAGGAAAGAGGTTGATGCAAGCAGAGGTTTTCAGAAGAAGCTTGAGCTTCTTATCCCTGGCCTTAGGGGCTATAGGACCAGGGAGGACCTTAGGGTCTCCGACGACCTACTGCGCAACCAGGTGGCGGACAGGCTCAACCAAACCAAGGGTAACCTTGAGGGTGTTAGGAAGCAGATGGTAACCGCAGGTGATTTCACGAACCTGACATCGATAGGCTCATTGATCTCCCAGGTGCAACAACTGAGCGGCCAGATAAGGCACGCCCAGCAGGGGTACTCGGGCTTCGTAGCGACCATAAGCATAAACGAAGACCGGCTAAACAAGCTGTACGAGTATGATTACAATTTTGTCAGCGCTGCAATTCAGCTTCAGCAGATGACTTCCCCTTCAACCCTCACCTTCGATGCATCTGCACCTGCCTCGATCCAGACAGAGGTTACAAAGATAAGCGAAGCCCTTGCAGACGTAAAGCAGAAGTGGTCTGAGAGGATGGCAGCAGTAGAGAACATATTGGTAAAATAGGGTGAATTAAATGGGTTTCTTCAGTAGGAAATCGGACATTCCTCCCACGGGTGGCAGCGTAGTCGGATCCATCACCATTAATTGGGAGGACAAGGACAAGCAGGACAATGTGATGTGGAAAGTCCCAAGGAACATCAGGCTGAATGACAACATAGTTGTGAGGGAGGATGAAATCGCATGCTTCTACAGGGATGGAAAGGTCCTCACCTACTTCGACCAGCCGAACAGGTATGCTCTAACGGACTTCAACGCGCCCATTGTCGGTAACCTGCTAAAGTTCTTCACGGGCGTTGTGCAACAGGCCGAAGTGTTTTATCTTCAGAAAAGGTTCTTCGACGGCAAGTTCGGCAGCACGCAGCCCTATCAGTTCACCGATCCCACATTCGGGATAGTGAACCTGCGGGTCTTTGGGGAGTACAGATGGAGGGTAGCTTCACCTGAGAATTTCATCAACCAGTTTGTAGGCACTTTCAACGCCGAGACCTCGGCTGATGTGGAGTCACGACTCAAGGAGCAGATGGTTATCCTGATCTATAACGCCCTGGCAAAGATGAAGGCCCAGGGAATGAAAGTCACCGACCTCGCAACCAATCTTACAAACATAGAGCAGGGGGTCCTTGCGACTGCCCCGGACAACTTCGGCCAGTACGGCGTGGAGATAAACAAGGTTTCAGGATTAACAATTAGCCTGCCTGATGAAGTCCAGAAGGCGATAGACCTACGATCCCAGATGCAGGTCCTTGGCGTGAACTACATCCAGTACCAGGCTGGACAGGCCATGGTCGATGCTGCCAAAAACCCATCAGGCGCCGCAGGGGCCGGTGCAGGCATAGGCGTGGGGTTGGGGGCAGGGGCCGGCATGGGATATGCTGTGGGCGGCCAGCTCGCTGCTGGCATGGCGCAGCAGCCGATGAAGTCCTGCTCGAACTGCGGAGTGCTCATTCCGATCAATAGCGCTTTCTGCCCAAGCTGCGGAGCAAACCAGGTACAGCAGCCAGCAGCCCAAGCTCAGCCGGCTTCGGAGGGGCTTAAATGCCCCAAGTGTGGCTCTCCTATTCAAGCGGGCGCGAAGTTCTGCCCCGAGTGCGGGACCAAATTTACACCTCAGGCACCTAGTAAGTGTCCAAACTGCGGGGCAACCATCACCACCAAGGCAAAGTTCTGCCCCGAGTGCGGCAAGCCCCTACAGTAGGGTTGGATCAACATATTGTACTGGAGCTGTAACAAACTTCCTAATGATTTAACCCTCTGCGTGAAGTACTAACCAACATTGCTACAATAGGGCAGAGCAGGCTCTTCGCCCACAACTGCAGCTCCATCAGCTTCGGTTGTGGTGTTCTAAGCTAATGCTGCAAGCTATAGCCGCTTGCCCATTGTGCCTTCATAAAAGGCATATATCTCAGCATGCTCCATTTTACTTGGTGGTAAAAATGGTCGACATACCTGAAGTTACAATGGCGCTCCTGAATGATCCCAATGCAGTGAAAGTGGTGGCAACCAAAGCCGAGGATGGTGGGGTTCATGCCATAAGAGTGGGCAGTGTAGCCGCGCCTGATAAGAATACAATTATCTTCGGTGCAATTTTAATGAAGCGGACAGGAAAGAACCTGGAGACCATGAAAAAGAACAAGGAGCTTGTCTCGGTTCTCGTGAACAAGGAAACGAAAGCCTACGAGATCAAGGCTCTTGTGAAGGACTATTTAACATCTGGGCCAATTTTCGAAAGAATGAATGTAGAACTGAAAAAGATGGGTTTGGCCGCTAGGGGCGTATGGATTCTCGAGCCAAAAGAGGTCTGGAATCAGAGCGCAACCTATGAAGCAGGCACCAAAATAGCCTAAATAAATCCTCTTTTTTTCATTTTCATTCTAACTGACGACTTTTCTGAATTGGTACAAAGTAGCACTCATGGTGATGAGAGCGACTAACCCGATTACACCCCAAGCCGGAAGTATCGTGCCCCAGTTGTAACCGTTGATCATCAGAGTTCGGCTGGCGTTAACAGCGTAGCTTACAGGGTTAAACATTGATACCTCCTTAACCCACGCGGGCAGGAAACTGATTGGGAACAACGCCGGACTCAAGAACAGCAATGGAAAAGTGATGACTCCGCCTATGGCGAAAACCGTCTCGGAGCTTCTTGTCCTCATGCCTATCGCCAAAGAAATTCCTGACCACGCGAGGCCAAAGAATGCAAGCGTGAAGAAGATAAGTACGATTCCTATGACTCCGGTGGTGACATGGGCACCTAAAGCATAGGCTAACCCAAGAATGATAGCTGTCTGAAGAACCACCCTAAAGGCGTCACTGCTTAACCTGCCCAGCAGAATCGCAGGGCGACTCAATGGTGTCACGAGCATTTTCTGCAGGAATCCCGAGTCGATATCAGCCACTATGGAGTTTCCTGACTGCAGTGCGCTTCCAAACGCGTTTTGCATCAGAATTCCCGCTGTCGCAAACTCTAGATAGGTTACGCCAGTGGGCAATATTCCTGGAAAATTGGAAAGCCTCGTTAGCAACTGTGTGAACAGTACAAGGAATAAAATGGGTTGGAAGAGGGAAAAGAAAAGCAGGATAGGGTTTCGAACAAGTTTTTTCAGGTACCTAACGGCTATGTAGCTCGTATCAGAAATTAAAGTCATTTCCGTTCATCTCCCAATCCTTCCACTGAACATGGCGCTTGGAGCCTTGACGAGTTCTTCGGTTCTTATTCTTCTGCCAGTGTGCCTCATAAAGACGTCATCCAGTGAAGGCGAGGAAAATGTCACTGACGCAAGCCGAATACCGCTGCTGTCTAATGTCCGCACAATATCTGCTATTAGGAGACCTGCGTCTTTGGCATAAACTGTGAGGCATTCTTCTGAATCCATTATTTCGGTGACGCCTTGGAGTCTCTGAATGAGTTCCTTTGCTTTAGGTTTGTCTTTTTCACAGTCCTCAAGGGAGATTCTGATAGAATCTGCGCCGATTTGACGTTTTAGCTCGGTAGGAGAGCCACTAGCGACTATTTTCCCAGAATCGATTATTGAAAGTCGTTTGCAAAGCTTGTCGGCTTCTTCCAGATACTGGGTTGTTAAGAATATGGTTATGCCATCTTCTTTGTTTAGTTTTTCCAGATAACTCCAAATGGCTGCCCTTGATTGAGGGTCCAAACCGGTCGTTGGTTCGTCCAGAAACAGGAGTTTAGGTTTGTGAACGAGAGCGCTGGCTAGGTCGAGCCTTTTTTTCATGCCGCCGGAGTAGTTTCTGGCGCGTTTATCGGCAGCGGCTTCAAGACCCACTAGACCCAGAAGCTCGTTAACCCGTTTTTTGATTTCATCTCCATTCATCTGGTGGAAATGCCCCTGAAGGGCTATATTTTCCCTCCCGGTCAGGTCGCCGTCGACGGTTGTTTCTTGGCTTTGTACACCAATGATCTTGCGAATATCAGCAGCTTCTTTGCCAACATCGTACCCTGCAACAGTTGCTGAACCTGATGTTTTTCTAAGAAGAGTCGTTAAAATCTTAATGGTGGTACTTTTTCCAGCACCATTAGGACCTAGGAATCCAAAGAATTCGCCTTCTTGAACATCAAATGAAATGCTGTCCACGGCTTTTGTTCCGTCCGAATAGACTAGAACAAGGTCTTTGACATCTATGACACCAGACATTTCACCATCTCTTAATCCGAAATTTAAAGTTAAATTATTGGGGTATTATTTAAATTTAAGCTACTAAAGTAAGAAAATACTCTCGAGTTTTTTCAATTTTCAGCTCCTTTGACCGATCCTGTCCCTATGATCTGCACCTTGGGGGCACTTCATCTTTCCTCTTTGACAGTGATATCAAATGTTCCCTCTTTCAGATGGAACAGCCACCCATGCATAAAACTTAACAAAATATACTGCCGTCTGACTCATCTTTATGAGCGCAAAATGCATTGCACCTTCTTTAAACTGAGTTTTGGAGTAAGATTAGGATAATATTTTAAATGGCTCTGCGTCCAATTGACTCCAGTGAGAGCCATGATACCCAAGGCGCATTTTGACAGATTCGAAGAAAAAGCCAAGGAACTGGGAGCTGCCCGAGTGATGATAGTCCCTGTTAAAGATATCGTTGTGGAGAGAAGGACAGTGTTAAAATGCATTTTTGGATGCAATGGATGGGGCAGCCGCGTATGCCCACCCTATATTCCTACGGTTGATGAGTTCAAGGGTATGCTCAAAGATTATCAATGGGCTCTGCTCGTGGATTGGAAGTCGGAGAACTACATATCAAAGGAGATAAGTGAAAATTTTATTAGGTATGGGCTGTCTGCCCCAGAGAATCCAGAAACGGAGAAGATGTATCGGAGGATCAAGCGGACCGTGACGAAAGAGAGGAGAGAGAGGATACAGCCTGGGAGCCTCGAACTTGAGAAGCTTGCATGGACAATGGGATACGGAACTGCACTTACGACCTTCCCAGGTATGTGCGCCTGGTGTGCCAACGCAGATTATTCGGTGGTTAATTGCGCCAAGGACAAATCAGAATGCCATCATCAGGCACTCCGCAGACCATGCCTCATGGGGCTCGGCATAAGGCTTGACAAAACGCTGGAAAAATTGAATATTGAACCGATAAGGTTCCCCATAGAAGATGGTATACCTAAACAATATACTCTGCTGTTAATCGAGTGATCTCATTGTTGACCATTATCCAGTAAGCCGTGCGCATTGGCGAACGTTGCGGTAGACGTAACTTCGTAGCAATCCTGGTCTAAATGAATTTTTTTAGTTCTCTAGTTTTGATAGTGCCTCAAGGATAAGCTTTCTAAGGGGCTCCAGCCCTACCTCTTTTACTTCCAAGACAGGTAGCCCAGTCTTAGAGCTAAACTCTTCAATTTCTTTCCTAAGGTCTTCCGCGTTCCCAAATGGATCGAAGATCAATATCCCCTTCAGTTTCTTGAACCGCTTCTTTGTTTCCGCCTCATTGAGGTCGAAGATCCCCCTGAACCTTCGGTTTTGCTTCAGCTTTGATGGCATCCAGCCCGGCGAAAGGTAGAAGTAGACATGGTCAGGATCGATCTTCAGAAGCAAGCCATGGCCTCCCAGGAGGCAATCGATGCAGTTGGCAGCATCGATCTTGACCACATTTTGGTACCTGCCCACGATCTCCTTCATTTTAGGGTGGCAGTAATCTCCATAAATCACCACAACCTTTCGTGAGCCTCCCTGTGATTGTTCCTCAATCTCCTTGGTTAGACCCTCTTCAAGCTCGCTAAAGTCAGCGTGGAGTCCTGCATCCAGAAAGACCGGCTCGACATCCAAAGAGCCGTTCCCAATAATGCGCTCCACCTCCTCTCTGAGGATGCCGCAGCAGATGAGGCAGGGCTTTGAAGTTGTCAGAATGGAGACCCCTTTCAGCATATGCCGAATCCGATTAAAAAATCATATGCCTACAATCGATGGGATAGAAAAATCTATGTGAGAGGAAAGCTGGGGATGCCGTCACCAGCATCTTCAGCAGAGAAGGAGACGGCGGTGGTTCGCGCACCTATTTTTTGCATTGGTCCTTCCCTGGCTTATACTCGCTGTGGAAGAGTGGACTAGAGATGATCAGATCCGCCGTCGCTCTGTTACAGGCAGTAGGCACGTTGTAGAGGACAGCTATCCTGAGGAGAGCCTTGACGTCGACGTCGTGGGGCTGGCTCTGTAGGGGATCCCAGAAGAAGATCAGGTAGTCCAGCTTGTCGTTTGCTATCAGGGCACCAAGCTCCATATCACCGCCATAGGGGCCGCCCTTCAGCCGTGTAAGCTTAAGCCCAGTTTTTTCAATGATCCTCGCGCCAGTATTTCCGGTTGCATACAAGTTGTGGAGGGATAGTGTCCCTTTATTATAGTCTACCCATTCAACCAGATCGTCCTTTCTGTTGTCATGAGCGACAAGACCGATGTTGCGCTTTGGTATCAAGGTCATATCACTTCACCTAGTAATAGCGTGCCAATCAATCATAAGCATTTCTTGAAGGCGCTGAGGCGAGAGAAATAAATAATGCAGCGCAAAAGCAAGCCATTATAGGAAGTCTTTGCAATGAAAACAGCCATATTCTGTTATTCATATCACCACGGGAATACGGAGAGAATTGCCAGAAGGGTAGCCGCTGTTTTGGAGGCGAAATTGATGACCCCAGACGAAGCCAACGTGAGCGGGCTCGCAGAATACGACCTGGTTGGCTTTGGGTCGGGCATTTACTTCTCTAAACACCATAAGAACCTTCTCAAATTTGTCGACTCCATGGCTGAGATGAAGGGCAAGAAGGCGTTCATCTTCTCAACTGCAGGCCGCGGAGAGGCGACCATGGCAGGAAATCACAAGGCTCTTAGGACGAGACTGGAGAGGAAGGGTTTCGTGATAGTTGGGGAATTCTCATGCTACGCTTGGGATACGTTCTTTTTCCTCAGGCTTATAGGTGGCATAAATAAAGGGCGGCCGAACGAGGATGATCTTGCAAAGGCAGAAACTTTCGCAATGGATCTGGTAAAGAAATTAGGGATTAGCCATTGAACCGTTCTATTGCCGAGAATTCGGAGTAGCTCAACCAAGACACAACAATGTTTATCAACTTTTTTTAGCAAATTCTGAGATGATTTCGTCTGAAGTCATTATCTTGGCGTTGTAGATATCATAAAGGTACTTCAATCCCTGTTCATGGTCCTCCTGAGTAAACGCATTGACACCGTCTTTGGCTACGATGATCTTGTATCCCCTGAAAAACGCATCAGCAGCCGTATGCCTGACACATATATGCGTGTGCAGGCCGCAGAGGATAACGGTCTTTACGCCCTCGCCATTGAACAGGCTTCTGAGCAAAGAATCGAGCCCCGTTTCGTAAAATCCGCTGTATGCCCTTTTTTCTATGATGTAGTCCTTCTTGGAGGGCTTTAGCTCAGGTATGACTTCTGCCCCTTTGGTACCTTTAATCGCATGCGCACCCCATTTATTCACGACTTCTGCGTCTTGTGTATAATGGGCGTCGTTGCTGAAAATAACAGGGACCTTATGGATGTGCGCCGCATTAATAAGCTTCTTTAGGTTCGGGATTATGCATTCAGCACGTTCACACTTTAGCACTCCTGTAATAAAATCATTCAGCATGTCGTCTATTATTATTGCCCTGTTTTCCATAGAATGCGCGCCTTATGAGAATGACCGCTGCATTCTTATTTAAACTGAATTATTACACGCGTTGGTTCCTGTACATCACTGTTGCACAGGGAATACGCGCGGAACTAGTTTTTGTTCTTTGTTAAATAATATTCAATTGATTTTCGTCATGTTTTATAAGCGACAGCTACGACTTTCTTCCCAATGACAGATAAAATTCCATGCAGATACTGTGGGCAGAAATTCCATCCACGGAAAATCAAGGCGCATGAACAGGAGTGCAAGAGCGACCAGAAGGAAGGGGCGATCGCTAGCAAGCAAAAGACGCCCACCAGAGGGGGAATAATCAAGAAATGCATGAAATGTGGCAGGCAGACTGAAGTCTTTAAGCTTGATGGCGCAAAATGCGAGGGGTGCGGCGCCGACCTTTGAAAGCAGACTGCAAACGGGCGATCAAATTTATTAATTTTCGGTGAAGAGTGCAAATGACTTCAAAGTGATCGAAAAAGTTACTTCCTTCTGGCGGATAGTCGTAAAAAGGATTAACAAGTGGAGATAAAATGTATTTAGCAGGTATTCTTCTTTCCGTAGGCATTTGTCTGGGCCTGTATGTAGTCCTCTCCATATTTTGGCCATTGCTGATAGGAGGAGCTGGTTATACCCCAACCCCACGAAGTAAGACCAAGCAGGCCATGGATATGGCTCAGGTCGGACCCCATGACTCTTTTTACGACATAGGATGCGGTACCGGCACAGTTTTGGCCGAAGCCAGAAAACGCGGCGCAGAGGTTGTCGGCGTGGAGATTGAGCCTCTTAGGTGGCTTATATGCAGATTGAGGGTAAGTGGCGCAAAAGTAATTCTTGGAGATATGTTCAAGGTGCCATTTGGCAAGGCAAGCGTCGTTTTCCTATTCCAATATCCAAATGTAAACAACAGGCTCAAGGAAAAACTGAAACGGGAGTTAAAGCCTGGCACCAGGGTTCTATCCTATACCTGGAAGATAGAAGGATGGAAGCCAACAAAGGTGGTTGAAGACCTATACCTTTATACCATCGGAGAATCCGAAATCGCTTGATTGATCTCCGAAGCATTTGCATTCATAAATCATCTGTTATTCGAATTTAGAGCGTTTCGAGCAGGAAAAGTGTTGTCGAGCCCCGCTGATGAATTCGTCCTGGTATCACGCCTATGACGAAAAGCTCTTCTTTTTGGGGAGGTAGATTTTAGATTTGGTTCATCATTAAACGCCCTTAAGAAGCTTTTAGCTTACCGATCCAGATGTTTGTTTTTTTAGACGGACTGAAACTTAGCCTTTAGCTCGAATTGCCTGCTATAGAGTTCCCTCACCCTCTCAATCGAATCCACATCAGCCAGTCCCTTGTCTTCCCTGATACGCAGGATGCGCGCAAAGCGAAGGGCCAATCCCGATTTATAACGGAAGCTCTTCTGGAGCTCGTTATAGGCCACCTCCACGACAATACTTGGCTCAACGTAAACGGTGTGGTGGTCCTCCTTCACTTTTGCTCTTTGTAGCCGGTCGGTCATGGTCTCGAACTCTTTATCCGTAAGGCCCTTGAATGTCTTGCCAAGCATCACATAACCTCCGGCTTTTGTATCCTTGGCAGCGAGGTGGTAGTTGCTCAGCCAACCTTCCCTCCTTCCGTATCCCCATTCAGCGGCAATTATTACAAGGTCCAGAGTTTCAAACGGTTTTATCTTTAGCCACATCTTCCCCCTGATGCCTGGAGTGTAGGGGCTGGCCAGCGCCTTCGCCATAAGACCCTCGTGCCCAGCCTCAATTGCAGACTCTAGGAACGACTCCGCCTCCTCTTTCTTTTCGGTAATTATTCGAGGGGCCAGAAGCCTAGAGGGGACAGTGCGTTCCAGCAATGCCCATCTTTTTTCGTTCGGCAGATCGATCAGGAGATCCCCATTCAGGTAGAGAATGTCGAAGAGGTAAAGGTTGAGTGGGATCTGGTGGATCATCATCTCAACATCACGTATCCTCCTGAACCGTCTCATCAGATCTTGAAATGGAAGGGGCTTCCCGCCAGTCCCGACAGCCACAGCTTCACCCTCTATCAGCGCTTCGCTGGCTAGGATGTTATCTTTCACCAATGAGACTATGTCGGGAAGGCTCTCCGTCACATCGTTCAGACGTCGTGTAAATACCCTTACCTCGTCTCCTTTCTTGTGAATTTGAATGCGTGCTCCATCAAATTTCCATTCTAGTGCAGTCTTCCCCTTATGCTCAGCAAAGACCTCGGCAAGATTGTAGGACATATCTGCAAGCATTGGTTTCACTGGTGTGAAGAGTTTCAGCTCGATGGCTCTTAGTCCCCTTTCACCGCGCGTCAGGGCTATCTGCGCCACCTCCCCTATGTTGCCTAGGAGCATGTTTGCTCTCCGAACCAAGGCAAGATTGGCACCCGATGCTTCAGATATCCCATCCATCACAATACCCTCGACTACTCCAATGCGCATCTCCCTGCCTAGTATGTGAAAGAGATATTGTGACTCCATTGGATCGGCTCTGCCAAGGAGTCCCTCAATGAGCGACTCCTTCTTCGATTTTGAGCCTGCTCCAGATGCGCCAGCAACTGCCTCGAATGTCTTGGCAACATCTATTATTGTGAGGGAATCGTTAACCAGGGTAAGTTGTTTCGAAGGCCTCAGCCGCCAAAGGGTCGAACCACCCAAGTCTAGAACGCGGCTATCGGTCTCTGGGAGGGGTCTTCCTAACAAAAAGGAGACTGAGGGCACTAATTCATCGGATTCAAGTTCACGTAAGAATGCAGCAATTAAGCGCTTCTTCTCATTGCGCTTTTTAGTTCTTTGGAGGGCATCGCAAAGCGAGGACAAGACTTTGAATGGTGTGGGCATAGCTTAATACTGACCATCAATACTCTGTTAGCCGCTAACTTAAAGTTAGTTTTTTACGATTATTAATAATAGATTGCATCATCCCTTCTTTCAATGAATGATTGGAGAACGTGGTTGATTAGGGCAGAGACATGGATCCTTAGGGGGCCACTTTTTATTGGAATTCCAATCTTATTTTTATCCGACATCTTTATTTCTCATTCAGTCAGATCTTAGGATCCAGTTAATTTAGAGTATTTTCGATTTCAACGAGATGAATAATGGCGGGTTAGTTAACTAAATCGGCTATGTCAATCAAATAAAAGTGTGATAGAGATGGCAACCGACCGGCAACTTACCGTGTTGGAGTATTTGAAGGATGGCCCAAGGAGGGGCCCAGATCTGTTCAAGCAGTTCATAGCTTCAGATGCGGGAGACAGTCTCGAAAAAGAGCGGATTTCTGAATACTTCCCAAACCTTATGGAGAGTCTAGAGAGGAAGGGATGGATTCAGCGAGCAGAAAGTTATGGCAATCAAATCTGGTATGTTCTCACCCAAGAAGGTTACTATGAGGTATTAAGCTGCAAGGACCCGGCTAAGCTGCGAAGAATGCAGCAGGGCAAACTGCGGAGAGCCCTATTGACAATGGCGGAATTGAAGGGTCGCGAAATCAACTGGTCGGATACCAGTAACTATACACAAGGCCTGAGGGAGCGACTGGAGGACAGCGGTAGACGTGCTGATGAAATGTCTAGGATACTGCCAGAGAAGGATGTGCAGGAGGTCAAGGGGCAGGTGCTTACTACCTTGATGGTGGAGAACAGGAGACCCAACCGCGGAACAGAGAAGCGCAGGGGGATAATCGAGGAGATGATTGGAGAACTGCCTCTGGCAATAGTGGAAAAGGCAGGAAAAAGAGCCGAGCGGAAACTTCTTTACTACCATAGGCAGCAAGGCGTTGAACTGGACAGCAATGGTTCCCCCATAGTATACGGTAAGTGTTTTTTCTGCGGTGCCGATATTGTTGTAAAAGAAGCGTTTGTAGAGGCAAAGCTTCTAAGTAGGTACAGTGGAAAGAAAGGTGAAATGGTATGTTGTGGATGCTTTACTCACATGCAGTGGATGGAAAAACACTTCGGAGGTGAAAGTGTTGAAAAATGTTTCGAACCCTGAATTGATAGTTCTTGAAAAAGAGGAGGAATATGTGGTTCCCGATAATTGTTGGGCTGTGGAGATACTCCCCAATGGCAACAAAGTATTGCTGACCGAGAAGGTAGTCGTGGGCGCCAAGAACATTACTCTCCTTGCGAAGGTCAAGGGCGGATGACAAGGGAGTAGGTTGGGCGCATTATGCTGTTGCGAAAGAATTAAAGAGTATTGAAAATTCACATATTGTTTCAGTTAGGAAAACCAATTATTGGTTCACATTCGTATTGTTAGTGTAAAATAAAGATTAGTAATTGCTAACAAGCAGTAAAATAACCAATTATGCTATTTTTTGTTGTTCCTAGCTTTGAATAAAAGCAGAAAGATACGATCCCAAACTAATGAAATAACGCACTTCGTAAAGTCGCCAAGGGGCAGGGCGGTTATATGCTCACAGGTTTAGTGGAAAATGCGGTTGGGGCAAAAGATGAGTTACTGTCCTGAATGCTGCAACGATGATGTGGATGGGATCAAACGCGGAAGTAAGAGGTTTTATATTTGTGGAATCTGCGGTGCTGAGTGGGTCGAGATTGATAAATATGACCTCCCCAGTGAAGAACGCCCACAACACAAGGAGATAAAAATCCGCGTCTTGCCCTATGGTTAAGAGCACTCAATAATAGACCATCAAGTTACAACTCTCCACATCGACATGACTTCAATTCTGAAGTCAAGTATTTTGGGCTTAGTAAAAGAAAAATAAAACTGATTGTGCCCAATTTTCAGCATGAGCATTTCAACCACCTCAACAATCAGCCAAGATGTTCTGATGGTGCTAAATGGCTTGAGAATTTTATGCCCCTAGATTAATGTCAAAAAGGATTTAAAAAAATAAAAAATAAGAGATGCCGTTCGGCAGAATTCTCTTCTTTCTTACTGAACAATTTCAGCCGATGCAAATCTTGGTGAGACCTTAGTAACTTTTACCTTGACATGGTCTCCAGCCTTTGTGTTCGGAACGAAGACAACAAAGCCCTCAATTCTGGCTATGCCTTCGCCTCGCCTGCTGATTTCCTTGATATCTACTTCGTATTCCTTGCCCTCTTCTACGGGCTTAGGACCAAAGTTGGCTGGGCTTCGGTTTTGATCGCCGAATCTTCGCGGATCTCCGTGATAGTATCCCAATTTCTTCCCTCCTTCTTGATTTTAGGGCCTTCGTCAAAAGAATCTTAATCGGTTCCTTCAATTCTGCCCTAGCCGCTTCATGAAAAGTCCTCCCTATAAAGGTTCCAGCAGAAATAGGGGTTTTTACCGGCTTTTACCAAACGATTTTGTAAATAATGTAGAAAAAATTGAAGGTTCAAATCACCTTTGAGGGAAGTAAGAGCTTTAACCGAGCGCAGAATATTTCTTAACACGGAAGTGCCGCTATGAGTGACATGAAAGGTAAGGTCTGCATAGTTACCGGCAGCAACTCGGGCATTGGCAAAGAGACTGCATTAGCCTTAGCGGGTATGGGAGGGACAGTGGTGATGGCAGTGCGAAGCAGGGAGCGCGGCGAGGTGGCGAGGAGGGAAATTGTTGAAATCACCAAGAATAATTCAGTCGAATTGATGATTTGCGACGTTTCATCAATTAGCTCCATTGGGGAATTCGTGAAAGATTTCACGGGCAAATACAGCAGGCTCGATGTTTTAATCAACAATGCAGGCGCGGTCTTCAGCAAGCGCCAAGTCACGGTCGATGGCTTCGAGCGCACTTTAGCAGTCGATTATCTCGGACCGTTTCTCCTGACGCAGGAGCTGCTGCCTATGCTTAAATCCAGTGCCCCCTCCAGGGTAATCAACCTAAGTTCTGGGTTAGCAAAGAACGGGGTAGTTAATTTTGAGGATCTCCAGAGTGAGAAGAACTACAGGGGGATGAAAGTCTATTCCAATGCGAAGTTTCTTGTATTGCTCTGGACATATGCTCAGGCCAGGTATCTTGGGGGTACAGGTATCACAATGAATGCTGTCATGCCGGGCTTTGTGGCTACAAATCTTGGGAAGGGCAGCGGCAGCCTTGCTTCGGAAATAGGGTTCGGCATGATGCGGCTCTTCCAAAGCAGCCCTAGGAAGGGCGCGGAGACTTCGGTTTACCTCGCCTCTTCTGAAAAGGTAAAGGGAGTGACGGGTAAGTGCTTCGACAAAATGAAGGAAACGACCACGGTTGAAGCGTCTTATGACAAGGAGTTACAGGATCGTTTATGGAAAACGACGCTAAAGCTGCTTCAGCTGCATGAGTGACTTACAAATCTTAACATCTTTTAGGTTTAGCTTTTGCTAATGAAAAAATCCAAGCCACCTTTTTTGGGTCGTAGTATAGCTGACCAATTGGGGTTCTTTCGATAAGCCATTATTCGATCCTCAGCTCCTGCTTGAACCTCGTTCGCTATCCCAAGCATCTCCATGATCTGTAGGCAGTTCTCCACAGCGTATCCGTGATAGTGGTTGTTGAAGTAGCCGTAGGCTGTTTTGACTTTCTCAACGGCATCCTTGACTTTTGGCACCCAAGGTTTCAGTTCGTCCCTGCCGTATCTGTAGTCAAACCAGATCTTCGCGCCCCTGCCATGCCATCTAAAATATGTGAAGTCAGTCGTTAGATGCACCTCCGGTGGCAGCAGAGGTTCATCAACATTTGTGTAAGCCACTCTGTACTCTTTGAGAAGAGGCCAAGTCTCCTCGCGCATCCACGAAATGTTGCGAAATTCTATGGCGAATCGTACGTTCTTGGGGAGAATCCTGAAGAACTCCTCGAGCCCCTCAAGGTCAAATTTGAAGCTTGGTGGCAACTGAATGAGGAGGCAACCAAGCTTATCACTTGTTGTTAGGGGTGACATCGTATCGATGAACTTCCGCAGGTCTTCCTCAACACCCTGTGAGGGATCGAGTTTTTTCTCATGGGTGATTATCCTCGGGAGCTTAGCGGTGAAGATAAATCCTGGGGGGGTGTTCATCTTCCAGCCTATGGCCATGCCTTTTTTTGGGTATTCATAGAACGTGGAGTCGATCTCTGTGGTCTGAAATACCTCGGCGTAGGTGTGCAACTTGCTGTCTTCGTCATTCTGGTAGAATGGTCCTATCCACTCTTTGTAGCTCCACCCCGAGGTACCAAGTAGGATTCTGTCAGGCAAGGAAACCACCATTTTTGTTGTGCAGCTCTTCCATTACTTCATTCAAGCTATTGTAGCTCCTATCGGGAAGTCTCTCTAAAACCGCGCCAGCTTTCAGCCTCAGGTCCTCCCTCATGTCAAAGAGCTTCCATCCCTGATCACAAATCAATGCCTGCTTTGTCAATGGGAAGGCTGCGTCCTGCTTGAGGACTGATTCCAAAGAATCGAGCCCAGTGGTCTTGGTCACCATGGGGAATTTTCCGGTCTTCCTATATGTCTTCAACCTGGCAGCGTCAGAGTACATCTTGGCTCCGTGAAAGGTCTGATAGACGCGCTGATAGCCGGTGGACATCTTATCGACCAACAGCAGTTCATTGTCGTCGGGCTGGTAGATATTGTGTTCTCCCATACCAAACAATCTTGAATAAAGAATATCCGATTTGTAGGCAGGTACTTCCCCCCTAAGGAGATCCACACAGTGGATAATGTGGTGATCCTGCATTATCTTAGCCATGTGGTGGGGGAGGCATGAGCCGGATTCCCCCCTTATCTCCATCACTAAGCTCAGCTTACCCACCTTGATAGTGTTCAGAAGCTCGTTTATTTTACCAGCCGATTCGCTTGCCTTGAACGATGGGGGGAACTGCAGATGGAGAGCGTCAGCATTCAGAACAAGGCAGATCCTCTGCATCTTTTCGAAGGATTCGTACAATTCCTTGGTGAGTTCGAAGGAAACGTTGTGGGTTATTGATCGATGTACCCTGACCGAGAAATGGAAGCTTTGGGGAACAGCCTTTCTCCATACTTCAACCTCTGCTGTAGAGGGAATCTTGTAGAAGGTTGAGTTGACCTCAACGAAGTTGAAAGCTTTGGAATAGGCAACAAGAGGGGAAAACCCTGGCACTTGGAAATAGGCCCATCCACCAGCCCCAATGTAATATTCGCCCAAGCTCTTCCAACGACCCGAGATTGATATTATTTAGTTTATTGAATAGGGCATTTTTACCGTTTGCCCAACTTTACAGAAGCAAGTTTGTTCAACCACCTTCCGGAGAACATCTAATGATTTAAATCCCCTGAAGTCGAGGGTAGAGTTGGAGATATGATGATGCCCATATCCTACCCATTCAACATACCCGCTCAGGGCAACAAGAAGCTAGAACACATCATAGGCGAGATAGTAAAGGATGTCAAGCTGAACACTTTTTGGAGATGCGATAATGTTATGGCGATAGATCGAATGGGCTACAACGACCACGGTCCAGCGCACGTAAAAATAGTCGCGAATATAGCGCTCAAGTTGCTCAGGATGCTAGTCAAAAGCGGCGTCGTACCGAGTGTCGTCAAAGATTACAAGATGAAGAATGAGGATGCAGAGGTCGTGGTGGTCCTGGGCTCGATCTTCCATGACATAGGCATGGTGGTTATGAGGGAAAGTCATGAGTTGTTTGGCGTTTCAATTGCAAAAGAGTTCATCGAGAAGTACCTACAGGGAATTTACACCGAAGGGGAGGGCACTATCATCCTATCCGAAGTGCTCCATGCCGTGGTAACCCACGAGGAACCTCACAAGCCACTTACTGTCGAGGCAGGAATAGTACGCATCGCTGACGCTCTTGACATGGAGAAGGGGAGGGCGAGGATTCCGTTCCAGACAGGAAGAATAGATATCCACAGCGTTTCAGCACTTTCAATCGAGAAGGTTACAATAGAAGCCGGCGTCGAGAACCCCATAGTTATCAAGATAACAATGTCCAACTCAGCCGGCATCTTCCAGATTGACGATCTTCTAAAGCCAAGGATCCACAACTCGGGGCTCAAGGAATACTTCCATGTGGTCGCTGAGATAACGGGGGAGAACGAAAGCAGGATCTTGGATAAGTTCGAGTTTTAAATTGCTTGGGTACTGGGATAAAATATGTCTTCTTGGCAGAAGCCCCTTGACCTTCTGAATTCCCGAATTAGTAAAAGTGGCTATGACAAGCTCTCAAGGATTGACAATGTCCCCGTGATCGATTTTATTGTTGAGTACGTGAAACTCTGTAATCCTACCAGGGTATACGTCTCGGTTGGCACTAAAGAGGACTTGGATTACGTGAAAGAAGCAGCCATCACCGAAGGCGAGGAGGCCCCATTGGCGATCAAAGGGCATACGATCCACTTCGATAACTACAAAGACCAAGGGCGTGACAGGGAGCATACAAAGATCCTGATATTGGATAACGCTGACCTTGGGATGGGAATCCGCGTCTGCGAAAGGAGACCATGCCTCGCGGAGATGGAGGAACTGCTCAGAAACATAATGAGCGGGCGGGAGATGTTCATCGCATTCTACTGCCTAGGTCCGCCGAATTCAGAGTTCGCCATACCTTGCGTTCAGATAAGCGATTCGAGCTATGTCATTCACAGCGAGAATATCCTCTACAGGCAAGGGTACGAGGAGCTCATCCGCCAAGGGAAGAGGGCGCGGCCTTTCAAGTTTGTCCATTCCGAGGGCGAGCTCCTGGGGAATAGAACAAGCAAGAATGTTGAGAAGCGAGAGGTCTACATTGACATTGAAGGAGAGACAGTCTTCAGCGTGAACACTCAGTATGGAGGTAACACTATCGGCTTGAAGAAGCTTGGCATGCGGCTGGGAATAAGGAGGGCTTCGGATGAGGGCTGGCTTAACGAGCATATGCTTATAATGGCTGTGCATGGCCCGGAGGGCAGGAAGACCTACTTCACAGGCGCTTTCCCATCCATGTGCGGGAAGACTGCGACCGCCATGGTGGAGGGCGAGACCATCGTGGGAGACGACATAGCTTTCCTCAGGAAACGCAGTGGATCGGTCTATGCGGTCAACATAGAGAAGGGGGTCTTTGGTATCATCCAGGGGATTAATTCGAAGGACGATCCCATACTGTGGGAGGTCCTGCACAAGCCTGGAGAGATCATATTCTCGAACGTCTTGGTGACTCCCGGAGGTGGCTTGTACTGGGGTGGTGCTGATGGCCAAGTGCCTCAGGTGGGGAGGAACCACTCGGGGGAGTGGTGGCCCGGTAAGAGAGATGAGTCTGGCATCGAGGTTCCAATTTCACATCCCAACGCTAGGTTCAATGTGGCTCTGGATTACTTCAGGAATTTGGATCCTGAGTTCGACAGTCCCCAAGGGGTGAGGATCGGAGGGATTGCATACGGTGGAAGGGACTCGGATACTTCTGTGCCGGTGCAGGAATCCTTCGGGTGGGTTCACGGCATAATAACTTTCGGGGCTTCTCTCGAGTCGGAAACAACGGCGGCAACGCTGGGTGCTGAAGGTATCAGGGAGTTAAACCCGATGTCGAACCTCGATTTTCTCTCTATAGCCATCAGCAGCTATATTCGCGATAACCTTGAGTTTGGCAAGGGTTTGAAAGAGCCACCAGCAATATTCGGCATCAACTACTTCCTAAGGAGGAGGAATGGCGAGTTCCTCAATGAGAAAAACGACAAGAGGGTATGGCTAAAGTGGATGGAGTTGCGCGCCCACGGGGATATGAACTTCGCGGTTACGCCGACGGGCAGGATTCCTCTATATCAGGACCTTAAGGCGCTTTTTAGAGATGTTTTAGGCAGAGAGTATACAGGGGATTCATATTCAGAGCAGTTCAGGATTAGGGTGCCAGAGAATCTAGCGAAGCTGGAGAGGGTTAGTAAGGCATATTCTGCCCTGAGGGACCCACCATTGGAGATCTTTGAGGTCTTTCGCCAGCAAAGGGAGAGGCTGCTCAAGGCGAAAAGTGAGTTTGGAGATTATATAGATCCGGACAAGTTCATGGCAACTCAATGATGAAAATAACTGTTCAAGCCAAAAAGAGCATTAAAAATTTTACCAAGTGTTCATTGTAAAAAAAGTAGGAATATATGACGAGATTAGAAAACATTCTCAAGTGCGTGGGCGGTAACGTAAACGATTCCAGCCCCGCAGACGTACTGGAGAATCCTCAGTGTTTCCATAACGTCTTCCTTCGTGGCGCCAGCCTGCATTGCGGCGACTGCGTTCGCCCTGACACCTTGCGGAGCACCATGGACAGCGTCGATGGCCATAACCACCAGGTATTTAAATTTCTTGGGCAGGGCGTTGCCAGAAAAGGCAAAATCTCCGTTATCGTTTACGAGTTTTAGCAGCGCGGGATCGAGCCTTTCATAAACCTTCAATGGGTGTTCAGACATTTTTTAGCTTCCTCTAGGGATAAACGCCCAATTCAAGATTATAAACCTGTATATTTCGTCAATATCACAATTCTCATCTTTCTGCAGGCCGAACTGGGCCAGGGGAAGAATCCGCAATGTGCGCAGATTGTGCTGATCTAACTTCTTTCCCACGCGTCAAAGACATTATTGCGGCTATTGCCAATAACACAAGCGAGACATAAAGTGCGGAGTCGATACCGATTATAAATTCGCTGGCAACGTGGCCGACCAAGTTTTTCGTACCGACGAATACCTCGAAGGCAACCTGCCTCGGAATTGATGCAGCGGCCACTGAGATCGTGATCACGAAGCTGCCGAGGAGGCCTATGTTCTGCACAGTCCTAAGCAGACCAGAGATGCTTCCGTAGGAACCTGATCTGGCATAGGCCATTACAGCACTGTTATTGGCAGGGAAGAACATGGAAGTACCAAAGCCTGCAGTTGCTGATCCTATAATGACATAGTAGAGTGGGGTGTCAATCCTGAGGCTCAGGTACACTAGTATAGCTATGGCTGTCACCCCAATTCCCGCAGTTGCAAGGAGACGCGCTCCGTACTTGTCTGAGAGTCTACCCATGAACGGCCCGAATAGGCTGCCCATGATGTAGCCTGGAATGAGTAGCAGGGAAGCATAGAGCGGTGATAGCCCTCTTACGCCCTGAAGATACATGGTCAGGAGAAATACAACCGCCAGATAACCAAGGTTCTGGAAGAAGGCGGCGAGAATGGAGTTACGCAACACAGAATTGCTGAAAGCTGAAAAGTCCACCATGGGACTTGCAGCTTTCCTCTCGACGAAGACGAATAGGGGGATAAGGGCAATGCCTAGAATGAAAATTGAAAGATTTAGCACATCCAGACCGATGGTGGCAAAGTCTATTGCTCCGTACGAGATAAGGGAGAGGGCTGCTGCCAGAAGAATTGTACCTGGTAGGTCGATCTTGCTCTTTACCCTATTGACATCGCTGAGGTAACGCAGACCTAGAAACAGCGCGATAATTCCAATTGGAACGTTGATGAAAAATATGTATTGCCAGCCAACGAAGGTCGTGATCACCCCACCTAGGATAATGCCTAGCATCGCCCCCGAGGTGAAGCCCAAGGAGATAAAGCCAAAAGCTCTCCCCCTTGAATTGGGGGGGAAGATGTCCGCGACTATGGCTCCACTATTGGCCTGCATCAGTGAGCCACCTAAGGCCTGCACTGCCCTGAAGAGGACCAGTATATAGACGCTGGAAGAGAACCCGCAGAAGAGGGAACCAACAGTGAATATTGCGAAACCTGTATTGAACATGCGGCTCCTCCCATAAATGTCGCCAATCCGCCCCATGGGAGTGGTCATTACAGCGACTACGAGCATATAGATTAGTATAATCCAGAGCGTGTCAACAAGGTTCGAGTTCAGCGAGTGGGTGATCGTGGGGAAAGCTAGGATAACGATTGTACTGTCCAAGGCACCCATCAGGGTGCCGAGCATGAGGACAAAAAGCACAACGTTGCTACGTTGCATAAGGTGATTACAAACTCTTTGATTTTTATATATTACGTGTTCATTGATCAGACTGAATGTGTTGAGCCATAGTTCGCAGATGAAGGTAATTCAATGTACAAATGGGACGTAAAGGATTACAGCAAGAGCTCCTCAGAGCAGCAAAAGTGGGCAAGGGAACTCCTCGAGAAGCTGAAACTCAAGGGAGACGAGCATGTCCTGGACCTAGGCTCGGGCGATGGTAAGGTGACAGCAGAGATTGCAGGCCTGCTGGTTTACGGCTCTATTGTTGGGATAGACAGCTCCGAGGATATGGTTAGGTTCGCCAGAGAAAATTTTCCCATGGATAAATTTCCTAACCTCAGCTTCGAGGTCATGGATGCCAGAAAGTTGTCCTTTGATGGGGATTTTGATGTAGTCTTCTCCAATGCAACCCTTCACTGGGTCATTGACCATAAGGCCGTTCTGAGGGGAATAAGTAGAAGCCTGAAGCCTAAAGGAAGAATTCTGCTTCAGATGGGAGGGAAGGGGAATGCCAAAGAAGTTATGAAGGTAATGGAGGTGGTGATGAAGAGGAAAAAGTGGAAGGAGTATTTCGCGAACTTTACTTTCCATTATGGCTTCTACGGACCTAAGGAGTATAGCAGCTGGCTCAAAGAGGCAGGGCTTGATGCCAAGCGTATTGAGCTGATCGAGAAGGACATGATCCATAAGGGGAAGGATGGTCTCTTGGCTTGGATCAGGACAACATGGCTTCCCTACACACAGAGGGTGCCAGAAGGGCTGCGTAGCCAGTTCGTCGAGGATGTTGCCGATGCTTACCTGATACTTCACCCCATTGACAGCAGGGGCTTCGTACATATCAAGATGATCAGGTTAGAGGTGGAAGCAATCAAGGGAAGATAAGGCCAGAGCTGAAGAGCAATTGTTTTGAGTGGTTGACCGCATTATTGCCCATTCAATGGAGGAAAGATACAAGCCCTAGAATACCACCAAGCACAACTGAGGCTGACATTACCCAGAAGATGATTTTTTCGTACTTCTTATAATGCTGCCCATTCATCACCTTCTCATTCGAGATAAGTTTCCCAAGGAAGTACAGAGAAGGAATTATGATTATTGTAAAGATTACCATCAGGCTCAAGAGCAGCTTGATATAGTTACCGATGACGATCACCAGCAAGATGGCAGGTAAGCTCTCTAGGAGATAGACCTTTAGAAATGTACCCTTCGACCGCCATCCAAGTGCCTCCATCGCCCCCCAGGTAGAGCCAAGAGATATTACAACTAGCGCGAGAAAACCAGCGAATATGAACCCAAAACCCAGAAGCAGTGGCGCGTATTTACCAAACACTGAGAGAGCTATTGATAGCTCAGATGCACCCAGGAAGTTGCTCGTGTTGGGCAGATGCATCCCGTCCAGCACTATCACCGCCATCAATATCTCTGATACAATCGCTCCAACCAGTGTTTCTAAACGCTCCATCTTGAGGTCCTTTGCATCCAGTTTCTTGCGGGAATCGGCCCCGGAGTGGAAGTATAGCATAAAGGGCATGACAACGGCGCCGATGGTGGCCGCCAAAAGGAAATCGAAGGATGGGTTACCATAGGGCTGCAAGGGGGAGAGACCAACGACAAATAGCTTCCCCCAGTTGATTGGGAAGAGCAATGTTGATGCAACGATGCCTCCGACTACCAAGAAGCTCAAGGGAATAAGCACCATTTCAGCTTGTCTATACTGCCTACTGATCACTATAGCCGAGTGGATCAGAAAGGCAATGGCGAGTCCAGCCAAAATCGGAAATCCGATCAAGCTCATTCCTATGGCAATGCCACCATACTCTGCCATATACATGAGAAAATCGGAGATAGTCATTGGAACTGCGGCTAAAACAGCTATTCTCCTGCCATAGAATTTTGCTATTGCCGCTCCGAGACCCAGCCCTCCAGCAGTCCCCAATCGGCCTGCCGCGTCTTGTATGAAGAATAACGGAAGCGTAAGGATGATTGTAATAAATATCATGCTGTAGCCCCAGGTCGCTCCAGCTTGGAGTGCAGTAACTATGGAGGCAATGTCAATGTCTGCTATCATTACAAGCCAAGCAGGGCCGAATATCCTGGTCCAGTCCTTGAGCCTTGAAACGGGGTTCATCGATAGATCACCTTGGCCACATTAGCATTGGTCTCCGAACTTTGTCGGTTTCGGGGGATCGATCCTTCAGCCATCCACCTTTCCCCATGCCACAGGTATCAGCTTTCCATGGGGGCAGTTTTTTGGGCTACCAAGCTTCATGTAGAGTCGCATAAGGACTTTCTGGCTTAGATGGTGTTCAATGCCACAGATCTCATCCTTTACTTCAGATGGAGGGATTTCCAGATACTGCAAGAAGAAGCATTCGAGGATGCGGTGTCTAGAAAGAACAGCCATGGCATGATTTCTGCCGGTGTCTGTCAGCCTCACGCCCTCGTAATCGACTCTTGTAACCATGCCTTTGTCAGAAAGCTTCTGCATCATCTCAGTAACGGTGGAGGGGTAAACACCTAGGGTCGTGGAGATCTCTTTGATCCTTGCGAGGCCTCTTGCCTCTTCCTCTGAAATCTTGTATATGAGTTCAAGATAATCATCAATATTCTTGTGCTCGTTGAGACTCAACCTTTGCACCTAAATATATTCGGTGCACCGAAAATATAAAAGTTTCGGTACGCCGAAAATTAATCAAGCAGTGGATTATGGGAAGCTTTTAAGAGAGCTACAGAAGATACGAATGTTGTTCATGAGGCGAATCCGTACCAAGAAACAGGAGGGCAAAGTAAGCACGGAGATAAGAAAGGAGGAAGGCTAACATGAGCTCGAACAAACCTCCTTCTCATTTTGGCAGCCTGGCTATGATCATTCCACCAGAATAAATCGACACGGCTTTATTTCGAAATTAAGATTAAAGACTAGGAACTCAAATAGAAACAAGGAGAATTCCTGATGCGCGCTAGATCTTATCTTGCGGTGCTTGCAGTGGTTTTTGTAGCAGCTTACTCGCAATATCTGGTCAAACTAAACTTCACAGAAGATCTCCTACTTGTCTATGGTTTACCCTGCCTCGTAATTAGCCTACTTTGGGGCAGGCAAATAATCAGCAAGGCACTTAACCAAACTAGATTAGCCATCAAATTTGCTCTTGGCTATTTTGGGGCTTTCATTGTTGTTGGAATACTTTTGTCTGCCATCGTTTTGGCAATTATAATAACGCTAGATCCAAGTGCGGCATCTCTAATTGAACAGCCCAACCCTGTACTGAACGTGTCGCCCAAGTTCGCTGAATTGATGATTATCCTCTCCTTCGTGATAGTTGGGCCAGCTGAAGAGTATATCTTCAGGGGATTTATTTTCGGCGGCCTCCTTAACATATTCAATAAAAGGCATTGGATTACCTTGGCCTTTATCTCATCACTGTTGTTTGCGGCCGTCCACTTTTATTATGTCGAGGTCTATGGCATCGCCTCAATAATCCCGTTCATTGAACTAATAAGCTTCGGCATGGCAATGGCGATTACCTACTACCTTTCAGGTGGCAACCTCGTTGGGCCTGCAATAATTCATGGCGCTTTTGATGCAACAGGGTTCATTGGCGTGGCTTTTACAACGAGCATTGGATTGGAATCGAGAGGAGCTCTGATTATCGCAGGTATTGTTACCGCAACAATAATTTATGCTCAAAGAAATTTGAGCAAGAAGGAAAAGGCAGAACTTCTCCCCCAACAACCTAACCCACAATACACAGTCCAGATTTAGTTAAAACTTGCACCATTTTAAGCTAGCAATAACAAGTTATTCGATGATCAAGATTGAAGCCAAGTGCGATTCTGCCAATCTAATTATATGACTATATTGTTAAGGCTCCCTCACTAAGCCCTTGTCTCTCAGACATTCAAGCCACGGCTTCTTCTAGCAAGGCGACCTACTTTTTAAGGAGTTCTCCCATAACAAGGCAAAGTCATATCCATCATAGTTACTAAGCCCGGCCTGGTTTTAAGGACTCGAGGGATGGCGTTAATTATACAGCCGATGGTTCCTAAGTCGCCGTTGACTCCTCCAGTAATCCTCTCGGCTATATTCGGAACTCCCATGATCAGGATAGAGTCGTAGGGCTTCTTCACATTGGCATGGGAGATAAACTTCAGAACTATGGCTTTCCTCCCCTCGACTATTCCCTGCGCCACGCTTTTCAGCCCGCAGACATGGTTCGGCTTTATCTTAATAAGGTTCGTCTCCAACTCTTCATCTGCTAAGACAGGTTTCGGCGGCAGAACCACGATCTTGTCCAGTTTCCAGTCTAGGGCTGACGCTATCATGGCTATCGACTCCTCTAGCCCCACATGTCCTGTGATTTCTCCGCTCTCAATCAGTCTGGCGAACTCCTCTACCGTCATTCCTGTTCCAATCTTCTTCTGGTAAGAGCCACGTCGGTTCCCGGAGTACATCATCCTCGTCACTTTGATTCCATACACATTAATGCATGGTGCTGTTAGAACTATGGGCAGTACCTCCATCAGAAAGCCTGGGTTTATTCCGGTTCCGAGTACAACTACACTGTTCTTCTTTGCCTGTTCATCAAGTTTTTCCGATAATTCTGGATACTTCAAGTAGGGAAAAGAGAGTTCCTCACATGTCGAGACCACATTCAACCCTGCTCCGACACATTGGGCTATTTGAGGATAGGTCTCTTTCAAATAGGAGGAGGTTGAGTGGATTACAACATCTGCACTGACCCTTGAGATTACCTCATCTGCTGTCTTGATCTTGACGCCAACCTGCTTATTGATGTTGAGAACCTCCCCAAGGTCTTTCTCGAGCTTTTCCGGGGCAATATCAACTGCAGCAACGACCTCCAACCATTCCTTGTTCAGAATTGCTTCTGCGATGCGGCACCCGATGGAGCCAATTCCATAGAGGATTACCTTTACCTTCGTCTTCATGCCAACGACCTTCTGACAAGTGCTGTCGATTACTATAGTCAGTCAATGCTTAAGACTTTGAAAGGTCGTTTTTATAATGTTGAGGTAGGGGCATACATTATGTTATCAACTTCTCGCCCCTGGTCATGGCCGCTTTATTGAATCATAAAGTATCCTTAAGATCCAAATGGTTATGAGTGTCTTGGAGGGACAATATTTAACTCATCCGCATATAAGTAGAATGTATGCCCTATAAGTTCAGTTTCGATCTTTCCAGCATTCCAAAATCATTCTTCATCGAGCTTGCTAAAGTTGCCGGCGAGAATAAAATTCGTAGAAGATTTGACATGAAAACGCAACGCCTGGCTCATAATCTTACCAAGATCACTGGTTTGGATGAGCCTGAGACGCTACAGTTGGTTGAGGACTTGGTAGATGTATATTCGCAGAATTCTTCACAGAGAAAACGCTTTGAGGAGACAAAAAACAGGGCGTTATTACTGCCACACTGCTCAAGAAAGTATATGGATAGCAGGTGCAAGTCCACCTTCAACCCGGATATACCATCTTATATCTGTGGCCAATGCTCAGAAGACTGTCTTATAAACAGGGCAACCAAGCTGGGCAAGAAGAATGGGTATAATGTTTACGTATTGCCAGGTAGCTCTTGCATACTCAATATCTTGAAGAGAGAGAAGTATGAGGGAATAGTTGGTGTCGCCTGTGGGCAAGAGGTGCGGCTTGGAGCAGAAGGTCTCAGGGAGATGGGCTTTGCAGGACAGGCCATTCCATTGATAAAGAATGGCTGCACAAACACGAGTTTTAATCTAGAAACCCTTGAAAAAACCCTATAGTCGGTCCCTGCAAATCTAAATCCAAGAATTTTAATTTGTCATGGGTTTGGGGTTAAATTCTAACACCACACACATAAGGAATACTGCTAAATACTACAAAAAATGACCTATTGAATAGGTATTTGAAAGGCGAGGGCACTTAATTGGCAAGTATCCAATCAATGGTTTCACCAACCGAGGAAGAATATCAACAAAATCTTTCATTATTAAAAACAAAGATCCCTCCAAATAGATGGAACCAATCCGAATTTCGTAAAGAAATGATCAAGCCCGATCTTGAAGAAGCAATACGTTCATTGATGCGTTTTCAAAGAAATGTTGAGTATACTGTGAGCGAAGTTATGCGAATTGTTGATTCGAAGGATAAGCGTATGTCAAGTAGGCCAACTTATCTTCTTGAAGGCTTGCTTGGTCCCCCTGTTAGCATAGATTCGCAATCGAGAAAAATCAAGGAACCAAAAGTCTATGACAGATTAGTAGAAATAGGTAATAGGATAACGAATGACTTAGGTAAAAAAACAGGAAATACTATTTACGAATTGAAAAGTTCGCTAAGAAATGTGTTAGCTAATGATAACTTAACAGCCAGAAATTATTGGGTTCATGCACAGGATCAATTCGAGGAAGCACATGTCGATATAATTGAATTTGAAGAAGAATTGAAATTTCTTGCATTAATTTTCGCATATCCTATAGCAAAGAAAATTGAATTAAAAAGTCAATTAAGTTTAGAAGGATTTGATGGCGTTGAAGAAAAACTTGAGGAAGTAGACACCAGCATAAGTGTGAAACATTGGAAAGATGTCATCAGTCAGTGTAGAGATTCGATTGAATTGTTTTGTGGCACACTTAGGAAAGTAAAATTGAATGAGGAATCTGAAAAACGGTTTGAAAATGACTTAATTGCATTAAATAAAAAAGGCATCATTGATGAAGCTGAGCAAAAACTCATAAATGGTGTTTATAGTTTTCTTTCGGTAAAAGGTAGCCATGATTATGATGAAACGAAGGTTACGCCTTACAATGCAGAAATAGCTGTTGAGGAAACATATTCTTTATTGGAAATGCTTCTGGAAATTAACGAGCGAAAAACCCATTAAATTAGTGCCTAAATCCTTTTGCTTTCTTTCCTCTAGTTTTCTCTTCATTTTTACAATTACTCTGTATCGCTCACAGAATTGCATAAGCACCCCTATTTGGGGATATTATCTTTTTTCCATAGGGGATATTTTCGTCGGGCAATTGCCTTAAAATTATATGAAACTTATGGTTGTAATTATGCCTATTAAAAGAGCTATCAATCCCAGGGCAATATTCACCAGATAAATTTTATTGCTTTTTGAAACTTTCAGTAGGTATGATATAACTAGGAGCCCTGTGATGGCTGCAACAACTATTGCTATCACGATTCCCGAGGGGTTTATACTCGATATTGCTGAATTTACCTCTGCCCTGCTAAAGAGAAGCGTCACGCCGAAGGCTCCGATGGCTGCGGGGATATATGCAAGGAAAGAGAGGCGAAAGGCCACGTCTGGCTTTACGCCCATAAGTAGCATTGTAGAGGTCGTCATTCCCGATCTGCTCACGCCCGGAAATGCCGCTATACCCTGGGCAACACCGATTCCAATGTAGTGCTTGAGTTTCATATCGTTGAGACTACCTATCCGAGGGTTAATCCGCGCATGCCTAATGTAAAGCCCATTAAATAACAGGACAACGCCTAGGATTATCATCGGTATCCCCAGGTTATAGGCACCCTGTAGGGCAAGCTCGGTTACTAGGTAAATTGGAAGAGCGATTATTGCCGTAACGGCAGTGACAATGATAAGATAAAAAAGGAGTTTTCTGTTCGTTTTTTTGAATATTGTAACAACATCCTTCCTAAAATAAATAAGAGCGGAGCCAACTGTGCCAATCTCCATGAAAAGACCGAAAGCATACGCCACAGACAGGGGGAATGCAAAAAGGATGTTTGATACGAGCAGTACCTGAGTTTTGCTGCTTATGGGCAGCCACTCAGATATCCCTTGAACCACTCCAACAATAATTGAAAACAATGGGTTCAATTTATAATCACCATGACGTCACGACGACGATCGCAATGATGGTCTTTCTCGTAGTTTTTGTTTCACTTTTTTCTTCCCGAGTGGTCCAGGCCAGCTAGAAACGGCATTGCTGATTGAATGTTTCTACAATCCTAGGCTGTTGATTACTCTGCCGGAATTGGCATCAATGACCAGCACGATTTTGTTCCCCTTGTGGTCGTATTTCACGAACCATATAGGCGCGTGGAGCAACTCTACATCCCCGACGTCCGACTGCGTATTAATTGATTGAATCATGTGGTATTTGGCGTGCGCCTTTTGTGCTTGGAGCTGGTCGACCAATGTCTTCGCCTGGGATTTCGCAACCTCCTCGCTGATGTCTCCGTTAAGAATCTTGACACCTTTTGGTAACTTGGAAATATCAAACAGCGTTCTGCTGCTAAGATCGAATTGATAATCTTTCGGTTGATAGTCAGTTAAAGCCTTTAGCGCAATTACAGGAAAGTTGTAGTTCTCATCCATCTGCTCGGCCTTTCTCATTCCGCCGCCGCCCATCCCCATTCCAAAAGCCATTATTGGTTTCCGCCCCAGTGCAAGAGCGCCTGCTAATAGGCCATGCATTCCTACTCCTATGTCCTCGAAGGCGCGTCTTCGGCCTCCTCCGTATCCGCCACCGCGTCCGCCACCCATGCCACCTAAGATCACACCGAGCAATACGGCGGTTGTAGCGGATTGTCCGACTTGAGCTGCCTCGTTTGTGGCAACAATAGCTGTACGCGCGGAGACACTTACAATCCAGTAAGGCACGTAGGATAGGCCCATTTCCTCCTGCGTGGAGTCTTCTTGAAGATGTCTATGTAGAAGACCCTTGTCCATCATTGGCTTTATCATGGAAATTACCTGGTCAGCGCTGGAGATCTTCAAAGGGAGCATCGTCTGCTTCTGTATGTTAGTCCACCCCTGGGTCCCAAGAGTAATGCCACTGCCGCAGTACTCGCATGTTATCACCATCTCACCGAACTTAGGAGCTATGGGAGCTCCACAGTTGGGGCACTTTATCGATGTTACTCCAGAAGGAGCGATGACCTGTTGCGGCTTCGGAGGGGGAACGGTTGTAGATCCAGCACCTGGTTGTCCAGCGTAGCTGCCGCCAGTTTCCTGGCCTTTGCCCGCTGTTATATTAATTGGGCTTCCGCACCTGTAGCAGAATGACGCATCGTCGGGAAGCTGCGCACCGCAGTTTGGACAATTCATATCTCTTACCTTCTTCTTTTGCATCCACAGCCAAGGATATATGGTTTTTCGTCATGAAACCGTAAGGATGATCCTTAGCGAATACTTCTCGAAACGTTAGACACTGATTGGATCAATTATGACTTCAAAGAGATTTAGAGTGAGCTTGATATTATCTTGATTAATCTTTTTATGCGGTAGAGTCCAATAGTTAACATAATGAGATACTACTGTAACGTCTGCAATGAGACAATAACCGAAAACATCTACAGGTATTCAATGGATCATTATGGTAGAGCTCTCTGCATTACGCACCAGAGAGGTCTATCAGTTGAAAAGAATAGATTGAAAAAGTCCACTCCACAGGCGATTAAACTATCAAACGCTTTAACAAGCAGGGGTATCGAAAACGAACTCGAATATTTTGATGGGTTCAAGCATATTGATATTGCTATACCTAAAGCCAAATTGTTTCTTGAGCTGGATGGATCTCAGCATATTTTGAGTTCGAAACAACTGCGTTCTGACATAGAGAGGGATTCGCATTCCCATGAGGCAGGTTTTTCTACTGTGAGAATACGTAATGATTACATTGATCGCAATCTCAATAAAGTAACAGACAATATTGTTGAAATTTGTGCAATACAATATCAGAAAGAACTTGGAAAAACCCCCTCATGGTTCGCATTGTTGAAAAAAGGATTGAAGAAGCTCTCAGAATATTCTTATGATCTAGAAGAGGAATGATTTCAGAGAGAGAGATTAAAATTTAACCCCCAAAAAAAAGATAAGCTACTATATTGAATACCTTTATGATTCCCATGAAAGTAGGGATTGTGGCATGTGAGGCTTTCAAGAAGGAGATCGACCTCCTTACTGAAGGTGATCGGGAAATCGTTTACAAGGAATATGTCGAGTTCGGGGAGCATATCTTCCCTCAAAAAATGAAGGAAACGCTAATCAAGAAAGTGAATTCCCTTGAAGGGAAGGTCGATTCTGTCTTCCTTGGATATGGCATATGCCAATCATTGAAGGGGGTAACAGATAGCCTACACGTGCCAACAGTAATGCTGGAGGCGGACGATTGCATTGGTACCTTTCTGACGCAAGCAGGTTACGAGGCAGAGAGAAAGAAATGCACTGGAACATGGTTCGCAATACCCTTCTTCTCGGACAGGGCGATTGAAAAGTTGACCAAAGAGATGCACCTAGACAAGATTAAAAATCCGAAGTACGACGCAATGTGGTTCATCAGGAAGTTCTTTGAAGGCTACTCGAGGGCCCTTTACATCGACACAGGGATAGGCGAGAGGGATAGTTATGAGTCGAAATCAATGGATTTTGCGCGGCTGCTCAACCTAAGGCACGAGAGCGTGGACGGAACCCTGGCATTGCTAAAAGATGGGATAAAAAAAGCTAAAATGCTTGCCCAAGCTCAGCCACAATCGAGATAAATACGAACTATGTGCCTCTGGAGAAGAGGAGCGTCCAATGCATTGGATAGCACCATGGGTCATGTGTAGAATCGCTTGAAGATCCGACAAATTGCCAAGCTAATCCAACGTTTTTGATCCAAGTACTTGCCCTTCAGCAGTTTGAGATCCCAAGAGCCGTCAGGCGCCTGCCGGTTGGCCAGCCATTCAAGTGCACCTCTTATGCCGCCATCGCCGGCGGCAAAACCCATGAGGGACAGCGAATCAAGCGACGACACAATATCCGTGAACCAGAACGGAAACGCGGCACTTGACCAAAATGATGGGGCTCTCCTGTCTGCATATTTGTCAGGTAAGAAGAAGCGGCTCTTCAGCAGGTTGCCGGCATGCAAGGCCTCCTCAGAACTTTTGTACCTTGGGTGCGCTGCGAAAGCCCTCAGAACCACCCCAGTCACCAAGTGGGAGAATGATTTTGATCTGTCCGGCAGGAGGGGTGGTGATTCGAGAATTTTTCGATTCAGTGTCGCACCCCTTGTCCTCAAGGGAATGGCCCAGCCGCCATCATCCTGCATCATTGATAAAAGCCATTCGAAGCCTTTCTGGATCCCCGGGTGATTCTCGTAGCCTGCCTTGATCAGCAGCTCCATTATCCCTGCGGAGTAGTTTGGTGAGTGCTGTTTCCCGTATATGCCTCTGAAATCACCTTCATCAGTCTGGAGGCGAAAGAGGTAGTCTGCTGCCATTGCAGTGGAGTGGTGTTCATAGTCCATGCCGTACTTCTCAACTAGCACCCCAAAGTTCCTGTAGGTCTCGAGGTAAGAATAATTTTCGAAGGGTCTTTCCTGTTGGACCCTAACATTGGCGTAGTTCCAAGATCCATCATTCTGCTGCTTATCGACTATTTTCATGACTTCAGGCAAGGTCCACAGGTCTCGAATATCTTTCGATGCCTCATTGCATAGATCGCGCTTGACGAGCAGCTCGATAGCTTTGCTCTCTGATGCCCACAAATAATTGAGGGGGTCGTACCTTAACGCCTTTAGCCATTTATCCATCTCCACGCACCATGTGACATGTCATTTAGACTGGGAGGACTTTTTATCCAAAATAAACCGCTTTTTTTCTCCACAGACCAAGCAGGTGACCACGACATGCGGGCTTCTCTCCTGGGATATCCTGACCCTTGACCTGCTGCCTGGGTAGAGGAAGGAGTGGCAGGATTTGCAGACGAAGTACTTCCAGTGCTTCGGGATGCGCACACGGGTCCTCCTAGAGAGCTTGAGGGCCATCTGCACGTAGCGATCTGAGAGCTCTGGCTGTAAAGGGGCGTACTCTGCCGCCAAGCCGAAGAGGTGGTCTATCCTCTCCCTTGCAAGGTCCTTGACAATCTCATTGCTAGGCAAGCGGTTCCACCAACTGAGACTCTGGTTGTGCGCCAATAAATGGTAAGCGGTGGGGGGCGAGATTTATATGGAGAGTAGCTTGAAACTCAGTTTGGTGTCCCGATGATCAGCATCGTCATAGCGGAGGCGGCCTTGGAGGCGGTGCCCAAGGAGATCGCAGATCACCCCTCGGTCAAGAAGACAGCAGACCGCAGGGGGAAGGAGCCAGGTCTGACCCTCCTCGACATATCATACCACTACACTGCGATGAAGGACCTAAGAAACTGGGACAAGAGGGGCAGGCCGGACATCACGTACATCACCCTCCTCAACCTCCTTGAGAGCCCTTTGAACCTGGAAGATCGACTGAGGGTCTACGTGCACACCCTCAATGATCTCATAATCACCATCGACCCCAGAACAAAGCTTCCTAGGAACTACACGAGGTTTCAGGGGCTGATTGAACAGTTGTTCGAGATCGGTAAGGTACCTCCGCACGGAAAGCCACTGATGACCCTTTGGAAAGGAACGCTGAAGGATGTCATTGCGCAGGTAAAGCCCTCAAAGACCTTCTTCCTAACCGAGAAGGGCAGGAAGACAAAGTCTGAGGATTTTGGATCTAAAGTGGTCAAAGAAGATTCTCCCCTTATTGTGATCGGCGGTTTCCAAAGGGGCGAGTTTAGCAAACAGGATCTCGGGATGGCGGATGAAAAGGTCTCGCTTTACAAGGATCCCCTCGACGCTTGGGTAGTTGCCTCGATGGTGACTCATGATATTGAAAAAGCGCTGGGCATAATTTAGCTATATTGGCAAACTCGGTCAGTCTGATTCAAATGTCAAATTACCAACGGAAAAGTATCATCCCAAGGAATCTTAGAAAAGGGCAGATTTTGATAGTTATGCCCATAGTTGTAATTGTTTTAATTATATGCCTATTTTTTTCCCCTGCGATACCTGCTTATGTGCCACCTACAACATTCGCTCTACAGATTCTGTTCTTGACACTAGATTACCGTTCCACTAAAGCTTTTTTGGCACGTGGGTTTGAAGAAAGAAACAAGATTTTTAATGCAATGATGAAAAAGGCGCGAACATTGGAAGAGGCTGTTATAATTTTTTATATCTCAATCGAATTATTTCCGATGCTTGCAGGCTTGGTTGTCCTACCGTTGCTTGGCATGACTTCAATCGCAGTAGTCACGCTCTTCACTTCAGTCCCTGCCGTTAGCCACGCCTTCGCCTATTCATACAACAAAACACATGTGAGAAGCTTGCAGTAAAGATGTAGGTCGATGGTGCGGCCGCCGGGATTTGAACCCGGGATCCAAAGCTTGGGAAGCTTTTATCCTAGACCGGACTAGACCACGACCGCACCTACCATCGAATAATGGAGATTCCTTTAAAAATGCTTCCATCCAGACTTACGGTAATGATAAACCAAGAAATTACGGAATGGAAACCAATGTAATGGTGATCTGTAAGAATTCAAGAAACTACTAAGTAGGATCCTCAGATCATAATTTTAGAATTGGTTTTTTTCAGCAAGTTTTACTAGGGTCTATATGCCAATATGCACAATTCCTTTCCCAATCATAATTTGGTCTCGAATTTTCATTAACTCTTCATTTGCAATCCTTTCTTCCAATACAGCTAAAGTCACTTTTTGAAGATCAAGTGTTGAAATAAGTGAAATAGACGCCTTTTCTGCCAATTCAATTGCCCCAATAGTAAAAGCTTCAGTACTTCTTTCGCTTGGTGGTTTATTGAATTCGTGATTTGCAATAACAATGCCTTTTACATCTGCTTTGTCTTCAGGCAAATAATTGAGAAGTTGCGTGACATCCTCACGCCCTGCTTGTTCCATTTCATGCCCCTTGACTTCTACTTTGCCCATTTTCCCATCAAGCATAATTTCAATATCCTCATTGGTTTCATCAGGTATTTCTCTTACACTAAAGCCTATTTTTTCAAGGGCAAATGTTACTGACTTTTTCAATAATTTATCTTTAGTTGATATCAATTGTTTTGATTTTTGAATTCCATATAAAGTATTCTGTGCACGAACTTCTAGCGGTATTTTGATTGATTTTATCCATATTGGCTCACAATAAAATTCATCTTCAGGAAAAATTTGGGGAATAATTTTAGTTATTATTTCATTGATTACTTCGTCTTTATTTACAAAATACGGTAGCATTATCAATTTACCTGGCCCTATCGTAATCTCAATGAAAATTGGATGGCTGGCCCTATTTATTGCGAAGACGCGAGTATTCTTTGGGATCTTCGAAAAATAGCATTTCCATTTGATATCCTCTTTAGGGATTTGTTTTATCAATTGTGAAAAATATCCTAATTCCTCAAGTCTAGGATAGAAAGTATCTCCTCCTTCGTTTATGATATCTAAATCATTTGGCAAGAAGAAGGAATTAGACAACCATGCAGTCTTGCCGTCACTTCCTGTAAATACACTTGCATCAAAGTAATTGTAGCATTGTGCAAATTTTTTTTCGCCAGAAAAGCAGAAAATAATCCCCCCAGTCAATAACTGTTTCTCAATATCTTTAGCAAGATGTGATCTACTTTGATATCCTGTAGTAAGGAGCCCATTTTTCGTATGCCAATATTTGGCATCTAATAGCTCATTCATGTCCATAAGAATTACATGGAAATCATGTAAAACTACTCGGTTTTCGAGATTAGAGTGGAAAACAACAACCTTCTCATTAGAGAATTTTATCTCTGATGACATGTTCAATAATAAAACTTTAATTGGCAACCTGATTACCTTTTTGCTTGATTTCAAATATCGTGAATATTTCCATATTATTGAAAAAGACTATAAAGCTTTTTGATATCTTCAAATATAATTATTATTAATTCAAAATATAGCTAACAAAATACTTTCGATGCCCAACAATCTGTATACAATGCTCTCAAATTTAGTAGATAAGCACAGCAACACCATGCAGGATGCCATAAAATTGATGGTTTCCAAAGCTTGGGAAGCTTTTATCCTAGACCGGACTAGACCACGACCGCACCGTTTGATAAACCAATTTTTGGTGCCTATATCTATTAGGATTTTCGTAAAGGGATATTAATCAAAAAAAAAATAAAATGAAAGGGAGAACATATCCCTTACATTGACATGAACTCTTCCGGCTTCGGTGGCTCAGGTGAGAGACCCTTGCGCTCGCGGATCTTTCGAATAGTCTCAGCCGTTAAGCTCTGAGGCACTGGAGACCATCTAGCGAATTCTGTTCCCCAGAAGGCCTTTCCCGCGGTGGCGCTTCTGAGCTCGTCGGACATGTCGAATGTCTCCGAGACCGGGATCTCCGCGATCAGGTGCATCACGTCGCCCGCTTGGTCCATGGATATGATCCTGCCACGCTTTCCTGCGATTATCCTCGTGACCCCACCCAGAAAGTCCTGCGGGACCTTCATGTCGAGCTTCATGATTGGCTCGAGCAGCACAGGGTTCGCCGAGAGGAAGCCGCAGAATATGGCATCCCTTAAGGCAGGCATTATCTGCGCAGGTCCCCTGTGGGCGGGATCCTCGTGGACAGTAGCGTCGTTCATTATAACTTTCATGCCCCTGATTGGTTCCCTTGCAAGCGGCCCTTCTGCTACATCCAACCTGAAAGCCTGCACCAGCGTATCCTTTATCTCACGAATGTACTGAAGACCCTTGGTAGCATCTACGAACATGTTAACGAAGGAGTCGATTGCCCAGATACCCCTTGACTCGTCGGTCTCCCAGCCAGCCTGTTCGCGCAGGATCCGCGCACGCTCTTTGGTATCCATATCCTCGTAGACAGTCCCGCCTTGGATGAGGTTGACGGTCTGCTCACTAAGCGGCTCCACAGACACATAGAGCCTATTATGCTTGTTCGGCGACTTTCCTTCGAACGGACCCAGTGCCTTCGTTAGGCTTTCGCGATAGACAACGATCGGCGGTGTTGTGGTAATCTCGATTCCACCAGTCCTCTGCTTGAGGTCCCAGAGTGCTATCTCAAGGTGGAGACTTCCCATGCCTGCTATCAAGTACTCGCCCGTCTCTTGGTTGATCTTCACCGACAGGGTCGGATCCTCAATTGCCATCTTGTGGAGAGAGTCAATAAGCTTGGGCAGATCCCTGCTGAACTTGGGCTCTATAGCCATTGTAACAACAGGGTCAGAGATGTACTTCATCTTCTCGAACGGCGACATCGTCTCCTTATCTGCCGGTCTCACCAGCGTCTCTCCAGACCTTACATTTTCCAAGCCCAAAATGGCAACGATGTTGCCTGCCGCCATCTCTGGCGTGATCTCGCGGTATGGACCCATGTAGAGGCTAACCTGCTGGACCCTGCCTTCGGATCTGCACATAAGACCGTAGACAGTCTCGCCCTCGTGGATGGTGCCGGAGAACACTCTTCCGGTGACGACTGGGCCTGCATGCGGGTCGACTATGACCTTGTTGACGCATATGACGAGAGGGCCTTTCTCATCGCAGTTGTTCATCGCCTGCCCGATGGGGGAGTTGATGTCACCCTTCCAGATCTTGGGTATCCTGTACTTTTGGGCATCGACTGGGTTGGGGATGTGGTCCACAACCATGTCGAGGATCGCTATGTCAAGTGGGAACTCCTTTTGTAGCTTCTCAATTTCTCCTTTGGCATAAGCGTCTATGATATTTGTAAAATTCATCCCCTTTGCCGCGATGATTGGTAGGGTAAAACCCCATTTGTGGAGAGCAGAACCAAAAGCGACTTGGCCTTTGTTCGGGTTGACCTTCCACTTCTCCTTGAACTCCGGGTCCGCATAAGTTTCGATCATCGCATTGAAGTCTTGGATGATCTTGAGGAGCCTGTTCTGGACCTCTTGAGGGGAGAGCCTCAACTCCTTGATCAAGCGGTCGATTTTGTTGATATAGAGGAGGGGTCTCACCTTCTCTTCCATTCCCTGCCTTAGTACGGTCTCGGTCTGGGTCATGAGGCCTTCGACGCTGTCGACGACGCATATTCCTCCATCCATGACCCTTAATGATCGAGTGACGTGCCCAGTAAAATCAACATGCCCTGGCGTGTCCACCAGGTTGATGACATAGCTCTGGCCGTTCCTCTCGTGGAGCAGGCTGACGTTCGCAGCCTTCACTGTCATCTGTCTTAATTGTTCTATCTCCACGTAGTCCAACGCCAACGCCTGCGCAGCGATCTTTGGTGAGATCAGACCAGCCCCTGCCAGAAGGCTATCTGAAAGGGTTGTCTTACCATGGTCCACGTGCGCCAGTGTTCCTATGTTTCGTATATTCACCTTGTTACTCATGAGTTTAATGATTTCTTCAGTCTGTTTGTACTTCGGCAAATTTTTACGCCTCACTAATCACTAAGGCGAAAAATACACCTCGCCTTTTATAATTTTCCCAAGGCGCGGGGCTATTCTATGGTGGCATGACGCTTCTTCAAGTCCTGCTCGGTCTTGCCAAGCCTCTGCATCAGTTCAGCAACGAGGCTGTCCAAGAATATGTTGAGCGTGATCTCGAACAGGGTTCCTAGGGGTGCAAGGGGCTCGTGCTCGCCCAAGATCTGCCTGATCGTATAATCCTCTTCAGCGGCAAGCTTAGTCCTCCCAGGTATGATCACTAAATGGTCAGATATCTTCGCCAGTGGCGAATCCGAGTGCGAAGTTATTGCTAGCACCTTTGCTTTGACGTCCTTGGCAGCATTGGATACAGTGACTACAAGTTTGGTTGAACCGGATCCAGACATTGAGATTACAAGATCTCCCTCGCCCATTGCAGGTGTGATGGTCTCACCAAAGACGTAGACATTGAAGCCGAGATGCATGAGCCTCATCGCGAAGGCTTTGGCAGCCAGACCAGATCTGCCGGCGCCTACAATGAGGATCTTTCTTCCACAGTTCAGGTTGTCGAGGAGCATGCTGATGGCTTTCTCAACATCATCATCCACAATGATCTTTGCTGCATAGAGGACATAGTAAGCCATCTCCTGCATGAAACGCTTGACAAGGCAATCTTTTGAGGACATAGCTGTCAATTTGAGGTTAATTTTGTAGGATTTAACTCTTATGCAATGCCCAAGAATAACCTGAGGGAGAGAACGCCGATGAACCCTAGTACAGATATAATTATGAAAGCAACATCGATCCTACTCAGCGTCAAGACGTACATGGATACACGCTTCTTGCTCGCGCCGAACGCTCTCGATTCCATCGCATCCGCTACGAGCTCAGCTCTTCGGAATGAACTAATTATAAGTGGTATGAGCACCGGAATGTAGTTTCTTATCCGCTGAATCAGGTTGCCCTTCTCCATCTCCAGCCCTCGCGACTTCTGTGCGTCCATTATGATCTGAGTCTCTCGGCTGAGCGTTGGGACGAACCGCATAGCCATGTTGAACGTCAGGGCGTAGTCGTAGGGCACCTTCAGCTGCACCATAGACTGTGTGAGGTCCTCAGGCGATGTGGTCAGGAAGAAGACCGAGAATACGGAGATCAGAGCGAGGAATCTTATCGACATGGACGTGGCTGAGAGCAGGGCTGAAATTAGGTTCAATTTTGGGGAGAACACAAAGATGATGAAGTTGAATATGAATATCATGAAGATGAAGAATTTAGACCCCCAAATCGACTGCGACCACTTGCCTTTTATCCGAGAGATCAGCACAATGGGTACGGTTGAGAGGAATATAACAATCAGGACAAATAAATTTACGAAGACAACACTGAGAGCCGCAAAGAGTACGATGTAGACAAGCTTTGCTCTCGGGTCCATCTTGTGGAAAACCGTGGTCCCGCGCCTGAACTCGAACCCTCTCAGCATATTGCTCATCTTCGAGACTCCTCCAGCATACGTAATGACTCAGATGTCACCTTCTCGAGCGAGATTGAGGGCTTGCTTAAGGAGAGCTTCCAAGACAGGTCTACGAGCTGTGGGGGTAATAGGGAGGCCTGTTCCAAGTATTCCCTCTGCGTGAGTATCTCCTCGGTCGGCCCTTCGGCGAGGATCTTCCCCTTCGAGACGAGTATGACGCGGGGGATAAAGTTGGCGACGAATTCCATATCATGTGTAACAACGATGATTGTCTTGCCATTGCCATTCAGCTGCCTGAAGAGGTTCGCCATGCGCATCTTCTGTCTCTCGTCCTGCCCAGTTGTTGGTTCGTCTAGGATAATGGTCTGGGGGTCATAGGACAAAACAGACGCCAAGGCAAGCCTCTTCCGTTCCCCACCGCTTAGGAGGAACGGCGGCTTTTCTTTATACTTAGCGAGCTCGAACTCTTCCAGCGCCCAATTGACCTTTTTCGTCACTTCCTCAGGGGGCATGCCGAAGTTGACCATTGCAAAGGATAGTTCCTTCTCTACGGTTTCGGCGAAGAGCTGGTGGTCCGGATTCTGAAAGACAAGCCCCACCATGCGGGCAAGGTTTGCCACGGTAGATTTTTTCGTGTCGATGTCGCCAACAGTGACGCTACCGCTCTGCGGCTTGAGGAGACCGTTGATGTGTTTTACGAGGGTTGTCTTGCCGGCCCCGTTCTCTCCCAGCACCGCAACCAGCTCGCCGTCGCCGATGGTCAGGTTGATGTTCTGGAGGGCATATGTTTCTGGGGCGTATGAATAGGAGACGTCCTTGAATGTGATCAACCTTTTGCCTCCATGATCAAATCGGCGAGGGCTTTTGAAGAGAGTGGTCTCCCTTCGAAGCCGCCCTTTGCAGACAGGCTCTTGGCAACTTGGACCACCTGGGGTATGCCAATCCCCAAGTTGTTCGCCTTATCAGAGTAAAGGACCTCCTCAGGCGTTCCGTTTAGAACAATCCTTCCCTCCTCGAAGATGACGCACCTGTCTGCATAGGGGGCAGACATCTCTAGTCTGTGCTCCACCAGCACGATTGTCACTCCAGATTCCCTATGCAGCTTAACGAGTATGTTGAGTATCGAGTTTGCGCTCATGGGATCGAGGTTGGCTGTCGGCTCATCAAGTACCAAAACCTTGGGTTTCATTGCCAAGAGGGCTGCAATGGCGACCTTCTGCTGCTCGCCACCGGAGAGCTCCTCGGGCGACTTCTCCTTGAGCGGTAATATCCCAACCAACGATAGGGCTTCTTTGACTCTAGACCTGATCTCGTCCCTCGGGAGGGCGAGATTTTCGAGACCGAAGGCGACCTCGCGCTCGACTGATGTGCAGAAGAGCTCGTTCTCCGGGTTTTGGAAGACCAGGCCCACTCTCTGTGAGATTTCGGAAACAGGATAATCGGTGGTGGAGAGCCCATCGACAGTTACATTTCCTTCGAAGGCCCCGCCATAGGAGTTAGGGATAAGGCCGTTGAGGCACCTGCAGAAGGTTGTCTTGCCACATCCGCTTGGGCCACTCATGAGAACGAACTCGCATTGCTCGACCTTGAAGTCGACATTGATGAGGGTAGGGATCGCGGATTCTGGATAGCTGTATGATAGCCCCTTGACTTCTATGATCGCCAAACCTACCACCAAGGCAGTATTGTCAGAAAGCCAATTCTCTAATAAAAGTAGCTACTCATTTTTTAGTATTAATCTCCTTGATGTCACCCGGTTTAATTCCTAGCTTCAACGCGATAAGTTCTATGGCAGCAGACTCCACTGCTTCAGCTGAGTCTTTGAGGTTGACAGATGCTGCCGTCGGGTGCCCCCCGCCCTGTCCATTGAAAGAGCCCGCTAGGAACTGCATTACGTCCTTGGCAAGGTTAAGACCGCTCTCATTGAAGAACTTCTCGGTGGATCTGCCAGAAAGGCGCACGCCTTTTCCATTCTCGTTTATCACAATCGCTATGTCGGCACCAAGATTGGTCATGGACCTTGCGACGGAGGCCTCGTAGGCACCCACATTCGTGGCTGCTATTAGCCATTCCCCTGCCTGGAACAGGCGAAGCCTGGCAGCTCCCTTCAGCTTAGCCATCTTTTCGGAAGGATCCTCCTCTGAGGTGAGGAGACGGATAGCCAGAGCCGCATCGGCCCCGAGGCCGATCATCTTCGCAGCAGCCAAGATTGACGAGTCGGGTATTGTGAGGAAACGCCTAGAATCGTAGATCAAGCCAGCCAATAAGGCCAGAGTTGCCTTCTTGCTGAGTGCCTTCTTATCCAGCGCTTCGAACATTACTTCGCAGGCAGAGGACTTCTGTTTCAGCACTGAGAAGACAGCCCCGCTCACGGTCTCCTTGTCAGCCACATGGTGGTCCACAATTGCGTATGGGACTTTCTTTTTCTTTATAGACTCCTTAACCAGCGGTACCTGATCAAGCGAAGAGGTATCCACGAGCACATAAATATTGGTCTTTACAGGGAGAACAGTCTCTGGTTTAAAGTCTAGATACCCATTTAGCCTGGCTGAGGCAGCATTAACCCCGTCAGGGGCGAATACTGTGATGGTTTTTTTCGGATAAAGGCTCTTTATGGACGTCTGGAGGGCATATGCCGAGCCTATGCAGTCCGGGTCAGCATTGGGATGGCACACTATGGTGATCCTTGCATATTTCGCAAGGAAGGGTATCAGCTTGACCAAGCTACTGTTCCCTCATCTTCCTGTCTATGGCAGAGAGGGCTTCTTGAGCCGCCATATCAGCAAGGTTGTCTACATCGACTTCCACGCCTGCCTCCACCTCCAGCGCCACATCAACCTTGAAGGTGGTACTAGCCTTCTTCTCAGAGCATACGCGGATATCCATCGACTTTATCAGCTTCCTGTCAAGCTTCGAAAGGATAAATTGCAAAGCCGCGGTCTCCCCAGCCTCGCATATCTCTTTGATCTGTTCGGGAGACCGGGCCTTCAAGGGGATCACGAACTGGATGGGGGTAGTTTCCCGGATACCTGTTGCATTATGGAAGCCCTCAGCTCTTCCAGCTGGGTCTTGATCCTCTGCTCCTGTCTCTCGATTGTCTTGACCCTTAGGTCGAGCTCCTCTTTCTTCTCGGTTAGCTCGGTCACGATCTTAGCTTTCTCTGTCTTGAAGAGTAGCATGCCGACAGATTTGTATACAACTGCATCATCAGCTAGGCCCTTTGCCTCGGTTAGAGCCCTGTCGACCTCTTTAGCCTCGAGATCAAACTGCTGCTTACGCATTACTATTGCCTTGTACTGTTCTTGCATCTCTTGAAATCGTACCAGCTGGTTCTGTACCTGTGGAGGTATTGATTCTGCCATCTTTAATCACCTTTTAAAGTAACAATATCTAAAGAAATACAAACCCATCTTATATAAGAATTGAGTAGAGCTCTCAATGGCGCGATAGCCACCGCCTCGATCTCCATGATCAGCGCTTCTCCTTCAACTTTAATAGAGATCTTGGCGCCTCTTGATTTGGTAGTCTCGGCTTCTGGAATAAGGGCGCGGTAAAGCTTCTCCGCCAGGGCATATTCTCCCAGATTGATCATCAGCTTAGATCGGATAGCCACGTACAATCACCTATAGTCCCTGAGGAAGATCTTGGGCCCGCATGGGGCTTGGGTCTCAGCGTCGATGAATGTAAGCTCTGCCGGTCCATCCTCGAATGGCTCGATGTGGAGCTCTGCAAATGGACCGTCGGCGGGCATCCTTCCTACTGCCTCAACGAGGATTGCATAGAGCTTCTTCTGCAGGGGGTCTTCAGGGTAGATTATCTTGAGGTTCCTGCACTTCGACCTGGCCTCGCTTTGCAGCTCTCTCCTGAGGATCGCCCTTTCGATAAGGAATGATGCGATCTTCTTTGCTTTGATCTCTTTACAGTCGAAGCACTCTATCAGTTTTGGCTGGCCGAACCGGCTGTTCACGACCCAAAGACGGTCTGCTCCCGAGCTGTGAGCGTAAGCCGATAGGAGTAGAAAGCTAGTTTTTCCCCTCAGGTGGTAAGTAAAAATAGATGAGGCCCCAACGAGGTCGTTGCAGAAGGTCCTCGTTCTCGGGCTTGGCCTTAGCGATGTGCATAGCAGAATTGCCATGCTGATGACCGCTTCTACTGCCTTTTTGAGGTTACTTTTATGTTCTTGAACTCTTCAGGCGTCATTGTCCTGCCCAAAGTTGTCTGGGCGATGAAAGCGCCGCCTGCGAACTTGATGCCGCAGGAGGTACAGTGCCAAATCCCGTTAGCGGACCTCTTCAGTGTGTTGATGGACTTGCACCTTAGGCAGCGTTGGCCTTTGGCAGCCTTGGTCTCGATGACGAGCACTCTCTTCCTGAGCGTGGCGCCGTACTTCTGCTGGTACCGGCCCGATGCCTTTACCGACTTTGTCTTGGGCATCTGTTATCACCATTAGGAGTTGAATCCAGAGCAAACAGACTTTTAATCCTTTTCTTTTTTCTTTGCCTTTTCTATGCTCTTCAGAATGTCCTCTGGAATAGGCAGGCGCTTCCTCAGCTCCTGGCTCTTTGTCTTCGCAAGTTCCACAGCCCTGAGCACCTCTTCTGGCGTCAGAGTTCCCGGCTCGCCCTTCTGCATAGCGCAGATGTTGCCATCCTCGGTAAAGGTAACGCTTAGCCTGCAGTCCATGACCTCCTCCTCGTCCTTCGATGGGTCAACGAACAGCTTGTCGCCGATCTTTGCCATGGTCACGTTAACTGGAATGGCACGCAGTGGCGTTGAGACGAACTCGTCGAGCTTTATGACTTCCTCGCCGTCTATCTTTATCTTGGGGAACTTGGACGTCAAGAGAGCTGTGAGCGCAGCTAGCGCGGCAGCGTCGATGAGGTTGCCGCAGTGGTCGAGGACGTATATGTCCAGCCATGCGATCCATACCTTCTTGCCAGGCTCAACGCACATCTTCGACGTGTCCAGTAGCTTCGATTCTCTAAGGCCTCGGTCCACAACCCTTGCAAGCTCAATGGATTTCACGTCGGGGGGACCAGACTCGAACTCCGGCGATGCCATTGGCACGAACTCGGAGGTCACTGACATAACACCATCATTAGGCGTGTCCGGGAACGGATCGCCCAGCTCGTACTTCACGCCTGCGACAATGTATGTTCCGCCCAGACGGACCGCCGCTGAGCCGTTCGCCTTTGAGATTATTCCAACCTGTATGTCAAGGTCTCTGATATCAGTGAGGCTTCTGCCGTCTATCCTTTTGCCACTCTCTGCAAGCTCCATTACTTGCCTTCTCTTAACGGATGGTACGTAATTGTCCTTCATTTTTAAGTCTCCTCATTATTGTTAGCTGATTTCTGGAAGTGCTCCTTGAGAGCTTCTTTCTGCCTCTGGTAGACTTCCATGCACCCTTTCTTTGCCATTTCGAGGGATCTGATGAACTCCTCATGGGTAAGCAGCCCATCCATCTGAAGTAATGTGACCGCGTTCTTGGATGGCATGATTGCTAGGGGCATATCCGAGTCTCCCTGTTTGTCCTCCTCATCCTTGACGTCGACGACTAGCTGGCCTTCAACCTTACCTATTGCGATGCTCGATACAAGGTCACGCATCGGTATCCCCGCATCGGCCAGCGCAAGGGCAGCGGCAGATATGCCAGCGCACCTTGTGCTGCCATCTGCCTGCAACACTTCTACAAAGATGTCAATGGTCGTCCTCGGGTACATCTCGACAAAGATCGCTGGCTCTAGGGCTTCCTTGATTACTTTTGAAAGTTCATGTTCGCGCCTCGCTGGAGCTGGAGATTTCCTCTCATCTACCGAGAAGGTAGCCATTCTATATGTCGCTTCTACCCTGCATCTATCCGCCAAGGCCAGGTGCTTCGGGTGTGCTTCTCGTGGTCCCATGACACCTACAAGTATCTTGTTCTTGCCCCACTCCACGAAAGCAGATCCATCCGCATTTTTCAACATCCCCAAAGAAAATTTTATGGGTCGTAGTTCTTCGATCTTTCTTCCATCAACCCTGATGCCGTCATCGGATATCAGTTTCTCATTTTTCATAAGATCACGCTCTCCTTTTTTCGAAATACTCTTGAATCCGGTCGGTTAGGCCTGATGTGTGTGCCTCGGCCTCTATCTTCCGGATAGCATCTGCCACAATGGCCTCCTCGTCTCGAGTCTTCCCTGAGATCCAGACCCTACCATTCTGCCCAACGAATATCTGGCAGTTGGACTCCTTCTTGAGAAGATTAATCATGGAACCCTTCTTTCCTATTATCCTTGGCACCCTGGTGAAGTCCACGGTGATCACCGTGCCCCTCTGGATCTTGCCCAGACCATCGCCGCGGGTCGTTAGGGATGGGTTCCGGGTCCTGTCAAATGACAGCACTTTTGCAATAACCATCTCGCCTATGTCGAGGTAGCTCCTAGCGTCCTCCTTCAGCGTGTTGAGCGGCTTCGAGAGGAACTCCTTGGCAAAGAGTATGCCCTCGTAGGGTGACAATATATCCAGTGCCCACATTGTTGGATTGACCTCCTTCACCTCCCCGATCACCACGTCCTCGACGTAAGGGATGTAACATCCCCTGAGCGGTATTACCGAGACAGTATCGTTCCTCAACTCTGCGAGGCCGACTACCGAAGAGTATACCATCTCTCCTTCTCTGTATGCATTAAAACCGATGTTGTACTTCCCCTCGGCTAATAAAGTGCCGGGGACCACTAGCTGTCTTGGTTCAAAATTTGTTGGAATACTAAACACCTCACAATTTCTTAACATTGATTTCGACGTTTCCGCGGGTCATATCATTCAGCCTGTCTATGAAGCTCTGCTGCATGCCCGCCGGTATTACACACTCACCCAGCCAAGACCCATCAGCAAGCCAGTTTGATTTTACTATGTTGCCGGACTTGGTCACGTAGCTACTCACCCTGGAGGCGTGCTCCTTAGGTGATTTCACGGTGATGCTCACCTGCGATATCTTTAGCGGCAGAGAGACGCGGAGCTCCTTAATTACCTCCTGCGCCTGCTCCTCCGTTGACCTGAATGGATCTATGTTGATTCTGATGTTCTCCATTGCGTTCTCGATCCTTTGCGGAGGATGGGGGGCACTCGTCTTCGGGTCGATGCAATTCCTAGCTATGAAGGCGACTATCTGCTTCCGCTTGTTCTCCACCATCTCGCGTCTCTGCTCTGTGGTGAGCTGGAGCTCTCCTTTCCTGATTATTATCTCGACGATGGCCTTTAAGTCGGTGGTTCCGAAGTCCTTCTGCAGGGATTCGTCAGTGGCTTTTGTTCCCTTCCTGGCTTCCTTGTAAACGCTCTCGCTTATCATCAGCGCCTTGAAATCAACTTGCTTGCCATTCTTTAAATCCCAAGCAAGATCGGGATCGACCATGACCTCGAAGTGCTCGCCCTTTATTGAGATACGAGCGATAACTGCTTTGTCCTCTCTAGGCATTTCCAGCCGCCTTCAGTCGCTCTATATGCTTGCACAGATCATCATTTGGAAGGAGCTCTAATTTGGCAGTGTCGCTGCGTATGATCGCCAGCTCCACTTTCGATGGCTCCAAGCCTCCCTCGACAACCGACGAAAGGGCCTTGAGGGCCAGCGTGATGGCTGAATCGATCTTGACATCCTTCGTGTAGTTCTTCTCGAAGAACTCTGTGGCGCCCTGGCCACCTGCGCCAATTGCAACGGCGAAGTAGCCCGCGTATGCACCACTGGGCTCAGTCATGAACAGCCTCGCGCCGAACTTGTCTACGCCAGCGATCAGCAGGGCGACACCAAAGGGTCTAACGCCTGCGTGCTGGGTGTAAAGCTGCTTGACCTCGCTGACCTTCTTTACAAGGACCTCTAAGTCTATTACCTCGTCGTAGAGGATTCTGTTTATCTGGGACTCCTGCCGTGCCTTATCCACAAGAATCCTGGCATCGGACGAGAGCCCGGCGAAGGTCGCTCCAATATGGTCGTCTATTTTCAGGATCTTTTCCATGGAGGACGGATCTATGAGGGGGCTAATTTTCTTCTTTTCAACCGCCAAGACGACACCATCCACGCATCTTATGCCGAGTGCCGTCCAGCCTCGCCTCACTGCCTCCAAGGCATACTCTACCTGGAATAGGCGACCGTCGGGCGAGAAAACAGTGATCGCCCGGTCATATCCCATTCCCTGAGGACTGAACATCTTCTATCACCATCAAACTATCTAATATGAAATACTGTAATCAGTCTAAAAGAAATAGTATATATTATATTCTTTTCCCTTTTTTTATGAAGTTACAAGCGCTGTTAAGAGATCCCGTTCAGTAAGAATACCAGCTGGCTCTTCGTTATCCCTTACCAAGACCGCGCCTACCCCGCTGTTTCTTATCAGCGGTGCCGCTTCTCCCAGCGGGAGGGCAATATCGACTGAGACGACGTTGGTCCTCATGATCTCCCTCACAGGGGTGGATAAGACCTGATCCATTTCGTCCAACAGCATCTTCCTGAAGGCTGAGCCCTCGCCGATGAAGCGCACTAAGTCCATAGTTGTCACTATTCCAACGACGGTATCGCCGGACTTGAGAGGGATCCTTCGAAAGCCGTTGGAGATCATTAGCTTTGCAGCTGAGCTAATGGAGAGATCTGGAGAAGCGAAGATAACGTTCCTTGTCATGAACTCGCTCACCTTCTGATTCAGCGACCTTCCCGAGAGATACTTGACCACGTCCATCTCTGTGATTATCCCAACAAGCTCCTTCGGCTTCTTGACAATGGGCATAGTACCCTTATTTTCCTTGATCATCTTCTCAAGCACACCTGTGAAGCTCTCACAGATCTCGGCATAGATCACATCGCGCGTCATTATGGACTCCAGTGGCTCGTTGATGGCAGAGAAGAACCTGCCTTTGTGCTTCGACTTTACGATGTTATGGCGATCGCCTCCTCCCAGAAAGTCGACAATGTCCGTAGCAGTCACTATCCCGACTAGCTGGTTCTTTGAATCGGTTATGGGAAGCCGCCTTACGCCGTTGGTTATCATGATGTCGATCCCCTTGATGATCGGGGACCTAGAGGTTGAGGAGTGGACGGGCTTATGAATTAAATATTCCAGCTCACCTGGTTTGTTGAATACGGCTGTGGAGAAATTGGGCTTGCCGTCGCTCCTAAGGAAGCCTCTGACGACTTTTTTGGACATAGAAAAACCAAATAAAAATACGAATGGCGGGGTTATTAACTTGTCTGGGTTGCCATATCAGCTGGTTAAAGGGGATTGATCCGCTGCTTGAACTTGTCGAAGAAGTCAGGCATGTTCTGCTTTACCAAGGAGAGCATCTCCCTATCGCTGATGGTCAGCGCCTCGCCCTGGTCCAACTTCTTGCAGATCTCCCCGTAGATCTTCATGACGCCCAGGCTGTCCTTATCGACCTTCTCGCCGTTCTTAAGCCGGAAGTAGTAGTTTACCCAGAAGGCAACGCCGGCATTGCCGGAGTATGGGGTTATCGAAACGCCCGGCGGGACGCCCAGCAGCTTCTCCGTGTCAAAGGGCAAGTACATCTCGATGTTCTTCAGGGCGCCGTCTGCATGGATGCCGGCACGGGTGATGTTGAAGTTCTTGCCAACAAGTGGATAGTACGCGGGTATATGATAGCCAACGGTTCTTTTGTAGTACTGCGATGCATCGGTCAGGGCCACGGTGTCCATACCGTCGAGGGAACCCTTAATTCCTGCATATTCGAAGACCATCGCTTCCAGTGGCACATTGCCTGCCCTTTCGCCTATCCCCAACAGAGTTGTGTTGTTGAGAGAGGCACCATACAGCCAAGCTGAAGTAGCGTTTGCAATACCCATATGAAAATCATTGTGCCCATGGAACTCCAGCCAGTCGGAAGGAACGCCCGCGATGTGCCTAAGGGCCCATATTATTTTAGGAATACTCCTTGGAAGCGCCGACTGTGACCATGGCAGCCCGAGACCGAGTGTGTCTGGAATGCGAATCTTGACTGGGAGGCCATACTTATCAGACAATCTCATCAACCTTCTTGCGAAGGGCACAACCACGCCTAGGATGTCCGCGCGGGTGCAGTCCTCTACGTGTGCCCTCATCGTTATGCCGGCTTTGAGGCCTTCCTCAATCACCTCAAGGTATTTGGATAGGACCTGACTGCGGCTCAAGCCCTTGAATTTGTAGAATATATGATAATCAGATATGGAGGATAACATACCTACCTCCTCCACCTTAGCAGCCTTCGCTATGGCAAGGTCGTCCTTGCTTGCCCTTATCCAGCCCGTAATCTTAGGAAAGTCCAGGTCAAGTGACCTCGCCTGCTCCACGGCTTCGCGGTCGCGCTTCGTGTAGAGAAAACACTCAGTCATGAGGATCTTTCCTTTGTGTCCCCCTATCTTACTGAGGTATTTGAAGAGCTCAACAATCTGTTCCACACTGTATGGATCGCGCGACTGCTGCCCGTCCCTGAAGGAGGTATCTGTGAGCCAAAGGTTCTCTGGAACTTCCTGGGGAATCTCGACACCATCCCATACCATCCTCGGTGGAGCGTCGAATGGGAAAAGCTCTTTGAACAACATGGGTTCGGGAGTGTCCACTATCTCATAATCTGGATTGTCAATTGACTCTCCACGAAGGGTCCTCAGAAAGACCTCCTTAGCATCTTCCAAACTAATGTAACCTCCGGATTAACAGAAAAACGTATTACTCGTTAATTCCTTTTAAATTTTTCGGATTTTACTGGCATTTGGGTTAATCTTAACCATACTTTTACTGAACTAATTTTAGTTATGTTCATTATTAATGAACATTAACTTGAAATCATGCACTAATCTGATGGTGCATATATATAAAAATGACAAAAATATTAGGTTTTATTGTCGAAAAAGAGCTTTACATTTGTAAAGTGGGCGCAGGGTTTTGCCCTGCGGGGCTTTTGGCCCTCAGTCCGTCTTTTTATCAACATCTTTGCTTTTCTGAATGACTGGGACGGCTTCCTCATCCCCAACCCTTAACTTCGCTTGTAACTTTTTTATCTTTTCCTTTGCCCCACGTAAAGTGCCAGAAGTCGAGATTGAGCTGAGCTGTGAGGAGGAGCAATTAATGGAAAGCTGGATACCTCCTCTCAGCCTTGCGGCCTCGAGCGAGCGGTTATCTACCCTGACCACTACGAAAGATCCGTCCCGGTAGATCACTTTAGGGGTGATTCCTGGTGAGATATAGGAGTTGATGGAGTCGAGGATAGCCTTATCGTTTGCGTAGGCACTGCAGCTGAAGGTTAGGTAGCGCCTGCGTAGGGGCCTGCACTTCATGATACATCGACTCTGTCGAAAGATAGCCGATGGAACCTTAAAAAAGTAACTAGGTTCAGCAGAGACCGAAAGTCTTTAAGACTTCTCCCCGGTCGCGCTGCTTGCCGATGAAGCTGATCTTCACTCTTATCACGTCGTCACCGCTTGAGAGCCTCACTTCCTTCAGGAAGGCATTCTGCTTGTCCAGCCGCAGAAAGAGCGTGGATCTGCCATCGTAGTAGAGGTCTAGCTGGTCCCTTATATGCAGCCTGTCAGCAACGGGGATAAGGCGCATGAGGTACTCCGAGATCTCGCCCGCGGATGCTTTTTCCCTCACGCCGAGGGCTAGCAGCCAGATGGGGTTACCGTGGTGCCCCACAACCTCTTCCGCCGAAACAGTTTGACTTTTTCTCATCGAATCTGGCAAGAGGTTGAGGATTGCTGTTTTAACCTTGGAGATGTCTTCCGTAGAATGCGCTATTGTGCTAAATGATATTGCAGTGATCATATCAAGAAAGGGCACCCCATAAAATAGGGGTGGATTTGGATAAATGCTTTTTTAGATCAGGAGTACCGTTTTGGCCCAGCCTTCTCAGAGCCATTGCCACTTGTGTAGAGACCTCGGCTTCTCCTTCCTGCTGGCGTCAACCCTTTATTTACCCGACCCCGCTGTGCTGGGTTGGCCATCCACGATAGGTCCCTATCAGACTTAACCGCTGGATGAGAAGGATCGACAAGGATGACTTCAAACCAAGAGTACCTGCCGTCAGAATATGTCCAGTAACTCCCAAGCACGTTCATGTTTGGGTACCTCTTAGCAACCCTCTCCTCGGCAATCCACCTAGTGCTCTTGGACGAGGTGAGACCATAGACACCCATGCGCTTTGGGCGCCTGCCTGAACGGGGTCTCGAAACGTTCATCGGACCCCGGATTATTCTTATGCGCGCAACGATCACTCCCTGCTTAGCTTTGTAACCAAGGGAGCGGGCTCTGTCGAGCCTCGTAGGATTGTCAACCCTGACGACCGAAGGACCCTTCCGCCACTTGACTAGTCGGGTGGTCCGCATAGCACGGACTATGCCCTCGTCGGGCTTCCTCCATGCTTCTGCAAGATACTTATAGGACATTCACTGCACCAACCGTGTGAACCTAAAGCGGCTTAAAGGCATTTATAATGTTTTCGGCGATCATGACGGCACCGGCTATTTGTGCTTCTAATGTCTGGGCCCCTATGTGTGGGGTAGCGATGACGTTTGGCATTGCAACAAGCTCTTTCTCCCATGGCTCCTTGGGTGGCTCGTTTTCGTAGACGTCCAGCGCAGCGCCTGCCAGCTTCCTGTTTTTCAATGCATTCAGCAGGTCTTTGCAATCGACTACTTCACCCCTTGAAGCGTTGATCAGGTATGCCCCGGCCTTAAACTGCGCTAGGGTCTTTGCGTTAATCATCTTGTGTGTCTCCGGCAGCAAAGGTACGTGGATCGTGACTATATCGGACCTCTTCAGCAGGTCCTCCACTGTCACGAGTCGCTCGGCCCCAAGCCTCTTCAAGGTCTCCTCATCGACTATCACGTCGTACACAAGGAGTTTCATGCCAAAAGACTTTGCGCGCTCGGCAACGGCCTTGCCTATCCTCCCCAAACCCACTATACCCAACATCTTGCCGTTCAGCTCGGTACCGTGAAAGCGCTTCTTTTCCCATAGGCCCTTCTTCATAGACTCGTTGGCAAGGTGGACACCCCTGACCAAATCGAGCATCATTGTCATGACTAGCTCAGCAACCGCAATAGTAGACATCTGGGGGGTGTTGATTACCTTAATTTCCTTCTCCTCTGCTGCCTTTGTGTCGATCGTGTCAAGACCGACCCCAACTCGCCCTATGAGTCTGAGCTTCTTTGCGCTAGCGATCACTTCGCGGGTTACCTTGGTCCTACTCCTGACAACTAGGACCTCATAATCTCCTACGACTTTGATCAGCTCCTCGGCGGAGATCTCAAACCTCTCACTGACGTCGAAACCAGCAGCCCTCAGGCGGTTAGGGCATTCCTTATCAACTTCATCGGCAATAAGCACTCGCAACATAATCACCTTAGCGCTGAGAAAGATAACTTGTTGTCTGATTAATCCTTTTCGTCATTCTCATTACGCTAACAAGCGTTCGCGGATTATGGATTATGCAATCTGTCTGTTCGAAGCACTTACTTTGATTAGTGCAATGTTTGCGCTACGGCCAGTGCTTCTGGATTCATTGCACTGCAGGTAGCGGGAAGCATGGATGGTTTTCCCAGTCACCTGTGGAGCGGGATTGTTTTATTGCCACTATAATGAACAAAATGTCGTTCTGTGGCCCAAGCTGACTGGCCCAAAGCTGAGGGGTGTTGAGGTATGTCATGTTCGGAATAGATTCATCCCCTTTCTTTTAAGCGGCAATGTTGAGGAGGCAAAAGTTATAGCCCATCAAGTCTTATCTCTTCTTGGAGTTCCAAATTAAGATCAGTCCCAAATCATTAATGGAGGAATACATCTGATAGCAGGACTTGTCGGCAAGACTCATGTTGGCAAATCGACCTTCTTCTCCGCTGCAACGATGGCGCCTGCAAAGATTGGCCAGGTGCCGTTCACTACCATCGAACCGAATAGGGGGATCGCTAGCATAAGGATTAAATGTGTCTGTACGGAGCTGAACGTCAAGGACGAGCCCAAGAACTCTACTTGCGTTAGCGGCATTAGGTGGGTCCCAGTAGAGCTTGTGGACGTCGCGGGGTTGGTCCCTGACGCACACAAGGGGCGAGGCCTAGGGAACAAGTTCCTCGACGATCTGCGCCAGGCGGATGGGTTCATACAGGTGATCGATGCTGCAGGCTGCACCGACGCCAATGGCAACCCCTGCGAGGCTGGATCGAGGGATCCTGTCGATGACGTGAAGTTCCTTGATTACGAGATAACCATGTGGATGCTCCAGATCCTGAAGAAGGACTGGGACAAGATCATGAAGGGCGTACTCCAGTTGAAGCAGGATCCCATTGCGCTGCTCTCCGAGAGGCTGGCCGGGCTGATGATCACGAGGAAACACATCCTGACTGTAATGAAGTCACGGGAGGAGCTTGGCAAGAGGATCGACCAATGGTCCGAGGGTGACGTGAAGCTTTTTGTTGAGGAGTTGAGAAAGGCATCTAAGCCGATGGTGATCGCAGCTAACAAGACCGATCTCCCGACAGCAGAAAAGAACATTGACAGGCTCAAGGCAGAGTTCAAGGGCACATCCGTGATCCCATGCTCTGCGGAGTCGGAGCTTGCGCTGAGGCTGGCTGACAAGAAGGGGCTCATCAGCTACATGCCAGGGGACAAGGAGTTCAAGATTATCAGGGGCGATCTGCTGAGCGACAAGCAGATGGATGCACTGAAAAAGATAGAATCGCTTCTCGGGACGTGGGGAAGCACTGGTGTGCAGGATGCCATCGAGGCAATGTACAAGAAGGAACTGAAGATGATCCCAGTGTTCCCGGTAGAGGATGCCAACAAGCTTACAGATCACCAAGGGAGGGTCCTCCCCGACGTGTTCCTAGTCCAGGAAGGCACCACGGCGCGTGGGCTCGCCTACAAGATCCATTCGGATCTCGGTGAGGGGTTCCTCTATGCTGTCAATGCTAGAACAGGGCAGAAGATTGGCGAGGAATATGCCCTCAGGGAGAGAGACATAATCAAGATAGTCTCGGCCAAGGGGCTTAAGGGCTAGTCTTTACGTTGAATTGCTTGAAGTAGTGACCGGGTGCCTTCTTTTTTCCGAAGGATCTCACCCCTTTCTCTTTAAGTCTCTCTCTAAGCGAAGCAGCGTATTCCTTCGATACCTCACCGCGCCTCTCCATGTAATCGATAATTTCCAGTGCCTGATTTTCAGTGTCGCAACACCTCAGAAAGTCAATAACGTCGGGAATATATCCCTGGGAGCTGTCAACACGAACGCCAATGCTCCTCCCCTCTCCTGGCTCTGACTCTATCTCCTTGACTAGGTGTGGATATCTCTTCCTAAGCTCGTCTTCAGAGAGTCCCTTGTCTAACATAGGATGTAGCCCGCTCGAACTCTGCCTTAAGAATAGATTTTGAAATCGTTCCTTTTATGAGTTCCCAAGGAAGGGAAGAGTCGATTGCCTTAGGTGTATAGAGAGTCTCGAAGGTTTTGCCCAAGGACTTTAGCACGCGTCTCCATGCACCCAGATCCCCGCTACCACCCCTCTTCAAGTCTTCCACCAGCATTACAAGGGGTTTGGCACCCTCAACGCCGGCTGTGGAGAGGTAAGCTTGAATGGCACCCCAGCGGTAGTCCATCGACTCGACCCGCCTGATTCCAAGGCCTCGGCAAATCCTTTCGAACTGGTGAAGCCTTTCCTTGAAGTCCTTCTCGGGCACAAAGGAGGCCCATTGGAAGGGAGTGTTGCTCTTGGGGATCATGGGGTTGACGCTGATGTGTATCGAGCTTGGCTTGAACCCAGTGGCTATCACCCCGGAAAGCATTCCCGCCAACTGGACAATATCGGATTCGGTCTCGCCGGGTATGCCGATCATGAAGTACAGCTTGAGAGAGTTTATACCTGACTGTTTAGCATCAGAGAGCATGCTGAATAGCTGATCCTCATTGAGGCGTTTGTTTATAACCTGCCTCAACCTCTCAGAAGAAGTCTCGGGAGCGAGGGTTATACTCTTTTGACCGCCGGCAGCGAGTAACTCCATGAACCCCTCCTTCATGGCAGATATTCTTATCGAGGGGAGAGAGAACCTTAGACCGCGCTCCTTGAGGGAGCACAATAATTCACTAAGCATTGAGTAGTCAAAGAGAGCTGAGCTTATGCAGGTCACTTTGGAGAGCCCAGTCAGGGGGATTCCTTCGTCCAGTATGCGGTTTATTACGGATATAGACCTCTCGCGCTTGGGCTGGTAGAGGTAGCATTCCATGCAGAATCTGCAGCCTCTGCCGCACCCCCTGGATACCTCAAGGAGGAAAGTGGATGCAAAGTCGCCACTGGATACAGAATGGACCTGCTTGATGGCATGATAGGCGCTATCGAGGTCATTAACAAGGAGTCTTTCAGTCGTCGAGCCCAATCTGAACACGCCAGGCAGGGAACTTGCGGATTCAATGTCACCATTGGATATAAGGTCCAGTAACGCATCAAATATCGGCTCGACCTCTCCAATTACGAAGAGGTCAATGAAGGGTGCGAGCGGCATAGGATTGGAGGTGACGGATGGACCGCCTGCTATAATCAAAGGATCTGAGCGAGATTTTGCCTCCAATGGTATGCCCGAGGATGAGATCATGTCAAGAGCCCTCAGGTAATCCATTTCATGTTGCAGCGAGAAGCCAACAACGTCGAAATCCTTCATTGGCATCCCCGACTCAACGCTACGCGGTGGCTGCCCGTACTCAGTGAAGAAGAACCTCTCGCAGAGAGCGTCCTCGCGGTTGTTTATGAGCTCGTAAAGAAGTCTCATTCCGAGGTTGCTCATTCCAACTTGGTATAGGCTCGGGTATGCCAACGCGAAACGAAGATTAACCTTTCTGCGATCCTTGACTATTACGTTTCGCTCTCCCTGCAATGGCGATTACCGCCTCGACCTCATATCGAGCTCAAACTTTGTGGTGACGAGCATCCTTGGTGGAACGTCCGTGTGAAGAGCGACATGCGGTCCTATCCAGCTCTCGGAACCTACTTTGACGCCAGGGAACAGGCTGACATTGATGCCGGTCTTGACCTCGTCCCCAAGGAATGCCCCTAGCTTCCTCCTGCCGCTGCTGACCACTTCGTCCTTTACCCGCATCATGACGGGTTGATCGTCGAACCTGAGGTTGGCGGTAATTGTTCCTGCACCTAAATTGGTTTTAGCGCCGAGGACGCTGTCCCCAATGTATGAGAGATGCCCTACGTGCGAACCTTCCATGAGTACGCTTCCCTTTATCTCGCAGGCATTGCCAACACGCACTCCCTCGCAGAGGTATGTGTAGGGTCTTAAGTAGCAGTTGGGCCCGACGGTGCAGCCGGTGGAAATCCATACGGGACCCTCGATGAAGACTCCTGGGAGGACCTTAGCGCCTTTCTCCACGACAGCTTTACCCTGGATGCGCGTGCTTTCGTCCATTAAACCTTCAAGTGAGCTTTCGGTGAGGTTCGCGTCCAGGAGCATCTTGTTTGCATCGAGGACATTCCATGGCCTTCCCACATCGACCCACCTTTCGGCCTTGACTTTGAGGACCCCCATCCGAAAACCCTCTTCCACAGCCATATTTACTGTTGTTGTAAGTTCGCGCTCGCCCCTCACTGACTTGGGAGTCTTTACAGCAAATTCGAAGATCTCTGGCTTGAAGACATAAATCCCGCCGTTTATGGTTCCAGCACTGCCCCTTTTTGGCTTCTCAACTATGCGCTTGAGACGCCCTTGTTCAACTTCCATTACACCATACTCGCTCGAGTCGGGCAGATCCACCCCCGCGATAACGCCATCGAGCTTTGTCTTGAAAGATCTGATCGCTTCTTTTGCAACGCTGGGGTGGAGGGCGAGATCGCCGTAAACCACAAGGAAGGGGTCGTTCCCTACGAAATCCTTGCCTAGGCTAAGGGCATCCCCTGTGCCGAACACTCCTCCTTGGTCAGCGTACTCCAATCTCAGCCCAAACTGGGACCCATCGCCGAGGCAGGATTGAATCTGCCCTTTCATATGGTGGACCACTATAAGTACGTCCTCGACCCCAGCTGACTTTAGAGAGCGAAGTAAGTGCACTATGAGCGGATCACCTGCGATAGGCAGGAGGTGCTTTGGCCTCCTCGATGTAAGTGGTTCGAGCCTCACACCCTTGCCAGCGGCAAACACTATTGCTTTCGTGTCAATTCCTCCTTAATTTCTTCCACAGTTTTAGATAGACTGTCGGCCAATTCTCTTGATCTGGACTCCGACGGCGCCTCGGAAGTTATCCTGACTATGGGCTCGGTTCCCGAAGGCCTCACGAGAATCCAAGACCTGTTAGTCATGCTCACCCTTATGCCGTCGATGCTTGTGATCTCCGACCCAGGGTACATCTCGAGAACCCTGTTGCTAAGAGTATGCATCAGGGCGGTCTTCATATGGTCAGGGCACATAACTTTGCGCCTATTGAGGTGTAGTGTGGGCAGCCCATCTCCGATCTCTGATGGCTTGAGACCAGAATCATCAAGGAGATTCATGAGAATGATTGATGAGAGGACTCCGTCGGGGCACATTGCGTACTTGGGATAAATCCAAGCACCGCAGGTCTCGCCCCCGAAAACGCTGCCATTCATAGTCATCTCCTCTAGGATATAGGTGTCGCCCACCTTGGACCTGAGCACTCTCCCGCCCTCCTCCTCAACCATGGTGTCGACAACTGCGGATGTGTCAACGTTGACAACGACGATACTCCCAGGCTTGTCGCGGACCGCCCTAGAGGCTGCGAATGCAAGGGCTATATCCTGTGGAACAAATTTCCCGTGCTCGTCGATAACCGCCAGCCGGTCGCCGTCACCGTCATATGCGAAACCAATGTCAAGCCTTTTTCTCCTTACGAGCTCCGAGAGTCCAGACGTATGAGACTCATCGGGCTCAGATCCTCTGGCAGGGAAGGTCCCATCCGGGGCCAAGTTTATCGTTGAGACGGAGGCGCCGGTCTGCGCCAGAGCGATAGGGGCGGTTATGGACGTCGACCCGTTGCCGGGATCCAACCCCACCTTCCACATCTTCTTAAATGTAGCTGCCGAAATCACATGATCGAGATACTTGTAAAGGCCCTCGCTGCTCCTCGTCGATCCCACAGAATCCCAAGCTGAATATGCAGCGGCATCTAGCCTTGAGAGTAGGCTCAAGTAGAAAGACTGGGTCTTGCTGGCACCCCTTTCGTCGAAAAGTTTTATCCCATTGTATTCGGGGGGATTGTGGCTCGCCGTGACCATTGCGCCCCCGGTTTTCCCTTCGGAATAGAAGGCAACCGCTGGAGTTGGCGCCATACCCAAGTCGATTACGTCCGATCCGCCAGCGTTGAGGCCGCTTACCAAAGATTGGGCCAGAAGGGGGGAGGTAATTCTCACGTCGTGCCCCACGGAGTACTTGCCCTTGAGAATGTTCGAAAGTGCCAGACCGACCTTCATGCAGAATTCTGGAGAGATCTCACTGATTGCTAGCCCCCTAAAACCAGAGCTGCTCACAAGCCCCCGCATCTATGAACTTCACCAATACGAGAATAGGGGAGGAGATATAAAAAAAGCTTTTATTGGGAGGGCGCTGGCTCAGCCACTTCAGGCTTGGTGCCGCCGATAACTACGAGTTCGCTCTTCCTTACTTCGATCTTCCTCAGAGGATAGACCGACTTCGCTGCATTGTATATCTCGGAGGCGATCTTGCCAAGCACAAGCTGCTGGATTAGTTCATCGTACATAAGTTGCCCGTTCTTCTTGCTGACAGTATCTTCCATCAAGTGCCTAATAGAGTGCTTCTGTGAGCTTTTGGTTCTGACCGCTGAGAGAGCGATCACGCCTACTCGCATCCTGTAGCCGTCTTTCGTGGTTATGGGATATATCCCATCGATCCTTGAGCTCCCCCTCCTCACTAAGCTCCTTAGGTAATCTCTCGCGAGGTCGTGACCCTTAAACATCGTATAGGCCTTGTCACCCTCAACCTTCGTGATCCTGAAGAATAGCTTAACATGGAGTTGTGAGAAGTCTTCAGTGATGTTGTAAAGCGTCGATTCTAGGACCCGCCCGACGAGCTTCTGCGGTTCATCAGAAAGGGTCTTACCGAGCTCAACATTCCCGAAGGCAGCCGGCGCTACAACGACGTACCATTTCTTTTGGCGCCATTTATCCTTCAGTTTAGTCGGTGTCTTTTGTTCGGACATTGAACTCACCGCAGTAACGTAAGAGCAAAAAGGGAAACAGCAATATAAACTTTGGTTTGGCTCTTCTAGAGAAACCTTAGCTTTGTTGCATTTCAAGCTTGTTTGTAGGTGTAACCATCGCTTGCGCAGGAGCCCGAAGCTGCTTTCAGCAGGCGCCCTTTGCTGCCCCTTCAGCTGCCTGAAGGCAGAGGAGGAGATCGTCGACCGTCCTAAGGAACGACGGGAGATTGCCGGTGGACTTTATCTCAATGAGCAGAGAGCCGCCTTCCACGTTCATTTTGATGGTCGTATTTACGGGGACCTCTCTGTTGTCAGGTTGGAGGGCTTTCAGGACTTTCTTTGCGAGGCCGTTGCCGCCATAATCCCGCTTTATCGTTATGCTGGATCTCATAGCTTCACGCCTACCACGGTTTTAGCAAAGATCTCGTCCGTACTATCAAGGAACTCGTCCTCTTTCCCAACTGGTATCTGTGCTCCAGCGGCGATATTGTGCCCACCCCCTGTACCCCCGAGTTTCTCCGAGGCTTCTTTCATCACTTTTCCGAGGTTCAGGCCCCTCTTCACAAGATCCTGGGTGCCCCTAGCCGAGATCTTTACGACGCCTTCGACGCTTGCAAACCCGACGATGGGTTTGTCAGTAGTGAAAGGCTTCATGTTGAAAGCTATCGAAACGATTGTCCCGATCATCTTGTCGTCTATCTTGGCCCCCCCGTATATTGCTTGAACATGGGGGAGGATCCTGATGGCGCCTTTGTTCTCCGCTATCCACTGGAGATAACCGGATATGGTGCGTTTGTACTCTTGGGATACCTCCCTAAGTTCGGTGAGTGCCTGTTCCCTGTCCCCCAGGCATATGGATATTCCCAAGCCGTAACGGCCAAGTCTCCCGCACGCGTTGATCGACGAAGAGAACTCCCTGGCATCCCTTAGGGGGCCGTCAGGGCTCTCGTTGGGGAAGATATATATCGCGCCAACTATGCTCTCGGCTTCTCTACTAGTGAGCCCGTGGGATATGAGGTATTTTATCACGCCATTGATTACTGTCCTCTGTTCTTCCCTTGTAAGATCAGCGATTGACTTCCAGCTCTCATCTGGTTTCCTAGGGTCGATTCCAAGGTCTTTTATGAACTTATAGCATGCACCCTCGTCACCACTTAGCCCTGGCAGGAAGGGATCGAGTGTGTATTCCATGCACTGCACTAGTGGCCTGGATTCAAAGCCATAGAGCTTCAGACCCTTCTTAACGGTCAAGATGCCAGCTTTCTCTGCATCCTCGGCTATCTTTGCGTTGATACCTACAAGGGTACTGCGGTCGCCTTTGTCTTGGATATCCCCGAGGGCACCCACTATTGCCAGGTTTGCCAGATGCTTGTTCTTCTCGTCCATCTTCACGGCGAGTATGTAGGCTGTGCCTGCCGCTGAAAGCTCAGACGATCCGTCAAAACCGAAAAGATGCGGATTGAGCTCCAACATCTTAAGCTCGACCTGCTCCGGCTGGTGATGGTCAACCACAATAAGCTCCTTGCCTTCGATCCTCTTTATGAGGGACTTCTGACCGCTGCCGAGATCGGTAAATATTATGATTTTGTGGTTGCATTTCAAGATCTCTTCGACCACATCTTCGTCTAGCTGTTTCACGATCCTCATCATCGGCGAGATGCCCCTGTTCAGCAGGGCTTGGAGTATGATGCTACCGGCGGAGAGGCCATCGGCGTCCAAATGGGATATGACCAAAACACTATCCTCTTCGGAGATTGACGACAAGTATTTTGCAATGCTCTCTGCTCTCTCGTAGAAAGATTGCAGAGATCCCCCAGGAAGGGACAAGTTTTTACTCCTCTATCGTACCAGAATGGATGCCTTTTCGGGGGAGTATTTCCAGTCCCTAGGAATTTTTCCCATGGATCGATAATACTTCGCAAGGCGATTTATCTTGGACTCGAGAAGCTGAAGCCCCCTCTTGGAGCTCATGTCCTTTGGGTGCTCCTCCAAATGCCCGCGAATGGCGCCTGCGTGCTTGATAAGGTTGAACATATCCTCGGGTATCTTGGATGCTTCACCCCTCTCAGAAAGCACCTTGCCTACCTTTTTACCGGTTACCTGTTTCGCCAGCGGGACGCCGTATTGGTCCCTGAGCAGGATGCCGATCTGTGATTGTGGGACACCCTTTTTTGCAAGGTCCAATATGGTAGATTCCACCTCGTCGTTGGATAACTTAACCCATTTTGGAGCGCCGCTCTCAATCGGTCTGATCGAATGTGAACTTCCTTTGGTCTTACTCTTCCTCAATGACGTCACCCTAAGCAAAGCATAAAATAAAAAACCATTATTTAAGCCTTAGCTATTCATTCGCAGTATCAGATGAGGGATTGATCTTTTCGTACCATTGCCCGAAGCTTCTGAAGGCAGCACCCCTGTGTGAGAGAAACTCCTTCTCTGAAGGTGTCATTTCGGCATACGTCCTTGCGTCTTTTCCGGAGGGCACAAAGATCGGATCAAAACCAAATCCCCCTCGCCCTCTCATCGAGTTGGATATTGTGCCCAAAGAGGTTCCAGTAAATAGCATGGGCTTGGTATCTGGTGCGCAGTATGCTACGACGCACCTGAATTGAGCCCTCTTGTCTGGTTGAGAAGACATCAACCGCAGGACTCCCATGCAGCCAATGGTCATGAATGCATATGATGAATATGGACCTGGGAAACCAGCCAAGGCACTAATGAAGAGTCCAGAGTCTTCCGAGATTACGGGGGCACTGAGTGCTTTTGCAGCCGTTTGGGCGGCGTTACTAGCTATTTCCTCCAGCGATTCAGACTGGATCTCAACTTTTTTGAATTCAGCCATCTTTACCCGAATCCCATACCGAGATAGAGCCAGGTTAGCCTCCTCCACCTTGTGTCTGTTTCCTGTCACAAATATTATTTCAGCCATTTCAATCCACCATGCATCTTCCACCATCTATGTAGCGACCTCTCCTTCGGATCTCGCCCACGCGTCGGAGGACCTTCTCCGCGTCATTGCCTAGCGTCTTCGAATATGCCTTCACGAAGCTCTGGTAGGCGAGCTTCGAGGACTGGTGGTGAGAACTTTCTAGCACCCTCCTCATAAGGTGTATGTCCACTCCACGTGCTTCCAGCGATTCGGTATACTCCCCTAGGCCGAAATCAATGAAGAAGATCTTTCGGCCTATCTCTATGATGTTTGAGGTGGTGAGGTCGCCATGCACGATCCCACCACGATGGAGCTTTGCTACACAATCGCCTACTACCGAAAAGATAAATTTTATATCAGCATCGCACATGCCTGGGAGAAGCTTCTTGAGGGGTGTCCCATCGATATAGCTCATCACTATTTCTGTCTTGCCCAGATCGACAGAGTAGATGACTGGCGTCGATACACCGAGGCGTTTGGACCCGCTAAGCAGCTTCGCCTCAAGGGATGTCCTAGTGATCCTAATCAAGCGGTCCAGGTCGTCATTCCTGTATGCCTTCTTCACCCTCCTCTTGAAGATCGCATCGAAACCAAACCACTCGCCGCGGTAGAGCTCGGCTTCAGCTCCTTTCTTGATGAGTTTCAGGTCCGCCACGGTACCTCCACCTCGTCCAGTCGCCACTTTGGTTTGATGAAGCTCTTCTCTACTTGGATCTCCTGCCCATTCAGAAGGCCGAGGTAGCCAGCCCAAGCGATCATTGCACCGTTGTCGCCGGCAACCTCAGGAGGCACGACGCGGAACCTCGCAGAATGCTCTCTGCATACCGACTCCAACATCCTCTGCAGGCGCTGGCTTCTCGCGACACCGCCTGTGAGGAGGAGCGAAGGTTTTTCGGTGTGCGCCAGAGCCCTCTCGGTGACCTCGGCCAGCATGCCGTACGCAACCTCCAACAGGCTTAGGCTCAAGTCATTAGGATCGGATTCTTTGGACTTTCTTATAGCCATGGTCAGCAACCCAGAGAACGATACGTCCTGACCTTTTACAACGTAAGGGAGGGGGATGAACAGTTTACCCTTGTTGGCTAGGGACTCGATCTTAGGAACGCCTGGGTGCCCCAGACCTAGGGCTCTGGCGAAGGTGTCCAGGCAGTTGCCAAGCGCGATGTCAAGAGTCTCCCCGAAGATCCTGTACCTGCCGTCCGAGAAGGCGGAGACTATCGTGTTTCCGCCCGATACATATACTATGAGAGGGTCGTCCTCCTTGCATACAACACGCCCGATCTCTATATGGGCGATGCAGTGGTTGACAGGCACAAGGGGAACACTCGACATAAGAGAGAGCATTCGCGCAGCTGTTGCACCAGTTCTCAGACATGGACCCAGTCCTGGTCCAGCAGAGAAGGCTATGGCGTCGATCTGCGAGAGATTCATCTTCGCGATGTTGAGAGAGGTCTTTATGGCAGTAGAGGCGTTTGCAGCATGGAACTGGCTGGCTTCTCTAGGGTGTATTCCACCCGCCTTGGGGACGTACTCGGATCGCGAGTTTGAGAGCACCTCTCCCTCTGAGGAGACCACGCCACACCCAAAGGTGTGGGCTGTGCTCTCTATGCCCAGCACGTAACGCACTGAGCTCATTCCTGCTACAGCCCTTATGACCGGATAAATTCAGTGTATCCGCAATATCCGCAAGCCCAGCGGGGATTGGGCTTCATGTGCTTGGCCATCATCCTTCCGCATCGCGAGCATTTCTTGTTCTTCGCCTTTATTGTTTTCTCGTTGTAATCTATCTCATAGAGAGTGGAAGATTTTACCATGGTTATCGCCTACGCGACTTTCGTGCCAGTCTGAGCCTTCTCCTCTGTCTTTGAGGCTGCAGTCTTGGCGCTCAAAGCGGCGGTCAAAGCATTTTTCCTCTCTTCCCTCGAGAGATTTCTCATCTGGATGTACTGCGGCTCGACGTTCTTCCCGCGCTTATCGTCATTATAAACGTGGACCTTGCATATGGAAGTGTTAGTGCCGTATGAAGAGAGCGTGTTCCTTACGTAGACCCTTTCAATTGGAACTTTTAGCGAGGAGGCCACTGCCTTCCTGAGTTGGTCCCTCTTCGGTGTAGATTTAGAGGCTATCTCGAACTTTAGCTCCCTCCGTTCCATAAGAGGGTTAACCCTATCTTCGATGATAGATATCTGATACTCGACATCTTGGGTTGACATCGTACCACATCCATTTCGGGTAGAAGAAAGAAACACTCCTTTTTTAGCTTTCCTGTTAGCAATCCGACCATGAACTAAAAAGAATATTAGGGAACGTCAAATTAGTCTCAAATACCCTAAGGAGGGAAAACATTGGCAGAGAATCCATATGAGATGGCTTTAGAACAGCTGAATAAATGTGCAAGAATATTGAATTTGGATCCAAACCTTCACGAGATGCTGAAATATCCGAAGAGAGTCCTGAGTGTTTTTGTTCCAGTCAGGATGGATGATGGCTCTGTGAAGGTCTTTAAGGGTTTCAGATCCCAACATAACGACGCGTTAGGGCCATTCAAAGGAGGGATAAGGTACCACCCCAATGTGTCCATTGAGGAGGTCATGGCGCTCTCGATCTGGATGACGTGGAAATGCTCGGTCTCAAACTTGCCCTATGGAGGAGCGAAGGGTGGAGTGATTTGTAACCCAAAGGAGATGAGCGTTGGTGAGATCGAGAGGCTTTCAAGAGGGTACTTCGCTGCCATTTCCGGGGTTATAGGGCCAGAAAGGGACATACCAGCTGGCGACGTCAACACATCGGGCAGGGAGATGGCCTGGTTCATGGACGAGTACAGTAAGCTCAAGGGATTCAATGTCCCCGGCACGGTTACAGGTAAGCCAGTCGCGATAGGCGGCTCGGAGGGGAGAATAGAAGCCACTGGAAGGGGCGTCTCGATTTCTGGAAGGGAGGCGGCAAAGAAGCTCGGCATAGAGTTGAGGAGGGCACATGTTGTTGTACAGGGCGCAGGCAACGTTGGTTACTGGTCCGCGAAATGTATGTCTGAATATGGCTGCAAGATCACAGCAATGAGCGATTCGAAGGGCGGCATCTACAACCCCAACGGCCTGAACATCGACCATGTGGTCCAATTCAAGGAGAAGAATGGTTCGGTTGCCGGGTTCCCTGATACCCAGCAGATAACCAATGAGGAACTGTTGGAGCTAAAGTGTGATGTGCTCATACCATCGGCACTGGAGAACCAAATAACCGCAAAGAACGCGGACAAGATAAAGGCAAGGCTTGTTCTAGAGGGCGCGAATGGCCCGACAACTCCTGAGGCCGACGAGATCCTTCACCATATGGGCATAATGGTTGTGCCAGATATCTTGGCCAACGCTGGCGGAGTAAGTGTGTCCTACTTCGAGTGGGTGCAGAACCTGCAGAGTTACTACTGGACAAAGGAGGAGGTCAACGAAAAGCTGGATAGGCTGCTGGTGAAGGCGTTCAACAACGTCTATGATGCATATCTCAAGTATAAAGTCGATATGAGAATGGCGGCCTACATCTGCGCCATCAACCGTGTGACCGAGGCCATGAAGCTAAGAGGATGGCGCTGAAAGAGCTGACGATCAGCCGGTCCGCTCAAACTGGCTGATCAAATTATTTATTTTTTCTTTGGTCTTTTTGTCTGCAGTGACTACAACTATCCCTTCGTTAGGTAGACCATATATTATGAACGACCCCTCAGGTGCTTGGGCAATGGCAGGAATCGCTAGGAGATCCTCTTCGCCCTCGATGAAAAGGGTAGAAGGGAGGGTCGCAGATAGAAGCCTTTTGATTGACGCAACTGCCTCATCGGTTATCTGACCAGCAGGGTTCGATATCTTTTCATTGAAGTCATCTGGCCCTATGAATTCTGATCTCTTGGTCTTTTTGTCGAATATGCCGAGATCGGGGCGGAAGCCAGAGTCGGAAAAGACCTTCAGCGTAAAGTCCCCCACGATTATAACCTTTGGAGGATGCCTACTTTTGATCAGCTTTAGAATGTTCTCTGCGTTGGCCTTGGGATCGCCTGAAAAAAAGGTTCCAAAAGACTTTGATGAGAGTTCGGCTCTGAGGCGCTCGGGCATCCTCAGTGGAGCCAATTTTTACCGCACCTTAATTGCGTATCTCCCGGCTTTTTTGGCGCCGATGATCTGCGCAAGTTCGGATGTGGTATCGAGAATTATGACTATGCCGCTCCATTCATCAGAGAATTCGCTCCCACCGCAATGTGGGCACTTCGTCTCGTCCTCACCTAGTATATACTTGCACTTTCTGCAGGCGAACTTTATAGAGGATGAGGAATCCTTGATCTCCCTGCTCATTTTTCTGCCTTCTTTTCATCTTTCGGAGGTTGCGGCCCGACCTTCTCACCCCTCGATTTCTTTACATCGTCATCTATCCATGAGAGAGCACCCAAGTAAGGTTGCCTCATCGTCATGCCTATCTTGCTGCCTCGGGATGCACCACCGCTTAGGCTTACAGTAATTATCCTTGACCTTACGGACACTCCCTTCTCGAGCACCCTCTGCGACTCCTTTCCGATGAGTGCACCCCTCTTAGCATCGTAGGTTATGAAGTCGTCAATTATCTGGGAGACATGGACTAGACCGTCCATTGGACCTATCCTCACGAAGACCCCGAAATCGGTAACCTCGACGACCTCACCGTCCACTACTTCCTGAATCATAGGCGTGTATACTAAGAGGGAGAAAGAGGTTCTGTGGAATATGCCGCCGTCGCCAGCTAAAATCTTGCCAACATTTGAAACCTGGACATTGAAGACTGCCAGAACCGCACCAAACTCGCGCATCACAACGCCCTCGAAGGTAGACCTGAGAACCTCTGCTGCCACCTGCTCGAGCAGTGATCCAAACTTCTCCGGTGGAATCCTTACAACATCATTCATATGGAGAAGCTTATACATGACTCTCACCAAGATTTCTTGATAAGCTACTCAAAGGGATATAAAAGCTTGCTTATAAACTTCGAAATATCCGCTGCTTTTCAGGACAGGATAGACATTGCCTCTTTCAGTAATTGCTTTTTGTGAGAAGGTCTGTCTCCGGAATGAGACGGCCGCGTTTGAGATAGATCACGGAAAGCCCCCCATCCCTTAGCCGGCGCCTAAGAGCGGAGTCGGTGGTAGCGACAATATATCCTTTCTCCTTTGCTGCCAGGAGGAGCTGATCGTCGACCGATCTTGCAGAGTAACCAAGTGCGATCGTATCAAACCTTAGAGCGATTTGCGTTGCAAGGATAGCGAATCTTTTAGATTTGCTCCCTCCTTTTGATGAAAGCCACCTAAGCTCGTCCAAAACTTCGCACGGCACGCTGATGCTTGTAAAACCAAATCGGCGAAGCTGGTGAGCTATATCGAAGGGCTTTATGGCAGAATAGATCAATACGTTTGTGTCAAGAAGAACTGTTGTTGTCTGTTCTTTACTGAACGAAGCCATAACCTATCAGACGCCACCTTCCAGCCAGCATCCTGCTTATGGCTATCCTTGCCCCTTTGTCCACGCAGACAGGACGCTTGAGAGCTAGCTGGGCTTCGTCACTGTAGGCAGCGGAGACGGCACCGACTGTTACTGATGAGCCTGCAACGAGCATTAGGCTCTCCCTTGCTTTCAGATGCTCCACCTTCTGCATTTCCTTGGTGCCTACGACCCTTTCAAGCAGGGTAACCTTGAGCCTCAATTCTGTCTTCGTGGTTGGCAGTGTCTTTGGCTTCCCAACAATGCTTCCAACCAAGTTGTCAGCCTTGGTCACCGATGGATCCAAAAGGGTGCAGACCCCGATAAGGCCACCCGGAGTTGCTTCCTCGACTGACGTACTTCCGGCCATGAGGCTCGAGATATAAGTGAAAATTGGCTCGTAGCTTACTTTGCCGCCCTGTTCGATCTTCGTACCAGGGCGGATCTCAATCTCGTCGCCGACTTTGAATTTGCCTTGAATCAGGGACCCTCCCAATACACCACCGTTTAACTTCTCGGGGGTAGTGCCAGGCTTGTTTACATCAAAAGATCGGGCGACGTTCATCCTGGCAGGCTTGGTGGAATCCCTTGAGGGTGTCTTAATCCGCTCCTCCAAGGTCTGGATCAGGTAATCGATATTTGAACCGTGAAGGGCGGAAATGGGCACTATCGGTGCTCCCTCGGCGATTGTTCCTTTGGTAAAGGCCAGGATCTGTTTATAGTTCTCTATGACCTTCTCCCTGTCTACAGCATCAATTTTATTCTGCACCACAACAATGTTCTTGACACCGATGATCTCTAGGGCGACAAGGTGCTCCCGGGTTTGCGGTTGAGGGCATTCCTCAACGGCAGAGATAACGAGCATTGCGCCATCCATGAGGGCAGCCCCTGAGAGCATGGTTGCCATTAAGCTTTCGTGGCCAGGGGCATCTACAAATGAAACTTTCCTTAGGAACTCGGTTTCTATGTCGTCCTTTGGACAGACCTTCGTAGTCATGTAGCAGTCAGGAGCAGGTTCCTTCGGGCACTTTCGGAAAACAGCATCAGCATATCCTAATTTTATTGTGATTCCTCTCTTGAGTTCCTCGCTATGGTGAGCAGCCCACACGCCGCTCAAGGCGGCAACAACAGTCGTCTTGCCATGATCAACGTGACCGGTCAAGCCGATGTTGCACTCAGGCTGCTTCTTCGCCTCACTCACTTCTTCTTATCTGCCTCCTCAGGGTTCTTGAGTATGGCATTAATTTGGACCATGTCCTCTGTGATCATGTTTCCCCTCACCAGCTTCCTCTTCCTCTGGCCAGGCTTCTTCGGATGATAACCAGGCGGACCAGAGAGGAGTATCCTTCTCTTTCCACCACCTGCAATGTCAGTTCTTAGCGGAATGCCGCTCTTGTCACTCCCTCCAGTGATCACTACATCCTGGCCTGGAAAACCGAATGCTTCTCCATTTAGGGCATCGCCTACTCTCATGCCTACTAGGGACTGTGCCTGGGCTTCCGGCACGGTGACAGTCTTTGACTTTCCATCAATGGGGTTAGAGATAACAACTTTGAACTCGACCAATCTTAATCACCGATACTGATGTTGTTGATAGGTCGAAGGTAAAGAACGTTTATATTCCTTTCGCCGAGCCATGGCAACAGCCCGATCAGGCAGTGTTTGATAGTCGAGCTAGATGAGCTGGCCGTCTTTGTAGCGTAACCGGACGACCTTATCGATCACTTTGATCTCTTCATCGCTCATCTCGGACTGGAATTTCCCCTTCAGCAGGAATATATCATCGTCAGGTATGTAAACCGTAAGGGTGTCTCCCTCCTGAACCTGCCTGCCTACAGTAATGTCGCCTTTAATCGAGATCGCTATCTTATCACCCCTCTTGGCATTGTCAAGGTTCTTGCCTGCGTCTTGGATCTGCATGATGCTTCCGAGGATTTCACCATCCTTACGCATTAGCTGATTGCCAGGCTTGATTGTGCCTGCAAGGACCTCTACCCCGACTATCACTGGGGAGTTCTTCCTGAAGACACACCCAGGAATTATGCGAACTTCGCCCGGGAGGACAAGCTGGCCGAATTCCTTGCTGCGCATATCTTCCACCGTCTTTGCAGACCATGCCTTGAATTCATCGACGATGTGGTAGATTACGTTGCTCGTGAATACTGGAATGCCGTGTTCCTTTGCATCTGCCTCAGCTTCGGGGGTGATCTTGATGTTGAAACCCACGATTGCGGCTAGTTCGGGCCTGCTTCTCTTCACAATCGTAGCTTCGATGATCTCGCGTCTACCGATGGGACCTATATCGGAGACCCTGACTGGAATTTTCATACCTTGCAGGAACTTCACGAGGGCCTCCAGGGAACCCAAGGTGTCAGCCTTAACTATAACGCCCTCAGTTTCGCTGGTGAACCTAAATTCCAATAGCTCTTCCCTTATTTTCTTGGTAACTTCTTCCAGATTCTGGTCATCATTTGCGACCATTACGGGCGAACCAGCCACTGCCCCACCGAGATCCGATGCCACGATCTTTAAACCAGCGGCAGCGACAACAGAATCGACAGACAGGAACTTGTCTTCAGGGTCCCTTATCTCATTGAGGGGTTTCGGAAGCAGTATGGCCCTCACTTTAGTTACGAGAGGACCGTCGTAACCGCCCACGACAACTCTGTCGTACTTGTTCAGGATGCCGTTATAAAGTATTACATCGATGGTAGTTCCAAGGCCTGGCTCCTCTTTGGACTCGAGCACAACGCCCTTGCCAGGACCGTCTGTGACTGAGAGTCTCTTCATGAGGTACTGCTGAACCAGCCCACATATTAGCGCCAGCAGCTCAGGTATGCCTTCGCCAGTTGTGGCGCTCGTAGGGACTATTGCCACAGACTTGGTGTAGTCATGGATGCGGTCGAACCTGTCTGACGAGAAGCCAAACCTAGCCAGCTCCCCCACTATGGTGTATAGCTTTTCTTCGACCTTCTTCTGAACGGCAGGGGACTGAAGGTTGAAGGACTCGGCAAATGACTTGTTGGGGTTGGACTTCCACCCGTTGATCTTGTCAACCTTGTTTGCTGCCACTATGAATGGCGTCTTCCTGTTCTTCAGTATCTCAATGCACTCCTCGGTCTGCTTTTCTACGCCCTCTAAAATATCAATCACGAGGATGGAGATGTCCGAGACGGAGCCCCCCCTGACTCTGAGATTGGAGAATACCTCGTGACCTGGCGTGTCTATCACTAGGATGCCGGGTATTGATATTTTTGTCTGGAAACCCTTAATGGCTGAGCTGCAATAAGTTTCAATGGTGTTCAGCGGCAAAAAGCTGGCGCCAATATGCTGGGTCATCGCACCAACCTCGCGGGACATGACCGCCGATCCACGAATCTTGTCAAGAAGAAGCGTCTTACCTACATCAACATGGCCAAGAATAGTAACAATCGGCTGGCGGACGGGCATGGTCCATCACTTGAGATTCGTAGTTAAGCGCCCCCTTTTAATCTTCTGGGGGATAATTGCAGGTTGTGGATCTGCAAGAATAGTGAGATGGAAAGATCAATAAGCAGCCTAGCAGACGTGGGACTCGTCAAGCCGCTTGTACTTTATTATGTCGGAGTCGTGGAAGAAGATAGACAGTTCCATCTTTGCGTTGTCCAGCGAGTCTGAGGCATGGATGATGTTCTTGCTCTTGGAACAGGATAAATCGCCCCTCACTGTGCCTGGCGCGGCTTCCTTCGAATCTGTGGAGCCTATGAGCCTCCTTACCACAGCAACAGCGCTTTCGCCCTCGACGGCCATTACCACAACAGGGGCAGATCTTATGAAAGCGATAAGATCGTTGAAGAACGGCTTGCCCTTGTGAATGGCGTAGAGTGAGTTGGCCTCATCCGTGGACATGTGGATTAACCTGAGCCCCACGATCTTCAACCCTTTCCTCTCTAGCCTGGAGAGTACCTCACCAATCAAACCCCTTACTACGGAGTCGGGCTTGATCATGACGAAGGTTCTCTCAATCATGTCATGTCACCTTGGACGACGACCACTTAATGTGGCGCGAGACCCTCTTTAGCTTCAGCATGTTTTTTCGGCATTTACTTGAGCAAAACCGCAGGATCGTACCGTCGTTCTTGACGTGCATGAGTCCAGTTCCTGCGCCTATCTCGGTCCCGCAGAAAGAACATTTATAGGTCCTTGGCATATCAGCAGCTCCAATCCATTGAGGTAAAAGTTTGGGGATTTAATAAACTTTTATTACTGCCTATCTAGGAATGAGCTTCTTTGCTTCACGCTCTGTCTCCCTAAGCATCAAAACGTCCCCCGCCCTTATTGGCCCCTTAACGTTCCTTGTCAAAATGCGGCCTTTATCATTCCCCTCAATGATACGCACCCTGACTTGAATTACCTCTCCAGTAACGCCTGTGCGGCCGACTATCTGAATTACTTCTGCTGGCGAGGCATCGCTTTGATCACGGCTCATTTTGTATACCACCAAAAAAGAGGTTTGAGTAAGGCTTACTCAGCCTTCTTTTCCTTCTTCGGCTTCTCCTTTGGAGTTTCTTCAACTTTCTTGGGAGCCTTCTTTTCCTTCTTCGGCTTCTCCTTTGGAGCTTCTTCAACTTTCTTGGGAGGTTCTTCCTTTGGAGGTTCTTTTGCCTTTGGGGCTTCCTTTACGGTCTCCGGTGCACTTTGCAATCGCAAAGCTGCAACCTTGGTAAGTACCTCCTCCAGCAATGGCTTGCCCTTTCCGGCTTCAACCACTGCGACAGCAGAGGTCGGTACGTCGATTCCAGCGGCCTCGCCCAGCTTCTTCTTCGAGTCGACATAGACATATGTTATTTTCTTGTCCTCGGAGAGTAGAGGCAGGTGTGCGACGATCTCTGGCGGATCAACGTCTACCGCGATCACAAGAAGCTTCGCGATGCCCCTTTCAACGGCTTTCGTGGCTTCGTTTGCGCCTTTCCTGAGCTTGCCATCTTCTTTTGCGAGCTTTACGGTCTCGTAGGCTCTCTCCATTATCTCTGGAGTCACTTCAAACCTTACAAACATTGCTTTCTTTGACATTTTACAATCCCTCAGATTGCTTCATCGTTCATTTGGATAAGGGGAAGTGGAAGTGATTTATGAGCTTTTTGGTTAAGCATGAGCATAATAGCCTGTTAGTCCATCCTTCTCTCTGTAGACCCGGACAAAACCGAATCGATAGAACTGGAATGTGCTCGGAAGTTTTTCCTTGGACGCCATAGGGTCAACTGCACCAGAAGCCGTTTTTGCGTCAGGCATTATTATACGCAGAGACATGCAGAGATCTGCAGGCAGCCACTGGATGATCGGAGCACCAAATGCCTTCGCATCGGCAATGCTTTCGCTAAGAAGGTGCCCCATGCCAAAACGGTCAACCTTGACGTTGAAGAGGTTCATGAGGCGGAAGTGTGGGCGCTCGTTGAAATTGGCGGTGTCCGCAGATTGGATCAGGATCTTGTTATTCTTTGGATCGACTGTGAAGTCCCTGCTGCCCCAATCACAATGATCAGGGTGGAAGGGGATCTTCGCGACATACTTCTTATTCAGACCGCCTATCTCGAACTCCGTCGGATTCTTTATGAAGATGAACCTCTTAACGAGGGGGTCGAGTAGCTTCCTGTTGATTGACTCTAGGTTGTCCCAGCTGATCATTGCCTCAGAGGGCTTCACGCCTACCTCAATTATGAGGTGCCTGATGGTCTCTGGAAGGAAGCCCCTCTTCCTAAGGGCCGCGATAGTCCCGAGGCGAGGATCGCTCCAGTCCTTATACATGCCATCATTGATGCCTTGGCGGATCTTGGATTTACTCAGAACGGTCCCCTCGATCTTAAGCCTACCGTAGTGGATGGCGTCCGGGTATGACCATCCGAAATAATTGTACATGTAGATTTGCCTCTGCATGTTCACCTCGTGCTCCTTGCCTCGGAGGATGTGGGTTATTCCCATAAGGTGGTCGTCGATAGCCGAAGCGAAGTTGTAAAGGGGCCAGACTCGAAACTTTTTTCCAATTCGTGGGTGCTCTTTCGTATCGATACGCATGGCGGGCCAGTCTCTGAGAGCGGGGTTTGGATGTGCCAGGTCGGTCTTGACCCGCATCACTGCACCACCCATCCGCGTCTTGCCATTCAGCATATTTTCCCACCTGTGGAGGTGCTCTTCTACCCCTAGGGACCTGCATGGGCAGGGCTTCTTCTTAGTGACGCGGTTCTTGAATGACTCTGATGTGCACTTGCAGATGTACGCTCCCCCAAGCGAGATGAGTTTAAGGGCATATTCGTAGTAGATGGGAAGCCTGTCGGACTGGATAAACTCTTCGTCCCAGTGTATCTCCAGCCACTTGAGGTCCTGCCTGATGATCTCGTATGCCTCTGGCTGTGGCGGCTTTATGGAGGGGGATGTATCCTCGAACCTGAGGGTGAAGAGGCCCTTGTACATCTTGGCATACTCGTCGCTGAGTATGGCAGCGCGGGTGTTGCCGAGGTGGATTACCGAGTCGGGGTTGGGAGCGAACCTTACATGGACCCTCTCATATCTCTCTAGGTTGGGTAGAGGGGGGAGTATACGCTCTGACTGTTTTACCTTTTCCTTTGTCAGGGAGAGACCGAGGGATTCTGCCATTGATTTCTGCGCCTCTGGGCTCATCGAGTTCACCTCGGCCACCACCTCGTCGGCAAGGTGGGATACTTCAGTAGCAAGCGCCTTGAGCGAAAGGTCTTCAGAAAAAGCCTTTCCAGCCACTGCCCTGGGGTTTGCTTTTCCACCGAATTTCACTGCGTTGAGTAGGGCGTGCCTCTTGAGCAACTCTCTTATTTGGACCAGATCTTTATCTTCCACAAGTTTCACCTCATTGAAAGAGGTAGCAGGACTGATGAGAGTATCATAATTCTGGTTCTTATGATTATTGATCCCAACGGGGAAAGGAGGTTTGCAAAAAGGAGATGAGATATTATTTCTCTCTGGAGATTGCATAATCTGCTAATTCGGAGAGAGTTGCTCTCGCAGGTGACTGCGGAAGCCCTAAAATTGCTGTTCGGGCTTTGTCAACATAATTCTTGGCTTTCTTGAATACATAGTCAAGCACCCCCTGTTCTTTTAACACTTCGAGCAGGGATACAATCTCTGAGTCGGTCGCATCTTTCTTTCCCAGGACACCTAAGAGATTGTCCCTCGCTGACGTCTGCATCGCCCTTATAACTATCAGGGTCTTCTTGCCTTCTCTAATGTCATTACCGACGGACTTGCCCAAGACGTTCTCAGAGGATGTCATGCCCAAATAATCGTCGAATATTTGGAAGCCTATTCCCATGTTTCTGCCGTAAGTCCCAAGAAGCTTTACGGAGCGGTCATCTCCCCCACCCATAACACCCCCCATCTCGCCACCCGCTTGGAATAGGGCGCCGGTCTTTCTATAAACCATATCGACGTACTCTTCCTCCGAGACTTCAGCCCTAGATTCGAAGGACATGTCCATGTATTGGCCTTCCGAGAGTGCGATAGTGGATCTAGTTAGGATTTCGGCGGATCTCCTCAGCCGCTCTGGATCGCCATTGCCTGATAGCAGCACATGGAGGGACTCTGCGAAGAGGAGATCACCTGCCAAAATTGCAACGGGTATCCCCCAAAGGGTATGAACAGTCGGAACCCCCCTCCTGAGGAGATCATTGTCCATTATGTCGTCGTGGACAAGAGTGAAGTTGTGTAGAAGCTCTATGGCACTGGCAGCTGCAACTGCGTCCTCAACTTTTCCACCTACTGCTTGACACGCCTTGATGACCAGAAAGGGGCGCATCCTCTTGCCGCCCTGAATTGGCAGGTGAGCTGCCGCTTTATAGAGGGGGCTTCCGTTGCCCTTCAAGTTGGTTTTGATATTCTCACCGACGAGATGGGCGATCTCATTTATTTCATCTTTGAGCGTTGCCCCTCACCCCTATGCCTCTCTGATGGACCCAGTTGAGAAGCTCACCTTTGATCACGAACTTGGCATGTTTTAGGTCGCCAATTTTCTTGGATCCCGTGAGCATCGAGATAGTCTTAAGTTCATAGATTATCCTCTGAAGTTTTGCCTTCACCTCTTCTGGGCCAGCGAAGGCAGGAACGAGGAGGAGGCGCGCGATTCCTACCAGGTCCGCCCCCAAGGCAATCGCTTTGGCCGTATCGAGGCCATCACTAATACCGCCCGAAGCTATTAATGCGCGGGGCGGGGCAGTTAAGGAGGCCACTTCGCAGATGCTCATTGCGGTGGGAATGCCCCAGTCCCACAATGACTCGGCTACATCAGCATTAAAGTTGTCGCCTTGCATTATAGCGTTGTAGTACTCGACTGCGGCCCAACTTGTTCCACCTGCTCCGGATACATCAATAGCGTATACGCCGTTATCAACGAGTTCCTTTGCGACTTCCCTGGATATACCGCATCCTGTCTCCTTGACAAGCACTGGTACGTCCAATGAATGTGACAGTTCGTGTATTGCCTTGAGCACTCCCTTGTATTTTGTGTCGCCGCCTGGCTGCACAAGCTCCTGGAGCGGGTTAAGGTGCACTGCTAGGGCATCGGCATCGATCATATTCACAGCTCTCTTGGCAAGCGTGGAAGCTTCGGATGAGAGAAGCTGGGGCGCTCCTATGTTACCAACTACCAGGATTTCTTTTGAAACTGCCCTGACTATGGCGAAGGTATCCTCAAGGGATTGGTCCTCAAGAGCAGCTCTTTGGCTACCCACACACATCCCTATGCCTAAGTCCCTTGCTGCAATGGCGAGGTTCTCGTTGATCTTCTTCGCCTCGGGATGGCCACCGGTCATGGCAGATATCATCAACGGCGCAGAGAGCATCTTCCCGAATACTTTTATAGAAAGGTCGACCTCCCTCAGGTCCATCTCGGGAACTGCAACGTGCACAAGTTCGACGTCGTTGAAATGGGTTGGCTTGAATTTGCAGGCCACGTCCTTGTCTCTGCAAATTGCAAGGTGAGCGAGTTTCCTTTCCGATGTCAATTTTCATCCAACTCTCTTATGTCGTGACCGGATATATGTAGCTTCGACATCCTGCCCTTTGAGGATCTTTGTAAGCATCCCTGGTTGGGTCAGATTGAATATAACTGAAAGCTCACCTCCCTGCGAGAGGTATTTGTTCACTTCCTTGAGCTTCCCTGCCATACCTCCGGTCACGTCCCCCTTGCGGCTGCTGACTTTGTTTTGCATTTGTTTTATTTCTTCCTTGCTGATCTCCTTGACGACTTTATTGTCATAGAGGATACCGTTAACATTGCTCCCGAAGAGAAGAGCTTTGGCATTCAGCTTGGCAGCTAGCATGCTGGCTATGGTATCGCCAGAGAGTATGCGAGCATTGCATTCTTTGTCGAGGACGATGTCGCCGCCGATCGCTGGAACGAGACCAGCCTCAAGAGCCTTTGAAATCAGCTTCAGGAAGAAAGCCTTTGGCTCAGGCTCGCCATTCTTAAGTATGAAACAGCTGGAGGGGTTAATACAAAAGATAGGTATCCCTTGTGGGAGAAAGACATCAGTTAACTTCTTCGCGAGGGTGAGCATGGCAGATCTGGTCTCGGCTATCCCTTGGGGGTTCGAGATTTTTCCTTTTTTCAGGTACTTTCTAGCTACGAAGTGCCCGTAGGAACCTCCACCATACACGAGAACAATCCTTTTAAAGCATTGGAGGTTTGCCAGCTCTTTTGCAATGCTCTCAATGATCTCGGCGTTCGGAGACATTGGAGTATCTTTGTTGGTGATAGCACTGCCGCCCAATTTTATTACGTAATCGACTCTATTCAACTTCTTTTACACCATCCGCAGAAAATTTGAACCTGTTGTAATGAGGCGGGGAAGACGCTTCCTTTGGTGCCAGAACAACTTCTCCTTTCATCGCCCCCGAACAGATGATCTTTCCACCATAGTTTGGATTTAATTGTGAGAGCCTTCGGAGATCATTCAGCTCTGCTAGCCCTAAAGAATACAGCAGATCCGACTCGAGGGTCATGAGCTTACCCATCTTTTCAACATTCCCCTCCCTGATCGCCGCCCCCCCATCAAGTACCAAATGGCCTATAAGATGCCAGAATGGACTGGCCAACTCTGGGAAAGCCTCAGAGAAGCGCTCTAAAACCTCCTTTACTCCTCTGCGCTTGCCACTCAATCTGACATGTGCGAAAGCGTCCATCTTGCCTTCGAGTGATATCATACCCTCCCCTTTCCTACAGACAACGAATCCCCCAGAAAGGGACGTCAGAGCCCTCGCTAAAGTGACGAAGTCCCTGTCCTGCAACTTGCTCATGATAGCCGGGAGCTCTGGTTCAATCCTATCTGGACCTGCAATGTAGAGTAGGGCGGTAGTTGCAAGAAAATCGAACTCGCGCTGATCTAGGACCTGGGATGTGATGCTAAACTTGGCGCTGAGCCCTTCTTTTTTCAAGAGAGTTATTAGCACGCGGGTCAAGGCAGGCGATTTTAACATCAACTCCAGATGGTCGGCCTTCTCGCTTTTTACACTGATCTGGGTGTAAAAATCCAAGGTAGTGAACATTGCAGGGTTGTTAAGGCTTATGAATGCTTCGCCAAGAATTGGGATCGTGAAGGGTATCCCAAGTCGAAGAACTACCATACGGATCATCTATCTGGTTGTTGATCGAATAAACCTTATGCCATCATGACCTCATAATGAAGGAGCCGTATCCAACAACCTCGTTCTTTGGCCCCGAGGTGTCTCCGGAGGTCGCGTAGCAGAGTTTGGTACACGTCACCGCACCGAGTTCCTTGGAAGCAATTATCGCTGTCATCACGGGACCCGGACCACATATGCTAACGTCTTCCCTCTCGACGGTCTTGCCAACGTTGGATGCATCCATGGCAACGATGGCCTCTGAGACTTTTGCATCTTTTCGATAGGCTACTGCATAAGGTTCGTAATGGGAGAAGTCCGTGCTCGCGATGATCAGGCTTGATCTCCCCTTGAGAGCTTTAGCCAGTACGCCTCCCAGTTCCTTTGCAGTAATATAATCCTGGAGCATCATACAGATCGGCAGGATGTTGAAACCTCCGGTGTAGATATACTGGAGGAATGGAAGTTGCACTTCTATCGAGTGCTCGTAGAGGTGCGCTTCGCTGTCCAGCTCTGCGATGCCGCTCTGGGATACCGCCTTTGCCAGCTCGTGATCCACTGAAATCTTACCCAAGGGTGTGGACCAATCCCCGCCGTCCCATGCCGAGACACCAGCCCCCAGCCCCGTGTGATTCGGTCCGAGGATCACCACTACCTCGGGCTGCGGCTCTGTAGAAAGCTGGTAGTAGCCGTGCGCTGCCACCGGTCCAGAATAGACGTATCCAGCGTGTGGCGATATTACAGCGAGTATGGTCCTGCTGTGTAATGTCGACTTCTGAGGAAGCTTCCCTGGTCCAACCTTGTTAAGGAAGCACCAGTTTAGCTGTTCTTTAATGGCGGAAGGTGTTGATTCGTAGAAAGTTCCTGCAACGGAGGGGGATCTATCCCTCAAGATCATATCCTCCGTACTCCTCCTCAGCGACAAGAACCTTTGATTCAAAGTCGTCAAGAGAAGCCGGCAGCTCTGCTGTCGGGGTCAGCTCTCCCCTCTCCCTAAGGACCTGCCTTGCCATCAGCCAGTAAGCCAAAGCGAGAGATTTCCTTCCCTTATTGTTGATCGGTATCACGAGATCGATTAGCTGAGATCGGTTGTCAGTGTCGCAGAAGCCAATAGTTGGAATGCCAACTTCTGCAGCCTCGACTATTGCCTGCCAGTCTGCGCGCGGATCGGTGACTATCAGAAGCTCGGGTTCGGCGAAATTGGGTAGCTTAGGGTTAGTAAAAGTGCCAGGTATGAACCTGCCCGTGAGCGGCTTCCCGCCTACGATTGAGGAGAACTTCTCAACTGGCTTGAAACCATATTGCCTCGCGGAGGATGAGAAGACTTTCTCACTTTTGAAGCGGGCAACGAACTTCGATGCAGTTCTGATTCTTTCGTCCGTCTTCCTTACATCAAGGACGTATAGACCATCGGGCCTGACCCTATATATGAACGGACGCATGTCGTTGGTCTTAACATGTGTCCCGATATGTATGCCGGCTGCCAGGTATACTTCCAGCGGGATTAAAAGATCAGCAGTTTCAAGCGTAGCCATCGAGTTTCCACCTTATAAATGGTAATTTTGTTGAGTCTAACCATACCTTTTATATTTTTCCTTCTTCTTTTGAACGGACGTAGAATTTGAGCGACTCTTCGATCAGCTCTACGTTGGAGAGGAACATCCTTCTACAACAGTATCTCTTAATGCCAAGCGAGTCCAAGACTTTGGAGGGGTTCTCACCCTTCGCAACTTCTTTTTTAAACTCGTCCCACTTGTCGGCTATGACCTTGCCACATGTGAAACAGCGTACGGGGATTATCATAATATCACCTGTAGGACTTTTGCTTCCTTCTCCTTGCGCTGTGCCCACCGAACTTCTTGGGCTCGGTGCGCCTAGCGTCACTTACCAGCATTCTCCTGTCGTAGGCCAGTAGCCGCTTATGCGCCCCTTCTCCGCCGAATTCCGAGAGGACATTCGAGATCACGACTCTTGTAGCTTCAGCCTGACCCATTACACCACCACCCTCCACTCTAACATGGATGTCGACCTTGTCAGCAACGTCGGCGCCAACGATTGCAATGGGTTCCATTACCTTCAACTTCACTACTTCTGGTGTCATGAGTTCAGCCGGAATCTCATTAACGAAAACTTTGCCGTTTCCGCCGTACCCAACGGCTCTTGCCACGGCGGTCTTTCGCTTTCCTGTTGCAACAACTATCTTACCACTCATTGTCCTGCCCACCCTAAGCTTTTTGATACCTCGCCAAGGCTCAAGAATTTACCTCGGAGGTACTTGACGTCAGCATCATCAATCTTCTGGAATGATTTTGACTTGAGCTCATCAGGAACGCTGATGTAGACCTTGAGCCTCTTGAGTGCGTCCTTTCCTGTAGGGGACTTTGGAAGCATATTTCTAATTGCATAATGGGTAAGCCGGTCAGGCGTGCGATGATGCTTGGGCCCTACTTCTTCGGGGTTCTTGAAGGTTCTCAGCTTCATCCATCTCTCGTATTTGCTCATTACGGATGCCCTGCTCCCAGAGACCACTATGTTCTCGACATTTACGATTACAACACTATTCCCGTTGATCAGCTGCTTGGCAACGCTGGTACATAGGCGCCCAAGCCTCATTCTTGTTCCATCGATATACAACGTCTCAGACATCGCTATTACCTCAATATCTTCACTCCGCGACCTCTCGGGTTAAGGTTCACGAGGACGTCGAGCGAAACTGCCTTTCCTCCTGACTGAACGATCTTCTCCCTTGCGGCTTGGCTGAAAGACAGTGCAGCAACATCAACCTTCTTAGAGAGAGAGCCAAACCCGAGGACCTTCCCTGGCACAGCAACGAACTCCCCCTCCTCAGTAAGCTTGTTAATCTTTCCTAAATTTATTGATACGCTCTGCCTTGCCGGTGCGCAGAGCGAGTCGGATAAGCTCCTCCAGATATCGGAGTTGTTTGATCTCGAAGCCTTTCTCAGCAATTTTATTAGTCGTCTAGTCCTTGGATTGGTAGGTAGCGTTCTTTTGACCATTTAGAAGGCCTCCGGCAAACCTTTAATTGAATTTTTCAATTCCTCGCATTTCTGAAGCATTACGTCGCAAGCTGCCAGGACAAGCTCATCGTTGGTAAGAGAGCCTGTTGTCTCGACAATTAGCATCGAGTTCCTGTCGTTGTAGGAGATCTTGATGGCTGCTGGAGGGCATGCATCCTCGCAAAGCTTGCAGAGAGTGCAGTCCCAAAGAGAGGTAACGACAATTGTGCTGTCCTTCTTCTTGAGGATCTTCTTTGGGCACTCCTCGATGCATGCGCCGCATAGGTCGCACTTCTTAGAGTCTATTTCGATTATAGGCTCATACTTGAGCGCACAAGCAGAAACGGGCTGCCATTTGGCGTGGTTCTTCCCGAGACCGAGACGTGCGTGGGCTTCGAGAGTCAGCTTCTGCCCGGCGTTCATCTCAGCGATCGGGATGTTGTTATTGGCCAAGAAGACCGAGCCCTCGGCCTTCATGCGACCTGAGTAGACCACGAAGTTGTCTTCAGCCGCCTCGACCTCGAGCGTGAGTATTGACTCGCACTTTGGACAGCCTTTCTTGTAGCAATCACACTTCTCAGTAAGAGTTAAGGTCTCTCCGCCCTTCAGCGGGATCAGACCCAGCCTGTGGGCGATGATATCATCGTAGAGGACGCTTGTATTTTCAGCAATGTAGACCTTCTCTATGGCAGGTATTGCGACCTCAGCCATTATGATCCGCCTGATGGCGTTCATAAAGGTAGGGTCCATGCCATTTGCAATGAACTTAAGCTGCCCATCAGAATTGCTGAGAACTTTGACGTCCATGAAATTTGACCCCCAAAAGTTGTCATTGAAACTTGAAGAAGGGTATTAAAGCCTTCGGTTAGACCCTTCTTCCCCTCCTGCCACCTGGCCTTCTGGTGGTATCGTGTGGAATAGGCGTGACATCCTCGATCCTTCCGATCAGCATTCCAGCTCTGGCCAGAGCCCTGATTGCCGCCTGAGCGCCAGGACCTGGAGTCTTGCTCTTATGGCCGCCTGGAGCTCTTACCCTGATGTGAATCCCAGTAATCCCCTTCTCAAGGGCTGCCTGTGCTGCTCTCGTTGCTGAGACCATGGCAGCATAGGGAGAGGGTTTTTCACGATCGGATTTCACTATCCTTCCTCCTGACTGGAAGGCCACCGTCTCCGCGCCTGTGAGATCTGTAATATGGACTATAGTATTGTTGTAGGAGCTGTAGATGTTGGCTACGCCCCACTTCATGCCCTTGTCCATCTTTGACACTCGGCTATGCCTCCTTCGATGTGGTCTGCTCTGGCTTTAACCCGAAGTCAAGGGTGCAACTGATCTGCGACTCCTCTGCCCTGCTCACCAGGTAACCGGGGGATGATACGCGCCTGTTTCCTATGCGGACATGCCCGTGGACGATCATCTGCCTCGCCTGATATGGAGTCGTTGCCTTGTTGTTCTTGAGAAGGATGGTCTGCAGCCGCCTCTCCAGTATGTCTTCGACATTGAGTCCGAGGATGCTGTCGAGAACGGCACCTTCATTCAGCAAGCCAAGTTTTGAGAGCTTGTTGATGAGGTCCTTTTCTTTAACGACCCTCTCGCTCTCTTCAAGAGCCAGGATTGTTCCTGCCTGCTTCCGGTACGACTTAAGGACTGAGTTGGAGCACCACAGCTCCCTCTTATTCCTAAGGCCAAACTTGCCAACAAGTGAAAGTTCCTTAATCAGATTGTCTTTCTTCCAAGGATGGCGAGGGCCTTGCCAACGCTTCCGACTCTTTTTTGGATCTCCCATTCACCAACACCTCACTTCTTCTCCGCAGCTGCCGGTGCCTGCTGGGCTGCAGCCTGTTGCTGCTGCAAAACTGCCTTCCTCGCTACACCCACGGCTGCCCCGAACCTGCCAGTAGTCCTTGTACATTGACCGCGGACCTTCAGACCCAGGGAGTGCCTTACGCCTCTCCAGCACTTCATCTTACGCATTAGGTCTATGTCGGACTTCATGCCGACCACAAGGTCTGAACCAATTAAATGCGAATCCTTGCCTGTGAACGGATCCTTCCTTCGGTTTAGCATGTAACTTGGGAACTTATCAGGGATAGTCGTCAAAGCTTCTTCTATCCTCTTGATGTCGCTATCTTGAAGCGTACCGACGCGACCCTCTGGGTCCACGCCACAGTTCCTTAGAATGGCGTAGGACATATTGATGCCGATCCCCCGGATTCTTGTCAAGGCGTACACTACCTTGTCCTCTCCCTTCAGATCAGCGTCGACTATTCTGACTATGTGCTTATATGATGAGCTCACTAAACGCACCCCTACTTTGAGGCAAATTAAGAAACATATGATAGTATTTAAGAATTTCTTTTGGTGCGGCGTCTAATGGATGCTAGAAGTGGATAATGCTAACGGTTTGCCCGGACTATGGTTTACCTAAATAATGGCGCCGAGGGGGGGATTTGAACCCCCGAGACCCGTAAGAGTCACAAGCTCTCAGGACCTAACCTGTTTTCCAGGCATGAGCCTCTTTTTGGTTTGCTCCTTAACCAGGCTAGGATACCTCGGCTGAAGCCTATCCTCTAGCTTTTTAGTATGGGTTATTTTGTTTTATGGTTTTCTGTGCTCTATTCGTTTGTTGCTGCGCGGCGGCACCCATGCGGCCGCTATGTTTCTTTAATGGACCTAAAGACTCTATAGCCGCTCTTCTTAGATATGAGATCCACGTTACCGAATATCTCAGCCATCTTTTTTGGGATGGCATTCACACCCTTCCTGAGGACGATCTGGAGGGAACACCCTTCTTTCAGGTGTGATTTTGCACCTTCTATAAGGGGGAATATGACCTTATAACCTGCTGCCAAGGGTGGGTTGGAAATTATCAGGTCGAACTGTTTTCCTTCCAAGTTTGAGTAGAGATCGCTCTGCATGACGATGGAATTGGAGATGCCATTTATTTCAGCGTTCTCCTTCGAAAGCATTATGGCCAATGGATTCACATCGACCAAGGTGACCTTCAGCATGGGCCTGAACTTTGCGACTGCGATCCCTATGACACCGCAGCCGCAGCCCATATCGAGAACCTCTCCCTTCTCAGGGAGGATCATGCTCTCCAGAAGGACAATAGTGCCGCGATCGACCTTCGACTTCGAGAATATCCCGCCAGAACTGGCCAGTTCGATGCGTTGCCCTTTTATATCCAGCCTAAGCGAAAACTTTCGCTGGTTCCGCGGGGGGTTCTTCGAGTAGTAATGCGAGGCGCACTCTTCTCTATCCTCGGGAGTCATTTGCCTTCCAACCTTTTGGATATGTTCCTGGATCCATTACGGTGCGTTCCGTCTTGGCAACGATGCCGTGGTCAGACTTCAGCATCTCCTCGCTCGAAAGCATTGCCTTGGCGAAGCCAATGAGTTCGCCTTTGAGTGTCATTAGGGAGATGGTTTCGCCGGGCCTTATACCCCCGTCAATTTTGAGCACGCCGGGGGAAGCGAGGCTTGCTCCATGGCATAAGGCATCGACCGCAGAGTCCCTAACCTGTATTTTAGGAAAGCCTTTTAGGGTATCCTCTATGGGGACTACAATTTGCCTTAGCATGGACTCATCTCCAGTTCCCTTCATGTGGGTGATAGAGTCAAGCAGATCATGCAGAGTAACGCACGAATCCTCTTTGAAAGGTCCAGCCCTGATTCTCCGTAATTCTCTCATATGAGCCCCGCATCCCAGTACCTCGCCAATGTCGTGGCAGAGCTTTCTTATGTAGGTGCCTGCCTCGCAATCAACTTTCATCAGGACGAACCTCTTACGCACCTCCAATATTTTTATCGAGTAGATGGTACGTACCCTAAGGGCTCTCTTGACAGCGGATCTCACAGGGGGAAGTTGGTAGATAGGACCCAAGAATTCCTTGACAGTTTTGTCGAGATCTTCTCTGCGGACATCGTCATGAAGCTCCATCAGACATACGTACTCCTTGCCAGATTTCATTATGAACGATATGATCCTCGTAGACCTACCGAGGGTAACCGGCAGGACCCCGCTGACTTTCGGATCAAGGGTTCCACCGTGGCCTGCCCTCTCAATAGCAAGCAGCCTTTTTACCCATGCAACAACCTCATGGCTACTTGGACCTGGTGGCTTGTCAAGGTTGATTACACCAGTTTCAAGATATTCCTTGAGGGGCCTCGCCACAGGAGCCCAGCCGTGTTTAGGATTGGTCTGCTCCTGGTCTCTCACAAGCGGCTTGTCCGACAAAAGTGTGCACCGTGCCCAGTGACTTCATTATTATGTCTTAGTTTAATTCCTTTCTTAAAAAGGGAACGTTATGAAGTTGCGCCTGAGGACAAGTACATCTCTATAATGCATGTTAGGAGGGCGATTATGCTCTCCTTATCCCAGATCTGGGTGTTGATTACAAAATCGTACTTGGAAAGGTCGTTTATGTTCAACCCGTATATATTCTTGTATCGTTGACGCTCGCTGCCTTCCCTTGCCACTGTCTTGACGGTAGCTTCGTTGATCGTGATGTTTTCTCTTTCAGCAATCCTCTTAACCCGCTCCTCAAAGGGAGCCGAAAGGTAGAAGCTGATCCTTGGCGAGGAGGATGACGAGAAGAATGCAACTAACCTGCCTTCGAGGATTGCCCCACCTGCCTTTGCCAGTTCTTCAGTTCGACTGTCTATGGTCCTGTCTATCTTAGGATCATTCTCGGCCTGTTTTGCAAGTGCCTCTATGGATAAGCCCCTCTCCGCGGCAAAGTCCCTAAAGATTGAGCCCGCGGAATAGTGGGGGATACCAAAGTGTTTTGCCAAGGCTGCCGCGCAATGGGACTTGCCCGAGCCCGCCGGTCCGCTAATTGTGATGAGAAGTTGCTTCGCGAGTAGACCTGGAGCCAATCAAATCGCCTCATTTTAGGTATCTGCCATGAGAAGAAAGAAAAAGGTTTTGCAACGCTAATCTGAAACCATTGGCATCTTGAATATCCTTTGGATGAAGGCGGAGACGCTGAATGAGCTGATGAGGTAATACCACCAAAAGCTCAGCTTACTACCAATGAATGGAATGGCGATGGGGGTATATGCAACGATTCCTTTTCCAAACACGCCGAAGAATATGTAATAGAAGATTGCGAATGGAACGAGAGTAAGTAAAGTTGGCTTCAGCTGGTCCTTGGACATCTCCATCTGCAGGCTGTTTATGGATTGCTGCTTCTTCTTCAGTTTGTCTATCTGCTTCTCGTCTTTTGCCCTAACAGCTTTTGTGTAAGCGCTCTGCCACTCCTTTATCTCGGTTGACCTTCTCCGCATCAATTCGACATCGACAAGTCTCCTTGTTACTACAGAAGAAAGCGATGCCATGAGGATGGTAATCAGTACAACTGTTATAACGGACAGCGGATACAGATGCCACGGCCCCATGGCGTGTGCTATTGAATTTATCATGCTGCCCCACAGCTGTTGGAAAGTAGCAATGATGTTTGCCAAGGCTAGAACCCTCTGTTGAACAAGTTGGAGATTGCAGTCGCTGCGGCTAAGTGGTCACCCTCACGGTTTTCGGCAATGGTGACGGTACATCCTATCATTACAGCCAAGGCAGCAGCACCTGCTCTACTTACTAGTTGGTGCTCGGCGACCTTTGTTATTGAGTCTGCTTCCCTCAATCTTATGGCAGCGTCTTTCTGCCTCCTCTGGCATATCTCTGCAGGGTCAGCCTCGAGTAGAACAATTGAGTCTGGATTAAGGGACTCTGCAACCCGAGAAGGGATGCCAGGCATGTAGCCGCCAGGGGTTCTGATGAACATGTGGGTATCGAGGATTACATTACCCTCCTCTGCCATTAATCTGATCTTCTTGGCAGCAGCTTGTTGAAGTTCTATTTGCACTTTGATTGGAAGCGCCCTCATCTGGTCCCTCTCTTTCACTAGTCCTTTTTCTTTTGCGTTCTTAAACATAACATCACCATAGTTCACGTGGCTTACTCCTAAGCCACGTTTTTTGCATTCAGCAATTGCAGCGGTGAGCACAGTAGTCTTTCCTACCCCCGGTACTCCTGTGACTATGACCAGTTTTCCCTTTCTCTCAGCATTTTTTGCCAAAGCCCTTACCTCATTTCCTAAGGATTACTCTTGCCCCAGGAACCTGCCAATACCCGGGTAGGTCTCAGCAAGCTGTTCCTTGGCTAGTATCTGGTAGTACTGGTAGATTATACCAACGGACAGTAGTATTCCTATGCCAGTGCCTAGGGCCCCCAGCATGTCTGCTATGCCTGCGATGAGACCTATCACGATTCCGCTTAGCAGTGTGAGAGAGGGGATGTACCTGTTGAGGATCTGCTCGATTATTGCTGGCGATCTCCTAAAGCCAGGTATCTGCATACCCGCGTCGATCAACTGATCAGCCTGAGCCTTGGCACTCATGCCTGCTACCTCTACCCACAGCTTTGCAAATACCACCGAGAAGCCTACTATTATGAGAAGGAATATCGCAGCATGTAACGGATCTCCCAACGTCTGGGAGATGCTCGCTGGGGCCTGAAGGTAGTACAACAGACATCCACGTTCCAAATTGGAACTGGAGTTGTACATGACGAACCAGTTCAGCCAAGCGTTGGTATTAAGGCGGTTGAAGGAGTGCCATATGTACTGACCTAAGAAATCGAAGTTTGCAAATAATGCTGAAGCTAGAATGACAGGTATGTTCGATACATACATTAGTTTGAGAGGGATCTTCGCCCTCATGCCTCCGTACTTTGCGTAGGCGACGGGTATCTCAATCTTCATGCCCTCCATGTATACACAAAAAAGGAAGACCGCAATCATGGCTATGAGACCAGTCATATCAGGATAGGGATACCTACTGAAGGCGGTGAGTATCGGTTTACCACGGAATATCGTCTGGAAGAAGGCGATTATTGCGCCCGTGGAATTGCCGTCAGGCAAGGGCCCCACAGGTGAGAAGATATCCCAGAAGATCGTCTGTGCCACGCCAGCGAGAATGAAGAGACTCACGCCGCTTCCAAGACCCCACCCCTTCTGCACAAGTTCATCCATCAGCAGTACGAGTAGGCCGACGATTAGGAGCTGGACAATAATCAAGATCGAGATTATGAAACTTGGACTCCCATACTCGCCCCCAAGCAGGAAGGCCAAGCCCTCAAAGAGGGTCATTACTATTGCCATGATTTTTTGGGCTCCAGTGAATAGACCCCTGTCACTTGGGTTAGACATATCCACATTAAGCAGCTTCGAGCCTGCGAGGATCTGCATTATCAGTCCTGCGGTGACTATTGGCCCGATGCCCAGGTCCATGAGGGACCCTTTTCTAGATGCGAATATGATTCGGTACACAGCATATTGCTCACCAATGCCCGACCCTGTAAAAGGGACTCCGAATAGAGGTATCTGTGCCATCACCATGTAGATGGCGAGTACGATACCTGTCCATAGAAGCTTCTCCCTGAGGCTCAACTTCCGAATTGGCTTAGGTATCTCTGGCAGATACTTCGTAACGGGTTCTAATAGATCCAGGATGCGGGCCATTTAGCTTCTCACTCTGCCGCCATCGTCTCTCCGCCCGCTTCCGAGATCTTCTTCTTTGCAGTTTCAGTAACCTTACTTGCCTTGACAGTAATCGGGAAGTCAATCTTCCCACCACCAAGCAGTTTGTCAAACCCTAGGGTCGACAGATCCAAGATGGCTCTACCCTTGTCATCCTGTTCTAGTACTTTTCCCTGGATCAGGGATGATAGTGCCCCAACATTGATTGCCTTAACGTCATGCGTGACTGCATCGGGTCTCACGAAACCATCTTTTCCGAAGTGATCTTTGCCGTATTTGACGGTCCAGCTCCACTTATGTTTGTGTAGGCCAGCCGCACCAAAGCCACCTCTCATTCCAGATTTTCTGTGTTGGCCTACCGTGCCCCAGCCGTATAACCTTGAGCCGCGTTGCCTTCGAACTTTGCGCTCACGTCTGACAACCATGTCTGACACCACTATGATTAGCGATAGAAAAAGGCGGCTATCTAATATATTTTTACCTATTGCCTCCCCTCATTTTGATTGTGAGGAGCTTTCCCAGCAGCCTTGTTGTCCTTCTACGAGGCATATTGTTTACTCAAGGTCATCCAAAATGTGAGAAGAAGAATCCCTGGTTTATCGGAAAGGGGTTCAGATCATTTTGAGGATAAGCTCGTTGATGACAGCTCCACGATAGCCCAGCTCGCCACCAGATCCCACATGTCTTTTGATAGATCTCTTGTATCCGCCGCTCGGAGGTGTGAGCCTGAAAGTTTTCTTGATCTTTTCTGGCATCTTGCCTTCTGCAAGTGCATGTTCAGCTATCTCCTTGATTGAGCCCAAGTTCTCCTTTTTGAGGATCTCAGTCGTGATCCTTTTATCTCCAACCAGCCTTCCCCTCTTGGCGATCAGGGCTTCAAGGGTTGGTTGGTCTATCTCGCCCCAAGTGACATAGTCAGCAACTTTGGTTAGCATCCCCTTGTATGATGGAGTTTCGATAATTAGAGTTGCGCTGTGCTTGGTCGGAATGTTCATCCTGTTCAAGGTATCAAGTACCTCGGGAGCTAATCCAATACGCCCCCTCAACCGAATTACAATGAATGTCTTCATTTTTTGCACCTCATTGCTTGAACCTGTATGTATTCTTCAGGGCTTCGTATACTGCGCCTGCGAAGTTGATTGTTGTGCGAGTCTCGCCCCTTGAAACCACCCAGGCATCCTTTATCCCTGCGAAAGTTAGTATTGTTTTGGCGACCGCTGCTCCCACCAAGCCGATTCCTTTGGGAGCGGGTATTAACGTCACGGTGACGCTGCCACTCTTGCCCGTGACAGCGTATGGCAGGCTATGCGGGTTGCCACACTGGCACCCCCAATTGCCACACCCCCTCTTAACCGGCGTGAGGCGGAGCTTTCCGTCAGCCACCGCCTTGTCTATTGCAAATCGCATCTGCTTTGACTTGCCTATTCCGATACCTATGAAACCGTCGCCATTGCCAACAACAACGCCGATCTTGAATTTTGTGATCTCGCCCGCGTCGGTCTGCTTCTGTACGATGTTGACGTCGAGAACCTCGTGCTTGATCTCCGGAATGAGGGCGTCAACTATCTCCGGCTCCTTGATGGGGATATTCTGTTCAAATACATCCCTGATGCTTGTAATCTTTCCCTCTAGGACTTGCTTCCCTAGAGTGGTTCTTGGTATCCATTGGGTTTCTTGGTATGCCACTCTACATTACCTCTTTCTCGATCTGGTCCTTGACAGCCTTGAAGTGTTCCTCTAGCTTCTCTGGCACTATGCCAGCGGATACGTACTTAGAGAAATAAGCTTGATACTTGTTTGGATCCTCTCGGGAGAGCTTTTCAGCATGTTTGGCTATGTGGGCCCCTGTCAGTCGCTCATCCTTTGGAAGTACCTTCTCGTCGTGAGGCACCTCAAGACCTGCATCAATGGCACCCTTCATGGCTGCCAAGAGCCTGTTCTCCTTGGTGATCTTGTAGCGATTGAGGTCGAGTATAGCGGACTTATAGCCCTTGGCAACTGCTCTCTTGCCGATCAAGAATCCTGCTAAGTATGATGCGGGGAGGTTTCCTGTCCCAGCCTTCCAGCCATACTTCTTCAGTTCATTTGTGCTTGCATGGGCTAGAGCCCTATCTCCTTCGATCTTGGATTCCACTAACTGCAGACTTACATGGGCATTTGTCTTTCTTACCACTAGCCTGAGCTTCCGGCTGGAGATTAGCCGCTTTCTCAAGTGATAATCAGTTCTACCTTCGCGCCTTCTGCGGAAAGTAACCTTGTAGATTGTGCCTCGCGCCATTTTTTTATCTCCTTGCCAACTCGTGCTCCTCTATGTAAACTTTGAGTTGCCTTTTGTCGTGGAAGGCCCCACCCTTTGCTTTTAGATAAAGTACTCTGTAGACCGAAGGTGTGATGATCTTCCTTCTGCGCATGAGCCGTAGGAACTCTCTTATGGAACGTATCCTGTTCTCCCACTCGTCTCCTGTCACTGGGCCCTTTCTGGTACCGGGACCCTTCCTCAAGCCCTTCTTCTTTTGAAGGCGATTCCTCCTGAACCTCCCCCTGCTGACCCCGACTTCCGGGCGCGCCTTTATAGCTCCGTCATTGATAAGGACACGCACGTCGCCCCTTGTTATTGCCATGCTGATGTCCTCGAAGCGTTCAGGGTCTATCCACACTCTACTCTGGCCGACATTCAGGACGTCTGCAGCAAGCCTTTTCTGGATCCTTAAACTCACTCTTCTTCCTCCTCAATAGTCTTAGCCTCTTCCTTCTTTTCTTCAGGCGCCTGTTCTACCCGTTTCTCAGCCTTCTTCGACTCCTCTGCTTGTTTCTCAGCCAAGGAAGTAGGTTTATCAGATATGCGGATGTTCACTATTTTTATCTTGAGTCCCTTTGCCTTGTCAATTATCTCGAGACGCTTTCTCTTTCCGACAACAGCACCAATCCTCGCAACCTGTGATTCCAAATTTACCTTGGTAAGATCCTCGATGTTGTTAACCAAGACCTCGGACTTTCCATTCGATCGGAGTCCCCTGGCTACCGTCGGCCCTCTGTAGCCGGTCTCAACGATAGCCGCCCGACTCCTCTTTTTGAGACGCATCTTGGACCGTATACCCTTGCTGCTCCGCCATTTCTCACCTAAGCGCGGGAATCTGTGAGTCTCTGACCTGTTGAAGTCAGGCCTTTCCGATGAGATCTTGTCCCTGAGCTTGACTGCCTTTATGACCTTTTCTGTCTTTACCATAATTCTACCGCCTCTCCGACAGATAGACCCCGTCCTGGAAGACTCTTGGATCCATCTTCTTGACATGGGCTGCCCTGTGTATGTTGGCTGCTGTCTGGCCTACTTCCTCCTTGTCTATCCCCACAATCGTGAGCTCTTCGCCCTGCACTGTAACTTTAACGTTTCCCACGATGTTGGCGATCCTTTTTGATCTTTCGCCCATGAAGTTTTCTATAAGTACATTTTTCCCGGCTACTTTGACAGTTATTGGGAAATGGGCATAGATGACCTTCATGTTATAGACATGACCGTCTGAGACCCCCTTGAACATATTCTTCAAGTGTGCAGCGAGCGTCCCAACCATGGCATTGAACCTCTTGCCCTTTCTAGGAGCTTCTATAAGGATCTCGCCGCTGTTCATTGAGAGCTTAAGCATGGTGTGGGCGAAGTCCCTCAAGATCTTCCCCTTCGGTCCAGTTACAGAGACCAACATGCCGTCGATGGTCACCTGAACCCCTTCGGGAACCTTTACTGACTGAGAAGCGTTAGCTGGCATTTTTTCATTCTCCTAGTAGATGTAAGCCATGAGTCTTCCGCCAACCTTGTTGGCGATGGCTTCCTTATGGGTAATTATCCCCTTTGGCGTAGTCAGTATCAACATGCCGAGGTCCTTGGCAGGTAGGTACTGGTGCGCCCAGTCCTCGAGATCCTTGTAGGAGACCGAGAAATATGGCTTGATGACGCCGCACTTGTTTATCCTGCCAAGCAGCTGAATCCTAAGCTTTCCGAGTCTGCCGTCGTCGATGAACTCAAATTCTCCTACATAGCCGGACTTCTGAAGGACCCTCAGCACGTTGGCTATCAGCTTAGGGGCGGGTGTAACTATGCACTCGCTCCTGCCCCTCTCCTCGGCGTTCATAATGTTGATGAGCGCGTTTGCAAGCGGATCTTGAACCCACACGTGTTTTTCCTCCTACATGTACTTCCTGAAGCCAAGGTTCTCTGCTGACTCGCGGAAGCACTGCCTGCAGAGGTTAAGACCGTATCTCCTGATGATCGAGCTACCCTTTGATCCGCAACGTTTGCAGCGCCTGCTGCCTTTACCAAATTTTCTATCCTTTGGCTTATGATACTTTCCCATTTTTCTAACTCTCCTTTTCCTTTTTTAGTGTAAGTCCATAGTGCTGTGTGATGAAAGCGACTGCTTCATCCTTACCGACTCTATGGTCGCGGCCTATCTTACCAGGTCGCTCCATCCTTCGGGCTATCCTGTAGCCGGGTCTCTCCAAGACTATGCAGACGTTCATGCCGAAGATACCAAGAGAGGGGTCGTATTTTGTACCGGGGATGTTTATGTGCTCCGTGATACCAAAGGAGACATTGCCGTATTCATCAAAGCAACTCTGCTTGATCTTGTTCTTGTTGGAGTCAAACGCGCGCCTCAAGAATTCGTCTATTGAAGATCCTCTGAGGGTGACAATGCACCCAATATTTTCTCCCTTTCTTAACCCAAATTCCCTAACGGACTTCTTCGCCTTTCGTGGGCATGGCTTTGCTCCAGTCAAAGACTTGAGCACTGTCATTGCCTTTTCCAGTTTTTCTCCGCCCTCGCCAACACCCATGTTTACGACGACTTTGCCTATCTTTATGTCGCGCATGGGGTTCGATTGGCCGCTTGTGGCGGCTTTAGCACCCTCGGACAACCTATGTCACTTCTCCATTTAAGCTTATGATTGGACTCCCCTTACCTATTGGAAATAGGTACTTAAGCGTAACGGTATTCTCGTTTTCGCCGATCGTGACCTTGGCGAGGTTATTTGCGCCCCTCTTCGCAGGTGTCTCTTTCAAGATGCCGAATTTGCCAGTATTGCTGCCGCCTATGATTGAGACGAAAGTTTCCGCTTCCAGCGGTATATGTTCGGTCACCTCGCCGTCCGGCAGGGAGATCTTGAGAGAATCAAATATCTTGTAGCCAACATCGATATTGAATGGGTCGTCTACCGTTATGGCAAATGACCTTCCGTCATGGGTATTGAGCTGCATCTTCTTGTCCTTGAGCAGGCGCTTCCCGGTTAGCTGGACCAACTTGAACGAAGCTTCCTCCGGGGCGATCTTGAGCAAGCTTAACTTGTTTGTCTTATCAGGCATTACCCTATAATACGTATCAGCATGCTTGAGACTGATGACATCCATCAAGCCGACTGGGAACTTGTAGTCATGCCTTACAATGCCGTCGATCAGGACCTTGTCCTCTATGAGCATTCTCTTTGCCTCACTCACAGTCTTGGCATAGCCCAATACTTCCCTAAGGATTATCCCTAAGGGCATGCAAGAGGCAATGGGATGCGGCCCAGATGCAGGGCGTATGGTAAATTCGTGTTCCTTAATCATTACTGGCCAGAATCTTGGCGCCGGATATGTCTTTAGATGTCTCTTCAAAGAATCAATCTCCTATTTAGATTTTTTAGACCTTGAGCTCTCTTCCAGGAGGTTCTTCCTCCTTTTATCGGAGAGTTCCAGTTTGGTGACCTTTACTTTTGATGCCGAGATGAATACAGGCTTGGTCGTGCCATCCTGCTTTTTTGTGCTAACCCCCTCGATCGTGATCTTCAGTCGCGATGGAATTACTGAGCTGATCTTACCCTCGTGGTCCTTGTAATCGCCCCTGGTGACGATCACGGTGTCACCCTTCCTTATCGAAATCGTACCGAAGCCGTACTCAGAGCTTAGGTCTTTGGATAGTGGCGAGCGCATGAGGCTTGCTCCCTTCTCCCTAGATGATCCGATTAGCCGCTGGACCTTTGGTTTTGTGCTTGTCAATAACAACACCTCACATAATCATGGATGAGAGGCCGGCGACCTTGGGCCATCTCTCGGCTGCCTCCTTTGCAACCGGTCCTCTAATCTCGGTGCCTTTGCAATCGCCCTCTTCTGTGACGATCACGCAGGCATTATCCTCGAACTGGATCCATGTTCCATCCATTCTCCTGAAGGGCTTCCTCTGTCGAACCACAACTGCATGGAAGATCTGCCTCCTCACTTCGGGCGTTCCCTGCTTTACTGAGACAATCACTTTATCGCCAACTGCTGCGCTTGCCAGCCTTCTGATCCTTGTTTTTACCCTTGGTACTCCAATGATCATGACTACCTTTGCGCCACTATTGTCAGCGCATCTCAGAAGCGATTCATGGTGCAGACCTGAACTCAAGCCTGGGCGGTAGGTAATGCCTCCCCCTAGACCCTTTCCTCTCTTCGCCATGCCTAGGCACCACCACTCTTCTCAATGACCACGAATGAGACGGTCTTGCTTAGATGTCTGCACTCTGCGATCTTCACGATATTCCCCTTTGCGGCTCCTATGCAGGATGGGTTGTGGGCATGGATCTTCGATCGCTTCTTGCCGAATCGTTTGTATTTCGGGAAACGTTCGAGAAAGTCTATCTGAACCACAACGGTCCTGTGCATCTTATCGCTTACAACTTTGCCGGTTATAGTATTGCCCCTCGTTGAAAGGGAGCCGTGAAATGGGCAATTCACGTCGTCGCATGAGCTTGGTTTTGCCTCTTTAGCTGCTTGAGCCATTTAGTGTCTTCTCCTCTGAAGTCTTTTCAATCTCTCCTCTGGACTAAGCATGATGTCATTGCCCTCCACTAGTACCTCGCTAGGCAAATAAAAGGTGAAACGAGAGTGGATCTTGGGCACTATCTTGTTGCCGGTGCTGGTTGATAGAGTAAGGGTCCTGGATGTTTCATCAATTACCCTACCCTCCAAGCCCGTCTGAGTTGGGTCGGCGGAGTAGGCGATTTTGACATTTAAGCCTACAAGGTTATGGTAGATTAAGTTAGAAGCGGTAAGCATCATTCTATTCATTCCTCCGTGTTCGTTGCCTCTTTCTCTTCTTCATCAACCGTCGCCTTCTTGGCTCTCTTCCTAGTAGCCCTCAGCTTCGCCTCTTTCTCTGCAGGCTCCGCTTCCTTCTTTTTCTTCTCCTTCATTTTCGGCTTTTCTTCCTTTAGAGCTTCAACTTTCCTAATGCCGAGCTCTTCTTCGCGCTGTATTGTGTAGAACTGTGCGATCGTCTTCTTGATGAGCCCGATCCTTGCTGGGTTCTCCATGGATCCACCCATAGCCCTATTGGACATTAGCTTTGAAAGTTCTGCCTTGAGCTCTGTTAATTTTTTACCCCGCTCTTCCTTTCTCATTTTTCTTATTTCATCGACTCTCAGGATTGCCATCGGTAATCACTCCGCTGCCTTCGGTGCAGACTCGACAATGCTGATGTCGTCAATGGTCTTGACTGGGAGGTAAATGTTGACCTTAATGCCAAATGAGCCAGGTTTCATCAGCACATAGGTAACAGCAGTATCCACTGCATACCTCCTAGGCTGACCAGCTTTCAGGATCGCTCCCGACCTGAACTTTTCGTAGCGAGACCTCTCGGTAGAGAGCTTCCCCCTGATAACTATCTCCGCGCCCCTTGCGCCAGCCTCGCTGATCTGTCTAAGTGCAATGAACGCGGCCCTTCTGAAGTGTATGCCCCTCTCCAAAGCGGACGCAACCCTTCCAGCCATGATCCTTGCGTTCAGCTCTGGCGTCTGGACCGGGATAACAGCTATCTGTGGGTTTTCTAGGTTGTACTTGGTTTCCATGACGTGGGCTAGATCTCTTATTGTTGCGCCCTGCCTGCCGATAACCAGGCCGGGGCGTTCGGCATAGATCACAACCCTATTCCCTAGGGGTGTTTTCTGAAATTCTACACCAGCATAGCCAGCCCTCTTCAGCTCGTTCCTAAGGTAATTGTCAATAATCATATTCTTTGATGCTTTATTAATGAAAAACTTCTGAACGCTCATGCTCCGATCTCCTCAACGATAATCTCGACGTGTGTAAGCGGATGATTATATGGCGTGGACCTGCCAAATGCCCTCTGGACATAATTTTTCATACGCATTGCAGCCTGGGCACATGCGTGGCTTATCTTAAGTCGATCCGTGTCAAGACCCTTATTCTCGGCATTGGCCTTGGCATTCTTGAGCACTTTAAGGATTTCAGATGATGCTTTTACCGGATATCTGCCCGAGGGAATTCCGAACCTGTCGGATATCTCGGGGTGGTGTGGGACATTCTTCTTGAACCGCCTGTAGGGAACACCTTCCTTCTTCTGGGCAACTTGTTCAAGATATTTCATCGCAGTTTCGAGTTGCATGTGCCTTATCGCGCCGCATATCTCCCTAGCTTCCTTGGGCGAGATATGAAGGTCTCTGCCGCTTGCCCTTGCCATTCTTTCGGGGTCCATCTGTGCCGTCGAATATTCCCACTCAGGCATTTATTGCACTTCCAACTTTCAATGACCTATTGAATCGCAAGTTTAAAACTTGGGAGGGCTATAAAAATCTTTTCACGTAAAAAGGAAAGAAACAAAAAAAAGGTTACTTCAATGGAATGAACATTGAGCTCCTCGTAGCTTTCAGACCCGGAGCACCATGCTGAACCTTGCCGCAAGTTATAGCGAACTCGCCCAGGTACCTGCCGATCATCTCGGGGAGGATCTCGATCGGTACGAACTCCTTACCGTTGTGCACCGATATGGTGAGGCCGATCATCTCTGGGAGGATTATCATGTCTCTGCAGTGGGTTCTCACAACGAGTTTCTTTCCCTTTGTCTGGGAAGTTTTTGCCTTTCTGATCCTTTCAAAGAGCGATCTCTGCTCAGGCGTGAGTCCCCTAAGTAGGGATCTCCTCTGCCTGCTTGGGAGGAGTCTGATGAACTCGTCCATTGGCATGCCCATCAATTGTGCTGTCGTGTATCCACGATATGTGAACTCTCTAGACATTTTCATTACTCCGGTGTGCGATTCACTTCTTTTTCCTTCCAGTTCTCCTTGATGCTATTATACCTACCTTCTGGCCTGGAGGGGCGTTCCTTGAAACAGGTCTGCCTCCAGTCGGATGGTTTCCACCTCCGTGCGGGTGGGCGTAGGGGCTCATCGCCTTCCCACGGACTCTTGGGAACTTAACAGACCTCGCCTTAAACTTGTGATAGTTTGCTCCAGCCTTGAGCATTGGCTTCTCCACCATGCCTCCGGAGGCGACTATGCCAACGGTCGCCCTGCACTTCGGGTCAAGGGACTTAACCTGCCCTGAAGGGAACTGTACTAGAACGCTGTCGGTTGAATGTGAGACCAACGTAGCATAACCGCCGGCTGCCCTGACAAATTTGCCGCCATCGCCCGGCATGCCCTCGACATTGCATATGAGTGTGCCTTCGGGGATCTTTGCAAGTGGTAGGACATTGCCAACGTCTACGAAGGCTTCACTACCGAAGAATATCTTCTGGCCGACGTATGTGCCCTCGGGGGCGATCATCAAAGATGTAATGCCTTCACCCTTAACTATGGCTACAGGGGCGCCTCTGCCAGAATCATGAACTATATCCTTGATCATAAACGCCATGGAGGAAGACTCGTTGGCTAGGATATGGTGATACTTTACCTTCCCGACTCTATTCCACGACGGTGAGAGGAAGACAGATCCTCCTCGGCCTCTTCTTTGAAGAACTTGTCGCTTTCCCATGTGTCACACCTACATTAACCCTATTTTTGTGGCCAGCTCAGCGGCGCTGAACGCCTTTTCAAGCCCAATAAATGCCTTCTTCTCGCCTGCCGTAGTAATCATTGTATTAACAGATCTTACTTTGACGCTGTAGAGCTTCTCAATGGCGTTTTTAATCTCGTTTTTGTTTGCCTTGAGATCCACGATAAATGTTAGCTTGTTGTCCTTCTCAAGCCGCTCCAGCGCGGACTCGGAAGATACTGGTCTCAATATCAGATCAATGGGTTCCATTTTCTTTCACTACTATTCGAATATCTCGTCCAACTTCTTGAACGCTGACTCGGTCCACACAGTCAGCCTTCCTGGGTGACCCCCTGGCGCGAGCTTCTCAGCATTCAGCGATTTGATCTCAGAGTAATCGAAGCCGGGGAAGTTCCTTGAAGCGAGCCTGACTGGCGGATTGAGCTCATCTGTAACGAGCAAGATTGACCGTGGCCTAATCCATCGCCTGCCGCGTGTTTTGCCCCTTCCCGCCCTTTCTTTTATCCCATCCTTGGCGCGTACAGCGTCCTCCCACAGTGAAAGTTTTTTCAGAACCTCGCGAAACTCTGAAGCCTTACTGATGGCTTTGAGATCATCAGAAACGACAAACGGAATCTCCATGTCGCCTTTAATGGCGTGACCTCTCTTTGAGACGGTGTCCTTTATGCCCGTGGCTGCAATGGCGGACTTGAGCGCTAGCAGCCTCTCCTTGTCGTTTATCCGCTCGTGGTATATCTTCTCGAGCCGTTCGGGGAAGGCTCTTCTTCCGCCAATGACGTTTGGAACGAGAGCTGCCGGTCCACCTCCCTTGACGCGAGGTACTCTTGCTAAGTCAAGCCCCACGCCGAGGCTTATGGCGCTAGTTTTCTTACCTGCCATCGGATCCCTAGTCTTGGGTTGAATCCTGGCTGTGAGCGATGAAATTACTGCTCTCTGGATGAGATCCGGCCTAACCTCGTTGGTGAATACTAGAGGAAGCGTAACCTCTTCTTTCACGCTACCATCAAGCGAATAAACTGGGACGGCCCTTATTTTTGTTACCTGCTGTGACATTCATTAGACCCCCTGCTTTGAGGCCAAGTTCACTGATACCACTTTAGGTGGTTCGATCTTTGCAACCTTGGCTCTGACTGGATACCTAAACCTGACAAGCCTCTTGGTCGGGCCTGGAAGAGTTCCATTCACTAGCACATAGTCACCTCTAACTAGGCCGTAATGCAGAAAACCGCCCGCTACATTGATGTCGACAGGGTTCTCACTTATCCTGAGAATAAGCTTGTTATACTCGGTCCTCTGGTGGAAGCCCATCTTTCCTGGTCTAGGAATTGTGAACATCATATGAGGTTTGGAGGGGCTGATAGCTCCGACGACCCTATGGCCCTTTCTGTGTTTGTGCCAGTTCGGCATGATCTTTACGCCAAACCTCTTGACCGCGCCGGCAAACCCCTTCCCTTTGGTCACGGCGGTCACGTCAACAATACTGCCCTCTGCGAATAGGTCCTTTGCCTTTATCTCCTTGCCCATTATTCCCTTGATATAGTCATAAGCGGATTTTATGTCTTCACCGCTAACCTTAATTTCGAGAACCTCAGGAGTCTTTTTGTTCATACCAGTCTTGTGAGGCTGGGTGAGTGCAAGCGCCCTCAATTCAGTAATGTCGTTGAGCTTTGCCTCGATCGCTGCCTGAGCCGGTGTAGGATCGTAGTCCTTGGATATGGTCATAGTCCGCTCTGCGTACTTAGGCAACGGTTTTATCATGGCTTGACCAATGACCCTTAATCCCTTTGGCGACTTCTTGTAAGCCCTGAATCCGTAGACGAGGATTGGAGGAACCTCAACAACTGTCACCTCTCTTACTACCTCCCTGCCGAACAGGGGGCTCTTCGGCTTATTTTCGATCATGATGAGGTGAGTAGTCCCCACTTTGTAACCGGCAAAACCTAATAACTTTGGAGCGCCACTAACCTTCGGCCACGTCTTCATCCTTCCAGAGATGCGACGAGCTCGTATCCTAGGATAATACATCAACGAGCCTCTTCGCGGGGCACTCTTGCTTTTATGTCCCATCCTTAACCCTCCAACCTAGATTGGCTTGTGATTAGCCGTATTGCTCAGATATATTTCTATCCCTTCAAATCGGAATATGTTTTTTAATTTATCGGTTGCTCGTGAAAAAATTAACAAGGCGGTAAATCTTCAATTGAGGTAAAAGCAGCTAGCGAGATCGTCACTGCCTCCTCAGTTCTTATTGTGGCAGTTCCTTGATCATTAACTGTATTCACGATCAAATCGGCAACGTCATCTATTCGAGCACCCTCTCTCTTCAATATCTCGTGAAGTCCTTCCCCTGGAGACCCGAAGAGGATTGCTAAATTTTTGCAATTGGAAAACGTCCTCCTTATGTCTTTGGCGATGGTAGCGAGCGGCGACCCGATTCTCGAGGTTGCAATCACAGAATCATATTGACCCGCTGCAATGAGCTGAGCTATTCCCTTGAACTCAAGGGTAAAGCTATAGCCCCAATAGAGGGGTACCTCCTCCTTCGAAGCCGGCAACCAAGCCCCATTCACAAGCTTCATGGTCACTCTCTTATTGACGGTTAAGGGCGAGAGGCAGTCAACAGGCTTCTTAAGGCCTACATCAACCCTTGATCCTTTAGAATCGGAACTCAGTACTAAGCCCTCCCTGAACGAGGCATCAGTGCTCTCCAGAGGGTGATGTGGTGTTCGGAGTGGCGGGATCAAGCCAGCGTATTTCAGATTATCCATCATTGGGAAGATCCTCCTCCTTAGATATTGGGGGGTCTCCGCATAGGAGAGAAGATCCCTCATAATAAAGGCGTCTTCCCTGTTGGCAGAAGGCGAATCTTTGTAGATCACTATTCTGTCGACCCTGAAAATGGAGGCAGACCTCGCTAACTGCCCGACTTTGAATGTTTTTTCGATGAGGCTTGGGACATCGGATAATATAGAAATGGGTATAAAAATTGTGATCCGGCACTTCCGTTTCTCAGGCATTATTTTATTCCTTCGATTGCTGGACCTGTTTCTTCTTCTCTTCCTTGTTAACTGGGTTAAGCAGTGTTGTCTTCTGGCGACCTCCCATTATCTCCACCTCACAGAAGATAAAAAGCCATGAGACTATAAAGTTTACCCCTTTCTTATCTAAGGGATAGTTAAAAAAAGAAAGTAGAAAGTCCTAGACCGACCTAAAGTTTATTTCACCTGCAGAGCATATTGGATAATGGCCAATGATGAATTTGCCGAGTTCGCAGAGCCAAAAGCGATGTAGAAACAACTTTGCAGAGGCCAAAATTTGGTGATTTTATGACAAACGAAAAGGATCTTGCAAATATTGTGAAATACGCAAAGTCCCACTGCGAGGACAGGTGCCCAGCGGACAGAGATCCAGCCGCTTGCATTTCGTTGATTGAGATGTGCGAGATACTGGGCGAAGATCCGCCATTGTGTTTTGAGGATACGAAGGGTTTCACCAAGGCTTACTTCGTAGCCAAGGTTAAGGATGCGGAGAAGAAGCACGGTAAACCAATCAAGGCGGTTCTTGCGGATTACAACTTACGTGGAGTGAAGACACTGGAGGATAACATTGAAAAGATGGAAGTGGAGTTCGCACTGAAGGCAATAAAGGCACTTGACGAGAAGAGGGCTGATAGCAAGCAGAGTGCAAAGTAGCTTGGCTTAATTTAATAGATTGAATGATAAGACTACTTCAAGGTAAAATTAAAGAGTTAGAGTCTTTCAACTGTTCAAAAGATAGCGCGGCAGGGCGGATTGGTCTTGGCAGAGTCAGGCGATTCTTTGAGAAAAATGGACAAGAATTACTCTCCACAGAGGGTAGAAGAGAAGTGGCAGAACAATTGGCTCAATGAGGAGTACTATCAGGTTTACAAATTTAAGAACGATGGCAAGCCTGTCTTTGTCATTGACACACCGCCGCCGTTTACCTCTGGCGAGCTCCACATGGGGCACGCCTACTGGAACATCCTTAACGATGTGATTGCCAGGTACAAGAGGATGTGTGGCTATGACGTCCTCCTCCCCCAGGGGTGGGACTGCCAAGGTCTACCTACGGAACTTAAGGTGCAGTACAAGTGGAAGATTTCGAGGGATGACAGGAAGCTCTTTAGGGAGAAGTGCATGGAATGGACGGGCAACATGATCAAGAGCATGAAACACTCCATGATCATGCTTGGTTATAGACCCGATTGGGAGCAGTTCGAGTACAGGACCATGGACAAGAGTTACTGGAAGGCTGTCCAAGAATCCCTACTCTTGATGCTCGAGAAGGGACTTATTTATCGCAAAGAGTTCCCTGTGCATTGGTGCTCAAGGTGTGGAACTGCGCTTGCCCAGGCGGAGCTCGGTTACGTTCAAAAGGCAGGAAAGCTCTACTACGTGAAGTTCAGGTCAGAGGAGAGGGACCTCGAGGTCGCGACCACAAGGCCCGAGCTTCTGCCTGCCTGCGTTGCCCTCGCTGTGAGCCCGGGCGATGAGAGGTATTTGGATCTCAACGGCAAAGAAGCAGAGGTACCCATTTTCGGGCAGAAAGTGAAGGTTCTATGCGACGAGGCTGTCGACCCCAACTTCGGCACCGGTATTGTAATGATCTGCACATATGGTGACGAGCAGGATATTAAGTGGCAGCAGAAATACTGCCTGCCCATACTCAAGGCTATCGACGAATATGGCAGAATTATCAATTCCGGGAAATATGACGGCATGAAAGCGTCAGCCGCGAGAAACGAGGTCGTAAAAGACCTCGAGGCGGCAGGACGCATCTCTAAAGTGGGTCAGATGACCCACAACGTGCTGACCCACACAGAGAGAACGGACTGTATGACTCCGATCGAGTTTATTGTAAAGGATCAATGGTTCATAAGGACAAAAGATTACAAAGATAGGATCCTCAAAGAGTCCGCAGATATGATGTGGATCCCCAAGTTCATGAGTCAGCGCTTGGTGGATTGGGTGAATAGCATCGAGTGGGATTGGCTCATATCAAGGCAGAGGGTATTTGGAACTCCCATACCCTTTTGGTATTGCAAAAAATGCAACAATATAATCCCTCCGCAGAGGAGGGAACTGCCCGTGGACACAATGATAAACAAGCCCCCTGAGGGGAAGTGCCCCAAATGTGGAGAAGCAGAGTTTGTAGGAACAACAGATGTGTGCGATGTATGGGTGGATTCAAGCATAAGCTCTCTGATCGTGACTGGCTTTTTCACGGATAAGAGCATGTTTGAAAGGACATACCCCGTTGATTTCCGCCAACAGGGCCACGACATCATAAGGACATGGTTTTACTATAGCACCTTCAGATGTCTGATCCTAACTGGCAGGGCACCTTTCAAGGGGGTTCTGGTAAACGGGCATATTCTAGGTCCCGATGGCTCAAGGATGTCGAAGTCTAAAGGCAACGTAATAATGCCAGACCAAGGTGTCAACGACTATGGCGCAGACGCCATCAGGCAGGCTGTAATGTCACTAACGATCGGGTCGGACTTCCCATTCAAGTGGGAGCCTGTGAAATATGGTAAGTCTTTCCTGCAGAAGGTATGGTCCTCTGTAAGGTTTGCAGAAGGATTCTTTTCTGAGCCTTTGTACGTCCTCAACGCAGAGGAGCTGGAGGAGGTCGACAGGTGGATAATCTCAAGGTTAAAAGAGACTATTTTAAAGACGACAGAAGCTATGGAAAGCTACCAGTTCCACATAGCCGTGGATCTTCTCCAGAAGTTCTACTGGCATGATGTTTGCGATCAATATGTTGAATCGGTAAAACCTCGTCTCTACAGCCCAAAGACTCCGGAAAGTCAAAGGGCTGCAAAGAGCACGTTATATGCTGTCATCTGGAACTTTATGAGACTCCTAGCACCGATCTGCCCTCACATAGCAGAAGAGGTTTACCAGAACGTCATCAAGGGTAGGGAGGGGATTAAGTCTATCCATGCGGCCCCCTATCCTAAAGTAAGCGATCTCCCTGAGGTTGATGGGACGGCAGGTGGCATGATTGTCAAGGTCATATCAGAACTCAGGACCAGAAAGGTAGAGGCAAAAATGGCGCTCTCAGCAGAAATCGCGAAGGCATCGGTGAACGCCGAGGCAGAGACTATAAGGATCTGCCGGGAGAACGAGTGGATCATAAAGGAAGTCTTGCACATAAAGGAGCTTGAATACATAGAGGGCGATTTCAGGGCAGCGATTAAGGTAGAGTAGTCATGTGGAGAAAAATTTTCTCCTTTCCATTAAGGGGGGTTGCTGAGCAGCTAAGGGTTCATATGAACCTCGTGCTCATGTCAGCGGAGCTCCTAGAGAACCTGATTGAAGCTTGTGAGGATTATAACTGGGAGGCAGTTGGCTCCGTCGCGGAGAGGATAGCCCGTTTGGAGAGAGAAGCAGACGATGTCAAGAGACAAGTGGAGGTAGGTCTTTTTAGCGGCGTAGTCTTCGTTGGCCTTAAAGAAGACTTCTATAAGTTGGCGGAGGCAATTGACGAAATAGCGGATAAGTCCAAGGACGCCTCAAGAGCGATTAGCTCGCGTCAACCAGACAAGGAGGAGGTTGCTATCCTCTTTGAGGGAGAGAATAACATTATGAAGATGATTAGGGGAACAGTTGAGATTGTAAAGATCCTGATGATTTCGGTCGAACTTCTGGACAAGGACATGAAGGAGGCGCTCCAACTCGCCCACAATGTTGAGAAGATGGAGGAGGAGCTTGATGACATCAAGTTGGACATTATCAAAAATCTGACTAAGAACGAGAAGAAGATGTCCCCCCTATCATTCTTGCAAATCAGGGATTTCATTTTCCTTTTGGACATGGTGGCGGACGCTTCAGAGGATGCCTCCGACGTGATCACAGCCATGATAGTCAAGTCAGGGGCATAGTGTTAATGGCACTATTGCTCATAGCACTAACCTTACTGACTCTAGGCATGTGTGGGGCGAATAACGCCAGCACTTCAGCTGGAACCATAGCAGGATCGAAGATCCTCTCCTATAGGAATGGTATCCTGGTATTCGTTGCAGGCTTGACGCTAGGAGTAATCTTGGAGGGGAGCAAGCTCTCGAATGCCATTCAGGGTAACATTGTTAAAGGGATCTTCGGCGACTTCTCCATAAGCGTGATACTTGGTGTCACCTTAGCTATGACAGTGATAGCTACTGCGGCAAGGCTGCCCCTCCCCATAACCCAAGCGGTTGTGGGAGCCTCGATAGGCAGTGCCCTCTACCTAGGAATGCCGTTGAATTCAAATGGGCTGGTTTTGATAGTCCTTTCGTGGGCATTGGCGCCCTTCGTAGCAGCGGGAGTTTCTACGGTACTGTCGAGGGTGCTCCGCAAGTATAAGATCAAGGGCTTAGGAGAAACCGTTATGGTTTATGGCATCATGACCCTTGCAGCAAGTTTCTACACTGCATATGTTTTTGGGGCTAATACGCTGGGAACAATGGTAGGGATCATAAAAGGCGATTTGGGTTTGACGCTTGCTCTAGGAATAGCCATCATCGCTACGAGCGCAGGAGCCTTAATAGTTGGACAGAGGGTTTCGAGGACTGTTGGTGAGGGCGTTTCTAGCCTGGGTCCCGCTTCAGCCTTCTCATCTCAGATAGGTGGTGCATTGACGGTTCATATCTTCACTCAGCTGGCGGTTCCCGTATCCACTGGCCAGTCGATAGTCGGAGGGGTTTATGGAGCGGGGCTTGACAAGGGCAGAAGGGCACTGAGCAGGGACACGGTTGTCAAGCTGGTCCTTTTATGGGTAGGTACGCCCATCTTCTCGATAATAATGGCATGGCTTCTGCATGCAGTGATGGTAGGTTGAGTGAATTTATCTTAAGAGGTAAGCTGCATTTGCCAGTGCAGCAGAGATAGAATCTCTTCCTTTACTCATAGTGAAGAAACCGTGACCTGGCAGTATTGCCTCAACATTAAGCCCTGCAAGCAGCTTCAGACTTGTTTTCATCTCCAAGTCGCTTCCACCATTCAAGTCGGTCCTTCCAAAGCAGCCATTCGAAAAAACAGTATCGCCACTTATTAGCAACTTCTCATTTGCCGCATAATAGCAGACACTTCCGCGTGAATGCCCCGGAGTGGCGATGGCTTCAAGACCCAGCTCTCTGAGGATCTTCTTGCTGTCGCTCAAGTCCTTCACATCCACCTTGCCGATGCTGCTTTCGAGCAGATCAGCGTCCTCCATCGATATGTAAGCTGGAACACCGACTTTAGAAAGGGAGATGAGCCCCATTGTATGATCATAGTGGCCATGTGTAAGGAAGGCGGCGGAAATCGATTCCACAGCTACGTTCGCAGTTTTTAAAAAAGATACAACATCAGGATGCCCACTTGTGTCGAAGAGGTAATGCTTACCAGCCAGCTTGGCAACGTAAACATTCGAGGAAATGCCTACACTTGAGAAGGATTCCTCATGGATGACGAGAAATTTACCTGCCCTTGAGGTTATTGCACTGTGAATCATTAGCCCTTGGTCACCCCCAACGGGACCATCCTGGCGACGAGGGTTGCAATGCCCAGATTGTTGGAGACCTCCGCCACTCTGTCGACGTCCTTGTATGCGCCAGGTGCTTCCTCTGCAATAACCCTCATATCGGCTGCCCTGACCAGTATGCCCTTGCTCTCCAAGTCGCGTTTCACATCGCTCCCCCAGTATTTCCTTATGGCAGCCTCACGACTAAGGAACCTACCTGCACCATGGGCTGTAGATCCCCAACTCAGCGCCATAGATTTTGGTCCTCCTACGAGGAGGTACGATGCGGTGCCCATGCTGCCAGGGATGATCACAGGCTGACCGACGCTCCGGTAACCTTGTGGGACTTCAGGCCTACCGGCAGGGAATGCTCTGGTGGCGCCCTTCCGGTGGACGTAGAGGGCCTTTTTCTTGCCCTCGTAGTCATGCTCCTCGCGTTTAGCAAGGTTGTGCGCCACGTCATAAACGAGACGCATGCCTAACTTCTCGGCGTCGGATTTGAAGGTCTTTTTGAAAGCCTCCCTCGTCCAATGCATCATGCATTGCCGATTAACCCAAGCGTAATTGCAGGCTGCACTCATTGCAGCGAAGTAGTCATTCGCTTCTGGGCTGGATGCGGGTGCGCATGCAAGTTCTCTATCGGGGATCTTTATCCCGTACTTGGATACCACGTGTTCCATCGTTAAGAGGTAATCGCTGCAGACTTGATGACCCAGACCCCTGCTTCCAGAGTGCACCATAACTACGACTTGGCCCTCGTACTCCACGCCAAAGGTTTTTGCGGTCACTGTATCGAAAATTTTTTCTACCATTTCAACTTCAAGAAAGTGGTTTCCACTTCCAAGGGTCCCCAACTGGCTGCCGCCACGCTCCTTTGCTTTGTAAGAAACTTTTGAGTTGTCTGCGGTCTTCATCCTGCCACCCTCCTCGCACCTATTTGCGTCTTCGTCCCACCCGTAACCTTTCTCTATTGCCCATTGCACGCCATGATCAAGAACCTCATTAAGCTGCGATGGATTGAGACGGATCCCTCCCTTGGAACCGAGTCCAGACGGGACGAGATCGAAGAGTGTGTTTACCAATTCTGGCAGTTTTGGTTTAACATCCGTTACATTTAAATTTGTAAGTATCAGCCTTACGCCGCAGTTTATATCATAGCCCACGCCCCCTGGGGAGATCACACCAGAGTCCATATCGAAGGCAGCAACGCCCCCAATGGGGAACCCGTAACCCTGATGGCCATCGGGCATGGTTATTGAGTGCCTGATGATGCCAGGTAGTTGCGCGACGTTTACGCATTGAGGGAGAGTGAGGTCTTCAGACATCTTCTGAATAAGAATCTCATCAGCGTAGACCCTGCCAGGAACATTCATGCCCGGTCTAAAAGATTGGGGGATTTCCCAAACATACTCATCAATCCTTTTGAGTAGGATGTTAGAATTACGACCTAAGCTCACAATATTCACCTGTTTCAAAATAGCGCGCTATAGCTGCCCCAAATTGTTGGGCGCTACACATTGTACACCTATAGTAATGAAATCTTGAGGAATATTTAAGCGTAGTCAGTTGCATTAGAAGTAAATCCTTGGCTAAAATTAGATGTCAAGCACAAAGTATGCTTCCCAATGGCCTTCTTTCTGGGAAATCCGCATTAGGGAGTAGGTCATTGCTTTTATTGCCACTTTCTGACCGTGCTTCTTTGGGGCATAGCTCTCACCAAAGATCTTCGCGGTGAGGGATAGATGGGTCTTTTTTTTGTTGATTATGACTTTGGTTTTGGAGATTGCAAAACTCTTTGCATCGAAGATATAGAGCAGATGGTCAATCCATTTGTAGAGAAGCTGCTCCAAATCGTCCGCGTCAAGCTCAACATTAATTATAGTTTTACGGTATACCTTAGAAGTCTCCATAATTACATCGAAAGACGCAATCGCAGCCTCTTCGAACATGCCTTCTAACGTGTCGTTATAAACGTGTATGTAGATGTCCGAAATGTGATCAAGGTATGAAAAAACCAAGGCAATCCCGATAAGAATATTGCGTGCCCAGGTTATTGTTGTTTTCTAGGGAAAAACATTATTAAAACCGATACTTAGTATCAGTTGAGCCGGGGTGGCTGAGCGGTTAAAGCGCCGGCCTCGAGATCTTCACGAAAGGGACAAGCAAGCCGGTGCCTCTTTGGGGGTGCAAGGGTTCGAATCCCTTCCCCGGCGCTAATATATCTAAAATTTCATCTCGCTCTTTTCGTCAGCAGATGCAGAACAATATTGCTCGCCATGTTTATGCTTGATCAATTTTCATAACTCGGAGTCTTATCTAGTGCGAAGCAAGATTGGATGAAACTATTCAAATACAACACATGTTCCTCGCTCGCCTGTTGTATCACATTAAGAAGAATTACAGGCGTAGGAAACAGAGCGGGTGTAGTATTAACCGCCAAAAAAAAATTCAATGACTACCCAAAAAAGATCGGAAAAATTTGAAGCGTGCAGTGCTTAATCTTTGTAAAAAGATGACTAAACCAATTCGATCTCTATGAATACATCATCTGGAACTTGGATCCTCATCATCTGCCGCATGGTCCTGTCGTCGGCATCCACATCAATAAGTCTCTTGTGGATCCTAAGCTCCCACTTGTCCCATGTTTTTGTTCCTTCTCCTGCAGGGGATTTCAGGGTTGGAACAACGAGCCTCTTCGTAGGAAGTGGAACTGGACCTGCGATCTTTACTCCAGTCTTCTCAGCAATCTTCTTAATCTGTGAACAGACGTCCTCAAGTTTCTGGTAGTCAGTGCTACTGAGCATGATTCGGGCTTTCTGGGGCATAAAAAAACCTCATAAAAAAAGGATTACTTAGCCAGCGTTGCTGGCTTGATCTCTGTTACGACACCGGCTGCGACTGTTCGGCCCATATCCCTGAGTGCAAACCTTCCCAATGGCGGTAGATCTGTGTAGACCTCGATTGCAAGCGGTTTCGTCGGCTTGAATGTCACTATGGCGCTGTCGCCCTGCTTCAAGAAGCTTGGCTTCTCTTCTATGACTGCACCAGTCTTGGGGTCGATCTTCTTCTCTATGTCCAAGAATGTCGTCGCCACCGTCGCCGTGTGCACGTGGAGTACTGGGGTGTATCCTGCCGCAATGGCTGTCGGGTGGTAGAGCACGAATATCCTTCCCTTGAAGGTTTCAGCAACTGCTGGAGGCTTTACCGTATCGCCACAGACTTCGCCCCTATGGATATCTGTCTTGCCTACACCCTTGACGTTGAACCCTACGTTGTCTCCTGGGACTGCCTCTTCGATCTTCATGTGGTGGGTCTCGATGTCCTTCAGTTCACCGCTCTTGTTGGCAGGCATGAAGACAACTTGCATGTTCTTCTTCATTATGCCCGTCTCAATTCTACCGACTGGGACTGTGCCCACACCGGTAATAGTGTAAACATCTTGGATGGGTACGCGAAGTGGCTTATTGATTGGCTTCTCTGGGGATACGAAGGTATCCATGGCTTCGAATAGAGTCGGGCCCTTGTACCAGGGCGTATTCGGACTCTGCTTAATGATGTTATCGCCTTTCCATCCAGAGATCGGAACTGTGATTATCTTTGATGTGTCATAGCCGATCATTTTAAGGAATTTTAGTACTCCGTCCTTTACCTCGTTGTATCTAGCCTCGTTGTAGGCAACCGTCTGGTCGTCGATCTTGTTTACAGCGACCACAAGCTGGTTTACACCCAGAGTCTTCGCAAGGAAAGCGTGCTCCCTGGTTTGGCCACCTGGGCCCATGCCGGCTTCGTACTCTCCCTTTTTGCAGGAGATGACAAGTATTGCAGCATCAGCTTGTGAGGCACCTGTAATCATGTTCTTTACGAAGTCCCTATGACCTGGTGCATCGATGATTGTGAAGAAAAATTTAGGAGTCTCGAACCTCCAGAAGGAAAGGTCGATTGTCATGTCTCTCTCCCTCTCTTCCTTCAACTTGTCGCCAAGCCAAGCAAACTTTGCAAATTCTTTTCCAGTCTTCTTTGCCTCTTCCTCTAGAGCTGCCAGTGAACGGTCATCAAGACCACCGGCGAGAAAAAGCAGATGCCCTACGAGAGTGCTTTTGCCGTTGTCAACGTGCCCCATAACTAGCATATTTAGGTGTTCTTTTTTCTGGGATGACATTTAGCATATCCTCTTGTTATCCTTTTATTGACTGTTGAAGTGTAAAAATAGTACGTAATATATAAAGTTTGGTCAAAAAGGTTCCGTTCATTTTTTTCTGATGGGAGACTTGAACGAAAGGTCAAAAAAAGGAACTCTGGCTTCGATACAAACCAGCCAGATCATAGTTCCCGAAATTTATCTGGCTGAAATGGCTATGCGCTCGATCTCTTCTCTTTTTTGGACTGCATAGCTCTTGTTGTCGTTAGCACCAGCTAGCGAGACTTCGTCTGCGAGGCACTCTTCAATAGGCTTATTGCTACTAAAGGAGGCGTTCCTTGAAGCATCAGTTATGAACCTCAGCGCGAGGTCGACCCTTCTCTGTGGCGAGGCGTCAACGGCCTGTGGGTATGATATACCTCCGTAGCTGATCCTTGTTACTTCTTCTCGCGGTGCGGAGTTCTCTATGGCCCTAACTAGAACCTGAATTGGGTTCTCCCCAGTTTTAAGGTTGATAATCTGGAGGGCGCCGTCGACTATGTTCAGTGCTAGGGTCTTCTTTCCGCCATTTCTACCAGGTCTCATTACCCTGTTGGCAAGCCTCTCGATAATGTTCACCTTAGATTTGCCAAAGCGCCTGTGCTCGTGCCTGCCACATGAATGTGGGACAAGAGTTGGCGTGACCGCGATGTATCCTTTTAAACCTAGATCCTTGACTTCTATGTTAGCAGTGTCCCACTTACCGAAGATCTTAATTTCAGACATTTTTTTACCTCACTGGCTTCTGTTTCTTACCGGTCATAAGCGCCTGCAGTGAGACGCCATTGATCTTGACAACTTTCCATCTTACGCCAGGGAGATCGCCCATTGATCCACCGCCTGGACCACCGATGCCTTCCAAGATTACTTCGTCGTGCTCGTCAACGAAGTTGAGGGCGCCGTCGCCGGGCAGAAATGCTGTGATCTGCTTCCCATTCTTGATTAGCTGAATCCTTGCGCACTTCCTCACTGCGCTGTTTGGTTGCCTACTCTCTACACCGACTTTCTCAAGAACTATCCCCTTTGCCTGAGGAGCTCCTTCAAGCGGGTCTGCCTTAACATCGAGTTTGAGCATCCTTCGCTTGAACTGCCTCAAACTCCAGCGGAAAGACTTCCTCTTTTCGCTGAGCTTTCTTCCAGCAAGCAAGCCCCTTGGTGATTTTGAACCTGCCATAACGTACACCTAAGTGCGGTTTTCGTAATTGATTCGCCATTATTTAACTTTGTCGGAGTAAACTAGGTGTGCGGGAGAAGAAGAACAAGCATTCGCCTTGCCCTTTCCTGCCTCGGTCGAGGCGGGATTCGCAGACAGTTATGCTATAACGACGTTCTCCAGATCGAAGTGGCGTTTCATGAGCAGCCTTGTTTTGACGACATTCTTACCATTCTTGCCAATCGCCATACCTTTGTCGTGGGGGTCGACGGTCACCTGGGCCACGGTGTTGCCTTCAGAGTTTTTGCTAATTTTAATCCCCCTGACCTTGGCGGGAGCAACTATGTTTTTGAGGAATTCTTCGGCAGTCTCTGCATACTCTACTATCTCCACAGGTCTACCGATCACCTTTCGCGTCCTCTCGATGTTCATGCCGTTCTTACCGATGGCTAGCCCCATATCACCAGGGCGTATAACGAAGATTATCCTATTATCCTCGGGCTCAAGGACGCAGTCTTTGGCGATGGCGCCAGTAAGGTTTTCAAGAAGGGCTATGAAACGCATCTCATCTGCGGTGAATTTAATCGCTGGAAAGTATCATCCCTCCTGTAGTTTTAGTATGGCCGATTCCCCTGGCTCGATGATCGTGATTGTTGTCACGTGATAGGGTTTGCCGCAAAGGCCTCCCAGGTCCCAACTTGACCCGGGATATTTATATATTGGGATATCACCAGCTGCCGCCTTCAACTTAGAGAAGAGGGTCTCAGGTGTGTTTGATGAGATTACAACCAGCTTTGCTTTCTTCTTGTTCAGCGTCTTTAGACCAACCTTGTAACCGATCTCAATCTTGCCTGTGTTTAAGGCAACCTTGAGTTCCTTCGAAAGATCCATTTCATGATGCCTCCTTCTGACTTGAGAACCGCATGAATAGTTCAACAATCCCGGTACCCAATGGTATGGGCTGCCCGACTATTACGTTTTCCGTTACACCCTCCAATGCGTCTTCTTCTCCATGTGCTGCCGCATCCAATAAATGTTTTACGGTCACCTCGAAAGCAGCCCTTGCTAAGACACTTGACTTCTCACCGCTCACGCCATGCCTTCCGATCTGCCTTATCCTCCCTGTTGAAGTCATCAGGTCGGCAACAAGAATGACGTGTCTCACATCCACATCCAGACCCTGCTGATCCAGGACCTGGAAAGCTTCTTTGATAATGGCGACTCGGGCCGCCTCGATCCCTAGCACCTCTGCGATCTCGGAGACATTGTTTGTATAGACGCGGTTGGGATCTATTCCCTTAATCTTTAAGACCTCCGAAAGGTTGGAACCATCCGTGTGGAGAACGTATTCTTCGTTCTCCTTCTGGATCAGAACTCTCTTTATGCTCTTGATGCCCTTCAGCTTCAAGGTAAGTATCCTTTCCCTAAGCCTCTTGATTTTGTCCTGTGCGGTGACCTCTGGCGTAATTATAATGCTATTTCCCTCAATCTCGACCTTCCCGATCTTGAGCTTGACAATGGACTTTGCAATAAACTCGGCGTCCAATTGCTTATCCTGAGCAATCTCTTCGTCAACTTCGACAATGAAGGACGCGTTGACCATATCATATTCAATGCTCTTGGCAACGTTCTCGACAGCAATCCTTTCAATCCTGGTGACAACTTCTTTAGCTTTCTCGAGGCTCCCTTTATGTTCATCATCCAAGTAGACGGTCATTGTGGGTGTCGAAGGTATTCGCCTGGCGTCTACGATCTCGATTAGCCTTGGTAGACCGAGGGTAACGTTGAGTTCCCTGACACCTGCGTAATGGAAGGTCCTGAGGGTCATCTGGGTCCCAGGCTCACCAACTGACTGGGCTGCCACGGTTCCCGCTGCCTCCCCCGGTTCTATGAGGGCCTTTGTGTAGGCTTTGTAAGTCTCATCCACGATCTTTTTGACCTGAACTTCTTCCATAGTCATCCCGCTGAGCTTTGCCTCAAGTTGGGTGAGAAGGTTGTCTGGCAGCATGCCTTTGTAGTTCCCAAGCAGCTTTTCTAAATAGGCAGCGGTCTCAATTGGGACCTCTTTCGTTTCCTCTGCCTTTGGCTTCTTTGGCTTAGCCTTGGAGACTTTGGTAGGAGCCTCAGCAGGAGCTTCGGTCTTCTTTACCTTTCTTGCAGGCTCTTTCTTCTGGGATGATTTATTGGCCTTGGCAACCTTTACGGTCGCCTTACCCGGTAAAGTGTCTTTTTTGTTTTCTTCTGCCATCTCATTTACCTCCTGCGCTGATGACCCGCTCAATAATCTTGTCAATGTTTACGGCTTTGCCATGGTCGCTCTTGGCGGGGTCTACACCGTCATCTCCATACTTAAACTGGAGTATCGAACCGTCTGTCCCCCTTACGGTTCCATCGTACTCAACCCTTACATCCTGGAGGGCATTAATGAGTCGCCTCTGCATGTAGCCACTCTGGCTTGTCCTGACGGCAGTGTCCACAAGTCCCTCTCTCCCGCCCATAGCATGGAAGAAAAATTCTATCGGGTTGAGCTTATCTTTATAGCTACTGTATACAAAGCCGTGTGCCCTTGCGCCAAGATCGCCTTGTTTGAAGTGCGGAAGCGTTCGGCCTTGATACCCCCTAGTGACCCTCTCGCCTCGCACTGACTGCTGGCCTACGCAAGCCACCATATGTGCGAGGTTCATGAGACTCCCCCTGGCTCCTGTCCTAGCCATCAGAAGAGCTGTGTTTTCGTCCTTAAGGTTCGATCCAGCGACTTCGCCTGCCTTCTCTCGCGCCTCCTCAAGCTCCTGCATGATCTTAGTCTCGAGTGTCTCCTCTAAGGTTCTGCCAGGAAGGCGCTCGAGCAGCCCCTGGTTGTAGATAGCTATGAGCTTGGCAGTCTTATCCTCCGCCTCGCCCACAAGGGTGTTTACTTTGTCCTTTGCCTGTTGTGGCAGTTCCTCGTCGTCCAGACCTATGGTCAGTCCACGAGAGTCAATGAAAGAAAGGAATAGCTTAAAGGCCTTATCTATGTAGAATCTGCCCATATCGGTGCCATAGTCCTTGATGAGCCTATGTAGAACGCTCTCTGGTTGGCCGGCGCCTATGGCTTTCTTGTCGATTACTCCCGAGATCAACTGGCCGTTCTTTATCACGACATAGGCATCGTGTTCGCATTCCTCTTTTTTGCACGTAGGGCACTTGAGGCAGACATTTGATTTCAATGTGTAATTGAAGTCATTGGGGAAGAACAGGCTCGCAAGCTGCTTGCCGGTCCACAGCTCCTCTGGCTCGGTAATTGCTGGTTCGGGTAGGTCACCGTCAAAGCCCGAGCTGGTGAGCAGCTGGGACGCCTCCTCCCTTGTCACCTTGGTTTCCTTCCTTGTGAGCATGTACGCTCCGGAGATATAGTCTTGAATCCCTCCCATTATTGGACCGCCATACCTTGGCGAGAGGATCTGCTCTTGGACCAGCATCAGGACAAGTGCCTCTGCTCTTGCCTCCTCACTCTGCGGCACATGAAGGTTCATCTCATCCCCGTCGAAGTCAGCGTTGTAAGGAGGGCAGACGCACAGGTTGAGCCTGAATGTCTTGTAGGGCAGCACCCTGACCTTGTGTGCCATAATTGACATCCTGTGTAGGGATGGCTGCCTATTGAATAGCACAACATCGCCATTCTTCAGATGCCTCTCGACCTCGTACCCAACCTCTACCGAGTCCGCAATCACCTTCCTGTCCTTGGGGAAGCGGAGATCAATCCTTCTGCCGTCCGGTCGGATTATGTAGTTGGCACCTGGATGATCATCTGGGCCATTCTGGATAAGGATCTTCATCTGCTCCAAGTTGTACTTGTTGATCCTTTCAGGGATTGTGAGCAGCTTTGCTATGTCGTATGGTATACCGACCTCATTAATACTGATTATTGGGTCTGGCGAGATTACTGTTCTTGCAGAGAAATCTACCCTCTTGCCGGAAAGATTTGATCTGAACCTGCCCTCCTTGCCTTTAAGCCGCTGTGCGATTGTTCTTAGCGGCCTGCCAGACCTATGCCTCGCCGGTGGTATGCCAGAGGTTTCATTATCGAAATAAGTGGTAACATGATACTGTAGGAGTTCCCAAAGATCTTCTATAATCAACTGTGGAGCACCTGCGTCGATATTCTCCTTCAAGCGTTCGTTGATCCTAATAATGTCAACAAGCTTGTGGGTTAGGTCGTCCTCTGATCTTACGCCGGATTCCAATGTAATCGAGGGCCTTGCCGATGAAGGTGGAACTGGAAGGACTGTGAGCACCATCCATTCAGGTCTTGCCAACCGGGGGTCCAATCCCATCAAAGCTGCATCTTGGTCAGTAAGCCTCTCGAGTCTCGACCTAATCTCATTTGCTGCCAGCTTGACGTTACCCTCTTTGTGTTCTTCATAGTATGTGGTTGGCTTCTCAAACTTGATCTTATACTGCTCCTGCCCGCAGTAGGGACACTCTGATGTTTTGTTTGCCTTCTTGGTTATCCTATCTGCAAGCTTGAACCGAAGCTGTGGCCACCTTCTCTTGTAGCGTTCCATCATGAGTGTGTATTTCTCGTACTCCTCTTTGGTAAGCAACAGCTTACCGCAGTTCCAGCAGGTAGCCCTCAGCATCAGGTAGACTGTCTTAGCAAAGCCTGGGTGGACTACTGGCCTCGCCATCTCGATATGGCCAAAGTGACCGGGACACTGCCCAACTCGGTTTCCGCATGTCTGGCACTTTTGGCCAGGCTCGATTGTGCCAAGCCGTCTGTCCATGAGCCCTGCCTCAATAGGGACGCCGTCCTCGTCGTAGGTATCGGCAGTGATGATGTTAACGACGGACATCTTCCTGATGTCCTCGGGTGATAGGAGCCCGAACTTGATTGCTTTCATTGCTTTGGCTATATCGCTAAGTGACATGTTTCTACACCTTCTCCTCTAATTTCAGCCTCGGCGCTATCCCGAGACTCATGAGCTCCTGCAGAAGTAGTTTGAAAGCATATGACATGACAACGCGAGTGGTTTTTGCTTTATCTCCACAGATTGGGCACACATGCTTGTCCTTCACTCGGTCATAGTAAGCTATTAGGCCGCAATCTTCGCAGATGTTGACAACTGTCCTGTCCGACTCGTCCAGTAACCTCTCCTTGAGGAGCATGGCGGCGCCATGACCAATGAGGCAGTCGCGCTCCATCTCCCCGAACCTGAGGCCGCCTTCTCTGGCCCTACCTTCTGTTGGTTGCCTTGTGAGGATCTGGACAGGCCCTCTGGCTCTTGCGTGCATCTTGTCGGCAACCATGTGGTGCAGTTTGAGGTAGTAAGCTATGCCTATAAAGACCTCCGCCTCGAGTATCCTGCCTGTTCTGCCATCATACATAATCTCCTTGCCTGACGACTTGAAGCCAGCGTCCTTTAGCAGTGTCTTCATTGTCTTCTCGTCACTCCCGCAGAAGGCAGTGCCGTCGATCGGTTTGCCCGAGACAGCATAGGCCTTGCCTCCCAGCACTTCAAGGAGCTGACCCAAGGTCATCCTTGACGGGATAGCATGAGGGTTGATTATTAGATCTGGAACAACGCCGTCCTCGGTGAAGGGCATGTCATACTGTGGCACTAGCATGCCTATGACCCCTTTCTGCCCGTGCCTGGATGCGAACTTGTCCCCAAGCTCTGGGATCCTCTCGTTTCGGACCCTGATCTTTACCAACTTGTTACCATCCGAGGTCTCGGTGACGAGGACGAGGTCGACGATGCCGTCCTCACCTGCCCTCATTGAAACTGAGGTCTCCCTCCTCACTGGTCCGGTGGATTCGAACTCTCTATATTCCTCTAGGAACCTTGGGGGGCTCGTCTTTCCGACCAAGACATCCCCTCCACCAACTATTGATTCCGGCTCGATTATGCCATCGTCCCCGAGGAAGCGGTAGGACTCACTCGTCCTGTATCCCCTAACATTGGGTGCCGGAGTTTCAATCTTATCCTCCTGGCCGCCCGGGTATCTCCTCTCTTCAGTCTCATAACACCTGAAGAATGATGATCTAGCCAGGCCCCTGTCGACTGAGGACTTGTTCATTATGAGGGCGTCTTCTATGTTGTAGCCTCCATGGGAGAGTATTGCAACAACAAAGTTCTGCCCTGCAGGGCGCCTGTCAAGTTCCAGAGTCTTGGCTGATCTTGTGTTGACCAGGGGTTTCTGTGGGTAATGCAACAGGTGCCCTCTAGTATCGAGGCGCTTTGAGAAGTTTGCGGCGTAAAAGCCCAGCGACTGCTTTACCATTGCAGAGCCGTAGGTGTTCCTAGGTGACTGGTTTGCCTCGAGGAAGGGGATCATTGAGGCGCTGATTCCGAGAAGCGTCGATGGCACGATTTCCATGTGCGATCTTTCCTTGTCGAGGTCCTCCGTGTTGAGCGCGATGTAAGAGTTCTCTTCTTCCTCGGCATCCAGGTATTCCACTATTCCCTGTAGGACTAAGTCATTCCATGACCACTCGCCAGCGGCTAGCTTCTCGACATGCTCCTTGGCGAGCCGTGTGGAGCCCCCGTCCACGATTATAAGAGGGCGTCTTACTCTTCCTGCATCGCAGTTGACGTATATCTCGTTGATCGTCTCGGTGTTGTAGTGCGCTACGTTTACCTCGTGGCTTACTCTGCCCCTTCGTCTAAGCTTCCTCATCTCGCTGATGAGGAGCTCTGGCTTCTGGTGGATACCTATCAGTCTACCATTGAGTATGACTTTGGCGCCGCTGAGGCCTTTCTGGCGGGCGCCTTCTATCTGCTCGGTCTCTAGCTCGTAGAGGAGTTCCTCCACGGGTTTTTCGTCCACGCCTACGGATATGAAGGCCATGAGCGCGAGGTTCTTGACCAATCCGCAATTTGGACCCTCGGGCGTCTCGCTTGGGCACAGCCTGCCCCATTGTGTCGAATGAAGATCCCTTGCCTCGAAATGTGGTTGGCTCCTGCTAAGCGGTGAGATTATTCTCCTTAGATGACCAACCGTTGAGAGGTAGTTCGTTCGGTCCAACAGCTGGCTCACACCAGCCTTACCCCCGACCCAGTTACCTGTTGCGAGAGCGTGCCTCAACCTTTCAGTAATAACATCGGCCCTTACAAGTGTGGGTATAGAGACTCTTCTGCTCCTGCTCTTGGCTCTCTCGAGCTGGTATTTCATGTCGCGGCAGAAACTCTTGAAGGCGACGCGGTAGAGGCTTGCGAGCAGGTCTCCGGCGAGTTTCAGCCTTTTATTGGCATAGTGATCCTTATCGTCGGGTTTTCTCCTCCCTATGGAAAGTTCGAGGATCTTCTCCCCCATTTGGCCTAGGAAGAGGGACTTCTTCTTCCTATCGTTGGGGGTCATACCCAGGTGGGGCAGTAGGTATTTGTCCAATATCTGCTCTGCCCTCTGGATCCTAAAGTCGCTGGTCTGACCGATGGCGACTCTGTTTCCAATGTAGTCAAGAGCATCTTTCACACTATTTATCTCAACGCCAGCTTCGAGCGTAGGGATCAAGGATTTTTGAACTTCTGCCTCGTTAGAGACGAAGTCGACTAGCTCTTTGTCAGATGCGACGCCCAACGCTTTCATTAGAATAGAAAGCGAGATTCTACCAGGTATGGAAGGAAAAGTGACCTGCAGGTCTCCACCTTTCATCCTTTCGACAGTTACCGGCACGCGAAATCCTGATGTGGCCGAGAAGACCTTGGCAACGTGAGTGACTGGAGAAGTGCCGTCCATTACATCAACGAGGATTCGGTTAACTGCAAGATCCTCCTGTATCACGACGACTCTCTCGGAGCCATTTATGATGAAATAACCGCCAGGATCAGCAGGATCTTCGCCAGCTTTGATAAGTTCTTCCTTGCTCATCTTGGAGAGAAGACAGTAGCCCGATTTTACCATAATTGGAAGCTTTCCAACGTATACCTCGATGGACTCTTCCTCATAGCCGTCCTCAACTGGGGCGACTGTCAGATACATTGAGGAGGCATAGCTTAGATTCCTCTGCCTTGCCTCCATGGGAAGGATCTCCTTCTCTGAGCCGTCAGCTTCATGGATAGTTGGGCGCTTGACCGCGAGCTTGCCAAGCTTTATCTTGTAGCCTGGCAGGTCTGTCTCAATGACTCCCTGCTCGTCCACGATCTCTTGAAGCTTGTTCTTTATGAAATCATCAAATGAATCGAGGTGTTGTCTGACTAGACCCTTCTCTTTGAAGAAGGACTCCATCAGTACCCATCTATCGTCCATACCAATATTGCTCAATAAAACTCACCCTGGAACACAATAGCGATAAGCTACAGACTGCTCGGCAACTAGGCTCTTTCTAGTAATTTTCAGGACATCCCCAGGCTTTGCGCCGATCTCCTTACAGACAGGATCAGTACGCCTTATCCAGGGAAGATCTTCCTTCTTGATTCCGTAGGCATGCCTTAGAGCCTCAATCTCTTCTTTCTTGAGGATTTCGAATTGAGGCACGAGTTCGTGCTTTAGAATTTCGAACTTGACCATATACATCCCACCATTAACTCCACAAAAGATGCTAAATGCCCAGCAGCAGAGCTATCAATTGGAAAAAAAACGTCTTTAATAAAGATTCCTATTTTTCAGGTAGTCGAGAGTCTAGAATGGATAGTGGTCCCGCCCGCCGGATTTGAACCAGCGACCACCCGGTAATTGCCCATGCTGGCGCCGGGACATATACCGCACATGTGCGAATTCCCCGTCGCGACCCCATTGGTCTACAGCCGGGCGCTCTACCACTGAGCTAGGGCGGGTCGAGATAGAATTGACAGACTGAAATTAAAAGCTTTTCTTGAGATAGAAGAAATTGGTGGATGCGTCAGGGCTTTATTTTGAGGGTGTTAATATATTTTGATAAATCTCAATGTTGCTGAGAGTAAAAGTTCAACACCACTTCGTCGAGCGACTCGCATTCTTCTACGGATTTCAGACGGCTCCTAATCCATTCAGGAAGCAAATTAACCAAGTATCTAGTGGAATATCTGTAATCCATGAAGACTACTACCCCCCTGTCGTCCAAATTCCTGAAGGGGCGACCCGCGGCTTGGGAAGCCTTCCGCATTGCAGGCAGTACGTAGCCGTACTCCTTACCCCGGCCTGGAAAGACTGTGTCGTAGTATTTTATCTGGGACTCGACCTTCTCGGTAGGCTTTGGGTATGGCACACCAACTATTACCACAGAGTTCATCTCGTTACCAGGGTAATCCTCGCCTTCGCTAAACCTTCCACCCATTACGCCGATAAGGACAGCACCACCCTTCAGGCCCATCGATTTGAACGCATCAAGCAACTTGTCTTGTTCTGTTGACCTGACTTTCTGGCGTTCCACATACGCGGGTTTCGCAACGGAAGCTTCAAGACCACAGCTTAGCAGACCCTCCATGACATCGTAGGAGGAGCAGAAGACCCCAGAATTTCCAGGTGTAGACCGAACTACCTCGGAGATCTTTGATACCATTTTGCGGTAAACATCCTCGCCGCGCCGTTCATAATGTGTTGAAAGTCCTTTGCAGGCCAAGAAGAGGGTCTGCCCCTCCTCGAAAGGTGAGGGAAGCGCCACCTTGTTAGAGTCTTCCGGGAGACCCACCATCTCGCGGTAGGCATCCATATTTTCCAGAGTGCCGGACATGCTCACTGTTGATGGGACGGTCATTATTATTTCAGATATGGAGGAGCGCGGATCGAGAGAGACTATTTCTATTCGAGATGGCTTTACCCTATTGGTTTGCTCGTCAATCGGACCGCCAGACGTAGCCTTACCAACGGACTCTATGATGTGCACAAAGTCGCGCCTCTCTGAGGTCTCAACTGCTCTCATGAAGAATTCACAGAGCCTATGGATGTGGGAGCGCGGCAGCTTGCCTTTGGAGAGAAGGTGCGCCTTTATGCTTTCTCCAAAGGCATGTGACTCTTCAAGGAATATTGGCAGTGGGGCTCCGACGTGTGCATTCTTAGCAGCTTCTTCAGCCAAGCTCTTCAGGTCGATAGTATGTTCTCCCATTTCCATGCAGTTTACGTTATGTGCCAGCAGCTCAGAGAATCTTTTCATGGAGGCCTTACCGTAACGATCCGCCTCCTCAACCGCGTAAGTGATTGAGATGGATGTTAGCTGATCACTCTCAAATTCGTTGGCTATTTCGGGGAGATTGTGAGCCTCATCCAAGATCAGTGCATACTGCGCTATGGATCTCCCAGAACCACCTAATTTCTTGAGAAAGTTATCTCTGATCTTCCGGTTAAATAGGTAGGCGTAGCTAAGGGCAACGACATCGACATGGGGGAGCAGGAGCTTTGTTATCTCGTAGGGGCACATCTCGTTCTCCTTGGATTTGGAGATCAACTCGTAAGCAGGAGTCGGCACGCTCAAGATTTCATCTCGCAGAACACGCCAGACTCTTCGATCCTCATCGACGTTTGTATAGTAAGGGCACTTCCCGCTCTCAATTAGATCTGAGCAGAGCTCCATCATTGTCCGGGAATCCCTTGAAAGGCGGATCACAGCTTCGTTGATACACATCTCCGCCCTGCCTCGGATGGATATTCCGGAGACATGTTCCTTCCCGTTTATCGCTACGAGCTCCTCAACCACCCTGTCGAGCTCCTTGTAGGTTCTGGCTGCGTAGAGTATCCGGAGATTGCGCTCCTTGCAGGCTTGCAGTCCCCCAGCCAGTGCGCCTACAGTCTTGCCAAGACCGCTCGCACCATCAACAATGGCATGGGAGTTCCCCTTTACAGCATCGCACACCGCAGAAAGAAGCCGTTCTTGGTTAGGCTTAAAAGAAGGGTATGGAAAATATCGCCATTCGGATAGGGGCAAAGATTGCACCACTGCTCTACACAATGGGGGACAATTAATAGCTTCCTGATACAAAAAGGTTTTAGCCCTGGCGATGTCCTATGGTATTGTCAATAGTTTGGGGGAGGCCATAATGAGCCTTAGGCTCTTTCTCGACAGCGAATCAGCCATTCCAGGCGAGGTGCTTGTGGATAAAAAAGAGCACTCACCAATGTATGATATCCCTGCTCTTATGAAAAAGAATGATAATGGACCGGTTCTTGTTTTAAACAAGGTAAAAGGCAGCAACTTCAAATTGGTGAGCGGACTGTGCGGGACGAGGGATAGGATCTTCAGGGCGATCGGAGCGGATAGCCTAACTTACTACTCAAGGATAATTGATGCCACAAATCATCCCATTGCCCCAATACTTGAGGAGAGTGGGCCAGTAACGGAGGTCCGCGAGAAGCCAGATCTAATGAAGCTTCCTGTATTAACCCATTACGAAAAGGATCCAGGTCCTTACATCACCTCCGGCATCGTCGTTGCAAGGAGTCCCGACGGCAAGTTTCAGAACGCGTCCATGCATAGGCTGTTAGTGCTGGGCAAGGACCACATGGCAATAAGGATAGTCCCTCGCCACCTGTATGCTCTTCACCAAGAAGCGAAGAAGCAAGGGAAGGATCTACAGGTAGCAATCTCGATGGGCAACCACCCTGCCGTGATGGTGGGGGCTAACTCCAGCCCCAAGTTTGGTGTCGACGAGCTAGGGGTAGCCAACGCGCTACTGGGTGGGGGACTAAAGCTGGTTAGGTGCAAACATGTCGATGTAAAGGTGCCTGTTGAGAGTGAGATTGTTATTGAGGCGGTGATCAAGAAGGATACATTAGTAGATGAAGGGCCATTCGTTGATCTCACGGGCACCTATGATATTGTCAGGAAACAACCCATAGTTGAAGTCCTCGGAATAATGAGAAGGAGGGACCCCATTTATCAGGCAATACTCCCTGGCGGATCCGAACACAAGTTGCTCATGGGTCTGCCCAAAGAGGCAAGGATGTACGAAGGAATAACAAAGGCCGTCCCCGAGGTTAGAGGTGTGAGGCTTACACTTGGAGGATCATGCTGGTTCCATGCGGCTATTTCCATAAGAAAGCAGGCGGAGGGCGACGGGAAAAACGCATTGCTAGCCGCTTTTGGATCCAACCCGAGCGTCAAACATGTTGTTGTAGTCGACGAGGACATAAACATCGACGACATGAAGGAGGTGGAGTGGGCCCTTGCCACAAGGTTCCAGGGTGATGATGGTATGATCAAGATTAAGAAGGCGAGGGGATCTACGCTTGATCCTTCCTCTGATCAGGAGAAGATACTCACGACCAAGATCGGCTTCGATGCGACAATACCTTGGAACAAACCCAAGGAGAAGTTCGAAAAGGCAAAGATACCTGAGAAGTGAGCTTAGGGCGGTCTTTTGAATGCACCTTTCCAAAATAGAGGAGGAGATGCTCTCAGGCAGTAGGGGGAAGGCAACTGAGAAGGCCATGCAGCTTCTCATCGCCCTAGGTGAGGTCCTGGGAGCGAGCAGACTGATCCCCATCGTAAGCGCCCAGATTGCAGGTGTCTCATACGGCAATATAGGCGACGCCGGCATGGAGTTTTTGGAAGATTGGGCAAGTCAGGGAGCAAAGACGCAAGTCAAGGCTACATTAAACCCGGCCGGAATGGACCTTGATAGGTGGAGGGAGATGGGAGTGGACGAGGATTACCACGCCAAGCAGCTAAGGATCATAAAGGCGTTCGAGATGATGGGAGTTCAGACCACATGCACATGCACGCCATATTTGGTCGGCAACAAGCCCAAGCGAGGTTCACACATAGCTTGGTCGGAGTCCTCGGCGATTTGTTACGCCAACTCTGTGCTTGGGGCGATGACCAACAGAGAGGGAGGACCTTCCGCTCTGGCAGCAGCCATAACAGGGAGGACGCCATACTATGGGCTTCATCTTAGGGAGAACAGGAAGCCGACAATTACTGTAGACGTGAAGGCAAGGCTTTGTACGACCTATGATTATAGCCTGCTGGGATATACCGTGGGGCGAATAATAGGATCTGGCATTCCAATCTTTGTGGGGGTAGGGCATCCAGATTCTGACAGAATGAAGATAATGTCAGCCGCCTTGGCCGCATCAGGCGGAATCGCCATGTTTCATGTGGAAGGAATCACCAGCGAGGCTAAAGGTTTCGATTTAAACTCAGTAGAGAGAGTCTGCATCGACCAGAAGGAACTGGAGGCATCCAAAGAGAAGCTGACAGCAAAAGGGGATCCAGACTTTGCATGCATAGGGTGCCCCCATTGCAGCCTTGAAGAGATGAAGGATCTTGCGCGAATGGTGAAAGGAAAGAGAATGAGAAGGGAGAAGGCATTGTGGATCCTGACATCAAGGGATGTATACAAGCGATCCAAAGAAAAGGGCTATGCCAGCGTTATAGAGAAGGCAGGAGGCAAGATCTTTGTTGACACATGTATGGTTGTCTGCCCTCTTGAGAAGGCAGGATACGAACACATGGTCTCAAACTCATGCAAGGCAGTCCACTATGTTCCATCCACGTCTAGGATGAAGGCATCAATCATGGAGCTGTACAATGCTTTGGAAATGGTGCTGGAGGCTTGACAGTGAATTGTGAGAGAACATACAGTGGACGAGGTGTTGCGAAGTTTGTGGGCGAGGGTGAGGCACTTGTCTCAAAGCAGAGGATATCATTCTTTGGCGGGGTGGATCCCAAGACGGGCATCGTAAGAGAAAAGGGGCACGACTTATATGGTGAGGACATAACGGATAAGGTTCTTGTATTTCCGAATGGAAAGGGAAGCACCGTAGGATCTTACGTTATATATCAGTTGAAGAAGAACGGCCACGCACCCGCTGCCATCGTAAACGTTGAGACAGAGACCATAATCGCAACCGGCTGCATACTCGCCGAAATCCCGCTCGTGGATAAGCTTGAGAAGAACCCGATTGAAGAGATAAAGACAGGGGACCATGTTATCGTTGATGGAAAGGCGGGCAAAGTAGTGATAAGGTAGATTGCGTTTTATCGTAATTAGACAACGCAGAAGGTGCGTAAAAAATGCAAAGATCTTGGGGTATGATTAAGGATCCCATATACGGCTATGTTCACATCTCGGAACTTGAGAGAGAGGTGATCGACACCCTGCCGATGCAAAGGCTTCGGAGGATAAAGCAACTGGTTTTTGCAGACTATGTTTATCCAGGTGCTAACCATTCAAGATTCGAACACTCGATCGGCGTAATGCACCTGGCAGGGCTCCTTGGCGAATCCCTACCAGTGGAGATGCCAAAGGAAGATACTCAGAAGGTAAGGCTTGCCGGTCTTTTCCACGATCTGGGGCACGGGCCCTTCTCCCATACCTTCGAGCAGATCCTCATGAAGAAGCTGAACAAGACCCACGAAGACCTAACCCCTTGGATAGTAATGGGGACAGAACTCAAGGACATACTCGCAAAATATGGATTCATGGCAGATGACATAGCAAACCTTTCAGTGGGGAGGGGAAAGAAAGAAAAGGCTTTCATGAACCAGATCATTACGAGCAGTGTTGACGTGGACAAGATGGACTTCCTCGTCAGGGATACTCACCATACGGGCGCAGAGTACGGAAAGGTGGATGTCTACAGGCTAATATACACAATGGACGTGGCCGATGGCAACCTTGTTGTGGACAGCTCAGCGCTTCCAACGTTGGAGGCATTTCTTATTGCCAGGGTAGAATCTTTCAGGACCATATATTACCATAAAACTGTCAGAGCGGGTCAGATCCTCCTCGTAAAAGCCATGGAAGCTGCGGACGAGGAGCTTGACCTATGTGGTTTCAAGAGCCCGGAGGAATACCTTGAGATGGACGACTACACCATATGGAGTGAACTGAAGAGGTGCAAGAGGTCAAGCAAGATAATGGAGGACCTTGAGAGAAGAAGGCTGCTGAAGTGCGCTTACGAGCTGGAGATGCAGGCCGAAGACAAGTCTATCAGTAGTCTCTTTGGCCTGGAAGGGATAAGGAGCCAGGTCGAGGATGAGCTTGCAACCAAAGCAGGCGTTCCCTCGGGGGAGGTCTTCATTGATACCCCCTCTCTTCCATCCATCCCCTATCAGCATATGATAGACTTCGATCCCATGGAGATCCCAATAATCGACGTCGAGGGTGACTCAAGGAAGGTCCTCAGGGCTACTAAACTTTCCAGGACAATAGAGGTCCTCAGAGGATTCGTAAACATGGTCAGGGTTTATACTTATGAGAAGAACCGCGAGAAGGTCAAATCTGCAGCAGAGAAAGTTTTGGGAAACCTTCCTGAATCTGCCCGAGTCTCATACTAAGCCTTTTACAATGAAGAGAGCTGCACGGAGGATCTCCTGTTGAACCTCCTCCGATGGCTTCATTGCGTCGATAACCAGAAACCCCTTAATTTTCGCCCTTTCCAAAAAGTTTTTTCTCACCTTTGACAAAAAGGTAACATTCTCGAAGCGATCAGGATCCATGCACTTTCTTTTAAGCGAAAGGCCTGGGTCAATATCAAGGATAATTGTTAAGTCAGGCTCTATTACATTGCGGTTTATTGAAATTATCCACTTCTCGTCAAGCCCCTCGGCCTTCTGATATGCGATGGAGGACTCGAAGTACCTGTCTGTAACCACAATCATCTTTGATGCCACTAAGGGCTTAATCACCCTCTCCACGTGATCTATCCTGTCTGCAGCGAAGAGAAGCGCATCCATGGTCGGAACTGTTCTTTCATCGCGCAGGAGGGTCCTAATTACAGGTTCCAACTTTCCCTCCGGATTTGGCTCCTTGGTGGCCATGGCAGGGTAGCCCTGCCTAATCAGAGATTCCACAAGCAACCTCGTCTGGGTTGTGGAGCCTGCGCCATCCACTCCCTCAATGGCAATAAACGCCCCTTTCCTTAATTCTACCATATCACGATATCTATTTGAAAGCGATTATATCTTTATCGAATATAGAACTCGCACGATTTTTGGCTGTTTCTATAAACGAGATAGTATTATTTCTTCGGGGGGAGATAGAAATTGTTAATCGTGAGGCTAAATCTGTGAGTGATAAAGAGAAGCAGTTTGATTTGGCGAGTCAGAAGAGTCTTGAGACGTTCTTGCCCAAGCAGAAGAACATGGAACCTATCAGAATCATTGTAGACCATAGAGAAAGGCCCTCTCAGACTGTTTCAGAACTCGGTCGACTAGGCGCAGCGCTGGAGTTTAAGAGCCTGAAAGTAGGGGATTATGTGGTTGCGGACGAGGTCGCGATCGAAAGAAAGACCTTTGCTGATTTCGCAACATCGATATTCGACAGAAGGCTATTTGAACAGGCGAGGGCCCTAAGGGATGCCTACAGCAAACCATTATTGCTTCTTGAAGGGAGGGGACCTTTAAGGAGGGATATATCGGAAGAAGCACTAAGAGGGGCGATCATAAGTGTCATTCTCGATCTCGGTGTTCCCTTGCTTTGGGCAGAAGATGCTAGCGAAGCTGCAAAGCTTTTAATGACTATAGCTAGAAGAGAGCAAAGGGACTCTTCAAGGAGCATCTCACTTAAGGACAGAAGGCGGCCGGTTACTCCTGACGAGGAGAAGGAATATGTTGTAGCAAGCTTGCCCATGGTGGAGGCAGCGACAGCCAAGAAGCTACTTACTGCTTTAAAATCTGTGCAAGCGGTGTTTTCGGCAAGCGAGAAGGAGCTGATGGAAGTAGATGGTATCGGACCTAAGAAAGCGAAGAGGATAAGGGAGGTGATTGGTCAGGATTATGTCGTCAGATCTTTGTCTTCCGTATCTTCTCCAGGGTCTCGAAGAGAGAGGAGAGACTCCTAGAAAGCTTCCCCAACTCCTCTGGATCGTCCGTTTTTGCCAACTTATCTTTGATCTGGCTGATCTTTTCGAGCATTATCATCTCAAGTTCAGAGGTCGAATTCGATTCGGCAGCTACCTTTTCAACCTCGGTGGATTTTGTGAAGACTACCCTACGGTTACACCCGGGGCAGATCATCTCGCCCGTGGTCAGCCTGAATATCGGTACTTTGCAATCCGGGCACGTATCGGAGAGCATGGTAGCGCCTTCGCGGAGAAGGTTCGCCATCTTTTTTATGTTGGCGTCTCTTTTGCTGATTTTCTCTACCATGAGTTAGGTAATCCCTTAAGTGATTAATAATGTTCTCGTTTGCACAAAAAAGATGGTGGTGCGGCCTAGTATGCCTTCAAGACCATATGCGAGACTACCCTTTCTACGCCTTGGATGTCACTTAGTTTTTCAAGTATTAACGCTGCATCATCCGTGTTTTTACACACTACATATGCTGAGAAGCTTGCGTCTCCCGTCGTGTAGAATATCTCTTTTACCTGGTTCATTTTTCGCAGATCTTTACCTACACAATCGACTTCGGCATCAGGTTTAGTAATTATTTGAACGCAAAGGACGGAATCGTAGCCGATTTTCTTCCAATCTACATTCAAGGTGTAACCTTGGATGATCTGCCTATCCTCAAGATCCTTTACTATTCTGCTTATGGTAGTTGTGCTGACCTTGAGTTTTTTGGCTATCTCCCGGAATGATAGCCTCGAATTTTCCATTAGAAGGGAGAGCGTCTGCTCCGTAAGTTTGTCTTTTGCTGCCATGAGCTACACCCATAACGCGCCTTAGATGAAGAGGTTTACCTCGGCTTTCTCTGCTTCACTAAGATAAGTTCCAACTCCTACATAGTCGTCAACGATGTCACTGAATTCCTCTTTCTGGAGGCCCATGATGGTCATCGAAAGGTCGCATATAAGGAACCTCACTCCCAACTCTTTCGCATCTTTCATCATTTCCCGCAATGACTGCACCTTCTTTGCACTCATCCTGCCCTTCATCATTGATGTGCCCAGGCCAAGCATATTCATCTTTGATAGCTTTAACTTGTCGGGACCATTCGGAAGCATCATACCGAACATCTTCGACATTGTGTCTTTCGGCTTTGGCGCCTTCTTCTTTGGATCCCTCAGCATCGCTATGCCCCAGAAGGTGTAGAAGATTGTTACGTCCCATCCCGAAGCGGCTGCGCCGTTAGCAATGATCATGGAAGCCAGTGCCTTATCCAAGTCCCCAGAGAACATTACTATGGATAATTTGGACATGGTTATCACTTCATTTTCTTTATTACAATGTGCCAAACGCCATCTTTGTCTTCAACTGAAAGTACTTGCTGACCCTGTTTAACCATCGCATCTGGGACTTCTTTTTTGGATGGCCCGTGGTCGCCTATTACTTCTAGTGTTTTTCCAACTTCCATTTTCCTCAGTTTCTTTGTTGTCTCCACCAATGGTTGCGGGCAACTTAGCCCTTTTACATCAATTGTTTCATCTGCCATATTCAATCACCTTTACCATTAAAAGGCCACGACCTTCTCGCCATGGTCCAATATCACGTCCTGGATTTCTTTCATTTCTTTGACCTCGAGACCTTCTATCAACTTCTCGTTTTCTATTCCGCGTTCATATAGCGCGTTCTTGTCAGCGATGACTCTTCCACCCAAGTCCACAATGTCACTTAGTTGGATCTCGGTGGGGGGTAAAAAGATGTTCTTTTGAGGATCGATCTGTCCTTTCTCCGCAGCATAAACTCCATCGCCCATAAGAATAACGATTACATCCAACCCTTTTGACAGCGAGGCTGAGGCCACATATAATCCAGCAAATGTGTTTTCATGCCCAAAGGGCGGTTTTGTGATTTGCACGATTATTGACATATTTGTTATGCACTTCCAAATGTTAAAAGACGATCCGTCCGGTCAATCATATCGATAAAGCCGTATAGACTATAGATCTTCACTGCATCTATTGCCTTGGACGAAGGGTATCGATCTAGCTTCTCATCGAACTCTCCATCAATATACCCTCTTGCCCCAGAGCACCTTTGGCAACTCTTTATAATAGCGCCTTTAGCAGTCAACTCGCTAAGAGCTTCGCCAACGTTGAAAAACATCTTTGGGTTCTGGCCTTTCAGCTGTGAATGAACTCCATCGCCGTATAAAAATATCTCTACTCGGTAGCCCATCTCCAATGCTTTGTTCGCGATCCTACACATATGATCAGCATATTGGCTGGCATATGGCCCCGAAAAGAGCATTAACGTAAGCATTTTTCCTTTTTCATTTACCATGATACAACCCTCGATGCTTTTTCCATTACATCTTCGATAAAAGAACCCTCAAGATCGTCTAACATTTTCACACCAGGCACAACGTCTTCAGGGAGTATTGCTCTAGCCAACAAATCCCTTAAGTTAACATTGATCTCTGCACCTTTACTAAGCGCAGTAATCATGCTGCTACCAAGATGGCCTCTTTGCCCTTTCTTTGCGCAATAGACGCCATCACCTAAGAGATATATTACCACATCCCAACCTCGTTCCTTCGCTCTACTTAATAGACCACACATCCGATCTGTGTCGTCATCGGTATGAGGAGGGGTCATTACAAGGAGGCAAAGTCTTGACAATTGTACACCCTTCATTATGTAATTTGGACAAATGTACAATTGTAAATGGTGCTGCTGTTATATATAAATCTTTTTTGTGCATGTAAACCATTATATAAAAGGAGAAATGCCCTCATTTTAAAGAAATTGCCGCAATATTTTTATTATAAAACAATATATGTGTGGGTTGCAACCTGTAGAGTGGTGGCGCTTATGGTAGATGATAAAATAGTTCAAGCTTTGGGAGTGCTTCAGCAGATTGCAGAGGATAACGGAGTTCCTCGGAATATCAGACGATCTGCGACAGAGGCGATGAAGGTGCTTCAGGGAAAGGAGTATTCAAAAGCTGTAAATGCGTCCAATGCCATAAGCATCCTGGAAGATTGCAGTCAAGATCCAAACATGCCCCTTTTTGCCAGAACAGCCATATGGAAGGCAACAAGCATTTTAGAGCAGATCAAGGATTAATTTTTATTTAACTGGCTTTTTTGCCAATTGCTGATGGTTTTCCGTAGATTAGTGATAACGCGTCCCTACAATTTACTTCAGCCCCAGCCACAAGCGAGATCCTTTCGTTTAGGCTCAGTTCACAGTTAAGTGTATTTCCCTTTAGATCGAGCACCGAACCACCCGCTTCAAGAAGAATAACATATGCTGCAGCTATGTCAGTCACCCTGAGCAGACTCCGATTGTCAGCATATAGATCGAGACCACCACTCGCTACGTAGCAAAGCTCCAAAGCGGCAGATCCCATGTTTCGGATATGCTTGACACCAAGGCAGAGAGGCAGTATCTCAAACATCTTCTGCTCGTTGCCTAAAACGTTGAGGTCTACACCAATGAGGCCTTTGCGCAACGATGATTTTGCTCGGACACCTATTTTTTTGCCGTCCATGAAAGCACCTTTCCACTTCTCAGCCGCAAAGAGCCTGCCGGATGGGAGCTCCATCACCGCACCAGCGATTACATCGGAAAGTCGTGGACCTGAAGAAAGTGCCACCGATATCGAGAAAAAATTGATCCCACGTGACGCATTTGTGGTTCCATCAACCGGATCGAGTACAATCAGTGGAAAATCGTCAACGCCAAATCGCTTTTCACCCATCTCTTCGCTAAGCAGGCGGCTCCTAAAGCCCACAGACTCTAAGTAAGAGATTGCTGCCTCTTCTGCAACTAGGTCGATCATCTTTGTATGATCACCTCCTGCGCCCTGCTTGACGATCTTCCCCATAAGAGGGGGGGCTAGTTTAGATATCGCCTCCACTTCGGCTCTGCAGATTCCTTCTAGGAGAGTGCTATTCATAGCTACTAAAAATATATGTGTGGATTTATAAAATAGTAGGAGCAAGGCGGGGGTCGCCAAGTCAGGTCAAAGGTGCAAGGCTCAGGACCTTGTGGCGCAGGCCTTCGAGGGTTCAAATCCCTCCCCCCGCACCACGTTTTTTAAGTTATTTCAACTAAAATATGGTACAACAAAAGAGGTAGTACTAGGATCTAGTAGAATCGATCTATTTTGGTAAAGAAGAAACTGCTATTTTTACGGTTGATCATTTTGGTAAAGCAAGCACCGATAATGTTATAGTCATATTGATAAAAAATTAGAAACATAATATTAGAAGAAAAATAGCTTAATGTCTGGTATGTAAAATCAGTCCGGGGGAGTTCCAGAGACGAATTATGAAAAACGGGCGGGTTCAAGATCTTTTAGCCGAATTTTACTGAATAAAAGAGTTTTGAGGTATTTTTTGGTGGTTTTAGTTGCCTGTTTGATTGTTTCAATTTACATCGCTATTTTTTCTCCATCGTATTTAAAAATTATTTCTGGATTAGCCCCACTTTTAGTAATGTTGGTCACAATATATACAGTTATTAAATTACTCAGATTGAGTGAACAAGTAGACGTTTATGAAAAGATCATGGAGAAGTATAACTCGATAATAGTAAATTCCAAAGTAGTTTTATCGGGAGATCTTGGAAAAACACCAATTCGAGTTGAAACAATAGAAGACCTAGTAAAAGTGTCGGATCTTTCCTCCCAACCAATAATCCATTATCAAGAAGGTTCGGTACATTATTTCCACATAGTACTTCCAAATGAAAGAGTATACGAATATAAGTTGGGGCTGAATGTCACAGACAGTTTAACGGCTCCCCCTGAAACGAGGATAACAATTGAGATGAAAGATTTAGAAGATGTAGCTAAGATGGCAGAGATTCTTACAAGGCCCGTCCTGCATTATAAGGGAGCGGATTTTGACACCTATTATATCATAGATTATGATACGAAATATCAATCTAAGAGAATGAGAACTTCATGAGAATTGCCATTTTTTTAATGTTACCTAACACTTCGTTCTAAAAAAAATGATAATGAAATTAACATTATGCCAGATCTAGAATTTACGAATGAGATATTCTGCTATTCCATAACCGGTCATGTCTTTATAGGTAAATTTCGCAAGAGGTTCATGTAGAATCGAAAGAGCCTTGCCTTCCTTTCCTTCAAAAGGGAGTATTGCTCTTTTTATGACTTCGGCTTCAACACGATATTGGTTATTATTCTTATCTCTGAGAAGGATTTTGAGAGACAGGGGTCCTCCTTGCTTGTTGTAAATAGTACCAATATCGGCCTTGACGATTGGGAAATTTTTACCATCGGTGTAGAAGAAACCAGCGTCAACTTCGCCACGGTCAACAACCAATTTTGTTACATTTAGGGCACATTTTTCAGAAAATTGGCAAGTCAACCATATCCACATCTTTGGTGCATTCCAGTCTCTTACTCCCCAGGAGTGGTCCCTTTCTCCTAGCCCAGCAATATGGTAACTTCTGTTATCTATGACCAAATAGCCTGATACCTTCCCGAACTGCTCCAAGTGCTCGGATGCCACACTCTGTGATATCTCTTCTTTAATACCACTAATGCAGTTCCTGTAATCGAAAACAGGGTTCAGTGATTCAAAGTCAAAGTCGAAGGAGACTTTTTCTTGCGTCGTGATTCCATCCTTAACCTTTGATAGCTTGCCAGAAAAAGTCAGTTTCCACTTCTTTTCTGAGATTAATTTCTTGAAGTGGAGACCTTTTACCCTAAGGGTGGGGCTGTCGTAACTCTGCTGGTCTTTAACACCGATAAGAGAGCCTTCTGGCATCATGAAGAAACAGAACACGCTCTTTTCATTCTTGTTTGGTTTCAATCCAATCCGCATGAAGGCACATACATCGTTTTTTTTGTCGTAAAAGTTGAAGTAGAAGCTTTCATTCCAATCGGGATGATTACCGAAGTCGTGTATAACATCAGTGTTCATAAACATCACGGCTCCATGATGTAAATTATCCCTTGATTACCATCAACGGTGACTCTCTGTCCAGTCTTGAAGATCTGTCTTGCTCCCTTAACTGCTGTCACTGCCGGGATACCATACTCACGGGAAACCACAGCGCCGTGCGATAGGATCCCACCAGTCTCGGTGATTAGCCCACCGAGTTTTGAGAAGACCGGAGTCCAGCCAGGATCTGTGTTGGAAGTTACCAAGATTTCGCTCTCCTCAATAGTGGAAAGATTTTTTATCGAGTCCACGATCCTTACCTGCCCTGTAACAATTCCGGGACTTGCAGACGTCCCAGTCACTTTCATAACATTTTCAGTCATTATTAGGGTATCATCAAATTCAATCTTTCCCTTGATGAACTTGGGTGGCAACATGTCGCTATATTTTTCATACTCTTTGCGTCTGAGGGCAATCTCTTTTTTCATTTCTGGTAGTTCATTCTTTGCCATCTGGAAGACTTCTTCTTTTGAAAGGAAGAAGATATCATTCTGTCTAGTCAGGAGATCTTGTTCAGCAAACCGCCTTCCATATTCCATGAAGAGACGTCTTTGCCTGAGCAATGTGTGATCAAGATAGAACCGTTGGTTTTCTCGGAACTGAAGGTAGGTTTGAGCATATCCCAGTACAATCCTAAAGAGTATTTTTTTGAAGAAGCCGAATCTCAGCTTCGAAATTCTATAATAGATCTCATCTTGAGTCTTCAGACGTTTTTCAAGCTTATCTTTCTCTAACGCCTCCACATCAATATCTCGGGCATTGACGAGAGATTTGAGAATGTCAATGACAAGCGTTGGATCGTCTGCCCATCTTGGAAAGAATAACTCTCGGGTGTGGGATCTATGACCATAGTCATTGAGAAAACCATTGAATTTTGATTTGAAATCATAGAGATCTTCCCTTTTATTCAACTCCTCCAAAAATTCGTTGGAGGTTTTGGTTAAAAGAAGGTTGAAGCAAGAGGGATCCTTCCTTGCTGATCTTGCTAAGAGAACTAGAGCGTTGTTGGTCGTTATTGTTTTGTTATCGGGAAGACCTGACAAAAGGTGGGAGTAAAGCTCACCAGATTTATCGTCAAGCCAATTATCGAGCCATGTCTTAATTATGAGGTTAGTACCGATACTGTGTGTGACCATCCCATAACGTATGAGCCGATAATGCTTGAGGAAGGCAGCCTCCATATCGTGGTACTCGCGGTAGAGATCGTCGTAAGAGAGCGTTGTGAGGTCTAGCTTATCGAAGGGTTTCATTTTTTCTAGAAAACCCTCAGCCCACTTTTTGTAAACTTTATCGGTCCGGAATATCATTCCGTCAGGATCTTTGAAGGCAATCCTTACCTCCGACCATAAGCGCTTCATAAGCTTGGTTTTCGCATTTGCAATTCGATCTTGATCTTTTAGAGGAAAGTAGTTCAAGAGTTCTTTCGTCCTTGAAAAACGTGGGTTGTATGTGAAGACAGCTTCCAAAACTGCAGCATTGAAATATATATGCCCCTTGTAAAGTTTGAGGAGTTCCAGATCTGCCAATTCCCAATAGCCCATGACCTGGTACCCTTCCTGCAGGACATACTTTGTAAGATATTCGCCCAGCAGAGAGAAGAAGAGGGGAGAGGTGATGTCCGCCCAGTATTCGTCCCCATAGGCCCTCGTCCAGAGTACCTCCTTGTCGGCTACCAAGGTAGTGATAGGGCGCGATTGCAGGATGAAGATGGAACCCTCAGTTATTGCCCATTCGATGTCTTGGGGCTCGCCGAAGTAGGTCTCTATCTTATTTCCTAGTGTCATAAGGAGGCGTATTTCCTCGTTTGTGAGTGAAGAAGCATTTTGCTTTTCTAGGTCTATGTCTTGGGGTTTGCTACCGTCTTTGGTGAGAAAGATCCCCTTGAATTTTTTATTGATTTTTTCGTCTATAATCTTAAAAGTGGCTTTGTCACAAGTGAACCGGTCGGGGCTCACCATGCCAGATACGATCGATTCGCCTAATCCCCAACTAGATTCGATAATTGTCTCGTTCTTTTTCTTAGTTATGGGGTTTGTGGTAAACATTACCCCGGCAGAACTTGCATCAACCATATGTTGGATTAAAACCGCTATGCCACCCTGTATCTGAGGAGAGCCAGAGTTCTGCCGATATGCCATTGCTCTCTCATTCCAATAGGATGCCCAGCAGCGCTTTATATGTTCGAGAATATCGACTCCTTTTATTCCCAAGAAGGTATCTTGCTGCCCGGCGAATGAGGCTTCAGGCAGATCTTCAGCTTCTGCGGAAGAGCGCACCGCCCAAAGATAACCATCTTCAGCTTCATGTAACTTTAAGTCGATCTCTTCAACAAAATCTCGATCCATTTTACCAGATTGTACTAGATCCTTGATCGCCTTGGAACATCTTAATATGCTCTCCTCGTCATCAAAGTCAGTTATTTCAATACATTTTGTAAATTTATCCTTTAATCCATTTAGTGAAATGAAATTTTCATAAACAGCGACAGGCACAACGAACCCTTGAGGCACTGGAAAACCAGCAGATAAAAGCTTGGCAAGATGGGATGCCTTTCCCCCTATCCTAGCTTGGGCGGATTCTTTATATTCTGAGAGAGAGAGCAAGTTTTGGTTCATGAAGCAGCCACTTCATAAATACAACTAATCTTCCGTTTTTATTTTTCATAGCAATTAAGTTTAATGCCCAGTCGAGGCGACTCACTTCAAGATTTTCCCGGTCATAATATACCAAAGATATAGATCAAGCTCGGCTAAGTTGAGATTTAGTTTCTTCGCTATGGCTAACAGGATTTTTTCCATTTCCAAGTACTTCTTCCTGTTAAAGGTCTTTGGCATATCAATGAGACCCTTTTCCTTCAAATACCTGAGTATGTGGCGATCAATGATTGCTACGTCGGTAAAACCAACATTTCTGAGGAAGTGGCTTGCTTCTTTATAGCCGAAGCCTTTGACAGTTTTCACTAACCATTCTCTTGCAGTCCATCCATCATTGAATTGTGTAAGAGCGTCATTAAGGGAACCATATAGAAACCTGTTTTTGCAGATGTAAGATGCCCTAGAAGTGGGGAATCTGTGACTCAGTGATTTGAGCTTGTCAGTCAGATCGCGTTGTGTGAGCGAGCTGAACCCATCACCTATCTGCTCTTGGATGCGTATCCCTCCCTCAGCAGTGAAATTGGCAGTCAGGATGCAGAAGCACATTTCATTAAAAAGCAGCCTTTCCTCTTTGCCAGTAATTTCGAACTCTTCCAATCTCTTCTTTACTGTTGCCTCAACTTTTTTTATAACAGAGCATATTTCATCAAGAAAGTCCATTTTGATTATCTTCATAGTATAGGGTCCTTCTGCACCTGAAGGTTCCAAAATTGAATACGTGATTCCTGTTGACTCTTCAAGCATTTTGACAAATTCCTCAAAGTAGGAGGATGGGCAACTGCTTTTGAAAGCTTGGCCGGAGAACTCGAATTCGAGGACCCGCCCTCGGAAAGAGATAAGTCGTGCTGCTGCTTCTGTGCCGAAATGCGAATTGAAAGCCTCGAGAGCATTAGCAATGCCAGCAGAACTTTTGGATTTGTTGTTTAGGATGGGGGACAAAGGGGGGAACCTCATGGGTGCTTACGGTTTCAATTTACTGCAATTTGTTGCTAATAATCTTTCTAGTTGAATTCAATAAAAAGCATCTATTGTTAGTCCGAATAAAACGGATTTTCTATATTTTTCTATAACTTTATATGCTGTTTTTTTCAAATCCCTTCTAAGGGGCTCGACAATGAAAAGGAGACTTTTAGAAATTCTAGCTTGCCCAATTTGCAAGCATCACCCATTAGAACTCAAGGTATTTGTTGAAAAACAGGAGATTGAAGAGGGGATCCTAATGTGCGAAGATTGTGGCAGATGGTATCCAATAATCGAAACCATCCCGCACATGTTGCCAGATGATCTAAGAGAAGAGAGCGAAGACATGGAGTTCTTAAAAAAATGGAAGGGGGAGTTGCCAGGGGTAGTACTTACAAAAGGTAAGCCCTTCAATCTTAAAGGATAAAAAAATAGCCAATAAAAAATATCCTCAAAAAGAGCCTGAAGGTAAGGATAATTTATTTCTTATACGAACATTTCTGGCAGTGAATCTCGCCGTTAGCAAGCATCGTACCCTCATCATTGAAGGGTGGGCGATGGCATATATAATAAGTACTACCAGAAGGGGTCGTGTATTTTTCAAATAATGTGCATGATGGCATCTTGCGTTACACCTCTGTCATTAGACAACTCCCAAATTTGGATCAAATATATAAACGTTTTTCTATCCCACTTCTGTGGGATTAAAAGTCAAGGTTTGGATCATTTATATTTTGGCATGGTAAAGTATTGAATGGTGCGAAGTAATGTCGGTTAGAATAGGAATTGCCCAGATGGGGAGCGGTGAAAACAAAGCCAAGAATCTTAAACTGGCAAAGGAAATGGTCATCTCTGCAGCAGAGAAGGGGGCAGAATTGGTGCTTCTCCCAGAACTGTTTGGCTACCTTCCCCCTAAGATTACCAGGAAGAGATATTTGCAGAATGCGGAAGATGCTAATGGCAAAACCCTAACTATGCTATTGAAGATCGCAAAGGAGAGAGGCTTGGCAATCATAGCAGGGAGCATAATAGAAAAGTGCAAAGAAGAACTATTCAACACTTCCTACATGATAGTGCCTGACGGGAAAATGTTTTCTTATCGTAAGATTCACCTCTTCAAATTTGGAGGGATCAATGAAAGCAACGTTTTTTCAGAAGGAACTGCTCCATCGGTTGCCGAATTTCGGGGCCAAAAGATAGGGTTAACGATCTGTTTCGACCTAAGGTTCCCTGAGATCTTCAGGGCAGAGATGCTCATGGGAGCAGAACTAATATCGAACGTGGCTGCTTTTTTGGAGAAGACAGGCAGTACACATTGGCTAACCCTACTAAGGGCGCGGGCCATAGAGAATCAGGTCTTTGTTTTAGCGGCCAATCAAGCCAAAAAGGAAGGGGAAGGACCGGTTTACTTTGGAAACAGCTGTGTCGTAGACCCGTGGGGAGAGTTAGTTGCAAAAGCGGGCCAGCGCGAAGAATTACTCATTGCAAATGTTAACTTGCGAAAGATTCGAGAGATAAGGCGTGAACTTCCTTGCCTAGGCGCGAGAAGACCTAACGCTTACATAATTGAAAAATAAAAAAATAAAAGGAAATGAAAGTTTTACTTTATTGCGGCCCTAAAGAAAGCGCCACAGCTTGGGCACTTGTAAAGGCCAATATCAATGACTTTTTTGCCTTTTGGAGCTAGCTTCCAGGCCTTTGTTGGTTTAGCAACTTCTTTTCCACATTTAGGGCATTTTGCCATTTGATTTCCTCCAATCTTCCTTGTGTACTATCATCAGGTTCATGATCAATAAAAGTGTTATGGTGAGGGAATTAGGTATCTTTACTAATTATGCTTCATTAGAACTTGATGACTATCTTTTTTGAGATGGCCAAAAAAAGTGGCGAAATGCACAATGAAAGATGCTAATGAAAAATAAAAGAAAGGGTTAGCGAGTTATCCTCGCTTTTACATACGGCAGCCTTGAGAAGTATGTGAAAGTAAGATTGTTTATCTCACGAAGTCATCAAAGCTCCAGAAGTGCTCTTCTTCTTGCACAACTATGTCCTCAAAGAGTTTCCTTGTTGTTGTGTCCCCACGTTTAGTTGCCTCTGCAATAATTTGCCTGTAAAGAGCTATGGAACTGCTTTCTAGTGCGTGATCTAAACGTAACATGTCCATCGTTGTTTTGCCAACTACCGGAAGTGGATCAGGTTTGGTAGTGACTTCGCCGTCCACAAGGTATATGCGTTCGCTGATCTTCTCTAAGTGCTGCATTTCAGCCATGAAGATGCCCTTTAAGAGTTTACTAACCACACCAGCTGTATTAGTGTCCATGATCGTTTCAAGAGCTGTGTTTTTCTTTCTAAGCTCGAGATAAGCAGCTTTTTCATGCTGGTTGGTGTACTGGATTATCCCTGTGATCTCAGCGGAGACGGCTTTGTTTAATAGATCAAAGTAATCCTTTGTAAATATTTTACGCCACTCTGGGAACGCTACCTTGCTTGGCTCTTCCTGTTCGTCTTTGAAGTTTGTGTATTCTTGGAATTTGAAAAGGTGATTTTCTTCCTCAGCATATATTTTTTCAAACATTTCGCGCGTTTGCCAGTCGCCCATTTTTCCAGCTGTTTCTATAATTCTACTGTAGAGAGTCAGGGCTTCTTTTTCTGCTTCAAAGCCGAGTTTTGCAAATTCACTTATGGTCTCGCCTATAGCGGGGCTGCCTGATTTTGTGGTAGCCTCTCCCCCGAGATAGTAAATTCTTTCCATAATGGCTGCTGCATGCTTCATCTCTTGAATGGAAATGTCCTGTAGAACCTTTCCCATCGTCTCATAAGTTGTTTTTTCTAGCAATATATTTTCGGGGATTTGTTTCTTGATTAATTTTTCCATTTTAGCATGTTGAAGAAAATATTGAATTGCGACTTTGAGCTCACGTTCTATCGCCTGGTTTAGTAGATTGATATACTCTTTCGTGACTTTTACAGCCATACTAACCACAATTTTAATTCAGGTGCATTCAAATATATAACTTACGAGGAGGAGGATATTTGTCCATACGCCAATATGGGCCTCGAAAACTTTTGATACATAGTCAACTGTCTATTTGGCGTAAAAAAATTATTTTGCTAGCCCACTCTAGGATAGGTTATCAGTCGCCAAACAAGCAGCCAAGGGAGTAGTTCAAAAGCGGGGAGTAAACCGTCTGGTAAATGAGTTGAAGAAAGGATTACACTAGGTGGATCGATCGGTTTAAATGCAAATGGAGATCTTTGCCTCACCTTTGGATTTTACAGCTTTCTTCTCTAGGGCCTGCACGTTAGCTTTGGCCTCTTTTTCTTGTTGCTTCGCCCTATGTTTTGCCTTCTCTAACTTAGCATCCAGCGCCTGATTCAAGCTATCAATCTTGGCTTAGAGCTTAACATGTAAAAACTGAGGGTTTTGAAGGTCGAAGTGAGAGTTTAAGAAGTCGTGGAATAAATTTTTCTGAAGAACATATACGATAAATAATTATTTATTTAAAATTGTAATGCTTTGTCTATCTCAACAAGTGTGGAGAATTTATAGTAGTGATCTTCTTCTTGTTCTAGGATCTCTTGGAACAGATGGGCGGTCGTAGGGTCATTCTCTGCTGTTGCAACAATTATTGTCTGCTTGCAAAGTATTATTGCCTCTTCCTCAGCTTTCTTGTCCAACTCAAGCATCTGTTTTATACTATCGCCAAATTTAATCTCAGCAGGTTTTGTTATTGGCTTCTGACCAAAGTAGTCTATTCTCTCTGCGATCTTTTCATAGTGTTTCATTTCAGCTATGGCAATTTCTTCGAGCACTTTGGATACGCTCTCGCTCATTGGGCCATGTACCATGATATGTTGCCAGATGCACTGAATAGCTACTTGGATTTCTCTAGAGGCACCAGCATTCATTAGATCTATGAGTTTTTTACTAGCCTTAGGAGTGTATGCTTTTTCTCCTTTAGCCTCCTCGGCTATTACATCAGCGTGGGTTAGTGGTTCTTCTGGCATTTTAAGATTGTTCCTTTTTCATTGTTTGTTTGTACTAGATATTGATCATTATTCAATAAAGTTTTAGGTCATTGGGAGGAGTATCAGTAGTGTAACAAACGCTGTAACGGTGATAAGGACATTATCATCGATGGGGCCGAACTCAAAGTGCTCTGCTATGGATGCTACTACAGCAGCAACAATGCCTGCAATAGGAAAGCCTAGCCGAGCAGTATAGTAGTAACCTATAGGAAGGCAAACCGCAAACATGGCTATATTACCCAACCAGCTTTTAGTTCGCCTTTTATAAACTGCATTTCGGACTATGCCTGTGGCTGCATCACCAAATGACATAAATGCCGCCGGGATGACGCCGTAGACGGGATTCCCGGTAATGATCCAAGAGAGCCCGATGGCAAACCCCCAGGCAATGATGAAATTAACCTCGTAAGTATTTTCTTCCACTTGGAACCAGTAGAATAGTTTGTGCATTCGATGGGGTAGGTAGGTGAGTATTGCTATTAAGGTGACAAGGATCAACGGGATTGTTACTGCATGGAAGAAGATTGGGAAGAGTAGTGTTGGCACACCGCCAGCAAATATGTGAATTAGCTTTCTATTATAATATTTAGCGACATTGGTGGGAAAATTCCTTTTCATGAATATTTTGTAGGTATATCTGGTTCCAAAGACTACAAAAATAATATAGATGAACAGAATTACCCCAATCAATCCCTCCAGGGCCCAATTGGGGCTGATGAACACATTATGGAATCCAAGGGACATGGAGAGACCTTCGAGGGATTATAGCGATACTTTGAAACTTTCGAGTTAATATCGGTTTGGATTTTTATCTATTCACACCGTTGAGTTCAAGATCTAGCAGCATCTTTTTAAGGAAAACAGAGATTTCACCAAAAAAGATTATAAACGATCTCTTTAATCACTCATAATAGCCCGGTGGTGTAGTGGCCAAGCATAGCGGGCTTTGGCCCCGCCGACGAGAGTTCGAATCTCTCCCGGGCTACATATCATCAAGACATGCCCGAGAGAGATGTGGCAGGATTTCCCGTTAATTTATTGGGGAGCGGAAGCTTTCTTCCCCTGAGGCGGAGGCTTGGCTGTAGTGACTTTCTTTCTACGTCTAATGAAATAAATAATGATGAAGATTGCTATCAGAATGATAATGATTGCAAGAATGATCTGACCAATATAAGGCACAAAGGCAGAAGACGTGTAGGTCAGATTGAATGTCTGGTTGGTGTATGGGATCAGCAGGGAGGCGGAGGAAACCGCTTCAGGTGAGAGCCAATTGTGGACTATCTGGCCTCCGACCATCTGGGCATTTGAGCTGCCAAGAGGCAACAATATGGTCAAGGATGCATTATCCACAGGCATGTTTAGATAATCAGGAAGTATGTTACCGGAAAATACTGTTTTGCCGTTCTCATTTTTCAGCATGCTGACAGGAAGCGCGTAAAGAAGCGAGATTTGAAAGCCTTCGTTGTAGCTAATGGATTGTCGGGTCGCTACCGTAACCAAAGAGCCGTTCTGTGAGAGGCTCAGGGACCCAACAGTGTCCATGGCTTCAAGATTGGATGCGCCAACAGGGATGGTGAAGGTGAAGTTTGTTATGTCGAAGGTACCTACATTAATTAGGTTTAATGTGTCCTCGACTTGTATTCCTGAAGAAGTAATCTGTATCTGCCTATCTACAGAATTTGCCTGAATGAACGCAAAATCACCTGTATACTGTACGAGACCTAATGTAGTGTTGGAAGGTGTCATCTCTGCAGAACCGTTTATCACTGGTATTCCTTCAGCCGTAGTGGAGTTTGAGAGGAACGGGAAGTCGTAGTATATCAGTGTTGATCCTTGTGGCAGATAGATTGTGGTGGTGGCAGTATAGTTCTGATCGAGGATTGGAAAGAAGTTGACATAGGCTGTGTTGTTACCTTCCACTCCGTTCGTGGCAAAGTTCAATCCCTCGATGACCGTAACCAGGCGGAACGTTTGGGTATTTGCTGTATCTACGTTTATCGTATATGCTACAAAGGAACTATTGGCAGGGGATTCAGAGTAGATGGTTGTGCTCAGGGATTGGTTTGTCGGACCATAGGCATTGACAGAAAAAACTTCGCTCGCAGAATAGATGTTGAAGGTAACATTGGTGCTCGTTGCTGGGCTAGGTATTGTAACTTGGTCGATGTAAAGCTGATAGGACGGCTCAATGTATACAGTTCTGTTTGCAACTGGGGAGTTAGTATTGACCTGACTTAAAGTAACTTGCGTAGAAATCGCCAGAAGCAACAGGAGTGCCAAACCACCGATGCATAATTTTCGCAATTATATAACCTCAGATGAAATTACTTATCTTACATGCTAGAATATTAATCTAGAGGTCTGAATCTTGATCAATAGTCACCCTTACATTCCCAATGCCTCCTCTCTAACAAAGGAGATGCTAAGTGTTGTTGGAGTCAAAAGTTTGGACAATTTGTTTGCGGATCTCCCCAACTTCCCATTCGAGATCGATGAATTGCAACAAGAGCCCATTGGCGAGGATGGTGTCAAAAGGGATATTGAGAACATCCTTTCGAAGAATAAAATATACTGCGGTAAATGTTTCACCGGAGGAGGGCCTTGGTTCCATTTCATACCTAGCGTAATTAAGCATATAATATCAAGAGGAGAGTTCCTGACTTCATATACGCCCTATCAGGCAGAAGTGAGCCAAGGCATTCTTCAGGCGCTTTTTGAATTTCAGAGCCTGATCTGTGAGCTTTACGATATGGGGGTTGCAAACGCCTCAATGTATGATCTTTCTACAGCCGTGGCGGAGTCCGCACTCCTCTGCGCAAGGGTTACAGGAAGGAAAAAGATCATAATCTCGGAATGCCTCCCCCGAGAGAGAAAAAGTGTAATAGCCAACTATACCGAACCCCAAGGCATTGTTATTGAAGAAGTTCCATTCTTGAAGGCAAGCGGGGTAGTCGATTTGGAAGGCCTAAAGGGGCTAATGGACCACAATGTTGCAGGGGTTTACGTCGAGAATCCTACTTTTCTAGGAATAATTGATGATGGCGTCAAGAGTGTAGTGGAGATCAGTCATGACTTTGGTGCACTAGCAGTTGTTGGATGCGACCCTCTTTCACTGGGGGTCTTAAAACCCCCCGGGAAATTGGGAGCAGATGTCGCTGTTGGAAATGGGCAGCCGCTTGGTCTGGCACCGGGAATGGGCGGCAATTCCTTAGGCATTATGGCTTGCAAGGAAGATCCCAGCATAGTGAGGCAGATGCCGGGAAGGATTGTAGGTTTGACGCAGACTGTGGCCGAAGGGAGAAGGGGTTTTGTCTTAGCGCTTTCAACGAGGGAGCAGCACATCAGGCGGGAAAAAGCAACGTCAAATATCTGTACAAATCAAGCCCTCCATGCTGTTGCAGCAACCATTTACCTATCCACAATGGGGCGCACAGGCATAGCTTCTGTTTCGAAGAAGATTATTGCAAACACTGAATATGTCAAGGAAAAAATGCGAAGAGAAGGGGTGATAGAGCCTCTATTCCATGGTACTAACTTCAGAGATTTTTCGATGTGCATTAATGGGGCAGATTCTGTCGATAGAAAGCTCCGAAAGAAGGGGATTATTGGGGGAAGAAATCTCGCAAAGGACTTTCCTGAGCTGAAAGAGAGCAGGCTATTCGCGGTAACAGAGGTACATACAAAAGAGGATATGGATAGGCTAATCTGCTCCATTCATGAAGTCTTTGGGGGTGCCTGATGGTGTATAGGCAGGCTTTGTATGATGAGCCGCTGATCTTCGAGCTTGGTAAAGAAGGCAGAGTTGGCATTTGGCTTAGTGATGAGGGTCAAATTCCAATAAATCGGTACCTAGGCTATGTTTCAGAATCGATGCGCAGGGAGAGATTAAACTTGCCAGAGGTATCACAGGTCGAAGTGACAAGGCACTTCACTAGGCTTTCTCAGATGAACTGGGGAGTAGATCTAGGCCCTTATCCTCTCGGTTCATGCACGATGAAGTTCAATCCCAGGCTCAACGAGGATCTTGCGGCGAAGGATGAAGTTGAACTCATGCACCCCAGGCAGGGTTTGGAAAGCGTCCAAGGATCTTTGGAATTGCTCTTCCGCTTGGAAAGGGTACTTTCGTCAGTTACTGGAATGGACAAATTCACCCTCCAGCCCGCTGCAGGTGCGCAGGGAGAACTCACAGGGTGCCTTATTATCAGGAGATATCATCGCAAGAGGAGAGAGCCCAGAGATGAGATAATAATCCCTGACTCTGCGCATGGCACAAATCCAGCTAGCGCAGCCATGGCTGGTTTCAAGGTTGTTGAGGTCAGAACTGCGGAGGATGGATGCATAGATCTCGACATGCTTGGGTCCGCTGTTAGTGACAAGACCGCAGGACTAATGATGACTAATCCAAATACGCTTGGAATTTTTGAGAGGAATGCGTGCAAGATAGCCGAGATTGTTCATAGTGCTGGCGGGCTAATGTACTACGATGGAGCCAACTTGCAGGGGATCGTGGGACGGGCAAGACCAGGCGATCTTGGATTCGACGTTGTCCATGTCAATCTCCACAAGACCTTTTCCACACCGCATGGCGGCGGTGGACCAGGTGCTGGACCTGTTGGAGTGAAGAAATTTTTAAAGGAGTTTCTTCCCATTCCGACCATTGAATATGAAGATGGCAGATACACACTTGGATGGGGGAACAAGGATAGCATTGGAAAAATAAGGGAGGACTTCGGCAGCTTTCCAGTACTTGTTAGGGCTTATGCGTACCTTCTATCCATGGGCAGGGAGGGTTTGAGACTATCGAGCGGAGTTGCTGTATTAAACACAAATTACTTCGCGCGTAAAGTTTCAGGGGTTCGAGGGATCTCAGTACCATTTGGTGGTGTAATGAGAAAGCATGAGATTGTTTTGAGTGCGGCAGACATGGCCAGAGATACTGGCATAAACGCCCTTGACATCTCGAAAAGCCTGCTTGACAGAGGTCTGCATGCTCCAACGATTTATTTCCCTCACATAGTGAAGGAAGCACTCATGTTTGAATTCACAGACACTGAGACAAAGGAGAACATAGATTGCTATGCCAATGCACTGAAGGAGATCTCAGATATAGCATATTCTGACCCCGCAAAAATCAAGATCAAACCACAGAACACATCGATAAGCAGGCTCGATGAAGTGAGAGCAAACCATCCCAGAACAATGTGCCTCAGTTATAGGATGTATCTAGAAAAAGAAAGTGGGAAAAAGAATTAAAGATGCATTCCCAGCAGTAGTAGGCCAAAACCAAGGAAGAAGGTCAGTATGGATACTGGCACACCTATCTTCATCCACTTGAGCATGGAGAACTGACCGAATCCCCTCTTCTCCACAAGACCTGCAGCTACCATGTTTGCCGTCGAGCCTATCACCGTTGCGTTGCCACAGTAGGTTCCACCTATCAGCATGATCCACCAGAGGGGAGCTGCGGAGAAACCAGAAGCTACTAGCGACTTAACCACCGGGGCCATTGTGGCCACGGCTAGCACGTTGTCCATAAATGCGGTCAGGATGGAGATCGTCCCGCCCAGGAGCAGCATTGCGCCAATGAAGGATGTGGTTTGATGTGCTATCATGTTAGCTATGTTCTGAGTAACGCCTGTATAGGCAAGGGTGCCAACGCTTGCAAACAGGAGTGTGAAGTAGAGTAGGGTCCACCAATCAATTTTTGCTATCAATGCGGGGGCATTATTCCTTGAAATGAAGAGAACTAAACCTGACATCAGAAGGGGAACGGCCAACAGCAGGGTGTCGGTGGGAAGCTTTAGGGCAACTTCTATGGGGGCGTGGACAATCAGCCCGGCGATTGTGGCCACGAACACCACGGCGCAGAGTTTTATGTCTCGATTCATTGGGAGGTCTTCCAACTTGGTCAATTCCATCTTTGCGAGGGCAGAGCTTGATGGTATGGTCGATCTCAGGTATAAGAGGGCGATCAGGGTAGTCACAACACTGGCGATGATGGCTATTGGGAAGACTGACTCAAGGAAATTCACAGCTGTTAATCCAGCCTGGAAGGCCACCAGGACCCCCACCGGGTTCCCCACGGGTAGAGCACTGCTCCCTATGTTCGTTGTGAAAACAAGGAAGATAATGAACGGAAGAACCTTGCTCCCCTCGATCTTGTAAACTTTCAATATCTTTATCATCAGCAAGCTCATGAAGAGTATGGAGGTAACCTCATCCACGAGGGCCGCCATAAGAGTTGCCAGGAGAAAGAGTATGGCAATCATAGCATAGGGGTTGTTGTAGAATGGCTTTACAATCTTTGGCATCAGCCAATCGAAGAATTTCTTATCGTCCAGGAACACGATTATTGTGAACATCCCAATGAGGAATAGGATGATGTTGAGCTGGGCGAACTCAACAAGATGAGTGACATCAACAACACCAAGCACCAAAAGAAATGTTATACCCACGAGGGCGAATGCATTTCTGAAAGGCCAATAGAACAGGGACCCTGCAACGAAGGCTGAGAAGACTACCACGGAAATGATTTGGGTCTGGGAGAAGTGAGCGAAATAGGCAAGCGTTCCAATAGCTATCACTATGAGAAAGTAGCCAATAATTTTTTCGAGCTCGATCTTCTTCATCGGACGCACCAACAATAATTTTTGATTATTACTTCTTGTTAATAAATACTATCAGAGAATCTATGTTTTTGGAGGGCATGGAAGAAGTCGTCTGTTTTGGAAGGGATAGGCGTATACTAGGAGCCAATTGGGAAATACAAGCTTTTATAATGGGTGAGAAATTTAGAAATGGGGATAGTAATGACCAAAGAGATTGAAGGAAAGGTTATGGATGCGCTCAAAAATGTGATGGACCCGGAAACAGGCATGAGTATGGTCGACATGCAGCTAATCAATAAGGTTGAGGAGGTTGATGGAATAGTCAGCATTGAGTTCATCCCATCTAGCCCAATGTGCCCAATTGCTTTCTACCTTGCACAAGAGATTAAGACTGCTGCTTTGAAGGTTCCTGGAATAAAAAAGGTTAAGATCTCTTGTAAGGGACACATGATGGAGGAGCAGATAAATAAGAGTGTCAATGAGGACTGAACGGATGGTGAGGGTCGAAGTCAGGCTCTTTGCCAACTTGAGGGAGGATGTTGGTAAAGATAGTATTTTCTTGGATTTTGTCAACCCTCCCACCATGCTTGATTTAATAAAGGAACTCATCGAAAAGGAACCAAGGCTTCAAAGGCGTCTGATCTGCAATGAAGGTTTTAACGAACATTATAAAATTCTAATTGGGACAGATCTTGTTTTTCCAGAGGATTTTTCAAAAATCCTGCAGGGGAACAAGGTAGCAATCCTTCCACCCGTCAGTGGTGGATGATTTTACCTTTCATATAAAATGGAGTACAGGAAAGGATGTTCACCAAAACCCTTCTGCCGAGCATTGAGGGCTTACAACCACTTATCGCTATAGTCTTATATTCGTCAGTTCTGGCTATCATCCCGCCATGAAGGTACCTGTCAACAATAGTAGCTTCAAAAGTTTTTCCAACATACTCCACATTCTTTTCAAATTGTATTTTGCTTGCGAGAAGTGCCAAAGCTTCGCTTCTGCGCTTCTTGATAACCTCTGGCATCTGCTTCAAAAATGAGGCGGTGGTATGGGGGCGTGGAGAGAACCTAGCGATATGCGTCTTATCGGGACGGATGGATTTAATTATCTCGTAGGTCTTCTCAAAATCTTCTTCTGCTTCGCCAGGGTAGCCTACTATGATATCAGTGAAAAGCGTGATCTTCGGATACTTGGACCTGAAGGAAGCAACAATTTCTTTAAAAGCGTTAGCTGTATAACGCCTTTCCATGCTTTTCAGCACGCAATCGCTTCCACTCTGAAGGGGGATATGAATGAACTTGTATACCTTTGACGATTCAAATGAGGCTACGAGGCGTTCAATATATGGCTGTACCGATGAAGGGTTGAACATACCTAAGCGGACCCTGAAATTACCTCCCACGTTTGTGATCTTATTAAGTAGATTTGGAAGGTTCGTACCAATATCATTTCCATAAACGCCCGTGTCTTGCGCAGATATCTGTATCTCCCACGCACCGCTGTTAACGGCTTGCGAGACATGGGAGAGGATTCGGTCCTCGGGAAGACTCACCAGCTTGCCTCTGGCCAGTTTGACTATGCAGTAGGAACAATTTCCCAGACAACCCCTTGAAATCGCTATGGTATATTTTGCGCCCATCACGTAAGGGGCAGGTTCGGGCATAGAGTTGCTAGGGTTTAAAATTACTATCTTGGACTTCATACGCAGCGCAATCGGTATCGACGGTAGGTTGTACGGGGTGACAATTGAAAAATCTGGGGCATGATCAGCTATCAGGGCGGGCTGGGCTGCAGCCATACAGCCAGTAACGACGACCCTCTTCCCTCCAAGCATAGAAAGGAATTTCAGTACTTTACGCTCCGTCTCACCTCTTACTGTGCAAGTGTTAACGATAACAGCGTCTGAATCGCGTAGTGATGGGGCCAGCTTAAAACCCGCTGCCATTATCAGTTCTTTTATGGCAGCTGTCTCTGCCCTGTTGGAAGAGCACCCAAAGGTTTTGATGTACACCAACATAAGCTAGTAAGTAATAGTTCGCGCTCTTCTAAAGCTTAACGTGTTTTATGAATTTTTTTAAAACGCTTTGCATGGTAGTTATAAAAGATGTCTCATTGCCTTGTGCTTGTGTTCTTCCTTTTTTAATTGCATCAAGAATGGCATCTACGGTTTGGTCCTGTGATTCGATTAATGTAAAAGCATCTCCCACGGCGGGGGCCCAATGCGCGTCACTTCCACCTAACTTAACGAGGCCTAGCGTGTCAGCTAGTCGAGCGGCACTAATGTTATACTTGTGGAGAGTTGATGCATTCATGACCTCAAGCGGCAGCAAGTAAGGTAATGATGACTTCACAGTCGTTTCGCCAACACCATGACTGAGCGGATCAGTAGGGTGGGGGATTATGACGGCTGAACCGTCGGCAATAGCAGTTTTCACCACTTCAAGGAAAGGAGCATTGATGCAGAAGTTTCTTCTTGGATCGAGCACGATTAAGTGCCCAGAAGATGTGGTAATCTCGACGCCGGGTATTAATAAAAAGCTCAGCTCGCCAGACAGTTCGATGGCTTTGTCTCTTTTAAATGGAAGATCATGGTCAGTGATTGCGACACCGTCAAGGCGTTTTTCTTTGGCTGACTTCACAATATCGGGGATGCTGGATAAGCCATCCTTGGATGCCTCACTATGCACGTGAAGATCTATCTTAAGCAGCAACACAGGTCCCCTAATTTGCTTTTACTTGATGATAGAGCCCGGCGGTACGGCTCGGTCAGGAGAAAGAAGTGAAACAGTATCCTCGCTTTCAGCAGCTAGCAGCATCACTTCAGACTTTAAGCCGAAGAGGGTGGCTGGCTCGATATTGGTCAGCACTGCAATCTTCTTATGCATAAGCTCTTCTGGCGAATAATATTTTGCTACCCCTGCAACACAGGACTTCCGACCGAACTCGCCAAGGTCCACCTCAAGGTGTAACAGGTCCCTAGAGCCCTTGACATGATCTGCCTTGACTACCTCACCTATAGCAATTTTTGCTTTTTTGAAGTCGTCGATCTTGATCCTTGGACCGATGTCCTTGAAGGGTATGAGATTTGCTTTTACTTGACCAACATCTGCTGGTAGCACTTTCTTGAATAACGGAGTCGATTTGCCTATTTCATGCCCTGCCTTGATTGGTTCTTTGCATGTCGACCATTTGGTTTTGTGGACTGAGCCGTCTATGTTTAATATCTTCCATATCTTTTCCGATGTGAATGGTAGGAATGGAGACAGGAGGCTACCAATTGCCTTTACTACTTGAGATGATGTGTAGAGTGTCGCGGCGGCTTTGTTAGGATTAGTCTTTATAGTTATCCAAGGAGCAGAGTTGTTGAGGTACTTGTTGCCCTCGTGGGATAAGGTGAATACACTCATCAATGCGTCTCTGAACCTGAAGGCCTCGATTGCATCCGCGACCTCCTTCTCTGTCGTTTCAACCAAAGCCAACAAGTTATTGTCTTCATCTGATAGGGTTGCCTGGGGGATCTTTGAATTGAAGAACTTTTCTATGAAGGTAAGGGTCCTGTGTATAAAGTTGCCAAGCACATCAGCCAGTTCATCATTGTGACGTTTTATGAACTCGTCCACAGAGAAATCTGCATCCCTCTCGAGCGGGGCGACTGCCAACAGGTAGTAACGCATTGGATCTGGATCAAAGTTCTTTAGATATTCGTCTATGCCGATGAACCAGCCCCTGCTCTTTGACATCTTCTTGTTCTCGAGGGTCAGGTACTCCCCTGCAATGATAGAACGCGGTGGATTGTATTCTGATGTACCCATTAGCATGGCTGGCCAGAAAATTGCATGATGATATATTATGTCCTTGCCTATGAAGTGGATTGCTCTGCCACTCCCCTGCCAATACTTTTTCCATCCATCAGGCTCCCCTTTAGATGCGAAATAGGCTTTTGTTGACGAGATGTACCCTATAGGGGCATCGAACCATACATAAATAACCTTGCCATCAGCGCCTTCGACTGGAACGGGCACACCCCAGTTCATGTCTCTGGTGATGCACCAGTCCTTGAGTCCCTCTTTTATCCAACCTAACGCATAGTTTTTCACGTTTGCAGGTATATTCGGATCATTCTTCAACCAATCTTCCAGTTGATCCTGAAATGCAGTGAGTTTGAAGAACCACTGCTTTGTTGTGGAAGGTTCAGGCTTTGTTCCGCATATGGCGCAAGATGGCTCCTTTAGGTCTATTGGTCGCAAGTACCTGCCACATGAGTCACATGAATCCCCACGCGCACCTTCAAATCCACAGTATGGGCATTGCCCTTCCACATATCTATCCGGAAGGTATTTTTCGCATCGGGGGCACCGGAGTTGCTCCAGCTCCTGCTCGTAGATGAAGCCTTTAGCGAGGAGTTTTATGAAGAGCTCCTGCGTGGTTTCGTAATGTATCTTCTCGGTAGTCCTCGAAAAGAAATCAAAACTGCAACCCATGCGCTGGTAATCGTCCCTAACCAGATGGTAATAGCGGTCGACAATCTCCTTTGGGGATACTTTCTCTTTCTCGGCCCTCAAAGCGATTGGAGTACCGTGCTCATCGGTCGCGCATATAAATATCACATCTCTTCCAGCTCGCCTGAGATACCTGACATAAACATCGGCAGGGAGATAGGTTGACCTTAGATGCCCCAAATGAGGACGGTCATTGGCATAGGGTAATGCGGAAGTTACAACAAGTGGCTCGTGCTTCTCCATAGTAATTACCTCGGGACTGGTTTTACTATTGATAGTGGTGCTTAGCTTTATTTCATTTTGTTTTAGTTTATTTGAAGCTATCCTAGACGCACCAAGGAGGCATGATGCCGAAACAGCGCGTCTAAGGTTTATTAAGGTGTTGCTAATTCCTCTAATTGTGAATTCATATGGATTACGATGCCCTTTTGGAGAGAGGTCTCTCAAAGATACCCGAGAAGGCGACGAAGTCATCTAAGTATGAGACGCCGCAAACCGAGCCAACCATAATTGGTGCAAAGACCGTCATCTACAACTTCAAAGAGATCGCTGAAAGGCTGAATAGAACGCCCAATCACCTACTTAAGTTCATTGTAAGGGAGCTTGCTACCTCGGGCGCTCTTGAAGACTCAAGGGCAACTCTTCAGGGGAGGTTCACGAAGGAGGCCCTTGACGAGTTAATTGTCAGATACATCAAGGCTTATGTTTTGTGCGGATCCTGTAACAAGCCTGACACGAAGCTCGTAAGAGAAGACAGGCTGACGTTTATATCATGTGAAGTTTGTGGGGCTAAGAATCCTGCAAAAACTCTGATGTGAGTGAAAGTCAATGGCCGAAGGGGATGTTTACGTCAAGATATGGCAGACCAGACCGGGCGAGACCATGGTTGCAGTTTGTGACTGCGATGTTATGGGAAAGAAGATTACTGAGGGAAAGCTTGTTCTCGACGTTTGTAAGGAATTCTATGGCGAGGAGAAAATTGCAGCTGATGCAGCGATAGACCTCCTAAAAAGGGCCACAGTGGCAAATCTGGTCGGGGAAGATGCCGTGAAATGCGGGATTGAAGCTGGATTGATCCATAGAGAAGCTGTGATATGCATCGGAGGGGTACAGCATGCACAGTTCATCCAGGTCTGAAGGGCTAAGGCATGCGTAGATTCTGTCCCAAATGCGGGTCCGAAGGGCAGAGCATGATACATGGGTTATGTGAAATATGTTTTTGGAAAGATTCGCTGGACGACTTTCCCAGGCTAATATTGCTGACGATGTGCAGCTCCTGCTTCTGTCATTTGCAAGGTAAGAGGTGGGTACGAAGAAGGGAAGAAGACGATGAGGAGAAGGTCATAGATGGAGCCAAAGAGGAGCTACTCAAGACCTCGGATTTGGCTGATAGCCTCAAGATTCGTGACGTTGATGGAAGGATTACTGAGTGGTTTAAGTCCGGCCTCCCAAAGATGGTGGAGTTGGAGGCAGAGATCCTAGAAAAATCTAGTGGATCATCCAGAAAAGCAAAGACTTTGGTAAGCATTGAATACAGGCTCTGCCATGGCTGCTACTGCGTTGCTAGCGGTAAATATGACGCACTAGTCCAGATAAGGGCAGAAGGAAGGAAGCTTGACAGCGAAGACAGAAAAATCCTAGAGACAATCTTTGAGAGATTTTATAGAAGGACGGAAGGGCGGGGGAGATCAGACATTACAGACGTGAAGGATCATGAGGGGGGTGTAGATGTAAAGTTTCTGACAATAAATATGGCAAGGATGTTTGTTAGAGAGCTCTCAGATGCGACTGGAGCCACTCTGTTTGAAAGTGCAAGGATAATGGGTACAGAGAGGAACACTGGAGGTACTCACTATAGAACGACTATCGCGGTCAAGCTACCAATATTTAGGGTTGGCGAATTGATCGAGGGAGAAGGAACCTTGTATCAGATCATGGGCTACCACAGGGGCAGGGCTGTTGTTGAAGCACTCAGAGAGAGAGGAAGAAAGAAATCACTGTCCAGAGATCAATTAGATGCCTCACGCAGGGTAGACTTCGACGAATATAAAAGGGTAAGACTTGATTCGAAGACAAAAGCTGCAGCCACCTTCTTCGATTTAGAAGAGAAGAGGTTTTTTGAGTTGCCTTCGGGAATCATTCCACCCAACATGACTGAGGGGGATGTTGGACTAATGATAACCATCAATGGAAAAGAGAATATTTTCAAGACTGGCGAGAAAAGTTATAAAAAGAGTGAAGGTTAGCCAGTAAATACTACTCAATTGTAATATGCACATACTAGCAAGATTGTTGGCGGGCCCGTCGGGATTTGAACCCGAGACCAACGGGTTTCTTCGTTTTCTTAAAAGCCCGCTGCTCTTCCGTACTGAGCTACGGGCCCTCATTAGAGGGAAGTGTGACTTACTATTAAAATTTTTCAATTGCATTCATGCGAAGATGATATTAGAGGGAAGCTTGTCACGTTGTCTTTCATGATTTCGTATTTTTAGCACAATATATAAAGAGAGCTGGGGAAAAAGAGGGGTTGGAGATTCCAATGAAGTTTGGAAGACCAAGAGGCACTAGAGACTTTCTGCCATCAGAAATGAGAGTAAGAAGGTCCATATTAGACAAGATAAGGCAAGTCTTCGAACAACACGGCTTCGAGGAGATGGATACCCCAGCCATGGAGTTGTGGGAGGTCCTGTCGACAAAGGGCGGCGATGAAGTTGAACGTCAGATCTACAAATTCCAGGATAAAGGGGAAAGGTGGTTGGGATTAAGGTTCGACCTAACTGTTCCACTCGCAAGAGTCGTTGCTGGCACACCTGACCTTGTCAAGCCTTTTAAAAGGTACAATATCTCCAAGGTTTGGAGGTACGAGGAGCCTCAAAGTGGCAGGTTCAGGGAATTTCTCCAAGCTGACATTGACATCATAGGCTCTAGAAGGATGGAAGCAGACATGGAGTGCGTCTCGACAGCTGTGGATGCACTCAGGGAATTGGGGTTGGATGATTTCGAGGTTAAGATGAATGACAGGAAATTGCTTGAAGGAATGGTTGAGAGCCTCGGAATCAAGGAAAAGTTCGGGAACAGCATCTTCAGAGCGCTCGATAGGCTTGAAAAGATAGGGGAGGAAGGCGTCGAGAAGGATCTTGCTGAGATCGGGCTCGATGAAGAAACTACTGAGAAAGTAATAGGATTCACCCGCCTGAAAGGTGAGGAGGCAATGGAATACGCAAACAGGCAATTTGGATCATCCAAGATGACTCTGGAGGGGATAGCTGAACTGAGAAGGCTTACGGAACTGTCGGATTCCTTCGGTCTTGGTAACTTGCGCATAGATTTCAGCCTTGTCAGGGGATTGGATTACTATACTGGACCAGTGTTTGAAATCAAGGCAGGCGGGGTTCAACTGGGGAGTGTGGCAGGAGGCGGAAGATACGATGGCCTAATCGAGAAATTTGGCGGACCGCCAACTCCTGCTACAGGAATATCCCTAGGCATAGAGAGATTATATGAGGTTCTCTTTGAAAAAGTAAGAAACGAGATAAAGCCCACCAGAATAGAGGTTTTTGTAGCTAATGTAAACGAAAGTGTGACATTGGACGCAATAAGGTTAAGCCGAGAACTTCTTAGAAGCGGGATTGCTGCTGAGGCAGACCTTATGGGGAGAAAGCTCGGAAGACAACTCGAATATGCCAACAATAAAGGGATACCGTACGTCCTTGTCGTTGGTCCTGACGAGCTTAAAACGAAAAAGTTCAAGCTCAAGGATATGATGGGGAACCGGGAAATCGTTACTGGTCTTGATAAAGTAGTTAATATTGTGAAGGGACAGATTATCGAGTAATGCCGCCCACAAAGAAAGCTACCAACGCGAGCAACATCCAAATTCTTGCCTGAGTCTTCACCTTGAGGGCAGCTCCTTTGCTTTGATTCCTCAGGATATAGACAGAGGAGTATATGAAACCGGCATCTACGATTAGGACGATCAGCATATAGAAGATACCAATTTTTCCCCAGATATATGGGATCGGCGTTATCAATACAGGCAAGATATAGAAGATGGAGGCCCCCAAAGCGGCAGTCTTGGCTCCGTTGACCAATGCTATGGTCTTTATCCCCCTTATTTTGTCGCCCTCAATGTCAGCAATTCCTTTGGTGATCTCTCTGCCCACGCTGGCAAGGAATGCTAGCAGGAAAAATACAGCGATGGTAACGTCGATGGTGCCAGAAACAGCTATCCCTCCAAAAAGGAAGGGAACCGCAATGCAGAATGCTACCATCATGTTTCCCGGGAGGCCTAGCTTTTTGCCATGTAAGTTGTATGACAGTGAAACTATGAAAGTGAATATGGCAAGGATAACAGCGTAAGTAGATATTGGGAAAGCGGAAAGGACTCCAAAAAAAACAAGTATGACGCCAAATATGGTTGCGGCATTTTTTGATACTGCACCGGAGGGGAGAGGCCTGTCGGGTGCATTTATTCGATCGACTTCAATGTCTACTATGTCATTCATCACCATGGCTGAGGCGGTAAGGAAGAAAGAGACAAAAAAACCGAAAATCATCTGGAATGGGCCAGGGATCCTCCCAGCAATGGCAACCTCGCCCACTATTACCGCAAGCCCCATCATCACAGCATTAACAGGGCGGATAATTTTTGCATAGGCAGATATCTTAGAGAGTGACTTCGGAAGCATCATAGTAGGTTATCTCACCTTGGCGGTCGATTACTGCAAGGATTAGGTCTTTCTTGCAGAGTTTTGCGGAACTCGAAATTGAGGAGAGTTCATTTATTGCAATTGATTCCCCCTCTATGAGGCCATATACAAGATATTTAGCAGGCTCTTTTCCCATAAGCGCTCCTCTTCGATAAACCCTGTATTCAAGCTGCGGCCCATAGCCAGGTTTTACCAAGTAACCTCTTCTGCGTAGATCAGAGTATAGGAGAAAGCGAAGCCAAAGATCCTTATCTTCCTTTGAAAAGGATTCTACAAGCTCCGGAAAGGTGAGTTGCTTGCCAGAGTCTATGAGTTGGATCTTGTCTCTTTCCAAAAGATAAAGGATCTCCACATCAGATAGTATCAACTTGCCCGAGTCCATCTCACCGATTGATCCCTGTTGGTAAATCCGATCAGCATCTGGCCCGGAGATCAGCCCTTTCTTGTTATTAAGAATGCATTTGGGGGACTCCGACAACGCGAACACCTTAATTCCTAGTAAAGATAATGCTATCTATATGCCCTTCGAAGAGGAGTTATTAGCGTTTCTAAAGGGCAACAGAAGATTGTTGCTAGTCGGCGTTGGCAACAGTGACAGAAAGGATGATGCTGCGGGTATAAAGGTTATTTCAAGGTTACGTAGGAAAGTGCCGAAAGCCGTGGAGCTAATGAACTGTGGCACCATTCCAGAGAACTTTTCTTCCGGCATAAAGAGACTGGACCCATCACATATAATCTTCTTCGATACAGTTGAAATGGAAGAAGAGCCAGGGTTTTTTACGTTTGTAGATGAGAACACTCTTGTCACCCAGTCAGTTTCAACCCACAAGCAGTCTTTGAAGATGCTCTTTAATGTTTTGAAGGATGGGATCCCCAATGCACAAATTCGCTTGGTTGGGATTCAGCCGAAGATAACTGATTTCGGAACGGGGCTCAGTGCTCCGGTCGATAGAGGTTTAAGGACTTTAACGGAGATAATCATCAATGCTCTGAAGGGAATAAGCCATGAGGACCATTGAGTGGAAGGGCGATGCGGTATATTTTATAGATCAAACTAAATTGCCAGGAAGGCTCATAATAGTTAAATGCAGCGATTACGAGGAGCTTGCCAGAGCCATTGAGAACCTAAAAGTACGAGGGGCCCCCGCGTTAGGGGTAGCTGCGGCAATGGGAATAGCTCTGGCAGCAAAGAACAGTAAAGGCAAAACAGCTGATGAGATCAAAAGTGATCTTGCTGCAGCATCCAAGCGAATACAGTCAACAAGACCTACCGCCAGAAATCTCTTTTGGGCGCTGGAACGCATGGAAAGAGTGTGGAGGGCGGAGAAAGACCCTTCAGAACTCGTTGATCGTCTCGTTAAGGAAGCTATCAGCATAGCAGACGAGGATGTGCAGCTTTGTAGATCAATAGGAAAGTATGGAGCAGACTTGATCTCTGATGGGGATCATATACTTACCCATTGCAACGCAGGCGGCCTTGCCTGTGTAGAATATGGAACTGCACTCGGCGTAATTCGAAGTGCTGTGGCAAGTGGAAAGAAAGTATTTGTCTATGCAACAGAGACAAGACCCCTGCTTCAGGGAGCACGTCTAACAGCATTTGAGCTGAAGAGCGAGAGAATCCCATTCAAACTGATAACGGATAACATGGTCGGATATGTGATGCAGAAAGGTTTGGTTGACGAAGTTATCGTTGGAGCAGACAGGATAACAAAAAACGGGGACGTTGTCAACAAAATAGGGACCTATGGGATAGCAGTCTTGGCAAAGGCACATGGCATTCCTTTTTTTGTGGCAGCTCCATCGTCAACCATTGATCTTTCAGTAAGGGCAGAAGAGATAGCCATAGAGGAACGGAAGGCAGAGGAAGTAACAATTCTTTGGGGTAAGAGAATCGCACCCAGTGGTACAGATGTGCTTAACCCTGCTTTCGATCTCACTCCCAAGGAGCTCGTAAATGCCATAATAACAGAGAAGGGAGTTGCTTTCCCTCCCTACAACTTATCAGTCTTTCTCGGGAAGAGTTAGGAGAGAGTAAATGGGGTACTCCGAGGTTTCATCAATCTCTTTCTTCCAGCGTTCGCCGACAGCAATGAGAACAAACACTGCTGCTATTTCAGCGCCGCTTCTACGAGCTAGATTTACAAGAGCCCTGAGCTGTTCCCCCGATCGCACTACATCGTCAGTAATTAGGATGCTGTCTCGCCGCTCAATCCCATTCTTTGGAAGGTAGAGGGAGACTTGGATGCCTGCTCTTGAGACTGTGTAAGTTTCCTCGACGAAATTCGCTACGCCAATCTCCTTCTCCTTTTTTGCATAGATGAAGGGAACACCAAATGCATCGGCAATGTGAACCGCAAGTGGAATGCCATCAACAGCGACTGTTAGCACTTTGCTCACGCGTCTTCCAGCAAGCTTCTGTACAACGTGGTTGGCAATGAACCTCAGTAAAAGTGTGTCGCCCACAATCTTTGTGTTGTCCAAAAAGCCACCCTTATCAAAACCTACTTTATCCATTATGTGCCTAGTTACGTCATAACCCTTTTCCAGTTTCCCCAGTATAGACGTGGCTCTTTCTGGGCTAGGAAGTATGTGCCCCTTTACATAACGGTTCAGAACCGTTATGGGAATGCCTGTGAGCTGCATGAGCTCCTGGTAGCTGTACACTTCCTTGGCGAGACGGAGGAACTCGACAGATCGTAATTGCATTTTAAGATATTCATATCTCGTCTCGTCGATCAAGCATAACCCCTCTGCAATACTCATATCATTTTTTACAGAGGGACTATTTTAATTTTTATATGTATGATTAAAAATTTCTCTTGCTGCTAACAGTGCCTATGCTATCTTGGTACTTTCCAGAGTAGGGCTTACTTGAGGGGCGAGCCATTTTGTTGAAGACTACCTGTGCTATCCGCTCGCCCGCGGCGATCTTCACCGTAGGCTCCCCCATATTGGTAAATGCCAATGTCAATTGCCCTTTAAAGCCAGGATCGATGAAGGCAAAGCTCCCCAGAAGGCCTTCTCTCGCGAAAGAGGAACGGATATAAATCTGACCACATATTGCTGGCCCTATCTCAAGGCGTTCCATAGTGTGGAGTAGGCCTTGTTTGCCCCGATCAATAGCTATAGGGGAGCCATTACGCAGATCATAACCAGCAGGGGAGAGAGACTTGTCCGAGAATGGCTCGATCTTGAGCTCTCCGCTACGCAAACATTCTAGTATCTCTGCATCTGACAAAATGGTCATGGCGGATCACACTCGAAATCCAGAATATATGGCACAGTTACACCACTCTCAGCTAAGCTTGCCTCATATTTTCTAGTCAGTTTCATTTCTAGGGGGATTATCGCGATCTCGCAAAAGACGTCAACGACACCTTCGAGGAGATGACCGACCAATACGCCTTGATTGTTCCCCGTAGAGACGTGAATGTGTACGAATGGCTCTCCGTTAAAGTAGGACAGGTTTCCATTGCCTACTGCTTCCACGTGTGTTTTGACTGTCTTCTCCAACCCCTTTTGAAGGATTAAGCGGCAGCTCTTAAGGGCGCCCACGAAGGAGACGACTATTCCAGAAACTAGCCCTTCACTTTTCATAATGTCTTTGATTGAAGATATTACTTCATCGTTTTCATCAAGGCGAATAATGAGCATATTAGCAGTACTCTTAGCTTTCATATGGCGAACTCCATTATCACAAATTCAAAGCTTCTTAATATTTGCATGATAGCGATCACCATTTTCAAGGATTGCCAACTTAAGAAGTTATAAATTGATTGACATAATGATAAAAGTTTAAATATTGAATGTAAAACAAACTTAAAAGTTAATAATGTAAACGAGCATTGTTAAGTTAATTTGGTTGGGCGAAATATGGTCGAAATCTTAAAGAACTATATCAATGGTGAGTGGGTCGAGGTAAAAGGGAAGGAGACGCTCGATGTAATTAATCCGGCTACACTTGAGCTCTTGGCTAAGGTTCCTAAATCTAATAAAGAGGATGTGGAAGGGGCAATAAAAGCAGCGAAGGAAGCAAGTTGGGAGTGGAGGTGTACGCCGCCGGCGACAAGGGCTAGGTACCTCTACGAATACCGGGCATTACTAGATGAGAATTTTGAAGAGATTGCAGAGATCATTGTTAAAGAACACGGCAAGACGCTCGACGAGGCCAGGGGAGACATAAAGAGAGGCATTGAAACCGTCGAACTTTCAACAGGAATCCCAACAATGATGATGGGTGACACCGAGTGGGATGTTGCAAAGGGGATCGATGAGTCTTATTACAGGGAACCGCTTGGCATCTGCGTGGGGCTTACTCCCTATAATTTCCCTGCAATGATCCCTCTGTGGTTCCTCCCAATGGCGATAGCGTGCGGTAACACCTTCATTCTAAAACCATCGAGCCAAGTTCCTTTAACTGCTCAAAGGCTGGTCCAGCTAGCTGATGAAGCAGGCTTTCCACCAGGTGTCGTAAATCTAGTGAACGGAAGCAGGGATGTCTCCGATACACTTCTTTCGAGCCATGATGTCAAGTCAGTGTCCTTTGTAGGATCATCGGCAGTTGCAAGGCACATTTACAAGAAGGCAGCCGAGACAGGGATGAGGGCGCAGTGCCAAGGACAGGCGAAGAACTTTATTGTTGTAATGCCTGACACCGATATGAAGAACACTATATCTGCGAGCATTACCTCAGCATGTGGATGCACGGGTCAGAGATGCCTTGCTGGTGAGAACTTTGTTCCAGTTGGGGAGGCATATGAACCCTTTAAGGCGGCATTGTTGGAAGCTGCTTCAAAAGTCAAAGTCGGCTATGGTTTGGATCCCGATACTCAGATGGGGCCACTCGCCTCAGAGGGGCAACTTCAGACAGTCCTGAAATATATTCAGAAGGGAATAGATGAGGGAGCCACACTGCTTCTTGATGGAAGGACTGTAAAGAGCGATAAGTACCCAAGGGGTTATTTCATAGGACCAACTATCTTTGACAATGTTGCTCCTAATATGACGATATTCAAGGAAGAAATATTCGGTCCAGTAATGGGCATCACGCGGGCAACTACCCTAGACGAAGCAATAAAGCTAGCCAACACCTCGATTTATGGCAATGCGGCTGCGATCTTCACAACCAATGGCAAGACCGCAAGAGAGTTCACGTATAAGGTCGATGCGGGAAACATTGGCATAAACATAGGTGTGCCGGCACCCATTGCCTTCTTCCCGTTTGGGGGCTACAAGGAGTCTTTCTTTGGAGATCTCCATGGTCAGGGAATGGATTGTGTAGAATTCTATACACAGAAGAAGATTGCCATCACTAGGTGGTTTTAGTTGCAGTTGGGTACATTCGGTGCCATAGTGAAATATGCCATCGAGATCGAGGATGCGACATCCAAGTTCTACGACAGCCTCTCACAGAAAGCCCCGGAGACTGCAAAAGGGATCATCCATGAATTTTCTGATGCCTCGAAGAAGAATAAGCTGACCTTGGAAAAGACGAGGAGGATGGAGATGCAGGAGATGATTCTCGAAGCTATAACAGGGATAGACTCTGCGAATTACGAAGCAAAATTCGAAATCCTTGACTTTGTGGGAGGGGTGAATAATGCAGTTTGGATCGAGCAGAAAGCATCGTCCTTCTATTGTGACTCATCAAAAAAGCTAGGGTTTCTTCCCAACGCAGCTAGGACACTTGAGAAGATAGGCAAGGAAAGAGAAGCCAGGATTGAGAAGGTCAGAGCCTTTCTCTGATTTTTATTTTTTAAAAAAATTTATCAAAGGACACATTATGCAACTCTGATGCTCATAAATTCAGGGTTTGAACTCCTGAGTTTAACTAAATCCACAGTGCGAAGTCTGGAAGATTCAACCCGCTTCAGGTATTTTTGAGAAGCAATGACTGCCATTTTTAATTCATCGCTCGTAGGGGCAAGCAAGGGGACGCCAGGAACGGGTATATAGCTAGTTATATGAAAGGGGATATTTGGATCGATATCTGCAATGAACCTTGCCACTTGTTCGATTTCGGGTGCAGGTATCATGTGCGGGATAAGCACCGTGCTCGCTTCGAGCTTTATCCCCCTTTTATAGGCATCCTCAAAGTTATGCAAAACCGCTGTATTAGAGACGCCAGTGTACAGTATGTGCAGGGTTTCATCAAAGGTCTTAATGCTAACTGAAGCCTCATCTATGAACTCAGGTATGCGCTCTGATCCATTACTATGACCAATTTTCGTAATTGCCTTCAATTCCTCATGGGCGTACATGGCAATATTTTTCAGAATAGGGTTGATGGTTGGTTCGCCCCCCAAGAAGTGAACTCGATTCGGTTTCAGAGCTTCGAGAGCTTCGAAGATTTCTTCCTTTCTGAGGGTTTTTTCGTGCTCGTTTGCCCCAATATTTGCAGCTTTGATCTTGTAAGTACACCCAATACAGTGGAAATTGCAACCAGAATTGTGGATGCAGACTCTCGATACATTTCCGATAACATTGAAGGTGATTTTAAAAAAGCCCAAATTAAAACACCATCAAAATTGGGGAGTTTTGGTAGAGAATTAGTTTGGTCGGATATAAATATTACTAAAACTATGTTTAGTAATACTTGTATATGAGGCATGAAGAAATGTTCACGAGATGGGGCTGCCCGGATTTGAACCGGGGTCACGAGGGCCCAAGCCTCGCAGTCTAGACCAAGCTAGCCTACAGCCCCACAAGGTAAGAAAGCAGATTAACCCAATTATTATAGATATCGCTCAAAAAAGTTTGGTTTTAAAACGGCTTCCAAATTAACTTGAACAGAAATGCATGGCGCCGGGAGGGGGATTTGAACCCCCGAGTCCCTATCGAGACACGGGCTTAGCAAGCCAGCCCCCTACCAGGCTAGGGTATCCCGGCATTCATATCAAGAGAGAGATAGGAGGGTTAAATATTTTAGCACAAAGAAGGTGCGACAGCTCCTATAAAGTGAGAGGCCCATACCACAGACCTTTGGGCGGGTCAGCATCCATCCCGTTATCCTGCGAACGGTGCTGTCCGAGCTTAGAGCCGCTCCCTTCCGGACCTAACCCGATTCGCCCGGTATGCGGAAAACCCATCCCTCCAGATAGGTTCGCCCCGCTCCAACATCCCCGCTGGGCGAGACTTCTACGCCAACTTCCCTAGGTTCTATGGCTGGTTTCTCCGCCTCCATAGGTTACTGGCCCCATCATGACGACCGTTTATGGCGGAGAGGAGGCCGAACCCTCCAGCCCTGCCTGTCGCACCATTTCATTCATTCAGTGAGGTGATTTATAAAAGTACCATCTATACCTAGCATGGAGAGAACTTCGCACATCCTACAAACTTCTCGGCCAGTTGGAGAGCCGCATCGGCTGCACCTACGCACTTCTGATTTTATCACTTTATCTTTGAGAAGATCCGAGATCCTATCTGTGCCCCTTACGACAGAGAATTTTGTTCCAGGATGTTGTGCTTCTATGCAATTCAGGATGTCCCTTACCTCATCACGAAGGGAAGCGCGGACGTATGGGCATTCGCGCTCATAGAGTGGAAATCCCTTGAGGTAGGCGTAGGCAGCAATCTCCCGCTCGGGCACATATCGAAGAGGCTTCACCCGAGGTATGAAGCCTGTTCGGGTCGCGACGGGTTTTGCTCCAAGTCGTGCAAGGCGAGAAAAGTCACCTCTTAGAACGTTAATCAGCACTGTCTGAGCCTCGTCATCAAGATTATGCCCAGTTGCCACCTTTGTCGCCTTTATTCTGCAGGCATAGTCGTTGAGGAGACGCCGCCTTAGGATCCCACAGAATGTACAGCCGAGAAGGCCTATCCCCTTCTCCTCCGCTATTTTGCAGATCTCTTCCAGGGAGTGACCGTAAATCTCCTTAAACGTAATTACTCTGTGCTCAATTTTAAGGTCTTTTGCAACTTTAGCGGAAATCTCAAGACCCTCTTGCCTATAGCCACTTAATCCTTCATCAATTGTAACCGCGATGAGCTCCGTCCCATAACTCCGCTCTATCTTTGATAGGATGTGGATCAGGACTATGCTGTCTTTACCTCCTGAGAGGGCGACCATAATTCGATCGTTTGGAATAAAGAGCTTCTCTCGTTTGATAGTCTTGAAAACCGTCCGCTCTACACTTTTAACAAAACACTTTTCACAAAGCACATCCCCTGAGTGCTGGCGCAGGTAAAATCCTTCTTTCCCGCAGTGGCATAGGGCAGCAGACACAACGGGTCACCATTAGCCGAAGCGCACCAGCCCGAAGACAGAGAAGCTGAGAACCAAGTTAAGGATAAGTATGGCCAAGCATCCCCACCTCAGCACGTTGCTTAGGCGCTGCGACAGCTTATCCTTCTTTAAAACGAATTTCAGAAGTATGGCTGAGAAACGATCGCCGTCTAAGCCTGGTATTGGCATCATGTTAATTAGTCCTACATTTAGGGATAGAAGATACAACCATGAAAATGTTCCCGTAAAGTAGAATGGGAATGATACGGGGAAAAAGGATGCTTTAGGAGCGAAATAGTTAATGATATTTATTCCAATGTAAGCCGAGTTTGTTGTTGGATTGGTTCCCAAGGTAAAGTTAAGGTGCAATACTGATCCACCTCTGAGGATTGCCATTGGGACGGTGCTGTTGGGTTTAGTTGCGTTTAATACTTGGATAAGAGCTTGTGTGCTGTTAATTGCCGAACCATTAATGTTGATGATAGTGTCCCATGTTTGAAGAACGCCTTGGGCAGGGGTTCCTGAACCCACTTGTACAACAAGGGCACCACTTGGGGTTGTGCTGTAGAATGGGGAAAGCACAAAAACAGCATTGACAAGGAGGATCAATGCAATAATGCCAATTAGAATGTTTGTGGTTGATCCAGCTGCGTATACTCGGGTCTGGGAGGATTTCTTTGCTTTGCTTAGGTCCTGTTCATCTGGTTCAACGAAAGCGCCGGGGATTACTGCTAGAAGGATAAGACCAGTATTTTTCACCTTGATACCCTCTGCTCTCGCCGCTAAGCCGTGCGCGAGCTCATGAAAGATCATAACAATTGCAACCGAGAATCCGAAGAAGAAGAGGGTATTGAGGTCGAGCGAGATTGTGAGACCGGGTATCAGGGGGGTGACGGGTGATGCGTTTTCCGTTTTGAAGAAAAGGTAGAATAGGTTTTGGGCCAATACGTAGGTTATGTAAATTGCACCTCCAACGCAGATCGCTATGCCGAAGGTGTAAAATGCTTTCCAAAGTGATTTTCTTGAAGTGCCAAGTCTATCTATGAAATTGTTAAATCGAGTGGTCCTCCACATAACCAGAAAGGGCTTTATATCGATGCTCTTCGGGAGGTAGTGCCTAATGACATAAAGTAGGGTCCAGAAGACGGCGAATCCCCACAGGAATATAACCCAAGATTCCACTTTTCCACCCTAAATAATATTATGGCTCGCTGATTGAAGATTAACTGGTGAGACTCGATGCACATCGTGATTTTTATAACTGCCGGAAAACGGGAGGAAGCGAAGCATATTGCAGAAGATCTTGTTGAAGGAGGATACGCTGCGTGTGTGAATATAATCGATGGTGTCACCTCGATATTCAGGTGGCAGGGGAAGATAGAAGAGGCAAAAGAGTACCTCCTTGTAATCAAGAGCCTAGAGAGTAGATTGGATGACATAACAAGAAGGGTAAAGCAGCTCCACAGCTATGCAGTGCCAGAAATCATAGCTTTTAGGGTGATAGGTGGATCCAAGGACTACCTTGAATGGATCACATCCAGTGTAGAGCGGAATGACCGAGGTAATAACAATGGCAAAAAAAGTATCAAGGGTGTATGAACAAAGAGAGGTGGTGTATCGGGAGGATCGCTGGAAGATATTGAAGGGACTCCGCGAGGTTGCCACATCAATCATGGTTACGCTCGAATCCAAAGGCGTAGAGTCCATAGTTCACGGCAGCTTAGCACGGGGCGATGTCAATAGCAAGAGTGACATCGATATTTTCGCCCCAGAGACCAATCCTTCCTATCTAATTGAGACTGCGATCACTTCAGGGGGGTTTGAAATATCCAGAAGAGAGCTTGAACAAGCCACACCGGCCAATGTGATTAAGGCATTAATCTACATAAACGAGAAGGTGAAGATATCATTCCCACTCCTTCCTCTCAGGGGCAAGGAACGGGATTTTTACAGGTTTGGAGGGGAGATTGGGCTAAAAAAGTTGAGAGAAGGAGCAAGAGTACCGGGCGTGGACAAGAGGTTGATGATGATTATTCCTACTGAATACGGGCATCATGAGTACTCGATCATTGACAACAGCGAGGAAGCTGCAAGAGTGATTGGAGTCAGCCAAGAATTAGTGAAGGAGAGGATCAGGGTACTCACAAGAAGGGATGACATAGGTAGAACTGGAGTATATTATGAAGAGGAGCTTCAAGATGATGAATCTTTCGAGAGTAAACTTCGGGATCGAATTTCTAGAGATCCTAGCTTGAAAAGGCTGTTCCAGCGACGAGGTCTCGGCTTTAAATATTAACCTTATTTTAAGAGAAGGTTAAAGGCGTTTGTGGTAATTGGATCATTATTTATTCAGTTTTTTTGTTTTGGAAGCAATCCGGGCAGAGCTGAGCAATAAGGATTGAGTTCAAGATTAAATTCAATCGGCAATAAGGAGTTACCTGAATTTCTTTAAAAAAAGGTGGGTACCCACAGTAATCTTCATCTTTCTCAAGAATGTGATCAAGGTAACCTATTTCATGACAGTTCGGTAATTATTTGTTATGTGGACAACAAGCATCTCCAAACATATTAGGAAGAGGCTTTCTATTGGATCCAATAACGCCATTGTTGTATCTAAGGTTCTCTTTTAAGGTGAAAATAATAAGAGGCCTCGGGATATACCTCCGCTATGGATAAAATTTTCCCTCCTGGATGCGAGGTATGCCTGAGGGGGAGGAAGCTCGTGCTATTTGTGACGGGCATCTGCGATAGATCCTGTTATTATTGCCCCCTCGGTGAGACTCGAAAGGGGTTGGATGTCGTCTATGCAGACGAAGTATTGGTGGAAAATGATCTTGACATAATCCTAGAAGCAAGGGCAATAGACGCGGAGGGGACGGGAATTACGGGCGGTGATCCAATTTTAAAACTAGGTAGGACTTTGCGATACATCAAGCTACTGAAGAACTTCTTTGGCAAAGAGCACCATATCCACCTTTACACCAATGGAAAACACGTTAACCGGGAGGTTCTTTCTAGGTTAAGGGATGCGGGGCTCGACGAGCTAAGATTCCATCCTGAGCGAGGGGACTGGGATAAGATAGAACTTGCTAAGAAACTTGGGATCTTTTCGGGAGGGGAGGTGCCTGCAATACCAGGAGACGAGAAATCAATCAAGGAATTCGTAATGTTCTTGGATAGTATCAAAGCGGATTTCCTCAACATCAACCAACTGGAGTTCTGCCCCCAGAATGCTTACCAACTTAAGCAGAGGGGCTTCACTCTCGATGGCCAAAGCATGGCAGCTGTCTTAAAGAGCGAAGAGGCTGCGCTCGCAACAATTGATTGGGCAGAAAAAGAGGGTATTAGGCTACCAGTACACTATTGCCCCGCTATGGTGAAGGATGCCGTGCAGACCAAGAAGAGGCTGATGAAAAGGGGAGATAATGTCGCTCGACCATACGAAAAGGTCACTAAGGAAGGATTGTTATCCAAACTCGTGGTAAGCTCAGGTTGTGGCAGTCCAAGGGAAATGAAAGCATTGTTAGCAAAAAAATTGAGACTCCCCCCGCATATGATTGGGGTTTCTTCGGATGGCAAATTTATTGAAGCCCCAGAGGAGCTTATTCTAGAGATAAAAAAAACATTGCCGAGTTCGAATATCAGCTATGTTGAAGAATACCCGACAGCGTCCAGGGAGAAATTTACTGAATATCCCTGTTAGATGGGGAAACGGAGGAGGGCGGCGATACTCCCTAATCCAATCAATTGCCGTCCCTTCTCGTGCTCCCCGCCAATAAAGAAGACCTTGCCACCGTAGCCCTCTACCTTTTTGCAAATTAATTCCACCTCTTTACGTTGCTCCAGCGTGATCTCTTTGAAGAGCCGTTCGGATACAAGGATGGAGTCCACCGCCCCCCTTTCTACAGCTAGTGCGACTTCATCCTTTCCGTAGGCTACGAGGTTTGGTTTTGAAGCTAGCCGACTCAGGAGTTCGTCAACAAGGCGCGAGTCTTGCATTATGGCAGAATTTTCCATTATCTTAGATAAAGCCCCTCGGTTCATGACTTCCCTTACGCCAGGTGACCCAGTGCTTGATGTAGTCTCCTCCATTACATTCACCCCTTTTAGCTTGTCCTTGAGATATCGGGCTAGGTCGCTCTTTGTAAAACCAGGACCAGCTACGATGACATCGCAGTGTTCCCTTTCTAGGACTCTACTTATTTCCACTCCAACCGATGAGATAAACTTGGATTTTATGGCAGCGCGATCCCCTGAGTCCACGTATTTGCCAGGTATGTGGGATTCAATTGTGAGTAATTCCTGCATTACGTAGTCCCTTAACATGAAGACCGAGGCGTTTTGCTCATCGATTGTAACGATGACAGCCTTGGGCCTCTCCTTCGAAAGCGCCCTTTCTAGGCGCTCTTTGTGGAATGAGAGCCAATGCTCTTTTACTATGCTTATCCTGTCCCTTGTTCCTACGGAAAAAGAGTGGTACAATCCTTGAATGTTCATGTCTTCTGGACCAGTGAGGATTTTCCCCTTTATCCGTAGCCTTTCAGTAAAGGTTTGAAAGCCTAGGTCGTCGACCTTTATGCAGAGATATACCCTTCTGCGCCCTCCGCGCTCATCTTCATTGCCACGGGATACTTTTACTTCTCTCAACGTATTGCCGCATACCGTGTCACCCCGATCGATGATGTTGTAGAGATGCCACAGATCATCAGAATCTTCTACCTCAACCTCCACTGATCCTCGCTTTTTATCGCTCTCGATTATCCTCAATTTTTAACACACTACAAGAGAGTTATTTGCAAGACGATATGTAAATAGTACTGTCCTGATATGTCTAGCCCATATTTAGTTATTAGGGATGCCAGTTTGGACGATCTTGATGAGATTTACAAGATAGAAAAAGAATCTTTTCCTGACCCTTACTCGAAGGGCTTGCTAAAGGCATTCCTCTTTTTTCCTGGTACTTATATTGTGGCGCTCTCAGAAAGGGAAATAGCAGGATATGCGATTGGGGTAGTTAGGTATGAGACCGTTGGCCACATTATTTCCATTGCAGTCAGCAAGGAGAAGCGGAGAAATGGTATAGGGAGATTGCTATTGACAAAAGCGGTTGAAAGATTGCGCCTAAAAGGCGCTCAATCAATACGCTTGGAAGTGAGGGAGTCGAATATAGAAGCAATAGAGCTCTACAAAAAAGCTGGTTTTTTAGCAGAAGAGAAAATAGACGGGTATTATGCTGATGGCGAGTCAGCACTTGTTATGTACCTTAACGTGAAGTGATGTCTTCGAAGGTCAGGATGGTTATTCCCTGAGGTCTCTTAGCGATGTTGCCTATTCTAGCGCCAATTAAGAAAACTACGCCCTTGTTATTGGATGTGTCGAGTAGTCTCTGCGTTATTACACCGTCGAATACAACTGCATGCACCTTTTCCTCCGTGTTCTGAAGGGTATCAGCCAATTCCCTTACTGCCACCTTCTGCTTTTGTTCCCAAGATTCGTCAAGGATGTTAGCTTCTAGGCTTCCCTGAAGCTGCTCCACCATTGCCTTGACTTTTTGCATGTCGACCCCTGGTAATTGAACAACCTCGTGTTCCTTTTCCTCTTGTTTTTCCGGAACCTTCTCCTGCACCTCGGCAACAGCATCAGCCACTACTTCGCGCAGGGGTTCTTGCTTCCTTTGGGCCTCTTGCCGCTTATCTCCTGTTGCTAGCTGATACTGTTCAACTGGAACTTTTCCTCTGAGACTTTTAGCAAGTTCCTTGCCTGTGAGGTCTTCAACCTCTTTGCCAGCAGGAGCCCTTGCGACATAGTCTAGGTCCGCAACTTGGAGAAGTTCCCTTAGGATGAGCTCTCCGCCCCTATCTCCGTCGACGAAGGCGATGATTGTCTTCTTCTTACTGAGGTCTTTAATGGTCTCAGGGACAGAGGCGCCTTCCATGCCGATTACGTTCTTATAACCGTGTCGCAACATGTTGACGACATCTGCTCTCCCTTCGGTGATTATCACCGTGTCGGTCTTTTCGACATCCGGTCCAGCGGGCAGACTGTCTTGTCCGAACTTTGCTATCTCGTGGACCCTTACAGATTTCATGATCTCCTCCGAGAGTTCCTTTATCTCAAATGCGCCTTCAGTCTCCCAGTGAACAAGGATGTCCCTGGCGCGATCGATAATCTTACGCCTCTTCTCTTCCCTGACGTCTTCGATCTTTTTCACAGAGACTCTAGCAGAACAGGGTCCTACTTTATCTATGGTCTCAATTGCTGCAGCTACGATTGCAGTCTCGACCCGGTCAAGGCTCGAGGGAAGAATCACTTCTCCATCGGACTTGCCCGATTTCGATTCTAGGTCGACCTGAATCCTTCCGATCCTGCCACTCTTCTGAAGCTCTCTCAGATCTAATTCCTCACCAAGGAGACCCTCAGTCTGGCCGAAAATTGCACCTATGACATCAGGTTTGTCTACAACACCTTCAATCTCAATAGAAGCGTATATAGTATACTTTGCAGTAGTTGGCGTGCCGCCCATATCTTTTCACCCTTGAATTTCTTAACTAGACCTCCAAGAGGTCATGGGCTACGCTCATTGATTTTTTTCCAAAATGATTATACATATAAATATTACCTCATTCTTTCATGAACTTTATGCTTGGATGAAGTTTAAAATCTTAGCTTAAAAAGCTTACTGTTTCTTATTGAAGCCCGGATATAGCATATTCAACATTTTATTTGCTTCGCTTTCCTTGGCGAAGTATTCCCTGACGGGAGACAGCATGGCAGCAATACCATCGGCAACTGCAATTTTGAGGTCCAGTGGATGGATGCTACCCTGCTGGTAGGCCCTAATGAGCTCCTCTGGAGACACAAAATTCACGTCTCCGCCGTATTTTGCGGGCCTAATTATTGAGAGGTCTTTCTTGTACATTAGTATGTAGCGCGCAATGTCAAGTACAGAGTTTCCAGCGATCTCCTTTGGGGGGCAGTACGCTGCGTTAAGCTTGGTTTTTATACTTTCGGGGGAATCGTGTATGAAGATGCAGGTATCTGGCTTTGATTTGCTCATCTTGTAATCTGCTACATCTTGCTCCTGCTCATTTGCTATATCCATCCTGCATGCGCCTTGAAGCCCTGACAATAAGGGGGTGTGAATAGCCACAGGCTTTTTGTATCCATAAGTCTCGGCTACCTCTCTAGCGAGGACATGTGCTCTTCTCTGATCCATCCCACCCAAGCAGAAGTCCAGATCTAGGTAGAAAATATCCTCGACCTGCATGCACGGGTATATTAGCTTGGAGAAGTCGACAGAAGTTTCATCTTCCTTTCTGCCCATTATGGTTACTGCTCGCTTTACCCGCGAAAGCGAGAGGCTCTTGGCAGCCTTGATCAGGTTTTCCCAATATTCTTTTTTATTGACCATCTCTTCGGCCTTAACTTTATCAACCTTGGTAAGATCAACCCCCAAAGCCTTGAGGCAATGCTCAATGTAGGAGGCACATAGCTGGATCTTTTCCATGTCACCGCCCAACTTGTCGTTTATCCAAGCATGCCATGTAGCTTCGAGAAGGGTCATCTTGACCCCAGCCTCCATGAGATCCTTGAACTTGTTGACCCAAATTACCCAGCCGATGTGGAAAAGACCTGAGGGCTCGACCCCAATATAGCCTTTTGGTGAAGCATTATTTTGAAAGACTGTCTCCGCGTCTTCCTTTGTGATCACTTCTAAAGTATTTCGTGTAATTAGGTCAATCCTTGATGCCATGTCCATTTTGAACACCTACGTTTGGTTGGCAGACCACTGTGTAGCCCGAAGCTAACACCCGACCTCACTGACAGGATTTTTCATCCCTCTTGGACGAGTTCTCTCACAACGGGGCTTATCCAGCAGCCTGCCATTGATTTTGATTTGTCTCCTCCTTATTTAATTATTTGAACTATAGGGCTGTAGCGGGTGTGGGTTAGGCCCCGATCATGGATGAGCTACGCTCTGCTCACGAGACTCCTATTTACCCGCGGTGTCGCCCTACAGTGCTCAGCTCCCACTTCATCGCAGAATAGGATCTGCATTACCCTCGAAATAAACTTTCCAAGGAAAGCAGATGAGAAAGGTTTAGCTCCATCATTCCTACAGGATTGCTGATCCCAAAATCAGTTAAGATCCTCGGTGAGATCTCACCCAGACTACCGATCTTTTTGCCATCAGCAAAGATGGCTGCGGCACGCCCATCAATGAAAGGTTCTCTGGCAATAGGGCGGAATTCTATCTCTTGGGATAGGTTCTTGAAGAGTGAAAGTGCAACCGCTTGGATATCTTCAAAGCTTACCCTGTGATCGCTTATTGCAGCTGAAAGCTGAGTAGAAGTAACTACAGCCCCGTTGATAACCTTGAGGATATCGCCGTATTCGAAGATCCTTTGGGGGTATGGGACGTGGGCATTATTGCCAAGGAACAAGAGCAATTTAGGGAGCAATGAAGTCCTAACTATCGCATATTCTGAGGATATAGGCTTTTCTATCTCCACCGCGCCAGTCACTTTGCATAAGGCTTTATCCTCAAGGGCTTTGTTACTCAGTAAATAGGTGGAGATCTCTTGGAAACTCATGCCAACCATCAGGTCTCTAACTCGCGATCTGAATTTGTTGCCTAAAAGGGGCTTCCCGATCGATGCCACTGCAGGGAATTCTGGATGCATCTTGTTCAGACCAAAAGCCATTATGATGTCCTCCACCAGATCCACTTCGTGGAGTATGTCAGCCCTGTAGGGAGGTATTGTTACCTCCAATTGTTTGTCATTCGCAGGTCTGGATTCGAAGCCCATGCGGTTGAGGAGCTTAATGACTTGATTTGGTTTAAGTGATAGGCCAGATACTGCCTTGACCGTAGCCAAATTCAGCAGTTGCTTCGCTTTGTCCAAAATGGGGGCTACAACTGTTTTGTTCTTGTAGTTGATCTCCACTTTTTGTACTTTCCCGCCTCGTTCAAGGATTGAGGTTACCATTATGTTGAGACATAGGTTGATGGCTTTTTCGTCGGTGCCAGTGACATCAATGAATATATTCCGAGTTGTCTCGTTCACGCGTGTTTCTTCGCTGTTTATTATGGGTGGCATGGAGAGAACGGTGCCGCAAGAGTCTCGCAGTAAGGGGTATTTGTCAAAACTTTTTAGGATCGGTGAATATTCCCTACCCTTTGCTGTGTCTTGTAGGATCTCACTACCTTTCATCCTATGTGATTCTTCCAGCGGAACGAAGGAAAGATCATCTGGAGGCCGAGCTTCGTAAATTATATCTGGTTGCACCTTGTCGAGGTCGTAGACTCCAATTGATGCTTTGAACCTCTTTGAACCATAGGTATTGTGCAATTTTTCTTGAAGCTGCATTATCTGTATCATGGCTTCATTGCTGAGTTGAATGTCGTGAATGGCTGCTGCAACAATGAAGGGTCGGATCTTCGAGACCGACGGGTAGACGTGGAGTTGAATTGGTTTGCTGCCTGAATGCTTTGGGGAATAGCCCTTACCACCCTTGGCGTAGAGCCTTACGCCTCTGGCTAGCCCTTCGCAGCTGAAGAAATCGGGACGATCAGATGTCACTTCGACAGTTATTGTTGTCTCAGTTTCAAACTCTGCTTCACATTTCAAGGAGGAGAGGATTTCGATTAGCGTCGCTCGTGTAATGGAGATGCCTGCTAATTTCATCAAGTCATCAACATCGAAGGTTACTGTGGGCAACTACCACCATCTCCATTCCCTCAGGGCTTCGAGGTTCAAAGTGTTCAGTTCTCTTATATCATTGAGGCCAAGTCTGATCATGGCCAACCGGTCGATACCTATTCCCCACGCTATTACCGGGAACTTGATGCCAAGTGGCGCTAAAACTTCAGGCCTAAATAAACCAGAACCAAGACATTCTATCCATCCCAGTTTCGGATGCTTCAGGTACGCTTCAATGCTAGGCTCGGTGAAAGGAAAATAGCCTGGCGTGAATTTGATCTCGTTAAAGCCTAACTGTTTACCGAATTCAGTGAGAATGCCGAGGAGATGCTTTACGTTAATACCGTTGTCACCTAGGATGCCATCAAGTTGGCCAAATTCTACCATATGTCTTGAGTCGATTAGATCTGGCCGGAATACTTTGGAGAGGCAGAAAGTTTTCACGGGTGGGCTCTTGCGATCGAAAAGGGAGCGGACAGAGACCGCAGTTGTTTGGGTTCTGAGAACGGGACGTTTAGCTATGTCTATGCTCCAAGTATATCCCCAGCCTTTCGACCCTGTGTCGCCACCATTTTCATGAACGGACTTCACTCCTTGAATCAGGGCGATGGGAGCATCAATCATCGGGGTAACTCCTTTTAACTGGAAATTGTCATGAACCGCTCTAGCGGGATGCTCCTGCGCCTGAAATAGGGCATCGAAGTTCCAGAACTCGTTTTCGACATATGGTCCAGAGGTCTCTTCGAAACCCATATCATATAGAATCTCCTTGACTTCTTCCAAAAATTGGAGGTAAGGATGTTTCTTGCCAATCTTAAGTGATGGTGGCGAAGCAGTAACATCGTAGGGACGTAATATCGAGTTTTTCCATTTGCCACTTCTGATAAGATCGGATGTCAATGCATTAATAACGGTTGTTGATTCAGGTTCCTTAATCATTTGAAGGACGATCTCAGTGCGTTCCTTCAAAAAAACAAGACCCCTCTCCATCAATGATTGTGATAAAGCCTGATCTCGGAGGTTCAATGAAGATCTTTCGCCGTCTGCTTTCAATTTGCAGAGCAGTTCTTCCAATTCAGACTTTTGATGGTGCTTTAGTACCGCAGTTGGCAAATTGTCTCTTTTTTCTATGGTTATGGCACCGGACTTTCGCCCCCAACCTACGGCCGCAGAGATTTCGTTGGGCTTCAATACTGAGGCCAAGGATTTCAGGGGAGCTGATCCTTCGTGGGCTGAAATGAAATTTAACATGCGGGTTTCCGGAAGACCATTCTTTAAACAATAAACACCTTCTTCAGTCAGGATATAATTTTCATGGAAAGTTTCGGTCACATTCACAAATCCTTTAGTCTCCAGAAGGTTCGAGAGCGGGAATATGGAACTTTCTGGGAGTTTAAGTTCGGATGAAAGTCGCTTAGCATCGGCTTGACCACCAAGTTTCTTAAGGCATTCAAGCAATTGAGCCTCGGATTGGCTAAGAGACAACCTCTGATCCTCCTGTCAGACTTTTGCCTCTGTATTCAAGAGCTTATTAGATTACCTTTATCGTCTATTTCTTTGTTTCTTATTCTTGTGGAAGATATGAATCCACCATCCTTTGCTTTTATGAATTGAATGACGTAGATCCTTACCATATTGAGACCTTTATCAGATCGTATTTTATTAGCTTCTTCGGCTCTAGGGAGGGTTTCGTCAGTTACAATTACAGCGCAGACCCTTGGTTCTTGGGTTAATGGGCCGTAGGGGTCGTTTAAAGGAACGATAGAAGATCTTTCCAGGAGCTTTTTTCTTGCTAGAAATTTTATTAACGCCTCAGACCTTTCTTTGAAAGGTTGTATGCCAGATTTGTTTAATTTCTTGGTGAATTCGTCGGAGGTTATGCCGATTATTACGCTATCACCGTACTGGAAAGCCTTTAAAATTAAAGATTCATGCCCCAAGTGCAAGTGGTCAAAGGTTCCTCCTATGACAACTAGCGAGTGAGGTCGCATAACAAGTCATTGTTCCTTCTTTATAGGAACAGCGTATACGGCTTTAATGTATGAGCTGCCAGAGCACTTTTTACATGGGCCCATGTCTTTATAGATATAATCGCCCTGAACAAATGCCCGCTCCTCCCTCATATCGCAATTTTTACAGCCTATTACTGTCATTACAGTCTCTTTAGGCTCTTCTTCCGTAGGCTTTTTCGATCTCTCTCCAAAGAAGTATATCCCCCAAGAAGCAACCAGAAGCACTAGCCCGGCTGCCATCATTGGGATCCAATAGGGAGTAAAGGACTCCACCAGGGTAGCTAACAGGAACAGAACAATTGCTGCCGTGGTCAGACCTATCGACATCATTGTGAAACGGAGCTGCCGTTTTTTGGACATTTTTATGCCTCCTACTGTGCGACTCCTGTCGTGTTCCCTATGCCTGCGATGATAATAAAGTCGCCTTCCTTTGTCCTTTCAGCTATCATCTTCTTAATCCTTTCAACGATAATGTCTGATGCTTCTACTACTTCTTTCTTTATGGTAGTAAGTGCTTCGTCGATATCCATCTTGCAGATGATAGCATCCACAGGGATATTGTATTTCGTAGCAACTTCTTCGATCTTGTACTTTTCTGGACCGGGGTCACCAATGGCAGCGCCTACTCCCTCCACGACCTCTCCAGTAGTCTCCCCTTCCAACTTCCCAGCGGCGTCAATCATTATTATTCGGGTAATTTTACCTTCGCGCTCTTCCACTAACCGTTTTACAGCTTCACCAGGTTTACCTACCGTGAAATTAGGACCCTCTGCTTTTAGAACAAAAGCCTTCCGACCTGATATGTCGATCTCTGAATATATGATATCTTCCGCGATAAGCTTGGTCGGGGCGCCGTTAATGAATTTCGAAGCAACCAGTGCACCAAGACCATCACCCATAGGTTTTCCTGTTGCGAAAGTTTGCTGTGCAACATAATATGCCTCTGCCATCTTCATTATTAGAGGCAATTGCATGTCCAGCTGGACAAATACCATAAGGCTTTTAGTTTTTTTGCCTAGAAGCAGGTAGTGGCGGACGACCTTGAATATGAGGTTTAGCGACATAGCTACCTCAAGTACCCCTTCGGTTTTAGTACGGTCGATCTTACTGCCATTTGGCTCGATTCGGGCGACGAAATCTTTGAACCTACCCTGTCTGTCGTCTATCATATGCTCAAGCCGTTTAAGGACTCCATAAGGGTCCCTATCCACGGGTTCAATAGCGAAGAAGTCAAGAAATCCCGTAACTTGAGAACGTATGTCAGCATTTTCAGGGGCGAACTGTTTAATGGTCTTTAGCGCGTCTTCCCTGCTCTTCTCCGCCAGCTTCTCTAACCTTTTAGTTGCGTTCTCGACATTCCTTTGATACGTCCATATCTGCATTCTTTGGTTGAAGAAAATAATTATTACGAAGAATGCTGCGAACCAAACAATGTTGAGGATCAGTGAATAGCTATTACTGCTGAGAGGGAATAACTGACCAATTGATACCACTAATAATCACCCATGATAAACATTTTAAGAATTAGACCCTGAGATATATTTATTTCTAATATTGAAGTGGCCGCCAGCTTCCGCAGCTTCCCAGACCCTCTCGGCGTCCAGTACAACAGCAGACGTTTGGTGGTTTAACTTCCGTGTTCGGAATGGGAACGGGTGGCACCCACCAACTTTGGCCGGCGTACCGCTATATAAGAAAAAGTTTAGGTTTTTAAAGTTTGCTATTGCGCTTAATTTTCCATAACTATCATAGTCATTGTCGATCTTACTTTATCGAGCTGCCGGATCTTTTTTGTCACCATCTCTCGAAGCTTTTCAAGCGTATCTGATTCTAACATGACGATTATGTCATATACCCCATAGACCATGTAAGCAGTTTTGACTTCGGGGATCTTCTTTATGTTCTCCAGAACTTCCTTGTCAGTACCGGCCTCGACATTTACCAATACAAAAGCTAGAGGCATAATACCACCGTATAGATTATTACGAATTTTACCTTATAACTTCTTTGTTGAGGGTTTTCAAGTAGCTCTTGATAAGACGAAGGATTTGGACATGTTTTAGCATGAAAGATTTTTTATCGATAATATTCATTAAAGAGCTTGGTTTTTTGGCTTGGTCGGTTACAATCCCAGACTTTTTAGGAATATGGGATGGTGGGTTGTATTTGACGATTAGAATAGATGTATAAACTGCATACTTCGCTTGAAAAAAATTAAGGAAACATTGAACAAAAAAAGTGGGGCTGGAGGGACTTGAACCCTCGACATGCGGGTTTCCCCGCTGTAGTCGCTCCAGAAGACAATCATCCCACAAGGGTCACAATTCTCTTCTAGAGACCTCTGGAGCCCTTAACGAGGCAGCGGATTTCCCGCCACCTTGCCGTCATACCGTGCTAGACCACAGCCCCACCGTACTCAGAAGGGGTTATCAGAATTATATAAGGTTTAAGAAGTTAAGGAGCCCCAGGCGGGGTTTGAACCCGCGACCACCGCCTCTTTGGCTTTGTTACCAAGGCGGTGCTCTACCAGGCTGAGCCACTGGGGCTTTTGTTATCATAACCAAGAGAGATGGTTAATTAATTTTTTCGTGCAGGCAAGAGTTTGTTGTTGTTTCGTGGCTAGTTGCGCTTCCATAAATTAGTAGCGGGTTTATTTTATATCTCTGCGAAATATAATTACAACTGGGGTTTATGAATTTGCCAAAAACGCTCAGGGAGGAGTTCCCCAGCGTTCTAGATATTGCTTATAAAGACTATAAAAAATCAATGCATGTCTCGGAGATAATGAGTCCCAATATACAAATGATAGAAAAAGATGCTACGATGTTGGAAGCAGCAAGGATCATGGGGGAATTTCACATTGGAAGTTTATTGATTAGGGGGCAGGATAGACCAGCAGGTATTGTCACCGAAAGGGATCTTTTGACTCGCGTGATTGCATTCAGCAAGGATCCTAAGAAGGTGAAGGTGTCTGATGTAATGTCCCCTCGATTGATCACTATCAAATATCAGTCTACAATCAGGGAAGCTGCAAGAACCATGATCAAAGAGAAAGGCAGACTGGCAGTGGTTGACGGTCGGAACTTAGTAGGAATAGTAACTGCTTCAGACCTAATAAGAGCGATGCCAGATACCCCTGAGACCTCAGCTAGAGTTAGTAGGTATATGACAAAACATATCGCTATCAGTTCTCCGTACGAAAAAGTAATTGATGTTGCTAAAAGGATGGGAAAGGAGAGAATAGGTTCAGTAATTGTAAAGAAAGAGGGCAGACCTTGGGGAATATTCACGGAAAGGGATCTCTTGACAAAGGTCATATACCTCAAAGGTAGCCTCGAAAAGGATGTGGAGGCATACACTTCTTCACCATTGATTGGGATCAAACCAGATTACAGCGTACACCAAGCTGCTAAGTTTATGTCAGAGAAACATGTCAGGCGGCTACCGGTATTTGATGAAGAGAAGCTTACAGGAATAGTTACTGCCAGGGATCTTGTAGAAGCATACGCTATATGATGGTGCAGCTTCCCGTAAAAGAGGGATAAGTCTGACCGAAGTGAAAGTAGCCAGGATAGAAGATATCTTACATGGGCAGAAGAAGAGTTTCAGGGTATTGAATACAAGGGTCCTGATTGTGAACTTGAAAGGTAAGTTTTATGCTGTGCAGTCCAAGTGCCCTCACTTGGGCAGCCCACTCTTCACAGGAAGGCTAGATGGAAAGATCTTGCGATGTGATAACCATGGTAGCGGATTTGATATAACAACAGGAAAGGTTGTGGCCATGCCTCCTGACGTAAAATGCATTAGCCCACTCAAGGTTTATCCCATAAGAATTGATGGATCGGACATTATAGTAGATATCCCGGATTAGACATCAGATTTATTGTAAAAGTAAGTGCGGGGGGAGGGATTTGAACCCTCGAAGGCCTTCGCCGCAGGATCTCCTATACCCAAGCAGGGATCTTAAGTCTGGCACACGTGATTCGTGTCCTGCCCCGTTGTCCTGACTTGGGAACCCCCGCCTTGATGGTTAATTAAACTCGCAAATATTTAGAGTTATGCCGTTATGGTCTAACGAAATGTTTATTGGTTTAAGAATATGTTTTGCAGATGGGGTCCGTGGCGCAGACTGGATAGCGCGTCGGCCTTCTAAGTCGATGGTCGTGGGTTCAAATCCCACCGGACCCGCTAATATTTTAGTGACCGCAATGGCATCATTTTTCTTTCCATGAAAAGGCATTCAGAGATAAAAGGATTGGATATTTATAAAAAAATTTTGAACTTAATAATTGCAAACCAGCTTTTTAGTTTCTAAAAATTTGGCAATACTCATGTTTTAGTTAGTAAAAACCTGTATCGTGAAAAAATTAAGCGGCTTAAACGTACTCCTTTAGGCACCTAAGCTCTGAGGGATTTGACACGGTCCACCATAACGATTATCTATATGCTAGTAAAAATTGTTTTAGTTTAATGAAGGGCGAGAGGATTGCTTTATTTTATCCTAACCACCGGGGAATGCAACCTTAGCTGCAGGTATTGCGGTGGGAGTTTTCCAATGGATCAAGTACCCTGGAAAATAGATTATAGGTTAAAGCTCCTGAAAAATTTCATTGAGAAAGACGACGATGCCACAATTGCGTTCTATGGAGGAGAGCCATTAGTAAACAGCAAATTTGTAGAGGAGGTTATTGACAAGATTGACGCGAAAAGATTTGTCATCCAGACTAATGGTATCCTAATCGATAGATTGCGCGAAGACTGTTGGAATAGAATGGACGCAATACTTCTTTCGATTGATGGAACCGAAAAGACAACGGATTATTACAGAGGAGGCAGCGTATACAGGAGCGTGATTAAAGCAGTTGAAAAGCTTAAGGGGATTGGCTACCATGGTGATCTTATTGCCAGAATGGCAGTTTCAGAGCAGACAGACATTTATAATGACGTGATGCATTTAGTTGGATTGAGGTTTTTTGATCACATACATTGGCAACTAGATGTCGGTTGGAGTGATTCTTGGGTTGATTTTGAAGGTTGGGTAGAGAAGAGCTACAAGCAGGGCATATTGAAACTTGTTGATAAGTGGACTTCTGAAATGTCTAAGGGCAACGTCTTGGGTTTAGTGCCATTTTTGGGAATATTAAAAAGAATGAAAGAAGGGGGGGTAGTGCCTCCCTGTGGATCAGGAGTTGAATCATTTTCCATCATGCCAGATGGTAAGATAAGGGTCTGTCCAATTTCATTTGACGCAGACTGGTCGGTGATCGGAGATTTAGATAGAAGTATGGATACAACTCTTCGCAAGGTCGAAATAGTGGGCGAATGCTACGCCTGCAATTATCTTAAGGTATGTGGCGCGAGGTGCCTCTACTTCAATAGAGAACGGCTTTGGGGCAAAAAGGGGATGGAGACCGTTTGTGAACTAACGAAATTCACCATAGATTTAATCGAATCTAAGTTAGAATTTATTGAGAGAATGGTTAGAGATGGAAAAATTGATTCAGACACACTCGATTATCCTAAATTTAACAATTCCACAGAGATAATACCTTAGCGCTAAGTATTATAAATACAGTTAGAATAATAGTATTGGGGCAGAACTTTGAAGAAAGTTAAGGAGATTATGACGAGGAGAATCATCAGCAAAGATGTCAGTATGAGTATTCACGATGTTGCCAAATTGATGGATGAAGAGGGCATAGGCTCGGTTCTTGTCACCGAAAAAGGGAAGGCCGCAGGAATCGTAACCGAGAGAGACATCATTACAAAATGTGTAGCGAAGGGGCTAGATCCTAAAAAAACAGCAATAGAAAAGATCATGTCTACGCCAGTTGTTAGTGTTGATGAAGAGTGTTTTGTCAATGACGCGGCTAAACTGATGGTTAGTAAAATGATACGCAGGTTGCCCATCATTGATAATGGCGAATTGAAGGGAATGGTTACTGCAACGGATATGATAAGAGACGTGGTCTCAAAGGCAAAAAAGAAAGAGGATTCGCTGATCTACATAGTTTGTGACTATGAGAAGTTCTAGACGTAGGTCAGATAAAGCACTTAGCTTTTTTTATTTTATTTACTCAGTAAAATTGAATTTTGTTTTATTTTTTTCAAAACGTCGGGTATTTCCCATGGTGTCTGAGCAGAGTGTGCGCCTGCAGCCACCAATAAGTCCAGCTTGTCTTTTGCGCTATTAGCGCCTGACTGCAGTATCGCACCAGCATGCCCCATCTTCTTGCCAGGAGGAGCCGTTATGCCCGCCATGAAAGCTACAACAGGCTTCGCAATTGCGCCCTCTTTCATAGTGGAAGCAAGTTCTTCCTCCATGCCCCCGCCAATCTCGCCTAGGAGTACCATAGCACTGGTTTCTGAATCTGCTTCAAACATCATGGCTACTTCGAGCAAGGAAGTCCCAACAATTGGATCTCCTCCTATACCTATAGCTGTTGAGACGCCAAACCCATTCTCTTTTAATGCGCTTCCCACTTCATATGTTAGTGTTCCACTTCTGGAGACAAGACCTATATCTCCAAGAGAGAAGGCACTGGCAGGCATTATCCCTATGTTGGTTTTTCCTGGAGAGATTAATCCTGGGCAATTGGGTCCAATAATGTGTGATCTTTTATATCTTGCATAGTTGACCAACCAGAGGGTGTCCTTGACTGGGATACCTTCAGTAATTACTATAACCCACTGCAAGCTTGCATCAATCGCTTCCAATATTGCATCGAAACATTGAGCAGGAGGGACAAAGATCACGGACATCTTGATTTGCGGGTGCTTAGAGAGGGCCGTGTTTATGGTATTGTATACAGGAATGCCCTCAATGAATGATCCGCCTCTCCCTGGGGTAACACCAGCTACAACATTAGTGCCAGATTCCATCATCAGCCTTGTATGGAAAGTGCCTTCCCGCCCTGTGATCCCTTGGACAAGAATTTGTGAATCTTTATTTAGGATGATCATAGTGTGCTGCCCATCCTAGAGACGGCGCTTACAGCTGCCTCCAAAGGGGAAGAATACACTAAGATATTATTCTTTCTGAGTGTTTCTCCGCCCTCGATTGCATTCGTCCCTGCTAGCCTTACGACGATAGGTTTCTTTGGTGGTTCAGAGCCTAAGGCTTCGATTATTCCCTTCGCCACCTCGTCACCGCGCGTTAAGCCACCGAATATATTTACGAATATGAGCTTTATCCGATTATTCTTCATTAGAAGACGAATACTTTTGCTGAAGAGATCAGACTTAGCACCTGCTCCGACGTCGAGAAAGTCAGCAGGGTGTCCGCCTTTTGATTTTAGCAGGTCCATTGTCGCCATTGTCAGTCCCGCCCCATTTCCTATAATTCCTATGTCACCATTTAGTGAAACATAGCTCAAGCCAATTCCTGCGGCTTCTTCTTCCTCTTCAGTTTTTCCACGCGGAGGTAGTTCTTTTAGCAATGGATGTCTAAAGAGGGCACTGTCATCGATTATTATCTTCGCGTCCAGTATAACAGGAGTACTACCAACTATTACGAAGGGGTTGAATTCAATGAGTTCAACATCGAGCTCAACAGCGATGCTAAATAGCCCCTTCACGATTGGGCTTATTTTCTCAACGGGTAAATTTAAGTGGTTTGATATGGCAAGTATGTCAAAATTATTAATCACGCGAAGGGGAGAAATGGAGAGTTTTAAGATTGTGTCGGGCTTGGACTTTGCAATCTCTTCAATATCAATTCCTCCTGACGTGCCTGCGATGAGTGAGTAACACTTCTCTTGTCTGTTCGTGCTAAGGGAAATATAGAGCTCATTATCGGCTAATATTTCCTCCTCAAGAAGAATTTTCTGGACGGCATAACCATTAATATCTTTACCAAAGAGAGAGAGGAGCTGCTGCCTGGCCTCCTCTACGTTTTTCACTTTGACCACACCACCTGCTTTCCCTCTTCCACCAACGGGAACCTGGGCTTTGAGAACTAAGGGGGAGTTTAGATTCTGCTGTTCTATTTTTTCAGTACGATCATATGAAATAACTATGCCCCTGGGGACGGAGAGACCGTACTCTTTTAGTATTTCTTTGGATTCGTATTCGTAGAGGCGCATGGTTAATTATCTATTCAACGCAGTTAAAAAGAGTCTCACGTATAGATTTTTTTAAATGGTGGGCCGGGTCGGATTTGAACCGACGACCACCGCCGTGTAAGGGCGGGATCCTAACCAGACTAGACTACCGGCCCATCATAAACGATAAAAACTTTTAGCACCTTTAAAACTTTCGCAGTCTAGTCTGAGAGACTACTCTCAATCTCCTCAATCTTTAGCTGGAGGATATGGATAGCCTCATGGTTTTGGACGCTTTCTAGTCTCCCCCCACAGGTAGGGCATTGGAAATTTGTCTCCATGGCTTCCTCAAATACGAATCGAATGTTGTCGGTTTGGCAAATGAAGAACATGTTTTTTGACTCGTACTCAAGCCGCTCTTTCAGTTTTCCTAGAACTTTTCGCTTCTTTGCATTGAGCAGTATGCTAAGCCCAGTTCTGTTGATCCGCCAATAATACTTGAACCAGCCTGCGTCCTTATCCCGGACCCTTCTGTATGAGACTAGACTCTGTTCGAAAAGTTGGTACAGAAGCTTCCTGAGGTTATTCAGCTTCATCCCTGTCTTTTGAATCAACTCATCATCCGTTGTCTCATCCTGCTCAGAGAGTATCTTAATTAGCTGTACTGCATCTTCCCCAATTAGCTCTCTGGCTACTGCAATCAAGGCCGGGTTTGACACGGATGATCACGCCGATGGTTCCAAGTGGACGAGTCTAATATATTATTGAGGGAATCATCTCAAATAGCTTTCTTTTTCAAGTCCAACTGTTCAACAATTTTTCCCTTGCTTGATGGCACTATCCTGAGTCTAGCATCTTTGAAGGATATGTCCTCCCAAGAGCCAGCGGTCACCTTATCTAAAAAAATTGCTAATGCAGCCGCTTCAGAGTGCGGCTGATTTGTTATTGCTATATTGAGATCGGCCTCATGGTAATACTGCCGCGGAACCTTTTCTCCACCAACTATGACAAGAAGACGGCCCGTTTCAGCCAAAAGTTCAGCAAGGGCAGCTCTTATGGGAATGCCGTACATTGTCAAGTGCACAACTTTGCCCTCCTTCTTCTTCCACTCTTTGACTAAGCCTAGAGGTTTTGGTGTGAACTCAAGCCAAAAAGGACCACCCCAAGCTACTACTACTTTCCTTAGAGAGGCCATCAAGGCTTCGTCGCGTGACCCGGCGATATGAATTCCTTCAGCTCCGAAGGCTCTCGCGACCAAGCAAACGTGTGTGGTGATTCTCTTGTCCCTTGCTGGGCGGTGACCAAGCCTCAAAACCTCTATTTTCCTCATTATTTTGCCCCAATACTGGATTGCATTTCTGCTCCACCCATACCTTCCATCATACGCTTAAACCTTTGCAGGGAAGATGGATCTCCTTCGATCTCCAAATTAACGTAATTGCCACTATAATCGATATGCATGACATTTACAAATTGAAAAGCCCAGGATATCAAAGAATTGACATCTCTGCTAAGTGGGATTTTCAGTTTCATTTGCTCAAATCTGGGAAGAACATGTGCTAACTCTAGCAACAGGGTAGGTATGCCTTCGCCAGTTTTTGCGGAGATCTTAATTGGCTTAAAACCAAGGGCCTTAAAGACCTGATCTTCAAGGGGGAGTACATTAGAAGCAATGTCTGCTTTGTTCATTACAGGAATAATTGAGCTATTGAATACTCCTATCTCATTGAGAGTGGAGAGGCAAGTTCGGAGCTTCTTGGTGAACTCTGGAGCTGAGTCAGACGAATCCAATACCAGTACCACTTTGTCCGCAAGCGTTACCTCCTCCAGTGTGGAGTAAAAGGATTCAACCAGTAGGTGTGGTAGGTTGTCAATGAATCCAACAGTATCAGATAGCAAGATCTTCCTATTCGAGAGAGCCAAAGCGCGCGTTGTTGTTGAGAGAGTAGTGAATAGGTTTTCCCCAATAGGAAGAGATTCTTTGGTAAGGTAATTGAATAGTGTCGTTTTTCCAGCAAATGTATAGCCGCTTAAAGCGATTGTGAAGAGTTCGGCCTTTTTCCTTCTCCGACGACTTGAAGACTTTAGCTTGCTGATATCTTCCAGTTTCCTTTTTAGATAAGATATTCGCTTCTTTATCATCAATGAGTAAACATCTGCTTGATATTTTCCTAAACCGTGAAAACCAGGTAGTTCCCCTAGCTTTGCGAGTTTTACATTTTCTTTGGCCATGGGAAGCTCATATTGCAGTTTGGCGAGTTCTATTTGGTATTTCGCTTCTTTTGTTCCAGCGCGTTTAGTAAATATCTCCAAAATAAGTTGGAAACGATCGATTACTTCTGTTCTAAACAGTTTAGTAAGATTGTACCTTTGAATCGGTTTGAGCTTATTGTTGAAGATTATTTTTACAGGCATAAGAGAAGCTGTAGCTTCCGCGATCTCCTCAGCTTTGCCTCTTCCGAGGCAATAAGAAGAGTCATATTCTCGGATCTGCCTAAATACGTTTAACACAGAGTAACCGGCAGCCTCAGCAAGTTGGTGCAGTTCAGGGAGGCCACTCTTAGCTGCACTGGGTCTGACCTCGATAAGGACTGCACTGTTTTCTAACTTGCTAATCAGTTCGACCCTCCTTCAGAATGGCCACATCACCTAGGGTCAAGTTACTGGGCGTTGGAATTGATCCTTTAATGGAACTATCTATCATTGCTTTGAGTGAAATTTTGAGTAAGTGTTCGATCTTTAACGTGAGTTCAGAGGTTGGGCACATTTCTCCTGATTCGATCCTGCGAATTACTGAGTCTTTCTCCCCCAACTTTCTAGCTAAATCCTCTCTTGTCATCTTGGCACCTTCACGAGCCCTTCGGATTATATCTCCAAAACCATTAACTAGAACAAACTCTTCGAAACGGTCCTTTTTTCTTGGCTTAGGCGGGACTACCTTTATTGGACCTGGCTTTGGAATTGACCTTTCTATCTTGGACGCAGTTCTATGATCCACTACAACCCCGAACCTTGAACACTCCTCACATACTGTAAGCATGGAATGCTCGATCGAAATCTGAGAAGGCTTACCTACAATCTTCTTGCCACAAATCTCACAATTCATAAAAGCCACCGTTCTAATTGTAACTTAAAGCAGGTTAGTCTAAAATATATCTCTGGTGATGGACTTGACTGCCAATAGCGAAGTGAAAGATGACGGGATAGCAGCTCCAATGCAGCTTAGAAAGCTTGAGCAACGTATTTTAGAGCTAGAGGCGGAGCGAAGAGACTGGTACTTTGAAAGGGACAGGCTTCAGAGGGAGACTCAAATACTGCGTAGTGAGATTGAGAAACTAACTGTTCCACCTCATATTGAGGGAAATGTCACAGACATGCTCGAAGACGGAAGGGCTGTTGTGAAAAGCTCAACAGGCCCTTCACTCTTGGTCAACGTCATGAAATCAGTGGATGTTAGTAAGCTTATTCCGGGAAAAAGAGTCGCCCTTAGCCAAAGAAATTTTGCAGTATTAGAGGTTTTGCCAGATTCCCTTGATATGTATATAAAGGCTATGGAGGTTGTTGAGACCCCAAAGATTTCTTATTCAGATATTGGTGGGCTCGACTACCAGATCATGGAGATAAGGGAGCTTGTTGAGCTGCCATTGCTAAAGCCAGAGGTCTTTGAGAAGGTTGGGATAGAACCCCAGAAAGGTGTGCTTCTACATGGTCCACCAGGTTGCGGAAAGACACTGCTTGCAAAAGCTGTTGCCAGCGAGACAAAAGCCACCTTCATAAAGGTAGTTGCTTCAGAGCTCGTGCAGAAGTATATTGGAGAAGGAGCTAGAATGGTCAGGGAACTGTTCCAATTGGCAAGAACAAGGGCGCCTAGCATTGTATTCATCGATGAGATAGACGCCGTTGGGGGAAGAAGAGCGGACATAAGCATAAGCGGTGAGAGGGAAGTTCAAAGGACGCTCCTGCAACTACTGAGTGAGATGGACGGATTCAGTGCTAGGGGGGATGTTAAGATCATAGGAGCGACGAACAGGATAGACCTCCTTGATCCAGCACTGCTAAGACCGGGTAGGTTCGACAGGGTGATCGAGATACCTTCACCAGACCAAGTTGGAAGAGAGACAATATTTAAGATTCATGCAGCCAAGATGAATGTTGCACCAGATGTGAAAGTGAGCGAGCTTGCCAGGATAACAGAGGGTGCCACCGGAGCAGACATAAAAGCAATATGTACAGAGGCGGGAATGTTTGCCATACGCGGAGAGAGGGACACAATAATCAAGGGAGATTTCATCAAAGCCATAGAAAAAACCTTCAAGAAGGGGGAGGCAAAGGGTGGCGCCAGCGGCACCTACTTGTAGAGAAATAACTAACGAGGATTTGACTAGAATAAGGGCTGTAGCGGACTACCAGTTTAGAGAAGGGTCAGGGGCAGCACTCTTTCCTAAGGGCGTTAAAGCGATAAAATCGAGAAAGACTGGAAAGGTCAAGGCAATATATTACAACAATGAACTATTAGCCACATTGAAACCATCAGATGGTTATCTTGCCCTCAGTTTGGATGGAGGGCGTAGACTTTGCGCGGAGATCCGCCCACCTAGGTACAGAGTTATCGTCCAAGAAGAGGTCGCAGAATTTATAAGAGGTGGAAGAAACCTATTTGCGAAGCATGTTGTTGAAGCAGACCCACAGATAAGACCGGGTGAAGAGATTCTAATAACAGACTCAAAGGATAATATTTTGGCGGTTGGAAGGGCTGTTCTGGCAGGATTTGAGATGAAACGTTTTAAAATAGGGTTGGCTGCAAGAGTAAGGAAGGGAACAGATTAGACTGGAGTATTTGCTTATGAAGAGAATCAACCCAAGAGAGGCAAAAAGGATGATGCAGAAGATGGGGATGAACATGGAGGAAATGTCAGGTGTTCTGAAAGTAACAATAAGCCTCAGAGGGAAGGATCTAGTCATCCCCGATCCTCAAGTCACAGTCATGAAGGTCAGCGGCGAGACGATCTACCAAATAATGGGTGAAGCGATCGAAGAAAAGGCAGAGACCCAAGTAAAGATGGAGATATCAAACGAGGATGCTCAATTGGTCTCAGCTCAGACAGGTGTCAGCATTGAAATGGCTAAGAAGGCTCTTGAGAGTGCAAATGGAGATCTGGCGCAGGCAATAATGCTTCTAAAAGGTTAGCCTAGATAGTGAAGCGTTGTTTATTTATTGCAAAGTCCCTCTCTTCACTGCTCCAAGCTCTAGAAGATTTGTATCTCCCAAAGGTCTTTGTATAATAAACAGAACGGTTCCCATCGTAACCACACCTTGGGCACTTATTTCGCAAGCCATAAGCAATTGATTTGCACTGGTAACAGTAAGTATAGTCTCTCGTGAATGTAAGGAGACCTATGCCAGTGGTTTCGATCATTCTATTCGTGTAGTTAGCTAGGACATCTTCAGTTGGGAATGGTTCACCGAGATGAATATCGAACAGATGACCGCCCTTTGTTAGCTGCTGGAAGATCTCTTCTATTTTAAGACGTGTCTTCAATGGAATAGCGGTAGTTAGAGAGAGATTTGAGTGTTCAGTATATGATGTTGCTGTTTTTGCTTTAAGAAAACCTTCCGCCACATCCAAATTCGTAAGTCGCGATGCAGCTGGCTCGAAAGTAATGCTAGATGAAAGAATGCGCTGTGATGGTTGACACTGAATAGCATATTCATCCATTAGGCTGACAATTTTAATTGCCAACTTGAGGGCGTCTTCGCTGTCTTCCAAGTTGGAGCCGGTGTGGTGCTTTACTGCTTCGGGCAGACCAACGTAGCTCACGATCCCGGGGGAATCCTTGAGCCTGAAGTAGGGATTGCCATCGATAGTCTCTTTGTACAATGGCAAAAGATTGTCCGACTGTATGCGGTCTTCGAGTATTTGTCTCTTTATTGAAAGAGCTTCCTTGCAAAGGTCAAGCATTTCCCGCAAGTGTTCCATAAGCTTATCATCGTCGCCTTTTGATTCATAGGAGATTCTCGGTAAGTTTATTGTAATATTGTCCAAAGATCCGACCCTCATGGTTCCGCTCTCCCAGTCCTTCCAACCAGAATCGACGCGCGAGAGGGTAGAGTTATAGAAGACATTCTCCTGCTGCCAAGGTAGCGTATTGTTTATAAAATATACCGTGCCCCATTTCTCCGAGAGCTCGTAGGCCTGCGTCAAGCATTCTTTAGCATCATCGGTTAATAGCGCTTTTTTCCTCATTTTAATGAATATTGAAGGATTCAGCAATGGTTTTGAGGCCCCATCTGGTTCTTTTAAGACCTCCAATAGGATCTTGAGTAACTTGAGAGCTTGCTCGTGGTAATCGGCATAGAGACCTGAATCTTCGTCAGGACCAACAGCCTTCACTTTTTCAAGGAATTGCGGTATTTCAAGTTCCACGTTGAAGGCAATTGTCGATCCTGCGATGCCATTAAATTTTGTATTTAGGGCGTACAGAAACTCCTTCAGTTCCAAACGAATCTCTGCGTCCTTGAGATCTTTGAGATATGGTGCGAGAAAGATGTTGAAAAATCCAACGGATTGAGAGTTGGAAACCAAAGATGAGGATGAGGAAAGGAGAGAATTTACAGTATAGAGAGCCCCAGTAAAAGTCTTTGGGGCAAAGTGGACTGGTTCTGATAGGCCAGTACCATCCGCAGGTATCTTACCATCCAATATTGGACGCAAATCGTGCTGGAGATCAGCTGGCCTAAGGACCCAGTAGTTGGCATTATTGATATGGATAGCACCACTTAGGTGGGCATCAGCAATAGTTCTTGGGAGAACTTTAAGAAGCATATACTCCTCAAGAACGGCGTCACCAGCTCTGGCATGAACCCTCTCTGGTGACGGGTAATCCCTGAATGCCGAACTCTTGATGGTGGTTGTAACGTCATAAACTGGCTGCCCTAATCTAGTAAGCGAGTGACGGTATTCTTCTAACCCTTTCTCAAGAAGTATGGCATTAACAAATTCCCTTATTAGTGCAGCAGTCAGGTATCTTACCTGGGGTTTCTTTAGACGGTCCTCGGCTTCTTTGGAGATCGATTCCGCGAGCTTTCGGGGCACATTTGCCTCCCGCATCAAAGCATCAACGATCTTCTTTCTGTCAAACGGTTCTATAGTGAGACTTGAGGTTCTGACTAGCATATCGCCCTTCTTTCGTCTCACGGCGTCCTCAACCCCGTAGATGAAGTTGGTAACATCCCCCCCGAACAGAGTTAGGTAATATTTACCCGAAGATTCGTCAGCAACAATAAGTTCTGCTTCAGTGAGCATTCTGAGGTGGTAGCCAAACTTACCCGCGTCGGTCTTTGGGTTCATGTTCAGCTTTTCCATGATCTCAGTAAAGGAAAGGGGACCCTCTCTGCTTATCAACTTCAAAACTTCTGCCCTTACCTCATTTGACAAAGCCGAGAGTATAGACTCCAGCAGATTTTTTGATGACAAACCCCAGCACCAAAGCTTAGATTGGAGGGTTGTATCTAAAAAGTTTATAGATGGCTATCTGAAGGCAGGCCTGAATTTTATGGCATACTGGATGATACCAGAATCGCCGTCTTCCGATATCTTGCGGAATACCGCTTCCAGAGACATCCCTATACTCACATCGTTGACAGGTATGTCGGTTATTTGTGTTGTGATTCTAGTACCATCCTCGAGTTCTACAATTCCTAGTACGAACGGTGCCATTTTTACGAAATTGGATGGAGGGTTGCGAACAATGCTGAAGGTTAGTAGCTTGCCCTTTTCGGAAAGATTGTAAGGCTCGAGTAAAACCCCTCCGCACTTATCGCATCTTGATCTCTTTGGGTAGATAATGTGTCCACACTTTGAGCATTTTAGCGCCTCCAGCCGAGTTCTGCTGGGAATCTCTCTCCAATATCTTGGAACAGACATTATCGAGATCTCCTTAAGATTGTCACAAAAGTGCTTGATCCTGAGCCAGCAATGTTCTGGGCTAGACCTATCTCAGCATCTGGGACCTGTGTTTTTCCCGCATCGCCTACTAGTTGCATTGCCACTTCGACAATCTGGTATGCTCCAGTAGCTCCAACCGGATGCCCCCTTGACTTTAGCCCGCCACTTGGATTAACGGCAACAATGCCGCCCGGCTCAAACGCTCCTTCGGCTAACAATTTGTTGAACTTTCCTTTTTCAGAGAACCCAAGATCCTCAAGAGATATAGCACCTGTTATTGTAAAAGTGTCATGAATTTCTGCAACATCTATGTCGCCAGGAGTGATCTTTGCCATCTTGTACGCTTTATCGGCTGCAACTACTGTAGAATTAAATGACAGAAGATCAGATCTTGAGGAAATATTTATTGTGTCTGTTGCTCCAGCTAACCCACTTATCTCGACATAGTTATCTGAATACTTGGGTGCCTCTTCTAGAGGACAGAGAATCATGGCAGCGGCTCCGTCACCGACAGGGGCACAATCGTAGAGCGTTATTGGGTCAGCGATCTTGTCAGAATTGAGGACTATTTCCCTAGTGATCTCAAATGGCAGCTGGGCGTATGGGTTCTTGGATCCGTTTTTATGCATGAGAACTGCAAAGTCAGCAAACGCATCTCTAGGGGTGTGATAGATGTGCATATAGTGGTTCATTATAAGAGCATTGAGGCTAACAAAGCTTGAGCCATAGAATAGCTCATATTCTGCATCGGCAGCCTTGCCTAGCGAGAGGGTTGTGTCCCTACCTACCCCATCAGAAAGTTTCTCAATTCCGCCAGCCATTACAATGTCATACATTCCCGATGCGACGGCCGTATAAGCTGCGAGTACAGCAGCAGCACCAGAGCCACATGCTGCTTCTACACGGTAAGCAGTTGTAGGGTTAATACAAAGGTAATCAGCTAGTAAAGCGCCGATATTATTCTGATCAGAGAGATCTGAAGCGCACATATTGCCTACAATTAAAGCATCCAGATTGGTGACCTTAGAGTTATCTAAGGCGACCTTGGCGGCGTCGCCGAATAGTTCCTTAAGGGACTTCTTCCAATGCCTATCAACTTTTGTTAGTCCATAGTTAACGATAGCTACTCTTCTCATAATTATCTACCTTAAAATACAATCTTCTTTCTGAATTTGGTGTAAATGGCATAGTCAATGTTCTGCTTCCTTTTGATGTAGTCCATAACCGTCGGAGCTGCATCGCGTTTCGACAGTACACCATCATCGACAAAAAAGCTGAACGCATCGCTTCCTGCACCTGAACCAAAACTTGCTACCAAAACTCTGTCTCCAGGTGACGCTATGTCTAGAACGGCGGAGAAGCCTGTTACTGATGAGCCCGCGTACAAGTTTCCGATATATGGAACCAGCAAGCCGACTTCCACCTGTTCTTTCTTGAAGCCCAGGGATCGCGCCGCCCTTATGGGGAATTTTCCATTTGGCTGATGAAAAACAGCGTACTTGAAGTCGCTTGGCTTCAAGGATAGCTCGTCGAGCAACATCTTTGTTGAAGAGGTGATATGGGTAAAATATGCTGGCTCCCCAGTGAACGCTTCAGCGTGAGAAGGGTAATCCTGCTTTGGTCTTCTCCAAAAGTCAGGAGTGTCAGTTACGTAGGACACGGACCCTTCCAAAAGTGCAACCGGCTCCTTCACTTTCTCCTTTTGCCCAACGATTAGAGCGGTCCCCCCACAACCTGCAGAGAATTCTAAGGGATCTGCAGGTGCGCCTTGTGCTGTGTCGGCACCTATTGCTAATCCATAATTGATCATGCCAGAGCCGACGAGACCGATACTGCATTGGAGGCATTCAGTCCCAGCTTTGCAAGCAAATTCCATATCTGCTGATAGCACCCTTGGCGTTGCGCCTATTGCCTCGGCTACAATTGAGCCGGTGGGCTTAACAGCGTAGGGCTTTGATTCTGATCCAACAAAAACTGCTCCGAGTTCCTTTGGGCTTATTTTGGCACGGCATAGCGCATTTTTCGATGCTTCTACAGCTATCGTGGCTACGTCCTCATCCATACCAGCAACGGCTTTCTCGTCGATCAATAAGTCGTCCCTGAAGTGACGCGATGATTTCCCCCAGATCCTTGCAATCTCTTCTACTGTTATACGATAAATCGGAATATAGGATCCCCATCCGGAGATCACTACATCGCTCCTCGGTTTCATCAAAAACTCACTCTTCCCTGTAGTCAAAAAACATCTATATTAGGTCTTCGATCTTTGACTTATTATAGTTCGACTATTGACGATTATCCCCTTAGCGAGTGCAGCGATTTTATAAGATCACTAACAGATGGTTTTTTTGCAAGAATTAGGGGGAGGCGTTCAGACTTGGCTAGCTCAACGGCGATCTTGTCTAGATTAGTGACACCGTGTATAATGACTGCAGCGGGTTTAAGGGGTGTAACCCTTATGGCAACCATTGGTGATCTTCCAGTTGAAACTTTTGTGAAGATAAGAGCACGTTCGGATGTTGTACCTAGGAGTTGCATGAAGTCTGACCCCGACATTGTCAATATAGCTTTAATGCTGTCAACAACTGTGTAGCCAAGTACCTTCTTGTTCGCTAGATAATCACAAGCGAGAAAATCGCCATCAACGGCCTTTACTATTTCCGTGAGGGATATGGGCGATGGAAACTCATAGAGGTCAAGTATGGCATCCGAAGAAGCCCTTATTAACGAAGAGAACTGCTTTAAAACTCTACCTTCATTAGCACTGTCTATCTCTATGAGCGACTGCACAAAGCGTCTTACGAATGTGGCACCAGGATTTTTTCTCCGCCCACCCTCATAATCGCTAATTACGGATGGAGAGATTTTCAGCTTTTCAGATATCTCTAGCTGAGTAATGCCAAAGACCTCTCTCCAACGCCTCATGATCTCGCCATGGTTGTTGGAGACTATGATCTCGCCACTTATCCTTTTCATGAGAAGCTCACCCACTGTCTCCACCATTGCCACCCCTCACTCCTATGAGTAACCTGGTTAAAAACAATTTACCACAAAAAGTATAAAGATGGCGCATTTTCATTCTAATGTGCTTCTAGGGGCTGTAGGCTAGCTTGGTCTAGACTGTCAGGCTCGGGCCCTGGTGACCCCGGTTCAAATCCGGGCAGCCCCACCATTATTTATATTTTATCAATTAGGCAAGCAAACCTGCTTTCATCAATATTCCTCTGCCGGCTAGGAGCCCATTTGCAGCTGCTATTACGATTCCTCTTGATAAACCAACGCCATCCCCTGCGGCAAAGAGGTTCTCCACAGGCGTCTCCAAGTTTTTATTGACTTGGAATTTGTTCGCTGAGAATTTAATCTCTGGAGCATAAAGTAATGTTGAAGAACTTGCTACCCCTGGAATGATTTCGTCTAGTTTTTCAAGACCTTCCAAGATATCCGTAACGATCCTGTGTGGCATCGCCATTGCAATATCCCCTGGCGTGGCGGACCTCAATGATGGCAGCACATTGCTGTGCGAAATTCTGAGCCATGTGGAGCGCCTTCCCATCCGGAGATCACCAAGCCTTTGAATTAAAGGCTCACCTCCGCCTAAGATCGTAGATTGTTGACCAACAGATCTCCCATATGCTGTAGTATCCTCGATTGGTTCCGTCAAGGCAACCCTTACAAGAAAAGCAAAGTTGCTGTTGTCGGAGGGATTATCGGTCATTGAATGCCCATTGACGCCTACTATGCCATCGTATACTTCTTTTACAACAAACCCTTCATGATTGACGCAAAATGTTCGCACAAAGTCGTCATAGGTGTCTGTATATATGTGGAACTTTGGATCGCGATTAACTGCAATTATTGGCGTCATTACAAACGCCGGGACTTCTACCCTAACTCCGATATCTATAGGCTCATGTTTAGTTGGTATGGCGAGCCTTCGAGCCATCTCTGCGGCCCAGTTAGCCCCAACACGCCCCGGTGCCATCAGTGTGTATTTTGAGCTTATAGAAGAATCGTCATCGAAAATTATTTTACCGGGACGGATGTCCTTCACATGGGTATCTAAGAGAAAATTGACTCCCATCTTCTCGAGATCTTCCTTGAAGTTTCTTATTACTTTGGGTGCGCCGTCGCTTCCCATATGGCGCTGTGTGATAGGGATGAATTTTATCCCTTCAGAGGCTGCCCGTCTCTGAAGGTCAACAGCATCATCAACATCGCCCCTGTATAGTTCCTTAGGAGCCCCGTATTTTAGAAAGACAGAATCGACGTAATTCACAAGATCCCAAGCCTCTTTCTCAGAGGCGCAAAATTGCATCAAATCTCCACCAATGTCAGGTCGTAAGTTTAATAGACCGTCAGAAAGAGTCCCGGCACCGCCGACTCCGCTCATTATGCTACATATGCGGCAGTTAGTGCACATCTTATAATTATGAACGGGACATTTCCTGTTGTCAACATCATAACCTTGGTCGATTATTAAAGTGGAAAGCTTTGCCTTTCCCTTGGTGGCTATCTCGTAAGCTGCAAACATTCCTGCGGGTCCAGCGCCAACAATTACTACATCGTGCTCCAATTAAGGCCCCACGAAGCTTTCAATTGCAGAGACAGTTATTTATCTTCTTGCCCGTAAATTATTTCGAGGATTAGTAATGGACAACGATCTCAACGCTGTGCTTGACGAGATCGAGAAACAAGGCAGTATGATGGAGGAAACAAGGGAGGAGCTTCAGAAAAAATACGGATTAAGATTTGATAAAGCAGAAAAATTGGTCTCGTCGATGGCGGTGAAGAAATATATCTTCAAGCCGAGCGGTAAGATAGTCTGGATTGTAGTAGGAAAAGAGAAAGAATATTTAGTTATTCCAAAACTATACTGCCAATGTGACGATTTCTACATAAACGTAGTGATAAGAAGGAAGATGAGCTTTTGCTACCACCTCTTTGCACAAGCTATCGCAGAGAAGCGAGTGAGTTACGAGATCTTTGATGTTCCAGACAGTGATTTTAAAAGGCTTAATAATGAGTGGAAGAAACAAAGCGTGTGAGTTGTTGCTATGTACCCATTCGTCTTACTCACAGATATAATTGCTATTATTGCAATCGCTTTATTAGGAGTTACAACGCTCATCATCACTTTTGATAGAGAATAGCGGCGACAAAGATGAGCGAGCTCGAAGAGCTTATTTTGATACTCGTCAGAAAATCAGGGTTTTCTACTACTGAGGTTAACGCAAAGATTGAGGAAAAGAAAGAGAGCCTGGGGCATCTAATAAATGACGATGTGGCGATTCGACTAGTTGCTAGGGATCTTGGCATAGTTATTTCAGAGGCAGGACCTTCAAAACCAATCGTTAAAATTGAAGATCTTGTAGCAAATATCAATAACATCAACATCAATCTGACCGTTGAGCGAAGCAGTACAATAAGGGAATTCACCAAGAAGGATGGTACGAAGGGACGACTTGCCAGGCTGATCGTTTCCGATGATACTGGGAGTGCGGCTCTTGTATTGTGGGATGATAAAACAGAATATTCACAGCGGTTGAGAGTTGGTGCAAAGGTTTCCATCTACTCAGCGTATACAAAAGCAGGGCTGAACAGCAATGTTGAGGTACACATGGGAAATAGGAGCAGGCTTGAGATCATTGAGGAGGGACCCGTAAATGGAAGTAGAAATGAAAGCAACACGTGTAAGGGTAGGATCTCAAGGGCATTTGATCCCATAAGCTTCAATCGGAAAGATGGAAGCAAGGGGAGTGCTGTTGCTTTTCAGATAACCCATAGCATGGGAGTGACGAGGGTATTGGTTTGGAACCCCTCGGATGCTTTGATAGCCGAATTGATTGCAGGTGCAGCTATTAAGATCTCAGGCGGGGTAATGAAGACAGACATTAACGGAGCGAAGGAGCTACATGTCAACGATGAGAGCTTAATTCGGATTGACGGAGAGGATGTTGACCCACCCCAGATCGAGGCTGTGAGGTTGGCGGATATACAGCCTGAAATGTCAGAGTTGACAATTGAGGGTATAGTTGAGGGAGAATTTGATCTTTCGACCACTTATAGTGGTAAGACCTATACTAGAGTCCTGTTAAGGGATGGGGAGGCAGTGCTTCCAGTTATTTTTTGGAATGAAAAGGCTTTGATGATCAAGAGGATAGCGAAGGCAGGTGCTACTCTAAGAATAGAAGGATGTTACGCAAAGATTGGCCCGCAGGGACTTGAGATTAATGTCAATAAGTGGAGTAGAACCAGGGCAGAGTAGGTTTTCACAGGCTTCATAGAAAGGTTATTATTGCTAAGTTTTAGAGAAGTCAGTATCGAGATGATATGAATGGGTGGTAGGAAGAGGAAGAAGGTAGTAAGGCGGATGAGGAAGTCGATCCCTAAGATATTTGCATGCCCCAACTGTGGGGAGAGAACCCTAGGCATATCCATCAACCGTGATGAGGGAAAGGCCACCATAAAATGCGGCAGATGCAATATTGAGGATTATGTTCAGGTTTCACGCATCGAAGAGAATGTTGATGCTTATGGTAAGTTTGTTGATAAATACTATGGATCAGAAAAGACGGTGACAGAAAATGAAGAGGGTAGAAAACCTTCTGAACTCAAAGATAATTGAAAAAGGCTGTATCCATATATCACTTGTAGACCCAGATAAATGCGATGCCAGCCAAGCCAAGGTTCTGGCGAAAGAAGCAGAAGAGGCAGGAAGTGTTGCCTTGATGGTCGGAGGTTCGACCAGCATGGGAGGCGACATTCTGGATGAACTGATAAAGGGTCTTAAAGATGGGTCAGACCTACCAGTAATACTATTCCCAGGCAATCTATTTGGTGTTTCTAAGTACGCTGACGCCGTATGGTTTATGTCTGTATTGAATTCTACAAACTCGTTCTACATTACCGGTGCCCAAGCCGTTGGTTCACGGATGGTAAAAGCGTTCAACTTAGAAGCCATACCGTTGGGATATATAATCATAAGCCCTGGTGGCACAGCGGGTTTTATCAGTCAAGCCAACCTCATTCCCTATGAAAAGCCCGAGGCCGCAGCGATATATGCTCTTGCGGCCCAATTTATGGGCATGCGCTTTGTTTATCTTGAACGGGGCTCAGGGGCAGATACTCCGATATCTCCAATGATGGTCAAGTTTGTAAAAAAAGTCGCAAACGAAGCTCACATAATTGTCGGGGGGGGAATAAGGACTAGAGAACAGGCAAAGGAGATTGCTAGGGCGGGAGCAGACATCATTGTTACCGGTAGTGTTCTTGAAGAAAAGGGGATTCACGGAACATTAATGGAGATTATTGGAGGAATAGAGGAAGGGGTAAATGAAAGAAAGGTTTAAGCGCGAACTTGTCCGAAAGACCTTTCATTTAACTGCGATTAGCGTGCCCCTTGTCTACGTTGTTTTTAGCAGAGATGTTGCCATCCTTTACACTGCCGTTAGCCTTCTCTTCTTCGTAATATTAGAATTCATACGTGTAAGGGCCCATTCAATATTTCCTTTAGGTAAGACTGCCGATTTGATTCAAAGGCAAGGTGAGAAGAATTCCATAGCGGCTTCAATATATTTTTGCGTGGCAGCACTAGGGGCACTGTTTTTTTTAGGTGAAAAGGCAGTTGTGGTAGGCTTAAGCACAGCGTTGATCGGAGACGCCGCGGCTGCCCTGGTGGGCACTGGAATAGGAGAACATAAGATAAAGAGGGGGAAGACAGTTGAGGGGACGCTTGCGGGCATCTTGGTTGCTACCCTTGTTGCATATCTTTTAAATTCTAATTTTGCCACAATATTTGCGGTGGGAGTAGTCTTTTTGGTATTTGATCTAGTGGATTTCAGATTTGATGATAACTTCACGCTACCATTGGCAACAGCCATAGTAGTGCAAGTCTTAGAGGTGCTGCTATGATAGCAGATCCAACTATGCAAAAGTACTTTATCGATCTCGAAGAGAACATTACAAAGCTTTACAAGATAGCCAATGAGGCACGCTCCAAAGGATTCGATCCTATTGACGAGACTGAGATCTATAGGGCACAGGACTTGGCAGCAAGAGTCGAGGGACTCATAAGGGTAAAGGGTGTCGCTAAAAGGATACGGGAATTGAATGAGCTTGTCTCTAGGGAAGAAGCGGCATTCAAGATTATTGAGGAAATTATAAATGGGAAGTTCGGGAAATTCAACGACAAAACAGGCGCAGATTATGCGCTAAGATTGGCTCTTGCGATAGTCACCGAAGGCATAACTGCCGCCCCACTACAAGGAATAGAGAAGGTTGAGATTAAAGAGAACTCTGATGGGAGTAGATATTTAGCCGTATATTATGCGGGTCCAATGAGATCTGCCGGTGGCACAGAACAAGCTCTTACAGTTCTTTTTGCTGATTATATCCGAATTTTACTGCACCTTGACAGGTATAAGATCACAGAAGATGAGGTCGGGCGGTTCATAGAGGAGCTCAGGCTCTACGAGAGAAAAGTAACGCGATTTCAATATCATCCGACAGACGAAGACCTCCGAAGGATTCTTCATTACATACCTGTTGAAGTAACCGGTCCACCAACGGACGAGTACCAAGTATCAGTTTACAGGAACCTTGAGAGGGTTGCCACAAATAGGGTAAGAGGAGGAGCATTAAGGGTAATAAACGATGGAGTCTATGGCAAGGCAGCCAAGCTAAAGAAAATCATTGACAAAGTCGGGATCTCGGACTGGGATTGGCTTAAGGTCAAAAAAGATGAGAGGATAGAAAATATCACTGCAAAAGTAGTTCCCGATTCAAAATATCTTGTTGATATTGTTGGAGGACGGCCAATCTTCGCTCATCCCTCAGTCTTTGGAGGCTTCAGACTGCGTTACGGCAGAGCTAGGAATACTGGCCTTGCCGCCGTTGGCATACACCCCGCTACAATGGTGATGCTTGAGAGGTTTATAGCCGTTGGGACACAGTTAAGGGTCGAGCGCCCAGGTAAGAGCTCAACCATAACCCCCGTTGACAGGATAGAAGGACCAATTGTTAAGCTTAAGAATGGAGACGTAGTTCGGATAGAGGACGAGATTGAGGCAGAGAAGGTTAGACCTGAGGTAGAGGAGGTCCTCTTCTTGGGGGACATGGCAATAGCCTTTGGAGAATTCCTAGAGAACAACCAAAGGCTGTTGCCCGCTGGTTATTGTGAAGAGATTTGGGGATCTGAGCTGAGAAAGGTTGTCAATGAAAAATTCGAGGGTCGATATGACATCTTATCTGACCATCTTGGCTTGAATGCAGAAAGACTGCGTAGTTTTGTTGATGAGCCCTTAATTGTCAAACCAACAGCTGATGAGGCGCTTAATATTGCAACCTTGCTATCAATTCCACTGCACCCAAGGTACACATATTTCTGGGAGAACGTTAGTGTCGAAGAAATACTCATACTTCGCGACTGGCTGAGTGAGTCTTTGAAGGCTTGGAAAGGGGGGGACCTCGTTGTGCCACTTAACGATCCAGTTCCCAAGAAGATACTTGAGAAGGTTGCGGCCCCACACAAGATTATCGATGGTAAGGTGCTACTCCAAGAACCGCTGGTAATTAATGCTCTCTTTTATCCTTCCAAATGTAAAAAGGGTTCGCTCGAAGAAGACCCTGTAAAATTCCTGAGTGAATTTTCATGCATTCAATTGAGACAAAAAGGCAGATCCTTCATCGGGGCGCGCATGGGAAGGCCAGAGAAAGCTAAAGAGAGGGCAATGCGACCCCCGATCCATTTACTATTTCCTGTTGGTCTCGCAGGTGGGTCTAAACGCGATCTTACCAAAGCCGTGAGCAAAGACAGTTTTGAGGTTTCAATGATAATACAGCGATGTGTAGAGTGCAACACGGTTACACATGAAAATTTCTGCAACATATGTGGAAAGAGAACAGTAAGGATCTACTCCTGCCCGACCTGCGGTGATTTCTACCAATCCGAATGTAAATGCCCAAAATGTGGATCCCAAACGGTCCCGTACAAGAGCCGCATGGTTTCATTAAAGAATTATGAGCATCTGCTGGGGCACCTAGGCGTTCCCAGATCCCAGATCATCAAGGGCGTAAGGGGGTTGTCAAATCCCTCAAAGGTGCCAGAGGCTCTTGAGAAAGGGATCCTCAGAAGCAAGCATAAGATCTACGTTTACAAGGATGGCACAGTGAGATTCGATCTTACGAATGCACCCCTTACTCACTTTAAGCCCATAGAAATAGGTACCAGTATAGAGAGGCTCAAGGAGTTAGGGTATTCTAAAGACTATAAAGGAAGAGAGCTGGAGAGTCCTGATCAGCTTGTTGAGCTTAGGGTTCAGGATATAATAGTCCCACATAGCTGCGGCAAATACTTATTAAGAGTTTCAAGATATGTCGACGAACTTCTTACAATGCTGTATAAAGTAGCACCATTCTACAATTTAGAACATTACGAAGATTTAACAGGTCAATTTGTGATCGGATTGGCCCCACACACATCTGCCGGAATAGTCGGAAGAATAGTCGGCTTCACTAAGGCTTCGGTGTGCTATGCGCATCCCTTCTGGCATGCTGCAAAAAGACGGAACTGCGATGGAGATGAGGATGCAGTGATGCTGGCCTTAGAAGGATTGATCGACTTTTCGAAAGAATATCTCCCTGAGAAGATCGGGGGGTTAATGGATGCTCCACTGGTGATGACAACTGTAATTGACCCTTCAGAAGTAGATGATGAATGCCATAATATGGAAACTGTTAGTTCTTTGCCATTGCAGTTTTACCATATGGCTGAAGAATATAAAGATCCAAAAGAAGCATTAAAAGTAATAGAAATTATGAAGGGTAAACTGGGAAAGCCAGAACAGTATACGAATTTTTCTTTTTCCATTTTCACAGAGGGCATAGATAAAGGTCCTCTGGTGACGGAATACGATAAACTGAAAACCATGATGGAAAAGGTTGAGAAACAACTGCAGTTGGCCGATAAGATAAGAGCGGTCGACAGTAAAGATGTGGCTGAGAGGTTGTTAAAGCATCACTTTATTCCTGACCTAGCTGGCAACATGCGGGCTTTTTCTACTCAAGCCTTCAGGTGCACAAAATGTGGCGCAAGGTACAGGAGAGTACCGCTTAAAGGAGAATGCTCACGGTGCAGTGGAAATCTTATTCTTACGGTTTATGAAGGAAATATTAACAAGTATCTAGGTGCTGCATTTGCTTTGAGCAAACAATATGAGCTGGGCATTTTTATTGAGCAGCAAATTAGCTTGATCGAGAAAGGTCTTCGTACCCTTATCCCGGAAAGAAAAGATAAGAATACGGAACTGGACCAATTCATAGAATAGCGATCATAATGACTTCAGAAGGTCAATATCGAATATTATTCCAATTACGTCTTCTTTTGCGTTTGTTACAGGAAGTTGATCTATATCGGATTTCTGCATCTGGATGGCGCATTCGATTATACTTGCGTTCTCGTTGATGGTAATGCAAGGTGCTGCCATCGCTTTATAGATAGGGATGTTCGGAAGAGCAATTTTGCCTTTTGTTATATAGAGGACCGAGGAGGTTTCCCAATCCCATTCTTGGCTCTCCGATCCAGATTTGAGGACAGACTTTGTCTCTTCAATTTTAACCTCACTTATCTTCATTAGATCTGTGTTTGTAACAATGCCCGCAATTTTTACTTCGTTGTCAATTACCAAGGCGACGTATTCATTTGCTAAATGCATTATTGCGCTTGCGATATGAACAGGAGTATTCACCCAGCAACTAAAGATTGATGCCTTCATGAAGTCTTTCACTTTATGATTTGAGTTCGATTTAGCTACCACCTTATGCACTATATCGCCGACGGTAATTATGCCCAGTAATTCATCATTTTCTACAACGGGAAGCCTTCTATAACGCTTCTCGACCATTATCTTTAAGCAGTCCTCAAAAGGGACTTCAGGACCAGTCGTTACAACGTTGGTGTTCATTATGAGGGCAAGCTGGTCTTCATCAGGGTGTTTAAAGAGGTCCTCTCTCGTAATGATTCCGATTAATTTTTTAGTTCCTTTTTTAACCACTGGCATGCCCGAGATTTTCTTTTCTTTAAGCATGTTTAGGACCTGTTCCCTACTACCTGGAACCTCTGCGTAGATGATATTTTGGTTCATAACATCTCTTACTTTCATGTTGACCACTCATTTATCGCAATTAAATTGTGCTCTCTATGCAGCACTTTTTGTCCCGTTCGGAGTAAAGCTTCAACATTAGTGTATGGACTCTCGTTAGTTCCAACGCTAACTCAACTACCTTATCTTGATATACTCGTAGGCATCTCTCGTTGACGAGAAGCAGTAATTAACTTTCTGGAAGTCCTTTTTCAATTCTGCAACCTCTAGAGCTACTTTGGTTGGGTCCTCATTGTCGCATATTATTTTCTTAAACAGGTCTGCCACTTCTTCCATTTCGGATTTCTTCATGCCCAAACGGGTGAGCTCTTGTGTGCCTACCCTTATACCGCCAGGCGCCTTGTAATCTCTGCCCAGCCGTTTATCATACGGCAATAAATTCCTGTTCACTATAATATTGGCTTTCTCCAATCGTTTCTCTATCTCAAAACCATTACCGTATTTTGTTACATCTATAATCATCATATGAGATTCAGTGAAGCCTTTCTTCTCATATAGCACATTTATGCCACGTTCAAATAGTGCTTGCGCAAGTGTTTTCGAATTAATCACAATATTCCTCGCGTAGTCGGGGTAAAACTCTAAGGCTTCTGCGAAAGCAATAGCAACTCCTGCAACTGCGTGGAGATGGTGATTGCTCGACAAGCCAGGGAAAATTACACGTTTTATTGGTTCTGCATACTTGGACCATGAAACGATGGCGCCATGCTGCGGACCTGCTAGTGTCTTATGTGTACTCATTGTGAAGGCATCCACACCATCCCCTATGGGGTCCTGAAATATACCTCCGGCTATGAGGCCTGCCACATGAGCGCCATCGAAGATTACCTTAGCATCATAACCTTTAGCTAGCTCAACTATCTCTTTGACGGGATGCGGGAATAAAAAAACGCTGGCACCAAGCATAAATATCTTTGGAGGTCTGCCTTGATCTTTTAGTTCTCTAACGAACTGAGCCGTTTTATCGATATCGATAGTAAAATTTTCTTCATCAAAAGGATAATTGACTACGTCTAACTCTCTTACTGTACCTGCTGTTCCACCAAGGCTCTTCTTGGAGTGGCTGATATGCCCTCCAGTTGGGATCGTGCAAGCCAGAAGCACATCTCCAGGATTTCCAAAGGTTGTAAACGCACACAAATTTGCGAAAACGCCAGATAGTGGTCTTACATCAATAAACTCAGCTTTGAATAGCTTTTTACCAAGCTCTATTGCGACGGACTCTACTTCGTCAAGGTATTTGCACCCAGCATATACTCTTTCCCCCACCCATCCCTCAGCATATCTGTTTCCAAAGTCGCTTGCCAAAGCTTCCCTGACTGCCTGACTAGGAACGTTTTCGCTTGCAATCATGGGGAGCGATTGTCTGACCATTGCGTGATGGTTCTCTAAACTCCTAAGGACACTTTCATAAGCGTCTCTACCGCTGGAGATAGGATTGACCACAAAAGATTCCTCCTTTAGATTAAGTACTTCTAATATGGTGAAAAGAAGGTAATATACATAATGCTTAAAAGAGAAGGTACTCCATTTTTTTAATGCCGAAGGTGAATTAATTGTCGTCCAAGAGCAAAAAAAAGAATGAAGCGCCAATGCCAATGACAGGAGCAGGGCTAATACGCTTCTTTGAGGACGAGACTTATGGGATAAAAATTAAACCCATCTATATCGTAGAATCCTCGGTAACGCTCATGATTGTAGTAATTATTGCACATCTCTTGACAGGCCTTTAGATCTAGCACAATGGTTCGGCGTCTATGCCTTTTTTCCGAAGTTGTGCTGCAAAAATATCGGCATAGCCGTGGACCGTGAAAACTTTTTTGGGGGAGCATTCATCGATAAAATCCATCAATTGGGTGTAGTCCGCATGTCCACTGAGTACAAAAGATTCGTCCTCGCTTCTTCGACCATAAGTTAATGCCCATCCTGTTACCGTTGCAGTCTTCGCGTTTTGGTATATCGTAGTCAGATTTCTAGGACCAAATGACGTTGGGAACAGACAGACGCAACTCTTGCTACGCATAAGCTCTTCTCCTTCTTTAGCCATGTCATAAGAAATTAGGTCTTCCCCCATTGAGTTGATTGCAGTATTTGTCCTAGTTATGGAGGGGTGTGTTACCACAGGAATCGAGGTGTAAAGATTGAATAACTTTGTAATCTCTTGGGCTTTTCCAACGGGGTAGACAAGCATAAACGGGAGGTCCCCCTCCATAATTGTCTTCGCAGCCCAGTCAACAATTGTATCATAAACCTCACTCCTAGGTGGAAAAAGGAAGTTTGGTCTTCCAAATGTTGTCTCTATAACCATAATATCACATTTGTGTGGTTGCATGGCCTTTTGGGTCAATGTATCTACGAAATTAAAATCTCCTGTGTAGAGAAAAGTCACATGATCCTGATTAAGCAGAAGAGCTCCTGAACCGAAAACGTGTCCAGAGTTGATGATCCTGAGCTCAGTCTGATGGAGTCTTAATGGTTTATCATAAGCGCATGGTACGGCGTTTCGAACCTTTTTATTTGAGATAGCCTCGAAAAGAGTTATAGTTTCATGCGTAGAATATTTTGGTTTCCTAGCGTCTATGAATGCGCCTGTATGATCCCTATGGGCATGGGATATGAAAGCACAATCTGCTGGACCAATACTGTTCGTGGGATCCAGAACTATATTGAGACCAGGAGTTTGAACCATGATTCCATTGTGCCAGCTTATTTTAATCACTCAGTGCACCAGTAACCACTAAATAGCCGAGTCGTTTAAAAAGTTACTACTGAATAAGTTTTTAACTTTTCAAATGACTGATGATAATGAGATGAAAAGGGGTGTCGTTTACCGACAGACTTGCCATGAGGTATAGCAACACCTTCAGCCTGCCGAGCAAGAAAGTATTGATCGCAGGGTTGTTTTTACTTGGAGCTCTGGTCGGTACAGTCGTATATACAATCGCCCCAATTTCTAAAGGACCAATCTTTGGGTTAGCGGACGGGTTAATATCGTTGGCATTCGCAAGTTTTGTAAGCGCACTCATTATTCATGAACTAGCGAAAAAAGGCATTTTGACTTTCAAAAGGACCATAGGGATGGTGGACTTTAGTATTGTATTCCTAGCGATTGGGCTTATCATAGCGGCGGTTTTTTCTAGAATTTTTAATAATCTCGGAATCTTTGAAAGTATTTATTTTATTTCATGTGGCATTATTGTAGCGTTTATTTTTATAGTATTATCGATAGCATCTGATCTTAAGCAATATGGACTTTTTATTATGAGTATATTTCAACCTATTATGATATTAATAATACACACAACGTTGATTTATTTTATTTATCACGTCAATTTACTTAACATAATAACTAACCTTGAAAGCTTTTTTTTAATGGCCATTATTGCTTATTTCTTTGGAAGATGGTACTGCTTCTCAATAGGTAAAGTCGGTAAAGAATTGTTGGGATATAGCGGGGTAGTTTTGTTCAAAGCATTCTTAGAAGCATTAATGTCGGATAAGAACGAACTTATGGAACAATTGCTAAAACCTCTAGCGACCCAGGGAGATGTTGAAGTGAGGAGTATTTATTTCAAGAGTGCACAGCAAAGCGGAGTTATTGTCGCGCCACTCATCCACCCAGGGCCATTCAAAGATCTTGGCAGTAGTAAGCTTCCTACGCGGATCGCGACTTTCTTCTTATCTAAAAATATATTACCAATCGTTTTCCATACTCCGACAACACATGAAAAAGATTTGATATTAATCAAGGATTGCGATAGAGTGATCCAAATGCTGCAAGAGCTTGAAATTAAACCAGAAAGAAGCTTTTCCAAACCGATCATTGTGAAGAGGAAAGGTTCTATCACAGTTGATTGTCAGGTTTTTGATGGTATTCCATTAGTTGTGATTACTAGAGCACCCATACCAACAGAGGATTTGCCTGACTGCATAAACGCCCTCTGTATGGAAAAAATACAGGAGAAGGGATACTCTGATGGTGTTGTTGTGGATGCCCATAACGTGATGGAACCGACTTATTCGGAGCTTAGTAGCGATGACAAAAAAAATATTGTTGAAGCTCTAGGGGAGGCCCTTGAGGAAACTAATAATGCAGATGGGGGTCCGCTCATTGCTGGTTTTTCTAATGTTAGATTGGAAAATTATTCACTTAAAGATGGTGTAGGAAACACGGGTATAATGGTTCTTGTTACCGAGGTCGAAGGAAAGAAGGCAGCATATGTTTCCATAGACGCCAATAACATGGTCGTAGGTTTAAGGGAGAGTATTCAAGAAGCTTTGAAAAAGATTGGTTATGAATATTCTGAAGTTACTACGACAGATACCCACATTGTTACTGGGCTTTCAGCAGGCGAGGGGTATTTCCCTCTCGGTAAAACCATACCGGAAAATGTTTTAATTGAAAAGATCTTAAAAGGAGTTAATGAAGCTGACTCTAGAAAAGCGGAGTGTTCTGTGAAATTTTCTAAAAGAAAATTAGAAGGTGTTTATCTCTTGGGCAATAAAGGGTTAGAAAACCTATGGAAAGTTACTGATAAATCGTTTAAGGTTGCAAAAATGAGGCTCATTGCCCTTGTCTTTTTGTTATTAGCCAGTGGATTAATTGTTTACATAGTAATATGATGAAATAAGAATAATTTAATAACAATGGTCACATTTATTTAGAAATATCACTATATTTAAGGTCTCTAAGGAATTCCTATTGGATTATCATCAACTGATGATCTGAGTTCTTTATTGATAATTTTTGATGATCATCGATTAACGTTTATTAGATTTTGTTGTAGAAAAATGATGTTGAATGCATCAGTATTTAATGTAAAATTTTATGATTATGTCTTGAGAGGTCTATTTAATGGGTTTAATTATGCTGATTTTTTTTAATAGTCGATAATTTGAAGAATTATGTGATTGTGTGATAAAATCACATTTCCCTTTGCAATGATGCTACAGTTGCTTGACCTATTGAAGTTCCTCCATCCCCACAAGGAATAGTTTTATAAAATAAGAATTTTTTATTATTCTTTAATATCTCATTTTTAATATATTTGAATAGTAAGGAATTCACTGCAGATCCACCAGTTAGTCCTATCTCATCTACATAACTTTCATCACAAACCCTACAAGCAAGGTTTCCAAGAGCTTCTCCCAATGTACGGTGTACTTCTAAAGCGATATCTTCTCTCCTGTTAAGATGTAAATTCTCAATGATCGAAAGTATAAATTCAGATGTATCAAGAATATATTTACCATTCTCCTGTGATATTGGTATTCTAAGTGTGACTTTTTCTGGCTTCCCGTTTTTTGCCAAGGCTTCCAAACGCATAGGTGGTTCACCGTCATATGTTCGTAAATAACATACATTCAATAAAGTTGCTATTGAATCAAGCAGGCGACCAATACTTGATGTTTTTAAAACATTATTTATTTTCGATTGTTTTAATATTGTATCTAACTCAGCTAATCCTTGTTTTAAATATTTAGCATAATTATTTTCAAAGAGGCTAAAAATCTCATTATTGTTAATTGTTGTTGATAGGATTGCAGCGAGCATTCTTGCCGGATATGTAGTACAGGCATCGCCACCGGGCATTGGTTGATACTTTAACTGCCCAACTCTCCTAAACTGTGAATAACCACCAAAAAGTATCTCGCCTCCCCAAGCCATATTATCTGTGCCATATCCTACACCGTCAATTGCAATGCAAACGATGGAGCTTTCTCGGGATAAGGAGTGGTCTGCCATAAGAGATGCCATATGTGCGTGATGGTGCTGAACGGGAATTGTTCTTGCTTGGTATTGGCTGGCTAACTCATGAGCATATCTTGTAGTAAGAAAAGATGGATTAAGATCATGGGCTATTGTGCTAAATTCTTTTTTATTATAGATTGCCGTAATAAAATTCAAGGACCTTTTTAAATAATCTAAAGTTTCAAGTTCATTCATGTCTCCAATATGTTGAGTTGTAATAAGGCGGTCTTCAACAAATAATGACCCAGTTACATTATATTCTCCTCCAACTGAAATAATTCCTTTGGATCCTACGTTCCAGGGCATCGGCAAGGTTGATGGTGCATACCCTCGAGACTTCCTCAAGAATATTGGTTCGTTTTCAACTACTTTTATCACAGAATCATCACAACGATTTACTATAGTTCGATTGTGTGTTAAAAAATAATCTACAATATTTTTTAATCCTTTTTGTGCCTCATCGTTTTCAATATAAATTGGTTTACCAGGATAATTGCCGCTTGTCATTACAAGTGCGTCTTTTTTAATATGATTGAGTAAAAGGAGGTGTATTCCACTATAAGGTAGCACGACACCGATAGTGTCTAATCCTGGTGATACTGATTTGGCTAGAGAATAATGTTTAGATTTTTGTAGAGTTATTATTGGATGGTAAATATTAGTTAAAAGTTCTTCTTCTTTCTTGGAAACTATTGCAAAATTTTTTATTTTTGTGATATTTGAGGACATGACAGCGAAAGGTTGAAATGGTCTGATTCGCCTGTTTCGTAATTTGTTTACTGCTTCTTCATTAGTTGCATCAACAGCAATATGAAAGCCACCAACTCCCTTGATTGCAATTATATAACCTTTGTCAAGAAGCTTAGCAGCTTCAAAAAGAGGGTTATGTCTGATTTGCTTGTTGTCATTATCCAATAAATTTAATTTTGGACCGCATATTGGGCAAGTAATTCCTTGAGCATCATATCGTCTATCAATCGGATTATCATATTCTGCTTGGCAGTAAGTACAAAAAGGAAAGTCAGCCATTGTAGTGTTATTCCTGTCATAAGGGAGTTTTTTTATAATTGTGAATCGAGGTCCACATTGCGCACATGATGTGAATGGATAATTATTCCACCGACTCTTTTTTTGAATATCTGTGATACATGCATCACAAATACAAAGATCGGTCGGCATCACAGATCTGATTGTTAAATGCAGTTCCTTGCTTTCTGCTATAAAAAATGTTTTAAATTTCTTATTTATACGTTCCCAATCGAGCTCTATTGCATCAATTTTAGCCACTGATGGTTTCTTTTTTTGGATATCATCGATAAATGATTGTATTTCTTCAATTTCTCCTTCGACTAATATTTCAACACCAGCATCTCCAAGGTTAAGGACATATCCTTTTAATTGGTGAGTAGTTGCGATAGAATAAATAAATGGCCGAAACCCTACTCCTTGTACAAGACCACGTACAAAGATGTGGGCTCGCTTTTGCATTACATTAATTCCCCATAAGTTAAATATTATCAAAGTGATAAATGGTGCGAGGCTTAATATAAATGGTGGGATTGCCGCCAACACCTGATGAGTTAAGAGCCTTACGCAAGAGAGCAAATCTTACACAGAAGGTACTCGCAAAAAAAGCAGGAATTAGTCAATCATTGATTGCTAGAATAGAAGCTGGAGATGTTGATCCTCGAGTATCAACTCTTATAAAAATTTTAAAAGTTCTTAATGATATTTCTGAAATTAAGATATCATTAAAGAATGTAATGCATCAGCCTGTTATTACTGTTGATGCTGACGAAACTATAGGCAAAGCAGTTGATTTAATGTGGAAACATGGAATTTCACAACTACCAGTTATGAAGGACGACCGTGTTGTTGGTAGTATAAAAGATGACATAATTTTAAAGAAAATTAAAGACGAAAATATTAAAGAATTACTTAAGCTCTCAATTTCAAATTTACTCGAAGAGTCATTTCCTATTGTGAGCATTGAAACGGACCTTGATAAAGTATCAAGGTTACTTTCAAGTGGAAGTGCAGCAGTCCTAGTGAGTGAACATGGGCGCATGATGGGAATAATCACTAAAATCGATCTTATTGCGAAACATATGATGTGATTAATATTGTTTTGTGATATATATCACAATAAGTGTGAGAGAGTGCAAGGGAGTTAATAAATTTTCGTGATTTATTGTCACTCACAACCAAAAACCTTAAAATATCAAACATATTATATCATATTTAAAGATATTAATAAGGTGCTAAATTTGGCTTTCTCAGATAGGACAAATGATGAATTAAGAGGCGAATTGGCACTTATTAGACGTGATTTATTAGAAAGGATTAGAAGACTTGAAGATTATATAATGGTTTTAGATTCGGACATACGAAGATTGGGTCTTGAGATACAAAGAATTAATGACAAGTTGCAAGATATACCATTAGATAAAATAACAATGCAAATAGGAAAGCCATCAACTACGGTTACAGAAATTATAAGATCTACAATACCTGAGCAGTCAATGACGAGACTAGAATCTGAGAGTATACCAGTTGTTCAAACAGCTCAAACATCATCGTCGATTGCATTGGTTTCACAAGTTAAAAATTATGAAAAGAAAGAGGGTCTTAATCAGACAGAAGTAGCAATTATCAAGTATCTTATAGATAATCCAGGTACAAAGAGTGCAACTCCTATTGCTCAAATTGTTGGAAAAGCCAGAGAGCACATTGCAAGAACTTTGAAAAAATTAGCTGATGAAAAGAAGATCATTAGAGATGAAACAACATGGCCATATACTTACATAGTGCCAGAAGAAATTAGGAAAATTGTTCAGAGTCAATCATCAGAGACGTCTCCGCCAGTATTAAATACTCAATAAATTTAATCTTTGTGATATATATGTGATATAAAATATATTATCACATTTTATTTTTTAGTTAAATCATTAATGAAGGTTTTAACATCATTGTTAGCTGTAAAATTCATTATAAATTTGTACTGCCAACATGAACGATTGCCTTTACGTTCAATATAGCCATTATTGTAAAGTCTTGTGAGGTATGTAGATATTGTGCTTGATTTAATATTCTCACGATACTGTTCTATGTATATTAATGATATGTCTTTACTAGTGAACCAAGAGTTGTTCAACTTAGTTTGTATTAGATCAATAATTTTGTCCATTGAAGTCTTTGTGATGGGTATAGCTGGTTGTTTATATTGGTATTGATTATTATCGAAAAGGCCAATAATTTGTAATAATCGCTCTTTAGAGAATTGCCCACTTACAGCTACTGTGACTTGTTCCCCATTTCCATCACAGAATTCTATCTTCATTTTTTTCATAGACAGATCACTGAGTGAGCAGTTGTTTTATCTACCATTTCACCAGTATATGAGCATATTGTGGTTAACATTGGCTTGTAAAAGAAGTAAAATTTAATGGTAATTATGGTTCTAAAAGGTAAAATTTCATTATTTTTGGGTTTTCAAGCTAATATATGGTGAATCACAGTGAATTAACTAACAAAAAGAGTGATTCACATCTCTGCAGTGGAAGTGAAGGGGTGAACTTTGAAATACTTTAATATAAGCTAATACATGGTAATATCACAACAGGTGTCGTAAACTATAAAAATATAGTTTGATACTAATTTATGATGAGTCATTATCGAATGAACTAAGATAAAGTCACTATCATAAATGCAAAGGAAAATCAGCTAGATTTTTTTAGATAAAAAGCTCTAAAGTTAATGATCTGAAAACATCATTAAATGTCTAAACCTTTCATGAAAAACATCTTTAATGATAGTAAAGTATATATATTAGATTTCATGGTGATTTTGTGAGCATAAAATAGAACATTTGTAAGTGAATTATTTTAAAGGTATTTAATGATAAAGTGTAATACAATACTTACATAAATCACTAAAAAATAGATTGAATTATATAGCAAAAAACTATACATTTATCTATATTAATTGTAATAGATCTCTTACATAACATAAAGCCAGATCTTATGTTTTTATGAGTATATTTGAAGCGAACGTTTGTAGAATATTCTATAATATCATTAAGGAAAAATAAAAGTTAAAACATGTAAAATTATCTAAATCATTAGTTTTTACTTATTGTTTCGGATGAACATTTCCACTGGAATATTTTTTAAATAGTTATATAAAAAAAAAAGAACAAGCTTTAAATAATGCTACCAAAAAGCAATGAAAAATTATTTTTCCCTTGGACACCATAATTTCATTAGGAAATTAATATCATTAATATGTTATTTTTTTCCTTTAAAAAAAACAGTGTAAATGTTAATATAAAAATTTTTATATAAATAGATTTCAGTCTAAAAAAATCGAGGTTAAACTTAAAAATAATAATTTGTAATTTAGTAAACCATTCTAATTTTTAAAATTGTTCAAAGGAAAACATGGGGTCATCCTCTTATAATAGATCTTTCCAAATTATTAATGATAGTCATGTCTAACAATACTCTTGAAGTTGTTCAATTAATAGCACAGTATATTCCAAAAGAGCAGCGAATTTTACTCTTGAAGGACCTTCTTGAGGTTTACGGGTCTATTTATAAAACTTCTAAAATAACGAAGATCTCAAGACCGCAGCTCTATAGTTACTTAGCATCAGATAAAAGAAGTTATCCAAATGATCAAGTAACTGCAAGAATACTTGTTAGCCTAATGGAGATAAAAAGGACTTTAATAAAAGATAGACTTCGGCAGCTCTCAAAAGATTTTAATGAACTAATAAACAAAATATAAATAATTTTATATAATAATTATTATGTATTCAATTTATTAAAATATTTTTTTTAATAACAGTTATTTCTTATTATTTTTAATAATGTAAAATTTTTTTTTATATTTTTTTTAATAAAAAATTTTTTAATTTGAAAAAAAGTATGGGTATAATGATAATAGATCACACTAAATATAAAACAATTAACAATTAACAAATGATTCTAACACGACAATTTCTTATAAAAACATAAAGAATTTAAATTTTTTAAATTAAATATATCCTACTGAGGATAAGTAATTATTTTTAGATTCCGTAAATTTAATTTTAAATAAATTTTTTCAGATTTATACAGCAAGTTTATATTTAAGTTCGTAATAAAAGCGAAAATCAGTAACAATAGCTCTCAAATGTTTGGGGAGGATCTCGACACAGAAGTGAATCAGTCGTCCTGTTTTCAAGAGGAAAAAAGAATCATAGGCAAACACGTTTACGGAAACCTTTATGGTTGCGATACAAAGTCGCTCAATGATGAGTCTGCTCTCAAGAATCTTGTTATTGAGGCTGCTAAAATAGCCAAAATGACGATATGGGATACCAAGGTATGGCGATTTGGTGGCTCAAAGGGAGGATTATCTGCCTTAGCGCTAATTCTTGAAAGTCATATAGCTGTTCATACATGGAATGACCTAGAGTATGCAACTGTAGATGTATTCACATGTGGTGAAAAAAGCGAGCCGATATTAGCATTTGATTACATAGTTGCAAAATTGAAGCCAAAATCAGTAACTCAACATCTTGCCAATAGATCTTCATAAAGAATTATTATTTTTTAAAAAATTTTTTTAATTTAACGGCTATTCTATAAATAAAAAATTAGCGCTTTAATGAGATAAATACAATCATCCAAAACAAAACTCGCAATATGGATCGCCATTTTTAATACATTTTTTCTCAACGGCGTTGCCCTTCATATCCATTAATAAAGTAGCTAGGCCTGTCAACATTCCTCTCATAAAACTGCTTTGATAACCTTTCAATTCTTTTGTGTTTAAACATTCAAAATTATTAAAAACCCGAATATTGAAATTTTTCTCTTGGGCTCCCGGAATTTCAAATTTTCCCCAACCAAGTAGCTGCAGCTGTATTAATGCCACGTTGAGCTTATTCAATGAATTGAGAGGCAATGCTTTTATTGGCCTCATTCCTTCTGCTGATTCTCGACCCATCATCCAAATTATCGAGAGCCCACCTGCCCCAAAGGTGTCATAAAGCGCTCCAAATAAGTAACCCCAAAAAGGATGTGTGAATGCTGTCACTGGGATATTACTTCCAACAACTTCCAACATTAAAGGAAAACTTTTTGTGTTGCACATTACGCCAGGAATATTGGTATGAATATATTCAAATACAACTAATTTTTGACCAAAAAAGTTACGAATATCTCTCTCTAATGTTTCTCTAGTATCGGTTTTTCCAGTTAGATCCAATACCACATAACATGAAACTGACGCTTCAGTAGATCGATTTACAGCTAATCGGTATGGAACACCCTTATCCATTAAAATTTTATTCAAGCCGTCAATATTACTATTTTGGTTCTGTTCACTGTTAACTGTTATATAGATCCCACAATAATCTTTCTTTGGTTCATAGAAGATATTGTCTATATAAGCCGGATAATTTTTTTGTTCCTCAGGGTGTTCCTTGTTTATCGAATCCAATAGTTTCAACCACCTGTCCTAAACAACTTTAATTTTAAGTTGAATAATCTTACTGGAACAGTAAATTAGCTCTCGAAAGATTGTTGTACTTAATTATTGGATAGATGCAATTAATCTTTTTGGATGGCACGAAACGATTTAAAGAGATTTTGTGGCTAAAAAAGGAGCGATTGATTATATATTTGATTTAGATATAATCTTAAACCGAGTTACGAATATTCGATAATTAAGTTTGCAAGATTCAGGGTGTTGATAAAATGACTGAAACTGACGAGTGGGCCAATGAAGATGATGGCAAGCAAGCGGCTGGCGAAAATAATGATTTTGGGCTATCCGCAATTAAACTAGCAGATTTGTTGAAAGAAGTTACGAAAGTTGTTGATGTCACTAAGGGAACACTACAATTACAAATGTTGATTTATCTTAATGATCAAGGTCCGCAGAGTGCAGAGCAAATATCAAAAGAATTAGGAAAAAGAAGAAAAGCTGTAACCGATGCCCTACGAAAACTGAAGCTGAAAGAGGTAGTTACTGAGATTGCTCAAACAAACGAGAGGAGCGAATCAGTAATAATGTATCAACTGACTGATAACGGAAAGCATTATATCGAAAGTTTAAGAGACATCTTCGGAAACAAAGGTGGTTCGTCAATAACTACAAGCCGGGCCACCGGTTTCAGACTAATTGAGCTGATTGAAGAGATCCCCCTTCTATTTAATACATATGATGCAATCATCGCAATTGGCCTTTCAGGCAGCCAGGGTCTCTCTTCAAAAAAATTAGCGAATTTATTCGGCCTTAGTGAACAACGAGCAATAACTTATCTGGACTTATTCACTGATGCTAAAGGAGCTACTTTATTCAAAAAGAAATTGTCAGGCGATGGATCGAACGAAGAAGTTCGATATGTTCTATCAGATAATGGACAGCGAATTCTAAAATTACTCCCGATGTATAACCAACTGAAATCATCATATAGTTTCAAAATTCTTCGGTACATTACCATGTCCATACACCCACGGCAAGTGTATCTAAGAACAGCAATCTTAGCAATGTTTGGTTCAGTCTTATTGTTAGTTGATCGAGTTGTATTTCCAAATACGCCAATAATATCTGCAATCTGGATCGCTTTTCTTGCTTTCCTTGCTGGGGTTTTAGTCATTGATCAACTAATCGAGAAGCAGAGAGAATAGTTCCATCCTAAATTTTCCCATAAACTTTGACCTTTTATTGCCTTATCTTAGAAAAGAAGTACTTTGTCTGTCAAATTTAAAGTGACAATCAATCGCCATTACTGCTCAACCTTATAAAATATTAAGGAAGCTTATAATCTGCGAGGAAAAATGCGATGACATTCCTTGACATACTCGTAGATGGCGAGATAGTTCTTGAGGCAATGCTTGTGGACCGGGAAGGAAAAGAGGTCATCTACAAAGGTCTAAACTTTTCAAAGCGTTATCATAACATTGCTTCTAACCTTATAGAACGCTTACCTGGCATGAACTATTGTGTTTTAGCAATGCCGAATCGAAAATATCTTCTAATTCCTGTGAATGATGCAAAATACCTCTTACTTGGGCTTTCAATAGACGTAAAAGCAGAAGACTTCATTATTCAAATAACTAAAACATTAAATAGTATAGAATCAATTGCAAGTAAAAAACAAATTGCAAACTTGTAATATTTTTTCATATTTTAAAATCAATTAAAATATACTTTTCATTTCACATTAATTTATACATTAAAGTATCTAGCAAGATTACTGCAGCCACAAACGCAATAATAAATACCCAAATCTCGGACGCAAAACTGCTGAAAGGGTATTTAAAAAGAGCAATTATTGTTGCTCCTCCTGCGCAAAGCAAAATGTTTAAGCGCTTGAAGATGTTTTTTGGTTGAGATGTTAATGTTATTTTGCTTAACAATTTGTATGTAACAGATTGCTTAAGCTTCATATATGTTGGAAGCCTGTAGAAGTACTGCATACCTTCCTCTGTAAGCCCATAAATAGTTTCCATCTTCCTTGTTTTAGTTCTTAAACCAAATTTTTGCAGCAACCTTACAATTTTAGGTACATCAGTATATTTTCTGAATAGCTTAGTTGATCCATTAAGATAAACTTCAAGATAGCTCTCGGCTCTCTGTTCACTAAATCCTACAGCTTTCGCGAGATCCTTACGAGACATTATGTTTCCTTTTGCAGTTCCAAGAATAAGAATCAGTTCCGACACTACCGATGCAATGGGGAAAGTGTTTATATCATTCTGCATTCCCAGAAACGATTTGGAAGGCAATTGAACAGCTGAATCATCATCTTTAGTTCCAAATGCATTATTACCTAGTATATATCCTATCTTTTCACTAATTTGGTCATTATCTGAACCTATTAAATCTAATAAAGCGCTAAGGCAATTGGATCCAGAGTAAGTAAGTTTGTATCGCGCTGATTTCAGATTTTCATCTTCTTCAACCTCATTTACAAGCCCCTTAATCCTGAGCTTTCTCATAGCATCAGTTATTGCCTTCCTTCTCTGGCCGATCTCCTTGGCAATATCAGCAGACGTTTTTTCCCCATTGCTAAGTGTGAGCATTATATCGATTTGGATGGTACTTTTAGAGATATCAACCAGCTTTTCTATACTTTTCAACTGATTGATTTTTTCGTTTAGAACTACGTAAGTTGCCAATATATTACCCCCGAAATCAATGCCAGCAGGAGAACACCTCATAAAAGGAGTAAAAAAGGGTTAGTCTCAAGGTGGCGCCGCTATGTCGCCCGAGCGACTATTTTTAAAAGTCTTAGACTGGTGCTTGATTATGTGCAATTGTTGAAAATATATACAATTTATTATATAAATAATAATGATATTTTTAAAATAATTTTTAAAATTCAATTTACTTTGTTTTCTATTTGTTTTAAATTTAATAGTTGAGCTTAGCCTTTGTAAGGCTTAATGGTAGTATAGTCTATGGTTGGTCGCCATTTCTAGTTTTATTAAAATATACTATTCTCTTTCTATTTACTAATAGAGCTAAACGGCTGCAGGCAACCAATAAACAAGTTCTAGTATATTCGATAGTAGTTGGAAGTGTAATTGGTTGCTCCTTTAGACCATAGTAGATCTAATAAATAACTTGAAATAAAATAGGAAAAAAGTTGAAGTGCAATGAGTACTGAGAAAAAAAAGATATTACTAATTGACGATGACGAGAATATCCTCACTACGCTTAAATCATATCTGTTGCGAATTGGTTACGCAACGGAAACTGCAAAGAACGGAAAAGAGGCCCTCGAAATATCCACGAATCAATACTTTAATGTAGCCATCATAGATCTCATCCTGCCCGACATGTTGGGAACCCAACTGCTCGTTAAAATGGACAGTGGTACGCCAAGAATGAGGAAGATCATACTTACCGGTCACGCCACACTGGACAACGCCATAGAGGCATTAAATCTGGGCGCCGACGCTTATCTCATGAAGCCAGTAAATCCAAAGGAACTGCTTAGGGTTATCGAAGAACAATTGGCTAAACAACAGGAAGATACAACTGTTACCCAAGAAAAAATGTCTGATTTCGTCAGTACAAAAGTTAAACTGCGAGAACAGGAACGCAACGGTTAAGGCAAATTTAAAATTTTTTATTTTTTTTAAAAATTAAATCTCCATAGCGTAGTTTGGGAAGCATATAAAATCCGCCTATTAATTGTCCCTCCAAAAACTTCTAACAAATATTTATTTCCACTTGTAAATAACTTTGCTGCAAATTTGATTTTCTGTTTGTTTAGGGTTGCGATGGAAGCTAAGTTAATGAAATAGCGTTTAATGGTAGCGGGGGGTGGATTTGAACCACCGATCTCGGGGTATCTCAGCGCGGAGCTTATGAGCCCCGCGGGATAACCTGGCTACCCTACCCCGCTATGATAAGGTCTGATTGACCATTCCTATCTTCTGATGGAAGTTTTGCGACCTTATAAACTTTTACTGAAATAATAAAAAGCCCCTGCAACTTTAAACCATACCACGGCGTGAGTGATCTCTTGATAATACTTCTCTCTGGTGATGGTAAGTTCTCGCTTGAAGGAAAAAATTTAGACGCAGCCCTCGAATCAGGTAGGCAGCTCTTTAGCCTCCTCAAAGAGGATAGGCTTCAAGAGTTCTCTGTAGCTCTAGACGAGCTCCACTCATTTGTGAAGCAAAATGGGCGGCCAGTTGAGATCTATCATAATGCCGACATAATAGTTCCGCCTGTAAAGTGTGATCCTAGGACTATCCAGTCGATTATGGGGCTTCAGAAAACGCCGTAAAAAGTACCAACAATACCATCCCAAGACTGCTTCTCCACTCCATATCTATTGAATGGCTTGGTAAGGTGTCTCATCGCCCTTGGTGGAGGGAGATAGGCACCGTTCATCAATTTTCTATTGATCTTCTTTATAACCGCCAATTCCGTCTTTAAACCGCATTTCTTACACTGATAGCCTTTACCCTTACCCTCCGACTTCATGCTCTTTTTACAGTTGGGGCAGATCGGATTTGCCGGTTTTTCTGTTATAAGGCCAAGAAGCTCCAACCTCTCGAGGTTGAACGTCAGCTTACCACCTTCAAGAAGCCTGATTCCGCCAAAAGCCCTGACTTTATCTCCAGGTAGGAGGTTTCTGACAATGTTCCTAAAGCTTCCTGAAGGCTCATAACCGGCTATATCAATCTCACCTGAACTGTCCTTCATTGAAGCTATTACATGGCTGCCTTTGAGAACATATGGCGATCGCGATATGATTCCCTCAATTATTGCGGCTTGATACGGCTTCAATTCAACTATCAATGCCGATCGAATGAGGTGCGCTCCTGTACCCTGGTTGCTGCGACAGACCATCCACCTCTCACCACCAATAAATTTAATCTTGGTCAGTGCTTCCATAACCACCGATGGGCTGTCCCCCCTCACCCCGAAAAGTATCGGGTCAGGACCGTGGGGTGTTATTAACACGCGATCTTCCTCAACGTCGATGTTATTGAAGGTATGCGACCCTGTATTCCTATCAAAAATAAGCACGCTTTCGTGATCTACTTCTCTCTTCTTTCCCCAAAGCGCCCTGCCCCGGTATGCTATTAGCTCGAATGTATGATCGCTTTCGAGGGTATTTCCTATGGATGCGAGAGCGCCTACCAGTCCCCTGCCACCTCTTATGAGTTCATACTTTACGTTTGCCTTCAATGCAACATCCAGCGCTTCGGTAGGTGTTACGACATCCCATAGCGCCCGACGCCCAAGATCTTTTACTATCTGTGGAACTTGCCCTCCAAGAATGGCTATGCCTGGCTGATTCTTACTGTCCTTCTTATCCCTGTTCTCCTCTACCAAATTTGCTGCGTCACTGAGTATCTCCGTAATGTCTTCATCCGACATGAATCTGAGGCATATGGCTGCGTTTCCACGCGACTTCCATGGGATATTAGGATTGAGCCTAATCAGGTTCGGGTAATCGATGAACTTTGATGTCTTAATTAATCTCTCAACAAGCAAGGCGCCAATATACGTTGTGCAACCTTGCTTCAGGGAGTCCGTATCATCGATGCCGAGGTGATACAGCGCCATCATTACTTCTCTTCTGCTACGATATGACTATCTGCTACAAGGAGGGTGGTCGTGCACTGGACTTCATTTATCCTGCGGATCTTCCAAATTATGTCTTCCTTCAATTTATCTGGCTGATCCTCAATGTCTACCTTGACTATTATGTCGTGCATGCCGTAAAGGGTATGCACTTCAATAATACCCCTGATCTTGCGCAGTTCCTGTATCACCTTATCCTCTGCACCAGATTCCGTATTTATGAGTATAAACGCAAGGGGCATTATACTTCTCCAAAAGAATCAGTAATATATGCGACTTAAGAAGATTGCCTTTGGGAATAAACATGGCACAGCCAGAGGGAGGAACAGCTGACAACCTTTCGCCCTCAATACATATCTTCCATATGCGCGAGTGCGATCCTAAAAAGTGCACAGCATTAAAGCTTGGAAGACTTGGATTAGCCAGGGTCTCATACTCGATAAACCGTCTTCCTACCGGCTCCATCCTTCTCTATCCCTTTGCCAAAGGGGTTCTTTCCCCCCAGGATAGGCAGATTGCACTATCGCGGGGAATTTCCGCCATAGATTGCTCATGGAACAAGATAGAGGAACTGCCCGGATTGCGCCGCTTCAATACACGGCAGCTACCATTCATGCTTGCAGCGAACCCCATTAACTATTCAATACCATTCAAGCTAAGCACGCTGGAAGCATTATCTGGGGCGCTATACATTACCGGCTTCATTAGGGAGGCACACTTTTTACTTTCGAAAGTGAAATGGGGAGAAACCTTCCTTACTCTAAATAGAGAGCCTCTGGATCTCTACTCTTCAGCTAGGGATCTCCAAGAAGTAAAGAAGTTGTCTGATGAGTATCGGAAAGTATACAACATATAAGGTAGAAGTAAAGGGCGTGTTGGCCATAACCCACCTTCTGTTTTAAGCAGCATTCGACTATGCGGGCTACCCAGGCTTCCTGTAGGCGTCATAAGCCTCTATTTGCCCTTTCTCCCCGCGGTTTGGCCGTTTCAACGCAACCAGTGGCATCCTCGGCGAGAAGTACTCGCCCCATTGACGCGCGCCACCGGACGTCTCGTTTCTGTTCCAAGAGCAGGGGTCTCCCCCTTCGCCTCGCAGCGCCGCAGCCCTACATGGAGGGTGGAGTTTCCTCAGACCTCTAAGAGGCCCGTGAGCTGCTCACCAACTCGCCCAATAGATTGGCCTCACACTGCAAGATAAATCTGTTTCTTCTCACACTTTTTTGATGATCTCTCTTTGGCTAAGATACCAGCAACAACGCATAGAATGTAGGCTTTTCCCTCTCGGTTCTTACAACATTTATCTTGAAACCTGCATTGCGCACTGTTGCGAACACGTCTACTCCGCAACCCTCCATCGAAGGTCTGGCCTCGTAGGGGTGCCTACACCTCCCCAGATTACATTCGTCTTCGCAGAATGGGCAAGGTCCGGCTGCCATCCCGAAAGCTGCATAGTAGCCTTTGAGAAATGCCTCCCTCTCAATCTTTACCACGAGGTCCGGGAGACTCTTCTCATATTTCTCCGCATCTTCGGCTTTTCCAGCTGGCGCTCCTTCGAACTTCATGAAAATTGCCCATTCATATTCCTTCAGAATCCGCCTAGTTTCTTCTGGGGTAGGGCTATAAGGTGGGCAAGTGAGCCTCTTACCGTAGCCGCCGCAGCCGTATTGACATTTCAATCTGACCCAATTCCTAACTACAACTTCCTCTGGCTTGATTATCTTGGCATCAGTAGCACCCAATTTCTTTGCAATATTTACTAACTCGCCTATACTTTCCTTGGTTACAGAAACCATGTTATTGATCCCCATAAACCAGTGTAATTAGTCTTGACCTATTTATCTTTCTTCGGATCATCAAATCGATCTGCCGTCCCAAAAATGGATGGCTTGCGTTGAAAATGGATAATTTCAATATATATTATCGCACATGCATGGTTCCAGCTTTCACGGTTTCACCCAGGCTTAGAAGACCAGATCAGCACCTCAAGCGATTGGTGACGGCGGGCTGAACACCTCGGCCGAAGCCTTGGTGCTTACACCCCCGTTCCATCAACCCTGTGTTCTACAGGAGCCTTCGTCCGCTGTGAGCGGAATGGTTGTTTAGTCTTGGGGCGGGTTTCCCACTTAGATGCTTTCAGCGGTTATCCCTTGCTGCGTGGCTGCCCGGCATATGCCCTACCGGACAACCGGTAAACTAGAGGCAGCGGCACACCGTTCCTCTCGTACTAGGCGCACCTTCCCCTCAAACAACCAACGCTTCCAACAGGGAGAGTCCGACCTGTCTCACGACGGTCTAAACCCAACTCACGTTCCCTTTTGATGGGCGGGCAGCCCCACCCTTGGGAGCTGCTGCACTCCCAGGATAGGAAGAGCCGACATCTGGGTAGCAAACCGCGGGGTCGATGGGAGCTCTCACCCGCGACGGCTCTGTTATCCCCGGGGTAACTTTTCTGTCATGCCTGGCCCCCACTGAAGGGGGCACAAGCGGTCGCTAGGCCAGGCTTTCGCCTTTGGATCCTTCGCTGTGCAGGATCCAATCAAGCCAGCTTTTGGCCTTGCCCTCTACGGCGGATTTCTGACCCGCCTGAGCTGACTTTAGGGCGCCCTTGATACCTTTTCAAGGGCGTGCCGCCCCAGCCGAACTGCCCACCTGCCGTTGTTCCGGAGCTAACGCTCCGGTAAGAAGTATAGCCGTGAAAGGGTGGTGTTACATTGTTGCCTCCCCCAATCCCCTGAAGGACTGGGATATAACGGCTCCCACCTACACTCTGCGACCACGACCCTACCCCAGCAACAGGCTGCAGTAAAGCTCCACGGGGTCTTCTCCCCACGTTGGAAGTTCTTGGCCTTTTCACCAAGAGGTAGGTTCACCGGGCCCCAGGTCGGGACAGCGGGGACCTCGTTGTTCCATTCATGCACGCCGGAACTTACCCGGCAAGGCATTTGGCTACCTTAAGAGAGTCAGAGTTACTCCCGGCCTTCAGCGGCGCTTCGCCCGGTTGTACCCGGTTTTCACGGACCGCTAGTGGCCAGGATTCAACCCCCGTTCACACCCTTACGGGCTTGCGGGGATCTATGTTTTTATTAAACAGTCGGGTCCCCCTTGTAATTGCAACCTAGACCCCCAAGCATTCGCTTAAAGGCCCAGGCACCCCTTATACCGAAGGTACGGGGCTAATTTGCCGAGTTCCCTGACCTAGGGTGTTCCCGACACGCCTGAGACTTCTCATCTAGGGCACCTGTGTCGGTTCTCGGTACGAACTTGGAGAATCCTACCCGACCCCGTTTTCAAGGGTCCCAAGGATCGGCCAAACCGGCCATACGGTCGGCCATTCCCCCCCTTCGCTCAGTTCTCACCATTACGGTACTCCCCGAGCTTCAGAAGGTTAGACAGAGCGGCTGCTCCGCTTGACCTACCTCGAGACTATGGTGGTCGGATCAAACGTATCTCCAAGGCACTGGGATATTAACCAGTTTCCCAATTCGGTAACTACAGGTTATGTGTTACCTTAGGATCGGCTGACCCTCGGTCGACGACGCGTTGCCGAGGAAACCTGGCCCATACGGCGGAGAGGATTTTCACCTCTCTACGCTGTTACTTCCCCCAGGATTCACACTTCTGGTCGGTCCACCGGTCCTCTCGGACCGGCTTCTGCCCAACCAGAACGCCTCCCTACCAATACCCCCTTGCGGGGGTATTCTTAGGTATCGGCAGCTGACTTAGCCCCGAAAATCTTCAGGGCCCTCGATCTCGGCTGGTGAGCTGTTACGCACTCTTTAAAGGGTAACTGCTTCTAAGCCTACCTCCCAGCTGTCTTCGATCGAAGACGCCTTTCCCGTTAACACTTAGCCAGCATTTTGGGGCCTTAACCTAAGTCTGGGGTGTTCCCCTCTCGACCCATGAGCTTTTCCCATGGAATCCGTATACGCCCCTCTACGGAGCTGGCAGGTTCGGAGTTTAAAAGAAGAGCTGAACCTTTCGGTTCATGTCTCCCCGATTAGTGCTCTACCCTACCAGCAACCTCTGGGCGCGCTGGGCTGGGACCCACTTCGGGAGGAACCAGCTACCACCGAACTTGATTGGTCTTTTGCCCCTAGGCCCAAGTCAGAGGAACGAATTGCACGTCAGAACCCCTGCGGACCTCCACCAGGCTTTCGCCCGGCTTCATCCTGCTCAGGCCTAGATCGTTCGGTACCGGGTTATCACTGAGGTGACTATACAGGCCCTCATCAGACCTTGCCCCTTTCCACATCGTTCATGGCTCATCGCTTTCGCGACTGCCAGAAGAGGAGGTGGATGCGGGCTATTGGTTTCCCTACGCATTCGAGGATGATCCTCTTAAGCTTGCCACCTCAATGAACTCCCTGGGCCGTGCTCCGAAACGGAAGACGTGACACTGGTCCCCCAACCTCGTACTACTCCTCTCGAAGGTTCCTTCGGCTGGGATCTTCCCTTTCATGCCATCGTCACTAGTAGCCAATTGGTTTCAGACTCTTTTCACCCCCCTCTCGGGGTTCTTTTCAGCTTTCCCTCGCGGTACTAGTGCCCTATCGGACTCGAGACGTATTTAGCCTTGGCAGTCAGTGACTGCCGCCTTCTCGCGTCAGGACCAAGACGCGATAATCTGGAACACCTCCCCAACTCAACCCAAGATATGCCTACGGGACTATCACCCTCTACGGTGGGCCTTTTCAGACCACATCGGCTTCTTTGGGTAAGAGGCGGGAGGGTCCAAACCCTACATCCCCTTTTGCTTTCGCTAAGGGTTCGGTTTGGGCTGTTCCCCCTTCGGTCGCCCCTACTAAGGGAATACCTATTGGTTTCTTTTCCATCCCTTACTTGGATGTTTCCGTTCAGGGAGTTCCCGTTCCTCACGGAACGAAGGAGGCTGTTAACCTCCAACAGGATGTCCTATTAGGGAATCTCCGGATCAAAGGCTGCATGCACCTACCCGGAGCATATCGCTGCTTGCCGCGCCCTTCTTCAGCGCTCGAGCCTAGCCATCCACCAATTGGCGTCGGCGTGTTCAGACCCGGTTACTTCTAAACCTAGTCTGGTGCCGGAAACACTGGAACCAATGCATGGCGGTAATCGCAAGGCAATCGTCACCCTGCTGCGCCCTTCGCTGGCAGAGTTTCCTCTCCAGCTGCATCTGCTGATTTTTTGGACTCGGTACCGCTTTCATGTATGGTTGGGGCTCAGCGGGTCTTTCTTAGGAGGTGATCCGGCCGCAGGTTCCCCTGCGGCCACCTTGTTACGACTTCTCCCCCCTTGCCAAACATGGGTTCGATACAGACAATAAATCTGTACCTCGCCCGTACTTGACTCGGGTGGAGCGACGGGCGGTGTGTGCAAGGAGCAGGGACGTATTCACCGCGCGATGGTGACGTGCGGTTACTAGGGATTCCATGTTCATGAGGGCGGGTTACAGCCCTCAATCCCAACTACGGCGAGGTTTAAGGGATTACCTTCCCCTTTCGGGGTCGGAACCCGCTGTCCTCGCCATTGCAGCCCGCGTGTGGCCCGGGAGATTCGGGGCATGCTGACCTGCCGTAGCCCCCTCCCTCCTCCAGTTTAACACTGGCAGTCTCCTCCGTGTGCGGCTCCCTCCGTAGAGAAAGCTGAGCAACAGAGGATGGGGGTCTCGTTCGTTGCCGGACTTAACCGGACACCTCACGGCACGAACTGGCGACGGCCATGCACCTCCTCTCAGTCTGTCTAGCAAAGTCGTCAGCTTGGCCTTCATTCTACTGTCGCTCCCGGTAAGATTCCCGGCGTTGACTCCAATTAAACCGCAGGCTTCACCCCTTGTGGTGCTCCCCCGCCAATTCCTTTAAGTTTCAGCCTTGCAGCCGTACTTCCCAGGCGGCGGGCTTATCGCCTTCGCTGCGGCACCGGGTTGGCACGAAGCCAACCCAACACCTAGCCCGCATCGTTTACAGCCAGGACTACGGGGGTATCTAATCCCCTTTGCTCCCCTGGCTTTCGTCCCTCACCGTCGGGCGCGTTCCAGTCGAGCGCCTTCGCCACTGGTGGTCCTTCGCGGATTATAGGATTTCGCCCCTACCCGCGAAGTACCCTCAACCTCTCCCGCCCCCTAGCCTAACAGTATCCCCAGCATGCTCAAGGTTAAGCCTTGAAATTTAACCAGAGACTTGATAGGCCGGCTACGAACGCTTTAGGCCCAATAATCGTCCCGACCACTCGCGGAGCTGGTATTACCGCGGCGGCTGACACCAGGCTTGCCCCCCGCTTATTCCCCTAGCTTACTACACTAAGGAAAAGCTACCCTCAGCGGATAGCACTCGGGGTGGCCCTGTCGCGCTTTCGCGCATTGCAGAGGTTTCGCGCCTGCTGCGCCCCGTAGGGCCTGGGCCCTTGTCTCAGTGCCCATCTCCGGGCTCCCCCTCTCAGGGCCCGTACCCGTTATAGGCTTGGTGGGCCTTTACCCCACCAACTACCTGATAGGTTGCGGTCCCATCCTCAGGCAACATGCAACGCATGAGTCACATATTGTTTTGATGAAGAACCATTCCAGGATCCATCATCTATCTGGGATCAGCCTCAGTTTCCCGAGGGTGTCCCCGTCCTGAGGGTAGGTTAACCACATGTTACTGAGCCGTATGCCGCGCTCCATCATGGCTAGAAGCGCTGACTCGCATGGCTTAGCCTCACCCCAATAGCAGTCGGGTCCGGCAGGATCAACCGGGATTAACGTCCGCAAGGCCCGTTATAACCCCAACCATATTTCATGGTTGGATACCGAGTCCAATGTAAGACCTGAAGCTGACCCGGCGGCGTTAGCGCCGGCGTTATTCAAGTCCCCATGATTATTACCGCGGCCGGAGAGCGATCGATCACCCCTCGGGCTAGGGCCCGTCTGGTCACGATCAGCGCCGCCGATAGGTCGCGGCTAGCGTTAATAGCACAGTTCGTGCACCACCTAACTTGATAAGCCTAAATATATCTGTTACGCCTTGAACTCTTTATAACAGACCAAGGACATTCAATGAACTGTTCTACACGCCACAATAAAATAACAACAGTCAGAAGAGTCGGGATTGCTAGCTCACCATAAACTTTACCATCAGTGCCTGCGTTTTTATCGTACTAAGCTTTTTCTGAAAATAGTATAATATACTCCTGTTGGGCATATTTTAACTCTAGAAGGTCAGTGCAAAATGTCTCAAGAACTTAAGGTTCAGAAAGGCGATGTTGTGGGTGTCCACTATATCGGCAAATTCCAGGGTGGTAAGATATTTGACACTTCAATGCGGAAGGTAGCAGAAAATGCTGGTATGTTCAATCCATCAAGGGACTACAAGCCGCTCCAAGTGCAAGCGGGCGCAGGTCAGGTCATAAAAGGGTTCGACGAAGCCCTTATCGGCATGAAGGTAAACGAGGAGAAGACAGTTACCATTCCGCCGGCTTTGGCATATGGCGAGAAGGGAAAACATCCGCTTGCTGGCAAAACCCTCATTTTCACCTTAAAGATTGTCACAATAAAGCGCTAGCTTGAACAATAATAAAACCCGCTAGTAGCACACTTTTTGATCCTTGCCCTTCGTTAGGTAAGCGTATGCCGACAAAATTGCAGTTGCGCCCTGCCCCGCAGCAATTATAGCCTGGGCGTATGGAAAGTCTGTTATGTCTCCAGCGGCGAACATCCCCTCACAGCTGGTGCAGCAAGCTTTGTCAACAACTATCCTGCCCCCCTCGTTAGTCTTCACCAAGTCCTTCACATAATCCAGTTTTATGTCCCTGCCAATATCGATGAAGATCATCTCCACATCCAGCTCCCTGAGCTCGCCAGTGCATAGATTCTTTGCCACAATCTTTTCAAGCATCTTCCTCCCCTTCATCTCTTCAACTGTTGTGTTAAGTAGAAACTCGACATTGGGGCAACTCTTGACCTTCTCCACCGTCACTTCATCGGACCTGAACTTGTCCCTCCTGTGGATCAAATAGACCTTTGCAGCTGTTTTGGACAGAACTTCTGCCCTCTGCAAGGCAGTATTTCCTCCTCCCACAATTGCTACGTTCTTGCTGATAGTCAGATCTAAGTTGCAGGTAAGGGATGTGCTCACCCCCTTCCCTATGAACTCCTCTTCGCCTGACACATTCAACCTCCTGGGCATTCTGCCTCCCGTTACTATAATCGATCTGCTCATGAAGTCTCCGGCAGAGCTGTGCACCGTGAAAAGATCGCCTTCCTTCTCGATCCTATTCACCTCACCTATGGTTATCTCGGTGCCGTATTTTCTCGCCTGCTGCTCGAAGATTATGGCTAGTCCTGGGCCGCTCTTTTCGGTGTAGCCGAGGTAGTTCTCAATGTTCTCGGTTAACACCACCTGTCCTCCTATGTCCATGGTCAGCACCAACGTCTTCAGTAGCCTGCGCCTGGCATAGATTGCTGCGGTTAAGCCAGCAGGCCCCGCTCCGACGATGATTACATCATAGGTGTCCTCTGTCAAACTTCCTCGCATAGACTATATCCTCTTGAAAACTCTCTGCCAGAGTGGTGCAGGATCTGCAGGCAAAGCCTTTTCTGAAGTATAGCTCGTTACATATCACCTAATGTTCTCTTCAACAGACAGTATTTCTAACTTAAACTCTTCGTAGGCCTTCTTTGCCTCTTCTACACTCGTCTCATCTTCCAACGTGGTGATATCACCAATGCTTCTCTCTTCCGCAACGGCACCGATCACCCTCCTCATTATTTTGCCGCTTCTGGTCTTTGGCAGCTTATTTACAAAGTACAGGGCCTGAGGTGCCGCTATAGGCCCAATTAACTGCCTTATGTGATTGATAAGCTCAACTCTTAACTGGGGAGAGGGGATGTACCCTGGTCTTAGAATGACGAAGGCAACTGGTACCTGCATCTTTATTGGATCAGCCTTGCCTATCACCGCAGATTCTGCGACGGCGGGATGCGATATCAAAACGTTCTCCAATTCGATAGTTCCTATCCTGTGGCCGGCAACCTTTAGAACTTCATCAGCCCTGCCCAAAAGCCAGAAATATCCGTCGCTATCCTTCATGGCAAAATCCCCTGGGAAGTAGAAGCCAGGGAACTTCGTGAAGTAGGTCGTTTTGAACCTCTCGTGGTCTCCCCAGATGGTTATGAATTCGCCTGGCCACGGTTTTCGTATGACAAGGTATCCCTTTTCATCAGGCTTGGCTATCATTTTATCTTCTGTGTAAACATCTGCGTCCACCCCAGGTAAGGGGAATGTAGCTGATCCAGGCTTGAGGGGAACTAGCGCGAGGCCAGGCTGCGGAGAAATCATTATCCCCCCTGTTTCGGTCTGCCACCAAGTATCAACTATAGGCGCTTTTTCTTGGCCTATGTACTTGTAATACCAGCTCCATGCCTCAGGGTTGATAGGTTCGCCAACAGAACCAAGTATCCTGAGGGTGGATAGTTCGTGTTTCTTCACCCAACTCTCCCCATACTTCATATGCATCCTTATTGAGGTCGGGGAAGTGTAGAATATGGTTACACCGTATCTCTCAATCATGTCCCACCACCTATCGGGTGTGGGGTAATCCGGCGCACCTTCGTAAATTAATGATGTTGCACCACTTATCAATGGGCCATAGACGATGTAAGTATGGCCGGTAATCCAGCCAATATCCGCAGCACACCAGTAGATGTCTTTGTCATTTACATCGAAGACAACCTTCTGGGTAAAATATGCCCACACCATATAGCCAGCAGTTCCGTGTGTTGCTCCCTTGGGTTTGCCAGTCGTTCCAGAGGTGTAAAGAATGAAGCTAGGATGCATTCCATCAAGCTTCTCAGGCTCAACGTAGGCGTTTGCTGACTCAACTAACTCGTGGTACCACTCATCCCTGTCCTCAACCATGTTAACAATATTGTGGCCTCTCCTCACCACCAAAACTTTTTCCACGGTGGTTGTATGCTTGAGTGCTTCATCCACAACTCCCTTGATCTCAACAGTCTTGCCTCTTCTGTAACTTTCGTCAGCAGTTATGATCACTTTGCTCTGCGAGTCATTCACTCTGTCAGCGATCGCTTGGGCTGCAAAGCCTGCGAAGATAACGGAATGGATTGCCCCAATCCTGACGGTAGCAAGCATGCTGATAATTAGTTCAGGGATCATGGGCATATAGATTGTAACCCTATCCCCCTTCCTCACCCCCAACCTTCTCAAAACCGATGCAAATTTGTTTACCTCACGATACAGATCATAGTAAGTTAGAGTGCGCTTCTCTCCATTCTCGCCTTCCCAGTAAAACGCAACCTTGTTCTTTCTCCAACTCTCAACGTGCCGATCGAGCGCGTTGTATGAAATGTTGGTCTTCATTGAAGCAAACCATTTGGCGTATGGCGGTTCTACCATAGGCTGAAATGCAGGGCCGTTCTTTTCGTACCAAAACAGTTCATCAGCGAACTTCTGCCAAAACAACTCAGGATTTTCTAAACTGCGTTTGTGAACATCCTTCAGAACGTTCACATCAGGATGGATAGTTTTCGAAGTCGGCAGAGCATTTAATATTTTTTCCAATCTCTCCCACCCGACCCATTTCTATTTAATAGAGTCTATGGCATCCTCTTGTACTTGTTGATCTGCGACCTTCTTGCAAAAGAGCGATATTTGTCTTAATCTAATATACCTTTCTTTTGCCATAAGACACGCACTTATTGTCATATTATATAAACATTCTTAATGATTATAATTATATATAATTACAGATTAATGCTGTTTCACGTCAACTTTTAACCAGGTAATCTAAGAGGGCGTTAGCGTCCGTGGGGGAATGACCAGAATAGTACTTGTTGCAATATGCAAAGACTTCAGTTGAGTCGTCAAGTAGCTTCTTTATCTTCCTTGCCCATTCCTTTGTATCTGCGGTCCTGTCTCTCTCGACCTTGCCAGAAGTTCCCTTTATCTTCCTCTTGTCCCCTTCTAGCCTTATGTATGCGAATCCGCCTGTTAACACATCAATCTTTGGCATGAAAGGATGATCAACAAAAGCGAGAGCAATCCCCTTGTCTCTTAGTATTGAATATAGCCGATCATCAAGCATCTTCCTATTCTTCACTTCCACAACAAACCGATGCGCTTTGGGGAGTATTTCTAGGAACCCCTTTAACTTTGGCAGGTCCTCGGGTGTGAACTCATAGGAGAGTTGAATGAGCAAGGGACCTTCCTTCTCCTTGAGCAGCGACATCCTGTTCAAGAAGACGTGTGTCTCCTCCTCGACACCTACGAGCTTCTTCTCCTCGGTGACCTTCTTGGGGAACTTTGCGGAGAAGAGAAAGGTCGACGGAGTTTGATCCCTCCAGTTTTCCACCACAGCACTATGGGGGATTCTGTAGAACGTGTTATCGATCTCGACAGAGTCAAAGTGCTTGGAATATTCCGAGAGGAACTGAGCCGGCTTCAGCCCTTCAGGATAAAAATTCCCGACCCAAAAATTGTAGCCCCATCCCACAGTGCCCACATGCAGCTTATCCAAGCTTATCCCTCGCCTTCATCACTAGCCATTGCTTCTCCCCTGCCTTTTTGAACCTCATGAGTGCGTACCTTCCGTGCAGCTTTTGGCCGTTTACAATGAACTCGATCATATCTTCTCCCCACGCTATCGGTTCGAAGGTGCCTCTGTCCCAAATAGACACAGTTCCAGCTCCATACTCGCCTTTGGGTATCTCCCCCTCGAAACTGCCGTACTCAAGGGGGTGATCCTCAACCTCAATGGCCAACCGTTTCTCGCCAGGATTCTCCGGCATGCCTTTGGGCACAGCCCAGCTCTTGAGAACCCCATCTTTCTCAAGCCTAAGGTCATAGTGGAGCCTCCGGGCATGGTGTTCTTGAATGACATAAGCCCTTCCTCCGCCCTTGGATCCAGTTCTCAAAACTTCTTCACCGGGCTCGGGGGTGGAGCCAAAATCCCTCTTGGAGCTATAATCCTCCAGCCTTTTTGGTCTTACTTGGTCAAGGGTACATTCGAACGGTTGTTTATCGTATCTTAACCCTCTGAACCTGGGCATCCTGAGCTTCCCATCCTTTGTTAGTGTCTGATAAACTATCTCAGCGACCAGCTCAGGTTTGAGCCATGTTATCTTTTCCATGACGTCGACCACCTCTAGTGTCGTCTCTTTTTCTTCAAGCGCTTTGAAAGTCTTGGAGAGTTCTTGGATGGCGATAGCAGAAAATCCAGTTCCGACCTTTCCCACATATACCGGCTTTCCGTTGTTATAGACACCGAGTATGAGTGCGCCAAAGGTCTTCTCCCTCCCTCCTCCCCCCTCCGTAAAACCGAAGATGACGCAATCGCAGGAGAGTAGCCTCTTTATTTTGAGCCAGTTCGAACTTCTCCTTCCGGGCTCGTAGGGGCTATCCTTCTTCTTAGCCATTATTCCCTCTACCCCTCTGCCAACGGCCGCTTTATAATAAGTTTCTCCGTCTCCCTCAACGAAGACTGAGAGAACTGCGCTCTTCCCATCCCTTACGGATTCCTTCAAGATCCCCTTCCTCTCGACCAAGGGAAGAGCAATCAGCGGCTCTCCATCCTTTTCCAGGATGTCAAAGATGATGTAGGTGGCTGGATGCTTCTGAGAGAGATAGGCAGCATCAAGGGGGGAGCTTGCCTTGCTCCTCTCCACAACCGCCTGAAAATCCGCCTTCCCATCGACCATGACTACGATCTCGCCATCAAGAACCACGTTTCTGGCAAGCCCTTTCAACTCCCCAAGCTCTGGGAAATTACTACCAAGCTCGTACCCATTCCTACTCCTTATGCTTAGCTCCACATTCAAATAGCTGATTGCCCTGATTCCATCCCATTTGATCTCGAAGATCCAATCGCCAGATGAAAAAGGGGCATCCGACGACTGTGCCAGCATCGGACGGTACAGCGTCCTCATTTCGTTTTCAACTGTTTCAGGGTTTCTTCGAGGGCAGTCATCAATTCCTTCGCCTCTTCCCTCACGGGCTTCTCGACAACTATCTTCTCACCTTTCAGCTTCTGCCCAATGAGCTGCTCGATCTTCCCCTTGTAGCCATCCTGATAATCCTCTATGTTGAAATCTCCCGAGAGATCCTTGATTATTTTAATCGCCAGTTCGACTTCTCCCTTGCTTGGCTCCTTCATATTGCTCAATTCCTCCAGCCCGCCAGGATCTGCCACCTCATAGCTGTAGCGAAGCGTGGTCAGGACCAAGGCATTCTTGTAAGCATGGAGCAGGGCAGGGTACTCCTTTGTCCTGAGGGTTATTCTCCCAACTGCCGCCTTGCCCATCTTCTCCATGGCAGTGAGCAGTAGGCGGTAGGCTTCCCCGCTCCTGTCGGGCGTCAGGAGATAGGTCCTCTCAAAGTAAATGGGATCCACTGAGAGGTAGTCCACGAACTTGTCAATCCTTATCCTCCGGTCGGACTCCGGTCTGGCTGCTTCGAGGTCCTCTTCCTGTAGTACCACAAACTCTCCCTTTCTAACCTCGTAGCCTCTCGCTATGTCCTTCCACGGTATGACCTGGTTGTCCTTGGTGCAGACCCTTTGGTACTTCAGCGGTTGATTGTCCTCCTTGTGAAGGAACCTGAACGAGATGCTCTTGTCGTAGACCATCGCAAGGAGTTTTACTGGTATGTTTACGAGGCCTATTGTTATGCTGCCCGTCCAGATTGGTCTCTTAGGGGAGAGCTCCTTTCCTTCAACCTCTTCTATGTCCGCCATCTCAAATCAACTCAAGTTTCTGCTTTAAACCCAATAAATTCTCCCAAGGGTTATCCAACTTGGGGACATTAAATATAGTGAAATCATCGGGTCTTAATCCTTTCTTCAGATCCTCCCATAGAAGCGGGGTGGACACCGTAGCCTTGGGGTTTGCCCTCAGGCTGTAAGGACACACCATCGTCCTGCCGTGGGAGTTTTGAAGGAAATCAATAAACACAGTTCCAGGGTCCCTGGACTGCGAGAACTCCGAGACGATGATCTCCGATCCCTTTGCAAGGTACCTGCCTAGCTGATGCACAAACTCTCTCGTCTCCTTGAAGGTATGCCCTTTGGCAATTGGGATCACCACATGCAGTCCCTTCTTCCCCGAGGTCTTCACGTAGGGAACAAGCCCGAGATCGTCCAACTTTTCCTTGAGGAGCTTGGCAACAATAATTACATCATCGAAACCTAGTGGGGGCTCCGGATCTATGTCGAAGAACATTAGATCGGGGGTCTCGAAATCATCCGTCGTTGAAAGTGGCATGTGGATCTCTATGGCTGCCAAGTTTGCGATCCAGAGTAGGGTATCAAGGTTATTGCATACGATGTAGTTGACATCTCTTTCAGCAGTTTCGGAGTATCTCCTGAAAGTCTCTACCCAGCGGGGGGTTCCCATGGGTGAATCCTTCTCAAAGAAGCCCTCCTCGCCTATTCCATTTGGGAACCTTTTGAGGGATATAGCCCTGTCCTTAAGAATGTCTAGAATTCGTGGGGCAATTTTGATATAATACTCTATGACTTTGCCCTTTGTCAACCCAAGATCGGGGAAAAGGATCCTTTCCAAGTTTGTGAATTGTACCTTGGTAAGATCCTCCGCCATGGAATGGCCTCCTCCTAGTATATTCAATATATCAATGCTTGAGCATTAAAATGAGTGGGCCCGGAGGGATTTGAACCCTCGACCACTCGATTATCAGTCGAGTGCTCAACCAGGCTGAGCTACGAGCCCTCCTTTCGAAGAAATAAACTTCCTACGGATTTATTCTTTTTGCCGGTTCCCTAAAACCTTCTTATGCCTAAGAAGACTTGACTTCTATGACACCGCCTCTAAGTATTGCTACCACAATCAGCTCCATAGATAACTATCGTTCCTAAGGGCCTGATGATTGAGGCACCAACAAAAAATGCAAATAATCAATGTAATAGCTGTATTACCTCCTCCTAAATGCTTAAATCTTCCTTCAAAATCTTCCATTAGTGGAAGGGCCGGTAGATCAGTCGCAGATCACCTGCCTCGCACGCAGGGGGCCGCGGGTTCAAGTCCCGCCCGGTCCACCATTTTAAACGACAGGAACATTGCTGGCTTGAAAAATGTTTTACAAACGATCTCACGCAAAGTAAATGCATTTACTTGAAGATCCCTTCAAAGGAAGAACCCGAATATTTTGTAGGCTGAATTAACTAAGCAGCTAATGGAGGTAATGAAAAAGTATATACCTCATCACGCTATCCCTTTCTCGAGTGAACCAGAATGAAGATTGGAGAAGAGTTCCACCCAAGTCCAAAGATGATGATGCTTTATATAATTTACCTCCTGTTAGCCATTATTCCACTCTTTGCTCTTGGGATCGGCGTGTCGTTGGTTATGATATACTATGCATCCGATTCCTTTGCAGCTGAAATATTCGCATTCGCTTACTTCCTGCCTTTGACTGTTATCACACTCTTCGCCCTGAACTGGATACCTAGCTACTTCAAATCCATAAAGTACCTCTTCACCGAAACCGACGTTAGGGTTGAGATAGGCGTTTGGTGGAAGGAACGACACGCAATTCCCTATTCAAGGATAATGAATGTTGACACAATCCAGGGTCCGATTTCAAGGATCTATGGTCTTGGCACCGTAGACATCTACACTGCCGGATATACCGGAGTTGCTGGGGGGACAGGCGGACCAAAGGCTAGGCGTGCGGAAGCTTCCATAATAAATGTTCCCGATTTCCACGACCTGAGAGAGCAGGTGCTTGAAGTTGTTCGTGGAAAACCTCTGTTCGGTTTGCCTACCCTGGCTACTGACACCATCAGCGAGCAGATGCTGGGCGAGCTTAGAGAGATCAGGAAATTGATGGAACCAAAATCCTGACCTCTCCTCTTCTTTGCTTTTAATCAAAATCTTAAATATCAACAGCATGATTTTATCTCCTAGTGATTAATGTTATGGCCATCGGCGGCAGCTCCAGCGAGGAGCGCAGATGCAGGAAAGAGCTGAGATCGGCAAAGTTAATTGTCATCAAGATAGGCGCATCGTCGCTGTCCAGCCCTTCGGGCTCCTTGGATCTTGGCAAGATTAGCGCTATCTGTGAGGAGCTGGTGGCAGTCAAGAATAGGGGAATTAATGTTGTCCTGGTCTCGTCGGGTGCCATAAGAGCAGGCAGGGCCACAATGATGGATCTTACCAAGAACGGCGAGATGGCAGGCCTCCAGGCAATGGCTGCCATTGGACAGGTGGTGCTGATGGAGGCTTATCGCGATATTATGGCAGATAAAGGTTTCAAAGTCGCCCAGATCCTCCTTACTTGGGATGACTTCAGGAACAAGAGAAGGCTGAGAAACCTCCTCAACACCTTTAACAGCCTCCTTTCCCTAGGCGTTGTCCCCATAATCAACGAGAACGATACCATTGCAGTCGATGAGATAAAGTTTGGCGACAATGACACTCTCTCGGCATTGGTTGCCAAGTATATGCAGGCAGATCTCCTTGTCCTGCTTTCGGATATCGATGGCCTCTACACTGGAGATCCTGAAAATGCCACCTCTAGGCTAGTTCCATGCATAGATTCTGTAACTCCCGATGTGGAGAAGCTCGTCTCAGAGAAGCACGATGGCTTTGGCGGCATGGTCACTAAGCTCAAAGCCGCCAAGATTGCAACGGGTTCGGGCATCTCCATGGTGATCGCCAACGGGGGTGGTGCGAGGGTGCTCGAAAGGATAGTGAATGGTGAGCGCATAGGCACGCTCTTTGTGCCGGGGGATCCAGATGAGCGCTAGCTTGATGGAAAAAGTTGCAAGGGCAAAGAGTGCCAGCCTCCTGCTTTCACAGACGCCCCGGAGGACCAAGGACCTCGCGCTGCACTCTGCTGCGAAGAAGTTGCTGGAGAGAAAAGAGGAGATACTGAAAGCCAACGCTAAGGACATGGCCGCGGCCAGGGGGCAGCTGGCTGAGGGGAGGCTCTCCCAATCACTGGTGAATAGGCTTGAGCTGGACCAGGCAAAGCTATCCGAGATATCAAAGATGGTCGAGAGCGTGGCAAAGCTGGACGATCCCGTGGGCAAGACCATCTATGCCCTAAAGCTAGACAGCGGCCTAGAACTCTTCAAGATAACGGTTCCTTTTGGCCTCACAGCATCCATATTTGAGAGCAGGCCCGATGCTCTGCCTCAGATTGCTTCACTCTGCCTAAAGTCAGGCAACGCTGTGCTGCTGAAGGGAGGCTCGGAGGCGCAAGAGACCAACCGCTCAATCTTTCGGGTTATGAATCAGGCTTTCGCCTCTGGGGGCATCCCAGATGGAAGCATAACGCTCGTTGAGGGCAGGGCAGCCATTGGCGAGATACTAAAGATGGAGGGCACTGTGGACCTAATAGTCCCACGAGGCAGCAACGAGTTCGTGAGGCACATCCAAGAGAGCACTAGGATACCTGTCCTGGGACACTCTTCCGGCATATGCCACATATACGTTGAAAGCACCGCCGACCACGAAAAAGCAGTAGAGATCTGTCACGATGCAAGGGTCCAGTATCCTGCTGCATGCAACTCGATGAAAGTTCTTCTTATAGACAGCAAGGTCGCGCCAGTGCTTTTGCCGAAAATAGCCGGTAGGCTTGTCGCCAGCGGAGTGAAGTTGAAGGGCTGCAAAGAAACGGTCAAGGTGCTCAGTGCTCGAGGCATCACCGTTGAGCCAGCACAGGAGTCCGACTACTCCCACGAGTACCTTGAACTCATCCTGCCAATCAAAGTAGTAAAGGGGGTCGACGAGGCTGTGGTCCATATCAACCGCTACGGATCCAAGCACACCGACTCTATAATCTCCGAAGACGCGGAAGCTGTGAAGACTTTCCTGAACGACGTGGACTCGTCGACTGTGATTCACAATGCCTCGACGCGCTTCAGCGATGGCTATCGCTACGGCCTAGGCGCAGAAGTCGGTATAAGCACAAACAAGATTCATGCAAGAGGACCTGTGGGGCTGGAAGGGCTGGTGACAACAAAATACGTGCTGTTGGGATCCGGTCAGAGGGTGCTTGATTACGTTGGAAAGGATGCCAAACCTTTTCTCCATGAAAGGATCGACGGGAGATGGGAGGAACGATTGAAATGAACAAGATGTCATTTGCCGTTATCGGCTATGGGAAGATGGGTTCATCACTCATTAGGGGTGCCATAAAATCAGGTCTAATAACACCAGGGGACACAAAGGTCTTTGACACCGATGACGAACGGGCGGACTTTGCAAGGAAAGATGGCCTTGTTGTCGTCGAGAGGCTCGAAGGCATAGCAGGGTCTGAGGCGGTACTGCTCTCGGTCAAGCCAAAGGACATGGGAGAGCTGTTGGATAAGCTGAAGTCAATTATCCCTGTCGGTAGTTCTCTCTTCATATCAATAGCCGCAGGCGTGAAGATCACATCTATTGAATCCAAGCTCGGCCAAGGTTCAAGGGTGGTGAGGGTAATGCCAAACATTGCCGCCTCGGTCAACGAGGCTGCAAGCGCCTTCACTGCAAATAGGTGGGTCAAGGACGCGGATCTGCTCTTCATCGGATCCCTACTGAAGGGTGTTGGCCTGGCCTACTGGCTGGACAGTGAAGAGATGATGGATTCAGTCACGGGCATCAGCGGCAGTGGACCAGCATACTTCTTTAAGATGATGAAGGCCATGGAGGAGGCTGGGAAGAAGGCCGGCCTCTCGGAGAAGCTGGCGAGGTCGCTGGTGGCCCAGACCTGCAAAGGCTCCGGCTCCCTTGCGCTCCAATCCGACCAGTCCTTCGACCAGCTCATCAGCGCTGTCGCCTCGCCCGGCGGGACCACAGAAGAGGCTCTAAAGGTTATGGACTCCAAGGGTTTCTCCGAAACTGTGACGGGCGCTGTCTCGGCTGCCATCGAAAAGTCGAAGAGGATGAGCCGCTGATCATTCCTGGGAAGCATACCTTAGTATCGCAACTATACCGCCGAAGGACCCTAGCAACATCTTGCCCTCGTCGGTCTCCGTTGAGATGACCTCTACCTTTGTGTTGGCCTTCTCAGCGAGGGTGGCGAGCTCATCAACTATGCTCTTTGCCTCCCCTTCTTCCATCATGCCACCGCACTTACCGCAGGTCTCCTTGCCTCCCTTTGCCAGCAGTGCCTCCTTGCTTAGGGTCTCCTCCACGGTATTGCCACATTGCTGGCACCGGAAGTTAACCCTGTAGGTGTCGATGCCTCCGGAGAGGAGAAGGGACTTGACAACGCCTTTCTCCAGCTTCTGCCTGACCTCCTTCTCGCCATAGGTAACCTGGTTGGGGCTCTTGGCAAGCAAAAACAAAAAGTTCTGGACCATCTTCTTGTCCTTTACATAGTCGACGGTCTTCAGCAGGTCCTGGGACCTCTCAAGCAGCTCGTAGACGCCAGGCTCCTCGGTGTAACCTAGATCCTCGACGCCAAGTACCTTCTTCTGGAGCTGGTAGTGCAGGTATTCCCCAGTGTTGAAGTCGTCCTTGGTCGGTCCGGGGCCGCCTATAATTATACCCTTTAGATTCTCAATGGGCAGGAAGATCTTCTCCGCGTGTTCAGCTACCCTTTTGTTGAAGTCATGGGCCATGATCTCTATGAGCCTCTGAAACCTCCTTGCCGACTGGCCGCCGGCGTCGTGCTTGCTGGGAACTCCCGACGTTATGGTCTCAACTATCTCTACCCTGCGCCCCCTCAAAAGGGCGAAGGTTGCATCGCTCCTGTCCATGACTATGAGCCCATAGGTGTCCTTCTCTGCTAGCATATCCTTTATGGGGTCCAGGTAGAACCTCGCGTCGCATCGGTAATAGTAGATGCTTATGGGCTCCGGCGGCTCGATGACATAGGACTCAATCTTCTCGGTGCCAGGCCCACCACGGGGTATGGCTCCACAGAAGATGATGAGCCCGTTGGGGGGCGGGACTCTGAAGAGCTTCAGCTTCTGCATCAAGCTCTCTATTGCATCCTGAACGTTCTTCTTAGTTGCCTTCGATTTTATGTTGGCTGCTGTGCCGTACTCCTCCCTGAGGTTATTCATTGCGTCAGAGATCTGCCTGCCGGGCGGGACGTAGAGGGAGACCAGTTCCGTAGCCTTTCCTTCCTTGGACTCAAGCTCCTCCACCAGTTTCTTGAGCCTATATAACTCCAAAGAGCTCCTTTTGGTCTCAGACAACTAATGCGACCTCGGCGTGTTGGTGACATTCAACCTTTATATAGTTTCCACTATTAAGTTTCTGCGGTGGATAGCTTGAACGTCACCATCAAGCTCAGCGGCCATGTACTTTTCCCATCACTCACGGCAAAACCAGATATTAAAAGTTATGTGGGATGCATCAGGGAAATCAAAGCACTCAAGCACAACCCCTTCGTTGTCGTTGGGGGTGGGGAACCTGCCCGCTATTACATCAAGATCGCCAGGGAAAATGGGGCGGACGAGTCGACCTGCGACCAGATAGGCATAGCCATAGCAAACATCAATGCCAAGATCTTCATCAGGGCGATGGGAGAGGAGGCATGCCAGTTCGTGCCTACCAACGCCGACGAACTTGACAAAGCACTCTCCACAGGGAAGATTGTGGTGATGGGGGGCCTCCAGCCAGGGCAGTCCACAAACGCCGTCGCCTGCATCCTGGCTGAGCGGTCCGGATCCAAGCTTCTCATCAACACGACCAGCGTCGACGGGGTATACAGCGGCGATCCCAAGAAGAACAGATCTGCGAAGAAGTACTCAAAGATAACCGTAGCAGAGCTGACCAAGGTCCTGGCTGGTCTAGGGAGCAAGGCCGGTGAGTATGACCTCCTCGATCCGGTAGCTTTGAAGATCATCCAGAGGTCAAAGATAATCACCAAGATGATAGACGGCGGCGATCCGAAGAATATTTTAAGGGCGATAAAGGGTGAGGATATCGGCACTACAATAGTGCCGTGATGGTGTTTCTACAGTGTCCAAGAGAAGAGACGAGGAGAAATGGGGGCCGCACTCCCACTGCCTAGTATGCGGCAACGCCATAGCCGAGGATCAGAAGACCTGTTCTGAAGCCTGCGCCAAGCAGTACGAGGCAGACCTCAAGAAGTATAAGAGACAGCAGCGCATGAGTTGGTATTTTATAGCTGCCATGGCCGCTGTTATTGTGATCTTCTCCATAGTATCATTCCTTCTCAAATAAAAGATAAATAGCGCCCGGGCCCTTTCTTCATCAAGGCGGGGGTTCCCAAGCCAGGCCAAAGGGGAAGGACTCAAGATCTTAAGATGGGTTATCCTTTGTTGAAGGACTTCGAGGGTTCAAATCCCTCCCCCCGCACTCTATTCAGTTCTCTCTAGTAGACCAACGCAGAGGGGCATTCTTGCATCCTTGTCCGAGTTTGCACTTCCTGCTGGCACATCGGGGAATTCGAATACCACAGCGACATCGCCGATATCCATCTTAGTCTCGCCCCGGTTGATCGGCACATAAAAACCAAGGAGGTCCCTTAGGAGGTCCGCATCCCATTGGTATTTTATGGCTGAGATGAAACTGCTACCAGTGAGAACCCCCCTCGCCTCCTCCAGGGTAATGGACTTGTAGCTGTACTTTCCAAAGCCAGATAGTATGGGAGCACGCATAAGGTACTTCTTCATACCAACCACCCCTATCCAATATAACGAAGAAAGTATATCTATGTTCTAGGAGAAGGCAATCTCATCCTAAAAGTGGTAAGGATAAAAACAAAGGCATAGGATGGAGTGGTGATCATTGCCACCATCTCGAAACGAAAAATCAGCAGGCTTCGTGATCTTCAGGAGGAGTGGCGAGGTTAGGTTCCTCTTCCTCACCAACAAAGGAAGGTACGACCTTCCCAAGGGCCTCAAGCAGAAGGGTGAGGACGATCTGGAATGCGCCCTCAGGGAGCTCAAAGAGGAGACGGGCATAAGCGATGTCGTCATCATTCCAAACTTCCAAAGGGCAACTCACTACTACTATCGTTGGGAAAATACATTGATAAGCAAAGACGTGGTCTATTTCCTTGGCGAGACCAATTCAGACGAGGTTCGGATCTCCTCTGAGCACGATGGATATTCTTGGCTTACCAAAGATGAAACCCTCTCAAAGATAAAGTACCAGAACCTTAAGGACATAATCATAGAAGCCGATAAGAAGATCTCGGCTGTGAAAAAATAACCCGTTCAATTTATTAAATCCCTTGTTATCTCCTAATTTGGTGCGAATGGTGAAGCTTCCTGAGTTTGCAAATCTCCTCATATCTTGGATTGTAATAAGCATCTGCTTCTCGGTAGCCTACGTCTTTTCCGACCAGTCCTTTTTCCTCATCGCTTTCCTCTTGGCGGCAGGCTCTGCAGGCGCTGGCTTTCTCCTGCACGAGCTGGCCCATAGGACTGTCGCAAGGAGATATGGCTGCAATGCCGTTTACCAAATGTGGCTATGGGGGGTAGTCCTGGCACTGGTTATTGCGATATTGACCCAGGGCCAGCTAATCTTCGCTGCACTTGGCGCAGTTTACATCACCCCCATGGCGTTCTCTGCCTCCGTCGACACGAACACCTGGAAGCGGATCTACGGTCTAATCTCTCTGGCAGGACCTTCGATGAACCTTCTGCTGGTCGCCATCTTCTTCCTGCTCTCTCAGCAGAGCGGACTGGTCGGAGACCTGGGATACACAGGTGTCTATATCAACCTATGGCTGGCCGCATTCAACCTCATTCCAATACCCCCCTTCGATGGCTCGAAGATATTCAGTTGGTCAAAAATAGTATGGGCAGCCTTCGCCATCCCAGCCTGGCTTCTGTTATTCTTTGTAATTTAAAAAGCGCCCAACGAATAAAATCCTTAAATTCAATTCAAGCCCAGTCTGATCTGGTGTTCACAATGGCAGGGTTGGATTATGAACTCTCCTTGCTGGGCGAGCTTGTTCAGATTAACACCGATACTGCAAAGAAGACTGGCTATTCCCAATGTGCCTCGCTAATCTCCATGAGGATGGAGGAACTAGGACTGCAGGTGGAAGTTGTAGACCCCGTGGAAAAAGTGGGCGATGGCCTCCCAAGGCCGAGCGTCATAGGTACCTTGGACGTGGGCGCTGGGGAGACGATCGGCCTGGTGACCCACTACGATGTGGTCCCACCAGGCGACAACTGGCAGAGGGATCCTTTCAAGTTCACCATTGAAGGGGATCGGGCCTTCGGACGGGGGTCTTCCGATGACAAGAGCGCCATAGCCGTCTGCATGGGCGCCGTGAAAACAGTCGGCAAGAATGCGCGGCGCAACGTTAAGATCATAGCATCTCCCGAAGAGGAAATCGGGGGGACTTGGGGAATAGGCTACGTAATGGGCGATTACGGGCTGAAGCTCGACTGCGGAGTAATCGTTGATGCCCAGCCTGACATGATATCCATAGGGGCTAGCGGCATAATCCAGGGAGAGACAAGGGTCTTCGGCAAGCAGGGCCATGCCGGTTACCCTCACCACGCCGACAACCCTGTACCCCAGCTAGCCCGCCTGCTGACAGCCTTCGAAGAGTTTGCTAGGTTTAGGGAGCGAAAGCTCTCCTCCATCGATGCTCCACCTGGCTCCCCAAAGAAGAAGCTTTGGGGGAGGATCTCCTTCACTATGATCGGCGGAGGTGAGAAGGAGAACGTCATCCCCGGCGAGGCCTGGGCAAGGTTCGACATGCGCCTCCTCCCCGACGAGAAACCTGGCGAAGCACAGAGGGAGCTGCAGGATTTCTTCGACAAAACCAAGGAGAGGCTCGCCATAAACGCCCAGCTCACATTCATAAAATTCGATAACGCCTACCTTACCCCGCCCTCAAGCGAGATTGTAAAGCGCTTTGCCAACGCCACAGCTGCAGTGTTCGGGGCCCCGCTGCCAGTGGCAGCATCCCTGGGAGGGGATGACGGCAAATTCCTCTTCGAGAAGGGCATACCGGTGGTGAGCTACGGCGTCATTGCAGATGATTCCAACTTCCATGGAAAAGACGAATTTGTCAGGCTGTCCGACCTTAAGAACGTTAGGGACGTATTGGTGCATCTTATCGGCTAGCTTTTAACCCACAATCCCATGGATTCGCTATGGGCGTACAACGCCTTTCTGGTTCAGAAGAGGTATCCAAGGCCATAAACGACTACCGTCACTATTATGGCAGCCCCAAGTACGCCTAGGGCCAAGGACGCAAATGCCTTCTTGAAATCCATGCCCAACAGGTAAGCCAGGATGCAGCCTGTCCATGCCCCGAAAAATGGTATGGGAACCGCAGCAAAAATGGCCAGTCCCCCAAAGCCATATTTGTCTATCTGCGACTTGTACTTTGACCTGAGATAAACAACGTACTTTACATAATACTGCTTCAGCCGATTGGTTTCCTTCATCCCAAGGATCCCACCATTGATCTTCACCATTAAAAGAAGCACGAAGGGTATGAAAATAATGTTGCCGAACAATGAAGCAAAAAAGACGCTCCAGATATTCAGTCCCACGAGAAATCCATAGATGATGGATCCCCTGCACTCGCTTATGGGCGTCATTGCAAGGAGGAAAACATACAGCATCTCCTCAATGAAGCCCATGAGGGTAAAAATCAATTCAGACTTATAGGCTTATTTATGCAGCGAGTAATGAGAATATTTGTTGTGAGACAATGCGAGCCATAGTTCTTGCCGGAGGCTATGCCAAGAGGCTCTGGCCCCTAACCAAGGACCGTCCCAAACCCCTGCTGCCCATAGGTGAATCCTGCATCCTGGACTACATTATCTCTAAGATCAACGATGTCAAGGGAATCGAAGAGATAATAATCTCAACGAATCAGAAGTTCGAGGGAAATTTCCTCGAGTGGATAGGGGAGAGGGGTCACAAGAACATCTCGGTCTTTCCGGAACCTTCTACCCACGAGGAAGAAAAGCTAGGACCCGTAAAGGCTATTGATCTCATAATCAAGGAAACCCCCAGGGACGACTTTCTCATCGCTGCTGGCGACAATCTCTTCTCCCTCGACCTTGCCGAGCTTGTCACCTTCTACAGAAAGGTAAAGTCGCCCGTAATTGCTCTCTATGAGATCGGAAGCCTTGAACTCTCCAAGAAGTATGCCTGCGTTGAGGTGAATGACAAGCGCAAGATAGTCTCCTTTGAGGAGAAGCCCGAGCGCCCCAAGAGCCAGCTCGTCTCCACTGGGATTTACGTACTCCCGTGGAAGTCCATATCCAAAATGGGGGCATACCTTTACGAAGGCAACCCCCCAGATCCTATTGGTAGGTTCATGGGTTGGCTCTCTGAACGCGAGGACGTCTACGGCTTCAAGTTTACTGGATACTGGTACGACATAGGATCGATGGAGTCTTACATATGCGCCCAGGAAGATTTCAGAAAGAGGTCGTCCCCCAGGCACTAGGGCGATAGCTATCACAAAGTGCCATATGGCCTAAAGCAGGGCGCGCGCTCCTTTCACTTGCCCGAGTTCTTTCTCGAACCATGCCAGGGTTCTCCCAAGGCCCTCTCGGATGCCTACCTTTGCCTTCCATCCCAACTCGCGCTCGGCCTTCCCCACGTCAGGCCGCGTGATTTCGACATCACCGAGCCATGCTACTCCGCCCCTGGCGCTAACTTTTACGCCGCCCAAACCCAATATCTCAAGCATCATCTTCACGATCCCAAAGACGCTGTAGGACTCGCCTAGGCCAATGTTGTATGCCTCGCCTGCGCACTTTGACTTCGGCGCAAGGAGAAAGGCATCGATGGCATCGTCGATGTAGAGGTAGTCCTTCGTCTGCTCCCCCGAACCAAGAACCTCCAGCCTAGCCGGACCCCTCAGAAGCTTTCTGTAGAGGTCTATCATAACGCCCTTGTTTGTTCCAGGCCCGTAGATGTTGAAGAGCCTGAGGGTGACTGTGGGGACCTGGTACAGCTCGCTGTAGAGCCTACAGTAGTGCTCGGCCGCCATCTTCGATAGGCCATAGAACGAGTAGGGTGCCAGGGCTTCGCCCTCGGGGGTTGGCATCCTTGCGACATTTCCGTAAACAACGGAAGATGAGGCAAAGACCACTCTGCTGCTGGCCACCCTCGCTGCCTCAAGGACATTGAAAGTGCCATCTATGTTTATGCCCATGTCTAAGCGAGGGTCCTTCATGGAGACAGGCACGCTCGACTGGGCCGCGAGGTGGTAGATCAGGTCGCATCCCTTGGCAGCCTCAGCCACTGCCTTCGCATCCCTTATGTCACCATTGACGAACTCCACTCCACCGGTCCTGACGAGACCAGATATGTTGGAGAGGCTTCCTGCGGAGAGATTGTCAAAGATCCTGAGCACTTCTCCCTGCTTTATCAGCCGCTCAGCCAGCTTAGGACCAATGAAGCCTGCCCCACCTGTAATAAGAATCAACGTTTCCACCTGAGGAAGAAGTTTGGGGGGAGTGATATTAAAGGTTCTATGTGGTGAAATAGCCTGGCGAAGTCCCTGGACCCATAAAAACGATATAACTCTGTAATTGGGAAAGTTTTAATTCGATCGAGCATTAACCTTTCTACAACTACTTGCTTCAGGGGTCTAACTTGAGATACTTCACCAGCCCATATAACTTTCTCCACCAGGAGTGCAGGCAGGTAAAGATCTATGATACGACCCTCAGGGATGGGGAACAAACCCCCGGTGTAAAGTTCACGAAGGAGCACAAGGTCCAGATCGCGAGAAAGCTTGACACCTTGGGCGTGCACGCAATCGAGGCTGGGTTCCCTGTAATCTCTGCCTATGACGAGGAGGCCGTCAAGGCAGTTGCAGCCGAACATCTCAGCGCCGACGTCATATGCCTCTGCAGATCAAAGAAGAAGGACATAGACGCCGCCCTGAGGGCAGACGTAGACGGCGTAATAATATTCCTGGCTGTGTCGGATCTCCACCTGAAGCACAAGCTGCACCTCGATCTCACAACCGCCGTGAGTATGGCAGCAGAATCAATCTCCTACGCCAAGGAGCATGGCCTCTTCGTCCAGCTCTCGGCCGAGGACGCCACAAGGACATCACTCGACTCACTGACAGCGCTCTACAGTGCAGGCGAGGAGAGCGGGGCGGACAGGCTGGGCATTGCAGACACGACCGGCTGCATAAGACCCGAGGGGATGCACTACCTCGTGGAATCGCTGCGCAAGGTCTTTGACACGGAGCTGTCGGTCCACTGCCACGACGACTTTGGCCTGGCAGTGGCAAACTCGCTCGCTGCCTACGAGGCTGGCGTGGATTACATATCCGTCTCGGTCAATGGCCTCGGCGAGAGGTGCGGCAACGCTGCGCTGGAGGAGGTCGTTATGGCCCTCTATTCCCTCTACGGCGTCGACCTCAAGTTTAGGATCGAACTCCTCAAGTCACTCTCCGACATGGTCTCGGAGTACTCTGGCATCCCTATCCCCATCAACAAGGCCGTCGTCGGTCCCAACGCTTTTAAACATGAATCGGGGATCCACGTGGCTGCCGTGATGAAGTGCCCCTTCACCTACGAATCCTACGAACCCCAGCTGGTGGGTCAGGACAGGAAGCTCGTCTTCGGCAGGCACTCGGGCTCCGACGGTGTCAGGGAGAAACTCAAATCCCTTGGCTTTTCTATAGGCGATGAAGAGCTTGCTGAAATCGTCAGCCAACTGAAGACCCTTCCCATGGATGCCTCTCTCGACAACGGCGACCTAGCCGATTTCGCCAAGAAGGTCCTGGCTAAGAGGGGCAAAAGTTGAGCCGAAGGATCTATTCCCTCGCCACATCCAATAGGGCAAAGGTGGCTGTGGGGCTTAATCCAGATATTCCATCAGCAGAGAGGGTGGTAAACTCTGCCCTCTTTGCCAAGAGGGAGGGCTACGCCGAGCCGATCTTCGTCTCTGCGAAGAAGCCTGAATCCCCACCCTACGATGCAGTGGGCATGGACATGTCTCTCATAATAGACGAGTCTCCCCAGGTGGCACTGGTCGAACTTCTGAAGGAAGGCACGGTGAATTCCGCCATCAGGGGTAACCTTGCTTCCAAGGAACTCATACCACAGCTCCGCAGGGAGTTCAACTGTTCCAACCTCTGCCGCATAACCGTGCTCGATATTGCCAACAAACTGGTGATGCTGGCGCCCGTGGGCATAGATGAGGGGGACAAGGAGGGGGACCTTCTTAGGATAGCAGGGCTTGCAAAGAAGCTGGCAGAGACGCTGGGGATGCCCTGCAATGTTGCAGTGATCTCAGGGGGACGCCTCGAGGACAGGGGAAGGAGCGAGAGAGTGGACAGCATGCTAACTGCATCGGAATCGCTCACCAAGGAGCTGAAGGCCATGGGCATCAACGCTGTGAATGTCGGCATAGAGATTGAGCGGGCATTCGACGGCGACGCAACCCTCATACTTGCGCCCGATGGCGTCCTGGGAAATTTGATCTTCAGGTCCCTTGTCCTGGTCGGAAACGTCGAGAGCTTCGGAGCCTACGCAGCCGCCCTGCCGAAGGTTTACATCGACACCTCCCGGGCCAAGGCAAGCTACATGCTGCCGATAATCCTTGCCAGCGCCCTCAGCAAGCTTTGATGGCTTCGCCCCCTTACTCGGCACTACGACAACTAAAAATAGCCGCCATGCCCTCTTATAGGAAGAGGCTTCAACATTGGGAAGCACAGCTGTTGAGAAGATAATCTCACATTCCGCCGGCCGATCGGTCCAGGTGGGCGAGTTCGTGGAGGTTCCTGTGGATTTTGCCTACTTCCACGACGGCACAGGCCCACTGGTCGTAGACGCCCTGGCCAAGATGGGCGTAGAGAAGATTACTGACCCCGACAAGGTGGGCATAGTCTTCGATCATTCCGTCCCGCCCTACAATGACCAGGCGGCAACCCTTCAAGCTAAAGTTAGGAAGTTCGCAAGGGCCCAGGGCATATCGAGGTTCCATGACCTCGGCGAGGGCATATGCCACCAGGTCATACCAGAGAAGGGCTATGTCAGTCCCGGAACAATTGTCATAGGCGCCGATTCCCACAGCTGCACCCTCGGCTGCTTCGGCCTCTTCTCATCTGGGGTGGGTGCCACGGACCTGGCCTACATACTCGCCACGGGAGGCACCTGGCTCAAGATACCTCAGACCCTGAAGGTGGAATGCGCGGGGGCTCTGAAGGGCAAGGTTTCATCCAAGGACCTAATCCTGGAGATTGTGAAAACGGTCGGTACCGACGGTGCAACCTACAAGGCGATCGAATTCAGCGGCGAGGCGGTCCGCCAGATGTCCCAGTCATCAAGGATGACCATGTCCAACATGGCTGTGGAGATGGGCGCAAAGACGGGGTTCATGGAGGCCGACTCGAAGACCTTCGAGTTCCTCGGCAGGACGGGTCCGGTCTTCAGGACCGACTCCCCAGTCGAAACCATGACCGTCGATGCTGGCAGCCTCGATCCCAAGGTAGCCTGTCCGGGAAGCGTAGCCAACGTGAAATCTGTGGCAGAGGTAGAGGGCACCCCCATAGACCAGGCATTCCTGGGCTCGTGCACCAACGGGAGGTACGAGGACCTCTTCGAAGCCGCCAAGATAATAAAGGGTAAGAAGGTGCACAGGGACACCAGGTTCATTGTCATAGCCGCCTCCAAGGCTATACAGCTGGAGGCCCAGAAGGATGGGCTCCTGGACATCTTCCAGGAGGCTGGCGCAATTATAGGAGTTACGGGCTGCGGACCTTGCCTGGGTGTCCATATGGGGGTTCTGGGTGAGAACGAGGTCTGCATCTCCACTTCCAACAGGAACTTCATTGGTAGGATGGGCCACCCCAAGTCCTTGGTCTACCTTGCTTCCGCCCAGACGGTTGCGGCCTCAGCCGTCGAGGGCAAGATAACCGATCCAAGGAGGTTTGCTTGATGCTCAAAGGCCGAGTCTGGAAGTTTGGCGACGATGTGGATACTGACGTGATCATACCCGCTAAGTACCTCCGGTCTGTGGACCAGACTATATGGCCGAAGCACGTCCTGGAGGGACTAGACCCCAGCTTCAGCTCGAGGGTGAAGCCCGGCGATATAATAGTCGCAGGCAAGAACTTCGGCTGTGGCTCCAGCAGGGAGCAGGCAGCCCTGGCCATCAAGTGGGCCGGCGTGGCTGCCGTGGTTGCCGAATCCTTTGCCCGAATCTTCTTCAGGAACGCCATAAACAACGGCCTCCCCCTCGTCGAGTGTAAAGGCATAAGCAAGGCTGTGGAGGAGGGTGAGGTTATAGAAGTAGACCTCGACAGCGGCGAGGTCCGCACCAAGAAGGGGGTACTCAGGTCAGTCCCGCTGCCGCCATTTCTCCAGGAGATAGTCAACAGCGGCGGCCTCGTCGAGTACTACAAGGCAAAGAAGAAGGTGCATTGATTGTCCAGGACCGCACAGAAGGATGGCGGCTCGCCCAACACATCCCAGGTCGTGGTGAAGGCCCTTGAGAGGCTGGGTATAAGCATAGCCTTCGGCATACCCGGCATGTGGTCCCTGCCCATTTACGATGCCCTCTGCGACTCGAAGATACGCCACATCCTCGTCAGGCATGAGCAGTTTGCGGCCTACGCCGCCGATGGCTACGCAAGGGCTTCGGGGAAGCCAGGCTTCTGCTTGGGCACGGCTGGGCCTGGCGCTGTCAACATTGCGGCAGGAATTGCAGTGCCATTCCGAGACCATTCCCCCGTAATCGCTGTTACTGGTCAGGTCCCCACCTTCGAGCAAGGGAAAGGGTGGGTTGAGGATCTCGATCTTCAGGCAATATTCTCGCCCGTTACCAAATCCACGGCCCAGATCTCGGACCCAGCAAACGCCTACGAGACCATCATCTCAGCATACCTTTCATCAATAGAAGGATGCCCCGGCCCCTCACATGTAAGCATACCCGGGGATCTCCAGAGGGCACCCTCCAGGATGAGGGATTACTCCCCCCTCCCCTCCAAGCCCGAACCCGACCCATCGACCATCGACCAGGTCATGGACGCCTTGGCCTCCTCGCGAGCTCCGCTCATAATTTCCGGCTGGGGTGCCATCCTCTCGGGATCCTCCGAGGGCGTTCTGAGACTCGCCGAGACCCTTCCAGCACCCGTAACCACATCCTACATGGGCCGGGGAATAATAGCCGAGGATAATCCACTCTCCCTTGGCACTGCCGGAAGGAGGGGGACGAAGGAAGCAAACGCCGCCCTCTCCCGATGCGACCTGCTCCTAGCCCTGGGGTGCAGGCTAACCAACATGACAGTAGCAGGAGCCAAGCTGACCTGCAAAGTGGTTCAGGTGGATATCGATGAAAAGAACTTCTCATCCTACGCGTCGGTCAGGGTGAAGAGCGACATTTCACTCTTCTTAGACGCCATATTACCCAAAATCAGATCCCACATAAAGGAACCTAACCCTCTCCTCTCCTCCTCAGCAAGCCAGCTCCCTGAAAAGGGCAAAGCCACTGCCTTCGCAAAAGCCATAGCATCCTTCGATGATGCCATCTTCTCACTGGACATTGGGCAGCATACCATTTGGATGATGCATGCGCTGAAGATCAAGAGACCGCGGAGCGTCATCCTCTCGGGCAACCTCTCTGCCATGGGCTACTCCCTGCCTGCAGCCATAGGTGCAAAGCTTGCCTCTCCCGGGCGCAGGGTCATTGTGGTCATCGGCGACGGTGGCTTCCAGATGACCGCCCCCGAGCTCTCAACCATCAGGGAGAACGACCTAGACATATCCATCTGCGTATTCAACAACCGCACCCTGGGGCTGATAAAGCAGCAGCAGGAGGTCGTCTACGGGAGGACCTTGGGCGTCAATTACACTGGTCCTCCGGACTACGTTAAGCTTGCCCAAGCCTATGGCATCAAGGGCCTAAGGGTAGAATCCCCCTTGGAACTCAAGGAAGCGCTCCAGATGGCTGACGAGCCTAGGGTCTTTGATATTCCAATCCCCGGGGAGGAGGGCGTCGAGATGTCGAGACCTAGGATCCTCGACAATCAATGAGATTAATAGCTTTCGACATAAAACAGAGAGAGCGAGGTCATACAATGGCGGAATACTACTCCCGAGACGCCATAGCGAAACTCCTTTCATCAAAGAAATGGATCTCGCCCCACAAGAAGGTCGTCGTGACCGTGGACAAAAAAGCGGGGGTGGCCGAACTCATCGAGGATCACGCCAGGGGGACCTGCCTCGGGGGATCGGCCTGGTCCCTTTACCATTATACGGAGAACAGCAGGTCCGTCTTCTGGTCAAAGAGGGAGGGCTCGCGCCTCTTCTACAAGCTGAAGCTCTCTGAAGGGGACACCCCAAGTAAGCTGGAGGCGAGCTACCACCCAGCATCCATAGAGTCGATCCATCTCGATGGCGACAAGGTGAGGGTGACCTACTCTGGCCTCGCCGGCGCCGGCGTGGCAGCCCTCAGCAGAGGTCTGGCCGATGGTGTTGATGGTGTTGAAGTGGAGGAATGGGGGGGCGGGAAGAAACTGGGTAGGGCAACCATCATCCTTCCACTGAAGGAGAAGCTGATAATTGGCGTGGACGACACGGACAAATCCGATGAGGGCGCCACCTGGTCCTTGGTCAACGAGATTGCCTTCGAGATCTCAAAGCTTGAGGGCGTCGACTACCTGGAGCACGCCATAGTCCAGCTCTACCCACAGAATCCCTTCAAGACCCAGAACTGCGTCTCCCTCGCCGTCTCCTTTGCAACCCTTCCGTCCCTGAAGGAAGGGGTAGTCAAGAGGTTCAGAGACGCCATTGGGGAGAGAACGCTATCGAAGGAGACCGCCATGGCATACTTCAATGGCGTAATGATCAAGGAGGACCTGATGGTCTTCTCCAAAAGGGCAAAGTTGGGCATGGTGACCGTTGAAGACGCCGAAGAGGCAGCGGCGAAGGCTGGCGTCTCGACCATTAAAATAACGGGCTCCAGGGGGCTCATAGGCGCAGTAGCCGCAATACCCTACGTTGAGTACCCCGACGAAGCCGTTCGTATCCCTGGCGATGCAGTTGTTTGACTTTATCGTAGTCGGTTCGGGGGCAGGGGGCGCAACCGTTGCCAAGGAACTATCGGAAGCGGGAAAGAAGGTGCTGCTGCTCGAGAAGGGCATAGAGGTGCCACCTAGAAAGTCCTCCGAAGCATACTCCATTCTGAAATCCGACGTTGAGGTCTGGTATACCCAGTGCCTGGGCGGAACCACTGTGGTTACCATGGGCAACGCCGTCAGGAGCAGGCTCTATGATCCCCTCTCCCATTATTACGCCGAGGCAGAGAGGGAACTTGGGGTCACCCCGGTGCCGGATGATCACCTGGGCATGGCAACTAAGTCGCTGCTCTCCCTCTCAAAGGAATGGGCCAGAATGCCCAAGGCCATAGACTTCGCCAAGTGCAAAGGCTGCGGACGCTGCTCCTCAGGATGCCCCACATCGGCCAGATGGGACGCCACAGCCTACATTCGCGAGGCAATCTCCAAGGGCTGCAAAGTCTCTACCAGCGCCGACATAAAGAAGGTGGTGATGAAGGGCAATAGGGCGGCAGGAGTTGAGACCTCTGACGGGAAAACCTTCGAAGCTAGCGGCGTGATATTGGCTGCAGGGGCCATTGAAACGCCAAGGGTCCTCTGGCGCTCGGGCATAACCTCGGCTGGGAAGGGGCTCTTTGTTGACACCTTCATAACCGTTGGTGGGATCAAGAGAGGCGCCTTCATGGATCGGGAGCTCTGCATGTCTGCCTTCATAAAGAGGGATGGGTACCTGATCTCGCCGCACTACTCCAGTTTTCTGCCCGAGTTGATAGAAGAGAAGAAGAAAGGCATATCACTCAAACCCTCGGACATACTGAGCCTAATGGTAAAGATTGAAGACGAGCCCCTAGGCGAGGTAACTCCCAAGGGCATTGTCAAAGGCATATCACGGAGGGACTCTGCCTTACTGGAGTGCGGTAGGCGAGAGGCCATTGAGCTCCTCGCACGAGCCGGCGTAGATGAGCATACAATTGTATCAGTACACCCGAGGGGGGCACACCCGGGCGGTACTTGCCATTCTCTATTCAAGTCATTCAAAGAGCCATTTGGAGGGGTTGAGTCCCTCTACGTCTCCGACGCAAGCATCCTCGCTGGCCCCTTCGGCCTACCACCTATGCTGACCATAATTGCCAACGCAAAGCTTCTGGCATCAACCCTTCTGGAAGCTTCGTGAGAGGAACTCCTCTATTACCTCGGCTATCCTGCAGGGCGGCTCCATGTAGGGTTTCGGCACCCATGACCTGGAGCGTTCCACAGCCTCACCTAGGCCCTCCACATCCATGCAGAGCATTATATGGCCTTCAGAGCTGAGCTTCTTGATTATGTCGATGTTCTCCATCTGAATGGTGTCGGGGTTGGGTATGGCAATGGCCTTCCTCCCCAGGGCCAGGAGCTCGAAGATGGTGCCGGCGCCGTTGTGGGTGATGATCAAATCAGCTGCCTTGTAGTAATCGGCCAACCCTGGTTCGAAGCAGAACCATCTGGCATTCTTGGGTACATAGGAGCCGTTGCCTATCTGGGCCACAACATCGCTTATAGCACCGCTTCCCGCCAGCTCGTCCGCCTTCATTATGAGGCTGTCAAAGGGGGCCACGGAGCCCACGGTGACGAAGATCATGATAACCTCCCCGCGTAGACCCCTTTGGGATAGAGCTCAAGCATCTCCGGCCATTGGACGAAGAAGAGGTCGGAGAAGTGATAGAGTATCCTCCCTGACCTTGATCTGCTGTATACCCTCGACCAGTCCTCCAGGGTAATTATCCTCTTGCCGAAGATCTTTCCAAGGATTGCTATGGGTACCGCAGTGCCAGGGCCGGCGTTAATGATGACATCCGGCTTCGCCCTGCGCAGTACATCTAGGGACTCGAAGGAGAGGCGTATGACCTTGACCACAGTCTTCAGGAGTCCGTCCTCGTGCCTCCTGGCCCGATGCACGTAATGGACCTCCCCTGGTATGCTGATCTTCTCCTCCGAGAGCTTGTCGTCATTACCAATAAGATAGATGTAGTCAAATCGCTCTCCGAGAAGGCTAACAAGCCTGAGCATCTGAGCCGTATGGCCACCACTGCCGAGTACGACCAGCAACTTCATACTGCCACACATCTGACCCGCAACACTATCATTGGATTAAAGTAGCTTCAATCTACTAATAGAGGTTATTATTTTTTCATCGCCTAAAGATAAAATAATGATCAGCAACCATCAGCTTCGTCGGGTATTTATAAAACCTTAAATATGCACGCTCCCCACGCTCTTTTTTGTGGCCGTCTAATGGACCCACTGCTCTACGTCTCTATCATCTTGGCCTTCATCACCACCTTTTATCTTACCTGGAAATGGATACCCGTTGCAAAACGGGCTGGCTTGGTTGGTAAGGACATGAACAAGCCTTCCAAGGCAGAAGTTGCCGAGATGGGCGGGGTCGCTGTTCTTGGAGGAGTCTTGGGCGGGTTGCTCTTTTACATCGCTTTGAACACATTCATTTTTAATCAGGTTGCATTCAACATAAGCCTCTTTGGCACCATGAGCACCATACTGATAATCGCCTTCATAGGAATCATTGACGATTTCTTGGGGTGGAAGATTGGCCTCTCCCAGTGGCAGAAACCCCTTCTTACGATTCCTGCAGCCCTCCCCATGATGGTAATCAATGCAGGGCACTCGACAATGTCTTTACCGATCCTAGGGGTTGTCGATTTTGGAATTTTGTACCCTCTCCTTATAGTCCCCCTTGGCATAATCATAGCCTCCAATGGCTTCAATATGCTGGCCGGTTATAATGGTCTTGAGGCAGGGATGGGCATAATCATGCTCTCTGCCTTGAGCTTCGTTGCCTATCTCACTGGTAGTAGTTTTGTGGCTATGATAGGTGCTGTGACTGTCGCAGCACTTGTGGCTTTTCTCTTCTTCAACTGGTATCCAGCAAAGATCTTTCCTGGAAACGGTTTCACCTATATGATAGGGGCAATAATAGCCTGCATTGCCATTCTTGGGAACATGGAGAAGCTTGCAATCATTTTATTCATACCATACATTGTTGACTTCTTTCTGAAGGCAAGGAGCAAGATGAAGGCCGAGGAGTTCGGAAAGGTTCAAGCCGATGGGTCTCTCCTGAAACCCTATGATAAGTACTTTGGTCTCCCCCATGTCCTTATTGACCTCATCTCCAAGCTAAAAGGCAAAGCCTTTGAGAGGGATGTGGTTCTCACGTTGCTGCTTATTGAAGTGCTATTTGCCCTTGTTGGCCTTATGCTCTACGTATAACACAATTGAATAGGGCCATAATGATCATTAAAAATACTAAATAAAGATGGTTTATCCAGCGTCCATCCCGTACGCATATATCTCTAAACTTAAAAATTCACTACAATTTTTCAAATCTTTGCCGTTGCGTTGTTCTAATATAATTTCTTAGATCTTTTTCATACGGTTTTTCTCCCATCCAAGCAATAAGCCAACCAAATAATGCTAGAATAGGGGTTAGTAAGTAAGGGCTATTCTTTATGCTCATTTTGATAACTCTCCCGGCAAAATAGAGTGGATGATATCCAAACGAATACATCAATTTTCCATAATTGACCTGCTTCTGCATCTTCTTTTTGAACGACAAAGCCTTGTAGGGGCGGGTCGTAAACGACTTGGCGCTAGGCGTAATTTCAGATTTAAATTTATTCATCCTTGCCTTTGCAATCAGATAGGTGTCCTCAGCACCAACAAACGGCATCATACCTCTGTCACTAATGAGTTTCCAACAAGGAATACTTATCACCATATTCCCTCCGCAGACCTCGCGCGTTGGCTCATTTATAATGATGCCACCAGAGATGCCCAATTCTTTGTCATTCATAAATCGATTCATGATTTCCTCAAAATAATTTGGATAGAGAATGATGTCTGCATCGATCTTTGAGAGGTAATCAAAAGAATCTAGGTTGATCGCTTTTAGACCATTATTAAAAACCCCTGAAATCCAGCAGCCAAACACACCTCCGCGCCCTTTGCCGAGCACGACAACTTCTATCATTTTGTTTTTGCTTGCAAACTCAAAAGCAATCTCTTTGGTTCTGTCAGATGAGCAATCATCAACAACTATGACCCTTTCCGGCTTGTGCGATTGAGAAACCAAAGACTTCAGGCATTTCCCTAACGACTTTTCTTCATTCTTTGCGCAGATAATTACCAAAATCTTTGCCACTAGTGCATTCTCCAAATTTTCCTTACGAGGCAGTTCTATGAGGTATTAAATATAAATTGTTATTTTCTTAAGGAATGTGATTTTATGAGAGAAATAACGAATAATTACTGACAATATTTAATCATCGCTTAGGGTGATTTATGATAATAAAGATGAGATTTTAGTGTTCGAGCTATTTTTCCTAGATGAATAATTACCCACCCTCTCAATCCAAGATACTTGAACATGTTTTCTTGCATAATCAAGAAGTCTTTTCTATCTGGTCTTCCAGTTTTAGCCACCATATGCAAACATTTGGCATCATGTATTAAGTACATTTTTCCATATTTTCGTAGTTTTGTGCTAAATATAAGATCTTCTCCTAAACTATATCCCATTAATGAATTTTCGAACTTCACTAATTCAAATATATTCTTTTTCAAAGCCATATTTGATCCTGATAGCCAATCACAATGAATATCTTTTTCTAATGCGATTGGATATTCAAAGAGCCTGCAGCTATTAGAAGAGGGTACAAAGTTGCCTAAAAAAATTCTAAAGAATGAAATATAAATGGCATATTTTACTGAATTTAATAGTGAATCTGTAGAGAATCTCTCAATAGAATTTCTATTAAACCTATTTATGATATAGCCTTGGGCTCCAACTATGTCTCGTTTCTCTTCGAAGGCACGGACTATCTTCTCTAAATACTTTGTATCAAGTACTACATCAGAATCTAAAAACATCAACAATTCTCCTTGTGCAATCTCCAACGCATAGTTTCTGGCTCGAGCTAAAGATCTTCCTCGAACATTCCGAATATATCGAAGATCAACTTGGAAAATATGTCTCCATTTGGAACATATTTTTTCTACCGTATCGTTGGGGGTATCATCAACAATTATTACTTCATAAGGTTTAACCGTTTGTTTCAATATGCTAGGAAATAAATACCGCTCTAATTCAAAGGCGCGTCCATATGTCGGTACCACGATCGACACATTTTTCATTTTCTATGCTCGCCCTTCCCCATAAATATAAATTGGATGAATGGGCCCGGAGGGATTCGAACCCTCGACCAACAGATTATGAGTCTGTCGCTATGGCCGGACTAAGCTACGGGCCCATGAGAAAAAGAAAGCAGTCGTCCAAATTTATTCCTTTTGGGTCTAACTTAATATACATTACTTTTCCTATGCGGCATCTGCGTTAAGGAGCAGAAAAACGAAACTCATGGTGCCTCAGACCTCTGGTTAATTTTACAAAAAAATTTCTTGCCTCTCAAAAATTCACCAATGAATCTGTTAGTACAAGACACATCTCCTTATATCGGGCTGTAAGGGGGATATTTGATGCGTCCTCAACATGGCCCAAACCATAATGAAAAAAACATTCTCACCTAAACAACAACTTTTAATTTTTTCGATTTGTATATGTTGATGCCAATTTGAATATTTCCAACAATCGTTTCTCAATGGTATGATCTTTTAAGACACGCAGACGCCCTCTCTGGGCAATCCTTTCTAAAATAACTTGATTTTTTAAGAGGTACCTAATTTTTTCCGCAGCATCATCCGCGTCCTTATAGGTTATTATCTCTTCACCAGGCACAAAAAAATCGGAGATGCCCTCAGCTTCCCCGGTTAGTAAGAGACTGCCACAACATGGGATCTCAAAATCCCTTCCTTTTATCTGCATTAGATCGGTTCCAGTTGAAGAAAAGGATATGTTGAGCGAGATTTTAGATTGATTGAGGATCTTTATCAAATCAGTTTGAGACAATCTTTGGCCATCGCTCCAATCTTGTCCAAAGGTATTTACTTTTACTCCTTTTTCCTCCAAGGTTTTAATGAATTCAATTCTTTTACCGTGGGCTCTACCTACAAACGTGACATCAAATATCCTTTTGAGTTTAAGATCCCCATAAAGAAAATGATTACATCCCCATTGACTTAAGATAACATTTTCAAAACCTTCAACCTTCCTCTTCTCATAACCCCTTTTATCTGTTGTAACGACAAGATCGAATAAGCTCCAAGTAGGGCGTGTTTCTTCAAAGCGCCAATGGTCATCAGATAGCCATATTATCGTTGTTGAAATTGTAGAAATCTCTTTCCAGACTTGTCCCAAAATCCAATCTAGATAATGAAAATAAAAAACCATTTCTGGTTTGTAGTAGTATACCGTTTCCAATAATATTCGTGAGGTTTTCTCGATTCCATATCTTTGTTTTAGACGATCATAGTCAAAATAAATTAAAGAAAAATCCATCTGAGTCAATGTGTTGTAAAAATTATGGTATTCATAACTGAATCCCCAATCTTTATGCCCATAATCATATCTGATGCCAACAAATAGAACCGTTTTTTTATCTTGCTTAGGGGTTCTCTCAACCTCTTCTATTCCTAAAACTTCGATGGGACGATTATCTAGTAAACCCATCACTCGATTAGCAATTTCGACTCCTTTTTCGACTCCTTTTTCGACTCCTCTCGTCATTAATCTACTCATTTTGGGTATCCCGGTATTAGTCCAATTATATCCTCCTTTATTTTATAGATATTAGTAACTTGTTATGAGAATTTTGTAAGATCCTAAATGGAGAACGTATTGCCTGGGGATAGCCAAGAATAACATCATAGACGCCCCGGGAAGGACTCAACCCCTCAACCAACAGCTTATGAGCCTGTCTCTATGGCCGGATTAGGCTGTGGGCACTCGTTCAAATCTGAACAAATCCCCAGATTACCCCTTTTGGGCCTGTCTTGGGACCATGAATTCCATGATCCTCGTTAAGCTTTCAAGTTTCATGCCCTTCAAGTCTTCTACGATTCCGTACATCTCATTTGCATGGGAACCGTATTCCTTCCAAGCCTGAGCAACCATTTCTGCACTTTTTGTTATATCATTCCTTTTTAGCTGGTTCCTTGCTTCTTGCGCCAGGCTCCCCAGTGTGTCCCCCAACCTCCTTAGAGCCTCTCCCCTCGGTCCCTTGGATTGCAGTAATGCCCTGGAGACTATCGTGATTACCTCAGCCACCAACTCCAGGTCCCTGACCAAGAGTTCTGTAGTTACATAATCCCTTGTGGCAATCTGAGGTCTCAACAGTGCCACGACATCCCTATAGGCAGCCATTCTCCCAACCTTCGCCCCTAGCTCAGTTAGCCCCTTCAAATCCATAGGGCTGTTGACCGCCATGTTCAGAAATTCCGCAACATTCTTGCCATCCTGGCTTAATCTGAGAATCCTCCTCCGAGGCAGCACATCCTCCCTCCTCTCTTCCAATAGGCCTCCGCTCATCAACGACTCCACATGATTGAGCACCGTTATGGTGCTGAACCCCGTGTCCTTCTGGAGCTCGGTCATGGTGATCTCTCCCTGACGAAATATTGATAATAGAATAGTTGTGGAGACCTCTTTAGGTAGCCTTACCATGAAAATGACCTCTCTTTTACTTTCTGAATAGTAGACCTTTAGTTTCTAAAATTAATAAGAATGGCGCCTCGGGAAGGACTCGAACCTTCGACCAACGGGTTAACAGCCCGTCGCTCTACCGAGCTGAGCTACCGAGGCTCAATTGCACACCCCATTACAAAAATATATTCTTATGCTTATTGGTTGCGCAGTAGGAGAGAATATTTTGCCCCTGGGTGCGGGAATAATCTGCTCTACCTGGGTCACACGGGCTATCAGCAGAGGCAAAAAGCCGCATTGGCGAATCCCTGATGATCACCTCGTGATGCGCATCTCCTAGATAACGATCAGGAAAGGTGTATCGCTCACCATCGAATGGTTAAGGGAGGTCAGGGCCTTAGTCAGAGTCGGTCAAGCGGATGTATCATCGATCACCGATAAATCAGAAATAATAATATCCCTGTAGAGGGAGAAGTTCTCATTGTAAGAATTATGAGGTGTTCATAGTGAAGAAGGCTCTCATAACTGGAATTACGGGGCAGGACGGCTCATACCTCGTCGAATTTCTCCTGCACAAGGATTACGAGGTCCACGGCATAATCCGCAGATCATCAACATTCAACACCAAGAGGATCGACCATATCTATATCGACCCCCATGAGCCCAAGGCCCGGCTCTTCCTCCACTATGGCGACCTCTCCGATTCCGAGCAGATATCCAACATCCTCTACAACATCAAACCCGACGAGATCTACAACCTAGGGGCGCAGAGCCACGTTCGCGTCAGTTTCGACATCCCGGAGTACACTGGCAACGTTACTGCGCTCAGCGCCACCAGGCTCCTGGAGAACATCCGCAGGAGCGGCAATAACGAAAAGTTCTACCAAGCCTCCAGTAGCGAGATGTTCGGCTCCACCCCGCCCCCCCAGAATGAATCCTCACCCTTCCAACCTCGCAGCCCCTATGCCTGCGCCAAGGTCTATGCCTACTGGATGGTAAAGAACTACCGCGATGGCTACGGCCTCTTCGCCACTAACGGCATCCTCTTCAACCACGAGTCCCCGAGGCGGGGTGAGACCTTCGTCACCCGCAAGATCACCAGGGGCATAGCACAGATCCTAGCAAAGAAGGAGAGTGCCCTCTACCTGGGTAACCTGAAGGCCAAGCGGGACTGGGGGTACGCACCCGAGTACGTGGAGTGCATGTGGAGGATCCTGCAACACGAGTCCCCACAAGACTTTGTCATCGGCACCGGAGAGCCCCACTCGGTACAGGAATTCGTGGATGAGGCCTTCGCGTACGTCGATCTTAAGCCAGAGAAGTATGTAAAGACTGACCAGAGGTACTTCCGCCCCACCGAGGTCGATTCGCTTGTTGCAGACAACCGGAAGACGAAGTCGCTCCTCAAGTGGGAACCCAAGGTCAGGTTCAAGGAACTAATGAAGATAATGATTGATGCGGACATGAGAGCTCTCGGGCTTAAGCCGATAGGAGAGGGCGACGCCGTAGTCCAATCCCGCTTCGCAGACCATTGGTGGGGGGTCGACTAGGGTTTGGATTCTTCGGTCAGGGTCCTCCTCACCGGAGGCGCGGGTTTTCTTGGCTCTTTCGTGACTAAGAAATTGATAGCAAAGGGCATTGCAAGGGAGAATATAATCATCCCAAGGAGCGGCTCATCAGACCTACGAAGGTGGGAGAACTGCCAGGCCGCCGTGAAGGGAGTGGATTTGGTTATCCACCTTGCCGCCCGGGTAGGTGGAATAGGCTACAACTTGAAGAATCCCGGCGCCCTCTTCTATGACAATGCCATCATGGGTATCCAGCTCATGGAGGCAGCCCGTCAGGCCAGCGTGGGCAAATTCGTCGCCGTGGGCACCATATGTGCCTACCCGAAGTTCACTCCTGTCCCCTTTAGGGAGGAGGAGCTCTGGAATGGCTACCCGGAAGAGACCAACGCACCCTATGGGCTTGCAAAGAAGATGATGCTAGTCCAGTCCCTGGCGTACCGGCAGCAGTACGGCTTCAACTCCATCTACCTCCTTCCGGTCAACCTCTATGGCCCCCGTGACAACTTTGACCAAGAATCTTCCCATGTAATCCCGGCTCTAATCAAAAAAGTCTTCGACGCAAAGAAGTCAGGGTCACACAGCATCCTTGTTTGGGGAACAGGAAAAGCCACACGAGAGTTTCTGTATGTTGAGGATGCGGCCGAAGGCATAGTTCTCGCCGCCGAGCGTTACAACAAGCCGGATCCCGTCAACCTCGGCTCGGGGATGGAGATCTCCATAAAAGAACTAGTCCAAACAATAACTGAGCTAACGAGCTTTGAAGGCAAAATAGTTTGGGACTTCAGTAAGCCAGATGGCCAGCCAAGAAGATGCCTCGACGTTTCAAAGGCAGAACATGAATTTGGTTTCAAGGCAAGTACACCCTTTAATGAAGGATTGAAGAAAACCATTTTATGGTACAAAAATAAACTAAATGAATGAAGATAATATGTCATTTATTCCGGGTTCTATCTATAGAACTGTCCTCGACCATCTGCCCATTATCAGCTTGGAAGCCATGATAATGAAAGATGGAAAAATATTGCTGTTAAGGCGAAACAATCCCCCAGTTCAAGGGCAGTGGTGGTTCCCAGGAGGCCGGCTCAGAAAGGGTGAATCCTTCGAAGCTGCTCTCCGCCGCGAGGTCAAGGAAGAAACAGGACTCGCCATTAAGCCAGTAAAGTTCATAGGGGTATACAACCGTGTTTTCCCGGAGAGGCATGATGTTACCCTAGCGTTTCTCTGTAAGATAGAGAATAAAAGCACAGTTGTGATGCTCAATGATGAGCACTCCGAATACCAATTCTTCAAGGAACTCCCTAGTCCCCTTAATCCTTTCATTATGGAGGTAATTCAGGATTCAAAAAAAGTATTTTAAAAATACTATCTACGAATAATTTTGAAATAAATTATTTAATAATAATGCATTATGCAATTTTTATCAAAAACCTCAAAGGGTTGAATAAATGAAGATTCTCGTCCTCAGCGGCGGTAAGGGTTGAAAAAGGTACTTGAGCTGCCTGCATCGTACTGAACCTATCATCTGGCAGACAAGGGTAACTGCTCATAGCATCAATTAACTCTGGAAATATTAGACCGCCGGGTCAGAATTTGGTTGTCACACCTTTAAAGTCTGCCCGATATCCACAAAGACTAGGAGACCTGTATTTTCAGTGGATGAAAGCAGCAAACTTATGGGCTTGGGCGGGGAGATGCTCACCTGGCAGAGCGCACTTCACGAATACCTCCGGGAAAAGGTGCACTTAATACCCTAGTTTGGTCTTTCTCACAATGCTCAGTGAATAAATGGCGCCTCGGGAAGGACTCGAACCTTCGACCAACGGGTTAACAGCCCGTCGCTCTACCGAGCTGAGCTACCGAGGCTCAATTGCACACCCCATTACAAAAATATATTCTTATGCTTATTGGTTGCGCAGTAGGAGAGAATATTTTGCCCCTGGGTGCGGGAATAATCAAGGTCTGCTTAAATATTTTAATATGTCAGCACTGCATCATAAATTCTGTCAGGTTAGAAATCCCTTGTCTAAGGATCCAGATGTAACCCCTCCAGGAGCCCAAGTGAGGTTAAGATACGCCTCTTTCATCAACTTTGCCCTAGGTATGGCTTCAGCCATCTTCGGCGTCTTCTTCTTAATAATCTTGACGAGGCGATTGAGCATCGAAGATTATGGGACCTGGGTCATGATATGGCGGTACGAAGGGTATTTTCTTATTTTCTCAACCATTTTCTCTACCTGGGTCACACGGGATATCAGTAGAGGCAAGAATACCTCAATCACAGGCGTAACGACATCCATATTTTTTGGAATGGCTTCGATTCCTTTCTATCTACTTGTTGTGATATTCCTATTGGGTAACTTACACCAGCTTTTGGTCCCACTGTTGATCTCGTCTCTTTGCCTCCTTCTCGACTTTCTTTACAACGGTCTCTACTCCGTTTCTTTGGGACATGCACCACAGATAAGTGGTTATGCTGGCTTCGCATTTGATTCTGGCCAATTGATCTTCGGCCTAATCTTCATCGTCTCTATAGGTTTTGGTCTAACATTGGCAGTCATTGCAGCTTTGATTGGTAGAGTAATGATGAATACTGTTTCGATAACTATGAACCGTTCCATGCTCCGCAAGTCTTACTTACAGCTCCATCAAATAACTACATGGATAAAATCATCATGGTTACCATTATTTGGCTCCATCGCAGGGCTTCTAATTACATTCGATGTCGTAGTGGTGAGTCTTGTTTATAGAAGCCAAATCCCGATAGCCTATTATGGCGTCTGCGTCAGCATTGCATCTTTAGCAACTTTTGCCGGTGTTGTGTCCAGTTCCCTTTATCCCAAAATATTGAGCAAGAGAAATATTGAGGATCTAAAGGAGGCGATCTGGCTCACATCACTCCTATCCTTACCAATAGTTTTTCTTATAATAATATACGCAGGGCCTCTATGTGCCCTTCTGAATCCCAATTACATTCCTGTAGCTCCATCTCTCAGAATAATGGTCTTTGGCATTTATTTTATGCTTATGTCAAACATGGCCTCAATGGTCTATTACGGCCTTGACCCCTTTGATGAAAAGAAACTGGAATCGAAAACATTTCTGAAATCCTCACTCTTCACGGGCTACCTTATCTCATTCGTCTTTGCTGGGGCATATCTTCTGCTTCTATATGAGCTATCCTCACTTTCAATCGGTTATCTTTCCTTCGTAACAATATGGGTATCTGCATTAGCATCATTATACGTCATTTCCTTTGCAGCTTTCATAATCCTCATCCGGAGGCGTTTTGGCATGACATTTCCGATCTATTCGGTACTGAGGGACATATTGATCTTTGCTATCCCTGCTATAGTAGCCATCATTCCAAGCATTCTGATCCATGTAAGCATTAGCAAAAGCTTCTTCCTTACGCTCTCCAGCTTGATTCCCACCGCCTTCCTCTCCTTTGCGATCTACTTTGGCGTTCTTTACCTTATCGAGAGAAGATTTAGGAAAACGATGAGGGACGTTATTAAAAAGCTTCATTCTGCAATTATTTACGGTAAAGCCTGATTAACTGCCCATATCTTCTATCATCTTTAGCTTCTTGGGGAGATACTTGTCAACGATAGCAGTAAGCCCATGGGCGCTAAAGCTCTCCAGCTCCGTCCTCCTCTTGGTCTTCTTGAACTCCTGTAACTCGCTCTGCCATTCAAAGTCGCGGTAGCGCATGTCCGCCTCGAGGAGCCGGATCCTCTGCTCGTCCAACTTTGTCAAAGCATAACTAATGCCCTATAAAAAAACAATGCTAAATTAAAGTAAGAAATATAACTGAGACATCCTGCCATTATTTTATCTTGATATATCGGTGATTTTATTGCATCAACCAAAAGTTTCTGTAATCTGGTTGAACTATAATAGTAGTTGTATAGAAGAATTAGTTAAGTTGTCACTAGACTCAATAATGTCATTAAATTATCTAAATTTTGAACTTATTGTTGTCGATAATGGCTCAAATGATAATAGCTATGACTTCATTCAAAAGCATTTTAGTAAGATGGGGGAAAAAAAATGTACAGAATTGAAAATATGTAGATTAAAAAAGAATACAGGTTTTACTGGGGGCATCAATGCAGGCTTCAGAATCATTAATATTGAAAGCGAATATGTATTTTTAGTAAATAATGATGCGATATTATTTAATGACGCATTAACAAGATTGGTAAGCGCTCTTGAAGCCGATGAGAAAATTGGTGCTGCTCAAGGTATAGTACTTGAGAGATCAGGCAATCGAATAGACTCTGCTGGAGGAATTATCGATGAATTACTTAGGAGTAATCTAATAAGAAATAAGGAATATCCATGTTTTGAAAATAATCTGGAAGTTTCTTTTGTTGAAGGCACACTTCCAATATATCGAATCACTGCGATCAAAAAATTTTATAAAGATTGCATATTTCTGCAAGAGGGGTTTATTTTCTATCTAGACGATGTGCTAAATGGTTTATTGCTTTGGAATTTAGATTATAAATGTATCACTTTCCCTTTTATTATAGGAAGGCATTCTCGAGGTTCAACTCTAAAGAAAAATGAGACTGATTCCTTCTTGACATACTTGTTGTGGAGAAACCGAGTTGCATTGCTCAATATTACTAATACAAAATTCAAAAGGGCCGAAATACTTTTTGAGATTAGAAATATTCTTATTTCTATTTATTCAATGAATTTTTCTCAGCTAAATTCAATAATTAAAGGTATTATATCAGGAAAATTACTGGGAAGACACCTCAAATCTAGATTTTCAAATATCAATATATACAAATGTCCAATAATTTACGTTGATATAAAGAGTATCCTATTTACTGAAGTAATTAAGAAACTTAGAAATAAAAAATACATCTAACGAAAAATTCCATCTCTAAATTTTGTTGATCTTATCTTTGCCCATGCACGGAATAAATCTTCTGCAGTATTTATGTTAATATTTAGTCCTTTAATGAATTCTGCATAAGCTTTTCCATCTTCCGCAATCAATCGTATTGTGTTTGTTATTTCAACCTCATTTCTTGGTGGCATAATGGGAGTTTTTTTGATGTAATCAAAAACGTCTGGGCTAAACATATAAATGCCTATTCCTCTTGTGTTTGTTGAAGGGAGACTGGGTTTTTCTATTATCTCTAATATTTTGTTATTTTTATTAAGTTCCAAACAACATGTCTGAGTAAGTAATTCCTTGTTTTGTTCCCTGACAACTCCTTCAAGAGCTACGCACTTATGCTTAAAAAATGCAGTGGTGAGATTATTTAACGACTTAGATATCGTGCAATCATCTCCAAGAACTACCATAAATGGATTCTTAATGTATTTCTCAGCACTTCCAATGGTAAGTGCTATCCCACCTGTTAATCTTTCAAGTTCGATTATATGTATGGTTATTCCAAAATCAACATGTGTTAAATATTCTTTCATCAACTCTTTCTTGAAAAAGATTGGCACATAAATTTCTTCAATACCCTCCCTCTTCATGTTTTCAATAATATGCACTATCAATGGCTTATCATATAATGGCAAAAGGCATTTTGGTAATATTCGACTAAGATCTCCCATTCGCTTTCCTTGACCTGCAGCAGGAATGATGCCTATCTTGATTTTCTCCATTACTTATGGCACTCCCTATTGGCCCATATCTTCTATCATCTTTAGCTTCTTGGGGAGATACTTGTCAACGATAGCAGTAAGCCCATGGGCGCTAAAGCTCTCCAGCTCCGTCCTCCTCTTGGTCTTCTTGAACTCCTGTAACTCGCTCTGCCATTCAAAGTCGCGGTAGCGCATGTCCGCCTCGAGGAGCCGGATCCTCTGCTCGTCCAACTTCGTGAGTGGAAACGAGGGAAGGTTAAATCTCTTGATGTCTGTCGCCCAGAGCCCAGCCCACTTGGCCTTGGATGTCGTCAGCTCCCTGAGGTGGGCAGCATTGGCGGACCCTCTGATTATCACCATGGCGATGTGCATGCCCCAGGGGTCCGCATCCGTCAGCAGGTAGACCGGCAGCCCTAGCTCCAAGTTCAGCCTCCTTATGAGCAGCCTTGCGAGCCTCGGAGCCTGGCCGGCGGTGTCTATGAGGATTGAGTTGAACTTCTCATAGACCCTCTCCTCTATGAACCTCCTGAAGACTGCGTTTTTCTCTATTACGAAGACCTTGTCCGCCTTGCACTCCTTGAAGTCGGCCTGGGCAACGGATAATCCAACCATTACGCCGTCGGGGTTGGAGCCTAGGTTTGCTTTCTTCCCCTTGTGCGTCTCGGGCGTTGTGTACTCTATGGCAAGGTCGCCAAAGATGGCAGACCTCTCCTTGGGAAATATGTTGAAGTTCTCCCGGGGCTCTATCAGCAGTCCCTCCAGGTCCGTGACAGTATCGTCAGACTCCAGCTGCTCCCTGAACTTTATGCCATAGTTGAGCGAGTGGTAGTAGAGGTCCCTCAGGGTGCTGCTCTTGCCCTCGTTGACGAGCCTCTTGGCGAAGGAGGCAACCCACAAAAGCTGGGTCAGGGACCTGATCTGCTTTATGTTGCTGGCCGACCTCTCAGCCCTCTGGTCCCCCAATATGAACTGATTCAATTTCTCATCGAATACGATGTTGGAGGTGGTCCTGCTGGGCAGCTTCAGCCTTGGAAACTCTCCCCTCTCTATCTGGCCGGAGATATCGTTGCCCATCTCAGTCAGTTTGGACAAGACTTCTTTGCTCGACTTGTTTAGCATTTGCTTGTAACCTCTTCAAAACCTTCTCTATATTTGGCTGGTTAGGCGCACCCGACAGTTCCGTTGAGAATTGGGAGATCAGAGGAAGGTACCTCTCGAAGACCGTGAGCCTCCTCTGGATGGAGGAGACCCTGTCCTTCTTCACCAGGTGAGTCCTCAGCTCCCTGGCGCAGGTCTTCAGCGCCCACTCTATCTCGTACTCGACCTCAGGCCTGTCGGCAATGTACTCCTTGCCTACGGTCTTGTAGGGGACCTTGGTGGCGCAGATGTGTATGAAGAAGGCCAATGGCATGGTGTTGGTATCGAGCTTGTACCTCTGCCAGTTGATCTTCTTTATGACCTTCATGGCAACGTCGCTGTGCAGGTCGTAGAGAAGCGGGATCTTGTTGGCGTACCTGAAGACCGTCATCTCGTCTGGGGGGGCTATGGGTATCTCGCCACCGTAGGCTATGGCAGCCTCAACGATGAAGGGGTAGCCGCTGTAGGCCGAGGCCCCTCTCTGGGTGACCGCTACGAACTCGGGCCTGTACTCCCTTATTATGCCCTTCTCAAGGAGCTCACTCCCAATGGGCGAGAGGCACTGGGCGTCTGGGGGCTGGAAGCCGTCATAGTCCTTCATGCGGCTGACAATGGTGATGAGGTCCTTGGGCGGGAGCGTCCTCGGGTTTTCGTCTGGGCTGATCTTCACGTGTTTGAGGAAGTTGAGGGCCGTTGCCACGCCCACCCTGTGGAAGTTGTTGGAAAGAAAGTCCGCCATGTTGCTGCTCCTGCTGGCGTTTATCATCCTCTGCACCACCTCAAGATCAACGCCGTAGGGGTGGGGCTTCACCTCCTCGGCCGGCTTCGGCATCACGTCGGTTATCCTATCGAAACGGTAGAGTACACCCTCGGGGTCCACGAAGAAGATGTTGGCGTAGGGCATGAGGACCGAGGTCTGCCTGAAGTACTCGACGATCTTCGGCTTAGCCCTGATGTAGTCCCCCTCGAAGCTGAACTGGACTATGGTCCCCCTCCACCTGGCGGGGTTGGGGGTGACCTCCTTCTTCCTTATGACCGGGTGGTTCTCCTGGATGTTGATGTTAAGCTCATAGGAGTACTTCTCGAAGCCGCCTGTACTTGACATAACCTTCACGGTGCTGTGGGAGGTTATCTGGCCGTAGAGGACCGCCATCTTGCCCCCTAGGCCGAAGATGCCCCGGCTTTGCCTGAGGGTGTACTTGGATCCAAAGAGGATCTGGGCGAAGGCATAGGGCACTTGGTCATAGGGGACACCGATGCCGTTGTCCTCCACCTTGAGCCTGTAGATGGAGCTCCCCTCGTCTATGAGCTTGACCCTGACTTCCGGCTTGATCGAGTACTGCTCGCAGGCGTCCAGGGCGTTCTCCACGAGCTCCCTGATAATCGTATAGGTGGCCCTCACCGGGTTGTCGAAGCCAGCTATCTCCCTGTTCTTGTAGAAGAAATCTGCCGCCGATATGGACTGGAACTTCTCCCGGGACACCTACTTTTTTGCCTCCTTGGTCTCCTTCAGTTCAGGCATGCGCTCCCAGAGCAGTAGCTTCCTCTTCTTCAGCTCCAGGTGCTCCTTGTTGAGGTACCTGTAGACCGTCCCGTGCTGGCAGCCCTTGAGAAGGAGCTCAATGGCCTCCTTGGCTACCCTCATCTCCTCATAATCTCCAATGAGCGTGACCGTGTGACCGTAAACCGAGACACAGACGTCAGCGAGGCTCTCTATGAGCCTCCTCGTCTTGCCGTTCTCCCCGATTATCCTTCCCTTCACCCTGACAAGGGTGTTCCTCGAGTCCCCCACTATCTCCTTGAGGTCAATGACCTCGATGATCTGGTTGTCGTCCAAGAGCCTGAAGGCCTTCTCTGGGCTGAACCCCCTGCCTATGGCGTTAACCAAGTCCCTGGCTTTCAGTATGCCCGATGGGTCGCTGCCGCCGGATGGGGCCTCTATGGTTACGTCCCCCAACTTGCCGTCAACGGTGATGGTGGTGCCGGTCCCCTTCTCGAGTTCGAGCTTGGTGCTCCCTCCCTCCCCTATGAGGACGCCGGCCCTCTCAACGGGTATCTTCAGGAAGATCTGGCTCATGTTCTCTTCATCCATTTCAAGACCTCCTCCACATCGGGCACGCCAATTCCTGCCTTATCAAAGAACCTTATAATATTGCCTATGTCCCTCCTCAGGAACTCCTCAGCCATGGGATGCTCCCTGGGAACTGCCTGGCCGAAGTCTATGAGATAGCTCTTACCCTTGTGGACCATCACGTTGTACTCGCTCAGGTCAGCATGGATCAGGTTCCCTACCCTGTAGAGCCTGTCCGCCGATCCTATGATCTCTTCATACATGCCTAGGTAGAGGTACTGCTTCGGGATCTCCTTAAGGATTGGTGAGGGGACGCCATTCTCCCCGAGGAACTCCATTATGAGTATGTTCTCCTCCACATGGATGGGCCTCGGGACCAGAACACCGGCCCTGGTCGCTTCGGTCAGGTTCTTGAACTCCTTCTGGGCCCAGGTGTTGACTATCCTCCTGTAGTCGTGGCCGATCTTGAACCTGGGATCTCCCTGAATGTACTGGAGCATGCTCTTCTTGAACTCCATGGACGACGTAAGAAAAATCTTGACTGCAAGGTCCTCCCCCTTCATCCCGCTAGCCAGGTAGATGCGGGACTCCTTCCCTGCATCGACGGCGCCTTTCATGCCCTGGATTACCCCATTGTTGATGAGGCCGTAGAGGGCCATGACGGTCCTCCTGTCGAAGACCTCCTCCACGGTCTCCAGGAGGTCAGCATCCTTATTCCTCCTGATCCTCCTCAACTCTACCTGCTTGAGTTCCTTTCTCCTGGCAATTTCGTCGAAATCAGGGCACAATAAGATCGCCTAAAATCCGCTACAACATACCATTGTGAGTGATGCTAAAAATCTTTTGCATACTTTAAATTTATGATCAGGCGAGGACTTCGAGGAGACCCTTAGCCTTTAGGGCCTTGGCCTCGCCCCTGTCGTAGCGCCAGATGACGTCCGCCTTCTCATCCGACTGGAAGTCCCAGGGTGCGACCATGACAATATCGTTCTCTCTAAGCCAGACCTTCTTTATCATCCTGCCAGGGATGCGGCATATCCTTATTTTGCCGTCGGTGCACCTTACCCTCACCCTGTTGAAGCCAAGGAGTTGGACGACCACGCCTATAAGCTCCCCCTCTCCGGGCATCTTGAGTTCCCGGGATGAGCCTTCAGGGCGGCGATATCGCATCGATATACCTCTTACTGGCATAGTGGGCGCAGGTCAATATTAAACTTTGTTGATGGAATGGCGCATAACACTTAAGTCTAACAGCATTAAGGGGTTTATGGGGCTCGTAGCCTAGTCCGGATATGGCGGTGGCCTTCGGAGCCACAGGACCTGGGTTCGAATCCCAGCGAGCCCGCCATGGTTTTTACCCTTTTCAGTGCAAAGAACGTTCTTGGCTTTTACCATGTATTTCGCCATCTTCCGGCCCCTCAAATGCCCGCATGTGGAACCGAATGCAGACTCTCTTTCAGCTAGCCCCCTCCCCATCGGCCATGAAGCGTCCTCCCAATCAACATTCAATAGGTGGGCGTAGGATGTGCTTTGCCGATCAGCTCCTACATGCTGGGGTAATATCTCTTATTAACAATCTCGGACTAATCCTTCATTAGGCAGGTTCTTTTCAGGATGCCTAAGGTCAGCGTGATAACAGTCTCACATAATAGGCCTTCTCTTCTGTCTAGATCGATTGCTAGTGCCCTCTCCCAAGATTACTCCGACTTTGAGCTAATCATTGTCGACGATTCGTCCAGCGATCAACCCTGGAAAGTTGTAAAATCCTTCGTGGACCCGCGCATCAAATACCTAAGACTGGAATCCGCGACCACCCCAAGCGCCGCTGACAATATGGGGATAAAATCAGCCCATGGCGACTACATTGCATTTCTGGACGATGATGACGAATGGTTGCCGACAAAGCTATCAAGGCAGGTCATGGCCTTCGGCAAAGCTGGCAGCTCAGTCGGGCTGATCTACACCGGCATCAACTACATAGATAGGCTAAGGAGCTCGAGCAAGGTATTCCTACCAGTATACAGGGGTAGGGTCTACGACCAACTGCTCCGTGGGTGTTTTATCCGAGCACAATCCTCGGTGATGATAAGGAGAGACGTCTTGGTGGAGGTTAACGGATTTGACGGGGCATTGCCGTCCCTCTTTGATTGGGACCTCTATCTTAGGGTTGCAAAGAAGTACGAATTTGATTACGTCCCTGAAGTATTGGTCAATTATTACTGCAACCATAGTGGTGTGACCCATAACAAAGAGAAGCAACTCCTGGGCCAGAGCCTGGCCTACAAAAAAATTGGGGCGCAAATTAAGTCGAAGAGGGTATGGTCCAACTACTATCTCCGCAGGGGGGTCCTACTTTTCTTCTGCGGCAATGCACTCGAGGGCAGGCGATGCCTCGTAAAGAGCCTACAGATCAACTGGGGGAACATAAAAACAATACCGCTCTTGGGGCTCAGCATGATGGGTGATGATGCCTTCAAAAAGATATACAGTCTTTTTGAAGCTTCAATCTTCGCAACTATATTAATAAAAATATCCGGCCACTGAAGGAGACATCATGCTGCCTATGGGAATAGAACGAAAGTGCAGTACAAAAAAGAACAATATTGAGCCTCCATCAACTGAGCAGCAACGCTATTAACAACCCTTTAGCCAATTTGAACTCATGCGGATAGTTGTGACGGGCGGGGCCGGGTTCATCGGCAGCCATTTGGTCGAGCGCCTGGTCTGGCGCGGCCACGACCTGGTAGTCCTTGACAACCTCTGCACCGGGAAATGGGACAACCTCCGGAAGGTCATCAACGAGATCGACTTCATAGAGGGAGACATCCAGGATGAAGAGCTGGTCAAGCGCCTTCTGAAGGGGGCAGATGCAGTTGCCCACCTTGCCGCCCTTACCAGCGTCAGCGAATCCATGGAAAAGCCCGCCCTCTACCACGAGATCAACACCTCGGGGACGCTGCGACTGCTGCAACTTTCCCTGGAAAGCAAGGTGAAGAACTTCCTCTTCGTCTCCTCCTCGGCGGTCTATGGCCATCCCCGAAGGTTACCGATCAAGGAAATAGACCCTATCTCCCCCCTGTCCGTCTACGCCGCCACGAAAGCATCGGCCGAAGCCTACTGCCAGGCCTACAACAAGATGGGCCTAAGGACCTGCGTGCTGCGCCTCTTCAACGTCTACGGCCCCCGCCAGGGGCTCAGCCAGTACTCGGGGGTGATAACCCAGTTCACTGACAGGATCAGGAGGGGGAAGCCTCCCATCATATTCGGGGATGGAAAGCAGACCCGGGACTTCACCTACGTGGGAGATGTGGCTACCTTCATGGCAACCTCAGTGGAGAAGTTCTCCGAAGGAGTATTCAATGTTGGCACGGGTGAATCCTCAACCATAACGAAGCTGGCTAAGACTCTCGCCCACACCATGGGTAAACCCGACCTGCAGCCCCTCTACGAGGGGTCGCGCCCGGGCGAGGTCAGGTACAGCAGGGCAGATATCTCAAAAGTGCGCAAAGTCTTCGGCTTCCGCCCGGAGGTTTCGCTCGAAGTGGGATTAAGGCTGACAATTCGCTGATTGTAATTGCTCTCAATTAAATTAATCCCCAATACACAGTCTCTACCCAATTACTCACTGTAGCTTACTTGGCAAAAAAGAAATTCCCCGTATCATTTTATTGGCTTGTTTTTAGGCCTCATTGCTATCACGTAGTAGGTGGCAACGGTGATTATTATGATAATAATCACTATGAGAACTATGTACAAAGCATCGCTTGAAGAAGTAGTCTTCGCTGTGACCGAAACAGTTATAGTGGATGAATTAGCTGCGTTATACTGCAAGTCACCTGGCCACGATGCATAAAACTGGTACTTCCCAAATGCTGAAGAGTTGAATGCGAGGGAATATGCGCCACTGGTTAATGTTGTAGCATTGAGCATGGCAAAGGTTGAGCCATTTATGGACTCCCATATGGTTACGGTCCCTGAGTTTGCCGGTGTCAGTGCGCCTGAAAGCGTAAGGCTGGACCCAATGGTGATGCTCGGCGCCGAAGGCTGCATGCTGAGAGTCGAGTTTTGCTGGATGCCTGTGCCATTCAAGAGGAGGTTTACCACGTTGTTCTCTATCTCATCGAAACCAATCAATACCTGGTTGCCGATAAAAATCACTGGCCATGTGTAGTTTGTTATGTTGTAGTAATTGTAATATTGGACCATCAGATTATAATTTGAGGAGTTGTGGATCTCGAAATCGTACACCGTCAGTGCTGAGAAATTCTGGCTCACCTGGAGCATGAAGGTTTTTGCTTCCTCGCAGGGACCGCATCCGTCCGCATAGAAAAAGTAGAGGGCCTGCGGCGTTGTCGATTGGTTCACCTGGGTCGCTGCCATGGTCGAGTGCGTAAAGATCGATGATGCCATCAGAATCAGCAATAGTGTCAGTAGTAGCTTCTTGTGATCCACAGCCACGAAAACTGCCTCTATCCTCTATTATACTCTTCATTCAGGTCATAATTTAATAAAGATTTTCAGGATGGTAACCTGGAGCAATGGCTAACTAATTACGGTCAAAAAACTGGCATAGCTTCTTCTGGTTCTTCGGGATCGCCTGTTGGAGATATGAGCAGAGCGCTACCTTGTTTTGAATCATAGGTCGCCTGGAGTCCATCCCCCACCGATATTTACTTTGAGCGATCTTAGAACCTGGTCCAGATTGAGTAGCGTCAGAGCAACCACCGTGAGGAGCGGTATGAGCGCGTAGTAGTAAAGAGGTGTAGTGATCCCAGGGCCGAAGAGCATGGCGAGGAAGCCGCTGCCCATGCCCGGTATGAGCAGAGTAGCGTTGGTCACCGCCAAGGTGACTACCCCCGACAGGAAGGCCGGGGAGAGTTTGGACCTATTGTACATGGTGAAGAGGGGGAGTGCTACCAGGGCAAACCTCGGGTCGAAGGCTGAGATGCCGAGCGCGATGCCTGAGAGGTAAGGCCTGCCCGATTTCCCGAAGTAGAAGGAGAGGACGAGGAGCAAGGTTTCTAGCACCTTGGATTGCCCCTCAGCCCACTGCCAGTAATATGCAACAGAGAGGCTCCAATGTGGTGTGGGTGAAGGCAGTAACAGGGCAATCATGGCGACCACGACCGCCGCCGCTATCCCCTTCTCCTTGGTTAGGTCGTAGATGAGCCCTGCTATCAGTGGCAGGAGGAGGAACTGGAAGATGTCGAAGGCGGTCAGGGCACTCTGGTATGGGAGTGCAAGGAGGGGCACGGCGAGCAGCAGGAACGATGGCAGGTACTTGTAGGCTTCAGGCTGGGGCAATATGTGAAACTCCCCATCGTTGACGTAGCTTGCATTGTAGACTTGGGCGGGATCGTGGATAAGACGCCAGGCACCTATGTAGAAGGCCGAGAAGTCCTTGGCCAGGGGCCTGTTGCCGCAGCAGCCCGAGTCTATGACCTTGGTCTCGGGGTAGGCCGATACGAGGATGACCAGGTTCATCACCATGAGGATGGAGACAGCAGCGACGAAGATGATCTTCGACCTTGAGGGTCGGTCTCGGCCGTCAGCGGTCTTTTCTGAGTTCGCCATGGTGGCTATTCCACCCATACGGCCAGCGCTGAAACGATATATCTGAAGACGAAGGCGACAACTATGCCGATGATGTTGGCAAGGAGGATCTGCATGCCATAGGCAGCAAGGATCGCAAAAATGGCGAAGTTTATCAGTACACCCACGATGGAGGCAAGATTATTTTTATAGAACCTTTTGAATACTCCTTTGGGACCCTTCTCCAGCCTTAGGTTGTTGAAGGTCCACCACTCATTGAAGATGAAGTTCATTACTATGCTCAGCTCTATTGCCAGGATATCGGCGATCAGCACATTAAGAAATGGGGCCAATAGAAAGAGTGCCAACTCATTCACGACTATGCCGCCTGCACCCACAACGGTATATTTCCAGAGGTTACCGGCCCTAAGCACGTAGAAGAAAAAATCCCGCATATCCCTAAATTTTAGCTTACTTGCCCCCCCACTCCTGGGTTCAAAGGTTATGGGGAACTCCTCTATGCTCATGCCAGCGTCGTGGAGCATCTTGACTATCTCAATCTGGCCGGCATAGGATTCATTGCGAGGCCTATTCTCCACAAGGTATTCTGCAGCCCTCCTACTGTACACCCTGTATCCCGTGGTGGCATCGTGCACATGGCCGCCCATGCTGACCGTGAAGAGGTAATTAGCCCCCTTGCTCACAAGCCTTCTAAAGCTGCTGAACCCTTCATCCTTTCCTCCCCTAATGTAACGGGAGCCCAGCAGGAGGTCGGTGCCCCTCTCAACGGCAGATTTGTACATGGCCTCAAGGAAACGCGGGTCGTGCTGGCCGTCTCCATCCATTACCATGATGTATTTGGCCCCCATGGAGAGGGCCTCCTTCATTCCATCAATGAAGGCAGATACGATGCCTCTTTTTCCCACTCTTCTTATTAGAACAGCACTCTGGAATTTTTGGACAAGCTCTACGGTTCCATCGGTGGAGCCATCGTCCACTATGATTACGTGGTCTCCACCTCTCAAAGGCAAGATCTTGGTGAGACCATCCCTCTCGTTAAGGGTCGGGATAACTATGAACAGAGGCTCCATTAAACGTGCATTTATCAGACGTGGGTAAAAGCTTTTTGTGAAAGCGCATAGGGCAAAGGCGAGCTATCTATGGAGCAGTGGCTCACTAGAGCTTGAAAATACCAGTCTTTGGAGATAGCAAAGATACATTCTGGCTGAAGGGTGCTGAGTTCTACTCCTCGTAGAGGACTCCAAGATCCTTCAGCTTCTGGTAGACCTTCTCCACCGCCACCTTTACCTCGTCCTCATGCTTCGCCCCGGTGCATACCATCTTCCCCGAGGAGAAGATCAGAATCACCACCTTGGGCGGATCCATCCTGTATATGAGGCCAGGGAACTGCTCCGGCTCATACATGACATTCTCGAGGAGGAACGCTGCCTTCTCAAGGTTTACCTCCGCATAGAGGTTGGCCGAAGCCACGATATTCTGTATCGTGATCTCAGGAGTGCCCATGATCACGATGTTCCTGTCATTGAGGTTCTTGATTATCTTCTTGACAGCGTTGTGAACCTCCTTCTCCGACTTCGCCCCGGTGCATACCATCTTCCCCGTGGAGAAGATGAGGGCCGTCGCCCGCGGCTTGGAGAGCCTGTAGACCAAGCCAGGGAAATGCTCGGGGTTGTACTCCACCCCAGGCACATTCTTGGATACAACGTCCAGATCTATTTTCTGACCTGTGGTGACCGAGGCGACGATGTTCTCGATCCTTTCAGAGGGCTTTGTCACAGACACTCGCTCCAGAAAACGAAAGTCATCTAAAAACTAAGGGCTTATTTCAACAGCTAAGTCTCTTATACCTTCCGAGTTCCCTTTGGAACGTAATCGAAGAACTTTTCAATTGTATTCCCTTGGATCCATTCTGCGCGGAGCCTGGTCATCTTCTCGACCTTGCGCATCTCTGAGAGTAGCATACGGTTTAGGTCTCTGGCGCTTTCTCCATCGAGCTCTGCGTTCACTTCGAATCCTTCGCTCGTGGGCTTGATACTTCCCTTATTGCCTATGATTCGTTCAAGTACAGGTTTTATCGCTGATGAATTATCGCTACTTATGCGCGCAGATAATTTGAACCTCTTCCCTACCATAGCATCCAAACCTGAATAAAGCTGGGAGCACCAGCCCCATAAAGCATGCGCTTACCAGTCTTTGAGATTTTGGGTTAAGGAGAAGAAAACGAAACAGAAGATATTGTTCTAATCAAACAACTACAGTGTAGCGCCACAATGAGGGCATTTATCAAGGGTTTCATTCTAGAACAAAGCAATCTGGACCTGATCTGCAAGAAATTGCGTCTTTTACTATTTCTTTTGTCGAAACTGCTTTATCAGAGAAATATAATGGCTCCAACTTTGCCTTCCGACTCTTCAACAACGTGGAGCAGTAGAGGGTAGTTGTGGGAACCGGAGGTTAAGCAGTTCAAGGCTTCCACAATATTCCGTTAAGGCCTCCTATGAAAGCTGAAATGAATCCTATGAAGAATCCTCCTTCTGCATCTACCAAACTGAGGATAGAAAATACTAACACCATTATCCCCCAAAGCATATGCTGTTCGGGTCTTGAATTCATCATTATTGCCCCAATGATGATAAAGAGCCCCCATAATATTCCCATGGGGTAAATGAGACCGCTAAGCAGAACAATTATGCCACCGATCAGAGAGAGGATGAATGCAGTCGTTGGTCTTTCAGACACCGACCTCACTGCGCAATGATTTTCTTACATTTTATACTTATGTTTTAGGTTTTTTTCATTTTTATGTAGTCAATCATCCTTGGCCCAATTTATCAAGTCAAATTCAGACCCACATAAATTTCGGAGATTGAAGGTCTTCCCTTAGCCATTTCCATATTGCTGTTCGAGCGTTTTTTCATTGTAATTTTAGTAGGAAGCAAGTTTGAACTTCGGAGTCTCAATCTTTGCTTTCCTCTTTGGGAACCGGCATTTGCTGGGATTTTTGGCCGACATAACCTTTCTTTTCTGCGCATAGATAACAAAATCTCTTATCTTCAACTCGAATAACTAAATATTTTTTTTCACCACAGCTAGCGCAAATTCCTAGACGAGGTGATATTCTGGAAATATTCTGTTTTGGGGTTACTTCTCTTAAAGCGGCTAGTTGTGCTTCCGAGAGAGGCACCGTTTTAATTGTAGACTCTTTGGAAACGGTTACTGTGGCAGGTATAGACTCCTTAGAAAGGGTAACTATTGCAGGCATGGACTCTTTAGAAACTTTCACCATTACAGGTGCTGCCTTTGGCCCCCTCTTCTTTCGGATGTTTATCCTAACAATGAGGGCTGCGCAAGCTATAACAACAATTGATCCGGCAAGTGGGATTATGATAATTACATTCAACATGGTCTACCAGATGCTCAAGTATTCTGCTTGTACTATAAAAATCGAATCCTTTAAAATTAACTTTTGCTTGGACTAAATTAGACCTCTTGATGGTTGATCTTGACAGTTCGAGCCGGGACAAACCTTGAGCACCTAAAGGATTAACGATTAGCTTGGAAGTTTCTAGTGGTCGGTTGCGTCCTTCTCATCGTCCCTGCATTCCTCTTCGCTATTGTCTTCGTCGCATTCATCCTCTAGATCCTTCATTATCTTTCCTGCGACCTTCTTCGTCTGCTCGTCTGGCACGAATTTCTTTTTTTCGGGGGTTTCGCTCATTTTCTGACTCACTGCCTTTACTCATATGTTAGATTATGATCTAACTCATGAGTTTTCTTATATAAAATTGTAACCGGCTTTGCACTGCGACCTAATGGACGGTCGTTTTTGACCTTCTTGACATTTGCACGGATGTTGTACTTCCGCATCAGCGCTCTTTCTTTTTTCCTTTCTTCGGAGGACATAGGCATCTTCCCACGGGGACCAGAGCGAATCTGTGCCCCCTGTGGGATACTTTTGTCCCTTGTTGGCTATGTCGAAGGTGCCGGTATAGTGTTGGACACTTCATATGCTCCCGCCGATTGCCCTAAGTAGGCACTTGGACCTGAAGTTGCAGTATATTCCTGTTGTGCAGTAACGGTAATGGTTACTCCATTGCTATACGTTAAGGTATAAGCATAATTGATTATGTAGTAATCACCGTTACTGAGAACTGGAAGGTTTGTCCAAGCGTAAGCTGGGTTATTGGTTGCAACGTTGCCACCAGCCCAGTTACCACTGCCCTCATAGGTGAGAGTGGCTTCACCACCAAGCTGGAGGTATGTGTAAGAACCAGCATTGTCTGTGAGATATTCAGTAATTGACCCACTTGTCAATGTCCATCCTGTGGGCGAATTGACTGTCCAATCTTTCTCTACCGAACATTTTTCGTAGCCACAGGGGGCGTTTGGTATTGGGTGCCCATGGCACCAGCAGAAATAATACCAATTATTCCACCAACAGCTGAACCAATTCGAACAGCCGTTGGAGGTAGGAATATTTAAAAAACAGTTAGATTCTTGGGTGGGTGTAGAAAGTGTGCCAGCGCGAACGTTGGCACCGCAGAAGCCAAGAAAGACAAAGAATGTAGCGACAATAGCCACAACAAAGATTCTCTTCGGCAAGCTCATTATCCAATCACCTCGCTTCGTGTAAAGTCCACACCAGCCGAGCTGAGTCTCGTTGCCGAAGTTGGCTGGTTTGACTTTTTTGCCTCAGTCACTTTTTATCCTCTCTTCTATGGACCTAGCACCTTCCAGTGATTGTCAGAATGAAACCGTGCCATCTACATGGCACTCTGTCCCTGTTAATGTGAAAAAGTGCTACGATGGCAGCACCGTAGAAACTGAGAAAGGCAAAACTCAAGGGGGAGTTAGCATCCGCTATAGTAAAATAACATTTCCTCATGCCTTCCCACTCCCCTGATTCACTTAACTGTCGTACACTTTGTTTCCACTGTGCGTATATACCTTTTGGGGTTACCAAGATAGGCTATTATATGGTCAGATGAGACCACTCGGCTTATTCTTATTTTAATAAATTACCAGTATAACCTCAGATTTTATCCGATATCTTTTTATTTAGTATACCTATTATTTGATTAATGAGGATAAGCATGAACCAATACCTCAAATATTTGACGGAATATAGTAGTCAGAGCACGGTTGGAGTAGCTAAATCAACAATAAGGGAATTTCTAAGATCTGCTTATGGGCTTTCCGAATCAGAAGATTTTGATCTTGGTGCAAAGTGCTACCTCCTCAATAGATGCTTGTCTGAATTCTACTAGCTGCCTATCCACAAATGATTGAATATCTTTTAGAGAACTTCCCTTGAGAACCATTCCATAGAACTCTTCCTGAAACCGTAGGGCAAAATGGCTCCGAGCCTGCCTGAACAATCCGACTATCTCAACGGTTTTTCCATCCCATAAGGCGTAATTTTTCTTGCCATGGAAAATTATGGTTTTAGCATATTTTGAGAACTTTAATCTGAGCTCCCATTTTGAAATTGGCAGGTTATACTTTTCTTTGAAATATTCCTGAAGATGATGCGTCAAATCCCTTGCCAGTGCTTCTGCCTTCTCAAAAGGTACCTGAGCCATTACGGAATCAGTATCTGCATAAAGGACTTTGAATCCCTTCCTTTCACATTCCGTAATGGTCTCTTTCAATCCTTCCCTTCCCAATGAAGTGATAAAAGATGCTAGATCTCTCGACTTCAAAGAAAATTGCTCTGACGCTAGGGCGCCATACATTGCATTTTGTGTAACCTTCACAGCTTCTCTATCACTGTTAAGTCTAAACCAATCTTGGTCATCAGGTTTAATCTTGCTTAACTTTACTTCAAGTTCATTCCGAGTTTTGGTCAGATACTCTAATGCCTCAGGGATGAGCCCTCTTTTCTTAAAATCGAGGATGGGCTTAGAATCAACGATTTTTGTTATTTCAGGGGAGAGATTGAAATCCATCATTAAACTGGGGTAATATTTAGAAAAATCCATGATTGCTACGTTCGAGAAGAGACCAATTGGTGGCTCAAGGACAAAACCACCCTCGTACCACCCTCCCTCTTTAGCAGTATCTTTGATCTTTGGGAGGCTCTCAAATTGGATCAATTATCAGTTCAAAGAGATTTAGAGTGTTGATATACTCTTGATTAATCCTTTTATGTTGCAGTGCCGAAGAATAAACACGATGAGATACTATTGTAATGTATGCAACGAAACAATAACCGAAAATATCTACAAGTGTCTTAGTCCTTCTATTGAAGGATCTCTTGCCGAACAGGTTTTGGAGCCCTTCACCTATGCGGAGAATAAAGCGGAAGCTGAATCAAAGGAAGAAAGTAAGGGAAACATATGATGCATCCCCAATACTGGTCTTTATACTCTATATATGAAAGGATTATGGGTAATAACTCCTTGAAACGAGGTACTAATCATATATTGGGGCCTTGGGATAAGGAGGCATACTCCTTATTACCTATAAAAGATAATTCAGTTCTGGATGTTGGGGCCTGTGACGGCGACTCTGCAAAATTCTTCTATGAAAAAGGAGCAAGGAGAATTTATTGCATTGAAATGGTAAAAGAATTTGCAGATATGATTAAGACACCAAACACGGTTGTCTTAAATGAGCCATTTCAATTAAAGCATTTAGAATTACCTTGTGATTGTTGGAAATTTGACATAGAGGGGCATGAGGCTTTACTGTTAGATTATAAAGGCGAATTTAAACCTACAGTAATAGAAGTTCACTCAGAATACTTATATGAAAGATTCAAAGAAATTGGCTTTAGACGGTTATATGAGCCTAAGAACAATTACGATTCTGTAAGGATATGCTTTATGGTGAACTTCTAATGAGTGCTCCAATTGTGATGGCTGTTATACGTTCTCATTGTGGAAGTGTATCTGATGAGACCCTCGATAAATGTCCTAATTGTGGTGCTACATAAGTTGTGTGTGTGGGGATTAAAATTTAATCCACCAAGAATATTTGTTCCAATATTCAAACGTTTTATCCTTTTTAGATTCCTATGAGTAGTAGTTGATTAGTAGTGATGAGAGAGTCGAGGTTAAAAGTTGGACCCTGAAACAGAAGCTGCGGCTGGTGATTAAATTTTCATCAGCTCCGAAAACATAAAATATTCTTTTTATATATTGACTGCATTACCCCTAGGAGAGCTATTTGTGCCAGCTGAAAGTCCGCAACTTCCCTTAACAATTCATGAAATAATAATGTCCGATGGCGTTTACTCCGATAAATCTGCCATAGAGGATGTCCAAGGCCGGAAGATTACCTTTGGGCAGCTCCAGGAGCATGCCAACAGGTTTGTGGCGGGGCTCAACAGCGCTGGTTTCAGGAGGAACGACAGGATTGCCATTGTAATGCCCGATGGTCCTGAAATAGCGGTAACTTTGGTTTCAGTAGCATGCGGTTTCACTGCTATACCCCTCAATCCGGCCTACACTGAAAAAGAGTTTGAGCAGTATTTCTCGAATATAAACGCGAAGGCGCTGCTGGTGGAGAGGGGGTCCAGATCTCCTTCAATCGAGGTGGCAAAGAGCCTTGGTTTGGATCTATTTGAATTGGCAGTTCGGGATGGAAGTGAAGCAGGGCCTTTCGCCCTGACTGCTCTGGACAGCCGTGGCGAAAAAGAGGAACCCGATTTCGCCAAGCCCGAAGACATTGCCTTTGTCCTGTTGACTTCAGGAACTACCGCGTTGCCGAAGCGGATACCCTTGACCCACACGAATCTCTGCTGGGGGATTTATAGCATGTGCAAGCCGTCTAACTATCACTATACCACGGCTGACAGGAATCTCCTAGTCTTCCCCCTTTTTCATGCTGGAGGAATGATGATCCTTCTTAGGCTTCTCCACGTAAAGGGAACAACTATCTGCGCACCATGGTTTCGAACTTCAGAATTCTTTGAATGGCTTGATAGGACGCGCCCGACAACGTACATTGGTGCCCCCACAATGCACCAGATCATAGTGGCAATGGTCAAGGACCATAGGGAGGTTGTAGCGCGTTCGAGCCTGAAGTGGATCGTCACCGGGGCAGCGGCCACGCCATTAAAGCTTATGAGGGATCTTGAGGAGACCTTCGGCGTGCCCGTCGTAGAAATATATGGCATTAGCGAGGTCTTCGGCGTCGGTTCGAGCCCCCTTCCGCCGTTGGAGCGCAGGCACTCGGCAGTCATGCCGGCTGTAGATGTGGCCATCATTGACGAATGTGGCAATGTTCTGCCGAGGGGCAGCCTTGGCGAGATCACAGTGCGGGGGCCCAACGTCTTCAAGGGCTACGAGGATGATCCAGAAACCAACGCGCTTGTATTTTTGAATGGATGGTTCAAGACGGGCGACCTTGGCTACATGGATGGGGAGGGTTATCTGCACATGAGTGGCCGGATCAAGGAGATCATCAACAAGGGAGGGGAGAAGGTGGCACCCCAGGAGATCGACGAAGTAATGCTCGAACATCCGGCCGTTGGAGAAGCTGTCACCTTTCCAGTACCCCACCCGACACTGGGGGAGGATGTTAATGTTGCCGTGGTACTCAATAAAGGCCAATCTGCAAGCGAGGCCGAGTTGAGGACCTACCTCTTCGAGCATCTTGCCCACTTTAAGGTACCGACTCGCATATGGATCCTCCAAGAGATACCGAAAGGGCCAACGGGGAAGGTAAAGAGGTTCGAGATGGTTCAGGCACTAGGCCTTGTGGGGTGATGAGGGCGGTCACCAGAGAGGATGGGCATGGCATAAATTGATACCCAGCTCCAATCCCCGCCTTCTATTTGGTGAGCTCATAGATAGAATTTTATAAAATACGGGGACATACTTCTTACAGGCGTCATACAATGGAGTTGCTTGAAAACACTCCCCGATGGTTATGGTTTTTGAGTCAGTGCCTGGAGTACATGGTGTGAAGAGACAATGACCGAGAGCCAACCCCCGCCCCAGAATTACTGCACCATAAAAATACACCACCCCAGCATAGCCGAGTTGATCTTCTTTTTCGCATCCGGGATCCTAGTCGGGGTCCCCATGGCTCTCATCTTCGAGCTCTACGCGAGCCAGGTTACCGTTGGACCGCCAATTCTGATGAGCCTGTTACTCATAGTGCTTTATGGGCCTTTCATCGAGGAGTTCGCCAAGATCTTCCCCCTCTTCTACAGGCATGGCGAGACCCAGAGGTCCTATCTTACACTCGGTTTTCTTCTGGGGCTCGGCTTTGGCGTAGCCGAGTTCTTCATCTACGTCTTTGTCATGAATGCTCCCCTGCTCCTCAGGATCCCCCTGGTCATATTCCATGCGTGCTCGACCATGATAGTGGCCTACGGCATAACAACGAAGCATATAATTCGTTACTATCTGGCTGCTGTCGGCCTCCACATGTCCATCAATCTTGTTGCCTTCGCCCCTAGGTTGATCTGGGCCGCTGGGTTTGTGGTGTTTCTCTCGATAGCCTACCTGCTGGCCTACAGGCTCTACTCTAGAAGCACCGAGCGAGTTGTAGAATAGGTGTTTTATTAGCCAATGTCAGGTTATTCGAGCATAAAAGGGGCCCATTTGTGAGTATGAGCAAAGCTAATTGATGGCCCATGTGGGTGGGCGCGCGAGGGTCAATCTAATCCCTGTTGGTTCGCTTCTACCGAACTGAATATTAAAGATCTCGATGAGCTTTCTAAGTAACCACATCTTATCCTTACTTGAACACCAACCAATACCAGAGGTCAATTACTATCGGTATTACCGTTGCAATAATTATCAGGATAACATAAGGTATCGTCAGTCTTTTTGGCACATACCTTATCAGATAAAATCCAATGACATCTACAGTTGCAATTATAGCAGTGACAATGATGACAAATCCCACAAAGAGACTTAACATAATGTCCCATCTACTCTGAAACCACCATTTATATGTTGTTGAAATCGTTGTGCGCGTTTTACAAGAAGTAAAGGGGAGTAAAGGTAAGCAATAGTGAGTTATTGAATACGACAGAGTAAGCGTTTGGATTCGAGAATGATTTAATCCTTGATGCTCCTTTATCGCGACCATTCTCTGCAAATCCGAAGGAAAAGCTACTAGGATCTGATCCTTGGATAGATGACCCTGACAAACAAGTAAAGGATGAATACTATGCTTGTTATGAAGAAGCTCACCGGATAGGGTTCATAAAAAGAGACAAAGAGCCCCAACCAAGTTGCCGCCAGAGCAATGGCCACGGAAATAATTATGACCCGCTGGGGCCGTTTTGCCAATCGCTGGGCTATGGCGGCTGGCGTGACCATCAGTGAGAAGATGAGAAGTACTCCAACTACCTGGACAGCAATGGATGTCGCGACTGCGACCAGGAGCATGAAAATTATGCCCAGCAAGAGTATGGGCAGTCCTTTTGCTTCTGCCACGTCCTCATCGAGGGATGTGAAGAGGAGCGGTCGATATACGGCTGCGACGAGAACCAGAATTATGGCACCGACAACCACGGTCAGAAGGACATCGCTGAAACTGATGCCCAGTATCTCTCCAAACAAGATGGAGTAGGCCTCGGTTGCATAGCCCGTATAGAGGCTTATGAACAATACGCCCACGCCGAGGGCGAATGCGAGGACGATGCCAACCTGGGTGTCGCGATTTGTGGCACGGCGGCCGAGGCCAGCTATGGCCAAGCCACCCATGGTCGAACCAAGAAGAAGACCATAGATGGGGGCGATGCCGACCAGCACGGCCCCGGCAGCTCCGGCGAATCCAATCTCGGAGAAGGCGTGGGCCACAAAGGCTGAACGGCGCAGGACCACGAAGTAGCCCATAATGCCAGCTATGATGGCCACAACGGTCCCGGCCTCGAAGGCATGCTGCATGAACTGGTATTGAAAGATCTGCTGAAGGTCGATGAATAGGTTGAGGCTGAAGGCCATTCTATTCATCTCCGTGGACATCTTCAATGCCTGCAACGGCGATATTGCCCCTGGAGTCTCGAAGGACCTCAACGTGGACTCCGAAGAGCGCCGAAAGAGACTCCGACGTCAGTACTTCCTGGGGAGTCCCCGTCGCAACCTTACCGTTGGCTATGTAGACCACCTTGTCGAGAAAGGGCAGAAGAGGGTTGATGTTATGGGCTATGAGCAGTGCGGTCACGTTGCGCGATCGAACCACGCCATTTACCAGCTGCACCAATTCCCTCTCGCGCCTCATGTCAAGGTTCGACAGGGGCTCGTCAAGCAGGAGGACGGAGGGGTTGCTTACCAGGGCCTCGGCCAGAAAGATCCTCTGCAGCTCCCCTCCCGACAAGTGGCCGAGGGAGCGATGGGCCAGATCTGCGGCCCCAACGGCTTCCAGGGCGTCGAGGGCGGCTCTGCGGTCGTTCTGGGAGAAGAGACCCAGCCCCCACTCTTTGCCCGAGTATCCCAACCGCACAATCTCAAGGGATTCCACATTGGTTTCACGGTCGATGGCGTGGCGCTGGGGCACGTAACCAATCTGGGGGTTGCCGCGCTTGGGCACGGCATTGAAGATCTCGATGGTGCCGCCCAGGGGTTGCTGCAGCCCAAGGAGCAGACGGAAGAGCGTTGTCTTCCCGGCTCCGTTGGGGCCTATGACAGCTACGAACTCGCCTCGGTTGATGGTGAAGGAGGCGTCTCGCCAGACTATGTTCTCGGGGTAGCCGGCCACAAGATGCTTGGAAGTGATTATCTCAAAATCCATGCCCATTCGCTACCCTCCACGGGCTAGTTCAAGGGCATTCTGAAGGGCTATCAACTCGGAATACATCCAGTTTTGGAAGGTTGCATTGGGCGGCTGGACGGTCTCCGTAATTCCAACTATGGGAATGCCCTCTTGGGCAGCCTCTGCTTTGATGCTATCCGTGAGCGGCGTCACCGTCTGATTGTTGTAGACCAGTACGGCAATGGTTCTATTCTGAATAAGCTGATCGAACTGGACTATGCTCTGGGCCGGAGGGTCATTTCCTTCGCTGACTGCCTGCATAAATGCCGGAGGAGAGACGAGGTCGAGGCCTGTGGCGTTGGCCAGATAGACGAAGATGCTCTCCGTGGATGCTACCTCAGTGCCTCCGAACTGCTGTTTTATCTCGTCTATGAGCGCATTGTACTGCCCAAGGGATGCGTTCAACAAAGCATACTGCTGGGTATAGTAGGCAGCGTTGGTGGGATCTATGGCCACAAGGTCATTGTACATGGCGTTCACCGTCTCATTCACGTAGTAGGGGCTGTACCAAAAGTGGGGGTTGGCGGTGAGCGACTGGTTTAGGAGTTCCTGGACATTCAGGACTACCTGATTTGGACTGTTGCTTGCTCCAATGAGCTGCAGGGCCCAGTCATCATAGCCGGCTCCGTTGACTATTACCAAGGAAGCATCGGCAATCGCCCTCGCGTCAGCGCTGTTGCTCTCATACTCGTGGGGATCGGCATTGGGGTCTGAAACTATGCTCAGCACATTGACATGGGTTCCGCCAAGCTGGGAAATTAGGCTTCCCCAGAAATTTTCAGCCGCAACTACTTGTATGGTAGAATTAGAATTTGGGATGGTTGTAGCTGAACTTCTTGAGAGATAGAAGCCTGCCAAGGCTCCTGCCACAATTAACACAACCACAACTGTTGTAATAATTAGATAGCTTCTCCGCATGGCGTTGGCCTTTCTATATACCAATGTTATCAACCAAACTTAATAAATTTTACTTATTTTTTAATAAGATAGGTGGCTTTTACACCCACGCTAACAAGATTTGCAAAAAGCAACAGGTGGCCAGTCTTCTTTAAGCGGCCAAATATCATAGATTCGGGCTCAGGGAATCGCCGCGGGGAAACGGTGCATCATCAGTTATAGGAATGACACGACCGCAAATAACCTTATAACGGCTAACTAGTATCCTTCTTTTTAAATTAAATTGGATGAATTGGGAAAATAAGTAGGGAAAATCTTTGGAAAAGCGAAAGTTGTATTCAATGATAATTATCGTTTCATTGATAATTATTGCCGCTTTTTCCGTATACTACCTATATAATTCGACAGCTCCCATCCCGGGTGAACATTTAGCCGTGAGCCTTGAGCTTCAAGGATACAATCCCCTTCCCTCCAATGGTTCGGCGGTTCCATTGGATTTGTTAGTTACTATTAAAAATACAGGAACCCAAAATGTGACCATAACCGAGGTCTCTATTTTAGAGAGTAACATGAACCCAGTTTACAATGAATCCTACAATAGCCAACTTAATGCTGGCGCCACGGTGCAATTGCCTCTGGTGCTTCCAAGCTACCCATCAAACTGCGTGGCCAGAGTTTTCACTTCAGATGGCGGCGTCTTCGATTCAGGTTCTCTCTAGGTTAATAAAATATCAACTTGGCAAGACCTCTTTCTTTCCTTCCTTCTCTGCCACATCTCCGTCTCCTTTTTTCGTCTCCTTGACCCTCTCCTTTCCGCTAAGGTACAAGATGCCTCCACCACAACAGGCAAAGAAAACTGCTAAGAACAGATAAAAATAGTTGTAAACCAGATACGGGCCTGCGCCAGAGACTGAACTAGTCGTAATCTGATAGTAACCAAGAGATACTGATCCCAGGGCCGTCACAATTCCCAGTAGGATGAAATAAAAACCTGCTATTAGCAATGCCATCTTGTTCATTCTCTCACCTCCTCATCGCTGGTCTTCCTTGATGCTTTATAATGCTGAAGGAACGCACTGGTTTAACATCCGGTTATAGAAATATAACCTCATAGCTCTTCACACGTCATAACCCAACTTCTTGGCATACCACAATATTTCCGTATCTATTGGATGTGCGGCTGCAGTAAGAGTTGCTTACTGACAACCCTGGCTTGTACGATCAAGGTTCTTAACCATTTGATTGTTTCGTCTTTTTTCACTTCTTTGGTCAAATTACCTAATGTTTTAATATGAGATTAAAGAGACCGATAAAGAGAGGAAAATTTCATTATGTCTTCGCCTAGGGCGCCGGCAAAGGCCCCTGCGGTCTTTAAGAGATCCATGCCCATTACCATTGCAGCCCTGGCCGCTCTTGTTGCTGGCGTTCTAGGTTTGATTGCTACCGGGTACGTGGCTGTGCTTTTCTTGCAGACTAGTGAATACACAACGAACTTCATCGGGCCAATACTCCAAAGTATAAGAGGGAAAACTTTTCCCCTTGGTATTGTTGTTATTGCACTTTCAATCTTGCATGTTTTCGTCGGCTTCAAGCTGTGGCGGTCGACAATACGCTGGGGAGTGGTGGGGATAATGCTTGCTGCTGTAGATATCGCCCTCTATTCTCTTGCCCTCTTTGCTCCCATACTTGTCGATGCACTGCTACCCCTCCTAGTTGTGGGGACAATAATGGCGATTACGATAATCTTTGGATGGGACACACTCCGCTAAATGACCTAATTCTCATAGCCACTCGGACGCAAGTCACGATTCTAATAATGGCGATGGGTTTAAACTAAAAGACATCTTCAATTGGCCCAAGGCAATCAAAATAAAAATTTCAATTTTTCCGTCGATTTAGGTTTTAAAATTACCAAAACAGTAAAATACACTTTGAAACAAAATACTACAGTTAATAGTAATGGTTGGATGTGAAGTAGTGGTTAGACACGTGAAACGCAGAATAATCACGACCATTATCTTAGCAGTGTTCATCCTTGCCATAACCCTCCCAGGGTTAATGCCGACAATAAATGCGGCAGTGCCAGGAAACGACATAAAAGCGCACACTACCTTCATTGCCCTTCCATTATATGAAGTGTCAGACCCACTAACTCCAAGCCAGATCATAAGCGCCTACAACCTTAATTCAACAACTGGCGGCGCTGGAACAACAATAGCCATAATCGATGCCTACAATGATCCAACCATCCAAGCCGACTTGGCCAACTTTTCTAGCTACTTCGACCTGCCCCCGGCAAATCTTGTTATGCATAAGATGACAAGCAACATCACCGTGAACGGCGACTGGGCACTTGAGACATCGCTCGATGTGGAATGGGCTCATGCCATAGCTCCAAACGCGACAATACTACTAGTAGAAGCTACCACAAACAATTTTAACGACCTTTTTGCCGCCATTAGTTACGCCACACAATATCCAGGTGTTGTGGCAGTTTCAATGAGCTGGGGGGCAAGCGAATTTTCCGGAGAAACCTCCTATGACTCCTACTTTACTGCCCCCGGGATAACCTTCTTCGCATCCAGCGGCGATAACGGAGCTGGCGTCATTTATCCTTCAAGCTCCCCATATGTGGTCGGCGTTGGCGGAACGACCCTCAATATTGCCAACGGCCAAGTAACTTCCGAGACGGCGTGGAACGGCAGCGGAGGTGGCGTCAGCGCCTACGAGCCCGTACCAACCTATCAAACAAGCTACGGCCTTAACTACACAGGACGCGCCGTGCCTGATGTCTCCTATGACGCAAACCCATACACGGGCTTTGTGGTGTATGACAGCACACCCTATGACGGGGAGTCAGGATGGTGGGGCGTAGGCGGCACAAGCGCTGGAGCCCCCCAATGGGCAGCAATCCAGGCTCTTGGACTTAGTGCGAACAACAACAACTTCTACCTGGATGCAAAATCAGCAAACTATTCTTCTTATTTCCGAGACATAACCGTTGGATCAAATGGTTATCCCGCAACGGTAGGTTACGATCTGGTTACAGGCTTAGGCAGCCCTCTTACCACCAATTATGCAGCGATCGTGTTGTCAAGCACAACCACGACCCAGCTGAATGCCACAAGTATCACCCTCGGGCAAACCGTAGGCGATAATGCCACGGTCACCGGTTCTGGCCCTGTTCCCACAGGCTACGTGCTCTTCAAGAACAACGCCACCGGCTCCTGGGTGACCTTCGCCAACGTGACACTGGTCAACGGCACGATCGCCTCCACGCCATTCACGCCAGGGAATGCAGGCACTTTCTACTTCCAAGCAATCTACAGCGGCGATGGTAATTACATGGGTTCGCAAAGTGAACCCACAACTGAGATCTTGATTGTTAGCAAAGCAACTTCATCGGTCACTACTCTGCTAAATGCCAGCACCATAGACCTTGGTCAGAGTGTTATTGACACGGTCAACGTGTCCTTCGTTATCTCGATTCCGCCGTCGCCGGTGCCAACAGGAACTGTAGCATTCAAGGTGAAGCTGCCAAATGGAACGTGGACATCCTTGGGTACCGTGTCCACTGTTTGGAACAATAACACCCAGCTATACTATGCGGTCTCTACTGGTTTCACTCCTACACAGACTGGAACCTACTACTTCAATGCAACCTACAGCGGTGACGGCAATTACACAGGTAGCACATTAAGTGCGCTTGAATCTCTGACTGTAGGCTGGGCTAGTAAGGTTGTGACAAACCTCAACTCCACACAGATAACCTTGGGCCAAGTCATTTATGATGACGCTACAGTCACCGGTTCTGGCCCTGTTCCCACAGGCTACGTGCTCTTCAAGAACAACGCCACCGGCTCCTGGGTGACCTTCGCCAACGCCACTCTCAAAAACGGGGTGGTGCCATTTGTGAACTACACTCCTCTATACGCAGGCACATTTTTCTCCCAGGCTATATACAGCGGTAACAGCTACTACATAGGCAGCACGAGCACCTTGGAGAACGTAACCATAATTAAATCACCAAGCACCACCGAGGCCAATCTGAACTCAACATCAATAGCGCTTGGCGGGACTGTGCAAGGCACAGCCAACGTGTCCTTCGTTATCTCGATTCCACCATTCCCGGTGCCATCGGGCACCATGACATTCAAGGTGAAGCTGCCAAATGGAACGTGGACATCCTTGGGTACCGCGTCCACTGTTTGGGACAACAATACCAAGCAATTCTATACAGTCTCTGCCGGCTTTACTCCAACCCAGATAGGAACCTACTTCTTCAACGCCACCTACAGTGGCGATAGCAACTACATTGGCTCCACTTCACCGGCCTCAGTACTTGAGACACTTACCGTCACCCAAGCCACCCCAACAGTGGTCACCTGCGTCAACGGCACGGGTGTAACTGCGGCCAACCTCGGAGGCATAATCCGAGACGAGGTCACAGTTACGGGCGTTGACGGCATAGTCCCAACTG